>JAESFI010000012.1_pt1 | contig 786305 bp, 622 predicted proteins | sample 9269361 | NCBI WGS metagenome assembly JAESFI01 (sample SAMN14504119, study PRJNA617095) | algae metagenome | isolation source: Brasilonema angustatum HA4187-MV1 and co-occurring heterotrophs from moss... | place: USA: Manoa Valley, Honolulu, Hawaii | collected 2009-07-20
AGCTGCACTGGCAGCCCACCAGTGGTCCCACTTGTGATCCGAATATTGCTAGCTACAAGATCTACTACGGTCGCTATCAGGGGGACAGTTTGCGGGCGGTGAGCGCGGTGCCCGCGCCGAATCTGACATTTGCTCATTCGAGTCTGACGACGGTGGCGGGCTGTTATTATGTGACGGCGGTGAGTGGTCGGGGTCTGGAGAGCGGGCCTTCGAACCGGGTGTGTGTGGAGTCGTGTCCGAGTCTGGTCTTACCGAATGTGTTCACCCCCAACGGGGATGGCAAGAATGATGTGTTCGTGCCGTTGCGATGTCCGCGATTTGTGGAGCGGATTGAGTTTGTGGTCTACAACCGGTGGGGTGCCCAAGTGTACCAGAGCAGCGGGGCGAGTTTAGCTTGGGACGGGAAGGGCAGTGATGGGGCGGAGCTGCCCAGTGGGTTGTACTACTATCAGGCGAGTGTGCACTATGCGGTGTTGAATCGAAATGCCCCGCCCGAGGTCTTGAAGGGCTGGGTGCAGCTGCTTCGAGAAGGCGTTAGTATGAGGTAATAAAACGAAAAGGCCGGTTGCAGAACCGGCCTTTTCGTTTTATCTCATGTTATGATAAACCATCTGAACGTCGTCATCTTCCTCAATGCGTTCGATCAGTTTCTCAACGTCGGCGGCTTCTTCATCAGACAACTCTTTGTAGTCATTCGGAATACGTTCAAATTCAGCCTGTTTGATTTCGTAGCCCTTTTCTTCCAGAAACTTCTGAAGACTGCCGAAAGCCGTGAATTCGCCGTAGATAATATATTGATTGGCCTCGTCGTCCAACTCGACTTCATCTCCTCCTACATCGATCAGTTCTAATTCCAGTTCTTCCTGATCGATGCCTTCCGCCGGAATCCGGAAAACCGATTTCCGGTCGAACATAAAGTCCAGCATGCCCTGGGTACCAAGACTACCACCAAGTTTGTTTAAATAACTTCGGACGTTGGCAACCGTGCGGTTATGGTTATCCGTGGCGGTTTCGATGACCAGCGCAATACCGTGTGGGGCATAGGCTTCGTAAACGATTTCTTTGTAATCCTCCTGATCTTTCGACGATGCTTTTTTGATCGCGCGGTCAACGTTATCCTTCGGCATGTTAGCCGCTTTAGCATTCTGGATTACTGCCCGCAACCGACCGTTGCTATCGGGATCTGGACCGCCACTTTTGACGGCCATCACGATGTCCTTTCCAATCCGAGTGAAGGTCTTAGCCATTTGCCCCCACCGTTTCATCTTACGCGCTTTCCGGTATTCAAACGCTCTTCCCATTGTAATGAATAAATTATAACCCAGATAATCAGAGAGTTTATTCACGTAGAGACAGTATTTTTCTATGCTCTCGTAACCAAACTCTATTATCTCCGGGTTTGATTATGATTTTACGAGTTCTTCTTCCAATTCAACCATTACCTGACCGCGCAGTAAATCCTCAAAGGTTTCACGCTGACGGATGAGGTAGGGTTTCCCGTCATAAACCAGCACTTCGGCCGGGCGCAGACGGGCATTATAATTCGAGGACATACTGAAACCATACGCCCCCGCATTCTCAAACGATAGTACGTCGTCAGGTCTTACTTCGGGCAAGTTCCGATCAGTAGCAAACGTGTCGGTTTCGCAGATATACCCGACCACATTGTACATCTTTTCCTTTCCAGTTGGATTCGAGATATTTTTGATGTCGTGGTAAGCATCATACATCATCGGCCGAATCAAGTGATTCAAGCCAGAGTCAACCGCGACGAACGTCCGCGTCGGATTTTCCTTCACAATGTTGGTTTTGACCAACAAGTGACCAGACTCACTCACCAGAAACTTGCCGGGTTCAAACCACAACTCCAGATCGCGACCATACTGCCGACAGAAACTCTGAAAGGTTGCTGAGACTTTTTGACCCAAATCAGCCACATCGGTGCTGTGGTCACCAGATTTGTAAGCCACTTTAAAACCGCTCCCAAAGTCGATAAAGGTCAGATCAGGGTAATCGCTGGCCAGATTGAACAGTATTTCAGCCCCGCGCAAAAATGCACTGGCATCTTTGAAATCCGAGCCGGTATGGACGTGTAAGCCAGTAACCGAAATTTGATATTGCTCAACAATGGCGCGCATTTCGGGCCGTTGCAGAATCGAGATACCAAATTTAGAATCGGCGTGACCAGTCGAAATTTTGATGTTACCACCCTCGGCGATGTGTGGGTTAATACGAATGCTAACCGGCACTGTATTGCCATAGGTTTGACCGACCCATTCCAGCAGGGGTAAGCTATCCACATTCAACTGTAACCCAATCGAAACGGCTTCCCGAATTTCATCGAACGAGACACCGCTGGGTGTAAACATAATCTGATCTGGCTCGAAACCAGCCAGCATACCCATCCGGGCTTCGTTGACCGAAACCGAATCCATCTCAACGCCCTGTTGCCGCATCAGCTTCAGAATCGACAGATTCGTTAGGGCCTTGGCCGCATATTTTATTCTGAGGTTAACTCCGCTAAAGGCTGACTGGAGCAAGCCAATTTTTTCGATAATTTTGTCAGCGTCGTACACGTACAATGGCAAGCCAAATTCGTTAGCTATATCTAGTACATCAACACCCTGAATTTGATAGTTGCGGTCTTTTAGTTGCATGATTTTGGTAAACGAACCGCAAAATTACGCCATCTTTCCACTATGTACAATATTAGGTCCCTTCTATTGATGCTTAGTCTGTTAAGTATCGGTCAATCCTTTGCTCAACTACCTGGAGATGTTGGAGAAGAAGTAAATTTATCAACTTCCTTAACAAACCGGCAAGCGTCTTTTGTAGCTCACCGGCACAGTGGACAGCATAAAAGAGCCCGCGTACGACGTGTAGGTAATGGGCAGAAAGGTGATCCTGCCCTACCTGATAGTACTTCCAATCCAAAGCCAGTAGCAGTGACAGACGATCCTATCGGTGGTTCTACTCGCCGTCGGAAGTTGCGGCTACGCGATCGAAGCTAAATTGAAAAAACCTCCCTTTACCCCTAAATCCCCTGAAGGGGATTTAGGGGTAAAGGGAGGTTTTAGGCATAGAATCTAGTTTTCCGCAGGCACAGGAATTGGCACATTAGCAACGGGTTTACCAAAATTCGGCGACCCATCGGTATTCCACATAAAGGGCTGAATGTGTGGAGCTCGTTTGTTGCCACATCCATCTGTAGCCGACGGGTTAGCGTGGTAAATCATCCAGTCTTCTTTACCATTAGCCGACCGAAAAAAGCCGCCATGCCCCGGCGCCCAAACACCATTTTCTGGCGCCTGAACGAAAACTGGGTTTGGGCTTTTAGTCCAGTTTTTTGGGTCGAGTAAGTCCCCTGTCCCTTTATAGGTCAGCAATCCGAGGCAGTAATCGAGCCAGCAGGCATTAGCTGAGTAAACGATGAATAGCTTACCATCATGGCGGAGGAACTCGGGCCCTTCATTGACGTAAATTTTGGGTACTTCACCATTCTTCTGCCATTCCTGTGGTACATCACCATGCATCTCCCAGGGTTGATCGGGTTGCGAGATTTTCACACGGTCGCCATCGATGGTCCATGGATTTTTGAGTCGGGCAAGGTAAATATCCTGTCTGCCGTTAGTCGCTCCCTCCCAACCTGACCAGGCGGCATAAAGCTGACCATTATAATCCATCACCGACATATCGATTTCCCAGTGGTTTCCCTGATCGCCAATCTTGCCTTTCATGGTCCATTCGCCTTGCATAGGGTCAGGTGAGGTGTTTTCAATCACCCACACCCGGTGTGAAAGATTGTTGAGCGAGTCAGCCGAAAAATAGACGTACCAACGTCCGTAAAACGAGTGGATTTCGGGAGCCCACAGCTCTTTTGAATAAGGTTGCCCAGCCGGAGGAGTATAAATAACTTTGCTTTCTGCCGTGGCTAAGTCAGCTATGTTGCGGGTTTTCCAGAGCGTCAGATTGCGGCCGGTAGTGTTCATGTAATAATACCAGCCGTCTTTTTGCAGCACCCACGGATCGGGGCCAGAATTTTTAATTGGATTGGTAAACGTGCGCTGGGCCAGTAATGTCTGTCCAGTAATAAACAGGGCGATAAAAAAGATTAAATGCCGAACAGGGTTCATGGCAGAAGGATGTAAAGGGTTCGAATTAATAAAGGAGTAAACCGTCGTTTTTTATCCTTGGCGGGAGCGTATTCTTATTACGTCAAGGAGTTTCATCCCTAGCTATCCGTCGCATAGCGACCAAATATTGATAGTAACAACCAATTAACACCAAGATTAACCCGTCGCGTAGCGACCAAACAATTTGTCTCGATGTTGTTTGGTCGCTACGCGACGGAAGCAGATTGTAGTTCAGCGTGCCGTAGATACGCAACCTATTATGATGGTTGCGTACCTACGGCACGCTAGAGTCAATAAAGCTATTTTTCTATAAATATTAGGTACCTACGGCACGTAAGCCAATGATCTCTAACTTCCCGTTAGACAAGCAAACCCTTACGGCTTAAGCAACTTAATTCGCTTGTAATCCGTATTCGTGCCTACTTGTAGTAACAATATACCCTGGCTGTTTCCGGTAGGAATACTTATCTGTTCAAGCGTTTCGGCCTGCTGAATATTCGTCCGATGCAGTAACCGCCCCCGACTGTCGACAAGTTGCAGATGTACTGCCTTTCCCACAACTCCACTAATTTCGATCTCAGCGGTTTCGCCCGTAATCGGATTACCTAGTACACGCACTTGTAAACCTGCACCGGGCTCATTTGTGCTCTCCCGCGCTTGCTGCCGGTTGCAAGCTACTTTCAGGTTCCAGACATACGTTACAACTTGCCCGCTCTGACGTGCCATTAACATAAAGGGTTGCACATCATTAGCCGTACGACTGTCTTTATCCACAAACTGGTTTGGGTTCGTTGTCCAGCCGGTAATGCCGAATGAAAAGAACTCAATTGGACTGCCATCGCCCCCACTGGTTCGGAACGTAAAAGCGCCCGTTGCGCAGTCATAAACCGGGGCCAGTAGGGTTAACGCACTACCAGCAGGTGGATTCGGATTACCACCAGTCGATACGGTGATTTTGAAAGTCGTCACGATGGGCGTACTGCTAAAGACAGCCGTTCCCGCAGCTACGGTCACAGTGTACACACCTGTCGTGGTTGGGTTACCAACGATAGCAGCGGCTGGCTGAAACAGAATTTCTACACTCTCGATAAACAGATTTAATCCCGGCGGCAAGCCACTCACGCGGAAAAACCAGTTCGGGCGGTAGGATGGATTGGCAGTTGGGTCAGTAAAGTACGAACCCAGCGGGAAGTTGATCGATTGGCCAACCGTCAGCGATTGATCGGGGATGGGCCGATTCTGAAAGGGTGGTTTTATCGAAGGATCGGGTACGGTTCCACCACTACAAGCCGCTTTTAGGTCGAAGTTATAGGTGACGCTAACCCCATTTTGTGTGGCCGTAATGGGAATCACTTTGGGATCCCCACGCAAACCTGGCTCAACAGTTCCGAAATTATCCGTCACCGAGGCACGGCTGATGCCTGGTGCCAAATAGGTAATCGTTGAACCGTTACCCCCACTTACGTTGAAGGTAATAGCACCCGTCTGGCAATTATACGTTGGTGCCGTAAGCATCAGCGCGCTGCCTGTGGGCGGGTTTGGATTAGATTGATTCGAGATAGTGATTTTGAAGGTCGTCACCACTGGATTACTCCGAAAATTTCCTGTACTAGCCGTAACAGTCACCGTATAAACCCCTTCTGACGTTGGCGTTCCGACAACGATAACGGCTGGCGTAAATGGAAGTTCTGAGGTCTTCGCCGAAATGGAAAGGCCGGGTGGTAAACCTGTTGCCGAAATGTCCCAATTTGAAGTATAATTAGGCGTTCCCAGATTTGGATCAGAGAAGTACGTTCCGATCGGAATATTGCTCGACTGCCCAACAATTAGTGACTGATCGGGAATCGGCTGGATTAACCGGGGTGGTTGCAACGTAGCGGGTGGATTCGTTGTGCCACCATTGCAGGCAGCTTTCAGATCGAAATTATAGGTAACGCTGACGCCATTTTGCATGGCTGTAATCGGAATTACTTTGGGGTCATTACGCAATCCCTGCTCCACTGTGCCGAAATTATCCATCACTGATGCTCGGCTGATACCCGGTGCAAAATAGGTAATGGGTGAACCATTGCCTCCACTCACATTGAACGTAATAGCTCCCGTCCGGCAATTATAAGTCGGGGCAGAAATGGTTAATCCAGACGTGATGGGTGGCGTTTCAGTCCTTAGTTTAAGGACCTGTCCATTATTGGTAACGAGAACGAGACTTCCGTCACCAGCACGGTCAAGTCCTTGTAAATAACCGTCACTATCGAACGTACGCTGGGTGATTACACTAAATAAAGCCGGATCGCTCAGGCTTACAGTAGCCGCACTGATTTTTAGGATATGCGGATGGGTACCATTCGCCAATGACGTATTGCCGACCGCATAGTGGTTCCCATTATCGGCGCCATTGTAACGAGTAATGAAGGCTTTTGTGGGCGTTGCATCGATTGATTTAGCTCGCTTAAAATTTCCATTTGCGTCGATTTCAAGCAGGGCTGTAAAAGCGGGGCCACTCACTCGCGAACTAGGACCAATGCCAGCTCCTACCAACGCAAAACCGTTTCCGTCAGCCGCCATAATTACGTCGGTTATGGTCAGCATTTTTATAACAGTTCCTTCTGCCAGACCGTTAGCCGTATTGGTGAGAGGTAATCCATCGAGCAACTTTTGCCAGACTATGTTACCTCCCCCGTCGAGTTTGGCAATCCAACCGGTATTATCAGTCAGGCTGCTATTCGCTATGTCATTGATGCGTCCCGTTGTGTTATAATACCCAACAACCAGGTAACCACCGTCGGGCGTATTAATGATTGCTTCGCCTTTGGTGGCACTCACGGCTGGGCTGCCGGGATAAGCCAGTTGGGTTGTCCAGGATGAATTACCCAATTTCTCAACCGAAGTCGTCACTTTTCCAGTAAGATCGGGACCAGTATTTAGAAACAGGTAACCACCGTCATTGGAAGTAATCATATCGACAGTTCCACCGCCGTATCGACTAACCCCTTCCTGAGTGCCGCTGTTATTTAGGCTGGTAAATACCAGCCGACCGCCGTATTCGATGCCTGACACTGCTACGCCCCCATTAGCAATAGGGGCCGTTACCAGTACATCGGTAATTTTACCATAACCGCCTATGCAGGGACAGAATTCCGGTGGCAATTTACCGGCCAGATAAGAAGCCCCCGCCAGCTGACTAATCTCCCAGACTTGAGACCCCTGCAAGTCATATTTTACGACTTGAGGACCGTTATTCGACGTCACAATGTTACCATCCGTTGTGATGGTCAGCGTTTTTCCGGATCTGCTCCATTGAACGTCCGGAATGGATTGTGCCTGGATGATTTGACTATGCAATAGCCCTATACCAATCAGAGCCAGCCAAATACCCCGTACCCGTTGAGAATAGCTCTTTTTCATACTCTGTGAGAGTTAGGCGGTTATATATAGAAAAGCACTGCCAGCGTTAGCAGTGCATCGAAGGTAAAGGGTCTGAAAAAGCGTTGTTATGCTGACGCGCTTATTGCCCCTAAATTGAAAGGATTAGTCCCAGGTCTATAAGCCACGCCCTAATTTCGACAGACGTTTTGGTTAGAATTAAGGTTTACCAACGCCAGCCGCAATGTATTCAGAAGGAGTTTTCTGGTAGAATTCTTTGAAAACGGTCGCGAAATAAGACGGCGTCCGAAAGCCGGTCAGATAAGCGGTTTCCGCAGCGCTGTGCCCCGCCCGCAGCAGATCGGCAGCTTTTCGTAATCGGTATTGACGAATCAATTCGTTGGGGGATAATTGGAGTAGGCTGTGCACTTTTCGGTATAGCGTTTTCCGACTCATAGAGAGTTGGTCGGCCAGCCAGTCGACGTTAATTAAAGGATCGGCCAGGTGCTTTTCCAGCAATTCATAAACGCGCTGAAGAAATACATCCTGGATGGCTTTAGGCTCCGGGGTCTCGCCAGACAGCACTAATTGTTGCCGATACTGTTCCCGTAATCGTTGCTGATGAAAAACCAGATTCCGAAGGCGCAGAGACAATTCATCCAGATGAAATGGCTTAATCAGATAGTCGTCTGCGCCTTCCTGTAACCCTTCAATCAGGCTATGCTGAGCAGCGCGAGCCGTTAACAAGACAACTGCAATGTGATTCGTATCAGGATGATTCTTGATAAGTCGGGTTAGTTCATAACCGTCCATCCGGGGCATCATTACATCTGAAATAACAATATCAGGTAATTCGATTTGGGTCATTTGCCAGCCCATTTCGCCATCCTCTGCCCTCAGAATACGATACGAAGCCGCCAGCTCGGTTACCAAAAACTCACGAAGCTCTGTGTTATCTTCCACGATGAGCAGTAATGGAGCTTCCGACCTGGGCACCAACGAATTACCCGTCTGATTCAATACCTCATTAGGTTGGCTTTCTGAATTTACTGATTCTCTCAGCATTATCCTAGGCGCGTCGACTTTGCCTGTTACTGACCAAATAGGCAGCGTCAGGCGGAATGTGGTACCTATATTTAACTGACTCCCCACGCTGATCGACCCACCGACCAACTCAATCAGTTCTCTGACTAACGCCAAACCAATGCCGGTGCCTTCGTACGCACGCGTCCGTGAGGTATCAACTTGATAGAACCGATCAAAAATACGCGGCAGGTTTTCAGGGTCAATACCAATCCCGGAATCAGCGATGCTAATGCGAACGCTAGGTTCTTTTCCCGTCGTCGTTGCATCCACCAACGTCAGGTTAACCGCTACAGAGCCACCCTCGCCGGTAAATTTCAGAGCATTAGCTAACAAGTTTGTCAGAATTTTTTGCCATTTATCGGCATCAAATAAAAATTCCTGCACCAGCGGATTCCCCGCATACGTGAGGGTTATGCCTTTTTGTTCGGCCGATTGCTGAAACGTTCCTACCAGATGACTGATAAAGTCGGTCACGTTCCCACGCATCAGCGAGGTTTCCATCCGCCGGGCTTCCAGTTTCGAAAGGTCCAGTAACTGATTGATAAGCCTCAGTAATTGACTGGCGTTACGATGCACCAACGCCATCGTTTGTCGGGTTGTATTATCGAACGAGCTTTCATGAAGCAGCTTCTCAACCGGTGAGATAATCAGTGTCAGCGGGGTACGAAATTCGTGGGCGATATTGGCGAAAAAACGGGTTTTCAACTCATCGACCGTTTTCAATTGTTCGGCCTCCCGTCGATTGAGTTCCAGTTCCTGCCGCTGCCGAATCCGGTTTGTATAAAATCGAATATAACCCCAGATACCGCTGATTACCAGCAGTCCATACAAACCATATGCCCACCAGGTAGCCCACCACGGCGGTTGAATAATTATTCGTAACGATGATCCAGTCGCGTTCCATATCCCGTCGCCGTTAGCAGCTTTAACCCTGAATCTGTATTCCCCCGGCGACAGGTTGGTGTAGTTAGCAACATGATTATTTCCACTTTTCACCCAATCCTTATCGACGCCCACAAGTTGATAAGCGTACTGATTTTGCTCAGACTGAGCATACGTCAGCGCGGCAAAACTGAATGATAGAAAGTTTTCGTCATGGTGTAACGCTACAACGCTGTCTGCCAGAGGCCAAATCTCATCTCTGACTTTTAGTTCTGTAATGTAAACTGGGAAGGGCCGCCTATCGTCGCGAATACTATCAGGATTGAAATAGACAATGCCGTTCAGGCTACCGAAATAAAGTCGGTCTTTTTGTCGAAAAACCGCATTTCTCAGAAAATCATTACTTGGTAATCCATTCGTAGTCTGATAATTACGAATAGTCTTTGTGCGCGGATTGAACCGACAAAGACCCCGGTCAGTACTTAACCATATATGACCAGCCTGATCGCTGGTGATGCCAACAATATTGTTACTGAGCAGGCCATCGTGGGTGGTAATGGCAGAAAATTGGCCGGTCACAGCATTAAACCGATTTAGCCCTCCCTGACTGGTTCCAATCCAGATTACTCCCGTATCATCCTCATAAATCGTCTGTATATCGTTGCTATTCAATCGATTTTTTGATCCAGCCGTATAATGAATCAACCGACCATTTTGAGGAGTTAACCGGGCAATTCCCCGCTTGCGAAATGGCACCCAAACGTCCCCCGTTCGACTAACCAGCAATCCGTGGATATACTCATCGGGCAGCCCATTAGGATCGGCTGACTTATACTTATAATAACGATAACGGTGAGTCCGCGGGTCGAATGAGGCAATTCCAGCATGGGGCGCTATGTAACCACCAACCCAGATTTCGCCCGTCGGGGAGCGACTCATGTATTCAACCGGCACTTCGGAAGGATAACGCTCATAACGACCGGTTGCCCGGTCGAAGTGATATAGCCCAGACCAGGTTCCAATCCAAACTCCTGAGCTATCGGGAAGGAATGCCTGAGTGTAATTTTTATATTGATCGGTAGAACCTAGTGTGGCTGATGGTATCAACTGAGCAACGGTACGGCCTACCGCTGGTCTATATACGCTATAGCCATTACTAGTCCATAAACCTCCTTTTAAGTCAGGTAACAAAGCGACTACTTTATTCTCTGGCAGGTTTGCAGTACCCCGATTAGGTCGGACTTGGTACGTCATAAACGGCTTTGTCGTAACAGCCTGCCAGTCAATTCCGTTATCGGTACCCACCCAAAGAGTTCCTGCCCGGTCGTGGTACACAGCCTGCACCGTATTACTACTAATTCCCTTCGGTGCGTTCGGATCAGGATGGTAGGTAACTACCTGATTTCGTATGGGATCGATTCGCTGTAATCCGGTAGTGGTAGCCAGCCAAAGCAAACCCTTTGCATCGCTATGCAACGAGTTCAGGAAGGTAAACGGATTAATTTGCCCAGCCGGATTATACGGCTCCAGACGCCAGGGTTGCCGACGCAAATCCATCCGAAAAAGCCCGTAACCAGCCGTGGCCGTAGCCAGCCAGAGTATCTGTTGACCGTCGAGATGAAAGGCAATAATTGTAGGCTGATCTGCACCAGCCCCCACAGAAACAGGTATCAGCGTATACCGACCCGTTTTCCGATCAAAGAGGTATAGCCCCCGGTAAGTAGCTACCCAAAAACGGTGTTGAGTGTCTTCAAAAACGGTTTTAATGGTGGTTTCGGGGTCGGGGGCAGGAAACAATGTAAATCGATGACGCGCGGGTTCATACCGAACTAATCCGCCCAAAGTGCTTAGCCACAGCAGGTGCTGACTATCTTCATAAACCGTATGCTGATAGTTCCAGCGGTCGGCGTTGACAGCTCGGATGGGATGGGGTGTAACGCGCCCAGTTCGTTTATTAACTTCATATAACCCATGCTCCGTTACAGCCCATAATCGGTTGACATGATCTTCACATAACCCGAATATCAGATTGTTCTGAAACCCATGAGACGGATTGGTAGGATCGGCCTTTATCACCGTGAAAGAATAACCGTCGTATTTATTCAGTCCATCGGCCGTACCGAACCACATAAACCCTTCCCGGTCCTGTATAATACAGGTAACGGAATTATTGGAAAGGCCGTCTCTAACCGACAGGTGATCGAAGTGATTGGCGCTGGTCTGTTGTCCCATATCTATCCCACCAGAGCGTAACGTCTGGGCAAATCCCTCTAGTAAAGGAATCAATAGGACTAACAAAATGAGTGTACGCACGGCAAAACAACCAGTCGGTTTTACCGCACAAAACTAAATAAAAGAAAGTTTTTACTGTACATTACAAATAAACCAAACTGAATTTAACAAAAAAGCCCGGCCGTGTTTGCAGCCGGGCGTCCTTATATAGTCGTTAAAATCACTGCAAATTTGCGTCCTCGTTACTGTTGAACGTATCCCCCTGCTTCATATCGCCGGTTCGAAGCCCTTTCTTAAACCAGTAAACACGTTGGGCTGATGATCCATGCGTAAAAGCATCGGGAACGACACGTCCTTGAGTTTGCTCCTGAATTTTGTCATCCCCAATTGCATTGGCCGCTGTTAGCGCCGACTCTACATCGTTCTCATCGAGCACAAAACTTTGCCCCTGCGCATGGTGTGCCCAAACGCCCGCAAAGAAATCCGCCTGCAACTCCAGCCGCACCGATACTTTATTGTACTGACGTTCGCTCATTCTTGCCCGTAACGCATCGGTTTGTTCCATAATACCTAACTGTTTCTGGACGTGGTGGCCGATTTCGTGGGCTATTACGTAAGCCATCGCAAAGTCGCCGGGGGCCTGAAACCGTTTGGCCAGTTCGTCATAAAACGACAGATCAATATATACCTTCTCGTCCAGCGGGCAGTAAAATGGACCCATTGCCTGTTGGGCCGTTCCACAACCTGATTGCGTTGCACCACGGAACATAACCAATGTCGGGTCGTGATACTGAGCACCTTGCTCGGAAAATAGCTTACCCCATATTTTTTCCGTACTGGCTAATACCCGGCGCGTAAAATGGGCTGCTTCGTCATCAGGCTGAGGTCCAGAGGGTGCCTGTGAAGCAGAAGTAGTAGATTCAGAAGGGCTTTGATTTAAAACGTCTGATGGGTCGCCACCCAACAGCATCACAATAAGGGCTATCACAACGGTGCCAATGCCTCCCCCTACCAGCAGGCCACCTCCGCCACTGCTCCCCCGGCGGTCATCAACATTATCGCTTTCGTCTTGTCCTAACCAACGCATGATTTCTTAGTGTTACTAAATGATGGTTTCTTAACTAATGATAGTATCTGATGGCAAGATTACTGTTGCCGGGGGCAAAATGTTTAACAACCCACTAATTTTCAGCGGGGCTTTGCCCGTTCGTATTGGACAGGCCAGGTAATATCATCACCCAGGGCATGGGCCGCATGGAGCGGGAAATATGGGTCACGTAGTAACTCGCGAGCCAGTAGCACTAAATCAGCCTGGCCGTTAGCCAAAATAGCTTCTGCCTGTTCCGCTGATGTAATCAGTCCTACGGCTGCGGTCCTTATGCCAGTTTCCTGTTTGATGCGCTCAGCAAAAGGCACCTGATAACCAGGGTGAAGCGGAATCTTCGCCTGAGCGACATTACCACCTGATGAGCAGTCGATCACATCCACGCCTTTCGTTTTCAGGACAGATGCCAGTGCTACCGAATCGTCAATTGTCCATCCGCCTTCAGTCCAATCGGTCGAAGAAATGCGGACAAAGAGGGGTAGTTCGGCTGGCCAAACGCGCTGAACCCGCTCAATTACTTCCAGCAATAGCCGAATTCGATTGTCGAACGAGCCTCCGTATGTATCGGTGCGTTGATTACTCAACGGAGATAAGAACTCATGTAATAAATAGCCGTGGGCCGCGTGAATTTCAATTAGCTGAAAACCAGCCATCAGCGCGCGCTGAGCGGCCTTTTCAAAATCAGACAGGACTTTCTCGATACTTTCATCTGTCAAAGCCAGCGGTGCTATACTTTTTTCGGAGAAAGGAATTGCGCTTGGCCCTACGGTTTGCCAGCCGCGTGGCTCGGTTGGGCTAATCGCTGTACCGCCCTCCCACGGACGCCGATGACTAGCTTTGCGACCGGCATGCGCCAGTTGTATACCCGCTACAGAACCATACTGTCGAATAAAGCGGGTAATACGCGCTAAACCGGCAATATGTTCATCAGACCAAATTCCTAAATCATCGGGCGAAATACGACCTTCCGGCGAAACCGCAGTGGCCTCAGTAATAATCAAACCCGCCCCGCCTACGGCCCGACTCCCCAGATGAACCAGGTGCCAATCATTAGCAAAACCGTCCTCACTGGAATATTGGCACATGGGGGACATGACAATGCGGTTTTTTAATTCAATATTGCGAATCGATAGTGGAGAAAAAAGATGTGACATAATAAGCGTAAATGCGGCTTTAATCCATAAAATGATTCCGCATATCAGTCTTTATAAAGCTGACTTTCCCTGTCGTTGTTCCCAATAATTGCGCAAAGTTCTTCTTACTACTTTTCCTTGGTGATAATTCAGCATTTCCTCTAAAAAGGATTAATCTAAGCTATACAAGGCCCTTTTATTATACTTTTCTTACTTTTTACTGAATCTAAATTAGCAAGAGCCTGGGTATTTCTTCATATATTTTATAACAAGCCGAGTTTTAGTGTCGTTTATCATGTAACTAGTTACAGCTTATTACTGCCGCTAGTATACTCAACTTTATCTGTTCGCTTACAAAACTGTCAACGTATGAAAAAGATTGCATCTCCTTCTACCCTCTGGCTATTAATGCTTATTGGGTTGTTCTGCTCAGCGCAGTTCTTTACTAGTTGCAAGAGTGATACGCCTGATCCAAACCCAGGTACGGGTACCACTCAACCCGGTTCGGGCACAACCACAACACCGGGCTCCGGCACAACCACAACACCCGGATCGGGAACCACGACAAACCCTGGTTCGAATACTGGCACATCGGGATCCGTTGTATCGGTAACCGGAACTGTTGGGCGGACCTCTAACCTAAGTTTCCTGGCCGCAGCCATCGCTCGGGCGGGTTTAGGAGCCGAAGTTGATAAAGGCGAATTAACGCTCTTCGCACCCACCGACGATGCCTTTAAGGCAGCAGGCTATGCTAGCGCGGCCGCTGTCAGCGCAGCTCCCGCTGCTGATTTGCAACGCATTCTGCGTTATCACGTAATTGGCTCCCGCATTGATGCAGCCGGTTTCCCAACTAACGTTAATACATCTTATCAAACGACGTTAAGTGATGGGCGAGTCGTTGTGTTTAGATCCAGTGATAACACGATAACCGTCAATAATGCTAAGATCATTCAGGGGAATATTGCCGCTACGGGCAGCGTTGTTCACATCATCGACCGCGTGTTGATTCCGCCTACCGTAACCGTCGCTGATCTGGCAAAAGGCAATGCTGATTTATCGCTGTTTGCAGCCGCCATTAATCGGGCCGGTACCACGGTTCAGACTGTAGCCACAACCAATACATCGACCGGTGTTACTGTTTTTGCGCCTAACAACGCGGCTTTCAAAGCGGCTGGTTATGCTGATGAAGCGGCAATCAACGCGGCAGATCCTAAAATACTGGCTAACCTGTTGAGCTATCACGTATTGGGTTATCGCGCTTACCTGCAAACATTCCAGAATGGATCGGATATAGTAACAGCCCAAGGGGGTAGCCTGCGCTTCAACGTAAGTGGTGGTAAAGTAACCATTCAGGGCAAAGGAAATGGCACCAACGTAGCCAACGTCACTCAGGGCGACCTTGCGACAACGAACGGTGTAGTACACATTATCGACCGCGTACTGCTCCCGTAATATTCCGCTCATAATTAATGCGTTAAAAACGTCCTGCTGATCAAATTGGCAGGACGTTTTTGATTTAATCTGAGCTAACTGCGTAAAACTATTGGCAATTTTGCGGGTTAATGCACAAACTAACTTACTCAACGATCATGGATACTGACGCAAAAATTGATCGGCGCGACGATATTAATCCTAGCGAAGGCGAACACAAATACGGCGATGTTGAATTCGCAGATCGGACTAACAAAAAATATCCGATCGACACACCTGAGCATGTTCGGGCTGCGTGGAGTTACATTAACCATAAAGACAATGCGGCTAAATACGACGCTGACGAAGTGAAGGTAATTAAAGACAGGATTCGCAAAGCCGCCAAGAAACATGATGTAGAAATCAGTGACGAAAATTAAAAACAGAACTCGGATTAGAGTGACTAAGCTGATTTTATCATGACAAATCGGCTTAGTCACTCTAATCCGAGTTCTGTTTTATTAGCTCACCTCGTTATTTCGTACCGCTGCTTCATCAGTTAAAGTTGCCAGTACCGATTCTGACAGCGGAGTTTCGCTATCTTTACCCATAGCCCGGCCTTCGCCAATGCCACCCGGATCGGGGAGCGTTTTATTCAAAACCGTCATAAGCTCTGAAATCAGGCTCGGCGATGTCCCCTGAATGAGCGCTCCTGTTTTAGCAGGCAGCGTGATAATCCGTTCAGCTTCACCATAGCGGCAAGCATCAATAATTTCGCGAGCGCAATCGGTGGAGTCGATTGTGAAGAACGGAATCGAGTCGGCGATTTTGAAAACCGTGTACTCTTTTTCGTTCTGGCCCTTGAAGATCGCATTACGGGGGCTCCCCGTCCGTATCAACCCTGGACAAATGGTCGTCACGTAAATACCTTTCTGCTGTAATTCAGCCCGTAAGCCCTCCGAATAACCCACCATCGCGAATTTGCTGGTTGAGTACGTCAGTAAATGCGGAACAGCTACCTTTCCACCAAACGAGGCAATATTGACGATACGCCCCCGACCTGCCTTACCCGGTTCCTTGGCTAACATCTGCGGCAGCACAGCATTAATCATGTGAAAACCCGCCCAGAAATTCGTGTCCATCGACTCCCGGAAATCATCTTCCGTAGCATGTTCGTAAGGTGTCACGGTGATAACACCAGCGTTGTTAACCAGCACATCTACGGGCCCAATTTCCTGCCGAATATTTTCGACGAAATGCTCAATATGAGCTTTATTGGTGATGTCGCAGACTTGCGAGTAAATCGAAGTGCCGTACTGCTCCAGTTCCGACTGAGCTCGATCAAGCTCATCCTGATCGCGGGCGCAAATGGCAATGTTAGCGCCTTCCTGCGCCAGTAGGCGTGCCAGTTCAAGACCTAGTCCACGCGAACCTCCGGTTATAATCACCGTTTTATTCTGAAAGTCCAGCTTACGTCTTTGCGCTAATACTGCTTTAATGGCTGTCCAGGCCCCCACTCCAACCAGGCTCCACAGTAAGGCTTTTGTCTGAATCGAAACACTCATAGCTATGTTAAGTCGTTCGATTAACATAACAGGCACAGCGCCGGAAGGTTAAGAAGCCTGAGCTAATGGCGTCAGAAAAGACAGGTTATAAAAAAACCGGGCTTTGAGGCTCCGGTTTTTAGTAACGCTGTGCAACGCCATCTCGGTTTGATGTGTCATTAACCCAGCGCCTGAACAGCGTTTAAGTTAAGAAAAGAGTGTTGAAACGCCGGACCCTTGATGAGCCCGGTGTTTTTTTGTAAGTCCACTGGCAAGATAACTCATCTTTTTCAGAATCAGCATCTCAGCAACCAGATTTATGTTTGATTTACTCTCTACCAGAGGGTAGTAAGCGCTAAGCTATACTTGATTATCAGACGGCATCTGACCGAAAAATGGCATCTTTGTACGGGCAGCTTATGCTCCTCTGTCATCATTTTTTCTTTAATCCCATAGCCAACGCGTTATGACTCAGATTCGTCAGCTTACCGCTCATCTCGAAACCCTGGCTCCTTTAGCTTACCAGGAATCTTATGACAATGCAGGCTTAATCGTAGGTGATCCAGCTACCGAAATCAGGAACGTTTTAGTTACCCTCGATGCGACGGAAGCTGTTGTTGACGAGGCTATTGCGAAAGGCTGCAACCTGATCGTTGCTCACCATCCGATTGTGTTTAAAGGGTTGAAAAAGTTAAATGGCAAAACCTATGTCGAACGGACGGTGATTAAGGCGATCAAACATGATATCGCGATTTATGCTACACACACCAATCTGGATAATGTGGTCGGTGGGGTCAATTTCATGATTGCGCGGAAGTTAGGGCTGCAAAATGTACGGATATTGGCGCCTAAAACTCAGGTACTCAGTAAACTGGTCACGTTTGTACCCGTAGCCGATACACAACGCGTGCTGAAGGCCCTATACGCGGCTGGCGCGGGTCAGATTGGTGAGTACAGTAATTGCAGTTTTCGGGTAGAAGGCACAGGAACCTACCAGCCGGGAGCGGGGGCAAATCCGGCCATTGGCAGAGTAGGCGAGTATCATGAGGAGACAGAGAATCGCCTTGAAGTTATTATACCGACGCATCAACAGGGGCAAATTCTATCGGCGCTTCGGCAGGCGCATCCCTACGAAGAAGTGGCCTATTATCTAACAGCCTTAGATAATCAAAATCAGGAAGTTGGATCGGGGGCCGTCGGTGAATTGCGCGAATCGTTGGGCAGTCAATCGTGGCTTCTGTACCTGAAAGAGCACATGAGATTAGACATGATTCGCTACACCCCTCTACCCAACCGGCCTATTCAACGGGTGGCTGTTTGTGGCGGTGTGGGAAGCTTTTTGTTGCCTGATGCGATACGGGCTGGTGCCGATGTTTTCGTGACTGCCGACTACAAATACCATGAATTTTTTGATGCCGATGGGCGGCTCGGTATCTGCGACATTGGGCATTATGAAAGCGAAGTCTTCACTAAAGAGTTAATTTACGACTACTTAGTCAAAAAATTCACTACTTTTGCGGTAATTTTATCTGATACCAATACGAACCCAGTTCGGTATTTTTAATGTTTACTGTAAAATGAATAACGTGAAACGCTGAAATAATTAGTATTCAGTTGGTTAACATAAAATTCATTAAACATTATTCATTAGCCATTATACATTTGTCATTAACATCACTTCCGAATGGAACTAACGATTGCGCAAAAATTAGACGCCCTTCTTAAACTGCAATCCTTCGACTCTCAATTAGACGAACTTATTAAAATTCGCGGTGGTCTGCCGGAAGAAGTACGCGATCTGGAAGACGACATCGCTGGTTTTGAAACCCGGATCGGCAAGTTCCAGGCCGAAATCAAATCGCTGGAAGAAGAAATTGATCGCAACCGCATCGCGAAAAAGGACGCTGAGAAGCTGATTACTAAATATAAGGATCAGCAAATGAACGTCCGCAATAACCGCGAATTCGATGCTATCTCGAAGGAAATCGAGTTGCAGACGCTTGAGATCGAATTGGTAGAGAAACGCGCCAACGAATCACAGTTCCGCGTGCGGGGGAAGGAAGAAGAGATCAAAAATACGCAGACTGCCCTCAACGAGCGGAAAGAAGACCTGAAAGCTAAAAAGCAGGAACTCGACCAAATCACGTCTGAAAGTCAGGAAGAAGAAAAGGCACTGATTAGCCAACGCGACGAGCAGGCTCAAACGATCGAGCCACGTCTATTGAACTCGTACAACAAAATCCGTGGTAACGCCCTCAACGGTCTGGCCGTGGTGATGGTAAAGCGCGGTGCTTGCGGTGGTTGCTTTAATGTGGTGCCGCCCCAGCGTCAGGCTGACATTAAGGACAAGAAAAAAATCATCGTTTGCGAACACTGCGGACGGATTTTCGCTGATGTGGAAGGCGTCCCCGAACCAGCTCCGGTTGGTCGTGGCCGATAGAACACGATCGAACTATGAAGCGTCTTTTTGCAATGGCACCGGGTTTCGGCTCGGTGCTTTTGTTTTTTGCCATTCCGATTCTAGCCCAGGCCCAGGATTTCAACTGGACGCCCACTCAGCAACGGGCTTATGCTGATCTGCAAAAACTACGAATCACTTCTGCTCAGCAGACTCTCGCGCACGACCCAACACAGAATGGCATTCGCATTTTTCTGGACGATTATGCTGATATGCTCATGCTTGTCACGTCTGACGACGATCGGCTTTTTAAAAATCTAAGTAATCGAGAATCTGAGCGACTCGATGCCCTGGACGATTTAGACAATTCTTCGCCCTGGCAGCGGGTTATGCAGGCTGAGGTTCGCTTGCACTGGGCGTTTGTAAAACTAAAATTTGGTAAGGAGCTAAGTGCCAGTTGGGATGTCATTCGGGCATATAAACTGCTAGCAGAAAACCAAAAACGATTTCCAGATTTCCTAGCCACTTATAAATCACTCGGGACGTTGCACCTCATGATTGGTTCCGTACCCGACAATTATATATGGGTAGCTAATCTGCTTGGTCTTCACGGCAACGTTAAGCAAGGGCAACAGGAATTACAGCGGGCTCAGCAAGACCCGGTGTTTCGACTTGAAGCTCGATTGATTGACCTGATGGTTCGGGCGTATGTGCTGAAATTTACGGATGCCGATGGCCAGACGCTGCAACGACTCGTCAGCGAAAACCCGGATAATCTGATTCTTCATTTTTTTGGTGCTACAATTGAACAGAAGGCCGGTCACAGTGAGCAGGCACTAACTTATCTTACAAACCGACCTACGGGCAACGATTACTTAATCATACCAGTCATTGATAATATCTTCGGCGACATTTACTTGCAGAAAAGTCAATACGCATCCGCAACAAGTCATTTCCAGATTTTTCTGAACCAATATAAGGGCCAGAATTTTCTCAAAGATTCGTATTACAAGCTGTTTCTCTGTCACTGGCTGGCTGGTGAGCCGGATGCGGTCAGTCGGCCTTTCTTACAAAAGGTACTGACTGTCGGGCGGTCAACGGTAGAATCCGATAAAGCCGCACAGAAATTTGCTGAATCGTACTTTAAAGGACCTATTTCACCGAATCAAAAAGTACTAATGCGCGCCCGCTTAGCCAGTGACGGTGGCTTTACCGATAGCGCACTGGCTTATTTACGTCCGTATACTGAAGCTAAATTCCCGGCAACTGCCGAAAAAGCAGAATACAATTACCGAATGGGGCGTATCTATCAGCGACGCAATAACCCGGATACTGCCATTCCTTACCTTAACCGCGCGCTGACCCTCAGCGAACCTGATCAGCTTTCGTTTGGCGCTACGGCTGCTTTGCAACTGGGTTATATTTACCAGCAAAAAGCCGACCGCGCCAGGGCACGATCGGCTTTTCAGAAGGCGCTCAGTTTCAAACACCATGAATATAAAAACAGCATAGATAACAAGGCACGGGCGGCTTTAAGCCAGTTATAAACGACCGTGTTTACTCGTAGGTAAACGGATTCTCTGACGGTATGTAGGCGATTTTAACGCCCGGTAACTGCGGTTTTAACCACGACACGAGCCATTCCATACCAGCCGCTTCGCTCATGATGTGACCTAAAATAATCAGCGACAATTTTCGCCCTTGCTGACGTGCATCCCGCACATATTCAGGCGTTTCCCACTCGCTGGATTCGCCACATAAAACCACGTCAGGCTTAGCTTTCTCAATGGCCGCTATCTGATTGCGCCCACCCGATGCGCCCGGCAGCAGCAGTACCCGCTGACACGACTGATTCCGATCACCGACAACCCGCACTTGTTTAATACCCAGCTTCTGTTTCGCGTGGGTAATGAGCTGATGCAACGGAGTAGCGGGTAACGTAAGCAACTGCACATTAGCCGGATCGACGTATTTTTCCCACTCCAGTTTCGCTAACATACCCGTACGAATCCCATCCGGCCGATGCGAGTGCCAGTAATCATGAAACCGCCAGACGGCAATATTATTTTTGGTTAACAAGTCGTGCTTGTGCTGGAAAACGTCATCATCTTTCAACCAATCGGTTTCGTCAGCGTGGTTGTAGAACGTCGGTTCGTGGGCGATAATGAAGTTAGCTCCGGCAGCAATCGTTTTTTCAATAACCTCGGTCGTAGCAAACATAGTCGACACAATGCCCGTCACAGTCTGCGAAGAACTACCGGACTTCAGCGTATCGACTGTTTTTGCAAACGGCGCACCAGGTATGGTTTTGAGAATCAAGTCCATTACTTGGCCGACAGTAATCGGAGCCTGCCCGACTAATAATTGTTCAGCTTGGCTAATTACCGGGCTGGTTAGAAGCACTGAAGAACCAAGAATTTGTGTCAGCGAAGTTAAGAATTGTCGTCTTTCAAGATTATGCATAATAGCTGTCTGGTTTGGTAACACCGATTTTGTGATTCATCAGTAGAAGCACTGTCAGATTTTAGAGATCCGTAAATGGGTTGATATATTTTCAATTATTGATTTTACGAAAATCTTTGTCGTTACGTGAAATCAAAGTCCAGTCGTTAACAAGCGCTGTAGCAGCAATAACAGCATCTGGCAGCTTTATCCTATAGGCTTGACGAAGTTAAATTATTTGCTGAACAATATTCGGCGACAAATCTACAATCCGACAGTCAGCAACAAACGCTCTATTATTGCTATATCTTCAGTACGAGGAGGTTGCCAACTCACTAGTTCAATTTAAGAGATTACTGATAGCTGACAGGATTTATCAACAATGGTAGCAAGGAATAATTCGGCATTTGGCGGTAACTTCTTATCTAAAAGATAAATCAAGGTATAGGTGTCAATCAGATAGTCCGATCCCATTCGTCACGCAGGTGGCCAAGTTGTTCTTCCAATTAATCGACTGTCTGTCCTGTCTGAATTTTCCCAATAAAAGTCGACAATTTTCTCTTAGTAGAATCTGGAGTAGACGGTATCAATTCAATCAGATTGAGGTCAGCTAAGTCCTGCAATAATTGCATAGCTTTTTCGTGCCGGATAGCTACAGTAACAGTCATATTATTGATCAGCTTTATAAACAAAGATAACTCCTTTCATAATCAAACCATTAGACAACAACTATGAATTTATACAGCCTGTACACACTCATTGCCCATTGGTTTTCCTATTTTTACAGAAGAACGGCTACTGCTTGATCAGGTAGATTCGATGAACCACAGTTAAAACTCATGCAATTCTCCCATCTCCATACCCACACCCAGTACTCGCTGCTCGACGGGCAGGCCGATATTAAGAAGCTGATTAAGAAGGCAAAGGGCGACAATATGCCTGCCGTGGCCATTACTGATCATGGTAATATGTTCGGCGTGTTCGAGTTTGTAGCCGAAGCCAGTAAGCAAGGCATCAAGCCGATTGTGGGGTGTGAGTTTTATGTGGTGGATGATCATACGCGGAAGCAGTTTACCAAAGAGCAGAAAGACATTCGGTATCACCAGTTGCTGCTTGCTAAGAATCCGCAGGGCTACAAAAACCTGGCGAAACTCTGCTCGCTGGGTTATATGGAAGGGCTGTACGGTAAATACCCGCGTGTCACGAAAGAACTGATTGACCAGTACAAAGAGGGTTTGATTGCCACGACCTGCTGCATCGGGGCAATCGTACCGAAAACCATCCTCAAAAAAGGCGAAGAAGCCGCCGAAATCGAGTTCAAGTGGTGGCTTGATCGCTTTGGTGAGGACTATTATGTGGAACTCCAACGCCACGAAATCCCGGACCAGATCAAGGCAAACGAAGTCTTGGTAAAGTTTGCTCGCAAACACAACGTAAAAATCATTGCGTCGAACGATTCGCACTACGTAGACCGCGACGATTGGGTGGCACACGACATTTTGCTCTGCGTCAATACAGGTGAGAAACAGAGTACGCCGTCGATGAAAGAGTTCAGCGACGATGAGGTAATGCCCAAGAACACCCGCTTTGCCTTCTTCAGCGATCAGTTCTATTTTAAGAACACGCAGGAGATGACGACGTTGTTTCACGACTTGCCCGAGTCCATCGATAACACCAATGAAATTGTCGATAAGGTAGAAGTACTGAAGTTGAAGCGCGACATTCTACTGCCTAATTTTCCGATTCCAAGTGAGTTTCAGATTCATACTGACGATGTTGCTAACCAGTGGGAGTACCTTAAACACCTAACCTTTGAGGGAGCCCGCAAACGATACAACGAGATTGAAAGTCACGTACAGGAACGGCTTGATTTCGAGTTATTTACCATCAAGACGATGGGCTTCGCGGGGTACTTCCTCATCGTGGCTGACTTTATCAAAGCCGGGCGCGACCTCGGTGTGATGGTTGGTCCCGGACGGGGAAGTGCCGCCGGAAGTGCCGTAGCGTATTGCATCGGCATCACCAATATTGACCCGATTAAGTACGATCTGCTATTCGAACGGTTCCTGAATCCCGACCGGAAGTCGATGCCCGATATCGATACCGATTTTGACGACGAAGGTCGCCAGAAGGTAATCGACTACGTGGTCGATAAATACGGTAAACAACAGGTAGCGGCTATTGTCACTTATGGCACGATGGCGGCTAAATCGGCCATTAAAGACGTAAGCCGGGTAATGGATTTACCCCTCTCCGATGCCAACGCGCTGGCCAAGCTTGTGCCCGATAAGCCGACCTATAACATGACGCTTCGGCGCATTTTCGAGGATCCAATCGACGGACCGGGTGGCCTGGCGAATGTGATTCAACCCGACGAGGTGGAGAACGTCAAGCGAATGCGGTCACTCGAAGCGGGCGATCAGAGTGTTGGCCGGACCATGAAGCTGATCGATACCGAAAAAGTACAGAACGTGCTCCAGCAAGCGCGTCGACTGGAAGGCACCGTACGGAACACGGGCGTTCACGCGGCCGGGATTATCATTGCGCCCGATGATCTCTCGAACATCGTGCCTGTTTCGACTTCGAAAGATACGAACCTGATTATCACGCAGTACGAGGGTAAAGTCATTGAAGATGCGGGGGTTATCAAGATGGACTTTTTGGGGCTCCGTAACCTCACGATTATCAAAGAATGCCTACGACTTATTAAGCAAAACCACGGTGGCTTTTTAATAAACGGTGTAGAAACCGACATCGACGACATTCCGCTCGACGACCCGAAAGCCTATGAACTGTTCCAGCGGGGCGAAACCAACGCTATTTTTCAGTTCGAATCCGACGGGATGAAAAAGCACATGAAGGACCTTAAGCCTGACCGCTTTGGGGACCTCATTGCCATGAACGCCCTCTACCGTCCGGGGCCAATTCAGTATATCCCGAACTACATCAACCGGAAACATGGTCGCGAAGAAGTTAAATACGATCTCCCCGAAATGGAAGAGTTTCTGGCTGATACTTACGGCATTACGGTTTACCAGGAACAGTTGATGCTCCTTTCGCAAAAGCTTGGCAACTTCACGAAAGGCGATGCCGACGTACTGCGGAAGGCGATGGGTAAGAAAGACCGCGCGACGCTCGACAAGATGAAGGGCAAGTTTATGGAGGGCTGCTCGGTAAATAAGCTGCCCCTAAAAACCTGCGAAAAAGTATGGACGGACTGGGAAGCATTTGCGTCGTACGCCTTCAATAAATCGCACTCGACTTGTTACGCTTTCGTTGCCTACCAGACAGCTTACCTCAAAACGTATTATCAGTCAGAGTACATGGCTGCTGTCCTGACCAGTAGCCTTGGCAACATTGAAAAGATTACCTTTTTTCTTGAGGAGTGTAAAAATCTTGGCATTCAAGTACTTGGCCCCGATGTAAATGAGTCGGAGCGCGTGTTTGGCGTAAACCAGAAAGGCGAAATCCGGTTTGGGCTGGGCGGCATTAAAGGTGCAGGTGACGCAGCTGTGGAAGCCATCATTGAGGAGCGTAAAGCGGGCGGGCCGTTCAAAGACGTTTTTGAGTTCGCGATTCGGGTTAACTTACGGACGGTTAACAAAAAAACATGGGAATCGCTGGCTTACGCCGGTGCTTTTGATAGTATTGACGAGTATCACCGGGCGCAATATTTTCAGATGGCCGATGGCGATACATCGCCGTTTCTGGACAAGATTATCCGGTACGCCAACAACTACCATGCTGAAAAAGCAGCAGCGCAACAATCGCTGTTTGGTGCGCTGACGGGAGGTGAGCCGATGATTGCCCGGCCTAGAGCGCCGATCGTACCCGAGTGGAATCAGATCGAAAAACTGAAGTTCGAGAAAGACGTGGTTGGCTTTTATATCACGGGACATCCGTTGGATGAGTTCAAACTCGAGCTGGATGGTTTCTGCAACTGCACTCTGGACAAGATTTACGAAGCTAAATCTCCAGAGATTAAGGTGGCCGGTATTGTGTCATCCATGCAAACGAAAGTCGCTAAAAACGGGAATCCGTTCTGTATCTTTAAGATCGAAGATTATAACACCGCTATCGAACTGGCTCTTTTTGGGGATGACTACGTTCGCATGGGCCAGTATATCGATGTCGGTCGATTTCTGCATATTACTGGCAAAACCCAGAACCGCTGGAATTCCGACCAGTTGGAATTCAAAGCGACCAATATCCGGCTCCTGACCGAAATGCGCGAAAAGTTCTGCAAGGAAGTTCGGGTTTCGTTAACGTTAGATGCCGTAAACGCCCAGTTGATCAGTCAGATCAACGATCTGGTTAATGCCCATCCAGGTACTTGCAACTTGTCACTAAACGTGGTTGACCCTGTCGAGCGAATCGAAGTTAGTCTGCAAGCACGAACCCTGAAAGTGTTCCCAGCCAACACGTTTATTCGGGCTCTGGAAGCGATGGATGGCGTGAGTTGTAAGGTAGCGTAAGCATGGCATCAAGAGATTTCTATCACGATGCAGCACGGATTGCGTTGGAGAAAGATGGCTGGTTAATTACTGATGATCCACTGGATTTGACAATCGGCGAGGTAGCCTTATTTGCTGACTTAGGTGCCGAACGTGTTATCGCTGCCGAACGAGGTAATGAGAAAATCGCCGTTGAAATCAAATCATTTCTAGATCAGTCGCCCGTATCTGAATTTCACAAAGCACTAGGCCAATATGAAAACTAACGCTTATCGCTGGAAGAATTAGACCCTGATCGAGCTTTATGGCTAGCTGTGCCCGACGAAGCCTGGAATGATTTCTTCCAACGCCCTTTTATACAAAAATCCGTGCAACGCTATGGTATAGAATTGATTATCTTTGATCCTAATGACAAAACGATAGTGCGATGGATAAAATAGCAGAATACCGGCAAATCATTGAAAGCCTTTTGCAGGACTATGCTTCTATTAAAGGGAGTCTAACGCCCGGTGTCAAAGCACAGCAAGTTATTGATCGGCTAAACAATCATTATCAGCTTTTAAGAACAGGCTGGCATAATAACCGATTTGTCTATACCGTGCTATTCCATTTCGATATTGTCGATGAAAAGGTTTGGATTCAGCAGAATAATACGGATGTTTTAATTGCTGATGAGTTGATTAGCCGGGGTATTGATAAAGCAGACATCATATTAGGTTTCATATCTGAGCAGGCCCGCCAACATAGTAAGTTAACCGCAGCTTAAATTATCTACCTTCTCAGCCAATAATTGCAAGCCGACGGTGTAAGTTGTAGGATAACATAAGCCACTCTTCTTTTTAATACTAACAAGGTCGCCCCAGGGCGGCCTTTTCTCATTTCATGACGGCTAATTGCTGGTTCAACGAGAATATGACTGGCCTATCATTGAGCACCCGCCAAATTTGTCTCCGTCTTGAACACTTCCTCTTTTTAATCAAAACGATTAGCCTTTTTATGAAATCAATCTTTTTCTCTTACGAAAACCTCTCCGTTCAATCAGCTTATAACCGATCGAGAGGGTTATTTACTTTATTAACGCTGATTGCTTTATTCACAACAAGTTGTAAAAAAGAAACTGACGTTACCCCGGCAGGTAGTCTGAAAGCTAATGCTGGTGCTGATCAGCAAGTGCAGGTTGGGCAACTTGTCAGCCTGGACGGTGGCAGTTCGACCGACAGTCAGGGCAAGTCTTTTACGACACAATGGGCTATTGTTCGCAAACCCGCCAAGAGTAATGTCACACTGGCTAGTGCAAATACGCCTAAACCAAGCTTTACCCCCGACGAAGTGGGTGAATACGAATTGCAGCTGACAGTTGCTAACGCAAACGGCAACAATACTGACAATGTCATTGTGGCAGCTTCGGTGGCTCAACCCGTGACGATTAATCAGAATATTACGGTGAAAACTGTCCTGACTGACCGGATCGTTAACCCTGATTTGCCGGATTACATTGTGGCTAAAAGTGTTGCCGTCAATGCCGAACTGACTATCAATCCAGGTGTGGTAATTGCTTTTGAGCGTGACACCCGAATGGATATCAATGATAACGGCGGACTGATTATCGCCAAAGGCGAAACGGATCGTAAAATTCGGTTTCTTGGCGTCGAGAAAACACCGGGTTTCTGGAACGGTCTGGTATTATATTCAGGAAGTAATGCCAATGTGTTCGAGAATGTCGAAGTGCTTCATGCCGGAAGTCGTACGCTCTATTCGACCATTAAAGCAGGAATGTATGTCGCAGGAACCAAGGCGCAGATCGCGCTGAAAAACACGTCGTTTGCGCAGAATAGTGGTTATGGTCTGTATGTCCAGGTTGGCGGTATTCTTCGGGAATTTGCGCAGAATTCGTTCTCGGCCAATTCAGAAGCGGGGATTGCGCTGGGTGCAGAAAATGTACCTCAGCTAGATGCGGCTTCCAAGTTTACAGGTAACAACGGGCGGAACGTAGTGGAGGTACCGCAATCAACGATTGAAGGGGCTAATGAAGCTGTCTGGCCCCGCTTTACCGATAAGACGCCATACCGCATTATCGGTGAGCTTATTGCCACAACGGGCTGGAAACTAACACCGGGTGCAACGCTCGAAATGGGCCGCGATGCCGTTATCCGGATCAATACTGGTGCTTACCTGTTGGCGAAAGGTACGGCTACGGATAAGATTACCTTCACGGGTGCCGAACGGGCGGCTGGTTTCTGGCGGGGAATTATTTGCTATTCGACCAGTTCACAGAATGTACTCGAATATGCCGATGTCAGCAGTGCAGGTAGTAATGCCATTGTATCAGGCAAAAAGACCAACATTGCGGTTTATGGTACCAAAGCAGCGATGTCGATCAAGAACACGCGCATCAGCAATAGTGCGGGATACGGTGTCTTTGTCAGCTACGGTGCTTCGGTCAATGCCGACGTTACGACGACCAATACCTTCGAATCGAACGCGCAAACCAACGTAATGATCGAAAAATAAGAGTGGCTTGAGCTTCGGAACTAATCTGTGTGTATCTGGTTTATGAGCATGAAACAAGTTAAACTAATAAAACTATTTTCACTCATGGCAGCAGGATCACGTGCCGTAGAAGCGACCGATGCGAACTTCAACGATCTAATAAATTCGGATAAACCTGTTTTAGTAGATTTCTGGGCTGAATGGTGTGGCCCCTGTCGGATGATTGGCCCGGTTGTAGAACAACTCGCCGGTGAATACGAAGGTAAAGCTGTTATCGCCAAAATGGATGTTGACCAAAATGCGCAGGTTCCTGCTAAATTTGGTATCCGCAGCATCCCAACCCTGATGGTTTTCAAAAACGGTCAACTGGTAGATAAAGTGATTGGTACTGTGGGCAAAAACGTTCTGGAGCAAAAACTCCAGGCCGCTATGGAACCAGCAGCGATATAATTTCCAGTGCTTTTTTATAAATGAGGAAGCCCCTTCTCAACGTTGAGAAGGGGCTTCCTCATTTATCTACAAACTAAATTATACCAGCATCCGCATTGGATCTTCGAGCAGTTGCTTCACTGTTTGCAGGAAAGCGGCACCAGTAGCGCCATCCACAACGCGGTGGTCGCAGGAGAGCGTCACTTTCATGACGTTCGTTGGTTTGGCAACCTCGCCTTCAAACTTCACGGTCTGTTTAATCGTACCAATGGCCAGAATGCACGAATCGGGCGGATTAATGATGGCCGTAAACTCGTCGATACCGAACATACCGAGGTTCGAGATCGAGAACGTGCTTCCCTCCCAATCTTTCGGCTGAAGTTTTTTGTCCTTCGCTTTTCCAGCCAGATCTTTCACTTCACCCGAAATAGTCGATAGTGTTTTCTGATCGGCGTTTCGAATAACCGGCACCAGCAGCCCTTCGTCAACGGCTACCGCTACGCCGATATTGACGTATTTATACTTCCGGATTTTATCACCCAGCCACGACGAGTTAACGTTCGGGTGTTGTTTCAGCGCCAGGGCAGCCGCTTTGATCACAAAATCGTTGAACGATACCTTAACCGGGCTGATACCGTTGACCGTACCGCGCAGTTCCATCGCCTTATCCATGTTGATTTCCATGGTTAAGTAGAAGTGCGGAGCAGTAAATAGACTTTCGCTCAATCGACGGGCAATCGTTTTGCGCATCTGACTGACTGGAACATCCTCGTATTCTCCAGCGGGCGTTGGAGCCGGGGTGGAAGCGGCCGCCGGAGTTGGGACAGATGGAGTAGCTGGTGTCTGAGCAGGTTGAGCCGTCGGTTGTGGGGTTGCGGGCTGAGTTGCCGGAGCAGCTTTACCTGGTACAAATGACTCGACATCGCTTTTCACGATGCGACCTTCGGGACCAGTACCTTTAACCTGAGCGAGATTAATGCCTTTATCTTCTGCAATCCGCTTAGCTAATGGGGAAGCTTTCAACCGTCCATTTGATTCAACGACATCACCAGCGCTGCCACCATACGACAGGTCAGTATCAGCATTAGCCGGTTCATCTGCCTGAGGGTTCTGCTGCGCGGTTTGGCTACCGCCTTCGCCCGTAGCGGCCTCCTGACCAGCAGGTGCTGCTTCACCAGAGCCACCTTCCAGTAATACCTTAAAGTTGGCTCCCTTCTCGCCCACAACGGCAATAATATCGTCGACAGCTACCGACGAACCTTCTTTTACGCCGATGTAAAGAAGTGTGCCTTCTTCGTAAGCTTCGAGATCCATGGTAGCTTTGTCGGTTTCGACTTCCGCCAGCACATCGCCCGATTTTACCGTGTCACCTTCTTTTTTATGCCAGGCCACAATGGTTCCTTCGGTCATGGTATCGCTCATCTTCGGCATCCGAATGATCGACGCATTAACGTTCTCTGCCGGAGCTGCCGAAACCGCTTTTGGCTCAGGCAATTTCGTGGCCGTATCGTTCGCAGCGCTATTAGCTGGAGCAGGAGCTGGTTCAGGCTTAGGAGCCGCTGGTGCTTCCTGACTGCCACCGCTGGAACCATTAAGCAGTGCTTTGTAATCTTCGCCCTCGGCACCAATTACGGCCAGAATACCATCTACCGGCACCGACGCACCTTTTTCTACGCCAATGTACAACAGTGTACCTTCGTCGTAAGCTTCGAGGTCCATAGTGGCTTTGTCGGTTTCAACCTCCGCCAATACGTCGCCGGATTTTACTTTATCGCCCACTTTTTTGTGCCACTCCGCAATGACGCCTTCAGTCATGGTGTCGCTCATCTTGGGCATTCGAATTAATTCAGCCATAGTCAGCTATAGATATAAATATCAGATTAGTAAAAGACCTCGTTGGTTTGCCGGAGCACCGACGGGCCCGCGACGGCCGGTGCGATACCGTGCAGTTAAGACCCAAAATTAGAAGAAAGGGCTCTACGTTGTATCGCTGGTCTTTCTTTTCTACAATAACAAGCAACGAAGCTATTCGGTTGAGGGAAAATAAGATTCATTCCACCCACAACACCAACCCTTTCAGGTACCCCCCTTCGGGATGAAACAAACTGACCGGATGATCGGCGGGCTGGCTCAGGTGATGCAGCACGCGCACTTGCCGTCGGGCTTCGATAGCAGCCGCAACGATCGTATTATAAAATAGCTCGCGATCTACCACCTGCGAACACGAGAACGTAAAAAGAATGCCACCTTTAGCCAACCGGCGCAGCCCTTCGGCATTAAGCCGCTTATAGCCCTGCACGGCCCGGTGCCTCGCCGACAGGCTTTTGGCGAAGGCCGGTGGGTCCAGTACTACAATATCATACTGGTGATCATGCGCCCTCAGGTAATCCATTACTTCCTCAGCATAAGCCTCATGCCGAGTTTCGGTTTCGCCAAAATTGGCTGCTATGTTTTGCCGGGTTAAGTCAATTGCTTTCTGCGACACATCGACCGAATGCACCAGACTAGCCCCAGCTTTGAGCGCGTAGACCGAAAATCCGCCGGAATAACAAAAGGCATTTAACACTTTTTTGCCAGGTGCATATTGAGCCAGCAACGCCCGGTTATCCCGCTGATCGAGGAAAAAGCCGGTTTTCTGACCTGTTATCCAGTCGATTAGGAATTTATTGCCATTTTCCAGCGCCGGATGTGGCACCGGTGTACGCCCAAATAGATAGCCGTTAGTGACCGTTGCAGCATATTCGTCAGGCAGCGTTTCCGCACTTTTATCATATACAGCCTGTAATTCTTCACCGAAAACGGCTTTAAGGGCGTCGGTAATTAACTGGCGTTCGCGGTGCATCCCGATGGAGTGAGCCTGCAAGATCGCTACACCATTATACATATCGATAATTAGGCCCGTGCAGCCGTCGCCTTCACCATGTACGAGTCGGTAACAGTTTGTTTCACCCGTTACGGTCGATTGCCGGATGCTACGGATATGGGTTAGTTTCTGCGTCCAGTAAGCTACGTCCGGAACCACAGGGCCGCCCGTTATAGCCGCAAAGGAAAAAATACGAACAGCAATACTACCATCATGATAATGGCCCGTAGCGAGGTAATTTTTCTTGTTATCAAACACTTCTACCACGTCACCGTCGGTCAGGTGACCTTCATAACGGCCAATGGCTCGCGAAAAAACCCAGGGATGAAACCGTCGGAGCGCTTCATCGCGCCCGGCTTGAAGAAATAACTTGGGAAATGACATATGCAAAGGTAAAGAGTGAAAGAGTGAATGAGTGAAAGAGCGAAAAAACTTGTCGAATGATTTCACTCTTTCACTCATTCACTCTTTCGCTCTTTAAAACCTCTATCTTTACCTCTCAAACCCGCAACGTATTTTTATTATGCAACGACGCAGTTTCCTTAAACAATCTGGCCTGCTAACAGCTGGTGCTCTTTCTCTTAGCCAGTTTGACCTGCTGGCAGCGCCTGCCAAGAACATCGAACCATTTGGCGTTCAGCTTTATAGCGTTCGTGATGTACTTCCTAACGACCCTAAAGGTATTATGACGCAACTAGCTCAGATGGGCTACAAACAGTTCGAGAGTTATAGTGGAGCGAAGGGCTTTCTATGGGGTATGGAACCGAAAGAAATCAAATCGTTCCTGGATGGTCTGGGCGTGAAGATGGTTAGCACGCATTTCAACTACCGGGGCGAAATGGGCAAACCCGATGCGCTGAAAAAGAGTATCGAAATGGCGCATGATGCCGGATTAACCTACCTGCTCTGCCCATATCTGGGGCCGCAAAAAACCTGGGATGACTGGAAAAAAATTGCCGATGAGTTCAATACATTTGGCGAAGAGGTTAATAAGGCAGGCCTGAAATTTGGGTACCATAACCACGACTACTCGTTCCGCCCCCTTGATGGCAAACTGCCTCAGGAATTTCTGTTAGATAACACCGACCCGAAAAAGGTCATGTTTGAACTGGACCTGTGCTGGATTGATGTGACGGGCGTAAATACGGCCGAACACCTCAAAAAGTACGGCAAACGGTATGAACTCTGCCACGTAAAAGATTATACCGTGAAAGATGGCAAACCCGTTCAGAACGATATCGGTAAGGGAGCTGTAGATTTCAAGAAAACGCTGCGCGTGGCCATGGACAGCGGCATTAAGTACTTCATCGTTGAGCAGGAAGAATATCCTCAATCGCCAATGGTGAGCATGAAGAATGACGCAGAATACATGAAAAAGTTGAGTGTCTAAACCGCTCTGGCGGCTCGGAATAATTCGTCGGCTTAAGGGATGTGTATGATTATTTTGTCAGCAAAAGCGGCAATTAAATCATATGCATCCCTTAAGCCGTTTTTCTTTACAGATTTACCTCCTCTTTCGGTCTAAATTTCAGAATTTTTCAAAATTAACTAAGTGTATTTCCTTACTAAGTCGTCTATGGCATAGGCAACGGATAGAGTATTGATCTGTTTGCAATCCACCCAACATTACTGGACCTTAATGTCGTTCAGTAGGAAAATCAAGTCCAGATTACGAATCAATAAAAGCAGGGTAGACTGTCAGCAAGTATAGTTCTGACAATCAATACGAATACCTGAATAACAGTATTTCTCTATAGACTAATACATAAAATATTGATTATCATATTTTTAACTTTTTCTTGCAAAAGGTTTTTTGCTCATCAATCTTTGCCCACCAATTAACTATAGTATCCTTTTTTTGCCTGCCTAATTCAAGCTAATCACATTTATTAATCCATCACATCTATGATAAAATCGTTACCCAAAGCCGTTCGTGCGGGTTTGCTGACTATGCTGTTGCTTGGAGGGCTTCAACCCAGCTGGTCACAGTCGGTTGCGCTGGCCTCAGCAACACGTAAAACGGATCGTACAGCGGCTCCCATTACTGGCACTGTGAAGAGCCAAACCGGCGAAACCTTGCCGGGTATTAACGTCGTCATCAAGAACACGACCAAAGGTACCACCACCGATGCCGACGGAAAGTTTACCATCGATGCTCCAGCCAATGCTGTGCTGGTTTTCTCAGGAATTGGTTTTGCCACCCAAGAAGTAGCTGTGGGCGGCCGTAGTCGCATCGATGTGTCGCTGGCGGCTGACAATAAGCAACTTGATGAAGTAGTTGTTGTGGGTTATGGTACCCAAAAACGCAACAGCCTGACTAATTCAGTATCCCAGATTGGTAGCGAGGAAATCTCGCGTCGACCGGTTTCCAATATTCAGCAGTCGTTACAGGGGCAGTTGCCGGGTGTGACAGTGCTCGATCAGGGTGGCTCACCCGGTCGGTCTAATACCGCCATTCGGGTACGGGGTATAACAACGTTTAACATAAACGCAACCAACGGTAATGGCACTGGCGGTAGTACCAGCGGCAGCCTCGGCAGTTACGATCTGAGCAAGAATGATGCGCTGGTGATTGTCGATGGCATCGAGCAGCGATTGTCGGACATTAACCCCGACGATATCGAGACGGTTTCGATCCTGAAAGATGCCGCATCGACGGCCATTTATGGCTCACGAGCGACCAATGGCGTTGTGCTGGTGACAACCAAACGGGCCAAAGGCGGTAAAGTGCAGGTCGATTATAACGGCTATTATGCCATTCAGAATTCCATCAATACCCCCAAAATGATGGGACTGGAAGATTACATGCGAATGCAGGTAGTGGCTTACACCAACGCAGGTTCGCCTTTGCCTACCCGTTTCACCGAGCAGTCCATTCAGGCTTATATTACCGCCACCGACCGAGAGAAATATCCATTACCCAACACCTGGTTTCAGACCATGCTGCATGCCGCTCCTCAGCAAAATCATACGCTGTCGGTGGCGGGTGGTTCGGAGTCATTACGCACCCGGTTGAGTGTGCGGTATCAGGATCAGGCGGGTATCATTACGCACTACGCCAGCAAAATCGGTGAAATCCGCCTGAATACGGATTATACCATCACACCGAAACTACGGGTCAGTGCCGATCTTAACTACCGCTATAATTATTCACTAGCGCCTACCGTCGATCCGATTGACCGTTTTTTTCATGGCTCACTTTGGGCGGTGCCTAAATACGCGGACGGAACCTACGGCTTGAGCACACAAGGAAATAACCCGCTTATGTACGCTGAAATCGGTGGCGACTCGAAGCGATTTTCCGATTACCTGGTCGGTTACGTTAAGGGTGAGTGGGAAATCGTGGATGGCCTAACCTTCTCTACGCAACTGGCTGGTCGGGGTTATTTCACGCAGGACAAGAACTACGCCAATGCGTATGTTAACACCGACAAGAATACCAACATAGTCAAAACGGTCGCAAATAACACGCTGAACGAAAACCGCAGTTCGCTTCGGGAATATACGCTGATCAGTTTGCTAACCTACGACCGGCAAGCTGGCAACCATAATTTTAAGGGCTTGCTTGGCTATTCGCAGATTGGCAATACGCAAACGTATTTGAATGCCTACCGCGAGCGGTTTTATAGCAATGACATTCAGTCGATTAGCCAGGGGGCTAACGACGGGACCAAAAGCAATACCGGTTACGACGCGGTATACGGCTTACGGTCGTATTTCGGGCGGATTAACTACGATTACAACGGCAAATACTTGGTTGAGGTAAACGGGCGTTACGACGGTTCATCTAAGTTTACAGGCGATAAGCAGTACAGTTTCTTCCCCTCGTTCTCGGCGGGTTGGCGACTCTCGAAAGAAGCCTTTTGGGAGGGTCTGCAACAAAGCGTTAATGACCTGAAACTACGGGGCTCGTGGGGTATAACCGGTAACCAATCGGTCGATTTATATAGCTATTACGCGTCTCTTAAGGCAAGTGGTTACGATTTCAACGGCGCGGCTGTGCAGGGCTATCGGCAAACGGAACTAGCCAATACGAACCTTGGTTGGGAGTCGACAACTCAGTTAGACTTGGGGCTGGATGCGTCGTTTCTACGCAACCGGATGAACCTGACGGTCGATTATTACCGGAAACTGACCAACGATATTCTGTTGAATCTGGACATTCCGGCTACGGTCGGATTAAAAGCTCCTCCCCAAAACGCGGGCTCGGTAGAGAACAAAGGCTGGGAGTTTGCGCTGAACTATAGGGGCGCCAAAAACGCGTCGGGTTTTCAGTATAATCTGGGCGCTAATTTCAGTATTAATACTAATAAGGTTGTCGATCTGAAAGGCACAGGTCCGTACATCACCGGTTCTGATATTGACCCACGCTACATTATCGCGGTCGGGCTGCCGATTAATACGCTGTGGGGTTACAAAACCGACGGCCTGTTCCAGACGCAACAGCAAATCACTGAATACAAAGCCACTTACGCAGCCAACACAAAGCCCGGTGATGTGAAATACATCGATACGAACGGTGACGGGAAGATCGATGCCAACGACATGACTAACATCGGCAATTCGTTCCCCAAGTACACGTTTGGCCTGAATTCCAACTTTTCATTTAAGAATTTCGAGTTGAATCTGCTGTTCCAGGGAGCAGCCAAAGTAGACACGCGGCTGGCGGGTGCGCTGGCCGAAATGGGGAATCAGGAAGGATTTACGCACACAATTTATTCCAATAATTACTGGACACCAGAGCACACCGACGCTCGCTTTCCGCGTCCGCTCAAGTTTGATCTGCGGAACGTAGCCACGTCTGACCGGCTGGTGATTGATGCGTCGTATCTGCGGTTGAAAAACGTCCAGTTGGCTTATTCCTTACCGGTTGCTCTGGCCAGCAAGCTGCGGCTGAATCGAATTCGGGCGTATGTATCGGCAACCAACGTGTTTACCATTTCCAAACTGAACGAGTGGAACCTAGACCCTGAAGTTGGTTCTGGCCGGGCGGTTTATTATCCGCAAACATCGCTGTATACACTTGGCCTTAATCTTCAGTTCTAATCTTCTTTTCCAACTGAAACTTCATGAAATCAATACGTTATATCTTACCTATAACTATTCTGACAATCGCGGCCGGATTAACGCTCACTTCCTGCGACCGCGAACTGCTGGATACCGTTCCTAACGACCGCTTATCGGAAAGCATCTTTTGGAAAACTGAAAACGACGCCCGATTGGCTGTCAATTCGTTATATACCGACCTCGATAGCACCAACATCATAAGCTGGGACGCCACCACAGACATTGCCCACGTTAACCAGCCGTTTGATATACAGGCTTATGTCGAACTCGGTCAATACGATGCCACCAGCTCAAAAATTTATGGAGAATGGGCTAAGGCATACAAAGGCATTCGGGCCTGCAACTACTTTTTACAGAACGTCGATAAGGTTACGTCAACGAATACAGCGCTTATAGGCCAATTCAAAGGCGAAGCGCGGACGCTCCGGGCGTATCAATACCTGAAACTGGCGGCTCTGTTCGGCGATGTTCCTCTGGTTACAACGACCATTTCGCTGGATGAAAGCCGCGCGTTATCCCGCGCGTCTGTTACGCAGATCTGGGATTTTGTTGATAAGGAGCTTAGTGAATCGGCCGCTTTACTGCCGACAACGTACGCGGCTGTTGATAAGGGCCGGATTACCAAAGGAGCGGCTATTGGCCTGCGGGCGCGGACGAATTTGCTGGCGGGCCGCTACCAGCAGGCTGCTGATGCCGCTGATCAGGTGATGAAATTGGGCATTTACGGGCTGAATGATTCCTACGAAAAGCTGTTTACCTACGCAGCCGAAAACAATAAGGAAGTGATTCTGGATCGACAGTTCATCAAAGACACCTACCCGGTAAATGTTTTCGGTTATTTAGGCCCTTATAGTCAGAAAAGTGCCAACAGTACATTGGTCCCGACAAAGGCGTTGGTTGATATGTACGAAACGACGGCGGGCAAGCTCATCACCGATCCAACCAGCGGTTATGATCCAACTACCCCCTACGCCAACCGTGACCCGCGACTCAAGTTTTCCATTTTTCTGACGGGCGACCCGCTCCCCAGTGGCATTACGTACCGGCCTGAACCCAATAGCGGTACGGCAGATGCGGTAGGAAACACGTACATTGCGTCCACAACGGGTTTCAACATCAAGAAATACATCAATGCCGACGATTACGCTAACCCAGCCAACAACGGAATCAACATTATTTTGCTGCGGTACGCCGAAATTCTGTTGACATACGCCGAAGCGAAAATCGAACTAAACCAATTGGATGCCAGTGTAATTACGGCGATCAATACCGTTCGGAACGGCAGGACTGATGTAAAACAACCAGCCATTAGCAGCACCGCTACTCAGGCCGATCTCCGGGCCATTGTCCGTCGGGAGCGCACTGTTGAGCTAGCCTTTGAGGGTCAGCATCTGTTCGATATTCGCCGGTGGAAAACGGCCGAGACAGTCGTACCCGGTCCGGTCTATGGCATTACGTACAAGGATGCTACCGGTAAATTAATCACGATTCAGGTCGTGGGCATTAACCGGGTTTTCGATAAAACCCGTCATTATTTGTGGCCTATTCCACAGAAGGAACGTAACCTGACACCAAGTCTGACCCAGAATCCGGGTTGGTAAGCAGCAAGGTTATACAGTGATTAATTTCTTAAAAACTGCTTTCATGAAACTACTTCCTCGCCGTTTATCCCATCTGTTGTTCGGAGCTTCCGCATTACTAGGCGCTGGTCTGCTCATTAGTGCCGGGATTGAAAAACCGGCTGCAGCTCCGCCTAACGTGGTCCTATTTTTTATGGACGACATGGGCTACGGTGATCTTTCAGTTACGGGTGCGCTTGATTACACGACCCCTAACCTGGACCGCATGGCTGCCGAAGGTTCACGCTTCTCTAATTTTCTGGTAGCGCAGGCCGTTTGTAGTGCCTCGCGAGCCGCCTTACTAACGGGTTGTTATCCAAACCGGTTAGGTATTTCGGGCGCGTTGGGACCCAACTCACCCATCGGACTTAACCCAAATGAAGAGACGTTAGCTGATCTGCTGAAAGAAAAGGGTTACGCTACTGGGATTTTCGGGAAATGGCATCTGGGTGATAAACAGCAATTTTTGCCGTTACAACAGGGCTTCGATGAGTATTATGGTGTGCCCTATTCGCACGATATGTGGCCGCTGCATCCGGCTCAGGCCAGCGCGCATTACCCACCCCTGCACTGGATTGAAAACAACTCGCCAAAAGAGGAAATTAAAAATCTGGATGATGCCGGACAGATTACCTCGACTGTTACCCAACACGCGTTATCGTTTATCAGAAAGAATAAGGCCAAGCCTTTTTTCCTGTATGTGCCACACCCACTACCGCACGTGCCGCTGGCTACTTCAGCAGCTTACAAGGGTAAAAGTGCGCGGGGGATTTTTGGCGATGTGATGACCGAGCTGGACGCATCGGTTGGGCAGGTTATGAGTGAGTTAAAGAAACAGGGTCTGGACAAAAACACGCTGGTAATCTTCATTAGCGACAATGGCCCCTGGCTTAATTATGGCGACCATGCTGGCTCGGCGGGCGGTTTTCGAGAAGGAAAAGGAACCTCGTTTGAAGGTGGTCACCGAGTGCCGTGTCTGGTGCGATGGCCGGGCGTAGTACCGGCGGGACGGGTTTGCAACAAACTTCTAACCACGATGGATGTTTTGCCAACCGTTGTTAAGCTGTGCGGAGCGCGACTACCTAAACAACGGATTGATGGTATCGACTGGCTGGCCCTGCTCAAAGGTGATAATAGCGTTACCCCTCGCGATCATTTTTACTACTACTATCGTAAAAACAGCCTGGAAGCCGTTCGCCAAGGCGACTGGAAACTCGTGTTTGCGCATCCCGGCCGCACCTATGAAGGCTTCCTCCCAGGGCAAGGTGGTAAGCCCGGCCCCAGCACCGAGAGTCATGAGTTCCCAACGGCCCTTTACGATCTGCGCCGTGACCCCAGTGAGCGTTACGACGTACACGAGCAACACCCTGATATCGTAGCTAAACTGGAAAAAATAGCGGAGGAAGCCCGCGCCGATCTCGGCGACGATATACAGAAACGAACCGGAGCCAACGTCCGCGAACCGGGACGCATTAGTCAATAATCAGAATAGTCATTTTAAAAGGAAGAGGGATGCTGGTAGCTAAGCCGCATCCCTCTTCCTTTTTTAACCATTTATAAACGACTCTCAGCGATAGTAGTTATCACACTATATTCCTGAACTGCATAAACTTATAACCTGCCATGCAGAAACTATCCGTAATTCTCTGCTTACTAGTTCTTATCGCCAGAAATGCGATTAGTCAGTCCATCAAATCAGAACTCTATCGTCCTCAGTACCACTTCTCGCCCAAAGCCCACTGGATGAACGATCCCAATGGAATGGTTTACTACAAAGGAACGTATCATCTGTTTTTTCAGCATTATCCCAAGGGCACCATTTGGGGACCGATGCACTGGGGCCACGTGACCAGCAAGGATATGGTACACTGGCAGGAACAGCCCATTGCGCTTTATCCAGATAAGCTGGGTTACATTTTTTCGGGTAGTGTGGTGATTGATGCCAATAATACCAGTGGTTTCGGCAAGAACGGTCAGGTTCCACTGGTTGCCATCTTCACACATCATGATCCGGAATTAGAAAAGAAAAAGTCGAATAAGACTCAGTATCAGAGCTTGGCTTATAGCCTTGATGAAGGCAAAACCTGGACCAAATACAGTGGAAATCCTGTACTGAACAACCCCGGAATCGTCGATTTTCGCGACCCGAAAGTGCGGTGGTATGAGCCCACGAAAAAGTGGATTATGTCGCTGGCTACTAAAGATCGTGTAACGTTTTTTTCTTCCCCTGACCTTAAGAAATGGACTAAAGAAAGCGACATTGGTAATGATATTGGCGCTCACGGTGGGGTTTGGGAATGTCCGGATTTATTTCCGCTGGATTATAATGGGAAGAAAGCGTGGGTATTACTGGTTAGCATTAATCCGGGCGGGCCAAATGGCGGTTCAGCAACACAATATTTCGTAGGCGATTTTGACGGCCACCGGTTTAAACCCTATTCTACCAAAACTAAATGGATGGATTATGGCGCAGACAATTACGCTGGTGTAACCTTCGCCAACACTGGCAATCGGGTTGTCTTAATGGGGTGGATGAGCAACTGGCAATATGCCACTGTAGTGCCGACCAAATCCTGGCGCAGCGCCAATACCGTTCCGCGCGAACTTCATTTAAAAGAAGTCGGTAAGGAGGCATTATTGGTATCTAGCCCTATTAAAGAACTGGATGTACTTAACGGTCAGAGTAATTCTGCCAAAGATCTGGTTGTGAAAGGACAATTCGACCTGACAGCGAAACCTAAAAACGAGTCGGGTTTATTTAGGTTAGCTCTAACTACACAAGCCGCCAATGACTTTTCTATCGTGTTGACTAATGAGCAGGGGAATGAATTAACCATTGGGTACGACAAAAAGGCTAACACTTATTATATCGACCGGACAAAATCGGGCAAAACAGATTTTGAGAAAGGGTTTGGGAAACGGCATACGGCCCCACGGTTAACGAAGGACGCAGGGCCTTCTCTTACCCTGTTGGTTGATGTTGCCTCGGTAGAATTATTTGCCGATGGCGGTCTTACTGTAATGACAGATATATTTTTCCCCAATAAAGTCCTGAACAAATTAACCATTAAGTCAGCTACTGGGATTACTATCTCAAATTTGACTTACACAAAGTTGAATCCGTCAATTAACAGCGGGCTTTAACTCGTATCCGTTTCAAGATTCATCCCTGGCTAAAAATAGCCGTTTCAGCCAGCTTTTCTTTTCCTCCACCTCTTCTTTCTGTTCTTCATCCGTCAACTGATAGTTAGCCAGCGCCTTTAAATCGGGCTGGCCTGCATCAATCCAGCAAGTATACCAGAAATCGCCAACCATTTTGATTGACGCTCGCATCTGACGTTCGACTTGACCTCGTAGTCGGTCGTGATACTCCTGTGAGAAATTTGCCGAATAAACTTTGGCTGTAACGCCGTTGCGTTCTTCAAAACCAAACTTGCGCGACTCGCCTACTTCTTCTGTCAATTTCTGTTCAAAACGTAGTACCGAATCCAGCGCAGCATTTGCCCGGAATACGGCTCGCCAGGCCGCTTTCTGCGGAGAATAAACGTACTCAGCCTGCCCAACCAGAAAATCGTAATCGGTGCTGAACAACTCCGGTAACCGCGACTCCCAAAAGCCGTGAATACCCTGCTGATTCGTTAGCTGGCCGTTATAGTTACGGGTCGTATGTAACGGAACATTGGCATCAGCAATATAGTGGCCCAGGTCGGCGGCAACGCGCAGAATCCGCCGGACGTTCCGCTGCTTAAACGCTTCTGTTAACTGATACTTAGCCAATTGAATATGCCAGGGCACAATGCCGTGCAAGGCTAGCGTATCAGCGCCATATTTATCGGTGGCCTCTTTGTAATAACGTGGCAGAATGGCCGTCGATGTATCAGCATACGCATCCAGATCGATGAAGTGGCGGGGAGCTTCACCAACCACTGCGTAGCGTCGTTTGTCAGGATTGACAGCGTTATCAGTCAAAAAATTGATGTGTTTTTTAAAGAACGGCATCATATCGATTGGTAAGGTAAATACAGCTAATCGGTTAATCTGCTGATGTGCATAAAAGCCCCACATTGGCTTCATTCTATAACCGTTTTCGCCCATTTTTTCAGACTTAACAGTCATACCATTTGCTAAACTTCCCGAAAAAATTTGAGCAGAAACTAATAACCAAATAAAACCGTTGTACATTTGACAAAACATGGTACTTTAAAGAGAAAATACTTAACTATTTAACTAAAGCACTGTGTTACTCAGAACAAAATTTGGCAATTATCAAAAATCACAAATAATCATGAGTACGAAATCAAAAGGATATACCCTCATTATTGTGTTACTGTGCGCTTTTGCTTTAACAATCTATGGTGCCTACTCACCTGCCAGAAAAGCCCAGAAACAGCAGATTGTGTGCATAAAATTCAAAAAAGGGGTCGAAATGAAAGCTGTTGAACAGCATATGGCCGGTTTTGCAGCCTTAAAGCACGAAATTCCACAGGTCATCAGTTACGCGTCTGGTGAGACAATTTTGCCGAATCAGGCCGTTTCAGACTATGACGTAGTACATTACCTGACGTTTCAGTCTGTAGACGATATTAAAAAATTTGAGAAGAGCGAAGCGTACAAACAATTCGTTGCAGAGAACAAAGGAATCTGGGAAAAAACACTGATCGTCAACGCTGATATACGCCAGTAAGCATTAGGTCTTTATAAGAATTTCGGTTGGGATATTGATTATACCAATCGAAATTCTTAATTTTGCGCCCTCATATCGCGATAACGAACTCATTTATAGCTACAATGGCAAATCATAAGTCTGCAAAAAAAGCAATCCGGTCGAGCGCTAAGAAGCGGTTACAGAACCGTTACCAACACGTGACAACCCGGAATATGGTAAAAAAACTCCGTGCTACCACCGATCATGTAATGGCTGTTGAGCTGTTCAAATCGGTTGTATCCGCACTGGATAAACTCGCTAAGCGTAACATCATTCACAAAAACAAAGCAGCCAACAACAAATCGAAACTGGCTCGTTTTGTTAATGGTCTGAAACCAGCGGCTACCGCTGCTGCATAATGCGGCTCCGTTTTTAGCCTGCTTATACTACTTTCTGAACCTTACCTGTTTGCGGGTAAGGTTTTTTTGTGCATTTTGTCATCAAAAATTGCACAATACGTTACTTAATCACATGAATTACCAGACTTCTGGCACTATTCAAAGCTGGGCTGAGGAAGACCGGCCTCGCGAGAAATTGATGCTCAAGGGTAAAGCGGCCCTTTCCGAAGCAGAACTAATTGCCATTCTGATTAACTCCGGCACGGTTGATATGACGGCCGTTGATGTGGCTAAAATTATCCTCAAAAGTGTCGGTAATAACCTAAATGAACTAGCCAAACTGAGCATTAAAGACCTATCGAAGTTTCGGGGAATTGGCGAAGCGAAAGCCATTAGTATTGTAGCTGCCCTCGAACTTGGGCGTCGACGTAAGGAGCAGGACCGCCCACAACGGGCCAAGGTTACGTGTTCACGCGATGCGTATAACGAGATGATTCCGCATTTAATAGATAAGCCTCACGAGGAGTTCTGGATTTTGCTGATGAATCGCGCTAACGAAATTCTGCGGCCTGTCCAGATCAGTACTGGCGGTGTATCGGGCACGGTGGCCGACCCAAAACTCATTTTCAAACAGGCTATCGAACACTTGTCATCTTCGATGATTTTGTTCCACAACCATCCCTCTGGCAACCTGATGCCTTCTCAGGCTGACAAGGACTTAACCCGCAAGCTAAAAGACGCTGGTCGGCTCCTTGATATTCCAGTCCTTGATCACCTGATTTTTACGGATAAAGCTTACTACAGCTTTGCAGACGAAGGGATTTTGTAGAAACTTTTCACGAATAGTGTATCATAACCGCAACCCTTTTATAATCTCTGCCCGACTCAATTGGCGGACTTGACCGGGCGTCATATTTTCTGCGGTAAGGTTTTCGATAGCCCAGCGTACCAGTCGAAGCGTTGGGAAGCCGACAGCGGCAGTCATTTTGCGTACCTGCCGATTTTTACCTTCGTGCAGTGAAATCGATAACCAAGAAGTTGGAATGTTAGCCCGGTACCGAATCGGCGGATTGCGTTCGGGTAAAGATGGTTCGGCAATAATTTGAGCGTGAGCCGGAAGTGTGAGATATGACTTTCCGTCAATGGAAATCGTAACACCTGCACTCAGTTGTTGGCAAGCGTCATCAGTTAATGCGCCATCTAATTGTACGTAATATGTCCGATTATGGCGAAACTTCGGATTTAACAACCGATGATTCAGTTGCTTATCATTCGTTAATAACAACAGCCCTTCGCTATCAGCATCGAGCCGCCCTACAGGATAAACATCATTCGGAAACTCGAAATCAATATCAGCCAGCGTCGGCTTATCACCCTCCCGACTGAACTGGGAAAGCATGAGGTAAGGCTTATAGATGAGAAAGTACATCACTTTCGCTCTTTATTTCTAGCCACACCGGGCAATGGTCGGCGTGAACGGCATCAGGCAACATGCGACAATCGACAATTTGATCGCGGAGATTGTCGCTTACAGAAGCATAATCGATACGCCAGCCTTTATTACCCAAACGTGCTCCCGCCCGATAACTCCACCAGCTATACGCTACATCGGTAGGATGTTGATAGCGAAAGGCATCAGTTAGACCCGACCCAAACCATTGATCCATCCAGGCCCGTTCTTCGGGCAGAAAACCAGTCGTGTTTTTGTTCCGAACCGGATCATGAATGTCGATTGCGTTGTGGGCAATGTTGTAATCGCCTACTATGATCAACCTTGGGCGGGTCTGCCGCAATTTCTGCACATATTCCTGAAAGTCACGCAGAAATTCCATCTTTACGCCCTGCCTCACTTCGCCAGTAGTACCTGAGGGGAAATAGCAGTTTAACAGCGTTATGTCCTCAAAATCAGTACGGAGAATGCGACCTTCACAATCATAGACAGGTAATCCACAACCCACCACGACATTAGTCGGTGCCTTTTTGGAAAACGTTGCCACACCCGAATAGCCTTTCTTTTCAGCCGCATGCCAATGGTATTGATAGCCTAACTGCTCAAACACTGACAGATCGACTACGTCCGCTGTGGCTTTCACCTCTTGAAAGCAAAGGACGTCGAAATTATTCTGGGATAGCCAGTCAATCAGGCCGTTACGGATGGCGGCCCGAATGCCGTTGATATTATAGGAGATGAGTTGCATACTATAAATTAAACACAGAGTAACGGAGTGCCCACAGAGCTAACTGAGGGTTTCTTCTTAAGCTCTCTATGATTCCTCCGTCACCCCGTGTTTACAATTACGTTTTACACCGTTCCCGTTACTACTTCGTCTTCCTGCGCTAGCGTCCGTTTTTTGTCTGAAAACAGAAGCACAAACAAAATCAACACCGCAGCTGCGATACCCGCCGGAACAAGCCAGACCGATAGCCAATCTTTCGTGCCATCGGGACGGGTATACATGTCGAGTACGATACCTGAAATTTTGGAACCGATACCCATACCAATACCATAAGTGGCTAACGAGATTAGTCCCTGTGCCGACGATTTAATTTTTTCACCCGCTTTATTGTCGGTATAGATCTGGCCCGTTACAAAGAAGAAATCATAACAAACCCCGTGCAGCACGATTGCAATGTAAAGCATCCATTCGGTCGATGCAGTGCCATAACCGAAGCATATAAAGCGCACAATCCAGGCGATTAGGCCAACAATGAGCATTTTTTTAACCCCTAAACGTGTATAGGCTAATGGAATCAGCAACATGAAAATCACTTCCGATGCCTGCCCTAACGACATTTTATTCTCAACATTCTGCATGCCACCGTCTGTTAGCGAGGGGTTAGCCATAGCATAATAAAATGACAGCGGAATACAGATCAGCACCGACGACAGAAAGAAAATAGCGAACGAGCGATCCTTGAATAACTTGAAAGCATCCAAGCCCAGAATCTGTGAGAACGAGGTAGCCGTAGTTGCTTTCGGAGGTGTGTTGGGCAGAAAAAATGCGAAAACGCCCAGGATAGCTGCCGAGTACATCGACAATTGGAAAATCGTCACCTTATCGCCAAAGCCATAGTAGCCGACAATGTTCGTCACTATAATCCAGGAAACGGTGCCCAATACACGGATACCCGGAAATTCTTTTTCGGGGCTACGCATCTGCTGCATCGCAATGGATGAGGTCAGGGCTAGCGTGGGCGCAAACGTTAAGCAGTAAGCCAGAATTAAGTAAAAAAACGAACCCGGATCAGTATTTTGCGTGATGAAATACAGCACAACAGCTCCCAACAGATTTAGCACGCCAAGTACTTTTTGGGCGGCAAAATACCGGTCAGCAATCATCCCCACGAAGAACGGAGAAATAATCATCGCCAGCGAAAATGCAGCATAAGCATTACCAACCTGATCACCGGTTGAGTGCAGTTGTGTCAGCAGGTATTTACTCATCTGGCCGTACCAGGCTCCCCACACAAAAAACTGGAGGAACATCATTGCAGAGAGCTGAAAGCGGGTTAACGAAGACATTCGGCGTTTAGCGATTTGAAAGAAAACGATTGAAAAGAAATAGCCATCAGCCTGGAAAGCCGACAGACCCTTAAAGATACCAGTTGTCCGAGATGATTGCCAATCAACGGGACTTTTCTATGACATTAGCAGCGCTTTTGGGTCTTATTCGTTATCTTTGACATAGTTCTGACTACATTTTTCATGAAAAAACAACTGAGTTTCCTCATTGCCCTGGTGGCAATTCCGGCTCTAACTTTTGCCCAAACGGCCGATGAAGTCATCAATAAAAATATTACGGCTCTGGGCGGAGCTGATAAACTAGCTGCGGTTAAGACGGTTCAATACGACCAGAGCATGAATATTATGGGTATGGACATGACCGGCAAAGTCACCTCGGTAGTTGGCCAGTCAATCCGCAATGATATTTCGGTTATGGGCCAGCAGATTACAACTGCAATTGACGGTGATAAAGGCTGGGCAATCAACCCAATGCAAGGTGGGGCTACTCCGCAAGCGCTACCGGAAGATCAGGTAAAAATGCAGAAAGGTAATACCTATGTAGTTGGCAGTGATTTGGCAACGGCTAAAATGCAGAAGTATCCGGTTGAATTAGTTGGTAAAGAAAATTTTAACGACAAAGACGCGTTTAACCTAAAAGTGACACGGCCGGAAGGCGTAGCTAATTACTACGTAGATGCTACCTCGTTCCAGTTGCTTGGCATGAAATCGACGGTTAGCGTGCAGGGGCAATCGGGTGAAGTATCCATGAAATATGGTAATTACAAAACTATTGATGGCCTGAACGTCCCCTCAACAGTTGAAGTTAGCAGCCCGGCCATGCCTGGACCAATGACGATGACGCTCTCTAATATGGCGTTCAATGGGAAAGTAGATCCAACGATCTTTGCTATGCCTAAATAAACGGGTTATATAACCATTTGAAAAGAGACGTGCTACGAGTGCGTCTCTTTTTTATTACCAAATAGTCAACGGCTAATCGATATTTTTACCAATGTAAATTCCGATATTTGAGAATTATACAATCTGATTCTTATGAAACAATCCTCTTTACGAAAAACTACTAGTCAAACGCTGGCCTTACTAATCAGCGTTGCTACTGCACAAGCACAGACTCTATCTGGTTTTGTACCTGCCCGGCAGGAAGCTCAGATAAAACTCGAAACAGAGTTTAAAACCAAACAATCGTCCGCGGCCTTTAAAGATCATCTTGTAAAACTGAGTAGTGTACCGCACATCACTGGCTCGAAGGAAAACGAACAGGTTCGCGACTACATCGCCGAAACAATGCGCAAGGCGGGTTGGCAGGTCGATATTTATCCGCATGATGTGCTACTGCCTAAAGGCCCCGGTGAAATCGCGGTCGAGTTGGTAGAACCCATCCGTCAGCCATTGAACATTCGGGAATTCTTATTTAAGGAAGATAAATACAGCAGCGACCCGCGGTTGACGCCGGGCTACAACGCCTGGTCGGGTTCGGGCGATGTGATGGCGGAAGTAGTATATGCCAACTATGGTCGCAAGGAAGATTTCGAGCAACTGAAAGCGATGGGCATTTCGGTGAAAGACAAAATTGTACTCGCTCGCTACGGCGGTAACTTCCGTGGTTACAAAGCACAATGGGCGCAGGAAGCCGGTGCTATCGGATTAGTTATCTTCACTGACCCCGCTGACTCTGGTTATATGCGTGGGCTAACTTTCCCCGAAGGGCCATATTATAGTGAAAGTGTCATTCAGCGCGGTTCTCTGATTACAACGCCTTATACGGGTGACCCGCTTACGCCCGGTGAAGCTGCTTTGCCAATGGATGCTAAAGGCACACCGAAACGGCTGGATATGAAGGATGTTGTTCTGCATAAAATTCCGGTTACCCCCCTCCCCTACGGCTCAGCTACCGAAATTCTAAAACGTATGACGGGCGCTAAAGCAGTTCCGGCAGGCTGGCAAGGCGGTTTACCGTATACGTACCGGCTCGAAGGTGGGCCAGCGCTAAAAGTACGGTTGATGGTGAAGCAGGAGAAAGCCATTCAGCGGATTTATCAGGTCGTAGGCACACTGACTGGTTCCGATTTTCCGGATGAGTGGATTATTGCCGGTTGCCATTATGATGCCTGGTCGTACGGCGCAACAGATCCTAATTCAGGTACGGCTATGTTGCTGAGTATGGCTGAATCGTTTGGCAAACTGGCGAAAGCGGGTCAACGGCCGCGTCGCACGATTAAGGTCTGCCATTGGGATGCCGAAGAGCCGGGCGTAATCGGTTCCGCCGAATGGAGCGAGCAATTCCGCGATGAGTTAAGCCAAAAAGCCGTTGCTTACATGAACTACGACGCGGCTGTTTCGGGACGAACCTTCGGTGCCAGCGCATCACCATCAATGAAAAAACTGATTATCGAAGCGACTCAATCGGTGCAGTATCCTGACTCGAATAAAACAGTTTATCAGCACTGGTTAGGACATAAGGCTGCTGGTAGTCCAACCCGCGTAACGGGTTCATCGGCTCCGGCGGTGCAAGCTGGCGAGCCAACTATCGGTAATCTGGGTGGTGGTTCTGATCACATTGCCCCTTATATGCACATCGGCATTCCCTCCCTAAGCGCCGGGATGGAAGGACCAACGCTCTATCACTCTCAGTACGACGATCTGTATTTCTATGACAAGTTTGCCGATCCCACTTACAAAATGGGCCCGATGATGGAGCAGGTAGTTGGTACAATGACCTTGCGACTAGCCAATGCCGATCTGGTTCCTTATGACGTTGCCCGCTACCCAACCGACCTGGCCATTCACCTTAAAGCCGCTGAAAAAGCTATCCAGGCTTATGCGCCAACGTACTCGATTTCTCCTTTACTTAATGTGGTGACGGACTTGAAAAAGAACGCCGATGCCTGCGAGGCTGCCCGGCAGAATTACCTAAAAACGGGTCGCACGGATAAACTCGTGGCGCTAAATAAAGAACTCCGGCTATTGGAGCGGTCGTTTATAGATCCCAAAGGCAATGCGTTCGGAGGTTGGTATAAGTCGCTATATGCCTCGTCAGATCCAAACAGTGGCTATGCATCCTGGATGCTACCGGGTCTATTATACGAAGCCTCAATCAAATCGACTGCTAACCTGCCTGATCTGGAAGCACGGTATACCAAAGCGATTAAAACATTAAGTGATAAGCTACTGGCTCTGTCTCAGGATATGGGAACGCCCGCGGCTGTTGGCGGAGGTAAGTGAAATTACTAATGTAAGTTCCAGGTTATTAATCTGGAACTTACATTAGTAGTTCGTTTACATAGCTTTAGCTACTGGTTTGGCGTGCTCGGGTTTAAGCACAACTACATCACGCACGACACCACCTGCGTTGATTTTTTCCACCATTTTGTCGAGCAACGGAGTAGCCCAATTGGGAATATACTTGTCCGTTGTTTCGATAAGCACTTTTGGGAAATCATACAGCCCCCGCCCTAAGCCAAACTGCACCGCAGCACGTTTCATGGCGTCGCTAATTCCCCCTTTTACAGGCTCTACAGCTGTTCTACTGGCACCATCGGTTTTTCGCACGATTTCGCCCCCTGATAGTACCGCTGTAATCGTACACAAAAACCCACCTTCAATTTCCTTAATTTCATTCTGCCAGCCTGCCCAGCCAAACTGGTCGTCGAAGCGCTGCATGACGCAACGGTTGGTGATATACGGCACGACAATAATTTTCTGACCGTCTTTAGTCTGACTCTGTACTCGCCATTCGACCTCCTGGGGTGTCAGCGGAGCTGTTAATACGTTTAATTCCATTTTTGTTGTTGTTTACTATTTACCCGTAAATCTGATGACGATGCCCAACTGCCACGACTTCGACAGTCAGTACATCATCATGAATATCATAGATAATGCGATAATCACCTGGTTCGTCATTACTCTGCCAGTTTAAGCAACTCATTCAGTTTCAGCAGCGCTTCGATAGGCGTTAGTCGGTTTACGTCGATGGCGCGGAGTTTTTCTTTGATGGCTTCGGCTTTAGGGTCGCCAGCTTCAAAGATTTTCAAGGCGAGTTCCTGTTGAGCCGGAGCCGCTTCCCGAATCCTCTCTTTATTGGCTTCCCGACCGTGCGATGCCTCCAATTGCTTCAAAATTTGTCCAGCCCGGTTAACCACTTGCGCGGGCATACCGGCCATCTGCGCTACGTGAATTCCGAAACTGTGCTCCGAACCGCCCTCTTTCAATTTACGCAGGAAAATTACTTTGTTGCCCATCTCCTTAACGGCCACATTGTAATTTTTAATGCGCGGATTATCGGCTGCCAGATCGTTCAGTTCGTGGTAATGGGTCGCAAACAGCGTTTTCGGGCGGCAGTCCGTTTTGTTATGCAGATATTCAGTAATGGCCCAGGCAATCGAAACGCCATCGTAGGTGCTGGTTCCACGACCAATTTCATCCATTAACACCAGGCTGCGTTCGCTGAGGTTGTTCAGAATGCTGGCCGTTTCAGTCATTTCCACCATAAACGTACTTTCGCCCCGCGAGAGATTATCACTGGCCCCAACGCGCGTAAAAATCTTATCGACAATCCCGATCTCCGCCGATGAAGCTGGTACGAAACTACCCGACTGCGCCATCAACACGATCAAGGCCGTTTGTCGCAACAAGGCCGATTTACCCGCCATGTTTGGTCCGGTAATGATGATAATTTGCTGGGTTTCATCGTCCAGGAAAATATCATTCGGAATATAAGGCTCGCCGGGCGGTAACTGCTGCTCGATAACTGCATGGCGTCCATCCTTAATATTCAGCACTTTACTTTCGCTAATCATCGGCCGGACGTATTTATTCTTGACGGCAATCCGCGCAAAGGAGGCTAGCACATCCAGCACCGACAGCACACGAGCATTCTGCTGAATAGCCCCAACGTATTCACCAGCCGCCAGTATCATCTCGTTGAACATCCGGGATTCGATCTGGAAAATCTGCTCCTCGGCGTTCAGAATTTTCTCCTCGTATTCCTTCAGTTCGGGCGTAATATAGCGTTCAGCATTAACTAGTGTCTGCTTCCGAATCCAGTCGTCCGGCACACGGTTTTTGTGGGCGTGCGTAACTTCCAGATAATAACCAAAAACCTTGTTATACGCCACTTTCAGTGAGCTAATACCGGTTCGCTCGACTTCGCGTTCCTGCAACTGCAACAGGTAATCTTTACCTGAATACGCAATGGCAGTCAGTTCATCCAGCTCAGCGTTTATACCTGGCTTAATTATACCACCCTGATTCGAAACCGTCGGCGGATCTTCGCGCAGTTCCGCTTCAATCCGGTCGAGCAGAAATGAAACGGGATTAAGCTGATCGGCGTACTTCTTTAACGAGGGTGATTCTTTCTGGCTCAACGCCGTAATCAGCAATTCTTTAATCGGCAACACGTGCTGCAACGATCGCTTAAGTTGAAGCAGTTCGCGGGGGCTAATCCGACGAACGGCCACTTTCGAAACCAGCCGCTCCAAATCGCCAATCTGACGCAGATGTGTAACCATCGCTTCGGACATATCCACGTCGTCAGTCAGCAGTTCAACCATGTTCAGTCGTTCATCGATTAGGGCTTTTTCTTTCAGCGGCAGGCTCAGCCATTTACGCAAAAGCCGTGCCCCCATGGGCGTTACGGTCTGGTCCAGAATCTGAATCAGCGGAACACCCCCCTCCTGCTGCGCGGCCGTTAGTTCAAGATTACGAATAGTAAAGCGATCAAGCCAGACGTAGCGATCTTCTTCGAGTCGCGTGACGCGGGTAATGTGCTGAAGATCTTTATGTTCGGTTTCATTCAGATAGTGCAGAATTACCCCAGCGGCTATGATACCGTCGGGCAAGCCTTCAATACCAAATCCTTTCAGCGACGTGGTCTGAAAATGTTGTTTCAGGAAATTATACCCGAAATCGTACGTGAACGCCCAGTCTTCGAGCGTATACGTATGAAACTTATCGCCGAACAGCACGCCAAACTCCGCCCGATTACGCTTACAATACAACACTTCCGACGGATTAAAACTTTGCAGTAGTTTATCGACATAAGCTGCGTTACCCTGCGACGCCAGAAACTCGCCCGTCGAAATATCCAGAAACGACACGCCGAAATGATCCTCCGGATGGCCGGCTCCTCCCTTACCAAAGTGCACAGCCGCCAGATAGTTATTCCGTCGGGTATCGAGCACGTTATCGTTAAACGACACACCGGGCGTCACCAGCTCCGTAACCCCTCTGCGCACAATACCTTTAGCCAACGCCGGGTCTTCTAATTGGTCGCAGATGGCTACGCGCTCGCCCGCCCGGACTAGCTTAGGCAGGTGCGTATCGAGCGAGTGATGCGGGAAACCAGCCAATTCTTCGTTCGAGCCACCGTTGTTGCGTTTGGTCAGCGTAATACCCAAAATCTTACTGGCCTTTACGGCATCTTCGCCGAAGGTTTCGTAGAAATCACCGACGCGAAAAAGCAGCATTGCGCCTGGATATTTGGCCTTAATCTGGTTGTATTGACGGTTGAGAGGAGTTTCGTTTTTCTTCGATTGAGGTTTTGCTGCGGTGGCGGTTTTCACTGATTTTTGACGGATTGTAGTAAACAAAAATAGTGATTTTTCGGGGGAAAACCGCGTTTTAGCGACGCAAAGCTGCTCGCTTATTTAAGAGTTTACGTTAAGCGTTTGTCTTTTACTAAATTTTTGTAGAAACAGCGTGTATACCCATATATGCCTCATTTATAACTCGGCTTTATGCTCTATTTTATCGATTACTCATTCTAATTAGTGTTTATTGGCATGAAAATCGCGAGCATTATACACCCTGTTACCAAAATAAGATCTTCGTCAATTTATGAACCAAAGATCATTTGTGTAAAAAATTAATTGAAAAAAATTTATATATACACAATATGTTATATTACTTATAAATACAAAATACTCTAAACTAGTATCATACATTAATAACTCTATATAACCACTAAGTATTAGTCAGTTACATAAAATTCAAATATTTGATAATCAATATTTTATCTATAATAAATTAGTTATTACCCTTCCCTGGTACATGGTTCATTATTTAATACGAAAAATCAGATTAACACATATCAACTGAATTTATAACCTCCCAAAACACAGAATTACCCTACTTAGTGAACTATGCCCGCTTTGTTGGTGGCATCCGGTTTGTCTGACTTTGGCCATTGCTATCTACATAGGTGGTAGCTAGCCAGCCTCACTATTTTCTGACATTCTGATTAATCACTCTACTTATATGTACAAAAACGTATACTCTGACAACTACCCGCTTACCAAAAGTTCGGTGCGGAGTAACGCTTTCCCCATCTATCAGCCCCTGTTTGTGCTCATTTTGTGTTTGTCATTGGCACATACCTCAATGGCTCAGATTTCAGGGGTTGTTTATCGGGATTTTAATGAAGATGGCGTTCGAAGCTTTACAGCGGCCACGCCATTTTTCGGCGAGATTGGCGTAGGCAACATAACTGTCAATGTTTATAATGCGACAGGATTGGTTGGCAGCGCAACTACCAGTTTGGCGACGGCCACAGCAGGTTCCTACTCAATTTCACCAACGGGAGCAGGGCCTTATCGTGTTGAGTTCGTCGGTCTGCCAGCAGGGTCTTTCGATGGATCGAGAGGAACAGCCAGCGGTACTTCAGTGCAATTTGTGGCAACTTCACCGGCTTCCAATATTAATCTGGGAATTAACTTTCCCTATGATTATTGCCAGCCCGATCCTGATTTTATTGTTCCCTGTTATGTGAATGGCAATTCATTAGGTAATGGAGGTGCAGCTGCACGTGGGGTGCTTGTTACCTTACCTTACAGTAGTTCGGGTGATACTCCAGCAGAAACCCCCATTGCGCTTAACAACCAGACAGGAACAGTTTTTGGCGTTGCCTACCAGCGGGAAGCCAGAACTGTGTTTACAGCAGCTTTTGTGAAACGACACACCGGCCTGGGCGTTGGGGGTGCGGGTGCCATTTATGTTACCAGACCTGACTTAGGCACTACCTCAGTATTTACTACCTTACCTACGGCGGTTTCAGCGATTACATCACCAAGTCTCTCCGGTACTACAGTTGTCGGCAGTAACACGGACCGGGGGTTACCCGACGAACCTACTGACCTGAACCATGACCCAATTACCTTTGACCAGGTTGGTAAGGCCGGGCTTGGTGACCTGGAAATTTCGGAGGATGGTACCCAGTTGTACGTTGTCAATTTAGGTGACCGCCGGTTATACCGTATCCCGGTAGTTAATGCGAATACGCTTAATCCGTCGGCAGGAACGCCAACAAGCTTTGCACTACCAGAAGTTACCCAAACCGCCGGTAGCGTTTTCCGTCCGTTTGCGCTGAAATATTACCGGGGTCTGGTTTATGTGGGGGGAGTTACAACGAATGAAGGTGTATCAACGACTACCGACAATGGAACTGGGTCAACTGGCGGAAACACACCTTTGATTACTCGGGATACCACGGGCATGAAAGCCGTTGTTTTCTCCTTCGACCCGGCTACAGCTGTTTTTACCCCGGTATTAACGTTCCCGCTTACCTACCAGAAAGGGGGCGTTAATAATGATAAGACTGGGGTAAGCCGTGCCGATCGCTGGTTTCCGTGGACCGATGTTGAGCCGGGCGTTGGCACATTACCCAATCGTTATGCGCGCAATGATGGTGCGAACACTAGTTATCCACAAGCCATCCTGTCTGGGATCGAGTTCGATGTTGACGGTTCGATGATTTTGAGCATTCGCGACCGCTTCGGTGATCAGTATGGCAATTACAATTATGTCGTTGATGTCAATAGTACTGACCAGATAAGGGCTATTGCGCCGGGTGATATTTTACGGGCTGGTAAATGCAGCCCTGCCGTAGAACAGTGGACACTGGAGTTCAACGCTCAGACTTGCACCAATGGCCCAACGCTTGGCGCCAATACGTTTCAGGGGCCGGGTGGCGGTGAGTATTATTATGGCGATGCAATCACACCAGGGGATGGGAATGGCCCTTTTCACCTGGAAATGAGCGAAGGTGGATTAGCTTTACTTCCTGGTCGGGATGAGGTTGCATCGATTGTACTTGACCCAACTGATCAGATCGATGCGGGGGGTATTCGACGATTTAAAAATTCGGATGGTTCAGGAAGCCCAGCGACTAGTGTCCAGATTTACCGGAGCGGTGGCGTAGCTACTTTTGGGAAAGCGAATGGGTTGGGGGATATTGAATTAAGCTGTGATTTACCGCCTATTCAAATTGGCAACCGGGTCTGGCGCGATCTCAATAACAATGGCGTGCAGGACCCAGGCGAACCTGGTTTAGCCGGTGTGACGGTAACTCTGCTAGGCCCTGGCTCAACCACCCTCGCCACTGCCGTAACGGATGCCAACGGCGAGTATTATTTCTCGACGGCTCCAGGCACAAGTACAACCAGTTCTATTTTCAACCTAACTCTGACGTCGGGGGGGAGCTACGCGCTAAGCTTTCCAACAAGTTTCAGTGCGTTTAGCATAAGCTCACAGGTAAATGCAGGCACCGGCGCAAACGCCAACGCGATCGATTCAGATCCCACCACTGCCGGGGTTATCTCGTTTACACTTGGACAAGTGGGACAGAATAACTTCACCTACGATGCGGGTTATGCCTGTACACCGCTGGCCTTAACATTAACTTCGGCTTCCATTTGTGCAGGTCAGGCAGTTAGTCTGACTGCTACCGCTGGATTCAGCAGTTATTCCTTCTCATCGGGTCTGACTCAGGCAGGGATTACCAATGTTGCCAGCGGAACCGCCAATGGCACTTACTCCGTAACAGCTGTCAATTCGGCAGGCTGTTCAGGAACAGCTACGGGCACTATTACAATCAATCAATTACCAGTTGTAACGCTAAGTTCAGCCACCGTTTGCGCGGGTCAGCCGGCGAGTTTAACCGCAACACCGGGTTATGCTACCTACATTTTCCCAGTTGGCTTAACGCAGGTAGGCACGTCGAATGTGGCTACCGGTACCGTCGCAGGTACGTTTAGCGTTACGGTCATAAGCAGCGCCGGATGCATAGGCATTGCGTCGGGCACGGGCTTAGGTACCATAACGGTCAATGATGATCCGGTCGTGAGTCTTTCGTCAGATACCGTTTGTGCAGGTCAGACGGCGAGTTTAACAGCCACGGCTGGTTTTGCTTCGTACCAGTTTTCAACGGGGCTGACACAGGTTAATGGGTCGAATGTGGCGACTGGTCTTGTTAATGGAACCTACAGTGTCACTGCCACTACCAGCAATGGATGCTCGAACACAGCCTTGGGTAGCATTACCGTAAATCAGTTGCCGGTTATCACGCTTTCTTCAGCAACGATTTGCGAAGGTCAAACCGCTAGTTTGACGGCAACCCCAGGCTTTACTTCTTATCAATTCTCGGCAGGCTTAACGCCGGTGGCAGGTCAGCCCAACGTGGCAACGGGCACGGTCGGCGGCACCTATAGTGTTACTGCCAGTACTACAGAAGGTTGTACGGGCGTAACGTCGGGCAGCATTACTGTCAATCAGTTACCCGTAGTCGCTTTATCTTCGGCAACGATCTGTGCGGGTCAGACGGCGAGCTTAACGGCTACAGCAGGGTATACCACATATATTTTCTCGACCGAATTAACCCAGTTAGGCAATTCAAATGCGGCTATCGGAACAGCAACGGGCACCTATTCAGTAACGGCGATTAATAGTGCTGGCTGCTCAGCAACGGCGACAGGGGCCATCATTGTTAATCAAAATCCAGCCATAACGCTTTCGTCAGTAACAGTTTGCGCGGGGCAAACCGCCCGTCTAACCGCAACGCCGGGTCTGATCTTCTACCAGTTCTCAACAGGTCTGACGCAAACCAGTGATATTAATTCCGCCACTGGCACTATAGGTGGTACGTATAGCGTCACTGCCACTGATGATAACGGATGTTCAACGACTGCCGTAGGGAGTATTACCGTAAATCAATTGCCAGTTGCTACGCTTTCGTCAGCAACGATTTGTGAAGGTCAAACTGCTAGTCTGACTGCTACGCCAGGTTTTGCTCTTTATTTGTTCCCGAGTAGTCTAGGCCTGGCACCGGGTCAGCCGAATGTGGCAACGGGGATTGCTGCGGGAACGTATAGTGTAACAGTCGTCAGCGCGGCTGGCTGTTTGGGTGAAGCTACGGGAACAATCACCGTCAATCCATCGCCACAGTTGGCGCTTTCATCAGCGACAATCTGTGCTGGGCAGACAACGAGCCTAACAGCCACTCCGGGTTATGATACCTATGTGTTCTCTTCCAGCCTGACGCAGGTAGGTACGTCGAATGTGGCTGTTGGAACGGCAGAAGGTACTTATTCGGTAACAGCTATCAGTAGCGCTGGTTGTTCAGCCACCGCAGCCGGATCGATCAGCTTTAATCCGTTACCAGTTGTTTCCTTAAGCTCGGCAACAATTTGCGCGGGTCAGCCGGCGAGTTTAACTGCAACACCGGGTTATGTTACGTACACTTTCTCTCCTGGGTTAACGCAGATTGGCAATTCGAATGTCGTTACCGGTACCGTAGACGGGGCTTATAGTGTCACCGCCATCAATAGCGATGGGTGTTCCGCAACAGCAACGGGAAATATAGTAATCAGCCCCGATGTGGTTGTAACACTTTCGTCGGCGACGATTTGCGCCGGACAGATTGGCGTGTTAACAGCAACACCGGGCTATGATACCTATATTTTCTCGCCAGGTCTGACGCAGGCAGCTAACTCAAACGTAGCCAGCGGCACTGTTACGGGTACTTATTCGGTAACGGCGTTGAACAGCATCGGTTGTTCGGCCACCGCAACAGGCGACATTTCCGTGCACCCAATAGCCATTGTATCACTTGCTTCAGCAACAGTCTGTACGGGCCAATCAGCTACCTTAGTCGCAACGCCGGGTTTTGCCACGTATGAGTTCTCGGCGGGCTTAACCCCATTAATAGACCAGCCCAACGTGGCAACGGGTTTAGTCGCAGACACTTATTCGGTAACGGCCACGAGCAGCTCCACCTGTTCAGGCTCTGCGACGGGTACGATCACAATAAACCCGCTACCGACAGCCGCTATCAACGTCAGCAGCGCAACGATTTGTGAGGGACAAAGCACAACGCTAACAGCCAGCGGTGGTGATACATACCTATGGTCGACCGGTGAGCAAACCGCTTCTATTGTCGTTACAACCGGAGGGCCGTATTCCGTAACTGTTACAACCTTAGGCGGATGTTCAGACGTGGCCAGCACAACCATTATCGCTAACCCGAACCCCATCATAACCATCAATTCACCGACGGTCTGCGCTGGACAGTCAGCGACTCTAACGGTGGAAGGTTGCACTGGAGGAACGGTTACCTGGTCAACTGGAGAAAACACCGTCAGTATTCTGGTGTCGCCAACTGTAAGTACTAGCTATTCAGCAATCTGTACATTAGCAACGGGCTGCTCATCGACAACATCGACAAGCGTGACTGTTAATGCTATACCGTCTTACACGGCGGCCCCCCAGGCGATAACCGCGAGTTGTTCAGGAGCAACACCTAATAACGATGCCCGTATTGTACTGACAACATTACAGAATACGGAACGAGCTGACATCATCGCCGGAACCAGTTATGGAACCGGACCAGCTTACAACGCGCCAACGAATGTTACCGTAACAGCAGGCACCGTAAGCTTTACGAATCTGCCAAACCCTGCAACGAGCCAGTCGTACACTATTCGGTTATTCAACCCCGGCGGGGCTTGCTATACGGATGTTACAGTCATACTTCAACCATCGGTCTGCGCTTGCCCACCAGCGAAATGTATACCCGTCGTTATCAAGCGAATTGCCGGTCGTTAGGATTCCGAAGAATTAAAACATGTTTCCCAAAGAGTCTGTACATACTGTACAGGCTCTTTTTGTTACCAGACATTTCATAAACGCCAAGTACAGGTCACCGATTTTAGAGTCATTTCCACCACAGGTGAAGCCAAACCGACTCTACATAGACTCTTTCCGTTAGCCACTCGCCAACTGTAGTAGTATTGAGCAGGTTAAACAACGCTCACTCATGCATTCACGTTTCCTCACCTCTGCTCCTGATTCCCAAAGCGGACAGCGAAAAACTACAAACTGGCTTATGAAAAACAATTACCTTATTACAACTGGCTTATCCAGCTTTCCTTTTATTCCCTTTCCAACAGGCAACTCAATCGATCGAAGCGAGCGCAAACGCTTCAGTTGGTTGCTCTGTTTACTTTTTACCTGCCAAACCTTAATCAGTCTGGGGCAAACAGGCACTACGGTAGCTGGCGGGCATGGCGCGGGGGGCAACGCCGATCAACTTAGTAATCCTACTGGCGTCTACGTAACAGCCAACGGTGTTGTGTATGTAGCTGATTATGATAATCATCGCGTTCAGCGGTGGGACGTCGGTGCCACATCGGGGGTAACCGTAGCCGGAGGCAATGGGTCGGGCGTAAGCGGTACTCAGTTAAACCACCCTTTTGGCATTTTTGTGGATGGTAGTGGCGCTGTTTACATAGCTGACGCTGGTAATCATCGTATTCAGAAATGGGCTGCGGGTGCAACGTCAGGCGTAACCGTAGCCGGAGGCAATGGATCGGGCGTAATGGGTACACAGCTCAGTTCACCTACAGGAATTTATGTTGCGGGAGATGGCTCATTTTACGTAGCTGATTTTCTAAACAATCGCGTTCAGAAATTTCCACCCAATTCTACTTCAGCTACCCCTGGGCAAACCGTTGCTGGTGGCCACGGTGAGGGGAGCGCCCCTAATCAGCTCAGACACCCGGAAGGCGTTGTTGTCGACGAATCGAATGGAGCTGTCTACGTAGCCGATACCTATAATAACCGCGTTCAAAAGTGGGCAGCAGGAGCTGGTTCTGGAGAAACCGTAGCTGGCGCTATTCCATCCGGCACGGACGATAGTCATCTTAGTACTGCTTTCGCCCTGTATCGGGATAGTAACGGCGACATATACATCGCCGACGGCTATAACCATCGCATCCAGAAGTGGGCATCAGGCGCTACATCGGGAGTAACCGTAGCCGGAGGGCATGGCGTGGGTGGCAACGCCGATCAGCTTAACACACCCGAAGGTGTATTCCTGGACGACAACAAACGAATCTATGTGGCCGACCACGCGAACCACCGAATCCAGCGATTTGGGTCTTGCCTGTCGCCAATTGCTACGCTCAGCAATAGCGGAACAATAACCTGCACCAATACCAGCGTCCTGTTAACAGCTGGTGGCGGTAGTGCCGGAAATATATACACCTTCAGCAATGGCGCTTCGCAAATCGGCGGTTCAACCGGTAATACGGCCACTGTTACTCAAGGAGGTAGTTACTCCGTTACTGTAACAAACACCGCCAACGGCTGTACATCTACGACGGTTACCCAGGTGGCAAGCAATACTGTAGCTCCCAACGTCAGCCTGTCGAACACGGGACCGATTACTGACAATAACCAAACCGTTACGCTCACAGCGGGTGGTGGCGATACGTATGTATTTAGCACCAGCGCTACTCAACAAAACGCACCATCAGGCAACACGGCTACCACAACCAATCCCGGCCTGTATTCAGTAACTGCCACGACAACCAGTAATGGCTGTTCGACCTCTACTTCCACCCTCGTAACAGGAGCCGTTAGCCAAAGCGCCTGCCGTAATGGCGTAGCTGTTATCAAGCTGGTCGCTTCGGGTAATCCGGTTAAGTACGAATGGTATCGCAACAATATCAACTCCGCCCGACTGACCGAAAATCCGGCTCAGGTACGGGGAACCAGCACATCGAGCTTAACGCTGGTTAACCAGCAGGTTACGGCTACGTACTATGTGCGAGTAACCGATGCAGATGGCTCCGCCATAGTATACGGCCCTTTCAAAATGACAGTCAATTTAAACTGCAACGTATACGCTCGTGTAGGTACAGAAGAAGTGGAACTTAAAATTTCGTTATTGGGCAATCCCATCAGTGGAGATCAACTACGAGCTACGATAGTGGGAGCGGCCGACAAAGCATTAACCGTTCAGTTAATGGATTTGAGCGGCAAACCTGTGTACCAGCAGCAGTGGTCGCGGGCAGACAGTGAACAGCAAATAGAGTGGAATCTGGGAAGCCAGACTAGTGGAGTGTATATAATGCAGGCTGTGACAGACGCAAATGGCAGTGGGCCAGCACAGCGACATAGCCTGAAGGTGGTTAAGCCTTAAAAATAAAAGGGGGGCTTTCGGTCCCCCTTTTATTTTTACTTAGAGGTCGCCATGACCATCTTAATATTCAATTTGGCGCCAGTTTGCAGCACATCAACTAAATCCTGTACAGTCAGCGATTTATCGAAACGAACAACCACTGTCGGTTCAGCAATACCGGCCATAATGGTTTTCAGCTCCATTTCCAGATTAGCCGGATCGACGGGTTTCTTATCGATAAAATATTGCTTTTTATCATCTACCGATAGCGTCACCTGCTTTTTGCTAAGCTGCTGTGACGAAGCCGCTTTGGGCAGCATCAGCTTAATAACGTTCGGATTAGCTACTGTCGAGATAATAAGAAAAAACAGTAGTAGGAAAAACATGATGTCGTTGAGCGAGGATGTCGCTACTTCGGCAGCAAATTTATTTTTTCGTCGCAGTTTCATAAATAGTAGTCGTAAGAGCGACTGATGACTTTTTTACCGCATCCGGGCGGGCTCGGTAGTGGGTTTCTGAAGGACTTCGATAAACTCAAACGCGTTGACTTCAAGAGCCAGCGTGAACCGCTCGATCATCATGTTCAGCAGGTGGTAACCCGTGTAGGCAATAACGCCCACAATCAGACCCGCACCCGAGGTAATCATCTTCTCGTAAAGACCTCCGGCAATGATACCGACGCTGATGTTATCAGATAGCGAGATGTCGTAGAAAATGCGGATAATCCCCGAAATGGTACCGATAAAGCCCATCATCGGCGCAATACCGGCAATAATACCCAGATAACCCATATTACGCTCCAAGCGGGATAATTCGATCTGGCCCACGGTTTCGATGGTGCTTTCGATTTCCCGAATCGGCGACCCGATGCGCCCGATAGCCTTCTCGAACACGCGGCCCATCGCCGTGCGCTGATTTCTGGCAAAGGATTCAGCCGATTTGATATTACCCTGCGCAATCATATCGCGTATGTTATCGATAAAATTGCCATCTGCTTTGGTTTGCGAGCGGATAATAAAAAACCGCTCAAAAATCAGATAGAGAGCTGCGAACAGCAGAAAAGCGATGGGGATCATGACCCAACCGCCTTTGGCCACCAGATCAAGCAGTTGCAGACTTTGGGGTTGGGCAGCCGCTGAACTGGCCGACAGCGATGCGGCCGTGGTATCAATGGCCGGAACCTGGAGCAAAAGCATACGTGTGAATCGGTAAGTAGTTGAGTTTGACCAGCGGTCATTACCTGAACAAACGCGCTGGTTTTGCCGGATATTGTTTCGGCTTGTCAAAGATACAGTAGAACAACCATTTTTATGGCCGTTCTGATTAATGAGTATAAAACAACAAAGCCACTTCCGTAGAAGCGGCTTCGAATCATCTATAGGCTACAGGACCAATGTCGGGCCCCGGAAGAAATTATACGCTGCTACTGGTTATTAACTAACGGCCTTAGGTTGACCCTTAATCTTCTAACCAATAACGATCTATTAAAACAGATCCTTTATATCAATCCGGCGGTGCATGTGCTCTTCATCTTTAAAGGGCAGCATAACCCGAACCTGTCCATGTTCGTGTACAGCTTCAATATGGTCGGCATCTACGAACGAGGGAATATCCAGCACGCGTAGGAACATCGGCACCGCTAAGCGTTGCGACGTTTCACTGTCCTGCTTACTGATAGAATTACTAACCAACAGGGTGTAGATAACCAGCTTTGCTCCTTCTACTAACACATTAAAGGAGTTGGCCTTTACTCCCGGCGCCGATAGAGTAATAACCAAGCGTTCGTCTTCGCGTTCCACATTCATGGTCGTCTGGCTCGAACCACCGTAGAGGGTATTCAGCAGATCAATTTGCCCGCCGGTACCCTGAAATACGTTTTCTATCGACTTCATAGCATTTGATGTTTACTGTTCAAGTACTATTCTTTAAACAAACCTCGTGCCTAAGCTTTCCTTGACCATTTTATGCGCCAGCTTGTCAGGAATTTTATATATTTCAGGCTGAATAACGCTGTTCTGACGGTTTTACAGCCTATTTGTCACGTTTTTATGCCATTCTGTATTTATGGAAAACTGTTCCCACTTACAGCAATGTGTGTGGCTCTCTTTCCACAGAATACACAATTCACGGTTTCCACACAAAGCTGATTTTCCTGCTGTATCTTTGCTTTATCATGCATATCAGAATCGGAACGCGTAGCAGCCGCCTTGCGGTGTGGCAGGCAGAATATATACAGACACTTCTACGCGAAAGTGACGTTACATCGGAGCTGGTCTTTATCGAAACGAAAGGTGATCTGGTATTAAATCGGTCGTTGTCGAAGATTGGCAGCAAAGGCGTTTTCACGCAAGAGTTAGAAGATCAGTTGCGGGATGGCAGCATCGATATTGCCGTTCACAGCGCTAAAGACCTGCCGTCAAACTTACCGTCCGACTTAGCGATTATCGCCTTTACCGAACGCGAACAGGCGAACGACGTACTGGTTAGTCGCAACCCCACCCTTTCATTAAGCAGTGGCGAATCATTTCGAATTGGTACCTCATCCACACGCCGGGTCGCCATGCTCAAGCATTATTGCCCTCATCTAACAACGGTTGATATGCGTGGCAATTTGCAAACTCGCATCCGTAAACTCGACGAAGGTCAGTGCGACGCGCTACTGCTGGCCTTTGCGGGTGTTCATCGCATGGGTTACGACGATCTGATTGTTGAGCATTTACCCATTACGGAGTTTACACCAGCCGTTGGTCAAGGTAGTATTGCGATTGAAGTGGCGCACGAATCGCTGGATAAGGACATGATCGATAAACTGACCCAAATTATTAATCACGAACCTACAGCCACCTGTTTACGGGCAGAACGTGCTTTTCTTGCCCGGCTCGAAGGAGGGTGCAGCATTCCATCGTTTGCATTGGCCCATTGGAATTCATCCGAAACAGTCAGTCTGACAGGTGGTCTGGTTAGCCTGGATGGGGTCCAAATTCTACGCGAAACCTTCGCCGGCCCTGCCAATGAGTCTCATTTACTAGGTCATTCGCTGGCCGAAAGCATTCTGGCACGCGGGGGCGATGCGTTATTAGGCCAAATCCGGCACACGCTTAGCAGCTAACAGTGAGCAGCCAGCAGTTATCAGTTATCAGTTTTTATCACTTTTCAGCCAATATGACGCCAACCATTGCACAGTCTGATTCAGATATTCGTCGGTGTATTCCGGCTATGCTGGCTCTCCGACAGCACCTAACGCCCGAACAGGCTTTTGACCAGATTCGCCTGCAACAGGAAGAGGACGGTTTTGTGTTAGCATTTATGAATGATGGCAGTGGCTCTGAGCCGGCCCCAGCCGTAGCTGGTTATCGGTACATGACATTACTTTACAGTGGTAAAACGCTGTATATTGACGATTTATCTACTTTGCCTTCTGCCCGTGGTAAAGGCTATGCCACAGCCTTACTTGATTTCGTAATTGATCAGGCCCGGATAGCAGGTTGCCAATGTGTTTCACTCGATTCGGGGCAAAATCCAGCCCGTTATGACGCTCACCGGCTCTATATGAATAAAGGATTTAATATTACCAGTCATCATTTTAAGCTGGATTTGTAACGCGGCTGGAAAGATGAGCCCATATTTATTAATTGATAGCGCGGCTTTCCAGCCACGTTACTGTACCTCGACAACCTGAATTGAATCAGTCACTATGAACCTGTTTCGAATTAGCTGGAGTAACCTGAAAGATAAACCCCTGAGCAGTTTTCTGAGTGGGCTGCTCATGACGTTTGGCATTACCATTATTTCCCTGTTACTGCTGCTTAACAAGCAGTTAGACGACCAATTCCGCAAAAATATTAAGGGCATTGACATGGTGCTTGGCGCCAAGGGAAGTCCGCTGCAACTGATTCTGTCAAGTATTTATCAGATCGATTCGCCTACAGGAAATATACCCCTTGAGGAAGCCGAGCGACTGACACAAAATCCGATGATCAAAACGGCGATTCCATTGTCGATGGGAGATAATTACCGCTCCTTCCGGATTGTTGGAACGAACAAAAAATACCTTGATCATTTCGGTGCGACCGTTGCGCAGGGAAAAATGTTTCAGCAGAATCTGGAGGTTGTGGTTGGTCCGCGGGTAGCCGCCGTGACTGGCCTAAAAATCGGTGATACTTTCGCTAGTTCGCACGGGCTGGATGAAGCCGGGGAAGCCCACGCTGACTCGAAATATAAAGTCGTTGGTATTTTGAATGCAACCAATACCGTAGCCGACCAATTGATTCTGACCCCTTTATCGAGTGTTTGGGCCATTCATGAACATGGTCATGAGCGGTCCGGCGATCCGGAGCATGAAGCTGGGGAAGCTCACGAAGACGAGCATCATGAGGAAGAAGAACACCACGAAGGCGAAGAGCATGAGGAGGAACATCGGGAAATTACCAGTATGCTCATCAAGTTCCGGAATCCGCTCGGTATGATGATCGCGCGGGGTATCAACAGCAATTCCAAGCTTCAGGCTGCCTTACCTAACATCGAAATTAACCGTCTGTTTTCCCTGCTTGGTGTGGGCGTCGAGACACTGCGCGGACTGGCCTTAGTTATCATGCTCATTTCGGGCATCAGCGTCTTTGTGTCGCTCTACAACTCGCTTAAGGAACGTCGTTACGAAATGGCGCTCATGCTGTCGATGGGCGCCACGCGGCTGCAACTGTTCAGTATGCTCTTACTCGAAGGATTAGTTTTGGCGCTGATCGGCTTTATTCTGGGAATTCTCTTGAGCCGTATAGGATTGTGGTTATTTTCGAGCAGCGTTTCTTCCGAATACCATTACAATTTGGCAGCTTTCGGCATTCTTCCCGAAGAGTGGGCTTTGTTGGGCGTCGCTATCGCGGTTGGTTTGCTGGCTGCTGCTCTGCCTGCATTAGGTGTTTACCGCATGAATATTTCGCGGACGTTAGCCGAGGAATAGAATGGTTTAAAAATTAACAGCCCACGGCTAAAGTCGTGGGCTGTTAATTTTTTCTCTAAAATCTACTTTCAATTCAAAAACAACTCGTCATTATCCGTCAGGAACATGCGGGTGCTTTCGGTGTAGGTGCCGCCCGTAGGGGCCTTGTATTTCAGGTCAATGTAGAACGCCCGGTAACCAGATGCTGGATAGGCTTCGCTCACAGAAACCGTACCTTTATTTTTGATACCCAGGCTTTTGCCCTCCCACTTCTCATCCTGAAAAATCTGGTCCGTCGAATTGGCTGACCACACCGTAACGTCTTCCAATTTATCAGATGTAGTTTTGATGGACAGCTCGACGCCTTTTTTCGTGGTCGATACGGTCCACTTACAATCGGGGTAGGCTTGTTTAGTTAAGGTTGTTCCAAAGAAAGCGTTCAGGGCTTCCAGCGCCTGCCGTTTATCGCCCAGATCATGCCCGACGTTCGGTACATAATGGATAAAGTTCTGGCCCGGAATCTGACCGATATAATGCTTCACCGCATCGACTGTCCAATACGGGTCATTGGTGCCCATAAACAGCATTTTCGGCATGGTTAACTTTTTGCGGTACGAGTATGGATCAATCATTTCGGTAACAGCTTCCCCTTCTTTCGTGCGCGATGTCTGCGGAATACCCAGTTTTACATAATCGTCAATCTCCACACTGTATTTATTCCAGCTTTTCATTTGGTAATCCAGATTAACGGGCATGTTCAGAATGTCGATTACCATTGGCGCAATAGCAATAGCCCGGCCATCGCTGGCACCTGTCAGCCAGGTGGTCCAACCACGTTTGGAAGCACCCGAGATCACAAAGTTTTTAACGTCCTTATGTAGCGTCTCTTTCGCTAATGCCTGTACCGCATCCATAGCCCGAACGGCACTTTTCACCATCGGAAACAGCAGCGGCCAACTGTAATCACCGTCTTTTTTGAACTGGTGCAGCGTATAGGAAATCAGTGCGTCTTCCTTCAGATCACCATACAATGGCTGATTAGGCGTTTGCCGTAAAACGGCTACAATGGCGTTGTTTTTCGTGGCTAATGTGCTGATCGCCCGGTTAAATGCATCCTCTCTTTTATTCCAGTTAGGCTCTCCTTCTTTAACCGATCCACCAGTGATAAACAGCAACGCACCATCGTGCTTAACCTCTTTCGGAACCAGCACCGACAGTTGATGTTTCCAGGTGTACTCCCGCCATTTCTGCGAAGTCAGCAATACCTCATAAGCCGTAATATCGCCGTAGGTGTATGTATCTTTTACCTCCCATTTGAACGATTGATCACCATTTTTCAGGTAAGCCTCCAGCGCTGTAGCTGGTGTGATACCATCGTTGGGCTTAGGAAATTCAAAAGAGAAAAGCGTGCTGAGGCTAATAAGACTAATGAGGGCGATGGTTTTTAGGAAATATTTTCTCATTGATTACAACATTTTATTTGACACGATTAACACGATAAGCAGGATTGAAGGGTATAGATGATCCTGTCCATCCTGTTAATCCTGTCAGATTATTTATACACATCCGCCTTAGGCGAATCAGCGATTAATTTCAGCGCTTCGGCTATGAAAATTTCGGCCGTATTTTCGCCGAGGCTCGTTCGGCTGACGTAATCATAACGCTTGAAACTATTGAAATCTACTTTAGTCAGCATGTAGCCAAACGCGTCGTTCGTCAGGCCGAACAACAACGGCACTTTAGTATACATATGACGTTTGAGGTAGAAACCGATGTTTGGCAGGGCCTCGCCGGGAATGGTTAGCACTTGGGCCGTGCCGATGTCAAGCAGATTTACCTGAGCGACTACCTTATCGCCAGCGGCCACTTCGTACTTTAGCGGTGAGTTTTTAACGATGTATTTCATTACGTCCGACTCAATTGGAAACGTAACCTTTCGGGCAGTGCAGAATAGCGTTGGATTGGTTTGCGGTTCGGCGGTGCTGACAATACGCAGTGCTTCGTCGGCCAGAAGTTCGCCAATGCGGATGCACTCTTCCCAAGTATTTGCTTCTTTACCACTTTCGCGACGGTTATCGGCGGTTACCATGCCGCCCTGCGCACCATTGACGAACATAGCCATTCCGCCCACTTTTGACTCGATGCGATCATATAACGGACCGCATAAATCCGGGCTAAGAATCCCTCGTCCTGAACCGATTACCTCAGGGTGAATGGCGTAATTGACCAGCGTGACGATAGGCTTACCCGACGTTGATAAAGCCTGAATGATACCACAGCGTGGGTCATACAGCTCGGGCGCGTAGTAGTTGTAGGCAATCTGTCCTTTCGCTTCGCCGACCGCAATTTTCAGCGTGGCTGGAGCCAATTTTGTTAACGCTTCGTTAACGGCCTCAGCAATAGCCTGCACACATTTGTCCAGGTAAGGCATATCAGCGAAAGATTCGCCTTTCTCATTCGGGAAACCATACGCATCAGGACCGCTATGTGTGTGCGTCGCGCCGATCAGGATATTTTCAGGCGGAATACCCTTAATGAGTGCTCTCGACTTATTGCCCAACACGGACGGCCAGCCCAGATTATCGACACTGACGATGGCTACCCGCGTGGCCCCTTTCTCGAATACGCAGGCTCTGACAAATAAATCACCCTTTTTCTCAGTCGCTTTTTTTGGCGTCCCAATTCCTCCTGACACCGGCAATAACGGATTCGGCGTGATGGTCCGAACGGCTGCACCCGCTTTAAACTCCTGCGCCAACGCGGAGGTGTTAAGTATCAGAAAAAAGAGTGAGATGAGGAAGGATTTCATGCCTACTAACGAGATGGTGCCAGTTTTCCAGACTGGCACCACTTATAGAGCTAAACGTCTAACTATTCTTACCACGGTTTACCCGTTCCCTGAACCAGCCACGGCTTCGACCAGGCGCTGTTTTTACCGTCCGATTGGGAATTGGCGGTAGTTTCCAGCTTTTCAATGGCGGCCCCTGAATTGGTTTTGTTCAGGTTCAGTTCATCCCGCATATAATAGAAGCGTAACGGTAAGGCTTTTCGTTTGGCAACAGGGCCAGCTTGCAAGGCGGGTAGACCCGTCCGACGATAATCGAACCAGGCTTCGGTAGCGGCCGTCCAGCTCGCAATCCATTTCTGACCAATCAGTTGCGCCAGTGTGCCGTCGTAAGCCACGCCTTTCTGCGCAATGAACGTCGGATAGCTACTAGTTAATCCCCAGGCTACCAGTGAAGCTCTAACGGCTGCTTCGTAATGTGTTTTAGCATCGCCACCAACGGCCCAGCCTTTCTGTGCCGCTTCGGCCAGAATAAAACGGACTTCAGCCGCCGACACCAGCCTAGATTTCAGCAATGTGCCTTTAGCCTGCGTATAAATTTCGTTCAGATACGATACGTGCGGATTGTACGACGTCTGACCTGGCGTCGGGTTGAAGTTATAGCCCGACGGTAATTGTGACGCGCTTGGTGGCAACCCTACGTAATTCGGATCGGTGTCTATGGGGGTTGTCCCCACTTTATCAGGCGAAAGGTAACGCACACCATTGGTGATTTTATCCGTTCCAGCAGGCAGTGTCGCATCAACTTTCAGCGGAATTTCTACCTTTTTGGCCCAGATTGGCAGCCGAGGGTCGTTGGTTGGTTGCATCGCTTTCAGCAACGTAGAACACATTTTGATACGCCGGTAGTTACTACCACTGATGTCATAAACCGAGTTCGAAGGCCACGCATCACCTGAGTTGTTACCTACATAAGCCATGGTTGCATCGAGAGCGGCATCGTCGATAATCGGGTACTGGGTCGAATTGGCCATAATTTTCTCGATGCCTGCTTTGGCAACGTCGGGCTGTTTAGCCGAAATCCGCATCAGATACCGAAGCTGAAGGGAGTTAGCCAGCCGACGCCATTTGGTAGGATCGCCAGCGTAGTATAAATCAGCCGCATCGACAATACCCGAATAACTGGCCTTAGGCTTCGAGAGCAGCGTGCCGGCTTTATCTAAATCGGCCAGTATACCAGCATAAATAGCATCCTGGCTATCGTATTTAGGCGCAATATCATCAACACCACCTTGCTCTCCTTTAAGAGCGCTGGTATAGGGTGCATCGCCCCACAGGTCAGTAATTAAGCCAAACAGCATCGACTTCATGACCAGGGCTACTCCCTGCTGGAACTCCAGATTCAGGGCAACCGCGCGCTGGTACACCAGGTCGTTGTTCCGCAACTGATCGTAATAGGCGGTCCAGCTTTGGTCGCCCCCCCAGTCGTAATCATTATGCCCACTAAACCAGGCATCTTTCTGCGTATGCTGCACAACGCCAGCAATGTCCTGAAAACCCAGATTCGTATAAAGCTTGGCGGTTTCAGACAACACCGTTGGCATAATCAGATTAGGGTTCACCGTTTCGGGCTGAACGCCGTTGGGATTCACGTTCAACTGCGTCAGATCCTTGCAGGAAAACAGGCAGGACATGACCACTACAGACAGGGTTAAGGCAACCGTGGTCTTTTTTAGTATAGTTTTCATGAGAAAATATTTTTGATTACCCCACCCTAAACCGGATCGCCGGACCACCCTCCCCCGTAGGGAGGGATTTAGGGTGGGGTCTACTTTAATTAAAACGTGAGACCCAATTTGAAACCAACTGGAATAACCCAGGGGGTTACGTTATATCGCTCGATGCCTTGCTTGAACTGCGTACCGGCCTGTGGGCTAGCCTGCGGCTGGAAGGCCATTTCAGGGTCGATGTTGATTTTAGCGGCCGTCCAGAGAATAATGTTGCGGCTATAAACCGAAAACGTAGCGTTCTGCAATCCAATCGATTTCACGAAACGGGCCGGTAAATCATAGCCCAGCGAAACCTCCCGAAGTTTAACAAATGATGCATCGAACGTAGCGGCCCGGGTGAAATCCCACGGATAATTGTCGCCGTAAGGAATAATCTTGGTACCAGAGCCCCCCAGGTTTTCGGTATAACCGGTAATGTTACCCTGTGCATCGTACTGCGCAATTACGCCTGGATTGAATACGCCATACGCATAGGTTTTGCCACCAAACTCAAATGGGAAGCCGCCGTACTCAGCCGTTGGACCGCCTACAATCGGGAAGAAGTTGTCGTGGATTTTGATGTACTGATCGGCATTGTCAACGAGCCAGTTACGTAGTGCATCGCCTGTGCGACCGCCGGGATTAATCAGGTTATCCAGGAACCGTTGCGACCGCAGATCAGACTCGGAATAGCGATACGTTTGCGATACAAAATTGCCACCCGAACGCCAGTCGAGCGAGAAATTCAACGTAAAGCCTTTATACGATAATGAGCTTTGTGCACCCAGGTTGAAGTTCGGGTTGAAGTTTCCGATTTTGTTCTTCACCGTACTGGCGCTGCGTGACTGCCATGAACCGTCGTTATCCAGAATCGGGTAGCCGTAGTATTTTGAGGTCGGGTCGGTTACGGTAATGATTTCAGCATCGTAAATATCGCCAACCTTATCACCTACATACGTCCAGGCACCGCCTTTCGCGTCCGTCCAGAGGGTATAGAATGGGATACCCGGTGCTAACTCTTTTATACGAGTGACGTTCTTGGTGAAGTTGGTGGTCAGGTCCCAACGCAGACCCCCCTTGTCGATAATCGTACCGCCCAGCGAGAGTTCAACACCGCGGCTTTCGAGCAGACCTGCGTTAATATTTTTGGTCGTAAAACCAGACGAGGGGGCAATTTGCGACGGCAAAATCTGGTTGCGGTTTTCCGATACATAATACGTTCCTGAGAACCGAAGCCGGTTGCGGAACATGTTATAGTCGATACCTACTTCGTAGGACGTAGCGATTTCAGGCTTCAACTCTGGAAGTAGAATGCCACCCGATTTTGTCAAGCGGGTTACCCCATTCCAGGCACCGGCGTCGCCCAACGTCGGGTAGAGACTATATGGGTTAGCATCGTTACCGACCTGTGCCACACCCGCCCGAAGCTTGAACATATCGACAGCGGCCGGCATATGGAACATTTCATTCACCAGCAGGCTCAGCGACGCCGATGGGTAGAAATAAGACCGATTGTTAACAGGTAATGTGCTGGACCAGTCGTTGCGGGCGGTCAGGTCCAGATAAATCATATCCTTATAGCCCAGATTAGCCGTTCCGTAGACACTGTAAATTGCCTTTTTGTACAGGTAGTTGTTATACACCAGGTTGTTTGGCGCAATATTCTGAATCGTGTATAAGCCCGGAATAATCAGCCCCGCTCCGTTTCGGCTGCTGTTACTGATGTCGGTCGACTGCGAATACCGGTCGTTACCGCCAGCCGATACAACCAGACTCAGGGCATTGAACCGCTTTGTATATGTAGCGAGGAAGTCGACGTTACGTTCGTACCGTTTCAGGTTAATCAGACCATAAGCGCCGTTGGGTTCGCCCGTATAGCTTTTGGCAATTTTGGTTTCACGCTGTTCATTATAGGTATCGAGCGAGTAGCGGCCCATCAGTTTAATGTCGGGTGTAAGCTGCCATTCGGCTTTCATGTTGCCAAACACCCGATCACGTACATAGCTGTTATTTACTTCGTAGGCCAGGAACCAGGGGTTATTATAGTTACCTCTGCTTTGCGATAGCTGCTGAATGCCTTCCTGACCCGGCACCCAATAATTGCGCAGAGCGTTGATATCAATGTGTGACCCAACGGCATAAGCCCACTGCAAGGGGTTCGTTCCGCGTTCGCCAGCCGGACGGTTATTGGAATTACTCCGGCTGAAGTCCAGGTTAGTGCTTAAACTCAGTTTATTACTAACACGTACCGTTGTATTCAGCGCCAGCGTATTTTTAAATAGATCTGAATTCGGGACTATACCCCGGCTGCTCATGTTCGAGTATGAAAGTCGATAGGTCACTTTTTCCGAATTGTTCGAGATCGATACCCCATTAGTACTCGTTACGCCCGTGCGAACAAAATCCTGAATGTTATTAGGGTGCGACACCAACGGGAGCGGCACTTTAGCCCCACTTGCATCGGTTGGGCTGTTCCACTGAATGGCACTATATCCCTTATCGAGCTGCGGTCCGATACCGCCTGCCGAGCCTTCATCAATTTGGAGAATACCCCCTGGATACGGGTTTGAGTCGGGCGTAAAGGGCAGAATACCTGTTGCGAAGTTTTTCGTCATCTTCAGGTATTTGTAGGGTTGATCGAAAACGGTGTTCGATGTAACAGAAACGGTCATTTTCTGCGAACGTGACCCGCTTTTGGTCGTAATCAGCACAACACCGTTAGCAGCCCGTGAGCCGTATAAGGCAGCCGCACTTGGGCCTTTCAGAATCGAAATATTATCTACGTCTTCGGGATTAATGTCAGAAATGGCATTTCCATAATCGACGCGGTTATCGCTACCAATCTGGCTGACGTTGTTAAGTGAATTCGCTACCGGCACCCCATCGACCACAAAAAGCGGCTGGTTATCCGTATTAAGTGATTTCGCCCCCCGAATAATCATGCTTACCGACGAACCCGACGGCCCTGTTGAGCTAATCTGTACCCCCGGTACCCGGCCCGCCAGCGAGTTCAGCACGTTCTCCTGTGCCACCCGGCTCAGGTCTTTACCCTGCACTTCACCAACAGCGTAACCCAACGAACGCGCTTCCCGCTTGATACCCAGCGCCGTAACGACCACTTCGCCCAGCACTTCGTTGTTTTCAGCCAGTGCCACGTCAATCACCGATTGGCTACCGACCGTTATTTCCTGGGTTTTGTGACCGATAAACGAAAACACCAGCACCGCCCGATCATTGTTCACGGTAATGGAATATTTACCGGATTGATCTGTAACGGTTCCTGTCTGCGTGCCTTTGATCAGGACGTTTGCCCCCGCAATAGGTTGGTTATTTGCGGCCAGTGTAACGGTTCCCGTAATGGTTTTGGCCGGTTTAGTTTTGGCCAGCGCGTGCATACAGCAAACTCCCACCAGCAGCGCAATGGTCAGAGAATGCCTCAGAATAAACTGAAAAGTAGAAAATGGTTTCATGCGTGTTCAGTTATGAGAGATTCGGTAAATCCACAGGTTAATTAGTTAGAACGGAAAAATTAGATAGTGAAGGTGGGTACTATATTGGGCAATTAGTCGGTTGGCGCATCCACGTCAGGTGGATGTTCCGGTTGGTTAACCAATTCGTTGAAAAAGGCCTCCAGTACGTCGGAATAGGTCTTCTTGACGTCCTCGTTATGCAGACCGGCCAGAAATTCGTCAAGCTCACCCTCCGACAATTTATTGTTGAGGAGTTGCTCGATCAGGTAGTTACTGCCGTGATTTGACATTACAGAGAGCTCCGTTGGGCCGTTTGCCTATAGTACTGGCGGGCGGGCTTAACAGACTACTTCAGCGCTGCTTTTTATTTTTACAGGAGACGATTCAAGTCGTTTGAAGTCTGGTGTTCGAAGTTTGAGAGGGGGGCGTCGACGGTTGCTAAGCACATGAATTGAGTGGAGACAGGCGCTTAGGCTCATCTCCACTTTAACGTTATCAATAGAGGAGGCAGGAAATTCTTATGAATAAAGGGTTCGGGGTTTTCAAAGCAGCGCGAAATCGATTCGTTCACGCAGGAGTTGTTTAGCTTTAACAAGCTGATTTTTAACGGTATTCTTTGAAATACGTAGCATTTCCGCAATTTCCTGATACGATTTACCGTCTTCCACGTTCATGCGCAGAATGAGCTTCCGCTTTTCGGAAAGAGAGCCAATAGCGGTCTGTAGCAGTTGGCTTTGCGCTTCCTGTTCCTCAGCCGACTCCTCATGTACATTTTGCATCCGTTCCAGGTAGCGTTGGCGCAGAAGCTGACTTTTTTCCAGTTGCTTCAGGTGATCAAATGCCAGATTTCGCAGACAAGTGAATAAGTAGGAGTTAAAATTCAGGCTGGGATTAATACCGGTCCGACGCTCCCAGATTTTTATGAAAACATCGTGTACCATATTCTCGGCCTCTTCCTGGTCCTTTAGTAGGGATAGGCAGAATTTATAAGCAGGCATACGGTAATGGCGGTATAATTGCGCAAAAGCAGCCTGATCGCCCTGGATTACTTTGCCAAGAATAATTTCAATTGAGTACTGAACAGACATATCGTGCGAGTGAAAGGTGGGTACTTTTCTGGAAAATATTACAACCATCAAATCGCGAACAATTGAATGGTTTGTAGAATTTTTATCACTTATTCAATGTATATTTCCAAATAATATTTGGCAAATACAATCAGAATGATTTATAAGCAAACCTTAACAAATCCTTTACATTCTCTTAATACAGCCACGCTATACCAAATTTAATTCGGCTCTACTCCTCTCTACGAAACAAATTAAGACGTTAAATATTAATTAACTTTCGCACATTACGTAAAATTACCTTCTATTTGCGCAAAGTCATTTAACTTCATACTGAGTTAATCCCGTAACTAACCAGACTAATTTTGTGGCCATCCAGTCCAGTTTCTTAGCTTTTAATGAGCTAAAATCTTCCTCAGTCCACATAGGGGGGTTATTCAATCGAACCGCAGATAAAAATTTAGCCGTCTTCCGATAGCCCGATGGTTTATGTGTAACGTATAAAGAATAGGCTAGCTCCACGGGACTTCTTGCTTAGCTCGCTTTTGTACGCACCTGATCTGCATATTTCCCTCCTGTCAGCTTTAGTTTATTATTCGCTCAACTGGTTTGCCTTGCCAGGCCAGCTAGTTTGAAAATGCTTTTGCTTATGCGCTTACACACGATTAGTAAGAACCTTCTTCTCCTCAGTTTAACATCTGTATTAGCTGGTAATATTCGGGCACAATCTGTCTATCAGGACAAACCTTTTACCCAGGAATACAGCGTCAAATATTACGTCAACAAACTGGACAAGTCACTCACTGGCTTAGCCTGCGACCGTAACGGTGTTATCCAGATGCTTTCGTCGGATGGGCTGATGCATCCCTCCGGCGGGCAATTTCTGGTACCCGGCACACTTCAACCGGACCGGACCTATCGCCCGATGCAGGACATGAAACTGGCGGCCATCGATACCTACAATGATCAGCTTGTTTACCTCGATAACCGGGCGGTGCTCAGCAATGCCTGGGCCGGGAAACTCTTTGCTGAACACCAGCTTCCGCAGGCCCGCCTGTTTGTCGGTGGGGCCGATTTTACTTTCCTCGTTTCGGATGGCAAGGCACTGCATCTAGTTAAGGACAAGGCCATTTTGTGGAAAGGTCAGCTGATTGACGATGAGGTAATCGGGCTTCGGTTTCAGCCCACAGCAAATCAATTCTGGGTGTTGGGCAAAAAAACGCTGCACACGCTGTCGGGGAAAGATTACAAGCTAACAAAGGTGTTTGAAGGGGCGAACTTCACCGCCTTCGACCTCGCCAGCAAGGGTCAGAAACTCGTCATCGGCACTACTGAAGGTTATCTGGAATTTGATCCGATTGGCAAAAAACCAATTGGATCAGTGCACCAGAAACTGCCCGCTACCGATATTACAACCGTGGCCGAAATAGCCGGGAAACTTTGGTTTGGCTCCAACCAGGGTGCCTTTGCACTCCGGCCCGATGGCAAATTTGATTTCTATAATGGCGAACGCTGGCTGCCTGGTAATGAGGTCACGCAGATCGTGTCCGGTCCTGCGAACGCAGTGTTAATCCTGACGACGGCGGGCTTGGCCAGCATCGAAACCAAAGCGATGACACTATACGATAAAGCGCAGTTTTACGACAAACAGGTGCGGACCCGTCACATCCGGAACGGATTCAACGCATCACTGGCCCGGATGGAAAAAGGTAACCTGACCACGGGCTATATGGAAGATTCCGATAACGACGGTTTATGGACGTCGATGTACCTGGCTGGTGAGGTTTTCCGGTATGCAGTTACCAACGATAAAGAAGCACTGCAAAACTGCCGCGAATCGCTCGATGCGATGGAACGGCTATACACGGTAACGCCGGTACCAGGCTTTCCGGCGCGGTCGTTTGAGCGGGCGGGCTACATTAGTAAACTCCATGATGTAGAGCGCTGGCAACATTCCCCTTTAGCCGGCTGGGACTGGAAATCGACCACCAGCAGCGACGAAGTAATCGGACACGTTTTCGCCTTTGGGGCGATGGCGGAGTTGGTGGATGATAAGGCGCTACAACGCCGGGCAATTACGCTGATCGATACGCTAATGAGCCACATTATCAGCCACGATATGTATCTGGTCGATTTTGATGGTAAACCGACGATGTGGGGCAAATGGAATCCGGAATATGTCAATGCGTTTCCAATCAATGTGGGCGACCGTAAGCTGAACTCCTCGAACATCGTGGCCATGCTCCAGACGGCCTATCATTTCACCAAAAAAGAAAAGTACAAAAAGAAGGCGTTTGAGCTGATGCAGAAACACGGATACTACGAAAACCTGATGCGCCCCATGAGTATAATCGGGAAGGCGCCGGAAGATGCCGACGAGCATAGCAAACACATGTCGGATGGCTGGAATCACTCCGATGATGAGATGTACTTTGTGGGTTATTGGGGGCTCTACCGCTACGCGTTCAACGATACGCTTAAGGCTAATTACAAGAAAGCAATAATCGACCATTGGGAAATTGAACGGCCGGAGAAAGAAGGTGCCTGGAACATTTTCACAGCCCTGACCGGTACAAAAACCTTCGACCTGCCCGAAACCATCTGGTATTTACAGGAATATCCACTTGACCTTATCGATTGGGAAATCAAGAACAGCCAGCGCAAAGACATCGAACTGCTACCCGATAATTTTCGAAAGCAAACCACTAAGGAAGTGCTTCCACCCGGCGAACGACCGATTCAGCGACATAATGGCAATACGTTCAGTTTGGACCGTAACCGCGGCAACGGCACCTCCGAACACAGCGCGGGCGATATCTGGCTGCTACCCTATTGGATGGGCCGATATCTGGGCGTGATAACAGGGCCAGTTAAGTAACGCAGATGTAAGCATCTGACCTCACTTATCAGTACTTAATGAAACAACATGATGGTGATCGTTTCTGCATATTCCGTACTACTTTCGCGCTTGTCTCATCCACTCGTTTGCGTTGCGGTATTTTCACTTTTCATTACTGCCGCGACAGCTCAAACGACTGTTTATCAGGACGTACCTTACCAGCAGGATTACAGCGTCAAATACTACACGACCGATAGTACGCTTCAACTCAAAAGCGTTTTTACCGACCGCAACAACGTCGTTCAGGTGCTTTCGTCCACAGGGTTACTTCGGGCCGGCGGTGGTCAGTTCCAGTATCCCGGAACCCTGGCGGCTGACCGTTCCTACCGATCAATAACTGACCGGAAAATCGCGGCTCTTGGGCTTTGTGCCAATCAGTTTGTTTACCTGGATGATAGCGCCGTATTCAGCAACGCCTGGGCAGGAAAGCTAGTTGCCAAGCATGGGATGCCAAGCGCTCGGCTATTTTGTGGCGATTATGATGAAGTCTCTGATCAATTTACGTTTCTAGTTTCGGATAGTCGACAACTTAAACTTTTACAGAATAATATAATCCGTTGGGAAGGTAAACTAAGCCAGGATACCGTAATCGCCGTTCGGTACGAGACTGCAAAAAGGCGGTTCTGGCTGTTAGGACAGAACTCCTTAAGTACACTCGATGAATCAACTAAGCAGCTTAGAATAGTATTTCAACAGCCAGGCCTAACCTGCTTTGAGGTCATTCAGAACAGGGTTTATCTCGGTACACATAATGGTTATCAGGTACTCGACGCTACATCACGTAAGCCAATTGGTGCGGTCCAGAAGAAACTACCTTGCCCTGATTTAACGACCATCGCGATGGTTCATGGGAAGCTATGGTTTGGTTCAACGATGGGTGCGTTTATGCGACGGCCTGACGGCAAGTTCAATTATTATTACGGTGAACGCTGGTTACCCGGTAACACTGTAACTGCCATTACCGAAGGAGTTGGACAAACAGTGCAGGTTCTGACGAACAAGGGATTAGGCGAAATTCACTTTGAACCGATGACGCTTGAGCAAAAGGCGATGATCTACGAAAAGCAGGTTCGCCAACGACACATTCGGTATGGATTTAACTGCGATGTTATAACTCTGAAAAATGGCGATCTGTCAACGGCGCAGATGGGCCAGCGCGATAGCGATAACCTCTGGACGTCGATGTATCTGGTTAGTCAATTGTTTCGCTATAAAGTGACTGGCGATAAAGAAGCGCTACAAAACTGCCTGGAATCGTTTGACGCCATGGAACGATTGTTCTCGATTACGACGATGAACGGCTTTTTTGCCCGTGGTTTCGAGCGTCGGGGCTATCATAAATTTGAAGCTAAAGCCTGGGATGGTGGCTTAACCAATGGCTGGAATCACGCGAAAGTTCCTGAATGGGACTGGCGCGGCACCACCAGCAGCGACCAGACCGTTGGGCAAATGTTTTCCCTAACGCTGTTGGCAGAATTAATGGACGGCGACGTAAAGAAACGGGCTGTTTCATTAATGGATAGTCTGATGACGACCATCATCCGTAATGACTGGTATTTAATCGACGTGGATGGCAAGCCTACACTCTGGGGCAAATGGAATCCGAGTTATGTCAATTCGTTTCCAACATCGGTCGGCGACCGGAAGATCAATGCCTCGAACATTATCGCTTTTTTGCAGGCTGCTTATCACTTTACGGGCAAGCCTATTTACAAAGAGAAAGCCTATGAACTGATGCAAAAACATGAGTATCTGACCAACCTGATGCGGTCCATGAGCGAGATCGGCAAAGCGCCCAAAGGCTCCAGTGACTGGGCGAAAATGCTGTCCGAAGGCTGGAACCACTCCGACGATGAGATGTATTTTCTGGCTTACTGGCCGCTATATCGGTACGCCTTCACGCCCGAACTGAAAGCGAAATACGCCGAAGCCATCAGAGATCATTGGCAGGCTGAGCGCCCCGAAAAAGATGGCCTCTGGAACCTCTGCTACGCCATGACGGGCGCCAAATCGTTCGATCTGCCCGAAACGGTCTGGTACTTACAGGAATTCCCGCTGGACATGATCGAGTGGCCGGTGATGAACAGTCACCGCAAAGACATTGAATTTGTACCAGAAAACTTCCGTGGCCAGACGACCAAAGAAGTGCTGCCACCCGACGAACGTCCCGAACTTAAACATAACCGCAACCTCTTCAAACTGGACCGTCCCGGTAAAGTTGTCAGCGAACTCAGTGCTGGCGATTCCTTTCTATTACCTTATTGGATGGGTCGGTATTTGGGCACTATTAGCGGACCATACGGAAAGTAATCGTGCCAACTAGTTGTGACCAACTAATATATAAATATAGGATAACTAGTGGAGCTGTGCTTATTTTTGAGCAATACTACTCCACCGTATATGCGCTTTTTTTACTGTCTATTAGCCGTTTCGCTGGCGGCTACTACTTCACTTTTCGCCCAGTGGTCCCCCAGTATTTTCTTCGCTAGCTCAAATGGCCCTGCCTGCGAAGGACAATCATTTCAGATTAGCACTTCTTTCCCACCTCCACCCGCTGGTACGTCTTTAAGTTTTCGCTGGTCTGGCCCGAACGGCTTTACCAGCACTTCGTATGGCAGTATAACGGTGCCTGCCTCAGCAGCTACGGCTGGTGTGTACTCGGTAACGATGACTTTTTCGGGTACTAATCAGGGAACGGCCACCGCATCAGCCACAGCTAGTCTTGGAGTCCCAGCACTAAGTCCACGAATTTATGATGGGAAAAATTATAATTCCAGTGTTCAAATCTGCGGGCCAACTAGTGTATCTTTATCAGCTACAGACCCTTACATAACTACCAACAGTGACGGAGTTGCCTATCACTGGACTGGTCCCAATAACTTTGTCAGTAACGAGCAAAACCCGGTAGTTCAACAAGCCACGCCCGGAGAATATGTTCTGGAGGCTACTTATCCGAACAATTGCGGTGCTGCCAGGGCTTCAGTATGGGTAGAAAACATAGCTGTATATACTAGCTTGTATTCTGTAGGGCCAAACCCAAAACCTACTAGCTCATTTTGCCCGGGTGAATCCATTGAAATACGAACTTCAGCTTATCCACCAGCAGGAACAACAACAACCTATCGGTGGAGCGGGCCGAATGGCTTTACAAGTACGGCCCAAAATATTACCCTAGCTAATCTAACAGCCGCCACTGCTGGCATTTATAGTGTTACAGCTACCTTTTCGGGTGCTTGTTCAGCAACTGCCGTTAGCTCGCGAACTATTAAGGTAGGTCTACCGTCGATTTATCTAGATGGTAATTCTTATGTTTGTCCGGGTGGACAAGCGTCCTTAAGCGCTTCTATATATGATATAGACAATAGTAGTACATCAGTCTCGTACCAATGGAGCGGGCCCAACGGATTTACCAGTTCTAGCCAAAGCCTTACCCTTACTAACGTAACATCGTCCATAGCTGGGCTATACAGCGTAACAGCTACTTTAACAGGTAATTGCAATGGTACTGTAAGCACTAGCACCCAGGTCAACGTTAGGGATTTATCCGTAGGTATATTCAGTAATGATCGATACTGCCCAGGTACCTCATTTAAGCTGAATCTTTCTTTCTCAGCTAACGTCTCCTCAAATCGATCTACGCTTACATACCGATGGATTGGGCCCAATGGGTTTGCTAGTTCTGAGATGCAGCCAACTGTACCTACAGCCTCTACGCTGTCTTCGGGAACATATAGCCTGACGGTCACTGTCGCGGGTGAATGCAGTGGCACTTATACGGCTACTCAAAAGATCAGTATCGATAAGCCCACTAACTATGTTGGGTCGTATCCCATTACAGGCGTTGCTCAATCTCAATCACTCGATAGTGATATATATTGTTCGGGATCCACGATCAGCTTAAGTACTTCCAACAGACCCTACGACGCCCCCGTAGCGTCGTACCGTTGGCGTGGCCCTAACGGCTTTACTAGCACCAATGAGTATATCACACTTAGCAATTTAAGTCCAGCCATGTCTGGTGTGTACAGTCTGACGACAATTTACACAGGCAACTGTGCCAGTACGCGGGTAAATTTCACCAACATCGTTGTGGGTAACCCTACCGTCTCAATTGGTGTTTTTGGCTTTGGAGGTACTACTCCTCTATGTCCAGGCAATGATTATCGGTTAGTCCCCTATGCGACTATGGGCCAAGATACATTGCCCCCCGCTATCAGCAGCTATGAATGGACTTTACCTGATGGCACTACATCCAATGCAACTTCGCTGACCGTTACTAAAGCTAGTCAGGCTAATGCTGGGCGCTATATCCTAAAAACTACCCTCGGCGGCTTTTGCGCCACATCTGTATCCCGCGATACAGCTAATATTGTTCTTGGTATAACTCCTCCAAAAATTCGCGCTAGTAATCCGTTCATTGCCAATGGTCAATCAGCAACTTTATATGCCGAAAAATGTGAAGGAACCACGGTGCAATGGTCAGATGGGCAGAAAGGTCTCTCTATTGTAGTCAAGCCCAATCAGACAACGACCTACACCGCAGCCTGCAAAGGGTATGAAGGATGTTTTAGCGAGGCTTCGGCCCCCCTAACGATCCGAGTCAGCGACCAACCCGAAGCTGATTTAAGCCTGCGTTTGTCCACTAGTAATCGGGCCCCAGCGCTGGGGCAACCCGTTACGGTAACTGTATCGATTAGCAACAATAGCAAACAGGAAGCCCGTAATGTACTAATCGAAAGCCGATTACCGAGTTTACTAACGGTTATCAACGCCGGAAACCTACAACTCGACGGAAGCATTTTAAAAACTACGCTAGCTAGCATTCCAGCCAGCAGCACTGTGAACGTAACGTTTCAAGTAGCCCTAACTGGAATCGGCGTAGCTCGGCTGTCGGCCCAGATCATGGCCACTGATAATCCAGACCCTGACTCCTGGCCTGCCAGCGGCACCAACGATGGACAGGACGATGTCAGTTGGCTTGACCTACGTACCAATACACCTGGCGCACTCGTTAGCTTATCACCCGAACCCAATCCAGCTTACCTACCCGATCCCGGCGATGAGAACGGGGTTTTGTCTAATGATTTAGTCGATTTGAGTCTGGGCTTATCCGTAAGTAATTCAACCCCCGTTTTAAATGACATTATCACGGTTACCTTGTTAATCGACAATTACGATAATCGGAGTCTGCTTAGTCCAGAAGCTACCACTCAATTACCAGCCGGACTAACGTTCGTTGAGGGAACGAACTTTTCTGCAACGGGACAGCAGGTCATTCTGACGGGTGGGCGCTATTACCAGCAATGGCCACAGTCGTTTAGTTTTCAGGCACGAGTAACCGGGCCGGTAACTGAACCTATTAAATCTCGAATTAGCTATTCTGACTGGGACGACGTAGATTCTAACCCTACCAACGGTTTCGACACGGGCGAAGATGATACGGCTCAGATAAGGCTGCGGGTGCGGTAATATTTTCAACACAGCGTTACGAAGAAAGCACAGAGCCAACAGAGTCCTGTAAATCTCCGTTAGCTTTGTGCTTTCTTCGTAACGCTGTGTTTTAACCTTATCGATATGGACGATCGTAGATTTCCCATCGGGCCATTTGCCATGCAGGAGACGTACTCGGCAGACGAACGCGCTCGAATCATTGACATTATTGAAAGTAGTCCAGCGCAATACCGGCAGGTCGTTGAGCATTTATCGCCAAATGACTTAGCCAAAACATACCGGGAAGGCAGTTGGACGGTGCAACAACTAGTGCATCACGTGGCGGATATCCAGTTGGTGCATTATCTACGCATGAAGAAAGCACTGACCGAGCCTGACTATAAAGAAGTTACGCTAATCAATATGGACGGTTGGGCGGCCACAGCCGATGCCACCGAAGAACCTATTGCGGATTCGTTACTCCTGTTCGACGGTATTACCCGACGTTACGTCTATTTGGCGAAATCCCTGACCGAAGATCAGTTGGCTATTGCTTACTACCATCCCGTCCGACAGTTTACCGTGAATCAGGCTCAGGCGCTGGCCATGACAGCCTGGCATGTACAGCATCACCTGGCGCATATCCAATTGGCGCTGAGTTAATGGTCATTACTGATTTTCTGACGGGATTTTCAGGATCCTTCTCAGTCATAATCCTATTGATGCTGTCGAAAAATCTTCAAGGAGGTGTCGGCTGACCATACGTCGTCTGCGAAAAATCAACCACTTTGCCTCGTTTAAGCCGTACCCGAAACAGGTTATCAAAATCCCCCGACTCTATTTTAGTCATCGTAGGTTTAGCTCCCAAACCAATCGCAATGGGCAAAATGGTGTTGCTATGCCCAACCACTAGCACCGTTTTGTTCTGAATTCGGCGCACTCGCTCTGTAATGATCTCAATCGATTTTGTTGAGTAATCGACCGATTGAATAGTAAGTCGTTTGGCCAGCGGTGCGGCTGTCTGACGCGTCCGGCGGGTTGGCGTCGTAAAAATTGAATCGATACCTTTATTTGCTAGGACCTCGGCTAGCGCCTGCGCCCGCTGATGGCCAATCGGACTAAGATCAGTTGTATCGCTTTCGTTCACCTTTTCGGCATGACGAACGATGTAGACCGTTGTAGTTGAGCAGGACGTTAATAATCCCAATAACAAACAAAGCAGAACCCAGAATTGGCGCATGAGTCGTAATTTTTGTTGAAGCAATGATACAAAAAAGCCCCCAGTATTCACTGGAGGCTTCCGTGACATGGCTTGCCAGCCACGTAAGATAACTATAATTCCCGAATCCAGATGTTGCGGAAGCCAACTGGGTTGCCGTGGTCCTGAAGCAGGATTGGGCCAGCACCATGCGGTTGTACTTTCGGATAACCGATGTACTCTGTTGTACCACGGATAGCCGCGTGATTTTGAACCAGCACCCCATTGAGCAACACCGTTACGTAGGCGTAATCGGTCATCATACCAGCTTTGTTGAATTTAGGTGCCTGATAAACAATATCGTAGGTCTGCCATTCGCCAGGTTTGCGGCTTGGATTGGCTAGTGGAATTGCCTGTTTATAGATCGAGCCAACCATACCATCGACGTAAGTCGGGTTGTTGTAATTGTCCAGCACCTGCAATTCATAGCGGCCCTGTAGAAAAATACCACTGTTACCCCGTGCCTGACTGTTACCTTCTACTTTCTCGGGGGTTTTGAACTCAACGTGAAGTTGGAAATCGTTGAATTCTTTTTTTGAGCGGGCCGAAAATCCTTTGGTCGAATACAACACGCCATCGGTTACTGGCCACTTCAGTGGGCCTTCGTTGGTTTTTTCCCAACTGGCGGGTGAATAACCCTTAATGGCGACCCACTCATCGGCATTTTTACCATCAAAAAGAATGATCGCATCTGAGGGAGGTGTTGTACCGGAAGTGTTGGCAGAGGCTGTACCCGGCGTAACGACGGGAGGAACCGGCTCCCAGATTTCGGTCGACTGGGGCGTTTGCTTACTTGGCTCAGTTTGAGCCATAACTTGATTGGTAAGGGTCAGACTGATCACACCCAGGCAGGCGGCCAGCGATAACGGAACGTTTTTCATGGAAAATGAATCGGGTTAATAATCCGTGGGTAAAACGCCCAAAGATAGAGCAATTAGCGCATTAGTCTCCGGACAGGCAGTCTTTTTCGGATAAAAAATGGTAGATTTCGGGCTTAAAAATCGCTTCTTTACATGGTAAAATCAACTACCGGAGGCTACTTCTGGCGGTTAGCAACGCTGAGCTTAACAATCAGCGCCAGACTGGGATTCGCGCAACCGGAGCCCATGCCGGGCATTCCCCTTTCGCTCAATGATTTAAGTGCCTTTGCTCCAGCAACTGCTAACTGGCAGGTCGTTGGTAACGTTCGGGCAGATTTGGCTAAAGCCAATACGCTCACTACCCAAAAAGGTACGGGTGTGTTAGTTAATCTGCCATTGGCTAAAGCCCCCGCCGATCCGCAAAACCCGGCTAAATACGATCTGTTCACGACGCTACAACACGGAGATATCGATCTGGAGCTCGATTACATGATGGCGTCAACGTCCAATTCAGGCATCTACCTGCAAGGCCGTTACGAAGTACAGTTACGCGACAGCTGGTCAATCCGTACGCCGAATGTACATGATAACGGAGCCGTTTATGAACGCTGGGACGAGAAACGTCCGGAGGGTCAGAAAGGATATGAAGGTCATGCCGCCCGCCAAAACGCCAGCCGTGCACCCGGTCTGTGGCAACACCTGAAAATCTCGTTTCAGGCTCCTCGCTTCAACGCGAATGGACAGAAGACTGAAAATGCCCGCGTGCTTCGGATTGATTTGAACGGAGTAATGATTCAGGAGGCCGTTGAGCTCACTGGCCCCACGCGTGGTTCTTCTTTCTCGGATGAAAAAGCGCTTGGTCCGATTCGTATTCAGGGCGACCACGGCGCGGTAGCTTTTCGCAACATTCGGTACGTGGCCTACGACAAACCCCGTCCCGAACTAGTGAACCTAAAGTACGCGGTGTATAAGGGCAAGTACCAGAAAGAACCAGAATACGACAAAACCGCTCCCGAATCCGAGGGTCCAACATCAATATTATCAGCCTCGGTTAGTCGTATTCCGAACGAATTTCTGATTCGCTACACGGGTACGCTTCGGGTGTCGGAACCGGGCGAGTACCGGTTTAACTTAGGCGCAACGGGTGGTGGCGGCATGATGAAAATCAATAACCAGACAGTCGTTGCGCCCGGCGAATGGAATATGCGTGGTAAGGCAACTTTACCGAAAGGCGACCTGCCTTTTGAACTGCTGTATTCAAAGTTTGTCGATTGGGCACAGCCTGCGCTGGGGTTAACCGTCGCCGGACCAGGTATTCGCGAATTTGCCATGAGCGACGGCGTCGGTAGTACGGGCGATGAAGTAGATCCAATTATCGTGGATGCATCGACTAACACGATTCTGCGCAGCTTTATGGATATTCCAGAGGAGAAGAATACACAAGGTCGGCCGTTACGAGTAACCCACGCTATATCGGTGGGAAGTCCTGACCAGATTCATTATACCTATGACCTAGATAAAGGAGCGCTGGTACAGGTTTGGCGGGGTTCGTTCCTGAACGCTACGCCCATGTGGCACGACCGGGGCGACGGTTCGTCACGGCCCATGGGTATGGTGCAGCGGCTGGGCGCTCCCGTTCTTTTCCTGACAAAACTTGCATCGCCCCAGGCTAACTGGGTTGCTGATACGACCGGTTCCAGCTACCGCCCGAAAGGATACGTGCTGGACGAAAGCGATCGACCGACGTTTCGCTATCAAAGTTACGGGGCTTCAGTCGATGATAAAATTCGTGTATTAGCTAACGGGCAAGGCGTTCAACGCGAGGTTACCATCGCAAATCCTGCCAACGATCTCTACGCCCGACTAATCAGCGGCACGAGCATTAGCGCCTTAGAAAACGGTATGTACCTTGTTGATGGACAAGAATATGTCCGAATCGATGACGTGGCCGGTGCCAAGCCGGTTATCCGCGACGCCAACGGTCGGCAGGAGTTAATTGTGCCTGTAAAAGGGAAAGTAACTTACTCAATTCTGTTTTAACTTTCAATGGAACGCTGATAGAGCAGATTTACGCTGATCGTAATCCATTCTAATCCGCGTGCTATACACGATATAATGAAAAAGTTATTGATAACTCTCCTTTCCGCTGCTACTTTTCTGACAGCCCAGGCGCAGGAATCGCCAAAGGAGGAAGATTTCTTTAAAATCCTGAAAGTAAGCGCGCCCGAAGGCACCTTACTGGAAGTAGGTGGACTCACTACACTGCCTAACGGTAGTTTGGGCGTGGCAACCCGTCGGGGTGATATCTGGATTGTCGAAAACCCGACCAGTCGCCAGCCGTTTTTCCGGAAGTTTGCCTCGGGTCTGCATGAGATTTTAGGTCTGACGTATAAAGACGGGGCTCTCTACTGCGCGCAACGGGGTGAGCTAACCAAACTAGTCGATGCAAACGGCGATGGCAAAGCCGATGTATTCGAGACGGTTTATGCCTGGCCGTTATCGGGGCATTACCACGAGTACAGCTTTGGACCGAAGATTGCGCCAGACGGTCAGTTTTTCGTGACGGGCAACGTGGCCTTCGGCGATGAAGAATGGTGGCGGGGTGAAAGTCGCGTTCCCTGGCGGGGCTGGACCATGAAAATCAGTCCGGAAGGTACTATGCAGCCGTGGGCAACGGGTATGCGCTCGCCCTGCGGTTTGGGCATTTTCGACGGTGAACTGTTCTATGCCGACAATCAGGGCGATTGGATGGGTTCGGGCGGGATTGTGCACGTCAAGAAAGGTGCATTTGTTGGTCACCCGGCGGGTCTGCGCTGGACTGGCATGGCGAACTCACCAGTTAAGCTAACGGCCGAACAGTTCAACGCGAAAATTGACGAGCGTCGGCGTCGAGACGAAAATGGCCGGGCTATTAAACCCGAGAACATAGTGGCCGAAACGCCGAACCTTCTGTATCAGATGAAGGATCAGTTTCCGGGGGCTGATATTCAGACGCCTGCGGTCTGGTTGCCGCACGGTATTCTGGGTATTTCGAACTCCGAAATTCTAGAAATTCCGCAGGGCACATTCGGTCCCTTTGCGGGTCAGTTACTAGTGGGTGATCAGGGTATGAGCAAAATCTCACGGGTATTCATGGAAAAAGTAGCCGGTGAATATCAGGGGGGTGCCATCGAATTCCGCAACGGTTTCCGGTCGGGCGTATTGCGGATGGCTTTCGCTAAAGATGGTTCGCTGTTTGTGGGTGAAACCAACCGAGGCTGGGGCTCTGCTGGCGACGCAAACGAAGGGCTGCAACGACTGGCCTGGAACGGCGCGCTTCCCTTCGAGATGCGCACGGTGAAAGCCATGCCCGACGGTTTCGAGATCGAGTTTACCAAGCCTGTCGATCGTAAAACAGCGGAAGATTTAGCGTCTTACCGCGTTGAAAGTTTCCTCTACAAATACCACTCGGTGTACGGCAGTCCGACGATCAACAAAGAAGCCTTACCGCTTAAGGGCGTAAAAGTGTCGGCCGATAACATGAAGGCCCGCCTGATCGTGGGCGACCTACGCAAATATTACATTCATCAGTTAACCCTCGACGGCGTTCGAGGTGCAGAAGGGTCGTATTCGCTGGTTCATCCGATTGCGTATTACACGTTGAATAATATTCCCGAAGGTCAGCCTCTGGCGATGAGCGAGGTAAGTACGCGCAATTCGGCGACTGCACCAGCCGCGCCGGCAACTCCCGCTACTCCAGCGGCTACTGGCAAAAAAGCTCCCGCGAAAGTGACGACCGGAGCTAAGCCAAAGTTAGTTGAAGGACAAGCTGTAACGATGGCCAAAGCGCCGACGTATGAAGAAGTGAAAGGATTACTAACCCGGCACACTTGTTCGGCCTGTCACCAGGCAGCCAAACGTCAGGTAGGTCCGGCGTTTCAGGATGTGGCCAAGCGTAAATACACTAACGACCAGATTGTGGAGTTGATTTACAACCCAAAGCCCAAAAACTGGCCTGACTACGCCACCGAAATGCCGCCGATGCCGCAGGTGCCGAAAGCCGATGCGCTAAAAATTGCGGCCTGGATAAACTCACTAGCATCATCGGGCAGCAGTGCGTCGGCCAGTGAGCCGAAGCCGTAGTTAGCTAAATAGAACGCTGATTTTTATGATTGTCATGATCTTAACAATCATAAAAATCAGCCTTCTATCGTTTATTCCACCGTCACTGACTTGGCCAGGTTTCGCGGCTGATCGACATTGCGACCGCGCATGACAGCGATGTCGTAAGCCAGTAATTGCAGCGGCACTACCGATACAAGCGGCATCAGAACATCGTGTACTTTCGGAATCTCAATTGTAAAATCGACCATGCTAGGCAGGTGCGTATCGCCTTCGGTAGTGATGGCAATAACCCGACCTTTACGAGCTTTTACTTCCTGGATGTTCGAGACAACTTTCTCGTAAGATGAATCTTTCGTAGCGATCACTACCACCGGCATATCTTCGTCGATGAGCGCGATGGGCCCATGTTTCATTTCGGCAGCCGGGTAACCTTCGGCGTGTATGTAGCTGATTTCCTTAAGCTTAAGTGCTCCTTCTAGCGCTACCGGGAAGTTCATCCCCCGGCCTAAATAGATAAAATTGCGGGCGTACGTGAAGATATAAGCGATTTCTTTGATCTTGTCAGCAGCCTGCAACACCTTTTCCACCTTCGCCGGAATGCTATCCAGCTCGGCCAATAATTGGCGGAATAACGAATCCGAAATTGTTCCTTTCCGTTTGGCAGCCGCCAGGGCCATCAATGTCAGCACGGTTACCTGCGCCGTAAAGGCTTTTGTACTGGCTACACCAATCTCCGGCCCGGCGTGGGTATAAGCCCCCGCATGGCTAGCCCGAGCAATGGATGAACCAACCACATTGCAAACGCCGAAAATAGTAGCCCCTTTCGACTTGGCCAGTTCGATAGCGGCCAACGTATCCGCCGTTTCTCCCGATTGTGAGATAGCAATGACAATATCGCCCTCCTTGATAATTGGATTCCGATACCGAAACTCCGATGCATATTCAACCTCGACCGGAATGCGAGCCAGTTCTTCAAAAATGTATTCGGCCACTAAACCTGCGTGCCACGAGGTACCACATCCCACAATCACAATCCGCTTCGATTTAGCGAGCTTATCTAAGTAATCGCGCAGACCGCCTAGCTGCAACGTTCCAGCGTCAACCTGTACCCGCCCACGCATTGAATCAGCAATTGACCGGGGCTGCTCAAAGATTTCCTTAAGCATGAAATGGTCGAATCCGCCTTTTTCAATAGCTTCCAGCTCCAACTCAATTTTATGTACGTAGGGCGTTGTCGTAGTGTTATCAAGGGTTACAACCTTCAGTTCACCGGCCTTAATCACCGCGATTTCGTAATCATTCAGATAGATAACATCCTTAGTGTACTCCACGATGGGCGTGGCATCAGAGGCCAGGAAATACTCGTTCTCTCCTACCCCAATCACCAACGGCGAGCCTTTACGGGCCGCGATGAGCTGCGTTGGGTCAGCTTCGTTCATGATCACTATGGCATAAGCCCCAACCACTTCCTGCAACGCCAGCCGAACCGCTTCCTCGAGTGATGTGCCAGGATTGTTTTCCCAGATATCTTCGACAAACTGCCCTAGTACTTCGGTATCGGTTTGGCTGGTAAACGTATGGCCTTTTTTCTGCAACGCCTGTTTAATGGCCGCGTAGTTCTCGATGATGCCATTATGAATAATAGCCAGCTTGCGGTGGAACGAGTAATGTGGATGTGCATTTACGTCGTTCGGTTCGCCGTGGGTGGCCCAGCGCGTATGTCCCATCCCGATAGTGGCGTGGGTATCTTTATCGATTAACTCCTGTTCCAGCGCCGTTACCTTGCCTTTCTTTTTATAAACTTTCAGGCCATGGCCGTTCATGAGAGCAACACCAGCGCTATCGTAGCCTCGGTATTCGAGCCGTTTCAATCCTTTTATCACCAGCGGACACGCTTCCCGGTGCCCGACATACGCTACAATCCCACACATACTTTCAGTGATTAGTAAGTAGTTAACAGCCAGCAGTCATGCTATGCGAAGCTGGCAATACACGCCAAAGTAAACGCAAAAAGCCGGAATTCCGGCTTTTTGCTTAATTGCAATCAATGACTTAGGGCTGTTGGCTGTTATACTAACTAACCGGCCAGTTGTGTATAAAGATTATAATACCGATCTGTCACATCCTCCTCGTCAGCGTCGAATTTATGCTCTGGTAAATCCATCAGGATTGCATTCAGGCTCTCGCTCGATTCTTCATCACTCCGAACCACAGCATCAGCATAGGCAGAACCGATACGAATAAACCCTTGAAAGTCAGCCGTTTTCAACTCAGTTAACATATCATCGTCGATGTCCATCATACGAGCTTTTTCGATAATGTCTCCCTCGAAACGGTGCTCAAACGAATTGTTGTAAACCGTAAAAACTGACTTCGTGTCTTTAAACATCGGGTCGTTTTTGTAAGTCGTTTTCAGATACAGCGGAATCAGCGCGGTCATCCAGTCGTTGCAGTGAACGATGTCGGGCGCCCAGCCAAGTTTTTTAACCGTTTCCAATACTCCTTTGCAGAAGAAAATTGCCCGCTCGTCGTTATCCTCGTAGAACCGGTTTTCTTTGTCGTGGAAGACGTATTTGCGTTGAAAATAGTCCTCGTTATCAATGAAATAAACCTGCAATTTAGCCGTTGGAATTGAAGCTACTTTGATAATAAGCGGCTTTTCTTCATCACCCACGGCAATATTAATCCCCGACAATCGTACCACTTCATGCAGCCGGTTTTTGCGCTCGTTGATCAATCCAAAGCGCGGCACTAAAATCCGGATCTCCATACCCCGCTCCTGCATGGCCTGCGGCAGTTTGCGGACGAAGTCAGCGACATCAGAGGTTTTAAGGAAAGGATTGATTTCACTGGCAACGTAGAGAATACGTAATTTGCTCATAAGAAGGGGAAGCGTGTGTTGTCTGAGAGAACTTAAAAATCTGCAAAATTATACAAATTTTTCGCGTATTTCAATACACTTTGCCCAAAAAAGATACACATCCCGTATCATTGCAGCCTGAAAAAAAGCCTCTCCGTTATGAAACGCTTCGAGACGATTGCCAGCCTGCGTCAACACCTCAGTACCTTACGAATTGAACAAACCGTTGGCTTTGTGCCCACTATGGGCGCCCTGCACAAGGGTCACCTGGCGCTTATCGAAACCGCCCGTCGCGAGAACGACTGTGTAATCAGCAGCATCTTTGTCAACCCTGTTCAGTTCAACAATCCTGACGACCTGGCTCGCTATCCCCGCACGTTGGAAGAAGACTGTCAGCAACTCGAATCAGCGGGCTGCGACATTGTATTTACCCCTTCTGTGGCCGAAATGTATCCTACCCCTCCGATCCTGCGGTTGAATTTTGGTGAGTTAGAAACTGTGATGGAGGGCGCTTTTCGACCCGGTCATTTCAATGGTGTTGGTATTGTTGTAGCCAAACTATTCAACATCGTCCAGCCTGACCGGGCTTATTTTGGCCAGAAAGACCTCCAGCAGGTAGCCGTCATTCGACAGTTAATTCGAGATCTAAGCTTTCCGGTGGAATTAATTCGCTGTCCTATCGTACGGGAGGCCGACGGACTAGCTATGTCATCGCGCAACCGCAATCTAGCGCCTGAAGAGCGCGAACAGGCCCCAACACTGTTTCAGGCGCTGACAATGGCTCGTCAGTTAATGTCCGAAGGCAGCAGCCCGACCCAAGCGAAAGCGGCTGTAATGGACTTTTTCAGCGATAAGCCGCATTTCCGGCTGGAGTACGTTGAGGTTGTCAATGCCGACACACTCAAAATTGCTAGTGAGGTTCTGGCACCGGGGCAAACGGCTATTTGCCTGGCGGCTCACTTAGGCAACGTGCGGCTGATTGATAATCTGGTATTTTGATCTTACTCCACAATTCGAAACGCCATTTTTGCCTTCGCACGCGAGAGCGCATTGAAATGCCACCATTCGTATTCGATGGGTGTAAATCCGCCTTGTCGCATAGCTTTGCGGAGAATCTGACGATTCTCGATTTGCTGTTTCGTTAGTTTACCGGCTTCTAATAATTCTGTTTCACGCGATGGATAAGCTAATTCACCGAAATAATCGTATTTCGTACCCATGTCTAGCGCTTTGCCTTCTTTGGTAGCAACGGTCAAATCAACGGCGCAACCGTAGCTATGAATAGACCCCTGACGCGGATCGGCTACGTACTTCCGGCGTTCACGTTCGGAAAGGTTGGGCAGAGCCTTCCAAAGGTTCCACTGGGCGGATTGGGGTCGGGCGGCATCGTACACTAACAGACGTAGATTGGGGTGATGAGCTTGCAAATACTTGCTGGCGTCGGCGAGTTTACGGGCTGCCATTGGTTGCATATAAGCCCGCGTAAGGTCGCCGTACACGTCTTTGCCTACAAAATTGTCGATTGTCGAATATTTAAGCTCAACCAAAATTGTCGGATCTACTTTTTGCACGTCCACCAAGCCCTGTTTTTGCATAGCCTGCTCGGACGATTGACAAAGAGCGAACGAGTGAAAGAGTGTCGCAATGGATATTGAAAGAGCGATGGTGTAGAGCGATATTTTCCGCATATTGATAGGCCTGCAAACTTGATTTAGGCTAAATGTTGGTGTAAACTTACGGGGTTCTAACTAAATGTCTGGTCTGAAAAGAGAAGTAGCTTTCTTATTCGTTTATTCGCTGTTTCAACATCCGTTGCGGCACTCTTTCGCTCTTTACTAAATGGCGCTTAACTATATCTGGGTTGCTTTTTTTGTTATTGCTTTTCTGGTCGCCCTGGCCAAGCTCATTTTTCTGGGCGATACCGAAATTTTCAAAGTCATCGTCGAAGGGCTATTCGACTCTTCAAAAGTAGCCGTTATGGACATTGCGCTGCCGCTGGCGGGGGTAATGACGTTTTTCCTGGGCTTACTTAACGTGGGAGAAAAAGCGGGCGCTATTAACCTCCTGGCCCGTATTATCGGTCCGTTCTTCAACAAACTCTTTCCCGAAGTACCAAAAGATCACCCTGCTAATGGGCAAATGATTATGAATTTTTCAGCTAATATGCTGGGCTTAGATAATGCCGCTACGCCTTTTGGCTTAAAGGCAATGGCAAGTTTACAGGAACTGAATCCCAGTAAGGATACGGCCTCCAACGCTCAGATTATGTTTCTGGTGTTGCATACCTCAGGGTTAACGATTATCCCCTTGGCAATCATGGCACAACGGGCGATTTTAGGTGCTAAAGACCCATCGGATATTTTTATTCCCTGCTTGATCGGCACCTACGTAGCCACGGTTTTCAGCATGATCATCGTAGCCCTAAAACAACGAATTAACTTGCTCAATGGCGTAGTTATTGGCTGGTTAGGCGGTATAACCGCTTTCCTGGCCCTGGCCTTATGGTATTTGTCGTCATTACCGAAAGAAGAGATTGAGCAGTTTTCCCGCGTCTTTGGTAACGTCACTTTGTTAGTTATTGTCGTGGCTTTTCTGCTAGGTGCTATGCGGAAAAAAGTCGATGTCTTCGACACGTTTATTGAAGGGGCAAAAGGCGGTTTCGAAACCTCAGTTCGGATTATTCCGTACCTGGTTGGCATGCTGGTAGCCATTGGCGCACTGCGCAACTCCGGTGCCATGACCTACATCGTTGACGCAATGAAATACTTGATTGCACTGACTGGTGTTAATACGGATTTTACTGATGCCCTACCCGTAGCCCTCATGCGTCCGCTCAGTGGTAGTGCATCACGAGCGCTAATGATCGATGCAATGAAAGAATTTGGTCCAGATTCGTTTGTGGGCCGCTTATCGTGCATTTTTCAGGGAGCCGCCGATACAACGTTTTATATTGTAGCGCTTTATTTCGGCTCGGTTGGCATTAAGAAAACCCGGTACGCTATTGTAGTTGGTTTGATCGCTGACTTTGCGGGTGTTATCGCCGGAATCGCGCTGGGTTATCTCTTTTTTCACTAAGCGAGACAAATGCGGTTTTCAAAACGTTATTACCCTAGATGAGTTATTCAGCCAAACGGATGAATCTAGCTCAACTAATCCAAGTGCATGAACATTAATCAGGTCCGCGAACAACTTCATTTACTCATCGACGAGGTCGACGATCTTTACGTGCTGAACGGTCTTTACCGCAACTTACTCGCCGACAAGCGCCAGCGTGAAGCCTATGAGAAAGAACAAGCCGAGAAAGCGAACCGGCAATCAACCTCGAAAAGTCGCCGGTCCAGCTAAAGCAGACTGGAAAGCCCACTGATTGTCAGCGCAACGATAACAGCGTTGAACAAAAACGATAAAATACCATGAGCTAAGGCCAACCGACGAATCCGCTTCGCGCTGATGGCTACATCGGAAACCTGGCTTGTCATGCCAATCACAAACGAGAAATACGCAAAATCGAGGTAATCGGGCTCAGAATCATTTGGAAATTCCAGACCACCCGGCCGCCTTTTTTGCTTCGGATCATCGCCATAGAATAGGTGGGCATAACGCAGCGTAAAGACGGTATGAACCAGCGCCCACGCACTTGTTACGGCCAGAATCGCCAGCGTAACGTGTAGTTTTCGGTTACCGTCGGTTGACACGCTCAACAGATTCACAACGGCGAATAAACTGGCAATAGCGGCACTAATCACAAAGGCCGTAATTAGGATTCGGCTGGAATCTTCAAGACGTGATAGTTGAGGTAAATCGCGGGGATGAGCCATCAAAATAGTCATCCACATTAGTCCCAATATGGTAAAAGCATAAGCCAGCCACCCAATAATTAGACGGGCTGGCGTCCCCATGCCAACGGGTACAATTGCATACGTCAGCAGAGATATACCTAACCCGGCCACTAAACGTTGATGCGCATCAAATTGCGTTATGTGGTGCAATCCCATACATCAGTAACAAAATTTTCAAGCAAAGATCAGCTATATTTACTCATCCATAAGTGTTGATTAACATGATCCGTAACTTTTTACTAGTTTGTTACTTCCTGGTAACAGGAGTTCTACTTATTTATGGCCAAGCGTCAACTCCTTCAAACGCTAGCGCTCCGCCCAAAGCCGCCAAAAAGAAACCTCAAACTCTTTTCCAGCAGAGTGTTCTGCTAACTAACCAACTTCGTCAGTCGACGCTGGAAAAACAGCAGTTGCAGAGTCAGCTTACCAGCTTGCAAAAGACTATCTCGTCATTACACGACAGCATCAGCAGGCAACAGGCTGTGATTCAGGAGTTAACCAGCAAATCCGCTCAGACGGCTCAGGTACAGGCTACCCTTACGCAGCGGGCGGATGAATTAAAAACCTCTAAAACTCAAATAAAAGAGCTAGAGTACGACAGAAAACTCCTCAGTGATAAGCAGGTTGTCCGAATTTATCACCTCCCAGTAACCGAAGTGCGTCAGCAGTTTATCCGAAGTTTATCTGCTCCGGAATCAGGCTTTCAATACGATGAAAGCCAGGTTGATGATGAAATTCAGGTTACCCGCAATTTCAACGATCAGGCTAATGCCTGGCTGGTTTTCGATAAGACGTCCGACGCTGTTCTGGAGCTAAAAATCAGAATTAAGCAGCACCTCTACGACCCACAGAAAACGGTCGTTTTTGGCAAAACCAGGTTGCTACAGAAAACCCGCTACAGCAATAAACCGATTGAGGAACAGCGTGATCCGGAAAAAATAGCTCTGTATCAGGAAAAACTCCTTCGGATGCTGGAAGGGAAACTGAACGGCACCTCCGACAAGTAACTTCCTCTTTAAGACTCCTAATTAAACAGCCTCCCTATGAAGAATTGTTTACTACACCTTACGGACCCTAATAGGGTCCGCCACTGTTTATTATACCTCGGAAGTTGTTTCCTGCTCCTGTTCAATCTATCCGTTTATGCCCAGCAATCAACCCTCGTAACGGGGCGCGTCGTTCGGGCGTCCAACGGCGAGCCATTGGTAGGTGCGTCTGTTTCGGTTAAGGGTTCAAACCGGGGAACAATTACTGATCCAAACGGCCATTTTCAGCTTACGATTAATCGTCCGGTCGAATTGGTTATTCGATTTATTGGCTTTCAGGAGCAAACTCAACTGGTTATACCGAATGAACGGCAACAGCTGACGGTCCATTTTCGTCTGAACAGCAACGACACGCAGTTAAGCGACGCCATCGTCAGCGCCAATCGGACGGAAGAAAATTTGCAGAAAGTGCCCGTAGCGGCTACGGTCATTTCACAGCGCGATGTCGAACGGCGCAGTATTTATAATTCGCTGGAAGCGCTCAACAACGTTCCCAACCTAATTACCGATTCCTGGCTAAATTCGCAGGTTTCGTTTTCGATTCGGGGTTTATCGACAGTTTTCGACAACGTAGGCTTCGAGTCGACTGTAGCGCTTTACATCGACGATGCCTACTTCTCCCGCAGTTTTGCCTTCAATTCAACGCTGATGGATATTGAGCGGATTGAAGTGCTGCGAGGACCTCAGGGTACTTTGTTCGGCAAAAATACGGTGGGCGGTGTTATTCAGATCGTCTCGGAAAAACCAGAATTTGCCAACAACGGCCAAGTCGAACTGAACTATGGCAATTACAATTTTTTTCAGGCTCGCGCGCGGGTAAACCGGGAGCTAATCAAGAATAAATTAGCCGTTCGATTAACCGGCGCTTACACTCGGCGGGATGGCTACATCAAAGATCAAATACCAGCTATTGAAGCTGCTAATAAAACTAATTTTTACGGATTTAGAGGATCGGCACTTTACACACCCAATTCACGCGTAAGTCTTTCTCTTCGAGCTTATTACGGCAAGGATAACAATGCCGAAAATACATTTGTATACGCTAGTAAGCCGGATTATAACCCCGTCGGTATTCCTGCCGATGAAGGTCTGAACACCCGTCAGAGCGTACCTAATACCTTCAACCGCAATCAATACGGAACCGTTGCGAAAGGTGAGTTCAAACTGGGCAGTCAAACCCTGACGTCAATAACGGCCTTTAACCATTCGGTCGATACGTATTTCGGCGACAACGACGTATCGGCAGCCGATGTTTCGCTTTGGGGTCGGACGCAGAAACTACAGAACGTGAGCCAGGAGCTACGCATTCATTCGCCCCGCGACGGTCGGTTTTCGTACATCGGTGGCCTGTATTTCCTGAGCGAGCGCATTGCCGCCATCGACACATTTTCACTCCAGAAAGATTTCGTACCGGTAGCAGAGGAAATTTTGGGGTCACCCGTTGCGAATGGAGCTTTCTTCACCAATGAAGGCTACATCACAAATAGCACTATTCATTCACGCAGTATGGCCGCTTTTGCGTCCGCAACCTACGGGATAACTGACCGATTACGGTTCACCGCTGGTTTGCGCTACACATTGGAGCAACGTCGTCTTTCGTATTGGCAACAGATTCAAAATCAAGACTATAACGGCCAGCCATTTAATCTGATCAATATTTATGCAGTGAACGTCGGCAGCCAGGTAACGCCAGTCGAACGACGGGCCGATAACAATGTCGTTTCCTATGACCTCGGACTCGATTATCGGTTTACACCCTACATGATGGGGTATGCCAAGTTTGCCCGTGGATTTAAGGGGGCTGGTTTTAACACATCCGTTACAACCGACCCAGAAGGGACAGGTTTAGTGTTCAAGCCAGAATATGTAAACAACTATGAACTTGGTTTTAAATCGAAATTCAGCGAACGTACTCGTCTTAACGCGGCACTATTTTATACCGACTACATCAACAAGCAGGAGTTACTCGACCAGGGAACCCGCGTTCGGATAGCTAATGCGCCCATCACTAGGGGCTGGGGTGTCGAAACGGAGTTTACGGCTATGCTGAAAAACTTCCGCGTTGACGTTTCAACCGGTTATCTGCATTTCCGCTACATCGATTTTCCCTTTGGGACCGATGATAACGGTAACCCCGTCAATTACGCTGGTAACCGCCTGCTGAAAGCTCCCGATTTTACGTTCTCCGTTGCTCCAGAATATACAATTCCACTTACCAATCAATTACGTCTTTCTCTGGGTATGAACGTTAATCATACGGGTAAAGCGTTCAACGATATTTCTAACTCGGAGTTAATCGCTCGACAGGCCGCTACAATTGTCAACGGGCGGTTAGCGCTGTCACCACGAAACGGCAAATGGAGCGTTGCGCTTTGGGGCAAAAACCTTACGGACCAACGCTTCATTCAGCACGGTTGGGAATATGATTGGGGAAATCAGATTGCCTGGAGTCGGCCTAGATACTATGGTTTAGAGCTCCAATGGAGTTTTTTGTAAACTATTTTCTAGGTTTTATACATATAGTTAGTGACTCACTGCAAGCTTGTTCATTTTCCGGAAGACAATAGCCAATTTTTAATCTCACTCGATTTCAAGGGGTTTAATCACTGATTATCAATATTGTACCGGGCTTTATCAGCTTAAACTACTTTAATTAATTGAGAGTCTATCCTGATTTACACAAGAGCACAAGTCTGATTTTCAGCGAATTATCATTTTATTTTAACGAAACATTAATGAAACGACGGTAATCAAACGGTTACCATTCAATACAGGCATCGTCTAAGGTAGGCTAATATATTAACAGCCATGGTGCCCAAACATCCCACTACTGACCTTACTGAGGGTTTAAACACCCCGACGCTGGCACACGCAGCCAGTCAATTTGAGCTTCCCCAAAAGCTGCTTACTAAACTACAAGAACCTCTTTTAATTCCGTACCGAAGAAAGGATAAATGGGGCTTTGCTGACCGCAGTCGAACCATTGTCCTTGATTGTATATGGGATCAGGCGGATCGGTTTTCGGAAGGTCTAGCACTGGTCGGACGAAACGGTAAGCTAGGTTTTATAAGCAAAACCAGTCAGTTGCTGATCCCACCCACGTTCTGCAATGCTTATGCCTTTTCCAGCGGACTGGCGTCCGTAAATCAACATGGTAAATGGGGCTATATTGATACGACAGGCCAAGTTGCCATTCCCTTTCGGTACGACGATGCCTTGCCATTTGACCATGGGGTAGCCCGCGTTAAGGAGAACGGCAAATGGGGCTGTATTGATCAAACGGGCCGGCTTATTATTCCGGCTGTTTATACTAAAATAGGCACGTTATCAGATGGTTTGGTGGCCGTTCGGCAAAAGCGGAAAGAAGGGTTTATCAATGAAACTGGTCAGGTAGTGATTCCGCTCATTTACGATTTCGTCTGGAATTTTTCGGAAGGATTAGCTCCCGTCATGAAAGATGGAAAATACGGATACATTGACCTATCGGGTCAGGTCGTCATTCCTCTACAATACGAAGCCGCCTGGATTTTTTCGGAAGGGTTAGCTCCTGTCGGCTGTAGTGGTAAACACGGCTACATTGATCAAACGGGCCAGATACGCATCGCGCACATGTATGATTTTGCCTGGGAATTTTCGGAAGGGTTAGCCCCTGTTGAGCAGGATGAACAGGAAGGCTATATTGATCAAACCGGGAAAGTTATTATACCCTTTCACTATGATGCCGTTGAAGGTTTTTTGAATGGTTATGCGTTTGTAGAAAAAGATGGCAAAGAAGGGTTTATAGATAGAAACAACGTGCAATACTGGGAAGATTAGCCAGCAGTCGTTACAAATCCGTAATTTCCTTAATCCGCACTTTTATAAGGGGACGCTCACCATCAGGCACAATGGCGACAAATGTATTGTTTACCGTTTCGCCGTTTCGGAGCATGTGGCCTGCCTGGATATTAGTCGTGGTAAGGACTTCTTTCCCGTCAGAGTTTTTAACTCGCTGCTGGTAAGGCACCATAAACGGTCGCGCCATTACTTTTCCTCCTTTAGCTGTCAGGCGTTTACCAGTAGCATTCATACAATCAAAAACAGCCAACTGATTCTGATCTTCCTGACCTAATATGGTCTGCCTGGGGAAAAATATTTTAGTGCAATTACTATTGTTAGTAACGTAGATTGATAATTCGTAGCGCATAAACCCCGCACCACTGATGTCGATACGGCGTTCGTTGTTAATCTCGAATCCATAGTCAACGCCATTAAGCTTAACGGATTTGCCCGCTTGAAGATCGTAAGCCTGCTGGGCAAATATCGGGCAGTATGCAACCAGCAGAAGTAGACAACAGGTTAACAGACGTTCCATATTGGTTGATTGTTCGGTTAAAACGATAAAAATACGAGTTACGTGTATCTAGTAGCACGGACAAGATGTCCGCAGTGGCTGACTCCTGCTGCGGACATCTTGTCCGCATTACACTACTTTTTGCAATAAATGCGGTCGCTCGGCGGCTATTTTCAATATTAGCTCGCCAAAGAGTGTGTTAGCCCAGGCAAACCATTTCCGGGTAAACTTAGTCGGGTCGTCCTGGTTGAAGGATTCGTGCATGAAGCCCGTTCCGGCATGGCTTTTCTTCAACTGACGCAGTTGCGCCAGAATCTCCTGATCGTTGGTGGACGTAAGCGCCCGCATCGTCAGGCTCATCGGCCAGATGCTGTTAACCAGCGTATGCGGACTACCAATGCCTTCGGCAGCTTTACCTTTGAAAAAATACGGGTTATCAGCGCTCAGTACAAACCGACGAGTATTCTGATAAATCGGATCGCTAGGGGCGCAGGCTCCCAGATACGGCAGCGCCAATAGATTCGGCACGTTGGCGTCGTCCTGAAGCAGGTGATTTCCGTAGCCGTCTACCTCCATCGCATACATCTTGCCGTACTTCGGGTGATTGTAAATAGCGTATTGCTTTAATGCACTTTCTACTTCGCTAGCCAGCGCCCGGCAATCCTTAGCAAACGTGGCATCCGGCCGAAGTTGATCGATCATTGTTGCCAATTGGCGGAACGACACAACAGCAAACCAGTTCGAAGGGACGTAGAACGGAAACACCGTCGCATCGTCAGATGGACGAAATATGCTATTAATCAACCCAATTGGCCGCGTTGGGTTACCGTAGCCATCCCCCGGTACAGTGTCTGTAGACCAGGCAGTTTCGCGTCCGAAACGATATGGTCCTCGACCCATTTTGCGCTGTTGTTCCCGGCAGGTTTTCAGCGCCAATTGCATCGCCTGCGCCCAATCGACGTCGAACGGGCTAGTATCGCCGGTCGTTTTCCAGTAATGATACGCCAGCCGAATTGGGTAACAAATCGAATCGAGTTCCCATTTGCGTTCGTGCAGACCCGGTTTCATAGCCGTGACGTCTTTTTTCCACTCGCCTTCTTTGGTAGCATCCGCATAGAACGCATTGGCGTACGGGTCCCGGCGAATGCACAGCGTCTGTCGTCGAATAACACCCGCAATCAGTTGGCGCAACGACGCATCCTGTTTAGTTAGCGGCAGATACGGCCACACCTGCGCCGTACTATCACGCAGCCACATGGCGTCGATATCACCCGTAATGACGAACGTATCGGGTTGCCCATTTGCCGTTGAGAATTGAACGGTAGTATCAAGCGTATTAGGAAAGCAGTTTTCGAAGAGCCAGACCAGTTCTGGATCGCGGATGGTTTTATGCATCCGTTGGATGGCCTCTTCAACCGCCTGGCTGGTAAATTTACGCTGATTAACAGGCGTACGAACAGTCGGAAAGCTGGTATCAGCAGCAATGCCGAAAGGTTGTCTGGTTATTAATAAACCAGCTCCCATGCTGGCCGACTGTTGAATAAAATGACGTCGATTCACGCGTATTGGAATGATAAATTATAAAAGATAAACGATGGTTTATAGTCAGTACTTTTAACCCAGCACCAATTATAATCCATCATTAATTAAGCCATCGCTTTCCGCATCAGCTCAACGCTCTGGCGAACACCGGATTCGCCGGCCTCCTTGCCTTCAAATTCGATGGATACATAGCCTTTATAGTTTGCCTTTTTGAGGATGTCGAAAATACGTTTGTAGTCAAGATCGAGCGAGTACCATTCGCCACCGCCGTAGTAGGTTTTGGCCTGCACGAACGACGCGTAAGGTGCCACCTGCTCTAGCTTCGCATACGGATTTTCCAGGAAATTGCCCGTATCCATCAGTACGCCCATCCAGGGCGAATCAATGGCTTTTCGGATACGCAGCAGCCCTTCCGGCGTTGACGATAAACCCCAGTGGTTTTCCAGTGCTAGCATCACTCCACATTCGGCGGCTTTGGGCAGGCATTTTTCAATACTATCGATAACCCATTTAAAGCCTTCGTCTTCCGTATGACCGGGCAAAATCGGCTCGATCCCGCGTTTAACCATCAGTTCATCGAACGATTTAATGGTATTCCATCGACCCGTATTCAGACGCATACACGGAATGCCGAGCTTATAGGCCATTTCAATGCCTTTGATCGTATGATCGATATTCTTCTGCCGTTCGGCCGCATCCGGAAACACAAACCCCTGGTGAATAGACAGGCAAATCAGGTCGATACCATTCAGAAAAGCGTGGCGCTTGAGCTTTTGCAGATAGGTATTGTCTTCGCCTTCCATTTGCCGGTGCAGAATATCGACACCCTCGAAACCCAGTCGGGCAGCTTCGTCGATCACCGTTTCGATGGGCACTTTGGTTTTCTTGAAATGCCAGTACGAGTATGACGACAGTCCTAATTTAATACGCCCAGCGTCTGTTGGAGCTGGCGGGGCTATTAACGGAGTAGCAGGCAGTGTGGGGGAAAGGGTGGCCAGCGCGCTGCTGGTTAAAAAGTCACGACGGGATAAGGACATGGTAGCAAAGAGGTTTGGTTAAGGAGGGGTGGAAGTACGTAAAAAAGCTGCCGTTTTGCAATACCTAATGCCGGGTCGTGGTGTTGGACGGTCGGCCGCAGCCGTTCTCAAACCTACGCTAAATATTCAAGCCTTATCCACCGGGTAGTTTCTGCATAATCAGAACTTATTAAGGCGTTCTATAAATTGGCCCAAAAGACGGTTTTGAATCCGCAGAATTCGTTTTCGGAAACGACCGCTCAATTTTTATTTTACCTATGATTTGGTTACCAACATCGCCTAAATCTGTCCTCAATCTGCTTGGGGTTACGGGTGCCGCCGTTAGCCTGTATCTGAGTACACAAAGCGCCCTTACCCAGCCGACCGAGTCAACCGCCATGACGCTAACAGCGGCTTCGGCATCCGCTCAGGTTCCGCCAAAACGCGCCAATCCAGGCCGGGCCAATCCAGGCCGGGTGTTGGTTTTTTCCAAAACGAAAGGATGGAAACATACGTCTATTCCGTTTGGAATTGCAGCCATCCAGAAACTCGGTCGGGAGAATAATTTCAGAGTCGATACGACGAAAAACGCTGACTATTTCAACGATGATAGCCTGAAGCATTATCAGGCAGTTATCTGGCTCAGCACCACCGGTAACGTTTTAAACCAGACGCAACAGGCTGCTTTTGAGCGGTATATTCAGGCAGGTGGTGGCTACCTGGGCATTCACGCGGCCGCCGATACCGAATACGACTGGCCGTGGTATAATAAACTGGCGGGTGGTTATTTCGCCAGCCACCCCAATAATTCCAACGTTCGGAAAGCAACGGTTGATGTCATCGATAAGAACCACCCGTCAACTAGCATGTTACCCGACCATTGGGAGCGCACCGACGAGTGGTACAACTACCGGTCGCTTTACTCCGACTTACACGTACTAGCCAATCTGGACGAAAACACGTATGAAGGCGGTATCAATGGCAGCAATCACCCAATCGCCTGGTATCACGAATTCGACGGCGGACGCGCATACTACACCGGTGGCGGCCACGAAGATTCCAGCTTCAGCGAACCACTGTTCGTGCAGCATTTACTGGGTGCCCTTAATTGGGTTATGGGAAGCGGTAAACCGTTGGATTACAGCAAGTCCTACGCCGTAGTAATGCCCGAAGAAAACCGGTTCGTAAAAACAGTGCTGGTCAACGATTTGAACGAGCCGATGGAAGTAGCCGTTGCCGATGATGGGCGGGTATTTTTCACGGAGCGGAGCGGTAATTTGTCTGTTTATAATTCGAAGACTAACACCCATAAGCTAGTACACAAGTTCGACGTTCCGACTAAGCAAGGACATGGCGTACAGGGCATTACCCTCGATCCCAAGTTTTCGACGAATCACTGGTTGTATATATACTATACACCGCAGGCGGAGAAAGATCCGTTTTATAACTTGTCGCGCTTCGTGGTTAAAGACGACAACACCCTTGATCTTGCCTCCGAAAAAGTATTGCTGAAAGTGCCTAGCCTATTCGAACCAGGTTCGCACCATGGCGGTTCGATCGCTTTCGATAAGGAAGGTAATCTCTATCTCTCGACCGGCGATCATACGAATCCGTTCCCTTCGAATGGATACGCACCGATCGACGCCCGACCCGACCATCCTGCGGCTGATGCTCGCGGCACGGCAGCTAATACAGCTGATTTGCGGGGTAAAATCCTCCGCATTCGTCCGCAGGCCGATGGCACGTATACGATTCCTGAGGGTAATCTATTTCCAAAAGGCACGGAGAAAACTCGCCCAGAAATTTATACGATGGGCTTGCGGAATCCCTACCGCATTGCGCTTAACCCCAAATCGTCGGTGCTCTACTGGGGCGAAATCGGACCGGATGCCGGAAAAGACAGCAGCACACTTGGGCCACGCGGCTACGATGAATTTAACCAAGCAAAGAAAGCCGGTAATTTTGGCTGGCCGCTGTTTATCGGCAATAGCCAGCCTTATGGCGACCTGGATTTTGCCACCAACGCCGTTGGCCCACGTTTTGATCCGAAAGATCCGGTGAATAACTCACCGAAGAGTACCGGGCTTCAGCATTTACCGCCGACGAATCCGGCTATGATCTGGTATCCGTATGCAGCGTCGAAAGAATTTCCGGAACTGGGTCAAGGTGGACGCAGCGCTATGGCCGGGGAGTTTTACACGTACGATAACAATTCAACATCTAAGGCCAAGTTTCCTCAATATTACAACGGAGCACTGTTCATCTTCGACTGGATGCGCAACTGGGTAATGGCTGTGCGTGTCGATAAAGACGACAACTACGTCCGTACGGAACCGTTTATGGCGAGCAGTGGTGATTTTCGTCGCCCAATTGACCTGGCGTTTGGCAAGGATGGCGTTATGTATATGCTCGAGTACGGTTCAGTTTATGGGGCTGATAACGACGACGCGCGATTGGTGAAAATCGAGTATAATACCGGTAACCGGGCACCGATCGCCCGCGCAGCCGTGGTGGATTCCGCAGCTGCGGCCATACGCAACGCCCGGTCTTTCCTAACCTCGGACGGTCGGAATGCGCCGGTTATTCGGGAGGCTATTGGCCAAGCGCCCCTACGGGTGAAATTCACCGGTCGCGGCACCGACCTGGACGATGAGGACCGGTTAACGTATCAGTGGCTATTCGACGGAAAAACTGTGGGCGCTACTCAACCCAACGCGACACACACCTACACCCAACCCGGCGTTTATAATGCCATTCTGAAAGTAACCGATCAGACAGGAAAGGTAGGAATGGACACGATTATGGTGAAAGTCGGCAATGCCAAACCAGAGGTTGAGATTACGACGACGGGGAACAAGTCGTTTTTCTGGCCGGGTAAGCCGTTTGACTACGCCGTAAAAGTGACCGATAAGGAAGACGGAAAGGTAGATCCGAAACGGGTTAAACTCACATACGAATACAGCGCCCAGCCAAGTACGACACCAGCCGCATCGCAACAAGGGCACCAGAATCTGGCCGATATAGGTAACGGTTCGCTGGGGAAAACGTTGGTTGCCAATAGTGACTGTAAGGCGTGTCACACCATCGACAAACCTTCAGTAGGCCCGACCTTCCTGGCCGTAGCAGACCGCTACAAAGGGCAAACTGGTAGCGTAGAACGGCTAGCCAGAAAGATCATTGAAGGTGGTGGAGGCAACTGGAGTAAAGACCATTTGATGAGCGCTCACCCGCAGATTCCACCTCAAGATGCCCAGGAAATGGTGAAGTATATTTTCTCCCTTACCGACGCTCACAAACAGAAAGCCCTCGCCCTGGAAGGAAGTTTGCCATTAGCTGAACACAAACCCGAGGAAGCACGTGGGCAGTACATGCTGGTAGCTTCGTACACCGACAAGGGCGGAAAAGTCGTAGGGCCGTTGACCAGTACCGACATTGTTACGCTACGAAACGCGAATGTTAAGACGGTTAATACGGACGCTTACGTTGGCTTCCCTCGGTTTGGCAATCGCCTGAGCCCTGGCAGTCATAAAGCGTATGTCCTGCTGAAAAACGTGGATATGACAACCATTAAGTCGCTGACTTATGAATATTCATCGCTGAATAAAGACGGTACAATTGATGTGCGGCTTGATTCCTATGCTGGCCCCATTGTTAGCCGGGCTCCGTATAAAGCTACTGGCGGCTTCGATAAAGTTCAGAAAGTGACGGGCACATTAGATAAACCCTTTACCGGCCGACACGATGTGTATATAGTCGTTATGAAGCCGGAGAAACCCAACGAAAATATTATTCAACTCAACAGCATTGAATTCAATCAGTAATACGCCCGTGCAGGAGTTGATGACTGCTAACGAAATCCGTACTTTCTTCCAGCAATTTGCGGATGTCCGTGTAGGTGTTATGGGTGATTTCGCGGTGGATTTGTATTACCAACTACAGACGCAAACTGGCGAATATTCGATCGAAACACATAAGGAAGTGTTTTGGGGAAGCCAACCGCGCGCATCGTTGGGCGCGGCTGGTAACGTCGTGCAGAATTTGGCGGCACTAGGTGTTTCCACTCTTCATGTAATAGGGTGCGTGGGGAATGATCTGTTCGGGCGGGAGATGCAACATCTGTTTGCGTCGCTAGGCGTTGATACGAGTCAGTTACGCCAACTTTCCGACGAATGGGATACCTGCCTGTATACTAAGCCAAACCTTACCGGACAGGAAGCTAACCGGATTGATTTCGGCACAGCTAATGAGTTGTCGGACTTGGTTTTCAACGATTTGCTAGCTGGCTTGGAACAATCTTTGCCCAATCTTGATGTACTGATTATTAACCAGCAGTTTGCTCATCCGCTAATTACGGCTAACCGAGCTCATCAGCTTAACCAGTTAATCGTCCGTTTCCCTGGTGTGCGTTTTGTTGCCGATATGCGCGATGTTGGAACGCATATTCAGGGGGCTACGCTGAAAGTGAATACCGCCGAACTAGCCCGGTTTCTAGCTATCGACCACCCGGATTATCCCGATTTAGACTGGTGCATTCAACAAGGGAATATTCTCCGCCAGCGAACCGAAGGACCGTTGCTGATAACCCGTGGTCATGAAGGCATTCTCTATCTCGATCAGCACGGATCGCAATCCGTAGCGGGCTTACCGCTTACGGGCGAACTCGATACAGTGGGCGCAGGAGATACCGTCGTAGCGACCTGGGCAGCTTGTCTGGGTGCGGGTGCAACACCTATTCAGGGACTGGAAATGGCCAATCTGGCAGCTGCCGTAACGGTTCAGAAAATCGCCCAAACCGGTACCGCCAGTCTGGCGGAAATACTCGCGCTGCACACTATTTATTCTGGTAATGACTAAGGAAACTATACAGCAGTGTCGTCAGGAATTGCATGACCACCTGACGACTGAGTTACTTCCCTTCTGGATGCAACGGGCCGTTGATTCCGTTAATGGCGGCTTTATTACCCATTTTGATCAGTACGGTAATGATTCGGGCGAAGACGAGAAGTCTCTCATTGCGCAAACTCGATCCATTTATACCTACGCATCGGCGCACCGAGCCGGTTATGGCAACGGTAAACTGGCCGAGATGGCTCGGCATGGAGTAGATTACCTACTTAGCCGAATGTGGGATGAGGAACACGGCGGGTTCTTCTGGATGACCAACCGCAAGGGCGAGGTGCTGATCGATCAGAAAATTGTATACGGCCAGAGTTTCGCCATTTACTGTCTAAGCGAGTACACACTCGCGACCGGCGATCCGCGTGGGCTAGTCTACGCCGAAAAAGTATTCGACCTGTTGCAAAAATATGCCGTCGATACGCACTACGGCGGCTATTTCGAGATGTTCCACCGCGACTGGGCGCTGAAAGGCCCCGGTTCGGCTGGTGGCGATCGCAAAACGCTCGATGCCCATATGCACCTGATGGAAGCATTCACCACGCTTTACGAATGCACCCAGCAGTCGATTCACCGCCGGAAATTAGAAGAGATTATCGACCTGCTGGTGGATAAAATCATGCACCCGGTCTACGGCACAGGCATTCCGCAGTTCTGGGCCAACTGGCAGGTAGCTCCGCAGATTAAATTTGATATCGTTTGGGGTTGGGATCGCTTTACCGAAGATGGAGTCAAACGGGTTGCCGACGATAACACCAGCTATGGTCACAATGTAGAATTTGCGTGGTTACTACTCCACGCGCTGGACATACTCGGCATCTCCTACGAAACGTACCAAAAGCAGCTCGAGCAATCGTTCTCGCACGCAGTCAATCACGGCGTTGACTGGGAATTCGGTGGCGTATTCGTTGAAGGCTCCCATAGCGGAGAGGTGTATGACCGGGAAAAAGAATTCTGGCAGCAGGCCGAAGTTCTAATCGGCTTTCTGGACGCCTACCGAATCTTCGGCGACGAACGCTATTGGCGGGCTTACGAGGCTGTGCATCACTTCGTCATGGACTACATGGTTAACCACGGAGTTGGAGAATGGTGGCCGCTAATGACCCGGCAAGGGCTTCCCATCTGGACGCACATGAGCCATTCCTGGAAAATTAACTACCACACAGTGCGGTCAGTAGTGCAGTCAATCCGACGACTGGATACGCTGTTACTTAACTGAAACACAGAGGTCACGGAGGAAAGCACGGAGTTCACAGAGTCAATGATTTTATCTTCTTTGTGAACTCCGTGCTTTCCTCCGTGACCTCTGTGTTGAAACCTTACTTTTACTTAATAAACCGAATCGTCACTGGGTACCGGTAGTACTCGCCGTTGTTTGCTTTGATTCCAGCGATAATCGTAAAAATGAGCCAAACGGCGCCCACAAGCCAGATTAAAACAAAACCAATCAGAATTACCATCAGCAGGAAGCTAACCGCAGCAGCCAGCGCCATGGTAATCTGAAAGTTAACCGCTTCTTTGCCGTGATAATCCACAAAGGCCGATTTATCCTTCTGAATTTGCCAGATCGCTAGCGGAGCAACAATGCTGCCAATAACAAAGAATGAACCGGGTAATGCACTCAAATGCGCCAGCATCGCCCACATACGGGCGTCGGATTCACTCAACGGTACAGGACCGGTACTATAAGGCGGTGGCGGAGGAGGAATTGGGGGCTGGTTTTCCATAATAAGCAAAGGTTTATGTACTAAATTCAGTTGCCAAAACAATTGATTACATTAACAACACAGCGCTCCCTTTCTCCCTGATTATTACACGAATGGCGCTAAATCCTGCCCAATAGCGTCGCAAAAGGATGACGATTCGCCTTTACGACAATTCCACAACCCAATCATCCTGCTCGACGACGGTGCCTTCTTTAAGCAAAATCTGAGTAATCTGGCCTTCGCGGGGGGCTGCCACAATGCTCTCCATCTTCATAGCTTCGATGACGAACAGCGGTTGATTTTTCTTGACTGCATCGCCTACTTTCACCAGAATTCGCGTCAGGCGACCTTGGAGCGGAGCACCCACATCGCTGGCTTTGCTTACTTTGGCGTTGATCGCTTTCTCTACTTTCGAGGCTTTATCCCGAACCCGAACCTGACGACTCTGGCCGTTCAGTTCAAACGTAATTGTCCGAACGCCAAACTCATCGGGTTCCGATTTGAACAGCAGCCGCACCAGGATATTTTTCCCTTCTTCAATGGCAATCAGAATCTCTTCGTTTTCCTTAAGTCCGTAGAAAAAGGCAGGCGTTGGAATAATGCTGACGTCGCCATATTGCTGGTTGGCGTTATAATACTCGTCGTAAACCTTCGCGTACATCCGGTGCGACAGGTAATCTAGAAACCCATCGCTATTTGGGTACTTTTCCTGGAAGGCTTTGAAATCCGCGTCAAAATCAATAGGTTCGATGTATTCGTTCGGCCGTACCGTGATAGGCTTCTCACCTTTCAGAACCACGCGCTGAACCTCTTCCGGGAAACCGCCCACCGGTTGGCCGAGAATCCCTTTCATCAGTTCTTTCACCGACTCAGGGAATGACAACGACTCGCCACGTGTGATTACATCTTCAGCGGTAAGGTTATTGGCTGTCATAAAAATCGCCATATCGCCCACTACTTTTGAGGAAGGCGTTACCTTAACGATGTCGCCGAAAAGCTGGTTAGCTACCGAATAGTTCTTTTTCAGCGTCTCGAATTTATCGCCCAAGCCAGTGGCGATGGCCTGCGGTTTCAGGTTGGAATATTGCCCACCCGGAATCTCATTTTCGTAGACCTCAGCACTGCCCGCTTTCATCCCCGACTCAAACGGATAGTAGTATTCCCGAACGTCTTCCCAGTAGTTAGAATAGGCGTTCAGCGAGGGCAAATTCATGGCGCATTCGCGCGGATGGCCTTCCATCATGGCCACCACCGAATTGAAGTTGGGCTGCGAGGTTAGCCCTGATAACGCCCCTAGCGCACAGTCGATAATATCAACGCCTGAATCAATAGCTTTTAGGTAGGTAGCCGCCTGAATACTCGCGGTGTCATGCGTATGCAGATGTACCGGAATGCTTACCGCCTGCTTCAACTCGCGCACCAGCACCTCAGCTGCCAGCGGTTTCAGCAAACCCGCCATGTCTTTGATTGCCAGTAGATGTGCTCCTTCATCCTCCAACTGGCGAGCCATATCGAGGTAATACTGAAGCGTATATTTTTTCTGATCAGGTGCCAGCATATCACCCGTGTAGCAGATAGCGGCTTCACACAGCGCATCCGTACGTTCACGAACAGCCCGCATGCTCACCTTCATGGCTTCGACCCAGTTGAGCGAATCGAAAATGCGGAACACATCAATGCCCGTTTCCCACGATTTCTCGACAAACTTTTCAATCAGGTTATCGGGATAAGCGGAGTAACCAACGGCGTTAGAACCGCGGAACAGCATTTGCAGGAGCATATTCGGCATGGCTTCGCGCAGAGCCTCAAGCCGTTTCCAAGGGCTTTCGTACAGGAACCGCATCGATACGTCGAAGGTAGCGCCCCCCCAAACCTCCATTGAGAACAGTTCGGGGTGATTTTTAGCAAATCCTTCGGCTACTTTCTGCAAATCCTGCGTCCGGACGCGCGTAGCCAGTAGTGACTGGTGCCCATCGCGGAAGGTGGTATCGGTATACAGGACGCATTTCTGATCCTTAACCCACTGGGTAAAGCCTTCGCGCCCTAGTTCTTTCAGTCGGTCCCGATTACCGGCCGGGTACTGACTGTAAGTATCGAACGGCGGCACGATGGGTGTCCGGAACACCTTCGAATCGTCTTTCTTTTTTACTTCCGGATTGCCGTTCACGATCACCTCGGCGAGGTAATTAAGCGCCCGCGTCGACCGGTCCTGAGGCTTGCGGAAGTCGAATAGTTCGGGGTGCGTTTCAATAAACGACACCCGCGCTTCGCCCCGCTGGAAAATGGGGTTTCTGATTACATTCTGCAGAAAGCCAATGTTCGTCTTTACTCCCCGAATCCGGAACTCGACCAGCGCCCGTAGTAGTCGCTGGGTAGCACCCTTAAGCGTCCGGCCCCGCGCCGACACTTTCACGATCATCGAATCGAAGTAAGGCGAGATTTTCATACCCGCGTAGCTACTACCTTCATCGAGCCGGATGCCAAAGCCGGCGGCATTGCGGTAAGCCGTGATCGTACCAAAATCGGGTTTGAAGCCGTTGGCGGGGTCCTCAGTCGTGATACGGCACTGGATGGCATACCCGTTGAGCGGAATATCTTCCTGGCGGTTGATGTAAATTCCGTTGTCAGAGAGTTGGTAACCCATCGCAATCAGGATCTGCGTCCGCACGATGTCGATACCCGTTACCTCCTCTGTAATGGTGTGCTCAACCTGAATCCGGGGGTTAACCTCAATGAAATAAATGTTTTCATTCTTATCGACCAGAAACTCGACTGTTCCGGCATTGGAGTAATTAACGGCTCGGCCCAGTTGCAGCGCATAATCGTACAGTTTCTGCTTTGTTTCTTGCTTTAACCCGAACGACGGCGCTACCTCGACCACCTTCTGGAACCGGCGTTGCACCGAACAATCACGTTCGTAAAGGTGAACGATGTGGCCGTGCTGGTCGCCCAGCAACTGAACTTCAATGTGCTTTGGGTCTTCGATGAATTTTTCCAGGAAAATCGTGTCGTCACCGAAGGCGTTACGGGCTTCGTTTTTGGCTTCAGCAAATGCTTTCTCGAAATCTTCCACCTGCCGAACTACACGCATACCGCGCCCTCCTCCACCGGCTGCGGCCTTCACCATCACTGGAAAACCAATGCGCTGGGCTTCTGTCAAGGCAAACTCCGGCGTCATATTGGGTTCCCGTGAATCAGGGATTAGCGGCACTTCCGCCTTGGTAGCTAGATTCTTAGCCCGTACTTTATCACCTAGCGCATCCATTGCTTCCGGCGACGGACCGACGAAAATAATACCTTCTTCACGGCAACGACGAGCCAACTTCACGTTCTCCGACAGGAAACCATAGCCGGGGTGGATCGCATCGATTTTATGTCGTTTAGCCAACAGGATAATCCCCTCTACGTCCAGATATGGTTTGAGCGGGTCTTCGTCGCGGCCGATCTGATAGGCTTCGTCAGCTTTGTAACGGTGAAGCGAATACCGGTCCTCATAGGTATAAACGGCAACGGTGGTGATGCCTAACTCGGTGGCGGCCCGCATGATACGGATGGCAATTTCGCCCCGGTTGGCGACTAACAGGCGTTTGATTGGGCGGATGTAATCCTTCATTGGTGAACGAGAAAAAGCGCGACTGAACGAGTGAACTGTTCCTTTGATTCGCACCGACGTGCCGAATTTTATCTGTTCGCTCGTTCGCTAATTATAGGGCAAAATTGTGGAAAATTCCGATAAACCCGTCGTTTACCATATAATCATCAGATAAGTCAGCTTTTTCGAGGAATATTACAGAAACTCTTTTCTTTCATCTTAATGTTCCTTACCTTCCATTCTACGCTATCAATGTACCACAAACCTCTCTTTTGAGAAACTAATTGTATTTTGCGCATCTTTAATTAACTTTATCTAACGACAGTATCTTCAATCGGTTGTTCTAATCAATAGTGGCTCGTCTACCTTCTTCCTGGGTTAATGCGACCGATCAGCAGCTTTGGCGGGGCCTTCGCGAAGGAGACGATTCAGCATTGACGGCCATTTTTGACCGATATCATGCTACTTTGTATAACTACGGCGGTAAACTTTCGCCAGACCCAGACCTGGTCAAAGATGCTGTACAAGAGGTGTTTATTGATGTCTGGCGTACAAGAGCAACGCTAGTCCAAGACATTATCTCCATTAAATTCTATCTCTATCGTTCCCTGCGTCGTCGGCTTCAGCGCATACAAGGCAAATACCAGCTTGGCGACGACATTCAGGAGTTTGACGACGAAAGCGGATTAACTACACTAGCGGAAGAAACCGTACAGATTGAACAGGAATCGCGCGATCTGTTAAGCCGCCGGCTACAGGAATTGCTGACCCAGTTACCCAAACGACAGATCGAAGCACTGACCCTTTATTATTACGATGATTTCAGCGTCCGCGAAATCGCCCAGATTATGGATGTCAACGAGAAATCGGTCCGGAATTTTATTCATCGAGGGCTCACTATCCTCCGCCAGAACCGCAACTGGCTTATCGGCTCACTCCTGATTTCCTGGCTCTTATGTTTATAGTCGAAAGCCATGTCTGCTGATGCTGCCTGTCTGATTAAAAATTTCCTATCTAAAAAGAGGTCATTCGGCAATTTGCCTGCTTCTTTCTATACGAAGGGGAATAATTCTATAACATCATGTATAGATACTGTTTCTTCACCTCATGAAACAAGCTTCATATTCACTAGTCGATTTTCTGAAAGACCCAGACTTTAGGGATTGGGTAAAGCATCCTGATGAGGCTAGTGAGATTTATTGGCAGGAGTTTCAGGAAAAATACCCGCACCAGAAACCCGCAGTAGAGCAGGCTCGTCAGTATATTCTAGTATTGGCGGAACAAACATCGCAACAGTTGCCCTCGACCGACGAAAGTCAGTTAATGCGACAGAACATTCGGGCACGTATTCGCGAAGAGGAAGGCGTTATTCCGTTTACGCCGTCGGTGGCTAATCCCTGGCGGTGGGCGCGCATGGCCGCTTCTATTACACTGGTACTAGGCTTAGGCTTACTGGCGTATTGGTATAGCCAGTCGCGACCGAATCAACCCATTGGTTACCAGAAGTTTTTGAAGTCTAGTTCGGGTGGTACGGCCTTAAGCGAAATCCGAAACCCGGATACCAAGCCATTAACCATTTCACTTAGTGATGGTAGTTCGGTGGTGCTCCAGCCAGGTAGCCGACTTAGTTACCCGAATAAGTTCACGCAGCGGGAAGTGTATCTGGTTGGGAAAGCCTTTTTTGAGGTTGTTAGAAATCCGTCCAAGCCATTTCTGGTTTATACGCGCGGGGTGGCCACAAAGGTATTAGGCACGAGCTTTTCCATCGACGCGCCCGAAACAAATCAGCCGATTAAAGTAGCTGTCAAGACCGGACGGGTAGCGGTTTACTCGCTTGACAAACCTGCCGCTACTACCCCAAAAGCCACGGATGCAACGCTAAACGGTTTAGTCTTAACACCTAATCAAAGCGTTGAATACCTGGCAGATAGCCATCAACTCATTCGACGGACCGACACAACGACAACCTTTGCCCAACCCGGCACCTTAACCGTGGCCAAACAATCGTTCGACTTTGATGAGACACCTGTTTCAGAAGTGTTCCGCACGCTGGAAAAAGCCTACGGAGTTGATATTGTCTATGATGAATCCCAACTGGGTAACTGTTCGCTATCAGCCACGCTAGTTGGTCAACCTTTTCACGAAAAAATATCGGTCGTCTGTAAAGCACTGGAAGCCCAATACTCTTTTCAGGGCAATCAGGTGGTCATTACAGGTGGGCAGCACTGTCAATAATTTTTCAACTATTCCTAATCCTTAACTCCTTTTTCGTAGCTACATGAATACTTACCTCCATTGAAAAAGGTCAGCCATGTTCCCGCATAGCTGACCTCTGAAATTCCCCTATATATCGACCTGACAAGCCGACATCCTTCACTGACAATGAATGGATTAGGGGGGCTTTTGTTGAATTTTTCCGTTACCCAACAAATCCAGACAAATGTATGAAAAAACTGCTGGCGGATGACAGTATTCTAACCCTCATGCGTATCACCCTTATCCAATGGTTTCTGGTTTGCGCCTTAGCCGGACTTTCGTGGGCACACGATGGGAAGGCTCAGCAACTCCTCGATCAGAAAGTTACGATTCAGATGGAGGGTCAGCACGTAAAAAAAGTATTACATCAGATTGAAAAACAGATCGATGCCCGATTTGTCTTCAGTTCCCAGGTCATCCAGTCGAACCGTAAAATATCCGTACGCAGCCAAGCCGAACCGCTGGTCGATGTACTGAACCGAGTCTTGAAACCGCTTCAGCTCACTTATGAAGTCAGTGGTAATAACATCATCATTAAACCCGATCGGCCAACTAAATCAGCAACGGCTGATGAAGCTCAGGCAGTCATTCCCGTGGCTCCTGAACTAGCTGTGCGAACGATCAGTGGTATCGTTTCAGACGCTACCGGCGAAACGCTGCCGGGCGTGAACGTATTGGTAAAAGGTACGCAGAAAGGCACAACCACCGACGCTAAAGGCCAATTTAAAATCGACATGACCGACTCGGAAACTACGCTGGTTTTCAGTTTTGTCGGTTATCTGAAGCAGGAAATAGTAGTAGGTAATCAAACGACTTTGACGATCACACTAGCAACGGACACCAAATCGCTGGGTGAAGTGGTGGTAGTAGGTTATGGTACCCAAAAACGCTCCGACGTAACAGCTGCTATTGCCTCAGTGCCCCTAACCGAAGTGAAAGACATGCCCGTCTCGAACGTGGCTACGGCTTTGCAGGGCAAGATTCCGGGGGTTGTCATTCAACAAAGCAACGGCGCACCTGGGAGCGCACCGTCTATTAAAGTCAGGGGATTTGGGTCGATCAGTGCGGGGACATCCCCACTGGTGGTAGTTGATGGAAATATCGTGGGCGCGGGCGTTTTTGGGCTGTTAAATAGCGTCGACATTGAAAGCATCGATGTGTTAAAGGATGCGTCATCAACCGCCATTTACGGTTCCAAAGGATCTAACGGCGTACTGCTGGTTACGACCAAACGCGGAAAAGCTGGCCGTACGAATGTTAATTTCGACGTGTACACTGGCTTTCAGGAAGTGACCAAGAAAATCGACCTGCTTAACTCCCAGCAGTACGCCGAATTTGCCAAAGAAGCGTCGAATACGGCGTATCTGGATAATGTTCCCGGTGCCAAAGCGACTGACCCTAACAGTGTCCGGCCAGCAAGTTTCCTCCGCTACCGGTATCCGCGAGGTGATCTGTTCGACTGGTTCAACTATGACGATCCGGCCAAAGTAGCGGCCTTGCCTTACACCGATTTTCAGGACTTGATTTTCCGGCGCGCCAAAATGAGCAGCTATCAGTTGTCAGTGTCGGGGGGTAATGAAAAAGCGCGATTTCTGGTAAGCGGCAGTTACCTGAAACAGGATGGTATTATCCTGAAATCGTCGCTGGACCGGTACATCTTTCGGGCGAATGTTGAAGTAAACCTGTTGCCGAAACTCAAAGTTGGTCTGAATCTTAACCCATCCTTCCGCACAACGCAGGAAGTAACGGCGGAGAACCAGTGGTTTAATCAGGGGATTATTACGGCGGCCCTCGCAGCCATTCCGATGGCACCGATTTACGCAGCGGATGGCTCCTACTCGTCTCAATTAGCGTTAGCGGCCCCGTACAATTTACCGGGCGTTACCAATCCGCTGGCCAACATTACGGAATATAGCAGCCCGTTTGTATCGGGTAATTTACTGGGTAACGTATACGCCGATTGGGGGTTTCTGCCCAATGTCAATTACCGGGCTTCGGCCAACGTTAATTTCAGTGACAACCGGCGGAACACCTACCGGACCTCCCGAATGCCGCTGAGTAATCTGCTGCCACCAACCACAGCCACCGGCACGACCTATTCAGATCAGGGCGTTAACTGGCTTTTCAATCAGGTAATAAGCTTTAACAAAAGCATTAACTCGGCGCATAACCTTGAAGCCCTGGTCGGTATGGAAGCCACATCGTCCAAGTTTCAATCGAGCAGTGCATCGGGTAGTTCCTATGCTAATGACGTGGTTGAGACATTGAACGCCAGTGCGTCTGGCTCAACCTCAACGGCCTGGTCGTTTAAAACAGATAATGCTTCGGTTTCCTATTTTGCCCGCGCCAACTATAGTTACAAAGGCAAGTATTTGGCCAATCTATCCGTTCGTCGGGATGGCTCGTCGATTTTCGGTCCTGATAATAGGTGGGGTACCTTTCCGGCGGGTTCGCTGGGCTGGCGCATCAGCGAAGAGTCGTTCATGCGGAATATTCGGAACATTTCAGAAACCAAATTGCGGGTCAGTTATGGGCTTTCGGGCAACAATGCCTTTGCGGATAATTACCCGTATGTGGGGCTGCTGCGAGGAGATAACTACAGCTTCAATAACAATCTGGTTAACGGGTTGGGGCCTTCTACGCTCGGCAACGCGAAACTGGGTTGGGAGAAAAATCAGCAGTTCGACGCAGGTATTGATCTGGGCCTTTTCAACAACCGCATCTACCTGATTGTCGATTACTACCACCGCATCACCAAAGATCTGCTTTTATCAGTTAACGTTCCCTCGCTTACGGGCTTTACTACGGCGTATAAAAACATCGGTAAGATGGAAAATAAAGGCTGGGAGTTTGGGCTGACAACGCGTAACCTGACCAAAGTGGTTGTCTGGAACACGACACTGAACGTGTCATTTAACCGGAATAAAGTGCTGGCTTTAGGCCCCAGTGGCGATCCGATCCGCACGGCTAGCGGCAGCATTAGCGATCTGAATATCACGCAGATTGGCTCGCCCATTGGCAGTTTCTACGGCTACAAACAGCTCGGAATTTTTCAGAATCAGGCGGATTTAGACGCTAACCCGCACGATGCGACATCGCGCCCTGGCGACGTAAAATATGCGGATATTGACGGCGACGGTAAAATCACGGCCAACGACCGGACGATTCTAGGCAACAATCAGCCTGATTTCATTTACGGCCTGACTAACACCTTTAGCTACAAAGGTTTTGATCTGAACATTGCTATTCAAGGTACGCAGGGAGGCAAAATTCTAAACCTGGGTCGGCGCTATTACGACAACGTTGAAGGCAATCAGAACCAAATGACCACGGTGTTGCGCCGTTGGCGGTCGGAGAGCGATCCGGGTGATGGCATTACCCCGCGCGCTAATGAACGTCCCACCGGTAATAATAACGCTATTTCGTCGCGCTGGGTAGAAGATGCGAGTTATCTGCGCATTCAGAATGTCAGTCTGGGTTATCGCCTGCCAACAGCACTGCTGAACAAGGCTAAGATTCAACAGGTGCGCTTATATGTGTCGGCGCAAAACCTGTACACCTTTACGAAATATCTGAATTACAACCCTGAAGTAAGCAACTACGAAAGCCCGCTCTCGGCCGGGATTGATTACGGGGCTTATCCACTGGCCCGCACCATCACCTTTGGTATCAACGCAGGATTTTAAGCTCAACCTCAGGCCTTGTCAATCATGAATACACCAAAAATTCTTTTCAATATAGCCCTTGCTTTGGCGATTAGTTCGTGCAGTCAGCAGTACCTGGATTTAAAACCGATTTCGAACGCGACTACCGACAACTTTTATAAAACGGGTGATGATATTCGTATAGCGGTTAATGGCAGTTATGCCGCGCTTCAGGCCGATGGCATCGCGGGCAACAGCTACGTTTTTGGCGAAATCGCGTCCGATAATACATTGCCAGTAGCCTCCGGTTCGATCACCGACCAGGATGAATTCGACCGGTTTTACATCAAAACGACCAACCCTTATATTGCCGGTCGGTGGAATGACTCGTATTCGGCCATCGCGCGCATCAACACCGTTCTGGATAAAATTGGTGGTATCACGATGGACGCAACCCTGAAAAACCGCTACATCGGCGAGGTCAAATTTCTGAGAGGGCTGGTTTATTTCTACCTGGTACAAACGTTTGGCGATGTTCCGCTGGTTACAAAAGCCATCACCGATCCTGACGAAGGATATGCCTATAGCCGGAATCCTAAAACGGAGGTTTACGCCCTGATTGAAAAAGACCTAACCGACGCCGAAAATGCGTTACCTATTTCCTACACCGGCGCTGACATTGGACGGGCAACCAAAGGAGCCGCTAAAGCGCTGCTGGGTAAAGTGGTCCTTACGGAAAAGAAATACTCGCAGGCCGTTGCCAAACTCAAGGAGGTAATCGACCTGAATGTGTATGCCATTCTGCCCAGCTATGCCGATGTATTTAAGGTAGGTAACAAGAATAATAAAGAGTCGGTGTTTGATGTGCAGTATAAGTCGGGTGGTGCGGGAGAAGGGAATCCTTGGCCGAATTCATTTGCGCCCCAAAACTCTGGCAACGCCGTCATTAATTTCAGCGGTGGTGGCAACAATCAACCTACTGATGACCTAATCAAAGCCTACGAGCCAGGCGATGTCCGCAAAGATTTATCGTTGGGTACATCGTACGTCAATGCCAGCGGCCAGACGATTCAGGTCAACTACGTGAAAAAGTATTTCGATACGCCGGTCGTCAATAATGATAATGGCAACAACATTCCAGTCATTCGTTATGCCGATGTCGTGCTGATGTACGCCGAGAGTCTGAATGAAGTAAGTTATCAACCAACTGGCGAAGCCTTTACCTACCTGAATCAGATTCGGAACCGGGCGGGCTTAAAGCCTAAAACCGCAGCCGACGTCCCAGATCAGCAGTCATTCCGGCTGGCGATGGAACAGGAGCGCCGGGTCGAATTCGCGTTTGAAGGCCAGCGTTGGTATGATCTGGTTCGGACGGGACGGGCGGTTACGGTGCTGAATAGCAAGAAAGATCAGATACGTCTGGTTACTACGCTGACTGACAACAATCTGGTATTCCCAATTCCGCAAAGCCAGATTGACATCAACCGCGATAAAATCAAACAGAATCCAGGCTATTGATTCGGTATTAATCCAATACACTGGTCTTTAATATAAAGCCTGTTTAAACTTTCTATGATTGAGTTAGAACGGAAGTGTTTTTGTCATTCCGAGCCTACGAGGAATCTTAAAATTCCCTGACTTACGAGTAAAGACAGCTTAAGATTCCTCGCAGGCTCGGAATGACAAAAAGTTAATACAACTTCCATAAGTAAGGGGCGTCAGGGTTGATTCTCCAACCGTAACAAATAATATACAAGCAAGCAGATGAACAGACGGGAAGCAGTAACACGGGTGGCCTGGCTCTTAGGAGGAGCCTTTTCAGCACCGACCTTACAGGCCATGAATCGCTGGGAACAGCACATAGCCAATGGCATAATAACGAACCGAACAGGTTCATTTTTGACCGAAACCCAGCGCGAAATCGTAGCCCGAACCGCCGAGCTTATTATCCCCCGCACCGACACGCCGGGCGCCCTTGATGTGGGCGTGCCTGACTTTATCGACCTGATGCTCCGCGATTGCTACAAAAAGCCGGCGCAGGATGCATTTGTGAGCGGACTCGGTGAACTAGAACGAAAAAGCTTCCTAACCCTCTCGCCCGACCAGCAAACCGCGACACTGAAACAGATCGAAGCCGATTCCCAGAAAAGCAGCGCTCCGACATTTTGGCTCATTACTAAAGAGTTAACCCTACTAGGGTATTATACTTCAGAGCTGGGCGTTAAAGCGTCGTTCGATTATCAGCCGATTCCGGGAAAATTCGAAGCGATCAAGATCAAGCCGGGTCAGAAAGATTTCATGTACGGCAATCAGGCCTAAATCATTGCTCACCGTAAAAATCAAATTCCATGAACTTAAATATCAAAGCAGATAAGGGCCAGACATACGACGCTATCGTCGTTGGATCGGGTATGACGGGGGGCTGGGCCGCTAAGGAACTCACCGAGAAAGGATTGAAAGTGCTGGTACTCGAACGGGGCTACGAACTCAAGCACATCGAAGACTACAAAACAGCTATGAAAGACCCGTGGGAATTTGAGCACCGGGGGAAGATCAGCAACGTAGCGGCCGAAGAGCATTATGCGACAATGTTCTTCTCGGCTAAAGAGGGTTCGCAATATCTATACGCCAATGATAAGGAGCATCCATATATTCAGAAGCGGCCATTTAACTGGATTCGGGCGTATCATACCGGCGGAAAATCGCTGCTGTGGGGTAAACATACGTACCGCTGGAATCCGCAGGATTTTCTGGCTAATGCTAAAGAAGGCATCGGTATCGACTGGCCCATTCGTTATGAAGAACTAGTCCCCTGGTATTCGTACGTCGAAAAATTCGTGGGCGTTAGCGGTCAGGCGGAAGGGTTAGCCGTTCTACCCGACAGTCATTTTCTGCCGCCAATGGCCATGACTGCCCCCGAGGTTCACCTAAAGAAATCCGTCGCGCAGAAATTGAATCGCCCGATCACGATTGGTCGGGTCGCGCACTTAACCAAAGCTCAGCCCCAGCACCTGGCCGTCGGTCGGACGGATTGTCAGTTCCGGAATCGGTGTTCACGTGGCTGCCCGTATGGTGGGTACTTTAGTTCACTGGCGGCTACGCTACCGGCTGCCCGCCAGACCAACCGGCTTACCATCGTGCATAATGCGATTGTTAAGGAGATTATCCTGGATGATAAGGCGCAGAAAGCCAAAGGCGTGCGGGTCATCGACCAGAACACGATGGAAGTGCGGGAGTTCTACGCCAAAGTGATTTTCCTGAATGCAGGCACCATCGCTTCAACGGCTATCCTGATGAATTCTAAATCAGCCCGTTTCCCGAACGGACTTGGCAACGACAGCGACCAATTAGGTCGTAACCTGATGGACCATCACCTGGCCATTGGCGCTCGCGCCGACGTAGAAGGATTTGAGAACGACTATTATTTCGGGGCTCGGCCGGGAAGTCTATACATTCCGCGCTTCCGCAACTGGGGGACCGACAAACGCGGTTACCTCCGGGGATTCGGCTACCAGGGTGGCGCCAGCCGAGCCGACTGGTCACGGGGGGCAGCAGAAACAGGCTTCGGAGCCGATTTTAAGAAACAATTGACGCAGCCGGGTCCCTGGAAGTTTGCTCTTACGGGCTTCGGTGAAGTATTATCTAACCCCAACAATCGCTTCTATGCCAGTGAGACGGAGACCGACAAATGGGGCCTGCCACAGCTTGTGTTCGACGCAGATTTCGGCGAGAATGAACTAGCCATGCGGAAAGATATCATGACCGATGCGGCTGAAATGCTCGAAGCCGCCGGGTTCAAGAATGTGACGCCCTACGACAATCCGGTGGCACATATGGGCTTGGGGATTCATGAGATGGGCACGGCCCGTATGGGGAAAGACCCGAAAACCTCCGTACTGAACAAGTTCAACCAGGTACATACCTGCAAAAACGTGTTCGTGACCGACGGCTCCGGCATGACCTCATCGTCTAACGTGAACCCGTCATTAACGTACATGGCACTGACGGCTCGCGCGGCTAATCACGCTGTTTCGCAGTTGAAAGCGCGAAATCTGTAATAGTAAACCCCTAAATCTCCTAACGGGGACTTTGCTCATTTGCGAATAAAGTTCCCGTTAGGGGATTTAGGGGTAACGAACTCTTTAGAACACTACGTCGGACGGTAGTCCTATGCAACGGCAACACTCTATTTTCTGGCTCACCGTCCTGCTCGCTTTTCCTGTGATTCTGTTCGCACAGACACCGCAGAAAAAGAAATCTCCGCTGGTTATTGCCTGCGACACCACGCAAAAACCGGTGCGTTTCGGCATTCGTCAACTGGAAAACGCGTTGCGGAAGTCCGGGCAAACGGTACGTTCAGTGCCAATCTCATCGGCAGGTCAAACCGCTTCGATTATGGTTCGGGTAATGCCTGAGCCAGGACTGCGCGACGAAGGTTATAGGCTGAGCTATCAGGCAGGAAAACTCCTGATTGATGCCGTGAGTACGACGGGAGCGATGTACGGCGTGATGGATGCTGCTGAGCAGATTCAGATGGGCAGAACCTGGAAAACGCTGACGCCAAAAACGGTCAATCCGCACTTTACGGTTAGGGCTTTGAAAGTCAATCTGCCCTGGTCATCTTATCGGACAGGGCCGGCGATGGATGTGCATAACGACGTATGCCGGGACCTAACGTACTGGCAGCGATTACTGGATCAAATGGCGGAGAACCGATTCAACGTCCTGTCGCTGTGGAACGTCCATCCGTTTTCGTTCATGGTGAAGCCCACCAACTTTCCCGAAGCTAATGCTTTCTCCGCTAAGGAAATGGCCGACTGGAAACACTTCTGGACATCCTTATTGCGGATGGCAAAAGAGCGGGGAATCGAGCCGTACATTGTCAACTGGAACATTGCCGTATCGCCCGAATTTGCGAAACGTTACGGCGTTCAGGAGCGCAACGATACCTCAGCCATTGTCAAACGCTACACGCGGGAAGTCGTTACGCAGGTTATCAACGAATACCCTGACCTGGCCGGCATCGGCATTACCCTGGCCGACTGGATGAGCAATTTTAAAGCTGCTGGCTCAACGCTCCCCGACATGACGCCTAAAGATCGGGAAGACTGGCTTGAAGAAACGATTGTGGCGGGCATAAAAGCGGCCAAGCGCCCCGTTAAGTTCCTGCATCGCTCGGTGCTTTCCGCCGATCCGGCCGAAATGCGACGCGTTATCAACAATGCTCACCTAGCCGATACAACGCTGGTTGAAATCAAATTCAACTGGTCGCACGGTCACTCCACGCCGGTCCTAGCGTTAACTCACGATTCGCACTCGGGCCAGCGCGATGATGGGTATTGGAATCCGCTGCCGAGTAACTACCGCATTCAGTGGATGATTCGGAACGAGGATTTTTTCATCCTACGCTGGGGACAGCCCGATTTTATCCGTCGGCACATTGCGCAGAACACAGCGCCCTATGTCAACGGCTATTTTGTTGGCTCAGAGGGGTATATCCCAGCTAAGGATTACTCACACGAAGCCAGCGCGCACCGCACCTGGGACTATGCGTTTGAAAAACAATGGTTGTTCTACCAGCTCTGGGGCCGCCTGCTTTACGACCCTACCACACCCGATGCGGTTTTTGAAGCCAGTTATGCCAGGCGCTATGGGTTGAAATCCGGCAAAGCCATGCTAGCGGCCACAGCAGCGGCTAGTCAGATGCCATTACGATTAGCATCTTTCTACGCGTCGACCTGGGATTACACGCTCTATTCCGAAGGGTTCCTGGCGCCATTCACAGCGGATAAAGGGTTTCAGGATGCTATTTCCTCGTTCATTTCAATCGATGAATTAATTGACCACGCCACACTGGACCCAACCTACGTATCGATCAAGGATTATGTGGCCCTAGTCCTAGAAAACAAAGCGGTACCAGCTGGAAAAGTCAGTCCGCTGATGTTGGCTGATCAGTTGGATACTGATAGCAAAACGGCCCTAACCAATGTGCAATCGTTGCAGAAAGGAGCTTCGCCTACGCTGCTCTGTGAGTTAACCGATATCCAAACCTGGGCTTATCTGAGTCGTTACTTCGCGGATAAACTTCGGGCGGGGGTAGCGCTGCAAACCTACCGACTTAAGCAGGATAAAACTCAACAACAACAAGCCATCGCTCTGCTAACCAATTGCTTATCCCATTGGTGGAAAGTGGTCGAGCTTACGACAAGCCATTACCATGAAGTTCCTTATATCGACGGCTATCGGGTAAAAGAAGGCGCTTCGCTTGATGCGCAATGGTTCTCCTGGAAGAAGTACTTGCCGCAAGTCGAGCGGGATATCAAATTAGCTGAGAATGGCAATCTGGTTGGTAAAAAGTAGCCTTCCGGATTAGATAATTTGCCCTATGCTTTAACCGTGAGTTTTACTCACTTAACCTTATGCAACGAAGAGATTTCATCAAAACCAGCGGCCTCATCGGGAGTACTTACGCTCTCTCTGGTGCTTCTGCGCTGGCCAATTCATCGGGCTTAATCCACCCGGATGTAGCGGCCGAAAAATTCTGGCTAGATGGACCGATGCGGTGGGCGCAGTTAGCCTTTGTCGAGCGTGACCCCGGCCATTATGATCCAGATTTCTGGCTGGCGTATTTCAAACGTATACACGCCGACGGTGCCTTGCTCAGTGCCGGAGGTATCGTGGCCTTTTATCCCACCAACATTCCCTTGCATCACCGCAGCGATTTCATGGGCAACTCCGATACGCTAGGCTATCTGGTAGAAGGCTGCAAGAAACAGGGGATGAAAATCATGCTTCGCACTGATCCCCACGCCGTCCGGCAGAATGTGTACGATGCTCATCCCGACTGGATTGCCGTAACGGCCGATGGTAAAAAACGTCGACACTGGGCTAATCCGGAGTTGTGGGTTACTTGCGCGTTAGGCCCTTACAGTTTTGATTTCATGACGCAGGTGAACCGTGAAATCATGGAGAAATTCAGCCCCGAAGGTATTTTCTCCAACCGCTGGCATGGTCATGATACTTGCTACTGCGAACACTGTCAACGCAATTTCAAAGCCTATTCCGGTCTGGAACTGCCCCAAAAGATAGACAAACTCGACCCAACGTACCGTAAATGGGCCGAGTGGCGCATGAAGCGGCTGCGCGAAGTGTGGGCAGCTTGGGATTCGGGCATCCGGCAAGTAAAACCCACCGCCCGCTTCATCCCTAATGGCTTTCCGGATAAGGTAATGACCGGTAAAGAAGCCGACTTATTTTTCGCTGATCAGCAGGCTCGCCGGGGCCTTATGGCTCCCTGGGCAAATGGTAAGGGAGCCAAAGAACTGCGTTCAACGCTGGGTATGAAACCGTTGATTGGCATTTTCAGCGTCGGCATCGAAGAAGAATTCCGCTGGAAAGATTCGGTGCAAAGTGACGCCGAAATACGTATCTGGGCAGCCGAAGGAACCGCAAATGGGATGCGTCCCTGTTTCGTGAAGTTCGGGGGCGACATCTACGATAAGCGATGGATGGAAGCCGTGGCGAAGGTGTACGAAGGCTATTACAAAATTGAAAACTACCTGCGTAACACGGCACCTATGGCTCGCGTAGGTATCGTTTATTCGGAGCAAACGGACCGTAATTACGGTGGTAAACCCTGGCAGCAGAAAAGTGGCGATCACCTGGATGGTTTCTATCATAACTTGGTCGAAAACCGGATTCCGTTCGACATGGTCAACGACCGACTGCTTACCCCCGACGACCTGAAACGGTTCAAGCTGCTGATACTGCCCAACATTGCGGCCCTTTCTGACGCCCAATGCAAGCAGATTCAGGCCTTTGTGGATAACGGCGGCAGCGTTGTTGCTACCTTCGAGACGTCGTTGTATGATGAAGAGGGTAAACCCCGCCAGGATTTCGGGCTGGCCAGTTTGTTCGGCGTGTCGTATGATCAGAAAGTGGAAGGGCCTATGCGAAACAGCTATTTACATCTGGATCAAAACGGAAAAGATAGCCTGACAAGCCAGATTCTGAAAGGATTAGATGACACGCCCCGCATCATCAACTCAATTTACAAGGTGAACGTAAAGCCAACGGCTGCTACCTTCCCAAGCCCGGTTACGCTCATTCCCACCTATCCCGATTTACCCATGGAAGACGTCTATCCGCGCGTTGCCCAAACCGATACGCGGGAAATATACCTGCGCCAGGTCGGTAAAGGGCGGGTTGCTTATATTCCCGGCGATCTGGACCGGTCGTTCTGGCAACTCTTAAACGTCGATCATGGACAGTTAATAAGTAATGTTGTCAATTGGGCGCTGAACGAAGAGCCAATCGCTTCGGTGACGGGGCCGGGAGTTATTGACGTCAATGTGTGGCGGCAGGATAAATCTATGACGGTTCACCTCGTTAACCTGACCAATCCGATGATGATGAAGGGGCCTTTCCGGGAGTTAATTCCGGTCGATGCGCAGGTGTCAGTGCAGGTACCCACAGGCGCCAAAGTGACAGCTGTGAAGCTGTTAATGAGTGGTCAACTGCCCAAGTTTGAGCAGAAAGATGGCAGAGTAAGTGTAGCCGTTCCCAAAATTCTCGATCACGAAATCGTAGCGCTGGATTTAGCATAATGTGTTTTGTTTTGACAGGATTAACAAGATTGATTATACGAAAAAATAATCCTGTAAATCCCGTCAGAAAAGTGACGAACTTAACCTTATTATAACGCATGGTCTGGAAACAAGTTATCGATCCGTTTAATAACATCGCGGTATCTGCGCTGGTAGCGGTGATGCCCATCCTGTTCATCTTCTGGGCACTGATTATCCGTAAAATGAAAGGCTATCAGGCCAGCCTTATTGCTATTGTCATAGCCACAACTATCGCCATTTTGGTATACGGCATGCCCATTAAACTGGCGGCTTTATCCATTGCCCACGGCGCTCTCTATGGCCTGTTTCCCATCTGCTGGCTGGTGGTCATGGCCGTTTTTCTCTTTAATCTCACCGTTAAAAGCGGTCAGTTCGAGATCATTAAACATTTCATGGCTTCCATCACTGCTGACCGTCGACTCCAGGCCTTGTTGATCGCTTTCTCCTTCGGTGCTTTTCTGGAAGGGACAGCAGGCTTTGGCGCGCCCGTCGCCATCACGGCGGCTATGTTAGTGGGATTGGGATTTAATCCGCTCTACGCATCAGGTATTTGTCTGATCGCTAATACCGCTCCGGTAGCTTTCGGCTCCATAGGCATTCCCATTACAGTAGCTTCTCAGGTATCGGGCATTCCCGAACTACCCATTTCGCAGATGGTCGGTCGCACCTTGCCGATTCTGTCGGTGATTCTGCCGTTTTATCTGGTGACCATTATCGCCGGCTTCAAAAAAGCCCAGGAAGTGCTGCCCGCCGTGCTGGTATCGGGCGTGGCGTTTGCCTTTTTGCAGTGGTTTTCGTCAAACTATTTAGGCCCTGCCCTACCCGATGTGATAGCCGGACTTGGCTCGATTATCTGCCTGATGACCTTCCTGCGTTTCTGGAAACCCAAAACCATCTGGCGCTTTGCCAACGAACCCGCTCCTACCCTAACTACTGATATACATTACACCGGCGGTCAAATGCTGCGGGCCTGGTCGCCGTTTATTATCCTGACCATCATGGTCATTTTCTGGGGCATGCAGCCCATTAAGGATGTGCTCAATTCTGTCGGCCAGTTACAGTTTGAGTTTCCCGGTTTACACAACGTTATTCAGGGTACTGACGGTGGCTTTCTAGCTAAAGTGTTCAAGTTTAACTACTTATCGGCAGCTGGAACGGCCATTCTGATTGCTGCACTGGTGGCCATTCCGCTAGTTGGACTAAGCTATGGAGAGGGGCTAAAGGTTTTTGGCGAAACGCTCCATCAACTGCGGTTTCCCATTCTGACCATTGCTTCGGTATTAGGTTTTGCTTACATCGTTAACGATTCAGGAATTACGTTGACACTGGCTCGTGTACTGGCCAGTACGGGTATTCTGTTTCCTTTCTTCGCGCCGGTATTAGGCTGGTTAGGCGTGTTTATCACCGGTTCGGACACTTCGGCCAATGCCTTGTTTAGTAAGTTACAGTTTGCTACGGCTCAGTCGATCGGAGTTGATCCAGTCGTGACGGTAGCGGCCAATGTATCAGGGGGCGTTGTGGGTAAAATGATTTCCCCTCAGTCGATTGCGGTGGCGGCTGCGGCTGGTGACCTGGTGGGCAAAGAATCCGAGTTATTTCGATTCACCGTGAAGCACAGTTTCATTATGCTAGCCTTTATCTGCTGCATCACGCTGGCCCAGGCTTATGTCTTTAAGTGGATCATTCCAGTTTATGAACTACTAAGCACCACCAAATCGACGGCAGTTCCGGACGTATCGCGGGGTTATACCTACCTTATTATCCTGGGTATTCTGCTGACGGTCATGGCTTGTGCTGTCCTATTGACAACCAGAAAGAAGGTGCAAACAACCAATCTTGTAAACTAATTCTAACTCCTAAATACGACTGCGGACTGGCAACAGATTGTTAGTCAATGGCATGTCGTATCTCTACATTCCTATTTTCTATTTATGACTGCTCCTCTTTGCAATTACATGAAGGTTGGCCTGGTCCACTTTATGGCATTTCCAGAAACCATGAAAGGCGAAGGTCCCGTTCTGGAAACCATCAAAAAAGTAGTGTTAGACGACTATTTCACAGCTATTGAAATCACTACCGTCAAAGACCCGGCTGTTCGTCAGAAAGTCAAAAGCCTGTTAGAAGCGTCCCACATGCAGGTGGCCTACGCAGCCCAGCCTCGTCTGCTGACGACGGGCCTTAACCTGAACGACACGAATGAAGAAGGACGTCAACGGGCGCTGGCTAACGTAAAAGAAGGCATCGACGAAGCTTACGAAATTGGGGCTACTGGCTTTTCTTTTTTAAGTGGTAAATACGACGAAAGCCAAAAAGAAAGAGCTTTCGAACTGCTGGTTGAGTCGACGAACGAAATCTGCGCCTACGCCAAAAGCAAAGGCGATATGAAAATCTCGCTCGAGGTGTTTGATTATGATGTCGATAAGAAATCGCTCATCGGTCCGGCTGATCTGGCACTACGCTACGCTCAGGAAATTCGTAAAACGCACGATCATTTTGGCTTGATGGTCGACTTAAGCCACATTCCGCTCATTCACGAAACAATTGAGGAATCGCTACTGCCGGTTAAAGATTACATCACTCACGCCCACGTAGGCAATTGCGTTGTCAAAAGTCCAGAGATGGCTGCGTATGGTGATGTGCATCCTCGCTTCGGCTTCCCAAACGGCGAAAATGATGTGGCTGAGGTAACGCATTATTTACGAGTGCTGCTCGACATTGGTTATCTGAACACAGATAATCCGCCCATTTTCAGCTTCGAGGTGAAACCATTTGGCGATGAAGATTCTGATGTTGTTATTGCCAACGCCAAACGCACGCTGAACGAAGCCTGGGCGCGGGTGTAGTCTTTACTCAGGTAAAATGAATAATACAAAAATGAAGATTGTAGTACTAGACGGTTACACTTTGAATCCAGGCGATTTATCCTGGGAAGGACTAGAAAAGCTGGGTGATCTGGCCGTGTACGACCGAACACCACCGGAAAAAGTAGTCGAACGGGCCAAAGACGCTGAAATTGTTTTTACCAATAAGACTCCTCTGGGTGAAGATATTCTGACGCAATTACCTACGCTGAAATTTATTGGTGTGCTGGCTACGGGTTATAATATTATTAACACAGACGTTGCGAAAAAAACCGGGATAATCGTCAGCAACGTGCCCGGTTATGGCACAGCGTCGGTGGTTCAGATGACGTTTGCGCTCCTACTTGAATTAACTCAACACGTTAAGCACCACAGCGATACGGTCCGCGACGGTAAATGGGCTAAATCCATCGACTGGTGTTACTGGGATTATCCTTTAGTAGAGCTAGCCGGTAAAACCATTGGTATTATTGGATTTGGCAGTATTGGCGAGAAAGTCGGCGACATCGCAACGGCTTTCGGCATGAACATTATCGGTTCGAAACGTCATCACACCGAGCAATCGCACCGGCCTAATTTTCGCTGGGCTGAGATTCCGGAACTGCTCGAACAATCCGACATAGTCAGCATTCACTGCCCATTAACCCCAGAAACTAAAGGGCTTATTAACAAGGATAATCTGGCGCACATGAAGCCCTCGGCTTTCCTGCTGAATACCTCGCGTGGTCCTATCGTGGTCGATCAGGATTTAGCCGATGCGCTGAATAATGGCGTGATTGCTGGCGCCGGCATCGACGTACTATCGGTTGAACCTCCTGCTGCGGACAATCCACTTTTTACGGCTAAAAACTGCCTGATTACCCCACACATTGCCTGGGCGACCAAAGAAGCGCGCAGCCGCCTGATGGACATTACGGTATCGAATCTGTCGGCCTTTCTCGCAGGTAAGCCAGTTAATGTTGTCAATAAGTAAGGAGAGTTAGTGAGTAAACGAACCGGTTCACGCTCTTTTCAGGCGGGCAACACCTTTTATTCCTCGTTCGCATGAAGCAATCCGTTGGTAATTACCGCTGGACCATTGTAGCACTGCTGTTTTTCGCTACCACTATCAACTACCTTGACCGACAGGTAGTTGGTTTATTAAAACCTACCTTAGAAAAGGAGTTTGCCTGGTCGGAACTGGATTACAGTCGCATTGTACAGGTTTTCTCGGCGGCCTACGCCATTGGACTGCTCGTGTTTGGGCGATTCATCGACCGAATTGGCACGAAACTGGGCTACACAATTGCTATTATCTTCTGGAGCATCGCAGCAATGGGGCATGCGCTGGCTACCAGCACATTAGGTTTTGTATTTGCCAGAATAGGGCTAGGTCTGGGCGAGGCTGGTAATTTTCCAGCGGCCATCAAAACCGTAGCTGAATGGTTCCCTAAAAAAGAACGCGCCCTGGCAACGGGTATTTTCAACTCAGGGGCTAACATTGGAGCCGTAATTGCCCCTATTCTGGTGCCCTGGATCCTGGGCGTTTATGGTTGGGAAATGGCGTTCATTGTGACGGGGGCAGTCGGATTTATCTGGCTTATTTTCTGGTACGTGAGTTACGAAATCCCGGCGAAGCAAGCTAAACTTTCTAAGGCTGAATTCGACTATATCCACAGCGATAACGAAGCTACCCCCGACGAAGTCGCCGACCACGGCAAGCCCGTTTCCTGGGGTGAGTTATTAAGTAAGCGCCAAACCTGGTCATTCGTTTTTGGCAAGATGTTGACTGATCCCATCTGGTGGTTTTTTCTATTCTGGCTACAGGATTATTTTTCCACAACTTTCCATCTCGATACTAAGAAACCAAATCTTTATCTGGCCGTCTTGTACACGCTGGTAAGCATTGGTAGCATTGGCGGGGGTTATCTATCCTCATGGCTGATTAGCCGCGGCTGGAGCGTATGGAAGGCCCGTAAAACATCCATGCTGACGTTTGCCATCCTGGTTATTCCGGTTGTTTTAGTGCGATTTGGGCCAGGCATCTGGACAACTGTAGCCTTAATTGGCTTAGCGGGAGCGGCTCACCAGGCCTGGAGCGCCAACATCTTTACGACCGCTTCCGATATGTTTCCCAAACGAGCGGTTAGCTCGGTGGTCGGTATTGGTAGTATGGCGGGGTCAACCGGTGGTATTATCTTTCCTGAAATCGTCGGTCGGATTCTGGATAGCTATAAAAAAGCGGGCGACCTACAGAGTGGTTATGGGATTATCTTCCTGATGTGCGGTTCGGCTTATTTGCTGGCCTGGCTGGTCATGCACTTCCTTACCCCTAAAATGCAACCAGTTACTCTGGAAACACCAGAATCGGAACCGGTTGCTTAAAATAGACTGGCGTCAAAATATAAAAGGCCTTAGTTAGCTAATAACTAGGGCCCTTTTTATCCTTAAACTATCTGTTTTCGGTTAATTTTCAGTCAGTTTCAGAATTTTGCCGGCACCCAGATCGCAGATGTATAATTCATTTTTCTGGTCTTCACCGAAAGCCGATATAGCCCCGACACCTGAAGCCAATTGTTGGTTATTAGTCGCTTTAGCTCTGTTGATAGTTAGCGCCCATACACGGCCGCTGGCATAATCGCCATAAATGTATTTACCCCGTAAAGCTGGATTAGCCGATCCACGATAGACAACGCCACCAGTTATAGACACATTGCCATCGTCGTGCGTATACTGCCAGACAGGAGCTACTAAATCCGACGCGTTGACGCTATTATCTTTTGCGTTATAATCGGCGTTACCTTCCTTAACTCGCCAGCCGTAGTTACCGCCTTTCGTAACGATATCAACTTCTTCAATCTCGTTTTGTCCTACATCGCCAGCCCACAGACGTCCCTGATCATCAAAGCTAATGCGCCATGGATTACGTAGACCGTAGGCAAAAATTTCTTCCCGATAACCAGCTGTATTGCCTTTAAAGGGATTATCAGCGGGAATACCGTACGCTCCTTTTGTGGTGCTGTTTACATCGACCCGCAGGATTTTCCCCAGCCAGCTAGCCCGGTTCTGGCCATTGTTCTGCGGATCGCCCCCGCTGCCTCCATCACCCGTGGCTATATATAGATAACCATCTGGTCCGAACAGAATTTTACCACCGTTATGGTTCGCATACGGTTGCTCAAATCGAAACAGGATTACCTCTGAGCCAGGGTCAACCGTTGTTGCAGTGGCTGAAGTCGCTTTGAAACGACTCACGATGGTTTCGCGAGGATTGTTTTTGGTATAATTGACGTAGAAAAATCCGTTTTGCTTGAAATCAGGATGAAACGCCAGTCCCAGTAGCCCCATCTCGCCACCGGAGGCAACTTTTGAGCGAATGTCAAGATAAGTACTCGCGGATGTAGCATTGATATCGTTCTCAAAAACGCGAATCTGCCCCGCCTGTTCAACTACGAAAACCCGATTAGTGCCGTCGTTCGAGTACGTATATTCGACCGGCGAACTGAATGTCAATTTTGGATAAGCGTTGACAAACTTAACCGTTGCTCCAATATTGACCCCACTCGAATCAGCTACCACAACGTCTGGCTGCTTCCGCTGGCAGGCCATCGATATCAGCCAGGAAACGCCCGACGTAGCCATCAGCGAGAGAAAAAAAGTAATAAACGTCCGCCCGAACATAACCGCTTGCTCAATTTGTTTGTCAATTCGTATGCAAATCAAGCTCCAATTCCTGGGGCCGAACTTTGTGGCCTGCATTTTGTTTCAAAATCAAAGAATTTACCCTGACTGAGCGTTTAATTTGTGATGTATGCATATCACCGCAAGGTGTAGCCATTCCACAAAATGGGGTATATATTCTACTGATTCCTGATATAACAAAACTTCAGTTCTCCTGATTATTCGTTCAGGTAACGCTATGACAACCGCTACTAGTACTTTTCTTGATCACCTGCAAACCCAACAGGCCCGGTACCGCTATAAACTCCCATCGCGCCCGGCAGCTGGCCGATTTATTGACCAGTTGATGCGGTTGCTATTTCCTGTTACTCAGGATTGCAAGTCAGCTTCGCAACATGTGGAGGAAACGTATCAAGATTTGCACGAACAACTCGTTGGCTTGTTATGCCCGCTGGAGAAAAATTTACCGGAAAGTCCGGAATCATTAGCTGAGCGTTTTTTTGAGAAGCTATCGATTATCTATGATAACCTGCTTTTCGATGCTCATGCCATTGCCGACAATGATCCGGCTTCGGTTGGAATTGAGGAAGTTGTAGCTGTTTATCCCGGTTTCTACGCTATTGCCGTATACCGGATCGCTCACGAATTACTGGAATTGAACGTTCCTCTATTGCCCCGAATGCTTACCGAGTACGCTCACGGCCAGACGGGTATCGACATTCACCCAGGCGCACAGATTGGGCGGTCGTTTTTCATCGATCACGGCACAGGCGTTGTTATTGGGGAAACAACCATTATTGGCGACAACGTCAAAATTTATCAGGGGGTAACCCTCGGCGCTACGCATGTTGCAAAGTCAATGGCGCAGAAAAAAAGGCATCCAACCATCGAAAACAACGTCGTTATCTACGCAAACGCTACCATTTTAGGTGGTTATACTGTCGTCGGACACCATTCAGTTATCGGCGGTAACGTCTGGTTGACAAGTAGCGTCGAAGCCCATTCGCTCGTATTCCATCAGCATCAGACTGAGGTTCGGCTGAAATCATTAGAATCAGCAGAGCCAATCAACTTCGTAATTTAACAGTCAATATTACTCGCACGCGGATGACGCGGATTGGATAGATTTGCGCTGATAAATCTGTCCAATCTGCCTCATCCGCGTACTATTTTCAGACGATAAACACTGACCATTACTATATGAAAGCAACTACCATTCTGGATACTATTGGGCAAACGCCCCACGTGCGAATTAACCGACTGTTCCCGGGCTACGAAGTCTGGACAAAACTCGAACGGGCCAATCCGGGCGCCAGCATCAAGGATCGTATCGCGCTGGCCATGATTGAAGCGGCCGAAGCTAATGGACAGCTGACTACAGGCAGTATAATTATCGAACCCACTTCAGGTAATACGGGTATCGGTCTGGCAATGGTTGCTGCCGTAAAAGGGTACCGCCTTATTTTGGTTATGCCCGAGTCGATGAGCATCGAACGGCGTCGGATTATGGCCGCCTACGGCGCTGAATTCGACCTCACCCCCCGTGAGAAAGGCATGAAAGGTGCCATTGAGCGAGCGCATGATTTGGTAGCCCTAACGCCAGGAGCCTGGATGCCACAGCAATTCGAGAATCCGGCGAATATTGATGTTCATGCCCGCACTACGGCGCAGGAAATTCTGGCCGACTTTCCCAACGGGTTCGATACACTGATTACGGGTGTCGGAACGGGGGGACACATTACTGCGGTTGGTCAGGTATTAAAGGAGACGTTTCCTCAACTGAAAGTATACGCAGTTGAGCCTGAATTGTCGCCGGTAATTAGTGGTGGCGCACCGGGTCCCCACCCGATTCAGGGCATCGGAGCGGGTTTTATTCCCAAAAACCTGCATACCGATGTACTGGATGGCATAATTCAGGTCAGCAAAGACGAAGCGTTCGAGATGGCCCGCCGGTCGGCTCGCGAAGAGGGTGTATTCGTGGGTATTTCATCAGGTGCGTCGCTGGCGGCAGTGGCCAAAAAACTTCCAGATTTAGCACCCGGCAGCCGCATTTTGACGTTCTGTTATGACACAGGGGAACGGTATTTATCGATAGAAGGGTTATATTAGGGGTTTTTCGCGCGTTTTTTAGTCGTTAGCCAACAGCCATTTGCCGATAATGGTTGCCCTTGATTGTTGATTATCTATCAGCTCCTAATGACTATTAATTAACGACTGACAGCTATAATCACTACTCCTTGCTATTTATGACTCAACCGTTCTCGCTTTATCGATTTGTAAAAAATACCGTTTTTATTACCGCTGGCGTGCTGAGTGCCGGCATGGGCATCAAAGGTTTCCTGCTATCAAGCCACTTTATTGACGGGGGAGTTACGGGTATTTCCATGTTGCTGGCGTCACTGCTTAGTGTGCCACTGCCTATCTGGCTATTACTTATTAACCTGCCGTTTATTGGATTAGGTTACCGGCAGTTTGGCCGTCAGTTTGCACTTAAAAGTACATTGGGCATTGCAGGACTTTCGCTTAGTCTGGCCGTTATCCCCTATCCCGACGTAACCCCTGATTTATTGCTAACATCCGTATTTGGTGGCTTTTTTATTGGTGCTGGTATTGGACTAGCCATGCGTGGTGGTGCCGTACTGGACGGTACTGAAATCGCGGCATTATTAATCAGTCGCAGCACCCCACTTCTTAAAGTAAGCGATGTCATTCTAATCATGAACGTGCTGATTTTTGGCTCGGCGGCCTTCTTTCTGGGCGTCAGTCCGGCGCTGTATTCCATGATAACCTACTTCGCAGCATCAAAAACAGTTGACTTCGTTATTCATGGTATTGAAGAATACACAGCCATTCTGATTGTAACCCGGCATGATGAAATCATGCGCGACCGGATTATTGAACAGGGTTGGGGTGTAACAATTCTAAAGGGTGAAGGCGGTTATGGCAAACACGGTAGTCACCAGGATATCGACTGCGTACTTTATGTAGTACTAACTCGTCTGGAAATCAGTCGTATGCGATCAATCGTGCTGGAGGCCGATCCCAATGCCTTTATCATCCAGCACAGCGTCGACGATGTGGCAGGTGGCAAAGTCAAAAGTTTGCCCATGCATTGATTTCATGCTCATTCGCCAACTCAAAACGCTTCTGAAATATTGACATAGAAGCCTTTCGTATGGTTACCTACAGCCGCATCGACCCGAACATTAAGGTGTTCTTTGCGGCTGATCAGGTAACGTAGTCCTAATCCACCGGTTGGTTTCAAATCGCCGATAGTAAAGTCACGGGTGCGGGAAGCTACGTCACCTATGCCTGCAAACATTACCCCTCCAACGCGCCCAAAGAGTCGCTGACGGATTTCTCCCTGTATAATCAGAGCGTCTTTGTCCCTATATCGACCGTTGTAATAGCCTCGCAACAGCGACGATCCACCTAAGGTAGCGGCTTGTTTGAACGGTACCTCACCAACATTCAGGTTCACATACACCTGACTGGCAAACAACGTGTTAGGCCCCAGTCCTTCGTAATGACGAATATCGAGCAAGTAATTTGTAAAGTTAAACTGACTGCCCAGCCAACCCTTATAAAGCATGGCAGATACATCGATGTACCACCCACGGCTAGGCGAGTAAATGTTGTCCCGCGTATCGACGACGCTGGCCAGTCCCACCCCGTTCACAACGCTCCCCAATTCACCAACCAGCGTCTGAGCAGGCAATGGCCTTTCCGACGATCGGGTAATATTGAATGTTTTAAAGTATTGCTGCTGTACACCGACAAACCAGCCAGGCTTTAGTTGACGTAAAAACCGATTATAGGCCCGTAAACTTTTGTAGGAAATCAACTCCTGCTGATCGTCGGTAGTGCCGGGACCAATGCCATAGTAGAATTCGGGGAACTTCGTGTAAAGCAACATACCCCGGATAAGATACTTTTCGCGGGCGGTAAAAACCGTATATGTAGGCTCAATAACCGTCTGTTGGTTCTGCGTGTGAATGACGGCAAAATCTACGTTTGACGTTCGGGCCGTGCTGTCTGTTCGGAATAAGCAAACGCCCAGCGCACCATAGGCAATATGGGTTTCGGGCGTATAAAAAACGACTGGCAGCGGGATAAACTGGACACCGCGATGATGCTCTCCACGCGTCGTATCGGCCATTGAATAATTTGCCATAACAGGCCGACTGATGACAGCCAGAGACAAAAAAAGAAGGCTAATCCAGCCCAGATGATAGCGCATAAAAACAGTATTCATGAAGTGTTCTTTCGCTAAGAGTCAACTGAACGGATTAAGTTTATTTTCAATGGGTAATCTTACTTAAAAGTCATTAGCAAACCCAGTTTTCTGTACAACCGAAGTTACATTTTAATCTCTCAGCCATGGGTGTTGGCCCGAATGTCTACAGCATTGGTCGTCGGCGTCATAACCGATTCTATCGCCACAACTCACGAAAACAGCTTATACCTTTCCCTACATCAGTAAACTATCTATTACAGAGAAGCTTATTACTAAACTTCCAGAGCGTAGATAATCACTCCATTCATATTTAACTAGCTTTTAATAACCCGCTGACTATGCGCTAGTTATAGATATAAACAGGTATACAACCCTGAATAAATCTTAACTCAACGCATCGTATGAAACGGTTATTTTTCGTCGCAGCATTGGCGCTGACGACCAGCCTGACTCAGGCACAGGATGTTACGGTAGACACCGAAACCAAACCCAACACGGATTTCAGTAAATACAAAAGCTACGTTTGGGCGTCGCAGGTAGATAGCCAGGGCGATAAGGGCGCTTACTTTTTGAAAGACCCGAATTTGAAAAAGCAGGTTCGCGACGCGGTTGGTTTCTCGATGGATGGGCGGGGTTATAAATTCACCAGACAATCGCCCGACTTGATTGTTAACTTCCGGGTGTTCGACAAACCGACAACAATCAAAGGCTATACGGGATCGGGCTCTGATTATTTTAACCCCAGCGAAGTGCAGTCGCTGGGTGACGAAAAGGACGTTCAAGTCAAGGCTGGCACTATTCTGATTAATATGGTCGACGCTAAAACCGACCAAGCCGTTTGGCAGGGGCTAGCCTCGGGGCTAACATCGAGCAGCGGTTTTGCCCGTCAGGAAGGCAAAATTCGCGAAGCCGTCAACCTGATTTTCAACAATTACCCATATCGGGCAGACAAGTTTTAGTAGCAAGTCTGACCACTAACAGGGCGTCATTCTCCGGAGTGACGCCCTGTTTTGTTTATTATCCACAGAAAACTATCAGCCAATCAATATTAGCTTTTATTACGCATTCTCCCTCTTTTGCCCTATTTTTATCGGGTTACAACGTAATTATCCGAATACAACCCCATGAAAACAAAGTTCTTCACAACGGCACTCCTCTTGCCGATGTTAGCAGTCGCTCAACCAAAAGCGAAGAAAACGGCAACGCCAACCCTTGATCCTGACAAGCAAACCATTCTGGCTGACCTGGATAAGCGGTTCCCCGAATATGCCGGCATCTCGAAACAGATCTGGAATTTCGCTGAGCTGGGTTATCAGGAAGAAAAAAGCTCAGCGCTGCTGGAAGAACAACTCAAAAAAGAAGGCTTCGACGTGAAAACGGGTGTGGCCGGTATTCCAACGGCGTTTGTGGCTACCTATGGTTCAGGCAAACCTGTTATCGGAATTCTTGGCGAATACGATGCGCTACCCGGTCTGGCAACGGAAGCTAAGCCTGAATTTACTCCCATTGCTGGACAGAAAGGTGGACATGGTTGCGGACATAACCTGTTCGGGACGGCGTCGGTAGCAGCTGCTACCGAAATAAAAGACTGGCTGAAGAAGTCAGGGCACTCGGGCACAATCAAAATTTACGGTTGCCCGGCCGAAGAAGGTGGTGCGGGTAAGGTTTATATGGTGCGCGAAGGGATGTTTAACGATGTCGATGTGGTGCTACACTGGCACCCCGGCTCGCAGAACGCGGCCGACGCGGGTACATCGCTGGCTAACAAAAACGCGAAATTCCGCTTTAAAGGCATTGCCGCTCACGCAGCCGCTGCCCCCGAACGCGGTCGGTCGGCGCTGGATGGCGTCGAAGCGATGGATTACATGGTCAATATGATGCGTGAACATATTCCGTCGGATACGCGGATTCACTACGTCATTACGCGTGGTGGTGAAGCACCGAACGTGGTGCCAGCTTTTGCTGAAGTGTATTATTATGCTCGTCACAAAGACCGTGATATCCTGCAAAGTGTTTGGAAACGCATTGAAAATGCAGCTGAAGGCGCGGCCAAAGGTACCGGTACACAGGTAGAGTGGGAAATCCTGGGGGGCGTTTTCAATCTATTGCCTAACGTAACGCTAGCCGAAGTAATGCACCAGAATCTGAAAACGGTGGGTGGTGTAAATTATACGCCCGAAGAGACGGCCTTCGCCAAAAAAATCAGCGAAACCTTCGACAAAAAGGTACCCGTTGAGGAAGCCGCTACAGTGAAAGACTTCCGTGATGCCTCCGAAAGTGCTACCAGTGGCGGTTCGACCGATGTAGGCGATGTAAGCTGGACAGTACCAACAGTTGGCTTATCGACCGCTACATGGGTGCCGGGTTCGTCGGCGCATAGCTGGCAATCAACAGCTGCTAGTGGTATGAGCATCGGGCAGAAAGGCATGCTAGTAGCGGCTAAAACGCTGGCCCTTACTGCTCTGGATTTATTTAAATCGCCCGCTCTTATTGAGAAAGCTACGGCCGAGTGGAAGCAAAAACGTGGTGCTGACTTCAAATACGAAGCGCTGCTCGGTAACCGCAAACCGGCACTGGATTATAGAAAGTAAAGGCGAAACCGGGCCGCCGGTATGGAGCGAAAGAGTGAAAGATCGAATAGTCCAGTTTCTACAAAGTCCGTACCTTTGCGGCAGAATTCTAAAGAGCGAAAGAGTGAATGAGCGAAAAGCTGCCGCAACGTATTTCATTCTTTCGCTCATTCACTCTTTCGCTCTTTACACATGCTTCGAACGCACACGTGCGGAGAACTCCGCCTTACTGACAACAACAAAACCGCAACGCTGACCGGCTGGGTCCAGACCATTCGTGACAAAGGAGGGGTATTGTGGATTGACCTCCGCGACCGTTATGGTATTACCCAGCTCCTACTCGAAGACGGTCAGACGGCGCCCGAACTTTTCGCTATTGCTCGTTCGCTGGGTCGCGAATTTGTGCTAAAAGCAACGGGAACAGTAATCGAACGGAAATCGAAAAATCCGAACCTCCCGACGGGCGATATTGAACTGAAAGTCACGGCTCTGGACATACTGAATCCAGCCAAACTCCCTCCATTCTTAATCGAAGATGACACCGACGGGGGCGACGACCTACGCCTAAAATACCGTTATCTTGATCTACGCCGAAATCCCGTTCGTAGGAATCTCGAACTGCGTCATAAAATGGCGCAGCAAACGCGTCTGTACATGGACGGGCAAAACTTTATCGAGGTTGAGACACCGGTACTGATTAAATCGACACCAGAAGGGGCGCGGGATTTTGTGGTGCCCAGCCGCATGAATCCGGGTGAGTTTTACGCCTTACCACAGTCGCCCCAGACGTTCAAGCAGTTGCTGATGGTATCTGGTTTTGATCGTTACTATCAGATTGTCAAGTGTTTCCGCGACGAAGACTTGCGCGCTGACCGTCAGCCTGAGTTTACGCAAATCGACTGCGAGATGTCGTTTGTAGAGCAGGAAGATATTCTGAATATGTTTGAGGGACTGATTCGGCATTTGTTCAAGGCCGTTAAAGGTATCGACCTGGCTGAAGTACCGCGCATGACCTACGCCGACGCCATGAAGTTCTACGGTTCTGACAAACCTGACACGCGTTTCGACATGAAGTTTGCCGAACTCAAAGGCACGTTCGATACGGTTGACCTAACATCAGGCAAAGGTTTCGGTGTGTTCGATTCGGCCGAACTGGTTGTAGGCATCAACGCACCAGGTTGCGCTCATTATACACGTAAGCAGATTGATGAGCTAACTGACTGGATTAAGCGACCACAGATCGGCGCAAAAGGTCTGATTTATGTCCGGTATAACGAAGATGGAACGCTAAAATCCTCAGTCGATAAGTTTTATTCGGAAGAAGATTTGCAGAAATGGGTAGTCCAGTTTGGTGCTAAACCCGGCGATTTGATGCTAATCATCTCGGGCGATGCGGCCAAAGCACGCAAACAATTGAGCGAATTGCGGCTGGAAATGGGTAGCCGGTTAGGATTACGCGATCCGAATGTGTTTAGCTCCTTATGGGTACTCGATTTTCCGCTACTCGAATACGGCGAAGAAGAAAGCCGCTGGTTTGCGATGCACCATCCATTTACGTCGCCAAAACCGGAAGACATTCCGCTATTGGAAACCGACCCTGGTTCGGTACGGGCTAATGCCTACGACATGGTTATTAATGGTACTGAAGTCGGCGGTGGTTCGATTCGGATTTTTAATCGTGAGTTGCAGGCTCGTATGTTCAGTATGTTAGGATTCACAGACGAAGAAGCGAAAGCGCAGTTTGGTTTCCTGATGGACGCGTTCGAATACGGTGCCCCTCCGCACGGCGGTATTGCGTTCGGTTTCGACCGGCTTTGCTCTATCTTCGGTGGTGAAAACACGATCCGTGACTTTATCGCTTTCCCGAAAAACAATTCTGGCCGCGATGTAATGATCGATTCGCCATCAACTATTTCACCGGCGCAACTGGACGAACTGAAAATTGCGACGATAGCAGTTGTGAAGTAGGCTGATTTACGCAAAAAATCTCTTTTTGTCCTTCTGATGCAGTAGATGGCTCGACTGCATCAGAAGGACAAAATTTTAACGCCCTGCCTGTGCCTGATTATTAATGGTCAATTCAGCACTAGCTAACCGAGCCTGCGGGAAAGTAGTCGAGAAAGTTGCTAGTTTATCGCCATCTTCCCAGATACGCCCCTGCCCCACGTCAATCATAATACCATCTGGGTCAGCGCTTTTCTCCGTAATAACAAATGCATACTGGCAGTTTTTAATGCCCTTATCGGTTAATTCCCCCGATAGAATCGCTACGCTTTTGTAGTTGACTCCTTTCAGTGTACCATTATCCTGCGAAAAGATAGTGAATAGGTTGTCTTTGCCTGACACGAAAGCACCGTTTCCAGTCCCTTTATCAGAACCATTCGTAAAATCGTATTTAATCTTGTTATCAGCGGTTTGACCGTAAAACTTGTAGTAATAGGAGGTAATTATTTTACCTATAGACCAGGCATCATCTGGCCCATAGGGACTCACCAATCGATACGGATCAACATAAATAGTACCATTCAGAGTTGGTGGAGTTTGCCCTTCGTTAACAGTCATCCCACGCTTACGCAGATCGTCGATAACCGATTGAGGAACAATCTTTTGAATATCCCCCGACAAGTCGGATCCGGGTACTACGGTAGTTTTTTGACAGTTGGTGAGAGCCAGCACAAGGCTGCTTAGTACGAATAATTTGAAAGCCAGTGTTTTCATAAGTCATCGATTGCGGAGTGGTTAATTGAGTAGAGGAAGATTATCTCTGTTTTATTCTCCGACACTGGCTTAGTCGCAGTTCCAAATCGAAAAGGAATCATTCTGGCAATAATTTATTTGTCCCTTTCCGAGTCCTTCAAATTGTTCTTTAAATACAAATTCAGTATAACGAAATATATTAAACGGTAAGTCATTGGTGCAGGTGGTGTATGTATTTTGCAGTACCTAATTATGATTATTTCTTTCCTCTTCATGCCATTTTTGACCTATGCTCAACCGTTTACGCTACTTGTGGTTAGTTTACTGGTTTCTTCCATTCGCATTATTTGCCCAAAATCAACTAACCATTTCGACGCCGGCTCCCCGGATGGTCTTTCAACGTAATCAATCAAATGAAGCGACTGTCATTGTAGCTGGACTAGCACCGGCCTCTGCTAATCTTGTTGAAGCTCGTTTCGTGCCTTTAGCTATTGGTCAGGGCGAGGTAACGGCCTGGACTAGCCTGGAGCTATTATCAAATTCGTCAGCGTTTCGGGGCCATGTAACTGTCCGGGCAGGCTGGTACCGACTCGATGTACGAGCAAAATCAGGCAATACAGTACTTACGCAAACGAATATTAACCGGGTGGGCGTAGGCGAAGTATTCCTGGTTGCCGGTCAGTCTAATGTCTATGGCGCTTTCGAACGAGTATCCAGCGCCGTAGACGATCGTGTACTATGCCTGGATTTTCGGCAGGACAGCCTGAGTGAACAGTTATTGCCGCTTTTATTCAATCACATCAGCTACGGGGCCAGTATTGGTCCCAGCCAGCAGCCACACATCTGGGGTCCACTGGGTGACAAGCTTGTGCAACGACTGAATGTACCGGTTATGTTTTTAGGCGCTGCATTGGGAGGAACTAACATCACGGAGTGGCAGCAATCGGCTGCGGGTAATATCGGGACCACGCCAAATGCATCGGTTTATCGCCGACTTGGAGCAGCGCTATTGCATTATGTGTCCCGAACGGGTGCCCGCGCCATTCTCTGGCATCAGGGGGAAAGCGATTTATACACCAGTTATCAGACCTATTACAACAACCTCAAGTACATCATCAATAAAAGCCGCCAGCAAGTGAATTCATTTTCGCTGCCCTGGATGGTTTGCCGGGTTAGTTATATTAATGGTCAGACAAGTCCTGCCGTCATTTCGGCTCAAAATCAGGTCATTATCGACGTACCTAATGTTTTTCCAGGTCCTGCAACTGACAGCATTACCGGTCCCGATAACCGTCCGGATGGTTTGCACTTTAAGGGCGTTGGTGCGGCCAAATTCACGAATACCTGGGACCAAAGCCTAACCACCGCTTTTTTTCAGAACGCAACGCCTTATACGCCAGTTGATGATGGCACGCTGATTACCAGCGGCTATTCGCTACCCCTGACGCGCCGACCGGGCGACATGATAGCAGCCGCATCTCTCCGCAGTAATCCGCGCGAAACAGATAATCAGTACTATGCGCAGATCATACGGGCCGATAATGGCACAACAGCCTATGAATCAGGCAGAACAACGGATAATCCAATTGTATTCGCCTTACCGAACTCACTGGCAGACGGGCAGTATCGATTGCGCACCTTGTCGACGCATCCAGCCATTACTGGTACCCTTGGCGAACCATTTACTATTCAACAATCGGCATCACCCCGCGCCCTCTCGACCATCCTTCGCCAGCCTGTTCAGGGTGGCACTACCGATGACATCATTAAGCGATTCGGATACCGCTACGAAGGGGCCAGTCATGGTTTTTGGGCGCTGGTCAATGCCTCAGGGCCGGTTGAAATTCGGATTGAACGGATCGATAGTAGTGGTTTTGCTGATTCGAACTGGAATACAGCTATTCCGATGTCGGAAGCGCCTGATTATAACGAGTTTGCCGACTTCAATTATACGCGAAACTACCCACCGTCGGCCGCTGCGGTTGGAGGTGTAATCCCTATTGGCCGGTATCGTTATTCCGTGCGCCGTCAGGGCGATTCCGGGCCGGGCTTATCGTATGAATTAAGGTTTCTGGATGGACGGAATATTTTATACTTTCCAATGGAACCGATTGGTGCCATTCCACCTGTACTAACGGTTAATAATACACCATCTTGCTTAAGTACTTCATTTGCCGTAGCCATTGAGGTAACCGACGGCAACCTGAATGGCGATAACAACTTTAGTGTGCGGCTGTCGGATGCCAGTGGATCTTTTGCGGCCGAAACAATCATCGGTAGCGGCTCATCAAGCCCAATTATGGTCACTTTACCTAGTTCGATTCCAGCAGGTAATAAGTATCGTATTCGGGTAGTCGCTTCCTCACCCTCCGTAGCCAGTGCGCCTAGTAGTTACCTCAGTATTTGCAACAGTGGCGGAAGCGGAGCTGATGTTTCACTAAGTATGCAGGTGAGCACCCGAACACCCAAAATTGGTCAGCCCATTACTCTTACCTTAGTTTTGACCAACGATGGTCCACAAACGACCGATGGTGTGGTCATTCGAAGTCGATTACCAAATGGTATTGAATTCGTGGATGCCAGTTCGTCAGGCATTAACGTTGCCGATAATGCAGTCAATATCAATGCTGGAACACTACCCAGCGGAACCAGTACGCCGTTTATGTTCCGGCTGCGTGCCAATCAATCGGGTGTTTTTGCTACTGCAGCTCAGGTAACAGCCAGCAGCCAACCAGACCCAGATAGCCAACCTAATTCGGGCACTGGCGATGGTCAGGATGATGCCGCTATCGTAGACCTGCGTACGCCAATAGTCGGAGGGCCATTGAATGTTTCCCCTAATCCCGATCAGGTACCGCTGCCATCCGTCCAAAGTAATCAGCCCCCAACCGACCCCAGCAAAGCGAATCTGAGTTTAGCGATTATCAGTAGTAGTCTGCTGAGCCGATCCGGCAAAGTGGTGAGCGTAACCCTAACAGTCAGTAATTGGGGAGGAGCATCGGCCAGCGGTGTTCGGGCAATGGTTGAATTACCAACAGGATGGGTATTAACTAATCCGGATGGTTTGACCGTCGATGGCCGAGTCATAACAATCAATCTAGGTGACATTCCAGCAGTTGATGCCCGCGCCAAAGTATTAACCATTCAACCTAACAGTACCGGCACGATGCGAGCTCAGGTACTTAACGCCAGCCCAACCGATCCAAATTCAACAGCTGGCAACGGTTATACAAACGGAGAAGACGATGAAGCTGCATTGACGCTGCGGATGTATTAGGGCAGAGGGTTAAGGGTAGCTTTCTTCCAGGTTATACCCTCTGCTCTTATCCAATCCCCTACCCTGCTTTAACAATCTCTTCCAGAAACGCCCGAAACTTATCAGCAAATTCAGGCCGTTTCAGGGCAAATTCGACGGTTGTTTTCAGGAAATCGAGCTTGTTACCAATATCATGTCGTTTACCTTCGATACGGTGGGCATAGAGATTTTCCCGTTTGAGGAGTAACAACATAGCATCGGTTAGTTGAATCTCGTTGTTTTTTCCAGCGGGCGTTTGTTCCAGCATGGCGAAAATTTCGGGCGTCAGCACATACCGACCGGCAATAGCCAGGTTCGACGGTGCATCGCTAATGGCAGGTTTTTCTACCAGTGTATCCAGTTCCAGAATCCGTTCACTCAGGGATTTACCACCGACAATACCGTACCGGTTAACTTTATCGTGGGGTACTTCTTCAACCCCAATTACCGAGCAGCCATATTGCGCGTAGGTGTCAATCAGTTGCTGGGTAACGGGGATAACCGAATCCATGATGGTATCGCCCAGCAAAACTGCAAACGGCTCATTACCAACATGGTGTCGGGCATAACGAATGGCATCGCCCAGGCCGTTCAGTTCGCGCTGACGAACATAATGCAGATTTGCCATATCGGAGAGACGACGCATTTCGTCTAGCAGCAACTGATCTTCTTTCTCTTCGAGTCGGGTTTCAAGCTCGTAATTACGGTCGAAGTGATCTTCGATGGCTCGCTTACCTTTTCCCGTAATGATAAGAATGTCTTCAATACCGGAATCGACGGCCTCCTGTACCACATACTGAATAGTTGGGCGGTCGATAATCGGTAACATTTCTTTGGGTTGGGCCTTCGTAGCAGGCAAAAACCGGGTTCCAAGTCCGGCAGCGGGGATAACGGCTTTCTTGATCATTTCTAAAGAGTGAATGAGCGAAAGAATGAAAGAGCGAAAGGCTGACGCGACTAATCCGCTCATTCACTCTTTCATTCTTTCGCTCTCTAAACTACGTATGGCTTTATAACACGAGCGTTTATTTTCTTGAGTTCGACGAAAAGGCGGTTTAGCATGGCGTCGTCGCGGTAGATACCGATAATCGAACCGCCAGAGCCTGTAAATGAAGCTGACGCGCCACAGGCTCGCGCCGTTTCGATCATGCTCCGGTTCCGGTCGCTGATGGTGTATATTTTAGAGCGCAGGTCGAAATTTCGATTAATCAGTTCGTTAAGTAGATCGATATCCTGCCGATTTATGGCTTCCTGCCCCTGACGAGCGACATCGGCAATGGCGTTCATGGTTTCTACCACTAGCGGTTCGCCCTTGAGCCAGCGGGCCCGAACATCGCTATGCACACGGCCAGATTGTTTACCCAGATCGGTATTATAGGCGATGTATAATTTGGGAAGTAATCGTGGGTTAAGGGGCGTGTATTGCCCGTAACCCTGCTGTTCCATGATGGCCCGATCAAAGTTCATGTAGACGCAGCCTTCATAACATTGGATCACCCGATCCTGCAAGCCGGCTGTGATGCCTAATTCTTCGGTTTCGGTAGCTAGTACCAGATTGGGTAAAACAGGCGCTGGAATCTCAACGCCGTAGAACTGCATTAACGCCCGAAACGTCGCAACTATAATGGCGCTGGAACCAGACAACCCAACCTGCCGGGGAATTGACGTGCTATACCGAATGGAAAAATTCTGGTTCGGCAATCGAATACCTTCTTGCTCACAGTATTCAGCAAACTTTTTAATGGCCGCTTTGAGCAACGGAACGCCACCATGATAGCCAAGGGTGCTAACCGAATCGCGCAGGTGGTGTAGGCTCCGGAATACATTTGTATCCTGAGGCTGGGGTTCGATATACAGCTCTGGCGAACGGTAGAGTGTTACTGACGCTCCAAAGTTGCGGACACTAATGGCAATTGTTTTGCCGTAAAATCCATCGGACGGGTTGCCAAGCAGGCCCGCCCGGGCAAAGGCACGGGTCTCGATAAGCAAAGTAAAAGAGCAGCTTGTATGATTCGCCTGCTCGCGAATCAGGCAACAAGTTTACGAAAGAATTTTTAACATTAACGAATCAACTTACCAAGCGCTTAACCACCCGGACTCACCTGAAGTAAAAGCTGGGTAAACAAAAAGCGACCAGATTTTAATTCTGGTCGCTTAATCGCAATGTTATCAACTAGACAAGGTTTTACTGAGCGTTCGACTTGTCTTTATCGTCGTATCCCTTATTATGCGGGTCATAGCCTTCATTTGGATTATCCCCTTCCTCAAGGTAGGTAGCATCGGCCCGGTGCAGCAGCGCATCATCAGATGGGTTTTCAGCAACGTTTTTCAACTGCTGAGCAGCTTCGTCACTCATCAACTGACCCTTAGGCTGTTCGGAGATAGCGTCGGCATTTACGTCCCATTCCTGAGTCGAACCTAAACTCTCCTTGCGGGGTGTTTCAAAACCACCTACGCCACGATTAGCTTCGCGGGTATCATGTGTAATCTGCATATTTTCGTCGTCCATATCCATCCCCGAAGTAGAATTGGAATAGACATTGGTACCGACACCTTCTGATTCACGACCGTAGTCGGAATCGCCGTGTTGCTGAGGATCATGGGAATAAAACTCAGGATCAACTTTATCTGGATCAAATGGTGATGTAGTAGCCATAGCGTTAACTGTTTTCAGGTTATAACTGAATTTGGTCGGAGTTGTTTTTGGGCATGGGGCAGAGGGGTAAGGGCAAAGGGAGCAATAAAGGAATTATTTTCACCCTCTGTCATTACCCCTAACCCCTACCCCTCATCTCCGCCAGTAATTGATCGTTTGTCGCCTGTAGTAGCGCCACACGTTCGTTCAACTGAAACAGCAGAAACTCCATATTACGCAACCGCTCTTCTGTCGTGATGGCGGCAGATGGTGAGCTAAGCGTTTTAAACATCAGTCCTTCGCCCCGCAGCAGCCAGTCGCCGTTGACCTGCGGATAAGCAACCAGTATTTTTTCGAGCGTATCATAGCGGGGTTTTAGTCGACCATGGAGGATATGATATACCTTTTCGCCCCGATGCTCGCCCAATTGCCGGGCAAATTCAAGGACACTGATATTAAGTGTATCAATAAGTTCTTGCAAACGCAGGTGGATGGTCATAGTGCAGAGGGGTATGAGCAAAGGGGTAAGGGCGTAGAGTGCAGCCTAACCCTCTGCCCTTACTCCTTTGCCCTCTGCATTTTCACACAAAACTGCGTAAAAATAAATGGAATTACTTATAGAATGGGCTTGTTTTTTACACAGAAATGTGTAATTTTAAACCAGTAAACACTACCGTTTAAAAAGGCAAAAGGGACCGCAAAATGGGTCCCCTGCTTGAACAGTAAACAACAAATACTAATGAACACACAAAACAAAAGCCAACTTTTGACAATTCAAAGCGATATCGCGCTGAAACCTTATCAAAAGATTCACGAACTGACGGGAGAAGTCGTCAGTAAGTACAAATATCTGGAGGGACACCCGCGTCAATACCGGTTCGATGCTAAGGAAGGTGTGTTCAATATCAACGGCACGGAGAAGTTAGGACGTACTCTCACTTTCCAGCCGATTGCCTGGCGGATCTTCACGGATAACATCCTGAACATGGGTACCAAGAACTGGGCCGAGATTTTCTTTATCGATGATAAAAACTGTGTGTCGGCGCTGCTGTTCCACGGCTACTCGGTCGATAATATTTTCCGCCTGATCGAACCGCTTTACTATGACGATCTGACACTGGCCGATGTGGTAGTGACGGCCGTTGCTGAAAAGAAAGAATATACGAAAGTGCAGCCCAAGGGTGTGTACTACATCGCTACGTTTTCCTACAAAATTGGAGATAAGGAAAAAACGGCTGAGCTGAAACAGTTTGCGCAGGAAGTCAAAGTTTTCCGTCAGGAAACGCTGACCGACATTGCCAATATCAAAACGGCGATGAACTATTACAATCCGTTCCTGAATGTAGCTGACGAATTGGAAGGCGCCGAACCAGCTCTACTTACAGCAGGCTGATTAACAGATAGTTAGTGTAACTGGACAGACTATTGAGTGCTCAATAGTCTGTCCGCTATTGCCTTACCCATCCAACTTCCTTAATCAACCTATTCCTATGGTAACTCAACGTTCAACGTCTGCGTCTGATCTCCTGGTTAATTTTCACGATGATTACCGTATCCTGCCACGCGTATCGAATTCGGATTTAACCCGGCTTAAAGAAGAACATCTTGGATATTGGTCGACTCCATCGGCGCGATTTATTCCCGAAAAAACCAAAGTATTTGGCCGCGCTTTCCATCAGCATCTGCTTGAGCCGGAAACAGTTGGAACAGTATTGCAACAGCTTCTGCCCGATATGGCTCCAGAAACGATGGCGCTGGCACCAGCTCAATCCGAACAGTTAGCGACACTGATGAAAACGATTCGACAGGATGCTTTTTGTCGGCGTTACCTGCGGTTATCGGAGCGGGAAAAGATTGTCTTATCCACCGATCCGACAACAGGAGTTGCCTGCAAAGCTCGGCTGGATATGGTGTACACAAGTCCCAAACGCCAGAATGCGCTAATTATCGATCTAAAAACGACCTCTGCCCGAACGCAGGCGCAGTTTCTAGAATCGTGTTACACCTATGATTATGACCGGCAGGCAGCCTTTTACTTGGATAGTTTGCGAAATGCCGACGACGGCAGTTGGGCTACTACCAAACGACTTCGGTTTGTTTTTATCGGCATCATGAAACAGCGCCCGCACCGACTGTTTGCGGTCGATGCTACGTCGATTCCCGGCTTTATGGAGTACGGTCAGAAAAAGTACCGCTTCTGGCTGCGTAAATGGCAGGAAACAGTGAACAATGAACAGTCCCAGCAGGGAACTGCAGCAGTCAACAGTGAGCGACTGTGGGTTGCCTGATACTAGATAACTGAAAACGTATGAACGCTTCGATAATCACCCTTACGCCAACTCCACTCCACTTTGATTGGGGCACGGATGGTCTGGTTCTGTGGATTGAAGAATTAGATGGCGTAGATAGTTTAACGGGTCAGATGAATGAAGTACTGACTCGGATTGGCTTTGCTATTGAATTGCAAACTGGCTGGGACCATCGCACAGACGGTGCTACATTACATCCGCTGTACGGTTACCGACTACTACTTCGCGATGCGTCGGGGCGCTGGAATGCGATTCGAACTGACGAAAATGGTCATTTCACAAACCTAGTTCCGTTAGAGGAAATGGATTATGAAGTTGCCTATGATAAAGTGATGTGGCTGGACTAATGAATTGTGCATATCTCAGTTAAGAAAATCGCTCGACCTATTTCCTGGCCGAGCGATTTTGTTAGTAAGCAAACAGCTTTAGATTTGTTCGGCCAGTAGCTTATCGATCAGGCGATTGAATTCATCTACATATTGCTCGTAATACTTGCCCGTTCCAGGCCCGGAGAAGCCCGTATGAATATGGCGAACCTGCCCTTTTTTGTCGATGAACAAGGTAGTTGGAAAAGCCACTACCGCATTTAGGTCAGGCAAGGCTTTTGAAGCCTTAGCTTTGTCATTCGTGCCGGCCAGTACAATCGGATAATCAATCTGAAAGCGTTGTTTCATCCGCTCAATCTTCGGCCCGGATTCCGCCATCTCTGGAGAACGTTCAAACGCCAAACCCAAAATTTCAACGCCCCTTTGCCGGTTACGTTTGTACCAGGGGCTCAGAAAATTAGTTTCGTCCATACAGTTGGGGCACCAGGAGCCTAAAATCTGCACAATTGTTACTTTTCCTTTGAACTGCGGATCCGTTAGCGATACTACCTTCCCGTTTGGTTCAGGAAAAGAAGCGGTCAGCGTTTTTACGCCCGGTTTCAGGTAAGTAAGTTTGGCCGGGTCGGGCAGTTCGGCTTTAGGATCGAAGCGGGCCGCCCACGGTTCATACCCTGCTATTCCGGCCCACAAGCCACCGGTAAGCGTTTTTGTAGCCGGATTGTGTTTTGCTTTGAAAAGATACACGTGCGACCCATCGAAACAGGAAAGGAACAGACTGTCGCCAACAACATTTCCTTCCAGATACCGATAATCGCCAGTAGGTGTGAGAAACGTACCGGTCAGGTGATTTCCTTTCTGGTCAAAAACACCGACGGCATTAACTGTATCAACTTTACCGGTTTTACTACCGAAATTTGTCGCCCACTTACCGGATAACGTTGCTGTCGTTGGCTTATCATCTGACGTAAATCGATACGTCAGGCCATGCTTTGCTTCAAATGGCAACGTCTGGGCTGGTTGCGACAATCGACGCCGACGATAAACACCGCGGAGCGTATTACCATCTATCTTTGCAACTAATTCGGACTCGAACAATCCCATTGGAATGCGTAATGAATCATTCTGAACCGTAGCTGCGTCCATTTTAAGGCGTTCACTACCATTCAGCGCAAAAACAGTATAGGTCTGCTTACCCTCACTGGGTTGAATATCGAGTCCGAACGGCAGATCACCACCGGGGGTTTTTAGCACAGCCCGGTATTGACCAAGCTTAACCGAAGGGGCTGATTGGCCTGAACAGGCAGCAGGTGCTAATAATACTACGGCAGCCGCGAGATAAAGCGGCATGCCGCCCAGACTTTTTTTCATGTTTTTCAATGTCAGGATGTTGTAGTTAGGAAGGATTAACGTCATGAGCCGAGTATCCGAAATAGAACGTCAACGTCCGACATAACGACCACCAGCAAAGGTTAGTTTCTGAATGAGCGATTACCACGAACCCGTTTTACTCCAGGCCTGTATCGACGGGCTGAATCTGCAACCCGGCGGCATCTACGTTGACGTTACCTTCGGTGGTGGTGGCCATAGCCGCGAAATACTCCGGCAACTCGATGAAGGGCTATCCGGTCCAGGACCATCCAGTCCGGGCCGCCTATTCGGTTTTGATCAGGATGCTGATGCCCGTGCAAACGCTCAGGCTTTAGCCGATCCACGCTTAACGTTCGTTGCCTCGAACTTTCGTAACCTCAAACGTTATCTCAGACTTTACAAGGTCGAACAGGTCGATGGAATTCTAGCTGACTTAGGGATTTCATCGCACCAGATTGACACACCAGAACGCGGTTTCTCTACCCGCTTCGACGCCGACCTTGATATGCGTATGAATCAGCAAGCCGACCGTACAGCTCGACAAGTCGTCAACGAATATTCAGAAGCTGACCTCCACCGGATTCTGGGCATGTACGGTGAAATTACCAACGCTCGCACAGCCGCTGGCGCCATTGTGTCGGCCCGATCGAACCGCCCGCTGAAAACCGTTAACGATCTCAAAAACGCGCTGCAACGGTATGCGCCACGAGGCAAGGAGAACAAGTACTTTGCGCAGGTATTCCAGGCCCTACGGATTGAGGTAAACGAAGAATTACAGACGTTGGAAGAATTTTTACAGCAAGTTCCCGACGTGCTGAAACCTAGTGGACGATTAGTTGTGCTCGCTTACCATTCCCTTGAGGACCGATTGGTGAAGAACTTTATCAATAAGGGCAAGTTTCAGGGTGAAGTCGAAAAGGATTTGTTTGGTAATGAGATTAAGCCCTTACGGGCTGTCACTCGCAAACCAATAGAGGCTACCCCTGACGAAATTGCGCGCAACCCGCGCGCCCGTAGTGCCAAACTTCGCATTGCAGAGAAACTATAGGCCCTCGACTGCGTCTTATCCTTGTAGTGGCTTTAGAAAACGGCTATTCATTTTTTTATTGACTGGCCACGCCGTAGTTTTGAAACCTATTTCCCGTATTTGTTTACCTACTTATTGATATGTTAGCCAAAACGTTTGGTGCGGCTGTTTATGGAGTTAATGCCAGTGTAATCACGATCGAAGTTGTCGTTGCACAAGGGCTGCACTTTCACATGGTGGGCTTGCCCGATAGTGCAGTTAAGGAAAGTGAACAGCGCGTAGAGGCTTCCCTAAAGTTTTTCGGCTTCCGGATGCCCCGCCAGAAAGTTGTCGTTAACCTGGCTCCCGCCGATATCCGCAAAGAAGGCTCGGCTTACGATTTACCCATTGCTCTTTGTGTCTTACAAGCCTCCGAACAGATTACAACACAGCGCAGTCTTGAGGATTATGTGATTATGGGCGAATTGGCGCTGGATGGTACACTCAGACCAATCAAGGGTGTATTACCCATTGCCATTGAGGCCCGGAAGCGTGGCTACAAGGGTTTTGTATTACCCATTGAAAATGCCCAAGAAGCCGCTATCGTGAATAATCTGGATATAATTGGTGTGGCTAACATGCAGGATGCAGTAGAGTTTTTCGAAGGCAAAAAAGAAATTGAGCCTATGGTAAGCGACACTCGCGACCTATTCATAAGTCAAATCAATGCGTATGATGTCGATTTTTCGCACGTTCAGGGTCAGGAGAATATCAAGCGAGCCATGGAAATTGCGGCTGCCGGCGGCCATAACGTTATTATGATCGGCCCTCCAGGCGCTGGTAAGACCATGTTAGCCAAACGATTACCAAGTATCTTACCACCTTTGACCTTACAGGAAGCGCTGGAAACGACCAAGATTCATTCTGTGGCAGGGAAACTCGGTGCTCGTGCGAATCTGATTGCGACCCGACCTTACCGGTCCCCGCACCATACCATTTCTGATGCGGCCCTTGTTGGCGGAGGCAGCTTTCCCCAACCCGGCGAAATTTCCTTGGCCCATAACGGTGTTTTGTTCCTGGATGAATTACCCGAGTTTAAACGTTCGGCTTTAGAGGTTATGCGTCAGCCGCTCGAAGACCGAAAGGTAAGCATCTCCCGGGCAAAGTGGGCGGTTGAGTTTCCGGCCAGTTTTATGCTTATCGCCAGTATGAACCCTTGTCCCTGTGGTTATTATAATCACCCTGAGAAAGAGTGCGTCTGCGGGCCAGGCGTCGTACAGAAATACCTGGCGAAAATCAGCGGTCCCCTACTCGATCGAATTGATTTACACGTCGAAGTGACACCAGTTTCATTCGACCAAATGACAGCCAATCGGCCAGCCGAAACAAGTGAAGCCATTCGGGAACGGGTAATTCGGGCGCGCGAAATCCAGACAATCCGCTTTGCTGACCAGCCGGGGATTTATTCCAATGCGATGATGCCTTCGCAAATGGTAAAAGAAGTTTGCGTTATCAGCGATGCAGGGCGCGCCCTGCTCAAAACAGCTATGGAACGATTAGGTCTTTCCGCACGTGCCTATGACCGCATCCTGAAAGTTTCCCGCACCATCGCCGACTTAGCGGGTAGTGATGAGATTAAAATTGAGCATTTAGCTGAAGCCATTCAATATCGTAGTCTGGATCGGGAAAATTGGGCAGGATAACTATATAAGTTGCTATAATATAGAATTGAAAATTGCTCTTATTGCTAATTTTCTGCAAATATATAGCAACAAAATACAACATGATTCTCAAATAATATTTCAGTTTTTGAGTAATTTAAAATATAATAATTTATATAACTTACGCAATCACACCATCGCCCCAAAAGTTACCGATATAATTATTCTATAATACATAGTACAGATTAGTACAAAAATTTATTATTAATATTAAATTACTTAAAATGAATAGAAGTTCATTGTAGTATATTACAAGAGTAATATATCTAGCTATTTTTTTATTTCTACCAATTTGTAAGTATTGAAATGTAATAATTATGGCTGTATGTTTGCCCCGAAGTAAACATTAGTGCGTTTAAACGCACTAATAGGATGACTAAATAAGTACAATAATCATTTCACTATTTGTGCTTATTATATCATTTTGTGATTTACCATCAGTAAATATTATTGTCATTATACTAATCAGGCAATAATAATAAAAACAGAAACGATAATTATTTGGCAGTCAGCTTATTGAAATTTAACCTATACACAATCTGGGTCTAGAGTCTGGAATAAGGCTCTTTAACCGTTCAATCAATAAATAACGAAACCTCTTATTTGGCTAACTATTGTTTTTATGTTTGCCGAATAATGCCCGATACTACTTAAGCTGATCATTATAAACTGGTCGTTTAGGTAATTTATAGTTTGTTTAACTTTTCCAAATCAAATCTCTCAATGAAAAAAGTAATCCTGACCAGTGCAGCCTTAATCGCTCTGGCTTCAGCGACCTACGCCCAGGTCATCCAACAGGTGGGCCAGCAGCAGTTCGCCCAGCACAACCAGTTTGGTCAAAACCAGAACGGTACCATCAACCAGGTCCAGAATGCGGTTGACCCGAACCGGAGCAACTATGGCAACTACGCCATCACCTTCCAGGGTACACCCAACAACACCGGGGCTAACACCCTGGTCATCAACCAGAACGATGGTTCGCAGGGTAACCGGGCTGGTATCGGCCAGAGCGGTGGTCCTAACAACAGCGCCACCATCAACCAGAACGGGGGTATTGATGGTTTGAGCGGTGGCGCTACGTCGACCTCGGCAACCATCGGTGCACCAGGTGAAGACGGTAACTTTGCCGGTATTTCTCAAATCGGGGCTGCCAATACGGCCGCTATCAACGAGAACAACAACTCGCGCCGGAACAAAGCTGAAACTTACCAGAATGGTAATGGTAACACAGCTACGTCTAACCAGTCGAACAACTCGGTTAGTAACACAGCCCTAGTAATGCAGGGCTTCACGGGTCAGAACGTGATCGGTACAGCGGTTAACAACGCAGTCGCTCAGATCCAGCAGGGCAAAGCGGCTGCTGGTGATGTAAGTGGAGGTTCAGCCGTTCCTGAAGCGGTGGGTAGCACGGCCATGATCACCCAGACAGCCAGCAATGTAATCGCTCAGATCAACCAGGGTGGTGTCTTTACTGGCGGTGGTGCCGGTCGCGCTGATGGGGTAGATGCTCGCATCACCCAGTCAGCAGTGGGAGCTAATGCTCTTGTCCTTCAAGGAACAACCGGAGGTGAAGCTATTGGCTCGAAGGTCGTTATTACCCAGGCAGCTACCAACCAGGTAGCGATAGTTTCTCAGGGTACTGGCCTCAATGGTTCAGATAACCAGAGTACAGCTACCATCACCCAGAACGGGGCTAGTGGTGTAGCCGCCAGCATAGCTTCAATTATCCAAGGTAATGCTGGGGGGGCTTCTGACCGGGATCAGGCAACGATTACCCAGACAACGGGGGTAGCTAATGGCAACGCTTTGATTTTCCAGGGTAATGGAGTCGGTTCCTATTCGAGCGGAGACATTGCTACCATTTCTCAGAGTGGTGTAAATGTAACTGCTTTTATTAACCAGAATTCAACACTAGGTACTGGCGAAAGCAATGGGCGGGATAATAACGCTAGCATCACGCAATCCACGGGCGTGACCAATGGCCTTGCAGTGATTGCCCAAGGTGTTCCAGTGGCAGCGGGTGACATCTTACAGAACAACCGCAACACAGCGACCATCACCCAGACAGCCGGCACAGGCGGACGGGCTAAAGTACAGCAAGGTGGCCTAGGCGCTACGTTTGTCGATGCAGCGGGTGGGGCTTTTGGACTAGTGGGACTCAACGGTACGCCAGTAGCTTTGGCCGGTACGGTGTCTAATGATAACGTAGGCACTATCACCCAAACCTCGGGCGATAACCACAACGCTAACATCTTCCAGAACGGTCGTTTCAACACCGCTACGGTGACCCAGGCCAACGGTAACGCGCACCAGGCCCTAATCGTGCAAACCTCCAATTCGCAACGGGCTAGTGCGACCATTAACCAGACTTCGACGGGTACGGGTAACGCAGCTACCATCCTGCAATTCGCCGGTTCGAACGCTGACGGTCAAGGTGCGTTTGGTAACATCGCTACTATCAACCAAGTGGCTGGTTCGAACAACGTAGCCTTCGTTCAGCAAGGCATCCAGGGCGGGTCTACTTCGTCGAATGATAACATGGCAACCGTCACCCAGAACGGGTCTGGTAACTTCGCTCGGTTCCTGCAAGTGGGTAACAACAACATGGTTAACATCACCCAGAATGGTAACAATAACCAGGTGTTGAACCTAGCCGGTGATCCGGGTTCGTACGGCTCTCAGCAGGGTTACAACAACCGTCTGACGTTGGTACAGGAAGGGGGTAATGTAGGGGTAACCTTCAAATACACCCAGATCGGTAACAACAACACCCAGGTGGTTAACCAACACTTCTAGGATTAAGTACCTCAATAAAAAACTTGGTCGGCCGGTGGCTGGCCAAGTTTTTTTATTTTTAATAGCTTTACATTCGTAGTAAAGACAATCAAAGAACTATTTTATTTCAATCAATAACCTTATTTTAGCTATCGATTCGTTATACTAAAACATCCGTAAAGCTATACATGTATGAAATTATTCTTCTTTCTTAGCGCAATCGTTCTATCTGCCACCGCCCAGGCACAAAATTCAGCGGTAGTTACTCAACAGGGCAACAGCCATGAAGTGTCCGTTATTCAGAACGGCAGTAGTAATACATCGACCATTCTCCAGTCTACATCCGGAACATCTAACAAGGCCGTTATCTCACAGTCAGGAACGGGTAATACGGCAGTAATCAATCAAAACAATGCCGTAACGACTATTCAGGGCAGTGGCAATCAGACTGGGCAGTCGATAAGCGTTACTCAGGCGGGCGAGGGTACTACAGTCATTAATCAGACAGATGGTAATAATTCGATTTTGATTCAGCAGGGAAACGTATTAGTAGATTCGTTAGATAATACTCAGAAAAAACAGCCTAAAGGTTTGTTCAGATCAAGACGCAACCGGTCTAAAAACTAATCATTTCTTCTTTTTACAAAGCTGTAGAATACAAACTATATCCTCATATAATCCTAGTTATAAGTGTGATCTATACGCGGTAAAGCTTATCCATCCATACGGGTAATGGTTTTAGTTATAGGCTTATATTGCCAATTATATGCATCGATTTCGGGATTACCGCCGGATTAATTTACCAGCCATTTACTAGGGGAATACCATTTTTATCAAAGCGACTTAGTATCTTTGAAACGCTTAAATTCTACTCAAACCATGAATCGCCTTCTTGTCTTTCTGTTTTGTGCTCTTTGCATCGGCACTCAGGCGCAAACCGTTACAGCTCCGCTTGGCAATTCGGCGGATGCTTACTGGAATGTTCCGCTTACAGCCAGCCAGAAATTACAGACGGTTCTTGTGAAGAGCCAGACCGCTATTCCAGATCCATCGTCGGCTGCTAATACCGCTGTTCTTAACCAACAAGGCTTGAACAATCAGGCGGTTGTACAAACGCTGGGAGGCACATATAATCGCCTGGAAGTTAACCAGTTCAACGATAGAAACACAGCAAATGCTGTTCTGTCAGGAAATAATAACAGTCTCATTATTAATCAAATGGGCGGTGATAATAGTGCCAATGTTGGTTTATCAGGCACAAACAATCGCTTCATGATTACACAGGATGGTGGCGATCGGGTAAATATGCAGGGCTTACAGAAAGATAATACCCGACTGGAGTTGATTCAGGGTCGAGGGAATAATTCATTTACCCTGGATAATTCAACCCTGTTCACAGATCCGCTTAGTAAAGGAATTCCTAATGTACGTATCGAGCAATCAGGGGGCTCGGCAGTTACGATTCAGCAGGGTAGAGTTATTGGCAACTAAATGATGAAACTTCTGCGCTACATATTCGCGGGCTTCCTACTGGCAGTTAGCCTTACTGGTTGGGCGCAGGACCCCGACCTTCAGGGCAAGCTCGAAGAAGGGTTTATGGACGAGAATGTTCTGGTTGAAGAAGGGACTGAAACATTAATTCTAGACAACACTCGGTCTAAAATAGGCCGTGATTTTTACGATGCATTTTTTCGGTTTTATGCTGAGCTGCCTAAATCTACGGGCCCTGTTCAACCGGCAGACACTACCCAGAAAATCAAATCTAACGTTGAACTGGATATTAATGCATTCATCGTCACTATTGAAGAGTTGCCCGCTTTTGGAGTCGGTACTACTATTGTTTCTGTGTCGCTTAATGACCAACTCATCTGGCAGAATTACGTACAAATTCGTTTAGAAATTATTGAATTATATGCCATGAGTGCGGCCGAAGTGGCCAACCAGTACGTGCTTAATTACAAAGAAGTCCAGCAATCGCTCGAAAGCGAAGATCAGAAAGGAAGTGGGATATTCTGATCACTAAATGTATTGATTAAAACCAATTGTTTGCTCATTCATCAAATACCATGAAAACAGTATTACTATCCGTTTTCTTGTTAACTGGAATAACAGCTAGTCTGTCTGCGCAGAGTTTTGTCTATCACCCGGTTAGCCCCACCTTTGGTGGTAGTTCATTTAACTATTCGTGGATTCTGGGAGAAACCCAGGCGCAGGACCGGAATGTTGATCCGGCCAGTAGAAGAACATCCACTGCTACCAATACTTCAACAACCAATAGTGCACTGGATAATTTTACGCAAAGTATTCAGAATCAGATTCTACAGCGAATTACTACACAGTTGATCAATAATAAATTCGGAGAAAACGATTTAAAGCCTGGCACCTATACATTCGGCACCTATACGGTAGACATTCGTAATGGAACCGATGGCGTTGTTGTTCGGATTGTTGATGGGGCCGGTGGCGAAACTTCTGTTACAGTTCCTTATTTTTAATTCATTATTGTTTTTATAGCTAATTATATGCCTGCGGTTTTTTGCCGCTATTATTCCCATTTGTTTCTTGTACAATGAAATTAAGTTTGTCCAATGCCGTCTGGCCGGTTCTTCTGGGCGGTTTGGTAGGAGTTTTGTCGGGTTGTACAACCTTTTTCTACCAACCCACTAAAGCCCGGTCTGCCCGAGTAGGCGAAGAAACCGGAGTTACTGCCGACCTGCGAAAACTACCTACTGCTCAGCAAAAAGTAGCTGTTGCTGTGTATAAATTCCGTGATCTGACAGGCCAGTATAAATTATCGGAAGCAGGTTCCACGTTTTCAACCGCTATTACCCAGGGAACAACCAACATTCTCCTGAAAGCACTTGAGGAGAGCGGCTGGTTCGTGGCAATTGAGCGGGAAAACGTTAGTAATCTGCTCAACGAACGGAAAATTATTCGGTCCAGCGTGGCTCAGTTCAAAGAAGGTGAGAATCTTCCTCCACTGCTCTACGCAGGTGTTATTCTCGAAGGTGGCGTTGTATCCTACGATGCTAACATCGTTACGGGTGGTGGTGGCGTTGAGTATTTTGGCGCGGGTGCTTCAACCCAATATCGTCAGGATCGGGTAACCGTTTATCTGCGGGCTATTTCCACCAAATCCGGTCGGATTCTTAAGACGATTTATACGTCTAAGACTATTCTTTCGCAGACAGTTAACGCCAGTTTATTCCGGTACGTTACTTTCAAGCGGCTGCTCTCAACAGAAACGGGTCTGACCACCACCGAACCTGGTCAGATGGCGGTTACAGAAGCTATTGAGAAGTCGGTTCAGGGTCTAATTATCGAAGGAGTACGCGATGGTTTATGGGCTGCGTCGGATAAGTCGGCAGCTGAGATGAAGACGCTCATTGATGATTACGAGAAAGAAAAAACCGTGATGAGTGAAACCGATGTTTTTGGCATGCGCCGGGATCTGGATGCTCCACGGGTCAGTATTTCTCCGTATGCGGGTGGGATGCGCTACTATGGCGATTACGCGCAACATACACTGAAAGGTACTTATGGCGCTTCGTTGGATTACCATTTTACGCCTTACGTTGGTTTGCAGGCAAACGGTGCAGCTGGTATTCTGGCTAGCGAGGGCGTTTTCTCAACCAAAATCAGTTCGCTGGAAGGCAATATTATTGTCCGGCCAACTCCTTACAATAAATGGACGAGTCTGTTGTACGCAGGTGGTGGCGTGGTAGCCCGAACTGGTTCATCGGCCCTTCAGATGCAGGGAGCCCGGTATTTTCAAATGCAGGCTGGCGCTGGTGTTCAGTATTCGCCTAATAAAAATATTGGCTTCCGGTCAACGATCTCGTATAATCAACCCTTTACCGATGCTTTAGACGGTCGTGTGGCAGGGGCACGAAATGATTATTATCTACGAGGAACATTAGGGCTGGTTATCCATATTGGACGTTTCAATCGCCAACCCAAAGTTAAGTCTATTACCACTGGTCAAGCGCCTGCGCAAACGCCTGTGCCTGCGCAAACAACGCCAGTACAAGCACCTACGCCGGTGCCACCTAATAAATAACGATACATTTACGGTTCCAATACTCTAGAACTGATCTTACAATTTCCAATGAAGTACTTATTTTATCTAACCATCTTTGTTGCCGGGCTGATAGGTGTTTGGAGTTGCAACGAAGAAACATACGTTGACCCTGTTCAGCTAACCACAATACGCGGCCGCGTATTGTATAGCGTCGATCAGCAGCCCGTTCGAAATGCCCAAATAAAACTCTCGCCCAGCAGTCGTATTATCAATACTGACTCATCGGGTAATTTCCGTTTCGACAGTGTAATAGCTGGTAAGTACACCATTCAGGTTACGCTGAATAATTATGGTACACAGACGGCTACCATTGAAACGACCACGGATAATCCAGCTCCCCCAGCCGTAACGATTCTGCTGTCGAAAGATGATGTAGTGAACAGTCCGCCTACCGCGCTAACGCTGGTTTCGCCTGCCAATCTCAGCACTATGCAATCGACAACGCTGACCTTGAAATGGAAATCTTCGGACCCAAATAGGGATACGCTCACCTATGACCTCTTTTTATATAGGGCAGGAACACCCGTTTCCTCTTTTACAGGTCTGACAACGGATAGTTTGATTGTGAATCTGGATTATAATACTACTTACTCATGGCAAGTAGTTGCAAAAGATAAGGTAAGCTCTACCAATGGACCTTTATGGACATTTACGACCGGTGCACCGCCTGAGTATACGTATGTATTTGCCCGACGAGTGGGAGGGAATTACCAGATTTTTGCCGCCAACGAAACGGGCAGTTCACAGCTCACCCGCGATGGTAGTAACTGGCGGCCCATTGTTAGCCCAAATAGGCGACTTATTGCGTTCATTTCCAATATAAATACTGATCTGCACATATTCGTCATGAATATGGATGGTAGTAATCTTCATCAGGTTACAACGGTTCCGATAAATGGCGTAGACCCTAACGATTTATCCTTCTGCTGGTCACCTGATGGTACGCAGTTAGTTTACCCAAGCAATGACCGTCTGTATTCCGTTTTCTCAGATGGTACAGGCTTGCGGCTTCGGTTCCCGGCCTTCCCAGGCAGGACGCTTTCTGGTTGCGATTGGACTCCACAAGGAAATCTGATTACCTTCCGTTCTACAGGAACCAACGTTTACGACAACGAAATTGGCTCGATCAACCCAGACGGTACAGGCGGAAATTTCCTATTTTCATCTCGTGGGAGGAGACTAGGAAACCCTGTTTTCTCAATTAACGGCCGTACAATCATGTTCACGCTTGATTCCAGCGCCTTCAATAATGAGCAGGGACGTCAATTAGATTCTCGGATTCATACTCTTGACGTGGCTACTAAAACAGTGAGAATTCTAGGTAGTAGCAGTGGTACCAGTCAGGTCTCATATATTAAACCGGCCGGTACAAATGATTTGGATCCTCGGTACTCACCGAATGGCGCACAGATTATTTTTACAAATACAGATAATACAGGAAACGGTGTCCGTTACGTTTATGTTGCCGACGTAAATGGGGGTAACCGAAGGCTATTATTCACAGCTGCAGAAATGCCTTATTGGCGATAGCTACGACCATAAATGACTCATAAAGAAGCCCTGTCTGTTCGGACAGGGCTTCTTTATTTATACAAAAAATAGTTGTTGTGCACTTAAGACGAAAAACCCCGGCCACTGGACCGGCCAAAGAAACCGCTCCGACCACCCGATGGACGCACAGTGCGCGTTACACGTGAAGTGCGTACATTCTCACTCACCTGATTCGACCGGCGATATGCATCCTGATTTGCGTAAACACCTGCTCCATAACGACGTTCATCATCACGGTATTGGGGAGCTGTCGAGCGGCCAATCATATAGCCTAAGCTCCCCCATAATAGCGCGTTAGCCAGACCGTTATGATGGTGGTAGGCTGATGGGTTATGCAAATAGGTATTTGTTGACTGGTCCGACTCGACCAGGTGTTTAGCGGCTTCTACGCTGAGTGTATCCCTATGCCCATCGTAATAGCTGACAATTGCACCTGCTCGGTTCGGTGCTGCTGGCTCTTCATCAGTAATTTTGAAATTACCGGGAGATGTTTCGGTTATGTACGTACGAACACCACGATCGAAGCGGGTCTCTGTCCGTTCTTGCTCGCTTTCCTCATTGTTATTGCCACAGCTCTGAAGCAAAGCCGTGCCGTTAAGCAATGCCAAACTAAGGGTAGTACTGAGAGTAATGTCTTTTACGCGCCGAAGAACGGCATGTCGGCGAAGGGGTGTCATAGCCTTAAAAGTTGATCAGCTACTAAGCTACGATGCGTACCTCAGGCTTACAAGCAGATAAGGATGAATCGGTAACAGACTCCGATCAACGGTCGTTAGAACGGACGGAACTTGTTACCAAATAATAACGACACGCCAGCCGAAACACTCACAACACTTACCGTTCGGTTGCTACTGTATTTGGCGCTTTCCGAATGATTATTATCACTGGAAGCCATTGATGTCAGATTTTTGAATGTGAAAGCAGACTGACTATAATCGCCGTTAATATTCAGCGCGATAACACGACCCAGCCGGTAGCGTAACGTTACCCCTCCCCCATAAGCCATAGCCTCACTTTGGGAGCCGGTTGTTTTTAACGACATCTCAACAGAGCCAAAATTACCCTTCATGGCTGTATTGGGTAACACCGCCACTGCCCGGCCAGCCAATACCCGAGTATCCAATATAAAACGCCCTAACGGTATTGATACATAGGGCCCTGCCATTACCGTCATTACAGACCAGTTATCAGCTTTAGCCGTCCAGACATCTGTATTGCTGCGGTAGAGCGCATTGAGCATAGCCTCAGTATTAACCTCATTGCGATGTTGTTCACCACGAATCATTAAGCCTACCGGACCTGCAATTCGGTAGCCAGCAGCTATATTAAATGCCAAACCTCGTCCTGCCATACAAGCCTGATCATCGGTGGGTGAACAACTAGCGAATCGGCCTACGGGCATGCTGGTTCCTGCGGCCATTGAGAAGAAGCCTTTTTTATCCTGATGCGATAGGATAAATGTTTTCTGGCAAAACGACACAGTCGTCATACCGGCTGCTAATACGGTCAGGAAGAGCTTTTTCATGGCATACGGGGTTAACTACGTTCTCTAACAAGTTACTGTAGTTAGCCCCTTGTACAAATAAGATGCCATTTTTAGCCCATTAGTCTATTAAGACTGGATGATCACTCGCCTGTTGTGTAACTGAATACGTCTAATACCCTTAACAATCCTTTAATAATCAGCAAGTTATTTAGAAGATAACAACAATTAGATAAGCAACAGTTTTCATAATTTATCCGCTAGTAAACGGAGATAAACTCCATTTGTCCAGCCGAAACCATCCTGATTTGGATACTCGCCCCCACCTGTAGTTAAGGCGGCATCAACCACATTATATTTTTCCATCATCTTGCCCGTACCTCGAAATACCTTGTCATTTAAAGCAAGCCATCGGTCTCGGCCTTCATTAGCCGTTTCCGTGAATCCATAATTCAACAGTCCCTGGTAAACGATCCATTGCAACGGCGCCCAACCATTTGGCCAGTCCCATTGCTGACCCGTTTTATTCAGCGTAGTTACCCAGCCCCCTGGCTGTAAAAAATCGGCTTTCAGGCGCTCATGAACGCGTTGAGCTTGTTCAGGCGTAGCTAATTTGAAGAAAAGCGGAAAAACGCCACCCAGTGTTATCGCTCCAGTCTGCTGACCAGTTATGAAATCATAATCATGATAAAAACCGGTTTCTTCATTCCAGAATGTATGCTGAACTGCTTGCTGACGGGCTTTGATTATCTGATCTTTATCAGTCTTAAATAACGTGGTTTCCAGTCCATACAGCAGGCAGTTCAAATCGACCGGCACGATATCTGCTGTGTGAATTCGAGCCATTGTCTTCTGATCAGTAAACCAGCGGCTGCTAAAATCCCAACCCGATTCGCAGGCAGCCCGGATGTGATTATACAATACTTCAGGCACCACGCCAAGCGGTTCAGCCTCTTCCGATAACTCAATTTCCTGCCGATAGGCTTCCGGGCGGGGAGTTGGTGTGTCGTCCCAGTACCGATTTAAGGTAATACCATTAGCTAACCGTACAGCTCGTTTTACAACAAATTGGCCATCAGCTAATTTATCCTGACCGTCCATCCAGAAATTATATTCCCGGTGCAGCTGTGTAGCATACTTCGTCAGCGATGCTTTCCCGTCAAGTTCAGCCAATAAGTTCACCATTAAGGCAAAATAGGGCGGCTGTGATCGGCTCAGAAAATACGTCCGATTGCCATTCGGAATAAATCCAAACGTATCGATCAGGTAAGCGAAATTATCGAGCATGCCCCGGATCAGGTCCGCCCGGCCCGCTTCTTTCAGGCCCAGCATGGTAAAATAGCTATCCCAATAAAAAATTTCACGGAATCGCCCACCGGGTACAATATACGGATGCAACAAGGGCACCCGAGAGCTACCTTCTACCGGTGGATCAGCCTGACGAGTAAGTCGGTCCCATAATCGGTTAATATGCTCGGCGGTACTGATTGTAGTATCGCTGACATAATCGCTTGCTACTTTCTCAGGCACGATAAAATATTCGTGCACAAACGCGCTCAGGTCGAAATCGGGTTTAGTTTTTTCGATTTCGTAGAGCGCCACTAGATCAGCAGGAGCCAGTTTTGGCACACAGTCAACAAACGTTTTAGAGTCAGCGAAAACCCGACCTAGCTGTACATCATGAAACAGGGCTCCAAAAAGCTGATCGGGTGATGGAGGGAATGATGAATTTGCCAAAATTGAAAGAGAAGACGATTCAGGTAGTGTAACTGAAAAAGGGCCGTTTTGTCATTCACGAACCAGTTCAGGGGGCAAAAATGCCACAGTTAAAAGTATATAACTGCTAGAAAATCGTATGTTTATTGCCCTAAACCTATAATCACTGTATCGAATGGCTCACTGGCGTATCAAACTCTCGCTACTGCTAAATTATTTCGTCTTTGCAATTCTGCTCAATAGTGTAGGCACTGTCATTCTACAGGTTCAGAATAATTATGGCGTAACGGCCTCAGCAGCCAGTGTGCTGGAAGCGTTCAAAGACCTGACCATTGCTATTATATCGTTCGCTATAGCCTCCTATATTACCCGAATTGGCTACAAACGCGCCATGCTGTTCGCGCTGGGATTGGTCATATTGGCCTGTCTGCTTATGCCACAGGTACCGGCTTTTTGGACAACGAAACTGCTTTTCGCAGCCACCGGCGCTGGATTTGCGCTCATTAAAGTATCAGTATTTGCCACCATTGGCCTGGTCACCGACGATTCAAATGAACATGCCAGTTTCATGAATTTCCTTGAATCGTTCTTTATGGTTGGCGTATTATCAGGTTACTTTCTGTTTAGCGCTTTTGTCGATGATACCAACCTACAGTCAACTAACTGGCTTCGTGTGTATTATGTGCTAGCCGGTATTGCATTAGTGGCTTTCCTGCTGCTGTTGAGTACGCCCATCGATGAATCGAGCGTTCAGCACGAATCGACTAAGAGCTTAGCTGACGACCTGGGCAGTATGCTACGATTAGCCATTACACCCGTTGTGTTGGTATTCGTCGTTACAGCCTTCGTATACGTTTTGATGGAGCAAGGTATAATGAGTTGGTTACCAACCTTCAACAGTCAAATTCTAAAACTACCTACCTCGCTCAGTATTGAAATGGCGAGTATTCTAGCCGCTTCGACGGCTGCCGGACGATTTCTGGCGGGTGTACTCCTGAGACGATTATCTTGGTACTGGCTGCTCATGATTTGTCTGGTAGTGTCAGGAGGGCTGGTGCTACTAGCTTTACCGCTAGCTAATGGCGTCGATGGGCAGCACGTAACCGGCTGGTCTGACGCGCCTATTGCGGCTTTTGTTTTCCCTCTAATCGGCCTGTTCATTGCCCCCATTTATCCGGCCATTAACTCGGCGATTCTGAGTAGTTTACCCTTACGGCAACACGGTCCGATGGCGGGTTTAATCGTAATTTTCTCGGCCCTCGGTGGTACCACCGGCTCCATTATTACAGGTCACGTATTTGAGGCTTACGGCGGGCAGACAGCCTTTTATTTCTCACTTATCCCAATTAGTCTATTACTAATCCTGATTACAGTGTTCAGCCGAATGCAGAAGAAACTAGGCCATAGAGCTGTACAAACCATTACAATGGCAGGGCATTAATCGATTTAGCCTCACTAGGCCCTCCCTTCAGAAATTAAACAGCGGCTATTACAAACCATGTAATAACCGCTTTAAAAATTATTTCCGAAACATCTAAACTCAATATGATTACGCCATCAAGGTCAATCATCACTAGATGAACCCAATCACAAATAAATACTTTTGCTCAGTACTGAGATACCTTTATTGAAATTTTCTTAAACAATTGACAATTCTCGAATTTATACAATAAAAAATTCGAGAATTGTCAATTTAAATAGCTAAAGCAATTATTTTTAATTACATAATGACAACATCTTCAAATTCCGATTTGCCAAAGCGGCTCAATTTATCAATTAACTTCTCCCAGGTATCCTCTTCTAAGGAAGTTACATATTTCGCCACTCTATCGAGTATTTCATCAAAATTATACTCAAAGGCAATTATCATGTGATAATTGAAAATTATACTGTTTTTAGGGTAATTAGCTAGTAAGTAGTTCGGACTGCATAAAAATACATCAAAACTAACTTCATAAGGCTGGTCATTGGGCCCAATCAAAAACCTAAGTGGAAATCCAAAAATTGATGAATTTCCAGGTCTATATTCAAATAGATCCTCTACATCTGTACTATAACAGTGTTTGATAACGGCTTTCATAGAACAATCAGAATTTATGGAGTTACGTCTAAATGGCCTGAGCAACGAACAGTCACTGCTTAACCAACTTAGCTATTTTTCCTTAAAATTTGGTCATCTATTTCACATATCCTGGTCCCATTAACAATTGCCCTGACCGTTTTCCGGTATGTTTGCCGTTTTCCACAATGGGCGTTCCATTAACTAGCACCCATGAAATTCCGGTTGTATAGGCGTGAGGTTGCTCATAAGTAGCCCGATCAGCGACCGTTTTTTCGTCGAATACTACAACATCAGCAGCATAGCCGGGCCGGAGTAATCCACGGTCAGTTAACCGGAAACGCTGGGCAGGTAGCGAGGTCATGCGCCGGACGGCTTCTTCCAATGGGATAACGTGGCGTTCCCGCACATAGCGACCCAGCACGCGGGCATTGGTACCATAAGCTCTCGGATGAGGCATATCAACACCCAGTTTAGCTACACCTGCATCAGATGCTATCATCGTATTCGGGTAACGCAAAATGGTTTCGACATCGGTTTCGGACATGGTGTGGTATACCATCTGAATACGTTTCAGCTTAGCACGTTCCATCAAATCCATAACCAGATCTGCTTCTGTCTCTGCGTTATTTTTACGGCCTAATTTTTGATTAATGGCACTGATGCTCATACCATTAAACGTTGTATCAGGTTTATAGCTGGATACAACCGCATATTCATAGTTCTTACGCAAATTTTTGGCCAGCGCTTCCAGCATTTCAGACTGGATTTTAGCGCGAGTCGTCGGGTTACGGAAGCGAACTAGTACCGCCGAATCGCCATCGGCCAGCGCCCAGGACGGAATGATACTTTCTAATGAGGTGCTGGAAGCCGTATACGGATACTGGTCGACCGTTACATCCAGTCCCTCGCGCCGGGCGGCTTCTACTAGTTCAACCGTTTCGGTGCTTTTCCCCCAAAGCGGCTTACTAGCGACTTTAAAATGTGAGATCTCAACTGGAATCTTAGCTTCCCGGCTAATTAAAATAGCTTCCTCAACAGCCTGTTTAACGTTCTGCCCTTCATTGCGAATATGCGAGGCATAAACACCGCCATACCGCGCGGCCATCTTCGCCAGATTTACAATTTCAGGAGTACGAGCATAGGTGCCGGGGGTATAAATCAAGCCAGTCGATATGCCAACTGCACCGTCTTTCATAGCCTGCTCAACCAGTGCTTCCATCTCGGTTTGTTCACGAGCGGTCGGTTCGCGAAAGGCCATTTTCATTACTTTCTGCCGCACCGTATTATGGCCAATTAACGAAGCCAGATTAACCGAAATCCCCTTGATGCGAAGTGAATCAAAGTAAGGGCGTAGCTTAACGGTTGATCCTCCGCAATTTCCGGTTATTAACGTGGTAACCCCATCATAAATAAAATTGGGAGCTCCCGGCTGGTCAGGCAAGCTCTGTTCAACATGGGCATGCACGTCAATAAATCCCGGAGCCACAATCAGTCCCGTTGCATCAATGGTTTGCTTGGCATCAGCAGCAGCAATTTTTCCAACCTGAACAATTCGACCATTTTGGATAGCTATATCGGCATAGACCCAGGGGTTACCCGTTCCATCAATAACCCGACCGTTTCTGATGATAAGATCATAAGGTTGTGCATACGAAAAATAGGGAATAATCAGGCAGAAAATAAGAGTCAGGAAACGGTGATGCATGGGTTGTCGAGGAAGACGGAATGTACATTAACGTATCAATATGGACGTTTTTTGGGTTAGAACCTAATTTAGCTGCACCGCAAAAAGCGAAAACTGTGTATCCTGATACTAATTCCTATATTTGGTCTATTACCCGTATGAATTGTCTTTTCCCAGCTGATTCATCTCTGCATCCGATGAAACAACTTCTTGTTCTTTTCTTTTTGGTAAGTGGCCCATTAACTAGCTTTTGCCAATCGCCAAAGGCGATTTTTCCCGTTCCGTTAAGTCCACGGCTGGCTAATTACAAGATTGATGTAGCCCTCGATCCGATAATGAAAAAGCTGACTGGAAAAGAAACGCTCACCTGGAAAAACCCATCTCAGGACGTCATCCGAGAATTGCAGTTTCACCTGTATCTAAATGCATTTCGGAATGAACATTCGACGTTTATGAAGGAATCAGGAGGCCAGTTACGGGGCGATCAGATTGATCGAAATACAAAAGATGATCCCTATGGCTCCGTCAATATTCTGTCGATGAGACGGCGCGGCAATACATTGGATAATAACTCATCTGAACCGCTAGTTTATCAGTTTTTTCAGCCCGACGACCAGAACCGAAACGACCGAACGGTAATCCGCGTGCCACTTAGCAAACCCGTCGGACCGGGTGAAACAATTGTATTGGATATTGATTTTCAAGCGAAGCTGCCTAAGATATTTGCCCGCACCGGTTTCAGCCGCGACTTTTTTTTAGTTGGACAGTGGTTCCCGAAAATCGGTGTTTATGAACCTGCTGGCACCCGTTATGCGAAAGTTGGTCAGTGGAATTGCCACCAGTTTCATGCCCACTCTGAGTTCTACGCCGATTATGGCGTCTATGACGTAAATATCACCACGCCAAAAGACTATTGGGTAAGCGCTACAGGGCTCTTCCAGTCAGAAAAAGTCAACGTTACAACCAAAACAGTTCGCTACCACGCCGAAGATGTGGTGGATTTTGCCTGGACCGCTTCGCCCCATTTTCAGGTTATCAATGACACATGGAAACGTCCATCGGGTGGGAAGGTCAGTCTCGAACTGGTAATGCAGCCAGAACATGTGCACCAGGCTAGTCGCCATCTGGAAGCAGCCAAAGCAGCCTTAACGTATTTCGATAAGTACCTTGGCAAATACCCGTTTCCAAACCTGACTATTGTCGACCCACCCTTCCATGCACAGGGTTCATTTGGTATGGAATACCCAACGTTTATCACGGCTGGTACAGCTTCGTTTCTACCGGCCGGTGCCCGCTTTCCCGAAGTAGTTACGGTTCACGAGTTTGGGCATCAGTATTTTATGCAGTTACTGGCCACTAATGAGTTTGAAGAAGCCTGGCTTGACGAGGGCTTCAATCAGTACTACGAAGGCCGGGTTATGGATGCAACTTACGGCGCTCGATCATCGCAGGCCGATCTGCTGGGCTTCCGAATGGGCGATCTGGAAACTTCGCGGGATAGCTATGTTCATCAGGATAATCCAGCTATTGGTTCATCGTTTGGCAATACCTGGCAATTGCCCGAAGGTCAGTACGGTGTGTTAACCTATATGAAAACGGCTACCTGGATGCGTACGCTGGAAGGACTCGTAAGCCGGTCAGTGATGGACGAAATTATGCAGACATATTTCATCCGATGGCGCTTCAAACACCCGAACGGACAAAACTTTATCGACATCGTAAATGAAATCGTTCCGAAGCGGCTAGGTAGTAAATACGGGCCCGATATGAACTGGTTTTTCGAGTTGGCGCTCTACGGCGATAAGGTGATTGATTACGAACTGCTTTCGCTTAGAAATCGGCGGACAAATGGCCAGCAGCAGGCAGTAATCACTGTGCAGCGCAACGGCGATGGGCAGATGCCGGTTGATGTGCTGGTGCATTTTGAGAATGGCAAAGAGGTAATGCTATTCTGGGATGGTAAGGGCCGCCAACGTCAGTTTTCTGTCACTGAAAACGCGCGAGTTTTATGGGCGAAAGTCGACCCGAAACAGAAAATCTACATGGATACCAACTTGAATAACAACAGTCTGACGCTGGCACCCTCCTCGGCACCGGCTGCCAAGTTCGCCACGAGGTTTCTGTTCTGGATCGAGAACTGGATGCAATGGCTGGCCTGGCTGGCGTAATTCTGGCTAGTTTTTTGTAATTTCGGTAATCTAAATCGATTAGACTAATGAGTATTCAGGAAATGAAAAGCCGAATCCATCAATTGGTGGATGAAGTAAATGACGAAATTTAAAATCATCATAGATCAGCTACCAGTAGGAATCCATATTGATATATAAGTTATGACCTTCGCCGAAATAGCCGATCTCCTTACCACTCAGTTTGGCCCAGAGCTAACCGCTAATACGCAAAATCCACAACCCTTCCTTACCGTTTCTGCTAATCAGCTAGTAGCTATCTGTCAATTTCTCCGCGACGACGACCGGTTATTTTTCGATCTGTTGGCCTGCGTGACAGGTATCGATAATGGCACAACGGTTAACAATATGGAAGTCATTTATAACCTTACGTCGATTCCTTACGCGCATGATCTGATGATTAAGGTAATCGTTCCTCGAACTACCGGTAGTTCGAAATTGCCATCTCTACCCAGCATATCCCACATCTGGCGCACCGCCGACTGGCACGAGCGCGAAACTTTTGACCTAGTTGGCATTCAGTTCGACGGACACCCTGACCTACGCCGGATTCTGCTCCCTACCGATTGGGTAGGCCATCCACTCCGTTCCGATTATCGGGAACAGGAGAGTTATCACGGCATAAAAACGACCTGAGTTGCCGGCATTTTTGGCTACCTCTTGACTGTTTCTGGTTTTCGTTTGTTATTGCTTTATCTGTTCAGTCAATGAAGCAATGAAAAACCCGTACTGGTCCCTCCTATTCCTTACTTTTTACTCTTTAACAAGTTGGTGTGCTGCCCAATCTATTGATTCTGTTATTGTAACAGGACGCATTCGCAACTTGTCGGCCCGGCTTTACCGGGAATCCCCAACGGTACTAGTTAGCCGCAATAATATCCTGCAAGCCAGCCGCGAGCTAGTCCGCCCGGCTCCTCTTAATATCGATGGTACATTCCGTGTCTCACTGCCCCTTATCTATCCGCAGGAAGAAATGTACTTTACCTATGGTCGAGTGTCAACGGCGTTTCTGGCATCACCGGGTACGCTGACTATCGAGTTGAATGCTGACTCACTCTTTACGACTGCGGTGCCTTTTCGCTTCAGTGGTGTCAACGCCCAGGTAAATAGTCAGTTTGCTCGTTATAAGGCTTTTGAAGCTTCTTATCCAGATAAACTCGATAGTAAGAAATTAAGTGATCAGGTAGCCGGGTTGGGCGATGAGTCAGCTTATCGGCTAATTTCTCGCGCGTATCAGGCTCCTTTTCAGGCGTTTGCCGCTAAAGAAAAACCGTTTCCTCTCCTGGCGCGGTGGGTAACTTTTTCCAATCGGTATAACGCAGCTGCTTTTGTGTACGACAAGGCTTTTTACGAGAATGAAGACGTTGACAAAACGCTGACTGACTCGCTACGCCCGCACAATGACCGTCTCCTTACGGCGGCCCGCGCATCAGCTATGAATCGGTTTGCCAATTACGCTGTCCAACGCCTATCGACGCAGGCAGGTAACCGTACTAATGGCCTGACGATACGGGCCCTATCGATGCTGCTCGAGCGATACGGGAAGAACCTGACCGCTGAGGAACGCATCAAACTTAATGATTATGCCACCACCAATTCCGCCAAGGCATCGGACCTCAAGTTTTTCGACGGTCTGGTTAAACGGAGTCCGGATACGCTCCAGCGGCTGGTTAATTATGAAACCCTTATTCAGCGCAGCATACGTCAGTTTGATAGCTCCGCTGTAGATTACCTTGCGGCTTACTGGCTGGCCAGTTCATTACCTGGCATTACACTGGATTTCGCTCGACTTCTGTACGATTACGCCCGCCCACAGGTAAAAGACCCGCTCCTGACGCAATCGCTCGATGAACTTTATCGACTCGAAGTAAAAGACAGCACCCGCATACGGGCCGCTATGCAGACGATACGGAAAGCTGGCCGAACGGCTAATGGGCTTGAAATTTCGCCGGGTGTATTTGTTTACCGAAATGATTTGGGTAGTGGCTCAACGCTGTTCGATCTGGTCGTTAATGCTAACCGGGGTAAGGTGATTTATGTGTTGCTTACCCCCCCTTCCGACGAAGCGGGTCGTCAGGCGGCACTCGATGCGCAGCGGTTACGTACTATGTATAGTGGACGCGATCTAGCACTTGTATATATACCTATGTCCGAGAATGATAGGTCACTCTGGCCTGAATTGGCAGCTCGCTATAACCTGACCGGCGACCATCTCTTACTAGCCGATTCCCAACTTTTCAATGTGATCGATCATTTACGGCCAGATGGCGAGATTGCCGCTACGGTGATTGGTCGAACGGGTAAGATTATAAAACGAAACGCGCCCTTACCGAGCGCGTTCGACGAATTAAGAAAAGTATTGGAAAAGAATTTATAGTCCATATTGATCCAGCAAATACACCAGCGCAGCCATCGAAGCCGCACCCAGTTCGAGTTCGCGCTGACTGACGGCTTCGAAGCGATCGATGGTGGTATGATGGTAGTCAAAATACCGCTGCGAATCGGGTTTAAAACCGAATAATACCGTGCCCAACTGAGCCATTGGGCCAATGTCAGCGCCACCGCTCCCCGCGCCAATTTCGGTTAAGCCGTATGGCGCCAGAAGGGGTTTCCAGGGCATCACTTTTGCCCGCTGCTCGGGCGTACCGACAATACCGAAACCGCGTGGGGTAAAGCCGCCGTTATCCGACTCAACGGCGGCTATGTGCTTTTCATTAGCTTTTTTCGCCAGATCGGCGTATTGAATACCACCACGCAGACCGTTTTCTTCGTTCATGAACATAACCGCCCGAATCGTACGCTTTGGCTTAATACCCAAGGCTTTGAAAATCCGTAATACTTCGATTGACTGAACGCAACCCGCGCCATCATCGTGAGCTCCTTCAGCCAGATCCCACGAATCCAGGTGACCACCAACCACGATAATTTCGTCAGGCTTTTCACTTCCTTTAATCTCTCCGACTACATTGTAGGATTTCGCATCAGGCAGCGTTTCGCAATTTTGCTTGAAATAAAAAGTCACGTTCGGATTTTCAGCGAGTGATTTACTTAACAAATCAGCCCCATTGGTGCTAATAGCCGCCGTCGGAATCAACGGAACGCCGGTCGCATAACGCATCCCGCCTACGTGCGGGTTATCGTCGTGGAGATTTGTCATCGACCGGATAATGGCTCCGACAGCACCAAGTTTAGCCGCTTCGGTAGCGCCATTAGCCCGTTGCTCTACAGCTCCACCGTAGGCTTCAAACGTGTTTATTTTAGTCGGGTCCATCGGGCGATTAAAAAACACGATCTTACCTTTAACCTTATCCGGACTCATGGCCCGCAGTTCGGGAAAGCTTTTCACCTCGATAACGCCCGCTTCAATACCTTTCGGATCTGTGGCGACGGAACCACCCAGTGCGGCAATCGGTATGGTCGTTTTCTGTTTTCCAGCCCGAATAAAGGCTTCTTCTTTGGCTCCACGCACCCAGTGCGGCACCATCACATCCTGCAAAAACACTCGATCAAAACCCTGCTTCTCCATCAATTGCTTCGTCCAATCGACAGCTTTTTGCGCACCAGCCGAGCCGCTCAGGCGTGGGCCTACCTGTTTGGTCAGGTACCGCAGCCATTCGTAGGATTTCCCGTTCGACAGGATTTCGTTATAGATTTTCCGAATCATAACGGAGTCGGCATTTTGAGCGGAAACCGAGCCAATCATCAGGCTAAAAAAAAGGGTATAAACTTTTTTCATGGTTGTATAATGGTCAGGTGAGCAAGATACGCAAAAGTCAATCTGCTGATGAAGTAGCGATCAATCCTGACCTGGCTAAACTGAGCGATTTCTGTCGGGAGTGCTCGCAGAACTACTTAAGCAACCCTAGTCATGCAACGTCAACGAACGCATCATTATCTTTCAGCAGCCAGTTGTTGTCAATAATTAACAATCCGTTGAACTATTTGGCTAATGGTCCTTTTAGCAAAATTTTTTGTAATATCTTTCACCTCTGGTTTCATTTTACATTACCTATTTATTTACTTATTAACTGCTTATGAGCAACAGGTACTCACCCGTAAGCCATCCCTTCCGGTTCATCTGGATGTTTTGGCTATCCGTACTGCTCTGCACAACCAGTTTTGCGCAGAACTCCCGTTTTACTCTGAAAGGTCGTATTACTGACGCAACCGGCGCTGGGATTCCCGGCGTTACGGTGCAGGTACAGGGCACAACGACCGGCACAGCGTCCGATGCCGAGGGTAATTATTCATTTGGTACCAATCTAGCCCCTGGCTCCTACACAATTTTGTTTTCGGCTGTAGGTTATGGCACGGCGAAACAGGCTATTTCGCTCGGCAATGCCGAAACTATTATTACCGACGCTACCCTGAAAGAGGACATTGCTAATCTCGATGAAGTAGTTGTGACGGGTTCAACCATCCAGACCAGTCGTCGGGAATTGGGCAACGCCATTAGTAGCATCAAAGCGCAGGATTTGGCGCAATCCGGTTCTGCGGGTCTGCTTAACTCACTACAAGGCAAGGTACCCGGCGCGCAAATCACGCAGAATTCCGGCGATCCGGCAGGTGCACTTAGCGTCCGGTTACGGGGGATTAAGTCGTTGGCAGGTTCATCAGACCCATTGTATGTTATCGACGGGGTTATCGTGAGTAATCAGAGCGCTAACGTATCACAATTAGCGTTAGCCAGCGACATCGGAGCGGCTAACCCTGGGCAGAACCGGCTAGCGGATATTAACCCAAACGACATCGCCAGCATTAACGTAGTTAACGGAGCAGCCGCAGCCGCCCAATACGGTTCGCGGGCAGCAAACGGCGTGGTGCTGATCACGACCAAACGCGGCTCAACGGGCGCTCCGCGAATTACCGTTTCGACTAGTTTCAATGTTAACGAGTTGCGCAAAAGCGTTCCGGTTAACACGTATGGAAAGCAGTTTGGCTTTGCCAGCTTACGGTTATTTACAATTGGTACACCCACAGCCGCTCAGTTAACAGCGAACCCCGGCGTCACGCAGACGGGTATCTACCGCGACGGCACGACGAGCCAGTTAGCAACCAATCTGGTGGACGTAACCCGTTACAATTACTTCGACCAGATTTTTCGGACCGGCTACGGCACCGATAATTCGATTTCTATTTCAGGGGGACGTGATAACACGCAGTATTATTTATCAGCGAGTTACCTGAAAAACGAAGGCATTATTAAGGGCACAGATTTCACGCGTTATAACCTCCGCGCCCGCGTCGACCAGCGGCTTACGAGCTGGGCCAAACTCTCGGCAGGACTGAGCTATATCAACAGTTTTTCGAACGAGAAAGCGAATGGCAACGTGTTTTACAGTCCGATCAACGCGGTCAATATCACGAATAACATCTACGATATTACCCAGCGCGACGCAGCCGGAAACCTGAAAGCGGTAGAACCCACACGGGTTAATCCGCTCTCGACTATCGAGGATATGCGTTTTACGCAGGCCGTTAACCGCACGATTAGCGATGTGCAACTGAATCTGACACCGATTAAAGGGTTAAGTATTGACTACATTCTCGGCGTCGATACCTATTCGCAGATTGGTCAGAACTACATCCGGCCTTACCCCTACCAGGCCGAAGCCGGCTTACCCGACGCCCGCTATCCCGACGGTTTTGCCGCCACTGCCAATAACTCCGTACTGCTGCTTAACTCGGACATCAACGCCAGCTACGAGCGGACGTTTGCGCAGGATTTCAAGTTAAACGTTATCGCAGGTTTCAATTACCAGTTTAACCGGCAGGATTACACGATCGAGTCGGGCCGGGGCTTATCGCCGTTTATCGAAACCATTAACGGGGCTACCAGCACCACCGTACAAGGTCGTTATGACCTGGATCGCTACAGTCTAAGCGGTTATTTCGGGCAGGCAACGTTGGGCTATAAAAACCTGGCCTTCCTAACCGCAGCTGTTCGTCGCGACCGGTCGTCGAAATTCTCGGCTTCGGAAACCAACCAGATTTACCCAAAACTCAGCGGCTCGTTCGTTGTGTCGGACCTGGGAGCCTGGAAGAATGCAGCGTTTAACAGCGCCATCAACAGCCTGAAGCTGCGGGCGTCTTATGGCGAAGCTGGTAACCTGTCGGGCGTTGGTACCTACAGCCGGTTCTACCAGTTCAACCCGGTGCCATTCCTGGGCAAAAACACGATTGTACCGGGTACAACCCTGGCGAACCCACGCGTACGACCAGAACGGATGTCGGAAATCGAAGGTGGTCTTGATCTGTCGTTCCTCAACAATCGTCTAGGTTTGGGGGTAACGGTTTATCACCAGAAAATCAGCGATCTGGTTGTAAATCGGACGTTGGCGCCGACGACTGGTGGTACAAGTATCGTAAACAATGTGGGCACAATGGAAAACCGGGGTCTGGAGATTTCGCTGGATGTGGTACCGGTTAAGACGAAAGATTTCAATTGGGATTTCACGGTGATTTTCAACCGGAATCGCAACAAGGTTCTGTCACTCGGCACACCAGCCATTTCCATTGATAACGCGGCTGGAGCACCGGTTTATCTGCTAGAAGGCCAACCTGCTGGCGTGTTCTACGGAACCGGTTACGCCCGTAATTCTGATGGCTCGCTGTTGCTTACTAACGTGATTCCTAATCAGGCATTTCCGCAATCGGAACGGGCAGTAGGACAGGTTACTGGTGCCGTTGGGTATACGCCATCCCGCAACTCTGACGGTACGTTCAATGTCAATAACCCAACGGCCAACCTGATTATCGGTGACCCAAATCCGAAATGGACGGGGTCGTTTAACACCAATCTGTCATATCGGAAACTGGCGCTGCATGTGCTACTCGATGCTGTACAAGGCTTTTCGGTATTTAATGCTGACAAACGTACGCGTCAAGGCGTCGGTCTTGGTGATTATGCTGAACAGGAACTTCGGGGCCAAATTCCACGTGGCTACATTTTCGCGACCTATAACACGCAGGAGTGGCGGGTGGACGACGGGTCGTATGTGAAGCTGCGCGAGGTAGCTCTGAGCTATCAATTACCACAGTTCACGAAAGCGATCAATAGCCTGAACCTATCGCTGGTCGGTCGCAACCTGATTTCGTGGGATAAATACACCGGCTTCGACCCTGAAACCAATGCGGGGGGTACTACCGATCTGCTTCGGGCTGTCGATTTTGGTAATGTACCTATTCCACGCACGTATCAACTTAAACTGTCGGCAACGTTTTAACATAAGTCGTCAATCGACTTCTTATTCCATGAAAAAAATCATTTTAACTCCTCTCCTGCTGGGCCTACTATTAACGCAGAATGCCTGTAATCAGGAATATTTAAACCCCAGCGCGGTCAGTCAGCAGCAGGCAGTTAGCTCGGTTGATGGTCTGATTGCGCTGTGCAACGGCCTGCAATACCGCTATACGGGCAGTGCGTCGGTTAGTGTGCTGTATAACGCCACGGCCACCGGTGGCCTGACGACGAAGGAACTGATCGTCCTTAACGCGGGGAACGGCGACGAAGACAACCTCAGCAAAGGATTAGCGAACGTCAGTAACATCAACGGCGTAGTTCGGAACCTGTGGACAACCAGTGAGTTAGTGAAATCTAACGCTGATATTATCCTGAATAATTTAGGCGTAGTGACCGATGCTGGTACAAAAAGCGGCATTGTCGGATACTCGTCCATTTTCCGGGCGCTGGCGCTGGGCACACTGGCGGAATTTTTCGAGCAGGCTCCCATCGCTACGGGTGATAATGCACCATTCGTACCCCGCGCGCAGTTGCTGAAAGAAGCCGTTACGCAGTTGGAAACGGCAGCAACCCAAGTAGCTGCTGCGCCCGTTTCGGCCAATTTCACCCAGAGGATCGTGACGGGAATTGATATTCCTAATACGATTCAGGCGTTGATTGCCCGCTACAGTCTATTTGCAGGTGATTACGATAAAGCGCTGGCGGCAGCCGCTAAAGTTGATCTGACCAAGCGGTCGTTTTTCTCGTTTGACGATAATACCCGCAACCCAATTTTCCAGTATTCATTTGGGAATCGTAACGTCTTTGAACCAACAAATGCCGCACTGGGATTAACGGGCGAATTGGCTCCAGCGGCCAATGACAAACGGATTGCGTTCTACATTCGCCAGAACCCCACTGCTACGCAGAATTTGGGAACGGGTTTTTATACGGCTAATAATGCGCCTATCCCGGTTTATCTGCCTGGTGAAATAGTATTGATTCAGGCCGAAGCCTATGCGCGAAAAGGAGATGTTACGAATGCAATTGCTTCGTTGAACAAGGTGCTGACCAAAACGCCTGCCAGCGATGCATGGGGCGTGGGCGCTGATTTACCGGCTTATTCTGGCTCGCAAGTGGCTGCGGATGTACTGACGCAAATTTACCGCAACCGGCTGATTGAGTTGGCATATCAGGGATTTCGGCTCGAAGACAGCCGCCGGTTTAATCGGCCAGGACCTGGAGCCGCCAATGCCGAACGTAACCGGAATTTCATGCCGTATCCGCGTACCGAGCGCGATAACAATACGAGTACGCCCACCGATCCGGCGAATTAATGAGTAAATAGTATAGAGCCGGTTGGAATGGTCGGCTCTATACTATTTACGTTGCTCCCACAACTGCCGGAACCAAACCGTAAAGGTATCGGGGGCGTCTGTCATTTCAGCAGCTAACGCGTCGGGGCTAATCCATCGAACCGCGCATACTTCATCAGGATTAAACGGAATGGGGCCATCGTATCTTCCGACGAAAACATGATCTACTTCGTGTTCAGTCAACCCATTAGGCAGTAACGCTTGATACTGAAAACGAATCCAGGGTTCAAGCGAAGTTCGGAAACCCATCTCTTCATACAAGCGCTGTTCTGCCTGCGCTGCTGTATCATCAGGTTTGGACGGATGACCGCAACAGGTGTTTGACCACAAACCGGCCGAATGGTATTTGCTGAGTGCCCGTTGCTGAAGCAGGTAATCGCCCTGTTCGTTAAAAATCAAGACAGAGAACGCTCGGTGCAAATCGCCAGTCTCGTGAACCGCTAGTTTTTCAGCGATACCTAGTACCTCATCCTGCTCATTAACAAGTAATACGGTGGCAGTAGAATCAGATGGATTGGTCATAAATGGGTGAAGGTAAGACTTTGTATCTGTAAATCAGAACTGCCTACATCGACTTGTGTTCACTTAAGCCGGAAATTAGAAACCCTGAAATTACATTATAATTCATCGCTTAATGGCTGAAGGAACTCTGTTTTATATAATTGGGCCGTCGGGGTCTGGTAAGGATTCACTGCTGAACTTTGCCAGAAAGCAGATTAATGGCGAGATTCCCATTCTTTTTACGCACCGTTATATCACCCGGCCCGCAGACGCTGGTGGTGAAAATCATATTGCGCTCACACCAGCCGAATTTAGCCAACGCGAAGCTCTGGGTATGTTTGCTATGAGCTGGCAAAGTCACGACAATTCATACGGCATCGGGATTGAAATCGAGTATTGGCTACGAGCGGGAGCTCGCGTAGTGGTCAACGGCTCGCGGGAGTATTTGCCCACTGCCAGCGAGCGTTTACCAGCTATGCAGGTTATCCTGATCGATGTAAGCCCCGACGTTCTGCGTCAACGATTAACAGACCGGGGCCGGGAAACGCCCGAAGAAATCGACGCCCGCATCGAACGTAATAACCAAATACCGCCCATTCATCATCCTAATTTAACAGTACTCAACAATGACAAAGGGCTGGAAGAATCCGGCCTTCGATTTGTGGAATTGTTAACTATGTAGGCTTATTGATAAGTAAAGAATGAAGCTAAGTACATTTAATGACATGTTGATTGAGCGCATTGTTATCACACCTAATCAGTTTCTATGAAGCATTTATATTTTTTAGTACCCTTTCTAGTATTGTTTATTGGCGTACAACGGGTATTATCCCAAACAGTCCCCAGCTGCGGAGTTAGTGACCACAACTTACCAGATAGCACCATTCGGATCATGGGCCAAGCCCACCGGCTACTGGCAGATCAGAAAGCCCGCAAAGCCGCCAGTCCACTTAACATTTGTCGCATTGCCGTAGATATTGACTCTGACACATACTTAAAATTTGAAAAAGACACTAACTACATTCGGAGCTTGGTTTTAAAGCAGATTGAAACTGTTTCGCAGATTTACGAGCGTGAAATCAACACGCAACTGGTAGTTGTCCGCATTCACATCTGGAAAGATACCGACCCTGATCCCTACCGGGGTATATCCAACATTTTTACACTGCTATCTACGCTACAAACTACCTGGGATAAAGGTTTTAAAGAAGTTCCCTATGATAAAGCTACTTACCTTTTCACCAAATCGGTAGTGGGTGCTGGTGGGGTTGCCAGTGGTATATCGAGTGTCTATTCAGTATCACCTTTGTCTTATTATCCAACAATTGCTCACGAGTTTGGGCATAACTTCGGCTCGGCTCATACTCACTCCTGTTCGTGGCCAGGTGGGCCAATTGATTACTGCGCTCCCCTCGAAGGTAGTGACTGCTATTCAGGCTCTCTCGAACTGACGGCGGGCACAATTATGAGCTATTGTAAACAAGCCCCTTATAGCTTCCATCCGCTTTCTCAGGCCGTAATGACCGATCACGCAGCTAAGAATTTCATTAAATTGACCACTTCCCCTGACAAAGCTCCTGTTTTACCAACCCAGCTAACCCTACCAAACAGCCAGTTTTTGTACTGGGATGGGCAGCCACTAGCTGAGCGGTACGATGTTGAAATAAGCGAGACGACTGAGTTTACTGGGAAAGTGCTTAGTGATACCTCTGCCGTAAACGGCTACGATCTGAGTAAGTTAAAATTAGGTCAGACGTATTTTGTTCATATACGGTCTGTTAATCGATTCGGTAAATCGGATTGGTCGGCAGCGTGTCAGGTAAGCAGTTCCCAAATAGGCATAGTTCTGTCGGCTCCTACCTTGATTTCTCCTGCTTTTGACCAACGGCAAGTTCCTTATAATAACAGTAAGCAAGCGTTTTCTGTACAGCCAGTAGCCGGAGCCACTAGCTATGAGATAGAGATTACCAGTAGTGATGACGAATTATTTTCTTATAACGCTTACAAATATACCTTTACTCAACCTTCGTTTACCGCGGAGATCCGTCATACAGGCCCTATACTCTGGCGGGTTAGAGCAATAATGGGTGATCGAATAAGTCCCTGGTCATCTGTAGGCCGTTTTTTTGTCAATCCGAGTCCCTATAGTATAACAATAGGCTCAAATCTAGTGTCATCGATAATTCCTTACGCCTACTATTCATCCCTAAGTACTTTATCGTATCAGATCAGCGTAGCTACCGATTCGCTATTTACACAAACTATACACCAGAAAACGCTTCAGTCTAGTACCAGCACCACGCTGGCTGGCATGCTTGAAAATTTAAAACCAAATACTCAGTACTATCTGAAAGTTGATCAGATCAATGACGGTCAGCAACCTGGTTTTCCGAAGGGGGTTTTGTCCCAGCTAAAACAGCCTTTCAAAACGGGTGCAGCTTCCTTGTCTCCACAATGGTCTTTCATCAACAGTACCACCTATCCCACCCTGCCTCAAGGAAGCCCAAATTCGCTAGTTGCAACTACCGATGCTCTTTGGCTTACTTATTACCAGGATGGATTACTTAAAATTAACCTAGACAACCAGACGAATCAGATTGTCAGCATTAACCGCGCGAGTACTAATGGAAAAATAGGGAGTTACAACCAATATATAAGTGGTGCTAAATCTGGAGAGATCTGGCTGGCAAACGGGGTTTCTTCTTATGGAGGAGCAGCTTTTACAGCGGCCAGTCAAGCAGGTAGACTAGTAGATCAATCAGGCGAATTAGCCGAGAAATTCTTCTTTAAACCAGGCAGTTATTATTACTATTCATTTAGTGTCAACCCGCACTTATTCTATGGTAATAGCGCCATTTACGCGCCCAAAGGTGATAGCTTGAGTAAGATTTATCAGTCTCCATCTAATCAATACATCAGTCAAAAAGTTAGCCGCAACGGTTCGATCTGGATGATTCAATATGGTCAGTCCAGATCGGAATTGGTCGAATTTAATGTGTTGACAAAGGCTACACGCACGTTCACGAATGAGAATACTCCTCAGTTAAGCAAGTATTTTGGTTCTCTGGCAGTCGACGCCCTAGGCAACCTGTGGATATCGCAAACGGTTATCAATTATAATGATCCCGTTTTAGTAAAATTCGATGGGCAAACCTGGACTACTTACAGGAGTTCGGCTGTTCCGTTCGGTGCCATTTCCCAAATGATTAATGATCCGTTTGGTAATCTTTATGTCATCAATAGCTCAACTCCTCAGGCGCTGTATAAATACGACGGACAGACCTGGAAGTCTATTACAGATATACCCTATCCCAATTCTGTTGGCACAATGAGCGCCGATGGACGAGGTAATATCTGGTTTAATGGCAGCTATCAGATAATACGCTATAATCGTTGTACGGGTATGGTCACGCCGAAATTATCAGCCTCAAAAGCGACTCCCGAAGCAGGGGAGAGCGTTACACTACGAGCTGAAGGATGCACCAGCGCTGTCTGGTCGTGGAGTAATACAGGTGAAACCGTTAGTGACCAGCTGATAAAGGGCAAAAATGAATTGATTGTTAATCCCACACTTAACACCACGTATCGCGCTCGCTGCTACGATGATGGTTGCTCCGGTACCGAAACTAAGCTTTCCCTAGCCGTACAACCTAAGCTAAGTCTGGTTAAAACGAACAAAACCAGCTATTGCCCCGGCGACTCCCTGACTGTAAGCTTTAGTGTTTTGGGAAGCGTAGAATCTACTAATCAATTCACGTTACTCATTAAGTCAGGCCAGCAAACAACTCGCTATTCGACGAAGAGTAACGGATCGAAGTTATCGACGCTCTTACCATCAACCCTACAGTCTGGCTCATACGCTGTTTACGCCGAGAGTAGCCAGCCAGCGCTTCGCTCCCGCGATTCACTGCTAATTTCAGTAGCAGCCCTCCCAACGGCTGAGTTAAGCACTACTAAATCGGGCCTGCTTCCTGGCGATAGTACGCGGATTTCGGTAGCACTAACCGGCAAGGCTCCCTGGGGTTTTACGCGTTGGGATAATCTGGCGGTTCAGGCAAATAACTCGCCATACGTGGCTACCTTCGTTGCTGCCCAGCAAACAAGTCCCTACCAGCTAACTGTTCAGAATCTGAGCGACGCCAACTGTTCGACGGGAATGGTTAAGAATTCACTGACGGTTCAGGCATTGGTATTGGCCAATGAGCCCTCAACTGCCGAAGGGATTTCCGTTTACCCAAATCCAACTTCTGGTAAGCTACTGATCGAAACAACGATTCCGTTGGCAATTACTTCGTTTCAGCTTACGGACTTACAAGGCCGGGAAGTGGACCGAAAAACATTAGCATCACCTACGCGTCAGGAGGAGTGGGACATAAGCACTGCTCCGCCTGGTACCTATTTGCTTCGCATCACCACTAAAAGCGGCAAGGCATCCACCTGGAAAATAGTGAAGTTGTAGGCGTTTATCGGTTTCTGTATCTATTAGCCTTCTGCGTTTTGTAGAGCCAATAGCCATCAAAGCGGTTTTTCGAAATTAAATAGTAGTTTTCCCAACGATGAAAAATTATGGAATTGCACTCCTTTTCTGCGCACTAATCGCTGGCAGTTGTCAGCAGGCAGATCGGGGCCCATGTACGCAGCCTACCGTTACGATTAAGGCTCCACAAGAAGAGGTTACGGTATTGAAACAGTTTATCGACTCCCGTCGGATTGCGGCTAAAGCCGATGAGCGGGGTTTCTTCTACACCATCAAATCGCCGGGTTCCGGTGACAAACCAACGGCCTGTTCTAACGTAACCGTCAATTATACGGGCAAACTGACGAACGGAACTACGTTCGATAGTGCGAACGGTATTAGTTTCGGTCTGGATCAACTCATTGTTGGCTGGCAGGAAGGCATTCCGCTCATAGCGCCCGGTGGTAGCATTACACTCTACCTACCGCCCAGTCTGGCTTATGGTCCGCAGGAGCAGAACGGTATTCCGGCAAACTCCATTCTGGTCTTTACTATCGATTTGACTGAGATTAATTAGCGCCGAGGTAGGTTTCCCGCCGATGATCGCCAAATAGTAGTTGTCCGAACATCGGCGGGAAATAACCTTTATCATAACTTCACCGGCAATCCCGTTCGCGTCGATTCGTAAATCGCCTGAAAAAGCGCCACCACTTTTCGGCCGTCTTCGCCGGTTACGGAAGTTGGACGATTATTGCGAATGGCATCACTGAATTCAGCGATTTGCAAGCCGAAATAATAAACGGTCGCATCAATGGTGTTGAAAAAGGCGGTGTCTTCATCCACAAACTGAGCCAATAGCGCTTCTTCCCCCGGCACCGTCCATAAGTCATTAACGGGCGGGTCGGTAATGGTCGACATGCCTGCGATAAACAGCGCACCACCGTCAGTCTGAACGCCTACTGACGCACCGTTTTCACCGTGAACGTGCACTTTCCCGAAAATACCTGGCTTTTGGCTATTGCTGACAATGATATTACCTAGCCCCCCATTTTTAAATTTCACAATGGCCAGCGCTGTATCATCCACTTCAATGTACGGGTGGTTGAGGTTACGCCAAACTCCGTACACCTCATCAACCTCGCCCATGTACCAGAGCAGCAAATCCAGTTGGTGGGGTGACTGATTCACTAATACGCCCCCACCTTCCTGGTCCCAGGTGCCGCGCCAGGCATCGCTCTGGTAATAGGCTTCACTGCGCCAGCCGAGCATTTGTATGGTACCCAGCACAGGCTTGCCGATTTTGCCGGAATCAATCGCCTGCCGAATACGCTGGCTGGGCGCATAAAACCGACGCTGGCTAATAGTACCAAGTTGGCGGTTGTTGCGCCGGGCGGCTTCAATCATCGCGTCACAATCCTCAATCGACGAAGCCAGGGGTTTTTCTACCAGTACATGCGAACCCGCATCAAGAGCAGCTACGGTAGGTTCGCGGTGGGCGGGGTGCGTTGTGCAAACGAGACAGAGGTCTACGTTCTCCCGGTCGACCATGTCATAAATGTCGCTGTAGGCACGGATACCATATTGATTGGCAAAATCTTCTGCTTTTTGATAGGTACGTCCGTAAACAGCTACTAATTCAGCGTCGGGCGTTTGTAAAACAGCTTTGGCGTGCAGATGCGCCACTTTGCCGGGGCCAATAATGGCGATACGAATGGGGTTGGGCATTGTTATATGGCTAATTCATCAAAAAATCGGTCGAATCCCCGCAAGCGAAGACCAGCTTTTAACTTTTCATCTCGCGTCCATAGTTCACCATCTAATTCAAGCGTCAAAGCAATGTAAGCTGTATCGTTTTCATCAACTTCTTTACAGAGATGATACGTCGTAAAGAAGTTTTCGAGACTGATTAACTCTTCATTGAAGAAATGAACTTTCTGTATTACCTGGTTGAGATAGCTTAGTACATCTTCTTCTGTTGCTTTCGATTTTTCAACAATTCGCTGTCGATGTTTGAATAATTCAACAATCAGGTAGTTCGGTGTGTAAAATAGCAGCAAACTACCAAGCAGCTTTTGCCGTGTATAAGACGACTTTGTATGAATAGCAGCGAAGAGAATATTATGATCAATGATAACTTTCCTCACTGCTACTCTTTAATAAAGCGGTGTTTATTTTGCTGCCACCAAGTAGCATTGACTTCTTCCCCCAGTGTCAGAATCGAATCATCAAAATCGACCTTCTGAGCCAGTTGTTCGAGCTGTAGACGTTCGAGCAGTTCCAGCATAAATTCCGGACTAACCGCCTTTTTATCAATACTGATCACATATCGATCTGGTTGATTCTGAATACTGATGGCGTTCATATAGTATATGTATTTTTATTATTAGATACGAAAGACTGCATTGAAGCCACTTTGCCGGGGCCAATAATGGCGATACGAATGGGGTTGGGCATAATTTCGAATCCTATTCCAACCAAATGTACGAACAGGGTATCATCTACTCAAAACGTACAAAATTATGAGAAGCTGGCTGTTTGGATTATTCATTCTTGCTGCGAGTGTATCGAATTGTCATAAAGATAACGGAATCCAGATCGACCAGATTGATCTGTTATACCGCACCTGGCAGCTAACAGCGTTTACGAGAAACGACGGTAGACCCATTACCATTACTCCGCACAGTTCCTATATCCAAACCTTTCGACAAAACGGCACAATTCTTTACGGTGCCGATGGCACCTATCCCATTTGCTGCAATCCGATTCGATTTAACCGAAAAGGTAGCGTATTGGACTTATCCGACGTGACGTCTATTCCTATACCAGCCGACGTTCCCAGAGCCGACTGTAGTCTAGTCGATTGTGTTCCACCCGATACTTTCTGGCAGATTATGACTCTGACGCCCCAGGAATTAATTATCAAAAATGATCGCGGAACAGCTATTTATAAAGCTTACCCTTAAAACGGCCTTGCGTTCATGAGAAACTCATTACTTACACTAATACTACTTATAGTTTTTACTTCCTGCAAAAGTGACCAAACCATTGGCCCACCCGATTTATTGTATCGGCAATGGCGTTTGCTCCGCACCCGCGAAGTGACGAAAAACGAATGGCGAGAATGGGGTTTGAATGCTATTCATACAGTTGAATACCGCACTGATGGCACAATGATTTACAGGCAGGATGGTGTACAAATGCAGGCGGGTTGTTGCAAACCCACCAAATTCAGTCGTCAAAATATAGTACTCAACTATAGCGATTGGCAGCTTTGTTATAACGCTTTTTGCGCGACAGTAAAACGTGTAACCATCGGGCAACTCACTGATACGCAGCTTGAGTTGAATGATGGTTACACGATTAGTCAGTATGAAATGATTAACTGATTATGGTTTCAAGACAACTTTAATCAGCCCTTTCTCTTTATCATATAGCCGCCGGAACCAGTCAGCGCCTTCTTCCAATGGCACTTCAGCACTTAGAATCGCTTCGACGTTGATACGACCCGACGAAATAAGGGCCAACGCGGCCTCATATTCACCGTTGATAGCGCACGAACCCTGTAATCGCAACTGACGCGTCACTACTGCCTGCAATGGTATCTCGACAGTCGGTGCAAGGTTACCTACCAACGTAACAGTAGCGCCTTTACGAACACAGTCTATTGCCGTTTTAACGGTTGGTCCTGCCCCAACTACTTCAAATGAGACATCGGCTCCACGTCCATGCGTTAAGGCCTGCACCTGCTTCGGCACCTCACCGGATTTGGCGTTGATGATGTGCGTTGCGCCGAGTTTTTGGGCCAGCGCCAGCCGGTCATCGTCCAGGTCAATGGCGATGATAGCTCCACAGCCAGCCAGCTTTAGGGCCTGAATCACGAACAAACCGATCATGCCAGCGCCAACAACCACCGCCGAGTCATTAACCTGAATGGGCGTCAGACTTAAAGCGTGAAGCGCTACTGCAACGGGTTCAACCAGAGCAGCCTGGGTGAAACTGACATTATCAGGAACAGCGTACAGAATATGTTGCGGTACGGCGACAAACTCGGCAAAGGCTCCCTGCCGTTTGAAATCTGGCGTCGAAACACCTACCACCTCGCGTCCGTCACTAAGGTTATACTGCCCCCGACGGCTGTACCAGTCATCAAGCGCATAAACAGTAGAGTCGAATGTAACCCGGTCACCAACTTCCCATTCCTGAACATCGGAACCAACTTCAGCGATAATACCACTAGCTTCGTGGCCCATTACAATCGGCGGAATACGCCGGCCGCTGCTGCCGTCCATACCGTGAACGTCGGAGCCGCAAATGCCAACGGCCTGCACACGCACGAGCACCTCATTCGGCCGAATAGTTGGCCGGGGCAGGTCTTGCAAATCGAAATGATTGTATTCGGTAAGGACTAGGGCTTTCATATGTAATGCGGACATCTTGTCCACAGCAAGAGTGAATGACTAATACGATGGACAAGGTGCTGGAGCGCCAGTCCGGCCACGCTAGGCTTTCTGATAAATTCGAACAAACGCGTCAACGGGTACCTCCTCAAAATTACCCTGTTGCAGGTTAGGGTTCACTTCGTAAGTTACTACCTCATCTACCAAATCAAGGACCTCACCAAACAATTTGCTGGTTGCTGATGTGGTGTACTTCTTCTTAATTCGCACCAGCCGCTGGTCAGGTTCTTTACCCCAGGCAATATTATCGCCCAAAATTAAGCTGATTTTAGCCCAGTCGCCTAAAAAATATTCCTGCAACAATGGAATGATTCGATCCCGAAAAACGGTGCACAAATCGGCGTGGGTTTTAATCGTCGTCAGGTAGGCATGGCCAATCTGATGATCGCGGTCGAGCAGGCACTCTATACGCTCATTTATCGTTCGCAGTAGTTGCGCTAAGTCTACACCCTCAACCGGCTCTAAAATAGTCGGATCAGGCAATACCTCCCGAAATGAAAACCGTCGGCGCAGGGCAATATCCAGCAACGCGATGGAACGGTCGGTGGTGTTCATCGTCCCAACTATATATAAATTCGCGGGTACGCCAAATCGCTCCTGCGAATACGGTAAGGTTAACCAAAGTTCCTGTTCAGCACCTAATCGTTTGTCCGCTTCGAGCAACGTAATCAACTCTCCAAACACGCTAGCCACGTTGGCGCGGTTAATCTCGTCAATAAGCAGGTATTGAGCAGGCGCTTTTTTTAGTTTATGACTACGATTCTCCGGCGTATCGTTCAGACAATCCGCTAGTGTAGCGTACCCAGCCTTCTGAATGGCCTCCAGACAAGCTCTATAAAAAACGCCTTTGCGAATCTTATAACTAAGCTGTCCGCCAGTGGCTTCCGGCCGGATTCCCTCGACAAACTCTTCGTAGCTGTACGACGGATGAAACGTAAGCAGGCTCGCCTTACTATCCCGTAAGTAGGGCTGCAAAGCAAAGGTTTTTCCGGTTCCTGGCGGCCCAAAAAGTATCAGATTATGCGGTTGATCAGGTCGATTGGGTTCCGGTTCGTAATCAGCTTCGGACTCTTCGACGGTATGGCCATTTAAGTTTCGTTCGCCCAGCGTCGGATCATCGGCGAGCCGGATAAGATCGCTCAAAAAAGCTTCATCTTCGGCAGCCTGGTAAACATCAGGATTATGCCGGGCTGAATGCGGACCTCGTTTGACGGTTTCGACTAGCTCAGTAAGACAATCCAGCCAGCACTTTTGAATCGCTGGCTGGTACAATAGATGCGCATTAGATTGCCCGACAATTGCGGCTATATAATTGGATTTCTCGCTAATATTCGCAAAATCCAGTTCTTCGAAATCTTCTAATTGCTCCTGGCACGACTTCTTAATAGTTAACCAATATTCAGGTTCGCTTCGATGCGGTTTCACTAATCGCAAAGCCCAGAAATAATTAATATTTGCGGTAATCGCTTTTTGATCTTTGCGCACCGTAAACGCCAGCCGGGAATCACCATTAGGCAGGTTTACAACATCAATTAACTCTTTGAGCAACCCAAAAAACCGCCGAACAGCTTCAGGATGACCGATGTCCCGAATGCGTTCGAGAAGGGGTTGCTGGTAATCTACATTCACAGAATCAGGGGGATTTATCCGTTACGAATCTACGATTTTTTAGTGATTTTATCCCTCTTCTCCTCCTTTTCACTTCACCGAAAACTTGTAGACCGTAGTACTCTGGTATGTTTCACCCGGCTTCAACTCGGTCGTTGGGAACGATGGTTTATTAGGCGAGTCGGGAAAGTGTTCGGTTTCCAGGCAAAGACCATAACGCCGTTTGTAAGGCACTCCCTGGCGACCAGTTAAGGCCCCATTCAGGTGATTGGCTGTATACAATTGAACAGCGGGCTCGGTCGTGTACATTTCCATGAAACGGCCGCTGGTCGGTTCGTAGACAGTAGCGCCTAGTTTCAGTTTCTTCGATCCGTCGGCAAAGACCCAGCAATGGTCATAGCCGTGTCCGTAGCGAATCTGGACGTCGGTTGTGTCGTCGATTCGTTTACCGACAGCTATCGGTTTCGTAAAATCAAAAACGGTTCCGGCCACTGGTTTCAACTCGCCGGTTGGAATCTGCTTGCTGTCGGTTGGCAAGTAGCGATTGGCGTTAATCATTAACTCGTGATCAAGCACATCCCGTTTGACGCCTGTTAAGTTGAAATAGGTATGATTAGTCATGTTTATGACCGTAGCCTTATCCGTTGTTGCCTTATAATCAATGCGCAGCGCATTATCTTTTTGCAACGTGTAGGTTACTTCCACCGTTAGGTTTCCCGGATAACCTTCTTCCCCATCTTTCGACAGATAACTCAGTAGTAAGGCAGGCTCATTACCTTCTCTAGGCGCAGCTTTCCACAGTTGCTTATCGAAGCCCATCCGACCTCCGTGGATATGATTACCGTTGTTATTGGGAGCCAACGTATATTCTTTACCCGCCAGCGTAAATTTTGCCCCGCCAATCCGATTACCAAACCGTCCGATTATCGGTCCTAGACTGGGCGTTCCTTTCAGATAATCAGCGCCGGTAGGCAGGCCCAGCACGATATCCTCCTGCTTACCCGATCGGTCGGGGGCAGTCAGCGAAACGACGTAACCACCATAATTAGTGATTTTCGCTTCCATACCAGCCGCATTCCGCAGCGTAAACAAATCGACCTCTCGCCCGTCGGCCATAGTCCCGAACAGCGTTTTTTCAATTCCGGCTTTCTGATTAGCAACCGGTTCGTTAGCAGATGGATTCACGATAATATGGCTTAAAAAAAGCAGACTCGATAGACTCAATACAGCAAGTTTCATCCGTAAAAGGGATTAAAGTTGGGCAGATGCTGTACAGGAAAAGCAATCAGGCGGGAGATTATAACTGATAACTATCGATAAAGGATAAATAAATGGTCTATTACTAATTTTTCTACAGATCGTTAAGACGACAAACGCTTAACAGCCGTTGATAAAAAACCAGGGGTAATGTTTGGGATGAATATTGACTTAATAACAGGTTTAGTAATATTGTGTTTGGGGCCTATTAGTATCTGTCTCAATAGGTTACCATTCTTTATTATACATACACAAATCTATGTATAGCATAGCCTCGACGTTACATGCAGTTAAGAAATTTCCTCTTATTACTACCCATAAGAAATGCAGGCAAAGAAAAGTACACTTACGGCAGGCGATGTCGTCCGACTTAAATCCAATGGTCCTCAGATGACCGTAGGCCTCATTAACCGCGATGAATTAAAATGTTTTTGGGTTGATAGCGAAGAAACCGTCCGCGTATTTGAGTGGAATGGCTTCCTGCCTAACCCGATTGTTTTTGATCTGCTTGAACCATCCGATTCTCCAGTAGAATTCCCCATCCAGGCAGGTTGTCAGGTTAATCTTCGGTCGAGCCGAACACCGATCATGACCGTTAACGCGATCCGTAAGAATACCGTTTATCATCATCAGGAGGCCGAATGTATCTGGTTTACCAGTGATGAAAAGCAGCTGTGCAAGCTGATACCGGTTAAGGCGCTGATACCGTCTGCCGAGGTCGATTAACTTCCTTATCTATCTGTCATCACCTATTCTGGCTATATAAAGCAATTGCCCGACTCAGGTTTTGAATCGGGCAATTGTTGTGATTTCGATAGGGGCTTTATTCCCCTTTTCGCTGCATCTGCTGTTTGAACCCATCAAGGACGGCCAGACACTGCTGTTTTAACGTCCGTGCATACCGTCGATTTTCTTCGATTGCTTGTGTCGCATTCTTCTGAGCAGCTTTAATAGCCAGTTTATCCTGGCCTGCTGCCTCCGCGTGCATCCGTATGTAGTCCGTTTCGGTCATGGTACCCAGGTTAGCCTGAAGCGGCACTCGCCTGCCTTTGGCTTCCAGCTCAAAATTAGTCATTGTCACCCGGCACTGGTCCGGTTTCATTTCGATCACCAGTAGGTGATACACGTTTACGGAAGCGGGTTCAGCCCGTTTTCCTGCAAAGCGATAAGCCATTGGCGTCGTCGTTGGGAGCTGGCCCGTTACGGCCAGAATTCCCCGTTCCGGATCGTACTGCTGGACTACATCATTAGCGCCACGGTAAGCGGTGCTGACCCAACTCAGGGCTTGTTTGAGACCGTATCGAGTATCTACGGGCTGATCCATCACTACGGTCTGCTGAAATTGAACGGCACCTGTAGCGCTGTCGGTAGGCAGGCTAGCAGAGTCCATAACTGTCTGGCCAAAGCATGAAGCCGAGACAAGGGTAAGAACAAGAATAGATTTCATACAATAAGATTGGCTTATGGGTCCTTAAATCTATGAAAAAAGCAAATGAGCAACACAAAAACTATCTGAAAATCAGGCAATTGTTTTGCCATATTTATTACTTGGTAGTAGCCTCATATAATATCAATAAGCAAATAATTGATAATCAAACATTTATATAAATAACAAAGTAACTAGGCCCACTGTAGTGAGATAAATTCTATCAACATAAGCTTAACGATATAGTATATACGTCAAAGAAATAACTAAATGTTGGCAGGCAACATATTTTGTGCCGAATACCATTTTTCCATTAACTATATTCTTATGTTTTTACACGAAAAATATTAATCGGTTGCAATTAAGACTTTCCCTGACCTAAACTTATCTATTTTTTCAACTCAGTCGCTGTTTCTGACGATTCGTACTGACCCTACCTGCGCCCCGGACCCTGCCCTTCTATGTTTGCGCGCTTTTGTGCCCTGCAAAGGCAGTCAAACAATTAAACCTCTCGTTCGGGGCGCGGGAATTTCATTTTATGATTAAACAGTTAGTATGGGTACTGGTCTGCTTTTTGACCACGTACCGCAGTCTGGCCGCACCACCTGGTACGACCGAAGCCATCCGAATTGATCAGTTCGGATATTTCCAGAACGCCCGTAAAGTGGCGGTCATCGTTAATCCGCAGGTTGGGTCCAATGCGGATAAGCCGTTTAATGCTAGTGCTGGCCCCAATCAGTATCAGGTTCGCCGGTGGGCCGACGATGGGGTTGTATTTACGGGCACCATTCAAGCCTGGAACAACGGCGCTACCCAGGCGAATTCAGGCGACAAAGGTTGGTGGTTCGATTTTTCGAGCGTTAATACGCCGGGATCTTACTACATCTTCGATGTGGGTAATAACGTCGGTTCGTATCGCTTCGAGATCGGCGACAACGTCTACCGCGATGTGCTGAAAGCGGCCGTCCGCATGTATTACTATCAGCGGATTAACTTCGCCAAGCAGCCGCCTTTCACGGATGCGAAATGGTCTGATGGTGCCATCCTCGAAGGCCCCGGCCAGGATCGTCAGGCTACGTATTACAAGAGCAAAGGCGACATGAGCACGGCCAAAGATCTGCACGGTGGCTGGATGGACGCTGGCGACATGAATAAGTACGTGACCTTCGCTGAGGAGCCGGTAGCCCTGCTACTGGAAGCTTTTCGGTTTAATCCATCGGTGTTTGGAGATGATTTTAACATTCCCGAATCAGGGAACGGCGTTCCCGACATTCTGGACGAGGTTAAGTACGAACTTGACTTCATGCGCCGGATGCAGGATGCTACCGGAACCGGTGGGCTCTTCCTGAAAGTAGGTTTTGATACCTACCTCGGCGAGGTCACCCCGCCCAGCAGCGATCGACGACCGCGCTACTACATTCCCGAGTGTACATCAGCGACGCTGTCAGGAGCCGCGATGTTTGCCGTGGCAGGTGCGGTATTCAAGACACTTCCGGCTTTGGCCTCCGACTCGCAGGACTACATTGCTCGCGCCGAACGCGCATTTGCCCGGGCAAAAGTGACGACCGCCAACTTCTCCACGTTCGACCTCAGCTGCGATAATGGCGAGGTTGTATCAGGGGATGCTGATAAATCAGCGGCTGTTCAGCTCCAGTCGGCGGTGGTGGCGGCTATTTATCTGTTCGAAGCTACGGGCAAAGCTGAATACAAAACGTTTGTAGAGGCCCAGTATCAGAACATCGAGCCCATTAAGAACGAATGGTATGGTCCGTACCTCATGCACGTTCATACGGCTTTATTACGCTATGCAGCCAATGCCCAGGCCACTCCTTCTGTATCGGCCCGCATCCGGAGCATTAAGAGCGTTCAGAACGATGTGGTATCGATCAACGACTATAAGTCTAACCGGGATCTGTACCGGGCTTATATGCCTGATGACCAGTACCACTGGGGTAGCAACCAGGTTCGGGGCAACTCGGGCGTGGTGAACATGGACTTTGTGAATTTCAATATTAATACGTCCAACAGCGCGCTATACCGGGAAGTGGCGAACGAATACCTGCACTGGTTTCATGGTGTGAACGCTCAGGGCAAGGTCATGCTCTCGAACATGTATCAGTTTGGAGCCGATAATTCGCAGAACGAGATTTACCACACCTGGTTTGGCCACGGCACCGATTGGGATAATGCCCTGACGTCGCCTAAAGGACCGGCACCGGGTTATCTGACGGGCGGTCCGAACAACATGAACCAGTACGATGGCACGGAAGGCTACATTCGCAACGAGCCGCTCCAGAAACGGTATAAGGACTGGAACACTGGTTATCCGGAAAACTCGTGGATTTTTACCGAGGTGGCCATTTACAACCAGGCACCTTACGTTAGTCTGCTTAGCCGTCTGATGGTACCGACCACCGATCCGACCGATAAGGAACCGCCGACCACGCCGACGAATCTGGTCGCGTCGGACCTATCGCCGTATTCAGTAAAGTTGACCTGGAATGCCTCGACCGACAACCGCGGCACACCAACGTATGAGGTGTACCAAGGTGACACTAAAATCGCCGAAACGCCCCAGACGTTCTTCGATGTGACAACGCTGTCGCCAAGCAACAGTTACGTGTTTACGATAAAGGCAGTTGACTTCTCGGCCAACCGCTCGAACTCTAGCAACGCCGTGACGGTAAACACGCCAGCACCTAGTGCGAACGATTACATCATTTACGGCGACGCGCTGAAAAGCACAATTTCGGACTGGTCATGGGGTAGCACCAACAATCCCTCCAATACCGACCCAGTCAAGGTGGGCCAGCGGTCGCTGAAGGTAGACGTGGCAGCGGCATACGGGGCTTTGAGTCTGCGTAATAGCGAGGTGCTTAAGACGGCTAACTTCCCCGGTGGCGTACAATTCTGGCTGTATACAACTACGGGTAAAACCATACGGGCAATCATGAGCCAGATTGATACGGGCGAAACATCGAATTCGTACCGCATCAACGCCGAACCGAACACCTGGACGCTTGTTCGGATTCCCTGGAGTGAGTGGGGTAATCCTACTCAGATTCAGCGGCTCACGTTTGCTGACGGCTCTGGAAGTACGCAAAGTTTCATCCTTGATGATGTCCGACTGATTGCAGGCGATACGGCACCTGATACGCAGGCACCAAGTACGCCAACGAATCTGGCAGCTAGTAACGTAACGACAACCAGCTTGCGCCTGACCTGGACAGCTTCGACGGATAATGTTGGTGTAACAGCGTATCAGGTTTATCAGGGAAACACACTCCTGAACGATAACGTAACGACTACCTCGTTCGACGTGACCGGCTTAAGCTGCAATACAGCTTACAGCTTCATAGTGAAAGCGAAAGATGCCGCTGGAAACGTTTCGGCCAGTAGCAATGCGTTAAGCGTCCGGACAACCACCTGTACGACCACCGACACACAAGCGCCAACTGTACCGACGAATCTGGCCGCCAATAACGTCACCAGCAACGGCTTAACGCTAACCTGGACAGCTTCGACGGATAATGTTGGTGTAACAGCGTATCAGGTTTATCAGGGAAACACACTCCTGAACGATAACGTAACGACTACCTCGTTCGACGTGACCGGCTTAAGCTGCAATACAGCCTATAGCTTCACAGTGAAAGCGAAAGATGCCGCTGGAAACGTTTCGGCCAGTAGCAATGCGTTAAGCGTCCGGACAACCACCTGTACGACCACCGACACACAAGCGCCAACTGTACCGACGAATCTGGCCGCCAATAACGTCACCAGCAACGGTTTAACGCTAACCTGGACGGCTTCGACAGATAATGTCGGTGTAACAGCTTACGAAGTTTACCAGAATGGTACATTGCTAAACGGCAACGTTACGGGTACATCGCTGGCGGTGAGCAACCTGAGCTGCGGAACGGTGTATACCCTTACGGTGCTGGCGAAAGATGCCGCTGGTAACAAGTCCGTTCAAAGTGCGCCCGTAAGTGTGACAACATCGGCCTGTCCACCTGCTACTCCTTCTGGTAGCGATGTGATTTACGACGAAGCACTGAACAGCAACTGGCAGGAGTGGTCGTGGTCGGTTAACCGCAACTATGATAACGTAAACCCAGTTAAGGTTGGGCAGAAATCGTTGGCTGTTAATTACACCGATGGTTGGGGTGGCTGGTCGATTATCCGCAACAGCTACTTCACGGCTACTCCTCAGACAACGATTCGGTTCTGGATTTACGCCACCTCGAACAAGACGATTGGGGTGTATACCAACGCCGAAAATGAAAGCCAGCAGAGTACGGCGGTTAGCTTCGTGCCGACCCCGAACACTTGGCAGGAAGTGGTAATCACGATGGCGCAATTGGGTAATCCGGCCCGCATCAAGCGGTTGACCATTCAGAACCAGGCATCGGGAGCAGCCCAGATTTATCTGGATAACATTCGCATCGAACCATCTTTCAACCTGACGGCCAGCAATGTTACGACCACCGGCCTGCGTCTGAACTGGACAGCTTCGACCAGCAATGGCGTGACTTACGAAGTCTACCAGAACGGAACGCTGCTGAACGGTAACGTTGCGACGAATTCGCTTGATGTGACGGGTCTGACTTGCGGAACGGGGTACACGTTTATGGTATCGGCGAAAGATGCGTCGGGTACCAAAACGGACCAGAGTGTACCGCTGAGCGTGACTACGGTCGCCTGTCCGTCGCCAACCAATGGCGAGGTGATTTACGACGAGGTACTGAACACTGCCTGGCAAGAATGGTCGTGGGGTATCAACCGCAACTACGACAATACTAATCCGGTTAAGGTTGGCCAAAAAGCACTGTCTGTCATGTATAATGGCGGCTGGGGTGGCTGGTCGATTATTCGTAACGCCTATTTGAATCCGACGGCACAGACGACGATCAAGTTCTGGATTTATGCGGCCACAAACAAGACGATCGGGGTGTATACCAACGCCGAGAACGAAAGTCAGCAGAGCGCGACCTTCACGTTCAAGCCCACACCGGGTGTCTGGCAGGAAGTGGTGATCACGATGGCTCAGTTAGGTAATCCAGCCAAGATTAAACGGCTAACCATCCAGTCGCAGGATAGCGGAGACAACCAGATTTATCTGGATAATATCCGCACCGAAGCACCGGTTGCAGCCCGAGTTGCAACGACGTTAGATGAAGTGGACCCTAACGGCCAAATGACCGTCAGCCCAAATCCGACCGATGGCCCTGTGCGGGTACAGGTACTGATCAGCGAAGCCCAGAAAGGTGTGTTGACAATACTGGACCTGAAAGGCACGTCTATACTTAATCAGCCCGCGCCAGCCCAGGCTGGACTGAACGAGTACAAGCTTGACCTAAGCCAACTGACACCGGGCATGTATCTGGTGCAGTGGCAAAGCGCAACTAAACGGTTGGTTCAACGGCTGGTAGTAGCGAAGTAGTGCACATTTTACCTCGCCCCCGTCCCCTCTCCTGATTTTCAGGAGAGGGGTGAGAATTCAACAATAGCCCCTCCCCTGGTTTTCAGGGGAGGGGTTGGGGTGGGGGTAAATGCAGAAAGTCTAATCATTCGAAACAGCATAACCAACTATTCAAACATCCTTTTAGGCGCTTGACATAATTCTTCCCTAACAAAGAGTAAACCATCCATTTATTTTGAAATCGTTTCCCATAGTACATTGATGATCAACCGAAGTGCGAACAAACTATCCATTCCACCTCCCTCTTTTTTCTGAATTATGGCACTGAAATCCACCCAATTTATTCAAACCCTGCTGCTTAGCATTATTGCTGGGCAGGCTTTTTTCTACCTGATTGGCGGCACCGCCGGCCTGAAAAATGTATCAGCCAGCACGTTCATCGAACAGCGAAAAGCCATTGATATCGTCATTGGCCCTTATCTAAAAGTACTCTATCCGCTCACAGCGGTAATTTGCCTGGCGGTACTGGTTCTGTTGCGTCAGCAGGTGGGTTCATTTTTATTTATGCTTTCTACTATTGCCTTTGTGCTTATCGTTCTCGATCTGATCATTGCCATCAAGGGTAACATCCCTCTGAATCAGCAGATGCAAAGCTGGTCGTTAACCGCACCGCCCGACAACTGGGCAGCTGTGCGCGACCAGTGGATGAGCTTTATGCACTGGCGGCAGGCCTGTAGCATTACAGCCTTATTATGTGCCTTACTTGGCGTATTCAGTCGGATTTAGATAGTCATCTTTATGTGTAAAACGCACTTAACATCGTCAAAATACCAGTCTGAATACTGATTTATACCGTTGATATAATGTCCATTGCCCATTTACGGAAACATGGGTACGTTTATCGGACGTTTAGTTGGTCGTAACGGTCTATGAGACATTTCGTTTACAAACTACTGCAACAGGCGAATTTACCTGTTACCTATAGTCAATTCTGGTGGTACACCGGCATTTTCTGGGGTGTATTAGCCATCATTTCTTATGTACAAAGTACGATGGTGTGGCTGTTGAGCGGACAGCAGGTAATGCACATTTCTGAGTCGGTGCAATGGTTCATTACGTACTTACTGTGGTTAGGGTTAACTCCCTTTATTCTCTATTCGGCGCAACGCTTTTCCATCCGCCCAATGGCTGGCCCATGTGTATGGCCCAAAACCATTGCAATTCATGTATTTATAGCCTCCGCATTAGTATTACTGGTTTCGGTTATCTCATTTGAGCTGGTTCGACCTTTACACGCGCTGGAAACAGGCCGCTGGATGAGTCACAAAACCATCTGGCTCTGGTTTTTCTATTCTTACTCGTGCTATGTAGTCACCTATTTATTAGTGGTGGTTGGCTATAATATTATTTCATACACTGCTCATTACCAAGCCTTAAAAGAACAGAATCTCAAATACGAACTAAACAATGAGCAGCTAAAGACTCAGTTGACGAGCGCCCAGCTTCAGTCACTGAAGATGCAGCTTAATCCGCATTTTTTGTTCAATACCCACCACGCCATCGTGAGTCTGATGCTCCAGAACGAAAACCGTAAGGCAATCGACATGGTAACTGCTCTGAGCGATATGCTACGGGGAGTGCTGGCCCATCAGGACAAAAACTTCCTGACGTTGCGCGACGAGTTGACGCTTACCCAGCAGTATTTATCTATCCAGCAAATCCGTTTTCAGGACCGGCTCCAGATCGAATATGATATCGACCCAGCCACTGAACACTGCCCGGTTCCGCAGTTATTACTCCAGCCGTTGGTCGAGAACGCTGTTACCCACGGCGTTTCGTCTATGACCAGCGGTGCATTTATCCGTATCAGCACCAGCAAACAGGGCGATAAAATCCAGATTACTGTCTTTGACAACGGAATTGGCAAGAGCCGCTCAGAGGTTCGGCGGAACGGGCGGAGCAGTTCGGGCTTGGGTCTGAACAATACCCGGCAGCGACTTAAGCAGGCTTATGGCGAGTCCGCTCAATTTATGTTTGAGCAGCCCCCCGGCGGCAGTACACTGATTACTATGACATTTCCTTGTCAACCTGATTCTCAAACTAATACAGTACATGAAAACGTATCGCTCGCTCATTATTGATGACGAACTATTAGCCAGGGGGGTTATTCGTACCTTCTTACAGGATGATCCGTCGATTGACGTAGTTGGCGAAGCGACCAACGGGGCTGAGGCTGTTATCAGCATTATCCAGCACAAACCGGATTTGATTTTTCTGGATATTCAGATGCCCGAGATGGATGGCTTTGACGTGCTGAAAGAAATCTGGCCGCATCACCAGCCGTTTATAATTTTCACAACGGCCTACGATCAGTACGCCCTGCAAGCTTTTGAAGTCAACGCAATTGATTATTTGCTGAAACCTTTCAATGAAATACGTTTTCATCAGGCGTTAGGGCGTGCTAAGGAGCGCCTTAGCCAGCAAACACAACCGCGAATTGAAGCCTTAGTCAGTCAGTTATTAGCCGATCAGGGGGGCCAACCCAAAGGCGATTACCTACGCCGGATACTAGTTAAAGAAACAGGACGGATGTATCTGGTTAAAGCCGATGATGTCAATTACATCGATGCCGACGGCAATTATATAACGCTTCACATTGGTGCCGAACGGCATACCATATACGAGAGCTTAACCAGCCTGGAAACCCGGCTCGATCCGACTGATTTTGTGCGGATTCATCGCTCCTACATCGTTAACTTAAATTTTATTGCCTCGGTCGAAACGTATTTCAACGGTGAGTTTATCGTTCACATGAAAAACGGGCAGCAGCTAAAGTGGACGCGTAATTATCGAGATAATCTAAAGTCATTCTACGCCAAGTCAGCTTAATATAATGCTGTGGCGTCAGTTTTGAGAAACTGACGCCACAGCATTATATATGTAAAACCCATTAATCAGGGTTCTGAGAATTCGAGGTTTGCCCGGTAGAATCCTTCCGATTCGGGACTAAACTCCAAGGTAACTGCTCCGTTTGGCCTGCTAATTTCTTTCGTGTCTTTGTTGCGTAACACAATTGGCCTTGTCACTCCCCCACCCGCTGGTTTATGAATCGCTTTTACTTGGTATTTGCCAAGGGGTAAATCCTCAAGGTATTGGACGCTGACATTATCCGGTCTAAGAACGATTGGCCTACCCGGTGGACTGCCATCGATAAGCTCCAAAGGCGTAAACGTAAATTCAACCTCATTCTTCGGAATGTTCGTTTCACCTTGATACAGGCCTATGTAGCCTCCGAAATAGCCTTGAAGCGGTAGTGGTTTCTTACCGGATAAAACCCAGTCAAAATCAATCACTGGGCTATCGTTGACCGAGAAACTATCCGAATTATCCGGTTTCAGTTGTATCTGATACACCTTTCCAGCATACGCCTTGTTAAATGATGCATAAATTCGGTAAGAGCCGTAATCCATTTTAATCCGGTAATTTCCCTTCGCATCGGTATGCACAGAGGCACCATTGGAGTATGGCCCGGCGCTACTGATATAAACCAGGGCGTCTTTAATGGGCTGGTCGTGCGTATCGGTTACGGTACCAGTAACATAGCCTTTTTCTGGATTTACATTTCCATCCGGTCCATTTGGCGTGCAGGCCAGCGCACAGGCGCTCAGCAAAATAACGACAAAAGCAAGTCGCATTCTCATATAGCTTTCATCAGCAAGGTGCTTCTATACGTTACCCCAGACTGCGTAAACTCCTCAACAGCCCGTAATGTATTACCTGACTCGATTACCTCGAATTCTGTAACGCTTGTGGGTTCGTCTTTATCGACCGTCTTAAGGGTTTTCCGCGTATCATCATACGTCCAGGTTCCCCCGTCGGTGGAATTGTCGTCAGGGCATTTGGTCGCACCAAAACTGACTGAAATCTTACCGCCTGCCTGAAGAGTAACGGTATCATCTAGCTTGCATTCATCCATCAGGATGGTTAAATCAGTATCCGGTTTACCATCGCCATCCAGGTCCACGCCGGGCGTTATGGTGAATGATGCTATGCGGTATGTCTTACCAGAAACCGAGATACCAAGCGGATTTGGATCAGCATTTTTTTTGCAGGATGTGGCAAACAACAACAGGCCAAGTGCCAGACTAGATAGCGGACGCGTTAGTGAATTTTTCATGTATAGAATTAAAAAAGAGGAAGAAACACACAGGCCCTCATCGGCCTGATTCATTGAGCAAATAGAGTCAGAATTAACCTACTCCACGACAGCCATTATTTGAGGTGACAACCTGATTATGTAAACCGGTTTATCGCCCGGTTAAAAATGATTAATCCAAAAAGATGTAGATCTCAGAAGTCTATAGGATTAATAAGTAGGTAAATCCCATCTACAAATAGTATTTATAAGTCGCTCATTATCCGCAAACTGGTTAATTAGTGAGTAGAATTATGTTTTCTAAAATAATTTTTCGGTAATTTCTTTTGTCTAAAAATCATTATCAGTTACATTCGCCTATCAATTAGGAATCGTAAAGATTTCTTACTGGTGTGGATAGAACCGAAAAGCAGACCAACCCTGTTAGTCTGCTTTTTATTTTGGCTGTACGCTACATTTTTTCCCTCCGTAGAAAATTAACTCCCAACAACTTCGACCCTGCACAGACAGGAGTTTACGTTGTCTTTCCGCTTTTCATCGTAAAGATTTATAGCTCATGCAGATAATCATTACCGGTGGAGCTGGTTTCCTGGGTCAACGGCTGGCAAAAGCGCTGCTGACCAGTTCGCTGATCTTTGACGAATTACTACTAATCGATATCGTATTACCTCCCAGCCCTGGTCAGGATAACCGAGTGCTTTGCCAACAGATGGATCTTTCGGAGCCTGGTGCCGCCCGGTCCATTATTACGGCTAAAACTGGCGTCGTTTTTCACCTGGCAGCCATAGTAAGCAGTCATGCTGAGAGCGACTTTGACCTAGGCTGGCACGTTAATCTCGATATAACCCGGCAATTGCTGGAAGCTTGCCGTCATCAGCATTCGGGTATCCGGTTTGTATTTGCCAGTTCACTGGCTGTATACGGCGGCCAATTACCGGCGATAGTTACTGATACGACTGCCGTTACTCCGCACTCATCATACGGTGCTCAAAAAGCCATCGGTGATTTGCTGGTTAATGATTATACCCGAAAAAACTTCGTCGACGGTCGGGTACTTCGCCTACCAACCGTCTGTGTCCGCCCCGGCCGCCCGAACCGAGCGGCATCTTCGTTTGTAAGCAGCATTATTCGAGAGCCGGTCAATAATGAGTCAGCCATCTGTCCTGTATCACCGGAACTTATGGTCTGGGTAGCAAGTCCAGATACCATCATTCAAAATATCATCCGGGGCGCCACACTGGACGGAGCTGCTTTCGGGGACTGGCGCACCGTGAACTTACCAGGCATTGGTGTTACTGTGCATCAAATGCTCGATTCACTAGAGCGAATAGCAGGTAAAGCGACGGTAAATCTGGTCGAATTCCAGCCTGATCCGGCTATTAATACGATCGTCAGCAGTTGGCCCGGCGCTGTAGATAATACCAGAGCGCTACAGCTTGGCTTTCAGGTCGACAGTCATTTTGATGATTTTATCAGGCAATTCATAATGACCAACAAGGCGTAGGAAACAATAAAGCTCCGTCATAAAAGCGGAGCTTTTATTATTCGGAAGTTTTCAGACTTTAACCGCTGATTTTTTCGGACCGGGTTGCGGATTCGGATAGTCTTCGCTAACAGTCAGTTCACTTTGCACTTTAGCCATTTCCTTAAGAATACCGATCGCAGCCTGAGCATCCCGGCGGGTAAACTCACGAGCTCCACTCAATTTGCTGCTTAAATAACTTTCTGGTTTCTTGTTACCCGGCCACATGCGTCGGGCTAATTCACTACGATTAATAGTCCTGTCAGAAAGTAAAAACGCCTTAATATCCATACACCAAGAGGATGAAATTAAACAAACCCATACACGGGTATAACAATTACGGGGCGTGCGGATAGTTCTTTGAGGGTGTGTGGATAAATTCCATATACAGTTTATACTAACAATCTTACGAAAAAGTTGTGTATCTGGATGTGTTACTAGTAAAAAAAAATGCATCATATAGCTATTTAGCAGAATAACCACCACAAGCCAATAACGTTTGTGTGACATTTAATTCTTACCATATAGTAAGCAAACCATTGTCTAATATCTAATATTGCCAATAACAGCTTTATACCCTAAACATAAACAGCTGACAATCAAGTAAAAAAATAAAAAAGCAGACTAACAAAGTCAGTCTGCTTTCCGATTCTATCCACACCATAAGAGTGCCGCTAAGCCCTCTTTGATCCGCGAATATACCAACAAACTGATACTATCCACATACTGTTGTTAGCATATGATCTATAGTATGGGTTATAGCCGCCAGTTAGTTATTGACTCATATCAGCCAATGGCAATACTTAGCCCGTTGATTGTATAGACCTCGCTCAACGGTTACCTTGCGACCTTCAACTTCATTCCTCGATGAACTACTTAACAACTAACATTCTTCTGGTTTCACTGTGGATTACGGTAGGGATACTCAACCAAACGTACGGCTGGAATCGGCCGACGCACATGGTGACAGGCGCTATTGCTTACCGCGAATTACAAACAACCTCCCCGCAGTTAGCAACCCGCATCGCGGCAATTCTGCGACAACATCCCGATTATAAACAACGGTGGGCGAATAAGATCGCTGACCCTACGCTGTCGGAGGACGATCGCAATCAATATCTGTTTATGCTGGCTGCTCGTTGGCCAGATGATGTTCGGGGCACGGCCTATGATCACCAAACCTGGCACTACATCAACTATGTTTATGCACCCGAACAGGGGATAGCCCGCACCGACACCTCATTAGCTACCGGCGAGACTATTCTGCAAGCCTTTGAGCAAAACAGGCAGGTTCTACGCAGCAACGCGCCCGACAGTGCCAAAGCGATTGCCCTATGCTGGATTTTTCACCTAACCGGCGACGTTCACATGCCACTGCACACGACTGCCCTGATCGATAAGCAATTTCCGGAAGGAGACCGGGGTGGTAATCTGTTTAAGATTAAAGTAATGATGAGCGATCAGACGATTAATCTGCACTCGTTCTGGGATGGAATGCTACTCGGCTCCGATGATTATCAGTCCGTTCGGAATCTAGCCGTTCAGATTCGCCAGGTGGTTAATCGAACACAGTTACCACAGTTGGGTAAGCTGGATATTACAAGTTGGTCGAAAGAGAGTTTTCAGTTGGCGCAGGATAACGCCTATCGCAGCAATACACTCCAGCCCGGCACGGATCAGGACGGCGCAGTTCTGCCTCCCGATTATGTGGCGACGGTAAAGCCCATTGCTCAGCGTCAGGTGGCGCTGGCGGGTTACCGGTTAGCCGATGAATTAGCCGCTGATCTGGGCAACTAGTGTTATTACTAAGCCTATTTGCTTATGACGTTGGCAGAAGCGCTCGAAAACTATTTAACCGGCTGAAAGTTTCTTCTGCAAACAACTTGATAAACTGACATGGACAAGAAGGTAACTACAGCGCTGGGGATTGCCCTGGGCGCTTCTCTGGTAGCAGGCGCTGGTTTTGGCATCTATAAATTCATAAAAAGCAAATACGGTAATAAGGCTGATAATAGCTCAGTGAGTGCCAGCGATGGGCATAAGAGCAATCTGTTCGGCGGTTATATTGGTAATGGGCTCATCAAAAGTAATAGCCTATATGGTGGGCAATCTACAGGTAATGACCTCATCGGAGGAGGGTTGTATAAAGGCACTAGTCTAGCAATTTAATCTATTTGGATAGGACAAAGGGGTAAGATCATAGGGTAAATCTGTTTGATACTCTATGCCCTTACCCCTTTGCCGTATGCTCTTAATAAGTCGCTCGTCCTCCTGATAGGTCGAACGTGAAACCAGTGGTAAAGCTGTTTTTGGGCGACACAATGTAGGCTACCAGGTTAGCCGCTTCATCGAGCGAACCGCAACGTTTCATCGGAATTTTATCGGTCATGTACGTTACCTGTGCGTCGGGCATAGCATCGACTAACGGAGTTCGAATCACTGCCGGAGCCAGCGCATTAACCGTAATCCCGGTTTCAGCGTATTCCTTTCCCTGCACTTTGGTCATCCCGATCAGAGCCGCTTTTGAAGCTGAATAGGCCAGCATACCCGCGTTTCCCTCTTTACCTGCAATGGACGCAATGTGCAGAATCCGACCATAACTCCGGGTTAACATGATCGGGATAACAGCTTTTGACGTGTAGAAACTGCTCATAAAATTGACGTCGAACACCTTTTGCAGATTCTCCGTACTAACTTCATGGCTCCGAACATTGGTAATCCCCGTAATACCTACGCAATTGACCAATATATCAATCTGCCCTAGTTGGTCATTAACTTTCCCAACGGCCTGCGCCACCTGGGTCTCATCGGTAACATCAAGTCCAATAAGCAGGGATTTTTCGCCAGCAGTACCGAACTCCTGTTGCAGACCGGATTCGTTATAATCAAACAAGGCAACGGTTCCTCCTTCGGCCAGTAGTTTGTAAGCGATGGCCTTCCCGATGCCTGATGCAGCTCCGGTAACAATGGCAACCTGTCCACTAAATTCTCCCATATTTCGTGTTGGTAAAGTAGTCTATACCCATTGTTCACAGCCGGATAGGTAGAGTAGATAAGGCTATGAATGATCTTGAGGAAAGGTATTTTTTGGCGTAAATCTACTGACGGATTTATTCCTAAAAATTAGCTAAAAAGAATGTCGCAAATGCCCCCTCATGTTGCCCTTTTCACCCCCTATCTGAGTCAATAAAGGGACGTAAATTTGTCATGTTCAATCAGTTAAACAACAAAGAACATGGCACAAAATCATTCTGCAAACGCAAAACCTACGACCATGAAAAAGACAAACATCACCTACTGGATATTGACAGGTCTATTCGCATTCGTTATGCTGGGTTCCGCCATTCCTGATATTATGGTCGTGCCGATGGCCGTGCAGGGATTCAAGGAAATGGGTTACCCCGCTTACCTGATTCCCTTTCTCGGTTGGGCGAAATTACTCGGCGTGGTGGCCATATTGGTTCCGGGCTTTTCCCGCATCAAGGAGTGGGCTTATGCCGGTCTGGTTTTCGACTTGCTGGGCGCTACGTATTCCGTCGCGAACAGCGGTAAAACTATCGCGGATTGGTCGCCGATGCTGGTATTTCTGGCGCTGGGTGCGGGCTCGTATATTTTCTACCACAAACGCCTGAAAGCAATGACCTCACAAAAGTCGACAAATCCTCATCGCGACTCTCCGGTAAGCGGTTCACTGTCAGTAGTTGCTTAAAAAACTGCTGAATACACTTTTCTAAAAAATGCCCCTAGTCAGTCGCTGACCAGGGGCATTTTGCTTACTTAATTCAACTCCACCATAGCCTTAATCACGCCGTTGGCTGGATCGAGCCAGCTCGCAAACGTGTCACGCACCTGCTCAAATGCAACTCGATGGGTAATGTATGTTTTGGGATCAACCAGCCCTTTTTTCATACTGGTAATCACATGCTCAAAATCCTGACGGGTTGCATTTCGGCTGCTCATCAGGGTCGCTTCCCGTTTATGAAATTCGGGATGACTGACCGAAATATCGCCTTTCTGAAGACCAACTAGCACGTAGCGAGCACCGTGAGCCATGTACTGAAAACTATTGTTAATAGCTTTCAAACTGCCGGTCGCATCAATGACTACTGTCGGCATGTCGCCGTTAGTAATCGTCCGGAGTTGTTCCATTACATCGGAGTCAAGCGCATTGATGGTGTAAGGCACCTTCAGTTTCTCCCGGCAAAACGTCAGTCGATCAGCGTTGATATCCAGGGCGATAACATTGCCACCAGCAATACGGGCAAACTCCATAACGCCCAGCCCAATTGGTCCAGCGCCCACCACCAGCACAAACTCGCCTGGTTGGACACCCGCCCGCCGAACGCCGTGAGCCCCAATAGCCAGCGGTTCGACTAAGGCCAGCTCGTCGAGGCTTAGGCCGTCACCATGTACCAGCGAATAGGAAGGTACCGATAGGTATTCGACCATACCGCCGTCGATATGCACCCCACTCACCTGGAGGTTAACGCAACAATTGGTCTTACCTGCTCGGCAGGCAATGCAGGTACCGCAATTGAAATACGGGATGAAGGTAACAACTTCACCCGGCGTAAAATCAGGCGCACCGTCGGCTTCCACCAGTTCGCCCGCCAGCTCATGGCCTAGAATACGCGGGTAGTTAAAGAATGGCTGCGTACCTTCAAAAGCGTGCAAATCGGTTCCGCAGATACCAATCCGCTTAATCTGAATAATGGCCCGGCCGGGTGCTGCCGCAGGTTTAACGTCCTGCTGATAATCAAACTGGCCGGGGGTGGTGCATACTAGGGTTTTCATCACTATTTTGCTCAATACGTTGAGTAAAATTAGTTAATATGTTGAGCAAACTAATAGACTCATTTATGTGAAGTTGGCGGCTATGACTAACAGAACCTAGTCATGTATTGACTAACGTGATCGGTACGGGTTTACCAAAACTTTCGCGCAGTGCGACCCGGGCTGCATGGTAGCCGCACATACCGTGAACACCACCGCCCGGCGGGGTCGCCGACGAACAGATAAACATGCCTGGTTCTGATAGTTGATAAGGCGACAAGCCGATCACCGGGCGGGTGTACAGTTGCCAGATATCAAGGATTCCCCCGTTGATATCGCCCCCAACATAGTTCGGATTCCAAGCCTCAACCTGCGCCGTGTTCATTGTATGACGCGCCAGAATCCGGTCGCGGAAACCGGGGGCAAACCGTTCAACCTGGCGTTCGATGGCGTCGGTTCGGTCGAGCGTTGAACCGTTAGGTACGTGACAATACGCCCAGGCTGTATGCTTGCCCGCCGGAGCGCGGGTTGGGTCGAACAGGCTTTGTTGAGCCAGCAAAACAAACGGCCGATCGGGATGCTGACCGTCGTAAGTTTGTTGTTCGGCCTGAACAATTTCTTCGAGCGTTCCACCCAAGTGAACCGTTCCGGCCCGTTGACAGTCAGGAGCCGTAAAGGGAATCGGACCATCGAGCGCCCAGTCAATTTTGAAGATACCCGGTCCGTACCGGTAATGTTCCAGTTGTTTTCGGTAAAGCTGGTTCGATAGGCCAGTTGATAATCGATCGCCAAGAATGGTCAGCAGTTGTTTCGGCGTTAAATCAAATAGCACCACCCGCGACTTTGGCAGATCGGCTAGTGAGCGAACCCGCCGATCCACTTCGATTTCGCCACCGAGCGTTTTGAAGTAGGAAGCCAGTGCGTTGGCAATGGACTGCGCTCCGCCTTTGGGCATCGGCCAGCCGCGTTGGTGCCCTATCGCCATCAATACCAGCGCAATTGCGGAGGTGGTTAGATTGGTAAGTGGCTGAATGGCGTGCGCAGCCATACCCGCCCATAACCCTCTTAGCTCGGTGGTCTTAAACCGATTCGCTAATGTCGTAGCCGGAAGCAGCGCATCCAGGCCAAATTGTGCCATATCAAGCGGATGATTCGGAAAGCGCAACGGGCCTAACAGATCAACCGCCAGCGTGGGCCAATGCCGCACTACGGAGTCAAATAATTTATGATAAGCGGCTTCGTCGACGCCCAACGTCCGGGCGGTTTCGGCCACCGAACCAACAAGCGTGGCCACCATACCGCTATCGAAAGGGTGTGCGGCTGCTACGGGCGGATAAATAAATTCAAGACCGTGATCGGCTAAGGGCAGTTGCTGAAATAGCGGTGAACCAGCCGCGAGCGGGTGAATAGCGGAACCCATATCATGCACAAAACCAGGCAACGTCAGTTCAGCCGAACGGGTCCCCCCACCGATAACTGGCTGAGCTTCCAGCACAATTACCGACAGACCCGCCTGAGCCAGTACGATAGCCGCACTCAGCCCGTTCGGGCCAGAACCCACTACGACCGCATCGTATGATTGTTTATCCATGAATATCGCCTGTTTACCGCCAGTTTTCGGGTCGATTCAATACCCGTCCGTCGGGTTTAATTTGCCAGGCGGTAATCGGGTTAAAATGGTAACTGCCGGTATCCACCCCGCGTGCATCGATCAGTTGAGCAAAGGTCGGCTGAACATAACCTGTTTCATCAGTAACGCGGCTCATAATTTCCGTTTCGGCACCGTTCCAGCGCCAAAGATACCGAAACCGGACGTGTGCTTTATCTAATATTGGCTCCTGTAATTCAGCCAGTTGCCAATTCTTACCAGAATCGGTACTGACTTCCACCTGAACCACCTTACCTCGACCGCTCCAAGCTAGTCCCCGAATTTCGATCCAGCCCCGATCTACCTGCGCCGGATAAGCCGGAAATGTAATGATCGACCGGGCGTCGATGTCGAAACTAAATTGGCGTATTTTACCGCCTTTAATGACTTCCGTGTATTTCGACGTTTCTTCACGCGTTTGCCAGGGAGCATCGCCAAGTTCGAGCCGACGTAGCCATTTTACGCTTGTGTTCCCTTCCCAGCCGGGCAGAAATAATCGTACAGGATAACCCTGTTCCGGCCGGAGCGCTTCACCGTTTTGTGCGTAAGCAATGATGGCATCGTCCCAGCCTTTACGCACCGGAATACTCCGGGTCATCAGTGCAGCATCGCCCCCTTCGGCCAAAAACCAGCTAGCGGCCGGTTTTACACCCACCTCCCGGAATAAGGTAGATAATCGAACGCCCGTCCATTCGCTTTGGCTTGTCAGTCCGCAGATTTCTTGAGGTGTCATGGTTTCTTTGCCTGTCCGGAAATTACCCGAACATTCCAGAAACGCAATCCGCGATACTGACGGAAACCGCTTCAAATCGGCGAGTGAAAAAACGGTTGGGTGATCCACTAGCCCATGAATAGTCAATTCGTATTTCGCCGGGTCGAGGGCGGGTACACCGTTATGGTGCCGTTCAAAGTGCAGATCCGATGGGGTAATGGTCCCGTGTAAATCCTGTAACGGCGTTCGGGATGAAATATCCGACGGTTTCTTCACCACTTTCTCAAACGACGACCGCGTTCCGACTTCGCCCGGTGGTACGCCCATGCGTTTGGTCGGGTCGTCTGCTCGCTCGGGAATACCGATCTGCACGCCCTTAGCGAATGAAGTTTGCACTAAGGCTACCGCTATGGTAGCGGCCCCGCCTAGTAAGGTTCGTCGGCTAAGCTTTCTAGATTTATCAGGTTGATTTTCTGATTCACTCATAATCAGTGTATTTCCGGGCCACCGCGCCGGTTATCGGGCACAAACCGGGGTTGCGCAGGCATACGTACCGCTGGCAGTGTTTGCGCATTCAGCGTGGCATTTTCGTCAATGATTTTATTAGCGTTGAGTAAATAAGCCGTTAAGGCATACACCTCCTCGTTGGTAAGCGAACCCGGTTCGGAAAACGGCATGGCTCGCCGGATATAATCGAAAACGGTGGTGGCGTAGGGCCAGTAATTACCAATAACCGATGTCGACCGTTTACCCGGTGTAGATGTTGTTGTGACTAATGCGCCCCCAGTTCCGCCCGTTCCACCTACGCCATGACAGGCCGTGCACTTACTCGCAAAGATCGTCTGCCCCTTCGTCACTGTCCCTGAACCAGCCGGCAGCCCTGCACCGTCGGGTCGTACGTCAATATCAAGTGCGGCAATATGAGCTGTCGTGGCTGGTTTCCCGAAACCAAATCGTTCGGGCACCAGTGTATCGCGACGTACAGGATTTTCCATCGACCTGATTTCAGTCATAAACGGTCTGTGCGGACCAGTTACCCAGCCGCACAGACCGATACAAAGGGAGGATAGGAATATCGGTAATTTATTCATACGTACCCGCTTTGAGCGTACTTTCCGACAACGCGTATTTCCGGTTCGCCCGGTCCAGCACCACGTAAATCGAGTCTTTGGCCTCGTTGATACCCGTCAGGATTACCCGGTTGCCATCGGTGGTTTGGTAGTTAAGCACCATCCGGGCTCGTTTTGCTGGTTTCGACTCAGCTTTAATGCCTTTGGTACGCCGGGTCGAGCGAGCAATCGGATCTATTTTCGGGTCCTCAGGACCTATGTTAGCCAGCGCAGCTTTTGGTATCCAGTTATCGGCCACCGGCTCGTCGTTTTCGGCTGCTTTTTCAGCACGACGTGCTTCCCGGCCTGATCGGTTACGCACTTTGATAGCGTCTGTTGCGGCAAAATCACGGTTATTCGCTAGAAATTCGCGATTTTCCGCATTGCGGGCACCCCGGTTTTTATCCTGCAAATACAGCACGTGATTTTTGGTATCGGCTTCGTAATAGAACACCCGCTGGCCACCGGCTACACCCGTTAATTCGAACGTCCGGTTAATGTCGCGCATGGGTGCTCCACCGCCATTCGAGAGATCTAGTTCAACGGGTTTCGCGGTTTTGAAAGTCAACGTAGTCCAATTCTCGAAGGTGGCTTCCTGCCAGCGCACGGTATCCAGCGGTGAGTACGGCAGCGTTTTCCCGTTAAGCTTAAACTCCGATACGTTATAGTTACCACGTAATTCTTTGATACCCTTCTGCGCCGGTTGTTTGTAGGGGTCATACACAAAATTGACGTATTGTAGCCAGTAGAGCAACACCAGGAAAATGCCAATCGTGGCCGTTTTTAAGCCAATGCGTACGTACTGCTGCCAGCCTGTTAGCTTCGGGTAGAAATAGTGGGGAACAGTAAGACGCTCCCGAATCAGCAGGTTGTATATGTTTTTGATATAGTATACCAGTAGGAAACCCGCCAGTAGCACGAAGTAAGAACTGTAGCCGTGTACGCCACCATCGTACGCAAAATTGACGTAGACGATATCTGCCAGCGCGCCAAACAGCAGCACCGCCCCCCAGAAAGTCGTTACCCTGAAAAACAGTAGCGCCCCCGCCAGCACTTCTACTACCCCCGTAAACACCTCGTACCAGGGCACAATGCCAATCGAAAGCCAATAGATTTTCTGCGCCGTAAGGTCGCCAAAGTTCGTATTCAGCACACCCAGTGACGGATACGGTAACTGAGTGGGCATCAGCTTGGTAAACCCAAACCCAATGATTCCAATACCCGCCCGATACCGCACAATGACCCGCAGCCAGTAGTAAAGTAGGTTATAGTCGCGGGGCTCCTTCCGACGAAGGCGAACTACGGCAGTCCAGATCAGGCCAATGACCGTTGCAAAAAGTAGGGTGATGATCCAGGTAGCATAACCGTTCAGCGTGCTGCCAAACAGTTTATTACCGAAAATGGTAAGCCCCGATCCGAAACGGGCTACATCGTAAAGATCGCGGTAATGCAGATGCAGCCAGTCCAGGGCAATGACCTCTTTATACCACGCTATATTATTCGGCAGCGCCATGCTGACAAAAAAGACAAACGCGATACGGAACAGAATCTTCTGTTCTTCTGTCCAGGCTGGATGCTGCGCTGCGGTGGCCGATTTAACAGTCCTATTGTCTTGTGAGTCAGCCTGTTGCGAACCAATATCAACCAGTTCTTCAGGGGAAACCAGACCTAAATCCGTACGTTCGGGAGAAATATTAGGGATTGCCATGATTCAGAGGAGGTTAGAGTTTGAGGGCTCCGCGCCGACCGGCTTTTGCCGCTTCATTAACGAGGTATTTTTTGTCTATTTTATCCAGCACTGCATAAATCGAATCGCGTTGAGTGCCATCAACACCCGACAGGATAATCCGTCCGCTACCTGCTTTCTTGTATGTTAATTGCAGCGTTTCGGCAGGCTGAGCCGGATTGGCATTTTTCAGCGTCAGTAAGTGCCGGGTTGAATCAACCGTGTAGCGGTAGTACTGCCGACCTTGGGAGCCAGCGAGTTCATAATCCCGTTCATTATCTGTATTCTGAAGCTCTTCCGTATCGCGGGTTAGCAGCGTTACGGGTCGGTTCGATTTGATGCTGATGGTATTCCATTTCTCGAACACCACGTCCTGCCAGCGAATAGGATCATGTTTAGCGTAAGGCAGTGTTTTACCACCAACTCGAAATTCGCTGACATTATAAAGACCAGCCGCGCCCGGTAAGCCCGGCGTTTGCGGAAACCGAACCGGTCCTTTACGGTAAGCCGCGTAGGTACTGTAGCCATAAAGCACAACGGCAAAGACTACAAACCCAACTTTAAGCGCCAGCCGACCGTACTGCTGCCACTGTTCTGAAAAAACCGGATGAAACCGATTCGGTGCAGCTGGCAATTCGAGCGAAAGCAGTCGGAAAAGCCGGATAGCATCAAAAGAAAACAGCACTAGCGCGAACGTAAGCAGTAACCCGCTGTACACGTATTCGCCACCTTCGTAAGCCAGGTTCGAGAAGAATACATTACCCAGAAACGGCAAGATAATCAACGTACCAATTGTGGCCGTTCGACGATATAAGAGCAGCAATCCACCCAGCAATTCGACCCCACCCAGAAACGATTGATAGGATGGTACGATACCAAGCGAAAGCGAAAATAATTTCCAGGCTGAGTGATCGCCGTAGGCCGTGTTCAGGTTGCTGATAGATGGTAGCGGGGCCTGTAACGGAAAGAGTTTGATAAATCCGTACGCGATTAGCCCAATGGCCAGCCGATACCGCAAAGCTACCCGCAGCCAGTAATACAGTCTGTCATAAGTAGCACTTTCTTTGTCACGCACCGTCCAGATTACCGCGCCAACCACCGCGATGATTGCCACTACCAGCCAATTGAGAAACGTGTCCTGCGGCCCAAAGAAATGGGGTGCGTACCGGGACAAATTGAAAACGTAGCGCGAATAACCGCCATCCGTATCTAGCAGGTTTTTAAAGAACTGCGCGTCGAGCGGTAACAGTTGGATGCCGAAATACAGAAATACGAACCGAAATAGTGCCTTCTCGTAAGGTTGCCAATCGGCAGCGCTGGCCACCGCCTTATCATCGTTGCGGAGCCGGGGTGCATCTAGAACAGTCATGGTTTGAGGGGTTTAATAACCAGGATTTTGCGTGAGTACGGGGTCTGATAGCAGTTGTTGCACTGGAATTGGCAGTATATACCGATTCGGATCGGTTACATTCAGAACGTCTTTAGCCCGGTCGGTCCGCACAAGATCGAACCAACGATGAGGCTCCAGAGCAAACTCAACCCGACGTTCATTTTCGATGGCTAGCAGCGCGGCTTCTTTCGTCGTAGCAGTGGCCGTTGCCAGGCCAGCCCGATCGCGAACCGCGTTTAGGTCGGCGAGTGCGTCCGTTAACTTACTCTGCTGCGCACGCGCTTCAGCCCGAATCAGGTAGGCTTCGGCAATACGAAAAATGTAGGTCGGGTCCGAGGCCGGGTTGCGGTAATAGAGGTTACCATACCAACGGTTCTGATTGTCTTTGGCGACCAGCGTGCTGCGCGTACCACCAATAGTTGGATTGCTCAACAGCGCGACCAGCGCGTCATTCGGTGCCCACTGCCGGGTGCCGCCGTTAGTCTGGGGCTGCCACTGATTTCGGTGCCCATTAACTTCGGTGGTGCCGTTATAAAAGAGCTCGAATACCGACTCGGCTGTGCCGCGCACGTCGCTGGCGAAAAAGGCGCTGTATGGTTTAACCAGCCTGTAATTCGTAGCGTCGCTAATGAGCTTGGTCGCATATTCTTCAGCTTTGACATAGTCTTTCTGGTAGAGATAATACCGCGATTTCAGCGCAAAAACCGTTCTCTGCGTTACCCGATACCGATCAACTGTGGTAGGTAAGAGCGATTCCGCAGCGTCCAGGTCGCGCAGTACCTGCGCATACGTTTCAGCTTGACTACTACGCTTAATGCCTACATTATCTGTTGGTTTGATGGTTGGATTTGTAATGAGCGGTACCCCACCGAAAGTACGGGCCAGATCAAAATAAGCCAGCGCGCGGATAGCATATGCTTCGCCCAAATACTGATTTTTTAAGGCTGTCGTCAACGCGGGATCGGTAACAGCAGGTACTTTAGCCAGCACGTTGTTAGCCCGGTTAATCGTGCGATAAATCGCAACCCAAACGCCCGCAATGGTCGAGTTATCAGCGTTGACTTTGTGATTGATAAACTCCTGCACCTGCGATTGTGAACCGGTCCACTGTACGTTATCGCCCGATAGATAACCAACGGATTGAAAACTAGTGCCATAATAACTGCCGTCAGCCAGGGCACTATATACACCCCGCAACGCCGTCAGCGTCGAGTTCTGATCGGTAATCGTTTCTGTATCTGAAATGGACTCTAGTGGTTTTACGTCCAGAAACTGCTTGCAACTGGTAACAATCAGGAGCAGAAGCAGTGAAGAAATGATTTTTGTGAGATTCATAATAGGTTATTTCTAAGACCTAAAAGGTTTCAAAAAACCTTTTAGGTCTGTTCGTCTTCGTGAAAGCGCTGTTATAACGTCAGGCTAAGGCCGCCCTGAAAGCCAACGGGTTGTGGTGGTGTACCCAGATCGATACCTTGCGAATTAGGGTCGCTGCTTGCGCTTGATTCGGGATCAAGGCCAGTGTATCTGGTTAACAACCAGAGGTTTGTACCAACCGCGTAAACCCTCAATCCCTGTATATGCCACCGGTTCGTAACTGACTTGGGAATCGTATAGCCAATCGTGAGCGATTTCAGACGCAGAAATGAACCATCTTCGAGCCAGCGGCTTCCCCCATCGCGGTAGTTGTTCACGTTAATACCGTCGGGACGAGGTACATCGGTAATGTCGCCGGGTTTCTGCCAGCGGGCCAGGTTCGACGCAAAAATGATCCGTGCCGCATCGCGAGCTCCTCCCCCTTCCCCAAAGAACTTGTTGTGGTTGTAGATTTTGTTACCGTACTGATAAGCAAAAAAGAGATTGACATCAAATCCACGGTACGTCAACGTGTTGGTTAGTCCGCCGAAGAATTTAGGCCAGATGCTACCCACGATCTGCCGGTCGGCGACGGTAATCTGCCCGTCTTTGTTAACGTCTTCGTAAACGACATTACCCGTTTGCGGATTCACGTAAAGCTGCTTGTACACCCAGAACGAATAGAGTGGCGTGCCCTGCTGTTGCAGAATCAGATCGCGGCTGCCGTACCGAAGTGGGGTCGCCAGTTTTTCAATATTATTAACGTTCTGAGCAATGTTGAAGCTAGTACTCCAGGTCAGGCCACCGCGCTGAATATTCACCGTGTTAATGCCAAGCTCAAAACCTTTATTACTGATTTCGGCGGCATTACTCCAGTATGTACTGAAGCCCGTTGTACCGGGTAACGCTACCTGCATTAGCCCATTGGTCGTGTACTTATTGTAAACATTAGCTTCCAGGCTAATCCGGTCGGCTAACAGCGAGATGTCCACCCCTACGTTAATTTGCCGAGTCCGCTCCCACTGTAAATCCGGATTACCCAACTGCTGGGGTGCAATGCCTGGATTCCCCTGATAACCCGTACCGCCCATCCAAAGCCCCTGCGCTGCGAAGTTGCCGATGCCGTTCTGATTACCCGTTACACCCCAGCTAGCCCGGAGTTTCAGGTCACTGATGATGGTGTTGTTCCGCAGAAACTCTTCCTGTTTAATCCGCCAGGCAGCGCCCACCGATGGAAAATACCCCCATTTGCGGGCCGAGCCAAAGCGCGACGAACCATCGGCTCGCAGGCTCGCATCGATGAGGTATTTACCCGCGAAGTTGTAATCGACCTTACCGAAAAAAGACGCCAGTGTGCTCTTCGACCAGTTTTGCGAACTAGCGGTCGTGGATGCCGACGAAATTTGGGTAAAGCTGTTGTTCGGGAAACCCCGGCCTTCGGCGTAGGTGCGCGTCAGGTTATCGCTTTGCAGCGTGTTGCCAATCAGCACACCGAACGAATGGTTCGAGCCGATCCGTTTACGATAGGTCAGCGTCTGTTCATTAAGCCAGGTCGTGTATTGACTCACGCTTGAAGTAGCATATCCGTTTGGACTACCTGCAATGAGCAGCGAATTCCAGTATTCTGATTCGTTGTAGTTGTTATAGTCAATCCCGAAACTGGTACGGAATTTCAGACCTGGCAACAGTTGTGCATCGGCGTACAGATTACCGATATAGCGTAGGCTCGTCGTGTTAACGGCGTAGTTATTAAGTAGTAACGTCAGGTTATCAAAACCAGCCCGGCCCACCAAAACGCCCTGTTCGTTCGTCGGCGAAAGGTAGGTTGGTGTATGCAATGCTGCCTGTAATAAGCCCCCGGCAGGTCCGTCGCCCGCCCGCGCCTGATTCCGGTAGGTTCGAGTGAAGGTATTGCTTACTCCTACCTGAATGTTATCATTAACCTGCTGATCAAGGTTAACTTTGAAGCTGGCCCGGTCGAAGGTGACAGGTTTGATGATTGCCTCCTGTTTGTTATAACCCCCACCGATGTAATATTTCGTCGTTTGCGTACCGCCCGTCAGCGAGAGGTCATAGTTACGAAGTTGGGCTGTGCGAAACAATTCGCCTAACCGGTCGTATGTCTTTTGCTCTTCTGGTAAACCGCGTCCGCCTTCCGATACAGGCCGAAATGGGCGATTCTCGAACGTTCGGTTCAGCGTCGGATCATCCTTTCCCGTGTTTATCCACCATTCATTGACCAGCGTCGCGTGTTCAGGGCCGGTGGTTAAGTCCCAGAGTTTAGCGGCTTTCGCTGATCCGGCCGATACATTAAAATTAACGGTTGGTTTCTGGCCATACGCACCACGTTTGGTCGTAATCAGCACCACGCCGTTAGCCCCGCGTGAACCGTACAACGCCGTTGCTTCAGCATCTTTCAGCACGTCAATCCGCTCGATATCCGACGGATTAATATCGGCAATAGGCGAGGTTGCCTTGCCACCCGTGCTGATCGTTTGCAGACTGTTGTTGTTGATAAACACCCCATCGACCACGTAGAGTGGGTCGTTGCTGCCGTTGATGGAGGTGGCCCCCCGCACCCGAATATTTACCCGTTCACCTGGTACGCCCGTAGCGCTGGAGATCTGCACACCGGGCAGTTTCCCTTGCAATTGTGCATCAACGCTACCGACCGGAATCACTTTGGTATCAGCCGGGTCAATTTTGGTTAGTGAGCCGATCAGGTTTTTGCGTTCGACGGTACCGTAGCCTACAACAGCAACCTCTGAGAGTTGTTTAGCGTCGGCAGCTAGGTCAATGTTGATTGTATTTGATTCGGCAACAACTTCTTTCGATTGATAACCGATGTAGCTGACAACCAGCGTGAAGGGAAGTTTCTGACCTGTTTTGAGCGTAAACCGACCTTTAACATCGGCTGTTCCACCGTTGGTCGTTCCTTTGATCACAACCGTAGCACCAATTAGCGGTTCTTTGGTTCGCGCGTCGGTGATTCGGCCGTTAATAGTGGCATTAATGACTGGGTCGTTTGGCTGCGCCTGGGCGCCAACAAGAATTAATAGGCTAAACCCCCACAGGAATAAAGCTTTTGTCATTATTTTGCAATGGTTACGTGAGAAATGAGACAGGCCAGTGGGTGTTGGTAGCACCCTGAGGCCCTGGAAATCGCTTCGGCGGATTCTGTCTTATTGTGACCTGCCGGAACGGTTGCCGCCGTTCCGGTTTTTTTATGCGCCGATGCCTGTACTATTAATGCTGATAGTCAGCGCTTTCAGATTGTCATAGGCATGATTGATAAGTTGAAATTATAATAAATCAGTTGATTTGGTCGGCCTGAATGCTGACGACTCCCTGCACTGACCGCAACCGGTCGTGGATGGCAAAGAATCGGTTATAATGTTGTACTCGAATGATGAGCCAACCGCGAGCCTCCACCCCGTCAGCTTCAAAACTCAGTTTGGCAATTTGGCAGGCTTCATCTTGCGGAACAGCCGCAGCAATGTCGCTGACAAAATTTATTCGATCGAATCCGGCGATCGTGTAGCTGATTTGGTGCCAGTTGGTAGTGCTGTGCGTTCGGTTCATAGCTTCACGGAAATCGGTTGTTTGTGATGAGTGTAATTAAACAATAGCGGATAGTACGAGAATTCAATTATCTTTATCATATATATTCCACCTATTAAGTAGAACAATAGAGGCCTGATTACGTTGATTGATTAAATTGACAACAAGCTGGCGGTTAATTCATGGCCGATGGAATCATCAGCTTCAACAGTAAGCAGGGCTTACCAGGTAGGTCAGCAACAACAGCTTATCAGCCGGAGGCAGGTATTTAGCTTGTCCAAACCAGCATTGTCGTACGTAATAAATCGGTTGTCTGCTTCCATAATTTTCCGTCTGACGGGAAGTTTGATGTTACCCCCGTAGATTGATGGGCAAAGGTGGGTAGGGTTTTTTCTTTTTGCAAGTATTTTTGCAAAAATCTGATAAACAGACATTTACCTAAAAGTCTATCGAGATATACGGTTATTGGCTGGCAGTTCTATAGAATAGTCTTTAACTGAGTTAAGTTTTAGTTTTGTTTAGAAATCGGCTTGATTAACCATCAATCACTGGAGAAACATGATTTCAAAAAAGGCCAAATACGCAATTAAAGCGCTGAAGGTATTAGCTGAAGATTTTGGCAATGGTCCTCTTCTTATTGCCTCTATTTCCGAACGGGAAAGTATTCCGAAGAAATTTCTGGAAAGTATTCTGCTCGAACTACGCAATCACGGTCTGCTCCATAGTCAGAAAGGAAAAGGGGGCGGCTACAGCTTGCGAATCGAGCCGGAGCGTGTCAATCTGGCGCAGGTAATCCGAATTATCGATGGGCCCATTGCACCGGCCCCCTGCGTTTCGCTCAACTTCTACGTGCGCTGCGACGACTGCGCGGATGAAGAAACCTGCGAGATTCGGCCGATTATGCTCCGTGTTCGCGATGCAAATCTGGCGGTTTATGAAAAAACGACGTTGAAAATGCTGGCAGCAGGTACTCCCCTCGTTCAAGCTTGAAAACCAGTTAGCTCCTGTTGCTGACGCCAATAGCTATACACCCGATTGAACGAATCAACCGGGTGTAGTTTCGAGTAGGAAATCATGGATTATTTACCCCAAAACTCATCTTCCTGCGCCAGATTTTCGGAGTAAATCGTAGCCTCGACGATCTTGCCGTTCTCAACTGTATAGACATCGATGTTGTCGACATCCAGCACACCACCGCCTGGTTGTGCAGCTTTCCAGTGAATGAGGCAGGCGACCTTATTGCCGTTAACGGCTAGCTGCTTAATGTCAGCCAACGCCAGCGTTTTGGCGGACGCTTCAATCATTCCCCCGACCATCTGAACAACCGCCGTACCAGATGTTTTTTTGCCCGAAAAACGGTTACTACCGGGTTGCGACCATTGAATTTCCGGGTGGATTAAGGCCGTTGCGGTTGGAAAGTCGCCCTTTTGTATGGCGGTTAAGAAAGTCTGAATGGTTTGTGCTGCCTGATTGTCCATGTTGGTTGATTTTGACTGGTTTGTGATTAATTGACTAGTTATGTTTGACGGTTTTCGACTGCTGGTTTGCGCGTGTATTGGGTTGCTCATAGCCAACAGCAGAGCGAGCGGGAGGGCTGACATTAGTTTGATCGTGAGGGAGTTTGTCATCTTATTGGCGGCTGAATTATCAGCGTTTGGTTGATGCAAAACTAGAGCCGCCCCAGCAGCTGAGGCTTACCCGAATCCGCCAATCCATTACCACTTTACGCCACACGCTAGCGCAACCGGCGAATGCCCATTACCTTCACCACATGGAAGACTATCAGCGTCAATTTGTGGGAAATTTGCTGGGATACGCGGTTCAACGAGATCTCTCATCCGAGCGGCTTTGCCGACTTTCGGGCATTGACCCAGTAATTCTACAGAAGCCGCCTGCCGCATCCGTTACAACTAAACAGGTGAACGATCTCTGGCTAAATGCCAGCTACTTAACTAATGATTCCTTGTTCGGATTACACTTTGGCGAGTCACTACAGTTGGCTGCGTTGGGGATTGTGGGGCAGCTCATTCAAACAAGTCAGACGGTTGGCGAAGCCCTAACCCGAGCTGCCGAATTTATGCACCTGCTCACCGACTTGTTTGTTATGGACATCAGCCGCAATAATCATTCGTTTACTATCCAGCTTATTCCGCAGGCTGATCAGGCAACCGAGTTTCCATTTATGACTCGCCATTTAATGGACCTGTCGCTGGTATTTGTACTTCACGAAGCGGACGGGTTGGTGCTGGAAAAGATAAAACCGCTTATGGTAACCCTCCCCTACTCACCGTCCGACCAGCCAGAATATAGTCGAGTGCTTCGGTGCACAGCTATTGAGCAAGCCGATACCTATACGATGACGTTTGATGATCGTTTTTGGGATGCGCCCATTCTAACGGCCAATTACGAACTGCAAGCCATATTGCTTCAGAAAGCGACTGATCTAAGCCAGAAGTTCAGCAGTAGTCAACGGTTGAAAGAGCGAATTGGCAGTTATCTAACCGCCAACGCTTATCTGGGTATTCCAACACTGGACGAACTGGCCGCTAATTTCAATACTAGCTCACGCAGTCTCCAGCGTAAGCTTCAGGACGAGGGGGTAACCTACCAGCAGTTAGCTGATTCTATTCGGAAATCGTTGGCTACCCATTACCTTGAATCAGGTAAGCACCCTATCAAAGAGATTTCTTACTTACTTGGTTACAATGAACTGAGCGCTTTTAATCGTGCTTTCAAGCGCTGGACTGGTACTACGCCAGGAAGTTATCAGCGGAGTTAGTGGATTGATTCAGTACAATATTACGCCACCGCTTTAGCTGTTGGTTAATAAGACTAGGCTACTTCTTCCCCTTTCCCAACCATAGCAACTCATTGATCAACAAGGTATTCTGATCTTCACTGCTGAATGAAGACGATAATTCCTTATTCGTTTTATTCTCGTAATCAATATCGTTGTGGCCCATGTTAATGTAGAGCATCCGGTAATTTTTGTTCGTCCAAATAACCGGGTAATAACCACTGTGCCAGATTTCATGCGGTTTGGGGCCTGTGCCGAGCGGAAAGCTAGTTGAATCAATCGAAGCGAGAATATCGATAGCCGGATTTTTCGTCAGGTCATTTGTCCAGCGGTACCATTCGTTCGGTGCCGCTTTAAAGGTTTGGGGTAATCCCTTTGTGGCCGGATGCTTCCGGTCTTCTACCCGCAAAATAGCCGAAGTCGGTCGCCAGGTGTTGCTTTTGTAAGAGCCGGAGCCTAAAAATTCGTTGTGATACCAGTCCCAGTTTTGAGGGTATTTTGAGGGAGTTAAGGCAAATCCGGCAAAATGAAAACCAATCCATCCCCCACCATTTTTCATATACTGCTCGAAAGCCTCGCGCTGGGCCGGTTCGTCGGGGCGGGTATCCAGAAACAGAACGACCTGATACTTAGCCAAGAATTCAGGATTTAGGTTATTCCAATTATCCGTCGAATCATACGTGAATTTGTATTTCGCAGCCATCTTCGGAAACCACCGGTTCGCTTCATGCACAAAACTGATGTGCGCTTGGTCGTTTTTTGCCGTATAAAAGGCGATTACCTTGAACTGAGCCGATTGACAATAGGCCTGAAGGCCGGTAATCAGGCTAAACAGGCAGATGATAATTGCGCGTGTAGTTTTGGGGGCGAGGGCGTACATATTTAGTGTATTCTATTTCCTATGGCAACTTAAGGCTCAATCTGATTTGGCCTACTCAGGCTAGTTGAATCTGCGCTTTGGCCGCCTGACTGATCACGTACTGCCGGGCTTCATCGTACTCCTCCGACGTACGCAAATGCTCCAGCAATAACGGTACTTCCTGCGGTAAGGCCGTAACGTTTCGCAGGTAAGTACCATAATCCAGCCCACCCCGGCCAGGCATAGTTTCGCCGAAATGACCGTCTTTACCGACAATATCCTTGGCATGCGACGATACAATCCAACGACCTAATTTGCGAAAGGTTTCATTCATCAAGGCCGTATTGGCATAATAGCGGGCCGGACTGTTAATGAGATTGGCCATATCGATATGTGCGCCAAAGGCCGGTCGGTCGATTGCTTTGATAAATTTCAGATACGAATCTGGTCCATCGGGTAAGCCCCAGCCCATCATCTCCAGCGCAAATTTGGACCGCTTGGGTTTGACCGCATCGATCACTTTCCGGCAGTTTTCGACTGTAGCATCAAAATATTCATTCGACAGGTCCCTGGCGTCGGGTCCATCCCAATGAGTAGGGTTATACGAACCACCAATATTAACGCAGGTCAGCGCACCTACGGCCTCGGCCAATGCTAGCCGGTCAGTTACGTAAGCCATATTTTTCCGACGCTTTTCGGGGTCCTGATCGAGCATATTCACCCAGGCACCAACCTCGGCAATAATCACGTTTTGGGCAGCAAACGCTTTTCGAATAGCGTTAATTTTATCTGTATCGGCTAGATTAACAGTCGGCACATAAGCCGAACTATAATGCAATCGCCGGTGCTCACGGGCCAGTTCATCTGGATCGTCACTTTTCAGAAAGATAGGTCCACCTAATCGTAATGGCTTCTGAGCAGTGTTAAAATCAGTTAACTGAGAGGACACTAAACCACCTGCCAGGATAGCCGATGATTGCAAAAAACCGCGCCGGGAAACAGATATCATGTTGAAAAACAAAAGAATTAACTAACGTCAATGCAGAGAGTAAAGCCCTAATGAGCAGGTAATCCTACTCATTACCTAACTCGTTCAGTTAGATAATTTACCAAGTACCGCCCCGTCTCGACTATATTTTCGTCGATACTCTTGCGGAGTCAGACCAGTAATCTGCTTAAAAACCTTCCGAAATGTTTTGAGGTCGTTATAGCCTGCATCGTACATCAGCGAACTCACATTGTCATTGTTCTTTTCGAGCGCTTTCTTCGCTGATTCGATCTTGACCCGTTGCAGATATTCCAGGGGCGTATTCTGTGTAGCGCTCTTAAAACGCCGGATAAAGTTGCGTTTACTCATGCTGGCCTGCTCCGCAATCTGATCAATCGAAATCGGCTGGTGATAATTCTGTTCGATGAACGTCTGGGCTTTCAGAATAGCTTCGTCTTCGTGCTGCCGCTGCCCCTGAAAAACCACAAAATGCGACTGACTGTAGCGATCCAGATCAATGTTAAACATTCGACTAACACTGATACTGATCTCACGACCGCAGAATTTTTCGACCAGATACAGAATCAAGTTCCAGGATAGTAGCGCCCCACCGCTGGTATAGATTCCATCGTTATCAGTCATAACGCTGTCCGTCAGTACCTTTACGTCCGGGTAGCGTCGTTGCATATCATCGAGCGCCAGCCAGTGAGAGGTGCAGGAACGGCCTTCCAATATACCTGCTTCAGCCAGGAAATAACTACCAAAACACAAGCTGGCCATTTCGGTACCCTTAGCCCGCATGGTTTTCAGCCAATCAATCATCGCTCCATTCTTGGCCAAAACGTCTCCGGGATCTATCGAAAAGGCTGGCACCAGAATCAAATCAGTCTCCGTTACCTCGTCCAGCGTTTTGGAACAGATGAACTGAGCTGGCACATTGAGTTGAATATATTTGATTTTTTCGGCGACCAGTTCCAGTTGAAAGGCAGGTGATTTCCCCATTTGCTGGAGATAACCATTGGTGGATGTCAGCAAATCGACAGCGCCCGAAATGGAGGATAATACAGCATCTTCATAAACGAGCAACGAAATTTTCTTCATGGTTATAGGGTAACGTATATACGACAAAGATAGCTTTTTTACAGCCCAAAACCACTCTAAAAAAGCCGCACGGGGTTCAGTTCAACATGGATTTTACGTTACCAAATCGTTCATTTATGCACTGATTGACAGTTAGTTACCAAAAGGACCGTATAAATTATCACCGTAGCGGCTCATTAGTTATATTGACTTTTATGCTTTTCTAGGTCCAAGTAAAAATAAATTAACGCTTAGAAACATTCATATGCTTCGCCTTGCTGGTTTGTCACTGCTGCTTTTAACCGTTGGCGCTACTGCTCCTGAACCTACGCTTCATTTTCAGCGCTATTTCGTGGCTGCCGAAAGCTACGAATCAGTCGGCGTATTTGACGTAGATAAAAACGATACGCTTGATCTGGTTTCAGGCGATTTTTGGTACGAAGGACCGCAATTCCGGCGTCGGCACTTAATTGGAAACCAGCCCCGCAAAGACCAATATTTTGATGATTTTTCGACCATTCCGATGGATGTCAACGCTGATGGAAAGCTGGATTTTGTAACTGGTGGCTGGTTCGATCAAACGTTGCGGTGGGTCGAGAATCCAGGGTCGGGCAAAGACCCTTGGCCACTACACGAAATCGCGAAAGTTGGGAATGTAGAAACTACCCGCGCCTGGGATATTGATGGTGATGGAACGCTGGAAATTGTGCCCAATAATCCTAAGCATCCATTAAAGTACCTCAAATTAACCGGGCCCGGTACGTTCAAAACGATCACCGTGGCACCGACGCAGGATCATGGCTTGGGATTCGGTGATGTAAACGGCGACGGTCGGGGTGATTTGATCATTAGCGAGGGCTGGCTGGAAGCGCCACAGGATCGCACAACTGGCCCCTGGACGCTACACAAAGAATTTGCGCTGGGAACGGCCAGCGTACCGATTATCGTAGCCGATGTAAACGGCGATGGTCGCAGCGACTTGATTGTGGGTCAGGGACATAGCTACGGGCTGCATTGGTACGAGCAAACCCGCGATGCCAGCGGTGGACGCGGTTGGGCCAAACATTTAATCGATGATAAAAACTCACAATACCATTGCCTGGAATGGACCGATATAACCGGCGACGGGCATCCGGACTTAATTACGGGTAAACGCTACCGGGCTCATAACGATGGCGATGCGGGTGCTTATGATCCAGTGGGCTTATATTATTTTACCTGGGATGCGCCCCGAAAGCAGTTCGTTAAGCACGATATTTCGTATGGAGCAGCGGGCGTAGGTAAAGGGACTGGAATTTATTTCGCCGTTGCCGATTTGCACAAAACCGGCCGGAAAGACATTATAGTGGCTGGAAAAGACGGTCTGTTTGTCTTTTTTAATGAAGGCACTGCAAAAAAATAATCGCTGTAGCCTACCGGCATTGTAGTTTTTGCTGTATTTTTAACCTTCTCTTACCGTAACTGATCGTTTTATGCAGCGTGCTCAATTGAAGGAATTTTACGGCTACGGCCTAATCGTACTTATCCTGATCGCCGTTCAAGGGTACTCCGTTTATGTTGCTACCACCACCGACCTGGCCCTGACCTGGAAGCATTATCTGGGTTTCGGCGCTACAGCCTTAGCGGCTGTTCTGTGGGCCATTCGAAAGCCTCAGTACCTTTTCTATGCTCTCGGCCTAATCCTTATTCTGGGTTATGAAAATCTGATTGGCTTTACGCCAACGCTTAGCTTTACCTCAACCCGGTATTACATCAGCAACTTAGCCCTGCCTGTATCCTACCAGGATTTTTCAATGTACATGCTGCTTATCTGGGCTTATGTAGCGCATGGCCGCTTACGGGCTATAGTGCAATCATTGTTTGTTAAAGCATAAAAAAATCACGGCAGAGTCGCCCAAACGACTCTGCCGTGATTAAAGTTAACACTTATACTTTTACGCTGTTAGTGACCAGCCTTCGCGGTACTGGCGCTTCACGAACTGGTTAGCCTCGTCGAAGTTCGTAATCTTCATATTTTTGCCATCCCAACTTAGTTGTTTGCGACCAGGATAGCTGAAGCCTTTGCCGCTGGCATTCTGGTTACGGATTGTATAGCTGCGAATAGCCAGGTTACCCATCAGTACAGATTCCGTGAGTGGTCCAGCAAAGTCGAATGAAGAGGTAAGCGCTTTATGCTCCTTGCTGTTGAAACCAGCTTTGCAGGCTTCAGTCCATAAGACCTGGTGACCATTTTCTGGCAATCCACCGGTTGGTTTTGCAGGAGCGACCATTTTCTGACCGTCTTTAGTATAAAGTTTCGGATCGTCACCGTACATACCACAAGCGATTAATCCTTTGTCACCCAGGAGTAATACGCCGTTTTCGCCATTTTCTGGCATGGGCTCGCCTTCGGGTAACATTTCGGGCCGGAACGGACGCAGACCACCGTCTTCCCAAACCATTTTCACCGCCGACTTATTTTTAGTCGATGCCGGAAATTTCAATTCGACGTGCGACGATGGCGGACAGCCTTCGGGAATGTATTCGGGTGTCCAGTCTTTCAGGAATACCTGACCGATGCTGGTTTCCACATCCGTTGGGTAACCTAGCCCCAACACCCGGAACGGTACGTCCATGATATGGCAACCGATATCGCCCAGCGCGCCAGCACCGAAGTTCCACCAGCCGCGCCACTTAAATGGGTGATAAGCAGGCGTATAGCCGACCTTCTGTGCAGGTCCAAGCCACAGATCCCAATCCAGATCGACAGGGGTTTCACCGGCAGGTTGCGGTACGGGAATACCCTGTGGCCAGACAGGCCGGTTGGTCCAGAGGTGTACCGTATGAACCGTTCCGATCAGGCCTTTGTCGAACCATTCGACCATGGTTTTCTGCTGCGGGTTCGACGAACCCTGGTTACCCATCTGCGTAACGACTTTGTATTTACGAGCTGCTTCGGTGAGCATCCGAGCTTCGTAAATGTTGTGGGTCATTGGTTTCTGTACGTAAACGTGCTTACCCCGCTGCATAGCCGCCATGGCTACCACTGCGTGCGTGTGGTCGGCAGTCGATACAGTAACAGCATCGATGTTTTTGCCTTCCTTATCGAGCATCTCCCGGAAGTCCTTATAACGTTTGGCATCGGGGAATTTCGTAAATATTTCTTTTACCCGAGGTAGCCCCCAGTCAACATCGCAGAGCGCAGCTACGTTGTTAGCCCCCTTATTGAACGAATTATTCACGTCGCCAAACCCTTTACCGCCGATACCCACGCCAGCAATATTGAGTTTGTCACTCGGTGCTATAAAGCCTTTACCGCCCAGCACATGGCGAGGTACAATGAAAAAGCCAGCTGCGGCTAATGCGCCCGTCTGCATAAACTGACGGCGTGAAGTTGTACCGGCTCCTGTTTGGTTGGGCGTCGGTGCTGAGTTGTCTGGTTGATTCATAAAATGAGTATTGAACAGATTTAACTAACAAAAGCAGGAGATTTTGCTTTTTTACCCCTAAGAGGTATATGTTTTTCGAGTTGGCAAAAATAGAACGCAGATGACGCAGATCGAACTGATTTGCGCTGATAAAAACCATAATAAATCAGCCTGATCTGCATGTCAGTACAAACTTCAAGGTCTATAAATCTATAGCAAGTATGTGGTATTTCCTGATCAAACAAAACATGATCGATACAGCGCAGTATCAGACGCTGCAAAAACGCGCTTCATTGACCGAAGTGGAAACATTCAATGACCCTTATGAAAATTGGTATGTGTTTTCGGTTGAAAAAGAAGAATATCAGCCGTTTATGGACCACCTTGACCGTGAAGGCATTGCCTATGACCTGATGACTGAGCGCCCTACCAGAGAAGAACTGCTGGACAGTATGCGATAGATGACATCAGGAAATCACAGACTCCGCTAGTGGTTGTAAATCAACACGGTGAATTCGCCGGAAGAAACGCCATGTTAGCAGCACAGCCGCTATCGTTAAACCTGCCAGTAAGCCGATCCACACCCCGATTGCATCCAGTTGGAACGGAAAGGCCAGTATGTAACTCATTGGCAGGGCCATACCCCAGTAAGAAAACAGCGTCACTAGCGTTGGAACATTTACGTCGGATAAACCACGTAATACTCCGACTGCCACGACCTGAATACCGTCTGAAAGCTGAAAGAACCCAGCCATAATCACCAGTGAAGCCGCAATCTGCATAACGGCCGGATTATCGCGAATGTAAAGGGTCACGAGCCAGTCGTTGGCGGTCAGAAACAAAAGGGCTGCCAGGCTCATGAAGCCAGTAGCCAATATAAACGCAGCCATACCTGCCCGCCAAACTCCCTCGCGACTTCCACGTCCAACGGCTGCGCTCACGCGAATAGCAGCCGCCGACGATATGCCCGTAGCCATCATATAGGTAACCGAAGCCATATTAATCGCAATCTGGTGAGCCGCCAGCCGATCTTCGCCCAACCACCCCACAATAACGACCGCCAGCGAAAACGTGGCTACTTCAAAGAAAAATGTTAATCCACCGGGAATACCCAGTCGCAGAATAGTCCAGACCTCAGTAGCAGTGGGTAAGGCACTAAACTGACTTTTCAGATAATTATTAAAAAGACCTGAACGATAAATATACGTCAGCATAGATACGGCCATAAACGTTCGGGATAACAGTGTAGCACAAGCCGACCCCATTAAGCCCATCGCCGGAAATGGGCCAACACCTTTGATAAGCAGGTAATTAAGCACGGCATTGATTGCCAGCGCCGAGAGTGTAATAGTCATGGCTACTCTCGGATAACGCAGTCCATCGCAAAGCTGACGGGCGGCAACAAAAATTAATAAAGGTAGAAGTGACGCACTCAGAATCAGCATAAAGTTGCGCGCCAGCCGAGTCACTTCGGGTGTTTGATTGAACAACTCGAAATAATAGGCAAACAGCGCCGACAGGCCGCCCAGAATGATACTCAGCAGCACAGCTACCCGCAAACCAGCGCGGAACAAGCGGTTGATGGCTGTCGGATCGTTCTGGCTACGTGCTTTTGAAACCAAAGCGGCTACCACCGACAGGCCGCCTACACCAATACTCGACATGAGAAACGATAACGAAGTTGCTAACCCCGCGGCTCCCAGAGAAACCGCTCCTAGTAGCCTTCCCACAAATAGATTATCGGTAACCCCCATCAGGACAACGCCCAATTGCGCAATCACAATTGGTACACTTAGCCGGAATGTATCGATTAACTCAGTACGGTAACTAAGCGGAGGAGTTTGGGCGGTGGACATAGGGTTAGGATCGTTGAGCAGTGAATGAGCGCAAAAATAATACATTCTTCCTACCCTATGCCCATTCCCCTCTGCCCCATGCTCTTGCCCCGCGCTCCTTTCCTTCGTACTTTTGTTTTCTTTACGATTTAAATCAGGCAACGCCTTTGAAAGAATACGGCAGCAGTATCCAAAAGCTGGTTGACAACATGGTCAACATCGAAGACCGGTCAACCCGCACTCGCTATGCGCATATCCTGGTTGAGTTGATGCGGCAAATTCATCCTAACATGAAAGACGGTCAGGACTACTACAACAAGTTGTGGGATGACCTTTATATCATGTCGGAATTTACTCTGGATGTAGATAGTCCTTATCCTCCGCCATCCGAAGAAGCGCTGGGGAAAAAACCCCAGCATGTACCGTATAATACGCATCACCTGAAATTCAGGCACTTCGGACGAAATGTCGATTTGTTGGTAGCAAAGGCCATTGCACTCGAAGACGCTGAAGAACGACGCGCCTTTGTATCATACCTGACGCGGCTGATGCGAACATTTTATCAGACCTGGAACAAAGAATCTGTTGAAGATGAAACTATTTACCAGAGCCTAATCGAAATCTCGAATGGTAAGCTCGCGGATGATATTCAACTTATTCGGGAGCAGGGTCTCGTAGAATCTACTCCTCGCGAACGCACTGGTGATCAGCCTCATCGGGCTAGTAATTATCGGGATAATAATTCGGGGCATCAGCGTAATAGAAACGATGGTGGATCAGGCTCGAATCAGGGACGACCAAACAACCGCGATGGCGGACAACGCGACAATCAACAGCGCAATTTTGGCAACCGAAATCGGAATGATCGCGATGGTGGCTCAAACCAGCGGCCTAACAATCGGGATGGCGGCCAAGGGAATCAGCGCAATTACGGCAATCGCAACGATCGTAATGACGGACCACGGGACGGCGGCTTAGGACAGCGCCCCAATAATAACCGCAATAATGATCGCCGGAGACGGTAGCCTTTTTTAATTTATAATGGTTAATGTATAATGAATGTATTTGTACAGAACACATACAACATTATACATTAACCATTTTTCATTATTCTTTACACTCCCTAAAATGGCTTCATTTCAAATTACGGGTGGGCGTAAGCTCAAAGGTGAACTAATTCCACAGGGCGCCAAAAATGAAGCACTGCAAATCCTCTGTGCAGTGCTGCTCACCAAAGAACCCGTTACTATTCACAACATCCCCAGCATCCGCGACGTCAACCAACTTATTGATTTATTGGGCGATTTGGGCGTTTGGGTAACGAAAACTGGCGAAAGTTCCTACCGTTTTCAAGCCAGCGACGTTAATCTGGATTATCTCGAAAGTGATACCTACAAGCGTAAAGCAGCCGCCCTTCGTGGGTCGGTTATGCTACTGGGTCCTATGCTGGCCCGCTTCAAAAAAGGACGCATTCCTCGGCCCGGCGGTGATAAAATCGGTCGCCGGCGGCTGGATACGCACTTTTTAGGGTTCGAAAAACTGGGAGCTCAGTTCAATTATGACCCGAATGATGGCGGTTATTATCAGGTCGATGCCAGCAATTTGCGGGGTACCTATATGCTGCTCGATGAAGCATCAGTAACGGGTACAGCTAACGTGCTGATGGCGGCTGTAATGGCCGAAGGAACGACCACCATTTATAATGCAGCCTGCGAACCGTACCTACAACAGTTGAGTAAAATGCTCAACGCTATGGGTGCCAACATTTCGGGCGTCGGCTCCAACCTGTTAACTATTGAGGGCGTTTCAGAACTGCATGGCACCGAACACACTATGTTGCCCGACATGATCGAAATCGGTTCGTTTATCGGTATGGCGGCCATGACTCAATCGGAGATAACGATCAAAAACTGCCAGATTCCGCAGCTAGGCATTATCCCCGATCAGTTTAAGCGACTCGGTATTCAGATGGAATTCCGGGGTGATGACATTTTTATTCCGGCTCAGGAACGCTATCAGATCGACAGCTTTCTGGACGGTGGCATGATGACCGTTGCCGATGCACCCTGGCCCGGTTTTACACCTGACCTGCTGAGCATTGTACTCGTCACGGCTGTACAGGCGCAGGGCACTTTGCTAATTCACCAGAAAATGTTCGAAAGCCGTCTATTCTTCGTTGATAAGCTGATCGACATGGGTGCTCAGATTATCCTCTGCGACCCGCACCGAGCTACAGTTGTGGGTCTAAATCGGCAAATTCCACTAAAAGGTATCCGCATGGCATCGCCAGACATTCGGGCGGGAGTTGCGCTACTGATTGCCGCTATGTCGGCCAAAGGCACCAGCATTATTGATAATATCGAACAGATTGACCGTGGTTACCAGCATATCGACACACGGCTAAACGCCATCGGGGCGGAGATTATTCGATTGTAATCAGTGGATATGAGCCGAGCGCGGAAGAAACTCCGCGCTTTTTTCGTTTATTATGCTTTAACAGAACATAACTGCTGATTTGCAACAGTTGGTCGTTACCAACCGTACATACTTACGTCTGACATACAGTTGAATGACTTTGTTAAACCTTCTTGCCTTAACATTGTCTTTATTGTGTAACCAACGTAAAAGACTTATTAATAAGCATGAACACCATGAAAACGCTCCATTCCAACCTCTCTGTCTGGGCAATGGCCGCCCTGCTTTCCGGCGGTTCGTTAGCTGCCTGCGCACAGGCCACAACTACCGGTTCAGCAGCTGCTGCCGCTCCTACCGACCCAGCTAAAACAACGCTACTGCAGCCGATGCAGCAGACGGTTACCAAACTTAAAAAGCTTCAGGCTACGGGCGATCCAGATTTCGACTACGCTTTTCAGGCCAAAATTCATGCTCAAGGCGTGCAAGATCTCTTGAAACAAGAAATCCAGAGCGGGTCTGATGCGTCTTTAAAGCAAATGGCTCAAACTATGTCGGCAGCCAACGATACGGATATTACCATGCTCGACGGAACGCTCAAACAATTGAAACCGGCGCGCCCGAATCAGGCATTTAGTCAGGCGCAAAGCCGCAACATTGAAGCAATGAGTCTGAAATTGCAACAGACGGGCTCCAGTGATAAACTGACGAATAATATCGATAAGAATTTTTCGGCGCTTCTGCTCGATCAACGTCAGGATGCGATTGATCTGGCAACAACGTATCTGCAATACGGCAAAAATGATGCACTCCGGACTTATGCGCAACAATTAGTCGACAAGGCTAAACAGCAAATGGAGGTCATTAAGACCCTGCCTAAATAAACAGAAAACCATTGCGACAGAAAGGCTGTAACGCTACCTTTGGTCGTTACTAACGTTATTGTTGCTTTGGAAGTAGCTGATACATTTATGCCAACGGCGGGCGTCGTTGGCCTTCTACCCATGGTCACGTACTTTTTTATGGTCGTGACCATGTTTGCTTTTTTAGGGAGTTTCATTTTTACGCTGACCACTCATACCAGCGTTTCCTCCGCTTATCGAACCACCCATCTGTTAACAGCCATTATTGCGGCTGTCGCAGGGCTTTCCTATTGGGCCATTCAGCACGATTATCACAGCGTATTATCGGAAATAGCTACCGTCTCGGACCCCGGCAACCAGCAAACACTTATCCGTCAGTCGTATAACGCCATCAGTCCATACCGCTACATGGACTGGGCCGTTACGACACCATTGTTGCTTATCCAAATGGTGCTGGTACTGAGTCGAAAAATAGCCGTTATCAAACGGCCATTAATTACATTGCTGCTAGCCGATTTCGCCATGATTCTGACTGGTTTTATTGGCGAACAGCAGCTTTCATTTAGTAATGAACTAGAAACTGGCCCTAAATTAGTCTGGGGCGCCGTAGCCACGGTAGGTTATGTTTTGATTCCTTATACGCTATATAAGTTATGGCAAACAGTTGGTAGTCAGGCTACGCTCGCTGAACAACGAGCATATCGGCTTATGGCACTAACCACAGTCACGAGTTGGGGAATTTATCCAATTGGCTACATTCTGACGGTAACTAACCTGGATGTCAACTTGATTCACATTAGCTATAGCGTTGCCGATATTATCAACAAAATTGGCGTGGGGCTAGTCATTTATTTCCTCGCAGCCAAACCGCTGGAATGAGATTCTACAACAAAAATTAGCTCGTACAGTATGCGAATTATTTACAGCGTTGTGGCCGTATTGTTTATGCTAGTGTTACCAAAAGCGCAGGCACAGAACGGTATTGTCGTTTTCCAATCTGATTTCGGGCTGAAAGATGGGGCTGTCTCGGCTATGAAAGGCGTAGCGTTGGGCGTATCACCTAAGCTAACGCTAATGGACTTAACACATGAAATTCCCGTCTATAATATCTGGGAAGCGGCTTACCGACTCCACCAAACAGTACCTTATTATCCCAAAGGCACTGTATTTGTATCCGTCTGCGATCCTGGTGTTGGCACCGAACGTCGGTCGGTTGTGCTACTAACTCAGTCTGGCCATTATATCGTTACACCCGATAACGGTACGCTAACGTTAGTAGCTGAACATCTTGGTATTGACGAAGTCCGACAGATTGACGAAGCCGTAAACCGCCTGAAGAACTCCAATCAATCATATACCTTTCACGGTCGTGATGTGTATGCGTATACAGCCGCTCGGCTGGCTTCACATACGATTAGCTTCGGGCAGGTTGGCCCCAAACTGGCAACCGACGTTGTTCGGTTACCTTATCAGAAAGCGATCTACACAAATGGTGTTGTGAAGGGCAATATTCCCGCACTTGATGTGCAGTACGGCAACGTCTGGAGCAACATTCCCAAAGCGATGGTTGAGGAACTAGGTGTTAAGTCGGGGGCAATGTTACACGTCCAGATTTTTAATAAAGACACAAAGCTTTACGACAAATCAGTGAAACTAGTAAATACATTCGGCGAATCGCCGGTTGGTACTGACGTGGCCTACATCAATAGCCTACTTAATTTTTCGATTGCCGTTAACCAGGGCGACTTCTCGACAAAATACAAAGTTTTTAGCGGGTCCGACTGGACGGTTATCGTGCGCAAGTAAGCCTACTTACACGCTTTGCATTGTGCTTAGTTTGCGGTAGAATCCCTCGTCCAGCGTCAGTAACTCATCGTGCCGACCGCGCTCCACGATGCGGCCTTGGTTAACGACCAAAATCTCGTCGGCGTGTTGGATGGTACTGAGTCGGTGAGCAATGACGAGTGTGGTACGGTTGGTCATCAGGCGAGTCAGCGCTTCCTGCACCAGTTTTTCTGACTCCGTATCCAGCGCTGATGTTGCTTCATCCAGAATCAGAATGGGTGGATTTTTCAGAATAGCGCGGGCAATGCTGATGCGCTGCCGCTGCCCTCCTGACAGTTTTCCGCCCCGGTCGCCGATAACGGTCTGGTAGCCGTTGGGTTGAGCTACTATAAAGTTATGCGCGTTGGCGATACGGGCAGCTTCCATTACCTCGGCTTCCGTCGCCTTACTGCCAAAAGCGATGTTATTGAAAATCGTGTCGTTGAATAGAATACTTTCCTGCGTTACAATGCCCATTTGCTCCCGCAAAGACGATACGGTGCAGTCGCGCAAATCGACGCCATCAACAAGAATCCGGCCGGCTGTAGGGTCATAAAAGCGGGGAATCAGATCGGCAATGGTTGATTTCCCCCCGCCCGACGAACCTACCAGTGCAATAGTTTTCCCCTTTGGGAGTTCAAAACTCACCTCACGCAATACCGGCGTATCGGCATTATAGGCAAACGATACCTGCTGTACCGAAATTTGATCGTTGAATGGAGCCAGCGTTACTGCGCCAGGCTTATCTTGAATTGCCGGTTGTGTGTCAATGAGTTCCAGCACACGCTCACCCGAAGCCAGCCCTCGCTGCGACCCGCTGAACGCATTGGAGATATCTTTGGCAGGCCGGGTTACCTGTGAGAAAATGGCAATGTAGGAAATAAATTCAGCCGCTGTCAAATCTGACTGACCACTGAGCACCAGCGAACCGCCATAGAGCAAAATACCAGCGACCACTGCAACCCCCATTACTTCCGAAAAGGGTGATGCCAGTTCGCGCCGGTTAGCCAATGACCGTACAGCTTGACGATAACCTTCGTTTTCTGTCCGGAATTTATCCAGAATAAACCCTTCGGCTACAAATCCCTTTACCACGCGCATCCCTCCGAACGTTTCATCCAGCAAACTAACCAGCCCACTTAATCGCTGTTGACCAGCCTGAGCATCACGCTTCATGCGCCGGACGAGCGTGGCGATAAATATTCCCGAAACTGGAATAACCAGGATAGCAAATAGAGTCAGTTTGACCGAAATACTTAGTAAGGCGATAATGTAGCCGATGAGCAAAAACACTTCTTTCGAAGCCGCCGAGAGCGTATTAGCAATGGAATTTTCCACTTCCTGCACATCGGTCGTGATGCGGGAAATGAGGTTGCCTTTCCGCTCGTTCGAGAAAAAACCTAAGTGTAAATTGATCGTTCGGCGAAACACGGTTTCACGCAATTTCGCTACCATCCGCGCTTTGAAGGACTCTAATTGCCTTATCGACAAATACTTGAATAAGTTATTACAAAGCACTGATATAACGATAATCCCACAAACAAACCGAAGTGCACCCACCTTACCGTATTCCTGAAGCACCTGAGCGAGGTAGTAACTAAAAGCTTTCGTGGGCGATGTAGCAAGTGAGGGAGCAGGCTGACTCAAGAATTCCTGCATCTGCCTTGTATCAACCTGATCAAATAGGATGCTCAGTAACGGAATAAGCAGTGTAAAATTCAATACACCGAACACACTGGCCAGCAGCGACGTCAGTACAAATGGCGTCAGAAAGCGGCCTAGCGGTTTGGCAAAAGAGAGTAAGCGTAAGTATGTTTTCATTCGTGATGCAAAGATACCGCCTGAACCGGAACAGAAGTCCGAAAATTTAATACCTAAGATGCATAGGTATATCCAAGACTTTTGTACGTTTATGACATGAACACATCCAACAATTCCTCTTTATTGAAAGGCAGCCTGTCGGTCATGATTTTGCGGCTGCTCGAAGATCGTGAGAAGATGTACGGTTACGAGATTACTCAGAAAGTCAAAGAATTAACAACTGGTGAGATGGTTATTACAGAAGGTGCCCTCTACCCAGCTCTACATAAGCTTGAAGCAGAAGGACTGCTAACCACCGAGACGCAGATTGTGGATGGCCGCGCCCGTAAATACTACTCACTCACGAAAACTGGCCAGACGGAGGCCGCCGGCCGAATTGCCGAGTTATCGGCTTTCCTGGACAATTTGAATCTAGTACTAAAACTGAAACCAAGTCTTTAGTTATGGCATTGACACCCAAGCAACTAACTGCCATTGACCGGCATTTACGCAAAGAAAACTGGCTGCTTAATGAAGAGCTGATTGCCGAGTTAACCGACCATTACGCTGTTGGCATCGACGAGCGGCTGGCTCGCGGCTTAGATTTTGACACGGCTATTGGGGAAATTCACCGCGATTTTGGTGGCCGTAAGGGTTTGCTGGAATTAGAGGAGGACAAACTAAAAAGTCGCTCGAGAACTATAAATCTTGAATTAAGAAAATTGATTACAAGTTATGCCCAACCTCCCCGGTTGAGTTTAACTATTCTGGTATTTGGTTTTTCATATTGGATTACTACTCAAAGTTTTAATAGTAGTGAGTGGCTTAGATGGGTATACCCAGTCTTTTTTTTAATTGCACCTTTGCCATTGCTCATTCTCTTTTTTCGTAATGGTTATTACTATGTAGCTGGCAAGAAACAGTCTATGCAGCCAGTAAAGGAGATCCTTTATCGAAATATCCTTGGCTTTAACCTGCTGAACATTTTGAACTTCTTTTGTGGGAATAATATCGTCCAGAACATCAATATTTATTCAGTAGGTTGGCAAACTTCCATCACTTTTGCCTATCTGCTGACAGGAACGATTATTCTTGATTTTGTTTTGGTTCAACCTTATCGCAACAGAGTTTTCGCTTAATTATTCACTCAGCCAATTCTATATACAACTGCCAATATTCTTTTGCCACACTCGGCCAGCTAAATCCGGCGGCTCGTCGACGTAAGCGTTCTTCACGTAGCGGATTCTGAAGAAAATCGTGGAGACCGTCGTGGAGTGTTTTCGCCATATTTTCCGGTTCAAAGTCCTCAAAATAATAGGCTTCCTTCCCTCCTACTTCGGGCAAACTCGTCAGCCGGGAAATAAAAACTGGTTTACCAAAGGTCATGGCTTCGGCGACTGGCAGGCCAAAACCTTCGGATAATGACGGAAACAGAAAAGCATCGCAATGGGCATAAAGCCATAATTTCGTCGCTTCGTCTACCGAACCAGGCATCACCAGCCGATCAGCTACACCGATTTTCTGAGCTTGTTCACGGATATGCTGAGCATACGAATGACGGTCTGGCCCAGCCAATACTAAACGATAATCTGGGAAAGCTTCGAGCAAGGGCAGCAACGTATGGACATTTTTCTTAGGATGGATAACGCCTACAAACAGGAAAAATGGTGTATCAGTGAGCGAAGCAATAACCGGATTAGCCGGCAAATCGGCAGGTACATTCGCTGGGCTAACTGCGACCCCAGTATATACCACCTTTAGTGGCAACTCATCTGGAACTTTCAAATTTTCGCGCACTACCGAAGCTGTATAAGCCGAACCTGCCGTTAATAAAGAGGCTCGATTAATCTTACGCTGAAGTTTCGCTAAACGCCAGGCTTTCTTCCTATTCGAATAATCTGTCCGCTCCAGAAAATTCAGATCATAAATCGTCAGCATTAATCTGGCCTGCGATTGCCGAGGTAAATACGCCGAATCTTGATGTAGACAGTGCCAGACGTCGTACTGACCGAGAATCCAGATTTTTTGCAGCCAGGAAGCCTCAATGTAGTTGACTGAATCCCCAAAAACGCCGGTTTTTCCTTCTGGTACTAAAAAAGTAAGTTTCCAGTCGGCGGGGCGCTGTCGAACAAGTTCGTGACCGAGATGTAGGCAAACCTGTCCTAAGCCACTGTTTAGATCGCGCATTCGTTCGGCATCAATGAAAAGAGAAGGCATTGGATTTTCTAATTTTGTCAAAATTGGGAAATATTAGAAGATCTTACGTCTTTAAAACTCACCCAATTAAACTTTATCCACAATTTGACACTGTGAACAGTCCACAGTTCGGATATTTGCACCATGACTTTACAGAATGATTTGCTGCTCCGCACGGCGCGGGGAGAATTGACCGAGCGCGTACCGGTCTGGATGATGCGGCAGGCTGGCCGGGTGCTGCCTGAATACCGGGCCGTCCGGGAGCGGGCCGGTAGTTTTATTACGCTGGCAAAAACACCCGAACTGGCTGCCGAAGTAACTATTCAGCCTGTTGATGCCTTCGATGTCGATGCTGCGATTATTTTCTCCGACATTCTGGTGGTGCCCGAAGCGATGGGCTTGCCGTATGAAATGATCGAAAGTCGGGGTCCGGTTTTTCCAGATACCGTTCGAACGATGGCTGATTTGAGCCGCCTGCGTGTAGCTGACGCCGAAAGCGACTTGGGTTATGTGCTAGACGCGATCAAATTGACGAAGAAAGAGTTAGCTGGTCGTGTGCCGCTCATTGGTTTCGCGGGTGCGCCGTTCACTATCTTCTGTTATATGACTGAAGGTAAAGGCTCTAAGACGTTTTCGGTCGCCAAAAAACTGCTTTACACTGATCCGGATTTTGCCCATGCGCTCCTCCAGCAAATTACGGATAGTACTATCGCTTACCTGCAAGCGCAAATCCGGGCCGGAGCAGATCTGATACAGTTGTTCGATTCGTGGGCGGGTATTCTCTCGCCGGAGCAATATCGGACGTTTTCGCTACCATATATTAAACAGATTTGCGATCTGATTACGGATGTGCCGGTTACCGTTTTTGCCAAAGGCGCTTTCTTCGCACGACAGGAAATCGGACAGTTGAGTTGCGACGTGGTCGGGCTGGACTGGAACATGGACCCGCACGAATCACGGCAATTAATTCCCGAACGGGTCTTACAGGGAAATCTGGACCCCTGTGTCCTCTACGCCGATTACGCGCAGATTCGGGCGGAAGTAAAGCGGATGTTCGATGGATTCGGTCATCAGCATTATATCGCTAACCTCGGCCACGGCATTTACCCCGATACCGATCGCGACAAAGCCCGGTGTTTTGTGGATGCAGTAAAAGAATTTGGAGTTGCTAAATAAGTTTGATCTGCAATAGGTATGCGGTGTCTTTCCAGCACAGTTTACCTATTGCATTGAATCATTATTAGATAACTGAGAGTCTAATTCCATAATTGATTCGCGGCTGTCAGGATAATAGGCTGATTATCTGTCACTACAATAGTCTGTTCGTGTTGCACCGCAAAACTATCTTTGGCTATTAATGTCCAGCCATCTCCCTTTTCATGAGCATAAGTGGCTTTAGTAGATAAGAACGTTTCAATAGCCACAACGGAATTCTTCCGAAAACGAGTTTTATTCGACCGATCGTAATAGCATAGAATCTCATGCGGTTCTTCATGCAAACTTCGGCCAATACCATGTCCAGCTAAATTCTTAATTACCTTATAGCCAGCCCGTTTTGTTTCAGTTTCAATCAGACGCCCGATCTCAGCTATTTGCACTCCTCCTCTAATATGGCTAATGGCTTTAGCCAGGATTCGCTTCGAAGCCGCGACAAGTGCTCCATGTTCATAAATATCTTGTCCGAGTACAAAGGAACCGCCGTTATCTGACCAATAGCCATTCAGTTCGGCTGATACATCGATATTCACCAAATCGCCTTCCTGGAGAATCCGTTTAGAAGACGGGATGCCATGACAGGCTTCATCATTTATGCTAATACACGTCCAGCCGGGAAAACCATACGTGAGTTTAGGAGCAGATTTAGCACCATGCTGGTCCAGAAGTTGTCGGCCGTATTGATCTAATTCAAAGGTTGACATACCTGGTCGAGCGAACTGCTGCATAAGTCGAAGCGTTAAGCCAACGACCTCGCTAATGCGCTGCATACCGATTAAATCCTCCTGAGATTTCAATGACATAAATTTGCGGCTAGATTTTTACAGGTTGCATTGTATCGAACAGCTCTTTTAGCTGCTACCCGCAGCAACTTCCTGACTATAGTAAATTCGCTTTTGCTTCCTCCTTCAACTGCACTTTATCAATTGGCACTACCCCTACTGACTCACAGACCAGCCCTCCACCGAGGTTGGATAGGCCGGCAATAATAGCTGGCGACTGACGAAGCGCAACACAACAAGCCGCAATACTAATGACCGTATCGCCCGCGCCCGAAACGTCGGCAATCGTTCGGATATGAGCCGGTAGATTTTGTTTTTCGCCGTTGAAATCAATGTAAACGCCCCGCTCCGACAATGTAATTAAGGCGCCTTTTAGGTTCAACTGCGTTTTCAGCTCTTCCACCGCCGACTGAAATTCAGCCGTATTATCGACATCAAACTCCAACTTTAGTCCTTCGCGCAGTTCTTTAAGATTGGGTTTGAATAACGTCGTATTCTGGTAGCTCAGGAAATTGCGTTTTTTGGGGTCGACAACGGTTGGGATGTTGTGTTCATTAGCGAAATCGGTGATTTCGGCGATAGCTTCTTTACTCAAAACGCCTTTGTCGTAATCTTCAAAAATAACGACGTGGCAGGTTGGAATAAGATCTTTGGCTTTGGTAATTAACTGCTCTCGTTCCTCAATCGTAATATATTTATCGGTCTCGGTATCGACACGCACTACTTGTTGCGAACCAGCGATAATGCGCTCCTTAATCGTCGTTTTTCTAGTTTCGCTACGGATCAGACCGTCACAATTCAGGCCTCGGTCGCAGAGCTGCTGTTCAAGTTGATCGCCTGGATTATCGGTGCCGATAACGGAGCAGATAATGGCTTCGGCGCCTAATGCCTGCACGTTCAGCAATACATTACCTGCTCCTCCCAGACGGAGTTCCCGCCGGTCAACGATCACAACGGGAACAGGGGCTTCGGGTGAAATACGCTCAACACGACCCCAAACGTAGGAGTCGAGCATCACATCGCCGATAATCAGGACGCGCAGTTTATCGAACTGATCAAACAGTTCATCAAGAGACATGTCTAAGACCATATGGTCACGGACCAGACTCATAAGTACTTAAGTTAAAGGCTGTTTGTTGCCTTCTATGAACAATACAGCCTTGTGTCAATGGATTATTAAAGACGCAAAGAAACGAAAACCCGCGCCCTTTTCCGAAATGGGCTTATCTACTGGCTAAAGATTACTGCCCTGTTAGCCAGTTCAGCAGGAGGTCTGGTTTGAGAAACAGCCCTACTACCGGCACAACCAGCCCAACAGCGAGCCAGACAGCTGTTTTTGAGATAGGCACGTCAGACGGCTGATCTAACAAGGGTGGGCGGAAGAAAAGTAGAAACGGAATTTTGAGATAATACACCAGCGAAATCAGCGCGTTCAACAAGCCCAATGAAAATAGTGCTAATAACCAAGGTTCGCCCGTTCGCTGATAGGCATCGTAAAGCGCTGAAAAAGACAGCAGTTTGGCCGTAAAACCAATCGTTGGCGGCAATCCCGTCAATGCAATCATAACAATCGTCAAGGACACGGCTAGCAGTGGCTGGCGGGCACCTAACCCCGCCATATTTTTTATCGTTAAATCGCTGCCGTTGCTTTTGGCTAATAGATCAACAAGGAAAAAAGCAGCCAGAGAAATAAACAAGTACGTACCGGCATAAAATAGAGCAGCCTCAAAACCAGCTTCGCTCAGCGCTACCACGCCTACCAACAGAAAACCAGCATGAGCAATAGTCGAATAGGCCAGTAGTCGCTTAGCATCTGTCTGGCGAAGTGCCGACAGATTTCCGATTAGCATACCCGCTAGCGCTAGTACTGCCAACGGAGTTTGTACTATCTGTGCTGTTACTCCTCCCTCTAATGACTCAACCGGAAGCGCTGTTATCACACGCATTAGCACCAACACGGCCGCTATTTTGGGCCCAACGGAAAAGAATGCAGCTACCGGCACCGGGGCGGCTTCGTAGGCATCAGGCGTCCAGATGTGAAATGGTACACCCGCCAGTTTGAATAATAATCCGGATAAGGTAAGTACCATTGTAATAGCGATCACTGACGCATCCTGTTGAGCAAGCGCGATACCGAAAGCATCAGCCGTTAGGTCGAGGGTGCCAGTCATGCCGTAAAGCAATGACATGCCGTAGAGCATAATTGCTGAACTGATGGCGCCAAACAACAGGTATTTGATTCCCCCTTCTGAGGCTTTCCGGTCGGCTACTAACGCTGTTAGCAGATACGAGCAGATAGAAACAAGCTCGATGCTGAGATAAATGCTGAGCAGGTTGATGGACATAGCCATCAGGAATAAACCTAGCGTCATTGCTACCAGCAACGAATACCATTCGAGTGGCAACTTAGTCGTTTGTGAACTAAGGAATTGGGCCGTTCGGCTTACCAACAATTCATACAATAGCACCAGTGCAGCTCCGAGCGCAACGACTTCCTGCACAAAAACGGCCTGATTATCTAGGTAGAGCAGGCGAAGAAACAGATAACCACGCGTTGGCAGCCACGCAGCCCAAACACCTGCTATTAGTACTGCACCAACGCTTAATATCGTCAGCCATTGCCGCAAGCGCGTCCGATCACTCTTTAGTCCGATCAGTTCGACGAGCAATAGTGAGCAAAAGGCCACTGACAGCCAGATCTCAGGCCAGAAGCCGCCAAGACTGGCAATGATATCGTTTAGTTGATCGGTGAGTGGCAAAATCGAATTGCGAATTATAAATTATGAATAATAAATGATGAATGGGCTGGCGCGAGAAGTGGTCATCATTTATCATTCACAATTTATCATTTATTTAAATCATTCCGTCCTGGCCGGGCTGGCCTTCGTAATTATGAAGATGAACAGGCTTTTGCTTCTTACGTAGCCGAATATTGAGGAATTCGACCAGCAGCGAAAACGCAATGGCAAAGTACAGATAACCCTTTGGAACGCTACCCACTTCCTGGTTGAAGATAACCACTTCAGATAAGTGCGCGCCTTCGGCAATCAACATAAAACCGATCATAATCAGAAACGCTAGTCCCAGCATTTGAATCGTTGGATGGTCGTTGACGAATTTGCCGACTGGACCAGCGAAGAACATCATGATCAGAATAGATAATATAACAGCAACCATCATAACGGCTACGTTCTGCGTCAGGCCGATAGCGGTAAGGATCGAATCAATTGAAAAGACGATGTTCGTAATGGCGATCTGCGTTACTACGCTTGAAATGGTCGTTTTACTTTTGGCTCCCCCCTCTGCCTCTTCGTGATCACTCCCTTCCAGCTTGTGGTGAATCTCGGAAGTAGCTTTGTAGAGCAGGAATATTCCGCCACCAAACAGAATCAGGCTCTGGCCTGTAAAAGCCGCTTTGAACCAGCCTGCATCTAGATGAGTGAAGGGTTTACTAAGAGAAATAACGAAGGAAATGCCCATTAGCAGCACCAGTCGGAACGCCATCGCCAGAGCTAACCCAATATTCCGTGCCTTTGGCTGGTCCTGGCGGGCCAGTTTATTAGCTGCAATAGAAATAAAAATGATGTTGTCAATCCCCAGAACAATTTCCAAGAACGTTAGAGTAAGCAGGCTGACAATAGCTTCAGCAGTAAAGAGGTCGCTCATAGGTTGAACAGATGTCGAGCCCAAAAATACCGGCTGGCGGCCGGGTCTGCAACAACTTGTTCAAGAAAGAACGACTAACCAGACGAAAGATTGGTTAAAGATGGCTGACGATTCTGCTTATTTGTACTTCAATTCAACAATCAGCGGTACTACATTGCCCGTTACACCCGGTTTCACCTCGAAGCCAACCTGATTATCGCGGTACTTGATCTGATCCTGCTTAACCAGTTGATCGCCCAAAACATCAGCCACACGTTTATCGAGCGCACCTTTTTTGCGGTTAAGCGCCTTCATAACCCCTTCCATATTCAGCGGTCGTTTCGCGAACAGAATCAGCAGATAATCCGATTTATTGCCTTTATGCTTTTCCATGACAATCGAACTATTTTCTGATGGATAAGCAATAGTTGAGTTTGGGCCCAGTAGCGGACTTGTCAGTTCGTCGGACGGAAATAGTTTTTCAATGTCGCCATCTTTCAGAATGGTGAACGCATAGACATAAGCACTTTCAGAGTTGTTCAGGAAAAACTTAAATCGCGTTCCTGATTCGTATGGCTGGACCACGTGGTAAGGGCGAATGTCAGCGGGTGCCGACTCATCCGCCTGTACCTTCAGATCGCGGCTGGCCTGCCGGGTCATTTCCATAACGGTCCCGTTGTTGAGTTTAAACTCAGCCGTTCCATGCCGTCCTTCAGCGGTTTTGATTACAGCAGTCGCGGGCGGAGTTCCGTTGTTTAGTACAACGGATCCAGCACCTTTGGCTTCGGGAACTGCGCTATACACCTGAAACGCATTGAGCGTAAACTTACCAAAGTAAGTATAGGGTATCCAGCAGAATCCTTTTTCGCCCCAGCCGGTATTCCAGCTATTAACCACCCGGAAAGCCCCGCCATACTTTTTGTCGTCATAACCAATCACACACAATGCCTGACTGTACAGGATATCAGACGCTTTCTCGTTGGGAGCTGGCTCCCATACAGTACGAACCTCTTCGAACGATAAGGGCGCTCCAACGCCAACTACCACAGGGTTTCCTTCGGAAAGTGCTTTTTTAACGGCTAGTACTTTCTGATCACCGGCCACTTCTTCCGTAAACAACTGCTGATAATCACCAATCCGGAACTGCGAAGCTTCTTTGGCAGCTGCGGGCGGAATGGCCTGATCACAAAGCGGATAGCCTAAGCTCTTCAGCCGGGGTGTACCTTCATTTTTCAGTACTTCCAGCGCTTCTTCCAGTGTTCCGCCACCTTTACAGTTCACATCTTTAGGGTCACGTATTTTATCGTAGATGAAGGTCGGTGAAAAACGTGCCTGATCGAGTAAGGGTTTTTGGGTGATATTCTTTTCCTTACCCTCCATGATCGTGCGCAGGTAATAGGCCGTAGCAAACGCCACCGATGTTTCCTGCTGCCCCTGATCGCCAACGCTGGGGCAGTATTGTTCATACGATACCTGAGCGGGAAGATTAGCAAAACTACGGGTGGCGAGGGGTGCTTTGTTCATCACCGTCAGCGACCGGCTTCGATTTAGTTTAAGACCACCCGCATACTTGCGAACGGGTGGCTGATTCTGCGCCTGTCCGGATAGTGTAGCGCTTCCTAGTAGTGAGGAGACTAAACCGAGTTGGATAGTTAAGGTATGCAATTTCATGTTGATCGAGGTTTAAGAGCCAGGATGGCCATACCCGGGCTGAATAGTGTTACTACCTATCCAGACCATGGCCGTCTGGACGTCACTCTTTCTCCAATTCTACTTTAATCTGCTTGTTCAGTTGAACCGAGAGTGCACTTCCTCCCGTCGCTCCAATATCCAGACCGGGTGTATTTCCCTTAATAAATAGGGTCATTAATCCATCGGCAACCGGCTTTTTATCTTCCGTTAATGAATTATCCACATAATTAACGCGCCAGGGTGTTCGGTCCGGCACCGACAGGCCCGTAATCCGATAACCGGGCGGGGCCGTATAGAGCTCTTTACGCTCTGTTACTTTCGCCAGGGTGCCGGCATTGTCCCCCCCCGTCTCGAAATACACAGCCAGAGCAACCTGATGCTCACGAACAATCATAAACTGCACTGTCGCATTAATTTCCGGACTGTTCTTACCAAACTCGCCACTTCCCGAAATCAGTAGTGGCTTAAATGGGCCAAACATACCTGGGTTAATCACGGGGCCGGTTGCTACTGGCGGTGGAATCGGTGGTTTAGCTCCTCCCCCTGCTTTTGGCTTAGACAAGTCCTTTAGTTCATTACCGGCGGCTGCCAAAGCTGCCAACAATTGAGCTTTCTTGGCTTCCAGTTGAATCTTCTGCGAATTCAACAGTTGTAATCCTTCGTCGCCTAGCCGGCGAGCATTTTCATATTCGCCCGCTAATTGACGGTAGCTCTTAGTAGTCGCTAAAAACAAGGGCTTGGGAAACATTTGATCTAATTCACTGGTGTTAGCATAGAAATTTCGCAGCCAATCGTCAGTGAGCGGAGCGCCCTGCTCTACTGCGGCCATCATTTTATCGGTAGCCATCAGTTGTTTGCGATAAGCAATCATTTCCTGCACGGTCTGGTTTTGCTGAACGCTGGTCTGTTTAGGAATAAGTATCAGCGACAGCCACCAGCAAATGGCCGTAAACAATAGAAATGCCGCGAAAATACCCAGGAATTGCACCCATCGCTGGGTTCGTTCCGTCTGATTCAGTGGCTTCATAGAGGAATGGTTGGAGGGTGGGTAGTGTCAGTATTTATGGCTTATGGCGTTGCAGCTTTCATTGCCCGCATACTTTCCAGGCTTGATTGTTTCAGCATTAACTGGGTTTCCAGACTCTGTACGTCAGTTTTCAGCGTAGCTACCTGATCGGTGATTTGCTCTTTCGAGTCAGCTTTGGTTTGCCGGTCAGATGCCTGCAAGGCAACCGTACCCATCAATTTATTATAATTTCGCCCCGTAGCTCTCGTCAGTGACTGAAAAACGGTGTCGGCCTGATAACCACCTTCCATATGCCCGATTGTCTCCTCCTGCTGAAACCGTAAAGACGAATATTCGCTGGCCTGCTCGGTCGGATCGGTCTTTTTGAATTTGATATAAAGACTATCGGCTTGCCGAACATCGCCCAGAAATTTTTCTTCCTGCGCGGCTGAAGTACCCTTTCCATCGTTCGGGCCTTCCCCTTTAAGGGCATAAATAATTCCTCCTAGTACTCCGCAGAAAAGCAGGGTAGCGATTAGAAATTTTACCAGAGATGCGTTCATAAACGTCAGTAGTTATTATATATCAGCCTCCAATCAGGACTGTAGGTAAACCGGCGGCAATAGTACCGCCGTGGGCAGTCATGTCGCCCATACGAGCGGCTGGCATCCCGCCAATCAATACCGTCATCGAACCAAGGACAATATTATCTGGAGGGCCTACGCAGACACACATATCGCCCATACGGGCGGCTGGCATCCCACCGATCAGAACCGTTATTCCGCCCGGTGGTAAAACTGGTCCACCTACGTGTGGAATCGGAGGAAGACCCGGTGTAACCATCGGGCACATGTGCATATCGCCCACGCGGGCAGCTGGTTTTCCCATTGTCGTACTGGTTTATAAATACGTTTATACCAAATAGCTATTTTTTGTCATGCTGACGCAGGAAGCATCTTAAGGTTTCCTTACTCATGCCTTAGGATATTTTAAGATGCTTCCTGCGTCAGCATGACAAAAAATGACTGTTCATTATCTACCCCAGAAACTGGGTTTCCCCGGCTTCGGTGCGGGAGTATCCTGTCGGTCTACAAAGAATTCATCCTTATCTTTTTCGACGTAATTTAGCTGACTTAGTTTGCTATAAAGCGCAATAACTACGTCACATAATCGAATGAAAGCATCCATAAGAGGCTGACAGTCGGCGTGTTCGTACTCTTTGTCCAACACGGCTTGCATGGCTGACTCAAAATCTACCGGAACAACACCACACCAGTTCTTGAAGTAATTGTACATCGCTTCTTTTTCCCGGTCGGGTGTGCTGCGGATCATTAGCGTTATGGCCCTGGCAAACCGCATTCCTAATTCAGCTATAAACACCGGCGACTCATAACTGCCCCGTAGCTGAAATGCGTCGAGGTTATCAGCAATCGTTCGCACAGTAGCTTCGGCCAGATACCCAATGGTCGTAGCCAGCAGATTCGGCTGCCCCGACCGCGCATTGGTCCGGACCCGCACGATAATGGCCGTAGCATACCCAACAATTTCACCCATGCGGCTACCTATAGTCAGGTATTGCTGTTGCATGGCCGGATAAACACCAACCATCCGACAAGGTGGCAGATAGTCGGGGGCCAGACTAAATACGCCGTTTGCCAACTTTAATCGCCCCACGGGTAAATGATATGCGGCTGCTACCGGACTCGCCAGCGCTGATTGTGGCACGGCTCCCAGCCGATAACCGGGCGTCGTGAACGGATAGCGCAACGGTACCTCGTCAGGGTCGGGTTGGCCCCAGGGCTGCGGCTCGAATGGATTAACCTCCACCACCGCATAACCCGACGTCTGCCCTAACCGCATCCACTCCTCGCGGGCTCCGCTTAGAGGCAGGCGTAAGGGAGGCTGAGCCGCGTCCAATTCGATTCGAGCGCCACCGGGTGTAACGGCCCGGCACAGGCTCAACACCAGTTCGTATCCATCACAGGTAAGCGCCAGCGGACTGTCTTTACCCGGTGCCGGTGGCAGCAACCCATAATTCAGCGGGTTAAGCAACATGCCCCCTGCGTCGCGCACTGCATCCCGGAAGGCGTTATCATTGCCAAGCAGGTGCGACCGGGTGATTTTCATACCGTCGGCCCAGTTCACCGGCCAGTAGGTTAATTCAGGTAGCATCTCGTAGAGGAGGTTGTGGTTCGGAGTTTGACGTTTGCGAATAAACCGTCAACTTATCTTGTGGATCGGCTAAAACCCTAGACTTCAAACCTCGAATTATAAACGATTAATCATTCTTAAAGCTCCGGGCGATAATGGTATCGTTGGCCTTAATACCATTGCGGGTAAGCGTCAGAGACGGGTCTAGAAACTCCTTTGACAGCCCACCCATTGACTCTTTATAGAAAATCCAGCCCAGCAGACTGCCTTCGTGGTTCGACTCATAATACAAAATCGGTTGTTCAGGATTTTCCTCTGCATTATGGGAGTAAATCATGTAATGGAACAGATCATGCAGCGTTCGGTCGATGGGCGCTTTTACAGTGTACGTGGCCAGTTCGGGGATATCGGGCTGCTTAGCCACCCGAAAATTAAGTCGTACGGTGTCATTAAGTTCAATAAGCGGCACAGCCTGATCGACCGGATAAAACCACTTACGGTAAATTTTGGGTGGAATCATCATCCAGGCCTGATAAGCATAGATAAACAGTAGCGGTAACAGAAACGGAATTAGCCCCGAGGCCATCGCCGGCAGGAAACGATCAGAACGTTGCATCATCTGGAACAGCCCGGTAAAGGCGCCCGCAATAAAAAGCAGGATGGCACCCGCCAGCAAAAATTCAGACCAGAAGCCGCCTTCCGGCTCAAATGAGAATAGCCGTCGAGACGTCAGTAAATGAATAATTCCCAGTACCAGCGCCAGCCCTTCCAGCCAGTAAAAAACGGTAGTAAGTGATTCTGATTTGGCAAAGGCGGCTCCCAGGGCGGCTGCAATAGTTATTGACCCAAGGACGTACATCAGCATTTTCTTGGTTAAAACTTCTCTGGCAGAATGCCGCACGATAAGCCCTACCAGGCAGAAAATCGCCAGTACGATGTATAAGGAAACAATCAGAATACTATCCGTTTTCATAAGTAGAACTCAATTTATGACTTAGTCGGCGTTTGCCAACCTTTCACAAACAGCTTTTGACTTAACGGTCAGTCAACCTAAGCGGGTTGTCATACCTAACCGTCCGGCGGTACCTGCGTCCGATAAGCTGAAGAGACCATCATGTTCGTCGGGTTGGACTTCCAGTTGCCAGTCGGCGTCGGCAGGCAGTAAATAATCGGCCAGCAATCGGATGTATTTTAGCCCAATACCATTAGGCAGAAAATCAGCCAGTTGCTCGTTGGGTAGCGGGCCAACGCTGAGCCGGACTGTGCCACCGTCGTCAACCAGATTATCATCGCTAAGCACCCAGTCCTGCCCCAGTTGTCCAGCTCCCAAAGATGGGGGTTGCGCATCGGCAGACTGAGACTGATGTTTTTCTACATCGGTGAACGTACCGTACCGAATCTGAACTGGAACCTGTAGAAATTCTTCGATATAAAAAGTCGTCTGCTCCCAGTCACCTACAATCCGGTGCGCATTCGTCCAGACGGCCAACAAACAAGCCCGCTGCCGAACCGACAACGGTATGGGTAATTCTCCCCAAAGATACTTTTGTAGTTCATCCCAGATGGCGCCGTACGAGCGAGTCAGAGCCTGGGCTTCCTGCGCTTCAATCCGCACCCGCTGCCGAAACGACTCCTGATCATAAGGCATCCAGAAGGTGCGGGCTTCGGTTTCCTCGTGCCGCAAACGTCGACTTTGTTCGAGCATGGCCCGGGCTTCATCACGACCGGGCTGCAAAGGCGGAGCCGGAGGATGGTGCAGCGTTTCGGGCAGCATGTCATACAGCCCCTCGCGACTCACTTCCAGAACGTGGGTAAGCGGTTGCTGAGCGTCGGCGGCAAATGTGTCGGCCTTTAATACATCGGCACTATACGAACGGCTAAATGTACCCTTAGGCCGTACCAGCACATCCACCGACTCAGCAGCTTGTTCATACACATTGGCAATCCAGACTTCAGCGCGTATGTCGTACAAAAATTTCATAGTGCTGAAGTCTGTTTAGGCCGCAACTGGGTTAGTCAATAATACCCGCAGTGGTAACAACCCCGTCCACTGGTCCTGTAGCGTAATCGTCAGTTCGTGGATTAACTGACGTTGCTCTTCGGCGGTGAGCCGGGCCATTGGCCGCAAGGTTATGCGTACATCCAGCGTTCGCATCAGGCCCTGACGCGGGTCTGTACTTACTGTACACCCTTTCTGGACATCTACCTGCTCAATCAACTCAGGAGCCGCAGCCCGACAAACTGCCCGAATATCCTCGACAGTCAACGCACGACCGCGCGTTAGCAATGCCTGCCGAAAGGCCGGTAAGCTAGCTGATGGACCAAGACGGGCCATACCACCTAACGACGGGCGGAGCAGCACTATTCCTTCGCGCCGAAACGATGGTAATGAGGTTTCTATCCGGGCACCAATGGGCAGTCGATTACCTCGTTCAGCCGCCGTAACCCAGTAATTAACAAACAGATTACCCCGGTCAGGCCCGTTACTGATAATGACGAACGGAGCAGCTTCGCCAGCGGACGATGTTGGCATACTCTGACGAATACGTAAGAGGCTTTTCTGAATATCGTCGATATTACTACGTAGCGTATCATAGCCAAGTGCTGCAAAAGACGCACTCTCGTCACGCAGCAGATCCATCAGGTGCCGGACCATCTCGTCAGCATTCCGGCTATCGAAGCGGCCAACACCCTGACGACGAACAGCATAACTATAGGCTGTCGGGTCACTGGCATCGGCATCTGTATAAGCCGGGTACGCATTTCCTTCACTATCGGTAACATCAGCTAATTCGATTAAGGGCAACTCCGTTTGGATGGGAAACACGTTCAGTCCGTCGGTCAAGCGAAAAACGGATCGCCCTAACTGGCGATTCAGAACCGGAAAGGCGTTCATTACGCATTCGGTTTTAGCCATAATTTCGGCCCTGAACACGGTCGGAAAGTCAATACGAATCCAGGTTAGCGGGGGAAGCGTCTGCAGTACATTCGGATCGAAAACGTCGGTTAAGCTCGGCGGCACAAACGTTCCGTTCGGATAAGGCGTCAGGGCTGGAAAGCGGCCCTGCACCGTCAGGAAATTCGATCGGTAGTATCGGTCGGCATGACTTTCCATCGATTTCAGTGTAGGTGACAGGCTCAATTCCGGCTCGCTGTTCGTACCCGGAATAATCGTTAAGGGCTGGTCGGCTAGCCACCAGCGCGTTTGGGGAAGATGCTGGGCGTAATCGTAGATAGGCAGGGGCAGGTTTTTCCAGTCAAGAAAAAACCGCATGGATAAATCCTGCGGTAAGCCCGGCATGAGTTCCAGACCAAGCCAGAGTGTATAATCAGGCAGTTGCCGATGAAGTGAAGCCTGGGCGACTGGAATATTATTACCCATGTCATCGACCCGCCAAAGCTGATTACCAGCTGCCAGACAAGCGACCCGACCATTGACGATAGGGAACCGACCAGCGGGCGAGAGCGTAATTTCTGCCGCCGTCTGCGGATGGCGCGTTGTGAAGGCGTCGGTACGGGTAACTTCGCCGAGCAGTTCGATGGGCCGGACCGCCATTACACTATGAGCGGGCCGGGGAGCCGTAACAACTTCCGGCAGCAGCAGTTCGACCAGCCGTTCCAGAATCCGCCCCCGCGATGCCTGAATTTCGCCATATACCCGTTCCGATTCGGTAGCCAATGCGCCAACCAACAAATCGACCAGCGGGTCGAAGGCGGTGGTATCGATAGCAGCTTCCTGATAGCCCCAAAGCCGGGCCGCCTGTTGCAGCATCCGGCTCTTAATCTGATCACGGGTTTCGAGCATAGGTATTTAAATTGTGCTACTTCTACAAAATCATTTCTCTATCTACTCATAGGGTGGAAGAATGAGGTTGAGCCTGTTACTCTCACTGCGCCTACACCAGGGTAACTGCCGCTTTTCAGATATATCTTGTTTCGTTTAACTTTCTCAAGTGGACGCGGCATTACATGTTGTTCCAAAACAGTTACTTCTCCCTCTGTCGCACCCACTGATTCAACTATAGCGGTATGATGTGGCCGCGTATGCTCAATACCATTCTCCGATGCGATACTAATGACATGATTTTCGAATTGAATAATGTCACCAGGCTGCAAGTCGCGAATCTCGATAAATCCAGCGCCCCATACATAAGCCCCTGCCGAAAAATCCTTTTTATCCGTCAAATTATTTGATGTTTGCGCCTTAGCAGCTTTCAGAGCCTCTTCTGCCAAGTCCCAGCACGTTCCTCTGGCGCCTGCTTTACGTCCAACATATTGTTGAGCGTATTGAAGAACGGCATGATTTACTTCCGGTTCCATAGTTTACAAGGGTTTAGTATCAACTCATTTACTCACTCGCAAACGGACTGAAATACATAATGAATGTCTGCTCGGGCATGGTTTCGCCGGTTTCGGGCAGATTGCCGCTTACCCGGATGATGATACGTCGGCGCACCCGGATAATCTTCCCGTCAGAATCCTGATCGGCGGGTTCGTCAATGTCGACGTACACGCGGGCGTACTGCAATCGCTTTTCGTATTGCAGAATCAGATTCATAATGGCCTGCTCAGCATTACTTTTCCACTGGGTTGGGTTGGTAATATTGGCGTAATCTTCGTTCCAGATACCGCAGCCCATCGCCGGGTCATAGCGGTAATCATCCAGGCGGGTTGCCAGCAATAGGTTAATGTGTTCGCGAATAGCTTCAACTACAGTAACGCGGGGTTGAGTCCGTTTATGAAGCAGATTTGGAATAGGCGACTGGAGCGAATATGAATTAGGCATAAATCAGGAATATCTTTTTCTATAGTAACTTTCACAGACGGCGAACTACACTACCCGGCGCCAGCCAGGGGCCAATCTTCTCGGTTACCTGATCGCCTGTGATTCGGCGTAAATGGCCATCAACAGTTAGTTGCAAATGATAACCCCGTCCGCCAACCGACAGCGTAACATGGGTATTCTGATCAGCCCCACGTCCATTACCACCAAACCCGCCTTCGTGCCGGGCAGCTGTAACGCGCCAGTCACCATCGGCCATTTGCTCCAGCAGGTGATTAGCTGCCTGACGCACGCCTATATGGGTCGATGACGATTGAGAGGCACTAACCAACCACTCAATAACTTCCTCAACGCTGACTGGTTTCTCGCCATCAGGGATGTACTGCCGCCGTCCGGCGCTGGACCCGTTCATACGGGCTTTGTGAATATCTGATTTCATTGGCGTCAGTTGGTTATACCCCACGGCAGCAGCCGACCGCTGCCGTGGGGTAATGGAGCAAATAATAATCTGATTACGCAGTTAGCTCGTTACTAGAAACCCAGCAATTTCAATTTATTCGTTGACGAAATTACTTCAGCAGCTGCCAGAATAGTAGTTCGCTGGGCAAGTACACCAGGACCTGGGCACCATGTATGGCTCGTTTTACCCATAGAGTGATAGCCTAAACCAATATCGCCGGGTTTCTCAGCCAGCGCAAACTGTACCCCATGTACATCAGTCAACCAGGCATACAAGTTTGCTACTGTACTCAGTTGCTGAGGAGTTAGGGAATCTCCTGGGTTGGCCGAGCATTCAATACTGATATAATTAGTTGACCATTCCTCGGCCCAATCATGGAATTTTGTATCGATAAACTGCCCGAGTTTCCCGTTAGTTTGTACGCCGAAATGAGAAGGGAACGGGTTATCTCCGCCTGGATTGAAGGTTGCCTTTAGGCCTTCCAGTGTATTACTACGATGTTGGGAAATGTGCAGGATTAAACCAAGTGGATCAGCATTCTGACGACGTGGCTGCCGGTTGGTTGTTACGGGCATCCAGGTTGCAAACGGACATACAGCCATAGTTGACAAAGATTTAGTAGCCAGTTAATTGGCTTAGTTGATCATAACCATACCACCTTTCAGCGTAGTCATTGGTCCGCCGTCCAGTTCCAGCATGGCCCCGCCTTTAACCGACGTTTGGGTATCACTCGAAATCTTCGTAGTGACGCCTTTAATTTCTACGCCAGCGGTACCTTCTGCATTCAGTTGCGTGGTCGCTTTCAGACTTAGCTCGGTTGTTGTTTCAACGGCCAGTTCGGTCTGCGATTTTATTGATCCTTTCTGAACATCGACAGTCCACTCTTTCTTGGCCTTCATATTGAGGGTATTGGCCGTCATATTGATGGTATCGGCGTCAATATTGATCGTACCCTGGCTTTTTATATTGATGTGGGTACCACCATCGAGCGAAAGAATAATATGATTCTTCCGATCTTTGTCATGCAGACTGATTTCCTGCTTACCCGGCTCATCTCGGATAACAATGTGATTACCTTGCTGCGTAATGATCGCTTTATAGTAGTTATCCTTTGAATAGTAGGTACTCATTTTATTGTTCTTATCCGGAACAACGCCCGCAATGAGCGGTCGGGCGGGATCGTCATTTTCAAAGATAACCATCACCACAGAGTTGATTTCAGGAATCATGTAAAAGCCCTGATTTTCAACACCATTATAAGGTGCTATCTGCCGAACCCAGGTTGATGGCTCACTATCTCCCTGAGCAATTTGCCAAAGAAACGATACCCGAATCCGACCTAGTTGTTCAGGATCATCGTTATGGGTTACTTTAGCCAGTTGCGTTGAGGCACGAGGAGAATAATATGTCGGATTTGTGCGAAATTCCACACCTGCCGGAATAGCCTCGAAGCGGTTTGAGTAGCCTCCACTATTATCACCCTCGTGGCTGATCGAAATAATGCGGTATTGCCCCAGGCTCTCTGTGCGCTGTGACTGCGCGTTGAGGCTGGTACTTTCTTTAATGTCGATGACAGCCCCTACTTTCAGGCCAATTTTGCTGCTTGATCCGCTGAAAATAACGGAATTAGCCACCGATGCTTTTTTCTCGTAGCCAACTTGTTGCTTAGCCTCGCCGTCCGTCCAGACGGGAATCGGTGGATGACTGAATGTACGCTCAGGATACAGATTCTGGGCTTTATCCAGCAGAAACTGACCGTATTCACCCAGACCTGACACCGACACATCTTTCGAGTGACTTTTAGGTGTCTCCGTCTTTATATAATTGAAATCTTCGATGAAGAACTCGCCACCGGGCAGATCCATTCGCATATCGAACGAGCTGATGTCGTTACCGTATTTCAGTTCGATGGGCGAACCGCCAGGCACGTCGCCAAAGGTGGTCTTGTCGCCATCAAAGTAGAACCAGTTGCCAGTAACAGCGGCAAACCGGTGCAGAAAATTGTACGTACTTTCGTCAAACTTGACGATATAGTCTTCCTGCTGGCTGTTGCGGGGGCTGACATTAGGCTTCAGCAAACTCTGGTCGTATTCACTCAGAATTTTGTTGACGATGGCCGAATGGTCCTTCTGATAAAAAGCACTATAGCGGGTTCCCTGCTCAAGTAGAATGGACGCGCTAAATCCTCTGATTACTACCGAGCTACCAGAGTTAGCCTGTTTCGACAGAAAAAGCTGGGTAATAAAGCCCCGAAAAACAAATGGATCACCACCGCCCTGCCGATACTTGATCGTTATCAGAATTTCTTTACTGATAAATTCTTTCGACTGGTTGATTTTCATCGCGCCCGCTCCTTCGACCTGCTCGATGGGCACGTTCAGCTCAAACGTGTGGTGACGGTCAATCCATTGCTGAATGATAACTTTCGAGAACTTCTCGACACGTTTGCCGCCGATTTGGATTTGGACGTCTGAAAGGCTACTCATGACAAATAAGATTAAGGCTGTAGGCTAGGAATAACTGGATGCGCCTACTTTTTTCCAGGTACCAATCATAACGGCTCCAATAATGCCAACTCCGGTTCCCCAGCCACTGACATCCTGATCTTCAAAAAGTGTGTCGGTCAGGCCAGCCGCAATGCCTAGCAGAAAATAGCCGTAGGCCCCGGCTGCGCCCAATGTCGACAGCGCCCCGTAGGACCAGTCCAGATCGTCGGCTGAAAACGGACGCTTGCTCTTAATGCGCGTCCACATGTTAGGTGGTGTGTTGTTGATTACATCCCAGGGACTAGGGCCGCTTCCTCCTCCAAGACTTCCTCCCAAACCCAGTGCTCCACCGGCAAAAACAAACTGTGCCTGACAATTTGCCATCCGGCTCCGGAAACCGAAGAAGTATACGCCTGCTCCTGCAACGTACACTCCACCTGCCTGGGCTACGCCCACTGCTTCCCAATCGGATGCTTTCGTGTATATACCCATAACGTTTAGTAGGTTAAGACAGCAATCCGGCGCACCCTGTTAAGTGCGCCGGATGTCATTAATTTTTAGTAAGCGGCCCACTTGTTCTCGTGCGTGGCACCGTCGATCGACAGTTTGCGGGCTGAGATAACGACGCTTGTGCTCATCGGGCTGTTGTTGCGGGCATCCATACTCTCCGAGTAACCCGTCAGGAAGGCATCTTCAAACTTCAATTCTTTCATCGGCGAATCTTCGTCCTGCTTGTAGAATTTGATGCTACCACCGAATTTTTTATTCGGGTCAATCATCATTTTGAAGGCGTTCGTGTCTTTGGTCGATTCGAACTCGGCATTTATCTGGCCACCCATTACGTCGGACGTAGGTTTGCCGGTGGTGTAATCCGTGTTTTGTCCTAATGAAAAGCTGCAATGTAACAGACGATATTCGGTTCCGTCAAGGTCAATGGTTGCTTTGAAAGCCATGGTCGTAATTGGTTATTGGTTGAAAAATTAGTTGGTTACTTGGTTGATTTAAAAAGTAAAGGGTTATTGGATTTTAAGCTTGGTTAACACCGCCCTGCCAATCGTTGGCGTCGTCGCCTTTGGTACCTTCGAGCCGCACCAGGAAATTCTTGGCCGGGAAGTAGGGCTTGATGTGAATATCGAGGTGGATGCGGTCCTTCACGACTTTATCGCGCTCAAACTTCAGGATTTTGAAATCTTCGATAATCTTGTCGGCTCCGGTAATGCTGTTCAGGAATTTGACAATCTGAGCCCGCAGGTCTTTTTCAGCGTCGTAGGTCCAGTTTTCAAACGCCCGGCGGTTCAGGAAGTCGATCAATACTTTCATAATCCAGTCGAACACCCGCACTACGGAATAGGTCTGTAAACCCTGGTTATCGCCGTTGAAGAGCGTTTTGGCCGAATACGCCATTACTTTGTTGTATTCGTTGACCATTGGCACCAGACCCAGTTTTTCGAGATTAGCGATTTCGCTTTTCTTCATCTCGAATCGGACACCGTCTACTTCGTTAAGCGTTCCGTGTTTGCTACCGGCCACCGGCTGCTGTAGCATCGTTTTATAGATTTTCCCAGCCAGTGCTGAGGATGGTGGCACGTAGAGCGGTTCTTCTTCACCCAGTTCGCTGAACGCTTCACGACCAACCAGGTAATTGCAAGTCATCATCACGTTTGCTTTGTAAGCATCGGCGCTGGGCATGTCTTCATCCTGCCAAAGCTCCAGCACGTCGTCGGGCGTATCGAGGTGGCGGTAATCCGTCAGCATCATCACCTTATTTTCGTGTGCCAGCCGCGCCCATTTGTCCACTACTTTTTTGGATCCGAGGTACCCCGGCAGGACCATCAGCGAATAATTCTGGCGCAGGTCGAGTTTGTCGTAATTCTGCCGCAGCTCGTTAGCAATTTCGTCGAAGAACAGCGGATTGTCGAGGTCCTGAATCTGCTCAGGGTCGGCATTGACGATAGAAATATTCTTAATCTTTTCGGTGTCAGCATTCTTGTAAAACAAAGCCACTGACCGGTAAGACGTTTCCAGATCTTTCGTTTCGTCAACTGCTTTTTTCAAGTTCCGGCGCAGCGTTTCCGACGCTACTTCCGTTTTCTGCTCAGCCTCACCGATCATGTCGGCTACATTTTCGTGGGATTCAAGCAGTTCGGTCCACTCTTTCAATCGCTTCTTGAGAAGTTTCCGGTCTTTTTCGGAGCCTTTCTCGGTCATGAAAATATTTTTGCGAGCTTTCTTGGCGGGGTTCATGTTCTGCGCCCCTTCGACCGTTGTTTCAACGAATTCAAAGCCGCCAAATTTGGCTAACTGCTGACTGCTATCGGCCAGCGTCTGGGCGGGGTTCGCCACTTTTACGCGCTCCTTAACGGCCTTATTTCCTGATTGTTCGGATGCTTCCATGTTGTAGAGAGGGTAATTTTGGTTTGGGTTTATTTAGCGTCTTCGAGTTCCTGCAACATGGCCCGCATGGCAGTCAGGTAATTTTCTTTGGCAGCGGGGTCGGCCAGAATTTTCTGGAGGACTTTGTTGGATTTCAGTTGTTTAATAAACTTCTGATAATCATCCTGCTGCCCCTGCAATCCCTGCAAAAACGGGCTTTGTGCTGTAATCCCTTTTTTACCAAAATCGCCCAGGCTGTTAAAATGTAAGGTTTCCTCTACACCACTTCCTTCAGCATCTTCAAATTCAATGTCAATTTCTGGTTTGTATCGGGCAAACACCGCATCGACTGTTTCGAGCTTTTCTTCAACTTTCGGCTTGAACGGTGCATTGGCCGTAAGTTTCTGTACTAACATGGTGCGGTTCTTCTGGATGTCGGCAATCGCTTCGTTAGCGTCATTACCTTTCTTCTCCTGGCCACCAATACCGTAGTCCATCATAGAGGTAAATTGTTTTAGCGTTATTGATTGGTTAACTGATTAGTCGGGAATTCTTAATCGGGGGAAACAACTATTGGAAAAAAGTTTGAAAATTTATTAGAAGTGGCTTAACGGCCTGCATTAGCCGGTTTTAGTCATATATAGCAATGGTCGGGCTATCCCCAAAAATAAAGTTAGACAGACTGTTAGCCCGTTCAACCCATTCAGGGTACACAGTTCGGTCAACAACGCCTTCCCATAGCGGAAAATGGATACCAGTTAGTCGTTCCATAGCATACTGCCAGGCGTAAGCATTCCATCCTTCGAAGACCATGCCCCCCCCCATAATATTCATGGAATTGTGGGTCAGATACCCGCCGTAATCAATCAGTCCTCCACCATGTCCACTCACATGATCTGAACCCAGATTATGCCCTACTTCGTGGACAACCGTAATTTGAGATCGGCCCGTAAAATTTATTTTCATCAGCGTATCCCGCGATGTCCAGGTTCCACTGTCGGCCCGAAAAGTCGAACCTATAGGCACATCAACCAGTCTGATATTGACGGAGTTACTTTGCGGAGTCGATATCCGAACAGGTTCGTAGCGGCATTGTATATGAGGTCGATACCAGTTGTAATCGTGAGCGTAGTTGAATTTGCTGACACTGGCAGGCGTTTTGAGGTAGAATCGGTTATCCCAATGAATGCGAGCTGTCTGAATTAGATCATTACAAACTTGTTCCCACCGAGCGCCCGTCCAGGCAACAGCTGGTTTAGGGGTCTTATTATAGTCGAGAACCGTGCCATTGGCATCTGGATTTACCTGCTGAAAATAAAACAGTTGCTTGATGGTCAATACCATATTATTACGTCCATCAAGCGGTGCTTTTTTATCAAAGGGTATGTTATACAACTTAGCCTCCTGAGTGCCATATGCATGTTTAATAATTGCCATGTTAGGTGGATTGGTTAGTTGATAATTGACCGGAAAGACGTTAAATCGTTGTATTTTTATCGCTATCCACTACATTTTCAAACTTCAGTTCACCGGCTTCGTTAGTCGTCAGATTCAGGTGGCTGCCTTTGCCTATCTCGCCCGATACGATCATGCGGGAGAGTGGTCGGCGCAAACGGTTACGGATAACACCGCGCAACGGACGGGCACCGTATTTGGGCGTGTAGCCTTCCAGCGCGAGTTGCTTGCGGGCTTCGTCCGATAGCGTGAGCGTAATACCCTGTTTATCTAAAGTCTGGAGCAGCGATTTCAACTGAATATTAAAAATCCCTAGAATGGCTTCTTCCGAAATAGGCTGGAATGGGATAATCTCCGTCAGACGTCCTAAAAATTCCGGTCGGAAATAGCGGCCCATGATATCAAGCAGCTCATTGGACGCGGCTATTTCTCCCTTCGCAGCTTTCTCGACTACGTAATCAGAGCCGATATTCGACGTAAACAGGATAATCGCGTTCGAGAAATCGCCCTCGCGACCTAATCGGTCGTGGAGCATGCCTTCATCCAGAATTTGCAGGAATATATCGAACACCGATGGGTGTGCTTTCTCAATTTCATCGAACAGCACGACTGCAAATGGTTGCTGCCGGATTTTGGTAACCAGCAATCCACCTTCCTCATAACCGACATAACCCGGAGGAGCCCCGTAGAGCAAAGCGGCCGAATGTTCTTCCTTAAACTCCGACATGTCAAAGCGAATCAGCGCTTTTTCGTCGTTGAACAGAAAGTCGGCCATCGATTTGGCCAGTTCGGTTTTACCCGTACCTGTTGGGCCAGAGAAGAAAAACGAACCAATCGGCTGACCGGGCCGGCTCAGACCGGAGCGGTTTTCCAGAATAGCGTCGGCAATGATTTTGGTGGCGTGGTCCTGCCCCACCACCCGCTGCCGTAAGTGTTCGTCCAGCGCCAGCAATTTATCGCGCTCTTTCGATTGAATTTTACCGAGCGGAATCCCCGTCCGGTGCGCCACTACAGCCGCTACTTCACCCGGCTCAACTTTATCTTTAGGCTGCCCTCCGAGAGCTTCCAGTTTGTCCAGTAATTCGCTGAGATGATCAGCCAGCGCGTCGGGAACCTCGTAGGATTTAGTTTCCAGTTCTTCCTCCAGCTGTCCCAGCAATACTGGACTTAAGCGGCTGTTAAGTTGACGCTCAAACCAGCGCAGTTCCTGCATATAAGCCAACGGATCGGCAGTGGCATACTGCGTTTTTACCTCAGCCAGTTCCGCACGCAGTCGATCGATTTCAGGTTTGGTCGTTTCGGCGGCCATTTTCATAGCGGCCATCGTACGGTCGATCAGGTCGATGGCGGCATCAGGCAACCGGCGATTTTTGAGGTAGCGCCGTGCTAGTCGTACCGTTTCGGCGACGGTGTTGTCAGCTAATCCAATCTGGTGATGCTTTTCAAACAGCGGCACCACTTTCTTCACCATGCGCGTGGCCGTAATCTCGTCGGGCTCTTCGACATTCAGCACTTCGAAACGGCGGGCAAAGGCTTCGTCTTTTTCAAGATACTTGCGGTATTCGTCGTTGGTGGTAGCGCCGATAAGCGTCAGTTCGCCCCGCGCCAGTTCGGGTTTGAGGAGGTTAACCAGACCAGCCGCACCACCCTGCGGGTCCATTAACACATGAATTTCGTCGATGAACAGGAGCGCCTTATCGAACTGTTTCAGATCGGCCAGAATGCCTTTCATCCGGTCTTCGATTTCACCTTTATAGGAAGCTCCTGCAATGAGCGACCCCATATCCAGTTGAAACAACTGAGCGCTGGCGAGGTGGGGGGGCACATGACCCGCTATGATTTGCAGTGCCAATCCTTCTACCAGCGCCGTTTTCCCAACGCCCGGTTCGCCAACGATAATCACGTTTGGCTTCGACCGGCGACCCAGCACCTCAATCACCGTGCGGGTTTCGCTATCGCGGCCAATGATAGGATCTATTTTACCGTCGCGACCGGCGGCCGTACGGTCGGTGCAAAATTTAAACAGAGTTTTCCCCGTTGCTGCCGCAGCACTTCCGTTCGAAGCTGTTGCGCTGCCATTACTACTAACTTTAGCGCCATCTCCCCCAATCGCCTGCTGAAAGCCAGCGTCCTGCAGGGCTTTTTCAAGCAGTTGATTCTCAGTTAACGGAAACGATTTGAGTTGATCGCGACTGAAAGCTACGTCGGGTTTGCACATGGCAATCAGGACCGCGATGGGCGTTAACTCTGACTCGCCGAGTTTCATCCGTACCACATCGGCCACTTCCATCAGCGCCCGTATCTGCTTATCACCGGCGGGTTCTTCAACCGGCCGAGCCGATTTTGGGTAAGTTTCCACGCGGATTTCAGCCCAGTCGCGGAGGTATGCCACGTCGATCTCCCAGACGACCAATTGCGATGCTAGTCCAACATCGTTATGGAGCAGGCCCATAAGCAAGTGGCCCGGTGAAAAGTTCTGGTGCTGATTCTCACGGGCAACGGCCTGCGCAATGCTGACAGCCCGGCGGAGTTCTTCGGTATAGGCAAGAGTTAGCATATGAAATGGGGTTACTCGCCCCTTAAGGCGGATTGAAAATAAGGCCTTGCCTATCGTCCACCGCTACTCATTGAGTGAACGGTAATTATTTATAGCGAACAGACCCAGCGGTTTCATTGGATAAGTCGTTCTGCATGAAGAGAAAGGAAACAAATGGCTATGAAAGAGTAGCCACCAGCCTAGTAGATAGCCGTCTGATCTATACTATTGACGTGTGAAGAGCGTCCCAGAAGATTATGGGATAACACTTAATGCCCTATTATGAGTAATTAACCCAGGGCCAGATTGATCAATTATGACGAAGAAAGTAAAAGTCCTGCGTCAGTGATGAGGTTTCCCAGGGTAGCTGTCGCATACCTGTTTGTTGACTTACCACTCTGCGCGTGCGGCTAAATACCTCTTCTATGGTTAAACCAGGAGTTTTCAAATTGGAGAGTAAAGCCGATGTATAAAATCCGTTTCGACCTGTATTACTTATTAATGAGCGACCTGGTGATGTAGAATAGGCAATTAAAAAACCAGAAGCCATAACTGAACTTGGCAGGCTACTCGTCATTTCATCTCTTCGGAGCGCACCATACTTTGACGGATTGTTCCGGTCTGCGTTCAGTACTACAACATTAGTCGCTGCCTTAGCGCTCGCCATATCCGTGGTGAGTGCACTCAATGACAAACAGCTTTTCGAAGGGTCAATTAACTTAGCTGAATCAGCATCGATTGGTATTAAGAACTGTTCACCGCCCGCTGCTAACCCATGCCCGGAGTAATAGAAAAGCCCCACCTGATGGCCTTTCAATCGCGTACTGAATTCGCTGATTGCCTGCTGCGTGGCTAATTTATCAGTATTTGTATAGAGCATCACATCGAAGCCTAGTTGCTTCAACGTAGTAGCCATGTCTGCGGCATCATTAAGAGCAGTTGGCAACGCTGATACTATTTTGTAATCAGCATTGCCAATCACCAGCGCCAGACGCTTTTCGGGGCCTGAGTCGGTTTGCGCCATTAACGGCTCAAACGCAAAACTCATTAACCACAGAATCAGTACTGCTTTCATCTGTTTCGGCGCTTGGGTTTAGAGGAAGGTTTACCTACGATTATTTCCGCTTGAAATAGAAATCATCCGTTAACGAAGATGACTCCCAGGGTTGCTGCCGATCACCCGATTGAATCTTAACTTCCTTACGCACCCGCTTGAAAACCTCTTCAATAGGTAGGCCTGGTGTATTTAAATTTTTCAGTAAAGCCGCCGTATAAATCCCGTTTCGTCCTGAACCATCGGCTGCGGTTTTACCAGGCGAGGTAGCGTAAGCAATAATAGATCCTGTGGTACTTTCCATACCAACCAATCCGCCATCCTTACCACCTCGATTAAAGCTACGTTCAAACGGGTTATTCCGGCAGGCATCCAGTATTACAATATTCGTAGCAACCCGAGCGTCCTCCATTTTGGCCATTACAAGGTTCGCTGGTTCACAGTCGAACTCAATATCCCCCATCGTTTGAGGGGAAGCATCAATTGGCACTAGGAAGTTCTGACCCGCCAGAGCTATACCATGACCAGCATAAAAGAATAAGCCGACCTGATAATTATTACCTTTAAGTTTAGCACCAAATTCATCAATTGCCTTCCGCATATCCTTCTTGTTAAGATCGAAACGCTTGATGACATCGAAGCCCAGACCCTCCAATGTTTTAGCCATATCTGTTGCATCATTAACTGGGTTCATCAGGCGGCTTGTCGACGGATAATCCGAATTGCCAATGACTAGTGCTAATCGTTTTTCGGCTACAACAGGAGCGGTTTTTGTATAATTAATTACAAAGGTCTCGTCTACAATGCCACCGGCGTTCTGAGCAACCAGACGAACTTTATTTTCACCCTCCCGCAATTGTACCGTCTGCGAAACAGGTTCTTCGCAATCTGCCTTTTTCGCATCAGCTTCTACCTTCAGCTCGCGGTTGGCCTGTTGTAGTGCGCCGTTTACAAACACTTGGACAGGCTTAGTTAACGGCTTACTAGTTTTGATGCAAGCTTTTACCGTCACCTGATCGGCGGTAGCGGTGTAGGTTTCGCCATCACCCATCTGGAATGTGATTTTGGGAGCCTCAACGACTTCAGTAGCATACAAATTGTGCGTATTGATTTTTTGCCGTACACTACGCGAGGTTGAAACGTCAGGCGCTGCCTCTTGCGCCTGGGCAGTCAGCACACTGAACAAACCGATTGACAGAAGCAAACTGGATTTCATAATGTCAGGATAGTTAAAACGTTACTGGTAATTGTGTTTACAAGCTGAGTGGCTGTTTTACAAGTACGCAATTTAAGCTAATTTTCAGTTTCCCACTTACTTTTCTTTGTATAAACGGTTGTTTTTCAGCAATACACGAAGAAAAGTAAGTAGTCAGCTGTTCATATCAGCCTTCAGATAATCTATAGTCGTAAATCACTGCTTTGTCACAAACATTTCTACCCTTCTATTTAGCTGTCGGGTCGCTTCCGTATTGTTACTGGCAATCGGACGGGTTGGTCCGTAACCGCGAGTAGTGATGCGATTGGTTGCAATGCCGTTCGTTACTAAATGCTGCTTTACCAGATCTACGCGTTGTTTGGAAAGCAGCACATTCTTGTCGAAATCACCCTGATTATCCGTATGGCCCGCTAGTTCAATTTCGATTTTAGGGTTATCGCGCATAAACGCTACCAGCTGATCCAGTGCAGGCTGCGAGCTAGGCAGAAATTCAGCCTTGCTCTGCACGAACTGAATCGATTGAAGCGGATTAGGTTCTTTTTTATCCGCCGTATTTGTGCCGTTTGGAGTTTTCGAGGGATTGACGGGTTGGCCTATGTATAAGCTTTGGGTATTAATTTTCAGACGCTTACTGCTGCGAGAACTTGAACCAGTTGAATCCGCATTTTGTGCATAAGCTGCTATCGTCAGAAAAAATCCGCTTACTAAGAACAACACTCGTTTCATTTATTTTCCTACTTAAAAAGTCCGAACTAAACCTACCCCCAGCGAATAGCTGCTGGGTTGAATACGCCAGGCCAGTCGTGGCTGCGTCGATGGAATGGCTGCGGTACCGCTCGACGCACGAACCACTGTATAAACAATGTTGGCAATCAGCAAGGCAGCCGTAGCGCCAGCGACTATAGTAACAGTGCCCCGTCTACTATCGATGTCTTTGCGCTTGTCTTCAGCCGCATTCCAGTCTGCCAGCGTGTTAGCCACCGTATTCTGATTATAGGCGTCCACATCTTTGTTGAGTCCGGAAGCCAGGATGAATGTGTAAGCAGCGGCACCACCCGTAACGACCCATCCAACAATAGGTAACACTGATTTCTTAGGAGTTGCCACAACCGGGGCCGGACGGTTAGCCGGAGGAGCTGTGGAGCTAGTTGCCGGACGGGCAATTTTACCCGTTCGGGAGATTCGAATAATCACCTCTACCTCTTCATTCAACTGCACATTGTCGCGCACAACATCCCAGTAAATGGCCTTATCCCGACCGGGCGTTAGTTTTTTCCCAATATTCCCGCTAACAGTCATCGGACGAAAGCGCCGACCGGAGGCCGTTTCGATTTCTACATATAGCGAATCGTTAGGCTGTACTGAGGGCAAGTCATAAAGAATAACCAGCTTTTTAGTTTGCTCATCGTTCGAAATGCGGATATTGGTCGCTTCGGATGGAGCTTGCTGGGCCCGGACCGCTGTTATGGCAAAAACAACGACCAGCAGGCTTGAAAAAAGTTTAGTAAGTGCTTTCATGTTGATAGGGTGAGTGAATTAATTGACCGCTCCGCTGATGGATGGATAACTACCGATAATAGCCCCGTTCTGCACAACGACGACTGTACCGTTAATACCGTCTTTGATAACGCCCGTTTTCGGGAATGCCCAGCGCTGCTTCCCATCAGCAGTATTAATCGAATACAAATGACCATCCCAGCTTCCCACAATGACCATATCGTTCACAACAACCGGGCTAGAGCTAACCCAGATGTGGGTTGCCACAAACTCCCATTTCTTAGTGCCCTTATCGCCATCCAGAGCAAAGAGTCGGTAATTATCGCTACCCACGTAGACAGTTCCGTTTAGAGCCGCAGGGCTGGAATACACGTCGGCTCCAGCATCGAACGACCAGGATTCTTTTCCACCTAGTGGGTCCAACGCGTGTAGTTTGTGGTCGCGGCTACCTACATAGAGCAGACTATTGGTTAATACCGGACTTGAATCGACTGCCCCTGCGGTCTTGAAAGCCCACTTTTGTGTACCGGTATTACCATCAAAGGCATACAAATTTCCGTTATCGCTACCGACATAAACGATACCGAGCGTATTCGATATGGTTGGCGATGAGCGGATACTTGTACCAATACTAACCGCAGCACGAATTGTAGCGCCCGTGTTGGCATCCACTACATAAAACTTCCCGTCACCACTTCCGAAAAATGCCTTATTCTGCCAAATAGCCGGACTACTTTCTACGGTGCCGCCGGTCAGTACTTCCCATTTTTTGGTACCGTTAGACGCGTTGATGGCGTACATCTTTTTATCATAACTGCCGACGTACACAAGACCATTAGCTACCGTAGGGCAACCGGGCACATTTCCTCCCGTTGCAAACGCCCATTTCTGCTTACCCGTAAGCGCGTCCAAAGCGTACACATTACCATCGCGACTGCCCACGTAGATAACCCCATCGGCATACATTGGACTGGAAACCACCAGGTCTTTAGCCGCAAATGACCAGATCTGCTCCCCTGTATTCGCGTTAACAGCGTATACATTGCCGTCCTGCCCGCCGATGTAGATAACCGGTAATGTAGCGATGGACACAGTTGCCGTTGTGAATGTCTTGGTAGCTCCGTATACAGTTCCGGAACCAGTGATGGCATAAGCGCGGTAATTATAAGTTGTACCGGGTTGCAAACCACTGATGGAGACGGCAATAAGCTCACCTGAACCGGTAGCTTTCGCTACGCCATCAGCGGTGGTGGGTTGGGTTGTTGTGAATGAGTATACAACCCCGTACTCTTTCAAGGAGATCGTAGCGGCATTGTTAACCCGGCATTGTACCTGCGCTGATGTTGAGGCTGGTGTTCCAACGGGGTCCAGTGTTTCGACCGCAGCCGCAGCTTCAGCCGTTTTTACCGTCTTTACGGGGCCGTAATATACTGTTCCTGAGCTGGTAACAACGTAGGCACGGTAATAATAGGTGGTATTAGGTGTTAAATTACTTAGCGTAACGGTAGTGTTTGCTCCGGTTCCGGTGGCTTTCGATACGCCATCAGCGGCCGTTGGCAGTTGGTTCGTGGCGGAATACACGATGCCATATTCTTTCAGCGAAATAGCACTAGCGTTGGTAATCTGACACTGTACCTGGGCCGATGTAGTTGTAGCTGTTCCAATCGGATCGAGTGTTTCAACCACCGGAATTACTTCGCCCGTTTTGAACGTTTTTGTTTCGCCATAGCCTGTAAGTGCCTTGTCGTTAGTAGCATATGCCCGGTAATAGTACGTAGTGTTGGGCTGCAAACTGCTGAGCGCAACCGTAGCACTGCCACTACCCGTGGCCGTTATTTTTGTGTCAGCCGTAGTAGGCTGCTGGTTCGTTGACGAATAAACAATGCCAAATTCCTGTAATGAATTCGGGCCCAGCGCCACGATTTTGGCTCCTGCCTGTATTGATGTTGCGCCGGACGTTGTGGCAGCTCCGGTTTCTACCTGAGGTAGCAGGTCATAGGGGCTTACCTTCCACTTAGAGCAGTCAGTCAGGAGCCCTACCAAAAATATTAATACAAGAAAATTACGCAAAGACGAACACATATATGAATAAATCAAACTATTAATTCACAACTAGTTACCAGCAAAAATAACCCCACACTATTGAACAGACAATACCAATTTATAGGTAAAAACACCCTATAAGGCATATAGATGGCATGTGTACTACACGCTAGAAGCTGATTGCCCACATATCCGTTTTCCGATTCGTAGGCTCTGCACTTGGAAAATTTGGATAACCAAAGCCATAGTAGATGACGTTACCGATACTAAAGAAAGCCCCTCCTCCGCGCGGGGATATAACCACAGGGATATCTACTAATGACCATTGATCATTTTTGAATTCAAACAGGCGGCTGTCAGTAGTGCCAATCGCAAACGTCCGGTTGTTTGCAACGACGCCCCCTATCATCTGAGTCTGGGGCATATCCGATTTATTAGATAGCTTATCGCCGTCAGTCGGACTTAATTCGAAGGCGCTCTTTGTCTGACTGTTTGTTTTGTAAAACAAGCCATTGCCTATATAAACCTTAGTTCCATTCTGGAACATAACTCCTACTAACAATTCAGCTAACTGCGTGGAAGCAATCGTACGGGTAGCCTTCGTATCAATGGTATATTCAATAATCGAACTCTGATCCTGCCCACCCGCTATGTAAACTTTATTATTAATCTGCGCCAGATTAACCAGAATGCGCTTTAAAGACGCATTGATGAGGGTTGACCATGTATCTGTGCCAGGATTATAAACGAGCAACTCTCCGTACGCAGTCCGGGCTTCATCCGTATAGCCAACCAGGTAGCCTGAACCGTTATATGAAAACCCTTTTCCATAGGCCACACGACGGGGTATATTAGCCTTCTGCGTCCACTTATTGCTGGTTGCATCATATTCCCAGACTTCGTTTGAGTAGGTCGTCGATCCGGTTCCCGTTAAGCCACCAACCAAATAAGCCTTGGAACCAATAACGATAACCCCCATCTCCGATCTGGCTGTGCCTGGAAAGCTGGCCACCTGCACCCAGCCAATCTGCGTTTTAAATGTCTTTGCATCGCCATAAATTGGCACTCCATCACTACCAATGACATAAGCCCGGTATGTGTAAGTCGTATTGGGCAATAAATTCGTTAGCGCAACGGACGTTACTCCTCCCGAACCGGTAGCTTTCGCTACGCCATCGGCGGTAGTAGGCTGGGCATTAGTAGCTGAATAGACAATACCATATTCCTTCAGTGTAACATTACTGGGATTCCCTACCTGGCACTGCACCAATGCCGATGTAGAAAATGGCGCCCCAACGGGATCGAGAGTGACCGCTGTGACAGACGCTGCGGCAGTCGTGAATGATTTTACATCGCCGTATCTAACTGTGCCGCTTGTAGTCGTAGCAAATCCCCGGTAGGTATAGCGCGTAGCAGGCCCTAAACTATTCAGGGTGAATGAACGAGGGCTTGTAAAATTCGCGGTATCCCGGGTGGTTTCATCGGCTACGGTTGGTTCTGCAGCCGTTCGGGAAAAGCAGATGCCTATCTCTTTCAGAGATACATTGGCGGCATTAGTCACCTGGGTTTGTACAACTATTGATCTGGCGGCTGGTGTGCCAACCGGATCGAGCGTCACGACAATCGGTAGCGTTTCGCCCGTTTTAAATGACTTTATGCCTCCATTACTAGGCGTACCCGAGTTCGTAATGGCATAAGCCTGATAGTAATAGGTTGTGTTTGTTTGTAAGCCCGTCAGCCCCAGCGTTACTTTTTCCCCTTTCCCGCCCTGTGCCACCACTTTTGTACCCTGCAATGGGTTCTGATTTGTCGTTGAATAAACGATTCCGTATTCTTTCAGGGAAATACTGCTGGCGTTGGTCACCTGGCATTGAACCTGAGCCGATGTAGACGCTGGCGTACCAACCGGGTCAAGCGTTTCAACCTGAGCAATTACCTCAGCCGTCTTAAATGACTTGACTTCGCCATAGCCAGTCAGGTTTTTATTATTGGTGGCGTATGTCCGGTAGTAGTAAGTAGTATTGGGTAATAAGTTACTGAGTGTTACCGAAGCCGTACCACTGGTTCCGGTAACTGGCACTTTGGTATCGCTTAGAGTAGGCGTCTGATTGGTTGACGAGTAAACAATACCGAATTCCTGAAGTGTATTCGGCCCTAGTTCACCAACCTGCGCCTGCACCGTCACCGACGTAGTAGCAGTCGAGCTAGTGGTGCCAGTGAGCGCCTGAGGCAGTAAATCATACGGACTTACCTTCCACTTGGCACAGTTGGCTAACAGGCACGTTAGGCCAACCAGCAGTAATAAACTACGGAAAAACAGATGCATACGCTAAATTTCATTAAGTAGTTAATTACCAACTTATTAGTAATGCATTTCGGCCGAGGCAGGTCTGAAATTCTAATTTACCGCTAATAGGGCCAGCCAGAGCAGTATTTTTAACGAACGGTCATACTTCGCCTGATCCGGCAATTAATCCGGTTAGGTAAGCCTGCTATATGTTCATGAATTTTATTTAGCGAACGTGAGCCAGGTCATCGTCATCGACATATCCGCCCCGAGTCTATCGACCCGAAACAGTCCCAATCGCCCTTCATTAGTCTGGTAGGCGATAATGCTGTTTTGCCGAATGGGAACCGATGCATCAGTAGCGATGGAGTAATCGGAAAACGTCTGCTTAACCAGCGTTGGATAAATGGACACACTTACGGACGACGGATCAAGAGTCGTTATGGTAAACTTGGCGCCATTATGCGCATAGAGTTCGCCCCGTAATGTTTTCGTCGTTCCTATCTGCTCAACATTCCAGTAGAAATCGGCGGGAACCGATCCGTCACTCAGCATTTTGCCCGCATCAAGATCGTATCCTTTCGTGGGCGAAACGACGGCCTGCCCCTGTGAGAAAGCCGCTTTAGAAGCCCCGGCCGCTGTGGTTTTTGGCTCCACATTCCAGCGTGAGCAGGCCATTAGCAGGCTGCACAAAGTCAGCATAAACACTACTTTAGTCTTCATATTACCTGCGGGTTGCTTCATACTCTTTGTTAATCAATTAGTCGTCATTTGACACACTGAAGGAAACAGTGTTTTTTCTGACAGGATTAACATGATTCCGCTGCCGTACTAACCATGTTAATCCTGTCAGAAAACCTTATTTGGTATAAGTGATCCAGCTTATTTTCAGTGCAGTATTTGTAAAATCATAGCTGCTGACTTTAAAGGCGCCAAAACGACCCTGATTGGTAACGAATGCAATGCTACCGGCGCCAACACTGCTTGTAATTGTGGTAGCTCCATAGGTCTGTTTTGTCAGATCCAGGTAGGGAATATTCCACGGGTCAGGCACTGTCGTCTGGGCAATGGCAGCACCATTGGTCGGACTCAGATAGAAGCTGTTTTTATCGATAGCCCGCCAGTAAAAGTCCGCCTTATCGCTACCATTAACCCCGCCTATATCAAGATCATACAGTACATAAGGCTTCGTATCCAGATCGCCCCTGGCTGAGCTACTGTAGAAATTTTTGGGTTCAACGTTCCAGCGCGAGCATCCTATTGTTAAGCTACTCACGATGAATAAAAAATAGCCTACCTGTCTCATAGTCTGTAGGTTTATATGAACTGATATTGACTACTTCTTCTGCGGCTGAAAATAGAAATCGTCTGTAAGTGATGTCGATTCCCAGGGTGTTTGCTTATCCCCAGACATTTGTCTTACTTCCTTACGAACCTGCTGAAAAAGCTGGGTAATGTTCTGATTAGGCGCTTGTAGTGCTTTTAACAGAACGCCTGTATACAGACCGTTACGGCCACCCCCATCAGCCGCTGTGCGACCAGGTGCAGTAGCATAGGCAATGATCGAGCCAGCGGGAGCATCCATAGTCGCCAATCCCTTATCTCCCCCACCCCGTTTCCAGCTACGCTCAAGTGGATTATCTCGACAGGCATCCAGCACAATAATGTTTGTACGGGTGTGAGCATCCTCCATCTTGGTCATGATGCGATCGGCCTCTAAACATTCGTATTCAATTTCGTTTTCTGATTCAGGTTTGGCGTCTAGGGGCACCAGATAGTTAATGCCCTTGCTCTGTACACCATGACCTGCGTAATAAAAGAGACCGACCTGATAATCGCGGAGCTTGTTGCCAAATGTATTAATGGCTTCCTTCATGCCCCGGTTGGTAAGGTTCGTATAAGACATCACTTCGAATCCTAATTTTTTGAGCGCGGCCGCCATATCAACAGCATCATTCGCTGGATTGCTCAGTTTATTCGAACCTGGATACTCAGCGTTACCAATCACCAGCGCCAGTCTTTTCTCAAGCGATCGGATAGCAGGTTTCTTATAAGTCACCGTCAACGGAGCTGTTATTTCACCACCGTCGGTTAGATAAGCTACCAGTTTCAGTCGGTTTTCACCTTCCACCAATTGTAACGTTTGACTAAATAGTTGGGCGCAATCGCTGTTCTTATCCTTATCGATCTTAAGATCCCGACTGCCGATTTGCAACCGGTCATTTAGAAAGAGAGTATAACGAGACACCGGTTTTGGCGACGTGATACACGCTTTCACAATGAAAGTCGGGGACGATACTGTCTGATCGGCTTCCATATCGCTTAGCCAATCGATGCGGGAGCCGCCCGATGTTGTTGTAGCTACCGGAAAAAGAGTAGTCGTATTGAGCCGCGTAGTGGGACTCTGAAACGTCGCAATTGGTTTTGGCGCCGGTTGTGCTAGTAGTGTACTGCCAATCAGACAGCCAGTTATTAGAAAGAACGAAGTTTTCATACGTTTGTCAGGCAACAGTTAAAATCGACGAATCAAACCAACACTGGTTACCCGCGTATCCGGTTGAATAAGCAGCGACGTACGGGTTGATTTATTTTTATTAACTATCGTATAAATCACGTTGGCGACGGCCACCGCAGCCGCAGCCCCCGCTACAATAGTAAACGTAGACTTTCGGCTGTCGATACGCTTTTTCAGATCGTTAAATCGCTGGAGGTCAGCCGCATCATCTGCGAATGGTTTACTATTGTACTCGTCCACATCCTTATTGAGGCCAAGCGCTAATACAGTAGCATAACCAGCCAGCCCCCCCGTAACGACCCAGCCAATAATTGGTATAGGTGATGATTTACGTACTACGCTAACCGGTGCGGCCTCCCGCGTAGGGGTTGGTCGGCTGGTGGTTGGCGTCGATGCGGGTTTAGTTGATGGAGCTGTGGTTGTAGCCGAGCTGGTTGGGCTGACTGATCGGGATACGCGTAATAGCACTTTTACATCTTCATTGATGCGAACATTGTCTTTCACTGCATCCCAGGCAATCAGTTTATCTTTCCCTACTTTGACTGCCGTTCCCACATCACCGTTAATGCTCAACGGACGTAGAATTCGCCCCGATGCCGTTTCCAGTTCAACATAAATAGAATCATTGGGCATTATCTGCGCCAGTTCATATTCAATAATGACCTTACGCGCGGTCAGATCGGTGTGAAATCGAACGTTGGAGGCCGCTGTCTGAGCATGGCTGGAGTGAGCCAGTAAAGCGCTTGTCAGAAACAGTCCTAATGATTTACAAAGTTGGTTCATGGCTGAGTAGTATGTAAAAGCTATTCCAGTAAATAGGCAAGCGCATTAGTAGGCTATTAGCAATAACCCGTTAATTACAACGAAGCTAATTAACTCACGATCAGGTTCCAACTCATGATCGTTTGAGTATGTGGTCATTTTTTTACCAAATGACCTATCAACAGGGGCGAATTCTGATTAGTTAGTCGCAATTTTAACCACTTATGGCAACATAATCATACTCCCCTGCGTACCATTAATTAAGGCTTAATAACCGATTAAAGCCACTCATTAGCCATGTTATGAAAATCAAACAAACCATATCTCGAACAATGGCGCTGTTTTTGCCCCGCAACATATTACCTGATACAGAAGTTATGAAAAGAAAGTCTGTTACGCTGCAAGATCCTTATGCTATTTAAGAACTCCCGTTAGCCTATTTATCAGGAAATTATTAAACCAAAATACCCTATCGACAGTCATACATAAAGCCTATACCGGCTCACTACCGATCGGAAAACTTAGTTAATTGTGGGGAAAGTACTGGTCCGTATTCTACTTGGTTTGCTTGCCCTCGTCCTTTTACTGGCGGGGTTTTTGGTGTTGATAGCCACTACACCCTGGGGTCAGCAATTCGCAACAAATCAGGTCAATTCATATCTGGCAGGCAAGATTAAATCGCCTTTTCATATTGGACGCATTCGGTATTCTATTCCTGATTGGATTGAACTCGAAGACGTCTTTTTCAAAACACCCCAGGGCGACACGCTGATCGACGGTGGCCGGATGCGCGTTGACCTCGATATGCTGGGATTACTCAAAAACCGGGTCGGTATCAATCAGGTTGAACTGGAGCGTATTCGCCTGAATATCACCCGTACGCTTCCCGACACAACGTTTAACTTTCAGTATATTCTTAACGCCTTTGATACAGGCGCGACTCCCGAACCGTCAGATACCGTTTCGACGCCGATGATGATTAATCTGACGGGTATTTCGCTGAAAGATGTTCGGATTAAGTACAAAGACGACGTAGCCGGAGCAGAAGTTAACGCTTACCTCGATAGCTTGCGGGCTGACTTCCGGGAAACCGACGTGTATAAGTCCCGGTATCATTTGGGTAATGTAGCCGTAAATGGCCTTAACCTCCGAACCCGGCTCTACGAGGGATTACCTACACCCCCCAGCCCACCTAGCAAACCCGGCGATACGCTCGATATTGGGCTGGGTAAATGGCAGATTAACCACGCTAAATGGGATGTAGATGTACGAACAGCTGACTTTCAGACCAAAGGTAATGTAGATCGGCTGGCGATGGAATCAGATTATTTGTATCTCGAAGGCCAGAAAATCAGTCTTAAATCGCTCGACCTTGGCAAAGGCGACATCAGTGCCATTCTGACCAAACCGACTAAAAAGCCAACAACTTCTACTCCAGTAGCGACAACTGCATCTACAGGGCCGGGCTGGCAGGCGAAACTAACTAATGTTCGTTTCGCCGATAATCGCATTCGTTTCGATGATGAAACCGCCCCCCGCCAGAAAAAAGGATTGGATTACGGTCACCTCGACTTACAAAATCTGGGTATCGACGGGCGATTTATTACCTATCAGGATTTAGGAAAACAAGGCCAGCGCATCAGCGCTCAACTGCGCAATGGCCGGTTCCGTTCAACTAGTGGCCTGGTGTTGCAGAAGCTGAATGGCGATGTACTCTACACGGACAAAACCACATCCATAACGCGGCTTTATGTACAAACGCCAACTACGCTCCTCCGTGACCAGGTAGTGCTTAAGTATGATTCGCTGGGGCAGTTAAGCAATCCACGTTTTGCCAAACGGGTGAGTGTGCAAGTTAACTTAAAGCAAAGCAGTTTGTCGGTTGAAGATGTGCTACAACTGGCACCATTTCTGGCTGATACACCTCCATTTGCGGGTAATCCAAGAGCAGTATTTAAAGCGAATGCTCAGTTAAGTGGTACGCTGGCGGCCTTGAACGTACCCCGTTTTGATCTGGATGTGCTGCCTGGCACCCGCATCCGCGCAAGCGGTCGCCTGACCAATGTGACCGACCCGAACCGAGTTGGTATGGACTTGACGATTAAGGAGGCTACAACCAATCTGGCAGATATTAATAAATTGGCGCCGAAAGGCAGTATTCCATCATCGATTGCACTGCCACCCAACCTGCGGCTTACCGGTAGGCTCAAAGGTGAGCTCAATAATCTGGACCTGGACGCCAAACTGAACACGGCCTGGGGAACGGCGGGTTTCGATGGGCGACTGGCGGGTTTTGTCGCAGGTAAAAATCAGACCTATAAGGGCACGCTTAATCTGGCTGACTTCGACGCGGGTAAATGGCTCAAACAAACGGGTACGATTGGAAAAGTAACGGGTAAAGCGACGGTCGATGGACGCGGCATTGATGTGAACACGTTAACCACCCGTTTTGATCTGGCCATTCAATCAGCCGAACTTAACGGTTACCGGTACCGGAATTTCGACGCGGAGGGTAACCTATCGAATGGCAATCTGGCGATTGCAGGGAACATCAAAGACCCGAACGTTAATGTTCGGTTCGATACAAAGGCGGGTCTGAAAGGCGATTTTCCAAGCGTTGCAGGCCAAGTTGTTATAAACGAGCTGAATTTAAAACCACTGAAGCTTTATAGCGATTCGCTGTCGCTTAAGGGGAAAATTCTGCTGGATATGACTTCGACTGATCCGGCGAAACCAGTCGGAACTGTTTCAGCCAGCGATGCGGTGATTAGTTTGCAGGGAAAGGATTACCCGGTCGATTCGCTGTATGCCCGGTTAGCAGCTACTGGCAATTCTAAAAAAGTAGTCGCTCAGGTGCCCGGCGCCCGAATAAAGCTAGACGGCCAGTTCGAGTACGCCAGTCTTTACGACATTATTGCGGGAGAAGTCAGCAAGTATATTGCCCTACCAGCGCTGAAGTACAAAAAAATCCCGCCCCCCTACGCCTTTACGCTGGACATGAAAGCGTATCAGAATCCTATTTTCAAGGCTTTCGTTCCGGCATTAACGCGGCTGGATACCGTCCGCTTCAATGCATACCTGGACAATTCCCGAGATACCACGCTTTCAGCTACGCTCCGAACAGGAGTGGTTATCTATGACACAACGACGTTGCAAGGCGCGCAGATGGCATTACGCGGGGTTGGTAATCAACTGGTCGTTAATGGGCGAATTGATGGGGTGTTGGTCAATGACATGCACATTCGCGAAACGGATCTGACAGGTACAGCCGCTAATAATCAATTCCGATTTGCGGTTGTTAACAAAGATTCCCTCGATAAACCTCTGCACGGATTAGCCGGTACGCTTAGCATCATCGACAGCAGTTATCGATTTAAGTTTGCCCGAGATGGCCTACTGACGAACTATGAACAGTGGACAGCCGACACGAGCGGTTTCGTACAGTACGGCCCTGATGGGGTACTGGCTAACAACATTCACCTCGAACTGGATAATCAGTCGCTGGAAGTAAGCAGCACTGAACAATACGGAAATGCGCCTTTGCGGGTTACCACGCGAGCCATTGAACTGGCTAATCTGGCGCGACTGGCCAATCAGGATACGACTCTTGCCAGCGGTCAACTGAACGGAACCGTTATCGTGCGGGATTATATGAGTTCAGATAGCAAGCTCTCCTTTATTGGCTCGGTTTACGTAGATAGTCTTCAGGTGATGCAGAAACCCATTGGTAATCTGACGGCTCGTTTCAACAACGGTGAGGATGGCCGCATTAACGTAAATACATCGCTATTAGGGACATACAATGATGCAACGGTAACCGGTTTCTATAATCCAAATGATGTTAAACAGGCGCTTAATCTGGCTATTAACTTGAAGCGGCTGGACGCCCGTACGATCGAAGCCTTTAGTTTCGGCGAACTGCGGCAAGCCAAAGGCCAGTTAACCGGACAGTTTACCGTTGCTGGTGCGACCGATAACCCTCGTATGGATGGTAGCGTTGCGTTCGACTCAGTTGCTTTCAACGTCAAACAACTGAATGCCACCTACCGCATCGATAATGAGAAACTAGTATTCTCGGAGCAAACCATTACGTTCAACGATTTCGATTTGCGGGATGCGGAAGGCCGGACGCTAACGACCAACGGTACGGTTGTGCTGAAGGACATACCCAACGTAGCCTATAACCTGCGGGTTGAAGCAGCTGGTTTCCAGGTATTAAACGCAGCACGTAAGGATAATGATTATGCGTACGGACAGGCCGCTATCTCGGCTGACCTGCGCATAAGAGGCACTGGCTCCGACGCGTCGATAACCGGTAAGATTAAGCTTGAGGATGGTAGTAAGATATCGATGGCTCTCCCAGACGAATCGGTTGGTGCGGACGAATCGAAAGGCATTGTCACGTTTATTAATCACAACGATTCGCTGGCATTAACCAAATACCTTTACCAACCTAAAAAGGATAGCATTGCCCCCCGACTGGCATTCGACAAACTCACAAACTCCAATATTTCGCTGGATTTGGAAGTAGACGATAAGTCTGAGTTAACAATTATAGTTGATGAATTGAACGGTGATAACCTGCGAGTGCGGGGTAACGCGCAGCTCAATGTGAGTATTAACGCAGCTGGTCAGATGAGCGTGCTGGGCCGCTACGAAGTGACCGAGGGGGAATATTCACTCACCTATCAGGTACTAAAACGGCAATTTGCAATTCAGAAAGGCGGCTATATTAACTTCACGGGTGACCCGCTTAAGGCCGATATTAGCATGACGGCCGTTTACAAAGTATCCGTAGCCCCCGGCGATCTGATCGGTAGTGAAACCACAACAGTTGATGCAGGGGGGCTCAATCGCAAACTGCCCTTTGAAGTGGCCCTAACGATCAGTGATAATTTAGCGTCTCCAAAATTAGGGTTTGATATTCGCCTGCCGGAGCTTGAAAGTAGCGGAGATGCTGCGAACAGTGCACTAGGCACAGCGATTGATACTAAATTAAAAACCTTGCGGCAGGATCAATCGCAGATCAATAAGCAGGTGTTTGCATTATTGATTCTCAGCCGGTTCTTACCTGAAAATACGTCGGACTTTTTCTCAGGCTCGGATAATGGCGGCTTAAATACACAGGCTGAGAACCTGGCCCGTAGCAGCGTTAGTAAACTGATTTCTGACCAGCTCGGTCGGCTGGCCTCGGGTGTATTGAAGGGCTTCGATGTCGATTTCAATCTACTCTCGCAAGCAGGTAGCACCAACACAGGAGGTACTACCAATGGGTCCCGCACCGACCTGAATGTAGGCTTATCCCGGAGTTTCCTGGCTGGTCGCGTTACAGTTTCGGTCGGTAAAAACTTTGTACTTGACAATTCAGCCAATGCGGCTACGCCCAGTCAGAATCAGGTATTTGATAACGTTTCGGCCAACTATAACGTCACTCGCGACGGTCGGTATGTACTCAGGGCATATCGGCGTAACGACTATCAGGCTGTATTAGATGGGTATGTCATCGAGACAGGGGTTGGGTTTATCATCACCGTAGACTATAATACACTGGCTGATATATTCCGCCGGTCGCCCGGAAATCCCGCTCCGAATTGATCCGTTATGAAGAATATTTTCAAGAAAATAATTGCTATTAACCCCAATTACGTTGCCCTGCTTTTTCAGAAGCGCAACGCATTTTCGCTTATCCTTCGTCCACTGCCCATTGCCCTTTGCCTGCTAACCTGCCTGCTTAACGCCTGTAATATTGCCAAGCATCTGCCCGCCAACGAACGGCTATACATGGGTGCTGACGTGAATATTCATGCGGATTCAACCGTTTCAAGTGCTGAGCAAAGCGGCTTAAAAGATCAATTAACGGCCCTGGCTCGCCCTCGGCCGAACTCGCAACTCTTTGGTTATCCCTATAAAGTAGGTTTGTATTATCTGTTCGGTGAGCCTAAAAAACCGAAAGGATTTCGGGCCTGGTTCCGTCGAAAATTTGGGTCTGAACCTGTATTTGCCAGCGCCAGAGCGCTTACGGCCAATATTCCTGTCTTCAAAGCTACCTTACAGAATACTGGCTATTTTGGGTCAGATGCTACGGGCCAGCTAAAAGAAGACGGTTATAAAGCACGGGCTGTATATGACGTTAATGTAAAACAACGCTACTACATTGACTCGGTCGGTTTCCTGGTTGATTCGACGCCCGTTCGGAAGGCCTTAAAGCAATCGGCCAGACGAACAGTGATAAAAAAAGGTGATCCGTACTTATTCGACAATATTAAGCTGGAACGTGAACGGATTAGTCAATCCATTAAACAGCGTGGATTTTATTATTTTCTGCCTGATTATGTAGCTGTGCTGGCTGATAACGATTCGGTAGCTCATCGCACTAAACTTTACTTTGCGATCAAGCCCGACATCCCTAATGCCGCTGGTGTACCTTACTCTATTCGGGATGTGTTTATATACGCTGACTACAATCTATCAACGGCCCGTAGTGATACAAACCAACGAAAGGCCTACCAAACCGACCAACAGTTTCAGATCGTTGATTCAACTAGACGGTTTAATCCCAAGTTATTCCGTGATATTGTTACCGTACAACCAGGCGCCCGTTACAACAGCCGAATGCAGGATTTAACATTGTCGCGGTTTATCAATGTTGGCGCGTTCAAATTCGTTCGGAATCGCTTCGATCCCGACCAGCAAGGTGATTCAGCCGTGTTAGATGTCCATTATTATCTAACGCCCTACCCTGAAAAATCAATGCGTGTGGAGCTGGATGGCACCTCTCGTTCCAATAACTTCACCGGTACGCAGCTTATTCTTAGCTGGCGTAATCGCAACACGCTTCGTAGAGCAGAACTGCTAACTATAAATGCCAATACGGGAATTGAATTCCAATTAGGTCTTGGCAATCAAGGCGTTACTAATTACCGGTTTGGTGTCGACGCTACCCTCAGCTTTCCGCGTTTGGTTAGCCCGGTTGCATTTCGCTATGATCAGCGCCAGGCACTACCTAAAACAAACGCGACTTTAGGCTATCAAACAATCGTTAGGGGAAATTTGTACAACCTTAATTCGCTTCAGGCAACTTTCGGCTACGCTTGGCGTCAGAATCAACAAATAGAGCATTCTCTCCAGTTGTTTAATATCACTTTTGTTCGCCCGTCCAACATTAGTGAGGCTTTCATTGACTCAGCAGCCGATAATCCGCTCATATTTCGCCAGTTAGTCAATATAAGACGGTCTGAGCAATTAATTCCAAGTACGCTATATACATTTACTTACAACTCACCGCCCCGGGCAAACCGTCCGACTACCTATCGCTTGACATTCAATGCTGAAGCTGCTGGTAATCTGGCCAATCTGTTAATAAAGAGTAAAGATATATATGGCAGTACTGCCATATCTGGCGTTCCGATCGCGCAGTATTTACGCTTCGATTTAGATGCTCGTTTATATCGTAAACTAGCCTCGAATATAACTTGGGCCAATCGATTCTTCGGAGGATTAGGCATAACCTACGGTAATTCAAAGGACATGTCTTTACCGTTAATCAGACAATATTTTGTGGGTGGTAGCAACAGTATTAGAGCCTTTAGGCCACGCGCCATTGGGCCGGGCCTCTTTACTCGGGATACGCTTCGCAACGTTCCCCTCTTTCAAGACGGGGGTGGTGATATTCGCCTGGAAGCGAATACCGAATTACGCGTTAAATTCACTAAATACATTGAGGGGGCAGCATTTGTTGACGCGGGTAATGTCTGGACTTACTCCGACGTATCCACCTTTGGTCCAGAAGCTAAATTTACCAAAGACTTTGTTAAGCAAATTGCTATCGGTACGGGCGTTGGTATCCGCATCGACTTGTCTTATTTCCTAATCCGGCTCGACCTAGCAACGCCACTGCGTAAACCTTACAAAACTAATGGCAGTGAGTGGGTCATCGACGAAATCAACTTCCGCAGCCGTGACTGGCGCCGACAAAATCTGGTGTTTAATATCGGGGTTGGCTATCCGTTCTGATTTTTTGTCATCCTGACGCAGGAAGGATCTTAATATATCCAAGCCTGAGAATATTGACAACTTAAGATGCTTCCTTCGTCAGCAAGACAAAAAATTATTGCTCTGAAGGCTTATTGCAGCAATCTACTTCAATATCGGTCGAAGCACTTTCCAGACGGTATTCGCTACGATTTTGTGGCCTTCGGGCGTCGGGTGAATACCGTCTCGCTGGTTTAGTTTCGGTATACCACCTACACCTTCGAGCAGAAACGGAATGAGAATAGCCTTATTTTTTTCGGCTATCTGCTGATACAGCTCCCGAAACTCTTTAGTATAGCTCGTCCCCATGTTTGGAGGAATCTGCATCCCGGCTAATACTATTGTTGCCTGTGGACTTTTCCTCCGAACGGTGTCAATAATTGCCTGCAAATTCTGTCGCGTTGCCGATAGCGGAATACCCCGAAGTCCATCGTTACCGCCCAGTTCCAGTACAAACACAGCTACGGGCTGACGCAACACCCAACTGATTCGGCTTTTGCCCCCGGCCGTCGTTTCGCCACTCAATCCAGCATTTACAACAGTGTAATTCAACCCTGCGGAGTCAACTTTGGCACCAACCAAAGCCGGGAACGCCTGCGCCGGTTCGACACCGTAACCAGCAGTTAAGCTATTACCATAAAAAAGAATGGGCCGCTTTTTGGCAGACGATGCAGGTTTAGCATCAGTAACTGCGGACGTTTCCGTCGATTTTGACTCTGTTTTGGTATCGGATGAACCACATCCCCAGACCGTTAAGAGAACGAGCAGACCATTTATCACAGAATGCGGCATTTGCCTGATTTGTAAGAACTTCATTCGTTTGATGTCGGTTTGATGTAAAACACAGAGAACCCGGAGGTGTTCATAAAGGACTCAAAGCTTTATTTTCTCTGCTTTCTCCGTGTAAATCTCTGTTATCTCCGTGTTTAGCGCAACCTTTTTTCCATGAGCATTCTTCACGTCGAAAATCTGACGAAAACCTATAAAAGCGGTGGTCGCGACTTAACCGTGCTCCACGGCGTAAATTTCACCCTCGAGCCGGGCGATACATTTTCAATTGTTGGTCCATCAGGTAGTGGCAAAACGACGCTATTGGGCTTGTGCGCCGGACTCGATCGGGCTTCATCGGGCAGTGTTTACCTGAACGACATTCGGTTGGATACGCTTAATGAGGATCAGCGGGCCGCCATCCGTAATCAGTATGTTGGATTCATTTTCCAGAATTTCCAATTGCTGCCAACGCTCACCGCGCTCGAAAACGTGATGGTCCCCATCGAACTTCGAGGTGAAAAAGGCGCAGCGAAAACAGCGCAATCTCTATTGGAACGGGTTGGTTTGGGACAACGGGGGCACCATTATCCAACGCAGCTTTCGGGTGGCGAACAGCAACGGGTTTCATTGGCGCGGGCATTCGCCAACCGTCCTAAACTCCTTTTCGCTGACGAACCAACCGGTAATCTCGATGCTGACACAAGCGCTACCGTCGTAGACTTATTATTCGAACTCAACCGCGAAGCTGGCACTACACTTGTTCTCGTTACCCACGATTTGGAATTAGCTGCCCGCACGCAACGGGTCATTCGCATCAAAGGCGGCACAGTAATATCTGATACAAAAGAGCGAAAGAGTGCAAGAGTGGAAGAGTGAAAATCTCGCATCAGTTCTATCGTTCTTTCACCCATTCACTCTTTCGCTCTTTATGAATACTTCCTGGCTTTTCCGCATGGCCTGGCGCGACAGCCGCCGAAGCCGCCAACGCTTGCTCCTCTTTATGTCGGCCATTGTGCTGGGCATTGCCGCATTGGTTGCCATTAACTCCTTCGGTGATAACCTGGCCCGCAGTATCGACGATCAGGCCCGCGAACTACTGGGAGCTGATTTAACCCTTTCCTGGAGCCGCCCTCCATCGACTAAAACAGCCCAATTAGCGAAAACGATTGGCCGTGACCGCGCCTACGAAGTATCGTTTCCATCGCTAGTTTCTGTTCAGAAAACGGGAGGTGTTCGACTGGCGCAGATTAAAGGGTTGCAAGGTAATTTCCCTTATTACGGAGTTTGGGAAGTGACCCCTGCATCGGCTATTCAAACATTCCGACAGGCAACGAACCGTGTTGCTCTCGTAGACGATGCGCTGCTAGTGCAGTTAGGTGCTCAGCCCGGCGATTCAGTTAAGGTTGGCAACTTGTCATTCCTGGTAGCGGGTCGAGTGAGCAAAACGCCTGGGCAAGCTGCCATTGCCGCTACCGTCGCACCTACTGTGTTTATTCCGGAGAAATACTTGAGCAGTACGGGCTTACTACAACGAGGCAGTCGGGTGGCTTATAAATATTATTACCAGTTTGCGCCAGGCACTGATGTTGAAAAGTTTATTAAAACTATTTCGTCTCGTCTTGACAAGGATGGGGTTAGTTATGATACCGTAGCCGGACGCAAAAAGCAAACGGGTCGTTCCTTTGCCGACCTGACCAAGTACCTGAGTCTGGTGGCTTTTGTTGCCCTGCTGTTGGGCTGCGTGGGCGTGGCCAGTGCCGTACAGTTATATGTGAAAGAAAAAGTAACCTCGGTGGCCATACTACGGACACTGGGTGCTAGTGGTCGGCAGGCATTTCTGATTTATTTGTTACAAACCGCTTTAATGGGGCTATTGGGTGCAGTTGTCGGGGCAGCAATTGGGTCGGTAGTGCAGTTGGTGTTGCCTCGAGTATTCAGCAATTTCTTACCCATTACTGTCGAAACTACGTTGTCAGGAACGGCAATGCTAGGGGGCATTGGTACGGGTTTACTAATTTCAGTACTATTCGCACTGTTGCCATTACTGGCTATTCGAAATGTGTCGCCCCTGCGTACGTTGCGTAACTCCTACGAAGATGATCTGAGTGGCCGCGACCCACTGCGCTGGCTAGTGTATGTATTAGTTATCGGTTTTATAGTCGGCTTTGCGTACTGGCAAACGCAGAATCTTCAGTTAGCCATCGGCTTTACCGTTGGGCTGGCCGTTGCGTTCGGTATTCTTACACTACTTGGCCTGGGTTTGATCTGGTTAGTACGTCGGTTTTTCCCCGCGTCATGGAGCTACGTTTGGCGGCAGAGCTTGGCCAACTTATATCGCCCTAACAACCAGACGCTTATTCTGATAACATCTATCGGCTTGGGCGCTTTTCTGATCGCTACGCTATACTTAACTCAGGGGTTACTACTCGGCCGGGTCGAGTTATCGGGCAGTGGTAAGCAGCCAAATATGGTGCTATTCGATATTCAGAACGAGCAGTTGGCAGGTGTTCGGTCGTTGGTTACTAGTCAGAAACTACCCCTCCTCCAGCAGGTTCCTGTCGTAACGATGCGCCTACAGGACATCAACGGCAAATCCACATCGGCTAACCCGAAAGATACGACAATGAAAGTTCCGAAATGGGCATTCACACGCGAATACCGGGTTACCTACCGTGATTCACTTATCTCGTCTGAAAAACTCGTTTCGGGAAAAGCGCCTTACCAGGCTGATGGTGCGATTTACATTTCCATGGAGAAAGACTTTTTCGACCGGATGCACCTCAAGCTCGGCGATACGCTCAATTTCAACGTGCAAGGTGCGCCCATTCAAACCATTGTTGGCGGCACCCGCGAAGTAGAGTGGAACCGGGTACAAACCAATTTTCTAGTCGTATTTCCATCCGGCGTGCTAGAGCAGGCTCCGCAATTTCACGTCCTGATGACGCGTGTTCCTGATAACCAAACTTCAGCCCAGCTTCAACGTGGGCTGGTGAGTCAGTTCCCGAATGTCTCGGCCATTGATTTGGGATTGATTCTAAAAACGGTCGATGAAATTTTGGGACAAGTCTCGTTTGTCATTCAATTTATGGCCCTGTTCAGCATACTAACGGGCTTACTGGTGCTGGCAAGCTCGGTCATTATTAGTAAGTACCAGCGCCTTCGCGAAAGCGTACTTCTACGAACACTAGGTGCTAGCCGCAATCAAATTTTACGCATTACCGCATTAGAGTACGGCTTACTGGGCCTACTAGCCGCTTTATCTGGAATCTTGCTGTCTGTTTTTGGGACTTGGGCCTTAGCACAGTTTGTATTTGAAGTTCCTTACCGACCCGATGCGATACCGCTGATTGTTGTGGCCGCTGTGGTAACTGGTTTAACGGTACTAATTGGCGTTTTCAACAGCCGTGAAGCACTGGTTCGCCCGCCGTTGGACGTGCTGCGGGCGGAGGGATAGTCATTATCGTTATGTTTAGGCAGGTTGTTGCTTATATTGGTTTACAAGTCTCTAAATGGTTCGCTGTACACCAAAATACCACTTGCTCATACTTTTCTTCTTACTGTTTACTGCCGTATTAAGTTACGGTCAGTTAACCGTATCCATTCTTGATGAAGCAACCGCCAAGCCTACGCCCGTTCGTGTTCAGTTAACGCGAAATGGCCATCCAGTGCCAAAATTACCTGCCGAAGCCGTGGCTGTGATGTATGGGCTTTGGGATCATGAAGACGGTTATGCCTTTCAACCCGACAGCTCATTTTATGTATCTGGCCGTTTTCAGATTAATTTGTCACCCGGAACGTATCAATTGAGCCTTTCCAAAGGGGCTGAATATCTGCACCAAACGCAAACAATTGTTGTTTCTGCTGGTAGACCAATTCAGAAAATATACCGACTGAAACGCTGGACCAATGCTGCGGCCAAAGGTTGGTACTCAACGGACGGGCATATTCACATCCGGCGGTCACCTCGCGATAACCCACACATTATGACTTGGCTGCAAGCCGAAGATATACGTGTTGGAGCCTTATTACGCATGGGAGATTTCTGGGAGACGTATTATCCTCAATATGCATACGGTGAGAAGGGTACTTATCAGCAGGATAATTATCTGCTCACTACCGGTCAAGAAGACCCTCGAACACCCGAATTAGGCCATGCCTTTGCTATTGGAACCACCGACCGCGTCCGCCGACGGGATCGTTACTATTATTTTGACGAAGTATTTGATAAAGTTCATCAGCTTGACGGCCTCACTGGCTATGCGCATCAGGCGGAAACGTTTCGTGGTTACCGGGGTTTAACGCTCGATGCACTACGCGGCAAAGTTGATGCGTTCGAGTTACTTCAATTCTGCGTCGATAGCCATCCCCTACATACAGAGCATTATTATCACATGCTTGATCTAGGTATTCCTTTAACTGCTACGGCAGGTTCTGACTTTCCCTGGTGTGGGCAAGATCATGGTCACGGACCACCCGAGCATTCATCCCGCATCGGTAACGCTCGATTTTACACTTATCTTGGGCAACTGAGTAAACCGCTTAGTCTCTCAACCTGGCGGGCGGGTGTAGCGGCTGGTCATACGTTCGTTTCCAGTGGTCCAATTCTCGATCTACGCGTCGTCAATACGCAGTCTCCAACCCAGTCAGCTATCCCCGGCGACCGGCTCGACATCAAACGAGGAAGCGATCTGACTATCAAAGTTCATGCTTATGGTCATGCAACTCAGGTACCGCTTGACACGCTGGAATTGGTCAGTCACGGCCGCGTAATTGGCCGGGTAACAGCTCGTGAGTCGGGACAATCGACTGACCATCTATGGCTTACGTTAACACTGAGCGACATGGAGCGAGGGCAATGGATTGCAGCACGCTGCACAGCTGGACCTAGTCAGGCGGCCCATACGACACCGGTGTACGTAACCGTCGATGGTGGCGGTTTTCATAATTCTGAAACGGCCAGTCATTATCTGGATTTGAGCGAACAATATCTCCGCGAAATTGAGCAGGAAATCAGCCAGCCCAAATCGACTGTTGAACCCCAGGCTTGGCGTTATGCCGATGGTTTACGAACGCGAATCGATCAAACCCGTCGGGTTATTGAGGAGATGCGAAAGAAGCTAAAGTAAAACCCTCACTTCCACTGCGTCACATCAATCACATTTGGGCAGAAATCGTACTCATCGGGTTGGTTTGAGCCGATTAACAAAAGCTTGGGCGAATTAGTCGATGCGTCAGTCAGGCGAAGTACTTGTTCGCGGTACCAGGCTGCACCCTGCCGATCAAGATTGGATGTCGGTTCGTCCAGGATGACAATTGGGGCATCGGCAAAAAAGGCAAGTCCGAGCTTAGCGCGTTGCTTCATTCCCGATGAAAAGTATTTAATCTCCTTATGTCGGGCGTGCGCTAAGCCAATTTGTTCGGCTACCAACATGGGCGTCAGACCAGCGATAAAGGGCTTGAATGTCTGGTGAAAGATCAGTAACTCGTCTAGTGTCAGCTCCTCAACTAGTTCAAGATAAGGAGCTGCAATACTGATCTGCCGAAACCAGTCGTCTGGTCCTAATGGCTTATCATTCAGCGAATAGGTTAACTGTCCTTCAGTAGCCGGTATACTGCCCGCCAGGAGTTGTAATAGTGTAGATTTACCGCTCCCGTTTGGTCCTACGAACGTGTAGCTATTTCCGGCTGTAAGTTGTAAGTCAACGTGCCGGAAAATCCATTCTTTTCGATATTTTTTGCCGATTTGCTCGGCAGCAATCTTCATAAAGTAGCGCGGGTGGAAACCCGCGGTTTTCTAATGTATAATCGCGAATTTCTACCGCAACGGCGGCCCGGCCGCGCCACCGCATTACTTATTCTTTTTCGCCATTGGAAGCCGGACCGCGCATGATACCCCGTTCTGAGGAGCGGATAAAGTTAAGGATTTCGTCGCGCTCGTCCGAAGCAGGTAACTCCAGCTCGATCTGCGTCAGCGCGTCAGCGTTGTTTAGTCCGCGCAGGTAGATATAGCGGTAAATTTCCTGAATCTGGTTAATCTGCTCATTCGTATACCCCCGCCGGCGAATCCCTACTGAGTTAATGCCAGCGTAGGTAAGCGGTTCGCGGGCTGCTTTTGAAAAGGGTGGTACATCTTTCCGAACCAGCGATCCACCCGAAATAAAGGCATGAGATCCAATGCGAGTAAACTGAAGTACCGAACTTGATCCGCCTATAATAGCCCAGTCGCCCATATGGACATGGCCCGCCATTTGCACGTTGTTGGTGATAATGCAATGATTACCAATCCGGCAGTCGTGCGCTACGTGCGCATAAGCCATTACAAGACAGTCCGTTCCAATTTCTGTTTTCCAATGTTCTTCTGTTCCCCGACTGATCGTAGCGTACTCACGAATGGTGGTGTTATCACCGATAAATGTGCGGGTATATTCGTTATTAAATTTCAGGTCCTGGGGCGTTGAGGAAATAACGGCTCCAGGATATATTTTGCAATTGCGACCGATGCGGGCCCCTTCATTAATAACCGCGTGCGAACCAATCCACGTACCTTCGGCAATTTCGACGTCTTTATGGATGATGGCAAACGGCTCAATCACCACGTTCTGCGCAATTTTGGCTTCCGGGTGAATATATGCTAATGGTTGAATCATGTTATTAAATGATAAATGATGAATGATAAATGATGAATGATAAGCCATTCTTACGAAAGCCGTCATCATTCATCATTTATCATTCCGCTCCGGCGGCCCGGATCATTTTTTCTTAACGAGGCTGGCTATCATATCGGCTTCGCACACCAGTTGGTTGCCGACGTACCCCCGGCCCTGCATCTTAACGATTCCTCGCTTCATAGGTGATGTAAACTCGCACCGGAAAATAACGGTATCACCTGGCAACACATTCCGCCGGAACCGGCAATTCTCGATCCCAATTAAATAAGGCCAGTAATTTTCGGGATCAGATACCGTGCTAAGTACCAGAATACCACCCGTTTGCGCCATAGATTCGAGCTGCATTACGCCTGGCATAACCGGATTACCTGGAAAATGGCCCGGAAAAAACGGCTCGTTCATAGTCACGTTTTTAATACCAACCACGCTATTTTCGTCCAGCGCAATGATTTTATCGATCATCTGAAACGGATACCGGTGCGGCAGCAACTGCGAAATCCGATTAATATCCAGCACGGGCGGCTGTTTCGGATCGTACTGCGGAACCTGATTAGCTGCGTTTTTCTGGATCAATTTCTTGATCTTTTTCGCAAACGCTACGTTAGCCGCGTGACCGGGTCGGGCCGCCAGAATCTGTGCCTTAATGGGCCGACCGATCAGCGCCAGATCACCCACCACATCAAGTAGCTTATGGCGGGCCATCTCGTTCGGATAGTGCAGCTTAATGTTATTCAGAATACCATCCTGCTTATTAACACTAACTTTGGGTTTGTTCAGCAGTTCGGCCAGATAATCGAGCTCGCCGTCCTGTACATCCCGATCAACAATCACAATAGCATTGGTCAGGTCCCCCCCTTTGATCAGGTTCTGCTTATAAAGCATCTCCAGTTCGTGCAAAAACACGAAAGTGCGGGAGCTGGCAATCTGTTCAGGAAACTGGCTGATGTCGTTCAGATAAGCATGTTGGCTGCTGATTACCCGCGAGTTGTAATCGACCATAACCGTCAGGCGATAGTCGTTCAGCGGCAGGGCAGCCAGTTCAATATCTTTTTCGGGATTGCGGTAATGAACATACTCGCTTACCTCGAAATAGTTACGGGTAGCATTCTGTTCCTCAATGCCCGCATCACGAATGGCGTCAATAAATTGAATGGATGAGCCATCCATAATAGGCGGTTCAGGCCCGTCGAGTTCGATCAGTACATTATCGAGCTGCAAACCGACCAGTGCGGCCAGCGTGTGCTCAACCGTATGAATTCGCGCGCCACTTTGCTCGATGGTTGTCCCCCGAGACAAGTCCACGACGTTATCGACATCGGCATCCACGATGGGTTTTCCTGGCAAATCGATACGCTGGAATTTATAACCGTGGTTAGTCGGTGCGGGCAGAAACGTCATCGTTACGGGAACACCTGTGTGTAAACCCACGCCCGATACCGAAACGGCCTTCTGAATTGTCTGTTGTTTGGTATTCATTATATGTCAGTAGTTGCTAGCCGCTAGTCGCTACTAATCAACTCTTTTTTACCCTTCTTTTTCCTTTTCCAACTTTCTCACTTGCTGTTCTAGCTCCGGTAGTCGGCGATAAACAGCCAGCGAACGTAAGCTGTCTTTCAACTCAAAGGCTGGGCTGCCGTTGAGTGACGTTCCTTCTTCTTTGACGGATTTTGATAAACCGGACTGTGCTCCGACTTTTGTACCGTTGGCAACAGAAATATGCCCAACGATGCCAACCTGCCCGGCAATCACGCAGTTTTCGCCAATTTTGGTTGAACCTGATACTCCCGATTGAGCTGCGATGACGGTATTTTTCCCAATTTCGACATTATGCCCAATCTGAATAAGATTATCCAGTTTAGCGCCCTGCCGAATAACGGTCGATCCCATAGTAGCGCAGTCAATGGTTGTATTGGCCCCTACATTCACGAAATCTTCCAGAATCACATTGCCCAGTTGTGGGATGGTTTTATACGTTCCGTCGAGCTGTGGGGCAAATCCAAATCCCTCACTACCAATTACCGCGTTGGGGTGAATAACGCAGTTTTTTCCAATAATGCAGTTATCCAGAATCCGGGCTCCCGGATGAATAATTGTGTTATCGCCGACGCGTACATTGTTACCCACATAAGCGTGTGGATAAATTTTTACATTCTTCCCAATCTGGCAGTTCTGCCCGATGTAGGAAAAAGCTCCTCTGTAAATGTATTCTCCAATCTGGCTACCTTCCCCAACATACGAAGGCTGCTCCACACCGGCCCGAGCAAAGCTTAGTTGCTGATAGTATTCTTCCAGCAGACGTGTAAAGGCCGAGTAGGAGTTTTCTACAAAGATTAGTGAGGCTACAACCGGCTTTTTAGGAGCAAACGAGCGGTCCACAATGACCGCCGACGCCTGAGTTGTGTATAGAAAGGGTTCGTATTTCAGATTCGACAGAAACGAAATATCGCCCGGTTGACCTTCTTCAATTTTAGCTAATCCACTGATTGTCAGCGTATCATTTCCGGTTACCTCGCCCTCCAGCAGTGTAGCTATCTGCTTGACTGTAAACTTCATATATATTTGACGGCCGTCGCAAAGCGCCCGGTACTGGCGAGCGATCAGGCCGCTAAGGTAACTAACAAATTGCACTTTTCGGATAAAGTAGCCCGAAATACTGGTCGAAACCTGAAAACCTCCGCCTACTTTTCCTGATGCGTAACCCAGTTGGTCATTTTCAGCCCTTTTGCCCAGCAAACATAATACCGACGGACAATATTGGTCAGCACCTGAATATTCGACAGATCCGACGCATCGGCAATGTCAATAATCCGCCCGCGCCCGGACTCATCGGTCTTCAATTTGATGGCAATCCGATCGCCGGAAGGTAGATAAGCAGCATTAGTGGCCTGCCCTTCTACCAGAAAATACGACAACGCATCATCCGGTATCCCAGTCCGGCGCAACTGATTTTCAAGCTCAGTCACCAGCTCGCCCGCGAAGGGTTCAGTTGATAGCATAATCTTAAATAGCTTCCGGTTGAGGAGCATGTCACAGAGCGTCGACAATACTGGATCAGGATGCAGCGACCACTGCTTAATACAGGACCAGACATCAAAATCGTCCAGTCGGGTAAAAGCATTCAGATAAGCCCGATTAGTGCGAAAATCGGCTAAGGACACGCTATCACGCAAAAACGGCATAAAGGCAGGCGGAGCAAACACATCCTCATGCTGGCGAATCAGAAACCGCGCCCGACGCAGAATCTGTACCAGCATCGATTCACAGCAAATAGAGGTTTTGTGCAGATAAACCTGCCAGTACATCAATCGACGGGCATTCAAAAAATTCTCGATGCTTAAGATACCCTTAGCCTCTACTACGAGTTGATCGTCAACCAGATCCAGCATTTTGATAATCCGCTCAGCCCCGATAGCCCCTTCAGCCACGCCCGTATAATAGCCATCCCGGTTGAGGTAATCCATCCGGTCCATATCCAGCTGACTGGATATAAGCTGGTGAAAAAATGGTCGCTCATACGTGCCCTCAAACATGCGAATCGCCAAGGATAGCGCTCCATCGAATTGCCGGTTCAAGTCGTGCATCAACAGAAGCGAAATTTCCTCGTGCGGCACGCCATCCAGCAAACAGCACTCCAGTACGTGTGAAAACGGCCCGTGTCCAATGTCGTGGAGCAAAATCGCAATCTGAGCGGCTTCGCATTCGACAGACGAAATAGCATGGCCTTTACTCTGGAGCGTACTCATGGCCTGTCCCATTAAGTGCATGGCTCCCAGTGCATGATGAAACCGCGTATGCAGCGCACCGGGATAGACATATTCCGATAGACCCAGTTGCTTAATTCGTCGCAAACGCTGGAAGTACGGATGCTCGACCAGATCGAACACAAGCTCCGTCGGGATGGTAATGAACCCATAGACGGGGTCATTCAGGATTTTCTTCTTATTGGCGGCTGGCATTAAACAAAGATACCGGACGGGCGTCCAGAATTGGCAGTTGACTAACGAAAAAGCAGCCTGTATTGTTAAAAACCCGAAAAAGCACTAAATTTGCATCGCTGACATTGAGCAATCAATCAGCAACGGGCTTGTAACTCAGTTGGTTAGAGTAACTGACTCATAATCAGTAAGTCCTTGGTTCGAGCCCAAGCTGGCCCACAAATTTTACATAAAAGTCCTTGCAAATCAACATATTGCAAGGACTTTCTATTTCTGTGTTGACGGATTTGTTGACGACTAATTACGGATTAAGTCAATTGGCCAAATTTGAAATAAATGTAAACGACACTCTTGTAGATTACATCTTTGAGCAGCAGTTCGTAAGCCAATATCCTTACTTTACCTGAACGGTTACCCCCTTATAATCACTTGGATATCCAGATTTTTTATACGTTAGCAATTCTACCTTGTAAAACCCCTTCGTTGGAAACGTGTAGGTAAGACTTTTTTGCGTAGATACCTCTCTATCATTGACAAACCACTTTAACCCTGATGCATTTGTTGACGTACTCTGAAAAGTGGCCGTAGCAGGTGCCGTCAAGTTAGTAGGAGAATAGGTGAAACTGGCTATAGGTTCCGGCTCCTCTTGACATCCCGATAATAGGAGAATCAGACTCAGTGCTATAATTATTAGAAGGTTATTCCTCATGGTGCTGTTTTGTAGGAGGATTGGAGTTTGACTGGAAAAATTGAATAAATCAGATGCACTCAAGGTGGATGAAAGACTAATCAACTTTTGAGGGCGTGTAGAAATATAGAATGGCATCTGTTTACTCGCATATTTATATAGGCTACGCCAGCAGGGCTGAAATAACCAGACTTATCATAGGCGCGTAATGCTACTAAGTAGACCTTTTTTGTAGAAAAATTGTAAGTAACGCTTCTCTGTGTGGATACCTCGATGCCGTCAATAAGCCATTTCAGTGCTGCTGCATTTGTCGATGTACTTTGAAACGTAATCGTTATAGGTGCGATCAGATTTGTGTTAGGAAAGTAAGTAAAACTAGCCTTTGGTTCTGGTTCCGGTGTTGATGCCGTTTTTTTTGTCTCACATCCAGCTAACAGAAACAGGAAACCTACCACTGTAGAAATCAGCCAATTGGTCTTCATTATATAGAGTTGTCTTTAGGTTTACAGCCACCGTATTAGTGGCAAAATTGGAAATAAACGTGAATGATGCATTTATCCGTTACGTCTTTGGTCAACACTGTGTAGGCTTGGTTCAGGTTTGATAAACACACGGCCTTGCTGTCAGAGAACCAGTAAATTTGCCAGCTTTTCTAAGTCGACAAATCAATGTTCTTAAAGCTGTTTAAATTTTTTAACGAGAAGCGATTTTGTGGGTCAGCGACCACGCCGAACCGCTCAGTCGCCCCTATCGTTTTCGATATGATGACTTAAGGAAAAATGCACTTAACTAGCTACCTTAAATAGATTCAAGACTAACGCTTAGTACTAATAGGGTTGTCAATGAGTTCCTGACGTGAATTATCAGGTACAATCTCCCACTTGAAACGATTTGGATTATTGAACTTCAGATACGGTTTCTTAATAAAGAAACTGGTAAGAACCATACTAAATCCGCCTAAAGCGGCTGGCACTTCCCAGGTGAGTGGGTTTGCGTAATACGTAGAGCCGTAATATGTATATGATCCCTGATTCGCCTTGTTGTTAGCAGATAGATAAGCTGCCAAGGTGAGAATGGCTCCACCAAAGCGAAATATATTCTGTACCGCATTAGACCTTTTGTGTTTGATGCCGGTAATGTTCCGATACGGCATACCATATTCGTTGCCACCGGCAGTAAGCAAGAGTTTTTCCTGAGTAACGCCGTACACTTGATAGCTGGAAAAGTTTCCATTGTATGTATCGTCGTCATTCTTGAGCCGTACTTGATCCCCACTTTTGAACGTGTACTGGCGTCCGTTTGTCAATTTTGTTATCAGCAGCCGAGTAGCTTTTGCATTTTCGGGCGCTTCGGCCGGGCTAGTTGCCGGAGTCGGCAGGGGCACTACTGGCGGACGAACCTCAGTGACCGAAGCAGGTGCTACTGCAGGAGCCACGGCACCAAATTTTTCACGCGTTCCATCTTGGTAGATGATGACGAATATGTCCGATTTCTTTAGTGTATAAATAGGGCCATCTAACCGATTAAAGTATTTGAATTTAACTTCGTCAGTGGTTATTTCCATGACTTTGGCCGACACTTCCGTCTGATCGGTTTTCAGAATAGTGTCCTGGGCTTTTGCTAGAGGGCACAGTAGAAATGTAAGTAAAAAAAGTCGAAAAATTTTCATAGCTGTAATGAAGGAGTTTGCTCTGCTAGCCAATCAATGGTCGGTTTGCAGAACTGGAGTTACTTAGATATGGCGTGGACTTATTGACAGTTACCGGATGCAGATATACTGATCTGGCGTGAACCACCTACTTCTCTAAAAACGCCTGATGCTGAAACCTTTTTACCGCTGGCGGTAGCAGTACCCGAAACCGACCAGTATGCTGTAGAACCGTCGGAATAAAAGGCGAAGGGAACTGTTATGTTGCCGGTAGGGCTATTGTCTATTAAATTCTCCAGGTTTCCTAACTGATTGCTACCCTGTTTCATATTATATAAGACTATAACTCCGCCATTGGACATCTGAATACCGTACCCTCGACCAAACTGACCGAAGTCTAAATCACATACAGCAGTAGCATTATAATCTTGTCCGCCAATATTTGCCTTTCCTTTTCCTGGGTCCGATAGTGGGTCGAATGAAAGGCAATTTCTACGTGTTGTTCGGCCACATTTAGTAATTTGATAATTTGATGTTGCAGCCCAAGCATCTAGTTGCGCACAGGTAGGAATTGTATATTTCTCAGGAATGCGGATAGGAATATTTATGGTGCCAGACGATCCAGTAGCCTGATTAAGTGGTATTTTAAAGTACGAATCTGCCCCAATCAGTTGGACGTAAATAACTGTAATGCCTTCGGTAGCACCAGAGTAATTAATTGTTAAATAGGTATCCTGGCCGCTTATTCCATTAACCACCTGGTTAGGGAAGGTTATTACTGGTGTACCAGGTGTAGTAGTAACCGCAGGAGGAGTTCCCGACTCAAGTGTTGAGCCAGGTATTATCATAACTCTTGAAATCTCATTCGGATTATTTAGAACCTGAACGGTCGCTGCGGCTTGTACCGAAATAGTGACGGATTTTTGAGCCGATTGGTTTTTAGCATCAGTTGCCGTGAGTTTTACTGTAAAATCACCAGCTTTCGTAAATTGTTTAGTTGGATTGGCCAACGTTGATATAGTACCATCGCCGAAATCCCATTTATAGCTGATTGCATTCGTAGACGTATTTGTGAAAGCAACCGTTGCTGGAGCTACCAAATTTTGAGATGGCGAATACGTAAATCCGGCTGTTGGTTGAGTTGTCGGGGCCGAATTAGAAACGGTAATAGTACGTGAGTATGTATCTGTACCGCCTTTACCAGTAGCCTTAAGCGTAACTGTGTAAGTACCACCCTCTCTGAATGTCAAATCTATATTTTTATCTGTGTCAGGTGCTCCCGTTCCATAAGTCCATTGGTAACTGTCGGCGTTTTCCGACATATTAGTGAATGAAATTGTGACAGGAGCTACCAAATTAGTGGCTGGATAATAGCTAAAGAGAGCAATGGGTTTGGGGGCAGGATCTTTCACATCACACATTCCCGCTATAAACGTCAGTGAAAAAACAGATAGGCAGATGGTCAAGAAACGCCTCAGTAAATAAATTTTCATCATTTTAATTACGGATAGTTTTCAATGAATATTCGTAAACTTACTTTACGAGAAAGCCACACAATTTGCTTAGAATAAATCTTGGTTATATTCTGATTTATAGTATTTTACAAGTCTAAGCTGTTGCAAACCAAGCTAATTTCATGGGGTAAGACAATACCCCTTTTGATGTATTTTTTATTGGATAGCAACCCTTGTTATTTGCATTGTTATCAGATCACAAACATGATTCGTCGGACAGGTTTACTACTCTTAATCTGGTTTAGCAATGTGCAGGCTCTTGCACAGGTACCTTGTCCACAGTTCCGTGTAAGCGATACGTTCTTAGAGACGACCTTACAGGGTTTCCTTTATACTCTCACTACAACTGACACGTCCCTAAATAACATAAGGCGCGCGACGTTCGTACCTGTAACAGCCGACATTCTAAGTGTCGGCTACGATCCCCGGCAACATTGGATCAAATGTTGTTTTACCAATGCAGGCAGTAAACCACAGGCATTGGTATTTGGGGTAGACTTTGCCCACATTGACGACTTATCGTTGTATGTGATGGAACAGGCTAACGTCCTGCACCGATGGGAGCACCTGAGCCGCCAAACACGCTTAGCCAGTCGGCCTATAGCCAGCCGGGTTTTTGCGTTTCCAATCGATATAGCCCCCGGTCAGACGCTAACTCTATATGGTCGCTTTATGCGTCAGCGTAGTGTATTACTGCTCCCTGTCAAGCTAATGACTCAGGAGCAGTTCTATTCGGTAGGATTTTCCGTTGATCTAGCCATGTTCATGGGGTTAGGCATTTTGCTGATCGCTTGCTTGGTTAGTCTATCAATTTTTATTATAACCCACCAATGGTCGCTATTTTACTACGCACTCTATGCACTCACCTATGGTATTGCCATGTTGAGTCTGGAGGGTATATGGGGCCAGTATGTACATCAGAGAGCTTGGTTAGATGAGAATACGCACTTAGTCATGTTTAGTCTAGTTGCATTCGCTCAGATACAGTTTCTCATTACGTCTCTGAAATTGACTTTTTTTCTGCCTTCCAGAATTATACTAGGCCTTCGTGGATTTGCTGGCGCCTGCCTTTTTTTAGCTTTTTACCTCCTGATTACTCCCTTTAGCTATCGCAACTCGTCGCTGCTTTCTAGCTGGGGATTACTCACAGAGCTCCTCGTATTTAGCTTGGTCGCTTGGGGTTGGTTACGTGGACGAACCGGAGCATTGCTGTTGCTAATCAGTGAATTACCTATATTGTTACTATTAGTTTGGTTTTCGCTCACGATACTGTTCAAGTTGCCTCGCCACTGGCTATTTTATCAAGCCGCGTACACGATACCGTTTTGGCAACTAATCATACTTGGTGCCGGGCTTGGTGTTAGTTTGGTGCAGAAGCAACGGGAAGCCTTGTTGGCAGTGGGTCAGCTTCAACGGCAACAGGCTGAAGCGATTATTCAAACTCAGGAAGCTGAACGAGGGCGCATCGCAGCTGATCTACATGATGATTTGGGTGGAACATTAGCTACGGTTCGCCGGTGGGTGGCCGATATCCATCGGCAGTTGTATAACTCATCGGTTTCTGAGACTCTTGATCAGCTAGATAAGTTGGTTCAAAAGAGTACGCAAGACCTACGGCGAATTGCCTATAATCTCATGCCCCCCGAATTTGCCCGGTTTGGCCTGTGCTATTCGCTAGAACAACTGGTAAAAAAACAACCTGCTCATGCTCCTCTTTTTTCATTTATAGTAGTAGGTACAGAGTATAGGCTACCGCTTGATACAGAATTGAATTTGTACCGTATCGTTTCTGAACTGATGCAGAATATCCATAAGCACGCTCAAGCCAGTCAGGCAGCCGTACAACTACTGTACTTTGCCGACCACCTTACTATCACTGTCGAAGACGACGGCCTAGGTAATAAATCAATAAAAACTACAAACGCTGAGATTGGTACTGGTCTAAAAAATAGTAACTTACGAGCTGATTATATAGGAGCCCGAATCTGGCGAGAGGTCAGTGAAGCTGGCACGCTAGTGCTCCTCGAAGTGCCCTATACGCCCGAGCCTGATGCAATCCGCCAAACCAAACCGCCTTTTATTGATCGATGATCATCCGGTTTTTAACGATGGATTGAAGACTTTGCTCAACACCCAACCTGATATAGAGGTGTGTGGACAGGTCTTTACGGCTTCTAACGTGCTACCTGCTATTCAACGACTGAAACCTCAGTTGGTTTTATTAGATGTTAACCTACAAGGTACTAATGGTATTGAATTGGGCCGTCGTATAGTAAACGATTACCCAAGCCTACTCGTTATATTGCTCACCATGTATAATGAGCCTAAACTTGTAAGCGAAGCAAAGCAGGCAGGTATGAAAGGTTACTTCCTGAAGGATGCTACTACAGAAACATTACTGCAATGCATTCGCACAGTGCTGGCGGGAGGAACCTGCTTCGACTTAGGCGAATCAAGTACCCCAGATGGTCCATTTGGCGACGACTTTGCCAAACGGCTACATCTAACCTTTCGGGAAGTAGAAATCATTCGGCTCATTTGCGAGGGGCTAAGTAGCGAACAAATAGCGACTCAACTGTACTTGAGTGCTCAGACTGTCAGGAAACACCGAAGTAACATCTACTTTAAACTGGGTATTACGAAGGCAGCCGAATTAATTAAGTTTGCTTCCCAAAATGGCATCTAACGTTCTCTCCCAAATTCACTGTTAGTTGTGTTGGCTCCCGACTTTTGCGCAGGTCACTAGCCTCTTTCACACTGAGCCGCCCCTCGATAATCTTAGTCAATAAGGCTATTCGTTGGAATCGAGTGGCTATTCTCAGTACGACGTTTATTATCGGGTAGTAAGAATAACGTGCTTGACACAGTATCAGGAAATTGATTAAAGCGCTCGAAAGTCATTTGGCGGTTTTCCATTCGACCGTCGGCGTAGAAAAGCATTGCCTTCAGTTCATCAGCCGGTTTTGGCTCATAGTCCTTACCTTCATAAATCAGTACACCACAAACCCGTTTTGGTTGGGTGAGGTGTTTGAGGGTGTTAGCACTTAGCTTGCCCTCGATAAGATTTGAAAGTAGCTTAACCTTTTCAGCTCGATTCATAGGTGTTAATCAGCGGTAATACAAAAGCTACCATAAACTGCTGGATTCTCCAAGAAATCGGCGTAGGGTATGCGTTTTCGCCCTTGCTGGTCAGGTAGCCGCACATCAACTAAATCAGATGGCTCAGGACTTCCATTATTACAGACAACCATAAAGAAAGTTTCTTTCTGCTGTTGCTGCTGGTATTGTCGTAAAGTAGCAAGATTGCCACTAACAGCGGCTTGTAGTGCTAACAGCTTTTCTTTCCGTTCCTTAACTTTCATGATGCTGTCCCATTTTTATAATCTCCTCTAACTGCTCGTTGGTTAGCGTACCATAGTTGGGTGCTGACTTATTCCTGCCTATTTTGATTATTGCTTCTAACTGTTCATCGGTCATAGCCTCTAGCTCCTGCTGAGTAAAAGCCTGTTTTCTGGGAGGAGGTCCTTTAAGCTGGCGTAGCAAGGCAGCTTCACCTGTAAGAAACTGGTTTAGAATCTTAACCTTTCGAGTTCGATTTAAATTGGATAGCCTCATCCGATCAATTCAGTTTTGCCATTGCCTTTTCTAACAGGTCGTCTATTTGCTCGTCGGTCAATGTCGATAAGTCTATTTTCTGCTCCCGTTGTTTAGGTACGACGTATTCCATGAATTTCAGATAGGCCGTTACCCGCTCTTTAGGCTCAAGCAGGGCTATATCATTTAAGATGCTGTCAAATCGCTCATCAATCAAATTAGCTATTTTGGTTTTTATATCGGCTGCTGCTCGGTTGGTACTACCTAGCTTGCGCCCTCCTGTTTTTTCGCGTCCTTTCTCAAAGGCCATGGTCAGAAGTTAGTTTTCAGTGGCTAAACTCGAATCGGTTAGTTTGGATGCAGTTAACCAGGGTGGTAGACTTTTCTTAGGCTGATCTTCTTGCTGTTCAGCTCTGAGTTCAATACTATTTAATTTGGGCATAACATAAGGAAGCAAAGCCGTCAGGAAACGTGCGCGGTCAGCTGGATCCATATCCCTTAACGTTTCGGGCAACTCATCTAACGAAATCTGTATGATTGCCTGAAGCTGTTGACGTAATTCCCTTATTGACTTATTAGCCGTTCCTGCTTCACGGCCTCCAGTCTTTTCACGTCCCTTTTCGAATGGCATGATAGTACTCTATGTTATTCTATTTTAGAATGACTTTCCTGTTAAAAAGCCCGATTCTGGCTTATTTGCTCCCGCTTTCATATTCTCATAAATATATGAAAAAAGTGGGAAAGCCTAAGTTAAAACTAGCCTCAAACGTATTTAATAGTAGAATTGCAACAAAACACTTGACACATCTCTAAGCTACTTGTTGAAAGTGTCTGCTACAATACTCTAAAGGGGAAAGATAGGCTAACGTCAAGTGTACCTGCAACATTTGGCTAGACATTAAATAAAGTGTGCACTAACTAGGTGTGCATGAAAATCAATAGAAGACAAAATGACCGCATAGTCTGCGCTGTACTACTAACAATGAAGATATTCCGTACTGGGTTATCTTTCTCCTTTTGAATTTTACAGTGGGCTACTCTTAAAGATTTGTTCCGGCAACTACGTCCAGTATTCTGTCGCAAGTCTGTCTATGTAGGCCGTTACTGCGATTTGAATCGAATTCCCTAAGCGACCGATAATTTCTGTCCTATTGAAAAAATACGACGTTCCTCATAAAAGAATTCCGAATTAGAGCACCTACCGAATTGATACAACTCGCTATGGAAATCAATCTTGTTTAACAAGCAAGGTTACCTTCCTATTTAGTCTATTTATTTTTAAGCTACTTAGCTAATATACAGTGCAACAGCGGTGAGTAATAGTACGTACTATAAAGTAGTCAACTGCTATATGAACTTCTTTTTATGAACCGCTTTGAATTTTTAAAATCACTTGGATTTACAGGGGCTGCCTTAATGGCTACTATGACCTCATGTATTCACGAAGAGGATACGGTTGTTAATGCGCTGACTCTTCCTAGCTCACAAAACACTTCGCCAACAACCTCCACAACTACTAGTGGAACGACAACCTCGCCAGCTTCAAGTACAGGTTCAACCAGCTCAGGGGTTGATCTAAGCCAAATTACTAATCGTCTGCTAACTATCAACCTGCAAACGACGACTGCTTTGCAAACAATAGGTGGCTATATAGCCTTGAGCGGCATAGTAGTGGCTCAAGTCAGTACAGGGGTTTATGTGGCTGTAACACAAACGTGCAGCCATGAGCCCAAAAAAGCGATTATTTTCAATAAAACGGAATTCTACTGCACTCAACACGGTGCACGCTTCGATCTGACTGGCAAGGGCAAAAATAGCTTTGGCAGCAAGGGCATAACTGTCTATAAAACGGCTACCGATGGGACTACCCTAGTTGTATACAGCTAAGAAAGTCAAAAGGTACCACACACATACAATCCAACTATTAGAATTTTATGAAAGTCTTCATTTTTTTTCTGCTCATCCTGTTGACGGCACCGGGCTGGCAACTTAACTTCGATCAGGCCAAAGCCGAGGCAGAACATAACCACAAATTGATCCTTCTCAACTTCTCCGGCTCCGATTGGTGCGGTCCATGCATCAAACTTAAGAAAGACATTTTCGAGTCGGTCGAGTTCAGTCAGTTTGCCGCCGAGCAGCTCGTACTGGTTCGGGCTGATTTTCCACGACTATCCAAAAACAAACTGGACGCCCGGCAGGAAGCCCATAACGAAGCTTTAGCCGAAAAATACAACAAGCAGGGTAAGTTTCCTTTTACGGTGCTGCTTGATCCAGCCGGTCGTGTGCTGAAAGAATGGGATGGCTATCCGCAGTCGCTGACGGTGGACTCGTTTATGGCTTCCATTCAGGCTCTCAAACCCAACCCAAAGTGATGGAATCGGAGGCACGGATTCACCGGTGGGTGGGGCGACTAATGGGCAACCGCTTTGAAATCAGCGTTGTAAGTACTGATGCCGACTGGGCTAATGCGCGACTCGCCGATGCCGTGGCTGAAATCAGTCGAATCGAGCGGCTGCTTACTACATTCGACGAAACGAGCCAAACCAACCAGATTAATGCCAACGCAGGTATTCGGCCGGTGCAGGTCGATACCGAGATATTCGCGCTCATTGGGCGGGCGATGCGACTATCAGCTCTCACGCAGGGGGCCTTCGATATTACGTATGGTTCTATAGACAAACGGCTCTGGAATTTCGATACAGCCATGACGTCATTGCCTGATCCTCAAACTGCCCAGCGTCTGGTGCGGCTCATTAATTACCGCAATGTCGTATTGGATGAGGCCACTTCAACCGTGTTTCTAAAAGAACGAGGGATGCGCATTGGTTTTGGGGGGATTGGCAAAGGGTACGCGGCTGAGCAAGCCAAACTACTCCTGCAATCGTTGGGAGTTGCCAGTGGTATTGTCAACGCATCTGGGGATCTGACAACCTGGGGTACGCAACCAAACGACCAGCCATGGACCATCGGCATTGCTGACCCGGATCGCCGAGAAATCGGTATCCGTGCGTTTTCGTATCTGAATATAAGCGATATGGCTGTGGCCACATCGGGGAATTACGAAAAGTTTGCACTTATTAATGGCCGACGTTATTCGCATACTATTGATCCAAAAACGGGCTATCCAGTATCGGGAATTAAGAGCGTAACTATCGTGGCTCCAAACGCTGAACTGGCCGACGCTCTGACGACACCCGTAATGGTGATGGGTGTCGAAGTTGGCCTCTATCTAATTAACCAGATGCGGCACATCGCCTGTATTATCATTGATGAGAACGACCGGCTCCATACCTCGGATACTATTCGTCTGGTAACGCCAGCCGCCGTCTAAATCCAATACCGTTACTAGTACAATAACCTACTTATGATGAAACGAATAACCACCATTACGCTGATCAACATGGCTCTGCTAGGGGCTGGTTTGACGGGCTGTGTTTCCGTCAAGGAATACCAGAAAAGCCGTATCAACGACGCTGATATGGAATTGTCAGCGCGTAAATCAGAGAAGTTTGAGCAGAATTTTTATCTCTATCGCGAAGGGGCGGCTGGTGCTAACGGCGGTAAAAGCGGGGGCGGCTGCGGCTGTAATTAAGCACTCACGAGCATGAAGAAAATTTGTCTATCAGTGGGACTACTGCTGAGTCTATGGCGATCTGGGTATACCCAGCAAACGCCCGTTTATGAGAAGCGTAAATTACAGGTTGCAGAAGTTAACTTAGTGTCGAGCTACTACGAACAGGGAGGCAAAAACTCGGCTGTTACGGGCGGTATCGGCTCAGAATACCTCCGCGATTATGCCCAATCGTTTGATCTGGTGCTGAAGACGACCGACCGTCGCAATCGTGAGCACAGTCTCGTTTTTGATTTTAACCTGGATCATTATACGTCAGCTTCCTCTGACCAAATCGACCCACTAACAGTTTCTTCAGCTTCGCGGAGCGATACGCACATTTATCCGTCTATTTCCTGGAGTATGCACGATGCTGACCGTCGCGTGACGAAGGGAGTTTCGGTCGCCTATTCGACCGAATACGATTACAAATCTTACGGTGTCAATCTAAATTTCAGCAAATCATCGGTAGACAACAACCGGGAGCTCACGGTTAAGGCAGGCGCTTTTTTTGATACCTGGACAGTAATTTTACCCGCTGAGCTGCGACCAGAAGGGTATGGGTCAGGTGCCCATGGTGACCGCGATCCAGTTGATTACAAACCGCGCAACTCCTATAACTTAGGACTGTCGCTCTCGCAGGTCATTAACAAACGATTGCAGGCTTTTTTTACGATAGAACCTGCTTTCCAGCAGGGGCTGTTAAGTACGCCCTTCCACCGAATTTATTTTAGCGACGGCTCCGAAACCGTAGAGCGGCTGCCCGGCTCTCGGTTCAAACTGCCCCTAGGCGTACGGCTGCACTACTTCCTCGGCGACCGCTTTATTTTCCGCACCTTCTATCGGTATTACCTGGATGACTGGGGTATGAAAGCCCATACGATTAATCTGGAGTTACCGGTCAAATTAACCTCGTTTATATCTCTTAGTCCTTTCTACAGATACAGCAACCAGACCGCAGTACGGTATTTTGCGCCCTATAGCCAGCACGCTACCTCGGACCGCTACTATACCAGCGATTACGACATATCAGGTTTCCATAGTCAGTTTTTCGGAATGGGTGTACGGCTGGCTCCACCGGGCGGAGTTCTGGGTATTGGGCATTGGCAAAGCGTCGAACTACGGTATGGTCGCTACGACCGGAGCGCGGGTATGGGGATGCAAGCTAATAGCCTGACTTTTTTGGCGAAGTTTAAATAGTCACGGGTGAGCTGTCAGCGGTGTGTACGTCGTGGCTATCAGCTACAAAAACAGCATGAGAATCATTTGTAAACAGGATTGGCAAATACAGGCTGCTTTCTGCCACCTGAAACGGTTTATTCAGTCCCTAAAATTCGGTATTCAGTTAGATTTACTTGCTGGCAAGTGACCTTTTAGAGACTTTTGACTGATTCATACTTCAACTCGTTCAGGCGAATACATACTATGAAAAATACACGTTTATCCCTGGCCACTACTGGGAGAACTAATTCCTGATTTATGCGATGAAGACAACACCATTAGTAGGGCTTATTCCGTTGGTAATTGGCCTACCCAACATAGCCAGCTCAACAGACTCAATCGGTAGTGGCCTATTTATCGACCATCTGGAAAACGTATTGGGTAGTTCGTTCGACCTTAAAATTGCCGCTCAGTCGTTGGCTGTAGCCCGGATGGCAGAGCAGGTAATTCTGAATGAGATTGCGCGCCTTGACGCTGTGTTGAGCCGGTACCGCTCCGATAGCGAATTCAGCCAGTGGCTGGCCGCTCCGATCAATGAGTCCGTTGCCATTTCGGATGATTTGTTTACAATACTGAGTGCCTTCGACCATTGGCACGAAAAAACGGGCGGAGTCATTAACGCAGCCGCTGAATATGTTGATCAGCTATGGCAGCAGGCTGCCTATGACCAATATCCACCCACAGAGTCCGACCGGCGGCAAGTCACGACAGCCGTTAATCAAAAGCACTGGTTACTTGACAGAAATAAACAAACCGTTACGCGCCTAACCCAGATACCACTTCGGCTACATACGTTTGCGAAAAGCTATATCCTGAACCAGGCGACTGAAGCCGCCCTAAGCGTATCGGGGGTAAACGGACTGGTACTCAACGGTGGAGGTGACATCGTAGTTCGAGGAAACTGGCAGGAGATCATAGCCATCGCGAATCCCCGCGCCGATGCAGAAAATGCAGTTCCTATTGACCGAATCAAGGTTAAAAACAGCACTGTAGCCACCAGTGGTGATTACCGTCGGGGTTGGCAACTAGGGAGCAACTGGGTATCGCATATTATGGATCCCCGCACAGGTCAGCCTGCCCACGATATTATCAGCGCGACGGTATTACATCCGGATGCTGTAACAGCGGGAGCGCTGGCTACAGCTTTTAATGTATTGACGCCAGATGAAAGCGCATCGTTAGCGGCTAAATTACCAGGTACGGAGTATAGGCTTGTTACTCACAAAGGAGAATCCATCACTAGCATAGGCTGGCCAGGTATTGCACTAGCACTACCCGAGTCGGCAACAGTTACTGCGAAACCAACTACGGCTCACCTGCTTTCGCTACCAGTTAGTGATAAAGTATGGAATGCCAGCCAGGAACTACTGATTTCGTTCGAACTAGCCCGCATTGAGGGGCGGTCGCACCGGCCATTTGTAGCCGTATGGATTGAGGACGAAACGGGCAAACCGGTACGCCAACTGGCTTTGTGGTACAATAAGCCCCGTTGGCTACATGATTTACGTGACTGGTACAGCCTCCAGGTCGGAAGGGAATTGGCCGCTTCGGTGACCAGTGCCACCCGTTCACCGGGTGAGTATACGCTCATTTGGGATGGCAAGGATGACAATGGCCAGTTGGTGAAGCAGGGAAAATACACCGTGATGATTGAAGCTGCCCGCGAACATGGTACCTACCAGTTAATTCGGGAAGCAATGGATTTTAACGGAAAACTCAAACAGCAATCACTCCCCGGCAATGTCGAAATCGCAGCCGCGTCCTTGGATTACCGCCAGAAATCAGCGACTCGCTAATGGACAGTCAGTACGTTTACAATCCGCAACAAAGTCAGGTGGTAAACGGTGGGCAGGACTGGCTCGATGGCTGCACCTGTATTTGTCGGTAATAAGCTTTGTGTTGGTGCTTTTCTTTGCTGTAACAGGTCTGACTCTCAACCATGCTGACTGGTTTGATGATGCAACCCGAACAACTGAGCTGAAGGGACGAATCAATCGCGCATGGATAGCCGGTACTGATACAAATATGGTAAACAAACTGGCTTTAGTGGAGTACCTGCGGTCGACGCATCAACTTAAGGGAAGCGTTAGCGAGTTTCGGATGGATGACCGGCAGGTGAGCCTTTCGTTTCGGGGACCCGGCTACTCCGCTGATGCCTTCGTTGATCGGTCGGCCGGGACGTATCAGCTCACCGAAACCCGAATGGGATTTGTCGCTGTAGTTAATGACCTGCACAAAGGCCGGGATACGGGCCAGGGCTGGGCGTGGGTCATCGATATAGCCGCTGTGTTCATGACATTGGTTTCGTTAACCGGGCTAGCGCTACTATTAGTCCTGAAAAAACGGCGTATTAGCGGCCTCTGGTGGTTGCTAGCTGGAGCCATTGCGAGCGGATTGGCGTACGAGTTTCTAGTGGTTTAGAAAGTTGGTTACTTTATGCCCTGATTTAGATTTCATATCCTACGTTATCAATCAGGGAATGTTCTTTACTTCCGTAAAGTAATTAATCATTGTTTCCGGATGAATTCCCTGCTGTAGCCGCTTGGAATGTTCGATAGCTAATTGCAACTGTCGGAACAGGTGTCCATTCGCTGACCAGTCGTCAGGCTTTACCAAAAAGGGGCGAACTAATCGGTACAGATTCTCAAAAACGGCCCAGTCGACATATACGGCTCCTTCCCATTGCCGGTGATATGCCGGATTGAGTCGGTTTACTTTATCACCTAAAACCTGATAAATCGATTTAGACGGCCGCTTTCGTTTATGAAGTAACGAGGGCAGTTGTTCGTGAATTGTCTGTGTGTCCAGTAATAACTGAATGTAATCGAACAGATTATACCAGACCGTTTGCTGATCGGTGAAAAAGCGGACGGGTTTCATAGGTAGCGGACAACTAGGATTAGGCATTAACGAAACGAGCAACACCAAAAGCAGCTGCAGCCGCCAATGCGCCAATCAGCATCACCTTCAATGCCCCGCTAACTGGGGGTTGCCCGGTAACCTTACTTTTGAAATAGCCGAAGATGAACAGACATAGTAGCGTTACGCCACACGAGTAGAATAAGGACTCATGGGGACTGGCTATCATAAAATAAGGAGATAAGGGTACTAGCCCGCCCACTACGTAAGAAAGTCCAATGGTTAGCGCACTCTTCGTGGCGCGTTTGGGATCTGGCTCGTCAAGACCTAGCTCATACTTCATCATGAAGTCCACCCACTTGGCTTTATCCTTTGCTAGCTCATCGGCAATAACCACTTGAAGCCTGGGCGATAAACCCATTTCCGCAAATACATCCCGCACTTCTTCTTTTTCGCGTTCAGGTACGGTCTCCACTTCTATCACCTCACGTCGACGTTCGGACTCGTAATGATCGGCTTCCGTACGGCCCGCCAGATATCCTCCTAACCCCATGGCAATTGATCCGGCAACAATCTCGGCAATACCCGCCGTAACGATCAGGGACGAACTGGCAACCGCTCCGCTTAAACCCGCTGCCAGCGCAAACGGTACCGTTAAGCCGTCTGACATACCAATGACAATGTCAGAAATAACAGCTGAGCTACTAAGATGCTGCTCAACATGGTGTTGATTATGTGATGTATGTGCCATCTTATTCCTCTTCGCTGTTGTTTAGTTTTGCCAGTAAGCTGTAAGCGCCGTTTACCACAATCGGCGTTACGGCTGGATTTATATCGTTAGGAAGTGTCACTGCTACGTAGCCATTCTCCCGAACACCTGCTTTTAGGGCAATCTGACGGAACTGATACTGCATTGGATTAGCCTGCTTTTTCTCCAATACATACACCAGCGACTTACCTTGATAGCTGACTACGGCCGATTCAGGGAGTGTTTGCAGGGGTTGCGTCTTCACATCGATAAGGGCCGATACGTAGCCCCCTGGAATGAAATCGTTCGCGTAACCGTCGGGGTGTGCCAATACTGAAATGGTACGATCGGATGCTATGGACTTGCCAATCAGGAAGATTTCCCCCCGATGAACGAAGGACGGGTCTCCACCCATGCCGAAGCGGACAAGTTGCCCTTTATGAATCTGACTGATGTCTTTTTCGAAAATACTGAGTCGAATGTGGAGGTGATCCATATTGGTAATCTCAACCAGTATGTCGGATGGATTAAGGAATCGACCATTGTTAACGGGCACATTGGTAATAAAACCAGATACAGGCGAAGGGATTGTGACCATACGCGTCAACTGATTCGGACTGAGTTTAGCAGAATTGATATGCAGAATAGCTAGTCGCTGAGCCATGCCCGCTAGCTGAGCCTGTAAACTCTGCCGGTTAGCGCGTACTTGCTGAAATAGCTTCAGCGCGTTTACATTGTCGCGGCTTAATTCCTGCTGGCGGGCAAATTCAAGATCGGCAAATTCCAGTTTTGCTTTCGTGTCCAGATAGTCCTGCTGAAGCTGAATGAATTCCGGATTTTCCAGCACAACTAGCGGCTGTCCTTTCCGGACTTTCATCCCTGGCTCCAGATCAATCTTTCGGATGTATCCACCAAAGGGCACAGCAACAGAAACCAAGTTCGACGCGGGCACATCGATCGTTCCGGCTGCTTTCAGCGTCGTGCTAAGCGTACGTACCGTGGGTTGACCCAGTTGAATGGCCGCTACATGGTATTGCGCCTGCGTGAGCGACACTCGAACCGATCCTGATTTTGTTGAGTCGCTTGTAGTCTGGGCTGCTTCAGCTAGGTTAGTATTATTACTATTCTGATTGCCAGAGGATTTACAGCTAGCCACTAAGACAGTACTCAGAAACACCAGGAAAAAGAATATATGAATGTTGTACGTCATGAGGCTGATTAGGGATTGCCCAGTAAGTAGTTGATATAGAGGATAGATTGGTTGTATTGATTGAACAGGTCGAGGTAGTTCAAGCGGATCGTTAAGGCTTGTTGCAAAGCCAGCGAAAACTCTACGTAACCAATGTCGCCACTGCTGAAACCGCGTCGGGCATTGGTTTGAATAAGCTCCGCCTGGGGCAGCCCATTCGTTTCATAATAAGTCAGTGCAGTTTGGTACTGCTGGTATTGCAGAACCGCCTGTTTCAGTTGTTGACTCAGCGTAAACTGCTGATTTCTTAATGCAGTCTGCGCAATCTGTTCTTCGATTCGGGCAGCGTTGATGCGCGCTTTCTGAGGCTGACCCAACAACGGGAACGTAACTCCAACTTGTCCACCGTTGAAGCGATAACCCGGCCCGAAATACAGTTCCTGGCCATCAATCAGTTGATTACCAATCAGTGTCTGACTGAACAATCCTATTAGGAAATCTGGTTTGATCCGTGTCTGCTCCACGAGCCGACTCTGTTCAGCAACCTGTATCTGCTCCTTTAATTGCCGTAGCTGCGGGTTACGGGCCATCGCTACGCTGTCCTGCAGGCCGTTGATGGTTAGTTTCGGCAGCGGTTCTGCTATAACATCGACCGGCTGCTGGCTATAAAGCAGGATTTGCAACTGGCTCCGACTGGCAGTTACGCTAGCCTCGTTCTGGGCCAATCGAACCCGTTGATCAACCAACTGACTCTCGGCCGTAGCTTTTTCCAGACTACCGGTTTCACCCGTTTTAACGCGAAGGTTGGCAGCCTTCACAAATTCGGTCAGGACTGTATCCTGCTGCTGGAAAAGCGTCCGTTTCTGGTACAGGTAGTTCAACGTATAATACGTCGACTTGACCTCATACTGGATGTCGTTTTGCGTAACGGCCACTCCCGCCTGCCGAGCGCTAACCGTCTGATCATTCAACTGAGCCAATCGGCGCATCAGGGTTGGGTTCGGAATGGTCTGTGTGACCGTCAGGTTGTTGTCAAATCGGCGGCTGTTGTATTGACCCAGCATGAGGGTAGCCGACAGCCGCCCAGCGTCGTAAGCCGTCCTGCGCAAAGCCTGCTGCTGGAGAACCCCCAGATTAGCCGTTTGCAATTGGCCGTTACTACTTGTAGCCTGCTGAATCGCCTGGTTTAAAGTAAGTGGTTGAGGTACTTGTGCCCAACTATTAGTAGCCAGCGACAGGAAGATCAGCATGGTTGCGACTTTTGCGGATGAAGCTGGTCCTGGCGCGTTAGCGGCTTTGGCTTCCTTTTCCACCGCCTTTCGCTCAAACAAAGAATACAGAATCGGCAAAACAATGAGTGTCAGTAAAGTAGCCGTCAGCAACCCACCTATCACGACGGTAGCGAGTGGCTTCTGAACTTCAGCACCGGCTGAATTTGAAATGGCCATCGGAATGAAACCGAATGAAGCGACTAAGGCCGTCATGATCACAGGACGTAGCCTAACTTCGGCACCCTGCCTGATAATTTCGGTTAAATCGGTTAGGCCCTCTTCGTGACGTAGCCGGTTGAATTCGGCGATCAGTACGATGCCATTCAGCACGGCTACCCCGAAGAGCGCAATAAACCCGACCCCGGCCGATATGCTGAACGGCATTCCCCGAAGCAGTAGAGCAAATACGCCACCGATAGCTGCCATCGGAATAGCCATGAAAATGAGTAAACTCTGCCGGACGGAATTGAACGTAAAAAAGAGTAACGCGAAAATCAGGCTGAGCGCAATCGGTACAGCAATGGTTAATCGTTTCTTCGCATCGACCAAGTTCTGAAACTGACCACCATATATAATGGAGTAACCTGGGGGGAATTTAATTCGTTGCCCCACTTTCTGCTGTAACTCCGAGACTATACTTTCGACGTCGCGACCACGCACATTGAAACCCAGGGTAATCCGTCGATGCGTATCGTCCCGCTGAATCTGGTTTGGGGCTTCCTGAATCGTTATCTGAGCAATCTGCACTAACGGAATTTGCTGCACAGGCCCGATGGCACTGGCCGGAACGGATACATACACATTCCGAATATCATCAATACTCTGGCGTTTATCAGCCGCTAGCCGAACCACCAGATCAAAGCGTTTTTCACCTTCAAAAACAAGCCCCGCTGACTGCCCGGCGAACGCCGTATTAATGACTCGGTTCACATCTGCTACGTTCAATCCAAACTTGGCTATCTGTGCTCGATCGAGCCGAATCAGGATTTGCGACAGCCCGCCGACCTGTTCAATGTACAGGTCTTTGGCACCATCGATTGTCCGAATCAGATTGCCCACTTGGTCAGCCAGCTTAGCAAGCTGGGCTAAATCATCACCATAAATTTTCAGAGCAACATCCTGGCGAGCGCCGGTCATTAATTCATTAAAACGCATCTGTACCGGTTGCTGAAACCCAAACGTTACGCCCGGAATCACTGACAGCGCTTCCGCCATTTTGCTGGCCAGTTCGTCGCGCGTGGTAGCCGATGTCCAGTCGTCTTTCGGCTTGAGAATGACCATCAGATCCGATGCTTCGATAGGCATCGGATCAGTCGGGATTTCGCCCGAGCCGACCTTACCCACCACCTGTTCGACCTCTGGAAACTGTTTAAGTAGAATGAGCTGGGCTTTCAATGTTGCATCGACCGTTTCGGAGAGCGAACTACCCGTCAATGTGCGGGTATCGACGGCAAAGTCGCCTTCGTCGAGCTGCGGAATAAATTCGCCCCCCATACGCGAGAAGAGAAAAAACGCAATGCCCATCAGCCCAACGGCGCTACTCAGAATCAGTAGTCGATGCTTGAGGGCACCTAGTAGAATCGGCTCATAAAATCGGTGAATACGCCTGATAATCCGATCCGAAAACGACTCTCTTTGCTCAATTTTTTTGCTGAGCAGTAGTGCCGATACCATCGGCACATAAGTAATCGAAAGAATAAATGCCCCCAGGATCGCAAAAGCCACCGTCAGCGCCATTGGCCGAAACATTTTCCCCTCAATGCCTGATAAGGCCAGAATCGGCAAGTACACGATCAGAATAATGATCTCGCCAAAAGCAGCTGATGAGCGAATGCGCCCCGCCGATTGGAACACTTCGTCATCCATTTCAGCTTGGGTTAATAAGTCAACAGGCTGATTATCGGATCGAATTGATTTGTTCGTTTGCTCTTTCACTCGTTCGTTTTTTCGCAGCTGAATATGATGCAGCGTCGCTTCCACGATAATGACGGCTCCGTCGACGATGAGCCCAAAGTCAATCGCGCCAAGGCTCATCAGATTACCCGACACGCCGAAGAGATTCATCATAGAAATAGCAAAGAGCAGCGCTAGTGGAATGACGGAGGCTACGACAAAACCAGCCCGGAAATTTCCCAGTAGCAGAACCAGCACCAGGATAACAATTGTAGCCCCTTCAAGCAGATTGCGCTCAACCGTACCGATGGCGCTGTCTACCATTTTAGTCCGGTCCAGAAAGGGAATGATCTGCACGCCAAAGGGCAATGTCTGCTGGATATGGGCAATTTTTTCTTTGACTCGCTTAATGACCGCTGACGAATTTTCACCTTTGATCATCATCACAACCGCGCCTACCGTTTCGCCCTGTCCGTTCCGCGTAACCGCTCCGTAGCGCACGGCCGAACCCATCTGCACCTGTGCGACGTCCCGCACCCGCACGGGCATTCCCTGGTTGTTCAGCCGAACGACAATGTCAGCAATGTCATCAGTAGACCGTATCAGCCCGTCCGAGCGGATAAAAAACGCATTTGGTTTTTTGTCGATGTAAGCGCCCCCCGTGTTCTGGTTGTTTTGCTGAAGGGCCGTAAAGAGGTCGGTAATGGTGATCCCAATACTCCGTAGCCGATCAGGATCAACGGCAATTTCGTAATGCTTCAATAACCCACCGAACCCACTCACATCGGCCACGCCCGGCGTGCCTAGGAGCGCTCGCCGAATTGTCCAGTCCTGAATGGTACGCAGTTCGGTGAGTGAATAGCGGTTCTCGTAGCCTTTTTTGGGAACGACCGTATACTGAAAAATTTCGCCTAGCCCCGTCGTTACGGGGGCCATAACGGGTGTACCCACGCCGGGTGGAATCTGTCCCGTTACGTTCTGTAATCGCTCGCTGATCTGCTGCCGCGCCCAATACACATCGGTTGCATCGGTAAATACGACTGTGACAATCGAGAGGCCAAAGCGTGAGAACGATCGTATTTCGGTTAGGCCAGGAATGTTCGACAAGCCCACTTCAATAGGAAAGGTCACCAATCGTTCGATGTCCTCAGCTGCCAGTGATGGACTACTGGTAATGACCTGCACCTGATTATTGGTAATATCGGGTACCGCATCAATGGGTAGTTGAGAGGCAGACCAGACGCCCCATCCGATTAGTGCTACTGTGAATAGCCCAATAATTAACTTATTATGAATTGAAAAATGAATGATAGCGTTCAGCATCGTGACGACGAGCAGGAGGTCAGCTTATAATTTTTGGAAAGATGAGCGTTCAAGCTTCATACGATGGGGCATAACCCACGATCGCAAGTGGTAGAGCGAGTACGTAAATCAGCCGAGCCAATCAGGTCGACGGATTACGAACAAAGCGCCAGAAAATAGGTAAGAAGAAATTAAGAGTATCGAATTGTACGGATACAATTCGGCCTACATGCACGCTTCCGCTACCGTCGGGGCGGATTAATCAGTGATGATACGCTTACAAATGAATACAGATTAGCGTAGCGAAAACAGGCCGTTTTCGCAAGAAACAATATAGAAGGAGCTGCAAATGACAACAAGATAACCGAAGGAGTAGTAAACGCGGGCGCAGCATGACCAACTGCTGGCAGATTATGATGAGAGTGATTTGGATGCTTCTGGTGTTCGGAATTAACTCCGTAGTGCATTACCATAAAGTCCAGGAAGCTTAAGTCAGGTTCCGTATTTCGATGCTCCTGATAATGCTGCATCAAGTCGACCAGTTTGGCCGATTGATCGACCCCAAAGCCAGGTAGCAAACTGCTCCCTAGCACTAGGCCCGCCAGCAAAAAAGCAACAATTGATTTCATAGAACCTACTCTTCTGTGAGCTTTACTGTAAAGATTGTCAGAATGTTTGGGCAAGGCAACAGAAGAGTCTAATTTAGAAATAGACCAGAGTTGACCTGATCCTGTTTTTATTAATCAGCAACGCGTTTGCGAATCCCTTTCACTAACTTATTAGTACCGCCATGCGCCAACTGGAGGTAATGTAACGACACCTGACCAGTACATATTGAACACTAAAAAACAATTCTCCCAACTTTCCAGACTCGTCGGTTTGACCATAAATGAACTAACTCCTAATTCGTAGGCCTTCCTGATTACCTCATCATCCTGAATATTACTCAGCACAACAACTGGTAAAAGAGGATACACCAATCGTATGTTCTTTAGCAACTGCCAGTCCGTATCATCCTGCGATACATGAATGCTCAGTAATATTAATCGGGGAAAGTTAGTTACGACAGTTCCAGAAGCGATCTGTAAATACTTCATTGTTTCTAGAGCCGTCGAAGCAAAAACAGCTTTCGCCTGCGGCATACTCGTTCGTAAACTGTATTGAATGATTAGCTGCTGGTCTTGATTGTTTTCTACAATCAGTAAAGGAAAGAGTCTTTTTTGGGCGTTGCGCTGGTCCATTGGTATAAGTAGCTTATCTGATTATTGAGAATATGCGCAAGGCATTGGCTGTTGCGCTGGTCCATTGGTATAAGTAGCTTTGGGGAAATTGAGTTGACCATATGTATGTGCGCCTTACCGAGAGATCTCTTTTCAGAGCCTTATATTGATTGAATCCGTCTGCTCAATACTCACCCCTTTCTGTAACAGTTGAATGGTGGTACTACAGATATTACAGGCAAAAGCAGGTATTGATCAGGCGATTGTAGGTCGGTTATTTGGTTAATCTAGTCACGATTTCAGAAATACGACCTCGGGATACGGTTACCCGTACGCTGTCAGTTAGTTGCAGATACATTTTCTTAGTACCATGCCTGATTATTTTGTCAATTTCAACTGGATTGATTAGAGATGATTTACTAACGCGTACAAATTCTGGGAGCTGATCCTGAAAATACTTTAGTGTTTGACAGGCGATCAAGGGTTTCGATTCATTTTTCAAATGAACAATTGTATAATTACCGTTACCCTCCAAGCGGATAATCAAATGCGTATTCTGGCTATGACGATAGCCTGGTATAAATAATATGCCATTACGCTGCTCTTGATTCTTCATAAAAAAAGTAATATAACTAGTGCGAAAAGACTATTTGAGGACGTAGCTCATGAAAATTTTATTCTGGATCTTACAAAGCGAATTGCTAGGTAAGTGTATAAAAACAGATTGGCTGTTTCGACAAATCCTTCAATTCGATTTATCTGATAAACTCCTGTTTTGATGTCCTGTGCCCAATCAATAAGCACAGTACAATACCCCAAAAAAGCAGCGAGAATACCCGTAACCAACACAATGACAATAATAGTCTGTCGCATAAAAACGAGATATTTATATTAATCACATTGCGTAAAAAGCTAGTTACGATAGAATAGAAATCAGCTTTTAAAGCATTAGTAACCAAGTTTATATTAATGCTCAGATCACAAATAACAAGCAATGCAAAGACTTAATCAGTGATGTGAATCACACAGTGTTCGCCAGGCAGATTTTATTTCTTGATAATAATACTAATCCGCTATTCTTCAACCGTTTAAGCAAACGAGATACAGCTTCTCTAGACACGTTTAAATCGAAAGCAATATCTATATGTCTTACGTATATACAACGTCCTTTGACCAGGGCAAACTTTTCCATCAGATATTCCCAGAGCCGCTCATCTAACCGTTTAAATGCAATTGAACTGACCGTGCCCAACAAATTATCAAAGCGTTGCTGATAAGTCCTTAACACAAATGTGCGCCAATCTGGATATTGCAAAAACCAATCAGCAATCAATTCTTTTTTTAGAATCAATACCGTAGTTTTTTCTTCAGCAGTAGCCCGTATGCTACTGTAAGTGGGAGTCAGTTGATTCTTAAACGCTGCTACGCATGAATCACCCTCACGTAGATAATAGAGAAATACCTCCTGTTCACTTTGCTCATCCTGCTTTGTAATTTTAATGGTTCCTTTTACGACAATCGGCACACAGGAAATCTGTTCTCCCGATTCGATCAAAATGGAACCAGTTTCAAATGTTCGACATTCAGCATGTCGATTTATTTCATTAATTAAAGATGTTTCGAACAAAGAACTTAATACAGATGGTAGCTTAGCCATTCTTAAGGAGTATTTTAAATTAGACACATTCTAACCTTGCCCAAGCGAATTATAAAAATTGGGCACCAAATGTATTTATAAAATCTGTAGTAATTCTGAAGAAAAACCAGTGTTGCACGTTTAGTTATACTGTGAATTTATTTTGATAAATATGGAGTGAGATGGTCTAATTAATCGGCACACTGGACTTGCTTAACTTCGCAAGACCATGCAGCAAACCAGTAAACTCAAAACTCGGCGAAAATATGACGCTGAGTTCAAAAACGAAGTCGTTAAAATGTTGGTCAGCGGCCAGACTGCTGCCTATATCTCTAAAGCTCTAGGCGTTTCAGAAAATCTAATCTACCGCTGGAAAAATCAGAACCAAGGGGTAAAAAAAGCAAGTGGTGAGCAACATGAACTAGTTCTGGAAAACCAGCAACTTAAGGAGCGGGTACGGCAATTGGAAACCGAACGCGAGATATTAAAAAAAGCCTTGAGCATTTTCAGCCGACAGACCTGACATTATACTATGGGCTTATTCATACGCTGGCTGATACGTTTACGGTCGAAACACTCTGTTCTGTGCTAGGCCTGAGTCGGACAGCTTACTATCGCTACCAACGCGGAGACAGCTACAAACCAACGGTTGAAAGGGGGAAAAAGCGGCAACAGGTCGAACAAATTTTTGCCGATCATAAGCGTCGATATGGGAGTCGACGGATTGTGGTGGAGTTGAAAGAGCAAGGCCATCAGGTGGGACGACATCAGGTGCGGACACTTATGAAACAAGCTGGTTTACAGTCCATTCAACCAAAGTCATTTGTGCCTCGTACGACGGATAGTACCCACGGGAAAGGCTACTGGCCTAACCTATTGTTAGATCAGCCCTTGCCACAAGAACCTAATTTGGTTTGGGTGAGCGATATCACGTATCTGCCTTTGACGAATGGCCTTTGCGGAGTCATTCTGGAGCGGCCTGAAAGCGGAATTATTGGAAGGAGGTACATTCTTGAGTGTGGAGGATGCTCGAACTGAAATCTTCGAGTATATTGAAATGTATTACAATCGGGTGCGCAAGCATTCGTCGCTGGGCTATAAAAGCCCTGACCAGTTTGAGGACGAGTATTACACTAAACTGGCAAATTCAGTGTGCCGCTAAATCGGACCACCTCAGAGTATCCTGAAACAATCGTAATGTAAATTACCGTACCACACCTTTCTAGAAGGACATCAATGAAGTTTAGGGGGCGCTTTCTACTAGCGGTTAAGGTGACGCAATTTCATGTAGAAGATACATAGCCGCTCTTCTAATTATTGAGCTATGAGTAAATCTGTTAAGCTCGTGGCGAAGATGTATTGGCTCTAAGTAAATTGAATTAATTCTACAGGTTAAGGACTTTATAGACTAATTCACGAATCATTAAGAGAATTAAATTCGTTTAGCACAAAATACTTTGACTACTTTCTACATAAAGAATCAAGGTTTCCTGTACTTTACTTATTCTTCAAAATACGCATTCATACTGGTTTAGTGATTACTAATTCTATAAAGTACAATTAGCTCATCAATCTGAATGGGTGGCCGGTTTTTGGGCTGACCAAATCAAGCGTTTCTATCAATTCTTTGAAAGATGAGTTACGTTGGTTCATTCGCTGTAATGTCCGCTCGGTCATGCTTAGCGGTAAAGGTGGAGCCATCAGATTATTTTTGTTTTCAGATTCACCGATTGGCTCGTTCGGCAGAGTTTCATTTACTGTCGGCGGTGTATCCGCTTGGCCAACGGCTGAATCTACTGCAATCGTAAATGGCATGTAGTCCCAAAACAGCGGATATCCGGCATCGGTCAAAGCCCAACCCGCTACAGGGTCACGATTACGAATTAGGTAGTCCGCTAAATCGTAGCCTTTCCGTCGGTCATAATCACTAGTTCTCTTTTCCAGCACGTCAGAAATCGTAATCTGCTGGCCAATGATAGGCCGTAGCTCCTCAGCTTTTTGGCTCCACTTCTCAAACCCGTTGAGATCAGGAAACAGCGTTATTGGACGTCCTTTCAGGGGTAGTAATTTCTCAGCAGTCAGGTTGCTCAGACTACCGCAAGCCAACCAAATGTAGTTAGGTAGATAAACCGTCGCCAGAATAGCTGTTTTTTCGCTTTCAACAATAGCTATTGGGTGATTAGTAGGTTGATCTTTCAATTGATGTAATCCAAACAAACACTGGTCTAAGCTAAATTCAGTCAATCGGCCTTGCTTAAGCAAAACACTATGCACCCAATTGATATGATTGAAAGGCTGTTTGACACGCTTTACCGTAAGCGGATCATACAGCATAATCTTACCCGTTCGTATACGGCCGTGCTGATCAATCTGCCAAAAGACGGTTGCCCCTGACCAATTCTTTGATGTGCCGATGTAGAACCGACTGATCAGGTCATTCGTAATTTGGTCATTGAACAAACTGTATAGGCCACTGACAAACTCGTTTTGGTCGTAATGATTTAGGCTTTGCCGGAACAAGTCAAACGGCAAGTATGAGGGCTGAGGAGTTGACCGGTCAGGTACTGGTTTATATACCCTTTGAGTTAACTGGCTTATCCCTTCATTCAACCAAATTTTGTTATCCTCAAAGTATTGGCGGGGTGTGTAGTGATAGCCGCAACTCGATTCTCGATTACAGCGGCCAACATGGTCGGGCAACAGTTCGCCCGTTTCCGTGTCTATATATCGGCTTAGTTGCCTTGGCTTCTCACAAGCTGGACAGGTGTAACGAGTAGCCGGTCCTTTGTAGGGTTGCAGCGTATAGCGATGTTCAGCGTTCATTGTGTTGTTGAAAAGCCCCGTTTCCATTTGGAAACCGGAAACGGGGAAACCCTTAATATGCATTGAGCCACTTCCAAACGGTACCCTTCTTTTTGGCATCCCCCAAAACCTCAGTTGCAATCTCTGCGTAATTCTTGCCCTGTTTAAATAGTTGGTGGGCCTTTGCTAGTTGTTCTGCTTTGATAGCGTGTTTGTTTATAACCTGTCCTTCATTGGGTTTGGGCAAACGATAGAAAACGCGTAAGGCGTGACGTTTCAACATTTCTACGATACGTAAAGCGTTATCAAAGTCCACGTCATTGCAGGTTAGCACGTCGGCCAATTCACCCGTTTCAAAGGCTCTGAGCGTGGTTAGCAGCACGGCTATTCGGAACGCAATTAGCCCCAAACGATTAACCGACCCATCTAAATCCTCACTCACGTATTCGCGGATTTCGTCTTTCCACTGCTGAAACAGTTCAACAAATTGGCGTTGCTGATCGGTTGTTAACTGAACTGTTAGCGGTTCGGCTAGTGCCGATAAGTGGTCGTATATTTCGGCTAACTGTTCACCTAGGCCATTAAAGTAAGCTGGATAGTGACTTTTCCGCGAATCAAAGACATCCTTAAAATTTGGATTGGGTGTCAGTTCATAAAAAAGAAACCGACTGAACAGGCCATTCTGAGCCGTTGGCATCAAACTTATTAATTGATCGAACGTGCTACTGAGGACTACAGACAACTCTGGGTTTTCAATATCGCAGAACTCTTTACTAGTTCGTCGGTAATAGGTGATTGACTCGTGATGAAAGGCTTTACGTAACCCGTCGCTATAATTGCCATAATCCTGTTTTACCGTTTCAGCTAACGTATCGCCTTCGGTTTCAAAAATGATACCTCGACCCTCATTGTTATTCAGTAACTCAAAGGCTCCGGTTCGGCTGTTGTTAGCTGGAATGAAGAGCAATGTTAAAGGTGGCTCAGTGGGTTCGGTGGGTTCCTCAACAGTTCCGGTCTTATCCTGCTGAAAGCGCTTGAGGTCTTTTCGATATCGTGTTAGGTCTGCTTTGAAGTCATTTAGCGCTAATTGGTACTGCTCTTTCTTACGCCGATGGATTGCACTACCTAGTATATACGTAAGGCTCAATGACCCTTTGCCGGACCCATACCGGGCTAAGATGTAGCAGTACAGATTAGGACTGTAAAATCGGGTATCATAGAAACCTCGAACATTGGGTAATAAGCCACTAATGACACCCAACGCACCCACCAAGAAAACCTCTTTCTCGATTCGGTCAATAAGGATTGAACAACCATTTTTTAAGATGTCTGGTAAGTTGTTGTAAATATCTTGAGTAAAGGAATCTGTTTCGGGAGTTTCCGTTTCCGGTTGGAAACCAGTAAAACTTTCGACAGAATCGGGCTCAACCGAACCAGGTTCGGTGGCCTGTCGTAGTTCATCAAGCGGAATAGTTGTTTCAGGCTGGCTAGCCATCCAGGTATCAAAATTGAAGCTTGGGCCAACATCGGGAGTACGTTTCAAGCTCGTATATTTGTCTCGTGAAGCATCGTTAGTCATAGCCTTGCTTTTACTGTTTGAGGATTGGAAACGGGGCTTGTGGGGACAGGCCCGTTTCTGTTTATGACCGCTGGTACTTTACTGAGTTGATTTCCTTTAAAGCAGCCTCAATATCTTCTGGGCGATATAGTACACGACGACCTAACCGACAGCCGCGAATGATTCCGCGTCGAGTGTAGTCGTCTAGCGTTGGCAAACTAATGTTTAACTGCTTGGCCGTTTTTTGGCGGGTACTTAGATTCTCAGCAGGGAGTGCTAAAGATGAGGAGACAGATGGGCGGTCCTTAAAGAACTGTTCTAACTCTTGCCGGAACAGTTGCCGCACTTCGGGTACTGATAGTTGGGTGAAAACAACGTTTTCCATTAGCTCAACGATATTTTAGTGATTCGTTGAGCCAAAGGTTTGCCTCAAAAAAGAACTTGGGTAACCTTAGCCAGTTACCCAAGTTTAAAAAGTCATTTCGTATCTATCTCATTATTAACCATTTTAACTATTTCGCCAGCGCGTAATTCCTCAAAAAACTTTCTAATAAACTGTAAATCCTCAATACGGTTAGTATCTAACTCTTTGTTAGAAGCAACACGCCAAGCTTTATATATATTATCCTTGCTCTTGCCCGTGAGGAAATGAATAAAGCGTTCAGCCGCTTTATCATTCTTGACATCAATCTTGGCATATTGGAGTAAAAAACGAATGGCTATTACTTGCCGGGCTGTTGTATGGTCTAGAGGATGATTAGGTGTTTCAGACTCAGAATGATGTACAACCGGAATCAACCTTTTACGTTCATTAATTCGTCTTTCTAAAGAATTAATGGCCTTCTCGCCCATTTTTAATTGATCGCAATGGTCTGGATTTAGACAGGTCTTTTTGTGATCCTGCATTTTTACCACAATACCATCTCGAATAAGCTCCAAAAATCTCAATGCGTGTACTTCAGATAACTCCGAAAGGAACACATCTAGCTTATTATATTCATCTTTGCTTGGCCAGCTATCAGCTAACTCGTAGATAAAAGCTGATACATCATCTAAATAAGCTCTTGGCAATTCGTTTTCCATTTTATACAGCTTCTAGTGTCTTATTGATTTCTAATTGTGTATTCCAATGTGCTTTGAGCAGCTTAGCATGCTGCTTAGAATCAACCTTTAAATAGCTAAGAAAGGCTTTTTCCGTCCGGTGGCCTGTGATTGCGCGGATAGTAATTGAAGGAACACCCTGTAAGTAAAGGTTAGTGGCAAAACTCCGGCGCTGGGCATGGGTGCTGACTAATTGCCACTTCTCAAAAGTTTCAGATACTCGTTCAGTACCTCGTTTCCGGTTGATAATAACCGGGTTGTCCAGCTTAGCAAGTTTGGCAATGTCCTTCAGATACTCGTTAGCCTTTTGATTGCTTAATACCCGCGGTAGTTGACCTTTGTACTTTTTTAGAATGGTTTCAACCATTGGATGAAGCGGAATGTACACGTCATTGTACATCTTTTGAGTACGAATCTTAATATACCGATTACCTTCTTCTTCGATAAAGTGGCTTGACGTTAACTGTGCCATGTCAGAGTAACGTAAGCCCACCCAACAGCCGATAACAAACATATCGCGTACCCGGTCCAGCTTTGGCTGACTAGCTAGGTAAACATTATAAATCTTGCCTATCTCCGATTCAGTTAGATAAATGTTATCTGCTTCATCGCTCAAGGTCTTAAAGCCTTTCTTCTTGAAGTCGAAATTTTGATGAAAGTCTTTCTCAGCCGCATCATTCAAAACGGCCTTTAGTGTCTTGATATACTTACCTACGGTATTATTGAAATACCCGCAGTCATTCATGAGATAAGCCGTGAAATCGTAATAGAAGTCAAGATTAATCGTATCAAAATCAACCCGCTTCTTACGCAGGCTAGCGTAGTTTTTTAGGTGATTAAGTGTCGTTCGCTTTACCTTCAGGCTGGATTCCTTTTGAAGATTGGCGTACTCTCGAACATAGATTTCAAAGTACTCGAACAAGGTAGGTTTCACATTTTCATCTTTCGGAAACAGGATTTGTAATAACCGCTCCCTTACCTTTTCGACAGTTGGTCGTTTAGTACCCTCAGCTAACAAACCGTCATAGGCAGACTTAGCCGCTTCCTCTATTTGAGTAAGCCGGTCGTTAAACTCATTGTGGCTTGGAAACTGCTTGGTAGCTCGTACCCGCTGGCTATTAGCATTCCAGTAGATTGGATGAATCTTTTTTTCAGTTGGATACACCAACCTAGTATTATTGAAACGAAGGATTAAATGAACTTTCGTTTCCTCGTCCGCGTCGGGGTCACGCAGAACAAACGAAGTACTTGCCATACCTGTAATTATGCTTGTTTGAGGTATGTCAAATATAATAATAAACTACTTTTGTTGACGGTCTTGTTGACGGATTTTATTGTTTTACTTTGCTTTCACTTTGTCTACCTTATTCTTATCTCAAAGTTAAAACATTGATTTACAGTATATATAAATGTAAGTAAACAAAGGTAGTATAATAAGGTGTCAGTCCAAGCTGGCCCACCTTGATAAAAAAGCACTTAGCAGAAACGTTAAGTGCTTTTTTCATTTATCACGCCCACAAACTCGCCCACGTTGGGAATTTATCTATCACTTTTTGCCATTTTCATTCGCTGGTATTAACCTACATCGCAGCGATGAATATATTTACCGAAAGCCACAAAAAAGCCTGGCGCAGAGCACCAGGCTTTTAACTAGTCTAGTAATGAAAAAACTAATCCTAAAAATGTTGATTAACCACCTGGGTGTTGTTGTTGCCAATCTGGGTGTACTTGAAGATCACGCCCGTGTTGCCTCCCTCTTGCACTAATGTCAACCGGTTGTTGTAACCCTGCTGGGAACCATACGAACCTGGATCACCCGCCAGATTCAAGACCTGGTTGTTGTTACCATTCTGAGTGATGTTGACCATGTTGTTGTTGCCCACCTGCAGGAACCGGGCGAAGTTGCCCGACCCGTTCTGAGTGATGGTGGCCATGTTGTCGTTAGACGAAGTAGCTACCCCTTGCAGCCCCTGCTGAACGAAGGCTACGTTGCTCGAACCAGCCACCTGGTTGATGGTGGCCATGTTGCCATACAAACCTTGACCGTCTGCGTTCGAGCCAGCGAATTGCAGGATAGTAGCCGAGTTGCCCGTGCCCGTCGAAGTCTGGTTGATGATAGCCTGGGCCCGCTGGGAGTTAGCCGTCTGGATAATCAAGCCCTGCGAAGCATTACCCCCACTCTGGGTGATCGCAGCCGCGTTGAAGCGACCTGTCTGGAAGATATTGCCGTTGTGATTGTCGCCCCCCGACTGGGTAATCGAAGCCGTGTTATCATTCGACACGGTGCCCACTAAAGTGACCAGTGTACCGTTAAGCCCGTTCAAGACAATGGGGGTAGCATTGGCATCAGCCAGGGTTTGGCTGCCCTGCCCGATGCGGGCATTGACGTTGAAGCCCACGGTCTGATTGATCGTAGCGGTGTTCCGATTGGTCTGGAGTATGGCCCCAGTGGAGCGGCCCTGATCAATCAAGGCGTCACTCCCATTAACCGTATTGCCCTGGGTGATAGTGGCTACGTTATCCCGACCATTGCTTTCGCCAACTAAAGCAACCCCTGCATTCTGAACGATTTGAACGAAGTTATTCTGCCCACCCTGGTTAATGGTGGCCTGGTCGTTGCTGGAATACGATCCTCCGCCGAAACCTTGAAAAATAATGGCATTATCGTTATCAACGCTGCTATTCTGATTAATGGTGGCCTGGGAGCGGTCGGTAGCCCCGTTATAGCCTTGAATAATCTGTACTGTAGTACCAAGTGTATTCTTACCTGACTGGGTAATGGTGGCCGTGCTTCCCTGATCAGAACCCGCAAACAGAGCGCCCTGAACAATATCAGCATTGTTATTAATGCCAGATTGAGCAATACTAGCCCGGCTCTGAATCGACTCACCCGACTCTACACCCTGATTAATACTGGCCGTGTTATTGACTGCCGATTGCGTAATGACAGCATTGCTGGCATCTGAACGCCCAGCTGAGGTGGCAAGATCCCCATCAATATCAACAGTGGCCCCCTGATTGATGGTAGCTACCACATTACTGGCCGTTTGAACGATGGTGGCTGCGTTGCCTACCGCTTCACCAACAGAAGGTCCAAAGCTAGGATCGCCTGGACTGGTTTTACCCTGATTGATGGTAGCGGTTGCATTATTGACCGCTGTACCCACTATGTTTACCCCCCCGAATCCTTGTAAGATAAAGCCGGAGTTGTTAACTGTGTTGTTGGACTGATTGGTGGTGGCCGTATTGTTGGTACCGTTCTGGTAGGTCTCAGCCTTGTTCCGGCGCGCATTGTTGTTCTCGTTGATGACGGCTGTGTTGGCTGCGCCGATTTGAGAAATACCCGCAAAGTTACCGTCTTCGCCCGGAGCGCCGATGGTTGCCGATACCGAGGTAGCCCCACCGCTCAGGCCGCTAATGCCGCCATTTTGATTAATGGTGGCGCTGTTGCCAGGCCCACCGCTCTGGCCGATGCCCGCCCGGTTACCCTGGGAGCCATCGTTCTGGTTGATGATTAGGGTGTTAGCCCCGGTGTTGTTGGGTGTACCCTGGAAGGTGATGGCGTAGTTGCCATAGTTGCTCCGGTTGGGATCGACCGCATTCTGGACCTGGCTGATGGTGCCGTTCTGGTTGGCACCGAACTGGTTTTGTTGGGCGAACTGCTGCTGGCCCTGCTGGTTGATGACCTGAGCGTAAGTAGTAGCGGCTAACGCCAATAAAGCGCTGCTAGTAAGGATTATTTTTTTCATTGAGTTTTAATAATTATTAAATTAAGATTAAATCGGGAGCTAATGTAGCGAGTAAAATCTGAAATGTAACTATAGATTCGATACCGTTTAGTAACATGAAAACATTCTCATAGTCAACTAGTTACTTTAGTACGTTTACAAAAGGAAACCCGATCATTGGGCGATGACCGGGCTATGCCTAACTTATAAAACGTGTTTTTAGTATTTAATAACTTTCAGGTTATATCGCTGGGCCTGTGCCCTAGCATTAGCTTCAGTATTAGCCTGCAACAGATATACTCCACTAGCCTGATCTAATAGGTTCCACTCAACAGAATGATTTATGTCGGTCTGTTGCCACTGTTGAGACCGAATCAGCCGACCGCTCAAATCCAGCAGTTTTCAAGGCCTTACCCTCGGCACCGCTAATTGTTGCCCGTAGCTGCTCTCCTTGCAATGGGTTGCCTAGTAGACTAATTCTAAGCTCCACTTCTTCGATTCCTTGCCGCGCATAGATATTACAGTCTAGATTAACGGTGAATCTGAACGGACCATACACCATTGCCGTACCGTTAGCATCGGTCACCCGCACATAGTAATCAACCGTTACCTGCTGGTTGACTAGGGTTAAGCTGCTTGTGCTAGTCCCTCTTACTTGTGTTGGGTTTTCGGTTAGTAGGGCTGAGTTAATGTTATTGTGGTACCATTCGTATTTGACGGGGTTACCGCTGGCCACTACGTTGATGGTGCCTGACCCGTTGCGACATGAGGAGCCACTGACGGCACCAGTTACGATAGTGGAGGCCGTAGCTGAGCAGCCATTACCCGAGTTAGTGACTGTTACTTGATAGGTGCCGGGAGCCGTCACCACATCCCCCAGCAATAATAAGTGGGTTATTGGCACCATCCTTTACAAAAGAGTCACCCCCGCCACCATTTGTGGAACCAGGATGCTGACCAACCAGAATTTTGAGTTTGGAGCCTGGAATAGCAGCGATTGTACCGATGATAATCGCTCCTTTACCAGCTCGGCTCAGCGAATTAGGGTTATCATCCCCTTGGGCTCCGCTGGCTTCAATGGTTAACGCCCTCTAAAGTCTTTCACTATTGTTCCATTAGCCCATTTTTGAGACTTTTTTACTTTCACTCTTACTTAGTTATTAATTTAATATGCTTCTGTGTTACCACTTAACTGATAACTACAAGAATCCTACCGACACAAATTAAAACTGTTATAAAATCCATTAAACATTAGTATACGGTATATTAATTGTATAATTAATTATAGCACTACTAAATTTTATAATTGGTATAAATATTGTGTATAAATACTCATCAATGGCTAGGAGGCTGTTGATCCATAAACGTAAACGCTGATCCAGATTGGGTCAGCGTTTTTGGCCAATTTTTCAGGCTTCTTTGACTGACAACTAAAGCTGCGAACCTGGAGTTGGCGATCCCTCATTCCTCTGCTCGACCATTTCGTGAGCCAACGGTACGCCCGGCAAGTGCTGGTGCTTGTCGATGTACTGAGCTACCTGTACTAGCGGCCGTAGGGAATAACTTGGGACAAACACCTTATCACTCCGCTCGGCTGTGTTCTTCACAGTTACCTTCACCTTACGACTCAAGAGGAACGCGCCCTTTCGGGGCCCGGCTATAATTAGGCATTGCTTCAAGACAAGTTTGAGCTGATGCCGAAAGGTGAATAACACCGTAAAGTAAAGTGGCCATAGCTGGTAAGATTTTATAGGTACATTCGCGAATCAATGGAGGCTTAGCGGCCTCCTATGGTGTGGATAGAAGCGGAAAGCGGCCTGATACTATCGGGTCGCTTTTTTTGTAAGGTAACTAAAAACGCCAGTCGCAATCTGGACTGACGGTACCCTGAGATATTGGGCAGTGGCCGGTTACCAGGCCCAGTAATGGGCCCCTGATTTAAAGAGAATAGGGTGAAACAATGTAGGAACTTAAACAAGGAGGTTCAAGTCTAGTATCTTTTGTCAAAGTTCCCGGCTACCCCCTTAAAATTGATATGTACAGATCAAAATCTTTAGCTTATTTAATGCTATTAATATATGAGATTGATTATAAATTGACTCTTATTGGTATCAAAAGCCCTAGTTAAGGACTAATTGTATTGTACCTCATCCATGATTAAGCCCATCACGATAGACGATTTTTTGCGGTTGGAAGAGCCTGTTCCGCTGGCCGACGTTCGGACTCCGGCGGAATTTGAGCAGGGACACGTGCCAGATGCGTTTAATCTGCCCCTATTCAGCAATGAAGAACGGGTGCAGGTCGGTACAACGTATAAACAAGTCGGTCGGGAGGAAGCTATTTTGACCGGTTTCGATCTGACCGGACCGAAATGGTCGGGCTTTATTAAGCAAGCGCTGGTGATGGCTCCCGATAAGAAAATTGCGGTGCATTGCTGGCGGGGTGGGATGCGAAGTGGGGCGATGGCCTGGGCACTGAATCTGTACGGCTTCGAGGTATATCTGATCGAAGGAGGTTATAAACAATATCGGCGATGGGTACTTGCTCAGTTTGAAGTGGCTTATCCGATCAGGCTGCTCGGTGGCATGACGGGGTCTGGCAAAACGAGAATCCTCCAACAGCTCGACTCTATGGGTCAGCAGGTAATTGACCTGGAGGACCTGGCGCAGCACCAAGGTTCATCCTACGGCTCGATGAATAAACTGGTGCAACCCACTCAGGAGCAGTTTGAAAACGACCTGGCGATTCAATTACTGAAAATAGATTGCCACCATCCGCTTTGGGTGGAGGACGAGAGTTACAACATCGGCAAGCTACTCATTCCCAGACCATTCTGGCACCAAATGCAGGCGGCTGTTTTAATTGATTTACAAGTCGATCTGGAACAACGTGTCAGCGCTCTTGCTATTGAATACGGTCAATTGGATAAGGATTTTCTGGTTAGCTGTACTGAACGCATCCATAAACGACTTGGTCCACTGCAAACCAAACAGGCCGTAGCTGCTATCCGGGAAGATCGGATGGCCGATTTTGTCCGACTGGTACTGATTTACTACGACAAAACGTATCGCACAGCGTTAAGCAAATGGGCTCCGGATAAGATCCATTCGCTGGTTATCTCCGGCACCGATGTAACCGAAAATGCTCGCCGACTCCTAACATTTACTTCGACTATTCCGGCCACAGAAGCGGCCGTATAATCTATGGACACAACCCCATTTAAACTCACGCAATACTCGCATGGCGCGGGCTGCGGCTGCAAAATCAGTCCGGTCATTCTTGACAAAATATTGCATAGTCCATTAGTTATCCAACCGGACCCACGCCTACTAGTCGGGAACGATAAGCGAGATGATGCCGCTGTACTGGATTTGGGCAACGGTACCGCGCTAATCTCAACCACCGATTTTTTTATGCCCATTGTCGATGACGCCTACGATTTTGGGCGCATTGCATCGGCCAATGCCATTAGCGATGTGTACGCAATGGGTGGCAAACCGATTCTGGCTATCGCTATCCTCGGCTGGCCGATTGATAAACTGCCACCCGAAGTAGCGCAAAAAGTACTGGAAGGGTCAAGGGCCATCTGCGCTGAAGCTGGTATTACCCTGGCTGGTGGTCATAGCATCGACTGCCCGGAACCTGTTTTTGGCCTAGCAGTCAACGGTTTAGTTGACATTCCCAAGCTCAAGCAAAATTCTACAGCTACTCCTGGCTGCCGGTTGTACCTGACTAAAGCGCTGGGTGTGGGCATTTTGTCGACAGCTCAGAAGCGGGGATTGCTACGCGACGAAGATGCGGCCATTGCTTTGCAGAGCATGACTACCTTAAACAAGCTAGGTGAAGTATTTGGAGAAACGGATGGCGTCAAGGCCATGACGGACGTTACCGGTTTCGGACTGCTGGGGCATCTTTCTGAAATGTGCGAAGGCAGCGGTTTATCGGCAGAAGTTGCCTTTGACAACGTGCCCGTTATCGCTGGGCTAGATTATTACCTGGAACAGCGTTGTTTTCCCGGCGGCACACAACGGAACTGGAACAGTTATGGTCATAAAATCGGTCCGGTTTCGGATAAACAGAAGTTTATCCTAGCCGACCCGCAAACCAGCGGTGGATTGCTGGTGGCGGTAGCCGAAGAAAGCGCAAATCATTTTGAGCAAGTGTTAAGCGATCGTGGCCACGAACTAACTTGTTTAGGCTATTTAAAACCACAGAATGGTGAGTCATTGATTACGGTAATATAATATTTCTGATCGATTATCTGCTAAAACCCATTTCGTTCGAGCGGTTCTTGCGGGCGGTTGCTAAAACTGGGCACGGAATAAATAGGCCCTCGCCGAGGGCAAGGGCCTGTTTGCATTCAATCCTACTTCATTCAGGAATCATCTCAACGGGTGTGAGATTTAGTTGTTAGTAACCGGAATTGCGAAGTTTCAATCCTACTTTTTCCAGGAAAATCGCACCGAGGCTTTGCTATAGATAAGAGATTAAATTTTTCAATCCTACTTTGTTTATGACTACCCTGTATAGTTTGTTTCAAAGCGCTCATCTTTCAATCCTACTTTGTTCAGGACACTCTTCGCTTAATCGACCCGAACCCACGGGATACGGCCTTACCTAAACCCAAGCCATCCGGCAACAGTATATTCGCCAGAAAACCACCCGTAAAGGCCATCATCGTTTGATTCTTAAACTGTGTGCTTCGCTCCTCCACCAACAATCGCAAAAGCACTCGTTCATGCGGTTCCAGCCACAGCATAAACTCACGAAAAGTAGCCAGAATCTGACTGGTCAGCACCCGCTTTAGCTGAGCGGACTGCTCATCCTTCGCATAACGTCGGTAATCATGGTAATTTTCCTGGTTAAGCGCCATCCATAATGTTTCAAAACGGTATTCGATTAGCTCGTCAGTAATTCCGATGGGTGCTTGCTCATGACAGATGCACTTATCCATAATGGAAAACCGCTCGCCATTGATGTTCAGCTCCTTAATTTGCAGAAACAGCTTAGTTAATAATCCTGCCCCCTCGCCTACCCCCACTAAGGTTGGTACCTGTTTCAGCACTTTATACTGTACTAACGGATAAGCGTATCGATACCGACGCGGACCGCCAGGCAGATCGTTTTCAACTTGCAAATGGTTATGCAGTAAAGGTGAATGCTCCCGAAAAAGATCGCCAAAATACCCTCTTAACTTATGCGCATCCCGCGTGTGAAGTGTTATCTCGGGGAAGCTTATCGTCGTTATCGGGAGAATGGTTTGTGTGGGCATAGGCACTGTTTTTTACAGGATTAACAGGATGATTTGCTGGTTCAAACTCCATCTTGTAAATCATGTTAATCCTGTCAGAAAAGAATCACGTTAGCATCACCAATAGCATAGTATTCAGTGACGCGAGCCTTTATAGGTCTCCCTTTTCGTTCCAGGAAAATATCATCGCGTTCGGTAACTTCACGGGCTGTATTCATTTCGATGGCGAACATACTTTGCTCAATCAATTCGTTCTGGTCGGCTAGCAACGATTCCTCATCAAAGGCCAGCAGTGCTTTTCGGGGAATAACCGAATGAATTAACACCGCTTCGTCAGAACGGACCGCAGCCGCCGTTATCTCCCCTATCCAGGCGAAATTCGATACTAGCCCAGCTAGCCCAAGCGACGGTGTAAAGACACTTCGGTGCTCTATTAGCGCATCCCTAAGTTGCTCATGCCTATGATTGTCCTGATGCGATACGTATAATCGGTATTTGGGCCGATACACATATTCGGTCATTGTTGGCTTGGGATTTTCGGAGGTCCGGCTGAGCGTTGGGCGCAGGTTCGTTCCCAGACGTTTCATCACAATCGGATTCAACACCGACAGCCCGATTAAGCATTGTTTATGGTCAAATGCTCTCAAATAGGCATTATCTGTTTTCGGTAGTCCCAGTATGGCGCCGATGTATCCATAAATTGTCGGTTTAGGTGGTATGGCATACGAAAGTGCCGACGTGGTCGCGTAGATTTTTTTAAAGTGTGCGTAGTCGCCCCAGATGTCAAAAATCAGTATCTGTCGACTCATCGGTTCGGCTATTTGGTCGGAATTGGCTCGGACAGTTGAATGCGATCGTCCTGTTCAACGGTGATACGCTCAATACGGTCAGCATATTTGTTCAGCGTGGCAACCAGACGCGACGTATCAACCGTGAAATCATCAATGTCTTCGTAGATTTCTTCGCGTTTACCCGCTGCTGGCGTTAACGTCAGTCGTTCGGCCAGGTCGCCAATAAAGAAACTGCCTTTGTAATCAACCTTGATTAGCAACCGAGGCATGTGTCCTTTCTTGGAGCGGGTCAGCAAATTTTTGGTACCATTCCAAAGCGCATCAGTCAGTTGGGCAATGTCATCATCAGTTGTACGGACGTATTTGGCAGCCTGCTCGTTGATAACCCCGTGAAACGCAATGAGCCCGTAGGTGATGATGTACTCCTCCCGAAAGGTTTTCTGAATCGATTCTTCCTTAGTCGTAAACGCGCCTGTTCCTTTGATAAAATTCTCCCGAACCCGATTCAGCGACCGACCCATTCCAAATTGAACCGGTCCGGTAAAATGAAATAGCTTACTGGCATCGAGCGGCTCTTCAGTTGCTGCGCCAGCTGCACTATCGATCGCCGTTTCAAATACCGACATTTCAACCTCTTTTGCCCTTTCTTTTGGTTTCGACACTACCTTGGGAGCCGACACACCACCGAACAGTCGTACATCAATGAACTTCTGGATGTATTCGTCCCGGCTGGTGTAGGATTTAGCTCGTTCCACCCCCGACACCGCCCGCCCACCGACTTCCCGAATAAAAATATCGCCCTTACTACCCGCTTCGCCATTATACCCGTTTTCGAGCAGGTAATCACGGATAGTACGCTTCAGTCGCACATCTGTAACCAGACAACAACCCGATTCGTCATCAATTCGGGGGCGGTTGGCATCGAGCGGATCGCCATTGGGATTGCATCGTTTAGTGTCGTATAAAAACAACAGTTCGCTGCGGTTCTGAATCGTAGCCATCGGTTATTCGGCAAGGACTGGAGTAGCCTTATTAAGTTTATGAATGCGGCCCTGACTGAGCGCAAAGGCTTTTTGCAGGGCCATGCCCACGGCAAAGGCGTAGGATAAATCGGCCTTCGACAATGTATTATCACCTAACAAAAGCGCTGGGCCAATGTACGCGTCCAGTTCGGAAATACGATTCAGTTCTGCGGTCGAAAAATGGCGTTTATCCCCTACTTCGGAATCGGCGTATTCACCAATTTTAGCGGTTAGTTTCAGATGGATTTTGCGCAGTTGTTCTACATCCAGATTCAGTCCATTTAGTTGCTGGCGGAACGGCTGATTTCGGTAGAAACTTTTTTGCTTAGCTAACAGCATTTCTACTTCGCAGCCCAGATAGAAAGCAGCCCGGCGCAATGGATGTGTCAGTAAATCAGGGTGTTGTTGTTCAAACGTATCGAGCATCAGCCCGATGGGTTGTGGTTCAGTTGGTTCCATGTTGGAGAAAGAAAGGAGTTTAAGTTGGTAAAAAAACTGGAGCATCACGAACGTGTGCCGTACGTCGCGACTAAACTGATACGGTTGTTCGGCCGTGTTTTTGAACGACAGCCGAATCGTATCCATAAACACCCGAAGCAGTTGTTCGCGATCGAGTGGCTGGTTGTAAAAAATGGCTTCGATGACGCGGAAGAAGTACGGATGAAATACCCATTTTTCCTTCCCCTGCATTTTTACTTTGCTAGCGAAATAATCCTTTATAAACGACAGCGTGATTCTGAATTTCTCCTGAACATCTTTCGAGACAAAAATCAGGTCCGTCAGCGCTGCATATTGCGTATCAATCGCCGTTTTAGCGGCCATAACCTGCCGAAGTCGCGTTGGGAGGACATCAGCCAGGTGAAGCTTAATGGCGAACTGAGCCTGATTTTCCTCATAAAAGAAAATATCATAATAAATCAGTCGATGGCTCAGTGTTTCACTGTCCAGGATAGCCCCAAACGTGGATTCAGCCTCAATGAAAGCGTCGGTTAGATTACGCTCACCAAAACCAGCTACACCGCATTTCAGCAGAAATTCAGCCCAGACATCCGCAGCCTCTTCATCCGAAATGGCCTGTAAAAAACGGGGCATGATAAAGTACTTCATCCCGAAGAAATTGCGGGACAATAAATCAAGTATAAGCCGCTTTGCGCCCTCCAATGTTTTCACCACCTCGGGGGAGACGGGGAACATTTTATAGGAATCAGCCCCATCGAACCCGTTTCGTGCAAAGGCAGGCTTCTCGACGGTAAAGCCAAGCGTATTCACGCGCCCCCACACCTCCGGAGCCTGCTCGTAGCTAACGGCACACACCTTATCCGTAGCCAGTGATTTACGCCAATAGACGCTGTAGGGCGTTTTATCTTCGATAAACAGCGCCCGAAACCGGGCCTCATCGCCAAAATACCGTCCGTCAATTCTGAATGTGAAGAGATACTTACTCGTAATATCGAACGACATCTGACGGAGCATTTGCTCAATTGCATCGATCTGCTCATTCGTTACAAAGTCGTGACCGTAATTTTTGATTGACTGCCGAATTTTTTTCACCATCGTCCGGATGCTTTCCACCTGTTTCTCGGCCGTAGGTTGGGGTTGCAGATAAAAAGTCGGTACGAGGTTCGTGGCGTTGGATTTAGCTTCTCGAAACAGATATTTGTCCACCAGCGCTGGGTCAAAGTCTTCAACGCTTAGTGTGGGTTGCAATTTTCCGGCGATCAGTTCGGCAATAATGACTTTAGCCTCCCCCCGCAGTTTAGGAAATGGATTGGCCCATGGGCGGAAATAAGCTTTATAGGCGTCGAGTTGAGCGAGTAATTTTCCGGCGGTGTAGAGTGCTTTAATCATCAATTTAGGGTAGTATATGTTCGAATTACATCGTTCCTGTTAACTAGCCTCTTTAATCGGTAAAGTAGCTCGACCACTGATTTAGATCAGTAATCCCGATAAAGATTATCGCATTTAAATGCGGTACATTCTCAATCCCTAAATCCCCTGAAGGGGACTTTGCATAAACTTAGAAAAAGTCCCCTTCAGAGGATTTAGGGGTCAGGGCAGCCTACAAAAGCTGTTTTTTACCCGCAAATGGCTGGCTTAGGGCCGTTTTCTCCTGCGTCGCTTGGCGAAATTCTTTGGGAGACAGCCCCGTAGCCTTTCGGAACGCTTTATTGAAGGAAACTTTATTGTTAAAACCCACCTGATAAGCGACTTCGCTGATGTTCAGCTCCTGACGGGGAACTTGCCGCAATAATTCTTTGGCTTCTTCGACGCGCAGGGAGTTGATATACTCGAAGAAATTCATGCCTAACTGCTCATTCAGTATCTGCGACAAATGATGGCGACTAACGGTGAGCTTTTCTGCCAGCGTGTCGAGTCGAAGTTCGCAGTCCTGGTACAGTTTTTCGGTTTGCATCAGGCCCTGTAATTGCCCGGCAAACTGGCTGGCTACGTGCGCTGGCATTCCGGAATGGCGATACCGTATTTCCGATTCCAGCTTTGGTTCTGGTGGTATTACAGGTGGGTCTACCGACTGAAAGATGTGCGGTTGGACATAAGCCAGTACTGCTACAAGTCCGATAAAGCCAGCCATGCTGAACGAGATGGCATAGTCCCAGGCCCGGCTAAAAAACGAAAACTGTACCAGGCCATAATATGCCCCAAGCGCTACGACAAAACCCAGATAACATACACTTACCCATCTTGCCCAGCTCGTTATAGTATGCAGTTCGCCAAAGGACTGCCGAAGACGTACGATAGCAACCGCATAAACAGTCAGGTGAGCCAGGCATATCCATGGTAACACCTTGAAATAATAGCCAACGTAAGGTAGTCGGGAAGGGTGCATCAGCAATTCCGGGTAGCGAAAGCGAACAGCGATAACTACCAGATTAATAGACACTCCAACCAGAAAAGGCACGAAATGAACGCTTTGCGGGCTATTAGAGACGGGCTGCTCCGACAACGATTTCAGGTATAAATAAAAGAAGGGTCCAAAGAGAAAATACAGTAGATCCAGTGATCCCATCAGATAGGGAAAATAGCGGATATAGCCGCTCCAGAATAGGACATAATATAAGAGTAATACCGAAAACGAAACTAGGATAGCCGCAATATAACGCACCTGGCTGCGACGCTGCCCGGCCTGGCTCATCAGCAAAGGCGTGATAAAAAATCCCAGAAATGCTACCAGCGTAAAACTCGTCGTCCATTGATCGAGGTTAGGTTCGTTCATAGGTGTTCGATTTAGGATTTGTCATGCAAAAGACGAATTGCGTACGTATGACCTTCGAGTATTCGGACGAAAGGTTGTTTTTCTACACAAGCGGAGAGCAATTAAATAGCCGATAAAAGGCTATTCATTATAGTCAGTTCTGACTATTCGATTCCTATAAACAGCAAGCAACTGAATATTAATATATTACAAATTATTTTATATTTTAATTACAGGTTATTCTCTCTACAAACGTCAAGGTTTTATTTACAGGTTATTCTCTCTACATAATGAGCCACTTGACAAAAACTTGTTGGAATGCTAATAAAAGCAGGTTTTTAGTTACTGACTTCCTGATAATATCAACTCAGATAAAATAGCAAGAGCGATATAATTAGTAGTAATCTGTCCGGCGAAGGGGCTATAAAAACGTTAATCTTTATCGGGATTATCCAAATTCAGTGAGTCACCAGCGTCTTTTGGAGTTTCGAGTGAATTCCCATTTTTTAGTCAAGTATGTATTCAACTTTTACTCAGGCATGAAAAACACATTCATCAGCAGTTGCCTGCTCTGGTTACTGGTTTGCATGGCAGCCGTAGCACAGGACATCAACGTAAGTGGCCGAGTGACGGCGGCCGAAGACGGTTTAACGTTACCCGGCGTGAGTATCCAGGTTAAAGGGACAACGCGCGGCACAACGACCGATGCTAACGGGCAATACCAGCTCAGCGTCCCCCCCAACTCCCGACTCATTTTTAGCTTTATTGGCTATACCAGCCAAGATCTGCCAGTTGGCAATCAGACGACAATTAATGTATCGCTGGTCAGCGGGTCGCAGAGTCTGGACGAAATTGTGGTGACTGCCCAGGGAATTGAGCGCGACAAGCGTTCATTAGGGTATGCTACGCAGGAAGTCAGCGGGAATATTCTGGCCCAACGCTCGGAGCCGAATCTACTCAACGCGTTGCAGGGCAAACTGGCAGGCGTAAGCATCACCGGCTCCAGCGGTGCGCCGGGTGCTTCGACCAACATCAACATTCGGGGTATTACGTCCTTTACAGGTAGCAACCAGCCGCTGATTGTGGTTGATGGCATTATTTTCAGCAACGACGTTAACCTAACCCAGAACACACTGTTTGGTACGCAACCCTCTAATCGACTCGCCGACATCAATCCCGAAAGTATCGAGTCTGTTAACGTATTGAAAGGCCCATCCGCAGCCGTGCTTTATGGTTCGCGGGCATCAGCAGGGGCCATCGTCATTACGACCAAATCGGGCCGTAATCAGAACAACAAAACTGAGGTGACGGTCAATTCGTCGTATAACATTCAGAACGTATACGGTATTCCCAAATTCCAGAATGATTACGGCCAGGGCGCCAATAATCTGTTTACTTCCAATTCGACCAATTCCTGGGGGCCGCCGTTTGTGGGCGGCCCGACGTCGGTGACCAATACGCAGGGGCTTACAGTTCCTTATCAGGTTTACCCAAATAACGTTCGGGACTTCTATAAGCAGGGCAGCATTCTTCAGAATTCGGTTAATATTGCTTCGGGTGATGCCAACCGGAATTACATTATTGCTATTGGCAATACGCTGCAAAATGGGGTTGTTCAGAATTCGAAGTTCAACCGGACTAATGTTCAGTTAGGGGGCGAATCCCGGCTACAGAACGGATTACGTATAAGTGGCACGGGTACTTATGTACAAACAGTTTCGACAGCTATTCCGGGCGGTAATGGAGCCAGCGCCTTTGGCCAGATTACCCGTATTCCCCGTAGTTATGATCTCACTAACGAACCTTACCAGGACGCTAACGGGCGGAGTATTTATTACTCGACTACCTCAAATAATCCACAGTGGAGTGTTAACAATGAGCGGCTGGATAGTCAGGTTGACCGGTTCTTTGGGAATTTCCAGTTAAGCTACGACATCACGAAATGGCTAAACGTGGCGTACCGCGTTACGGGTGATACCTATACTGACCGCCGAAAACTGACCTTACCTATTGGCTCTGGTCGCTCTCCTCTGGGGCAGGTTCAGCAGGATAACTTCTTCCGCAACGAGTTGAATGGCGACTTGATAATCAGCGCGCGGAAAGATAATCTGTTCCTGGAAGGCCTGAACGCCAACCTATTACTAGGGAACAACATCAACCAGCGCAAAACCCAGGAAACTGTCGTTGATGCAGCTTCATTAACCATTCCGGGTTACTATAATATCAACAACGGAACCGTTTTCACCGGTAGTGGTGAGCTTAGCACAGTTCGTCGGTTAGTTGGATACTATGGTCAATTGTCGCTCAATTATAACAACTACGCCTTCCTTGAATTATCAGCCCGCGCTGACCAATCCTCAACGCTTCCCAAAGCGAATAGCACCTATTTCTATCCGTCGGTATCACTTAGCTTCGTGCCCACCGATGCCTTCAAAATTAATTCGGAAGTTCTCTCGTACGCAAAGGTGCGGGCCAGCATTGCCCGGGTAGGCCGGGATGCTGATCCATACCTGCTGAATTCGGTGTATGGCACGGTGGCTTTTGGCAATAACGTAGCCAGTATTACTTTCCCGCTTCAGGTGAATGGAGGCTCTATACCCGGCTTTGGCATTAGCTCCCGCATCGGTAATAATACCCTAACGCCGGAGTTTGTCACCTCGTCGGAAGTAGGTATTAACCTGGGATTTTTCAAGAATCGGTTGAGTATCGATGCCAGCTATTTTTACTCGCGCAGCACGAACCAGATTTTCAACGTAGCCATCTCCAACGCTACTGGCTATGACACCCGAACGACCAACGTGGGCGAGTTACGTAACCAAGGCATAGAGCTGGTGCTGAACGCAACGCCAGTGCGGGTAGGCGGCTTCAAATGGGATGCGACGCTGAATTATACGCTGATTCGCAATAAGGTTATCTCTATTGCACCGGGAGTTAAATCATCGGCTATTGGTAGTACGGCTACTAATCTGGTTGGCTCGGGTGCTAATTTCTTCACCGGCATTTCTCCGTCTATCTACGAGGGTTATCCATATGGGGTGATTGTTGGAACGGCTAATGCCCGGGTTCAGAATACTGATCCGAACGGGTTATATTATGATCCAACCGGACAATATGCTGGTCAGTACGTAATTAACGGAACCTCGGGCCAGTTTGCACCCGGTATCGCTAACTCCATCATTTCCAATCCGCAACCTCGTTATACAGCAGGGTTAACGAACACTTTTTCTTACAAAGGATTAGCGCTGTCAGTCTTGGTTGATACCCGTCAAGGCGGACAGCTTTATTCGTTCAATATGGTCGATGCACGGGGTAACGGAACGCTATACGTAACGGGTCTTGATCGCGATCAGCCCCGCATTCTGCCGGGTGTTATCCAAAATACTGATGGTACGTTCCGACCGAATAACATCCAGCTAAGCCCGCAGGCTTATTGGGGTGGCACCGGCTTTACAGGTTTGGGTGGCCTGGCTTCTGAAGCCGCCGTATTCGACGCCACCGTATACCGGTTGCGGGAGATATCGCTGAATTACACCCTGCCCAAAGGGTTGCTGGGCAAGACGCCTTTTGGCTCAATCTCCGTGGGTGTGAGCGGTCGTAATCTTTATTTCTACGCGCCAAACTTCCCGGCTGATCCCGAAATCAACACGCAGGGCGCTGGTAATATTCAGGGGCTTGACCTTAACGGGCCACCCAATACGCGCAACTTCGGCGGCAATATTCGACTCACGTTCTAATCACTTTTTCGCTCGACAGACTCATGAAACTTATCACGTATAAACGCTATTTACTCATTCCTTTTTTATTGGGAATGGGTGCCTGTAGCCGCTTTCTGGACGTTAACGTTACGCCCAACAATCCCACTTCGGTCACGCCAGCCGTACTATTGCCGGGGGCTCAGGCGGGTAGTGCTTTTGCCAATGCGAACGAACTTAATCGGTTCGCTTCGGTGCTGGTCAATCAGTTGGCCGGCGCGGGTAATAATCCGGCTACTTATGATATTTTCCAGACGAACGGAGCTGATCTTGGTAATCAGTGGACTGGAGAAATCTATACGGGTGCGTTGATTAACTATCAGAAATTGATCGAGTTAGCTGATGCTAACAATTCAAAAGCGTATTCAGGCATTGCCAAAATCATGAAGGCGTATACCTTCTCGATTGCCACCGACGTTTGGGGTGACATTCCGTACTCACAAGCGCTTCAGGGAGAAGCTTTTACTGCACCCCGGCTGGATAAGCAGGAAGATATTTACAAGGGCAATTCAGCGTCGGGTATTCAGAGTTTGTTTGATCTGGTGCGCGAGGGAATGAAAGATCTAGATGCTACCTCGGTCGTTAGGCCCGGCGCGGATGACCTGATCTATGGAGGTGATCTGGCAAAATGGAAACGAGCTGGTAATACATTGCTGCTCAAGTTTGCGACGACTATCAGCCGCAAAGAGCCTGCGCTGGCCACCAGTGTCATTAACGAAGTGTTAACGGGGAATAACTATATCAACGCCAATAGCGTTGATATGAATTTCGTATTCGGAGCCAGCGTAGGCAGTCAGGACCCCCGGTTTACGTACACAAATCTTAGTACATTCAAAGATGATCTCATTTTGAGCACGCGCTACCTGAACCTGCTGACGAGCCTGAATGATCCCCGCCTGCCGGTTTTCTTCACGAAACCAGCCGCTAACTACGTAACTATCGACAACGGTTTCCGGGGTACTTTACCACAGCCTGTGACCAGTTGGTCGCGCTATAACCGGTATGTGACGGGTCAGAACGGCGAAGGGCCTGTGCGGTTAGTTACTAATTTCCAGCGGGCTTTTATCCTGGCCGAAGCTGCCCTCCGACTCGGTACTCCGGGTGATCCACAGGCACTCTACACCGAAGGCATCACAGCGTCTATGACGCTGGCTGGACTCACCGCCGATCAGATTAAGGCTTATCTAACGGCTAATCCAACTGTAGCTACCTTAACCGGCACGGCCGAACAGAAAATCGCCCAGATTATCACCCAGAAGTACATCGCCTGGACGGGTAACGGCATTGAAATCTGGAATGATTATCGGCGCACGGGTTACCCTACACTGCAACCTTCTCAGAATGCAGCTGGTATCGATGGCACCCGACCGGTTCGGGCTGTTTACGTCAACAATGAACTCCAGCGTAACCCTAATTTCCCGAATCCGGCTCCCCAGTCCAACGTCCGGGTATGGTGGGATGTGGATTAATCAGTACTCAACTTCAGACATCCAATGAAAAATAGATTCACCCCAATACTGCTATTGGCTTTACTAGTCGTTAGCAACATCTCCTGTAAAGATGATTTAGTGTATAGCGATCTGGTTCGGGACAACCGACCAGCCGTTCCAGTAACGTTCCCGGGTGCAACTACCTATGGCTTCAACCCATTTATTATCAGCTCGCTGGCGGCTGGTGGTCCAATTCAGTTCACGCTGTCAATTCCATCCAGCAGCGGTCGAACGATTAAGGAAATCACTAGAGTTGTCGGTGGTGCGACAGGGATTACGGTAGCAAATCTAAACTCAGCAACGGCGGCCACGGCCTATAACGCAGCACCTATACCGGGCAGCGGCACAACGGCCGTATTCAGCACGACAATAGCCGACTTCAAGAAAAAATACCCTACTGTGGCGACTACGCCGGTTGCTTTACCCAACTATACCGAGATCCAATTTCTGTTCTTAGTAACGCTGGACGACGGCACGCAGATCGTACCTGAACCGGTTAGAGTTAGGATAGTTAACTAGTTTCTAAATTAGAACGCCAGCCCATTATTAGGCTGGCGTTCTAATTTAGGTGAATTATAGTTTTGATTTAGCTTCCCGAATTAAGCCTTTGTATTCGCTAATAGCTAGTGCTTTCTTATAGTATATTTTAGCCTGATTTATGTTGTTAGCGCGAGTAGCAATTCGAGCCAGCCCCGCGTACGAAAACGCGTGGTATTCTTTCGTGTATGGATCGGTGTAAGGTTGTCTAAGGGCGGCCTGGTACAATTCAGTCGCTTCTTTGTCATTGTGGTCAGCGTGCTCGGCCAGCATTCCCTCAAACGTACTAATAGACATCGGCACTAATTTACTCGTCATCTGCCGAAGTCGTTGGAGATAAGGCCGGACTTCTCCATAGCGCCCCGCCAGCAGTAGTGCCTCTACATTAATCATCCCAAACAGCGGATTTGCCGGATACTTATCAGCCAGGTATTTGGCATAAGGCACAGCTTTGGCTGGCTGAATTTCGTGCTTCAACAGGATATGCGCCAGGTAATAATTGGCTGCGGCCCGCATAAAAATTCCTCGCTTAGCCGCCACATCCATCTGCTTAAGACCCAGCGCAATATCACCATCGTCGAAGAAAATCATGAACGGCCGAACAATCGCGTGATCCATCGGATAACGCTCGACGTAATAATTATACAGACCAGTCGTGAAATAGAAATCGGGTGTTTTATCAAGCAAATTAAATCCCTCCTTCAGAAACCGATACGCCTTTTTTGACTCGCCAACCGCCTTCAGCGACTCCCGCTGGTTGTTATACAGTGACGCTAGATAACTATGGGCTGTCAGTGCAAAAAACACGCCTTCCGGATCGGCCTCGTTCTTATCGAGTAACTTTTTTGCCAGTTCCAGCCCTTGATTAGCCACTTGTATAAATTGGGCTGTACCAGCTTTATTGTCGGATAACGGCAGGTACTGCAACTCGAGTTGGGTAGCCCGCAAAATGGGCGCAATAGGGTGTTGCGGATAACGCGTCTGTAGCTGCCGAATCAGACCGTCGGCTTCGGCAAATTCCATATTGTAAATAGCATCCAGTGTTTTCAGAATGGTCTGCTGAGCCACAGGGTCAGCCATGACCTGTGCCCGACCGACAAGCGGTAACCAAAGAATAGTACTAAGAAAAAGCCCGTTTATCAGGAGTAATCGAATGGCAGTCAAAATGGCGTTGTTTGATTCTATACGGACGGAACCGTACTTTTGTTAAGTGCGTATTATCTAACGAGGGCTATACGCAAAAGTTTTTTCTATGATTCATTACGAGCAATTTGTACTGGACAATGGCCTGCGGGTGTTCGTCCACGAAGACGCATCAACCCCAATAGCCGCTGTCAATATCCTATATAATGTCGGCTCCCGTGACGAAGATCCAGCTAAAACGGGTTTCGCGCATTTATTCGAGCATTTGATGTTCGGCGGCTCGCGCAATATTCCGTCCTACGACGAGCCACTACAAAAAGTTGGGGGCGAAAATAATGCATTTACCAGCCCCGATATCACTAATTATTATATCACGCTCCCGGCGGCTAATCTGGAAACGGCGTTCTGGCTAGAATCAGACCGGATGCTAAGCCTTTCGTTCGATCCGCAAGTACTCGACGTGCAGCAGAAAGTAGTGATTGAAGAGTTCAAACAACGGTATTTAAACCAGCCTTATGGCGATGTCTGGCTCAAACTACGACCACTGGCCTATCAGCAACACCCGTACCGCTGGGCAACCATCGGCAAGGACATTAGCCACATCGAAGACGCCACGATGGATGATGTAAAGGCTTTCTTTTTCAAGTATTACCTGCCTAACAACGCCATTCTGGTTGTAGCTGGTAACGTGACTGTCGAGCAGGTTAAGCAACTGTGCAGCAAATGGTTTTCCCCAATTCCAGCTGGCGAGCCTTACGTTCGGCAATTACCTCAAGAACCCGTTCAAACAGAAGCCCGGAAGATAGAAACATCGGCCAATGTACCACTAAACGGATTGTACAAAGCTTACCATATGCCGGGGCGTTTTCAAACTGGTTTCCAGACGGCAGATTTACTGAGTGATATGCTTGGCCGGAGTAAATCATCACGACTGTACCGGAAGTTATTACGTGATAATCCGCTGTTCAGCAATGTCAACGCTTATATCACAGCCTCCCTTGATCCAGGTCTGCTGGTCGTTCAGGGAACACTGAATAAAGGCGTGTCACTTGAAGAGGCCGATGCCGCCGTTGAGTCCGTTGTGCAGGAATTTATTGATCAGACCATATCGGATGAGGAGCTGGCCAAGGTGAAAAACCAGGGTGAAGCAACACTGGCTTTCTCAGAAGTCGAACTACTCAACCGCGCCATGAATCTGGCGTATGCAGCCAACGCTGGCAATCCGGATTTAGTGAACGAAGAAGCAGCTTTGATTCAAGCTGTCACACCCGACGATATCCAGACAGCCGCTCAGCAAGTTCTACGGAAAGAAAACTGTTCTACACTTTATTACCGGCAAGCCGAGGCTCCGGCAGCGTAATTGATTTATCGATAGCACGTATGGAAATCACCTACTCTCCCAAAGCACTCACGCCCGAGCAACTACAGACTGTATCTCAAGAAGTGAAACAAGTGCTGGCCGAACTCTACGGCGAACGGCTGGACCGGGTTATTCTGTATGGTTCCTACGCCCGGGGGGATTTCCATGCCGAGTCGGATGTGGATTATATGGTGGTGTTGCGGGATTCCAATTTTCAACAGTTTGCTGAAATTGACAAATACTGGGATACCATTTGGGAGATTTGGAATCGATATGGAGTATGGGTATCAATAAAAATCGTGTTTGAGAATAAACTTAACCAGTCTGATTTATTTTTCTACCGCAATGTTCGCAAAGAAGGAATCCCATTATGAAGAACAATGTGGCTAACTATATGAGTCGAGCTTATGACTGTTTAAGGCAGGCTCAGATTCTATTAGCGGAGGAAGAATATACTGGGGTTTGCAACCGCGCTTATTACGCTTATTTTGATACTATACGTGCTTTATTGGCTACATTAGATATCGCAACCCGTTCACATGCAGCGGTGCAGAATTTATTTAGCCTACATTTCGTCAAAGAAGGATTATTCAGCAGACAGGATATAAAGGCGTTATCAAAACTTTTCGAGATGCGCCAGAACAGTGATTATGATGCAGAGCCAATCGTTACTGCAGACGATGCTCAATACGCGGTCGATGTAGTCACTGAATTTCTATTGCAAACAGAAGCGTATCTACGCCAAAACGGATTTGACCCAGCAAGTTATTCATGAAAATACGAGTAGGACAAGGATACGACGTTCATCGGCTGGAGGAAGGCCGTCCGTTCTGGTTAGGCGGCATTCAGATTCCGAGTTCATTCGGACCGGTTGGACACTCCGACGCCGATGTGGTTTGTCATGTACTGTGCGATGCGCTGCTAGGGGCCGCCAATATGCGCAACATCGGTTACCACTTTTCGGATAAAGACCCGCGCTGGAAAGGTGTAGATAGTAAACTTCTGCTGGCTGAAGTCCTCCGGATGGTACGGGGCGTGGGCTACGAAATATCGAACGTCGATGTAACTGTGGTCTTGCAGGAGCCGAAACTTAACCCGCACATTCCGGCGATGAAAATCTGTCTGGCCAACGTAATGGGTATTCCGGAAGACGATATTTCTATTAAAGCCACAACTTCTGAGCATATTGGGTTTGTTGGTCGGGGGGAAGGCATTGCCGCACACTGCGTAGCGCTTATTTTTAAGCAGAATTAACCACAATTTACAGAATATGACCTTCTCTTTACGGCCAAACATCGGTCCATCCTTGCGCCTTCTCGTTGCGCTCTTTGCGTTCAAGGCCAGTTGCTCATTAGCGCAGAAACCCGCCGAACCGCTGGGATTCGAGGAATACGATCCCGTTTCAACCCTGAAAGTGCCCGAACATAAATTGACGCATTCCAAGTATCCATTTATTGATGTACACAATCATCAGTTTCAGATGGATCAGCAGGATTTGGGCAAGCTCATTGCTCAGATGGATAGCCTAAATATGGGTATGATGGTGAACCTGAGCGGTCGCGGATTTGCGGATGATGAAGCGCGAAGTACGAAGTTTTTCGATCAGGCGTTGGCTAACATTCAGAAGGCAAATCCAAAGCGGCTGGTGCTGTTTACTAACTTGAGCTTCGCGGATGTGAATGATAAAGACTGGACAGCACGGGCGGTGAAAATGCTGGAAGACGACGTTAAAAAAGGGGCTAAAGGGCTGAAGATCTACAAAAGTCTTGGCTTCAGCGTTAAAGACGATAAGGGAAAACGTGTTCGGGTTGACGACCCACGGCTAGACCCCGTCTGGGCCAAATGTGGCGAATTGGGCATTCCAGTCCTGATTCACACCGCCGACCCAAAATCATTCTGGGACCCGATGGATCGCTATAACGAACGCTGGCTTGAGCTTAAACTACATGGTGGCCGCAAGCGGGGGCCTAACGACCCGGTTCCCTGGGAACAACTCATTGCCGAACAGCATAATATATTTCGCAAACATCCAAAAACGACTTTCATTGCGGCTCACATGGGCTGGTATCCAAACGATCTGGCTAAGCTTGACAGCTTAATGAAGGTATTTCCGAATATGAACGTCGAGATTGGCGCTGTTATCGCCGAGTTAGGCCGTCAACCGAAAGCAAGCCGAGCATTTTTCGAGAAATACCAGGACCGTATTCTGTTCGGTAAGGACAGCTGGGTACCCTCGGAATATGCCACCTATTTTCGCGTTCTCGAGACCAATGACGAGTATTTTCCATACCACAAAAAATACCACGCGTTCTGGCGGATGTACGGCATGGGATTACCTGACGAAGTGCTGAAGAAGGTTTATTATAAAAACGCCCTGCGGATTATTCCAGGGCTGGATAAAAGCCAGTTCCCGAATTAAGATTGAACACGTAGTAAACCGAGAAACTTTGTTATCTCGGTTTACTACGTGTAGTCTCTGTAACTCTGTGTTTCAGAAAACATGAAAATCACCCAAATCACCCTCTACCGTTTCGATATTCCGCTTAAGGCACCTATTGCCATTTCATTGGGCAAGATTGAAGACGCCCGGAATATTCTGGTCGAAATACAAACCGATGAAAGCATTACGGGCTGGGGTGAAGGTTCACCATTCTGGATGATCGTGGGCGAAACGCAAGCATCGGGATTGGCGGCTGCGGAGGATATGGCCAAACTATTAATCGGCAAGAATCCACTCGACATCGAAGGTTGTATTAACACGTTGATCCGATACTTGCCGGGCCACCCAACTACGCGCTCAGCCTTCGACATGGCCCTGTACGATATTGCTGCCAAAGCCGCCAAGATGCCGCTCTACCAATTTCTGGGTGGTTCTAAACAGACACTGGTAACCGACGAGACTATCTACATCAATACGCCAGAACGGATGGTTGAGGATGCGTTGCGGATTCAGGACAAAGGCGGTGAAGCCATCAAAGTTAAACTTGGTACTAATCTCCACGATGACATTAAGCGTGTTGAAGCGATCCGGCAAGCCATTGGTGATTCCACCCCTATCCGCACCGATGCGAATCAGGGTTGGGATGTAGTTACGGCTACGGCCGTGCTGCGGGCTATCGGCGATTGGAATGTACAATACTGCGAACAGCCCATCAAACGACACGACATCCGTGGATTACGCCAAATTCGGCAGAACACCACTGTGCCGCTTATGGCCGACGAATCGTTGTTCGATGCTGTAGACGCCATCCGATTAGTGCGTGAAGAAGCCGTCGATTATTTCAATATCAAACTCTCTAAAAGCGGGGGCATCTTTGAAGCGCTGAAAATAAATGCCATTGCCGAAGCCGCTGGTGTTCCCTGTATGATTGGCTGCATGTCGGAATCAAGGCTGGCGCTAACGGCGAATGCTCATTTTGCTTCGGCTCGCCAAAATATTCGCTTTTATGATCTGGATGCTTGTTTTGAGCACGGTAACGACCCGGTTTACGGGGGCATTACATACAACGACTATCAGATCGAATTACCCGAAACACCCGGCATCGGCGCCGAAGTCGATTCCACTTTTCTGAAGCAATTGGATAAGAAATTGCTGTCGCTTTAAGCCGGAAACTTCTTCTATTAACATTTACTTTAAAATCGGCTCCAGCGCAGCCCGATTTTTAGATAACCAGTCATAAATATCGGTTACGATCTGGCGAATTCCCAGTTGGGGCTTCCAGCCGGTTAGGGCCGTTACTTTGGTGTTATCGGTGATATATAGCCGGATGTCGGCAGTACGGTTTTCGGTAACTTGTTTAATTGGAATTGTTTTACCCGTCACTTCCTGACAGATTGCCGTTAATTCCTGCAAGGACGCGCTGCTTTCTATGCCACCGCCCGCGTTCAGAATCTGGCTATTAACCTTATCCAGATTGTGCAATTGCCAGTCGATGAGTCGGTACAGGTCGGCGATATGGAGCATATCGCGGGTTTGTTTTCCGGTGCCACCGTACCCTATATACGCCAATTGCTGCTCGAAATAGTGTTTGGCAATCCAAAGTACCATTACGCCCTGATCGACTTTGCCCATTTGCCATGGTCCGGTAATAACCCCACAGCGGTTAATCACTGTTTTCAGACCGTAAAATTCGTTGTATTCCTGAATGAGTAGTTCCGACGCCAGTTTCGTTGTGCCATACAATGACCGGGCACCATCAAGAGGGAAATTTTCTGCAATTCCCCGCGACGATACCCCAGAAACGGGCTGATCATCGGTCAGAATAAAGCGCGTGTCGGCCTCCTCGAAATTGAGGGTTTCGATGGTTTTGATCGGGTAAACACGGCTGGTAGACAGGAAAATAAAATTAGCCCGGTGCTTCAGCGCATAGTTCAGGCAATTGACTGTACCAAACAAATTGGTGTTAATGAGGTAATCAGGCGTCCCATCTAACCCTGCCAATACCGACGGTTCGGCAGAGGCTTCAATCACTGTATCGGCAGCGGGCAGGGCATCGAAATCTTCCTTGTTGCGAATATCACCGTGCAAAAATTCGATGCCAGCTGCTTTAAGTCGCGATAGACTTAGTTCTGAACCGCGTCGTTTTAAGTTGTCGAGTGCAAAAATCTGATAATCAGGATAATTCTGTTTGAGCGATATAGCCAAGGACGAGCCCACAAATCCAGCCCCGCCGGTGATTAATAGTTTCATAAGTAAAGAGCGAAAGAGCGAAGGAATGAAAGAGCGGAAGCAATCCAGTAGATTAGACGCTCTTTCGCTCCTTTATTCTTTCGCTCATTAATTAAGTTGTAATGCGCTTTAATTGAACGTTTTCGACGGGGCGGATGACCAATGGCACCTTCTCAACCTTAACTGAGCTACTGTCCAGTCCAAACCACCGGTCTTCGGGGGTGGTGAAGTTCTTAATCGTGAAGTAAATATTCATAATCAGCCGTTCGCGAGGAGGTAGCTCATTTTCAAACGATAGAAACTTTTCCAGCACTACGAACCGGAAGTCGCCAATTACGTTTTGCCGACTCAACGATTCGTACCGGCTCGTAATATCCACCTCTTTGTTCCGAACCATGTCCTCAATCACTTTCCGGAAGAACAGGTTAATGCGTTGCTCCACCCGGAAACCCAGCTTAAAGGTTACTTTATAGGCATCGTCGGGCGCGATGGTGTTCACTTTATATTCCATTGTATACGGGTCGTCGGTCGTGTCGACGTGTACAAACCAGTAGATATCAGCGCGTTTAGGCCGTTTCTGAAAGATGGAATAAATGACTTTCGACTCAATTTCCGACTGCCGGGCCGCATTACTCATAAAAACGAGGTGTGTCGCGTATTTCGGAATACTGATGTCGCGACTTAACTCTTTAATCGCTTGGATATAATGGTCGATCCGCACGTATTCAGTTAACCGAAGCTTGATCTGGAATGCTTTTAGCCAGATATACATAACCCCAGCAATGGCCGAACCGATTAACACGGATACCCAACCACCGTGGGGGAACTTAATCAGATTGGCTACCAGGAATGACCCTTCGATACCTAAGTAAACGGTCAGGAATAAGACGACCCACCATGCCTGGTATTTATGCGTATAGAGGTAATATGACATCAGCAGGGTTGTCATGAGCATGGTCAGCGTAATGGCCAGTCCGTAAGCCGCTTCCATATTCGACGACTCGCGGAAATAGAGTACGACGCCAACACAACCAGCCCAGAGCATCAGGTTTACACTAGGTACGTAAAGCTGACCTTTCTGCACACTCGGATACCGTAACCGGACTTTCGGCCAGAAATTAAGGCGGATGGCTTCACTGATTAAGGTAAACGAGCCGCTAATGAGCGCCTGACTAGCAATAACCGTGGCCGCTGTTGCAATACTAATACCGATAGTCAGGAACCAGGGTGGCATTACTTCATAAAACGGAATCCGGTCTTTCAGCGTCTGGCCTTCAATACTTAACAGCCACGCCCCCTGTCCGAAATAGTTGAGTACCAGGCAGGATTTAACAAATATCCAGCTCACCCGAATGTTGGACCGGCCACAGTGCCCCATATCGGAATATAGCGCTTCGGCACCGGTGGTACAGAGAAACACAGACCCTAATAGCCAGAACCCACCCGGATATTCGGATAGCAACCACCATGCGTAATAGGGGTTGATAGCCGCCAGGATACCAGGCGCTTGCACAATCTGCGATATTCCCAAGACTGCCAGCATGACAAACCACACCAGCATGATTGGTCCAAAAGCCGTTCCGACAACGCTTGTTCCGAAGGTCTGAATCAGGAACAGAATCGTTAGAATGGCAATGACGATTTCGATAATCTGAATATGCGTAATAGCTGGGTATAGAACTCGTAACCCTTCAACGGCCGATGATACAGAAATAGGCGGGGTAATAATTCCATCGGCCAGAAGCGCCGACCCCCCAATCATGGCGGGTAGTGTAAGCCATCGGGCATGTCGCCGAACCAGCGCATACAGCGCGAAAATACCACCTTCACCCCGGTTGTCAGCCCGCAGGATCAGGATCACATATTTGACAGTAGTTTGTAAGGTCAGTGTCCAGAGTACGCAGGAAAGGGCTCCTCGTACCAAATCAGCCCGGATCGGGGTGTCGGCTCCTACAATAGCCCTCAGCGTATACAGCGGTGAAGTACCGATGTCGCCGTAGATGATACCCATAGCTACCAGCAACCCGGCAGCTGTAACGGTATCTAAATGTTTTTTGTCTTCCATACAATGGCTTCCCTTCAGTGAGGGTTAGAGCGCGGCAAAGATAACCGATGTTTATATTCGTTAATCGCGCTTTAATTGAAAGTTGCCGATTGAAAACCAATTAAAAAACGAAGTTTTGGCCCAGATAGAGATAATTAACCAGTCATTCATAAAATAAGACGGATCGAATTAAGCCAGATAGCTGAAATTCTGAAACCAAACAGCGCGTTTTGTCGTATGTATGCCCGTCGGCAGAGAGGACTGCTGGTTCTGTTTTTAATTAGGTGTGTTAAGCAGACGGCCCGTTCAATGAACGGGCCGTCTCTATTTATTTGCTGCTCTCTTATCGAATAGATAATTCTTTCTGATGCTGAAGGTACCAACTTACACTAGCAAAAGTGACGGCCCCTAATCCCAGCAGCCACACAGCCCCCCACGGGCTCCAGTATGACCAGCTATGCTGGCTAACCATCTGCATTAGCGCCATGAGCATCATACACAATCCCAACGCTATCAGAATCGCGTTACGCAGGTTTTTCGGGTACGCCTGCCGAAGATCGTAAGCCCCATACGATTTGTTCCGAAACTGAAAGACAATGTCATCTAAGCTGGCTTCCTGAAGCTGCGCATCCGTCAGCCTCAATTCGTGCTGATAACGCTGGCTAAGGTCCCGGACGGTACCACCATCAGCCTCGCGAATGGCCTGAGCCAGCGCCAGTTCAAACGGATAACCTTTCCAGAGGTAATGCTCAATCTCGCAACCAAGGTGATCGATTAGTTCATTAATCAGCGCATCGCTTGCGCCCGTCTGAATAAGATGCTCATGCAGCCGGGCAACTTGTTGTGGGTTTAGCTTTTTCATGCGTACAAAAGGTTGAGTTATTTACCAATTGCCAGATTTGAGACAGATGGTAGCAGATTTCGCATTAGTTCGACAAACCGCCGAAATTCGGATGCCTTCTGGCCTGCCATTTCATTACCATCTGTTGTCAAGGAATAATATTTCCGTAGCCGCCCTTCGACCTCGACGGATTCGGCCAGCACCAGCCCTTCCTGCTCCAGTTTGTGCAGTACCGGATACAACGCGCCAAACGTCAGGGTTATTTCGCCCTGCGTTCGCTCTTTGACGGCTTGAGTAATTTCGTAGCCGTACATCCGTTTCTGTTCCGCCAGCAGACTTAATACAATTGTTTTTAGCGTTCCTCGAAGGAATTCCGCGCTTGTTTGTTCCATACATGTATCGCGGCACAAAGCCAGGATAAATATAAAGGGAAATTATATATCCAATAATAGGTGGATAAAATTTTTTAGTCAGGTTACCAGAATGCTTATACTCCACCCCGACCGTCTCCCTACGGGGGAGGGATTTAGGGTGGGGTAATCTCAATACACCCGTTGCTCCTTTCGCTTAATTCGGCTAAATCCAGAACGAATTGCGATGACCGTCAAAAACCCAAAAAATACAGGTAATATAGCCTGCGAAAAACCAGCGGGATAATTGACCGACATCATGTCATCGACTGATGAGTCGTATACCACATTAAGAGAGCTACCGGGTTTCAGCCTATCATAATCATCCTCACTGATTCGAATAATGCGTTCCTGCTGATAGCGAACAGTTGCTTCGTATGTGTACCAATGATTTCTGGAACTCCTTCCAAATACTCGTCGATTCGTATCGAGCACCTTCACGCTTATCTCCTGCCCTTTCGTTTTAAGGCGATTATAATATTGGTAATACGCCCAGCTATCATAAGTGAGAAAAATCGTTCCGACGATGAATTCAATCGTTAGTAATATCCGGGCTAAATCCTGAAGCAACGGTACAGGTATATACGTTGCAATGAAACCTGCAATGAAAAAGAAGGAAGCTGTAGAAAGAACCAGACACATCAGAAGCATTTTATGCTCGATCGTAAAATCACGAACTGTTGTCCATTGAACCAGTCGGGATTTATTCGTAGTTTGCCTGAAATGGTCGATATTATCCGGCTGACGGAAGGCGTCTTTTTCAGGAAGATAGAGTAGTTTTATCTGATCGCCACTGCTTACAAACGAACTGTCGCGAACATACCGGACGGAATAATCTTTGCCTTGATAATCGACGGTCAGGTATTCCATATTACCGATTATATCCCGCCACGACCGTTGCTTCAGGTCAATATCCTTTACTGGCACGGTAATGAGTTGGCCTTCGGTGGCAAATTGCTTTTGCAACAGCATGTCGTCATATAGCATCCAGCACACATAGGTCGCACCGCCAAGAATGACGATGACAATCAGGGATATAATGAACCGATATATTTCGCTAATCGCTTTTATGAGTTGCTTAAACATAGTCTCACCTGTTATGCTGTTAACTACATAAAATTAGTCGAAGGCGGTAAGGGATTCGGAAACGAGTTCGTAAGCGGCAATTCCATCAATGGGTCATCGCCAAGAGTGCCAAAAGCCGTATCTCATAGAAACACGGCTTTTGGCACTCTCAATAAACATAGCAAGGCAACAGGCGATAAGCGATTGGTGCTCTACCCACTGAGCTACACTGGAGTTGGAACTCCAATGGCCAGATTCGAACTGGCGACGGCCCGATTAACAGTCGAAGTAACGCTAATCTACGGCACTTGCTAAAATCATACAGGGCAACAAGTGAATAGAGAACATAACATACCCAAGATTCGAACTTGGACTACCCATGAGGGCTTCAACCAATCGAAGTAACTCTACTCTACGGCACCTGCGTAATATCAAAAACAGGAGTAACAAACGGCTTGGGAACGGGGCACCGCATGCCGGAGTCGAACCGGATGGCCTTGCACAATTAATATACTGCGCCATTCCTCCCCTAATCGTGGCGAAGTAACCCACACCTACGACATCCTGTTTATTTGGTTAGTGGTGTCGGTTACTCATAACCGACACCAAGTTTAATTATTCTCAAAGCATAATCTGATCAATAGCACTTAGCGTCGTCTGACCTTCTTCAAGGGCCTGTAATACATCGAACACTTTATCCGACCAACCCGCAATTAGATACACCTCATTTTTCTTCACTCGCAATGGTACATTACCATAACCGGCTAAATCAAACAAGTACAGCCGCGCGTCAGGAAATAAGCGTTTGTATTCCAGCCATTTCGCTGACATTGTGTTCGCGGCCGACGTGTTGCCGGTTGTATTATCCCACAATTGCGTATCCGTAAACAACATTACCTTATCGGCTTTGTAGCGCTGTTTAATCAGATCGTCGATTACTAGATAACCGTTCGTTGAATAACCTACCTCACCTTCGCGCCGGTAAAATGCGTCAACGTTAGTTAACACTTGCTTCGCTGGCAGGGCAACGGTTTTCCAACGATCACCAAACATACCTGTCAGAACGTTTCGGCTCTTCGCCTGCAACAGCATACCCAACAGCAGCCCGATGTCATACAGCAGCACTTTGCTTTTCGGCGAAACCGGCTTCTGCATCGATCCCGACACGTCGCATGCTATTACTAGTCGCGTATCAGCGTCGAAACCGCGCAGGTTAGCCACACTCGCATAAACAGCTTTTTCAAGAGCTTCGAGTACGATAGACACGTGTCCTAACGGTAACGCTTTCAATTCGCGGTAAGCCGACAAAAACCGAAAAGGCAACTGTTTAGCATTTCGCACAGCTTTCTCGTTGGCTAATAAGGCACAGACCGTTTCAACATGGGCTCCGCTAATGCCCGCTTCCAACATATTACGCAGGTTTCGAAGTGCAGCCATGTAGCCTAATCGACCACTATCGATCAGTTCTTCCCACTTGGTCCGTACGGCCGCTTTCTTCTCCTCTTCGCCAGCAAAGGTGATCTGCCCAACGGCGCTTAATTCGGTTTCCCAGGTATACGGTACCGTTAATGAACCATCAACAATTTTGTTAAAAATGGTCTGCTGAGCTTCATCTTTTGCCTTTGGGTGAACCAGAAACAACGCATCGCGGAGTCTAACGGCCGTAGCCCGGTCGTATTTCGCGAACTGATATTCATCGAACTTATTGAATGCGGTTGCCAATCCTTTCTGCATCTGTTTTGAGATGCGGTTAAGTTTTTTGGTACCCCTGCGCTGATTCGTCAACTGATAATACGCCAATAACTCCATGATTTCGTCAGGACGTTGCACTGCCCGGCTAACGGCCTGACTAACCAAGCTGGTCCCGTTATGCACCTTGGCCAGCTCGCTCAGCAACACGATAGGCGCCGACCGCAAGTACATTTGTTCGCGGACGTAAATGGCCAGTTTAGCTACAAACACCGGATCGACTTCACGAATTAGCGTCTGGATACGAGCCAACCGCTCGTCGCCATTTTCGTAAAACGAATCATTCAGCATTGTAGTCACTACCGCCGAATAGAGTTCCATCGCTGGCGTCAAGCTAAATGCTTTTGCTCCTCCGTAGTTGACGGTTCGTTGTGTGTTGCGATTTAAGAGGTTGAATTTCATGGTCGTGCTTGTTTATCGGCTTGACGATACAAAGGTTTAGACCATGTGCGCAGTCTTTTTGCGCAGTTAAATTATTTTTTAAATTTTATTTAGCTGCTATTAGTGTTTTACGAAATATAGGTAATTGGCCTTCTAAATCACCTTATATTCGTTAGGATAATCAGTAATACTATTGCTTTTATGGCAGCCTTACAGGATTCCCTTCGTGAAGATCAAGCACTTATTTTGCTTAATGATCTAAGCCAGCTTCCTACGTATACCATCGGCCGAAAACCGAACAATGCTATTGTTATTACCAATCCCAAAGTCAGTGGTCAACACGCCCAACTGATTCAGTGCACAGACGATAGTTTTGTAGTAGAAGATCTTGACAGTAAGAATGGTACGTTCGTTAATGGGCAGCGTATTGCCCGAAAGGTTATCGGCAAGCAGGATACCGTCCGGTTGGCGGACACTGATTATCCAGTCAAGCAATTACTGGCGTCCTTAAGCATTAAGACGGCCGAACCCACAGCGTCCACCCAACCTAAACGTCCAACTCCTCAACCGACTCCCGACTCCCGGCAAAATCCACTGGATTTCACGCGCGAGTTTGCGGACCTCCGGCAGGTGTACGACCAGTATCCAAAGCTCCGGCGGGATTGCCGCAATCGCGAGAAAATGATTCGAACCGGTAGCGTTATTCTGTCGTCTATTGTGGGCGTGAGCGCGGCTGTAGCCACGGGTGGTGGCGCTCTGCCCATTATTCATCTGTTATCAGGAGCAGGCCTGAGTATGCTGATTCCTACGCTCTGCTCGAACCTGCTCTCAACCGACGAAAAGCTGGAAATTATCGATAAGGAATATCGCGAGAAATATCGTTGCCCTAATCCAAGCTGCCGTGACCCATTCGGCATGCGAGAATGGGAACTACTAGCTCAGCAAAAAACCTGTCGGCGTTGTCAGGCAGTGTGGGTGGCCTAAAATTTTTCACATTTCTCATTCACCTTTTCCGGATAAGTCCGATAAACCACATCATTTATCTATTTCGGTTTACATCATGGCACAACTTTCCAACCCATCGAATCTATCTACCGACGTCTTTCCAACAGCCCGGCCAGCTGTTTCTGTTAAGCCTGGCTTGCATGATAATCAAAAGAAATTGCTCGGTATTTCGGCTGCTACCCTCCTGCTTGGTGGGGCTTCCTGGACCATAGCTCAAAAGATTAGTGAACGGAAAGATTCCACGCCAGATAATGAACCTGATAATCCAGATCTGGCTCTCAAAACACCGTTGCCTGATGATATCGACGTAGCCGGAAAAGTGACTGACAGCATGTCGTTTGAGCAAGCGTTTGCCGCAGCCCGTGATGAAGTTGGTATGGGTGGGGTATTTAACTGGCATGGCCGCTGGTACCACACGCTGGAAAAAGAGGAGTGGACTAGTTTGTCGTTGCAGCAGCGCCAAGAGTACGCCGAACAGATTACCGGGGAAAAATTGCCGGTTAAACCTTACATCCCGCAGGAAGCTAATCCCGACCAGATTACGCCAGTTGCAACCGCCGACACCGAACCAACTATTATCGAAGGATACCTGAACGGCCAGCGGGTTATGGGCCTCGACTTCGATCATGATGGTGTTATCGACACACTAGTTATGGACGGCGATGACGGCAACACCTATAAGATAGTTGATGCCAGTGGCAACGACGGTTTAGATACGCGACTCCGTTATGACTCGTTGAATGGTGAGTTAATGGAGGTTGAAAAAATTGACCATCCATTCGTATTAAGTAACGATGATTTCAGCCAGGCGCTGGAAGAAAGCATGTCCAAGGAAGTTGTCGATTCAATTCTTGAGCCGGATGCCATTGACTCTGATCCACCTACCGTAGAAGACAATACCCCGGATGAGTCAGAGCCGGACGATTATATTCATCCAGCCAGCGACTACCAGGCGGACGATGATACGTACATCAACAATGGCGACGTCCGTGACATGGACGAATAGGTGCTATGAGTAGTTTTAAAACAACGCTTATTACCTGTCAGCAATGCGGCCGGCGGATTATGGTGCGAGCCGCCGACGCTGAACGCGGTTCAATTACCTGCTCACATGTCGGATGCGGGGCCGTAAACATGCTGCAAACAGGATTTCACTATAACGAAGCTATCGTCCAGGGATTACCCGGCTTTGGCCAATTAACGTATTTGGATGACCCGTCGAAAACGTATTCGCTTCAGTTTGGGCCGAACGTCATTGGCACCTCGGACTCCTCCACAGTTCGGGTTGAACGATTTATGCATGACGGTCGCTGTTTCATTAGCCGACGGCATTGCACGCTGACGATTACCTTCGATAAATGGAGTGGCCAACTGCGCTATCAGCTTCAGGATGGCGCACCCGATCCGGCAACGGAAACCAGGCAATACAGCCTCAATGGCACGCAGCTTAACCGAACGCTACTGCAAAAAACCGAAGTAATTGACGTAGCTAATAACGACCTGATTACGCTGGGCGGTGCCGATCATTTCCGGCTAATCCATTTTGTCATACCTCCTGCCATGCTCGATACGTATAAGGTCGATTTAGCGTTTAACCCTGACCGTACTCAATAGCCTATGCAGATTCAGACAGCGTTGCCCTTAGCGTTTTCGCACGTTGGGCAACGGGTTACTAATCAGGACACACTGTATCCGGCTGTTGGTACAGCTAGTGAGCAATCTGGGCTTTTTATCGTCTGTGACGGAATGGGTGGCCTCGATAAAGGCGAAATTGCCAGTCGATTATTATGCGAAGCCGTATTCCGGTACGCATCGGCGATGGATTACCCCATTTTTGACCACGTTCATCTGAAAACCGCCCTTGACCAAGCTTACAGCAGCTATTATGATTATTTGCGGGCGCATCCTCTTGTGAGTCGAATGGGCTCTACGCTCGCTTTTCTCCAGATTCACGAACGGGGCGTAACGGTAGCACATATTGGCGATAGTCGCGTGTACCAGATTCGCAATAGGGAAATTATTTTTCGGACGCAGGACCATAAGCAAGTGGCTGATATGGTTACGAATGGTATCATTACAGCTGAACAAGCCCGAACGCACCCCTGGCGTAATCGGCTCAGTCGCGCTGTAACCGTCAGTTCTACAGATAAAGAGGGGCAAACCAGCCCACCCTGCCCTGACATTTCCATGCTACAGGACGTTCAGCCAGGCGACTATTTTTTTATGTGTACCGATGGCGTACTGGAAACTGTTGACGACCAATTGTTAATAAATTTGCTTGCCGGGAATGAACCTGATCAGGTCAAAATTCAGGTAATACTAGATCGCTGCGATAACCAGACAAAGGACAATTATTCTGGCTATTTAATTGGCATTCAACACGTAATCCAAACAAAATCTGCGTCAACCGTTGCACTCTCATAACCCGATGCTTACCTATCTTCTTCTCGGACTTGGGTTCCTGATCGGCTGTCAGAAGCCAGCATCGATTGATCAGACGTACGCGGTCGTTGTTGGGATTGCCGATTATCAGGCGCTTTCCTTGGCTAACGGCGACTTACGGTATGCAGATCAGGATGCTCAGCAGGTCGTCTCGTTTCTACAAAGTAAATCGGGAGGAAGTGTGCCATCGTCGCATATTCGGCTATTGACTAACCGGCAGGCTTCGCTACGAAATATCCAGCAGGCCTTAACGCTGTTTCAACAGGCTGGTCCAGCCGATCGGGTCATTTTTTATTTTTCGGGGCATGGTCTGCCCGATAGTTTCGTACCGTACGATGCCCGACCAAATAATTCATCAAAAATGATAACTCACCATGATACCAAAGCGGCCTTTCGGTCGTCTAAAGCCGGTACGAAGTTATGCATCGCTGACGCCTGTCTGTCGGGCAGCATGACCAAGCAGCAGATCAAAATACGTAACATGGTTCAGACCACAGCGCGTAATCTAAGTGGAGGCAATAACGTGGCGATGATGCTGGCGAGCCGATCTACGCAACGTGCTATCGAAGATAGGCGGCTAGCCGGGGGCACCTTCACCTATTTTATGCTGCGGGGCTTAACCGGCGAAGGCGACTTTGATGGCGACCACATTGTAACAATACGGGAGTTGTATCGGTACGTAACGGCAAACGTAAAACGGGCGACGCATAGCCGTCAGACGCCGGTTTTTTATGGACGGTTTTCGGATAATCTGGCTTTATCGTATCTTTGATAGTTTATGTTCTGACTTAGTTCTGCCCTATGAATCAAGCCTTTACTTCGTTCCAGGAATTTAAACGAAGATACCCGATTCGCCCCAACGACGCTGGGGCCTTGTTGGGTAATGGTTCTTACGGCCGGGTTATAAAAGTAGAAGATCAGCTTGAAACTGAATGGGTTGCGATTAAGATTAGCGAGTTCAAAGGACAGGATGCCAAGTCGCTCAGGGCGGAGGTAGAGCTGGCCCAACGCGTCCCCCGGCAGGCCAACATCGCTCGCTATGACGCCTGTCATCGGCTCGAAACCGATACCAGCATAAGCGATTTTGCCATTATGAAATATTACCCAGATGGCAACTTGGCAGATCTGCTCCGGCGCGAGACGCTGACCAGAACGCAGATCTATGACATCACTAAGGGTATTCTGCTAGGTCTGCAACATCTGCATCGTCACCGTATTGTTCACCGTGATTTCAAGCCCGCCAACATCCTGATTTCTCGTGATAATGCTGGCCGATTCATTCCTAAGATCGCCGATTTCGGTCTGAGTAAGCTGGTCAGCGACGATGAATTGGACAGTTCGGACTTCGACCTGAGCGATGGACGGGGTACGCCTTCTTACAAAGCACCGGAACAGATTGAAGGTAGCCGGGTTAGTTTCAATCTGGATTTATGGGCATTTGGCGTTATTCTGTATGAGATACTAACCGGCGAAAAACCGTTTCGGTCGGACCTGAAAAATAGTAGTGAACAATCTGTTCGCCGGGAGATCGAAAAGAAGATTATCACCGTCGAGCTACCAACTCGCCTGAATCAAATTGCCGAACCGTATGCGTCTATAATCCGGCGATGTCTGGTACGCGACATTCACGACCGCGCTCGAAAAGAAGACGAACTACTGGATTTGCTGGATCAGATTCCGCAGTTGATGGCTCAGGCTAACACCTTATTAACCAATCAGAAATATACTGAAGCACTATCTTTCTTTGAGCAGGTAATTGCCAAACGGGAACATCATGTTGAGGCTCAAGAAGGCGCGTCTCAGTGTAGGACAGTCCTTGAACGGCAACACATTCGTAGCTTACTAACGGAAGCCGACAATTTGCTCAAGCAACAACAGTTCGAGCGGGCCAAACATAACTATGAGCAGCTATTGCAACTGTATCCGTCTCATGCCGAGGCTGCTCGCGGATTGGTTGTCTGTATCGAGCAACTCCGCCCCAAACCCATAATCGCCGAATCTGAATTAACCGATGCCTATCAGGTAGAGCGTACTGATGTTTACATGGCTCCGCCAGTGCCGGTCGTGGTCGAAAACGTCTCTAAACGAGGGGTGATTAGTGAGTCAGTTATCGCAAAACCAAGCCTTATTGAGCCAAACAGGCCCAATAAGCCACTCGCTAAATTAACCAAGCAGCCATCAGGTGTTAGCTTGCATGGACGGGTTTTTCCGTGGCGGATAATAGCTCCAACAGCTGTAGTTATCGGTGGACTCGTCTGGTATTTTACCACTCAAACGAGCGAGCCTACACGAACCAGCGGCCAGACAGCTACAAAGCAGCGAGCAGCTATTATCTCTCCTTCTAACCCTAATACGGGAGCCTCCGAATTAGAGATAAAACCAGTCCTTAACGAAACGAAAGATGCGCTGGCGAAACGAATAGACATTGCATTCCACCGCGCCCGACAAGCGTATAAACAACAGGATTACGCAACTGCGCTTGTGCTGACCAATAGCGCCCTTCAACTTGATCCGACTCGCCAGGATGTGGCGAAATTGCGCGATGCAGCGCTCATCCAAAGTCAGTCACAGGCATCGACTGATAAACAGTCAGAACCAGTTTCTACAACCGTTGCAGAGCTAGCTAATCCAGTTGGGCCACCAATGACCGCCGAAGCGAAGGCCGATGAATCGGTCGATAAAGCTAGTTCGATCAGTCCGAAACAGGAAGCTCAGGAAACCTACGATCAGTTAATTGAGGAAGGCTACAAAGCCATGACGACCAATAATAAGACGAAAGCCATAACAACATTCAGCAAAGCACAGGCGATGGCCAAAGAACAGGACCTGAGTACCGTAAAATCGGATGCAGCCTATACGTACAGCCTGACTAAAGGGAAAAACTATTTTGACCGCGATGAATTTGAAGGCGCGAAAGCCTGGTTTGAAGTGGCTCAGTCGCTTAAAAATACCGATGAAGTCAGACGGAAGATCAAACAGTGCTCTAATTAAGTAACCCAATTTTATGCTCCACTCTCTACACCATTTTACACTTTTCCTATTTTTATCCTTTGTTATAGTGCCTGCTGCTCAGGTGCTGTGTCAGGTATCGCCGAGTGCGCCTGTTGTCGATGAAGAGTATAGCCGGTACAAAAAACGCGGGGACGATTTTTTTAAAGAAGGGAAATACGTCGAAGCGCTTCGGCAATACCAGAACTGCCTCGAAGTACCCGGTTTTGAGAATGATACCTATGTTAAAGATCAGATTACCAAATGCACAACCGGGCTAACGCTACGTCAGCAGGCTACTGATGCGTTGCAGCAGGGAAAAGGCCGACAAGCTGTTGAGCTGTTTAATCAACTCCTCAGCCTCAACTCGAACGATGCTGTTACCAAACCCCAAATCGCCGATTACTACGAGCGCGAAGGCAACCGTCTTTTCAACCAGCAACAATATCCTGAGGCTCGTGACAATTATGTTCGGGCTCTGCGCTACACCGCGACGCGCCAGGAAACTATGCGACTCCAGATTCAAACCATTGATAATATCATATTTAAGCAGGTAAAGCACTCCAAACAGATTGGCTTAAAGCTATTTACAGGTGCTGTTGCCATAGGGGCTGGCGTATACGGCTTGCTTCTCCGAAGTGATTATCAGTCGAAGATGAACAGGCTGAATCAAATCAGCCAGCAAGTGGACTCGAGCGGCACTGGTATTATTGCCAATCCGGATGCCTACCGGCAATATAATGATGCGTATAACGCTGCCCAGGCAGCTCAACAGAAAAACGGCTTATTTAAAGCGTGCATTGGCGTCGCAGCCCTAGCAACCATAGCTGAAATCTACCTGTTGATGCACAAGCCTAAATCGCACATTAGTACATGGCAATGGGGTCCTTCCTCGCAGTCTTGGGGTCTGGCTGTTGGCTACACGTTTTAATCTACTCCACCCATCTTTTCCAAATCAATGAAAAATATACACACCTATATTATTGGTATCACCTTAGTAATCAGCTGTGTTAGTGTACTGCTGAGCTGCGGAAACTGGGAAATACCTACCCGCAAAAGTCAGCGAAGTTGTACTAAACCAGCGGGTACGCTTGGTGCTCAGGCTCAGCAACTAAAAGTGGCTTTCTCAATCAGCGACAACACAGGCACAATCGATCAGATAAACTGGGATTTTGGCAATGGAAGTACATCGGCTACCACCGGCATGACCGTTGTTTATACTTACCCAACATCAGGCACCTATACTGTTAAGGCTACGTTGACCAATAGTTGCGGTCAGGAAACGATTCTGTCACAAACCCTACAGGTAAGCGTTGCGGTAGTACCAACAGTAACACTACAGGCAATTACGACCATTTCGACCAACTCAGTAGCGGCAGGCATGACCATAACGTCCAACGGTAATGCAACCATTACTGAATATGGTATCTGCTATTCGCCTACCAATCAGTTACCTGATATAACCAAAGACCCAAAAATATCGGGCGTAACGGCAGCAACGCTAAATGCCTCACTTCCTTTTTCACTAACGGGACTTCAGCCAAACACACGCTACTATGCCCGGAGCTATGCGGTTAATTCAGCCGGACCAGGCTATAGCCAGGTTCAGAACTTTCTGACCGGACAAAATGCGGACGTTGCCATTGATAACATTACCGCGGGTATTACCACTGCGGACGCGCAAATGCGGGTAACGACGTTAGGCAATCCGGTGATTACAGCTTATGGTATTTGTTACTCCTCAACCATAACGTCGCCCGATCTTACGAACTCAATCAGCGCAGCGATATCCAATCCGATTGTTGGTTCTACGATCATCAATATCAAAAACCTGACGCCAAACACAAAGTATTATTACAAGTTGTTTATCAAAGATGGTGTTAACCCAGACCACTTTTCCTACTTCAACGTCGGTACGTTCACGACACAAACCGACCCGGTTTCGCAGGATTTAGTGGCCTCCGTATCATTCACTGACAAGTCGCTTCAGGATGCTAGTGGGTATAATAACCATGTCAAGTTGGTTGGCAGCCCAACGTTTACAACTGACCGTAAAGGGCAACCAAACTCAGCAATTCTATTGGATGGCGTAAAAGATTATTTCTACATGGACGAGAACGATAACAGCAGCTTAACTCCCGACGCCCTGTCGATAAGTATTTGGTTTAAGCCTGTTTCGTTCACACATCGAATGCAGCTCTACAACAAATCACGTTTCACAGATAGTGCTTATGAAATGTATAGTGCCTTGTTAAAACTAGAAAATGATACAGGCCCTAATACCACTATTATGACTAATATCAAGCAGAATAGCGGCTGTCTGCCCGAACGGGGCTGGCTGGAGTTTCCATTCACTAGCCGAATTCAGCTAAACACCTGGTATCATCTGGTATTTACTTATAGCGGGAAATCGGTTCGGATGTATTTGAATAATACTCCCTGGTACTCGAACGATAATCTACCGAACAGCTCAATGGATAAGTGTCCGGGGGCAGAACTGAAGTTTGGGGCAGCCATTCAGGGGCTTAACTGGTATTTTGACGGCGCTATGGACGACATTCGCATTTACAAACGTGCCTTATCCGCCAGCGAAGTTGATGCGCTTTATAAGCAGTAAGTGATTAAATCTTTTGGGCTTAGTTATCTAATTTTCTGTAACACCCGTAGCGCCAATGGATGAAATGGATTAGCCTTATCGTTGCTGATGCGCGTCAGCATAGGCAGGGCCTTTTCTTTCTGATCGTTCTTTACGTAAGCCAGCGCCAGAAACCAGTCTGCTTTCTGCCGAAGTTTGACTAATGGTGTTGATTGTGCCTGGATTAGCAAGGGAATAGCCTCAGTCGGTTGTTTATTCGCCAGATAGCTCAGCCCCAGGAAATAAGCCTTATAATGAACAGTCTGTTTATCAGTTGACAATGTCCTTAACTGGCTAATCACATCCTCGTATTTACCGGCCTTATAATTAGCGAGAGCTTGCAGAAACTGGGCTCTGGTTCCAGAGGATACATTACCCGAAGGAAAGCTTTTGAGTAGTTCATCATTTGTATCGGAACGAAGTGTCTCGGCATAGGCCAGATCAATTTGTCGGCTGGCCGTCTGTTGATAGGCGAGATAACCAATACCCAAAATAAGCAGAACCGAAGCGGCCACAGCCCAGTACCGCCAATTACCCAACGGTCTGACAATAGTTTGCGGCTCCGGTTTCGTTGCAGTTGCTGGCGTTGTCGCTTTATATTGGTCCCGTGCCTGTTCCAGCGCCCGTTCGATACCTAAAGCTCTTAGCCCTAGCCGGATAGCCTGCTGACGGTTAACCTCCTGCCGGAGTTCATCGTCGGTATTTATTTCTTCTTCAAACGACGCCTTATCGGAGGCAGACAGTTCATCCCCCAGATACGCTTCGATCAGCTCATACTGCGCTTCAGTCAGTTTCATAATCCCTGTTGCTTAGCGGTTTGCTGATAGAAGTCCTTCAACTTTTCCGCACATTGATAGCGTTTCGACTTAATTGATTCTTCTTTCATCCCCAGTCGGGCGGCAATTTCCCGCAGCGAAATTTCTTCGACATAAAACCACTCGAGTAGCCGCCGACAATCTTCCTTAAGTCGATGCAACGACTGGCGAACGGCATTGATGGTTTCCATTCGTTCCAGGTCTTTAATAACATCAACCGTATCGGCGGCATCGATTTGTTCCGGCATACGGGTCTGATACCTAAATCGGGCTGAGCCTAACTCCGTTTGCCAGACACGTTTGCAATACTCAAAAACGACCGTGGTTACGCGTGTACCAGCCTGCAACTGATACTTACCGGTTTCAACGTTGAGCAGAAAATTCAGTAATCCTTTCTGAAATGTGTCTTCAGCATCCATCTCAGAACCGCTATTTGTCAGCACCCAATGGCGAAACGAGGGAAACACGTCGGTGTACAAAAACCGATAAGCCCGCTCGTCGCGACGGCGTAGAGCCTCGTATAAATCCTGGTCGGTCACGTAAATGGGTAGTGGTCGGGTTGCCATTGGGTAAAAGCTGGGCGAAGATAAAACTTCGGGGTCAGGTCATTATACTCAACGGCTGCGTATTGGTTAATAGGCGATGCTACAAAAAGGTAAGTCAGAAAAATTTTAAAAATTTTTGTCAACCACCATTCACCTTTTTATCCCTCCTCCTATGTACAGCCGAAATCAGGTTGCAGGCAGCTTAGCCTAATCTGATTAGTTCCGTTAGCAGTGCCAGGAGAAGGCTCTATCCACACCATTTCAAAACCAGCCCCACAATCGTTTCTTATTGACAATCAAATTTTTAGCGTATCTAACCCAGTTTATACCATGCTTACAGCCTCCCTACCCGAACGCACAGCGCAGGTAACGTCCGACGATTATTACTTCTACCACACCATTGATTTACCCGGCCTGGGTGAAATGAAAGGCGAATGGGATTTACGAAACGCCACAGATGACTATCTGGGCCACATTTCTTTAACCGGCAAACGCGTCCTTGAAATGGGAACAGCCAACGGATTCCTTTCTTTTTACATGGAAAAGCAGGGTGCTTCGGTGGTCAGTTATGACTTATCGCCGGAGAACGATTGGGATGTGGTTCCGTTTGCCCACAAGGATACTACGGCCTGGGCACCTAAACGGAAAAATCACATCCGTAAACTTAACAATGCGTACCGGTTAAGCCATAAGCTACTTAACTCCCAGGCGGAATTCGTCCAGGGTACCATTTATGATATTCCCGAAACAGTTGGTTTAGTAAATGTCAGCACCTTCGGAAGCATCTTATTGCATGTACGCGATCCTTTTCTAGCCCTGGAGCAAGCAGCCCGAATTACGCAGGAAACCATCGTAATCACGGAAATACTGGATAATTCCCGCCAGAAACTGTTCAATCGGCTATTAGGCTGGCTGGGTAATAAGACAGTGCGTAAAATCCGGCACAAGTTCATCGGCCCATCCATGATATTCCGGCCGAATGCTTCCATAGGTCACCCCGAAGAAACCTGGTGGCATTTAACGCCCGAACTCCTCGAACAATTTCTGGGTGTGCTCGGCTTTGGCGATATCCGAATTAGCTACCACGAACAATTTTTTGCTCAGCATAATCGGACTCAACTTATGTATACTATCGTAGCTAATCGAACTGTGCCGATGCGAACTGTCTGAGCCGTTTTTCAGGCTTACCAAGCACTATTCAATCATGGATGTTTCCTCGAAATATTTCCCATTACTCAGCCGCCCAGGTCCGTACGAACTCCGGCATATTTGGCAGTTTCTGCTAGATAGTCACCGGGCCGGTAAGCTGCGTGAGTTGGTATCGTTCATCGGTTGGGAAATTATGCACCGGCTCCGCTTTTTCCGCATCGAGAAGCGCTACATCTCTTTCACCGAACATAGAGGCCTAGCTATAACCAGCGAAGGTATTGAAAATGGTGTCTCCAATTCGTCCATACCCGAACATGGATTACGTTTTCAGCCCGTGCCTATCGACTGGAAATTCTGTATTGAAACAGTTAATGGTACGCTTTGGGGATGCTGTTATTCTCAGACTAATGTGCTGTTTTGTAGCCATGACCAGAGCCAGTCAGCCCGACTCGTTTATACATTTGATTATCCAATTACTTCCCTATTTATCAGTCCAAAGCATGGCCTATTTGTTTGTGCGAATGGAGTTGTTTATAAAAGTATTGATCAAGGTCTGTCGTTTTCTATAGCTCTACAACTCTCTACGCCGAGCAGCTATTTTCTGTTCAATAACGGCATGACCGAGCTGCCTGATCAGACGCTGCTTATTGGCGAGTACGGCTCTATCTGGCACGGAGACGCCTGGCAGAATCTGGCTTATCTTTACTATTCTTCCGATGGAGGTACTAACTGGAATACGACCGATTTTCTGATGCGGCAGGGGGTTAACAAGCACATTCACCTCGTTAAATATTCTCCTCGGCTACAAGCCATTTTCTTAACGGATGGGGACAACAAAAAACAGTTGTGGATTAACAAGCAACTTAATTGCTTTAATCAACAGCCTGATGATCAAACGAGTGGATGGCATCTGATCAACAAACGCCATTATCAGACGGGTGGATACCTATCGATGGCGGAAACAGCCGAAGCGGTGTTATTTGGCAGTGATTATCTGGGCGGGACTAACTTCATCGTTCGGACCGCAGACGGCCAACAGTTCAGCAAAAAGATGCTACCTGATCCTTATCGCCGTAGTCCTGTCATAAATATGGTTACCCGGCACTCCAGGTCGGGTAATGAAATATGGGTCGTTTCCTACAGTTGCCTGGGCGGAAACACGCGGAGCTTATTGATGTGCTCTAAAGACTCCGGTAGATCCTGGGCGCGGGTTATCGAATTTGATGGAGCAAAGCACGAGGTGCGACTGGTCAGTTCATCGCTCAAGCCCACAGATACGCTCTATATCTCGGTAACGGAATTCGGTAGCCAACCTGACCAGCATCGCCACTGGGTGTACCGGGTAAAGTCAGCTTAACCGATTACCGTGTCCCAAAGCAGGTATCCGTTTAGGCCAATAATAATGACGGCCACCACCCAGGCCGTTACTTTAACCCAGGCCGGATTGACGAAGCGCCCCATTTTCACTTTATCGCTCGTAAACTGAACCAGCGGTACCACAGCAAAACTCAGTTGTAGCGACAAAATAACCTGACTTAATACAAGCAATTCGCTGGTACCTCGCTCGCCATAAAGAACGGCCACTACCAAGGCCGGAATGATAGCGACCAGACGCGTAAATAATCGTCGTATCCAGGGCTTAATCCGCAGATTCAGAAATCCTTCCATTACAATCTGCCCTGCCAGTGTGCCAGTCAACGTTGAGTTTTGGCCTGATGCCAACAATGCTACGGCGAATAGAATACCAGCTAGTTTAACGCCCAGTACTGGGTCTAGTAATCGGTGCGCATCGCTGATGTCAGCTACTTGCTGATTACCAGAGAAATGGAAAGCCGCTGCCGACAGCACTAAAATGGCCGCATTAATAAAGAAGGCCAAAAAGAGCGAAACCGTCGAGTCGATGGTTGCGAATTTTATGGCCGATTTACGTCCGACATCGTCACGGCTGAAATCACGGGTTTGCACAATGCTGGAATGTAGGTACAGGTTATGCGGCATAACCGTGGCTCCCAGAATACCGATAGCAATGTAAAGCATGCCCGGATTCGTAATGATTTCTGATCGTGGTAGCAGTCCCGAAACAACGCCAGCCATGTCAGGCTTAGATACCAGCAACTCATACCCAAAGCACCCGATAATCAGAAAAATCAAACTAGCTACAATGCGCTCGATTAACTGAAATCCCTTATTCTGTAAAAAAAGCAGTAGCAATACATCCAGCGCTGTAATCAGAATACCGACCGTGAGTGGCAAGCCAAACAGTAGATTCAGCGCAATTGCCGAACCAATCACTTCAGCCAAGTCGGTAGCGGCAATTGCGATTTCGGCCAGCAGCCACAGCCCAATCGCAACCGGGCGGCTGAAATGATCACGGCATGCCTGCGCTAAGTCGCGACCTGTTGCAATACCCAGCTTCAGCGACAGATGCTGAAGTAGGATAGCAAACAAGTTCGAAATCAGCACGACCGACAACAACTTATAACCATAACGGGCTCCACCAGCAATGTCAGTCGCCCAGTTACCAGGGTCCATGTAGCCAACGGCGATCATTAGCCCAGGCCCCATATAAGCGGCCAACGTTCTGAAAAAACCCTTATCCTTCGGTACGGCCACCGACCGTTCTATATCTGCTACCGATTGGGTGTCTTTTTCCCGTCGCCAGCCATTTATATGCGTATTTGTTACTTCCATCCGTTCAAGTTGTCGTAGTCTGAAAATTGAGATTTCCTACACTTTGTTTCTCAGACTATTCTATAACACATCAAAGATAAGGATTGTTGAAATAAAAATTTAGACTAGTCTAAATTTTTAGAAAGTTTAACATAAAAACTACCTTTGTCATTAAACTGTTCGCATCTATCCGGTTGTTTCAGAGAGGTAGCCATTTTATATGCAGTCATTTACCGAAGAAAATTATCTAAAAACCATTTATTATCTGGCAACCCGGCAAGAAGGTGAAGTCAGTACGAATGCGTTGGCGGAGATGACGGCAACGAAAGCCGCTTCGGTAACGGATATGCTTAGAAAACTAGCTGATAAACAGTTGATTCATTACAAAAAATACCAGGGCGTTCGGTTAACGGAAGAGGGCGAACGACTAGCGTTGCAAATCATTCGGCGGCATCGGCTCTGGGAAGTTTTTCTGGTTGAGAAGTTAGGATTCGGGTGGGATGCTGTTCATGAAATCGCTGAAGAGTTGGAACATATCCGGTCTGACGAGTTAGTAACCCGGTTGGATTCGTTTTTAGGTCACCCACAATTCGATCCGCACGGCGACCCAATTCCAACATCTGGCGGTCAAATGCCAGAGACAGGTTTTCGTAAGTTATCCGACGTCAAGACTGGAGAGTGCGTTCAGCTACGGGCTGTACTGGAACATTCGACCGAGTTTCTGCAACACCTCGACCATTCTACCCTGACGTTAGGTTGCTCTGTAACGGTTTCTGAAATCAATGGCTTCGACAAATCCGTGCTGGTCCGGATTGATACTGGCCGAACGGTTTTTGTCAGCCACGAAGTCGCCAAAAATTTGTTAGTAGATTAATCCCTTACGTAATGTCGGCGGGGCCGCCCGCGCGGTTCCAAAACCGACTGGCGGAACTGCTCAACTTGTCGGTTTTAAGACCGACATCACAAAAAATGAAATTACTCGACTGGTATATTTTAAAGCGTTTTCTCCAGACCTACATTTTCGTAGTACTGGTGATTGTGCTGGTGGTGGTGATGATTGACTACACCGAGAAGGTGGACAACTTTCATCATCATAATGCGCCCACCCAAAAGATTCTGTTTGATTACTACCTGAATTTCATACCGTACTGGGCCAACTACATTAGCCCGTTAATGGTATTTATCGCGACGGTTTTCCTGACCTCGCGGCTAGCCGCCCGCACGGAAATTATTGCTATTCTGAGTAGTGGGGTAAGTTTTATCCGGCTCCTTTTTCCGTATGTGTTAGGTGCTTCGGTATTGGCCGTGTTGACCTATTTTATGGTTAATTATATCATTCCGAAGGCTAACAAAACCCGCATTGCTTTCGAAATTGCTTATATCAACGATGCCTACACGTATTCCGGCCGAAATGTGCACATAAAGATTGCGCCCAATACCTACGCTTATCTGGAGAGCTATAATAACATGAGCAATACCGGGTATAAATTCACTCTGGAGCGGGTGGAGGGCAACGAGCTTAAACAAAAGCTTACCGCCGACCATATCGAGTGGGATACGAAGAAGAAAAAGTGGGCGGTCTATGATTACAAAATACGGTCTATCAACGGGCTCTACGAAACGCTCACGCCTGGCACCCGCATCGACACTACACTGAATCTGAAACCTGACGATTTTGGCTCAGATTTCAATCTATACGAAACCCTTACGCGTCCGGAGCTGAATAAGCGCATCGACCTGCTAAGCAGCCGCGGAGCCGACGGTCTTGAAGTATATTTACTCGAAAAATATAGCCGTGATACCCGCCCGTTTGCCATCATTATCCTGACCGTTATCGGGGTTATCATGTCGGCCCGTAAGAGTCGCCGGGGCGTCGGCTGGCAAGTGGCGCTGGGTTTCTTCCTGGCGTTTACATACCTCCTGTTTTTTATGCTGGCCAAAGGCATTGCCGAATCGGGTAACCTTAACCCGATAGTGGCGGTCTGGCTACCAAACGTTATTTTTACGGGCATCGGTGTGTTGTTATACAATACAATACCGAGGTAATGATGAATGATAACCGGGTCGCCGGTGCGATGATGAATGATTATTCAACGAACTTTATCATCGCACTGGCGACCCGGTTATCATTCATAATCGCACCGGCGACCCGGTTATCATTCAATGAATAAGCCTTCCCTAACAGACTATCTCCAACTCCACTTTATTGTCCTGATTTGGGGCTTCACAGCCATTTTAGGTAAACTGCTGACTCCCCTCGATTCAGCAGCGGTGGTTATGTTTCGGACGCTGCTGGCCGTTCTGGGATTGTTAGTGGTGTTGATGATCCGTAAGCAGGATCTCCGCGTCCCGAGAGTTGATTTCTGGCAGTTAATCGGCACGGGCGGCATTATTGCGCTTCACTGGGTGCTGTTTTTTCTGGCGGCCCGCATCGCTAACGTATCGGTTTGTTTGGCGGGTATGGCTACAAGTTCGCTCTGGGCCAGCGTGTTGGAGCCGCTTATATTTCGTAGGCGCGTCCGGCCTGTTGAGGTCATGTTGGGTGCGGTGGTCATGGCTGGCCTGTACCTGATTTTCCGTTTTGAATTTGATAAAGTAGTAGGATTAGCTGTGGCAGTATGCTCAGCTATGCTATCATCCTTGTTCACCATTATTAATAGCCGGTTCACTCAGCGACATAATGCACTGGTTATTTCGCTGTACGAAATGAGTGGGGCCTTTATGGGCTCGGTGATGTTCGTTGGCGTATTAGCTACACTCGATAAATCATCTTCTCTGGTTACCCTAGTACCACAAACAGCGTCTCAATGGTTATGGCTTAGCATTTTATCATTTGTCTGCACGGTTTACGCGTATACAGTAGGGGTGCGCCTGTTACGAAAATTTTCGCCGTATATGGCCGTGTTAACCGTAAATTTGGAACCGGTTTACGGAATTTTGCTAGCAGTCCTGATTTTCGGAGACACCGAGCGCATGACATCAGGCTTTTATTTTGGTACGCTGGTTATTCTGGCGGCCGTGCTAGCTTATCCGTTTCTAGACCGACAACAACCCAAAGCCACTACACCCACCGGTGGTGATTTGGAGATAGACTTGAATCAATGAGAGGCTGGTTATTAACCAGCTACCGAACGTTCACTGCATGAAACATCCGCTCCTTGACCGGTTGGCGACCGTTATCGCTGTTCTTCTGTTTTTATTGGCGTATGTACCCCTGCTGGTACTCTCTTTCCACAATCACCCATCAGCAGCCGACGATTACTGTTTTGCCGATACGGCCCTGCGTTATGGTTTCTGGCAGGCCCAAAAATATTATTACGATGGCTGGACAGGCCGTTATTTCTCGAATATGCTGGTACACGGCAGTCCGCTGGTGTGGGGCTGGTACGACGGCTACCGATTTATTCCGGCCCTCTTCGTTACGGCTTTAGTTGGCGCTTTGTATAGCTTAATCAGTGAATTCCTGCGGGGTGAATCGTTCCAGAATCGTTTATTGACAACGGCTGTTTTGTTTTTCCTTATTGTCCTGGCTCTGCAAAGTACAGTCGAAGCGTTTTTCTGGACGGCGGCCATTGCTACTTACATGGTACCTACTATCCTGACGATTTATTTAATGGCCGTCATCATCCGTTGGTACAAGCTTCCTCCCGGTCCCCTTCAGTGGTTAACTGCTCTTTGGGCGGGTTTCCTGGTATTTGCCAGCATCGGCTCAGGCGAAACGAATCTGATTTTACTCCTACTACTTTTACTAGCGATAACCGGGTATCGACTGGTTTTCCTGCGCCAGTTTGACCCCTTGTTAACCTGGCTAGTGCTGGTAGCGATCGTATCGGCCTGGCTCCTGTTCCGCGCACCGGGTAATGTCGTTCGGATGGGTGGTAATCCACATAGCGGTGAGCTGGTTAAGTCAATGGGGGCGTCGTTTGGTTGGCTGGCTCGCTGGGTTGGCACGTGGTTAGTTAAGACACCCATTCTGCCCTTTTCGATACTTTTTCTACCAATTGCCCGGCGACTAGTACGGTCTAGCAGTCCGGTTCGCTATCTGTTCATGCTTCCAGCGGGTTTACTGACCCTGGTTTATATTGGCATCTTGGCAGCCACTATTTTTCCGTCGTATTACGGAATCGGCATTCCACCCTTCGCCCGTAACATGAACGTGCTGTTCATTTTCTTCGCACTAGGCTGGTTCTACGTGCTGACGGTTTGGGTTGCCCAGTTCGAGCGGAGAGGCCGCCTGAGCAATACGCTGGCCGAATCGATACCGGCATTGATAGTAACGGGTGTTTGGGTAATAGCAAGTATTTGGCTCAGTCCATCGCTCAAGCAACTCTATCGAGACTGGTTCAGTGGGCAGGCCGCTACCTACGACCGCGAAATGTCAGAACGTCATCAGCAGTTACTGCAATCCACTGATACACTTCGACTGGGACCGATTAGCGCCTATCCACCAAGTTTATTTGTGGAAGATATAAAGGTTGATCAGAAGCACTGGTGGAACCGCTGTCAATCAGGCTATTATGGCCATAAAGTGATAATACTTGACTCAACCCTTACCGCAACTGCCCGCCGTTAATACGAATATGCCATCTGTCTGCATCATTGTGCCCTGCTATAACGAAGCCACGCGCCTGCCGGTCGATGCATTCATGACCTATATCCACCAGACAGAGGGCGTTAACTTCTGTTTTGTCGATGATGGCAGCGCCGACCGTACGAAGGATGTTTTGACCCAATTGCAAGCGCAACAGCCCGACCGGTTTGAAGCATTGATCCTACCTAAAAATCAGGGGAAAGCGGGCGCAGTTCGGGCGGGAATGCTCCACTGCGCCAACCAGTCATTTGATTACCTCGGCTTTTTCGACGCTGATCTGGCTACTCCCCTTGACGCCATCGCCGATCTAGCTGCTACGCTTGACAAAAATCCAGCTCTTGATCTGGTCATGGGTTCCCGAATCAAGCACTTGGGCGCTGATATTCAGCGGAGTGTATTTCGCCATTATACAGGCAGGGTAATTGCTACCTTCATCAGTAATGTCCTGAAACTTCCGGTTTACGACACGCAGTGCGGAGCCAAATTATTTCGTAACCGGGTAGTATCAGCGCTTTTCGAGGAAGAATTTATTAGTCCCTGGCTGTTCGACGTCGAATTGATCGCCCGCTTGATTCGGCAGTATGGACGAGCTGCCGTACTGGAACGAGTGGTTGAGTACCCGTTACGGCAATGGATTGAAATGAGTGATTCGCGTATTAGTTCGGGCTACGTGTTCAAAATGTGGTATGAGCTATACCGAATCCATCAGACATATAAATAAGGAGTTTACGGTATGACAAAACTGTACCGACTTTTGAGCCAACGGCCTCTAACCTTAACAGCGCTGTTGTTGCCCATTGTCGTTTTCTGGATTTACTTTTTTGCGCTACGCTACAATATTCCGTTTCTAGATGAGTACGAGAGTATTCCTTACTTTCTGGATCGGTTTCTGAATGCTTCGTCATTTAAGGAAGCTATGTCAGCCCTGCTGCGCCCCAACAACGAACACCGGGTTGTTTATGGCCGATTGGTGGTGCTTGGGCAGTATTTTCTAACGGGAGGACTGAATTTCAGCAATCTGATGCTTTGGGGAAATGGCGCGCTAATCGTCATTTTTTACCTGCTCTACCGGGCGTTACGTCGGGCCGAAAATTGGCAATCCGATTCATTCTCAACCCGGTACCTGGGCAATAAAGCCTTAGTGGGAATGCTGGCAGCTCCGCTGCTATTGTTCATGGCGCAAAATTACCTGCTGACGTTCATGGCCATGAATACGCTGCAATATCTGTCGCTTATCATGCTCGTGTTCATAACGTTCTATGTGCTGGCTACCGATAAACCGCTGCATTTTTTACTATCCTTACCGTTGGGTCTATTCGCTACCTTCAGCATGGGTAACGGGCTTCTGCTCTGGCCTGCTGGCGTGGGTATGTTACTCATTCAACGTCGCTGGGTAGCGCTGGGCGTTTGGCTGGCTGTTGGCATCCTAAGCATCTATCTGTACTTCCTGGGATATCCAGTTCAACAGGGTAATGAGGAGGGATTCGCATACGTGATACAGCATCCCCTACAAACTATAGCTGGCTTTCTGATTTTTGCCGGAAGTGTGTTCGATTTATTTCCAATGCTCCCTTCCGAAAGCCGCGTGTACCTACCATTCATAGCTGGTGCGGTGCTAATTGCGGGACTTGGTTATTGGATTATTCGTACGCTGTTTACGGCTAAAAAAAATACGTCGTTCTTCGAGACGTTCATGTTCGGCTGCCTACTGTTTGTATTGGCTAGTGTAACACTGGTCGCCGTATTCCGTATCCGGGTGTATTTCAGCATTGTGCTGCATACCTCCTATCGAACCAACGCGATGGTATTATGGGCCGTTGCCTCAGTGCTCTTATTCAGCCAATTGTCTGAAGGGCGACGGGCACAACTCTGGCCGATCGTCTGGACCCTCTTTCTGAGCGTCAATATCCTAACCTACTTCACCTACGTTCCCGAAGTAGTCGAACGCAAAAAACATTTACAGGGGCTAGCTTTCGATCAAATTCACACCGATATCGGGCTGGGCGGTAGCCGTAATACGAACCTGGCTCGCTTTATCTCGGACCAATTAACGATGATGCGCCAGCGCGGTTGGTACACCATCCCTGATCCGGCCATCACCGCCGACGAGCATAAGCTGCTTGATTCAGTCCAAACGACGGTGCAGACAGTGCCATTACGGATCGAGAAAAAACAAGAGTATATTGTCGTCGAAAGTGATGAGCCTAATTATAAGACCGGCCTTAACACGGGCACGTATGTGATCATGAAATCGGACCGCTACACGTACCTGATGTTTGCCAATAAAAAGCTAATCCAAGGCCGGAACCCCTTAAATAGACCGCCAGGTTTTTCATCTGCCCTGCCTATCTATTTAATACAGGGCGGGCGTTATCAACTTGGCTTGTTCCGTACGTATTCCGACCATACTGATATTCAATATACAAACCAATTTGTGGACGTACCCGCAACCGGCGGTTATACGCAACATTTTTAATTAGTCGATAGTCGTCAGCGCCCATTCTAAATTAATAACTGGTTACTGCTGACTGCTTACTGTTAACTGAAAAGATGCTCTTTAACTCATTACAATTTTTACTATTCTTTATTATCGTTACCCTCAGCTATTTCAGTTTGAAATGGCAGGGGCGGTGGGTGTTGCTGCTGGTGGCCAGTTGCTACTTCTACATGGTTTTCAAGCCTGCGTATTTCCTGATTCTGCTCTTCACCATTGTTATCGATTACATTGCGGGCATCTGGATTGAAAAAACAAATGGGCCTGCCCGAAAATGGTTGCTCATTATATCCCTGATTTCAAACATTGGGATTCTGGCATTTTTCAAATACCTCGGCTTTTTCACCGAAAATCTATCCCTACTATTCGAGAAACTAAGTATGCCGCACGTTGCCAGTGAAATCATGTATCAGGGCAACCGGCTTTTCATTAAAGTACTGCATTTTTTCGGCCAGAATGGTATAAAGTCATTCAAGGAAAATGTAATCAGTATTTTGCCTGTCGGCCTGTCGTTTCACACGTTTCAGGCCATGAGCTACACGATTGAAGTATATCGGGGCAATCAGAAAGCCGAGCGGCACTTTGGGATTTATGCACTCTATGTCATGTTCTACCCACAGTTGGTGGCTGGCCCGATCGAGCGGCCACAAAACGTACTCTGGCAGTTTCACTCCTTTTTTAAGTACGATGCCGAAAACGTCCGGGCGGGTCTGATGCAAATGGCATTCGGGCTGTTTAAGAAACTTGTCATCGCCGACCGTTTGGCCATGTTGGTCGATTATGCCTACGGTAATCCGGCTGAGCACAACGGACTGACGTTACTAGCCGCCACCTTTTTCTATACCTTCCAGATTTACTGCGACTTTTCGGGCTACTCCGATGTAGCCATCGGCGCTGCACGGGTAATGGGTTTTTCACTCATGGAAAACTTCCGAACACCCTACATTGCCCAATCTGTCTCGGAGTTCTGGCGACGCTGGCACATTTCCCTTTCGACCTGGTTTCGGGATTACCTCTATATTCCACTCGGCGGCAACCGCAAAGGCGAAGTCCGACAGTACCTAAACATGTTGATTGTATTCCTGGCCAGCGGTCTGTGGCACGGTCCCAACTGGACATACGTGATTTGGGGTGGACTCAATGGTCTTTACCAGGTTCTGGCTGTATTACGCGACAAGCTACTGGCTCGACTAGGTTTTTCGAATACTCCACCACGTATGGTTACGTCACCGGTGCATGATAAAGAGAGCCGCCGGTCACCACTACAAGTGGTAATCAACACGCTGATCACTTTTGTACTGATTATGCTAACGTGGGTATTTTTCCGCGCCCGCAGTCTGAATGATGCGTTTGTTATCCTCCGCCGAATCGCCACTACATCAATCAGCGATCATATTGACAGTCCCATGAATGGGCCTGAAATGTGGTTCAGCCTTTTCCTGATTGGGTTCTTGCTGGTGAAGGAATATTTCTATCTGACAATTCCGACGCGCAATTCCTTCCGATTCGCGCTATTGTTCATGCTGATTACCTTCGTAACCTATCTGTTTGGCGTCTTCTCCTCTAACCAGTTCATTTATTTCCAGTTCTAAAACGACACATATTTTCCGAGCAAACGATGAAATTCAGATTGTTAGCTTCGACAAGCCACTCTCCGGCGAGGATGTATTACCAGGACTTGAGTTGAAATTATAAAAGTCTATTTAATGCTTCGGCGCAAATGCCAGCGCCACACCGTTCATGCAATACCGAAGTCCAGTCGGTTCAGGTCCATCGTTGAAGACGTGTCCTAAATGCGCATCGCAAACGGCACAACGCACTTCCGTTCGGCCACCGTCGGGTTCGGTATAAACGGCATTTGACACAATAGGTGCGTAGAAGCTGGGCCAGCCCGTGCGGGAATCAAACTTCGTTCCGGATGAAAAAAGCGGATTACGACAGCATACACAGGCATAGGTGCCCGGCCGGTGTTCGTGTGTCAGTTCACTGCTGTTAGGCCACTCAGTACCGCTTTCCCGCGTGATGTTGTACTGCGACCCCGTTAAATCCGATTTCCATTCTGCATCAGTCTTTTCAACGCGTCGATTATCAGGCGAGGTAACGCCCGGTGGGCGACGATGCGGAGGGCGGGGTTTGGCAAAGTAGGTACCATAAACCCAAAGTGTTCCGGCAATCAGAGCCGCAATCAAGAAGAAAACCTGCGTTTGTTTCATTTGTATGAACGACTTCTATTTTAAAACACCGAATCGGTGTCCGTCGTTCATCGCACTTTACCGCCCAATAGCGACCTTCCTTAGCATCGAATCAATCACCTGCAAGGTTGTAACACCGTCGGCTTCGGCTTCATAATTGAGCATAATTCGGTGGTTAAATACATCTGGAGCGACCTCTTTAATATCTTCCGGTAGCACATAATCGCGCCGGTCAAAATAGGCGAGTGCTTTAGCCGCAAGATTTAGATTGATACTGGCCCGTGGCGATACGCCAAACTGAATGTATCGGGCTTCATCACGAAGATTATACTCCAATGGCCGGCGGGTGGCAAATACGAGTTCGATAATGTAGTGTTCGAGGGTTTCTGAAATGGTAATTCCATTAATTTCATCACGGATAGCTACCAGTTCTTCTTTCCCCAGCACCGGCTGTACTTCATAATCAAAGTTCATGTTCGACATCCGGCGCATGACCTCCAGTTCCTCTTCCTTGTTCAGGTAATCCACAAAGACTTTCATCATAAATCGGTCGACCTGGGCTTCGGGCAGCGGATAAGTGCCCTCCTGCTCTACTGGGTTTTGTGTGGCCAGTACTAGAAATGGACGGTCTAGAACGAAGGTTTCCTCGCCGATAGTTACCTGCTTTTCCTGCATGGCTTCGAGCAGAGCTGCCTGCACTTTCGCGGGCGAGCGGTTTACTTCATCGGCCAGAATCAGGTTGGCAAAAATAGGGCCCTGCTTTACTTCAAATTCTGCCGTTTTCTGATTAAAAATCATGGTACCAATCAGGTCGGCAGGCAGCAGATCCGGCGTAAACTGAATACGCTGAAAATCCAGTTCCAGCACTTTAGCCAATGTACTTACAGCCAGCGTTTTGGCTAATCCTGGAACGCCTTCCAGCAGAATATGGCCACCCGTAAACAGCCCAATGAGTAGTCGGTTAAGCAGACGCTCCTGCCCCACCACAACCTGGCTCATTTCACTGAACACTTCGCGGATTTTTGTATGATATGTAAATGAAGTAGTTGGTTGCATCCTTATGAAATTATAAGGTTGTAAAGTTGTACGGTTATAAAGTTATTATTCATCATTTGATGCTCCCAACGAATAGCGCCGTCCTTTATTGTCGGTATTATTTAAGTAAAGCAGTAGACTGTCGATCATCCTTCCTACTTCATCACATTGCTCATACAACTCATTGAATTTTAAGTCAGAAATGTACTGATTGTCCAAAGATCGGTATAACTGCGATTTCACCTCAATAAGAGATCCTCGTGCTATACCTAAAAACTGGATAAACTCACCTCGGCTACCACGCCCGAACCCTTCGGCAATATTATCCATTACTGAACCACCTGATCGCCGTATCTGACGCTTCAAATCATAATCATCCTGAAAAACTTTATCCCGCGTTGTCTGATGAATAGCGCTTGATAGATAATAAACGAGGTTTTTGCCACGCCTTAAGTTCTTCCAATCGATTAACAGTTGGCATTTTATTAGTTGTAGAGTTATAGGGTTGTATAGTTGATAAGTGAGACGAACTATAGACGAACCGGTAACTCTATAACGTCACTCAGAAAGTTGCCCTTATACTCCGGTCTTTGCCATGGATGTCTTTGTAAACCTGAATTTTAGTGAAACCCCGGTCAGCGAAGACCTGTCGGGTAGCTTCTCCGAATCGTTCATTAATTTCAACGTAACAGGCCCCGTCTTTCGTCAGGTGGCGGACACAGAAATCAGCTACGGCTTTGTAAAAAACTAAAGGGTCATTATCCTCTACAAATAGAGCTAAACCCGGTTCATAGTCCAGCACGTTTCGATCCATATCGGCGGCTTCCGAACGGGTTACGTACGGTGGATTACTCACCACACAGTCAAATCGGGTTATCAAATCATCGGGCACGGCTAGAATATCCTGGATCTCAAAATCCACATCGGCTTTCAGGTGTTGGGCGTTATGCCGGGCCAACTCCAGCGCTTTGTCGGATACGTCCCAGCCGGTCACCACCGACTGCGGCAGAAAGCGGGCCAACGTAATGGCAATACAGCCGCTCCCTGTGCCTATGTCCAAAATTGGAACATCGTCCGTACGGTCGGCGAAGTCATGCATAATCAGCCGCACCAGATCTTCGGTTTCGGGCCGGGGAATCAGTACGTCGGGCGATACCTCGAACTCGAGCCCACAAAAGATAGTCGTTCCGATTACATGCTGAATAGGTTCCTGCCGATTCAGTCGCTCCAGAATCTTGAACCAATCAGGCTCGGTACGGTTGGGCGGCAAAGGTTTGTCGGTCAGCACATCGGTTTTACGCAGACCGAAATAATGGTCGAGCAACATAAACGCCATTTCCCGCGCTTCTTCAGGTGGATAGGCTGTAATGTTCTTGCTTAGGCGGTCGTATAGCGGTTTGGCGGTGGCCATTTGATTCAATCAGGTAATTTTGTCAAAAATAGAGAAGTTTACGGTATTCGCGGTTCCCTGCCGTGATTTACGGTTCCAGGTTTATGATTAGCTAGTTTATAAACAACCGACGTCACCAGCAGATGAGTACTAACGAACTCCGACCTCCGAAACAGTAAGTTATGAATCAATTTATGCTCCGCGCCCTCGAACTGGCCACGCTTGGTCGTGGTCATGTTAGCCCAAATCCGATGGTTGGTTGTGTAGTTGTGCACGATCCTGAAGGGCATGAACCACGTATTATTGGCGAAGGCTGGCATCAGCGGTATGGCGAAGCTCATGCCGAACGGAACGCCGTATTAGCCGTACGGCCTGACGATGCTCATTTGTTATCAGAAAGCACCGCTTACGTTACCCTCGAGCCGTGTTCGCATTATGGGAAACAACCACCCTGCGCTGATTTGCTGATCGAAAAACGGGTAAAACGCGTTGTCTGCTGCAACGACGACCCGAATCCGCTGGTTTCGGGGCAGGGATTTGCCAAACTACGTGCGGCTGGCATTGACGTCAAAAACGGTGTGCTGGCTGAAATTGGTCGTGACCTGAACGCTCGATTCTTTACGTTTTTTGAACAGCAACGGCCTTATATTATCCTGAAATGGGCTGAAACGGCTGATGGTTTTATTGCCGGAGCAAACGGCCAGCCGGTTAAAATAAGTGGCGACTTAGCGCACCGGCTAGTGCACCGGTGGCGAAGTGAAGAAGACGCGATTATGGTCGGCACCAACACCGCCCGCAACGATAACCCTCGGTTAAACACACGCTTATGGCAGGGTAAGAATCCAACGCGCATTGTTATTGATAATCAACTTTCGCTAGATCAAACGTTAAATCTGTTCGACGGTTCGCAGCCCACGATTGTTTATTTTCAGAAGGAAGACGTAACGCCATTTGAACGCTCCAATCTAACTTATGCGCCGGCTTATTCACTTGCCGATCTGCTAACCGACCTTCATCAGCGTCAGATTCAGTCGGTGTTGGTCGAAGGAGGAACGACGTTACTTAATTCGTTTATAAAAGCTGACCTTTGGGATGAAATGCGGGTATTTAGCAGTCAGATGATGCTAGGTGATGGAGTAAGGGCGCCAGTAGTTCAGGGCAAACTGGTAGATAGGGAAATGATAGGCGAAGATGAATTGACCATTTACAAAAGAGAATGAAGATAACCTGCTACCAGAAATGTGCGATTTACCTCACTGGTCTGATAATCTTATCCGGAAGCGCTCCGCTAGTTGCTCAACAATCATGGGATAAGTTAATGCCTGGAGTAGGCACGTTTTCTTCTCCCCGCGTGACGGACCTTAATCGAGATGGCGTAGGCGATATTATTATAGGACTTGGTCGTCAGGAATTTCAGGCTTGCGACTCGGCTATAGTAGCGCTGGATGGCAAGACCGGCGAACTGCTCTGGAAGAAACCCGCTGCGGACCAGATATTTGGTTCGGCTGTTCTGCTGGACCTGAATGCTGATAAGGTACAGGACGTAATTATCGGTGGGCGCCGGGGAGAGCTTCAGGCAATTAATGGCTCAGATGGTAAAATTCTCTGGCGATTCGATAAAGCTAGCAAACCCAAAAAAGTCGATAAGTGGTATAATTTTTACAATCCACAACTCATTCCCGACCAGAACGGAGATGGTCTGGAAGACCTGCTGATTTCATGTGGCGGGGATGTTACAGTAAAACCGTATGACCCTAAACGTCCCCCCGGGATGCTGGTTGTGCTAAGCGCTAAGGATGGCCATGTCCTTGCCGAAGCACTGGTTCCTGATGGCAAAGAAACCTATATGTCAGTTTCGGTGGCGAAAGATCCGGGGAGTACGGATTATCGGATCATTTTTGGAACAGGCGGTGAAACGCTGGGTGGTAATCTGTTCGTAGGTTCACTGAAAAGCGTGATGGCAGGCGACTTATCTTCAGCAACCAAACTGGCGAACAGCTCTACCAAAGGATTTATTGCTCCGGCTGTTTGGGTGGATATTACGGGAGATGGCATTCAGGATATTATCGCCAATGCTGTTGACGGCCGAATTTTAGCGTTCAATGGAAAAACGCTGACACCCATCTGGAGTGTGGCTATGCCAAATACAGAAGCGTATAGCTCGATAGCCATTGGCTATTTTAACCGGGATTCCGTCCCCGATTTTTTTGTATCATTTGCGCGGGGAAAATGGCCTGACCTAGCCTGGACTGACCAGTTTATGGTTAATGGAAAGAACGGAGCTGTGGAATTTCGGGATTCATTAGGCTTTTACCAAACCAGTTCGCCAGTTGTAATTGATTTCGATGCCGATGGTCAGGACGAAGTAATCCTGAGCGTAAACTATCAGGCCATTGATTCGCTAGGCATTAAAACATTCTATAATACGCTCGCGGTCGTTGGTTTCGGCACTAACGAAGTGGCCAATTTATTTGCTGGTCAGCCAGGCCATAACATTGCATCGACTCCCTGGATTGGCGATCTGGATCATGATAACAAACTGGATATTATATTATGTAGCAGCTCCAACAAGTACAAAACCTATTCCTTCGACGGGGTTCGGATCAACTGTTTTAAAACATCGTTGCCTATCACTAAACCTATCCGATGGGGTGCTTACATGGGCAGTCACTACGATGGTGTGTTCCGGTAATGTGTCTGTGTTTTATAAAAAAATAGCCCCGGAAAAGAATCCGGAGCTATTCCGATATACACATTTGCGAAAAATGTTTCTTTGACCACTTATGTGGTTAATAACTTATCAGCGAATCAGTTATGACTGAGAAGCGGGTGTTGCGTTAGCACCAATATTGCCACTGCTAACCAGTGTAGTACCTGCCATCACTTTGATATTAGCATCATAAGCCCCTAGTTTATCATAAAACCCAGCTTCGCTGATGGTGAAGTATTTATTAGTGGAAAATGCCCCCGTGGCCCCACTGATTGTATCCAGTGGCTTAAGTGCCGTGGCCGAACCAGTAGCTAGCTTACCCGAATAGATGGACGCCGAATAGGACGTACCCGCCGTTGTGTTATACAGTCCCATTTCCACCAGCGTTACCGACGCGCTGTACTTATAAAATACGACTCGTCCGTAGATATTCTTACCGTCTGTAGACGTCAGCGTGTAAGCTTTATAGGTCGACACGGTACCGCCACCGGAAGCCGCGTTCATGGCCGGTTCGTAGTTTGTTTGCTCGCAGGCAGTCGACAGAGCCACGAGCGACAGGAGGATTACCAACGTGGGAATAAGACGCAGTTTATTAATAATGCTTTTCATCGAGATCATAGATTAGAAGTTTAACGACACGCGACCGTAGTAGTAAGCCCCGTTAGAGCCTTGCTGGTAGCTGGAATACAGCGTGAAACCACGATTTTCGGCCCGCAGTATCTGCGGATATTTATCCAGGATATTGCTGCCCCCAATCGAGAATTTCAGGTTCTGGTTCAACGTATACCCAAAGCTCAGATCAACGATCGTCTGAGCACCAAACGTCTGATCGTAGTAATTACCTTTGTCATCCGCCGATACCGACAGAGAGGTAATCTGACCGAAGTAGGTCCCCCGAAGCATAGCATCGAATTTATTCTGCCGATACATAATCGAGCCAATCAGTTTCGTACGTGGCGTTCCGGTTTCGAACTGCCCAATCACATCGCGGCTGAGGTATTTTCCAACTACCTGATCGGGAGTCAGGTTCGCTACACGTAGATCGAGCGTGTTCCGGCTAAGCACCGTATTCTTACTGAAAATAGCAGCCAAACTGTACGTGAAGCTTTTGTTGCGCGACAGCGTCTGGGTGTAGTTTCCAACCAGTTCGAGACCTCTGGAACGGACGTTAGCGCCATTGACGAAAAATTGCGCTTCCCCACCGCCAATAACTTCGTTGTAATTATTTCCTACTTCAGATGCGTTAAAGAAACTGGTCTGGAAAATTCGGTTATCTACGTCAACCTGATAGGCGTCAACCGTCACTTCAAAGCCACGCGCGGGCTGATAGGTTAAACCTAAACCATACGTACGGGAATTTTCCTGCTTCAACCCTTTGATGCCTAGTACCCTTGCAGCCGTACTATTAGTGGGATAGGTCGTTACGTCGAGCGGTTGCGGAACGCCGTTAGCATCTGGTACGAAGGCCGTGGTCGTGTGTGTATAGTTGATTTCCTGTAGTGATGGTGCCCGGAAACCGCTGGCGATAGAACCCCGGATGGTCAGGTTATTCGTGATATTATAGCGAGCTGCCAGTTTGCCAATTGTTACTCCACCGAAATCCGAGTAATTTTCTAAGCGAACGGCAGCAGCCACTAAAAATTTTCGGGTCAGCTCAAGTTCTGTATCCAGATAAGCCGCCATCGTGGTCCGGAACGCGTTCCGTTCATCTTTCGGGCCAAAACCGGAAAAGCACTGGCAGTTTGCGGCAAAACTCTTGATGGTTACTTCCTGTCCGGCATAAACCGACAGCGGTTTTCCGTCAGCGCCAACAATCGGTACAGCGTTTTGATCTTCCAACGGCTTTCCATTCGGTCCAACCAAAAGCCCGGCCTGTGTAGCGGTCAGTATACCAGCGTCTCCATAGGCATAACTTTCTTCCTGACCACGGATAATCTTGTAATTTTCAACCCGCATTTCAGCACCAAAGGCGATGTTCAGCCCACTCATGATTTCTTTGAAATACCGCGAAAAATCGAGGTTAGTCGAGTTCTGGGTAAACTGGTTCGTACCGATATTCATGTTCACCGGTGAGTTGGCTCCAATGGATGCATTGAACGTGTTGACCATGCCAATCTGCGACGTGTTGCTGCCGAAGGTGTTGCTGAAATCAACGCTGAACTCGCCAACCTTGCTGCGGACACCAATAGTATTGGAAATATCACCTGTACTGGTCGTCAATTGCGGCCGGAAGCCGTTCGGATACAGCAGGTAATTGAACCGGTCGGTTTGTGCCGGGCGCCGGTAGTAGCAGGAAAACCCTTTCAGGTCTTTGTACGAAACACCGCCGAAGCTATAGATAGTTGTATTCAGGCTAATCTCATAACCAGCATTATAGAAGGCAGAGCCCAGGGTGATTCCGGGCATACCAGCGTATACGGCAAAATCGGCCCTGGTCAGGTTACGAGCGCTTAATAAACCGTCTTCGGTTTTCAAGGTAGTGGCTAGCGACGCATTACTGGCAGCCTGTGCGTTTATTAATTCGGGATTTGTGATGATAGGCCGACCGTATTTATCGGTACGCAGGTTATTCAAATAGGTGTTATCGTAAATCTCCCAGTCGTTCACAAACGGGCGCACTGTAGGCCGACGCTGGGTAATCTGGCCGGTAATATTCAGGTAACCTTTATCCCCAATCTTAAACCCATAATTAGCGTCAAACTGGTAGTTAAAGCCATCAGGTTTACCGGACTGCGTTAGCTCCCCGGCCTGGCCACCTGAATTCAGGTACCCTCCCCCGGTTAGGCTTGCCGACAACTTGTTAGTACCTTTCTTCAGGATGATGTTAATCACCCCGGCCACAGCGTCCGAACCATACTGAGCAGCCGCGCCATCCCGGAGAATTTCAACCCGGTCAATCGACGCAGCGGGAATTGTCATCATGTCGACTGAAGTAGATGGACTACCCACGGCAGTGGTGGTAATCAGCAACGACGAGGTATGCCGCCGTTTTCCATTGATGAGCACAAGTGTCTGGTTAGGTGCAAGATTGCGTAACTGAATCGGGTCGACGTGCGAATCGAGGTCACCGCCCTGGTTCCGCACCGCGTTGAAACTCGGTGCCACGAACGCCAGCATTTGCGCCAGATCGATTTGTGGCAAATTCCCCATGATGTCTTTAATCGAGATAACATCAACCGGCACAGGAGTTTCCAGCACAGTACGACCAACATTCCGTGTACCAGTCACAATCAGTTCTGTTAGTTGCGTGGCATCTTCATCTAGCCCTACATTAAAATTCGTTTCTCCCCCTACTTTTATCTCTTTCGATTTGAACCCGATGAAGCTAACGACCAGCACATCGTTTGGCGAAGCTTCCAGCGAAAACATGCCTTGGTTATCAGAAATTGCCCCTTTTCTCGAATTTCCTTTTATTAATACATTAACACCCTGAAGCGGTTCCGCATTAATTGCGGTGGTTATTTTACCGGTAATCCGTTTAGTCTGGGCTAATGCGGTCATTGGCACCAGGCTAACCAGCGCCAACACAATGACCAGTGCGGCTATGAGGTCACGTTTACGTAATTTTTTGTTCATAATGTGTTAGTAGATTGAGTGGAAAAACGTATGCACAGGTAGTCGTAAATGCTGATTAGAGATTGGATAGGTAATGGTTAATACGATTAAAAAGAGGAAGGGAATAGTTTTATTTTTATGATTTACAGACGATTACGCCACCATTAACCTCATCTCTTGTCCCGTTTTAAATACCTTTGCTGATCAATAGAGGGATACTGTTGTCCGGTCAAGCTACGTGACCTAAAATCCGCTGCTTCCGGACGTGTGGGCGATGTGTACAATAGAATACCAGGAGAAAAGCTCCTACGCATCGAATACGGACTAGTTGCTTCATGGTGTTTCATGGTATCACTTATCGGAATTATTCTTAAAAAATTGACACAATAGATTATCTATCAGGCCTTTGATAGCCTGTACGACATCCAGAAAATACGATTGAAATTGTGTAACTGACAGCCTGGTCAGAACGGCTTATAGGCTGTATTTCTCATCAATGGATAAGCCCTATTATTTGGAACGTGCACTTCCCTTAAGAGCAATATTTTGTTGTACTTTATCAAATAAACAAACTATAATAACGCTTGTCAATATTTTTACAAAATATAATATTACATTATTCAAATAATACAATACAAGATAATATACTTTTTATTTTTAGGTAAGTTTCCTTTGGTATTTTTGGTAATTGTACCTATTTTCTGGTAGCCGGCTTTGCTGCCAGTTACCAGAAAATCCATTCAGTAAGAATAGTTAGGCAAACTTCGTTCCCGCTGTCCAGACACTTTTCACTTGTAGTGACTGGTCTGTTCGGACCAGATTCGCTACGTAACCCGGCTGAACTTTACCAACTTGATCGCCTAAACCAATAATCTCGGCTGGTATTGTCGAGGCCATCCGCAGTGCATTCGTCAGTGGAATACCCGCCTGCTCTACCGCAATCCGGACGCAATCGATAAGCGTAATGGCTGAGCCCGCCAGGTTACCTTCATTATTTACGTACCGACCCGGCCTTTCCAGGCCGGGGCCAGCCGCATCCGGTTCGTAATGTACCACAAACTGCTCCAGCGTAAATTCAGGGCGGGGCGGATTGGCAAATAAAGCATCTGAGATTAGAAACAACCGTTCACCCAGAAGCCGGTAAGCGATACGAATTGACGTTGGATTGCAGTGATAACTATCAGCAATGATGCTGGCCCGCACGGTTGGGTGATCGAACACGGCGCCAACAATACCCGGTTCACGACTCTCGAAACCACGCATCGCATTATAAAGGTGCGTCGCCAGCGGAATACCGCTGTTGAGCGCCATTGTCGCCTGTTGGTACGTCGCATTGCTGTGCCCCAGCGACAACAGCGTATTGGCGTTTTTTAGCCTTTTAATAGTTTCGAACTGCTCATGCGTCAGGATTTCGAGCGCTAGCGTCAGAATCCGAATTACATCAGCGTTGGTACTGAACAGCGTTTCCAGCTCGCCCTCGGCAGGCGTGCGCACATAGGCCATGCTATGCGCCCCACGCTTAATGGGATTGAAATACGGCCCTTCGATATGAATACCCGGTACGCCAAACGGATTTTCGGCCCGCACCACCTGCACAGCTTCCATCGACTGGCGCATTATTTCCAGCGAAGTTGAGTGAATAGTGGGCAGCAGTGTAGTGGTACCGTTGCGAGCGTGCGATTCGTAAATATGCCGAACTGTATCGGGTATGGGTTGATCGTTCAGGAACCGATCTGAGCCACCATATAATTGCAGATCAACGAAGCCAGGAAGCAGATAATCACCTTCGAGATCAAGGCTCGTTTCGTCGATGGGCTTGGTAGTCGTGGTTGAAATTTCCAGAATTTGGCCATTATCGACGCGGACCGTTGCGCCAGATACCCATTCTTCACCGGTGAAAACGGTGGCATTATAAAACAGAGTCATGGGAAAATTGCGGGACAGTATAGGTTAACAAGCCCTAATTAACAGGAATCTACCAGTATTTTACGACTTTTGTAGGACAACTCATTCTGATTCAGATTGTATTTTCTGGCAGGATGGACAGGATAAAACAGGATTTTTATTAACTGCTAAGCCTAATTTATCCTGTCCATCCCGCCAAAAACCTACTTTATTTTGAACGCTGTTCGCTTAACTCCCCCCTCTGGCCCCGTTCGGGCTACCATTCCGCTGGCTTCGTCGAAAAGCGAAAGTAACCGCGCCCTTATTATCGATGCCCTGACAGGTTTTCAGTGCGATTTACAAAATCTATCGACCGCCCGCGATACGCAAACGATGATCCGATTACTGAAATCCGACGAGCCTACGGCTGATGTACTCGACGCAGGCACTACCATGCGTTTTCTAACGGCTTATTTCGCAGTAACGGGTCAACAAAAAGTTATGACGGGTACCCCTCGTATGTGCGAGCGGCCCATCGGTATTCTCGTTGATGCGCTTCGCACGCTCGGCGCAGACATTACGTATTTGAAAAAAGAAGGCTATCCACCATTACAGATCGCGGGATTTTCTCCGGCTGAAACGGCTCATGTGCGTATCCGGGGTGATGTCAGCAGCCAATATGTTTCAGCCCTGCTGATGATTGCTCCTACCTTACCCAATGATCTGACGCTCGAACTAACCGGAGCCGTTGGCTCACGTCCGTACATTGAAATGACTATCGCTCAGATGGTTTATTTCGGCGCTGATGTACAGACAAATTGGACTACAAATACTATCGTAGTTGCTCCAAAACCCTACGTTGCCAAACCGTACCAGATTGAATCCGACTGGTCGGGAGCCAGCTACTGGTACAGTGTCGCGGCTCTGGCTAAAGATCCTGATACAGAACTTGAATTACTTGGCTTAAAAGCCAATTCGTTGCAGGGCGATAGTGCCATCGTAGACATCATGCGACCTTTAGGCGTTGAGAGTGAGTTTACCAAAACAGGTGTTCGGTTAACTAAGCGCCCAACTGAATCCTCACTAACGTGGGATTTTACCGATTGCCCCGACTTAGCGCAGACGGTGGCCGTAGCCGCAGCCTTAGCGGGCGTTCCGCTGACACTAACAGGCATTGAAAGTCTGAAAATTAAAGAAACAGACCGTGTGGCAGCTTTACAGGCTGAGTTACAGAAAATCGGAGCCGAACTAGTTGAAGTTGAGACTGATCATCGCTATGAAGTTCGTCGACTTGCCAATAGGCCTGCCTCGACTGCCCGCATTGAAACGTATGACGATCACCGCATGGCTATGGCCTTTGCACCAGTGGCCATGCAACAGGAAATTATTATCGAGGAGCCAGGTGTCGTCGCGAAATCGTATCCATCTTTCTGGGACGACATGGCGCGAGTAGCGACGGTTGAAACAGAAGGATCAAACGTTTCTTTGTAGCCTAAGACAAGCGGGTAGGTTCTGGCGTAAGTCTGCTTATTAAAATAATACGTATAAATGTCTTTCTTATGCATTCGAACAGACGCACGTTTATAAAAAGTCTCTCGGCGGCTTCGGCATTAGTAGCCACGGAGAGCGTAGCCAAGCCATTTGGTTTTCCAGCTTATATCCCGAATCTGAAAAAGATTAGCCCCAACGACAAAATTCGTTTTGCAACGATCGGCATGGGGATTCAGGGGAATTATGATACCCAGGCGGCTTTACGTAATCCCGATGTTGAGCTAGTTGCCGCAGCGGATTTGTACACAGGTCGGCTCGAACACGCCAAAACCGCTTACGGAAAAGATAAAGACCTTTTTACAACTCGGGATTACCGCGAAATTCTGGCTCGTCCGGATGTAGACGCCGTGCTGATCGTTACCCCTGATCATTGGCATGACCACATTACGATTGCAGCTCTGAAAGCAGGAAAGCACGTTTACTGCGAAAAACCGATGGTGCAGCACCTGAACGAAGGCAAGGCCGTAATCGATGCCTGGAAAAAATCAGGAAAAACCATGCAGGTCGGTAGCCAGCGGATCAGTAGTGCCGCGTTTCAGGAAGCAAAACGGCTCGTGGAGGCCGGTGAAATTGGCGCCATTAACTACGTCGAATCCAACAACGACCGCTTTAATGCTATCGGTGCCTGGAACTACTCCGTTCCACCTGATGCCTCGCCCTCAACCGTTGATTGGGACCGCTTTCTGGGCGATGCGCCGAAGCGTCCGTTTGATGCAAATCGGTTTTTCCGGTGGCGTAACTACCGTGACTACGGTACGGGAGTAGCGGGTGATTTGTTTATTCACCTTATTACAGGTGTCCATTTCGTCACTAATACCATGGGGCCAACGCGTATTTTCTCGTCAGGTAATCTTGCCTATTGGAAAGAAGGGCGCGACGTACCCGATGTAATGACGAGTATTATGGATTATCCGAAAACCGATCAGCACGAAGCCTTCCAGATGGTCCTGCGGGTGAATTTTGCCAACGCAGGTAAGATCAGCAATGTAACGCGCATCATTGGTAACGAAGGGCAGATTGAGTTTTCGGAAGATAATCTAATTATGACCAAAAAGAAGCTGCCGCTTGCGCCTGGCTACGGTAATTACGATAGTTTCTTTACGTTCACGGAACCTGTCCAGCAGGAGTTTGTGCGACAGTATGACGCCAAATACCCACCCGATACCCGTAAAGCGGAACCGGTGAAAGAGGTCAAATTTGAATCGCCGAAGAATGACGATGCACACGCCAAGCACTTCGCAAACTTCTTCGATAACGTGCGGCAGGGTAGTCAGGGAACCGTCGAAGATCCCGTTTTTGGGTTCCGGGCAGCAGCACCCGTACTGGCCTGCAACGAAAGTTATTTCGAGAAAAAAGTGGTGTATTGGGACCCTGTGACTATGACCCAGCAGAATGCGTCGGGATTAGGCACGAGTAAGAAAAAGTCTACAAAGACCGTAGCCTCCGCAAAAACGACCACAAAGAAATCGTAATGGTCTAAAAACAGTTTATTACTGTAACCCCGGCATTTGGCTGGGGTTATTTTTTTACTGATGATATACCGATTTCTATGCAACTGACTATTTCGCCCGAAAACCCGCTCGAATGGCTAGCACTTCGCCTTAATCTGGTGCCGGTTCCGCTGCTCCACGTTCAGATTATGCCGGTTCTAGCCAAAGCTGTCCTTGAAGCGGCCGATAAGGGAGTGTTTGAAGTTGCTAAGAAGGGGCCTAAAACACTGGATGAGTTTGTTTCCACGCTTAACCTGAATCGGAAAGCTTTAGGCGAACTATTGGGTTTACTAACGGCACTAGGCTATTTCACGTATAAAAACGACCGGTTTACGTTAACACGAATGGCCCGCCGGTTTGCGCTTCGAAACGACCCACAATCCGTTTATGGCATGATGATTTTTAATAATCGGGTGGCGTGGGACTGGCTGAATCATCTGGGAACTTACCTCGAAACCGGCCAGGGCATTCAATACCACGATACGTTTTCAACCGCCCAATGGCAGTATTATCAGCAGGCTATGCTAGCGGTCGGTAGTACTGAAGCACAGGAATTTGGACGGCGGGCACCAGTGCCGAAATCCGTTCGTTCTGGTGTACCGGTAACCATGCTTGATATTGGTGGCGCTCATGGGCAACATTCGGTGGCATTATGTAAAAAGTTTCCGGCATTAACGGCTGTCATTCTTGACCTGCCAGCCGCCATTGAGCAAGCTGCGCCGTTGCTAGAGCAGCAGGGCATGGGTGATCAGGTTCGGCACCAGGCTGGCAATGCGCTTACGGCTGACTTTGGTGAAAAACAATACGATATTGTACTGATGTCGAGTCTGGCGCATCATTTTACACCCGAACAAAATCAGTTAGTTGCGGCCAAAGTAGCTAAATCGCTACGACCAGGGGGCATATTTATCGTTAACGAATTTATCCGACCCGCCTTAGGATCGAAGCCAGAATTAGTGGGCAGTAGCACTGACTTGTTTTACGGCCTTAGTAGTACTGCTGGTAATTATTCGATTGATGAAATCCAACATTGGCAACAAACTGCGGGATTAAAGCCTAACAAACCCATCTGGTACCGAACAATACCCGGTCGGGCAATGGTTGCCGCCAGGAAATAAGTGTTTAGGTACACTTCGTTGCGTACCTTTGTTTTTTGTTACAAACTGAATTATGAAATACAAAAAGCACGTTTTCATTTGCAATAATCAAAAAGCCGCTCCCAAAAAATCCTGTGGCGAAGCGCATGGTAACGAACTAGTCGATGCGTTTAAAGCGGCCCTGGCCGAGCGCGGCTTGCTTAAAGAAATGCGGGCTCAGCGTACCGGTTGCCTGGATGCCTGCGCCTTTGGTCCAGCCATAGTTGTTTACCCAGAAGGTACTTACTACGGAAATGTTCAACTATCTGACGTAGACGAAATCGTTGACAGTCATTTGGTTAATAACCAACCCGTTGAACGACTCAAATTAGAGTATTAAACTGGGCCGCCGGAGCGGTCATAAAGTTATAGGGTTGTAGAGCTGCTGGCGCAGAAAACTGTATAATTCTACAACCCTGCAACTTTACAACTCTATGAAATATAAACACCTCTTTTTCGACCTTGATCATACGCTTTGGGATTTTGATCGGAATTCAGCCGAGTGCATTGCTGAATTATACGATACGTTCCAGCTCGCTGATGTTGGAGTCACCTCAGCAGCCGAATTTAGTCACCATTTTATTACGATAAACCGGAAGCTCTGGGCCGATTATGATAAGAACTTAATCGAGCATGCCTACATCCGGAAGCACCGATTCCCATTGGTATTCGAAGCGCTGGGTGTGGACGAATCGCTTATCCAGGCCGATCTGAATGCTGAGTATCTAAAAATACTACCGCTTAAACCACACCTCTTAGAATCAGCACGGGAAATTCTGGATTACTTAAACGGCCGGTATGTGATGCACATTATCACCAACGGATTTTCAGATATTCAGGCGGTGAAGATGAATAGCTCCGAGATTGCTCATTATTTTACCCACGTTATTACGAGCGAAAATGCGAACGCCAAAAAGCCTGACCCACTGGTATTTCAGTACGCCATGGAAATCAGTGGTACAAACGCGTCGGAAAGTCTGATGATTGGCGATAATTACGAAGCGGATATTCTGGGAGCAAAGAGCGTTAACTTGGATACTGTTTTCTATAATCCACAGGGTCAACTGGTCAACGACCAACCGACGTATGATATTCGTCACTGGATTGAATTGATGGCTATTCTATAAACTGACTCTTCATTTGACTATGCCCCGGTTTTGCTTACCCAGCCGCGCTGCCAGCCTGCTTTTTTTTTACCTGTTCCCTTTTCTGCTACAGGCTCAACCACTGACTGTTGATATATGCGTTTATGGCGGCACATCGGCGGGAGTTATTGCGGCTTATTCAGCTAAAAAATCAGGTAAATCTGTTGTTTTGATTGAGCCGGGACGGCATCTCGGCGGTATGTCGTCGGGTGGGCTGGGCGCAACTGACATTGGTAATAAGCAAGCCATTACTGGTTTATCACGCGACTTTTACCGGCGTATCGGGCGGCATTATGGCAAACCGGAACAGTGGACCTTTGAGCCACATGTTGCCGAAGATGTGTTTAAGCAATACATACAAGAAGCGGCTGTGCCGGTCTGGTTCAGTTATCGTTTGGCGGATGCTAAGCTTGCAAATAATACGATTGAAGAAATCGTGCTGGAGCCCTCCGAAGGTCGTTCTGCTAACCGAATCGTACGGGCAAAACAATTTATCGACTGCTCATACGAGGGTGACTTAATGGCTAAAGCTGGGGTTGCTTTTACCGTCGGACGAGAAGCGGCCAGCCAATACAACGAGCCACTTAACGGTGTTCAATTCCGTGATAAACACCAATTCCCGGATGGCGTTGATCCGTATGTTATACCCGGCAAACCCGAAAGCGGGTTACTTTATGGAATTGGGCTAGCCAAACTGGCCGCAAATGGCAGCGCTGATCAAACTGTACAAGCCTACAATTTCCGGCTTTGCCTGACCGACGATCCAGCTAATAAACTCCCGATTAGCCGTCCGGAAGGGTATGATTCGACGAAATACGAATTGTTGTTACGCCAAATTGCCAAAAAGATGCCGAAGGAACTGACCTGGAACCTGATGCACTTTGTCATGATGCCGAACCGCAAAACTGATATCAACAATTGTGGCGGTTTCTCGACTGATATGATCGGCGCTAATTACGACTACCCTAACGCCAGCTACGAGCGCCGGGCTGAAATTGTCCATGACCACGTACTTTATACCAAAGGGCTGTTTTATTTCATCGGTCACGATCCACGGATGCCCAAACACCTACGCGATGAAATGCTGCAATGGGGGTATCCAAAAGATGAGTATCAAGATAACGATCACTTTTCACCTCAACTCTATATTCGTGAAGGACGCCGGATGGTCGGCGAATATGTAATGACCCAGGCAAATTGTGAGGGCAAAGTCACAGTGCCGGACGCAGTTGGCATGGCCGCTTACACAATGGATTCGCATAATTGCCAGCGATTAATAGTTAATGAGCCTGGCGCTGCTGCTCAGGTTCGTAATGAGGGGGATGTTCAGGTTGGTGGGTTTCCGCCCTATCCCGTTAGTTATCGGGCTATTATTCCTAAGCGTGGCAGTATTCAAAATTTGCTAGTACCAGTCTGTTTATCAGCTAGTCACATTGCTTACGGCTCTATCCGTATGGAACCTGTTTTTATGGTTTTAGGTCAATCAGCAGCTCAAGCAGCCTGTCTGGCCATTGACGACCGAAAAGCGGTGCATGACATCGATGTACCGAAATTGCAGCAGATGATTAAGGCGCAAAACTAATTTTTGACAAAAGCTACATGCAACTCATAAACTCAACCGCTATCGTTTCCGGAGGAGCATCTGGTTTAGGTGAAGCTACTACGCGTATGTTAGTGGCCAACGGCGCTAACGTGGTTATTCTGGACCTGAACGAAGAAAGAGGGGCTACCTTGGCAGAGGAATTAGGAACTAACGTTCGGTTTCACAAAACCAACGTGACCGACGAGACCAGTGTACAGGCGGCTATCAATCTGGCTATTGAAACGTTTGGTGGACTCCATATTAATGTTAACTGCGCAGGTGTTGCCGAAGCTCGCAAAACCATTGGCAAAGTTGACGGCGTATACGGCGCTCATTCGCTGTCTGTTTTTCAGAAGGTGGTTTCGATTAATCTCATCGGCACATTCAACGTAATCCGGCTGGCGGCCCTGGCGATGGAACATAACCAGCCAAATGCGGAAGGTGAACGGGGAGTAATTATCAATACCGCATCGGTAGCCGCTTACGATGGGCAGATTGGGCAGGCTGCTTATTCAGCTTCCAAAGGAGGAATTGTGGGCATGACATTACCCATTGCCCGCGATCTCGCCCGTTCGGGTATTCGGGTAATGACGATTGCACCTGGTCTTTTCGAAACGCCCTTGCTGGCCGGTTTACCCGAAGAAGCCCGCCTTTCGCTGGGGCAGCAAGTTCCCTTTCCTTCTCGTCTCGGCCGACCGAGCGAATATGCTTTGCTAGCTAAATCCATTCTCGAAAACCCAATGCTGAATGGCGAAGTAATCCGGTTAGATGGCGCAATTCGAATGGCGCCGAAGTAATGCGGATAGCGACCCGCGTTACAAAAAGAGCCACTCATTTGAGCGGCTCTTTTTTATGGACCTTATTCAATATAACAATTAGAAACTTACATTGATCCGACCGAACACGTAGCGACCGTTGAAGCCGCCCTGATTAGGCTGGAACAGGAAGCGGCCCCGGTTCGAGTTATCGCGACCTGACGTGTAGTCAGTGCTACCCAGCGCGTTCCGTGGATCGATGTATATTTGATCAGGATAAACATCAAAGATGTTGTTCGATCCGATGGTTACACCAATCGCTTTAGTGGCACGATAGGTTACAGTCAGGTCCGTAATCCAAACAGGCTTGAAGGTCTGATCGATGTAGGCATGGCCCGTTTCATCTCGTGCGAACTGCGTGTTCCAGAACGTACCGTCAGCCTTCTTCGCATCTGGATCCGTTGCTGTCTTGAATTTCACTTCACCGAAACGCACTGTACGTAGCGAAATATCAAACTTGCCAATTGTATAAAGTGCGCTTAGGTTCCATTTGCTGCGGGGCAGATAATCTTCAATGATCGAAATCTGGTTCCGGTCGAACAGCGATGTCCGATACCAGGTGCTTGGGTTAGCGTCAGTTGGGTTGTTTTTCGGGTTATCAATCAGTGGAGTACTGTTAATAGCGGTAACGGTATTTTTATTAAAGTTCAGAGCCGCTGTCAATACTAACTGACCTTTTCCAACTTTAAGCCGTTCTGATGCGACAATATCCAGCCCTTGTGTACGCGTATTGATGGCATTTGCAAAGAAACGAACCAGGTTAACACCCGGATAATCGTTGGTGCCAAAGCCTAACTGAGCTCGTGTAAACGAGCCTGAATACACAATCCGGTTCGTAATATCAATCTGATAAGCATCAACCGTTAGCGTAAACGCACGGCCAGCGCGGGCAGTAACTCCGAGGGCCAGGTTAACCGACGTTTCTGGCTTCAGAGCGTCTACCCCAATCACGTTACGAACAATCGGGCTGTCGTTATTCAGAGTCAGCGTGTTCGAAGGAAGCCCGTTTACGAACTGCGTACTGGTATTCTGAAAATACCGTTGGTGCAGCGAAGGAGCCCGGAATCCGGTGCTGGCTGAACCACGTAACGCAATAGCGGGCGTAACCTGTACGCGAGCGGTCAATTTACCGTTAACGGTCGAACCGAAATCGCTGTAATGTTCATAACGACCAGCTGCACCCAGCAACAAAATTCCTTTCTCCCCTTCCAGATCAAGATATAAAGCCTGGCTGCTACGTGACTTGGCCACTTCATCGGTAGGCTGAAGGCCTGGAAATACCTGCGCGCCCGGAGCCGCTACCACAGTACCTGACTGAGGAGCTGCCAGCGGCAAGCGTCGGTTTGGATCACCAGAATATGAAGTTAGTTCGCCAGCCTTAGTCCGGAAATTCTCATAGCGAAACTCCCCCCCATACGCTACGTTAAGGGTTGCTTTGTTAGCTGCCGTAAACCGCCGGCTAAAGTCCAGGTTAAACGTGTTCTGCAGGAATGATAGACGGCCTGCATCAAAGTGTGTTTGTGGATTATCACTAGCGGGTAAGGAGGCATTAGCCGAATTGGTAACGCCAAAAGCAAAGCTATTCCGCCCTATTACGTTACTAACATCCATGCTCCATTGACCCAACATGGTTTTATAACCAAGAATCAATGACTGGTCTTCAATAGTCGATTCGATGCCTGGCAGGAAGCCATCCGGGTAGTAGAGATTTCCGTCCAGTTTCAATGGCTGCTGATTCCGTGAGTTTGGAATCCGGTTGTTACCATAACCGGTACCGGTCCGGTGTGTGATACCTCCAGAAAAATAGAATTCTGATTTTGAGTTAGTTGGAATACCGCCGTTCAGGAATAATCCAAAATTTCGAGCGTTGGAATTACCAACAATCATATTCTGCCGATTATAACCACGTTGCCGAATAATAGCCTGATCCTGAGCAATAAGATCTTTACGGAAAGCCGTGGCATCTTGTCCGGTTGGCGTTGTTGGGAAACCACCAGCTGTGCCCAAGTAAAGCGTTGGGCTATTATCATCGGCGCTCCGGTTAGTGCGGCCACGATCATTATACTGGCCGCTAACCGACAGATAACCATTTTGACCTAACCGAAATCCTTTTGTGAAATCGAATTGAAGCAGGCCACCGTCTGTAATAGACTGCGATTTCTGATCTTGTCCACCGTTGATGTTCGGGACCATATACTTCATATTGGTCATGTTCTGACCACCCGTTAACGAAGCCGAAAAACCGTTGTAATTTTTCTTCAGCACGACGTTAATAACACCCGCAATAGCATCCGTACCGTACTGAGCAGCAGCACCGTCGCGTAATACTTCAATGCGTTCCACAGCCGCTACTGGAATCACATTCATATCCGTACCAACCGAACCCCGGCCTACTGAACCGTTGATATTTACTAATGACGTGGTATGACGACGCTTACCGTTTACCAGTACCAACACCTGGTCTGGACCGAGGCCACGGAGCGAGGCTGGATCAATATGGTCAGTTCCGTCTGTTACGGTCTGACGGTTTGAGTTAAATGACGGCGCTACATAGTTCAGCACTTGGCTGATATCTACCTGTGGAAATCCTTTAAGTTCTTTCGTTGAAATAACATCTACAGGCGCAGCTGTCTGCACATTTGTGCGGGCCGTTTGCGAACGTGAGCCGATAACCACTACTTCACTCAGTGCCGATGAAGTCTCCGTTAAGGATGCGTTCGCTTCCACTGTCTGCCCTTCTACCACATTAACGGGAACGCTAATTGTTTCGTAGCCAACGAAACTCACCCGCAACGTATAGGTGCCAGGTGTTAGTTTAAGGGTATAATCTCCGTTAGCATCTGTCGTCGCACCGATTGTACTCCCTGCAGCCACAATCGTTGCGCCAGGAATTGCCTGCTTAGTGCCAGCATCTACTATGCGCCCTCGAACACCCTGGGCCAAGATCGCAGTGAGTGTCAGCAACCAAAGGGCTGCACTCAGCAAAAATCGGTTCAATTTGTAATTAATACTCATAGCTATTGTTAGGTTTAAACATCAAAACTAAAATTTATTTTTATATTAAAATGGCATCTGTTGGTAATATTATTTTGCTTAATCCATATATATCCAAATTTATAAATGCTTTTTTCGTTTAATAAACGCTAATTATATTTAGATAACAATTCAAATACTACTGTTATTCATTATGAGAAAATCCATTAGTCTATGCTAATAGTCACTACGTAATTGTAGCTAGTTATATCTCGTATGTGTAAGGAATGGTATCCAGCTAAACAGGATTTGCCAGTCTAACTACCGGGCTGACAACAAAAAACGCCCTACAGATTCCTGTAGGGCGTCGCATTAATAAGAGTAAAATACAATTGTCACTGAGCAGAAACTACCTCTATATCGAATCGCAAAGGAGCGTAGGGCGGAATCACATAAATTCCATTACTATTCTGACTACCATTCTTGCCATAACCGAGTTTAGACGGGAAAATAATAGTGGCTTTTTCACCCACTCTAAGCTTGGCTAGTCCTTCATCAAAACCAGGTATCGAATTTCCTAATGTAGCCCGATAGGTCCCTGTACCGGTACTGTCAAAAGCCGACGTAGCCCGTAATAACCGCCCTGTATATTTTATGATATATGTCTGATTGGCTGTCGGTAGAATACCCGACGAATTACTAGCCGTTTTGACAAAACGTAGACCGCTGGTCGTTACTTCAGTAGGAGTCAGTTTATTAGCCGTCAGATATTCATCAATCTGCTGCTCTTCTGTTCGGGTTCGCTTCAGCCTTACATCCAGTCGAACTGGCGAATTAGCGGGAATGATTCCGGTAGCCGTACCGCCAAAGGCAATCGTAGAAGGCATCAATAAAACGGTCTGATCGCCCTCATGCATTTTTAGCAGCCCCTCTATTAGTCCTGAACTGCTTTCGGTGAGCGTACCAAATTTAGAGGCTGATGTATAAGCCGAGTCAACTTTTGTGTCAGTTACAACAGCCGAATTACTAGCACTCCTCGTCAGGGTATACAGAACATAATTAATCTCAACCTCCTGACCGTAAGCAGGGGTTATTGATGATCCACTCGAATTTTTCAGGACATAATACAGACCCGAGCTGGTCGACGAACCGGACAAACCTTTACTGGCAGCATAATTCTTTATATCGGCCAGATTAGATTGCAAAACTGCATTTGCATCTGGCCCTGGATCACTATTCTTATTACAGGCAGCCATTATGCTCAGTAATAAACCAGCCGTAACCAGATGCATTTTATATAGGCCAATAAAAGATTCTTTTCGCTTTCTCATTGGCTTATTGTGCCGCAACTAGTTCAATATCAAACCGTATAGGCGAATAAGGTGGGATAACGTAAGCACCATTTTGAGCAGCCCCCGTAGCGCCATACCCTAGTGACGACGGGAAAATAACGGTTGCCTTTTCACCCACTTTCAGTTTAGCTAGTCCAGCCTCGAAACCAGCCACGTATTTATTTACACCAACGGTCTTAGTATCACTGCCTGTTCCCCCGGCAAATCCGGTCGAAGCGCGCAATAATTTACCGGCAAAATTTATCGTCAACGTCTGACCTGCAGTAGGTACTTTTCCGGTTGGATTAGGTGTAACCAGAATAAACCGGACGCCGTCTGCCGACTGATCGGTAACGGTTAGCTTATTAGCTGCAATGTATTCATTAATCTGCTGATCTTCTGTCCGGGCCCGGTTCAGTTTGACGTCGAATCGAACTGGTGAGTTAGCCGGAATCGAGCCGTTTGCCGTACTACCAAAAGCCAGAATAGACGGCATTAACATAACGGCTTGCTCACCTTCGTGCATCTTAAGCAATCCTTCTTCCAGACCAGGCAGGAGTGCGCCCGAAAAAAACGGAAAATAAGCGGGGATTGTCTGGTACGTTGTATCGATCAGAAGATCTGTAACTCCACTAGTTGTCGTTGTATTACTAGGCCCATTCAGGACGTATAATCGGTAATTAAACTCGAGTTCCTGCCCATAAGCAGCCTGCGCTGACAACGAATTCGCTTTCGTTAAGGCAAAATATAAGCCCGAAGACGTAGTTGTACCAGAGAGTCCTTTAGTAGTGGCATACGTCCTGATATCATTTGTATTGGCAGTAAAAATGGTACCTGCATCCGCACTAGGATCAACGGTCGTATTGTTGCAGGACGCTAGTCCGCCCAGCATTAATACACTAAAAAGAAGAATGTGAAGTTTATACATGAAAAATTGGGTAACGTACTAATTATAACAACTACGCTTATTGATCCTTCAACGTGGCAGGGGGTTGGTAAGGGCGTTAAAAATTCATAAAAAAATATTACGGCTGTAACACCTGGTCTATTATGTGAATTACGCCATTGGTCGTCGGAATATCGGCCTGTTTGATCGTGGCAGCGGTATTATTTTTAGTCCCTTTCACGGTAACCTGCCCCGAGCTGGTTGACACCGTAAATCTGTTATTGCTCAACAGTGACGTAAGACTACCGCTCTGAAGTTGGCTGGAGAACAACACGCCGGACGTGACGTGATAGAGTAAAATGTTCGATAAGGTTTGCTGATTTGCTGATTCAATGGAAGCAATGGTCGTATAACGACCGTCGGCTTTAAAAGCAGCGTCGTTTGGCGCAAACACCGTGACCGTATTCGTTGACGACGTATTGCTTAAGGTGTTTAAGAGCGTCTGGTTCGATGCACCAATGCGTTTGATAGCCGCTGCCAAAAACGTCAGGTTCGGGTTATTCTGAATCGTTGTCAGCAGGTTACCAGTCGAGGGCGTCAACAGCCGATCAATCACGTGCACATACCCGTTGGCTACCGCTACATCGGGCTGCGTAATTTTGGCACTATTTACATAGATAGTCCCCGTTGTTCCTTTATTTAGGAAAGCCACACCTTTACTGGCTGTTTCCACCGAATTTATTCCCGACGGAATCGCTGATGAGGAAACAGAGGCATATAGCATATGATACAGCAGAATAGCTTTTACCTGCTCCTTCGATAAGGATTTAATAACCGCATCGTTGGCAACACCGGCAGCCTGAAAAGCAGCATCATTTGGGGCAAAAAACGTTAGGTTACCAGCCTTGAGCTGATCGCCAACTCCAGCATAACTAACCGCCGACCGCAGAATCGTAAACTGATTATCCTCCAGAATACGATCGGTGATGGTTTGCGGAGAGGCTACCGACTCATCGTTTTTTTTGCAACCCAGTGCGGCAATAACGAATAAGACAACGACCGAGATCTGACGCAGTGCTATTCCAGAAAACGTATTCATACCAGATGAAAGGAGGTTAGTTATAGTTTGCTTCTGAACAACGTGGATACCCGGTTGCCTAGTCTTCAGATACAAAGATACACAGAGTTCGCGAGTCGATAAGCGAGTTTGTTTTCCGACTGGATTTATGGGATGAACAGGTTTCCTGTTAGGTTACTAAATCAGGGCGATTCTGTAAATTCTGTTAAAAAACAAACTTGTCCAGCATCCGCAATTGATTAATCTACCGACTAACTGACTAAAATTCCGTATCTTCGCAGTCCCGTTAAAACATGTTAAAACTCTTCCGTTAGGATGAAGGAACTTATTGACCCGAGCAATCTGCCTCAACACATCGCCGTTATCATGGATGGAAATGGTCGCTGGGCGAAGCGGCAGGGAGCAGCCCGGGTATTTGGCCACCATAATGCCATAAAGGCTGTGCGCGAGGTAACCGAAGGTTGCGCTGAGCTTGGCATAAAGTACCTGACTCTCTATGCGTTTTCAACCGAGAACTGGAACCGCCCTAAACTGGAAGTGGATGCACTTATGACACTACTGGTGCATACCATTCGAGGTGAGATTAAAACGTTAATGGATAACAATGTGCAGTTGACGACCATTGGTCATACTGAAAGTTTACCAGCTGATTGCCGCCGTGAGTTAGCCGAAGCAATTCGGGCTACCAGCCATAATACGGGTCTGACACTCGTTCTGGCACTCAGTTATAGCGGCCGGTGGGAGATTCTGGAAGCCGCCAAACAACTGGCAATGGCCGTGCGTGATGGCGAACTGACTCCCGATCAAATTAACGAATCCTTATTTGCACAGCATCTCACTACGGCGGGGATGCCCGATCCTGAGCTAATGATACGTACAAGTGGCGAAATGCGGATCAGCAATTTTATGCTCTGGCAACTGGCTTATTCTGAACTATATATGCCCGATGTACTCTGGCCTGATTTCCGGAAAAAACATTTGCATGAAGCGATCGTCAATTATCAGCAGCGCGAACGCCGATTCGGTAAAATCAGTGAGCAACTGGTTAAATAAATTCACGACGAGCCTATTACCTTCATACTTAATAAGTTCGGGTTATTTACAACCTTTTCGTCCCAAACTGAATCCAGATAACTAGTAAACTAATCACGTACCACAAACTTGGAACACCGTATAAAAGTCATTTTGAGTGCTATCGGACTACTAATTAGTCTATTGCCGACTCATAGTTGGGCACAGGTACGCGTTGGGGTAGGCGTTCCTGCTACGCCCACAACCGAAAGTACCGACCTGATGAATTATGCCAGTCCTAAAGAATACGAAATTGCCGGGCTAACCGTGACGGGCACCCGCTACCTTGATCCAAACTCACTCGTGTCGCTGGCTGGTCTGAAAGTAGGCGATAAAATCCGGATTCCTGGTGAAGCCGTTGGTTCATCAGTACGTAAGCTGATGGAATCGGGTCTGCTGGATAACGTTGAGATGTTTGCGACGAACGTTGCCGACAACAAAATATCGCTGATGTTCCGAGTTCAGGAGCGACCTCGTCTTTACCGGGTTAATTTTCTCGGGATTAAGAAAGGCGAACAAGATCAGTTAAAAGATAAAGTAAAACTGAATCTGGGTAAAATCGTGAGCAACACGATCAGCAAGAACACCCAGATGGCTACTCGCAAATACTTTGTCGATAAAGGCTTTCTGAACACAAAAGTTAAGATTACTATTGTTCCCGACAGCGCTCGTAACAATGCGACTATGCGCGTATTGGTTGATAAAGGACAAAAGGTCAAGATTGCCAAAATTAACTTCGAGGGCCGGGAAGAAGTCGAGGAATCGGCGGTGCGGATGAAGATGAAAGGCACGAAGGAAATGCGCTTCGGACGGCTATTCACACCATCGAAATTCGTTCCCAAGAAGTATGAGGAAGATAAGCAGAAACTGCTGGAATATTACAACAAACTCGGCTACCGTGATGCAACCATTGAACACGATACAGTAATCAACAATGGCGGTAACACCATCAGTATTAACATGAAGCTGAACGAGGGCCATAAGTACTACTACCGGAACATCAGTTTCTCAGGCAACTACTTGTACAAAGCCGACCGGCTGCGTGAGGTATTGGGCGTGTTAAAAGGCGATGTTTACAATCCGGAAGACCTGGAGAAAAAGCTGAGCGGTAATCCTGGCCAGGATTTGAGTTCGCTTTACATGGATGATGGTTATCTATACTATAATGCACAGCCTATCGAGCGATCCATTGATGGAGATTCTATTGATTTGGAGATCCGCATTTTTGAAGGTAAACAGGCTACCATCAACCGCGTTATTCTGAATGGTAATACCAAAACCAGCGATCATGTTGTGATGCGCACGATTCGGACGTTACCGGGGCAGAAATTCTCGAAAACGAACCTGATCCGTACGCAACGCGAATTGTCCACGCTTGGCTACTTCGATCCCGAAAAGATTGGTATTAATCCAGTACCGCAAAATGATGGAACGGTAGATATTGAGTATACCGTTGAAGAGAAACCATCCGATCAGATCGAATTATCTGGTGGTTGGGGTGGTTATGTAGGCTTCGTCGGTACGCTTGGCCTAACGTTTAACAACTTTTCAGCCCGTAATATCCCGAACTTCAGTGCCTGGCGGCCACTTCCAGCAGGCGATGGTCAGCGAGTACAGCTGCGTTTCCAGGCTAACGGCGCTCAATATCAAGTGTATTCATTATCGTTTACAGAACCTTGGTTAGGTGGTCGTAAACCGAATGCCTTATCGGTAAGTGCCAGCCATACGGTCTACCGGACATTCTACGATCCTGCTAACCCATATAGTATCTATCAGAGCTTGCAGGGGCGTAAACCAACTGGCTCTTACACGAATACCGCCATTACGGTTGGGCTGGGTCGGCAGTTGAAGGTGCCCGATGACTTTTTCACGCTTAGCCATTCGCTTTCCTTCCAACGCTACGATCTGAATAACCTCGATTTGTTCTACATCGGCTATAAAGACGGGATTTCGAATAACATTACGTTCAATACAACCTTATCGCGGAACAGCATCGATAATCCACAATTCCCCCGTAGTGGTTCGTCATTTTCGTTAAGTGGCTCGTTCACTCCGCCGTATTCAGCTTTCAAAACGGTTAGTGCGACTGAAAAACCGGAAGACCGCTACAAGTTTGTCGAATACCACAAATGGATGTTTGACGCGAGCTGGTTCCAGACCGTTTTTGGTAAACTGGTGCTGAATGCCCGCGCACACATGGGCTTCCTGGGAAGCTATAACAAACGGACAGCAATTGGACCGTTCGAGCGGTTTGTGTTAGGCGGATCGGGCTTAGCTGGTCAGGGACAGTTCGCACTGGCGCAGGATATTATCGGTCTGCGTGGCTATGATGACAGAAGCGTTTACACGGCTGATTATGACCGAGCTGTCGATGCTACTGCCCGCAGCCAGGGTGGTGTTGTGTATAATAAGTTCGTCGCTGAATTACGTTATCCAGTTTCGCTCAACCCATCGGCAACCATTTTCGTGTTGACTTTCTTAGAAGCCGGTAACAACTGGGGAAGCTACAAGCAGTATAATCCGTTTGATTTGAAGCGGTCAGCGGGCTTCGGGGCACGTATTTTCATGCCTGCCTTTGGTCTGATCGGTATTGACTATGGGTACGGTTTCGATAAGATTCCGGGGGTTAAAGATCATGCATCAGGTCAGTTCCACTTTACAATCGGTCAGCAGTTCAGATAAGATTTAGTAAGGTAAAACGTTAAATGAATTTATGGTTTGCGAGGTGCGCGGTACGGTTTTTGGTTCCTGTTAGCTTAACCATCTGCGTCCTTTGTAAACCATGAATTCGTTTGACAATCAATTACTTTCTGTAAAATTTGGGCCGCTACCCATGAAAAAAGCCTTATTTTTCGTACTTTTGTGTGCCGTTTGGACAGTGCCTTCCGCCCAAGCGCAAAAGTTTGGGTATATTGACACTGAGTTCATTTTCAGTAAGATGCCTGAATATCAGAAGGCACTAACCGAAATCGACAAGTTTGCCGATAAATGGTCGAAAGACATTCAGGACAAGTATGTCGAGATTGACAAGCTGCAAAAAGCATATCAGGCAGAAGAGATTTTGCTGACCGAAGAGATGAAGCGCGACCGGCAGCGTATCATTAGCGAGAAAGAACGTGAAGCCCGGGAGTATAACAACAAAGTGTTTGGCTATCAGGGGCTTCTTTTTGAAAAAAAGAAAGAACTGATGAAAGCTCCCTGGGAGTTAATCAATCGGGCCCTCGAAAAAGTATGTGTTCAAAAAAAACTAGACTTTATTTTCGACAAGGCTTCTGACTTTGTGATGCTCTATACCAATCCCAGACACGATTATTCCGATTATGTAATGGAAGAGCTGGGGCTAGACACTAAACCAACGGCCACGAACGGCAATCCAACGAACAAAGCAACCGTAAAACCAAAGTAAGCTAAAACAATCCAATCGATTCGAGATGAAGAAAAACATCGTCATAGCGTTTGCAGCAGCCCTGTTGATGGGTGGTTTAAACGCTCAGGCACAAGCTCCAACTGCAACGACAGCCGCTCCAACCGCAGCAGCTGGTCCGCTAAAGTTAGGCTATACGAATATTGATTACGTGCTGTCTCAAACCCCTGAAGCAAAAGATATTCAAAACCAGTTAACAATTCAGCGAACGCAGTCAGAAAATGAACTGAAGCGTATGCAGAAAGAACTGGAGGATAAGTATGAAGCTTATCAGAAAGGTGGAGCCCAAATGTCGGAAGTTATCCGTAAGGACCGTGAGACAGAATTGCAGGGACTGCAAGGCCGGATTCAGGAATTTGGCCGGACAGCAGAGCAATCCTTACAGACGAAGTACCAACAATTGGTAAACCCGGTTGTGCAGAAAATTCAGAAGGCGATTGATGCCGTTGCGAAAGATAATGGCTATCAGTATGTATTCAATCTGGATGCTGGCGCTAATACAATTCCTATTCTGCTGGTTGCTCCAGAAGAAAACAACATTACGGAATTAGTACTTCGCAAAATGGGTATCGATCCGGCTAAAGCGGCAGCGGCAGCTGCTGCAAACGCGCCCAAACCAGCTACAGCTGGTGGTAGCACGACGCCGACGACTACGAAGCCAGCTACAACAACTGGCGCAACAGCTCCTAAGAAAAACTAGGTATACAAAAAGCCTACTTTCCCTAAGCCCCTTCGTGATCACGAAGGGGCTTTTTTGTAAACAGCACACCCTAGAAAAAGACAATTTTAACCCACAAAAATGATCATTTTACTAAGAAAAATATCAAAAACTACTATTGTATACCAGCTTACAAAATCTTGGCCTTACTTTTGCGTTTTTCAAAACAGACACCATCTGAGATCGTCTATGACCCGCCTTGTCGGTATTATGGTGTGGCTACTAGGTTACCCGTTCGTTTTTAGTAGTCATGCACAGGATGTAAAGCCTCTTCAGTTAACATTTCCTCCCCAACCAAACTGGAACGTTGTGCCGGAAGGCAGTACGATTCGGTTTGATCTTAAAGTGCTTAGTACACCAGCTGATTCACTTAAGTTTTCATTAGGAGCCGATAAACAGGATGGAATGACGCTGGATTCAACCGGTCGTTTCAGCTGGACACCCGGTTATGATCTGGCCGACCGGATACAGACGACAAAGACTTATCCTACAACATTTGAGGTACGGAATCAACGCGGTCAAACGAATTCGCACGTCGTTGACTTCAAAGTAGTGCATGTTAATCGTCCACCCATTGTGGGTGAATTACGCCCTTTTTACGTGCGCTACCGAACCCAGAATACATACACTATGGACCCTCAGACGGTTCGTGATGAAGATGGTGATCCAATTGTATTTATCCCGATTGCTGATCAGATGCCTGAGGGTAGTAAACTGTCTTCACAGGGCGAATTGACATGGACGTTATCTCTAAATCAGTTTAATAAACTAAAACAGAGCCCCCAGTACATTGAATTCTGGGTAGAAGATCAACCCGCTAAAACGCGAACCAAAGGTCGGTTAAAGGTAGAAGTTACGCAGATGGACTTACCACCTGATATTACTATTATCCCTAAAGAAACGCATTATAAACTTCGGGAAAATGCTACGGTTAATCTAAAATTTTACCTATCTGACCCGAATGGTGAGGATGATGTAGCAGCTTTCAATTTTTTATCTGATAATCAGCAGATTCCAAAGACAGCCTTAGTAAAGAATACCGACAATCAGTATGAGTTTATCTGGCAGCCGGGGTATGACTTTGTAAAAGATCCATATGATTCGCTCAATGCACAAATTACATTCTACGTCCTGGATAAATCGCAAAATCGTGAGGAGCGTCGAATTACGTTTACAGTTTTAAATACAATTAACGAAGCGGAGAAAGATCGGTATTATTATACGCAGTACCGCCAGGCATTAGTACAGGCTTGGGGGTTGGTCGAACAACTGGCCGATAAGGAAGAAGAGTTAAAAAAAGACTATAAGCAGGCTAAGGGTGGTAAGCGAAATCGCTCAGTTGTCAATGCTTCTTTGGGAGCAGTCACTGGTGTGTCACCGGTATTGAGTGGTAACAATAGTAAATACGTCACTGCTGTGGGCGGAACTGCGGTGGCTACTCTCGGGACCCTTGAAGCCACTGAAGTAGTTGGCAAGTCTATGAAGGATTTGTTGGATCGCTATAATTACGTACTTGGTAAAAAAAGTGATCTCCAGAACAAAGGCGATATCTTTTCACGCGAGTTTGCCCTTAAATCAGCAAGGCGTAGCTCTGAGTTTATAAAGAAATTGGATGATTTTAAAAACTCTATGAGTTTAAGTGGTCTGGTGGCACTGGAATTAGACGCTAACTGGCAGAGTAAAAAAGAAGCAACTGACAAAGCAATTAAACGCACGTTCAAAGACTTCACACCGCTGGAAGAGACACAGTAAAAAATGCGTTTACAATGGGCTGACGAGCCACAGTTTACATGTCAGCCCATCATAACATTATCCTATTGAAATCGAAAAAGCTGCCTCAAATACTTCTCCGGCACCTACCTGCTGAATTGCTTCTTTCTGCTGAATAGGTTTTTGTTCTCCTTCGCTATCAGCACACCCCAACCACGGTTCGATACATACAAATGGCGCGCCCGGTTTGGCCCAAAGACCTAAGTAAGGGAAATCGCTGTAGTTAACTGTTACGGAGTGATCGTTTTTATCACTCTTAAGCACAACTTGCCGAGAAGCCAGGTTTTTAAATACCAAAGCATCCTGATCGAACAAGTGCTTCGTTAAACGTAAACGGCGGCTATCTCCGTCCTCAGTAGGCACGTCTTTTGTTTCCCCAGTAAAATATCCCTTATCCGAAAGCATGTGCGTTTTCAGCGTTTCAGGCTGCTCAAACTGCATAAAATAATCTTCGTAGGTTTCGTCCGGACTAAATGGTACAGCAAAAGCCGGGTGTGCCCCAACCGAAAAGAAAATTGGCTGACTATCCTGATTAACTACCCGATATGTGATTGTCAGTTTAGAATCATTTAGCTCGTACATGATCTGAAACTCAAATTCGTACGGAAAATGTACGCGCGTTGTATCATTAGCACGTAATGAGAAGACGGCATGGGTTAATGTGGATTCTATTGTCTCAAAAAAAGATTGACGCGCAAAACCATGGCGCTCTATTGGATACTTTTTCCCGTCGATCAGCAATTGATTATCCAGGCAACCTCCAACTATGGGGAACAGATTAGGCGCATACCAGCCCCATATGGTCGAATCAGCCTGCCACAGATGCTCAGTAGCACTCGGCTTATGAAAAATAGACGTTAATTCAGCGCCTTTCGGGCGAATGGAAACGCGGAGGAAGTCGTTTTCTAAAGTTGTCATATAGCAGAAAACAACAAAAGCCACCCAATGTTGGATGGCTTTTGCAAAAGAACGACCACCGGGAACATGGCCGTTTATGTTTTGATTTAGAACCGGAAGTGCGAAAACGCTTTGTTGGCTTCTGCCATACGGTGCGTATCGTCCTTTTTCTTAACAGCCGCGCCTTCCCCTTTCGAGGCAGCGACGATTTCAGCTGCTAACCGGTCTACCATCGTTTTTTCACCCCGCGAGCGAGCGTACCGGATAAGCCATTTCATGCCTACCGCGACCTTCCGGTCTGCCCGTACTTCGGTTGGCACCTGGAAGGTAGCTCCACCGACGCGACGGCTTTTTACTTCAACCGACGGCATTACATTGTTCAATGCCTTTTTCCACGTATCCAGACCACTGTCGTTGGTGCGTTTTGCTACCACGTCAAGTGCATCGTAGAAAATGGAGTACGCCAGACTCTTTTTGCCTTCGTACATCAGGTTGTTTACAAATTTGGTTACGAGGACCTCCTTATATTTCGGGTCAGGTAAAACGTAACGCTTGGGCGGTTTCGCCTTTCTCATGTTTTCTTCAGATTTTTGATCTTACTCTGAACGTAGTCTTTCCAACGTCCAGTAATTTTTTAGTTATAATGCTGTAATCAGCGACTAGCCAACTCTATGACTTTATAACCGCAACGGCGGACCGTCTACTTTTTCTTTTTCGCTGGTGGTGCACCTTTTCCACCTTTAACCGGCGCCTGGCCTGGTTTCGGCCGTTTTGCACCATATTTCGAGCGGCTTTGCAGACGACCGTTTACACCAGCCGTATCCAGCGCACCCCGAACAATGTGATAACGAACTCCTGGCAGATCTTTTACCCGACCACCGCGAATCAGAACGATCGAGTGTTCCTGTAGGTTATGACCTTCACCTGGAATATACGCGTTAACTTCCCGGCCGTTCGTTAAACGAACCCGGGCAACTTTACGAAGAGCCGAGTTTGGCTTCTTCGGCGTCGTTGTGTACACTCGTGTGCATACACCCCGACGTTGTGGGCATGCGTCAAGTGCCGGCGATTTCGACTTGAATTCAAGCTTCTCGCGGCCCTTACGCACTAATTGTTGTATAGTAGGCATTTTAAAATTGTTTACGAAAAAATAGTCTCCCGAATTTTGAGGTGCAAAGATACAAAAAATCAGCGAACAGTCAACAGTTAGCACTCAACAGTTATTCCTAATTAGCTGACTAAAGCCGTTTTACCACTGTTGGTTGCTAACTATGGACTGTTTGTTGTATTAGGCTTGCCCTACTGGTCCTCCGAAACCTCCGCTTGGAAATCGATATGTGTCGTTCGGTTCATTGATTCCTCCGTAAGCTTCTTCATAACGGCTAATATTCTCACGCAACGCTTCTAACAGACGCTTCGCATGTTCAGGCGTAAGAATGATACGTGCTTTTACCTTCGCTTTAGGAACACCTGGCATCAGACGAATAAAATCCAGAATAAACTCACTATTGGAGTGAGCAATCATTGCCAAATTAGCATAAACTCCTTCGGCAATCTCCTCACTCAGCTCGACGTCAATGGCGCCGTCAGTATTTTGCTGTTGCTGACTCATATAAACTGTATTTTCTTACAAAGTTACGTTTAATAAGAAAAACGCCCCAGCCGTTTCTGACTGGGGCGTTTTTGGCTTTATCAATACATTACTTAAACCGTTGCCCGTTTTTTGGTCCGAGCAAACTGCTCGCGCGATTCGGTAATCGTGTCCAGTTCCTCTTTCGAACCAACGATCTGATTCTGGTAACGACGGATACCCGTTCCGGCCGGAATTAGGTGGCCGACAATTACGTTCTCTTTCAAGCCTTCCAGCGTATCACGCTTACCCCGAATAGAGGCTTCGCTTAACACTTTCGTCGTCTCCTGGAAGGAAGCTGCCGAAATAAAGCTGTCCGTACCCAAAGAAGCCTGTGTAATACCCATCAGCGTTGGTTGCGAAACGGCCGCCATAGCGTCGCGGACAGTAACCAGTGCCATATCACGACGTTTCAGGCTAGAGTTTTCATCGCGCAGTTGACGGCTGGTTACAATCATACCTGGTTTGAAGTTAGGCGAATCACCAGCATCCATAACAACTTTAGCGTCAAGGACTTTGTCGTTTTCCTCACGGAATGCCCACTTATCTACAACCTGTCCTTCAAGGAAATTCGTATCGCCAGAGTCGATGATTTCAACTTTCTGCATCATCTGCCGTACGATGGCTTCGATGTGCTTATCGTTGATTTTCACACCTTGCAGACGGTAAACTTCCTGAATTTCATTTACCAGATACTCCTGAACGGCGGTCGGACCTTTAATGGCCAGAATGTCGCTCGGCGTAATAGCACCGTCAGACAGCGGAGCACCGGCCCGTACGAAGTCATTATCCTGTACAAGGATAAACTTCGACAGTGGGACAAGGTACTTCTTCTTCGTGCCATCTTTCGACTCGATAAAGATCTCACGGTTACCCCGTTTGATCGTACCGTAGGTAACAACACCATCAATTTCACTTACCACAGCCGGGTTCGACGGGTTCCGGGCTTCAAACAATTCCGTTACCCGTGGCAGACCACCCGTGATGTCGCGGGTTTTACCAACGTTACGCGGAATTTTCGCCAGCGGTTGACCTGCTTTGATTTTCTGTCCTTCCTTTACGACCAGACGTGAGCCAACTGGTAGATTGTAACTCTTCTGTAACGGTCCACCATCGTTGTCAGGCAGGTGCAACGTTAGTGTTGTCGTGCCCTGTACGACAATAGCTGGGTTTTTCGCTTTATCGCGGCTTTCAATGATAACCTTTTCCTGGAAGCCAGTTTGTTCATCGAACTCTTCGCGATACGTAATACCATCTTCAATCGCATCAAACGACAGCGAACCTGTCAATTCAGATAGAATAACGGCGTTGTAAGGATCCCAAGCGCATATGTCATCGCCCTTCTTCACCATATCGCCATCCTTCACCCGCAGGAATGCACCGTATGGTACGTTATTGCTAATTAGCACTACGTTACGATCATTCGGGTTTACAATCCGAACTTCGCCCGAGCGACCCATAACAACCGTTTGTGCGTTACCTTCAGCGTCTTCCGATTCGACCGTCCGCATTTCTTCGAACTCAATCAGCCCGTCGAATTTCGCTTTGATCGAGGCATCAACTGCAATGTTAGAAGCCGTACCACCAACGTGGAAGGTACGCAGGGTTAACTGTGTACCCGGCTCACCGATGGATTGCGAGGCAATTACGCCCACTGCTTCACCGATGTCGACCATGCGTCCCGATGCCAGGTTACGACCATAGCATTTAGCACAAACACCTTGCTTCGATTCGCAGGTCAGTACCGATCGAATTTCAACCGTTTCAATGCTGGTTTCGTCAATCTGCGCAGCAACTTCTTCCGTAACCAGTTCACCTGCACCGATAATCAACTCTTTCGAGAGCGGATCATAGATGTCGTGCACCGTAGTCCGGCCTAGAATCCGTTCTGACAGCGGTTCAACGATATCTTCGTTATCTTTCAGCGCCGACACTTGCAGACCACGTAATGTACCGCAATCGTCTTCACTGATGATAACATCCTGAGCTACGTCGTGCAGACGGCGGGTTAGGTAACCAGCATCAGCCGTTTTCAACGCTGTATCAGCCAGACCTTTCCGAGCACCGTGCGTTGAAATAAAGTATTCCAACACGTCGAGACCTTCTTTAAAGTTCGACAGAATCGGGTTTTCAATAATCTCACCGACAGAGCCTTGCAGGTTTTTCTGCGGCTTTGCCATCAGACCCCGCATACCACCTAACTGACGAATCTGCTCACGGGAACCACGGGCACCCGAGTGCATCATCATGTAGATGGAGTTGAAACCGCCCTGATCTGCTTCGAGTTGCTTCATCAGCGTCTCGGTCAGACGAGAGTTCACGCGAGTCCAGATATCGATAACCTGGTTATAGCGTTCATTCTCCGTAATCAGACCCATCAGGTAGTTATCCCAAACGCCTTGCACTTCAGCTTTGGCTTCTTCAACCAGACCCTGTTTTGCTTCGGGAATCATTACGTCGCTCAAGCCGATGGACAAGCCACCGCGGAACGCCATCTGGAATCCGAGTTCTTTGATTTCGTCCAGGAATTGAGCTGTCCGTGCACCACCCGAGATTTTGAAGATCAACGCAATGATCTGCTGCAGTTTTTTCTTTGTCAGCAGTTCATTGATATAACCAACTTCTTCTGGTACAGCCTGGTTGAATAACAACCGACCAGCTACGGTATCGATTACTTTATAAACCAGTTCACCGCTTTCATCGCGAACCTTCACCCGGCACTTAATATTAGCGTGCTTGGAAACGCGTCCTTCGTTGATACCGATGATTACTTCCTCGGCGCCATAGAAGGTCATGCCTTCACCCAAAATTGGATACTCAGGTGTGTTCTTGCGGCCTTTGGTCACGTAATACAGACCCAACACCATGTCTTGCGATGGTACAGTGATCGGCGCTCCGTTAGCAGGATTCAGAATATTGTGCGAAGCCAGCATTAACAGCGACGCTTCTAACACGGCTTCCTGGCCCAGCGGCACGTGAACGGCCATCTGGTCACCGTCAAAGTCAGCGTTGAAAGCCGTACAGACGAGTGGGTGCAACTGAATAGCTTTACCTTCAATCAGTTTCGGTTGGAACGCCTGAATACCCAGACGGTGCAGCGTTGGAGCCCGGTTCAGCAGAACAGGGTGTCCTTTCAGCACGTTTTCCAGAATATCCCAGATAACAGGATCTTTCCGATCAACGATTTTCTTAGCTGACTTCACCGTTTTCACGATGCCCCGCTCAATGAGTTTCCGAATAACAAACGGCTTGAATAATTCAGCCGCCATGTCTTTCGGCAGACCACATTCGTGTAGTTTTAGCTCAGGACCAACCACGATAACCGAACGACCTGAATAGTCAACACGCTTACCAAGCAGGTTTTGCCGGAAACGGCCCTGCTTACCTTTCAGCATGTCAGACAGCGACTTCAGGGCGCGGTTACCTTCCGAACGAACAGCGTTGACTTTCCGAGAGTTATCGAAAAGCGAATCGACAGCTTCCTGCAACATCCGCTTTTCGTTGCGGAGAATCACTTCAGGCGCCTTGATTTCGATAAGCCGTTTCAGACGGTTGTTCCGAATGATTACCCGACGATACAGGTCATTCAAGTCAGATGTAGCAAACCGGCCACCATCTAGAGGGACAAGCGGACGCAGTTCGGGCGGAATCACCGGTACCATCTTGATAACCATCCATTCCGGACGGTTCTCGATACGGCCATTTGCCTCCCGGAACGCTTCTACAACCTTCAACCGTTTCAGCGCTTCAGCTTTCCGCTGCTGCGATGTATCGGTAGCAGCTGCGTGGCGCAGTTGATACGATAATTCATCTAACTCCAGACGCGATAATAGCATTTCCAGCGCTTCGGCCCCCATCTTCGCGATGAATTTATTAGGGTCTTTGTCGTCAAGGTGCTGATTGCTGCTTGGCAGTTTATCGATAATATCTAAATACTCGTCTTCCGTCAGGAAATCAAGTTGATTGATACCGTCTTCAGCCTTTACACCCGGTTGTACTACGACATATCGTTCGTAGTAGATAACCTGATCAAGTTTTTTGGTCGAAAGACCAAGCAGGTATCCAATTTTGTTTGGCAAACTGCGGAAATACCAGATATGCGCAACAGGCACCACCAGTTCGATGTGGCCCATACGCTCCCGGCGAACCTTTTTCTCGGTTACTTCTACGCCACAGCGATCGCAGATAATGCCTTTATAGCGAATCCGCTTATACTTACCGCAGTGACACTCCCAGTCCTTCACAGGTCCGAAAATGCGCTCGCAGAACAAGCCGCCCATTTCGGGTTTGTAGGTCCGGTAGTTAATAGTCTCCGGCTGTGTCACTTCGCCGTAGGAACTCTCCAAAATAGACTCCGGCGATGCCAGGCTGATCGTCACGCTCTGGAAGTCGCTATTGAGTTTTTTGTTCTTTTTGAACGACATTGGTTGGAGATTAATAGTTAAAAACGGTTTCAAGTCTGGGTTCCAAGTTGGGGTTAACCCCTAACTCGGAACCCAGAACAATGAACTTGGAATTTATTCAAGCGTAATTTCAAGCGCAAGACCGCGCAACTCGTGAACGAGTACGTTGAACGACTCAGGAATATTCGGCTTCGGTAGGTTTTCACCTTTCACGATCGCTTCGTACGCCTTCGCCCGACCAACTACGTCATCCGACTTAACGGTCAGGATCTCCTGCAGGATGTTCGAAGCACCGAAAGCTTCCAGCGCCCATACCTCCATTTCACCAAACCGCTGACCACCAAACTGTGCTTTACCACCCAATGGCTGCTGCGTGATAAGCGAGTACGGTCCAATCGAACGAGCGTGCATCTTGTCGTCAACTAAGTGGCCAAGTTTGAGCATGTAAATAATACCGACCGTTACAGGCTGGTCAAAACGCTCACCCGTTAAGCCATTATACAGGTATGTCCGACCAAACGATGGCAGACCCGCTGCGTTCAGCTCATCAGCTACCTGCTGCTCCGTAGCTCCGTCGAAAATCGGCGTTGCATACTTACGATCAAGTTTTTGACCAGCCCAGGCTAGTACGGTTTCGTAAATCTGACCAAGATTCATCCGGGAAGGTACACCCAGCGGGTTCAGCACGATGTCGACTTTCGTTCCATCTTCAAGGAACGGCATATCTTCATCCCGCACGATCCGGGCAACAACCCCTTTGTTACCGTGACGACCGGCCATCTTATCTCCTACTTTCAGCTTACGCTTTTTGGCGATATAGACTTTAGCCAGTTTCACAATACCTGCTGGTAGTTCGTCACCTACTTCAAGGGTAAACCGCTCACGCTTGAACCGACCGGTAATTTCACTCCGACGGTTGTTATAGTTTTTAACCAACTGAACAATCATATCATTCAGTTTGTCATCATCCGTCCAACCATCCAGATTTAAGTCAACCAGTAAGTTAGCTTCTTCCGGCACGGCGTAACCGCTTTCGTCGCGATACGCATTTTTGTCAGGGAATAAATTCTCCGTAATGTTTTTACGGCTGAATTTTACGCCCTTGCTGACAATTTCGTCTCCAAACTTATGCTTAACGCCAGTGCTGGTTTTGCCTTCCAGCAAGCCTACTATTTTTTCAATCATCCGGGCACGGAAGTCGTTCAGATCGCGGCTGTACTTCTTCATCAACCCTTTGACTTCGTCTTTATGCTTACCCCGATCTTCTTTAGCCGGACGTGCAAACAGCTTCGTATCAATAACAACACCTTTTAAGGACGGTGGTGCTTTTTTCGAGGCATCTTTAACATCACCTGCTTTATCACCGAAGATAGCTCGAAGCAGTTTTTCTTCCGGCGTCGGATCGCTTTCTCCTTTCGGCGTAATCTTACCGATCAGAATATCGCCTTCTTTCACTTCGGTTCCTACCCGAACAATACCGTTCTCATCAAGGTTACGAACCGTTTCTTCGCTTACGTTCGGAATTTCAGAAGTTAATTCTTCTTCACCCCGTTTGGTATCGCGCACTTCCAGTTCAAACTCTTCGATGTGGATCGATGTAAAGATATCTTCCCGCACAACGCGTTCCGAAATTACGATAGCATCCTCGAAGTTATAACCTTGCCATGGCATGAACGCCACTTTCATGTTACGACCCAGCGCCAATTCACCCGCCTGTGTAGCATAGCCCTCGCAGAGAACATCACCTTTCTTCACCTTCTGGCCTTTTAACACCGTTGGTTTGAGGTTAATGCAGGTATCTTGGTTGGTCCGACGGAATTTGATCAGATTATACGTCTTCTTATCATCGTCAAACGTAACCGCCAGTTGATCGTCATCCAGATCATATTTGACAACAATCTTAGTAGAATCAACAAACTCGATAACGCCGTCCGCTTCGGCAATAACCAGCGTCCGAGAGTCAACTGCTACGCGTCCTTCCAGACCTGTACCAACGATCGGCGCTTCCGGACGAAGTAGAGGTACAGCTTGACGTTGCATGTTCGAGCCCATCAGTGCCCGGTTAGCGTCGTCGTGCTCAAGGAACGGAATCATGGAAGCAGCCACCGATACAATCTGGTTCGGCGCAATATCCATAAACGTTACGTTCGCTGGCTCAGCCATTGGAAAGTCACCCTCAAAACGAGCTTTCAGGCGATCGACCTGGAAATTACCTTTATTATCGATTCCGGCGTTGGCCTGAGCGATATAGTGTGTATCTTCTTCTTCAGCAGTCAGATACATCACAGGTTTATCCATCGATACCTTACCGTTTTCGATAATTCGGTATGGAGTCTCGATGAAGCCCATGCTGTTAATTTTTGCGTAGACACAAAGCGACGAAATCAAACCAATATTCGGTCCTTCCGGTGTTTCGATCGTACACAATCGACCATAGTGCGTGTAGTGTACGTCACGAACTTCAAAACCTGCCCGCTCACGCGACAGACCACCCGGTCCCAGTGCCGACATCCGACGCTTGTGCGTCACCTCGGCCAGTGGGTTAGTTTGGTCCATAAATTGCGAAAGCTGGTTGGTCCCGAAGAACGAATTAATAACTGACGACAGCGTCCGGGCATTAATAAGGTCAACTGGTTTGAAGTCCTCATTATCCCGCACGTTCATCCGTTCCTTAATCGTCCGCGCCATCCGTGCCAGACCTACACCAAACTGTGCATATAACTGCTCACCTACAGTCCGTACGCGACGGTTGCTCAGGTGGTCAATGTCATCGACAACGGCCTTCGAGTTAATCAGACCAATCAGGTACTTCACAATCGACACGATGTCTTCTGTGGTCAGTACTTTCATGTCCGACGAGATGTCGAGACCTAACTTTTTATTAATCCGATAACGACCTACATCACCCAAATCATAGCGTTTGTCCGAGAAGAACAAACTCTGAATGATCTCACGAGCGGTTTGCTCATCAGGAGCGTCGGCATTCCGGAGCTGACGATAGATTTGCTCAACGGCCTCTTTTTCGGAGTTAGAGCTATCTTTCTGCAGCGTATTATAAATGATGTTGTAGTCAGCCATATTCATATCTTCCTTATGCAGGATGATTGATTTCTGACCTGAATCCATAATGACGTCAATATCATCCGCCGAAACTGCCGAGTCACGCTCTAAGAGCACCTCGTTCCGGCTAATCGATACTACCTCACCCGTATCTTCATCCACAAAGTCTTCCGTCCATGTCCGAAGTACCCGAGCTGCCAACCGCCGTCCGATAGCCTTTTTCAGGTTGGCGGGCGTTGCCGGTAATTCTTCGGATAAACCGAACAGATCCAGAATATCTTTATCCGACCCGAAGCCAATAGCCCGTAACAACGTCGTTACTGGGAATTTCTTTTTCCGGTCAATGTACGCGTACATCACGTTGTTTACATCCGTCGAGAACTCAATCCAAGAGCCTTTAAACGGAATAATCCGAGCCGAATACAGTTTCGTACCATTAGTGTGCTTACTCATAGAGAAGAACACACCCGGCGACCGGTGCAACTGTGAAACAATGACCCGTTCGGCTCCGTTAATGACAAAAGAGCCTTTTTCGGTCATGTATGGAATATTGCCCAGAAATACTTCCTGCTCAATCGTTTCGAAATCCTCATTATCAGGATCACTATTCGACAGACGCAGTTTCGCCTTCAGCGGTACCGAATACGTTAGCCCACGGTCAATAGACTCATCGACCGAATACTTCGGCGGATCAACTGAGTAGTCAATAAACTCCAGCGTAAAGTTTTCGCGGGAGTCAGAGATAGGGAAATTTTCCTGAAAAACTTTAAATAGACCTTCTTCCGACCGTTGGTTGGAAGGCGTATCAAGCTGGAAAAAATCTTTGAAGGATTTTACCTGAATATCCAGAAAGTCCGGATATCCAATTACTGGCTGAATCGTCGCAAAATTTTTGCGCGTACTGATTTTCGCGTTTGTCGCCAAGATTGTGCTTCGTTTAGTGCGTAACCGATTCTTTGTAAGTACGTTGCGAAGAGTTGCAACGGTACTTATTCAATCATGAACTACGGTTTACGATGTGCGATTTTTATGGTTATTGTACCAGATCGTATATTGTAACCCGGAATTCATACATTTGTCGGCCATTCAGACCCCAGGTGTCACCCTACCCAAGGGGTGTAAACAGACAACATAAGGCAATAGAAATTAGTTTGTCTTTTGCAAGTATCTAAGACAAAAATATCTCCAAACAGGAAAAGACCAGACTAGTGTCTGGCCTCCCCCATCTGGAGTAATATACGAATGAGCTAATTTGCTTACTTAACTTCTACTTCAGCACCAGCTTCTTCGAGTTGTTTCCGCAGTGCTTCAGCTTCGTCTTTAGCTACACCTTCTTTCACTGGTTTTGGAGCACCGTCTACCAGTTCTTTAGCTTCTTTCAGGCCCAGACCGGTCAGGTCTTTAACCAGTTTTACGACAGCCAGTTTAGCAGCACCTGCCGACTTCAGAATAACGTCGAACGAGGTTTTTTCAGCAACAGCCGGAGCAGCATCACCACCACCTGCAGCACCACCAGCTACCATTACAGGAGCAGCTGCTGCTGGCTCAATTCCGTATTCATCTTTCAGAATTGCAGCCAGTTCGTTAACTTCTTTAACTGTCAGGCTTACAAGCTGCTCTGCGAACGCTTTCAAATCTGCCATTGTAGTATTTTCTTTATTTGATTGTGATACAATTGTTTGTGTCATGCGAACATCTTGTCCGCAATTAATTTGCCGGATAATGTAGACCAGAAGTCCACGTTACAGCTAAGCTGCTTCCTCGCGTTCCGACAACGTTTTGAGGATACCAGCCAGTTTGTTTCCACCGCTTTGTAGTGCCGAAATGACATTTTTAGCAGGCGATTGCAACAGACCGATAATTTCGCCGATCAATTCTTCTTTGCTCTTTAGTGCGATGAGCGTGTCAAGTTGATCAGCGCCAATGAATAGGCTATAATCAATAGAAGCAGCCTTCAATTGCAGTTTATCGCTTGTTTTGCGAAACTCTTTGATAAGCTGCGCCGGTGCTTTACCATTTTCAGGGTGAAACATCACCGCCGATTGACCATGCAACACCGTTTCGTTGAACGGAGTATAATCCGTATCAAGGGTCGAGAGTGCTTTTTTGATGAAACTATTTTTCACCACTTTGTACTCAATACCCCGATCAAAACACATCCGACGGAGATTGTTGGTTTCAGCAACCGTCATGCCATTGGCTTCCGTGATGTAGAAGAAGGGAATGCTCTGAAACTTATCAGTTAATTCCTCAATAATTGCTCCTTTTTCCTCGCGCTTCATGGCTTAAATCCCAGCTACTGTGCCTTTATCAATCGTTACTCCCGGACTCATCGTGCTCGACAGATTAATCGTTCGCACGTAAGTTCCTTTAGCCGATGAAGGCTTCAGACGCATCAGCGTGCTAATGATTTCCTGCGCGTTTTCGGCCAGTTTTTCCGGCGTAAACGACACTTTACCAATACTGGTGTGAATAATACCGGTTTTATCAACTTTGAAGTCAATTTTACCAGCTTTCACCTCGCGAACTGCTTTGCCTACCTCCGGCGTTACCGTACCTGATTTTGGGTTCGGCATCAAACCACGTGGCCCCAGAACCTTACCCAACCGACCAACTTTAGCCATAACGTTCGGCATCGTGATAATCACATCAACGTCCGTCCAGCCTTGTTCGATCTTCTGGATATAATCGTCCAGACCTACGTAATCAGCACCAGCCTCTTTCGCTTCGTTCTCCTTATCCGGGGTGCAAAGCACCAGAACGCGAACCGTTTTACCTGTACCATGTGGCAACGTAGCAACGCCACGAACCATTTGGTCAGCTTTACGGGGATCAACGCCTAACCGGACATCAATATCCACAGAAGCATCAAATTTCGTGTATGAGATTTCCTTCAGAATCTCAGCTGCTTGTTGGAGCGAGTATTCTTTGGAAGCATCATATTTCGATTGAGCTTCTTTTTGTTTTTTCGTTAACTTAGCCATGTCTTTGTTTGCTTCGGCAAGTCTGATTAATTCTCAAAAGGCGATGCGCCCGTCACCGTGATACCCATGCTGCGGGCTGTACCAGCTACCTGTTTCATAGCCGACTCAACCGTGAAAGCATTCAGATCGGGCATCTTCGTTTCCGCGATTGTCCGAATCTGATCCCACGACACTGAGCCAACCTTCTTGCGGTTTGGTTCAGCTGAGCCACCCTTCAGTTTAGCTGCTTCCATTAGCAGAATTGGTGCGGGAGGGGTTTTGATGACGAAATCAAAGGATTTATCCTTATAATACGTAATCAGAACCGGTAATACCATCCCCATTTTATCCTGCGTACGGCCGTTGAACTGCTTGCAGAATTCCATGATATTCAAACCCTTGGAACCTAAAGCCGGACCGATTGGAGGAGCGGGGTTAGCTTGCCCACCTTTGACTTGCAGCTTAACGTAGCCACCTACTTCTTTTGCCATTGTGGTAATTGCGTTAAGATCTACTGTTTATAGTTTATTATTGGTTAGTCACATAACCAATCCGCACACCTTTCACAGTAAATCAACTAGATTTTTGGAAGGTCATCCTCTGAGGGAAGCATAGGATGCCAGACCACAGATCGCTAATTTTAAGAATTAGCTTTCCTTTTCTACTTGTGCGTAACTGAGTTCTACCGGTGTATTCCGGCCAAATATTTTCACAACGACGTTCAATTTTTTCCGGTCGTCGAACACTTCTTCTACAGTGCCAATGAAGCCCCCAAAAGGTCCATCAACTACTTTCACATTTTCACCTTTTAGGTAAGCAACCGTAGGCGTCGCAACTTCCTGCGTTTCCTCTTCTACCTTACCCAGGATGCGATTTACTTCTGCCTGACGTAATGGAACAGGTACTTTAGAGGTAGTGCCAGCCTGTGAATTTCCTAAAAAGCCTAATACACCCGGCATATTCAAAATCATATCGAGCGCCCGGTTGTTACCCAAGTCAGCCGAAATCAGGATATAGCCAGGAAAAAATGATTTTTCCCGAACGCGTTTCTTACCGTTACGCATTTCATATACCTTTTCCGCCGGAATTAATACCTGCGGAATGACTTCGTCCAACTTTTGCCGGATGATTTCATTATCGAGATAGGATTTGATCTTTTTCTCCTGCCCCGATACTGCCCGTATGACGTACCACTGTATGCCGCTCATATTTATTGTCATTAAGTGGTCATTAGGTAGGCATTAATTGTCATTGTTTTTTGATCTAGATGACAATAATAATGACAGCGAATGACTAATTTAGAATGACTGATAAAATGCGTTCAGCCCGTTCTCGAATACTAAATCAATTAACCCGACTAACAGCGCAAAAATCAGCGACGCTACCAGTACCAGTGTCGAACTGGATTGCAGATCGCTGAATTTAGGCCAAGTCACATTATGCTGAACTTCCTCCCAGGAGGCTTTCAGGAATGAGATAAACTTGTCCATTTAATTAGAGGATTGGCACGGGTGGAGAGATTCGAACTCCCATCAACGGTTTTGGAGACCGCTATTCTACCCTTGAACTACACCCGTGTATTTTAATTGATAGTCATTAGTCAATAATATTAGCCAAAAACCCTCTAATGACTAAATGAATTACTACTGCTGACTTCTTTTTCGGACTGCAAAAGTACGAAAAAATATTAAAAAAACAAGTGCATTCCTAATAAGAAATGCACTTGTTTTAAACTACTTAATCTTAGTCGAGGATTTCAGTTACCTGACCAGCTCCTACGGTACGGCCACCTTCGCGGATAGCGAAGCGAAGACCTTTTTCCATTGCGATCTTGTTGATCAGCGTTACTTCAATCGTGATGTTATCACCTGGCATAACCATTTCAACGTTGGCTGGCAATACGATTTCACCCGTTACGTCCGTGGTACGGAAGTAGAACTGCGGACGGTACTTGTTGAAGAACGGGGTGTGACGACCACCTTCTTCTTTAGACAATACGTAAACCTCAGCTTTGAATTTGCTGTGTGGGGTTACCGAGCCTGGTTTGCAAATAACCATACCACGACGGATATCGGTTTTTTCAATACCACGGAGCAACAGACCTACGTTGTCACCAGCTTCACCACGGTCCAGAATTTTCCGGAACATTTCAACACCGGTTACAACTGATTTCAGGTTTTCAGCACCCATACCTAGGATTTCAACTGGATCACCCGAGTTGATAACACCCCGTTCGATACGGCCCGTTGCTACAGTACCACGGCCTGTGATCGAGAACACGTCTTCAACCGGCATCAGGAACGGCAATTCCGTCTGACGAGGAGGAAGTGGGATAAAGCTATCAACATTATCCATCAGTTCTTCGATGGTTTTCACCCACTTGGCATCGCCATTCAGACCACCAAGGGCCGAACCTTGAATAACTGGGATGTTGTCACCGTCGAAGTTGTAGAAGCTCAATAGCTCGCGGATTTCCATCTCAACGAGTTCAAGCAGCTCAGGATCGTCAACCATGTCCACTTTATTCATGAACACAACGAGTTGAGGTACACCTACCTGACGAGCGAGCAGGATGTGCTCACGAGTTTGTGGCATTGGACCATCCGTAGCAGCAACTACCAGGATAGCACCATCCATTTGAGCGGCACCCGTTACCATGTTTTTCACATAGTCAGCGTGACCTGGGCAGTCGACGTGCGCATAGTGGCGATTAGCCGTAGCGTACTCAACGTGCGATGTATTGATAGTGATACCACGCTCTTTTTCTTCTGGCGCGTTATCAATCGAGGAGAAATCCCGAATTGCGGCCAGACCCTTTTCGGCCAGCACTTTCGTAATGGCAGCCGTCAGCGTCGTTTTACCGTGGTCAACGTGACCAATCGTACCGATGTTTACGTGCGGTTTCGAGCGGTCAAAATTCTCTTTTGCCATGTTTTTTTAAAACGCTATTGTGAACTGTTGTTTGTTTTTGGATGAACTTGCTGAACGTCCGTTAAGCCAGACGAAATCACCCCGTTAAGGTTTGATACTGCTCTGGCTTAAAACCGCATGGTATCGGTTGTCCGATGCCGCACTTTCAAAAAAGACTTCTTCGGAAGTCTTGAGCCGTTACGGGGATTTGAACCCCGGACCTCTTCCTTACCAAGGAAGTGCTCTACCACTGAGCTATAACGGCTTTTCAGTTAACAGTAACCAGATAACAGCCAGCAGTTAAAATTACAGTCAACTATAAAACTGTTGGTTGCTCATTGATAACTGCTCACTGTAGAGCGGAAGACGGGTCTCGAACCCGCAACCTATAGCTTGGAAGGCTATCGCTCTACCAATTGAGCTACTTCCGCTTTTCAATTATCAGTTATCACTTAATAGCAGTCAAGATAAACCTGCTCACTGTTGATTAATAACTGCTCACTGAAGAGTGGGGAGTGGAGGATTCGAACCTCCGAAGGCGTACGCCAGCAGATTTACAGTCTGATCCATTTGGCCACTCTGGAAACTCCCCAAAAATCTCTGTTAAAGAACATTTTTCCCTTCCGTTTCCGGTTTGGAGTTGCAAAATTACATGATTTTATCGCGTTGTCAACACGTAGACAAAAAAAAATGGTTAATCAAATGTGTAGACGAGCTAAGTAGACGGCATAAGTAAGCTTTTATTTAGATTAACCATTCTTTAACCTGCTCATTAAACAATAGTTAGCTCTTTACCAGTTCAGTCAAACGTTTCCCGTCGGGGTATTGCATTTCGGTGATACGCCACCGACCATTTAGTTGTATCATTTCAACTCGGACCTCTTCTGGCTTATCTTTATTTAAAAAAGTCACGTAAACCACTGCCCTCAAACCACCAACAGCCGCAGGAAGAACCCACGTTTTCTTGATGTCCTTATCGGGAGCATTGAACAATAAGTTTGTTTTGTCCCGATTGACTTTGCTGGCAGGCTTCTGAGCATCACTCCAAATCAGATCAGCGGTCGATTTTGCAAAATACTGATCGACCAGATTGCGATCTTTCTTTTCACGTAAGGGATTTTCCTTTTTGTTATGCTCAAAATAAAGCGCTCTTACCAACCGATCGGCCGCTGTTCGGGGGGCGTCGGGGCCAGGGCGAGTTGCCAGTGCTACCAAACTATCTTCCTGAACTTGTGTACCAGAAGTCGATGGCATTTCGGTGCTTTGTTTAGGTTTGCTCTGGCAAGCCGCTACTAGTAATAGCATACCAATACTCAAGCGTAAGTTAATCATGGCGAATGGTTTAGAGTTTAGGTATAAAATTCGGTTTTCATGTTCCAGCACGGCGCACCGGCTGGAACATGAAAACCGAACTCGAAATGATTTACTGCCTTACCATACCTTAATTCGGTCCTCTGGCTTTTTGTACATCTTATCGCCTGGCTGGACGTTAAACGCTTGATACCAAGCATTAATATTTGAGATAGGACCATTGCAGCGGTAAAGCCCAGGCGCGTGCGGATCGGTCATGATCAGTTGCGCCTGCGTTTCGGGCAGTACGTTGATACGCCAGATTTGTGCCCAAGACAGGAAGAAGCGTTGGTCAGGCGTGAAGCCGTCAATTTTCGTTTTTGACTTTCCTTGCGCTGTTTTCTTAAATGCGTCATACGCAATAGCCAGCCCCCCGAGGTCAGCAAGGTTTTCGCCCAGGGTTAACTGCCCGTTTACTTTGATGGAATCCAATACTTTAAAGCCAAAAAACTGCTCTTTAACCTGATCAGCTCGTTTCTTGAAATTATCGGCATCATCTTTAGTCCACCAGTCGCGTAAAGTACCATCTGCATCATACTGACGGCCAGAATCGTCGAAGCCGTGCGTCATTTCATGACCGATTACGGCACCGATACCGCCGTAATTCACTGCATCATCTGCATCAAAATCGAAAAATGGAAATTGCAGGATAGCGGCTGGGAAAGCAATCTCATTGTTAACCGGATTATAATACGCATTAACGGTAGGCGGTGTCATTCCCCATTCAGTCCGGTCAACAGGTTTCCCCAGGCGATTAATCATGTGATTGTAAGACCATTTACCAGCCGACTTTACATTATCGTAATAATCATTGCGGTTAATAGAAACGCCTTCATAAGCCTTCCACTTGTCGGGATAACCGATTTTTCGTTTGAATGCGGTCAACTTAGTCAAGGCTCGTTTTTTAGTCTCTTCGCTCATCCAGTCGAGATTCTTGATGTGCTCTTTGTAGGAGGTTTCAAGGTTATCTACTAAGGTCAGCATCCTTTGTTTAGCTTCGGGTTTGAAATAGCTTTGAACGTAGAGTTGACCTAATAAATCGCCCAGTGAACCATCAATCAACGCACTTACTCGCTGCCAGCGGGGTGTCTGCTCCTTCTGGCCAGTTAATACCTGCGAAAAAGCAAAGTTCTGTTTCACAAAAGCATCGCTTAGAAAAGGGGCGGCACTTTTAACGATATTCCAGCGCATGTATGTCCGTAAATCTTCAATTGGCGTGGCAGCTACCAGGCTATCGAGTGAGCGGAAAAATCTTGGGCTTTGTACCAGCACCGTATCCTGTCCTTTTACACCATATTTTGTCAGTTGATCAGTCCAATTGATTCCCGGCGTTTGCTTACTAAAATCCGCAACAGTTAGCTTATTGTAGGTTTTATATGGATCACGCATTTCAACGCGGGGCATCTGCGCCTTCGCCAGAGCCGTTTCAACGCGCATAATCACGTCAGCATCTTGAGAGGCCTGGGTTGGTTCTTCACCAATCAGCGCGAACATTTTTGTCAGATTATCCCGATAAGCGTCACGAATTTTCAGGCTACGGGCGTCATTCTTCAGGTAATAATCTCGGTCAGGCAATGTAGTCCCACCCTGACCAAACTGCGGTAAGTATTTCGTCACGTTCTTCCGATCCTGTGATATCGAAAAGCCAAATAACATGCCGTTGCTCTGGGTCCGCTGATAAGCTAATTCGTCGAAGAAAGCTGTTTTATTGTTGATCTTGTCGATTCGAGTCAGTTCTGGTTTAATTGGATCAAAGCCCCGTTTCTCAATTGCCGTGCTGTCCATACCACTCGCATAGTAGTCCCCTACCATTTGATAGAGCCGACCTTTAGTCGTGGTCTTCGATGCGCTTTCCAACAACGATTTCATAGCGTCGAGACTCTTATCTCGCAGTTCGTTGAAGCTGCCCCAGGACGTTTTAGACGCTGGAATCGCGTTCTGACGAAGCCAGTTACCATTTGCATACTGATAGAAATTGTCGCCTGGTTTCACTGACTGATCCATATTTTGCGGATCAATGAATTTACGCGGAACTGCGTTAGAAACTGGTCGGGGATTAGTAGTAGCAAGTCTTTTAGGTGGCACAGCCGCTATCAAACCAACTACTGTTGTCACCGCCAAAAGAAAAGTGCGTTGATGATTCATGTATTTAGACATAGATTGAGTTAACTAAACTAGGCCAAATTTAACAGTAGTTTGTCAAAAAATAGAACGCGGCCCCCTTAGCTATCAATAGCTAAGGGGGCCGCGTTCTGTAATAAATATATAGTTACTTAGTAGTCTTCAAGTCAGCCTGAAAATCCCGGGCATAAGTCCCGGCTTTGTATTTATCGAATGGCTCCTTCTGATGATAATTGTTACCGAAGTACGTCACAATCTGATGGAACGTGCGGGGTTCAAGATAACCAGCAATCGGCTGAATCAAATTGAATTTCTCATCCAAAAATACCGTCGTCGGATAACTTAATTGATTTCGCAGCAGCGCTGCTGCTAGTTCGTGGACTCCCTTGCCACCACTGCTACTCACATACTTGAATGTATTTTGTCCAAGCGTTACATCGCCAGTCTGCTCGGCATTGAATCGCACCGGATAGTAGTTCTCGTTCACATAATCCACAATGGCTGGTTTCGAGAAAGTCTCCCGATCCATTACCTTACACCATCCACACCAGTCCGTATACACATCAACCACAAATTTCTTCGGCTTTTTCTGCGTCAGCGCATACGCCTGCTGAATCGTCAGCCAATTGATATGTTTAGTTTCTGTTGGCCGCACAGTTGCCTGGTCAGAGGGCAACGTAGTGCGAAATGCACTGATCGTAAGGAGTACGAACGCGCTAAAAAAAAGAAGCAGACGGTTCATAGTATTGCTGGTATTTGAAGAAATAACGCTTGGCTGTTGATAAAATTGGCCAAACGCGTTCGCAAACGATTAAAAAATAGTCGCCTGTTATAACCGGCTAATTATCCTCTCACTACGCAGAATAAGCTATTTAACCGCCCGCAGAATATCACGCTTATGCGGAGGTCCAGGATGCTTTTCAACAGTTAGACCCGCAGCCCGCAGATTACGCTGGACGTAGCTTTTAGAGCAATAGGTAGTCAGTATACCACCGGGTATCAATAATGCTGCCATTTTCTGAAATATTGTCTCATTCCAAAGTTCAGGCTGAGCCGTTGGCGCGAATGCATCATAATAAATCAGGTGAAACGGATCTGTCAAGTTAAGCTCTTGTAGCTTGCCTTCGATTTTAGTTATGGCGAAATACGGCGTTACCTCAACCGTCTTATTCCAGGGTGACTCATGTAACGTCGTCAGGTATGAAGTCCCTAGTAGCTGATCATAATTAAGCTGACGGGTATCAGCTAGCGCCATCGGATAAGCTTCTATAGTCGTGTATATAATCCGGCGCTGGTGTGCTTCTGCCTCACGAGCGGTTAGCAGCGCATTAAGCCCCGTACCGAATCCCATTTCGAAGATACGTAGTTCCTTATCTGGAAATTTTTCGAATGCAGCCCATAGCCCTAGCTCAATATACACCCGTTGCGATTCCTGAAAAGCCCCATGAACTGAGTGGTATGTTTTGTCGAGTGCTTGATTAATGGCGGTATGCGAACCATCGGCGGTTACCATCAGACGAACATCTGCTTTCATAATCTGTTGGTTTTGGTCTATTTTTGCCTTTTAATGGATACCGTATGACAGTTTTTATCCATTGAACATTATCAATTATCCAGTAAATCTCAATGATTCAACGCGTTCAAACCATATTTCTGTTTCTCATTGCCGTCGCTATGGGCGTCGCTCTATCCACCCCACTTTGGGAAAAATCAGGCGCTCAGCCAACATCAATGGCCCATTTAACGGCACTAGAATATAGCCAGCAGCAGCCTGTTTCGGCGCAGCCAGGACTTCCTACTCAAGCCGCTCCAACAACGTTCGTTACTTCAGTATGGTATCTTGGTTTATTACTGGCGTTAGTAGGGTTATCATCGCTTTATGCCCTTTTTCAGTATCGCAATCGTTTGACCCAAACGGCGTTATGCGCTGTTAATGCATTGATGCTCACTGCTATTATGGGGATTATACTCTACCGAACGCTCTACGAAGGTAAAAACTATGGTAACCCGTCAGATCAGGGTAATTTTCTGATTGGCTTCTATGCGATTATTGCTGCTCTGGTTTTCAACGCCTTGGCAAATCGCTTCATCCGGCGCGATGAACGATTGGTTAGAGGTTCTGATCGGCTACGGTAAGCCTCATCTTATGCGCCTACTATTCCATTAGCTTTAGATTTTCTAAACAGCGTGAACGCTATTCGTGCGTCCATTTTACGCGCCAGGGGTCGTTTGTCATTTCCTGAAAATTTTTCAGTGATGCCAGCAACCTGGTAAACGTAGCTTTATGTGTTGAGTTAGTAGCTAGATTAATGCGCTCCTGCGGGTCTTTCTCCAGATCGTAGAGTTCAAAAACAGGACGATGAATGTAGGCTTGCTTACTACGTGGACCGTACTGTGACTTACCCGATCTGAGATAGCCCTGCCAGGTAGCCGAACTCCACAAATCAGCCGCAAAGGGAAAGGGTAATTCGTGGGCAATATTCCAGATGAGTTTATAGCGTTTCGTTACTACCGATCGCATGGGGTAATACATCGTGACTTCGTGGAAGGTATGCGACAGAAAAACCGTGTCAGCCTTAAACTGGGCTGGGTTATCGAAATATACTTTCCAGGATTTACCATGAAAAAATTCGGTTGGTCCTCGTTCGCCAAACTCCCCACCACCAGTTGGTCGAGCAGCCTTAGCGATAATGGGTGGGTTAAGTCCAGCAAAATCAAGTAGCGTGGGCGTTACATCGGTCCATGATACCAGTTCATTACAGACCTGTCCCCGACGGGTTGCAAATGGATTACGAACAATAAGTGGCAACAAAACGCCCGGCTCGTAATGGGTCGTTTTTGCGCCTGGTACTGGCATACCATTGTCGGAAAGGTAGATTATGATGGTGTTATCCCATAATCCTTTTTCCTTTAACAACTCGAACAGGCGACCTATGCCCTGGTCCATTCGTGAAACAGATTGGTAATATTGCGCCAGTTCTGCTTTGGTTTCGGGTGCATTGGGCAAAAAGAAAGGCGTTTTTAATGAGTCAGCGCCGTATTGTGTTTCCCGCACCCCCTCATGGCCTCCTTCTTTATTACCGTGTGGATTGGCTCGATATGGTAGTTTATCTCCGCTACCTGAACGGTGCGGATCAGTTGGACAGAAATACAGAAAAAACGGTTTTCGGCGATTTGCCTCCAGCAACTGAGCACATTGATTCGCCATCCGGACGGGATTACTACCGTCTTCGCCTAACGCTTCATCGAACGGATAAACACTAGCGGGAGCAACATGATATTTGCCAATACGAGCGGTGATATAACCCGCATCGTGAAGTATAGAAGGTAAGGTTTTTAACTCCTCATGCGAACGGAAGTGATGCGTTGCGTGTGCTAACCCATACTGTCCGTTATTATGGTTATGCCGCCCTGATAACAGCACAGATCGGCTTGGACTGCACGACGAGGTGGTAGCATAGGCCCTTGTGAAACGTACACCCTCAGTCGCCAGATAATCCAGATTCGGCGTTTTCACTTGTCGATTACCATAACAACCCAACGCCGTACGGTCGTGGTCATCGCCGACAATGAGAACGAAATTAGGTTTGCTCTGGGCTAATATGTTACCAGCCAACAGGCAGAGCAGGGCTATCCATTTCATAGTTTTTAACTGCTAAAGGCACAAGCGCGTCGGTGGCGGCAGAGGCTTACGTCTGACGTTGCGAGGACGGTTATTAATAACCCACTACATTTGTCGCTTGAAAAACGCCAGTGCTTCCAGATGCACGTCGATATCGTTGGGATAATCGTGTTTGCCACCAATCACTTTCAGTAAGACAATCTCGGGTTTGCCCTTTTCCTTATAGGTGTAGCGCTCAATCGTTTTTCCGTCGGCAGGATCTGTATCGGGTACGTTTTCCTGTGTGGGTTTGCCCTTATACTGTGCCAAAGCAGCCCAATAAGCCAAAGTGCGATCCGTAGAGCGAACGGCTCCCATATTCATTTTACCTGTTATAACATCACCGCCATTATAAGGATTAGTGGTATCCAGCGTGCCGTTGATAATCATGATTGGGACGGCCTTCCCCGACGGTACGCAGTCCAGATTAGTCGTATCGGGTAGATTGGCAATAATAGCGGTGACGGCTCGGAAGGCATTTGGCATGGTCATGGCCAGTTTATAAGCCATGTGCCCTCCTCCAGATGTACCTACCGCAAAGACATGCTCAGCATTAACCTGGTATTTTTTGCGGAAGTATTGAATCATCCCATCAAAAAAGGCCTGCTCATTGATATCTTCCTGATTAGCCTGCGCTGGCGATGACTTACGGCACTCGTTCCAATAGCGCTTATATCCATCCGGATAGACGAGCAACGTATTTTCCGTTTTGGCTCGACCCTCCATTTTCCCGGTTGATTTCATCATACCCAACCCGTCCCCACCTGACCCATGCATTACAAAAACCAGGCTGGGTTGCCGAAATGATGCGGGTGGTGCGTTATAATGAAATACGCGGTAGTGCCCCTCGATCAGTAGGGAGTCGCTAACAAGCTGCGCTTTGATGGATGAACAGCTAAGCCCAATCAGTATAAGAGTCGTTATCTGCTTTATCATAAATTCAAACGGTTCCTGCAACACGAAGAATAAGACTGACGCAAGCTACTCGCCTTTTTCACGGTAAAAACACCGTGGTAAATCGGTAATAGCTCAACTATCAACAGCCAATCCGTTTGGCCGGGCTGAAATCCCGGACCGGTTCCTCACTATTTCAACTTAAAGAAACCATCCATGCAAGTCAGCAATAACCTTCATTTATAAGCAGCAGTTAAATCTTCGACTCTAATAGACACTTTTATCTTGTGTCCTCTCCCATACAATCAATTTATGAGTGTTATCAAACCAGCCCTTCAATTCCCCGATCGAATTGCTTATTTCGAAGGTGCTAATAATTACAGCTGGATTTATTTTCGGGATGGTGAAAAAAAGCTGCTGGCTAAGCCAATCAGCTTTCTGGAAGATAAGCTACCCTCTTTCATTAGGGTGCACAAAACTATACTGATTAACCCTGACTATGTACAAAGTCTGCATGAGCCCCCACGCAAAAAGATGGGAGGCCAGGTACAATTAGACAGTGGTGAAATTTTTCCCGTAAGCCGTCGTCGTTGGTCTACGGTGGTCGAAAGCATACAAAATTACCAGATTGAAGCCAGTGTCTCGGCTAAACAGCAGAATCCGACCCCACTATCAGTAGACCATGCGCCTAAATCACCGACACGTTCTATTTTCCTGATTACCAGTCATCAGGAAAACGCATCAATGGTAGAGCAAATTATCCATAAAAAATGGCCTACCTACCAGTTCCATACCAGCGCTCAGAGTACGCTTCTGCCTAATTTGCTTACTCACTTGTCTGACAAGGAACTCCCAGCATTGATTTTACTGGACGCCAGAACACTAACCATCGAACGGATGGGAACTCTTCAGCGCCTGAAATCGGATCAGAATCTAAGCCAAATTCCAGTTATCCTGTTGGTTTCTCCAGCAAACCCAATTGTAATTGAGGGGTATCAGCAGCAAGCTAACTCAGTTGTATCGTTGCCTACCAGTTATACGCTTTTTAGTGAAGTCATTGAGCGAATCTGTCAATTCTGGCTACGTATTGTCCGTTTACCCAGTGTAGCAGCTTGATTTAACAGTACAATTGAGTAGCAGGATTTGCATGATATTTAACTAGCTGGCAAATACTTATCAGAAACTAAATTGCAGGGGAGGCAGCGTAACAGTTTCCCACCAATAAGCACGTACTTCTTTGAAGTAATTAGTCCATTCTGAAAAATCAAGAGGCTTCACCAGATAAGAAGAGATGCCATATTGATACGCTTTTTGAATGTCCTCCTGGTCATCCGATGAGCTGAACATAACTAATGGAATCCGGTTGCAGCTAAGCGATATGGACTTAATCTGTTGCACCAAATCCCAGCCGTCTTCCCGCTTTGGCAAGTATAAATCCTGCAATATCAGCTTGGGTAACTCCCACTCCTGCGTATTCCAGTCGGCGAGTAGGTTAAGCGCTTCTTCGGCTGTACTGACCCAGACAGTGGTTATTTCTGGCAAGCATTGAAACATTGCATTTTTGATCAATAGCCACTGATCGGCATTATCTTCAATGACAAGTACTTTAGACCGTTTAAAATTCCCTTTAACACGTTCCTGATTGTTAGTTAGTGACATACATTGAGGTGAAGCTAAGGCACTAATTTAAGCTATAATCTACTTATTTACTAGTTTAACGGTTTCTATTTAGGAATTTACTAAACAAATAACTAACCGATAACTAACCGAAGAACCAGCAGACAGAAAAAGGGGGTTATCCCCCTTCTTATAAGGTCGGTTTGCTAGATGAATAAACCGTCCCTCGCGTTATGAAAAGTGGCTGGAATGCTTCGCGGATTTTCGTCGCTATTGGTGGGAGTTCGTCACGTTACCCCGACTAAACTAAACGTGCCGACTTACTTACCAAATCGATACGCCAGCGTAAGTCCGACATATTGCTCATCATAGCGCATAGTAGCGGCCTCCCGCTCTCTAAACGAATACATCATCTGAAACGTCCAGCGGGGTTTGGCAAAAACTAGTCCAATATCGTTACTGTAGACCCAGCGTCGAACGGGCGATAGAATAGCACCTTTATTGTCAGTAAACATACCGCCCTGCACGGTTGCGTTATAGAATTGATACTGGTAAGAAGGCCGGAAGAAGGCGTACAGCTCGGTGGCTCTTCGAGAAGTTGCCTGACCGCCCTCGACCTGAGCGTCGTATAAGGATGACTGATGGGTACGGGCAAAACGGCCCACCTGAAACAGCAATCCCGCAGACGCGTTGGTAAACGTATTACCCACCATCGCCTGTGCGGTTGCGTGCGCATCAAACCACGAGTTACGCCAGGATTCGGGCATTAATTCATGCAAGTATTGACCTTGTAAATTAAGTCCTACCTCATTCTTAAGCTGATAATTCCAGCCTTTGGGGCGGATCAGATCGAATGTTTCGTGAATAAAAAGCTGGGCTTGCTGGCCTAGCGCATTCGGTCCGATCGTTCCGACTGAAAAAGCCGTTTTCAGCACATGCCCTTTTTTGTAGAAAAACGTCATGCTTTTTTCGGCGAACAGATAACCGGTGTAGGGTCGATCCATCAGGTCTCTAGTGATAGTAGGTACGACTGACCCCGGCGTAAAAATCATCTGCCCCGCTCGATACGACGACGTAATCTTGACAAGCCTATCCGCTTCCTGGATGCGACTATTTAATCGAACTGGCAGGTAAGTAAAGCTCAGGAATAAGCCGTTGGTGTAGTAGCCGTCGTGATACTGTAGGCAGTAATTATCATTCTCCGACGTGACTTTAACTTCGTACGGGTGCTGGCCATAGCTAGCGCAGACAGATAGGCAGAGTAAGCTTACTTTCAATAAACGCGTAAAAAAAGCATGCATAACGTTGACGACTGAAAAGTCACCGGCAAGCTCGTTAAATCGCCATAAATAAGCAACTTAATCCAAAAACCACCTTAGTAGATGTTAATTATAGAACGCAGATTTTTATGATGGTTATGATTCACACAGATTATCCTGTCGGATCATAACCATCATAAAAAGCTGCGCTCTATTATCTAATTTTCCTGCTCAATGTTAGCCTGTGCGTTATTTACGAAGGTGTTGCTGATTGACGCGTCATCGTTAATGGCCGATTGATAACCTACCCAGATACCGTAACCTCCGCTGCCACTGATTCGTGTGTTCCGAATAGTCATGATCGCGTCGCTACCATACAGAGCTAAGTTCGCCCGCTTGTTCGAAATGATGACTCGGCTTCCGGCGTTCCGAATATCCCCGTTCTCGATGATATTTTGCGAGCTGGTCGAATGGCTCAGAATACCTTCCCAATAAGCCGTGGTATTTGCAGCTCCGGTAAATACAATCCGGTTGTCGGCTGTGCCTTTCGCCAGCAGGTAGGCGTCATCGTTAATAATTATGTAGCCATCACGCGCCACCTCTACTGTTACCCCTGGACTTAACCGCCAGCCAGTGCGAACATTAACTGAGCTCAGCAGTCTATAGGGAGTTTTATCGGCAAAACCTTTCCAGACAATTTCATCTTCGCGGTTTACGCTGCTGCCGATGGACGAACCGGTAATTTCAACTACGTTTCGCCCATTGTTGCTGGTGAAAACCGAAGCGGCATCCAGTTTAGCTACGTTATCCGTTCCAAGTTGCAAACCTGATTCGGTATTGTTACTGAAGTTGTTGGTAGCAAACTCCCGCAGAATAACGCCCTCCTGCATGAACAGTCCGTAACCAGTATTTTGCGAAAACAGGCTGTTTTTTACAGAAATCTGACTATCCTGGAACATGGCCATACCCATACTTTTACCATCCAGCATGGTCTGGCTACCGGCATGAAGCACTTCTACATATTCCATCGTATTGACATTGCTTCCCGAATAGAACATAATACCTGTCCAGTATCCTTTCGTTTGTCCGACGCCTACAAACCGAATCTTTTTTTCCGCTGTGCCTTTAGCAATTAGGATAGCTCCCTGATTGATATCGAATCGAACATCCCGCTCAAAGGCAATAACGACACCTGGATTAATGGTTAACTCATGCTTAACCGCAATCGACTTTGGCACTATATAATCGGGCAGATTTGGATTCTGAATGCGATCTTCCAGCAAGGTTTTCACTGTAATATCCTTATCGATTGTCAGCGGCTGGGCCGTTGCAACTGTAACCAGCACATTATCGGTCGTGGATGTAGCGCCGTTGGATACGGTCAGCATCACTTCATACTCCCCTACTTCATCGGGCGTGAAAGTTGGGCGAACGGTCGATGCCAAAGCCAGCGTAGCAGTACTTTTGGCAGGTTTACGGATAATCGCCCATTGATACGTAATCGGTTTACCCTGGCCATCTTTGGAAGCAATGCCGTCCAATGTGACTAGTTGTCCAACCTGAACCGGCTGGTCGGGACCAGCATTGGCTATCAAAGCAAGAGGAACTGTTGGTTCTATCCCAGTAGTCTTCTTACAGCTTGTAATCAGGAGTGAAGTTGACAGTGCGAACAGCAGCAATTTAGTGGGTAGAGCTAGCTTATGCAGCATAGCGAGTTTCGGAAAAGAGGTGAAAACGAAGTAGAGGAATTGTTTTGGAGATTTCATTAGCTTAGTTGTTTTGTCGATGCAAAAGTCCGCCACAAAACCTCGCTGCTGCCTACGCAAAACGGATAAGCATCTACCCAAAACGGATTAAGAAAAAAGCCGCTTTTCGCCTGTCTGCTACTCTACAATTCAGTCGACTGAATTAACAATTGGTCATGCGTTTGGCGCAGTTTAGCCACAGCATGGGGTAGTCAAGCTGAACAGCGGGCTATTTTTATACTACCACACTGGTCCACTCAAGGGAATCAGTTCACGCAAAAACCATTAGCTAGTGGCAACGACTCATTTCAACGCAGCCGATATATTTGAATTCGATCAGCAACCGAACACAGGTGACGGATTCGCTACGTATTACCATCCGAAAGCCGGATCGATTGCTATTAAGCCTGCCCTGTTTCCACACATGCATGTAATGGATATGCGCTGGACGATTGCCAGTGATATTGAATTGCAAGACACGATTCCGTCGGATAATGTCGCCATTAATTTCATGCTCAATGGTGGTATCGACTCTCGGTTTCGAGGCCTGAGCCATGATCTAAAGATGCGATCTAAAACTCACAACCTGATTCATACGCCTGAAGCGGGGCATACGAATTGGATGCCAGGTGGCCAGTCAATGGAATCACTATTGATTAGTGTGAATCGAGATTTTTTTGCGTCCGCTATTGGGCAAAGCGACGTCTGGAGTGAGCAAATACTGGCCGATTTAGAACAGAAAAGACCTTTTTCGGGCGCAAAGGAAGTGCAGGTTATTACCCCCCAGATGAGTTACCTGATCGACGACATTCGGAATTGTAAAGCAGCCGGCCCCATGCGCAACCTGCTGATTCAGTCGCGAGTGCTGGAGTTAATCGCCCTGGAAATCGAGCAGTTCCGAACGCCTGTTAGCAACACAGAAACGCTACCAGCGGATGAAGTCGACAAATTATATCAGTTAAAAGCTTATCTGGATATTAACTTTCTGGCCGACCATTCCCTGGCGCAATTGAGTCGTTATTGTCTGTTGAATGAGTTTAAAGTGAAGAAAGGGTTCAAGCAGTTATTCGACACCACCGTTTTCAATTACATTCGAAAACTGCGGATGGATCATGCCGGGCAACTGCTGCGGAACTCCACGCTGTCGGTTGATGAGGTAGCTGATAAACTAGGTTATGAATATTCACAGCATTTCTCAGTAGCTTTTAAGAAATTTACTGGCCTAACGCCTTCGCAATATCAGCATGGCAGAGCCTGAGCCGGCAGAGTAGAGATTGGCATCTATAGTGTATTTTCGCGAAGTATAGTGCCATGCAGAACGCCCTCATGAATTACAAACTGGTCATTTTCGATTTTGACGGCACCTTGGCCGATTCCTTTCCTTATTTTTTAAGTACGGTTAACATCTTAGCGGAAGCGTATAATTTCCCGAAAATCGACTTACAAGATGTAGACCAGCTACGCGGTATGGATGCCCGTCAGATGATGAAACGAGCTAAGTTGCCAGCCTGGAAAATACCACTTATTGCTAATTCATTCATCCGTTTAATGGCTCGGGACATTGACCAAATTCGCCTTTTCGACGGGATACCTGCCCTCTTGAAGCAATTATCAGCTCAGGGTGTTCAATTAGCTATTATCAGCTCCAACTCCGAAGAAAACATCCGTCGTGTACTCGGCCCCGAAAGTGCATCTTGTATTACCTACTACGGGTGCGGCACTTCGCTTTTTGGTAAGCAGCGTAAATTCAGTAAACTCATCGCGAAAAGTGGCTTTAAACCTACCGAAATTCTAAGCATCGGCGACGAAATCCGCGACTTAGAAGCGGCCAAAGAAGCCCAAATACCCTTCGGTGCCGTATCCTGGGGCTATACCCGGCCTGATGTATTTGGCGCTTATACTGACATCAAATTCTTTCCAACTGTAGAAGATATTTCCCTGACGGTACTGGGGGCTAGACTGCCATCAAAATTTTAAGTAGAATCGACATTTCGTAGTTTTTCCATAAAAACAGCCCGCTTGTATGTGAATCCTATACGTATAAGCGGGCTGTTTTTATGAGAAAAATATGTAGATAATCTTCTAATCTGTCTCTCTGAAACGATACAATAACTATTTAATATCTAAACAAAGCCATTTGTCACGCAACAGGGTTTACTGTTTTTACGTACTTGCTATAAACTTTCTATTTGCCAGTCTTTTACGTGTATGCTTCAACGTTTATGGTTTTTTAAGAACAGATTGCCAATCGTTTTCTGGCTGATTATCACTCCTTTTACTTTACTAGCTCAACCCCTACCTTATTCTTCGGCACGTCTTAAGCAAATCGACTTACTTCGCCAGACGCTTCAGAAAACATACGAGGATAACTACAACCGTGGTCTTGCATTAGCCAAGTTAACTGGACGTCCTACCAACATAAGGCTCCGTGATGGTCAAAAGATGACTTTGCAGGGCGTTGATGAGCGTGGTAATCTGGTTTATTATGTAACAAGCAGCGCTACCCAGGCCGGTATCACTACTCGCACTAACTCGCTCTATGCAGGTGGCAGTTTGGGCTTAGATTTATCAGGCAGTAGCGCATCGGTACAGGGTAAGCTAGGTATCTGGGATGGCGGTGCTGTCCGCGCTACGCATGTTGAGCTGGCTGGTCGGGTTACTCAAATGGACAGAGCCAGCACTACCACCGACGACGAAGAGCATCCGTCTCACGTATCAGGTATTATGATTGCTTCGGGCATAAATCCTCTGGTTCGGGGGATGGCTTATAAAGCAAATCTGAAAGCATGGGATTATACTAGTGATGTATCAGAAATGTCAGCCGCTGCCGCCGGTTTGCTTGTTTCTAATCACTCATACGGCCTTAACGCGGGGTTTTTTCCTAATACAGACGCCACCTCTCGGTATGCCTGGATCTGGTACGGCGATACCACCGTCAGCCGGACGTATGATTATAGATTTGGTGTCTATGAGAGTCGTGCTCGTAGCTGGGATCAAATATCCGTAACCGCCCCTAACTACTTGATTGTGATGGCCGCCGGTAACTCACGATCGTATAATGGACCTGCTGCCGGCCAGCCTTATATTATGGGGAATTATACCGTTAGAGATTCAACGATCATTAGTACAGCTCCCAGAGATAATCAACGGGATTACGATATACTACCTCCCCCCGCGGCCGCCAAAAATATTTTAACAGTTGGTTCTATCAGTGTTATTCCGAGTGGTTATTACCAGCCTGCGGATGTTGTCCTTTCCAATTTCAGCAGTTGGGGGCCTACTGATGATGGACGGATTAAACCTGATATCGTAGGAGCAGGCTCCAATATTCTTTCCTGTAATTCGACCAACGACAGCGCCTACGTTTCACTCAGTGGCACGTCGATGTCATCGCCTAACGTAGCGGGATCTGTGTTGCTGCTTCAGGAATATTACGCTCAATTACATAACGGCGCATTTATGCGGTCCTCCACGCTGCGTGGGTTAGTTCTCCATACGGCCGATGAAGCGGGTACTACGCCTGGTCCTGATTATCAGTACGGTTGGGGATTGCTTAATATCGAACGGGCCGCCCGCGTGATTGGTAACGGCGACAAAACAAATCTGTTAGGTGAACGTAGTCTGGCTCAAGGCCAACGCGATACAATTCAGGTAATTGCTTCGGGCAAAGGACCATTACTAGCCACCATCTGCTGGACCGACCCGGCCGGAACCGTTAGTTCGACGCTCAACGACCGTACGCCCAAACTCGTCAATGATCTGGACGTTCGGGTGAACGACGGACAAACTGTTAGCCAGCCCTGGACGCTTGATCCAGCTAATCCGGCTAATGCCGCCGTACCGGGCGATAACATCCGCGACAATATTGAACAAATTCGGTTGGATAATGCAGTACCGGGAAAAACGTATACAATCATCGTTACGCATAAAGGTACACTGAGTAGCGGTAAGCAGGATTATGCTCTTATCCTGAGTGGTGTTGGTGGACAGGCTTACTGTGCATCGGCCCCCACTTCGTCAGCCAATAGTAAAATCACGAACGTAACGTTTGGTAGCATCAATCAGGCGGGTGCAGCCGGTTGCACTACCTACAACGATTTTACCCAGAATATAGCGACGATTCAGGCCGCACAAAGCGTTCCTTTGACTATAGCCACTGGCACTTGCGGTTCACCTAATAACGTAATTGTAAAAGCTTTTGCGGACTGGAACGCTAATGGTTCATTTACGGATGACGGCGAAATAATAGCCACATCGGGTGTGCTGAACGGCGTGGGTACTTTCACGACAAACGTCACGGTTCCTCAGAGCGTGTCGGTTGGTCAGTTAGTTAGGTTACGCATCGTGGCCGTTGAAACGACCGATCCGGCTGCTGTAAGCGCCTGTGGCTCGTACGGTAATGGCGAAACTCAGGATTACGTTCTGCGCGTTATACTGATTTCGAATGATGTAGGTGTAACGGGATTGGCTTCGCCAACAAGCAATTTCTGTCCGGCTTATGGGGTAGATGTTTCGGTACAGGTCAAGAATTTCGGTACGCAAACGCAAACTAATGTTCCTGTGTCGGTTCAGATAACCGATGCGTCGGGAGCCAGCGTTACCACGCTGACCGGTACCGTTCCAACGATATCACCTGCACAAACAGCCGTATTAAAGTTGCTTACCACTGGCCTGACTCTTGCATCTGGACAGACCTACCGATTCATAGCGGCCACGACCTTAGCTAACGATCAGAACTCAGCTAATAATCAGACCAGCGATACACGTACTACCGCTCCGGCAGTAACCGGTGGCGTATTTACAGCCGCAGCCTGCGGCTCAGATACAGCTCTTTTCTTCAAGAATACTGGAAATGCAACGGCTTTCTGGTATGATGCACCGACGGGTGGCAACCTACTGGCGGCTGGTAATCAGGCATCGTACAATAAAACGCTGGCCAATGGCACCGTGTACGTAGCGTTGAATGAACTTAATGGCCGCGTTGGTCCCGCATCTAAAGCTGATTTTGGCGGTGGTACCTATAGCCAGTTTGGACCTTCGCCCTTGATTACGACAACCGTACCGATTACCATTGCCAGCGCCCGACTATATATTGGTCGTTCCGGGCGAATACAATTCAGAGTATCCAGCCTTAACGGAACGGTTGTTTCATCAGTTACGCTCGACGTAAAAGCAACACGAACACTACCCATTAGTGCATCTACCAGTAACGGTCAATTGGCCGATGACCCGGCCGATCCAGGTGCTGTTTATCCGCTTAATTTAACCATTCCGCAGGCAGGCAACTACCAGATTTCAGTTGGCTATGACGATAGCGTGGCAATTTTTCGCAGCAACGTCAACGTTAGTGGTTTTCCTTTCCGACTGACAGCCGCCAACGGCCAAACGATTATCTCAACAAGAGGCTCGCTATTTAATAATGCATCGACCGGTAAAGTCGATACGCTGACTAATGCCTGGTATTATTTTTATGATATGCAGATTCGGTCGGCGGGTTGCCCAGGTGCTCAACGGCAAGCGGTTTCGGTTACCTCCGGTACAGTTGCGACGGCTAGTATTACCCCTAATGGCTCAACTAGTGTTTGCCAAGGAGCCAGTGTAACACTCCAGGCCAATACGGGTACAGGTTTGTCCTATCAATGGTATCGTAATGGTACTGCTATTACCGGCGCCACCAGCAGCACCCTTCAGGCAGCTACGGCCGGAGCTTATACGGTGCAGGTAGCAGCTTCCTGTCAACCTGCGAGCTCATCAGCTACCACATTGACCGTGCGTACTGCTCAAACGCCGACTATTGTGGCTACTGCCAATAGCCTCACGACTAATGCTATCGGTAATATTCAATGGTTATTTAACGGCGTACCAATCACGGGCGCCACCAGCTCAACTTACTTGGCGTTGCAAACCGGGCGGTATTCGGTAAGAGGTAGTGCAAACGGCTGCGGGGAATCGCTTTCCACCGATACCTATATTACTATCCTTGCAACCGAGCCGACGGCAGATAATCTGGCTCTAACTGTTTATCCTAACCCAACAACTCGCCAAATAACTATCGAGTTAACTACTCCATCGTTACTTTCGCAAGCGCCCATAGTTAGACTGACCAATCTGAATGGGCAATCCATTCGAACAGCGGTTTTGGAGCGTGCTGGAAAAACTTATTCAGCGGTAATGGATTTAACAGGCTTGTCAGGCGGTACATTTTTTGTAGTAGTAGAGGATGACCGGACACAAGCTGTCCGCGTCAAACGGATTACGAAACAATAAATCAGTACAGTATCTGGCAACTCTATATAGGCACTGGCAACTTTTCATAAGCAAACCACAGAATAACAGCATCCCCTTCCTCGCTGTTATTCTGTGGCTTACCGCTATATTTTTACCTCTGTCGTTCCAGACAGTCTTTGGCCAAACCCTGCCTCAATCCTCATCTCAAAGTTGGCAGATAGAACTCACTAATCGATACAGCCAACTTCGCCAGCGCACGCTACAAGTAGCTAAACAGCAGCGTTGGGCACTTAGCAAAAAGTATTCCAATACGCGGGAATTTCAACTTCAGGAAATCGACGCATTTGGGCAACCCGTTTATTATACCGTGCATAATGTCGAAGCCGCCCGGGGTACTCGGACGCAAGCGCTGTGGGGAGGAAGTTCGTTACCAGTCGCGTTATCTGGTAATTCTCCAGCGCTGGCCGGAAAACTAGGCTTATGGGATGGAGGCCGTGTGCTGACCTCGCACCAGGAGTTTATACCATTAACTGGTGTGGCCCAACGGATTATTCAGAAAGATGATGCGACCGCAGTAAATAATCACACCACTCATTTGGCGGGTACACTGGTAGCGCAAGGCATTAATCCACAGGCAAAAGGCATGGCTTTTGGCGCTCAATTATCTGTCTGGAATTACACAGACGATATAACGGAACTTACGACAGCCGCATCGAATCTACTGGTTTCCAATCACGCATACGGCCCAGTAGCCGGTTGGGTTTATAATGCATCCCGACCTGGCGCAGACGCCAATCTAAAATGGGAATGGTGGGGTAATACAGCCATTAGTACTACCGAAGATTACCTGTTTGGTTTTTACACAACTAAAGCGCGAGATATAGACCGGATTGCCTATAATAATCCGTTTTACTTAATGGTTCGGTCGGCTGATAATAAGCGGAGCGAAACGGGGCCGCCCACAGGAACCTCCTATTTTTTACGAGATACGGATACGAAAAGTACCCTTTTTCGCAGCCGGAATGATATGTATGACGTAATTCCAGCCGAAGCAACCGCCAAAAACGTACTAACGGTAGGCGCTGCTGATGCGACTTTTGCAGCTAGTCAGCCCGTTTCTATAACTTCAACTTCCTATAGCGGCTGGGGGCCTACCGATGACGGGCGTATTAAACCTGATTTACTAGGCATTGGCTCGTCTGTTTTATCATCTATAGCTCAAAGCGATACGGCTTATGCTTTCTACAGTGGCACTTCAATGGCCTCAGCTAATGTGGCCGGGTCATTATTTTTGTTGCAGGAGTTATTCGCCCGACAACGCGCTACTAGTTCTCCAGGAACCACACAGTTTATGCGAGCTGCGACTTTACGAGGACTGGCGTTACACACGGCTGATCGCATGAATCCAGCCGCCGGGCCGGACTACCGCCAAGGCTGGGGTCTATTAAATACGGAAGCTGCCGCCCGTATCATTCTTAATGAAAATCTGGCGCATCTGTTACTGGAACAATCGCTGATTGCGGGTAAAACATTTACTCAGCAAATCACAGCGCAAGGGAGCGAACCTTTACTAATCACCTTATCCTGGACTGACCCTGAAGGGACAGCCACTACCGTTGCTCCGGCCTCGGTTGATAACCGGGCGCCTAAACTCGTCAATGACCTCGACTTGCGTCTAAGCAGCGGTAGCACCATAGATATGCCGTTTGTGCTTGATCCCTCCCATCCGGACCAGGCAGCTATTCGAGGGGATAATTTTCGTGATAACATTGAGCAAGTCTACGTTGCCAACCCAAAACCAGGGCAAACGTATACCATTTCAGTGTCTCACAAAGGTAAAATGACTTATTCCAGTCAACCATTTTCGATCATTGTCAGTGGTTTGCAACGGGTTAATTGCCAGTTGACAGCGGAGATACAATTGGCAAAGGACACAACCATCTGTGCGGGCACGGTTCTTCCCCTACGTACGGCAAATCCCTCGGCTGACCTTACTTATCAATGGTTACGCAATGGTGTTGTACTGGAGAACGCCCGTACTGATGTTTGTCAGGTTAAGCAGGCGGGTTCTTATGTATTGCGTGTAAGTAATGCAGCTGGCTGCTCATCTACATCCAAACCCGTGCAGGTGCAAGTTCGAGCGTCCTCAGTGGCAATTACCCCAGCGGGTAGTCAATGGCTTTGCGCCGATAAACAACCAATTCAATTACAGGCTGTTGACACTAATGGAGCTACGCTATCCGGCGTAAACGTTGAGTGGATTCGTGATAGCCTGGTTATAGCCAGTCAACAAGTAACGACGCTCACGATTACCGAGCCAGGGCGTTATAAAGTGCGAATGACAAAAGATGGGTGTCAGTCACTTTCTGCGGAAACGAATGTACAACCAACCACCGTTGGCGCTATTATGCTGGTACCTGAAGAAACCGAACTCACATTACCTAAAGGAGCTACCGTAACGCTGAAAGCGCCCGTTGATTCTTCCTACAACTACCAATGGTATCGCAACGATAGTACATTAACTAATGCTGTTAACTATCAACTAGCTGTTTCACAGGCAGGTATATATAAAGTACAAATTATACAGCAGCATTGTGTGGGATGGTCAGCTAACCGGCTTGTTGAAAGTTCAGTATTAACAGATACCGTTTCTGATTCCACCAGCCACTTTGTAGTTTATCCGAATCCTGTCGAACGCACTCTCTTAATAAAGTACATACACCCCCTTGCGAAGCAGGCTCAACTTAGTATATTTGATATGCGTGGGGTTTTACAACAAGAGATTTTAGTACAAGCTCAGCATGGGCAATTTGAAACTGAACTGACCGTTCAAACATTACCACCGGGTTACTACATTGTCCGGTTAACCGGAGGCTTTACAACGCAGGTCGGGCGGTTTTTGAAGAAATAGCTAATCAATAAAAAAGCCAGTCGTTACAGTGCGTAACGACTGGCTATATCATATACTTTTCTACACTACTTGCCTTTGGTCGAACCTGACTCTTGCGCCAGCGCTAATTTCACGGCTTCGTACAGATTCACGATCCCACCCGTCTTGGAAAGGCTGGCAAAGTCAACCGAATCAGTTGATTCAGGTTTGGTTACCTTAGTCGTGTAAGGCGTTGCCGACTGAACAATGATCCGTTTAATATCCGCATAAGTGAGCTTCGGAAAATAAGACTTCAACACAGCCGCAACTCCAGCTACGACCGGCGATGCCATACTTGTACCACTGTTGTCGGCATATTTACTACCCGGCATAGTCGAATAGATGTCTTTACCCGGCGCAAACACATCGACCGTGTGTTTACCATAATTCGAGAAGCTAGCGACCAGATCGTTGGTGTTGTGTTCTGCACTGGCCCCTACGGTAATCACGTTCGGGATATCCTTGCCGTCCAAAAACCGGGGCGCCGGATAATTAGCTGCAGTATCAATATCCTTACCATCGTTACCGGCGGCATGCACCATAAGCACTCCTTTCGAGAGGGCATACCGTTCAGCATCTTCAACCGCTTTGCGCTGGGGTGAATAATCTTTCCCGAAACTCATGTTGATAATCTGAGCACCATTATCAACTGCATACCGGATGGCATTAGCGACGTCCTTATCGCGTTCATCGCCATCGGGTACGGCCCGAACGCCCATTATCTTAACCGCATCGGCAACACCCAGAACACCCAGATTATTAGTCCGATCAGCACCGATAATACCTGCTACGTGCGTTCCGTGGTCTGGATCAGGGCCGGCGATATCAGCGTTTCCATAATCTCGCTGATTCAGATCATCCAGTCGATCACCAACCACTGAACGCCCGTCGAAATCAGGATTATAGTGGTATTCAGCGCGAGCTTTAAGCTGTCCGTTAGCCTTCTCGAGTTCGTTCATTACCACATCAGCATTAGGAGCTCCCTGCTGACGTAATACTTGTAGAATACCGCGCGCTGGCCGCTTCAACGACTCATTAGTAAGCGTATCAGTAGCTTTACGTAATGTAGCCGTATCTAATTGGGTTACATTCAGCGCTTTTTTCAATGCACCGACGGCAGCTGTATATTGTTCGGTGAACTGCTTAATTCCCTGGTATTGTGCCTTATATTGAGCTTGATTTTTCTCAACTTCAGCCTTCGTCTTTACATACAGATCGTACTCTTTCTGCTGAGCTGGTGGTAGCGAAGCCCGGCTTTTGCCTTCATATTTAGGTTTTAGTTGAGCATAAATCCGGGTTACCTCGGTGGTTTCGTAATTGACATTGCGACCATCCTTACCGCCAATAAAGTTCCAGCCGTGGATATCGTCGATGTAACCGTTTTTGTCATCGTCTATGCCGTTGCCGGGAATTTCTTTCGGGTTTACCCATAGTATCCGGCGGAGATCCTCATGGGTAGTGTCTATGCCGCCGTCAATAACGGCCACAACAACAGGAGTTGACTTACGGTTTTTCAACAGTTCGCGGTAGGTGCGTTCAACGCTGATCCCCGCCGTGCTATCGGTTTTGTCGCCCAGAAACCACTGCGTTTCCTGGGCTGATGCAACTGTTGATAAGAACCCAACTGCTGCGCAAATAAGGAGTTTCTTCATGAATTGTTAACGTGTACACGTAAGCGATAAGTTTTACAAGGTACGAAGAAACCCAAATTCAATTGCTTAAAAATTGTTAAACGGTAGACCAACTTTTCAGGGCTTGTCGTGTTTAACGCTCTGATAATGTTGTTTTAATAAGTCGTCTCCCCAGTCATTGGTTAAATCCCGGACAACAGTATGGATATGGTTAGCGTTGGTCTGTGTGTTGTCGTACTCAATCAAAATCGTTGGTCCGTGAATACGATAGTACCATCCTTTACCGTCACCCAGTTCAGGAGTTAAGTCACCCGCCCAGGCAAAACGAAGATCGTCAAGACCAGCTTTTTGAAGCTTATCCATCTGCTGCTTTGCCAGCGTAATACGATAATTGGTTAAGTAAGTCTGTAATAAATTCATAAATAACTTCTTCTGATCGGCCGTCATGTCGCCCATGCGTATGCCGTCCATCCGTTCGAGCGAGGCCGTTCGTTTATTGGTCGTAATAATTTCAGGATAAGCAACGGCCGCAATTATGGCCTGCTTCCGCTGATCGGCGGTTAGGGTTTGCAGCAGTGCAAATGCTTTTTCCGTTTCCTGTTTTAAAATCTCCCGACCTTTCTGAGGCAGATTCTCGACGCGGGGATCGCCCATGCGCTTGTCGGCCATATGCGTATCGTATTTCAACACACCGGGATTACTACCAAAAAAAGTTGGTGTCTGCGCCAGGACTTGTCCGGTCAATGACAAAAATTGCAGTGATAAATGATGGCCTTCTATGCGCCAGCTCCAAGGACTTTTCGGGGCCGGATCTCCAAAAATCGTAAATGAATAATTTTCTGGATCGCGATAGGTATCGTTGGGGGGGCGATTGTCGATTACACGGAGCACATTTTCCATATCAATGATGGACGTTGCTTTCTCATATCCTTGTACACTTAATCCCGTTTTGAGCAGCTCCATAGCCGTTTTCCGCTGTTCAGGAGTCATCTGTTTCAGCGGCAACCCTTTCCGCTCGCGGGGCACAAAATGCCAGTTGAACCGCTCGGGGTCTTCAAATGGATAGGTAGCCTGTTTCTTCTGCTCGGGTGAGAGCGTTGCTAAAAACGTTGTGGCGGCTTCCAGCATTTCGTCTTTAAGACTTTGCTGGGTGGGCAATGTCTTGGGCGTCGGAGCGATCTGACCAGATACTTGGCTGGCCCCGAGCAGCAGGCAGCCAATGAGAAAACGTTTCATGTTTGAGCACATTAGTGTACGAGCATTAAAGCCGTTACAACGCTCCATTTACCTGTGTTAAGGATTTATTAATCAGCTTATAATTTGCCATTTTCTCAAAGGTATTATCGGATACGTGGCCGCTTACTAACAACTGACGCCATTTGGCAGTTTAGTATACAACTCCACTGTTACTCTAGGATTATGTCTACCCGGCCACCGAACAATAGTCTTGGTCCGCTCGATCACATGGCGATGCGTTACCTACGGCAGGCACTCGATGTGTCGCATCCCAACGATGAGCCGTTTGTTTTAAGTTCTGCCGAAAGTCGGATTATTCGTCGAACCAAAGTAATGACGCTATTAATGGCGGCTCTGCTTGGTGTGTTAGGTGTGCTTTTACTCTATTGGCCACAGTACAGTTGGCCGGATTTGTTTGGTGATACAACCGTAGTGTTTTCTGGCAAAGCCTACCAGTTGCCGCTTATTACTACCCTTTACGGTATTTTGCTGGTGTATGTAGAAGTCAATCTGCTGATTGCGATTAACCTGCGGGGGGTGAAAACCATTATGCAAACCTGCCAGTTTCCACGCGCTCATGATGCTCAATACGACCGCCATTTACAGGCATTAGCTGATGCCGCCCTCGAAAAAACGAATCGGGGATTGCTACGCTTTGGTATCGACCCTTACCTGAATATGCCGCCCTGGGGGTTAACCCTCTTTTTCCTACTAAATGTTGTCAAAGCCGCTTTTAGTAACCTAATTCTAAAATTTTTATTACGGCGGTTTATAGGACGCTTTGCCATTAGGCAATTAACGGATCTGGTCGGTATGCCCATTTATGCTTTATGGAATGCCTGGGCATCATGGCAGGTACTACACGAAGCACAAGTCCGGGTAATGGCACCATCGACAATTCGCGAATTTGTGGCTGAGCTGCACGATGAATGGGGAAAAAACGATGAGTTTCGTCCGTTAATTCTGGAAGCGTTACAGTTCGTTGCTATTCTGAAACGCCAATATAATTATGCTCATTTTTTGCTAACCGAAACAATCGGAGACCGCTTCGACTTACAGGCTGACAGCGTTCCAATGGGCAAATTTGTAGAACAAATCAGTCAGGCTCCTCCGGCAGTGCGCCGAAGCTTAGAACGCCTTATTGTTTTCGGCGTATTAATTGATGGCAGCTTATCGTGGCTTGAAAAACGACGGCTCAACGAACTTCGCCAGAAAGGACTTCTCTCCTACTCAACCGAAGATATTCAACGAATTGGTAAGGAATATAATCAAGGAAAAGGTCTCTGGGTGTGATTAGCAAAGGGGTAAGGGCATTGGGATGTCAGCGTCTGCTTTGTACCCAATGCCCTTACCCCTCTGCCCTACCTAATTTACATTGCTTTTCCTTCAGCAAAAATATCTTCCTGGTCAGACATGTGCGGATTAGCAAATACATCCGCGCCGTTAATTGTCCGACGGATAGGCTCTTCTTGTGGGCTTTGCCGGTGATGTCTGTACGCCTTATCTGATGAGTAATGGCAAACAAACGACTTACGAGTCAGGGCTGGGTTACGGATTTCATCGCCCCCATGTGCCAGAGCCGCGTGCCACAGTAATACATCACCCTTTTTGATTAACAGTGTCTGCTTCTCCAGACCCGCTTTTTGACAATTCTGATCCAGATATTTAGCAAAATCGTCTGGATTCAACGTCGATTGGCCATTAAAGAAAATACCATTACCGAAATTGAATTTAGCCATATTGTGCGAACCAGGGTAATAGAAAAGCGGCCCCGAATCAATATGAACATCTTCGAGCGCAATCCAAGCAGCGGCTAAGTGGCTCGGAATCTCGGAAACTACGTATGCAAAATCCTGGTGCGTTGCCTGCTGGCTGCCGTATTTGAACAGCAGACTCTGCATCCCGATTACTTTATCGCCAAACACGGCCTCCAGAAACGAGACAATGTTTTTGTGCAACATAATCTTTTTCCCAATGGCCGAATTATCATGAAAATCCATGAATTTGATGTAGGGTCCGTTCAGGACTTCTTTGGGAATGTCTTTAACTGGCTGTACGGGTTTAGCCTGATATTCAGGCAAATCGACGCGGACCAGTGTTTTATATTTTTCGTGGTGTTCAATCAGTTCTTCCGCTTCCCTCCAGAGTTGCTCTTCCCAGGATGTAGGAATAGCTTGTTCCAGAATAACGTAACCGTTCTCCCGCCAGAACCGCATTTTTTCACCTAAATCATAAGGCAACTCTTTAGCAACTTTGCTTTGCCTTACGAAAGCATCAATATCGGCGTCTTTCTTATCAATCCAGGGTAATGTGGAATAATCGAATTCTGTGACTACTGGTGCCGGTTTATCGGGCATAAGCGTCCGTTTAGCTACAGACTTAATCTTACTGAGCAGATTTGACATACAATTTGCGGGTATTTATTCGCCTAAAGTAGTCCAAAAATAATTAGTCTCCAGCAATTTTCTGTTTATTCTAGGCACTGCTCGAGTGACGCTATAAATTTTAATTTTCTACCTGTTCTACCAAATCATTCTTTGTCACTCGTACTTGGTGAATACGTTTATCATCGGCGGACAATACATGGAAAACAAAACCAGCATAAGCGGTTTCATCACCTGTTTTAGGAAGACGATGAAATAGCTCCAGTAACAGCCCACCCAGCGATTCGCTACCGCCCTGCACATCTTCAAATGTAGTAGCATCTACATTCAAAATACGGCATACGTCTGTAAGCGGTACTTTTCCTTCAAAAACCACCGTTCGGTCATCCTCACGACGATAACCGACAGGATCATCGTCATCAAATTCATCGTTTATATCCCCAAAAATCTCTTCGATAATATCTTCCAGCGTGACTAGTCCGCGCGTTCCGCCATATTCATCAACAACAATCGCTATATGTACCCGCCGTTTCTGGAAATCCTGTAAAAGATCATCGACTTTTTTATTTTCAGGAATAAAAAATACCGGTCGAAGAAGCGACCGCCAGTTGAATGAATCGTTTTCGTGTATATGAGGTAATAAGTCTTTAATATAGAGAATTCCTTCGATTTGATCTAGTGACTCACTGTAAACCGGCACCCGGGAATAGCCAGAGGCATTAATCTGCGCTACTAGCTCTGTAAAAGGCAGATCATCCTCAACAGCTGAAATATCCAATCGAGCACGCATTACCTGACGAGCCGTCAGATTACTGAAGTTAACAATACCCTTAAGGATTTCTTTTTCTTCGGTGGTCGCATCAGTACCTGTTAACTCAACGGCCTGGCTTAATTCTTCTGCCGACAGTTTATACCCTCGCCGTTGAACCCGTCTGTCGACTTGATTGCTTAAATTGACCAGCAACATAGCTAATGGACGTAAGACCGTCAGTCCAATTTGAGCCAACAATGCTGTTCGGCGGGCAACCACCAGATTATTTTGGCTAGCATATACTTTCGGGATAACCTCCCCGAAAAGCACAATAGCCAGCGTAATAAGTAAAGCTACTCCTACCAGCCACCAACCTGACTCAGTCGATGTCCGTGAAAATTCCCAGGCCAGGTCAGTGCCAATTACAACGATCGCGATATTAAGCAGATTATTAAAAATCACCAGCGATGCCAGTAACCGCTTAGGGCGTTCCAGAAGCATTGCGATACGCCGTTCATCGGCCTGATTGCTATCTCGGCAGAAGGCCCGTTCGTCAGGAGAGAGCGTAAAAAAGGCTGCTTCTGAAGCCGATACCAAACTGGCCAGCGTCAGAAGCAGCAGGATAAGGGCCGTGTATGGGCCGTATAAATCAAAATAGGTGCTCCAACCATCTATGGCTGGGAGCACCTGTCGAGGAAGAGGATCACTAAGGTCCATGTATATCAAATCTCGTTCAACAATAGCGCACATTCGGTGCTTTTAGAACGGCAGGTCGTCATCACCACTGCTCTCAAAAGGTACTGGCTCGGGCGCCTTACGAGCAGGCTGCTGACGCGGAGCAGGTTGCGCCACTGGAGCTGCCTGTTGCCGAGGAGCAGCAGATGGCTGCGGACTAGGAGCTGACTGAGCTACTGGTGCCGCCTGTTGCCGGGGAGTTTCGTAATAGCCTCCTTCATCAGGCCGGTCGCCATTCGGGCTACCTAATAATTGCATTGTGTTGGCCCGTACCCGAAGCGATGTACGTTCTTTACCTTCTTTATCCGTCCAAAGTTCGGTACGAAGCCGCCCTTCTACATAGACTGCATTTCCTTTCTTCAAATATTTTTCGGCCACTTTAGCCTGCTCATTCCACAATTCTACCCGGAACCACTCGGTTTGTTCTACTTTCTCCCCATTTCGGTTGGTGAATTTCTCCGTTGTGGCCACATTAAAAGTAGCCACCACAGCACCACCGTCCAGGTATCGTACTTCAGGATCGGCGCCTAAGTTGCCGATTATCGTCATCTTGTTCAGACTGGCCATACTTGTTGTTTTGTTGGTTGCTTATAAAATTTTGCGGTGTTTAAAGAGAATAAAGATACTCAGATAAACTGGCTTATCCAAACAGCTTTTCTAAATAGTTTGTAATCAGAACGGGCTTAGGTAGTTGACTTATCTGGTCCCGACTATACCACTGTAAATCAGCCGGTAAGTTACTAATATCTTCCGATTTAAGATCAATTAAGTAAAATTCGGCACGGATTCGCTGGTGCGATAGCAACTGGATTCCTGGTGTTGGCGAAGCGGCTAAAATGCCTCTTTGTAAGAGTCCGCTTACAGATTCCGCTAATGATAAACTCTGCAACGAATTATCAGGCTGAGCCTCCGTTTCGACTAGATAGAAGTCATACAGGTTTTGCCAGATATCGCGGGTTATCCGTTCACGCAGGGCCAATTTATCATCATGACGAAAAACCAGATATGTAAAATATCGTTCCCGAACCGGTGCTTTCTTCGCTTTTACGGGCAACTGATGCTGTCGTCCGGTCAGATAAGCAACGCATTGCTGCTGTAATGGGCAAAGCAGGCAGTCAGGAGAAACTGGCGTGCACTGAATGGCACCAAATTCCATAATTGCCTGATTATACGTTGCCGGGTCATTGGCCCCCTGAATTAACCGATTTGCTAAATCAGCAAACGTTTTTTTTGCGCGAGTTGTCGTGATATCCTCCGCAACACCAAACACGCGAGCCAGTACCCGATACACGTTTCCATCAACGACCGACACCCGTTCGCCGAAAGCGAATGAAGCAATAGCAGCTGCTGTATAAGCGCCTATCCCCTTCATTTTCAGCAAATCATGGTATGTATCAGGGAACTTACCCGCCAATTGAAGAGTTACATAGCGAGCAGTTTGGTGCAGATTTCGAGCACGGGAGTAATATCCTAATCCTTGCCAAAGACGAAGCAGTTCGCGCTCATCCGCGTTGGCCATATCGGCTACGTTTGGATAAGCAGCAACGAAACGTTCGTAATAGGGCCTGCCCTGAGCCACTCTGGTTTGTTGGAGAATTATTTCCGACAACCAAATATAATAAGGGTCACGGGTGTGCCGCCAGGGCAAATCACGTTTATGGCGCTCATACCAGGTTTCAAGCGTGGGTGCAAACGTGTTTTCTAGGGAGCTAAAATCAGATTGAAGAATCAAAATAAAACGAGGAAATACGTCGTTGCCAGGAAAAACAAATACAGAGGGTTTTATATTTTAGTTGAAACCCCTACCTTTGTGCTCCCATTTTTAGGACCTTATTTTCAACAACATAGTAAACGTTAAAGTTTAAGAAGTCGTGACGAAAGCAGACGTAATTGCAGAGATCTCCGATAAAACCGGAATCGACAAAGCAGAGGTGACGAACACGCTGGAAACTTTCTTTTCGGTAGTTAAAGATTCACTGGCGGAGGGAGAGAACATTTATGTACGTGGGTTTGGCAGCTTTATCAACAAGAAGAGAGCCAAGAAAGTAGCCCGGAACATCTCGAAAAACACCGCCATGGTTATTGACGAGCATTTCATTCCGAGTTTTAAGCCTGCCAAGGTTTTTGTTGAGCAGGTAAAAACCAGCGACAAAACCCGGGTAGCGGCTGAATAAGGTACCGGGCGAATTATCCGGTATCCTCGCCAGGACATTTGCTCCGTAATATCACCCATCATGAATAAATATGTTCTTTTTGTTGTCATACTGGCAGCTGCTATGACAGTAGGGCTATATACCTTACCAAAAGTAGTTGTGCGTAATGAGAACAAACAATTGGGTGAACGCACGGGGCAAATGCCCGAGGCCAGTCAGTCGGGAAATGATTCTCCACATGGTGCGGCTAGCCCAAATGAGAGTTCTCTAGTTCACGAGAAACCCCTATCGGCTGATCAACAGAAACGTCTGGCAAGCCTAAAGACAGATTTTACTCAGGCTAGAGCTGAGCAAAAGGTAACAACTGGTGAAAAATTGATTGCACTTTTCCGCAGCTTTAGCCGCTATGATAGTGCAGCCCATTATGCCGAGTTATTAGCTGTAGCCGAGCCAACTGAGCAAAATCTGCTGCGGGCAGGTGATTCGTATTTTGAAGCGTACACGTTCGCTGTTGATGAGAAGAAAATAGGTGCTCTGGGGGAAAAAACTCGTGATTTTTACGGACAGGTACTAGCTAAGAATCCGGGCTTATTGGCTGCAAAGGCGAATATGGCAATGACTTATGTCAGCACCGACGCGCCGATGAAGGGTATTTCTATGCTGCGTGAAGTGTTGCAGCAAGACCCAACCAACGAGCTAGCCTTATTTAACTTGGGTTTGCTGGCTATGCGCTCTAATCAATACGAACGAGCGATTGAGCGGTTCCGTCAAATCCTAGTCAATAATCCGGGCAGCCGAAAAGCTCAGTTTTATTTGGGCGTTAGTTTAGCCGAAGCTGGTCAGAAAGCGGAAGCTAAAGACGTACTGGCGACTGTGAAGAAGCAGGAGAAAGATCCTCAGATTCTGGCAGCTATAAAAGAGTACGAAGAACGACTTTCAAAGTAAACAGTAACCAGCGATCAGCCGGCAGTTTGATGATATGAAACTGTTGACTTTTATCTGTTAACTGATATTTGGGCTTTGACCGGGTGGTCGGCCGACATATATTTTAACAATTAAAACCTGTTTGCATATGCCTTGCGGTAAAAAACGGAAAAGACATAAGATTGCTACTCACAAGCGGAAAAAACGGCTCAGAAAAAATCGGCACAAGAAGAAATAGCTTATCGTTTTGGTTTACGGTTTTCAGCTAGGTGGCCGATAGACCAGAAATCGTAAACAGAAACCATAAACTTATTTATAGAAGCCCCGTGCCGGTCTGTAAAAGTCCGAACGTGGCTTCTTTCTGCTTATACCGCCCATTCTAACCGTGTATTCATCTTGTGAGTAATGAATTAGTTATCAGTTCGACTCAGAAAGGTGATCGGATCGCGCTCTTGCAAAACAAGAGATTGCTGGAGTATCACGAAGAAGAGTTAGACAGCAGCTTTACTGTTGGCGATCTTTACCTGGGAACCGTTAAAAAATTATCCTCTGGCCTCAATGCCGCTTTTGTCGATGTTGGTCATGAAAAAGACGGTTTTCTACATTATCAGGACTTGGGACCGAATATTAATTCGCTCAACAAGCTTGTCAAAGATGTGATCGCCAAGCGCGTCACCACCGGGCGGCTCAACAATGTTAAACTAGAGCCGCTTATCGAAAAAATCGGGAAAATCGATAAGGTACTGACGAAAAACGCACCCATTCTGGTTCAGGTGGTGAAAGAACCCATCTCAACCAAAGGTCCACGCCTTTCCTGCGATATTTCTATTGCAGGCCGCTACCTAGTTCTTGTGCCATTTTCGGATGGCGTTAACCTTTCAAAAAAAATAACAGATCGTGCCGAACGGTCGCGGTTATTGCGACTGATGTCGTCGCTTAAACCGGAACATTTCGGTGTTATAGTACGGACGGTTGCACAGGATAAAGATGTCGAAGAACTCGACCGTGATCTGCAACATTCTCTAGAGAAGTGGGATCAGGCCATCAGAAATCTGGCTGATGCCAAACCCCGTGATCGTGTACTTGGAGAAATGAATAGGGCTTCATCTATTCTTCGGGATATGCTTAACGAGTCATTTGAGAGCATCACAGTCGATACCAAGGACTCATATGAAGAGATTCGTAACTATATCCACACAATAGCCCCCGAAAAAGAGAAAATCCTAAAACTCTATAACGGTAAAACGAAGGTTTTTGAAGCCCTGGGTCTAGAAAAGCAACTTAAATCGCTGTTTGGCCGATCGGTGAGCTTACCCGGTGGAGGTTACCTGATCATCGAGCATACGGAAGCGCTCCATGTCATCGATGTAAATAGCGGTAATAAATCCAATTCTGAAGAAGATCAGGAAGCTACAGCTATTAGTGTTAACCGCGAGGCCGCCAAGGAAATTGCCCGCCAACTTCGCCTGCGTGACATGGGTGGTATTATTGTGGTCGATTTCATTGACATGAAGAAAGCAGAAAACAAAAAGTTACTGCAGGATATCATGCGCGATGAAATGAAGCCCGACCGGTCTAAGTTCACGATTTTACCCCTAACGAAATTTGGGTTAATGCAAATCACCCGGCAGCGAGTAAGGCCGGAAATGAACATCGTTACGCGGGAGGTTTGCCCAACCTGCGGAGGTACTGGTACTATTCAGGCGAGTGTTCTGGTAACCGATGTAATTGAGAACAACCTTGATTATATTCTGACTAAACAGAATGAACGGGGTATTTCTATAGTAATGCATCCCTTTTTGTATTCTTACTACACTAAAGGTATATACTCAAAGCAGATGCAGTGGTATTTCAAATATTACACTTGGGTTAAGCTCGTGAAAGACAGCTCGTTGGGCATTGTTAATTTTAAATTCTTCAACAAATCTGGTGAAGAAATTGAGATTAGTAATATTGCATAAGTACGTAGTAAAATTTTACTACACGTTAATGATAAAGCTCAGGACTTTTCAAGACCCTGAGCTTTATTGATAAAACAGAATTAGTTATACAAGTTAGCGAAGTACCTCCATTTCCATTAATTCTCCAAACATTTCCTGACCAACAAGATCTTCTACAGAGTCAACTTCATGGAGGTTTAAAAGTAAATCGCGCAAATCTTCCGTAATTTCATACGTTTGATAAAGCCGTCGATCGAACAGAATTGGAGCCTGTTCCAGATCACACAAAGTGTAACGGTCTTCATTGAAGACTGGCCGCTTAAGTTGCTGTTGGAAAAAGCGCTTTTTAGGTATTTCCGGTTGCAGGAAAGAATGAATGTAAGTCCATCCCTCCCATTGCCCAGGATAACGATTCAGATAGGGCCAAAAAGCATCGTAAAGCTGCTGCATAGCCTCCTGACAGTACATATCCCTATCACTACGTGCGATTGGTCGAATGAGCTTAAGGAAGTACAGCACATTCGTTGTATCTTCTTGGCGGTAACTAACTACCGGAATAATAGGTACGCCTGCTGCATGAGATAAATAGCCAACTCCCTTTCGAGTTAAAATACGCCGTTGGCCAAATCGTACGGATAGGAACTGAGTTTCATCTCCATCTTCAGGAGCCGTTTCGGGGCTCCCGTCTACGTACACGATCAGTGAGCGACCCGCTTTTAATTCGCGCAGAACAGTCAAGCCTGCTGAGGGACTACCTGCTTCTACCACACGAAATACATTGGTTAGACCATGTTTCTGGCGTAGCCCCTCGATATGTTCTACCATTCCATCTCCCTGATTGCGATTCATATTGCTACCTACAAGCAACACGCAATCCACCCCTTTGCGAAAGAGCACACTTGTCAGTAGGCGGTATGAGCCCAGATGATATGTGCAATAAATTTTGGGGCCACTATTTTTTGTAATTTCATCATGTGTCCCGCGCAACTTTACCAGGTCACCAGCAGTCAGACATTTCTGATCGAACGTCGTATAGACCTGCTGCAGCAATAATTCCTCGAATAAGGATTCGTGCTCTTTACGAGGAATGGCTGGCAGAAGATTCTCGACATTGGCCGAGAAAGTAGTGAACTTCATCAGGTAACCTCGCTCTTTCTGGAGGTCTATCTGCTCAAAACGTTCACGACAGTGTGCCAGCTCCTGCTTGTAGAGTTGCTTTGCAGTAGACATGATTACTAAGTTGAAATGGCTTAAAGCGAAAATACAGGTTTCGAGAAAGTCCAGTTAGGGCCACTGCTGCAGCATTCTGTTTCTCCTAAAAAAATGAAGTTCAATTTGTTAGCTGATTCGTATTTAGCTGCGGTAGCCTTAACGTTTTTGATAACCTGTGCTGATTTGATCGTGAATTGCTTTTTCATAGTGACTTTTTGGTATACAGATTGATGTTAGCTGATTAAATTGCGCGTGTTTTAATACGCTGTTTTGATGATACAAAGCTACCAGCTGCCCTAAGGGGCATCAATCGTTAAAAAGTCACAACGGCTTATTGGTATTAGTAAAATATTACTACTATATTAGTCCTCGATTTTGTTAAGGAAGGCAGCATGAAGGAAATTCATATAACCAGAAACTTTCTGAGGAGGCCGATAAACAGCATTGTTATCTTGCTGGGTATCTATCTCCTTATTGAAGGGGTCTCCTGGTCTATAGCATTTTCGCTAAAGCAGGATCAATTAGTGGACAAAGGCGGCTTTCTCAAGTATATCGGCTCAGTCGTTGGTGTAATGTTATTGCCTGAGTTATTCACTCTTTCGATTATCATGCTTCTTATAAATTACGCTCATAAATGGCGTAACATAACCGTGATCGAGGGTAATTGGCGAGCTGTAGGACGATACCAACTGCCGTTCTTACCCATCTTACTCGTTGCATTTTGGTTGTTTGATCCCATTACTCAGACTGTTCGGTTCTTCACAGAGCAGTATCCTAAGTATTCATTTGCCGATTACTGGCAAGGATATATTGTCCATACTTACAATTTTACCTTCTACATCAAGTATCTATTTCCTGTACTATTGATTGGCTACATTGCGCTCAACATATCACTCCTTTCGGATTTTCTCCAACAACGGAGAAGAGCACAAGAAGAAGCAGAAGCCAGAGCAGCCGAAGCTTCTCAGAAAGTACTTGACCTATCAGCGACCTTCACCCCAAAACCTACAGTATCGTCAACCCATCTTGCCCACTTAAAAGGCAAGAATGCGCTAGGCGAATTAGATTTCCCGGTAAACGAAGTTTATTATTTTACCATAGAAGACCGGTTTTATTACGCTGAGTTGGCCAAAGGCCGCTATATGGTCACTAAAACGCTAAATGAGTTGGAGACTGAATTGGATCCAGCCATGTTTTTCCGTATCAAGCGTGATTATATAGTCAACCGACAGGCCGTGCTGAATTATGCTTACTGGGAAAATGGTAAGTATATAGTACGGCTAAACACGCTTGATCGGTATGAAATTATTGTGCCTAGAGCTCGTATGCAAGAATTCAGAGAGTGGTTACAGGGGAATCAGCGCCCTTATGCAGACTCTGAAATGGCACTGACTCCCTAATCTTCTTTCTTAGAGGTAATTCTTTACTGAAATTCCATAACGAGGTAGTTGCCGACAGCTGCTCAAGTCAAGTTTTCTGGCTATATGGGCTTTATGATTTACTGCTGTCCGATAACTTATTCCTAATTGATCAGCTATTTCGTTAGCAGTGTATCCATTGGCGATCATTCGGAGTATTTGTTTCTCCCGATCCGTCAGCCGATTAAGCTCTTCCCGCGTGTTTTCATCCATCACTTCTACTCCATAATTACGAAGCAGGTTCAGAAAACCGCTGCTGTAATAGCATCCACCGTCGCTAACAGTCTGAAAACACCGATACAACTCATCTAGCCCGTCAGTGGCATACAGAAACCCGAAAAACCCCATTTGCATGGCATTAGCAACCATACGCAAATCAGGCTTACTCGTATATAAAATGAATTTCGTTTGCTGATTAGATTGTTTCATCTCCTGAACAATCTCGAAACTGCGTCGACCCGAAATCTCAGATTCTAAAATCACGCACTTAGGCCGTTTTACTCTTATCTGCTGAAGGGTATCTTCCATTTCAACAGCCCGGCCTACGACATTATAACCCTGCTCCTTGAGTAGCTGGCTTAAGACTTCACAATTAAAAATTTCTGATTGCGCTACAAGGATTGAAAAATCTCGTCGATGGATCGCGAAGTTTTTACTGGCCTGTTGGCCAGAGGTTGACTTGTTCATGATCTTATTATTTATAACACTTATGGAAGCCTGAAACTAACACTAATATTTTGATTTTAATACAAACCTTAGTATGAAATCACCATTTCTCCAGATGAAATCACTGTATTCGGTTCAGGATTATGGGTGATTTCGTCCGGAGAAATGGTGATTTCACGCAAAGCGGCTTGATTTGAGTATATATAGAGGTATAAATTTGATCATCAGGTAGAAATTATATAGAAAATAATTAGTGCGATGAATCAGGAAGAACTACCAATGTCGTCTGGCTACGAAGCGTCGTCAACGGAGATACAAAGTCTGATCTTACAATGGGCAAAAGCGACAGATGCCTTTCATTATCGCTATGCCAAACTCAACGATGTAATTAATCGCTTAGGTAAGAAGTCAGGTCGGCAGTCTAGCACTAGCCGGGCTGATCTGAATAGATTACAAAAATTACGTCAACAAATGGGTGATGCTTTAATGACGCTGCTGCTGGATATGGATATGTCAGGTTCCCAGTCAGGTCGTTCAATGCTCCCATCTAAACCGGGTCAGCTTCGCAGTCATGCTTCCGTATTAAACGAAATGAGCCGGCGAATCGATGTTGAGCTGATTTTTGCTAATGCTACTACGGTAGCTCAAGCGTAGTGTTCACCCTCCCTGCGATAAAGGTAAGCCTTGCCCTAAGGGGTGAGGCTTTTACGCGTTTAAAGCCTTTCTTTTAACCGGAGATAACAGTACCCAGCAGTTGGGATATCTGCATGTCAATGCGTTTGTAATGCATAAATTCCATCATTAATTGGTCTGCTTCCTCTGGCGATTTACTGGTAGAATTACGCAGTGCCTGCTGAAGCTCTGCCATACGTTGTTCAGCCATCATTTTCTTAATCCGCAGAATATTACGATAAGCTGAATCGGCCAGAATACTGATTTCCTCCTCTGATGGCACATGAATTTCATGTTTTAACCAGCCTTCGCTAATCTCATAGCGAGGAGTAGTTAAATGAATGGCCTGCTCTTGAAGTTTTACTTCACTTACACGTCCCGCTTCATCTGCTTGAGGACTAAGGAAATCAGCAGCACTCAGAATCTTCCCCTGATTATATGCCTCCCGAAACAAGGCCAGCATCAGATCGAAAGGCGACGTCTGAAAATTAATTTCATGAAGTTCACTAAGCATGTATTGGCAGAGCGTGATACCCGGCTCAAGATCGCGTGTGCCATAATTTATTAACAGACGAATACATTCTTCTTCCTGATATGATAAAGGTGTTCTGGTAGTCTTGGTATACTCGGCTGGAACAAACTCATTTGGAGTCAATACTGGAGCCACATCGTCAAATGCAGACGACTCTATATTTAAGCCGTCCAGCAGCGCATTGATTTCATCCAGAGAGGATGCATCTGATTTTGACGTATTATTTGAATGCTGAGATTGTTTCTCTGAAGGATTTGGCCGTTGACGGCGTTCTTGCTCTTTCTTTGTCTGTTCTTGTTGCTTTCGTAGTAAACGATTTATTTCTGAGATAACGGATTGCTCCGGTACATGAAATAACTGCGCGACGCGCTGAGAGAGGGTTTGCCGCTTCAGAGGATCAGGAATACGAGTAATACTGGCGCATACATCAGATATGCCTTCCGCTCGTTTATGTGGATCATCGCCTGCTTCACTCAACCATCGACTGGCCTTGAAATCTATGAAGTCCTGCGAGTGTTGTTTGATGTATGTTTTGAAAGCATCAGCACCTACTTTATGTACATAACTGTCCGGGTCCTCACCATCGGGTAATAATAATAGCCTAAGATTTAGCCCCTCCTCCAACACCATATCGAGTCCACGCAGAGCCGCTTTAATACCAGCAGCATCACCATCATAAAGAATGGTTACGTTCGGTGTAAAGCGGGCAATAAGTCGGATTTGTTCGGTTGTTAACGAGGTTCCAGAAGAAGCTACAACATTCTTAATTCCTGCCTGATAAAGCGATATAACGTCTGTATAACCTTCGGTAAGAAAACATATATCTTCCTGCCTGATCGCCTGTTTAGCCTGGAAGATGCCATATAGAACCTGGCTTTTGTGATAAACTGACGTTTCGGGAGAGTTTAAGTATTTAGGCTGGTTTTTATCTGTTTTTAGAATTCTGGCACCAAAAGCTATAACGCGGCCCGATACATTCTGAATAGGGAACATAACGCGCCCCCGGAACCGGTCAAATACCTTCCGGTCACCTCCGTTGGTTCCTTCTTTAGTTACCGTTAAGCCTGCCTTATCGAGTAAATCCCGGCTGTAACCTCGGTGCTGAGCTTCCTGAAGGAATGCGTCCCACTGGTCAAGCGAATAACCCAGCTCAAATGCTTCGATGGTGGGATTCGTAAAGCCGCGTTCACGAAAATAGCTAAGCCCGATGCTTTTACCTTCGTCAGTCGTTAATAATTTCTCCTGGAAAAACGTCTTGGCGAAATTCAGTACAATTAACAAGCTTTCGCGTTCATTCTGGCGAAGCAGTTCTTCCGGCGTTTGCTCTTGCTCTTCAATTTCGATACCATACTTCTTCGCCAGATATCGTAATGCTTCGCCGTAGCTAATATTCTCAATGTCCATTACGAACCGAACGGCGTCTCCAGCCTTACCACAACCAAAGCATTTATAAATCTGGCGGACTGGATTAACGCTGAACGATGGCGTTTTTTCGTTATGAAATGGGCAACAGGCAATATAATTACTACCTCGTTTCTTGAGCGACACGAAATCATTTATTACCTCCAGAATGTCGCTGGACTGACGGATTCGTTCAACAGTTTCTTCGGGGATGCGCATTGGTTTATTGCCGCTTAACTTGATTAATCAAAGTTACACCGAAAGTTGACCCGTTTCTGTTTTTACCGTCTATGCTAATAAGGAGCTTGATTCATTTGGCAGCGTTTTTGCTACACTAGCAAATTATTATAGATGAAATGTTTATCCGTTCTTGTCCGTAAATTTCTATGAATCAAATCTTTCCGTTATCACGTCTTTCATGGCCTATTTCTAGTAATTCCTCGAAACGTAACCAACGCGGTGCAGGATTGATAATGATATTATTAATCCTCTTACAAGCCTGCCGTATACAACCTTCCGACCCTGTTTCGCCAACTACACCAACGACTACGGGCAAAACGGCCGATCAATATACTAGTGATGTTGCCCTTAACTGGTCTGCCTTGCAACTCAAGCTAAGCAAAACTACAGCAGGCTTTGGTCCTGTCGTGGCGGCAAGAGCATTTGCTTATGCAGGTTTGGCTATGTATGAGGCTACTGTTCCCGGTATTTCGAATCGAAAATCGCTCGCGGGTCAGCTTCAGGGTTTGACAACCTTACCTCAACCTGAATCAGGACAAGCTTATAACTGGGCCCTTAGTGCTAACGCAGCTGAAGCGGCTATTATTAGGAATTTGTTTCCGACCACGAATGCAGCTAACAAAGCTACGATCGATTCATTAGAGACAGCGTTACAGAACCAGTTTAAAGATGCCGATAACACTATAAATGAACGCTCAAAAGCGTTTGGAAAGCAAATTGCCGATGCCTTATTCGAGTGGTCGAAAACCGATGGTGGTGATCAGGGGTATGCTCGTAATTTTCCTGCCAGCTATAAAGTGCCGGTTGGGGCTGGTTTATGGCAGCCTACAGAAAATGGGCAGAAAATTCCGATGCAGCCCTACTGGGGCTCAGTTCGAACCTTCGTAAAGGCCAACGATGCTTTGCCTATGCCGAAACCGTTATCCCACTCGACCGATATAAATTCGGCGGTTTTTGGTCAGTATCTGGATGTGTACAATAAATCGAAAAGCTTAACTCAATCGGAGAAGGAAATAGCGCTCTGGTGGTCCGATAATCCAGGCGAATCATTTACTCCACCGGGACATTCTTATAGCCTGGCTCGCATTGCGGTACGTAATACAAAAGCTAATTTGGCTAAAGCTGTTGAAACATTTGCCCGTACGAGTATTGCAGTAAACGATGCATTTATTCTATGCTGGCGCTGTAAATACACGTATAATAATCTACGCCCGTATACGTATGTACGATTAGCCATTGATCCAGGCTGGGTTCCATTCTGGCCTGCGCCACCGTTCCCAGGATACCCATCAGGACACGCCACACAATCTTCGTCGGCAGCTACTGTTCTGACAGCGCTATACGGCGATAACTTTGCCTTCACCGACGACTCGCACGTTGGTCGACCAAAGGATCCTCTACGGAATATTGAATTTAAAGCTCGTTCGTTCACTTCATTTTTCCATTCAGCTCAGGAATCGGCCGATTCACGCTTTTACGGAAATATTCATACAAAGCAGGATAACGAAACGGGTCTTACAGAAGGCAAGAAAATCGGCGCGAATGTGAACGCGCTAGCCTGGCAGAAATAGAAACCCATTAAAAAGATCAGGCCGCATAAGCGGCCTGATCTTTTTAATTTTAATAGGCTCTCACCAGTTTGCCTTCCATGAAGTTAACAAAAGCTTTGTTAACAACTTTATTACCACCCGGTGTCGGATAATCACCGGTGAAATACCAGTCTCCGGTATGATTTGGACAGGCACGATGCAGATTATCAACAGTCTGATAAACAACTGATACTTCTGCACTGATTTCAGGGGGCCGAACAATCTGAGCTACTTTCTGCGATATTTCATCGTAAGTAAATGGCTCGAATATGGCTTTTACGTAGTTCTTTTGGGAAGCGTTACCCGATTCGATTGCCGCTACACATTCAGCGTAAACCTCATCAAGCAGTTCTTCCTGGCCTCGTTCCCGGAGTAATTCTAATACAGCGCGGAAAGCGATGAATTCCTTCACTTTCGACATATCGATTCCGTAACAATCGGGGAAACGAATTTGCGGGGCCGAGGAAACAATAATGATTTTTTTAGGGCCCAGCCGGTCGAGCATTCGTAAAATACTCTTTTCAAGGGTAGTACCGCGCACAATCGAATCATCGACCACGACGACATTATCCTTTCCCTTTTTAATTACTTCAAAAGTAGTATCATAAACGTGCGATACCATATCGTCGCGCTGCGAATCGTCAGTAATGAAAGTGCGTAGCTTTACATCTTTCGACACCAATTTCTCAATACGCGGCCGGAAGGAAAGTACTCTCTCAAGTTCTTCTACGAAGAGAATACCATCCATAATAGCCTTCTTACGCTGCTTGGCCAGGTATTCTTCTATACCTTCCACCATGCCAAAGAAGGCGGTTTCGGCAGTATTAGGAATGTAGGAGAAGACGGTATTTTCGAGATCGTAATCAATTTCTTTGAGAATCTGCGGAATCAGCAGTTTTCCCAGCATTTTACGCTCGTTATAAATATCGGGATCAGTTGCCCGCGAGAAATAAATCCGCTCAAAACTACAGGGTTTTCTCTCTATTGGCTGAACAAACTGCTCCTCCCGATATTCTCCGTATTTATCAATGATAAGGGCATGGCCCGGTTTTACTTCCTGAATGGCGCTGTACTCGATATTGAACGCCGTTTTAATCGCCGGTTTTTCCGAGGCAACCACTACAACTTCATCATCGGCATAATAATAAGCCGGGCGAATACCGGCCGGGTCACGAGCGACGAAGGCGGCTCCGTAGCCAGTCATTCCGGCCATTGCATAGCCCCCATCGAAATCACGGCAGGACCGGTGTAGTACCCGCTGTAAATCAAGGTTATCTTCAATAATGTCCGACAAGTCAGGATTTTCGTAAATACCCTTGAATCGCTCGAAGACACGCTGGTTTTCTTCGTCCAAAAAGTGGCCTATTTTCTCCATCACCGTAACGGTGTCGACCTTATCTTTTGGGTGCTGCCCTAACGAGACGAGTTTATTGAATAGTTCGTCTACGTTGGTCATATTGAAATTACCAGCTACTACCAGGTTCCGGCTGCGCCAGTTACTGAGCCGCAGCATGGGGTGGCAGTTTTCAATTTCATTGGACCCGTGGGTACCGTATCGAAGGTGCCCCATCCAGACCTCACCCGAAAAGGCCACATTTTGTTGGAGCCAGTGCCCATCTTTGGCTTTATCCTTATTGCCTTTGAGTGCCTTCCGGAATTTTTTATTGATCTTCTCGAAGATGTCGGCTACAGGACGCTGATCAACGGAGCGGTAACGGCTTATATATCGGTGACCGGGCGGTACTTCAAGCTTGATATTTGCAACCCCAGCCCCGTCCTGACCGCGGTTCACCTGCTTTTCCATCAGCAGGTAGAGCTTGTTGGCTGCATACAGAGCCGTACCGTATTTATCGATATAATATTGATAGGGTTTGCGGAGCCGAATCATGGCAATTCCGCACTCATGTTTGATGGCGTCGCTCATGAGAGAGTGTGCTGAAGCACGTTGGTTGTAGTCAGTACTGAAGTGATAATGGGGTAACGGCTTGGCTCGCTCAATGGTTCGGCCAAGTGTTAAACAAAAATAGAGAAAAGAGCCTCTACCTGCTGTCTAAATTCTCTTTATTTAACACCCATCTGTACATAAGTAAATAAATAATGACTGACGCGACAGTTCCCACTATCGAACCGACATAAACATCTTCCACAAAATGTTGGAATAAATAGACCCGCGAGTAACCTGTTAACACACCTAATAGCAGAAAAAACGGGCCGCGCTCTTTTCGACTATCCAGAAAAGCCAGCACACTAAACAGCGCAAAAGCAGTAGTCGTGTGTCCTGATGGAAAACTATTGTAACTGTAAATCTCCAGATCTTTAATAATGTGATATTCAAAGGTCGAATGCTCAAAAAATAGCAGCGGCCGGGGTGAGTCAGGAAAAACGATTGTCTTTAGAAATAGCGACGTAAGGGCCGAAAGAGCAAAGCTAGCAAATGCCATAGCCCCAATACGCAAATTGTAAATCAGCAGGATCAAACAGACAACGACCGAAAAAGCGCCGTCACCCATATAGGTAATATAAGGAAAGAGAGCGTCGGCAATTAGGCTATTTCGAACATTAACCCATTGCATTAGCTGTTCCTGCGTAGACGCTAATTGCAGTATACCTACTACCAGTAACAGAAACACATACGGCAAAAAAAAGAGCCGGTTCTGACGAATTAACTGAACAAGCATCAGCAGCGATTAGTCGGATTAATTAGCAGGGGCAACCTTTTCTACCGTAATACCCACGCTTTGAATGTTTAGCAGGGGGTCTTGACGCATATATTGCCGGATTTGCATGGTGTACTTACCCGGCTTCGGGAAACGGTAATTACGTTTCATCAGGAACTTGTGGTCGAAAATATCGCCCAGTCCATCGCCATTTGGCTTTCCGGTTTTGGGGTCCATCAGAATCAATTCATCTAGCCGCGATTCAATCTCTTTACCGCTAGAGTCACGCAGATACCGGGTCAGATATAGGTTAAAATACCCGTAAGAAAGGTTGTTTCGGAGATTGTAGTAAATATTATACGGTATTGAGGCATCCTTGATCTCAAAGGTGAACGATGGTGCATTTTTGATATACCACTTGCCATCCTCGATATCCGTGTATTCTTTATAGACGGCATTAGTGTCGCAGCTCGTCATAAGCCACACTATCAGTACGGCTAAACCTAGTTGTTTCATACGCTTGGTAAACGGACAACAAAGCTACGACGGTACATCTGGCTTTTCAAACCGCAAAAAACTATTTAAGTAGTTTGTAAACGATAAAAATAGTTTTAGCTTTGACCTATGGAAAAGTTAACTGCCAAAGAAGAAGAAGTGATGCAAGTGCTCTGGAAAATGGAGCAGACCTACGTGAAGGACATGATCCCACATTTCACCGATCCGCCCCTGCACTACAATACAGTTTCTACCATTGTCCGAAACTTGGAAGAAAAGGGGTATGTCGGTCACCGGGCTTATGGCAACACGCACGAATATTATCCGATTATCACCAAAGAAGCGTATCAGAACCGGTTTGTGCTGAAGAAAGTGGTCGATGAATATTTCGATAATTCGTACAAAAATCTGGTCAGTTACTTCGCTAAAAACGAAAAGATTTCGGCCGATGAACTGCGGGAAATTTTGGCGATGATTGAGAAAAAGTAGTCGTTGGTAATAGCCAGGATTTCTTCAGCATACTGAATTACCACGTTACCACATCAACCCTTTGCAACTGTATACTATGGAAACCCTGCGCTATGTCGTGTTGGCCAATGGCCTGCTGGCTATAGTAAGCCTGGCTTTTTATTTGCTACTCCGGCGCGAAACGTTTTTCGGCGCTAACCGACTGGCACTTTGGGTAGGTTTGGCTGGCGCTTTGTTATTGCCGCTAATAGAGTTACCCGACTGGCGACCGCAACCCGTTCGGGCGGCAATGCAGCAAACCGCGCAAGTGATTGTACCCAGGGTACTACCCAAATCGCTCAACAAGCCAGAGATAACCATTACTTTTCCTAATCAGAAAACGTATCGGGCGTTTCAGACTCAGACTGACCAACCCGAATGGTCATGGCAAATGAGTGTAATTGTAATTTATCTGCTTGGCGTTCTGTTGCTATTAATTCGATTCAGCATTCAACTAAGCTCCCTTAGAAAAATCATTCAGCGTTCAGTCCATGAATTCTACAATGACTTTGTGCTGGCTCACAGTGAGACCATAACATCGCCGTTCTCCTTTTTCAATTGGGTTGTTATCAACCCGAATCAGCATACGGCAACTGAGTTAGAGCAAATTCTTCGGCACGAGCGCGTTCATGTTCGGGAACGACACAGCCTAGATATGATTGGTGCCGAATTGATTTGCAGTATCTTCTGGTTCAACCCAGCGGCTTATCTGTTTCGGTATTTACTCCACCAGACGCTAGAATTTCGTGCCGATCAGGTTGTGCTCGCCGAAGGTGTCGATGCCAAATTGTATCAATACAATTTGCTTAAAGTGAGTCTGGGGAGACTGCAACCTTTGCTGGCTAACCAATTCAGCGGGCCAACGCTGCGTCAGCGGATTAGCATGATGAATCGTCAACGTTCCCGTTTCTCTGCCTGCTGGCGTTATGGAATATGGGTGGTCTTGATAGGCGTTATGGCGGTTGCCTGTCGGCATAGGCATACAGATAATCCAACAGCCTTCCCGATGAACGCGCCATTTCCCTTAACAAACGCAACACGTATGCAGGCGGCTGAACTGGAGAAAGCGTTAACACCCTGGTTCCAACAATCAAAGCTGCTTGATTTAGGGAAAATGGTCGATATGCGTAAACCGGAGGTAGTTAGGCTTTTTACATCAAAGTATCCCGCTATTTTATGCTTGCGCAACAACCACTTAGCCTTAAAACTCCCTGATGGTCAGCGGGCAAAAATATTTATTAATGGTAAGGAAGAGCCTGTCCAACAACTGGCTAAGCTGACATTCGAGGAGGTAAATGAATTGATGGTGTATCAAAAATGGGACGATATGCCAGACTCCGATAAGTATCCCGAATCGTATCAACTATTTGTTAATGCCACACATAAAACAATACCCCCCAGTCCTATCCGGACAATATGGAAACAATTTCTGCTGGCAAACGCAGTGTCTGATTATCCAACGGGCAACTCAAATAGATTCTCGATGAACACCTTGCTCGAAGCAACTTTCTTCAACAATAAACTTGCTTTCGTTAAGCGTACAAAAAACGATCATCTGCAGTTGTACGACGAATATAAATCTGATATAGACCTATTTATCAATGGCGTCCCAGTTAAAGCCAAAGATATTGAAACCGTTCACGTTCGGGAAGTAGATAAATTATACACAAAAGAACGCTCGTTTGAAGAGTGGGCCGATAAACCCGATCGAAACCGACGCTTTGTACTATTTATCAAAACGGCGCCATCCCGCGCCAAACGAGACAGCAGCTATTACGTTTTCAGTCCTTTTTACTCCGGTGATTTTTAAACAAACAACCCCGACCATATTGGTCGGGGTTGTTTGTTAGGACGCTTTACCATTAGATGCCGGTCGGGGCGCATTATTTTCTGGCCCTTTCGGTTTCTTTTTTTTCTTCTTAGAAGCCTGCCTTGCTGTGTATTTTGCGTCTAACTTTTGAAGATCACTGTTTAATGCAGCAGCTGCAACGGGCTCTTTTGCCCCTACCGGCGTTAACACCTCAAATGACTCGGGAATAATTCCTTTTTTATTAAGCTCGACAATTTCCAACACGCGGACAATTGGCAGCGGATGCCAGGTGCTTTCGGTTCCGTATCCGAACCACATCAGCTTACGGAAAATATCCGTTTTTTGCAAATAGGCTCTCCCCTTCTGCGTTTCCAGCGGTTTTTCAATCGTTGGAATATCCCGCAACGCATCCATATATGTATCCAGCTCGTAATTCAGGCAGCACTTCAAACGCCCACACTGGCCTGATAACTTAGCCGGGTTCAACGACAAATTCTGATAACGAGCCGCCGAGGTAGCGATATTTTTAAAGTCGGTTAACCAGGTTGAGCAGCATAATTCACGACCGCAGGAGCCAATACCACCTAGCCGTCCGGCTTCCTGCCGCAAACTAATCTGCCGCATTTCCACCCGAACTTTGAATTCGCTGGCCAGCATCTTAATCAATTCCCGAAAATCAACCCGCTCTTCCGAGGAATAGTAAAAAGTTGCTTTCGTATTATCCGACTGAAATTCGACGTCGGACAATTTCATGTTCAACTTTAACTCCCTAATGATTTCGCGGGAGCGGTACAAGGCTGGCAAATCACGCAGGACCGCTTGCTCGTGTCGTTCGAGGTCTTTCGGAGTAGCAATACGGTGGATGACTTTTGTATCATCATTAATTTTAACCGCCCGCTTTTTCACCTGTAGCCGTACTAATTCGCCTTGCAGCGAAACGGCTCCAATGTGAAAGCCCGATTGCATTTCCGCTACTACATAATCGCCCGTAATGATATCAAGCTGGTGAACATTTCGGTAATAGTCCTTTCGTCCGCCCTTAAATTTCACCTCGATTACATCGTATCGGTTCATTCCTGGCATAGCTACATCGCTAAGCCAGTCGAACGAATTCAATTTATTGCAGCCTCCGGTGCTACACCCTCCGCTGCCGCACCCCGCCGTAGCTGTTTTAGAGGATTCCCCCTCAGCCCTGTCGGCAGCACCGCGTTGGGTTCCACACCCGCCGGTTGCACAGGATTTACAATTCATAGTTTTAGTCGTTAGTCAACAGCCGTTAGTCGTTAGTTAATAGTAGTAATCAGCACGTTAATTACTGATGACTATTGACTTACGACTAGCAGCTAATCTGCGTACCGAATCAGGTCGAGCCCGATGTCTTTACGGTACTGTTTTCCATCAAATTGCACGGTTCTGGCTGCTTCCTGCGATTTACGGACAGCGTTTTCCAGCGAATTAGCCTGCGCTGTCATCGCCAATACTCGTCCACCATTAGTCAACACCTGACCATTTTTCTCTGATGTTCCGGCATGAAATGCCATTACATCTTCTAAACGTTCCAGATCCGAAATGATTTTACCGGTTACGTACTCGTTCGGGTAGCCACTTGATACAACAACGGTTGTTACAGCCGTTTGGGGTGAGACCTGCACGTTGATTTTGTCCAGTTCACCATCGGCAGTAGCTGTCATCAGTTCGACAAAATCAGTCTGAATCCGAGGTAATACTACTTCTGTTTCCGGGTCACCCATACGCGCATTATACTCAATCACGTACGGCTCACCGTTCACTTTCATCAGGCCGATAAAAATAAAACCCTGATATTTAATACCCTCCTGCTGTAAACCAGCTAAGGTTGGCTTCACTATTTTTTCCTCGACCTTTTTCAGGAAAGCTTCACTGGCAAACACGACCGGCGACACAGCACCCATACCACCCGTATTAGGACCAGTATCCGCTTCGCCGATGCGCTTATAATCTTTAGCCTCAGGCAGAATCTTGTAGTTTTTGCCGTCCGTCAGGACAAATAAAGAAAGCTCAATACCACGCAGAAACTGCTCTATGACCACTTTATTACTTGCCGCGCCAAATTTCTGGCCTTCGAGCATATCCCGCAGTGATGCCTGAGCATCAGCTAATGTTTCGGCAATCAAGACACCTTTCCCGGCTGCTAGTCCGTCGGCTTTTAGCACGATAGGCAGCGAGTGGGCTTCCAGATAAGCTAATCCTTCCTCAAGTGTTTCGGTTGTAAACGTTTGCGAAGCCGCTGTTGGAATCCCGTAACGAAGCATAAATTGCTTAGAGAAATCCTTGCTACCCTCCAATTGAGCACCCTGGGCATCCGGTCCAACTATTTTAAGGCCAGCTAAGTCAGGCTGTTGGCGCAGAAAATCGACAATTCCTTTGACAAGCGGTTCTTCAGGCCCAACGATAAGCAGATTAATAGCGTTATCGCGAATGGCTTGAGCAACAGCTTCAAAATTAGTATATGCAGTGGGCAAATTAGTGGCTATCTGCGCAGTTCCGGCATTACCCGGTGCTACAAATAGCGCATCACAGAGCGGGCTTTGCGACAACTTCCAGGCAAATGCGTGTTCGCGACCACCCGAACCCAGTATAAGTATATTCATAAAAAAATGATGAATGATACATGATGAGTGATGAATGAAAGGCTGACTAAGTCAACTAGCTGTTATCATTCGTCATGTATCATTTAATTAGCTACTTCCGACAGGAATTTGATACGCATCAGACGCAGGTCCTGTTCGGTAAAATCATCCCCTCCAAATTCACGCATAGCCACGGCAATATTATCGGTTTCGGCCCGCATGAAGTAATCATAGATTTCATCCTGCCGATCTTCGTCCATGACCTGATTGATGTAGTAATCGAGATTCAGCCGCGTTCCGGAATAGCAGATGTGTTCAATTTCCTCAACTAAATCCTCCATCGTTATGGATTTCGATTCGGCAATCTCATCCAGATCAACTTTCCGGTCGATTTGCTGAATGATAAAAATCTTGACTTTCGATTTATTGACGGTTGACTTAATTACGACATCTCTAGCCGTCTCAATTTCGTTGTCCTCGACGTACTTTGTGATCAGATCAATAAACGGTCGGCCGAATTTCTGGACTTTGCCCATCCCAACGCCGTTGATCTGTGCCATTTCCTCCCGTGTAGTTGGGTAAGTAGTGGCCATCTCTTCCATCGACGTTTCCTGGAAGATAACATACGGAGGCAGATTTTTCTCCCGGGCAATTTTCTTTCTTAGCGCTTTCAGCAGGCCAAGCAGCTCTTCGTCGTAAGCTGCCCCACCCGTTGCCGGTACAGAATCCTTTTCGTCATCCTCTTTCGTCTCCCCACTCTGCTGATCATAGTCATGATCTTTCGACAGAGTAATTGGATAAGGGTCTTCGATATAATTCATTCCCCGTTGCGTCAGCTTCAGAATACCATAATTGTCAACGTCTTTTTCGAGGTAACCGTAAATGGTGATCTGCTTAATGAGCGAACACCAGAATTCGGCAGTTTCGTTAAATTCACGCCCCTTACCGTATACATCAAGGCGGTTATGCTCGTAGCTAGTGACGTATTGGTTACTAGTAGCAGTCAACACGTCGCTAAGATGGCTCACATCGAAACGCTGATCGGTTTGCAATACAGTTTGCAGGGCCAAAACCACCTCCTTCTGCACCTTAAATTTCTCAGTTGGTTTCATGCAGTTGTCGCAGAAGCCACAGTCTTTATCCAGAAATTCGCCAAAATAGCCTAGCAGTTGCCGACGGCGACAAACACCCAGGTTGGCATACGACACCATCTCATGCAGCAAGTGCTTGGCATTATCGCGCTCGGTAACAGGCTTATCCTTGTTGAATTTCTCTAGCTTGACAATATCATCGTAGCTGTAAAACATGATACAGTTGCCTTCCAGCCCGTCGCGACCCGCCCGACCCGTTTCCTGATAATATCCTTCCAGGGATTTAGGCGCATCATAGTGAACCACAAACCGAACGTCGGGTTTATCAATACCCATCCCAAAGGCAATTGTTGCACAGATAACATCGACGTCTTCATTAAGGAAGGCATCCTGATTATTCATCCGCGTTTGTGGATCAAGACCAGCATGGTAAGGCAACGCCTTTACATCATTGACACTCAACAGCTCGGCAATTTCCTCCACCGTTTTCCGGCTTAGGCAATACACTATTCCCGACTTGCCTTTGTTTTGCTTAATGTATTTAATAAGCTGCTTTTTGGCGTCAACCTTAGGCTTTATTTCGTAGTATAGATTCTTTCGATTGAACGACGTTTTATAAAGATTAGCGTCCTCCATTTGCAGGTTCTTCTGAATATCCTGCTGCACTTTGGGCGTCGCTGTTGCCGTCAGGGCAATAACTGGTAATCTGCCAATATTATCGACAATACCCCGGATTTTTCGGTATTCCGGACGGAAATCATGCCCCCATTCCGATATACAGTGTGCTTCATCAATGGCAACGAATGAGATATTGGCTTTCTTCAAAAAATCCAAATTCTCTTCTTTTGTCAAAGACTCCGGCGCAATATAAAGTAACTTAAGTGTTCCGTTAAGGGTGTCTTTTTTTACTTTATTCATTTCGGCCTTCGAGAGCGTCGAATTCAAAAACTGAGCATTAATTCCGAAGGCGTTTAATTGGTCTACCTGATTCTTCATCAGGGCAATTAGGGGGGAAATGACAACTGCTGTCCCGTCATTGACAATAGCAGGCAGTTGGTAACAGAGGGATTTACCTGCCCCGGTAGGCATAATAACGAACGTGTTACGGCCCTCTAAAATGCTATGAATAATCTGTTCCTGATCACCTCGAAACTGACTGTATCCAAAAATTTCTTTTAGCCGCTCTTTAAGGGTCGCATAGACCGCTTGATCAACCTGCATCATTTCTACAAATCGTACAAAAGTTACTTTACTCTATCCGCTTGCCGTATCTTTGCTTTATAAAGTTAGCGAATATACGCAGCAAACTAATTTTCATTAGCAAAACTACCCTTGAAAGTTATAAAAAATCCTAAAACGATTGCCCGGTCGGTGCTGCTGGCGGAAGCTCAGGCTATTCGTACGGCGGTCGATCTGCTCGATGATCAGTTCGATGCGGCCGTCGAAACCATCCTGGCCGCAACGGGTCGGCTGGTTGTTACCGGAGTGGGCAAAAGTGCGCTAATTGGGCAGAAAATCGTTGCTACAATGAATTCTACTGGTACGCCTGCACTTTTTATGCACGCTGCCGATGCCATTCACGGCGATCTGGGCATGATTCAGCAGAACGATGTAGTCATGCTTATCTCCAAAAGTGGTAACACTGCCGAAATAAAGGTTTTATTACCATTATTGAAGAGAACTCATGCTCCGCTAATCGCACTAGTTAGCAATCAAAATTCGTACCTGGCTCATCATGTCGATCATGTACTCCAAGCCTATGCCGAACAGGAAGCCGACCCTCTAAATCTGGCTCCGACAACCAGTACGACTGTAGCTTTGGCTTTGGGCGATGCGCTGGCAGTTAGTTTACTGGAAATCAGAGGATTTACTCAACAGGATTTTGCCCGTTTTCATCCAGGTGGTTCGCTTGGCAAGAAATTATACCTGAAAGTTGCTGATATTTTTCCCCATAATCAGTGCCCACAAGTTTCGCCCGAAACCTCTGTTAAGGATGTAATCTTTACTATTTCAGCCAATCGGCTTGGCGCAACAGCCGTTGTAGACGAAAAGGGTTTGCTATTGGGCGTTATTACGGACGGAGATATTCGTCGCACTGCCCAGAATCACGATTCGTTCTGGCAGCTTTCCGCTCAGGATGTAATGACGCCCAATCCCATCTGTATAATACCGGACGAGTACGCTGTTACAGCGCTACACCTAATGGAGTCGCGAAATATTACCCAGCTTATTGTTACAGACGAAGGCCGATTAAAAGGCTTTGTTCATTTACATGACCTATTAAAGGAAGGGTTAGTGTAATAATGTGGGAGCAACCTGCGAGACTGGGTTGAATTAGTGATGTCGGGTTTTTAAACCCGAGTTATTAGACTACTATTCAAGTATTCGGTTTTGAGGAATCTCGCTATGTCAGATGTGATCATCTAACACCGCAGCCAGACTATTTTTCACCATCTACTCTCACCGCCGTTTAATTTTTCTTAGCTAATCTTAAACAAAATCCACACCACGATTCCACATTGTGGGGGAAATATTCCACACTCTACACATAGTTAAAGTGACGTATATGGATTGGCACAGAATTTTAAATTTACCTAAATATCTGTTAATAAGAGCCTTGCGATTTAAAGTAATATGGTTTGGTATTTGACAAAAAAAACTGGTTGTGTTTTTGTTTAATAGCACTGTAGATTCGATTCAACAGGAAAAACTTAAACAACCATGACCGCTATAGAATTCACTCATCATATCGGCAAAGTGTCTAAATCTTTACGCCCATTCGCGCTCCGTCTTACTAAAGATGTTGAAGATGCTAACGACCTGTTACAAGATACTTTGTTGAAGGCTTTCACCAACCGTGATAAATATACGGACGGCACCAACCTAAAAGCGTGGTTGTATACCATTATGAAGAATACCTTCATCACTAATTATCAGCGTATGTTACGTAAGAATACCTTCATTGACACCACTGATAATCTCCATTATATTAACTCAACGGAAAGTAGCACGGATAATTTAGCTTATTCGTCATTTGCCCAAGAAGATATTAACCGGGCCGTCAACAGTCTTGACGACACATACCGGACCCCGTTTATGATGCATTTCCGGGGATTTAAGTACCACGAAATCGCGGCAAAACTGGATATCCCTATCGGTACTGTTAAGAACCGCATCCACATTGCCCGTAAGGAATTGAAAGACCAACTGAAGGTTTACGCATACTTTAACGCCTAGACGAAAATTTTTTGATTTTTTTTTTCGTTCTAGCGATACCTAATACAATGTAGCCCGTCTAAGGGTTATTGATTGAGTAGTTTTTGGTTAAAAAAGAGGAAGGTTCAGAAAAGTTGGGTGGCGTCCACCCAACTTTTTTTTGTTTACGCCGTTGGTTAATAAGACCGTTCCCAGTTATCCTCCATTTGATTAATCATTTATTTTCTCTTCAATGCCCCAGCGAGTCTTTGTTATAGGCGCGGGCTTTGCTGGGTTAGCCGCTGCTACCAGCCTTGCCGCCAAGGGTTACAACGTTACTATCCTCGAAAAAAATAAGGAGCCCGGTGGTCGCGCCCGCGTTTTTCACGCCGATGGGTTTACCTTCGATATGGGACCAAGCTGGTATTGGATGCCTGACATCTTTGATACCTATTTTGCTCGTTTCGGTAAAAAGACCTCTGATTATTATCAACTCGTCCGGCTTGACCCATCCTATACCGTTGTTTTTGGCCCCAACGAAGCGGTTGCCTTACCCGCTGGCCTGGAAAATCTGGAAGTCGTATTTGAACAACTGGAACCTGGTAGCGGTCCCCGACTTCGCGAGTTTCTGAAACAGGCTTCGTATAAATATGAGGTCGGTATGAATAAGTTTGTCTGGAAGCCAAGCCGCTCAGTTACTGAGTTTCTGGATCTGCGATTACTATACGACGTTACACGCCTGGACGTATTTCAGTCGTTTGCTACCCACGCCCGTAAATTCTTCACCAATCCGCGTCTTCTCGAAATTGTCGAGTTTCCAATTCTATTTTTAGGGGCCACTCCTGATAATACCCCAGCTATGTACAGCCTGATGAATTATGCTGAAATGGCCTTGGGAACCTGGTATCCAATGGGTGGCATGCATGAGATTGTGAAAGCAATGGTTAGCCTGGCCGAAGAAAAAGGGGTTAACATTCTGTATGACCAGCCTGTACAGAAAATAGAGGTAACAGAGGGTAAGGCCAGTCTCATTATTACCGATAAAGGCATTTTCGAGACGGATATTGTTGTAGCCGGAGCGGATTATAATCACGTTGAAACAAATCTATTAGATAAGTCTGACCGTAACTATGATGATGCTTATTGGAAAAAACGGGTGATGGCTCCATCGTCATTACTATTTTACTTAGGTGTCAATAAGCGTGTTCCCCGTTTGCAGCACCACACATTATTTTTTGATGAAGATTTTACGCTTCATGCCCAGGAAATTTACGAAACACCCCGTTGGCCAACAAAACCCTTGTTTTACGTTTCTGCACCGTCAAAAACCGATCCCAGTGTGGCGCCGGAAGGCTGCGAGAATTTGTTTCTGCTCATTCCGGTAGCTCCCGACCTAACCGATGATGAAGCTACGCGCGAACATTATTTCGACATCATCATGAATCGGCTGGAAGCTTACGTGGGCGAGGATATCCGTAATCACCTCATTTTCAAGAGAAGTTACGCGCATAGCGATTTTAAACTTGACTATAATGCGTTCCGGGGCAATGCCTACGGACTAGCTAACACACTCAAACAAACTGCTTTATTGAAGCCTTCGCTTAAGAACAAAAGGGTAAACAACTTGTTCTACACCGGTCAGCTAACGGTCCCGGGACCGGGTGTACCGCCCTCACTTATATCCGGATTGGTCGTTGCCGACGAGGTTTCCAAAGAATTTGTCTAATTTACAGGTCCAACCCTTTTTCCTTTTTATCCAATTATGATGGCGTTGTTCAATCAAACCGCCCTGGAATGCAGCAAGTTGATAACTGAGCGTTACAGTACGTCGTTTACTTTAGGCATTAAGACACTCGACCGGAAGTTTCATTTGCCCATCTACGCCATCTATGGGTTTGTTCGTTATGCCGATGAGATTGTCGATACCTTCCACGAGTATGATAAAAAAACGCTATTAGCCCGTTTTCGGCACGATGCTTACCAAGCCATTGAAGAAGGGATTAGCCTGAATCCGATTCTGCAATCGTTTCAGATGGTTGTTCGGGAATACAATATTGAGCACGAGCTGATCGAGTCGTTCCTGAAAAGCATGGAGATGGACCTGTATATTCAGGATTACGATGCCGACGGTTATTGCGAATACATATATGGGTCGGCGGAAGTGGTTGGGTTAATGTGTTTGAGGGTATTCTGCGAAGGATGTAAGGACGAATTTGACCGACTCTCTGAGCCCGCTCGTAAGCTGGGGTCTGCCTTCCAGAAGGTCAATTTCCTGCGCGATTTGAAGAGTGATTTTGTCGACCGAGGTCGTAATTATTTCCCTGGCGTTGATTTCAATAATTTCGGCCGCGATACTAAACGGATCATTGAAGCCGATATTCAGCGCGACTTTGACGAGGCTTACATCGGCATTATGAATCTGCCCCGTGGGGCGCGAATGGGCGTTTATTTAGCTTATATGTATTACCAGACACTCTTTAACAAGATTAAACAATTACCGGCATCACAGATTCAGACCGAGCGCATCCGGGTGCCGAATCCGCAAAAACTGGCGTTGCTGGCTCAGACGTATGTGAAATACCGTTTGAATGTAATTTAATAAAAAGTGGTATCAGGCTTAAATGCCTGACACCACTTACCCTTTCTATACACTCACTCCCGCTTTTTCAAAAGTTCCTAATACACCGCCTACCATCGACAAGTAAGTTTGAACTGCTTTCGCCAGTTGTGGCCGACGCTGATTCATATTAATATCCACCTCATTCATATAGGCTTTCCAGTTGGACGCATTCAGAGCATCGAGCGCAACGGAAATCGTTGGCGTTAAGGAACGGGCCGTATGCCACCATCCGCAGGGAATAAACAAAGTTTCGCCTGGTCCGACCACAAACGAAACCGGTGTTGCTTTAGCGAATAATGGATATTTTTCCAGATCGGGATTTCTAACATCGTTTACCTGTGATACCCAGGTATTGTCTGGAATTGGGTATAGATAAGGCGTCTGGTCGGGTGGTATTACCGTAAATTCTTTCTGGCCGTACAACTGCGTAATGTACGCGTGCAGACTCATATAATCGTAATGCACGTATGGGAACTGGCTACCGGGACTGCCAAAAAATATCTCCAGCGTATTAGCGCCCGAAAGCAATCGCTTCGGCAGGAATTTACTGTGGACTCGGTCAGGCAGGGCAAATTTCAGCCGAGGCATTACGTCGGGTAATAATTCCGGGTAATCGCGCTCAATTTGAAGTGTACATGGATAAGGGGCTGGATTCGCTTCAGTAGCGGTCATAATCCAATCGATGAACTCGCCCAGCTTATATTCTTTTCCAGCAATGGCTACTTGGCGATCACCGTAATTTTCCTTAAAAAAATGGGGCGTAAACTTGTGCTTAGCTGCCCAACTATCGCAGGCATCGCCAATCACGACCGGGTAATTGGCAAAAAGGTGCTTATCAGCAAATTCCTGATAAGTCATACCATACTTTTTTTCGACTACAATATCTCCCAGGCGGGCTAATTCAACGGTTCGGGTTGCCATACATATAGTGCGTTTTAGTAGGCTATTTGTTACTGAAATTCATTGATTTAGACTGTTAAGTCCACCCAATCAGACATATTTAGCTGAATTAAAATAATGGAAATTGATTTTACGGTAGCTTCTACTATTTACGTAATCCTTTGCGTTAGCCAGTGCACTGTTTATTTCTGCCTATCTTTGTCATTCATTATTCGTTTTTGTTCATGGTCGACGAAGCCACTAGTTCATCCGACGTGTTAACCGAAAGCGGTCCGGCTCAGTATGAAGCTGTTATCGGCCTGGAAGTACACTGTCAGTTGCTCACCCACAGTAAAATTTTCGCGGCCGATGCCAATGCCTTTGGTGCTGAGCCGAATACCAATATCAGTGTGATTACCCTGGGCCATCCGGGAACGCTTCCGAAACTAAACCGGAAAGCCGTCGAGTATGCCGTTCGGATGGGACTGGCCTGCGGATGCGAGATTACCCGGCATAATGTGTTTGCCCGTAAGAATTACTTTTATCCCGATCTACCAAAAGGATATCAATTATCGCAGGACAAAGGGCCTATCTGCGTGGGCGGAGGTATTCCCGTAACGGCTAAAGACCCGCAATCCGGCCAGTCTTACCAGACGACGATTCAGGTTCACCATATCCACCTCGAAGAAGACGCTGGTAAGTCAATTCACGATGGCGACGACTGGGCAACGCAGCTGGATTATAATCGCGCAGGAACACCCCTAATCGAGATGGTAACGGATCCATGTATCCGCACAGCCGATGAAGCAGGCCAATATTTAACCGAGGTTCGCCGGTTGGTACGGTATTTGGACATTTGTGATGGAAACATGGAAGAAGGTTCGTTACGTTGTGACGTAAATGTTTCCATTCGACCCAAAGGTGCGACTAAATTAGGTACGAAAGTTGAGGTGAAAAACCTGAACTCAATTCGGAATGTAATGCGGGCGGTAGACAGCGAAATCCAACGGCAAATCGACGTTACTGAGTCAGGTGGGCAGATTATCCAGGAAACCCGCACCTTCGATGCAGCCACCGGACGGAGTTACTCTATGCGTGAGAAAGAAACCATGAATGACTACCGTTACTTCCCGGACCCCGATCTAACGCCCGTGGTTATCTCGGATGCGTGGCTGGCAGACATTCAGAAGCGGATGCCCGTACTTCCGGCGGCTTTATACCAGAAATTCATCACGCAGTACGGCCTACCAGAATATGACGCAGCGCTGCTTACGGATGCAAAGGAACTAGCCGAGTATTACGAAGCTGTTTGCGCTCAGACCCGCAATTACAAAGCCGCTTCAAACTGGATTATGGGTCCGGTAAAAAGTCAACTGAACGACAAAATATTACGTGATCGCCAGTTTCCGGTTTCGGCCGAACGGTTAGCCGCGCTAATTAACCTTATTGACGAAGGTACTGTCAGTCAGACGGCTGGACAGCAGATTTTCACGTTGATGATTAGCGAGCCCAACGCAGCGCCAACCGATCTGGCTAAGGCGCACGGACTGGTACAGAACCGCAATACCGACGCGCTCCAGACGTTGATAGAAGAAGTACTGGCAGCCTGGCCTGACAAAGTGGAGCAGTACCGCAAAGGCAAAAAGAATTTACTGGGTATGTTCGTCGGCGAAGTCATGAAAAAGTCGAAGGGCGCTGCCGACCCAAAATTAGTAAATGAGTTGTTAGCCAAGACATTACAGACAAAATGAAAAACCTATTGCTTAGTGTAGCCAGTTGGTTGGCTTTCAGCCTCGTAGTTAATGCCCAAGCGACCAAATCGTTTACGGTAACGGGTAAAATCAATCGGGCTACTCCCGGCAGCTTCGTTTACCTGGAAACGAACTCCCAGCCAACCCGTAAAATTGACTCAACAAAAGTAGGAGCCGGTAATGCCTTTACGCTCAATGGTAAAGTGGCCGACGGGGGCGAAGTCCTCATTCTGAATGTCGGTGGTGGGCAAAAGTTAGCGCTGCTGGTTGAAGGTGGCGAAACGCTGAATGTTACGGCCGATGGCTTCCAGATGGATGCTAAGACCGGGCAGGTAGGTAAAGCAACCGTGACAGGTTCCAAAAATATGGAGTACTACGGCAAACTCATGGCGCTTCGTACCGATATGGAAACAAAAGTGTCTAACTGGAATAGGCAAGTAGCCCTGGCCACGGAGAAAAAAGATAACAAAAAAATAGCCCAGATTGAACAGGAATATCAGGCCGCGGAGCAGGACGTGGTAACTAAGGTCAAAGCAATGCTACCTGACATGGGCACCTCGTTGGTTTCGTTGTTTGCCCTGAATTTCATGCCCGATATTGAGAAAGATTTTGCTACGTATGAAGCGCTGGCCCAACGCTTTGAAAAAGAAAATCCGAATAGCCCACATGCGAAAGCATTGATTGGTCGGGTGGCTCGTATCAAAGGCGTTGCGGTTGGAGCTGCTGCTCCGGATATTAGCCTGAGCGATACAACCGGTAATGCTGTTGCCTTATCATCCCTACGTGGTAAGTATGTACTGATCGATTTTTGGGCATCCTGGTGTGGTCCCTGCCGGGCTGAGAACCCTAATGTCGTTCGGATGTATAACAAGTTCAAAGAAAAAGGCTTTGCTATTTACAGCGTCTCGCTGGACAAAGATAAAGCGAACTGGACGCGGGCTATTCGTAACGATAACCTAACCTGGACACATGTATCAGACCTGAAATTCTGGCAGTCGCAAGCCGCTCAGCAATACGGTGTTCAGGCAATTCCGGCTACATTCCTCCTCGACCGCGACGGAAAAATTATTGCAAAAAACCTGCGTGGCGAAGCACTGGAGCAAAAATTAGAAGAAGTTTTAAAAGGCGGTCAATGAGTTAACCGTTCGTCATTAGTTTTGCAGGGTCGGACTTTATAGAGTCCGACCTTTTTCTTTGTCACTCGACCAGATTTCCCGTTGCTGTGACTCACTGGAACGGGACGTTTGCTTTCTACAATTATGAAAATCTCTATTGTTGGTTGCGGTAATATGGGTATGGCGTTTGCCAAGTCGTTTCTGCAATATGATCTGGTAAAAAAGGATGACTTACTCCTGATCGAAAAAAGTGCTGACCGTTCGCAGGCGCTGAAACACGAAAAAGCGGGCGTAGTTGTCGATACAATTGGCCCGCGCGTGGGCGAAACGGACCTGATTATTCTGTCGGTTAAGCCACAGGATTTCAATAGCGTTTACGAAGCATTACGGACTGTTGTCCAGCCTAACCAGATTATCCTGTCCATTATGGCGGGTATTCCAATTGCGCAAATCCAGGAAAAGCTAGCTCATCCGCTCGTGGTGCGGGCCATGCCTAATACGCCTGCCATGCTAGGCATGGGTATTACCGGTTTCACGGCGGCTAAGGAAGTTGATTTGGCCAATCTTCGTCGGGTCGAAAACCTTATTAATGCTACCGGACGGTCTATTTTTCTGGAAGACGAAGCTATGCTCGATGCCGTAACGGCGCTTAGTGGCAGCGGACCTGCTTATTTTTATTACGTTGTCAAAGCCATGATCGACGCGGGTAAGCAAATGGGATTCGACGACGCGGTGTCGGCCCTGCTGGTGAAGCAAACTATGCTCGGCGCTTACCATTTAATTAACACGGCCGACAAATCGCTAGATGATCTCATCAAAGCTGTAGCTTCCAAAGGCGGCACTACCGAAGCGGCACTTCGCACCTTCGAAAGTGGTGCTCTGGCAGATACGCTCGTCGCTGGTATTAAAGCCGCCCAGGTTCGGGCGACAGAGTTATCGAAAGGCTGACCAAAGGCTTAGGGGATACGTTCATAGTTGGTTTATGCGTAACATTGTATGCGTATTGCTTACTATGAAGATTTTGTACGATCACCAGGCTTTCACTGGGACACGGTTTGGAGGGGTAGCCCGGTATTTTTTTGACCTGATGACCTCATTACGGCGCAAGGGGATTAAGGCCCAATTATCGATTCAGTTCTCAAATAACGATTATCTCCTAAGCAGCAACGAGTTTCGGGTTCAGTCTTTCGGTTATTTTCTGGGTTACATGCGGACGAATATGCTGGTTTCGCAGCTAAACCGATTATGGAGTTCTGTTCAGATTTGGCGGAAAAATTACGACGTTTTCCACCCGACTTTTTTTCATCCGTATTTTCTAAAATTCATCGGGAATAAGCCCTTCGTGCTGACGTACCACGACGCTATTAAGGAAAAGTTCGGCGATAAATACAGTCATCTGGATAATGCATCGAAGGAGCAGAAACAAATTTTGCTAGACCGGGCTGCGCAGGTCATTGCGGTTTCGGAGAATACGAAGCAGGATTTGATTGAGCTGTTTCGTATTGAGCCAGATAAAATTACGGTGGTTCACCACGCTACTCATTTTCGTAATCTGGCTGTACCCGCTAATTTTCAAATAGAGACGCCAGATAAATATCTGCTCTACGTCGGTGTTCGAGGGACTTACAAAAATTTTGGGCCGTTTGTAACGGCAATTGCGCCACTGCTAAAAAAGTACCCAAAAATACATCTCGTCTGTGCTGGTGGAGGTGAATTTACTCAAGAAGAGCAAGCTTTGCTTACCAAGCTAGGGTTAACTAGCCAAGTGAATTATCAGGCAATTACCAGTGATTTCACCTTGTACCGGCTATATCAACAGGCATTGGCCTTTGTGTATCCATCACTCTATGAAGGGTTTGGCATCCCGATTCTTGAAGCATTCGCAGCTGGTTGTCCAGTTGTTTTGAGTAATACATCCTGTTTCCCAGAGGTGGCACAGGGCGCGGCCCTTTATTTTGACCCCCAATCGGAAGACTCTATTTGTCAGCAGATTGAGCAGATAATTATAGACGATAATTTGCGCCAGTCATTACGGCAAAAAGGGTATGGCCGGCAGCAGGATTTCTCTCCCGAAAAAGTAGCCAGTGAGACGATGCAAGTGTATCAACAAGTGGTAGCGAAAGCATTATGAAGCGAATAATGCTTTTCGATACGATTATTGACGGCCATCATACAGATTACCTGAGCCATCTGATCAATTACTGGATTCAGCGCCAGCCAGAAGGTGAATTAGTAGTGGTTACGCAGATTGCTTTTGAGCCAGTCTTTAACCAATTGCTGGCCACGGCACCCGCTGGTACAACCATCCGATTCATTCCAATTCCACAGTCAGAAATCGAGCGAATTCATCAGCAATCAATATTGCGTCGCTCCTTTTCGGAATGGGACTTATGCCTTAATTATAGTCAGCAATACCAGCCAACGCATATATTGCTGATGTACCTGGACATTTTCCAACTTGGCCTGTGGCTTGGCCGCAAAGCGCCCTGCCCAGTGTCGGGTATTTACTTCCGACCGGATTTTCATTATACCACGCCTGTGGGCGTCAAAGCCCGTCTGAACGCGTTACGCAAAAAGCTGACTATGCGGGGAATGCTCCGGGCCAGTAGCGTCAAAAACCTGTTTTCCCTCGATCATTCAGCCGTTACTTTGCTTAGTCGGATAAATCCAAAGCTTAACGTCATCCCTCTCCCCGACCCGGTTTCAACGTATCCATTAACGTCAACACAGGTCGAACAGTTACGAGCTGATTTAGGTATCAAGCCTAACCGACAAGTACTGCTGTTATTCGGTTTTTTGGATAATCGGAAAGGTATCGAACCACTGCTTGATGCGTTGAAGCAGGTTAATCCTGATGTCCGATCTTCCATTTGCTTATTACTGGTTGGTGCCATAAAGCCCGATTATCAAGCGCAGATCGAACAGAGAATTGGAGAAGTGAGTCCAGAAGTACAGATTATCGGTAAGTTTGGCGAAATTCGGGGTGCGCTGATTCAAACGTATTTTGAGGTGTCTGATTATACCCTGGCCCTGTACCAGCACCACGTTGGTATGGCTTCGGTCATTATCCGATCTGCCATTTCCGGAAAGCCCTTACTGGCATCTAATTATGGTTACATTGGTCGGTTGGTTCAACAGGAGCAATTGGGCGCCGTTGTTGACTCAACATCACCAGCAGCCATTAGTCAGCTATTGGAAAAGGTAGTGACTCAAGGAGTCAGCTATTCGAGCGATAATCTAAAAAAAGTGGCCGAGGAGAATTCAGATACGTTGTTTGCCGAGACTATTTTTTCTAGGCTTTAAATTTTCAACACAGAATTAACGGAGGTAAGCACAGAGAGACATGGAGTAACATTACATTATTTTCTCTGTGAACTCTGTGTTTATCTCCGTTGCCTCTGTGTTGAAACTTCATCAACGAATCAAACTAAGCGGTCCCTGTTGCTGACCAGCAGTTATTTTATTATGCCGACTTAACTGATATTGAACACTCCAGGCATACACTCCAATCGGGCCGGGTTCGCCGTGATAGTTACCATCCCATTGGAACGGCGGACTGGTCGTGTAATAAACTACTTCGCCCCAGCGGTTGAAAATAGTAAGCGATGTAATTGTGATATCACCACACCCCAAGGGCACAAACACATCATTCTGCCCGTCATTATTAGGGGTAAACAGATTTGGCGCATATAGCACACAGTCGCAGGCCCCATAATCAATCGCTATTGAATCAGTGACGGTGGCACAGTCATTAACAACCTTCGCCCAGAATACGCCGGCTTTATTCACCATTCGTTCTACACTGGCAAACTGGTCCTGCCACGAAAACTTCCCTTCGGAAACCGTCGGTTTGATCGTAAATGTTGCCAATCCACACAACTCCTGATCGGGGCCTAAGTCCAGTTTAGGGGGTGGTATAAACCGTGCCCTGATGCTGTCTGTTACAATACAGTTTGCCTGCGTGACCCGAATACTATACAGCCCCGTTTGTCGGACCGTAAATATATTTTGCTCCGAACCGTCCTGCCAGCGATACGTAGCCGCAGCATTGGCGGGAACGCTCAACCGAAGTGCTTCTCCCTGGCACAGCGTCGTGTCGGGGCCCAGGTCGAAATCAAGCGCATAATCAATAGTAATGGTATCTCTCAGAATTGTGCATGATGTCGTTACAGAGACCGTATACGTACCGGGTTTTGTAACTAGTAGTTCAGGCTTGATACTGCCATCGCTCCAATTATAATCAATTGCTCCTGGTACTGTCGCGTCGAGCAGCCGAGTACTTTGACGACCACAGAGTGTTGTATCACGACCTAAATTAAGGTGAGTTGGAATTAGTGCGACATCGTCGATAAATACATAATAGTAGCCCAGGAATGGTGGGTACCGACCAAAATCGCCAATAGTTATATAATGCTCTCCTCCTCTAGCTTTAAACGTTCCGGAAAGTTTATACCACTTCAACGCTTCAACGCTCGCTCTGGTCCGATTATCAAGTATTTGGGGGACTACGTTAAACAGTTCGGTTGTCGTTGACGATAAAGGCTGCGCTGAAAAATGTACGCCTAACGTTTCTGCCAAATACTTAGCGGGCGTTTCCGTTGCTACGTACATTTCAAAGTAGTAGCACTCGCCTGCTTTCAGTACTTCTGTCAGTTGTACGCCTAGGTATTCTTCCCAACCCTGGTCGAAATATAAATCGGCGACGCCCTCACCTGAATGGGGTGGCAAAGGGACTTGTCCGGTCGGGAAACAGTTATGATAGAAATCGGGAGTAGCCCGATTCGGATTATACCATGGAGTAGCTTCTGCCAGCAGATTAGCGGTATGCGGGCAGTTCCGGTAGTTCTCAAAGCCACCGTTCGGAACGAGGTTCTGCCCTTGGGTGTGCCCCAGCAAGCCGGCTACGAGCCACACCACCACTCCGATTACCAAACGCTGCATAACCCTGACCCACTACGTTTTACTGCGAGAGTTGTTCAAGTCACTCGCTATTACGTAAATACGTAACGTATTGAATTTTACTCAATACGGCCACAGCGGGATAAAGGTTGCTTAAGTAAACCACTTACGCAATTCTACCCACTGACGGCGAGAAACCGCAAATGAGCGACCGTTAGTAAGGTAAATTCGAGGAGCCTCTATAACATCTTCCACGCGTTCGACAAATCGGCAGTTGACGATTGTATGCCGATTTAGCCGGATAAACCAGGCTGGCGGAAGCAATCCCTGAAACCGCTTCAGCGTGTAGGGTGCCATTAGTCGCCGACCATTTGTCCATTGTAGCCAGGTATAGTTCCGGTCACTTTCCAGGCAAATCAGATCAGCTACGGGGAGGAGTTGCGTTTTATCCTCTTTTGAGTAAATGCGTAAGGGTGGCCAAGTCAGTAATTCTGGGGTCACCGTCAGCCTGCACGATAATAAAGAAGTCATTGTAGATATGCTCATAGCCACACAATCCGCTCAATCATTCATTCCGTTAACCAGTACGCAGAGAACGATAACCTCGTTGCTTACGAAGAGATGAATAATGGCTAATGTGAAAAGAGTACAGTATCGGCGACTTATTCATTATTCATTTTTCATTACATATTGATTATACTTACAGCAAAAAGTAGATACAGACGCAATGAGAGTAATTTTAGTTACACTGATCAGTTTATGGTCGGCGATTGCTTACGGTCAACAAAGTCCGCAGACCACTCCCCAGCTTCAACTACCACTGATTAAGAATGGTAACATGGAGCAGAAAGGTGGCCAGGGTTGGTTTTTCGGCTACAGTGGTCAGCAGAACAGTAATCCAAACGGCTATGCCTACGATCATTCCATAGAAGCGGCCGCATCTGGCGAATATGCACTCAGAATCAATTGCAAAGCAGTTAAAAATGACTCCGTCTTTTGCAACTTAAATCAAAGTTTTCCGGCAACAGCAATCCCAATGGGGGCCAAATTAACTCTGAAAGCCAAAGTCAAAACTGTGGATATGGTGGGTAAAGGAATTTCGCTGGCGCTTAGGGGAGAAAAAATTGTTGATGGTCGGGTTACTGTCACTTTTTTCGCCAGTACTGAAGGCAAAATCGCTATTATGGGTACGAATGAGTTTGAAGAATACACACTTATTGTGGATAAGTTCGTCGGCAATACGGATCGGATTACCATGCTTATGATTTATCTGCCGAAAACAATCGGAATTGCTTATCTGGATGATGTTTCTGTAACTGTTAACTGAGTAGTGTGCTAAGTATATATAATAGGATACTACCGGTAGATAATTATATGGTTTTATTACGACAGAGTTAATGAGAGTAGCCTGCATTTCATTGACTCTTAATGCACTAAGGTCTACATTTGGTCAAAATCAAGTTGATTTGGTGTGGATAGTATAACAAGAAACAACCGGCGCTACTGCACTGGTTGTTTTTCGTTAACAGCCTTTTCTGGACCGAATAGTAGCCCTGCTCACACCTTCTTTCTCCCCGGCGTAAACCGTCATATAATCAAATCCAGGGCAGCGAAAATTGGGATATAGTCTTAAAAAACAGTTACTTTTGGCAATTAATGCACAATTAATTATTAAAAAGCCGATAACTCATGCCTGCTTCTATTTGTCCGAAGTGTAGTACGAAAGTCTTTGAAATGGTTGAAAAGGACGATGTCAAAAATTCTAATTTCAAAATGATGTTTATCCAGTGTGCTAATTGTGGCACCGTTGTAGGAGTTACCGATTATTTCAACGTCGGTCAGATGCTGCGCATGATTATGGATAAACTGGAGATCAAAATTTAATCCTTTCCCGAATCGACTTAACAGATAATTACGTAAAAACCCCGACCATATGGTCGGGGTTTTTACGTAGATAGTCAGGAATCAGAATCGGTTAGGGCTTGATCACTTTCAGACTCTGACGCTGGCCCTGTTCTCCTCCCTGAGCATCAGTGCTAGCCTGTAAGAGATAAACGCCACTAGTATGCTGGATCATATTCCAGTCCAATTTCTGGTCTGTTTCAGCCTGTTGCCAATGCTGGCTTTGGATCACTCGACCACTTAAGTCGGTAAGTTGCACATGCAAAGACTTACCAGCAGCGCCCTGCACAGTAGCCCGCAACCGGTCATCCTGCACTGGGTTAGGCGCTAAAGTCACTTGCAACAACGACTCTTCAGCCCCATGACGAGCATAGATATTACAGTTCAGATTCACCGTCATCCGGAATGGACCATACACCACCGCCGTGCCATTAGCATCCGTCACCCGTACATAGTAGTCCGCCGTTACCTGCTGATTAACCAACGTCAGACTCGCCGTCGAGGTGCCCCGCACCTGAGCCGGATTCTCCGTTAAGCGAGCCGAGTTGATCGAGTTGCGGTACCATTCGTACTTGACCGGAGTGCCACTGGCCACCACCGTAATCACGGCCGTGCCGTTGCGGCAGGAGCTCTGGCTAGCCGCACCCGTGACGGTCGCGCTGGCCACTGCGCTACAGCCACCGGCTCCGATGGCGGTTACCGAGTAGACACCGGGGCTAGTGACGCTGGCAGTGTTGCCTGAAGGGCCACCGTTCTGGTTAGCTCCTGAGCTGAAGAGATAGGTGTTGCCCCCGGTGGCGGTCAGCGTGGCGGTGGGGTTGGTAGTAGTGATAGGCCCACTGCTGGTCAGGGTCGCTGTAGGCTGTTGATTAACCGATAGGGAATAAGCTGTTGACGTTACACTAGAGAAAGTACCGATAGCAACAACCGAATAGCTACCTGCATCGCTAATCTGTGCATTGGTGATAGTCAGGGTAGCAGTAGTAGCCCCGCTGATCGAGCCACCATTAGCGACTTGATTACCGCTTTTGTACCATTGGTAAGAAGAAGCGCCCGTAGCTTCTACCGTAAATTTAACAGTAGCACCGGCGCAAACCGTCGAAGAAGCGGATGGCGATGTAATAGCAACCGACGGCGCAAGAGACAGTCCGACAATAACAGGATCGTGGTCAGATGCCCGGAACGGCTCAGGGCTATATAGGTTGTTAACCTGCCCTGCTGACTTAAACTCCGTATTGTAATCCATAACCGTTGGCTCGTCGGCATTGATATGCCATTTTTCAGCACCGGCAACCTGCGACAGTAGCGAAGATGTTCCCAGTGCGTGATCCAGCGCCCCAACTTGTCCGTCAAATACGTACGAATAAGATGTATTAGGGAGTAGGTTAGCATAACCACTGGTAGCTAGAATCGTCAACGGATCTTCTTTCGCATAGGCATTAAAATCACCCAGTAGTAAGTAGTCTGGATCATTAGTGCCAGTAGGCTTCGTAGCCAGCCAGCTAGCTAAATCCTGCGCCTGCCGTTTCCGGGTTCCATTCGACTGGCCTTGTCCATCCAGTGCATCAGCGTCATCACCGGCTATAGGCGACCCTTTCGATTTAAAGTGATTAGCCACCACAGTAAACACACCATTCGTAGCTATTTCCCGGAACGTCTGAGCCAATGGTTTACGACCTACCACATCGAATGATGAACTATTTGCTGAATTTCCGTATCCATTAGGTATTACAGCGGCCTGACCTACCAGACTAACTTTGGCGGGTTTATACAATATTCCAACCGTAATCTCATCCGTAGCGGTGCTGGTGCCAGGATTTACAAACGTATACGTACCGGGAGCAGTAGCATCGTTTATGCCATTAACTAAATCCTGAATGGCGCTGGTTGCCCCAAAGCCGTCGTTTTCCAATTCCATCAGGCTCAGGATATCTACGCCAGAGTTAACGATAGCATTGACAATCTTAGCCCGTTGCCGAGTAAATTCAGCTTGGGTGTCAGCACCCCGCGACGTTGGGAAACCACCGCCCGATCCGTTGCCATTGAAATAGTTAAGAATGTTGAAGCTACCAACTTTGAGCGAGCCACTTAATGTAGGCGGTGTCGACTGACGAGGATTCGTCGCCATAAAATTGACACCGGTTAAGGTTTGCAGCCGGTACCCTTCAAGACGCTCATCCAGAACAGCCGTGATGCTGCTCACCTGGTCACCACCGCGCAGGGGGTTATCTGCTCTCAGTGGGTTGCCACCACGTCCGAAAATAATTGGGTCAGGGTTTTGCGAAGTCCGTCCATCATCAAGGATGATTCTACGCTTGGCCTGCTCTGCCAGATAGGTGCTGTAACCACTAGCATTAGGCAAAAAGAACTGAGTGTATTGATCAAAACGCGGATCTGTGCCAGACTGATCGGTTGGTCCCGTAGAGGATAATGTCAGTTGTCCGTATCGGCCAAGTAAGAAGGTTTCCGTGACGGTCAGGTTACCGCTGGCAGCACTGGCGTTCACTAGCATACCCTCATAACGCTCCAGATCCGAAACATTTGCAACCGGGAACTGAAGATTAGTTACCGTCACTGCCGATAGCATATTACTACCCAAAACAGCCACGCTAGTAATGTTAGTCAGCTGCGTCAGGCTACTATTATTCCCACCGCTTGCACTAGTATATTCAGCTACCGTTCCAGTTACCCGAACTTTATCACCAGCACTACCAGTAAACCGTCCATCGGGATCATACACAAAGATACCTTCTGAAGTAGCTAGGAGACCATCGCTATCAGCATCTTCCTCCTGCACATAGAAACCGTTCAAAGACGATGAACCCAGAAATGTCCGCGTTACAATCCCCTCGATGGTCTGTGTACCACCAACCGCAAACGTAGAGCCACTTCCCTGAATGGTTGAGATTTTCGTAGCAGGTGCGTCGTCATCGGCAATAGTAATGTTCTGGCTTACCGGACTACCCAGTGTAATACCCGATGATGGATTGCTGATCGTTAAGATAGCAACTTCGGTTCCTTCGTTTTCCGTATCATTCACGATGGTGAACGTAACCGTACCAAACGTGCTACCCGACGGAATGGTAATGGTATTACTGCTCAGTGTATAGTCTCCCGAAGTAATACCTGTTCCGGTAACAGCGATCGAAACTGTTTGGTCGCTGGTAACTGCTGACGAAGCAATAGCAGATACAGAAATTACAGTTGAAGCCGCTTCAGAACCTGATGATGGATTAACTGCCAGCGAAACCGTTGGCGTAACTGGTCCCCCACCTGATTGCGTGACCGTACCGGTTACGGCAAAATCATCGGCGGTTGAACTACCTACATCAAAAATATACCAAGTACCGCCTGCTGCAGACGCTCCATATGGCACGATCCGAAAGGTTACGGTACTGGTCGATGGTAAATTCTGTAGTGCTGCGATACCACTAAGTGATATTGCACTAAGCGTTGCGCCTGACGTTGACGTGCTTGAAAAAGGGGCGGTAGTAATATCAGCAAATCCACCTGAATTAATCTGATACTGAATTAATCCCTGTGCTGGTCCAGACCCTGAACGTCTATACTTAAATGGATCGATCGAATTTAGCGACAGGGTATAACCGTCATTTGCTTTTACTGTAAATATGGCGAATTTATTAGCAGCGATAGCATCAGCTGCTGTTGCCACGTTCCAGCCCACTCCGCCCCATGCCCGTCCAGCAGCCGTTCCTGATGTAGTGACGCCTGAACCTCTAGTCAATCCAGTTGCAGTAACATTATTTGCTGTCGTTGAAGGAGCTAGTGGACTAGTTCCATAACTACTTTGTCCGCTTACGTCAAACCCTACTATTGTTGTTTGCGCCAGACTTTGTTGTGTCCAGCTCAGAAGCCCGGCAAATACTACCAGCTGAGCTACTGCGCACGTACTTCGTAAATACCGGAATAGCCATCCCTTTAAGCGTACTGATTGAGTCATAAAACTGATTTTAGAGGTTATTATTCAGATTGATTCATATAAGTGGATAGGCAAAATCGTTAGGTATCACTCGCCAATACGTAACAGTAAGGCAAGCAATGAATAGCAGTTTCAGGTTGACATGGGCATGGCATACGTAAGCTAGTCCGCTTCTTCGATGGGACAGCTTAAGCACATTTTCATAAGTGGGAGTTAGCCATTTTACAGGTTGATAAGCAGTAGTGTCTTACTTGGTATGTACGTATTACACCTCTACTTAACTAACTGTACCGTAGTCAAATGGCATTAAATCCGACCAAAAACGTGTAACATTTCTTATACCGGAATGCTATATACGTTGGCGACTTGATCCTTGGGAGAATTCGGAGAGCCAGGATCAATAAGATTATTTATCCCGGCTATTAATTTTAGTGAAGCGTAGTTATGTTTCATTCAGGATGCATGTTGATGCGCCAAAAAGTTGATCTTCGGCGTACTGGAAAAATCACTTTGCTGAATTAATAAATGGTCATAACTCTTTATTAACAGCTAACAAATATATAGAAACATCCGGTTACATCTAAAGCTGTAATTCTTTATTAACAATTTATTTATACAGCATTTTGCTCTATTGTACTATATATGAGATATTATTGATAAACCATATTTTAAATATAATATACAAAAATAAACTATTGACTTAATATCTCTTCTAAGCTGTTTAGCAGCTTATGCACGATTTATTTAGCTGATTATCGACAAACGGGTGCCAAATCCGTTATATACCAGAATCACTATTCAACTACTTATCTCTTCGATTATGAACACGTTTCGCCTTACTGCTTTCCTGTTGATCGCTGTTTTGGGAACGTCAATGACACCCAAAGCGGATGATCCCGACGCATTAGTCGGTCGTTGGCTCAGTTCCAAAAAGAAAAATCAGGTTCAGATTTATAAACACGGGGACAAATACTATGGAAAGCTAGTCTGGATGATGGAGCCGAATGATCCGGTTACCAGAAAACCGAAAATGGATAGTGAGAACCCTGATGATAAATTACGGACGCGCCCATTAATGAATATGGTACTGCTTAAAGAATTGACTTATAAGGGTAACAATGTCTGGAGCGATGGCGAAATTTATAATCCTGAAGATGGCAAAACTTACAGTTGCGAGATAACCCTTAAAGACCCTAATTCCATTGATTTGCGTGGTTACGTTATGGGCATCAACTTTTTGGGTAGAACCCGAACCTGGACTCGCGTGCGATAGGATATCCAGTTTTCGATAGGATTAACATTACTTAACTACTCAGAAAAATCCTGTTCATTCAGTCGAAAAATAAACCTGTCCCGTACCCCACGTTGTGTTTTCAGTTTGAAGTTTGTAGTTTAAGCCAAGCTACCAAAGCGGCTCAAACCCAAAACATCAAACTCCCTAATGCAGCTTACGATAAGTGACCTAACCAAAACGTATTCTAACGGCGTACGCGCACTGAAAGGTGTTTCGCTGACAATCTCCCAAGGTATGTTCGGCCTTCTGGGGCCAAATGGTGCAGGCAAGTCGAGTCTGATGCGCACCATCGCCACCCTACAGGAAGCCGATAGCGGCCAGATTCACTTAACCGGATTGCCTGAGGGCGACATTGACGTACTGACACAAAAAGACGCTGTTCGTCGTGTGTTAGGCTATTTGCCACAGGAATTTGGCGTTTATCCACGCGTAACGGCTGAGGCCATGCTCGATCACATTGCCACGCTGAAAGGCATTGCAAACAACCGCGAACGTAAAGTCATTGTGAACGGTCTGCTTCAGAAAGTGAATCTTTACGAGGTCCGAAAGAAAAATCTGGGCACTTTTTCGGGCGGAATGAAACAGCGCTTCGGTATCGCGCAAGCCCTTATCGGCAGCCCTCGACTCATTATCGTTGATGAACCAACGGCGGGCCTCGATCCCGCCGAGCGTAACCGCTTTCATAACCTGCTCGCTGAAATCGGCGAAAATACGATTGTCATCCTGTCAACCCATATCGTGGAGGACGTAACAAACCTCTGCTCCGACATGGCCATTATCTGTCTGGGCGAGGTTGTGGCAGCAGGTAACCCAAGCGATCTGGTAACTGATCTGAACGGGAAAATCTGGCAAACATTCGTCCAGAAATCCGAAATCGACGCTTATCGCCAGCAGTATCAGATCATTTCGACTCAGCTCAAAGGCGGCAAAACCCGATTACACGCCTACAGCGACTTGCCGCTCGATGGGTTTACGCCTGTAGAGCCCGATCTGGAGGATGTTTACTTCGCGAAAATCACGGAGAAAATGGATGTAATTACCGCCTAACCTCTCCTTCCTCATGTTCACTGAAATCTTCCGCTTCGAACTGGCGTATCGGCTGAAACGTCCGGCGACGTACCTCTACGCCCTGATTCTGTTTCTATTCACGTTCCTGTTTGTCATTTATGGAAACGGTCCTTCCTCCGAGAAAACAAACATTAATTCGCCTTTTGCTGTCAATCAGTTTGTGGTGATACTCACCATTTTTGGAATGCTTATTGCATCCGCCATTATGGGCGTTCCGGTCTACCGCGATATTGAGCACTCGACTAAAAACTATTTTTTCACGTTTCCCATCACCGAACGTGGCTACCTGATGGGGCGCTTCTGGGGGTCGTTTGTTGTGCTGTTGGGAATCATGGTCGTCGGTCTATTGGGCATCGTTGTCGGTTCGCTGCTGGGCCCAGTGTTTAATCTGGCCGACAACACCGAGCGGTTTGGTCCAATCCGATTTCGAGACTATGCGTATCCATTTCTGATTTTCGTTGTGCCGAATATGTTTCTGGTCGGCAGTATTTTCTTCGGACTGGTAGCGTTTTCACGACAGGTTTTTTCAACCTACGCGGGTAGTATTTTGCTTTTCATTGCATACCTGTTAGGGTCTATACTCGTGCAGGATCTGGACAATAAACACCTTGTTAACCTGCTCGACCCATTCGGCAGTTATGCTTATGATGCTGCTACTAAATACTGGACACCGGTAGAGCAAAATACACTTTTAGCGCCACTAGAAGGCGATTTATTGACCAACCGGATTATCTGGTTTAGCGTTGGTATACTGGTGTTTGCTTTGACTATACTCCGGTTTAATTTTGTGCGGTTTCTGGCGGTGAAACTGGGGAAAACCTCTCCACGCAAAAAGGCCAAAGCCGATCTGGAACCAGTCGAAGCTCCATCGCTGGCTAGTTTGCCTACCCCAACGCCTGTTTTTCGGACAGGTGTTTACGTTCAGCAAATGCTGAAGCAAGCGCAGATCGAGTTCCGAAGCATCGTCCGCGACCCATATTTCATTGCCATTCTGCTTGGTGCGATCTTGTTTCTTTTTCTGGACGGCTGGTTTGGTTCGCAGACTTACGGCACACCTTCATTGCCAACAACCTACGCGATGCTAGAAGCGCGCAACGGCATGTTTTTCTTCTTCGTTCTGATCGTCATTATTTTCTATACCGGCGAAGTTGTCCACCGCGATAAGGTTGTTCATTACGATACAATTGCCGATGCGCTACCTGTGCCCGACTGGATGAACTACGGAGCCAAATTGCTTTCTATGCTCTACATCTGTCTGCTGTTATGCACGCTGATCATCGTATCGGGTGTACTGAATCAAACGGTTAAGGGCTATTTCAATTACGAGTTCTCACTATACTTCCGGGATGCCTATCTGGTTGCATTTACCTTATACTCCCAGTTGGTAATGCTGTCTTTTTTCGTGCATACGCTGGTCAATCAAAAATTCGTCGGCCACGTCGTCACGCTGGCCGTTTATATTGTCATCTGGGCTATACCACAGTTTGCAGACTTCAATTATCGGCTAGCCCTGCCGTTTTCTGGCGCAGGTATTATGCTCTCCGATCTGAATGGCTTTGGGCATTACGTGGCGGCTCTGGCATCGCTGCGACTGTATTGGTATGCTTTCGCAGGGCTGTTGCTGGTAATCGCGTTATGGTTCTGGAACCGGGGAGCAGACACGGGTTTTAAAGCCCGCCGGCAACTGGCCCGCCAACGGATGGGCCAGCTTTCTATGGTGGTGTTTACACTGCTACTGGTTGCATTCATAAGCATGGGCGCGTGGATTTACACTAATGTCAGCGTACGGAATCGCTATATGTCAATTGATCAGCAACGCGAACGCGCAGCTACGTACGAAAAGGCGTATCGGAAATATATTAACGTACTCCAGCCCAAAATCACAAGTGCCAAACTGGCCGTAGATGTGTATCCAGACGAGTTTAAAGCCGTTGCATCAGGGCAATTTGTGATTGTTAACAAAGGCCCTCGCCCTATCGACTCGCTTCATCTATCTATGTCAACCGATAATTTTCACCGGCAGTTGACCAAACTGTTAGTCAATGGCAAAACGTTGGTGAAAGTTCTGGATGACAGCGATTTAGGCTATTACATTTATAAACTTCCCCAGTCGTTGAATCCCGGCGATACGGCTCAGCTTGATATGGATGTGACGGGGCAATACGTTGGATTTGTCAACAGCGGAGATAACCGGTCAATTGTGGCTAATGGTACGTTTTTTAATGTGGGCATTTTTCCTGGTTTTGGTTATGATGAGCAAAATGACCTCACCAGCGATAAGTACCGCAAAAAATATGGGTTACCGATTCGAGAATGGTCGCTGCCCACACAGACCGATTCGACTGGGTTGCGAAACTTTCTCTTTACTGACGATGCCGACTGGGTTACGTTCGAAGGAACCATTTCGACCACGCCCGACCAAACAGCCATTATGCCGGGTAAGTTGATAAAAACCTGGACAAAAGCAGGATTGGATGGCAAGCCACGTAAATATTTTCAATACAAACTGCCGGGCTTCTCCGATTATTTTTTCAGTATGTGTTCGGCCCGTTACGATGTCAAACGCGACACTTGGACGAGTCCCGATGGCAAAACCGTGGCGCTGGAAGTGTATCATCACCCCACACATAACCGGAACCTCGACCGTTTCATTGCCAGCATGAAGGCGTCGCTGAGCTATTATACCAAATACTACGCCCCCTATCCCTACCCAGTTTTACGGGTACTGGAGTTTCCCCGTTATGCCAGCTTTGCCCAATCGTTTCCGACCACAGTGCCCTACTCAGAAGAGTTTGGCTGGCTGGGTGATTTCCGCGATCCGGATAAAACCGATTATGCCTATTACGTGACGGCCCACGAGGTTGCTCACCAATGGTGGGGTCATCAGATTATGCCTAGCCAGACGCGCGGAGCTAATCAGATTTCGGAGACGATGGCGGAATATTCGGCGTTGATGGTCTTACGGCAACGCTACGGTGCCGACGCCATGCCGAAATTTCTGAAATATAGTCTGGATCAGTATCTGCGAGGTCGGGCTAACGAAGACAAGTTTGAGGCTAACATGCTCGACAATGATACACGTTCGTACGTTTGGTACCAGAAAGGCTCCATGCTTATGTATGCGTTGCAGGACTACATTGGCGAGGAACGGCTGAACAAGGCGTTGAACGATTACATGAAAGCCGCTCGTTTCCGCCAGAAAGCGCCGTTTACTACCTCTCTGGAGTGGTATAGCTTTCTGAAATCTGCCACACCGGATTCATTAAAACCTTGGCTAACAGATAACTTCGAGAAGCTCACGCTCTATGATAACCGGATCACGAAAGCAGAAGCAAAGGCAATTGATAACGGGCAGTATCGTGTCAAGCTCTACGTTCGAACTGCCACGGAATACTACGACAAAGCCGGCAAGGAACTCTCAAAAGGCAAAGGTCCCATCATCACCGACATTGCCGTGCTAGCTGAAGATGGCAAAAATAAGGATGGATTAACTACCAAAACGCCCTTACTGATGCAGAAGCGCAGCCTGACGCCCGGTGAACATGTGATTGAAGTGACGGTGAAAGGTAAGCCGGTAAAGGCAGGAATCGACCCCTATAACAAACTCATCGACCGCGTTTCGGATGATAACGTGGTGAATGTAGATGTGCAGTAGCATTAAACACAGAGCGCACGGAGTAAAAACAGAGCATACAGAGTTCTTGCTCTAAATAGCTCTTTTCACTCCGTGCGGCTCCGTGATACCTCCGTATCTCTGTGTTTAAAATCCAATCGAATTACCCCCATCAACCGGTAATGATACGCCGGTAATGTATCGAGCCGCTTCAGAGGCCAGGAAAACAGCCGCCCAACCAATGTCGTCGGGTTGACCGAATTTGCCCATCGGTGTTCGGCGCATCGCACGGGCAAAGCGATCAGGATCTCCCCCCATAGCCGTTTTGCTCATGGCCGTTTCAATGAAACCGGGTGCAATCGCATTAACTCGCACGCCATTCCCCGAAAACTCCGACGCCAGCACTTTTACCATCCCTTCAACCGCCGATTTGGAAGCAGCATACGCCACGACCCGGTCAATACCGTAGTAAGCCGCCATTGAGGAAATCATGATAATTGAGCCACTTTTTCGGTCCATCATGCGTTGAGCACAGGCCCGCGTCAGGCTAAAAACCGAGTTTAGATTAGTGTTGACAATTCGGTCAAAATCTTCGTCGGTAACGTCCAATGCTGGTTTTTTCATATTGATACCGGCATTGTTAATCAAAATATCAATCGACCCGTATGTGGCTTCAATATGCTCAACCAGTCCATCCAGTGATGGTCTATCAGTTACGTCGTTGACCACATAATGCGCCCGCTCACCAATGGTTTTGATAGCTTCCTGAAGTGGCTGCTCCCGTCGGCCTGTAATGATTACTGTTGCACCAGCCTGCACCATACACCGGGCAATATCAAATCCGATGCCACTGCCGCCACCGGTTATTAGCGCTAGTTTACCCTCGAGGGAAAAGATAGTATTGTAGGTCGCAGTTTGCCCATTCGGGCTATTTTCTGTTTGTTCCATTATCGTAGTTGGTAAATGTCAACCAGTTTTTTTACGTCATCCAACGTTCGGTCTGGTTTTTTAAATGGAGCTGGAATTGGCTGCTGAGCGTATTGCTGTAAATATAGCACCCAGGCATCGCGCCACCAGATGGCTTCTTTTTGCTGCGTAACCAACCGACCGGCTACATCGGCAAAAATTCCCGGATCAACTGTTCCCTTAACCTGCGTCCATTGCTGTTGCATCCAGCCAACGGAATCGGCGCCGGTGTAGAAGTGTGTGCAAAGTTCATCCCAAAGTGTACGGCCTGTAGCCAGTTTTTTTGTCCAGGGTACGTGGTGAAACCAAAGCAGGTAAGGCAGTGGACAAGTTTCCGGATTGTTCCATTGTTGCCGAATTTCGGGTCGATACTGGGCTAATGCGTCGCTGCCCGACGCCGTCCGGTCGAAACCAAGGCCAACGGAGTCGGCCCGGTGATAATAAATCGCTGTCCAGTCGGGACGAGGGCTTTTATTTTGCCAGGGTTCAGGGGCAAAGTGTGCCCCCGTCCAGGGTCGAGATAAGCCAATAGGCGTGTTATAATTCACGTAAATTTCGCGCGATTTAAGCAGAAGATCGGTAATTGTTTTAACCGCTTTGGGCTCTTGTGTCAGTGTCATTGCTACCCATTCATTAGCAATGGTTTCTGATGATAACGTATGGTCCCAGGCTAGTCGGCCAAAGGCGTACCAGTTCGCCTGCGCCATCGGATTACCGGTCCAGTTGCGATCGGAACCGGTGTTAGCTACGCCTGCCATGGCGGTTAGGGTATAGTTATGTAAGCTCCCATCAACCACTTTCGCGACGGTAGAACCCTTACCTTTTACATAGGTGTCCGACTCCAGGCATTCCTTGAAAATCGGTGCTTCATAGACCAGGTGTGTAGCAAAACCGAGGTACTCCTGCGTTATCTGAAACTCCATCGACAGGGGCGTCTGAGGCATATTCCCAAATAACGGAGAAAACGGCTCACGCGGCTGAAAATCAATAGGTCCGTTCTTAACCTGAATGATTACCTTCTTATTGAACTTACCATCTAACGGTGTAAACTCTTCGTAAGCGGCTTTAAATCTGTCAGCTTTGGGATCGGCTTTATAGACGAAGGCCCGCCACATCACAATACCGTCGTAGGGTGCTAGTGCTTCAGCCAGCATGTTGGCTCCATCCGCATGGGTTCGGCCATAATCCTGTGGCCCAGGTTCACCCTCAGAGTTCGCTTTGACCAGAAAACCGCCAAAATCAGGAATGACTTTATAAATCTCCTTTACCTTATCAGTCCACCACTTTTTGACTTCTGGGTCAAGTGGATCAGCGGTTTTTAGGCCCCCAATTGTCTTAGGTGCTGGAAAATAAACGGACAGATAAAGCCGAATTCCATATGGCCGAAAGACATTTGCCAGAGCTACTACTTTTTCCAGATACTCGGCAGTCAGAAAGCGAGCGCTGGCATTAACGTTATTGATTACGGTGCCGTTAATTCCTAGCGACGCATTAGCCCGAGCGTAATCACGATAGCGCGGGTCTACAGTAGCGGGAAGTTCGTACCATTTCCAGAGCGTACCCCCAGCATAACCACGTTCAATAGTGCCGTTGGTATTGTCCCAATGGTTAAGCAGTCGATAACGAACTTTGGGACTGCTGGTAATCGAAATCCCCTCAAGTGGTTGTCCGGTTTGCAGTTGCCGCAGTAAGGCAAAAACGCCGTACAGCGTCCCCGCACCGGATTTACTAGCAACGGTTATGTTATTTTGGGTGCGGGAGATTTTATAACCCTCATCGTTTAGCGACTGACCATCAGCGCGAGGGGAACTGGTTAAGGTTAGCACGATTCCCCCAGTTCGGGTTCCGGCAGAAGTTATTACAGGAATCGTTTTTCCCAGCAACCCCTGCAAGCCTGTTTGTAATTCCTCAGCCGCCGTTTTCAGCACAGGCCCGCTACCACTAACCGCAATAAACTGAGCGGAACGGGCGTAGGTGTCCCGTTTGGTAGCGTCTTTAATCAGGTCGTATTTTAACCACAGCCGGTAGCCGTCGTCAGCATAACTGGTTTGCTGTACAACCAACAGAAAGCAGCCGATTAGAAAATATATTGGTCGCATTTGATGCATGTTTTATAACTGTGGTGTCGGTTTCTGAAACGCCAGTCCGGTCAAAACCAACCTCATAGCTCACTCAACGCTCGCTCAATACCCATCTCCAGTCCGCGTAATTCAGCTAAACCGCGTAATCGACCGATGGCCGAATAGCCTGGATAGGTTCTCTTGTTCAGGTCGTCAAGCATCTGGTGACCGTGGTCGGGGCGCATCGGAATATCGGTTTCGCCAATGCCCAACCTTTCACGGCGTTTTTGTTCCAGCACAATTGCTTTCACCACCGCGTACATATCAACATCGCCAGCCAGATGATCGGCTTCGTGGAACACACCCGGACGACCGGGGACTTCAGCGACTTCGCGTTTAGTGGTGCGCAGATGAACAAAGTGAATACGTTCGCCGAACCGATTAATGATAGCGGGCAAATCATTATCGGCTCGAATACCTAACGAGCCAGTACAGAAAGTAATACCGTTGGCTGTTGTGTCACAAGCGTCCATCAATTGCGCCAGATCGGATTCAGTACTAACCACACGGGGTAATCCTAAGAGTGGATAAGGCGGATCGTCAGGATGAATGCATAGGTTAATGCCTACCTCCGCAGCAACCGGCGCTACCTGCTGAATGAAATAATAGAGGTTTTCGCGGAGGAATTTGTCGTCAATTTCGGTATAAGCATCCAGCAATCCTTGAAATGTATCGAGTGTAAACGCTTCTTCTGAACCAGGCAATCCCAACAGAACAGTATTCTTCAATTCCGCAATCTGATAATCAGACATCTGGCTAAACTTCTGGCGGGCCGTTTCAATAGTTTCCGGCTCGTAATCAGCTTCGGCATTAGGTCGCTTCAGAATGCATAGATCAAATACAGCAAAATCTTCCCAGACAAATCGGAGCGCCCGTGAGCCATCGGGCATCTCATAGCTAAGATTCGTCCGCGACCAGTCCAGGACAGGCATGAAGTTATAGCAAACCGTTCGGACACCACAAGCTGCTAAATTTCGGATAGACTGCTTATAATTGTCGATGTAAGTAGCACGCGTTGGTCGCCCTTTCTTGATATCTTCATGAACAGGTAAACTCTCAACCACTACCCAGTGCAGCGATGAATATCGGTCATTAGCAGCTTCGACCAACTGAATTCGCTGCTGGATATCCTCGATAGTCCAGACCTCGCCAACCGGAATCTGGTGTAGAGCTGTAACAACGCCCGCGCAACCCGCCTGCCGAATGTCCATTAACGAAACCGGATCGTTCGGCCCGAACCAGCGCATGGTATGTAGCATACTTTATTTCAATAGGGATTATCGATAATCATTCATTCTAATTCGGTCGTGGTGTCGGTTTCTCAAAACCGACACCACGACCGAATTACTCATTCAATCTTAACTCTTTGCCGGCAAACTCCAGAAAAGTAGCCCAGTCGGGTTGGTCGGTATGGCCGCCCTCGTGATTACGAAACGCTAGACTACCACTAGTTAAGGCATCATCGGGCGCAGGCATCTCCTTTGTGCCTACTCCTTTTTTACCAAGTAGTTCATACACAGGGCTAGCCCCTACGCAGGCTAAAAACTCACCTTTCGGGTCGGCCCAAGTGTCTTTAGTGCCACCCGTAATGAAAAGCGGTCGGGGAGCGATAAGCGTCATTAATTCATGGGCATCAACAGGCATATCCTGCCAATCCCCACCGTATTTTAGGAAATTACCCGCCATCCAGTGATACTCACCTGCGCCTGCTACGTTATCAATTGTTTCACCGAAATTACGTTTCTCCAACGAGGCACCCAGCGAACCTGAACAACTCGCAAACACAATGGCCCAGCGCGGATCGAGGGCTCCAGCCAGCAACGCGGTTTTCCCCCAGCGCGAATGTCCCTCAATACCAATCTGTTTAGGATTAATGCGTCTGTCGGTTTCCAGATAATCAAGTGCCCGGCTCAGTCCCCAACTCCAGGCTGACAAAACACCCCAGTCATCAGGTTTGCGGTCACGACCTTCACCGACCAGGCCAATAATACCTTCGTGCAAGCCCGCACCATTATCCTGCTGGATTGCTCCCGTGTTGACCGTCGCCACAGCCCAGCCAGCTGTAATCAATTTACCAATCGTTTCTAGCGGGGCAGGAAATGAACCCCAGACAATCACCATTAGCGGCACCGGTCGCGCTGCCGACGTTGGTGTGTAAAGCGTAATCTGAATCCTAGGTTTAGCGGTGGGGTATTTCGAATTGTCGATATTGCCAACGATGAGACTACGAGTAGCTCGTCCGCCAAACATCGTGCTGTCAGTACCCGTGGGCGCAAAAGTAACCTTAGGCGTGTTGGTTGGTGTCTTGCCGTAAATCTCGGTCAGGTAAGCGTTCAGAATTTCCGGCCGACGACTCTTCCACCAACCATCGGCGGTGGTTACGCGCTGGCCGTTTTTCAACACTAGCGGATCAGATAAGGTATAAACGCCTGCTTTCGTTTCATCGTAATTTGTCCAGTTTCCCCAACCCGATCGAACGTGAGTGTTACCTGCTTCGTCGTACCAGTTGTTCGTGCCTTCTTTGGGTTTAAGGTGTTGCGGACGGTTCGGATCTTCAGCAAGGGGTGGTAACGTCGGCTGTTTTAGTCCCAGTTGGTCCATCATTTTCTGCCAATCCTGCTGACTGGCCTCACGCAGCTTATTCATGTAGGCCGTACGCTCCTCAGCCGTCATTTTCCGAACATCCGGCGCCTGTGCGTGAGCGCTTCCAACAGCTAAAGTTAACCACAGCAGATGTGTCTTTCCTACTCTGGCCAAAATGCGCATTTTGCTACTAGATAATGAGATGTAACGATGAATCATAGCGTTTAAAGGTAATTTTAAACAAAGAACGGTACGTCTTTAGGTGCGTATTTCTTCATACCTTCTTCGTTGATTTCGACGCCAATACCCGGTTTTTCAGAGAGCGGAATAAACCCTTTCTCAACCATCGGCCCGTCGAACGTAACGATTTCCTTGAACATCGGCTCTTCATGAAAATAAATCTGCCATTCCAGGATCAGGAAGTTCGGCACCGACGCGCAAACGTGACTCGACGCCATAGCGCCCAGATAAGACGCTACCATATGCGGAGCGAACGGCACATAATATAGGTTCGCCAGGTTAGCAATGCGTTGCGCTTCACCTAACCCACCGGCTTTCTGCAAATCCGGCATGATAATATCAACAGCGCCGATTTCGAGCAGTTTTCGAAAACCGTGCGCTAGATAATGGTTTTCACCGGCGCAGATCGGTGTGTTGGACGCTTCGCGAATTTGCTTGTAAGCTTCGGGGTTTTCGGCCGGGATTGGTTCTTCCAGAAATAACAGATTCAGCGGCTCCATCATCTTAGCCACCCGCCGGCCGGTCGTTACGTCATAACGACCATGCATATCCACACAAATGTCGATTTTCGGCCCAACGGCTTTGCGTACACCGGCAATCTGGTTATACATCCGCTCCAGTTCACCTTGGCTAGCTGTCCAGTTGTAAGCGTCGTATTTGTTCGGATCGTTGCGTTCGTCGATGTCGTATTTCACCGCTGTGAAACCCATATCAACGGCTTTTTTTGCACTTTTTCCGAAGGCATCAGGGCTGGTGTCGGTTTCACGATAAGCGCCTGTATCACAGTAAACCCGGATTTTATCCCGGAATTTACCACCCAGTAACTGGTAAACAGGCATACCCAGCGCTTTTCCGGTTAAGTCCCAAAGGGCGGTTTCAATCGCCGACAGCACGGAGATATAAATCCCAGCCTGCGCCCCTTCAAAAAAGCCCGATTTCCGAACATCTTCAAATAAGCGGTTAACATTCAGCGGGCTTCTTCCTTTAATCCGTTGGCCCATCATTTTGACTAGATGGTATGTACCTACCGACGCATCGACCGCTTCGCCACAGCCCCAAATACCCTGATTAGTATGTATCTTGACGAACAGGCTATGTCCACCGCGTGTATAGCCGCATTTGATATCCGTAATTTTCAGGTCCGACGGCGCCGACGACATTGGCGCATTATGAACGGCCGTTTCCAGTCCTTCGCCGAAGCTACTTAAGGCATTAGCGCTAAATACACCGGCTAAAGCGCTTTTGGTTAAAAAAGAACGTCTTGACGTTTTCATGAGAAGAAATGAGTTTAGGAGAGGTATTTTACCAGGTACGGGTTTTCAGAAGCTCCTGTATTTGCTCCTTAGGAACAGGTAGCTCATTGATGTGGGCGTTGAGCCACTGCGAAAAGTCTTTCTCGATTTCGGCCGACCAGCGTGTATCAATCTGCCCCGAAGTGTATTTCTGCTCCCGCAGCCGCTGGTGGCTGAACATGTCGCGCAGCCGAACAATCTCTGATGTTTTGACCACCTTCTCGGCTAGGTGGGGCGGAATAAAAATAACCCCGCCATCGCGACCCAGCACGACGTCGCCGGGCATAACCATTACCCGACCAATGCGGGTTGGGCGATTCATGCCAACCAGTGTTGTGTTCAGCGCTCCGTTAGGATCATTAAGGTGGTGTGAGGGATGATATGAACGAAAAAATGACGTAAAGCCGCCCAATTCTTTCAGACCGTTTATGTCTCGTATAGCGCCTTCGTACACAATCCCGTTGCCGGTTCTGGTATAAATATCATTACCTAGGTTATCGCCAACGGTGGGCCCGTCTTCGTGCATTCCAAACTGATCTACTACGTACACGTCTCCTTTGGTCAGTAGCTCAATCGGCCAGGTATTCTGCGGCTTTACTTTCCCCGTTTGCTCCTGGCCCCTTTTACTCGTTATTCGCTGAACATCAGGACGCCCAGGCATAAATGTAGCCGTAACGGCCCGGCCTACCAATACGCTGTCGGGATTGATGATTTGCCAACCGTCGGCATACTGGTATTTATAATTCTCATTGCGGAGAACTGCCCACGCTTCTTCGTGAGTTACCAGTTTCATGCGTTTCAGCAGCGCGTCGGGTACTTTCGGTCGGCCATCAGGGTACCGTTCGCCTTTCCACTCGGGCGTCAGAAAAATCAATTCTTCTTTAGAAATCTGCTGTGCAATCGATTGCATACTAGGACCAACCAGTAGCAACGCAGTTAGCAGGGAAAGAACCCGTTTCATAGTAATGTTTGGTAAATAAAAGGTTAGCGAGGTTTGTGCCATAAGACCACCAGTCGGTCTTTCTACCCTTTTACAGGCACTGAACTCACATGTTGTCATCCTTAATGCAGGCATAGTGGCGATCCCTATCTATTTGCTACTTCGGGCCCGGAACTGTTATCTTTAGCGCTATGCTTACCATTACCACCGTTCAATCTGAAGCCGATGTGTACGGCATTTTGACTCTTCAACAGGCTAATCTCCGCCGGAATGTTCCCCTCGATATACAACTTGACCAAGGATTTGTAACCGTCGAACATGACCCGGCCGTATTGCTCCGCATGAATCAGGCCGCCCCAAGTGTTATTGCAAAAGACGGCGATACGGTAGTTGGGTACGCGTTGACAATGCTTCCTGAATTTGGTAGTAACGTTCCCGAACTTCTGCCACTTTTCGAGTTGATTAAGGCGCTGACATATAACGGAAAACCTTTGCGCGATTATGCCTGGTATGTTATGGGTCAGGTGTGTGTGGCGGAAGGTTACCGAGGTCAGCAGGTGTTTGACCGAATGTTTCAGCACCACCGCGAAGTATATAGTAATCAATACCAACTACTAATTACAGATATATCAGCGAATAATAGCCGTTCCTTACGTGCACACGCCCGCGTTGGCTTTCAGACACTTCACGAGTTTCACGATTCGAGAATCGGCGAAACCTGGGTAGTCGTTGCTTGGGATTGGGAAGGGTAAAACAGGCAATGTTTGACGTTTTTGAATTCAAAGTCTGAAATATCAACCTGTAAACTAATGCGCTTATTTCTCCTACTCCTATTTCTTACGTCCTCCCTCCTTGCTCAACCGCTCCCCCAAGCCTTTACAACAGCGAAATCATCCGCCGAAGCTGGCTTTTCGGCAGATCGACTCAAGCGTCTGGATATCTGGCTGCAAGGTCTAATTGACCAGGGATTAGCACCGAATGCGGTTACGTTCGTGGCCCATCGGGGAAAAGTGGTGCATTATAAAGCCTTCGGATACAGCAATATGGCGAAGAAAACGCCCTTGAAGCGCGATGATATTTACCGTATTGCCTCGCAGTCGAAAGCCATTACGACAGTGACGCTAATGACGCTGTTTGAAGAGGAAAAATTTCTGCTTGACGACCCCATCTCCAAATACATTCCGGCATTCAAAAAACTTAAAGTACTGGTTAAGTATGACAAAAAAGATCCCGTTGGTGGGACTTACGAGACCCGACCAGCGAAGAGTGAAATTACGATTCGGCAACTACTGAGCCACAATGCAGGGATTCCCTACGAACACCCGCTCGATCAGCGCCCGGAATTCAAACTTCCATTTTTCAACTCAACCGCGCCGGATAAACTCGAGGATGTGGTAAACAAATTGGCCACTCGTCCCCTACTGCGCGACCCAGGCACCGATTCTACTGGCGCGGGCTTTACGTACGGCCTTAGCATTGATATTCTTGGGAGGCTGGTAGAAATCTTATCGGGCAAACCGTTCGACGTTGCTATGCGTGAGCGGGTATTGGAACCGCTGGGCATGAATGATACTTATTTTTACCTACCCGATGCTAAAGCTGGTCGGCTGGTGGAATTGTATAGTAAATCCACTCTGGATTCCCCCTTAAGCCTGCACACAAACGAAGCGTATCGAAACTTTGCGGTGTCGGGGGCCAGAACTTACTTTTCGGGTGGAGCAGGCCTGGTAAGTACGGTTGAAGATTACGCTCGTTTCTGCCAGATGCTACTGAATGGTGGTATGTTTAACAACAAACGGATCCTGGCTCGCAAAACGGTGGAGATGATGCTCCGTAATCAGATTGGGAAGGCTGAAGTATGGGAGAGACAAGATAAGTTCGGCCTCGGTTTCCAGTTGATTACCGAAAACTCGCACTACGGCGATCAGGCATCACCGGGCTCTTATACATGGGGTGGTATGTACTGTTCCGAATTTACCATTGATCCGAAGGAAGAGCTTATACTGTTGATCTTCACCAACGTTCAGCCGTATGCCTACTATAGCGACTTTGTAAAGAAATTCCGGATTGGGGTTTATCAGGCGCTGGACTAATTGGAACCGTTTACACAAAACAGCAAAGAACCCGCCTACAATAGATTGATTATCAGATAATATTGCTTATGTTTCGATTCACACTCCCTAATTAGCAATACAATGAAACGAACTTATTATCTCTTAGTGATTCTGTTGAGCCTTGCTACGTCATCGCTCACCTTAGCGCAGGACAAGCTTCCAGCGTTAATTGACCGTGAGTTGTTGTTTGGTAACCCTGAAATTGCTGGTGCTCAGCTCTCGCCCGATGGCAAATTCATGTCGTTTATCAAGCCTTACAAAGGCACCCGTAACGTTTGGGTGAAACCCATTAACGCTCCGTTCGACGCGGCCAAACCCATGACGGCTGATACGACTCGCCCCATTAGTGGTTATTTCTGGTCGCGCGACGGAAAGTACTTGCTTTTCTCGCAGGATAAAGGCGGTGACGAGAATTTCAATGTATACGCCGTTGATCCGAGCGAAACTTTAAAAGCCGGTCAGGACGTCCCAACGGCTCGAGACTTGACCGGTCTGAAAGGCGTTCGGGTAGCAATTTATAATGTGCCAAAGTCAGACCCAAACACGCTGTTTATTGGTCTGAACGACCGCGACAAAGCCTGGCATGACCTGTATAAGCTGAACCTGAAAACAGGGGAGAAAACCCTCATTCGGAAAAATACTGACCGCATTGGCGGCTGGGATTTCGACTGGAACGATAAGCTCCGGTTGGCTTCCCGCTCGGCTGAAGATGGCAGCACCGAACTTCTACGTGTAGACGCCGATAAGTTTACTAAGATTTACAGCACCAACCTTTACGAAACCAGCTATACCTACGCCTTTCATAAAGACAACAAGCGGGTCTATATGGTGACTAACAAAGGCGACCGCGACCTAACACAACTGGTACTCCTGGACCCCGAAACAGGTAAAGAAGAGCTGGTGGAAATGGACCCAATGAAACGCGTTGATTTTGGTGGCATGTCGATTTCGGAAAAAACACATGAACCAATTTACACGACTTATACCGACGATCGGCTACGTCGCGATTGGAAAGACAAAGCCTTCGAAGCTGATTTTAACGCAATCCGGAAGGAGCTGCCCACCGGCGATATTTATTTTGGTTCGTCGGACGACAGCGAACGGTATTGGCTGGTTTCTGTTACAAGTCCGACTGTTCCCGGCGCCACTTACCTCTTCGACCGGAACACAAAAAAACTGACGTTTCAATACAAGCCCCGTCCTAAACTACCTAGTCAGGATTTAGCCGAAATGTCCGTTGTGCGCTATAAGTCGTCGGACGGGCTAGAAATTCCGGCGTATTTAACCCTGCCCAAGGGCGTTCCAGCTAAAAATCTGCCGGTTATCATATTTCCACACGGAGGTCCCTGGGGACGAGATACATATGGCTTTAATACTTATCATCAATTTCTGGCTAACCGGGGTTATGCCGTTTTATCGCCCAATTTCCGGGCTTCAACCGGCTTCGGCAAGAAATTCCTGAATGCTGGTAATAAGCAGTGGGGCGAAAAAATGCAGGACGATATTACCTGGGGGGTTAAGTACTTAATTAGCCAGGGTATTGCCGATCCTAAAAAGGTAGGTATTATGGGCGGTTCTTATGGCGGTTATGCCACGCTGGCTGGTGTCGCTTTTACCCCTGATGTTTACGCAGCTGCGGTGGCTATCGTGGCCCCATCAAATCTGATCACGCTGCTTAACTCGATTCCGCCTTACTGGGAAGCAGGTCGTAAACAATTCCATGAGCGCATGGGCGATCCGAGTACACCCGAAGGAAAGGCGCAGCTTGAAAAACAATCTCCTTTAAACTCGGCTGATAAAATCAAAACACCGTTGATGGTGGTGCAGGGTGCCAACGACCCACGGGTAAACAAGGCCGAGTCCGACCAGATCGTTGTTGCCCTCCGCGACCGTAACTATCCGGTCACCTATCTTGTAGCGCCCGATGAAGGCCACGGTTTTCAGCGTCCTGTGAACAACATGGCGATGCTGGCTGCCGCCGAAAAATTCCTGGCTGCTAACCTTGGCGGCCGTTATCAGGAGTCGATGTCCGCCGACGTAGCCAAGCGCCTGAAAGAAATTACGGTCGATCCCAAAACGGTTGCATTAGCGAAAAAGTGATTGTATTAAGTGAACTAATCTTTTAGCCTCAAAACAACTGGCTCCGCCTTAAATAAGCGGAGCCATATTTATTTATAGATTATTCGGCTACCGACTGTCGTTATTTATTTTTGTGTGCATTTTCCCAGATTATGGTCAAAAAAATTGCCCTTATTATTCTTATCATTCTAGTAGGTCTGGCTATCTGGCAGCACGAATTGGTTAATCATGGCTACCAATTAGCCAAAGGACAGCTGACCATTATGCTACATACGCGCCCCATAGCAGAGGTGATAGCCGACCCCACTTATCCAGACTCTTTAAAACGAAAAATAAAGCTTATTCAGGAAATCAAACGATTTGCTATCGATTCGCTAAAACTCGACCCATCGAGTAGCTACGAGTCATTTTATGATCTGAAAGGTAAGCCGCTAATGTGGATGCTGATTGGTTCAGAGAAATACCACCTTGTGCCCTACGAATACCATGTGCCGATTTTAGGTACGTTTTCCTACAAAGGTTTTTTTGAGCGCAGCCAACTTCAGGAAGCTGATAGCTTGTTGCAACGGGAGGGTTATGATACTCGCGTTAACGAAGTAGCCGCTTATTCGACATTAGGTTTTTTCAACGAACCCATCCTGTCGAACATGCTGGAGCGTTCAGAAGGAAGTCTGGCAGAATTGATTATTCACGAACTGACGCACGGGACACTGTTTATAAAAAATAGTTTGGAATACAACGAAAACCTGGCCGATTTCGTAGGGGAATACGGAGCACTTCAGTTTCTGGCGCAAAAGTACGGCAGGGCGTCAGTGACTTACCAAAACTATCTGGCAACGAAAGCGTTTTATGAGCGATATGACGACCATATTTTGCGAGGGACTCAAACGCTCGACAGTCTGTATCGGTCATTTAAACCGAGCACACCTGTTATAATCAAAGATTCGCTGAAGTGGCAAACGATCCGGCGAATTGTTACTAGTTCGGATACGCTTACCGACCAACGCAGCGGGGCCAGTGTACGCTCAGTAAAAAAACGTCGACTCGACAAACTAAATTTACCGAATAATGCGTATTTCATTGGTTATCTGACCTATCGAAAACAGCAGAATCGGTTTCGTGAGGAGTTTGAGAAGCGATTCGGCAGCAATTTTGATCGGTATTTGGCTTATTTAAGGGAAACCTATCCATCGTTCTAAAAGTAAACCCGCCAATCGGGTAGTGTTCGTATGAAGAAGTTTTTGATCGGCATCGGTATTTTCGCGGTTCTGGCCAGTGGCTTTACCGTTATGGATTCCTACCGGCGTGTGGTTAATAAAAGTTTTGGACCGGGCGAACACCTCGAATACCGAGTCCATTACGGCTTTCTGAACGCAGCGGAGGCAGTCGTTGATGTTAGTCCAACGCTCTATAAAGTAAATGAGCGGCCCTGTTATCGCGTCAATGTAGACGGCCGGACTGTCGGTGCATTCGACCTCGTTACGAGGATTCGCGACACTTGGCGGTCTTATATTGATACATCGGCCATTCTGCCTCAGAAATTTTATACGAACCTCCAGGAAAACAGCTATCGGAAGGAAGAAAACATTACGTTTAACCATGCCGCTAATACGGTAAAAGCTGAAGAACGCACGGAGAAGGACGTTTTTAAAGTGCCTGATAATGTACATGATCTAATTAGTGGCTATTACTTTCTGCGAACCATTGATTTTAACCAGCTCACTGCTGGGCAGGTCATCGAAGTACCCGCCTTTTACGACGATACGGTCTATAACATGAAAGTCCGTTATCGGGGTAAAGACGTCGTTAAAACGAAAGGCGGCAAAGTCAATGTAATTAAACTGAACCCAGTTTTACCACAGAATAAGCTCTTTAAAGAAGAGGAATCAATCCGCATTTTTGTATCTGATGATACCAACAAAGTTCCCGTCAAAGTAGAAGTAGACCTCTGGGTCGGCTCAATGGTGATGGACCTCAAACAAAACAGCGGCCTAAAACAGCCATTGAAGTTTTTTAGGTAATGCGAATATCTTGTCCGCAAGGCCGTGTAGTGAGCCAACTTAATCATAAACTATGTGGACGAGACTCCACGCTAGAATAACCGCTTCTTTAACCTTAACATCACCCGTTCAATAGCATTTAGTCGATTCCAGCGCCAACTCCAGAACGTCTCTTCTGTAGCGCCAAAGCTTTTATAAAAGTCGCGAACTGATTGCTTTTCAGGGCTTTCAAAATCAAATAGAACCGGTTGGCTACAATTTCCCTGAATTACCTGATCAATTAGCAAGGCACGGGCATTACCATGTCGGCCAATAGCTGAAGCTGCATTGAACAGATAGATAATCCGATTACCCTCCCGTACGAACAGGGCACCGGCTTCTATTTTCTCCTCCCGAATTGCATATAGCAATTGCGCGTAACCACGCTGCTGTAATTGCTTAACCAGATTCCGGAGAATATCGTAAGCCCAATTAGTTACTCCGCCAGGAATTCTATTGGCGTGGTTGTCACGAAACAGCTTTAGTAACGGTTCTAAATCAGTCGATTCAACTACCTGCCAGTTAGCCGCTTTGGCTCGGCGTACGTTCAGCCTGCGGTCATTCGTGTAGCGCCGATAAATCGTTTCGTAAGTGGTTGTTAAGTTGAGAATATGCGTTGTTAGCGGTCGGAGTTGTGCCGGTTCTGCCAACTTATCCGGCTTATGGCGCATGCTAACAGTTGAGCTATAACGGAAAGACTGCGCCATAATCTCCAAAAACGGGGCTAAATCAATACCCTCGTCACGACTGAAAACAGCAAGAAATTGGCAGAATAAAGGTTGATGAACAACCCAGGCGTAGGTAAATCCTAGCAACTGTTTTCGACGTAGCGGAACTGGTAATACGACTTGATAATTTCCAGTTTTATCGGCTAGTACAACACCAACCCATTTCCAGTTAGGCGCTGGCAACACGGCATCCAGATACCAGCTATATCCGTAAACAATTCGTTGTGGCGAAGCTGCTACGCAGGCATCCCATGCAGCAGAATCGATGTGCTGGCGAGGAATTAGTTGCAATGACCTAATTGCGCGTGAAGAATTGGATTAAGACGACACTAACCGTTGTAAACAATGTACTGGCTACTACCCGGATCAGCGTGGGAATCAATAGAGTAAGGCTGCTGGCTTCGATAAAAAACAAGGCGGTGTGATGGATCAGCGCCAGTATGAAAACGTACCGAAAAAACACGCCCGTCCCTAACTCCTGCAAGCTAAATTCCAGCCGTGATTCCATACCCGATATAGTATCAATCTGAGTTCTGACAACCAGTGGACGACAGTAAGCCATTAATACCGTTGCAGCGGCATGCATACCCAACGTATTGTAGAACGTATCGACAATAACTCCGGTGATAAACGCGATTAATAACAACCACGTCAAATTGATTTCGTTCGGCAACAGCAGGATGCAGGCAATGTAAACGAAGCAGAATGCATAATCGAACAGCACCAGATTACGCACCAACAGGATTTGCAGCACCAAATACAGCAAAAACAGCAGTGACGTAGTCAGTATTTCGCGAAGGGTCATTGGTAGTGATAAGTCGTTAGTTATAGTCGCTATTGACTAACGACTACTAGCTTATTTTTCCGGTTCAATTTGTTTCTCCAGTTGCTCTTGCTCGCCTTTCAGACGGTTTTCAACGACATAGACAAACGAGAGATTACTGAAGTTCGTAGCCAAATCGAGCGTGATATCATGAAACGTCTGGTTCGGCTGAACGCCAACACTGCGTACCCTTCCGACCAGAATGCCCGGAGGAAACGTTAAGTTAAAGCCTGACGTTACGACGGAATCGCCCTTAGCAATCGGCTTATGGCGTGGAATATCCATCAATTTAATCAAATGAGGGTCTATACCATCCCACTTGGCTGATCCAATTTCGCCTGCTTTTACCAATTGAGACGACACCAGATACTCCGAATGCAGGATGGACGTAATGACTGAAAAATGCTGATTGCAGGTTTTCACTTTACCCACTACGCCCGTCGGCGAGATAACCCCCATCCCTGGCCGAATACCGTCATCGGTGCCTTTATCGATCGTGATGTAATTATTGGCGAACTGGGTTGTGTTATTAACCACTTTGGCCACCGTGAATTTAAAGCGATCAGCAAAAGCTGAATCCGCCCGGTACTCTTCAGGAGCCGCGGGTTTACTTTGAAGCAGCTTAGTTAATCGGTCATTAAGACGCTGGTTTTCAGAAGCCAGATCAGCATTCACCTGCCGTAGCCGGGAGTATTCGTTAGCCGCGTTCGACCATGCCAATATCTTAGCCGCGTAACGGTTTGAGGTGTTGAAGAACGTGACACTCCAGTAATTGTTGCTGTTGATGATGAAATAGAAGCAAAGTACTTCCAGCAACAGGAACAAAATGAAGTTTCGACTTCGGACAAAAAAGTCAACTAACTCTCCCATTCCAGGGTGATAATTACGAGCAAACAATTCCGGCTGATTTGCCATTCCAACCTATCCGCCGAAGTGGCCAGGAAGAATGAAAAATCAGCCGGAGGAGCAATAATTCTAACTAATCAGAACTGACTTATATAAGTCAAGATTTTTGATTACCTCACCAGTACCTTTCACAACAGCCTTGAGCGGATCATCAGCTACGTGGATCGGCAGTTTGGTTTTAGCACCCAACCGTTTATCGAGACCGTGCAGCAGTGCCCCGCCCCCCGTCAGGTGAATACCGTTCGTATAAATATCCGCCGACAGCTCCGGTGGCGAAATTTCGAGCGCCTTCATGGTTGCTTCCTCGATCTTCGAAATAGACTTGTCGAGCGAGTAAGCGATTTCACTGTAGGTTACTTTAATTTCCTTCGGAATACCAGTCATCAAATCACGCCCCCGGATTTCATAATCGGCTGGCGGATTATCGAGTTCAGGCAGTGCCGAACCCACTTCCATTTTGATTTGCTCCGCTGAACGTTCACCGATGAGCAGGTTGTGCTCCCGACGCATATAATCCACAATATCGCGAGTAAACACGTCACCCGCAATCCGGATAGACTGCTCGCAGACAATCCCCGATAAAGCAATAACCGCAATCTCCGTGGTTCCCCCGCCGATGTCTACAATCATCGTTCCGTTCGGTTGGGTGATATCGATACCAATACCGATGGCGGCTGCGATCGGCTCGTGTACCATATACACTTCTTTCGCTCCAGCATGTTCGGCCGAATCCTTAACAGCCCGTTTCTCTACCTCCGTAATCCCCGAAGGAATACAGATTACCATCCGGTGCGAAGGCGAAAACAGCTTACTGCCGGTATCGATCATCTTAATCATCCCCCGAATCATGAGTTCGGCCGCCGTAAAATCGGCGATAACCCCATCCTTCAGCGGGCGGATCGTCTTGATATTTTCGTTGGTCTTTTCATGCATCTGCATGGCCTTATGGCCAATAGCCAGCACTTTCCCGCTCGCTTTGTCCATTGCAATTATCGAAGGCTCATCCACCACAATCCGATCCTTGTGAATAATCAAGGTATTTGCCGTGCCCAGGTCAATCGCAATGTCGCTGGTTAAAAAATTGAAAAGTCCCATTATAGCCTGACGCTGAAATGTCTAGTTACGAGTACAGTTTTTTGAAAGGAGAGCAAAATTAATGGATAATGGGTAATGTACAATGAATAATAATTGACAGCCAGACACATTCTAGCTAAAATCCTACTGACGCACTGAGGGACATTATGCATTAGCCATTGTCTATTAACCATTACCTTTGCGTTATTATGGGAATTCGTTCGGTTCTAAGTAAGCCATTTGCTAAGTGGGTTGTTGAGCGACAGCAAGGCTGGATGTATCAGCCCGTTGAAGCGCAGGAGCGCTGGTTTCAGCAATTAATCGCTGGTGGCCGCAACACTGTTTTTGGCCGCGATCATCATTTTCAGGATATCCAGACGATGGCCGATTTCCGACAGGCCGTACCTGTGCGGGATTACGAAGACCTGAAACCATACGTCGAACAGATTTTGGCCGGTGCCGAAGACGTGTTATGGAAAGGAAAACCACTGTATTTCGCTAAAACGTCAGGCACTACATCTGGTACCAAATACATTCCCATTACGCAGGATTCGATTCCGAACCATATTAACTCTGCCCGCGATGCACTCTTGAATTATGTGGCTGAAACTGGCAATAGTGCTTTCCTGGATAAAAAGCTCATTTTTCTATCGGGTAGTCCAGAACTAACCCAGAAAGCGGGCATCAACATTGGGCGGCTGTCGGGCATTGCGAACCACCATGTTCCGGCCTATCTGCGTACCAACCAGATGCCCAGCTACGAAACAAACACGATTGACGACTGGGAAACGAAACTCGAACGAATCATCGACGAAACCCTATCGCAGCCAATGTCGCTCATTTCAGGGATTCCGCCCTGGGTGCAGATGTACTTCGACCGGATTCAGGAACGGACCGGCAAACTCATTAAAGATGTGTTTCCTGATTTTTCAGTGTTCGTTTATGGGGGCGTGAATTTCGAACCATACCGGGCCAAACTGTTCGAGAGCATCGGCAAGCGCGTCGACTCGATTGAAACGTACCCAGCGTCCGAAGGCTTTATCGCGTTTCAGGACTCGCAATCAGAAGAAGGCCTACTGCTTCTGCTGGACAGCGGTATCTTCTTTGAGTTCATTGCCGCCGACGAATTTTTCACCGAAAACCCGCGCCGACTGACGATTGATGAAGTAGAATTAGGCAAAAACTACGCGGTCATTATCAATAACAACGCAGGTTTATGGGGCTATTTGCTAGGTGATACCGTCAAATTCGTCTCGCGAGAACCGTATCGACTGCTCGTCACAGGGCGGATTAAGCACTTTATTTCGGCTTTTGGCGAACACGTCATTGGCGAGGAAGTCGAAAAGGCATTGCAGTATGCCATGCAACTTCACCCCGAAACGGAAGTCGTAGAATTCACCGTCGCTCCGATGGTTAGCCCAGCTAGTGGGCTACCATACCATGAATGGTTGATTGAGTTCGCCACGCCCCCGTATGACTCAACGGCTTTCGCCCGCGACGTAAATCACCGCCTGACCGAACTCAACGTATATTACGACGACCTGATTTCGGGGGCAATTCTGCAACCATTAAAGCTATCCAGTTTACCACGTGGTGCTTTCCAACGTTATATGAAAAGCCAGGGTAAACTTGGCGGCCAAAACAAAGTGCCCCGCCTAAGCAACGACCGCAAGATTGCAGACGGTTTATTAGAGATAGGACAAACGGTTTAGGTGAATGGAAACAACTACTATAAATCAGGAATTTATCTTGAACAACCTTAGAGCTAACCGAGAACGGTTAAGTCAGGAATTCGGCATTGAACGCATTGGCCTCTATGGCAGCTTTGCTCGAAATGAGCAGACAGAGAAGAGTGATATAGACTTAGCATATATTTTGAAACCAAATCAGACTTTAAGCTGGGCGCAAAAGGAACGTCTTCACCGAATTCTTCGTCGAAAACTACACAGAAAGATGGATTTAGTTAATAGTCGACTCATGAATCCATTCATCGAATATAAAATGGAAAAGGACGTAATCTATGTATAGTGATGACAATCTGGTATATATTTTCACGATACTTGAATGCGCTGAAAAAATTTTCATCTATGCTGACGATTACCCTGACGCGGAAGAGTTGGTTTGGGCTAACGACCAGCGTGATTCTAACGCGATCTGGGCAATGTTACTAGTTATAGGTGAAGAATCTAAAAAAATAGACGCTGAGTTGAAGAATGAGTTTCAAGAAATCCCTTGGCGTAATATAGCTGGTATGCGCAATTATCTGGCACATGATTACAAAGGGATTGACCATGAGCGTGTTTGGGAAGTAATAAAGATTAGCTTACCAGCGTTAAAGCCTGTTCTAGTAACCATGATAGCCAGAATAGACTATGACAACCAAATGTTAGTTAGAGCATTAGACTCTCCGTACTATCAGCACATTCAGTACCTCCGTAACAAACTAAATGACTAACCCTAAAAAACGCCATATCGCTATCCTCGGTTCGACCGGCTCTATTGGAACTCAGGCCGTGGAGGTAATTAAAGCCCACCCCGACCAGTTTGAGGTAGAAGTGCTAACGACGAATAATAACGCGGAACTGCTTATTCAGCAGGCCGTCGACCTCAAACCCAATGTTGTGGTTATCTGCAATGAAGACCGCTACGATCAGGTTTTTCAGGCGCTCGATCCGCTGGGTATTAAGGTTTATACCGGAGCCAAAGCGATTGCGTCGGTCGTGCAGATGGATACAGTCGACATGGTGTTGACGGCAATGGTCGGCTATGCTGGGTTACTGCCAACTATTAAGGCGATCGAAGCGGGCAAGGCGATTGCGCTGGCCAATAAAGAAACATTGGTAGTAGCGGGCGAGCTAATTACCCAGTTAGCTGCGCAGAAAGGCGTTAACATCTACCCAGTTGACTCGGAGCACTCAGCCATTTTCCAGTGTCTGGTTGGTGAGTTTCACAATCCGATTGAGAAGATTATTCTTACGGCATCCGGCGGACCATTTCGTGGTAAGTCGCGGGAATTTCTATCGACGGTGACGAAAGCACAGGCCCTCAAGCATCCCAACTGGACAATGGGAGCTAAAATTACTATCGACTCGGCCACGCTCATGAACAAGGGTCTGGAGGTAATCGAAGCCAAGTGGCTGTTTGGTCTTCGTCCTGACCAGATAGACGTAATTGTTCATCCGCAGAGCATTATTCATTCGTTGGTGCAGTTTGAAGATGGGAGCTTAAAAGCGCAAATGGGATTACCAGATATGCGGCTACCTATTCAGTTCGCCCTGGGTTACCCAAATCGGTTACCATCTGCGTTTGCTCGCTTCAATTTCATGGATTACCCATCGCTCACATTTGAACAACCCGATCTGGAGACATTCCATAATTTACAACTCGCGTTCGATGCACTTAACCGCGGTGGTAATGCTCCTTGCATCATCAACGCAGCAAACGAAGTAGCCGTCGATGCTTTTCTACATGACCAAATTGGTTTCCTGGAAATCTCAGAGATTATCGAAGCTTGTTTAGCCAAAACAACGTTCATGCAAAGTCCGACTTACGACGATTATGTCCGTACAGACGAGGAAGCGCGCCGATTGGCTACCGAACGAATTAAAAGTTTGGTTTAAATGTTAACCCTCTGTGCTTTTATTCCTTTTTAAATCGTTCTTTACTGGATTATAGTGAGTAACTTGCCATAACAGGCTGCACTCATTGTGCCTATTGTGGAGATTAAGCGCTTATATAATATCATTGCTATATAATAAAGCGACTGCTGAGTCGCCCCTAATGACCTCAAAACAAAACTAATGGAAGGATTAATAATGGCTGGACAGCTTATTCTGGGCTTGTCCATTTTAGTTGGATTACATGAATTAGGACACCTGTTGGCGGCTAAAGCCTTCGGGATGCGGGTAGAGCAATATTTTATTGGTTTCCCACCCAAAGTTTGGAGCATAAAACGGGGGGAAACTGAGTACGGTGTTGGAGCTATTCCACTAGGTGGTTTTGTCAAGATTTCGGGCATGATTGATGAATCGCTCGATACGGCACATACCCAAACCGAGCCGCAGCCTTATGAATTCCGTGCTAAACCAGCCTGGCAACGGCTGATTGTGATGTTGGGGGGTATTATCGTCAACGTAATCGTCGGAATTACCATTTTTGTGGTGATGGCCTACAAAAACGGGAACACCTATCTGGCCGCCAACGATGTTAAATACGGCATTGTCGCTTACGATCTGGCGAAAAGTATCGGCCTGCAAACGGGGGATAAAATCGTGAAGGTCAATGGTAAAGAAATAATTGATTTTAACGAAATCCGTAGCTCAGATGTATTTTTAGGGAATAACAGTTACTATACGGTAGACCGCAATGGTAAGCTGGAAGATATTTATATTCCGAACAATTTTGTGGATAAGCTGGCCGATAAGAAAGCCGCAGGGCAGTTTGTTGAACCTATTGAGCCATTCAAAGTTGGCGAATTAGTGCCGGGTCAACCTGCTGGAAAAGCCGGCTTGAAAACGGGAGACGTTATTACTAGTGTAAACGGCAAACCCGTTCAATTTTATCATGAGTTTGTTGAGGACATGAAACCCCTCAAAAATAAGCCCATCACGCTGGGAGTTAACCGCAATGGCGCACCTCTCATGCTCCGCCTGACCACAACACCAGAAGGTACCGTCGGTTTCTATCGGGAATCGATGCTTAAGCTCACTACGCAGGAATATACAATTGGGGAAGCCATCGTTGTTGGGACAAAGCGTGCATTTCAGGTAGTGTTCGATAATATCAAAGGATTTGGCAAGATATTCCGGGGCGAAGTCTCGGCCTCAAAAGCCTTAAGTGGTCCGATTGGTATTGCCCAGAATTTGTTCGGTGGTATCTGGGTTTGGGATCGTTTCTGGACCGTTACGGGCCTACTATCAATGGCACTGGCATTCATGAATGCACTGCCTATTCCGGCGCTCGACGGTGGTCATGCTACCATTCTCAGCTACGAAATTATCTCCGGCCGCAAACCTTCCGACCGTTTTCTGGAAGGAGCGCAGCGCGTTGGTATGGTAATTTTGCTGGGATTAATGGCTTTCGCAATTTTTAACGATGTCTTTAAAGCCGTTTTCTAATTGGATTAAGTACAGAGGAATAGAGGTTTCACGGAGTGCATGGAGCAGAAGCTTTGTGTTCTTTATGAAACCTCTATTCTTCTGCGGTTTAGTTATCCTTACCTCGTCTGGTCGCCCGGCGCATGATTTTCATGCCAGTGTCACGCAGATGCACTATAACGCAAAGGAGCGGGCGTTCGAAATCAGTATCCGAATCTTTACTGATGATTTTGAAAAGGCGCTCACAGCCGCTTCCGGCAGCCGGGTCAATCTGAGTGGTAATGATAAAAACGATTCCCTAATTGAAAAATACATTCAATCGCATTTTGCCTGCGTAAACCCGCAGAAACAGCCGAAACCGGCCAAATATATTGGGCACGAAACCGAGGTCGATGCAAACTGGATTTATCTGGAAATGCCTTATACAGAACCATTTCGGGGCGGCTTATTGAAACAAAACGTCCTGATGGAGTTGTTTGACGACCAGGTAAATATGGTTAACGTCCAGTATGAAGGGCAGAAAAAAACCTTTGTTTTCCGCAAAAATCAGCCCGTTCAGGACATTTCTCTCTGAATAATAAATTTATTAACCTGCTTATTAGCCAGTTTAGTTATTTTGTGGTAGTAACTAGTTGCCCGCCACTTCGTCATAGTAGGCGTCGTTGGCATGGCCCTTGTAACTAGCTCAGTTCCCTTGCTTTTCATCGATTACGAATTCCTACCACATATTGAAGCTGCCGATTTGGCAGTGTACTTATGACATCAAATAAAGAGTTAGCAACCCGGTTGCTGTTAGCCGATTTTGACTCGGATAATTTAGAAATTGTACCACTCGGTTCGCCGGAAGATCTGGATGACGATTACGAATTGCCATCCAATCTCCCGATTTTACCGGTTCGTAATACAGTGTTATTTCCGGGGATGGTTATTCCCGTAACAGTCGGGCGATCAAAGTCAATTCGATTGGTCAAAAAAGCGTACAAGGGAAATCGTATTATTGGCGTAACGGCGCAGTTGAACCAACAGAAAGACGAGCCGACTATTGACGATCTGTACCGTTTTGGCACGGTTGCGTACATTATCAAAATGATTACGCTGCCTGACGGCAACATCACGATTATCATTCAGGGCAAAAAGCGTTTTGAAATCCAGCAGATTACGCAGGAAGAACCGTTCATGACGGCGCAGATCCGCCAGATTGACGATGCGTTTCCGAATGTTAATAAAAAGGAAGGTAAAGCGCTTATTCAGTCCCTTAAAGATGCCGCCTACAAAATGTTGCGGCTGAATCCTGAAATTCCACAGGAAGCCCGGATTGCACTGGATAACATTGAAAGTCCGACATTTCTGCTGCATTTTCTATCGTCGAACGTAAATGCAGATGTTGCTGATAAACAGCGGTTATTGGAAACGCTCGAAGGAAATCAGCAGGCAAATCTGTTGCTTGAATTAATGCTGCGTGAAGTACAGTTGCTCGAGCTTAAGCGCGAAATTCAGTCGAAAGCATCGTCGGATCTTGATCAGCAGCAGCGCGATTACTACCTGCGCCAGCAGATGAAGGTATTGCAGGATGAGTTAGGCATGGATAATGCCGACCGTGAACTGGATGAACTTCGCCTGAAAGCGGACCGCAAGAAATGGCCGGCCGAAGTACGGACTCATTTCGATAAGGAACTGAACAAATTGCAGCGCATCAACCCGATGGCTCCGGAGTATCCAGTCACGATGAATTATGTCGAGCTAATGGTTGATCTGCCCTGGAATGAATACACCAAGGATAATTTTGATCTGAAACGGGCGCAGAAAATTCTGGATACCGACCATTTTGGTCTAGAAAAGGTGAAGGAGCGGATTATTGAGTATCTGGCTGTTCTGAAGCTGAAAAACGATCGGGCAACCGATGATATGAAAGCTCCGATTCTGTGCTTGTATGGTCCTCCGGGTGTGGGTAAAACCTCGCTGGGCAAATCGGTTGCCAAGGCGCTGAATCGTAAATACAGCCGCATGGCGCTGGGTGGTGTACACGACGAAGCTGAAATTCGTGGTCACCGCAAAACCTATATCGGCGCTATGCCGGGTAAGGTTATTCAGAATATTCGTAAATGCGGCTCATCGAATCCGGTATTTATTCTCGATGAGATCGACAAAGTAAGCTCCGATTTTCGGGGTGACCCATCGTCAGCGCTGCTCGAAGTACTAGATCCCGAGCAGAATTCGACCTTCATGGACAACTACCTCGAAACTGAGTTCGACCTCTCGCGCGTGCTTTTCATTGCCACGGCCAACAGTCTCGATACTATCCACCCGGCCCTGCGTGACCGTATGGAAATCATTGATATTGCAGGTTATACGGTAGAAGAAAAACTTCAGATCGCCAAAAAATACCTGATTCCGAAGCAGCGCAAAGACCATGGCTTAAAACCGAAAGATTTGTCGTTTGAGGATAAGGCCATTTTGCGGATCATCGAAGGATACACCCGCGAATCGGGCGTTCGGAATCTGGAACAGAAAATCGGAGCCCTCGTGCGGAAAGTAGCCAAATCCATTGCGATGGATGAAGATTATCCGCACACAGTTAAGGTAGCCGATGTTACAAAAATGCTTGGTGCTGAGATTTTCGACAAAGAACTCTACGCCGACGATGACATTGCTGGTATCGTAACGGGTCTGGCCTGGACGCAGGTGGGTGGCGAAATTCTGCTTATCGAATCGAGTCTGAGCCGGGGTAAAGGTGTGCTGACTTTATCGGGTCAGTTGGGTGATGTCATGAAAGAGTCGGCGATTACAGCTCTCTCCTACCTCAAAGCCCACGCCGATGATCTGGGCATCGACTACCGGATTTTCAACCATTACGACCTGCATATTCACATTCCGGCGGGGGCGGTTCCGAAAGATGGGCCGTCGGCGGGGATCACGATGCTGACCTCGATGACGTCTATTTACACGCAGCGGAAAGTGCGACCATATCTGGCCATGACGGGCGAAATAACGTTACGGGGAAAGGTGTTGCCGGTTGGTGGCATTAAGGAAAAAATTCTGGCGGCTAACCGGGCGGGGATTAAGGAGATTATCCTTTGCTCGAAGAACCGGAAGGACATTGAGGAAATTAATCAGACGTACATTAAAGACCTAAGATTCCATTACGTCGATACGGTCGATCAGGTTCTCGATATTGCGCTCTTACCAGGTCAGGTTGGTAAACCCATGAAATTCATTCTTCCCGAGGAAAAAGAACATCGTGAAGTAGAAAAAGTGTATTAAGCTTGTTGTAACGCAAACTACCCGCGTTACAGGAATACGATGGAGCGGATTGACAGAATTAATAATCTGTTCAGATCCGCTCCATCTGCGTTACTAGCCTTCCTATCTTTACGCCGTGCTTGATTTTCAAAAACTTTCCGCCCAGTACCAGCAGGCGCTGTTGCGTCAGGTAGTTCCGTTTTGGCTTAAAAATAGCCGAGACGAGCGGTGTGGAGGTTATTTTGATATTTTGACAGCAGTTGGTGAAGCAATTGATACCGATAAGTCTGTCCCGTTGCAGGCGCAACAAAGCTGGGCATTTGCCTGGCTCTACAATACGCTCGATGGGCAATCAGCTTGGCTTGAACATGCCCGGCATGGTGCTTCTTTTCTGAGCCATTTTGCCCACGACGACACGCTTGTCTGTTACACCCAACTCGACCGCCGGGGCCGCGCACTATTGCCATCTCAGGGCAGTATACCTGACAGCTTTGTCGTGATGGCCTATGCTCAACTGCACCGTGCTACTGGCGATGATGAATGGTCGATGCTGGCTCAACAGACGTTTTCGGGTATGCTCCGGCGACGGGCGGCCGCACATACAGAACAAACTCAGTCGATTGGCGGCTTCCGGCAGCTCCGGCACCTAAGTGAGCCGGTGGCCGTCCTGAAAGCCACTCAGGAAATGCAGCCTTTTTTGGACGAGGTCACCTGGAAAGAAACGACCGAAGCTATCCTGCATGAGCTACTCTGGGAATTTCTGGACCGACGTAGCGACACTCTCCGCGAATCTGTTCTACCCGAAGGCGCTTTCTTAAATACGCCTGAAGGCCGACGACTCAATACGGGATTAACCTTTCAGGTAGCCGGCTATTTACTCGACCTCTGCGCCGAATTAGGCAATCGAAAGCTGGCCATGCAAGTCGTTACGTGGTGTTTGCGTTTGTGCGAGCAGGCGTGGGACGAATCTGCAGGTGGATTAAATCAGTTTGTTGATATAAAAAAACTCCCGTCTGTTTGCTCGGATTGGCGCCAGAAATGGGCGTGGGTACAAGTCGAAGCTATTTCTGCCTTACTAAAAGGATACTCCTATACTCACCACCCCGATTGCCCTAAGTGGTTTAAGCGTATCCACGATTATACTTTCCAGTATTTTCCGGACACGAAGCAGACGGGCTGGTACATCGCCCTCGATCAGCATTACCAGCCGATAATTGACGTAAAATCAACATCAGTAGTCGGCTGCTTTTCCTTAATCCGCTGTTTGGCAGAATCTGCTCAGCTACTTACTAAATGCGGCCAGATACAGCCCTTAGGGCGGAATATTCGGGCGGATGTTTGAATTAACTGAAAAAGCCGATTGAGTAAGTTAACTCAATCGGCTTCTGATATTTTTTCTACAGCTTTCCGGTCACGTTACTTTACAACTTTCAGTATCCCCTGCATTAATGACGAGTGGCCAGGAAAGGAGCAAACGAACTGGTAATCACCCGGTTCGGCTGGCGCGTTGAAATAGATTGTTTCGGAGGTTTCGGGCTGGAGAATGTTCGTGTGATACAGCACGTTCGCAGAGTTCGGCACGTAATTCATTTTGGGGCCGTTCAGGTTCAGTTTCAGCGCGGCATCTCCGACGGCATTAGCGGCACCGGGTTTGGTAATCACGCAATTGTGCAGCATGTCGTCGTTGTTGTTGAACACCAGCTTAACCCGGCTGCCCGCTTTCACTTCAAGTTTCTCAACGTCGAATTTTAAGCCCGGTTTTGTGCCAATGGTAACAGTCTGATCGGGGCCGTTGGTCCAGTCGGCGGGCATAGTTACGGTGCGTTTGGCGTTAACTGCTTTCACATTCTTGCTAGCTGTAGTAGCCGCTTTTTTCTCAGCAGCCATCATTTCGGCATGATCGTGTTTGGCCATAGCCACCGCTCGCGCGGGCAGCGTCAGTTTCTCACCCGGTGCAATTGCGTTGAGCGTATAGTAGCCAACTGAATGCAACAGTGGCATATTCGATGCGGAGCGAACGCCTTCGGCTTTAACTTCATGAATATAGCCTTCACGCAACGTGGTATCGGCTACAATTCGAGCGCTTAAACCGTCGGGCGCAACAACAACACCCCGAATCGGTACGGGCCGGGCATCTTCAATCGGACTACCGTACGTACGGTGATAGCGGTACGTAAAGCTGTTCAGGCTGTAGCTTTCGGGATTTTCGGCAGTTTTTTTGTCGACCGGCATCGTAAACGTTATCTCGAAGCCATCTGGTTTTGAGGTGATCGTTTTCATCTCAAACGGCACTTTACCCGTCCATACCAGCCGCTGAACGCCATAGGGTTCTTTACCCGTAGCAGCCCAACCCCGGCTCGTCATCCCAACAAACAAGGAGCCATCCTGCCCCCAGGTAGTACGAAGAATACCGGACGAAAAACCTTCCCGGAAGGGGAAACAAGCGCCTTGCCATTCGCCACCCACTTTTTCCATAGCCACCCGCATGATTTTACTATGACCCTGATCGCCTACAAACAACTGATTTTCAAAGGGCCCAAATGCACCCCGGGTCGTGTCTTGCCGAAAATCAGAGGTCGAAATACCCATCAGTGTATGCGGAAACCAGACGGACGGTACTTTCAGGTTTTTAATCGTTTTAGCCACTTCAAACATTGGCTTACCAGTGCTGGGGACATCTTCCGGCTTAAGCGCCAGTGGTGACCCTGGTTCGCCCGACCAACGCAGACCGGCGGGATTACCAGCAAACGACCCTTTTTCGAGGTGCGTCATCCGGCCCGAACCAACCCAGTCCCCCTGGTTTTCGGTGTAGAAAATACTACCATCCGTCAGGACGCCAAAACCGGCTGGGGAACGCAAACCCGTTGCCCAGGGTGTCATTTCGACCTTTCCCGGCGTTTTTTCAGACAATTTAAGCATCCAGCCACGCCATTTGGCCAAACTAGCTCCATAGCCAATCCAGTCGAGATTAAGCGTGATAATCATGTCGCCATCGGGTAATAGCACTGGCCCGTAGCTGTACTCGTGGTAATTACCTGAAAGTGGCCATTTATAATATGAGCTGTATTCGTCGGCTACATCATCACCATCTTTATCCACCAGTTTGGTAACTTCACCTCGTTGTGTACAAAGAAAATAGCCTTTGGGGTGCCACATCAGCCCAAGTGGTTCATGCAGACCCGAAGCAAACTTTTTATACGTTGGCACTCGACTACCCTGCATATAAGGATTACTAATGATCCAGACTTCCCCTCGGCGTGTGCAGGCTGCCAATCGCCCGTCGGGTAAAGGAGCCAAGCCTCCCACTTCGAGTTTAATGTCCTCTGGAATAGGCAGCGTCAGGATGCGGTAATAATCCTCTTCGCTGGCTGGACGCTGCGCAAATGAGAAAGTAAAGAGCGAAAGAGCGAAGAAGAACGTTATAAGAGTTGTTAACGTCTTCATTCTGCATTTTTCAATATTCATTATAGATCAGTTTTAAGCAATACGTAATCCGTTTTCGGTTGAGCGTTCAGTTTGGAGAAGTGTCACAGTGCCGTCTTCGGCAACGGCACCCAGTACCAGGCACTCGCTCATAAAAGTGGCAATTTGTTTAGGTGGAAAATTGACGACGGCCACGACCTGTTTTCCCACCAATTCTTCCATCTGATAGAGTTTTGTCAGTTGAGCCGATGTGCGTTTCGTGCCTAATGAACCAAAATCAATCGTCAGTTTGTAGGCCGGTTTGAGAGCCTGCGGAAAGGCTTCGACCGCAACAATTGTTCCGGTACGAACGTCAACCTTCTCGAAGTCATCCCAGGCAATAAAATCGGCCATAACAGGTCAAAATATAATTGAATACTGCACTGAGCCAGCACCGTTCTTCAGCACTACCGGAAGCAGTAATTCCTGCTTACCATTGCTCTGGCGCACCGTTATTTTAACCTTCGGATCAAGGCGGACATAGTAACTTCGATCGTTAATAGCGTAAAGCCCTTTGCTTACTTCCTCCACCGATGACCCCGCGGCAACCCGGCAGTAGGGCGTACTGCTCGGCGAACCTGTAATAGTTAACGTACGAACCAGTGCATCGCCCTCCGCCCGTGTCGCATCCGTAACCATAGCGCCCGCCAGATTATATTCCAGGGTCGGTATACCCTGTTTATCTACAGACAGCCCTTTGTATTGCAGGACATTTTCGCCAAGACTATCGGGCCAGGCAGCCGAATCGTTCGTCAACGTCGCCAGTGGCGTTTGAGGAGCCAGCAACACCGTAGTACCCAGTGGGGCCAAGAGTTGAGGTTCACCCCGTTCGTACCACATTTCGGTAGTATTCGCAAAATCGCCTTTCCAGACCTGGAACAGCGCCATCTGATTTAAATCGACGGTATAGTGTAATCCAGCCGGTGAGCCAACTGACAGGCTATGCGTCCGCTTTGTTTTCTCGCCGGGCAGTTGCACAAATGAACGAATCCGCTGTACCTGATTCCGAGCATCACTATAATCTGGATTCACACTAACCACTGCCACCGGATCGGGTTCGGGTAACGATGTTTGCGTATGCAATGGCTGAGGACGCGTCCCCGCCTGTGACACATATAAACCCAGCCCTGGCCGGAACCACGAGCGAGAGAAATATACTCTTACATCGTGCGGACCAGCGGTTAAAGTCGCATTACCACTATTGGGCATTCCTAATTCAAGGTGCTTGATTGGAAGAACTTCTTTACCGTCGACCCATAATGCGGCTACACCACCCTGGTTGAGATCAAACTGATAATCACCCGCCTGAAATACATTTAATTTGCCAGTGAAGAACATCGTGTATTGACGCGGCTGACCATACGACACTTCGTAAGTCAGCATCGACGTAGTATCCTGTTTCAGCACTTTCTTTTTCATGGCTTCCTGTGGGTCCTGAATATAACCGCCTTCCACGATCGTATAGCTTAGTGGACCACTCCACTTCGCAACGCTTTGGGGCGACATCGCCCGGTAGCCCGCATTCCGAATAGCTACCGTACCGGTCTTTGCAGCAATAGTTAATGGACCTGATTTAATACCGGTCAGTGTTTGGCCTTCGCGTACAGTTATGCCGTTGAGCGTTAATTTTTCGAGGATAGCCGCGCCTTTGCCATTACCCATTTTGTACCAGACTTCCACCGTTTGCCACAGACCCGGCGCCTTTAATAATCGACTTATATCCTGCGTATGAGCAAAGCTGATTGGCTGGCCAGAAGGTAGTGTCATCACTACGTCTGTATTCGGCGTCATCATCAGATCGAAACGCAAGCGAAAATCGCTGGTTGGTGTTAATAAGGTGATTGGTTCCTGCGTACCGACCAGCACTGCACTACCCGACTGAGGCCGCATCGATGAGCCATCGGCTGTAGGCGACACAGAGCCAACTAATTGCCAGCCAGCTGGTTTCGTTAGTTGGGCGAGGGAAAGTGCCGGTAACTCGGTTTGGGCGCGAAGGGGAGCAACAGATAACAAACCCACGGCCAGTATCGCAGTCTGGCGGGTTACTAATTTAACAAATCTATACATAGAGGGAGCCAAGTAGGAATCGCTACTTTTGTATCCTTCAAAGATACGTAAACTCCGTCATTTACCGGTTCTAGCCGAAAACTTTTGCCAGAAAAGGCGGTTTACTGATAGACTCAAAAACCAACTTTTACATCTGATTATGAAAGCGTTCCTGCTTTTACTCACCGTGGCAACAACGGCTTCGTTCGCTGGTTCAGCCCCGGTCCCTCCTGTTAAACTTCGGTCTGCTAAGCATCGGCCTATTACCCCACCCGCTGAGGGAGACATTAAACTCACGAACGGATTCAGCGCCACAGTTTTCGCCGATAATTTGGGGAAAGCTCGTCATATTATTGTAGATAAGGCAGGGACCGTGTTTATAAAATTAGAAAAGCTTAATGACGGCAAAGGTATTGTTGAGCTGAACGACACTAACGGCGATGGCCTTGCCGACCAGACGGTTATGTTCGGGAATAATACCGGCACGGGTATGGCCATTTATAAGGATTATCTCTACGCATCATCAGACACGTCAGTATACCGTTACAAACTGACGAACGGTAAGGTAATGGCAACAACACCCGCTGAGCCGATTGTGTCGGGCTTAACGCTCCAACGTCAGCATGCCAGTAAATCGCTGACAATCTCGCCGGATGGGAAACTGTTTGTTAATTTCGGAGCGCCATCCAACGCCTGTCAGGAGAAAGACCGGCAGAAAGGCTCAATGGGAATGGACCCCTGTCCAATTCTGGAAGAATACGGCGGTATCTGGCAATTCGATGCAAACAAGTTGAATCAGCACAAAAGTGATGGTAAGCGCTATGCAACCGGCATTCGTAACGCCGTCGCCCTCGACTGGAACACGGCTACCAATACGTTGTATGCCCTACAGCACGGTCGAGATAATCTGAACAACTGGGGTGGTGTATTTACAGACGAAGTGAGTGCCGAGCTACCATCCGAAGAGTTTCTAATGGTGAAAGAAGGCTCTGATTTTGGCTGGCCGTATTGCTATAATGATCACAATAAAAACAAAAAACTGCTGGCTCCTGAGTATGGTGGAGATGGCACAAAAGAAGACCGGTGCGCTGGTAAGGATAAACCCATTATGGCATTCCCTGGCCACTGGGCGCCTAACGATTTGCTGTTTTACACGGGCACGCAATTTCCAGCACGCTATAAAAACGGTGCGTTTATTTGCTTTCACGGCTCCTGGAACCGCGCACCACTAAAACAGGGTGGCTATTTTGTGGCTTTTGTACCGTTCGGTAGCGACGGTCGTCCGTCGGGTAAGTACGAAGTATTCGCTGAAAACTTTGCGGGCGTACCTGAGCAGGGCCAACCCGGCACTAACGTCAACGCGGGTAAACTCGATCTCGCCAGCCCCGGCGATGCCAAAGCCCGGCCGGTGGGTTTGGCGCAGGGGCCCGATGGCTCACTCTACATTACCGATTCGGTGAAAGGTAAAGTTTGGCGCGTGACTTATAAAAAATAACTTCATGAAACGTAGCCCACAGGGCTGCGTTTCATAACTGAGCTAACGCGGCAAGTTGGCTAGCTCGTCGGTCATAAACTGTTGAAAGCGTTCCTGTAAGCCCTGATAATACGTTAGGTATTTTTCTCCTTCACTCGTGATAATAGCGCCCCCCCCTTTTTCACCGCCAGTTTGGGTCGTTACCAATGGCGTATCAGCCTGCGTATTCATGGAGTGAACCAAATCCCAGGCTCGCTTATATGACATATTCATAGCTTTTGCGGCCTGATTAATCGAGCCTGTACGTTTAATGTGGCCTAACAATTCCAGCCGGCCGATTCCCATAAACCGCTCGGCGCCATCTTCACCGGCCGTTTCGAGCCAGATACGCCCATAGATGCGAAGATTCATTCAAAAATAAGTTTAGCCAGATACGAAAGTACAATCTTTGCCGCTTGGTCAGTCGTGTTAAATCGAAAAAGCCCAGTCCACTAAGTAGACTGGGCTTTTTCATAAAATTTAATCGAAACCTTAATAGCCAGGATTCTGGGCCAGCACCGTTTTACCTTGATAGTCGATCTGGGTCTGTGGAAGTGGCAAATACTCGTCACGTCCCGCCGTAAACTTGGCGCCTGAATAGCCTACCGTCAATTTCTTGCTTTCATACGACAGGAACGCGTTCAGCGTTGGCTCAGCGATACCCCAACGCACTAGGTCATAGAACCGGTGACCTTCACCCGACAATTCCAGCTTCCGTTCAAACTGAACCGCTGTCCGGGCTGTCGCCTTATCCGCCCATGCTGTCGTGTACTGACTGATCACATAATTAGCTGCGTTAGCACCCGCTGCGGTCTTCACCCAGTTAGCTGAGTTCGACGCCCGCTTACGGATCTGGTTCACATAATTACGAGCCGTTTCCAGACTACCTACTTCTACCTCGCACTCAGCTGCCATCAGCAACACATCGGCAAACCGAATGAAGTTGACGTTCATGGCTGGGTAACCATCCGTCCAGGAACTACCATCCGTCAGCACTTTGTCCTGCGACTTGTAGAAAATGAATTTCTTGGGTGAATAAGGGCCCGCAAAACCCTGGTCACGAATCCAGTCCTGACCGGGGTGTACCTGCCAGTCCAGATACGGAATCCCACGACGACCAATCGACCAGTCCAGACGAGGATCAACCGGACCCGCATCCGGCGTGAAAGTCGCACTCGAAGCTACCCCCTGGTCAGTCTTCAACTCATTAGCTGCGCTGTTGTACGAACCGTCCAGCAGGGGCAACCCATTAGCATTAACCCGGAAGGAGTTGGCCAGCTCAAAGCTGGGCGCAAAAAATCCGCAGCAGCCCGCCGGACCATTCGAACCCGTGTTGTAGGGAAAGTTCAGGTTCAGGTTGGGGTTAGCATTGTCTGAGCTACCCGTATTAGCCGCTGCCTGATCCGCAAAGATCGACTCGGAGTTATTCTCTTTAGCCGCATTGAAGATGTCAGTATAGTTATCAACCAGCGCATACTTGGTACCGGTTGAGGTTGTACCGCTGGCGATGACCTGATCGAAGAGGGTTTTAGCATCGGCATACTTCTTCTGGTAGAGATAAGTCTTAGCCAGATAAGCCGCAGCCGCCCACTTGTTAGCCCGACCCACAGCACCGGGTGCAGCGGCCAGGTTATCCATCGCAAACTTGAAGTCAGCTTCGATTTTAGGCCAGATGTCAGCATTGTTGGCTACTTTTTCAACGCCGGTACCATAATCGACGGTTTCATCGACATAAGGGACCATGTTCCACTGGCGTTTAAGCCAGAAGTAGTAGTGAGCCCGCAGGAAGCGAGCCTCAGCGGTGATGCGGGTTTTATCGGCCGCGGTGACATCAGCCGCGGCTGAAGGCAGCATGCGCAGGACCATGTTGGCCCGGCTAATGCCTTCGTATAAAGCCTGCCATTTCTGATTCAGTTCAGCGTTGGTAGGAATTATCTGGTAGGTTTGGAAAGGAGTCAACGCATTAAAGTCCCCCGAGTTGGAGCCTTTGTTGGCCTCACCACCGGAGACACTACCACGTACCCAGTCCAAAGAAGCGGCTGACTGATCATAGCCACGGCCGTTTAATTCGGAATAGGCCGAGATAAGCAGTCCGTCCAGCCCCGCCCGGGAGGTTAACTGGCCGCTAGCCAACTGTCCAGTGGCCGGCGTTTCCAGGAAGCTTTCGTTACAGGAGAAGGCAATCGCTGCTATCATAGCAGTTAACAGAGCGCCTTTTATAACCGTTTTTTTCATAATGAAATGTATCTGAAAAAAGAGCAATCAATGTTTTAGCGAGCAGGCTGCCTGGCTTGTCATAAGTCTGGCAACCTGCTCAGAATAAGTTTAGAAACCGAAGCTTAGGTTAACGTTGTAACCCCGTTGTATTGGGTAGTTACCGATATCGATACCGAAGTTTTGGTCAGCAGATCCACCAACAGCTGGGTCCAGACCCGTGTATTTCGTGATGGTGAACAGGTTGGTTGCCGAAACAGCCAGCCGTAGGCGGTTAAGGTTAACCTTGTTCAGCACTACGGCTGGGAAGGTATAACCCAATGTCAAGTACTGCATCCGTCCGTAAGAACCGTTCTCTACGTAATACGAGTTGGTCTGAGTCTGAGTGCTAAAGTTAGATGCGCTTTCGTAAATGGGTATCGTCGTGTTGGTGTGCGTGGGCAACCACGAATCTTTAACCCGGGCGCTCACCGCACCACCCGTGAACGATGCGTAGAAGTCAGTAAACCAGCGCTGGTTGTTGAAGATCTTGTTGCCCAAAGATGCATAGACGTTTGTGTTCAGATCGAAGCCTTTGTACTTCAGGGTCAGCGTGATACTACCCGTTACTTTCGGAATCGGGCTACCCAGGAACGTGCGGTCATCGTCGTTAATTTTGCCATCGCCATTGGTGTCCTGATAGCGGAAACGACCTGGAGCGGCTCCATCCTGCGTAGGCGCAGCGGCTACTTCCTCCTTGCTATTGAACAGACCAATTACGTTGTAACCAAAGAACGAAGACAGTGCCTGTCCAGGTTGGTTACGTACAACTGGCGTACTCAGACGGGTACCACCACCGGTGAAGTAGGGAACTGAAGGAGCAATGGCCGTGATCTTGTTACCCAATACGCTGGCGATACCCGTTACTTCGTAGCTCAGATCGCTAGTGATGTTACCCCGATTCGTGATCAACAGGTCAATCCCCTGGTTACGCATACCAGCTACGTTAACAAAAGGAGCACTCGCCCGAGGACCCACAACGGCTGGCAGCGCCAGCGGATACAGCAGGTCTTTGGTGTCCTTCCGCCAGAAGTCAATCACAACTTCTAACTTGTTGTTGAAGAACGAACCGTCTATCCCAAAGTTCGAGGTAACACTAGTTTCCCATTTAGCACTTGGGTTACCGATCTGGCTACGGTAGAAACCAGGGGCTACGGAATTATTGGTGCCGTTGATATCGTAACCATTACCCGCGTTGGAGGCAAACAGGTTATATTGATTAGTCGAGCTCAGGTAATTGGAGTTACCCATGATTCCATAACCACCACGCAGTTTCAGATCCGATACCCAGGGCAGGTTCTTCATGAACTCTTCCGAAGAGATCCGCCAGGCTACCGAACCGGCTGGGAATACCCCATAACGATTAGCCGGAGCGAATTGTGACGACCCATCCCGGCGAACTACGCCAGTAACGATGTACTTGTCATTATAGGTGTAACGAGCCTGAGCAAACAATGAATAGAACCGGTTCCCTAAACTGTAGCCACTATTTACGTTACGGGTCGATCCCGGCGTAGTCGTGCTGATCGTGACGTAGTTCGGGTCGGTGGTGAATGGATTCTGACCTGATCCGTCGATATTACGACCTGCGCCCGTGTTCAAAGCCTCGATACCCCCTAACACGTCGATATCATGAATACCAAACTTTTGCTTATAGTGAGCCGTGTTGGTAAAGGTCCAGGCTAAGCCATAACCCGAACCCTCGCTGTACGTATAAGTCGTATTGTTCTCCGAGTTCTCGTACTGTACCCGGCCATAGCTGTTATAGTAGTTGGTAAAGTAGGTGCCGCCGATGCTGCTGCGCAGAGTCAGGGCTGGAATCACATCGTACTCGATGTAAGCATTACCAAAACCGAAGATGTTAAAGTTACTGTTGTTTGCGTTGGCGGCCCGGTCAGCAACGGCGTTGTGGGGGTTATTGAAGCCTGGGGCAGCCGTACCCGCATAACCACCGAAGGAGTTATAAACCGGAATAATCGGTGCTGTCCGGAAGGCCGTTAAGACCTCGTTCTCATCCGACGATGAGCTAGAGTTGTTGTTCGTGCTGTTACCAAATTGGTTACCTATACCACCTAAGATACCCCGGGTACCCAGGTAAGCCAGTTGGAAGTTTTGACCAACACGAATCTTCTTAGTCACATCAAACTCTGTGTTAACCCGCAGTGTATACCGCTTGAAATCGTTGAAAATAACGATACCAGCCTGCTGCTGCATACCCAGACTCACATAAAAACGGCTGTATTCTGTACCACCCGAGAAACCGAGTGTATGGCGCATTAAGGGAGCAACCCGCGTGATAGCACCATACCAATCCGTACCCGCTTTGTTAGCCGGAATTACGTTATAGATTGCGCCGTTAGCCGGGTTAATGTTGTACTTAGCCCGTTCAGCATTCAAATCCACCTGCGAAGCCGACAAACCAGCTTGACTACCAACTAACAGATAATCAGGCAATACCGGAGTTTGACCTGTTCCGTACTGATTGCTGGCGATCCCCGTGAAACTGTCCGGACCAACTGATGTACCGGCCTGATACAAGTCATTTTTACGTGCCTGCCAAGCCCAATCAGCCTGTTCCTGTGGATTAAGGATTTTATATCCATGACCTGGATCAGTCACACCGTACAAGCCGTCATAACTAACGCTTAGTTTCTGAGCTCGCCGTTGGCCTTTTTTAGTAGTGATAACAATCACACCCGAAGCAGCCCGGGCGCCGTAGATCGAAGCGGCTGCCGCGTCTTTCAGTACCGTTGTCGTTTCAATATCATCCGGCGGGATAAACGATGATGTCTGTGAAGGTACACCATCAATCACATACAGCGGCTGGTTACCTCCGAAGGAACCGAAGCCCCGCACCCGAATCTGGCTACTCGTACCGGGCTGACCGTTGGTGATAACGGTTACCCCAGCAACCCGACCCTGTAATTGCTGCTCAACGTTGGTAGAAGGTACTACTTTTAGTTGGGCTGGTTTTACAGTCGAGACGGCACCAGTGACATCTCGGCGGTTCTCGGTAGAATACCCCGTTACAACAACCTCGCTCAGGGAGGTCGATTCGTCCTCAAGGGTTACATCAAGCGACGTACGATTACCCAGAACTACTTCCTGAGTTTTGAAACCAATTGCCGAAAACACTAAGGTTGGATTATCGCCCTGAACATTAATGGAATAACTACCATTAGCATCGGAGGACGTACCGGTTTGGGTTCCTTTCAGGACGACGTTAACTCCGGGAATAGCACCTTCGGTACCCGAAATTTTACCCGTCACCCGACGGCCTTGGGCAGACGCATTCAAACTCCACAGCAGGAGGACTGCACCCAAAAAAGCGGTCTGCAGAAACCTGTAGAACGTTGCTTTCATGAAGATTAGGTTGGTTAAAATTATGAAAAAACGCTCAATATTATATTTCAAAAGTTATACTTCAAAAGGAAATTTTACCAATAAAATGACTCGATTTAAATGTTGAAAATTTTTTATTGAAATAGTTAAATTATTATTTATATAACTATCTGATTGTCAAATATTTATTTTCTAATTTAGGTTAATTAAATTATCTTTTAATTTTTAAATTAAAGCTAGGTTAAATTCAATAAATTTATCCAACGCTTTTTGTGTACGCAAAAAAATTTAGCCAGGAAAAATTAAATTCTTTTCGAAAAGAATTTAATTTTTCCTGGCTAAATTTTTATAATTTGTATTTTGTCTTTATAAAACCGTATTTATTCCATGATTGAAATAATTATTGGTAACAAATTCCTGAATTAGCTTCGAATTCGATGTCAGTAGAAGTTTGCTCAGCGTCTGGACGGCAGCGTTGGCAGTAAGTTGGCTGTACACCCAATCCCTGCCCAATTCCCTGAGCTGCCAGCAAAGCCTGTTCAAAGCTGGAATAGCCACCTCGCCAACGTCCCGTAGCGTAGCCAAGTTTATTCGATTGCATGCCTTTACCTTCCTTACAAAAGCGGCATTCTCCCCGATGAAGCGTTACCTTGGGATTGCGGTAATACGCGTAGAAATAAAATGGCGTAGTCCCTGTAGTCATCTGTATATATCGTTGAGGTGCTGACAACAGACGATACGAACGTCCTCATCAGCAGTTACACACGTTTTAGCTTATTTGCCAGATTAAGCAGCAGAAATGCTTCGCTAATTTTGGAAACGAGCTCTCGAGCACGAAAAAAAAGATGACTAATGACGGGTTTAACGGGTTGAATCTGGGATTTGGCTGGTTGAAATGATCGGAACCAATGCCCAACTAGCGCTATTTAGCGCCCTAACCAGTCTTTAAACTCAGTAACCCGATCGACGCTGACAAACACTTCCTGGCGCGGAACCGGCTGCAATTCGACTTTAAGTTTACTACCTGAATAAGTATGAACGGACTGAATAGCGGCAAGCGCCACCAGAAATGAGCGGTTAATCCGAAAAAACTGGCCAGGATCAAGCATTTGCCCTAGCTTATCCAGACTATAATCAATGGAAATCGGTGCCCCTGCCTCCGGCATTAAGTATGTTGCTTTATCCTCAAAAAAGAAATAAGCAATCTCATCAGTCCGAATACTGCGGAGCTTGGGTCCAACGCTCACCATAAATCGATCGCGGTAAGCAGGTGACTCCTGCCGTTTTAATAGCTGATTCAGCATCTCACGCTCCGGCGAAGTCCTGGAAATCGCCTGTCGAACCGATATAAATTTATCTAAAGCTGTGGTTAATTCATCAATTTCAATCGGTTTAAGCAGGTAATCGACGCTATTGGCTTTAAAGGCCTGTAATGTATAGTTATCGTAGGCCGTCGTAAAAATGATGGGAATCGTCGGGTCAATCTGTTTAATGAGGTTGAATCCCAGATCATCCTCCAAGTGTACATCCAGAAAGATTAAGTCAGGCTGTATTGGCTGAATTTCTTTAAACCATTTGACCGACTTGGCCACCGATGGTAATTGAGCCAGTACCTGAATATCGGGATTATATTCATGCAACAAGTTTTCCAGCCTTTGTGCTGTAAACTGCTCATCCTCAATAATTAATACATTCATTAAAGCAGTGGAATTTTAGCTGTAAACACGCCATCCTGATCGCCAATCCATACTGGGCGATCAGTGAGCAGTCGGTAACGATCTGTAATATTTTTCAGCCCCAGACCGGTCGAGATTTCTTCCTGAGGCCGAAAACGTATAGGGTTTGTAATGGATAAATAGTCCTCATCAGTCTGTATCATAACCTGTAACGGCTCCTCATTCGACATCTGATTGTGTTTTACTGCGTTTTCTACTAATAATTGTAAGGTTAAGGGAGCAATACGATAATGGTTAGCCGTTTCGGTCGATACATCTGTGATCACTTTCAGCTTATCCCCAAAACGGATGTGCAGCAGAAACGTGTATGCCTTCAAGAATTCTAATTCATCCTCAAGCTTAGTACACTCAGTTTCCCGTTGCTCCAACACATATCGGTATGCTTTGGCTAATTGACTAACAAATTGGATAGAAAGTTTCGGATTAACCGCAATTAATGAAGATAGAATACTGAGGCTATTGAAGAGAAAATGGGGATTTACCTGATTTTTAAGGGCTATAAATTGTGCCCTAGACGCTTCCTGCTTGAGCTGCTCTGCCTTAACCCGTACATCTTCCAGTCGCTTATATCCCTGACGGTTTGCGGCCAGATAGAATGCTGATAACATAGCCATTACCGTTAAGCCATCATCCAGTTTTCGGCGCTGGTTCCGGGTTTGCATTCTGATATTGTCGACCTCTACTTCGGCCGGAGTGCGAGCCATTTGGATATACTGAAATCGTTCTATACCCATTACAGACAGCCATACCCGATAAAATCCAATATTAAACAGGAAAGCTAAAGCCCCTGCTACCACCAACGTAGCCAATTGAGCCGGTACGCTAAACTCAACCAGAAATTCTTTACCCATTTGGCTAAAAAAACGCTGCTGGATCCAGCCCGTAACAGTAAGCCAAAGCCAGAAAAACAGGATGGTAAGAGGAACTTCGATAAGCCAGACCCGCCCTACATACTGGATCAAAGCCAGCGAAAAATGATCAACGTGTACATATAGCCGGATGGGCCAATAGATAGCAAAAATGTTTGTGGCGAGTTTCCACTTTTGCCAGTTTATCAGTTGATTCCCGGAATTAGTAGCCATACTTATTTACTAAATCAGGCAGGCGTTTAAGGTTGGGTGAATGTAATAAGTTTATAATTGAATTACTAAACCCTCCATTATGCCTTTGCAGATAAACTCAGCAATTAGAGAATCTACCTTAAGTAGATTCCCTTTTATACTATTTGTGATAGTCCCTAAGTAATTATCACGGATATGTATATACGTTTAACAAAAACTACTTAACTACTACATCCGGATTCTACTTGTTAAAATTATTCCAGCCAGCATTAAAACTATCTAGTATGCATTATATCGATTTACCCGAATGGTCAATCTTTAGACGCCCCAATAGTTGGTAGAACTCCATCCTGCAAAGCCCGGTGCATTCGGAGCAGATGGCTGGCTGGCCAACCACCATGATTAAGCGCTTCCAACTGACGCTTTTTAAACTTTAACAATTGTTCAATTTGCCGCCGTTCTACATCAGGTAATCCTTTAAGATAGACTGGTAGTTCCAGTAAGGAGTTAAATAATTGTACCGAAGCGGTCGTAGGTATACCGAAGTGGCTAGCCAGTAACTTAATATCTGAGAGTTTCCACAACTCAGGCTTAACCCGTCGAGTACGAATTGCATTGGCGCTTAGACCAAGGGCATAAGCTAACTGCTCATCATTGAGCTGACACTCTCGTAACCGCCACATAATGGACTGGTAGTTATTGATGAACGAGTGTAGAGTGATACGTAAATTATCTATCAATGTCGTAAAGAATTAAGTAAGCAATCAGCGTCGAGGCTTAACGTCGATTGCTTAAGAGTTATCAGATTCGTTATATCAAAAGCTGGGTCAAGTTCTTATCGCTCCGCGTGACTATTTATTTCAAGCCTGTAAGTATTACTTATGGTTATATACATGCAATTCCTCTGCCATGAACTATTCGAAAATTCATCATAATGCAAATACCCTATATTAGTACACGTACATGCATTATCACCATGTGAACAGGCAGAAAAATTGACTATTCTATTTATAAGCTAAATAAAAATAGGTGGGCTAATGAAAGTATGCAATTTAGCAAATGTATCACTAACTTATATTTAAATGAATAATAACTCCACAAAACAGATATAATATCTAAGTAGTTTTCTACAATTATATTTATAGATATAGTAATCCCTTTCAATCACTTATAAATTTTCCCTAAATATCTAGCCGTAATAACAAAATCGTGTTATAAACTTCACCATGTTGATGCAGGAAGTACCGGAAATTGTGATTGCCGGCAAATCAGTTATTTATAAGAAATAACCACTCTACACTGCTAAAGAGATTTCATTTTATTTATACTTCTCTATTTCAAAAAATTCAAATAGAGAAGTATAATAGAAAATAGCAAGATTGCTTTTATAAATAAGTAGTTTAAGTATGTATCAGGCAAAATATATATTAGGAAAACGCTGGTTGTTAAGTGTAGGTAATAAAGAACCAAGGCAAAAACTGATAAGCAGGAGAAAACGACATTGATCCAACGGCAACTGGTTGCCGGTTAGCACAATTGTTTTACTCCACAACAAACTAATTATTCCGATCGCTACCAAGGTGCAGCTAATTAATGAAGCATTCATCCATAATGGTAACCAATCTTTAATCCAATAAAGAAGTATCAATCGAACCAAGTACCAGATCCCCCATAGCCAAGTCGTTAATAAGCAAATCGTCATCACAACGCCCAACCAGTACAAAACAGAAACTTGAGTAACTGAGCACCAATTAGCAATGGCATAGCCTAAGAAGAGAACAAATTGCGTTATACTAAACACTAACGTAAGCGAACTAATACTCCAATTAACAAAAAGTCGATCCCTGTATGCAGGGATTATTCGTAAAAAGCTAACGGTTAATGACGAAATATACTGGCAATACCAACTATTATCAAAGCGATTCATTTTTAATTAATGTAACTCTATACGGACCGGGACAAGTGTAGACTAAACAACTTAACTTAAGGTTTTCGAAGAGTTTCTTATTGGGATAAAACGTTTATTAAACTAGATTCAAAAACTGATGAGGAAGCGATGTTGCAATAGCAATTTCCGTTCCATAAATAATGGTACAATTGCTAGTTGTCACTAAAAACTGATTGACTAGAAATAACGGGGCGTCAGGATGCGGTTTTTGCCAAAACCAAACTCGTAGCGGATCATGATCTCGTGCGAACTCGGGGCCACACTCTGAAAGTTGTTCATCGTCCGATCATACGCATAACCGAACCGGAACTGATCCGTCAACTGTAACTCCAGCATCCCCACGATCGCATCCGTGGTGTACTTGGTCCAGCTCGAAAACTGATTCCTCCGCACCGAGGCCCCAATCGCGATCCGGTCCGCAAACCAGAAATTGATGTTGCCATCAAAACCTAACGGTGCTCCTTCCGCATACCGTACCAGCATCAATGGCTTCATCTTCACCACCGGACTGATACCCACCACGAAACCGGCCGCCAAGTAGCCCTGACGAGCCTGCACCGAGCGCAGATCCCCCACGTCGTACTCGCTGAGCTTGTTCTTGATCAAGCGTGGTACCGATACACTCAGGTACCCCCGGTCGTTGCTCAGATAAATCCCCGTGCCGAAGTTGGGCAGAATCTTGGAGATGTTGCTGGCAAAAGCCGGGTCGATCTGACCCGAGCCGTCAGGCGTCGTTTTGACCTCGGTCAGGTTAGTCCGGTAGCTCGAAGCCCCGGCTTGCAAACCCAGCGCCAGCGTGCTGCGCGCCCCCACCTTGATGCGGAAAGCATACGAAGCAAAGGCCCCGGCCTCTTCCATCACCCCGGCCTTGTCGCCGTAGAGTTGTAAGCCTACCCCTACTCGCTCCCGGTTGAGGGGCATGTCCATGGTGAAGGTGGCGGTCTGCGGGGCTCCCTGCACGCCCGTCCACTGGTTGCGGTAGAGGGCCGACATACTCAATATATCACGCGAACCAGCATAGGCGGGATTCAGGGCCATCATGTTGAACATGTACTGGGAGAACATCTTGTCCTGCTGCGCCTGGACTTGGCTGCTGCCGATCCCCAGGATCAGCAGCACAGGTGCCCAATGTTTGGTTGAAGACTGAATTGCCATTGGTATTAGCGGTTAATCGTCATGTAGCGTACAAACTTCCGACCGTCGCTCACTTTGATTGTATAATAATAGGTTCCGTCAGGAAGGCCATTTCCCTCGATTGTGATTCCGGTATTCGGTTTACCATTCCAGTCGTTGTGGTAATCGTCGTTCTTATAGACCAGGTGGCCCCAACGATTATAAACTTCGAAGCTCACCGTTACCCCTTCCAGACCTCGGATCACGAACAGATCGTTGATACCATCCCCGTTCGGCGAGAAGCCTTGTGGGATGAAGACCGAACTGCTGGTCGGTGGTAGGTTCAGTGGAGTCGATTCACGTTCATTCGAGTCGGTTGGGTTACCATTACCATTCAAGTCCGGATTCACCCCATTCGTCGAGATATCGCTGATTATACCTGATTCCGCTTTAGCTTGGGCATAGGCTGTATTCAGGAAAGTCGTCGTACTGCCGTTAGAAATAACATTGATTACCACCCGAATTGTGTCGACTTTACCGGCAATCAACGTGCTTGTACTGTCGCCTATAACAATCACCGGGTCAGTAGTACCATTGAAGTTCGTATTCAGCCTTAGAGCGCTTCCCGTCGACGTAATAATCGGCGAGCCAACCAGCGAGAAGGCAGCTCCCGTTTGAGCACTAAAAGCATCCGACAGAGAATCCGTAATTGTCACATTCTTTAATAGCTGGGCTCCGTAGTTCTTCACCACAATCTGATAAGTTACGTTGTAACTACCATCCGACTGACGAGCAGTATCTTGTAGCGCCAAAGCGAGGCCAATATAGGAAGTGGTTGAGAAGCCATTCAGAGTAACCAGCGTTGGCTGGTTGTTATTGCGGGGATCGAGGTCATTGTCGGGATCGCTATTTATCCCTGTAGTCGATACATCCCGAACTACTTCAGACGTTGGTGTCAAAGCCGAAGCTTCAGCCGTGTTGTAGAAGGTTAGCGAATCAGGATTAACATGTTTTACGTCTACGCGGACCGTAAAATCTAGCGAGGCTTTGGTACCAATAGCCAGCGTACTAAATGAATCAACCAACATTTTCGTGATCTTGCCCTGACCAGAATACATCGTATCGACCGTTACCGAACCCGTACTCACCACGTGGATACGGTTGTTTACAATCAGAGCACCTTTGCCAAAAGTTGCTGAAAGATTATCAGTTACCTGTACGTGATTGAGCGGTGCGTCACCCATATTACTTACCGTAATAGTATATGGAATGTCATAAACGCCCTCACTAACTACCACCGGTGTACCTACTGATTTAGCTACTCCAACTAGGCCCTTGGGCGTTACGGCTACTTTAATCACATTCGACTTGCCGCTACCACAACCTGAAGCGGACTTACAAATGGCATAGAACTCATTTTTAGCCAGTGTGGCCGTAACGGATACGATCGCTCCGGTTTGCCCATCCGACCACAGAACCGTTCCACCCGTGCAACCCGTAGCCGTTAGCGAAACTACCCCGTCACTGTACACAGCCGTGTTCGAAGCCGTGATCGTAGGAGCGGGTATGTTGCTTGTGTTGACCGTAATACGAATCTTGTTGGAAGCATCGCTCTCACAGGAGCCCAACTTGCAGGTTGCATAGTACTCACCCGTTGCTGTCGGGTAGAGGTCAACGCTGGTTCCCACCACCTTAGCCGGGTACCATTTAACTATACCACCCTGACAACCCGTGGCTGTCAGCGTTACTTTCTCACCGCTGCAAATCAGCGTTTTTGTCACCGCGATAATCGGTGCTGCGGGAGTCAATAATATAATTCTAATCGAATTAGATGACTCGCTCAGGCAGTTGTTGTACTTACATTGAGCAGAGTAGCTGGCAGTAGCATCCGGATTTACCGTAATGACCGACCCCGCTTTATCAGCCACGTTCCAAACCACGGTGCCTCCAGCGCAACCAGCAGCCGTCAGCGAGACTGGCCCACGCGCACAAAGCGTATCAGTACTCGCGACAAGCGTTGGTGGTTGTACATTGCATGAGTTAGCCGAAACTACTTCAATCGCACAGCAGTTAACCGCCTGACATCTATTGCGGACAAGTGTGAATCGATAGCTACCCGCGCTTTTGATCGTCAATGACGAGTCAGCGTTTACCGAAGCAATCGAATCGGGAAGCGTCCGCACCGGCTGGTCGTTCCGATACCAGGTGATTGCTCCGTAACCGGAAGGAATAGTAACTGTAAATTCTTCACCACGAGAGAGTTGGATAGGTACCGAAAAACAAACGGTAGAATAATCCTCCTCCGCTATATTGTGATTGCCTGGTGTTGACTTTGCATCAGGTAAATCAGCGGCTATCACTTCCAGTGTATTATAAAAAACGCCACTTGCCCGAACGGTTGCTTTCACCTGTAGAACCGTTGAGTCACCCGGTTGCAGCAGTCCGACTAACCACTGACCTGAATCCGCCGAATAAGTACTATTTCCTCTTAAAACCGATGCTGATAGTGGAACATACGTTACGCCATCTTTTGGCAACGTATGCATAATCCGAACGCCCGTTGCGGGTGCATAACCAACTGCGTTAGCGATCACCATTGTGTATATAATTACTTCACCAACGGCCGGATGTTGTGTACTAATAGTTTGGTTAACACGGAGGTTTGTTTTGGTTGTTTGCGCATAGAGCTTTACACTCACCACCATGTTTATTTTGGCCGTTTGTGCGTAGGTGGTTACGCTTATTACCACAAGAGAAATCATAAATGTAATCCACCCTATTTTTGCTTTTAATGAAATATCTGCATCGATTGAATTAGCGTGATTATAGTCACTCCAGGAACGCTTGAGCTTAGCGAATAGGTTATCCAACCGCAAGTCCGCTAACAGAAACCACTTATTTTCATGGCGCTGTGAACGGACTGCGGTAAAAGGAGCTAGAATATTCGCTAATGCTTGTTCCTTCATGGTTTGTCATGCAAAGGGAAAGCAAGCCAGGTACAAACCCGGCTGCCAGACCTTATGCAGAAAATCGCTGCTTAGTGAGTGATGGTCATTGACCGGCGGAAAGAACGGCCATCGCTTAAGCGTATATTATAGAAATAGGTCCCCTCTGCCACTGCCCCCTGCTCCGTCTGCCCATTCCAATCATTCTGATAATTCGGATTGGCATAAACGATCCGTCCACTCAGGTTGTAAATCGTCACATCTGCCTTTAAGGAGCCTAGATGATAGAGCACGAATAAATCGTTAACGCCATCGCCGTTCGGAGAAAAACCTTCAGGAATCATGACTTCTTCAGTTTCGGCTGCTCCAATAGTACTGCATATATCAGCAAAAGGGTCAATGGTCAAATTTTGAAAGACGCCCCCAGCTTTTACGATATGTGCCTCAATGCCAGCGCTGCCCCGCTTGCCAACCACCTCACTTAATCCCGTCACCGGGAATGTGGTATCATCATTAAATGTAAGCGTTGTACGCTGGCTCATTTGCCGATTAACCAGATCGAACTGGATTGTAGCAACCGGTGTCCATTGCTGACTACTGACAGCAGATGCGTTCTGGTCAACCCCAGAATGAATAATATTCAGAGATACAATTCCCTTGTCTGCCCGTTCGCCAGAGCCCGTTAATGATTGCGGGTTATAGTTCAGATTGGCTTCTTTGGCTGCACTACTGAAATTGTGCTGTTCGAGTAGAATGGGGTGTTGCAGAAAACGCGTATCATAGAGAAAGCGAAAATTAGCGTTGCCCATCAAAAACTCAGAAGCGCCATCGTGTGCCTTGACCTCTACATCGACAAGCACTTTCTGGCTTCCACAATCTACTTTTTTCAATCCCAGCCGAACGTCAAACACGCCTTTCTGCGCAACAGCCTGGAATTTAATCAATACGAAAGAAAACAGGATTAGTAGGAAAGACCGTACCATAACTAACATCCTTTAGGGTTATAAATTTTGTATGAGAATAACCCACCCGGCAGCCATAGTCCGCCAGGTGGGTCACATCTTAGTGAGGCACTTTTGAATAGCGACCGTTATTCTTATTCCAGAGCACGCTATCGCTGAAGTTCACGTCAGCATCCATGTTGAAATCACCGTATTTGTACTGGTCGAAGATGCCGCTTTCGTCTTTCCAGAGTTTCGAATCAAAGAAGTTGATATCGAAATCATCGGTAAAGCTATCCTTCTTCCCATCCGCACCGTACATCAGCCACTTACCATCCAGATTAATTTGCCCGAATGATGGTGGGTCGGTGATCATATAGGAATCCTGCTGCGTGAAGTCGAAGCTAATCGCATTACTGCTCACGGCTACTTTACGAGGAGTCATCACACCCATGTGGTTACGATGCTCAATCACGGCAAAGTAAGATCCGCTTGGAATTGTGAAGCAAGGTCTTACGAACGTTATCCGACCATCGCTGTGCAACAATCCAGCCGCTTTGAACACCGACTGAGTGGTCAGTGAGTCCGTTCGAAGCGACACTAATACCCAGTCAACAATATCAGGTGCGTAACTCGACATACTTTCCGTACCCGTATAGTTCCAAGGAGCAGTATTATACGGCTGGCCCGCTGGCGTTGCTACGGCAAAATTTCCGACCGGCGTCTGACCTGGTAGTAATCCACGCTGGTTGAGCGTCGTATTCATCAAGTGAGTCGATGAATTATAAGGCCCTTCCAGAAGCACTTTCAGGTTCATCGTTACACAGCCTGCTACGTTCGGAATGACCGTTACAGGTACCAGTGCCGTGGCCGTTAGACCTGTGGGGTCCGTTACAATCAGGCAGATGGTTCCTGCATTGCCGCTGAAATTGTAAGCCGGCATATAGTCAATGCACAGCAGGTTACCATTCACCGTAGCAGGTATCGTAGCCGTTCCGGAGTCGGGCAGACCACAAGCCGTCACCGTGAAGGACGTTGTCCCATCATCATCACTTACGTACAGACATACTCGGCCGGGCTGGTTCTGGTTGGTTACCAACGAAGTACCTGTGATTTTCGGCGGATGAGGTGGTCGAGCTGGACAGTAACAAACCGGTGTCACGATAATCGGCACATTCACTACACTGGATAAGCCAGTGGGGTCCGTTACAATCACGCATGCATACCCAGCCAGACCCGTGAAGCCCGCAGGCGGGGTGTACTGTAAGCACACATTAGCCGAGGTGGTGCTCACGATAGTCACGGTACCATTGGCTGGCTGGTTACAGATAGCCGCCGTGAAACTAGTTGTCCCGTTCGGATCGCTCAGATCCAGACACACCGTTTTGGGCGTATCCTGGGGTGTTGTAATCGGCTTGTTCACAATCACAGGTGGCAGTTCGGGCGACGTAGCTGTTGTACAAACCGGGTTAACAACGACCGTAATATGCGACGTAGTAGTCAGGCCTGTGGGGTCCGTTATCACTACGCATATCGTTCCGGCATAACCCGTGAAGGAAGTAGGTGGCGTGTAGTTGACGCACAACTGGTTGCCCGTGAAGGTTGCTGGTACCGTGGCCGTGCCGTTGGTGGGTTGACCACAAATGGCTGCCGTAAAGGACGTTGTGCCATCGGGGTCTATCACTTTCAGACAGGTGCTGCCCGGCGTGTTAATGTTCGTTATTATAGTCTCATCCGTAGTAACAGGCGGATTCTGATTCGGCTGATTGCCCGGCACTACCGTAATCGACACATAGCCCACTGAAGTCAAGCCCGTTGGATCGGTCACAATCACGCACACCGTGCCAGCGTTGCCGGTGAAATTGGCCGGCGGGGTGTACTGCAGGCACAGTTGGTTGCCGTTCACCGTCGATGGAGCCACCACCGTGCCATTGGCAGGCTGGCCACACAATGCAACGGTGAAGGAGGTCGTCCCATCCGGGTCTTTCAAGCCCAGACACACCCCGCCCGGTTGGTTGACATAGGTAACAATCGGTGCCGTGGTGATCTCAGGCGGGTTCTGCTTGCCAGGTGTAGGCTTGGGCGTCACCGTGATGGGCACCGTTACTACCGAGGTCAGCCCCGCTGGGTCGGTCACTTTCACACATACCCCACCCGCATTGCCCGTAAAATTGGTGGGCGGGGTGTATTTCAAGCAGACACTGTTGGTTCCACTGCTCACAACCACGACAGTACCATTAGCAGGCTGACCGCAGATGGTAGCCGTGAAGCTAGTGTAGCCGTTGGGACTGCTGACTGGCAGGCATTGGATGGCCGTCGTATTGATAGGCGTAGTAATATCCACAATAGTCACCACTGGCGGCTTGGGATTAGGGTCCGGGCGACTCATCGGATTTACCACCACCGGCACATAGGCCACTGATGTAAGTCCCGTCGGATCAGTCACAATTACGCACACCATCCCGGCATAACCCGTGAAGGAAGCGGGCGGGGTGTAATTGACACACACCTCGGTACCGTTCACCGTCGCTGGAACCGTGGCCGTACCGTTGGCAGGCTGACCGCAAATAGCAACTGTGTAAGCTGTCGTGCCGTCTGGATCCGTGACAGGCAGGCACACGCTGCCGGGGGTATTGATGTTAGTCACCAACGACTTGCCAGTCAGGTCAGGTGGATTTTGTGTAGGCTGATTGCCCGGCAGTACCGTGATGGATACATACGTCTGAGCCGTCAAGCCCGTCGGATCCGTCACAATCAGGCACAGGTTACCTGCATTGCCGGTGAAGTTGGTCGGCGGGGTGTAGTTGACGCACAACTGATTGCCATTCACCGTCGTGGGAACCGTGGCCGTACCATTGGTGGGGCCACCGCATACCGTCACCGTGAAAGCCGTCGTACCATCAGCATCAATCACCGGCAGACAAATACCCTTCGGCTGATTGACATAAGTAATAATAGGTGCCGTGGTAATCTCCGGCCGGTTAGGTCCACCTGTTGTGGGTTTGGGCGTCACGATCACTGGTACTGTCACCACACTAGTTAAACCTGCTGGATCAGTCACCTTCACGCATACCTCACCGGCGTTACCCGTAAAGTTGGTCGGTGGGGTGTATTTCAAGCAGACACTGTTAGTGCCGCTGCCGACCACAACCACTGTACCATTGGCAGGTTGACCGCAGATGGTGGCAGTGAAGCTAGTGTAGCCGTTAGGACTGCTTACTGGCAGGCACTGGATAGCCGTCGTGTTGATGGGGGTAGTAATCGTTACCACCGTTACCACCGGCGGCTTAGGATCAGTAGTCGTAACGCTCAAGGGGTTGACCACAATGGGCACATAGGCCACACTGGTTAGGCCCGTTGGATCCGTCACGATCACACAGGCGGTACCTGCATTGCCGGTGAAGTTAGCAGGCGGTGTATAGTTGACACACACTTCCGTGCCGTTCACCGTAGCGGGCACGGTCACCGTGCCATTGGCGGGTTGACCACAGATGGCAACTGTATAACTAGTGGTGCCGTCGGGATCACTCACCGGCAGACACACGCTGCCTGGCTGGTTCACATTGGTCACTAGCGGCTTGCCATTAATGTATGGCGGATTCTGTTTGGGTTGGTTACCCGGCAGCACCGTGATGGACACATAGGTTTGAGCTGTCAAGCCCGTCGGATCGGTCACAATCACACACGCATGACCTGCGTTACCCGTGAAGTTGGTCGGCGGGGTATAACTCAGACACAAACTGTTGCCATTCACTGTCGCTGGGGCCACTACCGTGCCGTTGGTTGGCTGACCACACAGCGTCACCGTGAAGCTGGTTGTACCGTCCACATCTTTCACCGGTAGGCACACGCTGTTAGGCTGGTTGACATAGGTAATGATCGGGGCCGTAGTGATCTCCGGCGGGTTGGGTCCGCTCGGGTTAGGTTTGGGCGTCACCGTGATGGGCACCGTCACCACACTGGTCAGGCCTGCTGGGTCCGTCACCTTCACACATACCTCACCCGCATTACCGGTAAAATTGGTCGGTGGGGTGTACTTCAGGCACACGCTGTTAGGACCACCTCCCACTACCACGACGGTACCGTTAGCAGGTTGACCGCAGATAGTGGCTGTGAAGCTGGTATAACCGTTAGGGCTGCTCACCGGTAGACATTGCAAGGCGGTTGTGTTAACCGGCGTAGTAATATCTACTATCGTGACAACTGGCGGCTTGGGATCAACGGCCGTACCGCTGAATGGGTTGACCACCACTGGTACGTAAGCCACAGAGGTCAAGCCTGTCGGGTCAGTCACAATCACACAGACAGTTCCTGCGTTGCCCGTGAAGTTAGTCGGGGGCGTATAGTTGACACATACTTCCGTGCCGTTGACCGTGGCGGGTACTGTCGCCGTGCCGTTGGCGGGCTGACCACAGATGGCCACCGTGAAGGCGGTTGTACCGTCAGGGTCACTCACCGGCAGACACACGCTGCCTGGCGTGTTCACATTCGTTACCAGCGACTTGCCGTTGATATAAGGCGGATGCTGAACTGGCTGATTGCCTGGTAGTACCGTGATAGGTACATATGCCTGAGCTGTCAGACCCGTTGGGTCGGTCACAATCAGACACAGGTTACCCGCATTGCCGGTGAAGTTCATCGGCGGAGTGTAGGTCACACACAGACTGTTGCCATTCACCGTCAGTGGTACTGTCGCTGTGCCGTTGGTAGGACCACCGCAGACGGTCACCGTGAAGGACGTTGTACCATCGGGGTCTTTCACGCCCAAACACACGCTGCCCGGCTGGTTGACATAGGTAATAATATGAGCTGTGGTGATCTCGGGCGGATTAGGGCCACCTGGGGTCGGCTTAGGCGTCACCTCAATGGGCACCTGCACTACGCTGGTCAGGCCTGCTGGATCGGTCACTTTCACACACACATTACCGGCATTGCCCGTAAAATTGGTGGGTGGCGTGTAGGCCAGACACACGCTGCCCGTGCCACTACTCACCACCGTCACTGTGCCGTTGGTGGGCTGACCGCAGATAATAGCCGTGAAGCTGGTGTAGCCATTGGGGCTGCTCACGGGTAGACACTGGGTAGCCGTCGTATTGACCGGAGTGGTAATCGGTACTACTGTGACCAAGGGTGGTTGAGGAGCGGTGGTGGTGCCACTGAGGGGGTTGACCACGATGGGCACATACGCCACAGAGGTTAAGCCCGTTGGATCGGTGACGATCACACAGGCGGTTCCTGCATTACCGGTGAAGTTGGCTGGTGGGGTGTAACTCACGCAAACCTCACTGCCGTTGATGGTAGGGGGTGCACTGACCGTACCGTTAGCAGGTTGTCCACAAATAGCGACGGTAAAGGACGTCGTACCATCGGGATCACTCACGGGTAGGCACACGCTACCAGGTGTGTTGACATTGGTGACCAACTCCTTACCCCTGATGTAAGGCGGATTTTGATTACAGTTAACTCCATTGACTACTAAAGAGCCTGCATAAGGAGCTGACGTACAACTGCCTTGTGAGTAGCTGAAGTCCGTGTACGTACCAATGCCGAGGTTCGAAATAGTTGCTTTTCCACTTGCGTCACTGGTAACCGTTGTGTTAACAGCAGTGCCATTCTTTTTATACGTAATAACCGTCGAGACGTTCGATACTAAACCGGTTAGTTCAATCCGACCGTCAGTTGTCGAGCAACTTGTTGGATTGAAGGCCGTAACATTAGCTGAGGTCAGTGGTGTAACGCTCGGGTCATTGATAACGACCGTTCCGTTGTAGGGAGCCGAGGTACAAGCGCCAATCGTATAGGCGATTACGGTATAATTACCAGCCTTTAGATTCGGAATCACAACCTGACCCGATGCATTCGTTGTTACGTTAGCCGATACAGCCGTTCCATTCACCTGATACGTAATGGTCATGGTTGTTGAAGCTGGCAGACCAGATAAAGTGATCTGAGCGTCACTGCTACCACAACTGGTTGGATTCGTATTGGCAATGTTAGCCGCCGTCAATGGTGTAAGCCCTGGGTCGGTTAGTTGAACCGGTCCAGCATACGGTGCCGATGTACAGGCACCCGTTTGTACCGTAAAGGCTGTATACGTCCCTGCTGTCAGGTTGAGAATGCTGGCTTGACCACTGGCGTTAGTATTCACCGTTGCCGATGTCGGTGTTCCATTCTTCGAATAACCAATGACAACACTCGTGCTGGCTGGTAAACCCGTAATGTCGATTCGACCGGTTGCGCTTCCACAAGATGTAGGACTGATACCCGTTACTTGCGCAGGCGTTAGAGCTGGGGGCGTTGGGTCCGTCAGCGTGACCGTACCGGAGGAAGGCACAGATGTACAAATACCTTGGGCTACCGTAATAGCCGCGTAACTACCAGCGCTTAAACCACTTATCGCGATTTGTCCTGAGCCATTTGAGCTTAGCGTAGCGGTTATTGGCGAACCCCCATTTTTACTATAGCTGACCGTATACGTAGACGAAGGCGATAAGCCGCTCAGCAGTAAGCTTCCGGTAGCCGTTCCGCAAGAAGTCGGATTGGTCGGTGTAATGCTGCTTACAGCGGGCTGCGCGTTAATAATTACCGTTTGGCTAGCTGCTGATGAGGTACAACCTGACAGACTTTGGCTTACTGTATAAACTGCCGTACCGATACTACTTGGTGTAGCCACTACGCTATTGCCACTAGGAGTCGATAGGCCCGGACCGGAGAAGGTAAATACAGCCCCTGTTGCACCGCTGGCCGTTAAGGTTAAACTTTGGCCTAAGCACAAACTACCCGAAGCCGGATTAAGTGTGAACGTTGGCGTCGCAGGTGCACCAGGATCCGACAGAGTAGCCGTTTGAGCAGTACTGCTGCAACCATTCACACCAGCAATAATATTCGTATAAGCACCTGCCTGTAAACCAGTCAGCGTAGCTACCCCACTGGCATTGGTCACTACTGTTTGGGTAACAGCAGCCCCGCCATTGTAGCTGTAGCTAATCGTGTAGGAGGTGGATGGAGTCAGACCGTTAAGGGCCAGACTGCCATTCGTACCCGAACACGAACTTGGATTCGTTGGCGTTACACTGCTAATCGCCGGTGGTGCATTGACCGTTACAGTATAGGATGCCGCCGGTGACGTACAGCCCGAAGCCGTTTGCGTGACAGTGTAAACCGCGCTGCCTACAGTAGTTGGCGTAGCCGTTACGGTTGAACCCGTCGTTGACGAAAGCCCAGGACCGGAGAACGTGAAGGTCCCACCTGATCCGGCAGCTGTTAACGTAATCGATTGACCTAAGCAAATAACCGACGAAGCTGGATTTGCGGTTAGGGTAGGCGCAACTGGAGCCGTGGGATCGCTCAAACTAGCGGTTTGGGCTGAACTTGTACAGCTTCCATTATTGACTGTAATGGCCGAATAAGCACCAGCCGCCAATCCACTGATCGTGACTTGGCCTGAGGCATTGCTAGTCAAGGTAGCCGTGATGGCGGCTCCACCGTTATAGCTGTAGCTAACTGAATACGTGGCTGAAGGCGTTAAGCCGTTTAGTGTTAAGCTTCCCGTTGACGTACCGCATGCCGTTGGATTAGCCGTGGTTACGCTGGTAATGACGGGTTGCGAATTAACCACTACCGTCTGGCTAGCCGCCGATGAGGTACAACCCGATACACTCTGACTTACCGTATAAACTGCCGTACCTATACTAGTTGGCGTAGCCACGACACTATTCCCGCTCACAGCTCCCAAACCAGGGCCAGAGAAGGTAAACGTAGAACCCGCCGTACCACTAGCTGTCAGGGTCAGGCTTTGACCCAGGCATAAGCTACCTGAGGCTGGATTAAAGGTAAGCGCAGGTGCTGATGGCGCACCAGGGTCCGAGAGCGTGGCCGTTTGAGCAGCACTGCTGCAACCATTCGCACTCACGATGATGTTCGTGTATGCTCCTGCTTGTAAGCCTGTCAAGGTGGCTACACCACTCGCATTTGTCACCACGGTTTGCGTAATAGCAGCGCCACCATTATAACTATAGCTAATCGTGTAGGAGGTGGATGGAGTCAGACCGTTAAGAGCCAGACTGCCATTCGTACCCGAACACGAACTCGGATTCATGGGGGTTACGCTGCTGATAGTGGGCTGTGCATTAACCGTTACCGTAAGGCTAGCCGCTGGCGAGGTACAACCCGACGCGCTTTGCGTAGCGGTATAAACCGCATTACCTATGCTGGTTGGGGTAACGATTACCGAGGTACCGGATGGGGTTATAGTTCCTGGCCCTAAGAAGGTAAAGCTCGTACCTGTCCCGCTGGCCGTTAACGTAACCGATTGACCTAAACAGATAACTGAGGTTGACGGATTGGCCGTAATAGTTGGGGCAGCCGGAGCCGAGGGATCGCTCAAACTGGCGGTTTGCGCTGAGCTAGTACAGCCTCCATTGGTGGCCGTAATGCCCGTATAAATTCCAGCCGCCAAGCCACTAATTGTTACCTGACCCGATGCGTTGCTGGTTAACGTCGCCGTGACAGGTGCGCCACCGTTGTAGCTGTAACTAATTGTGTACGACGTTGAAGGCGTTAAGCCATTCAGTGTCAGGCTACCCGTTGATGTACCGCAAGCCGTTGGATTAGCTGGGGTTACGCTGCTGATAACAGGCTGTGCGTTGACACCTATCGACACGCTGGCTACCGGTGACGTACAGCCCGATACACTCTGACTTACCGTATATACGGCAGCTCCCAAAACGGTCGGCGTAGCCACTACGCTATTGCCACTCGGAGTTCCTAAACCAGGACCGGAGAAGGTGAACGTAGCACCTGTTGCCCCACCGGCTGTCAGTGTAATAGACTGACCTGAGCAAACCGTACTCGAAGCCGTAGTCAGCGTAAGTGAGGGAGGAGCAGGTGAGCCGGGGTCTGACAAGGTAATCGGGCCGAGTGAGTTTGACCCCGCCGTACAGGCCGCATTAGCCACCTGAATACCACTGTATGTACCAGCGGTTAAGCCTGTGAGCGATAAACAGCCGCTGGCATTCGCGGTTTGCGTAAAGCTGGTTTGGGCTACCCCGTTTTTGCTATAGCTGATGCTGTAGCTGGTAGCCGCTGTTATGCCACAGATGACGATACTGCCATTGGTACCACTACAACTTGATGGGTTGGTATTATTAGCTGCCAGGTTCGTAATGGTTGGACAAGTTGTATTACCTGGCAGTACCGTAATGGGTACATACGCCTGAGCCGTCAAGCCCGTTGGATCCGTCACGATCAGACACAGATTACCCGCATTACCCGTGAAGTTGGTTGGGGGCGTGTAGGTCACACACAAGCTGTTGCCATTGAGCGTGGCTGGCACAGTAGCTGTACCACTGGTGGGACCACCACACACTGTCACTGTGAAGGCTGTCGTGCCGTCAGGGTCAGTTACCGGCAAGCACACGCTGCCTGGCTGGTTGACGTACGTCGTGATGTGAGCTGTGGTGATCTCGGGCGGATTAGGGCCACCTGGGGTCGGCTTGGGCGTCACCTCGATGGGCACCGTCACCACACTGGTCAAGCCCGCTGGGTCGGTCACCTTCACACACACATTACCGGCATTGCCCGTAAAATTGGTGGGCGGGGTGTATTTCAGACACACGCTACCCGTGCCACTGCTCACCACCGTCACTGTGCCGTTGGTGGGCTGACCGCAGATAGTGGCAGTGAAGCTGGTGTATCCGTTAGGACTGCTCACCGGCAGACACTGCGTAGCGGTGGTGTTGACTGGCGTAGTAATCGGAACGACTGTCACCACCGGTGGTTGAGGAGCGGTGGTGGTGCCACTGAGGGGGTTGACCACGATGGGCACATACGCCACAGAGGTTAAGCCCGTTGGATCGGTGACGATCACACAGGCGGTTCCTGCATTACCGGTGAAGTTGGCTGGTGGGGTGTAACTCACGCAAACCTCACTGCCGTTGATGGTAGGGGGTGCACTGACCGTACCGTTAGCAGGTTGTCCACAAATAGCGACGGTAAAGGACGTCGTACCATCGGGATCACTCACGGGTAGGCACACGCTGCCAGGTGTATTGACATTGGTGACCAACTCCTTACCGCTGATGTAAGGCGGATTTTGTGCCGGACAAATCCCACCGGGAGCGTAATAATTGCTTTGGTAGGTATCATCCCCAAAACTGAGCGCGTCGCCGATGTAGTTTTTGTAATCACCCCCACTAAAACCGGGAGCGCTGGAGGGCGGATCACTGGCATTCTCGAAGAGACGGACACCCGGCAAACAGACGCCGGTTACGCCAAACGTGAAAAACAGAATTTCCTGACCACTGACGACCGAAACATAATTACCTGCCGTAGCGACTCCGTGGAAATCTTCCGCAGGATCGGCAGTGGGCGCATACACATGTGATACGTCACTCCATGCACCTCCATTGACCGGCGTAACGAGCAGCGGATTATCGGCAACGCTTGCTGGTAAAACAATCGATATCTGCGTACCAGCCCCAACTCCGAAAGCAGGATCGGTAAAGTTCGGCCGCCCATAGACTTCGTAGAGGCCACTGGTCGTATTGAACTTTATAGTTACATCTATCCGCTTTTGCGCAACGACCTCGTACCCACCCCAACCTAGCAGGGCTATCAGAAAGTGAAGTAAAGTATACAGTCCTTTTTTCATGATCTTTTTCATTTGGGTGAGTACTAGGGAAGTTGTTGGAAGAATAAATCGTAATTGTACGTTTTGGCCGTATTCAGCGGGTAGGTCAGCACGTTGGTCAGGATGAAGGCGCCATCGTTCCCTGCTCCGATGTAGAGCGCCCGGCCATCCATGTTGATATCGCCAATGAAATACCCGTAGGCGTTGCTGAAATTGTAGGCTCCCGCACTACCTGGATAGCTGAGCACGTTCGTAAGAATACCGGGCAAATCCGTGCCGTTACCGATGTATTTGACTTTGTTGTTATGGACCGAATTGCCAGCCCACAACGCCCGGACAGATTGACCACTGGCCGTGATTACGCATCGCTCAACCCCGTCGTAACCAGCCGTATTATAGAGCTGTGCATCCGTCATCGTAATGAAGTCGACTGTGGTGCTGCTAGGGATGGTGATGGTTTGTGCCGTCATCACACCCAGGTGGTTTCGGTGCCGAACCGCTACGTAGTAATTGTCGGGTGGGAATCCGGTGAAGTTCAGGCTGCTCTGGCCGTCGGAATCGATGACGGTTCCATCACGTAGCACCAGCCCCGAACGGGTGTAGCTGACGATGGCTGGATTCGATTTATCGCGTAACTCAATGAATACCCAGTCTACTATGGCTTTGTCGCCGGTCGTAGCGGTCATTGACGCGGGGATCGTCTGGAACTCAGCGTTATTGACGTGCGTGAAGGCCGATGTATACGTAGCGGTTCGGTAGGGGTCAGCCAGGGGCAAATATCCACCCGACCGAAGCTGATCCCGCATGAGCGGAATGCCGCTTGCACTTATCCCCCCGCCGTTGTTGAACAACGAGCCTTGCAGATAAACCCGCATCGAAATTCGGTAGCAGCCCTGAGCCGCAACGGCCAGCGTTGCTGTATACGGAGCCGAGATACAGGTCCCCTGCGAATAGCTGAAATTCGAATAATTACCGGTGCCTAAGTTGGCGATCGTCGCTTTGCCGCTGTTATCGGTTACGATCGTTGCGGTTGTCGCCACGCCATCTTTTGTGTATGAAAGCGTGGTCGTTACGTTCGATGCTAGCCCCGTAATTTCAATACGTCCGTCGCTAGCTGTACAACTGGTTGGGTTAAACGGTGTTACGTTCGCAGCCGTCAGTGCCGTTGGTGTCGGATCGTTCAACGTAACGGGTCCGATATAAGGGGCTGACGTACAAGTACCTTGTGTGTAGGTAAAATCCGAGTACGTACCGGCTAGCAACCCTGTGATGACGGCTTTGCCCGACGCATCCGTTGTTACATTCGCTACCTGCACGATGTTGTTTTGGCGGTAATTGATCGTTGTCGATGTGTTACCGGCCAGGCCCGTAATTTCAATCCGTCCATCAGCCTGGCCGCAACGGGTTGGGTTGATGCCCAGTACGTTCGATGCATTCAGAATCGTTGGGGCCGGATTGCTTAGAATAATTGGTCCGTTATAGATGGTTGAGGTACAAGCTCCCTGCGAATAGCTGAAAGCGGTGTATGTACCAGAAAACAAATTCGAAATGAGGGCTTTGCCCGTCGGATCGGTCGTGACGGCGACCACGATGGGCGTTCCGTTTACCGAATAATTTATGTTTATCGACTGGCTGCTGCCTAAGCCGGTAATTTCAATACGTCCGTTACTGGCGCCACAAACAGCCGGGTTGATACCCGTAAACTGAGGAGCCGTTAGCTCAGGCTGTAGCATGTTGATGCTACCGGTGTACGGTGCCGATGTACACGTACCAATGCTGTACGTAATGTCCGAATAGACGCCCTGTCCTAGATTGGCGATGGTCACCTGACCCGACCCGTTCGAAATTGCGGTGACAGCGGGTTGGGCTATACCATCTTTCTTATAATTGATAGTAACCAGCTGATTGGCAGCTAGTCCCGTGATGTCAATCCGTCCGTTGGTACCTCCGCAGAACGAAGGGGCTTTACCCGATACGTTCGCTGGCGTCAAGGGAGTCAGGCCGGGATCGGAGATGGACACCGTGCCATTGTAGGGAGCGGAAGTACAAGCACCGATTGAATACGTAAGAACGCTGTAACTACCGGCCGTTAAACCCGGAAGCACGGCCTGGCCCGACCCGTTGGTCGTTACGTTGGCTGATCCGCTGACACCGTTTCGTTGGTACGACAGTGTCATGGTTGTATTCGCTATCAGACCCGAAACCGTAATCGACCCATCTGAGCCTCCACAAGTGGTGGGATTGTTGCTGCTGATATTACTGCTGGTGAGCGCGGTTAGACCGGGATCGGTCAGCGCTACATTACCCGTGTAGGGAGCCGATGTACAGCTACCAATTTGATACGAAAAATTAGCGTAGTTACCGGCCGACAGGTTCGAAATTGTAGCCTTACCGCTGGCGTCCGTTGAGACGTTGGCCGAGGTAGCCGCACCGTTCTTGGTGTAATTAATGACGATACCGGTGGCATTGGCTGGTAATCCGGTGATTTCGATACGTCCGGTGCTACTACCGCAGGAATTTGGACTAAAGGCCGAAATTTGAGCAGCTGTTAAAGCAGCGGGCACAGGATCAACCAACGTAATACTAGCTGAATATGGAGCCGATGCACAGACACCCTGGCTGGCGGAGATTGCCGAATAGGTACCGGCGAACAAGCCGCTGATAATTACCTGACCTGATCCATTCGCTGTGAACGTACCGGTGGTTGGTGAGCCCCCGTTTCGGCTGTAACTAATTGTGTATTGTAGTGATGGCGTTAATCCATTGAGCGTGATGATGCCTGAATTGGTGCCACAGGACGATGGATTCGTTGGCGTTACGCTGCCGATAACCGGTTGCGCGTTGACCGTAACGGTGTACGTAGCCGCCGGTGACGTACAGCCCGACGCGCTTTGCGTGACAGTATAAATCGCAGTACCCACACTGGTCGGCGTGGCCGTTACGGTTGAACCCGATGTAGACAATAGCCCCGGTCCGGAGAACGTGAAACTAGTTCCCGAACCGCTAGCGGTTAACGTAACGGATTGCCCTAAACAGATAACTGGGGAAGCTGGATTTGCGGTCAGTGTGGGCGCAGTCGGTGACGATGGGTCACTTAAACTGGCGGTTTGTGCCGAACTAATACAACCACCACCATTACTGGCCGTGATATTGGTATAAGCCCCCGCAGCCAATCCACTCAACGTAACCTGACCCGACGCGTTACTGGTCAGCGTACTCGTGGTGGCTGTTCCTCCATTATAACTGTAACTAATCAGATAGGATGTTGACGGGGTTAAGCCGTTTAGCGTCAATCCACCCGTTGGCGTACCGCAGGCAGTGGGGTTAGCGGTTGTTATGCTGCTGATTAAGGGCTGCGCACTAACCGTCACGGTCTGGCTAGCTACTGATGAGGTACAAGCAGATACGCTCTGGCTCACGGTATAGACAGCCGTACCCACACTCGGCGGATTAGCCACTACGCTGTTGCCATTCGTAGCCCCCAAACCAGGGCCAGAGAAGATGAATGTTGCACCAGTTGCTCCGCTTGCTGTTAGCGTCAAACTCTGTCCTTGACAAATTGTCCCTGAACCTGACGATACTGTAAGCACGGGCGCTACTGGAGCGGCTGGGTCTGATAAGGAGGCTGTTTGTGGAGTACTGCTACAACCGCTGATGCTGGCAATGATGTTGGTGTACGCGCCAGCGCTTAATCCTGTCAGGCTAGCCGTACCACTGGCATTTGCCACAACCGTTTGGGTAGCGGTTACCCCGTTATACGTATAGCTGACTGTATAGGAAGCGGAAGGCGGAAGCCCATTAAGCGCTAGGACTCCATTCGTACCGGAACACGAGCTTGGATTCGTTGGCGTAATACTATTAATAGCTGGCTGCGCATTGACAACAACCGTTTGGCTAGCTGCCGACGACGTACAACCCGCCAAACTCTGCGTTACCGTATAAATCGAATTGCCTACGTTGGCTGGCGTAGCAACTACACTATTGCCGGTAGACGAGGCTATACCTGGACCGGAAAATGTAAACGTAGCACCTGCTGCTCCACTAGCCGTCAGCGTTACACTCTGGCCCAAACACAGATTACCCGAAAAAGGGCTTACCGAAACTGTAGGGGCTGAAGGCGAACCTGGGTCCGATAAGGTGGCTGTCTGAGCAACGCTGCTACAGCCATTTTTGCTGGCGATAATAGCAGTATAGGCTCCTGCTCCTAAACCCGTTAAGGTGGCTACACCACTGGCGTCCGTCGATACCGTTTGGGTAATAGCGGCTCCGCCGTTGTAGCTGTAACTGATTGTGTAGGAAGTCGATGCCGAGAGACCATACAGGGCTAAGCTACCATTGGTACCCGAACACGAGCCTGGGTTTGTCGGAACGACGTTACTGATGGCGGGCTGTGCATTGACAACGACCGTCTGACTGGCTACTGGTGACGTACATCCCGCTACACTCTGACTAACTGTATAAATAGCATTACCTACACTGGGTAGTGTAGCCACTACGCTAGTACCGGTTGGAGCCGATAGCCCCGGACCAGCGAAGGTAAATGTAGCACCTGCAACTCCGCTGGCGGTTAAGGTTAAGCTCTGACCTATACACAGACTCCCCGAGCCTGGCGTTAGCGTAAGTACGGGCGCAGCCGGCGAACCTGGATCAGACAGCGTAATTGGACCGAGCGTATTTGACCCGGCCGTACAGGTTGCATCGAATACCTGAATAGCACTATACGTACCGGCAGTTAAGCCGGTTAATGATAAACAACCGCTGGCATTGGCGGTCTGGGTGAAACCGGTTTGGACTACCCCATTTTTACTATAGCTGATGCTGTAGCTGGTAGCCGCCGTTACACCACAAATTAGGATACTACCGTTTGCCCCACTACAGGTAGACGGGTTAACATTATTAGCCGCTAGATTCGTGATGGTGGGACAAAGAGAAGCCGTACCCGCTAACGTGTAAACGGTATACGTATTGGGAATAATAGCGGCTGAGGTGGTGATAGAACCGGAGGCCGTTGTAGAAGCTGGCCCGGTGAAACTGCTGGCGCTTGTGTTTTGCACCAATGACGTAGCATCAAATACAGACGGAATTGCTTCCCATTTTGAGGTAGCCGGATTCCAGCCAACGATTGTTAACGTATTGAGTACGCCATTTGTCATCGTATTGATGGGCGTTCTGGCATCCCAGGTAAGGGTAATGCGGGCGGCTGTTGCCCCATCAATATCCCAATACTCAACGTTATCGACTTTTAAATTTGGCGTAGCGACGGCTGATGTTGGGAAAGGGCCACCAGTGGGCAGAACACCGTAGTTTCCTCCTTTTAAATCAGTGGTGACGGCCGAGCCCGGATCAACGCCAAAATAGGCAGCCGTAGCCGCTGTTGCCGAAGCACTCCCGGCGGTTGAAACGGCCGCTGGTCGATAGACGTTGTTGTCGCCGATTGGGAACGTAAACCCATCGGAGCGATACGTTCTTACATAGCCATCGACAAAGGCGTTATTGGCCGCCTTAATCCAGCTACCATTGGGGCCTACAAAACTGTACAGACCAATGACAGATTGCCGCTCTGAACCAATAATACCGGCATTGATGGTACCACTACCGTTCTGAAAATTATGCTGGCCAAAAATAGCCATTTCCCCTCCCGTATGCACATACGTACTACCAAAACTACCCGACTGACCATAGCCAGCGTGGTAGTAGAGCGTTAGTACAAGTGTGGCAAAGAGGAGCCATTGGTACCTTTTTGTAGAAGTTCCCATATTGTATTGAGTTAATAGAAATGCCAAAGTCGATTTGACAAACAAGAAGCGATGCGCGGAAAAGAACGATTTCAGGGTGCGCGAACCCGTTATAGTTCTGTCAGTCTGGGCAAAGCCCAGACCAGCAGAAGTTTTCATTACAGTCAAAGAATTTGCATAAGGGGAATACCTCTTTTTGCCATGGACTGAGCGTAACGGTCAGATTTCATTTAATAAGGTTAGCCGACAAAAAGAGTATTCACACTTTATAAATTAGGATTGGGAAAACCCTCATTCTTAAAAGTTTTTATTTAGATTCAAGAATTAGTTGATCTTAACAATTCTTATATTATTCCTTGATACAGCGACTCCACTTATCTGGATGAGGGGTTGGGGTTGATATTTATTTTCAAAGCCAACTGTTACTTGATCACCTGCATCTGCAGCAAAGAATAATATCCCGTTAACACCAAAATTATTATTTGTGCCAGTAATCGAATACCACTCAAATTGATCTTCGAGAATCCCGTTCCTATTGATGAAAGAATAAAATGCAACAGGTGCACTCGCATTTGAAGCCCCTGCAAATGTGCGTACTATTGCCATATACTGTCCCGATTCAGCTATAGTAATGAAGGGATATGGATATATTTTACCAGCATTATAGTTTATATTAAAATTCGCACCAGCAGCTAAGGCTGCTGTAAATCCAGGTCCAGTTTGACCAGATAAAGGTTTCCATTGTGCCAGACCATTTGCATCAGATGTTAGCACTCTGCCCGTTCCCTGAGTTCCATCTGTAATTTTTACTGAACCTGCTACATCCAATTTTGCAACTGGGTTGACCCCTATACCTACGTTCCCTCCATTTGTAACTTGGATAATTGCTTGCGTATCACCGTTATTACTTATAAGTAGACCCTGATTCCCCGTATTGAGAACAAGTTGCTCAAATCTGCCTCCAACTTGACCGTTAAGTCCGTTATTACCAAACCCGAGAGTACCCTCTATATTTAATTTAGTTATCGGATTAACGACACCAATACCTACATTTCCTGCACTTGACACATGGACAAATGGCTGTGTATCAGCACTATTGTTTATAAATACACCTTGATTTCCTGCATTGAGAATAAGTTGCTCAAATCTACCTCCAACTTGACCGTTGAGCGGATTATTACCAAATCCAAGGGTACCATCTATATTTAATCTGGTTATTGGATTAGAGATACCGATGCCAAAATTTCCATTGGTCAAACTCACTGTATGCGTTGTTGCTCCCTCTATGTCCAAAAGAGCACCCGGCGTAATTGTAGTCGGGTTATTGCCAATTTTTACTTGCGCCTGCGTTAGCGTACTGGTGAGTGCCAGCAAGAATGTGTAGGCTAAATATTTGTACTTCATAGTTGTTTCCGTTTAATGTTTTTATCAAATTTTATCAGGCGGGTCTTCGTTATACCCTGCCAACAAAAGCGCCTTTATTAACCGGCTCAGGCGGAGGAGAAGGCGGTGTAATCTCTTCCGGCACCCAGCCATTCAACTGGTCAGAAAGTTGAATGGCTGCAGAAAACCTACCTCGTTTCCAAGACGTTACCTCCTGCCACGTAGCCTCCCATGCTGTCGGCGGGTCTGGTCTGGAGTCCGGTATAGTACTGGCCTGTTTAACCAGCAAGGTATTTTTCGGCCAAAGTATCTGCGCTCCATTCCCAACGCGAAAACGGCAAGTGTCTGCGAGCATGAGGGTAGCCATTCGGCTATCAAGCACACCGTTCTCAATCACCAGACTTTTCCGAATTATTAGGTCACCTTGTACAATCACTTTCGTAGGATTAGCCACGTATAGGTTCTGTATACTGCTTTTCTGTGCCATAATCTTTTGAGGCCGGTTAGCGCACAGCGACAGTACCCCCTCTCCTACTACCTCCGCTTCCACCAACACTAGGTCGCCCTGGAGCGCCAGCGTATCGGCTCCATGAATGCCCAGAACGTTACCAAATACACCCATACCCACACGTACCGTATCGGTCCGGCCGCCCGCTTCAGTCGGCATCAAACCAGACTGAGCCAGCAAACTACCTGGTAACCAGACGATACCAGCAAGCAGCAGCCAACGCGAGAAGGACATAAAATAGCCGTACGTATCCATCACATCATTTCGATCAACCCTTCGATTTTGCCGGTTTAACCTTTGTCGCGGCCAGCAGATCATTGAGTTTCTGTCGGGCCATTTCGTAATCAGGATTTATCTGCAAAGCCGCCTGTAAAGCCGTTACAGCTTTATCTTTCTCCTTCAAAGCTTCCAGTGACAACCCCTGTAGGTAAAGAATACCCGCTTTCATCGCCACCTTTTGCGACGATTTATTGTCGGCTTTTTCAACGGCAATCTCCGTCTTATCCTGTGCTGGTAGTTTCGTCAGCAGTTGTTCTGCCGTTGCCACCGTCTCGCCCAGCCGCCGAAGTCCATACTGTAATTGCAGCTTCCGAAAGCCGTAACTTACCTGAGCCGTCCGGTCATAAAGCGTACTATAGCTTTCCAGTCCAACAACCGGTTGCTGAAGTTGTATCGCGCATAATCCTTTGATTTCCAGCGCCAGATTATCATTCGAGTTTTGCTTCAGAATACTTTCTGCCAACCGATACGCCTGCGGATAAGCGCCCGCATCCAGATACAGGTAAGCCAGCGTATCAGCATAATTAGCAGCTTTTGGTTCTGTAGCCAGTAAGTAGTGCAGGCTATGAATAGCCGTGCTATTATCCCCAAGTGCCCGCGCTTTTTTATACACCGCCAAATGCGGATTCACTAACGTATCAGGCTTAGTTATCTCTTTCTTACCATCCAGATTAGCCTGCCCCATCCCGGCGACAGAGATACAGTATAAAAGGCCAATGAAAAGCAGTTTACGTTTAGCCATATTGCTGTTTATCAATTTATTATGTAGGGTATGAAAAAGGATGGGCCGGGTTCAAAAAACCCGGTTATCCCTAACTACCCATGAATGTATTTTCTCTTATTACCGTCTGCGTGTTTGCGTAATGACAATTGGGACACATATATTCGGCTTGCAACAGTCGCCTTCGATGAATACGACCGGGCAACATCCCTGTTGAGGGCAGTTTCCGTTTGTGGCCGAGTAGGTGTATCTGCCAATGCTGGTTACCAGGTACGTGTTTGCGGTTGCGCCTGGTATGGCAACTCCGTCTTTAAACCATTGCAAACCACTATACACGTTCGGTAACGATATACTATATACGTTACCAGCGCAGAACTTAATCGGCACCGAAAAACAGGCTACGCCTAAATCATCTTCCTGGTAATTTCCGTTGCCGGGCGTCGAGTCGGAATCCCGCTCGTTCATCTTGCTCACTTCGGCCGTGTTAAACCAGGTCCCTTCGGCAACTACCTTAACCGTGATTACTAACTGAACAGAACCACCGACCGGAACTGACCCCACCGACCAGATGCCCGTTGATGCATTATAGGTGCCTGGTCCCGTCGAAGTCTGGTATTGTACTCCTACTGGAAGCGAGTCTCTTACTTCCACACCGGTAGCAACAATCCCACCGCTATTCTGCACTGTAATGCTATATGAGATAACGTCGTTAATGACAGGCTGTGCCTTACTCACCGTTTTGGTCAGATTCAAATCCGCATCTGCCCCCGTTCCAATGTTAATATAAATCCAGGCGTTGGCACAAAGCGTTGGATTCAACTGCTTACAAACCTGGTATTGGACGCTGTCCCGGCCCGTATAACCCGTGGTGGGCGTATAGACAAACACGCCATCCGCGTTCAGCACGATAGTGCCATGCTTAGGTCCAACAACCGGCGTAGTCGTTACGACCAATGGTGCGACCTGATCATTAGTTATCGCGTTTCCGGTAACGGCCGTGTTAATCGGCGTCGTGTAGTAGTCGTTTGTGGCCTGGATAACGCAATACTGCGGCAGACACACCTGTAGATTACCGAAATATTTAGCTGATGTTACATTCTGTAGCGTGTAACCGTTAGGCGATTGCGCATTAGCAATGTACTCATTCATCCCAGTGATAGGAAATGTAGTATCCGTATGCCACCGTAACCCAAAGCAGTTGCTTTGCACTAACTGCGTGTTGATGATATCGAACTGAAGGCAGCTCACTGTGATCCAGTCCGTACCGACAAGCTTAGCGCCTGTGCCGCTGCCGCCGTAAACCGTATTGAGCGAAACGGTGCCGATCGTCGGTCCTACCGTGCTCCCGTTCAGATTCTGCGGGTTATAACGGGCATCGCTGGCGGGTGCCTGACTAGAGAAAGTCTCCTGACTGACAATTTGCGGATTCCGGATTACCTGAGAATCATAATCAAACCGATAGTTGGCATCTCCCATTAAGAACGTGCTATCGGCGCTACTAGCTTTAACCTGTACGCGGATGACGACTTTACCTGTATTACAATCCAATGATTTCACGTTAAATTGAACAGCAAATCGGCCTTTTTGAGCCAGGCAAAGTCCAGGTAAGACTAGTAGCAGTAGTAAGTAAAGATTTTTCTTCATGTTTTTGGCTTCTTCTGTTATTGGCTCCACTCGTCGATTCTGATCATTGCTATAATGAGACACAAAATCCATGACGAGGATACTGCATCTACCCAGTATTTAGGTAGACAATAACATGAATAGCCAGTTTGATACGTTGAGTACTCAGAATAAACTAACCAATTTGGCATTTCACAAAAACAGGACAATTAAGGCAATTAACAGGCTCTATTTTATTTCTCCTGAATATTACAAATATCGAGTTGAGTGATATAAATAAGGGATTTCTCTTAGGTGAAATTCATATTTATTTGCATTTCCTCCAATAGCATTGGTGTGTAAAAGTATATCTATTGGCAGGAAATTTGCTTTTTCTCCACAATTATCAGGCCATTTATCCATGTATTACTTTTAGCCCTAATTTCCATTCAATTGCCTAACTGCATTACGAAAATCATTACAGAACAAACAGGCTTTGTGCTTCATGTTCTATGCGTTAAATCCAGGGTTTTCTTTGGCTTTCCAGAAAATGAAAAATGAATAGATGTAAACTATTTTAGAAAACCCCGCCATTACTCAGATTATTACATACCTTTATTATTTTTTAGATAAATCTATTATCAGTCAGCAAATTAGCATTTAGCTAGTATAGACTTTCGCCGAGCTATTTTCCTGAATTTCGAGCGCAGAAGAACCATTTACACTTCTGACTTACAGAAATGTAGGCTTTAAATTGAGCTACTCCAATAGATCTACATCTAATGCTAGTATAGTTATTTGAAGGGTTTCACACTGTTAATATAAACGTTTGTATAGTTATCTTCTTATAGGCGTTACCGGGTAGATAATATGAGGTCAAAATAGCAGTATATTGTATAGGTAACTACTCTGTCTGTTATATAACCAGCCAATATAATTTACTTTATGTAATTTACTTATCTATAAGTAAATGGGTAAGAAATACGAAAGATTGATTATACTTCTCGATCGCTTGACGGTACCTGCTGTCAGAGTGAGTGTTTTAGTTTATTTTCTTTACATTTTTTATTTAGTCATTAAACTTTCGCTCTACATCTTATCTACATTATAGTTTTTTAAATAATTATCTCATAAAGATTATAAATAGTTATTTCTATAGCAAAGCCAAAATAGTATGTTGTTATAGGGTAGATTTACATCATAAAATGGAGGAAGCCAAGTAAGCGCCAGTAAATTATTACTGGCGCTTCTTTTTACAATACAAACAGGGAATTAATAAATGTATGATGTAATTGAAAAGAAATTAATCTATTTTATCAAAAAGGCGTAATAATCCCTCTAGCCTAGGCCGGTATGATGAACCAATCGGAATTTCAGTCTGGCCAACAAACAAATGGTGCCGGTCGTAGGTAAGTATTTTTGAGATATTGATAATATAGGATTTATGAACACGCATAAACAGTTGAGATGGCAATAAATCGGCCATCGTCATCATACGCTCATTAACTACGTAAACCTGCCCGGCATCACACACTTTTGAATAAATGCCGTACCCCTCTACATATTCAACCGTATCAAAATCGAACCGACGGATGACCCGTCCCATTTTCAGAAAAATAAAATCGCTCTCAACCATGCTGTTACTCGCCAGCTTAATAGACAGCGCCCGGTTAACGGCCATCAGTAATCGTTCGTACGTAAATGGTTTGAGAATATAATCGGCCGCTTTACCAATATTGTAACTATCAATTGCGTACTCTCTGTAGGCACTCACAATAATGACCGGAGGTAAGTTAGGAAATGACTCCAGCAAACTTAATCCCGATTTACTACCTAATCGAACATCTAAGAAAAGTAAATCAACAGGCTGGGCGGTCAATATACCGATAGCATCCTCAATCGTTGAGCAGACAGCCAGAGGCTCTAAAAATGGCAGGGTGATTAGTTGCTGCTTAAGATATTCAGCATCTGCGGACAAATCATCAATGATGATGTATTTCTTTCCTTTCATATACTTTATGCCAGATTTGAGGAGTGGAAAATCTGCAAAACGAACTAAAATGTTGACAAATAAGTGAAGTCATAAACTACTTTAATGAAAAATAGCTATAATCTTTGGGGAATATTAGCTTATTTAAAACAAAGTTTGCACAAAAAAACTACCAGCCTGTTGCCCTCTGGTATATTTCCTATATTAATTTATAAATTATATCCACGATTCACATATTCAATTAAGGGTTTGGTGTTATCAAACATAATCTTGATGACATTTTAATCATCATCAAAAAGTGCCTTACATCGATGCCGCTCCCACTAAATGAATTATATACAGTCTTTATAGAAAGCCGCATCTTCTAATTGCAAAGAACAGATTAGGAAGTGGATAGATTATCGAATAAGCTCAATTCCAAAAAACGGGCATAAAACTCCGGGATCGAACTCTGCCGAATGCCTTCGATCGTTTCAGCAACAGGGTACGAAACGTGAATCAGTTCATACGTGAGGGAATCAGACAAAATTGTAAGGAGCAAATAGGTAGCTTCTGGCCGATTTTCCTTTGAGCGACCCACAGATCCGCAATTGACCGCTATTTTAGTAAAACCCGTATTCGTCAAACGGGCATCCTGCTGAAGGGTTCGGATATACGATTGGTGTGTATGGCCCATGACCAAAACATCCGCGTTTCGGCTATCCATCATGGCAGCTATATCCTGTTCATCATGCGTTTCGTAAATATACTCGTCAATTGAGCGCGGACTGGCATGTACGAGTAGCACGTTAACCACTTGGTTCAGTAGCGAGAATGAAAGAGTGAATTCACGTGGAAGAGTTGCCAAAAAAGCTTTATTGTCCGGACGAATGACCTGTTTAGTCCAGTTAATGGCCGCAATCCGAGCTTCGGTTTCGGCAGCATTATGTTTCTGTAGTGGAATCACCGGTAGATCGAACGCAATCCGCTCATCATGATTACCCATAAGCGTGGGAATCCGATACTGGCGGATAAGATCGATTACTTCATTGGGCCAGGGGGCAAAATCAACCAGATCGCCCAGGCAGAAGATCTGATCAATTTTACCGTTTTCCGCATCCATTAACACCGATCTGAGCGCAGGTAAATTGGCGTGGATATCACTGATAATAGCAATTTTAAGCATTGGGTGGTTGGCCTGCGAACAACATAAGACGCAGTCTATCCTATTTATAGATTATCGCAAATGTAAAGGGGATCGGCAATAATAAGTATGTCTCGTTTATGGATTTTATGGTACTAATTATCTCATCAAACGGATGGTTTTGAGGTCTGTTTTAGCCCCTCAACTCCGTCGGCATAATTATTGTGAACTGACTACGACAACAGGGTTACAACAAGGATAAAATCCTAATTTTCGGTAGCCCATTGGATAATTCTTAGACGAAAGGTTTGGTAAGTACGGAATTACCTGTTAAATTCGTTTTCTTTTGGATGATGAACCCGCACGGAAGTACGGGTTTTTATTGTCTTTACTACCCATTTAATAGATGATATTTTGATAAAAGAAGTAAGTTTTTCACTGCTCATGGCCCTGGGGAAACCGGCCGGTTTCAAGCCATTGTTTACCCCGAAATTCAGTGCCGATACGAGCCGCGCAACTCCATCTTCGAGTGGTCTGAATAATCCTTCGTTATTGGTCGTAGACTCAACCAAACGAATTTTTCCAATTTATTTCTGTGGAGAAGAAGTACCGGTCGATGATCCCCGTGTATCGCGCCGGTGGCTGCAAACGCTCCGTACGTACGGCGCTCAGTCAGAATGCCTAATTGATATGCGCCGTAAGGCTTCAACCTTTTTCCACATCATAGACCCGATTCTGCGCCAGTATAAAATTCCGCGCGATTTCCGGTTTATGCCCCTGGCTGAAAGTGAACTGGTAAATGAATCCGTATCGCGAAAAGGTGCATCAGGGTATTGGCAGATTATGCCCGGCACGGCCCGTGAACTGGGCTTAAAAGTCAATGGAAAAGTGGATGAACGCTATGATCTGGAGAAAGCGACCATAGCGGTTTGCCGCCATTTGCACCAGCTGTATGCAGAACTAGGTTCGTGGACGCTCGTAGCGGCTGCCTATAATGGTGGTATTACGCACGTCAAACACAAAATGGACCAGCAACACCATACGAATTATTATCGGCTCCGGCTGCATCGGGAAACCAGTCACTACCTGTTCCGGATTCTGGCGTATAAGGAACTGCTTACCAACCCACGACAGTACTCGCTCCTGCTGCGCGATGAAACCATTGCTCAGTTGATGAAGCCATTACCAAGCTGGCATAAACCGCTGGCATCACCCAAAAAGATTAAGGATGCGCCAACTGTCGAGCTGATTGATGAAGAGTATACAGATCCGACTTGGGGCCCGCGTCCAAATAATACATTGACCAAAACACCATCGGATACAGAGCAGTTTATTGCCATGGCGACTTCGGCTAGATCCGCCCCAAACGCCCCTGATGCTGATCTGGAAAACCAGGGAATGCACTTACCCATCCAGAAATTAATGATGGGGATTATGGTACTACGCTTCCGCCGACCTCGCTTTTTACAGCTAAAAACGGGTGAAGGGATTCGGCCACTCCATTTTTGGGATTGGATCTGATTTTCAGAATCCATATTAGCAAAAGCATATCCCTAAAGTGATTTTAAGCTAACTGGGCTGTTTATAAAGGGCAAAAATCAACTCTATAGTGTAACCATAGACTAGCTACAAAGTCATAACAAGGTGACCCATAGATTTGAATTTACCGTTTAATGAACCTGTTAGCTTCGCTTTCGCTGGTGGCTGGACTGGTAATACCTGGCGCAACGTCCCACCCCAGTTTCCTGCCAATACGGGCAGATAATCTCGTTGAGAGGCCGCTGATTACGCCAGTACTTGACCCAGGCTTGGTAAGAAACCTGCCTCCCGTTTATTTCTGTGGAGAATCGGTTCCTCTACACGAAGAAGTAGTAGCCCGTCGACTGGTATCAGCACTCGTCCGTAATACCCAGCAGAGTCAGATGATGTACCGCATCCGGCAACGGGCGGCTGCTTTTTTCCCCATTATTGAACCGATACTGGTTCGCCACCGTATTCCGTTAGATTTTAAATACCTTCCTCTCGTTGAAAGTGCGCTGACCGGTTTTGCTGTTTCATCTAAGGGCGCTGTGGGTTACTGGCAGTTTATGCCTGCTACCGCCCGTGAACTGGGGCTGGTTATCCGTCCAGAATTTGACGAACGCAAAAATCTGATTAAGTCCACTAACGCTGCCTGTCGATACCTGCGTTATCTGCATAACCGGCTAGGTTCCTGGACACTGGCAGCTGCGGCATACAATAATGGCATCGGTGCGCTACTTGGTAATATTCGTCGGCAACAACAAAACGACTACTATTATCTGCGTCTGAATGCCGAAACGGGCAAGTATCTCTACCGCATTCTAGCATTTAAAGAGCTCTTTGCCAATTATCGTTCGTATCAAAGCATCATTCCCGACCAAATGATGGCGTATCTAAGCGAACCCATTTCTTCGGAAGAAGAACCGGCAGCGGATGAAGTGCTGATACCCGAGGTTATTATGGAAGAAGCCACGAAAACGGCGGTTATCACACCCGATTCGGAATTGATGACGCCAACGAATGGCCGAACTGTTGATTTACCGCTACCGAACGCGGGCGATGTATTTCGCGGAGGTATTAAGGCTCGACTGGTTAAATCGGCAGGCATGCAACGAGGGCAGGTTTGGGTGTTTCACCTGACGCGCGATGGTATGGCCGACGGGCGGGAAGTTGAAGAAGGCGATGTGCTCTACGCTGTTGTCGAAGATATCGACCCGCAAACGAACAAGCTGTATCTGCGGGCTGATAAGCTCTATTCGACCGATAGTAAACAAACTTACAATATGGCGCTAACTGCCGTAGATGCCTCAACCGGACGCATTGGAATCAAGTTACCCGATGTTGCCCAAATTGAGTCCGGCTGGATTCTAACCTGGAAAGCACTTTAACAGTGAACAGTTATACCGTGAGCCGCATCCTTTGGCCAACAACTGATTACTGTTAGCTGTTAATCAATAACTGCAATGGCACATTACATAAAACATACAATTCTGTTGTTAACTGGCTTTCTGCTGGCATTATCAGGTAAGGCGCAGAAGAAGATAGTTACGGCTCACAAAACGAACTCGTCGATACGTATTCAGTCGCAGCCGTTTTCTGTTCAACGACTACATTTTTGTGGGGAGATTGTCCCGATGGAACAGGCTAACGTGTCGGCTAAGCTGGCTTCTGCTCTGGCAGGTAGCTCTAACTACACCTCACACCTACGTGGTCTTAAGGCACGTTCAGCACCATTTTTTGCAGTTATCGAACCTATTCTAGCACGCAACAACATCCCTGGTGATTTCAAATATCTGCCGCTTATCGAAAGTGCCTGGCAAGCCAACGCAGTTTCTTCAGCCGGGGCTATAGGCTATTGGCAGTTCATGGACGAAACGGCGCGGGACATGGGCTTATCTATAACGTCGGGCAACGATGAGCGCACGGATCTTCGCAAATCGACCGAAGCAGCCTGTAAATACCTGAAGTTTCTTTATCGTAAGCTAGGCTCCTGGACACTCGTGGCGGCCGCTTATAACGGGGGCGTTGGCATGGTGCAGCGAAAAATTTCCCATGTTGGCCACCGTGATTATTATAGCATGACGATGAATCCAGAAACGGGTTATTACCTCTACCGGATTCTGGCAATGAAAGAGTTATTTACAAACCCGCTTTATGGTCGGGGGATTCCAGGTTTACTATTGGCTTCATCTGGTGACGAATATGAACGGGAGCGGCAGCAGGCCCGGCGTATGGGCTGGCTTCACGATGAAGATCCTGAACCAGTTGGCATGCCAGTTGAAGCTTTACAGGAAGAAGTCTTAACCAATCGTACCGAAGTGGTTGTGATGGATAGTGTATTGACCGAATTACTTAAACAGCAACCAGCTACTACCGTCTTTACAGGTGATGTATCTGCCAGATTAGTAAAAGCTGGCCAATTAAAAATTGGGCAAAGCTGGGCGTTTGTGCTAACCGATTCGCTTCAGGTGGGCGAGGATGAACTTAAAGCGGGCGATGTGCTTTACGCTCTTGTCGATGATATAGATCAGCAGGGTAATCTGTTTCTGCGAGCTACGAAAGCCGTATCGTCTGCTACGAACGAAACCATTCCCTTATCGCTACTGGCCTTAAACCCGGCTACCGGTCTTGCTGGTATTCCTCATCCGAAATCCATCAAACCGGGTTGGGTTGTGCAATGGAAGCTAATTGGCTAACAGATGCAGTCTACCTGATTTATCACCAGCCATCTGGTTCAGTAACAGGCACCTGACCATACGTTCTGCGACAATCGCCATCGGGGGTCAGCAAGCCATATATATAGGTAGTTAAGGCACCATAAAAGGGGGCTGAATAGGTGTACTGCCGGAGTCGTTTACGGGTAATAGACGTGACAGCGAAATAACCTCGGGCTGCGTCGGTCGGGTCGCTAGCGTTGACAACATTTCCCGTAACGGGAGCTGGCAGGGGATCAAAAATACTTCCGGTACGCGCATTCTGTTGCTGATACAGTTTCCAGAACTGATAGTTTGACTGTGTAATGCCATATTGAACAATCTCGATCAGTTGAGGTCCCAGGGCGTAGACCGGCACTTCCAGAACCTGACGATTCCGAATTGGATTGCCGTTGATAGCATCATCACTGTATATATTTATCCCTTCGCCTGGCACTGTAACCCAGCAACGATCATAGCATATAGAGGTACAACCCAGGCAGCAGGGAACCCCTTTCGACAGACGATTGGTGATTCCGTAACCCGTCCAGCGATAATAGTTTCTCTCATTACCCGGATCATAGGTGTTCACGGAGTACGAAAAAACGTATGGCTTAGTTAGGTTATCGGTTTCGCGTAACCGGGCCGAAATGCTATCAATTACTGGCACATCAGGCATTTTTTCGGCCTTTGATACATACCGTTTGCCATCGCTTAGCACAATGGTCAGGCTGTATGCTCGTCCTATTTGTCCCCGAAATGTCGTATCTGTTGTTTGGTATATACCCAACCCTCTAGCAGCAAAACGCGTTGAACGGCCTTGATCATCAGACACGTTAACCTGCGCTCCATTCACATATTGATCAGTGGTAGGTTGCCCGGTGGCATCGACATACTTACCGGTATAGGTTAGCCGGACGGCATAAGGTGGCGCTTCATTCGTAATTTGGCCTTCAACAACTAGCCGGGGCTCCTCCCCACGAATAGGTAATTGAACCCGGTCGATGCAAGAGGTTGCTATATAACTTACAATCAGAAGAATAACGAAGAGTCGAAACATATTATAAATAAAAACTATAAGCAATCGACGGAATCATTGTACCAAAAACCGACAATCGATAGGATTCAATTCGCTGGTTATAGCGGGTGAAATAAATGGAATACGGATTTTTGTGGGCGTACACATTGTAGATACCCAGCGTCCAGATACCGTACCGTTTTTGGGCTTTGTTAAAGCGCGTATCTTTTGAGAACGCCACATCCAGTCGGTGGTAATCGGGAATGCGGTCAGCGTTGCGCTGCGAGTAGTCCTGAACCGGTTCGCCGTTATAGGTGTACTGTCCGTCTGGATAAGTGGCCGGAACGCCAATGTAATAAACAAAATTGGTAGTAAACGTCCAGTTATGCGACATCGACCAACGCGTCTGAACGTTTAGCGTGTGGGGTCGGTCAATATAAGACGGATAATACGCTCCGGCATTGATGCGCAACTCGTCGAAGGGCGTCTGTACCGCAATCAGCGAGCGAGCATATGTATAATTGAATTGCCCGGTTAACCGGCCTTTATTCTTACTAAGGCCAAATTCAATACCATACGCTTTTCCGGCAGCCTGGAGTAATGCCGTTTCGAGTTTTGGGTTCAAAATAAGCTCAGCCCCGTAACGGTATTCAATCTGGTTCTGTAGTCGTTTGTAGTATCCTTCTATGCTTACCTCATACATATTGCTGTTTAAGTTCTGGAACAGCCCAACTGACACCTGGTCAGCAATTTGGGGTGGCACGTATCGATCACTTAATTTCCAGAAATCGAGGGGTGTAATGGCGGTCGTATTAGAAACAAGATTTACATACTGCCGCGTCCGGCCTAAGCTGGCCTTAATCGCCGTGTTGGCGGCCACTTGATAGCGCAGAGCAAGCCGGGGCTCAAGTCCGCCGTATGTTTTTATGGTCTGACCACTACCGTACCGCACCGAATCCGTGACTGTTTCGGGTGAAATCGGCACGTTCTCAGCGTATCCGTAAATAGTTTTTGGCCCCAGATAAGTAAAAGCCGAATACCGTAAACCAGCCAGCAGTGTCACCCGTGGGGTCAGCTCCCATTCCGTATTAATGTACACGCCCAACTCGCGACCTCGTTCGGGATTAATATGCTGCGCAACAATGCTGGAGCTCTCGCCCGTCGGCTCAACGTCGCCTGTATGAATCTGATAAAGAATCGCGTTCGTGCCAACCTGAATTTTGTGTTTTTGCTTAAGTGTATAAAATAGATCGGCCTTACCTTCCCGCTGCTCGATAGCTGATGTAAACCGAAACGTCAGGCTGGGCCGTACACCATCGACATTTAAATGGTAACCACTATAGAGCGCTGTCAGATTCAGCTGTAAATTTGGTCGGATCAGGTAACTCCAACGTCCAGTCAGTACATCCGACCGCCAGCCGTAAAGGGTATCGCCCGGAAAGCGGAAATTATCCTGACTTCGATAAGCCGATAACGTAATGGTGTTTTGTTCGTTAGGCGTGTAAGTAAGCTTAATGTTACCGTCGTAAAAGAACGCCCGGCTGTTGGCTACACTCGCTGTCGGAAACGCCTGCAACAGATAGTTTGGAAAAGCAATTCGACCGCCAGCCAGGAGGGTTAATTTTGATGTAATCGGTCCATCGACCAGCGCTCGTACACTAACCGGGCTTAGCCCACCCGATACCCTCCAGCCATCTTTATTGCCGTTACGAGTACTCATCAGAAGCAGTGATGATATCCGTCCTCCGTATTGCGACGAAAAAGCCCCTTTACTCAGGCTTACATCCTGCACCATATCCGGGTTAACGTTTGTGTAAAAGCCGAGTAGGTGCGACGTATTAAACAAAGGAGCTCCATCAAGCAACACTAGATTCTGGTCGGCCCGGCCACCCCGAACGTTGAAACTCCCCGCTCCTTCGCCTGCTGTTGTTACGCCAGCCTGAAGGGTTAATGCTTTCAGGATATCTGGTTCGCCCAACACGACCGGCATCCGTTTTAGTTCGGGCATATTCAGTTGAATCTGCCCCATCTGCACAGTCTTTATATTTTTATCCTCACGCAAGGCCCGCACATCCACCTCCTCCAAATCCGTTGACCGGGGTTGTAAATTATATTCTACTCGTTTCGGAAAATTCAGGACAATGGTTTCGCGTCCCTGAAAATAGCCAACAGCTGATACATAGATCGTAAGGACTCCAGGCGCGTGATTTATCGAGATAACGCCAAGGCTGTCGGCACGGGCACCAGCGCGGGTTTCGGCCACGAGCAGACTTGCCCCCGGAATCGGTTTTTTCGTAACACCATCCCGGACAACGACCGTTAGCGGAAGTCGCTGCTGAGCGAACCCTGAGGAAGAAATAGCATAAGTGAAAAGAAACAATACCGCTAGCCGTAGCTTCATAAAGTTGAGTAAAGGAATAGTCTATAAAATGGTCCGTAAGGTACAAAAACAAACGTCCGGGAAGTGATATCCAGGACGTTTTTAATCGGGGATTAAGCGTTTAGAAACTATACGATTTAAAAAATAGAAGCAGTAGGAATTCGCTCAGCTTTGGCAAAAGCGGATTTATAACCCGCTTCAATCTGAGGCAACTCAGCAGGCTTACTCTGCTTTTTCAACGCATTGTGCAGCCCAACCAACGACCAGCCATTTCCCGGACTATGCACTAAATCCTGACGATATACGGCTTCGGCCTCTTTCGCTTTATTCATGTTCAGTAGATAAGCTCCCAAAAACTGTCGGGCGGGCAGTGGCCAATCCGAAGGTTCCGTATAAATTAAGCCATCCTCAATGGCAATGGCCTTATGCAGAGTCGCTATGGCTTGTTCCTGCTTTTTCCCGGCAAACAGTATGGACGCGTCCAGAGTATAATCGGCAATTTGGGCTACCGAAATCGGCGCGTTAAACGGAATACGTCGCTTCTGGAGAATCGGGTCTTTTAGTCGCTCGCGCAGTAGTTGTGCCTCGTTCTGAGCTTCAGCCGTTTTTCCAAGTCCTGCGAACGCCATTCCCCGCGAAAAATGATCCAACAGCGAAGCATACGCCCATTCAGCGTTTGGGCGTTCAGTCGCTAAAATTTCATTCCATTTTCCCAATCTAACCAGCGTTAGCGACGGTAGCATGTACAGATATTGGTCATACGTATTCTCGGCAACGGGCGATACTGACTTCCGGCACCGAAGCGCGTCCCGAAGACCAGTTTCATACATACCCCCTGTTAAGGCACAATACGTCTGTACCGCAAAATAATGGGGCGAATGTTTTACTAAGCTCAGGTGAGCGGCCAGTGAATCATATAGCAACAGGTTATCATCCGCTTTGTCGTTAACGATCACGCCTTGCGGAAAAAGTCCATTCCGCTGGTACTCATGACTGGCCATATGCACCATGTGCGCAACGCCCGGCAGAAGTGTTTTGAGCTTATCGGCATTAGGCAAAGCAACTTCTGGATGTTTGGACGCTTCGGTGAGGTGAATATGGTAATGGAGAGCCGCCGGATGATCGGAGTGTTTTTTGAGTACCTTTTCACTAATGCCAACAACTTCTGGTGTCCATGCTTTAGGCGTACCATCACTATTCCAGAAATCCCAGGCGTGTATCAGCATAATGGCATCCACGTACAACATATTGATATCCGGGTCATCAAACTCGGCGACCAACTCGCGGGTAGCAGTTGCATACGCCTGGTTAAGCGTTTTCCGTTCTACATCAGCTGGGTCAGCTGAGTAGCGGGTGTTCATTACCTGAATTAGTCTTTTCTCTTTCGGATTAGCGGACGAGGCTGTTTCGTTCATCCGCGCCAGAATGGAAGGCATATCGGCCGGCACTTTGTACGTATGAGCCGCATTATAATAAGGCCCACCCGCCAGCGCTTGCCCCCACCAGGCCATTGGGCAATTAGGATCAATACGAGCGGCCTCTTTAAACGAAGCCATTGCTTCCTTCATGTGGTAGCTGTAATACATGGTAAGCCCTTGGTCAAAATAAAATTGAGCGCTGTCCTGAGCCGTAGAAATCTTGTATGAATAATGCCCCCAGCCGGGCAGCGGAACGATAAACTTCCCGTTATCCATTGGGGTAACAATGCCATCAGCACCGACTCCACAAAGGGCAATACCATTACCTTTTTCTAAAATTGGGCCCGGTTCGGTGATAAAAACAGCCAAGGCCGTGAGCGGAAGGATCAGAATCAATAATACGTTTTTCATGCCCGTATTTTCTATGAAATGGATTGCGTGTCTGTGTCAGCTTATGGATAACAGCCTTTTATAACGTGAATATAAACAAACAGCGCCTATTCAATAGGCGCTGTCATTCACAGATTTATCTGCTGGTTAATTATTTGACCACCCTCACGCGGGCTCCAATTCATTAGCTCTTTTCTTCGAGCGCGGGCGTTCGTTAACATGCAGACGCGTCAGAACGCGTTCTTTAATACGCATCCAGCGTTCGTACAGCTTCGACTCTTTAAGGAAATTCCAGGATTCTTTCTTTTCCTCCTGTTTATGTTCTTCCGGATCGTATAGCATACCCGTGCAAAGGCAATGCTTCCGATTTGTCCGGGTTAGAATATCGAAGTTGGCGCAGGTCTGGCAGCCTTTCCAGAAGGATTCATCTCCCGGCAGTTCGTTGAGCGTCACGGGATGATAACCCAGGTCAGAATTGATTTTCATAACGGCCAGACTGGTCGTTATGCCAATAATCTTAGCCGTCGGAAACATCGTCCGCGAAAGTTCAAATGCCTTTGCTTTAATGCGGGTGGCAATGCCACTCTTTCGGTGATCGGGGTGGACGATCAGGCCCGAGTTAGCCACGAACTTGCCGTGGTCCCAGGTCTCAATGTAGCAAAAGCCAACCCACTCGCCCGTTAGGGTCATGGCGATAATGGCTTTGCCTTCAAGCATTTTCTCCATTACATAAATGGGCGAACGCTTAGCAATACCGGTTCCCCGGGCCTTGGCGCTCTCTTCCATTTCATGACAAATGGTTTCGGCCAGCCGCAGATGGTTTTCATTGGCGACCTGAATAATATATTGATCGTTAACTACTTCGGGTGTGATCATTGTCGTTTACTGGGCGGTTATAAAGCCGCAAATACGGAGACAGCGCAATCCGTGTTGGTTTGTTGTGAACAATAGAACGAGAAAAAAGGCGGAAACGTCTACCACATAGGCAAACACGATGATATGGTCCTTTCGGACCTGGGCCGAAATGGCGTAGTATGGAAGAAGGTCGGTATGTAAACGAGCTTTGCCATTTGGACTTTCTGTGCGAAAACGCGGACAATGTTAGAGAGATTCTCCGGGTCTTGCAATACCATAACGGATTTTTTCCAGGATAGTTTCGTTAGCGGTCAAAACATAATGCCTACTCAATAAGTCCTATACGTCCAGTATCCACCTTGTGGATTTACTGCCATAAACCCGACGTATGTTAACCGCCTTTTCCTCACCATCTTATCCGCTTACGCTTAGTGAAAGTCGCCCACTGCGATATACCGTATTTTTTTATCTGTATGTGATGCAAGGGATCCCGGCTGGCTTTTCGTTAACGGCTTTAACTAATTATTTGACGGCAGAGGGGGTACGTTCGTCACAAATTGGCCAGTTCGTGGCCATTGCCGGGTTACCCTGGGCGTTCCAATTTGTGTGGGGGCCGCTGATCGACCGTTATCAAACTTCCGCAATGGGTCGCCGGAAACCTTGGGTTGTGGGGGCCCAGTGCCTAGCTTTTTTAGCATCGCTTGGAATTTTACTCGTGCACAATCCGGTAACTCAGTTATCTACCCTGGCCTGGCTTTTTTTCGCCCATAGCCTGTGCGCAGCTATTCAGGACGCTAGTGTTGATGCAATGGCTATTTCGGTTATTCCCGAAACTGAACGGGGTCGGGTAAACGCTTTTATGCGGGGCGGATTTCTGATTGGCACAGGTTTTGGCGCGGCCGTATTCGCGCAAATTCTGCGCCGATACGGCTTTGTCGATGCAGCGCTTACTCAGTCACTTTGTTTGCTGATACTAACAATTTTAACCCTGTTTATTCGCGAGCGTCCGAGCGACCGGCTGCTTCCCTCATTTGTTTCCAAACCCAATTCAGCGCAGCTCGCATCAGCATTACCAGTGACGTCAGTTGCCCTGGAGGCCCACGATTTTCGATGGTTGTTTACAGAATTATTTAAAGGTTTACTGTCTAAGAGGAGCCTGCTACTATTCGGTTCTATTATGGCCGCTTATATGAGCGTAAGTTTATTCATGTACTCCTATAATTATCACTTGATTAAGATACTAGGCTGGGCTGATGCCTCTGTCTCTCTCCTGACGGGTACCTACGGCATGCTGGTAGCTACGGGAGTCTCTTTATTAGGTGGCTACGCTGCTGACCGCATCGGTCCTCGTCGGTTACTAGTGGCCATGCTGGCTGTAGTAACCAGTTATCTACTTGTTTTTAACGTCTTATCTCCTATGTGGAGCCAGCGCGAGGTGGCCCAGACTGGCCTTGTTTCGCTATACTTTATGGACCCTACTATCAGTATTGCAGCTTTGCCGGTGTTAATGGCCATTTGCCGACCGGGTGTTGAGGGATCTCAGTTTACCACCTACATGGCCTTTGTCAATCTGGCTTCTATTATCGGTTCATTTCTGGCGGGTCAGGCATTGACATACGTTACGGCTCCAACTGTTGGTCTGTTCGCCGGTGGGTTAGCCGCGGTGGCTATGCTTGTTACCTGGCTAACACTACGATATTACCGGGAGATTCATACGTAGTTTAATCAAGCGTATGTAGCTTGCAGTCAGTATTATTGGCCGCACGTAACTATGTACTCCCTTCGAAAATCAGTCTACCGAATCATCGAAACCTCGGCGGGAAAACGTCGAGGGTTAAGCCTGCTGTTTAACCTGGTCCTGATTACCATCATCACACTAAATACCGCAGCTATTATTCTGAATACAGTCCCCGATTACAACCGGCGTTTTGCCAGCATTTTCTACAACTTTGAATTATTCTCCGTTGGCTTTTTCACAGTAGAATACTGGTTGCGCATTTGGGTCTGCGTTGAAAACGAGAAGTATCGACACTGGTTCTGGGGCCGTATTCGCTATGTATTTTCAGTATCCGCCCTAATCGATTTTCTAGCAATTTTCCCGTTTTACTTTTCGCTTTTTGCCACCGATCTGGCTATCGTCCGGATTCTGCGGCTGCTCCGAATTTTCCGGTTATTCCGCATCTCACGCTACTCGCATGCTTACCGTATGATTCAGAACGTCGTTGCCGACAAAAAAGAAGAACTCGTACTTAGTATAGTTTTGGTGGTGTTCATGCTTATCATCGTCTCAAGTGTGATGTATTACGTTGAGCATCCGGCCCAACCCCACAAGTTTACTAGCATTCCCGCTACGATGTGGTGGGGTGTCAGCGCTATGACGACGGTTGGTTACGGTGATATTCATCCAATTACGCCGTTAGGAAAGCTGCTGGGTGGCATAGCGGCTATTATGGGGATTGGGTTGTTTGCTTTACCAACCGGTATTCTCGTATCAGGCTTTACAGAGCAAATCCGGAGTTTCAAAGCACCGGTTCGGCGCGTGTGTCCGCACTGTGGGAAGGAAATATGATTTCTTTTCGACAGGATTAACAGGATTGCCGTGTTTAACCAATTAATCCTGTCTATCCCGTAAATCTTGTCAAAAAACTTAACTGATGGCCTGTTCGGTTTGGGCGTCAAAAAAATGGGCTTTGTTTATCTCCCATGACAGGGCCACGGGTTGCCCTACCGTTAAGGTTGTATCACCGGGTAATTTGGCTACGAACTGACGGCCCTCAAGCATGAAATACGCGAGGCTTTCACTACCCATGTGCTCGATGGCGTCAATTGGAATTAAGAGATCGGGTGAGTAGTAGGATTCTTTAGTGCTGCTAGACGAGCGTTCACTAATGTGTTCAGCGCGGATACCCAACGTCACGTCGCGGCCTTCGTAAGCCTCCAGCGCCTGCTGATGAATGGTATTTTTTAGGTTGATCCGAATAGCACCGCCTGCACTTTCGAAAATTACAGACCCATTGGTTGCGCTTATCCACCCAGGCAAAAAATTCATCGGGGGCGTACCGATAAATCCGGCTACGAACAGATTAGCAGGGTGGTTATATAACGCGAGTGGCGTATCATGTTGCATAATATCGCCATTGCGCAGGACTACAATCCGGTCGCCGAGGGTCATTGCTTCGACTTGATCATGGGTCACGTAAATGATAGTGGCCCGCAAGTCGCGATGGAGTTTTTGTAGCTCGATGCGGGTTTGGCCGCGCAATTTGGCATCCAGATTACTCAATGGCTCATCGAACAGAAATACTTTCGGATTCCGTACGATGGCCCGTCCAATAGCCACCCGCTGCCGTTGCCCGCCGGACATATTTTTTGGTTTACGATCAAGCAGATTTTCAATATCCAGAATCTGAGCTGCTCGTGTCACTCGCTGTCGAATATCTTCCTTCGACATATCGCGCAATTTCAGTCCGAATGCCATGTTATCGTAGACTGTCATGTGTGGATATAAGGCGTAGTTCTGGAAGACCATAGCAATGTCGCGATCCTTGGAAGCGAAGTCGTTAATGCGTTTTCCGTCGAGGAGTAGATCGCCATCGGTGATGGATTCGAGCCCCGCAATCATGCGCAGCAACGTCGATTTGCCACACCCCGACGGCCCGACCAATACCACAAACTCGCGGTCTTTAACCTCGATCGTTATGTCTTTAATGACCCGTGGCCCATCGCCATAAGCTTTGGCAACATGACGGAGTAAAACTTCAGCCATACACTATTTATACTTTTCTAATGCTTTCAATGCATCGGGATATTGTTCGATACGTTGGAAAGCCCAAAGCGATTCGATGGTCGATTCAGCACCAGAATTTCGGTTAACCTGCCCATTTGTTCCAATGCCATCGTAACCTCGACCGGTCGTCTGGTCATACATGGGCGAATTAGCGGCATTTTTTCCGAGAAACCAACTCGTCAGTTGCCCAGCCAGGTCAGCGTATTTCGCATCTTTGGTTTGATCGTACGCTTCTAATGCTGTCCAGACCATTGGCCGAATACCGTAGGCAATCTGTGAAAACCGACTACTCCTGACCGATTTAATCTCACTACCATCCTGTTGCACTTCAAACGATTCCATAAAACCCTGCTGAATCAGGTACGGGTAAAAATTATCGACTTCCTTACGGGCCGCGGCAATCCAGGTCGGTTTGTTCAGCGCTTTACCGGCTCGTAGCAGCGCATACGACTGATCGCTGGCGTAGGCGTGCCAATTGTTTTCAAAGCTTAAAATAGCACCGTATGGGTACTTTCCGGCATCGCCATACTGCATCGCTACAATTCCATCACCTAGTAATTCGATGAGCGCCAGTACAGCCGCATTTGGCGTTTGCTGCTGCACATTGAGTAGACTAAGCAGCATAATAGCAGCTTGATCCGTACCGGAGCCGAACGGCAACCATTTAGTTACCTGAATACCTTTGATAAAATTATACGTCTTCGGCTGGCTCCCGAAATCGCGCAGCATATTGGTGGTTAATTTCTGCACCGACGACTGTATGCGTCCAGCCAGCGTTGCGTCGGCTTTCTGGTAATAGGGATAAGCTTCGGTAAGGAGCCACATTGCCCGCCAGGACCAGAAATTCGGCTGAGCAACGCTGGTTTGAAAGGTTTTATTAATGGTCAGATTAGGCCAGAGAAAATTGTAGAAATACCCATTATCTGACTGAAGTTGAAGCACAAACTCCGTCATAGCCCGCAGTTTGGTTTGCTTATCGGTGCTGGTCGTCAGGTCAGGTTCGCGCAGGAGTAGCAAGGCCGCCCGCGCCACGTCGTCAATACAGGTGAATCCTTCGTCGGCGTCCGTTACTAAATGATAATCCGGCGCTTCGCTGTAAATAGCCACGGTACCTACCTCAACGTTATTGGACGCTAATTTAACGGCTTGATACAATCGGTCCAGATGGGACAGATTAACGTAACGGCTCGTAGGCGTCGTGGTCTGAGCAGCAGGCTGTTCTTTCTTGCAGGAGGCCGATAAGAACAGGATTTGGAGGATAATTAATCCTGAACGGATGGTTCGATTCATAACGTTTTTCGCTGTCCGACGACAGAAAATTTAATCTTTCAACCCCGAAGAAGCCATACTTCGGATAAAGTGCTTCTGGAAAAACAGGTACAAAATCACAATTGGAATGGCCAGCATAACCGCAGCCGCGATCTTAACACCTAACTGCGCATCGGCCCGGCCACCCACCGAAAACAGGGTAACGAGTTGTGGCATAGTCATGGTCGGTTCATCCCGAATCACGATCATGGGCCACAGCGCTTCGTTCCAGATGCCCATAAACGTCAGGATGGTAATTGTCAGCACTGTTGGTAGAATATTAGGTATCAGAATTTGAAAAATAATCCGTAGTTCCCCTGCTCCATCCATTCGTGCTGCGTCAATCAACGCTTGAGGTAATCCCTGAAATGCCTGCCGAAACAGAAGAATGGAGAACGCATTCAGCGCAAACGGTACAATCAGCGCCATGTAGGTGTCAACCCAGCCCAGCGTCACCATTGTGATGTAATTGGGAATCAGCGTAATCTGAAACGGCAGGGTCATCGTAAAGATGATAAGGTAAAATATCCAGTTTTTCCCTACAAAATCGAGCCGGGCTAATGCGTACCCAACCATTGCCCCAGATACCAAGACCAGCCCTGTGGTAGTTGTAGCCACAAAGACGCTGTTCAGAAAGGCCCGGTCGAGGGGAATTTTCGTAAAGACGGAAGTGTAATTACTCCAGGTTAACCCTATCGGAAATAACGTCAGCGAACCCAACCCGTTCTCCGACGAAAGCGACGCGCTCACCATCCAGATAAACGGATAAATGAACGACAAAGCCGCCAGAATCAGGAGTGCATATTTGAGAACGGTTCGGGACATTTTTTAAAATCTGGAACTTGAAACTTTTTAAATTTCCTGTTCAACATACCGTCGTTGAATGATAACGACGAACAGAATGATCAGGGCGAAACAAAAACCCAGCGTGGCAGAATACCCCATGTGGTAGTATTGAAACGCTTGCCGGTAAATGTACATCACTGCCGATAGCGTACTGTTCATTGGCCCGCCTTCGGTCATGATATAAGGTTCGACAAAAAGCGAAAAACCGCCGATGGTCGATAAAACGACGACCGTGAAAATTGTAGGATTAATCAATGGTAGCGTAATGTATCGGAACTTCTGCCAACTAGTAGCCCCTTCCATGTCGGCTGCTTCGTAGTATTGTGTTGGTACAGATTGCAGGCCAACCAGAAAGAGAATTACATAAAGCCCCACGTTTTTCCAGGTCGCCATCATTGCAATTGAATACATAGCAATAGCCGGATCATCAAGCCAGGCCACGCGTGGCAGCCCTACCGTCGTCAGCGTGCGGTTCAGGATGCCCAAGTTGAAACTTAGCAACTGTTGCCACAAAATCGTAACGACGACGCCTGATATAATCACCGGCAGAAAAAATGCGGCCCGAAAAAATGCAGCGCCCTGAATGGTTCGATTTAGTAATTCGGCTAAGGCCAGCGCTACGATTAGTTGCAGTGGAATATGGACAATCAGAAAGCGAACTGTATTCCAGACCGACTGCCAGAACTGCCGGTCTTTGAGTAAATGCTCATAATTCGTTAGCCCAACGTAGCGCATCGGTGAGATGATGTTCCAGCTATGGAATGTCAGCACAATCGAGAACAAAACCGGAAACGCCACGAACACCGCGAAGTGCAGCAGATACGGTGAAACCAGTAAGTAGGGCGTCCACTTTTTCATAAAGACCGGGCCGCCGGAGCGGTGAAAAAATGAAAGAGCGAAAGAGTGAAAAATGGCCATTGCGAAACTTATGCGACAGCCATTCTTTTACTCTTTTACTCTTTCGCTCATTAACAATACATCCACCGCCTTGGCTGCATCGGCAATTGCGACTTCGGGTGTTTTTTTATTAAAAATCACGCAGGCTTCGTATTCCTGCGAAATAATGTCGAAAACTTCCACAATTACCTCCGAGTTATCCACACCCTTAATGTAACGCGACTGTTGCGCAAATGGCTTCAGGCGCGGGTGCTTCGTTAGAAAACCCGCAAAATACGGGTCGGTATCCACGGCCTTACGGTTCGGAAACTGATCCGTGAGTTCCATTAGCCGCAAATCACCCGGTTTATCGACCATTGTTTTGACGAACTCCCAGGCGGCCTGCGGGTCACGACAGGTATTGAAAATGACGATGTTTTTTGGGTCACCGTACGTATATACCGGCCCACGATGATTGTCGGGAACGGGCATCGAATAAATTCCGTATTCAAATCCAGGCTCTTTAAATCGATCCAGAAATCCGACGGTGTAAGGGCCGGTAAATACGGTGGCAATCCGCTGTGACAGAAACGGATCACGCGTGGCCGATAGCCGCTCGCGAGCGAAGTAATTTTTTTTATACAACGTCTGCAAAAAACGAAACACCTCCACCGCGTATTTGTTGTTGAAAGCCGCTCGATTATTAACAATCAGTGGAGCACCGTTGGAAGCCGCCAAATAAAGCGGGTAAAAATTGAACAGCCGTTGGTACCAGATCGCTTTTACTTCGGTATAACCCAGCCATTGGTCCACGTAACCGTCCCCATCCCGGTCACGTTCAAACTGCTTCCCAGCATTAAAATAGCGCGAATAGGTATAGGGTGGTTTAGCTGATTGTAGCGTATCGACAGCGTGCGTATTGCAAAACAACATGAACGGGTTAACCTTCCACGGCACCTGATAAATATGCCCATCGGAGGATGTAATTTCTCGAATGACGGCGCTATCACAGCGGGCTGTGATGAACTCCCGAAATCCTTTTAGCTTGTCAAGCGGTACCAGCACTCCCGCTTTTGCATACATTTCCACGTTTCCCTGCCACATATTGGCGTAGATGTCGGGCGTAGTTTTGCCTACCACCGACGCCAGAATAATCTCCTCGCTCGACTGTCCTTCGGGAATGGGCTGGTAACGCAGCGGTTTGTCGGGTCGCTGTTGTTGCCAGCGTTTGGTAAACTCCTGCGCAAAACTAATTTCTCCAGCATTGTTTGAGCACCAGAACGTCAGCGGTCGTTTGGCCGCCTGTTCGCGGTTGCATCCGGCCAGGAAGAGTAGAAAGAGCAGAAAAGAAAGTCGGGGCATTGGATTAGTTTATGTCCTGCTGACAGAAGATTATTAGCAAAAATGCTCTGTCAGCAGGACAAACAAAAATATTACGGTTTTTCAGCGTCGTAGATCGACTTCACCTGCGCATCAGTTAGCACAACATTATACATGCGTACCTCATCGATATCACCAGTGAAGTAACCACCCCAAGGTCCATTGAAGTTGTTACCATCCGCATCGTCTTTCTCATTAATCTGATACAGACTGGTTGGCAAATCCTGACCAATCGTTAGATTGATGTTGCTTTTTACCGCGGACGGATCGCCTGTTACATCGGTATAGGCTTTAACTGGCGTACCATTCAGGTAGAATGTCATTGTCCCTGATTTATAGGTCACTGTAATGTGATACCATTTGTTCACGTCTAGAGTCGGCGATTCATTATCTTTATCAATGCTTTTACCAGCCGCTTTAACTGTAAAGAAAGCTTTATTCGCTTCCTGTAACTGTAATTTATAACCGTTCCAACGGTTCAGCGATACTAGATAATTGCTGGGACGAATAACGGTTGGACGTGCCCAAAGCGAGATCGTAATCTCTTTTGACGGATTCAAAACAGTGTTATAAGGCACTTCAATGTTAGCTCCTTTATCGAAGAAATAAGCCATGCCTGCCTTACCATATCGGTCGGCGCTTGGCGTTGGCGTTCCACCACCCCAGCCGGTCCAACTGCCTGGGCTAGAAGCAACTCCAGTAGAGCCTGTTTTTAACGTACCATTTAGATTTTTCCCTGATGCATCGTTGGGATTTCCATCCATTTTTAGATACAACACCAAGTTCGCTGGTGCAATTTGCTGTACCTGTTTACCTAAAAAAGTAACGCCTGCCTGGCCTAAGTTCACATAAGCATTATTCACATCTGACTGGGTCGCACTAGCGTTGTTATACACCGATGTTGCGACATCGATAGCCGATTTAAAGGTTGCCTTCGATCCGGTCTGAAACTGCCCTACCTGCGTTCCTTCAACGGCCAGCGCATAACCAGCATTAGCACTATCTAATCGAGCTTTGAGTTTAGTTTTGTCAACCTGTACAGCTGGCGTACCATCATCTTTCTTACAGGCCTCGAACACGGCCATCATCAACACAAGCATTAATAAGGCACTCAGTAGTGAGCGCACTGAAAACGAATTGTTTTTCATGAGAATAGATTTGTTAAGATTAATTGTAAAGGGTTTAAAATTTGAGGGCTTTGTTGGTATCTCGTTCACTCTGCGGAATCGGGAAGTAACGACTGGTTTCGTATTTAAACGACGGTTTATCGCGCAGGGCCGCTTCGGCATATTCTTTTCCCCAGCGCATCAGATCGAAGTAGCGATGAAATTCCAGCCCTAATTCAACCCGTCGTTCATGATAAATGGCGTTGCGCAGACTATTCTGGTCTGTCGATAGTATATCAGGCAGCAAACCGGTTGGAACAGTTGCCGTTGCGCTTAGTCCCCGGTCGTAGAGATAACTTTCCCGTGCTCGTTTCCGAACCTGATTCAGTAATGGTAGGGCATCGGCTGAGCGCCCTAACTCATTGAGCGCTTCAGCCTGCCAGAGCAGCACATCGGCGTAACGGATTACTACATAATTCAGGTTACCGTCGCCTTTGTTACTAGCCGGAATTTCGGATAATGGCTGTTCATGCTTTCTGTTCAGATACCCCGTTGGCGACCAGCTTGGATCGAACGGTTCACCATTGACCCACGGTTTACCCGATCGCCCGACCGAGTAGTCTAAACGGGGGTCAAATACACCAGCACTGGTTTTCTCAAATTCATTCACGAAACCGGGCGTCGGCGTGTCAAAGAAGTAGCCATTCTCTCCTTGGCGGGGTGCAAACCACTGATTTAATCGATTACCTGTGAAAGGCACTTGCCCAGTAAGGTGCTGAACCGCAAAAATCGACTCGGTATTATTTTTATACGCCTGATTAAAATTCTGCGAAAAAACAGGCAGCAGTGCATAACTACCGATAGCTTGTACCTGAGCTGCCGTTGTAGCAGCTAATTGCCACTTTTTCTCGTAGAGATAGGCCTTTGCCAGTAAGGCTGTAGCCGCTCCTTTTGTAGCCCGCCCAACGTCGGCACCAGTGTAGGAAGCAGGTAAGTTTTTGATTGCTTCCTGTAAATCCAGTTCTATAGCTTGCTCGTAAATCGTGGCTACCGGAGACTGTGTTATCTGAAGCTCATCGGCATTTTTAGGTTCCAGCAGCAGCGGCACCGGGCCATAAATATTGACCAGATAGAAGTAGTTCAATGCCCGTAGGAAACGCGCTTCGCCCAAAATTCGGGCCTTAATCGCGGCATCCATGTTAATCGTTGGAACTCTCGCCAGAATTTGATTACAGCGATAAATACCCTCGTATAATTGCCCCCACTGCGACTCGACGGGACCGTTACTTGGGAAAATCTGAAAATCGTCAACTAATCCAATGTCAGCCTGATCGCCAGGATCGCCCCCTTTGGCCGCATCATCGGAAGCTACGTCCCCAAATACCCAAAGTCGGTTCAGATCACTGGAGAATGATAAAGGAGTGTAGGCCGCATTAATGGCCAGAATCGCCTGCGCCTGCGTATTGAAAAACGTAGCATCGGAGTAATTGCCCCGCAGTTGCTCATCGAGGTAGTTTTTGCAACCGACAGTGGTGAGCGTCAGCAGACAGACTACGGATAAAAGGCTATGTATTCGTTTCATAACGTTCTTAAAAACTGACATTTAAACCTACCGTATACGTCTTCGCGCTTGGATACGTACCCCAGTCGATGCCAACCGCTACGTCGCCCCGAAACTGCTCGTTATTGACGTTATCGCTGGATTGTTGTTCAGGGTCCAAGCCCGGGTACTTCGTAAACGTCAGTAGATTCTGACCGGCCAGATAAATCCGGACGTTAGACGAGCCGATCTTCTGGCTTACTTTAGTCGGTAGGGTATAACCGATTTGAAGGTTTTTTAGGCGAGTGTAGGCACCGTCTTCCAGAAAACGGGTGGATGGTTGCTTATTATTAGCCGCTCCCTGCCACGACACCCGAGGTTGGGTATTGCTGGTGTCTTCGCCGTGCCAATGCTCATCAACAACTCGTTTGGTGATGTTGAATGACCGGTAGAAACCTTCGATGTCGGTGGCTACCTGGTAGTAGATTTTGTTACCCGAAACACCTTGAAAGAACGCCGACAGGTCGAAGCCTTTCCATTGTACATTAGCCGTCAGACCGTACAATAGTGTTGGAATTGGGCTACCGACATGCGACCGATCGTTCTGGTTAATCAGGCCATCACCATTGATATCCGCAAACCTTACATCGCCGGGCTGAATGTTATTTCCCTGAAACGCGCTGGTGAATATTTGTTCTCTGCTCTGGAAAATTCCGGCCTGCGTTAACAAATAAAACGATCCGATGGGATAACCAGGCTCAGTCAGGGTTGCAAATACACCGTTATCAATCCGGCCACCGGGAATGGGTCGACCGTCGCTGAGCGAGATCACTTTGTTCTTAATGAACGAGCCGTTAGCCGTTACGTCGAAGCTTACCTGACCAATTTTATCACGATAAATCACGTCCAGTTCAAAGCCTTTGTTTTCTACCTTTCCGGCATTGACGTAAGGCACGGCCGACGTACCACCCGACCGTGGCGCGGGTACCGGCACTAAAATATCGGACGTTGTTTTAATAAAATAATCGGCGTTGATCTGAAGTTTATTCCGAAAAAATGCTGCGTCGAGGCCAATGTCTGTTTGGGTAGAGGACTCCCATTTCACGTTCGAATTACCACGACTGACGATAGCGTATCCGTTGTTGGTTTGCTGTGGATTACCCAAGGGATAATTAAACCCGCTCCCAACAATGGATGCATACGGATAATTACCAATGTCCTGATTACCTAACTGCCCGATGCTGGCCCGTACTTTCAGCGCCGACACTACATTCGTAAGTGACTGAAAAAACGCTTCCTGATCAATGTTCCAGCCAACCGACCCCGAAAAGAATGTAGCATACCGGTTCTGGGGCGAAAACCGCGACGAGCCATCCCGCCGAAGATTGCCGGTAATCAGGTATTTATTCTGGTACACATAATTAAGGCGGGCAAACTGCGAGAGAAGTTTCCAGCGCTGATCCCCTTCTGAAGCCGATCGCCCCAGTGGGTCATTGCCTCGTCCGAGGTATCGCAGGTTTGGGTCCTGATCAATAAAATTCCGATCGGAGCCGACCAAATCACGGCCGACATTCTGAATAGCTTCCATCCCTAGCAACGCCGTAACTTCATGTTTTTCGGCAAATGTGTGAATGTAAGTCAGCGTGTTATTCCAGTTCAGGTTAGTGCTGGTACTGACGCGATTGGACAATGTGGCTGGGCTGTTGATCCGGTTATTTGTTCCCCAGTTTTCATTGTATGTTTTACGGTTTATAAAACTAATGTCCAGACCACCATCCGTACGGAAGCGCAAGTCTTTTGTAATCTGCCACTCGGCAAACAGGTCACCAAAGACCCGATATTGATTTTCTTTGTTATCCTGTTTATTAGCCAGTCCTACTGGATTATATCCATCACCATATAGATCAGGACGGGCAGGCAAGTCGGTATAATCACCGGTTTTAGGATCGTATACTGGAACAGCCGGAGTATGAAATAAGGCGTACCGAACAATGCTACCGCCATTACCTCCATAGCCATCGCCCGAACTACCAACAATACTCCGGTTGGCGTACGTCAGGTTCAGATTCGTACCGATCTTTATTTTCCCCTTTATATCCGTATCCAGACTGGTTCGAATCGCGTAACGCTTGTAACCTGAGTTCAGGATAATACCCTGCTGATCAAAATAATTACCCGATAGTAAATAGTGCGATTTATCTGTTCCACCGCTTACTGTTAACTGATAGTTCTGAATGGGCGCCGTGCGAAAGATGGCTTTCTGCCAGTCCGTATCCGCCAGTTGGCTGGGGCTGTCCGTAATGAGTTTCCGATACAGCAGCGGGTCGCCAATAGCCGCATTATCCGTATTAGCTGCCTCGTTATAAATCTGGACGTATTCAGCGGTGTTAGCCATCGGAATTAGCCGTCCGTGCTGCTGAATTCCTGTGTATGAGTTGAACGAAATACGCGGTGCTCCCGACTGGCCCCGTTTCGTCGTTACCACAATAACACCGTTGGCCGCCCGTGCTCCGTAAATAGCTGCCGACGACGCATCTTTCAGCACCGACATACTTTCGATATCGTTCGGATTCAGCAGACTTGTAGGGTCTTTTGTGGGTACCCCGTCGATGACGAATAGTGGGCTGTTATCATTAATGGTTCCGACGCCCCGTATGCGCACAGCCACGCCCTCACCCGGTGCCCCCGTCGATTGTGTTACACGTACGCCAGCCGCTTTCCCTTGTAAGGCCTGATCAATGCCACCTACTGGCAAACGACCAATGTCTTTCGATGTAACTGTCGAAACGGCTCCGGTTAGGTCGCTTTTCTTCTGGGTACCATAGCCGACTACGACTACTTCATTGAGTGATTTTTCGTCATCAGTAAGTGTAACAGTCACGTCGGTTCGGCTACCTACGGTTATCTCCTGCGTGGCATACCCAATAAATGAAAATTGAAGAATGGCCCCCTCGTCGGGAATATTGAGTTGAAAGCGACCATTAGCGTCCGTAGTCGTACCTTTTGCCGTACCTTTCAGAACAACGCTAACGCCTGGTAGCGCCTGGTTTTTGGCATCTATTACCCGACCTGTGATGGGCCGATCAACAAAATTTGGGGAATTTGAATTACGAGCCTGAGCAGTTATAGTTGACAAGGCAATAGTAACCACTATCAACCATAGTATATAATAAAATTTTTCAGCCCGTCGAGAGGTAAAAGTATAGTTCATAGAAATGGCGCTGAGTAAAACTAAAATAAAGTATGAGTGAAAACTGGTGACTGTCTCAACAAATACTACTTTTATTTCGTACAATAATACAAAAACAAATACTCATTTAATGAGCTTATTTATTTAATCAGGGCGTTTTTAATCCCTTTTAACCGTTTTCCTCTTGAACGGTATATTTCAGGATATATTCAGCCAATGCGGCTAACCGGGTTTGTCTTTCCGCCCCGTCCGTGCTAACTTTGAGTATGGAAAATTTCGTGGTTTCGGCCCGCAAATACCGCCCGGCTACCTTCGATACGGTTGTGGGGCAGGAGCATATTACTACCACACTTAAGAACGCAATCAGGACCAATCACTTAGCGTCGGCATTCCTATTTTGCGGACCACGGGGCGTCGGCAAAACGACCTGTGCCCGGATTCTAGCTAAGACCATTAACTGCCAGAATCTGACAGCCGAAGGCGAAGCCTGCGATACCTGCGAATCATGCGTGAGCTTTAACCAAAGTGCGTCGTTCAATATTCATGAGCTGGACGCAGCCTCAAATAATTCCGTTGAAGACATCCGTAACTTAATCGATCAGGTTCGGTATCCACCCCAGTCAGGCAAATACAAGATTTACATTATTGACGAGGTGCACATGCTCTCGTCGGCGGCTTTCAATGCGTTTCTGAAAACGCTGGAAGAACCTCCCTCCTACGCGATATTCATTCTGGCTACGACTGAGAAGCATAAAATTCTGCCGACGATTCTGTCGCGCTGCCAGATTTTCGACTTCAACCGGATTCAGTTAGAGCATATTGCTGGACATCTGGCAAAAATCGCGGAGAAAGAAGGCATTACCGCCGAAATGGAAGCCCTCGACCTGATTGCCCAAAAGGCCGACGGTGGGCTGCGCGACGCATTATCTATGTTCGACCTGAACGTGACGTTTGCCGCTGACCGGATTATCCGTTATAAAGAAGTGCTGGATAACCTGCACATTCTTGACTACGACTATTATTTTAAACTAACCGATCTATTGTTGGCGGGTAACCTGCCACAAAGCTTATTGACAGTCGACGAGATTCTGCGCAAAGGTTTTGATGGGCATCAATTTGTGGTTGGATTATGCCGCCATTTCCGTGATTTACTCGTCTGTAAGGATGCTGCTACAGTACAGTTACTGCAAGTGACCGAAAACGTGCGTCGGCAATACCTCGATCAGTCAGCACGGGCACCGATGTCGTTTTTATTATCGGCATTGAGTCTGGGTGGGCAGTGCGATATGAATTATAAGCAGGCTAAAGATCAGCGACTACATATCGAGTTGTGGTTGATGAAACTGGCTAATCTGCGCAACCTGCTAGATTGGGAAAGCCTCCCTGACCTGCCCATAAACGGCAAACACAAATCGGATAACGGAACTGCGGACCAACTGGTCACTGAAAAAAAAAACGGCAGTCCAGCCCCCAGCCATCCGAAGTCCTCGCCTGAACAGTCAAACAGTTCAATAGACGCGCCGGTCCAGTTAGCTGAAAGTCATTCGATTACAAGTGAGCCTGCAAATGGTTATCAGGCGGCAACACCCGTCAATGGTAACGGGCATTTGAATGGGCATACACCAGCCTCGAATGGGATTACCACAACAAACGGCCAGTCAGCCGTAGTAGATACTTTAGCGCTGCGATCAGAAGCTCCAAAGCCCGACCTGCGTCAGAAAGCGCAACCGCCTTTGCCACCTCGTCCAGCTGGGAGCCGGCTGAAAAGTACCGTTTCGCTGACGGCCCAGCCCGTTACGGCTACTTCTACAACCAATGAAGAGCAAACTCAGGCGTTACCTACCCGCCCAGATAACCCTTTTAATTTCGAGGAATTGCAGGATGTATGGGCATCGTTTAGCCGGATGCGTCGCCAGCAGAACGATAGTGCCTCAGAGCAGTTGATTCTCAACCGGACGCTGACGCTCAACGGCACGACTATCCATCTCACGCTCGATAATACGCTGCAAGTTGGTTTCCTGAACGATGTCAAGCAGGAATTGCTAACTTACCTGCGCAGCGAACTCCAAAACAGCCAGATTCAATTGGAGCACACGGTTACGGTGCAGGAAGTAAAAAAAATGATTTATAGCTCGCAGGATAAATACAACTACCTTGCGGAGAAAAACCCGGCTCTGCACGAACTACGAAAAGTGCTGAATCTGGAGGTTGATTATTGACCAGGTTTTATAGTATTATGCTGGTTATCATGATTTTGGTCTAAGAATTTCATTCGCTTTATCCTGCTCACAAACAAAGTATCATGTCGAAAACGATTTTTATTACCGGCGCTTCAACGGGGCTGGGTAAAGCAACTGCCATTTTATTTGCCTCCAAGGGATGGCATGTGATTGCCACCATGCGTAAGCTGGAGGCAGAAACCGAACTGGCCACAATTGCGGGTGTTACACTGCTGCCATTGGACGTAACGGATGTTGATCAGATTAAGGCAACAGTTCAGAAAGCCATTGAATCAGGGAAAATTGATGTGGTCTTTAATAACGCTGGTTATGGTCTAACAGGACCATTGGAGGGTACTACCGACGATCAAATCGTAGACCAGGTTAATACGAATTTGCTGGGGGTTATTCGGGTTACGCAGGCGTTTATCCCTCATTTCCGCGAGAATAAAAGTGGACTGTTCATTACGACTACCTCAATCGGCGGACTCATTGCATTCCCACTGAACTCAGTCTATCACGCGACCAAGTGGGCACTGGAAGGCTGGAGCGAGAGTATGGCCTTTGAATTGAAATCATTTGGTATTGGTATCAAAACCGTTTCACCGGGTGGGATTAAAACCGATTTTGCTGGCCGTTCGCTGGTTATGACGCAGCACGAGGCTTACCAGGGTATCACGGCTAAAGTCGCGGCTGCTTTTTCAAATCCTGAACGTACTCGTAATTATTCCACGGCTGAGCAGATCGCCGAAGTGGTTTATGAAGCCGCCACGGATGGCAAGAGTCAATTACGTTATGTGGCTGGACCCGGTGCCCAGGCACTCTACGCACGGCGGCAGGAAATTGGTGCCGAAGCGTTTCGGAAAGGCATTGAGCAAACGTTTCTAGGATAGCCTGTTAACTTGATTTCGCTATGGAAGATATCACCAAAACATATCCCAACGACGAGATAACCATCGTCTGGAAACCCAGCGTCTGTATTCACTCTACCAAATGCTGGAAAGGTACAACGGGGTTAATCGACGTGTTCAATCCACGCGAACGGCCCTGGATTAAGCCGTATGGAGCCAGTACCGAACGGATTGTTAAGCAGATTCAGCAATGCCCCAGCGGTGCGCTAAGTTACTTTCGAAACGGCGAAGAAAAGCAGGAAGCTGTCTCCGGCGAAAGCCTGATTTAAAATCACCAATTAATTCAAGACCATTAATTCGACCCGGCGATTTTGAGCACGTTGTGCTTCATTGGTATTATCAGCAATGGGTCGGGAGCCACCATATCCCTTAGTCGTTATGCGGGTATCCGCAATGCCATGTCGGCATAGGTAACTGGCTACTACTTTGGCCCGGTGCTCCGATAACGCCAGATTCAGCCGTTTATCACCCACATTATCGGTGTGTCCTGCCAGTTCGATCCGGAGCGTTGAATCGGCTTGTAATACCCGTACTAGCTTATCCAACTCGGCATACGATTCTGGCAACAGCGTATACTCACTCTGTGTGAACACCACATGCTGAAGGGTAATTGATTCGCCTACTTTGAAATGCATAATCGGCGGATCGAGCTTAACAGGAGCGGTCGGCGCATCCATTATTGGCGTGTGTTCAGGCGTTTGGGTAAGGGTTGCTAACGCAGATGGTCGTGGGATTACCGTTTGTTTAGCAGGTATAAACGTCAGTGTAGATACGGTAGGTTTTGACCTAACCATTGCTAGAATTGGAGCAGGTTTGCCAGCCACTAAAGATTTTTTATCTGGCGGCAGCTTATTCGGAGTTGCAGGTAACCGCGCAGACGCAATTGGCTGCAGAACGGATGGTTTACGGAATAAATACTTCGCTGGGATTACCTTATTGGGCTTTGATCCGAAACTAATCAGCGGCCGATCTTCCGGTAGTTCCCAAAAAACCGAGATAACACTACCTTTCCAGTCGTTGTAGTACTCAATGCGCAAGTCATAAAGTTGCCACCCTTTCAGATCGATTTCACCAACGAATTGGCTATCATCTTGTTTGCGCCACTCATCGATTACTTTTCGGCCGTTCACCCAAACCCGTACGCCATCGTCAACGGTGGCGCTGAAGCGGTATTTTCCCGTCGTTGGTGCGTAGAGTTTACCCGTCCAGCGTACTGAGAAATATTCGCGCGGAACACCCGGTCCCGGCGACTGCCAGTTCCAGTTGAAATCAACCTGCGGGTCAATGCGGGTCATAACTTTCCGTTCGAAATTGGGCCCGGCGAAATACTCACCTGTAAGGCCCGTTTGAGGAGATTGGGCGGTGCTTGTTTTCTGCGCTAAAGCTCCACTTCCGGCTACCAATACACTTAGTAAGGCTATGCTCCACAACGTTCTCATACAACACCTGATTAGCCGTAGAGAAGTTACGATGTTTACGCATCTGTTGATAATCAACTGATGAGATTAGCTGATTTTAAGGCAAATAGTTAGCGTAAGGTCCTCATTAATCATTGGCTTCATATCACTCACTCCGCAGACTGTTCACCGGGTTCATCAAAGCGGCTTTGATACTTTGGAAACTGACCGTCAATAACGTAACGGACAACGCACCTAACCCTGCGACGACAAAAATCCACCACGACAATTCGGTTCGATAGCTATACTTCTGAAGCCAGTTGTTCAGGAAGTACGATGCAATCGGTATCGAAAGACCAAAGGCAATGAGTACCAGCACCACAAAATCTTTTGAGAGCAGCAGCCACAGGTTAGTGATCGATGCGCCTAGCACTTTACGAACACCAATTTCCTTAGTACGCTGCTCGGCCATAAATGAGGCTAATCCGAACAGACCCAGGCAACTGATCAAAATCGCCAGACTCGCAAACACACTAGCCAGTTTACCAATTCGCTCTTCATCACCGAATTTCTGGGTGAATTCATCGCTCGCAAATCGGTAGGTAAAAGGTGCTCCCGGACTATATTTTCGGAAGATTGGCTCCATTTTCTCAAGAGCTACATGGGGGCTTATGTGCGGACTTAGTCGAATCGTAATAAAATTCACCCAATTGTAATTCAGTTTAAAAACCGTTTGCTTCACCGGTTCAAAGGGAGAATTCGTTACCATGTCTTTAATGACGCCAATAATAGTGTAGAGTTCGCCAGACCATTTTACCGTCTGTCCAATTGGGTTACGCAGCCCCATATACTTGATGGCGCTTTCATTCATAATCAGACCAACCGAGTCGGTCGGAAAGTCGCGTGAGAAGTCGCGACCTTCCTTGATTTTCCAGCCAACTGTTTTCCCAAAATCGTGCGTACAGGCAACTACATCAAAATCGACCTGCCGATTTGGGTCTTTACCCACCCAGTCCAGGTTGTAATCACTGGAAAAAACGCCCGTGGTAGGCATAGATGATTCGGCCATTTGGGCAACCGCTTCTGTTCGAAGCAACTCTGCCTGGATGGCTTCGTAATGCTTAATCAGTTCTGGCGTATTAGTACGTATACTCAGTAAACCACCTCGGTCGTATCCGATGGGTCGATTTTTGGCGTACTGTATTTGCCGAAAAACAAGCAGCGTGCCGATAATCAGGGTAACGGATACCGTAAACTGAATCACAACCAGCACCTTACGGGGCATGGCTGCCAACCGACCCAGTTGCAACGTACCCAGGCCAACCGTTCCTTTCAGGACTTTGATGGGCTGGAATGAGGATAGATAAAAAGCAGGATAACTACCGGCTATAACCCCAGTAACCATACTAAACCCAAGGGTTAGTCCCCAGAACCAGGCATTGCTCCAGGGAATAGCCATCTGTTTATCAGCCATACTATTGAACCAGGGCAACACGAATGCGACCAGTGCTATTGATAGAACCTGGGCGAAAAAGACCACCAGAAACGATTCGCTGAAGAACTGCGTGATTAATTGACTTCGTACCGAACCGACGGCTTTCCGAATGCCTACCTCTTTAGCTCGTTTTTGCGAACGAGCGGTGGAGAGATTCATAAAGTTGATGCAGGCCAGCAGCAGCACAAATGCTCCAATGCTGCCAAATAGCCAGATAAATTGAATCCGTCCCCGAACGGGCAAGCCATTTTCCCAGTCCGAATACAGATGCCAGCGGCTCATCGGATGCAGAAATAGCTGCGGGTTGAATTTGGCCTGTTCTGGTGCGTGCGTGGCTTTGACCTGGGCAATCCTGGTCGAAAGCTGATCGAACTGTGTATTTGGTGCGAGCTGCACAAACAACTCAAAGGCATTCAACGTCCAGTTATCCTCCGCTCGTTGTACCCATCCCTGATCGGCTACAAATTGTTTCCAGGGCAGTAGATAAGCGTATTCGTGGAAGGTCGAGTTAGCCGGGAAATCTTCGTAAATACCTGTTACTTTGACATTCAGCTGATTATTTACTTTAACAATCTGGTTGACTGGGTCACTTTCTCCGAAGAGAGCCTTTGCCAGCGAGGCCGATAGAAGAATCGACGCGGGATCAGTCAGCCCTGTGCGGCTACCTTCAACCAGATTCAGCGGCAGCATTTCCAGAAATTCGGGTTCTACATAATTTCCCCGCTGGAGAAACTGGTTCGCGCCATGCGCCAGAATTTGTTCGCCCGTCTGGTGCGATAAGACGACATAGCTAAAATCTCTACTGTATTCACGTTTTAGTGTAGCTCCCAATGGTAAGGGAATTGACTCGCTGGTGGCAATAGCGCCATCATCGGTCTGCTGAAGCATCACCCGGGCGATCCGGTCATAATTGGCGAAGGATTTATCGTAAGAAAGCTCATCCCAAATCCAGAAACCAATCAACATCGCCACAGCCATGCCGACTGCTAATCCACCGATGTTAATAACTGAATAAGTTCGGTTCTTGGTAAGGCTCCGAAAAGCGATGGTCAGATAATTTCGCAACATAGTTGTATTGGTTGGGCTTGGATACAAATTCTCTTCTCGTTTCATCAGCGAGGGACGCAGTAAGCTCACCACATCCCGTACGTATCGCCAGCGCGCCTTACGTAATCCTACTTCCCGCATACGTTGCTGAAATAGCTCATCCAAATCTCCTTCCAACTCCTCCGACCGATGAGGAGCCAGAAACCAACGGAGCAGACGAATTGCAAAATGGGGTGGTTTGGTCATACTAGATAATGACTCATGCAGAAGGGTTAATAGGAAGCAGAAATAGTCAGAGCGACCAGGTTATCATTGTTCATTAACCATTTTACATGAGTCATTCAGAACGAAGTGATTTTACCGGGTTCATCAAAGCGGCTTTGATACTTTGGAAACTGACCGTCAGCAATGTAACCGCTAGTGTTACTAGCCCCGCTACGACAAAAATCCACCACGACAGTTCGGTACGGTACTGATAATTCTGGAGCCAGCCCGACAATACGTAGTAAGCTAATGGGGCTGCCAGGCAAAAGGCAACTATAACCAGCATAATGAACTCCTTCGAGAGCAAACCCCAGACATTGAACACCGACGCGCCGAGTACTTTCCGTATACCAATTTCTTTGGTACGCTGCTCGGCTATAAACGAAGCCAATCCAAACAAGCCCAGGCAACTGATCAAAATCGCCAGAATCGCAAAGACTCCCGCTAACCGGCCAATCCGTTGTTCGGCCCCAAATTTTCGGTCATATTGGTCATCGGCAAATTTGTAGTCGAATGGAGAATCAGGGCTGTAGCGTTTAAACACCTGTTCTATTTTTGCCAGTGCTTCATTGGCCGGTAGTTGCGGAGTTAAGTGAATATTAATTGTGTTGACATTCCCATAGTTGACCACAAAAAAGGACGGACTGACGGGTTTAAATGGGTCTTCTTTTATCATGTCTTTGATAACGCCAATGACCTTGTACTCGCGGCTTGGTAAACCCCGCCGTAGGAATTCACCAATTGGATTTCTGAATCCCATCAGCCTGACAGCAGCTTCGTTTATAATGACTGAAGCGCTGTCTGTCGAAAAATCGCGTGAGAAATCCCGCCCTTCTTTTATCTGCCAGCCAATCGTTTTGCCGTAATCGTGCGAAACATAGTTCGTCATCACCAGCGGCTTAGTGCCCGGCTTTTTGCCTTTCCACGAAATATCGGTTGTGCCACCAGACTGATTCGTGACCGGGCCTGATGATTCTGACATACCAGCTACTGCACCCGTTTTGAGCAGGTCGCTTCTCAGGGCATCATAGTGCTCGAACAGTTCAGGCGCGTTCATCCCGATTTCAATCAACCCACTGCGGCTATATCCTACCGGACGGTCTTTGGCGTGTTCGATTTGCCGGAATACGATGATTGTGCCAATAATCAGCGTAACCGAAACGGTGAACTGAAAGCCAACCAGCACCCGACGAGGAATGGTGGCCGAACGACTTGTTCGCATGATCCCCTTAAGCACCTTTACGGGCTGAAAGGCGGATAGATACAGGGCTGGATAGCTACCTGCAATCAGACCCGTTAGTAGACTAAAACATAATCCAGCTAGCCAGAACAGTGGATTTTCCCACAAAATGACCATCTTTTTTTCAGCAATCTGATTAAAGAAGGGGAGTGTAAGCTGTACGAATAAAATGCTTAACGTAAACGCCAGCAGTGCCATGAGTAGCGATTCGCTGAAAAACTGCGCAATTAATTGGCTACGCAGCGACCCAATTGCCTTCCGAATTCCAACTTCCTTAGCGCGTTTCTCGCTGCGAGCCGTACTCAGGTTCATGAAATTGATACAAGCCAGCAGCAACACAATGACGCCGATACAACCAAACAGCCAGACAAACGTAATGAGTCCACCCGTGTTGACACCGTCTTTAAAATCGGAATATAGATGCCATCTCGTCATCGGATGCAGATAAAACTCGGGTTTATAGCCCGGCGGATTATCCAGCTTCATGCGGATATCCCTGATTTTAGCCGATACCTGATCGAAGTCGGCACTTGGTTTGAGCTGGACAAAAATCTGGTATGAATTGGAATCCCATTCATTCTGGTCGCGTTTTGCACCTTCATCATTAGCCGCAAAGAATTTCCAGGGAATCAGAAAAAGTACATCGTCGAACGTACTGTTTAATGGGAAATCTTCGTAAACACCGGCTACTTTCACCGTCTGCTTATTGTTCAGTTTAATTAGCTTATTGAGCGGATTTTCGGTATCAAAAAGAGCTTGTGCCAGCGACTTCGACAGTAGAATCGTATTGATGTCGTTGCTTCCAAATCGTGTGCCTGACACGACGTTCAGCGACATCATGTCAATAAAAGCAGGTTCGACATAATTGCCCGTTTTTAGCAGCTTTCGGTCCCCAGTTGCCAGAATCACATCGCGCGACACAGACAGACCAATCGATTCAAAGTCAGGGTATTTACTTCGAAGTTCTTGGGCTAATGGAATCGCCATAACATCGTACGATACTTTTTCAACATCGAACTTCACAAACTGCCAGAGCATAGCCAGCCGGTTGTAGTTTTTAAACTGCTTGTTGAACGAGAGCTCGTCGTATAGCCAGAGGCCAATGAGCATTGCCACAGCCATACCCGAAGCCAGCCCGAAAATGTTGATGAACGAATAGACCCGGTTCTTGGCCAGATTCCGGAACGCGACTGTCAGATAGTTGCTTAACATGGTGGTAAAGGCTGGAGTTGGGTAATCGCTTTTTTGTCGTTTAATTAATGAAGGCCGCACTAAACTCACTACATCCCGCACATAGCGCCAGCGAGCCTGCCGCAATCCCACTTCCCGCACGCGCTGCTGAAATAGTTCATCTAAATCGCCTTCCAACTCCTCGGCCCGATGCGGTGCGCAGAATAAGTGTAGAAGATACGTAGCGAAAAGAGGGGGAATAGTTGGCATAGGAGTAAGAGGGTTAGACAGAGGAAGTTGAGGTAAGGGTTTAGGAAAAATAAATCGATACCTTCTGCCCCAAGCCCTTACCCCCATCCCCTACGCTATTCACTACGTAATGACTTCACAGGGTTCAATAAAGCTGCTTTAATGCTTTGATAACTGACGGTTAGCAAGGTGATAACCAACGCTCCTGCTCCCGACGCGGCAAAAATCCACCACGATAAATCTGTATGGTATTGATATTTCTGGAGCCAGCTATTCAGGAAGTAGTAGGCAATAATGGTAGAGATACCAAAGGCGATAATCACCAATACAACAAAGTCTTTGGAAAGCAGTAACCAAAGATTAGACACAGATGCCCCCAGCACTTTCCGAACGCCAATTTCTTTGGTGCGCTGCTCGGCTACAAAAGATGCCAGCCCAAACAATCCCAGGCAACTGATTAAGATAGCGAGAATGGCGAAGCCAGAAGCCAGCTTACCAATACGTTCCTCAGCGGCAAATTTCAGCGCGTATTGCTGGTCAGTAAACCGATAATCGAACGGGCTATCGGGGTTAAATTTGCGGAAAACGCCTTCTATTTTTGCCAGTGACTCACTGGTGCTCCGGGCCGGATTGAGTTTAATATTAATGAAACTCGCCCAACCATAATCCATTATATAAACTGTTTGATAAACAGGCTCGAAAGGCGAGGCCATGAGCATATCTTTAATAATACCGACTACTCGGTATGGCTTACCATTCCATTTAACCTGTTTGCCAATCGGATCTTTTAGACCCATGTATCGAACGGCAGTTTCATTCAACACGATGCCCGACGAATCACTTGGAAATTTGCGGGAAAAATCGCGCCCCTGCACAAACTGCCAGCCTACCGTTTTGCCAAAATCATGCGTAACCGCAATGGTTCCAAAATTGTCTTTGAAGTTCGGGTCTTTACCCTCCCAATCGAAGCCACTATTCTGCGAGTTTAAATCCGTTGCCGGAGCTGATGAAGTCGCCATATCGACAACAGCGCCAGTTTGTATCAGATCCTCGCGAAGGGCATTATAGTGCTGATGCAGTTCCGGCGTATTCATCGACACGGTAATCAATCCACTTCGATCATACCCGACCGGGCGATTTTTGGCGTGCTGAATTTGCCGGAATACGATAATCGTCCCGATAATCAACGTAACGGAAACCGTAAACTGCACGACAACTAATACCTGACGCGGAATCGACGCAAAACGACCGACCCGGAAAGTGCCTTTCAGTACTTTAACTGCCTGGAATGACGATAGGTATAGCGCAGGATAGCTACCGGCCACTAGCCCCGTCAGTAAACTAAAGCCGATGCCGCAAAGCCAGAAAATCGGATTTGTCCATAAAATACCAATCTGTTTATCAGCTACTTCGTTGAAAACAGGCAGTATCAGCAATACCAGTAGAATAGCCAATACAAATGCGAAAGCAACAACCAGCAACGACTCACTAAAAAACTGACTGATTAATTGACTGCGTACCGAGCCAACCGCCTTACGAATACCTACTTCTTTGGCACGTTTTTCAGATCGGGCCGTACTCAGATTCATAAAATTGATACAGGCCAGTAGCAAGACAAATACGCCGATAATCCCGAATAACCAAACATACTGAATGCGACCTTCCAAGTTTCCCGATTTATCCCAACCCGAGTAGAGATGCCATTTGCTCATCGGCAATAGATAAACTACAGGTTTGATAAATGCTACTTCTGGATTATGTTTAATCCGTATGTCTTTGATCTTGGCCGAAACAGCATCAAAATCAGCATTTGGAGCAATCTGAGCCAGAACCTGCCAGGAGAAATTCCCCCATTCTACATTGTCTTGTGCCCGCTTCACCCACGCTTCCGATGAAACATACAAATCCCAGGGCGCAATAAATTTCATATCCCGGAATTCAGTGTTGTAGGGAAAATCTTCATAAACACCCGTAACCTTCACGTCCAGCTTGTTATCGATCTTTATGAGTTTACCTACCGGATCGGTTGTACCGAAAAGCGCCTGTGCTACTGACTCCGACAGTAAAATCGAATTTTGATCTTTCAAACCGGCCCGTGTCCCACTAAGCATTTTCAGCGTGAGCATATCAGGCGCGTCAGCACTCAGGTAATTGCCTGTTTTGGTGAATTTATTATCGCCATACGCCAGGATGTGATCACGCGTCCAGGATGACATGATAACATGACTAAAATCATCACCATAAACCGTCCGCAATTCCGGGCCTATCGGTGCCGGGTTGTATTCGCCATGAAACACCTCTCCGTTGAACTGTCCATTTTGCATGACCTTAGCAATACGGTTGTAGTTCTGAAAATACCGATCAAAGGAAAGTTCGTCGTATATCCAGAGGCCAATCAGCATAGCGACGGCCATACCAACCGCTAATCCGCCAATGTTAATGAAGGAATACACCCGGTTTTTAGCCAGATTCCGAAACGCGATTTTTATGTAATTCCGTAGCATAGTTGTATTGGTTGGGCTTGGGTAAGCTTGTTCTTGTCGTTTTATTAAAGAAGGTCGTAGTAAACTCAGTACGTCCCGAACGTAGCGCCAGCGAGCTTCCCGCAAACCCACCCACTTAACCCGCTGCTGGAACAGCTCATCCAAGTCACCTTCCAGCTCTTCGGCCCGGTGCGGAGCGAGGAACCAACGGAGCAGGCGCTTAGCAAAACGGGGAGGTCGCATAGGGGTAAGGGATTGGGTTAAGGGCGTAGGAGATGGAGTAAGGGTTTAGGGAAAATAAAACAGTACCCTATGCCCTTACCCCCTTTATTCCGAACGCAGCGAGCGTACCGGATTCAATAAAGCAGCTTTGACACTTTGAAAGCTGACAGTCAGCAATGTAATGAGTAAGGCACCGGCGCCAGAAGCCACAAATACCCACCACGAAACTTCAGTGTGATAGGTGTATCGCTGAATCCAATCCTGCATGAAATACCAGGTTGCAGGAAAGGCAATGAAAAGCGAAATGACAACTAATAGTACAAAATCTTTGGAAAGCATTTGCCACAGGTTAGCTACTGATGCACCCATTACTTTCCGGATGCCGATTTCCTTCGTGCGTTGCTCCATCACAAAGGAAGCCAGACCAAATAAGCCCAGGCAGGAAATAAAAATGGCGAGCCCGGCGAAGAAGCTGGCCAATTTGCCGATTCGTTCTTCTTCACCAAATTTTCTTGCGTATTCCAGATCCGCAAACGTGTAGTCGAACGTGTTATCCAGGTCGTATTTTTTATAAATCGCTTCAACTTTAGCCAGCGCTTCAGGCGCACTTTTTGCCGGGTTTATTTTGGCCGTAATCAGATTAATACGTTTGTAATTGAGGAAAAAGATAGTCTGCTTAACCGGCTCATAAGGCGACTGAGTAACCAGGTTTTTGACTACGCCAATGACTTTAAAAGACTGGTCACCCCATTTGATAATTTCACCGATCGGGTTCTTAAAGCCCATGTAAGCTACGGCCGCTTCGTTCAGGATAAATCCGGAGGAATCGGTGGCAAATTCTTTCGAAAAATCCCGACCTTCCTTGATCTGCCAGTCGATCATTTTCCCAAATTCATGGGTAATCCGTAGCGTTACAAATTCGTCGGCCATGTTGGGCACTTGGCCGCGCCAGGTTAAGCCGCTATTGGTAACGTAGGTATTGGTGATTGGCGAATCGGTGGCGGCCACTTCATCAATAGCGCCGGTCTTCAGTAACTCATCTCGGAACGTAGCAAAATGAGTAATCAACTCGTCCGATTTTATGGGAAACGATACCAGATTAGCTCGACTATAACCAACTGGCCGATTTCTGGCGAATTCAATTTGCTGGAAAACAATCAGCGTACCGACAATCAGCGTAACGGAAACAGTGAATTGAACGACGACCAGAACCTTGCGTGGAATCGCTGCGAATCGCCCGACCCGGAAAGTGCCTTTGAGCACCTTAACCGGTTGAAACGATGATAGATATAAGGCGGGATAGCTGCCAGCTATTAGACTGGTAACTAAGCTGAATCCAATCGCCGAAATCCAGAATAGTGGATTAGCCCAAGGAATATTAATTTGCCGGTCGGCCACGGTATTGAACGCGGGCAGAATAAGCACCACAAGGAGTAAAGCAAAGGCCAGAGCGATGATGACAATCAAAAACGATTCACTGAAAAATTGCAGCATAATCTGCTTTCTCACCGAGCCAATTGCTTTCCGAACCCCTACTTCGCGAGCGCGTTTTTCAGATCGAGCCGTACTCAAATTCATGAAATTGATGCAGGCCAGCAGCAATACAAAAAAGCCGATTATGCTGAACAACCGAACATACTGAATTTGGCCACCGACATTTTCTCCATTTCTAAACTCAGAATATAGATGCCATTTCCGCATCGGCAGCAGAAACATTTCAGGCTTAAAACGTACGTCGTCCTTGTTCCTGACTTTATTCAGTTTGGCATCTTTAATTGCAGTCGATACCGTTTCCATATTGGCGTTATCGGCGATCTGCACGAACGTCTGGAACCAACTATTTCCCCAGCTAAGCCATTCGGGTAAGTCTTTCTTCTTCAGTTCAAACGGAGCAATAAACGTCAAATCGTGAAACGACGAATTGAGTGGTAGATCAACGTAAACGCCCGTTACCTTTACCGGCCATTTTTTGTCAATCGTAACAAGCTTATTCAATGGATCGACATCCCCGAACAGCGACTTTGCGGTCGATTCGGAAAGCATGATGGAAGACGGATCACGCAGGCCCGACCGTGTGCCTTTCAGCATGGTCAGCGCCAGCATTTCAGTTATGTCGGGGTCTATAAAGTTACCGTTGTTGGTGATTTTTTTATCACCGATAGTTAACAGATGCTTCCCCGTATAATCGGCTGTTACGACGTATTTAAAATGACTGCCGTAGCTACTCCGTAGTTCGGGGGCCAGTTGCATCGCCTGACCATTCCAGGTTTCAATTTTATCGTTGAATGTCTGATTCTGCATCACTTTCGCGATACGATCATAATTCGCATAGCTCCGATTATAAGCGAGTTCATTACTGACCCATAACCCAATCAGTATAGCCACGGCCATCCCCGTTGCTAAACCAGCAATATTGATAGCCGAATACCCCTTGTATTTAGTCAGGTTCCGGAACGCAACTTTAAAATAATTACGTAGCATAATTGTGTTTTTTGGTTTTGGGTATGCAACATCTTGCCGTTTCATAAGCGAGGGACGTACTGAACTCGCTACATCACGCACATAGCGCCAGCGGGCCTGCGACAAGCCTAGCGCTTGGATACGTTGCTGAAATAATTCGTCTAAATCCCCTTCCAGTTCTTCTAATCGATGCGGAGCCAGAAGCCAGTGAAGTAAGCAATTAGCGAAGCGGGGAGGTCGATTTGTAGGTTTCATGACCAGGCGGTTCGAGGAATAGCATCCCACATCTGATTACGCAATTGACGGATCTCCTCCAACGCCCGACGGCCGTAAGCCGTTACCGTATACAGCCGCTTCCGGCGACCTCCACGTTCGGCAGTCATCCCTCCCATTTCGGAGTTAACCAGCCCTTTTTCCTGAAGCCGACTTAGCGCTGAATGCACCGCTCCCAGATTGACCGAACGGCCCATTTGTTGCTCAATTTCATTGACAACTGCCGCTCCATAGGCATCCCCCGCCCGTATGGCGACAGCCAATAAAACGACCTCTTCAAATTCGCCTAAATAGGTACCCTTCATACCTGATTATTTGTTGTGTATATGTATAACAAATGCCTTGCCAACATAAAAAATAGGCCATTCCGTGCAGAAATGGCCTATTTCTCGAAAAAAGTTCTGAGAGGCTTGTCCAGAAACGGACAATTTCTGTACGCTCATGGACAGGATTATTAGCCTGTTCAGTTTAGTAAAGGCGAATAATTTGAAAAACTATTTTCATATTTTACAATATATCAAACAATTCATAGCCCCCTACCGTTATATACCTGTTGATTCGCTGATAGACGGGGATGCTGTGAAAGGCACCTGCTTTTTTCAAATTAACTGTTCTACTAAGCGAACCAAAAGCCAGGTGACTACTCGTCGTCTGGCTTTCTTTTTTGCATGGGGTTAGGACCCAGGGTAAACTGGCTATTGTTTTACCCTGGGTCCTAACCCTTACCCCATTCTACTCAATTAAACGGGATACTCAGCTTTAGGCAAATGTTTCGGCCCATGCCATAAATACCCAGGTGACCAGTGGGTGACTGACTAAAATATTCGAAGTATTTTAAGCGGCTTAGATTAGACTGATAAGCGACGTCGAACAGGTTATTGACCTGAAATAATACCCGCCAAGCTGGTCGATTCGGCCCCATGTGAATCTGTCCATCAATCCCTGTATTAACCAGTGAAAAGCCAGCCGTTGCTGTTTCAGTGTCATTAAGCCCAAGGTAGCGGTTTTGAGCTGCATTGACATCCAAGTCGGCTTTGAGTGTTACGTCCGATAGCCACTGCCGTTTTATAGGCAATGTTTGACTTATTCCTGTAGTAATGCGAAGAGGTGGAATAAAGGGCAGGTATTCTCCATTGACCCCCGCATCAGTAAATCGGTTTCCCCGGTTATACCCGTAAACTAGTGCAATGCTATTATCAAAACTGAATCCCCGCCAAGTCGTCGGGTGCAGACTAAGCTGAGTTTCAAATCCATACAGTTGCGCCGATGACTGCTGGTACTGATACGTTTTATTTCCCGGCACAATCACGACCGGTTCCCCTTGTGCATCGACCAGTTGCGACAATGAGATGTAGTTCTGAATGTAGTTATTGAATACGCTAACGCCCAGATTCACATCAGGCAGGGTAAGGGTTAAGCCAAGATCCTGCTGAAAACTGAATTCCGGTTTAAAATTTCGGTTTCCGATATATACAATATGCGCACCAGGATCAAGGCCGTTAGAGGCAATTTCAGTAATACTAGGCGCCCGGTAGCCACGGGCAATATTGGCTTTCAGCGCTAACTTTTCCGAGAACTCGTACGTAACCCCCAGGCTGGTCGATAATCCTGTAAACGACTGCCGGAGTTGCGGCACCTGAAGTGTAGCACCAACGGTATCAGGCGGGGAAACATGCGCATCGAACCCTGTTCGGGGATCGGTTCGCACGTAGAAAGCATCGCCGTTAAGTTTACGTTGATCGTAGCGTAGTCCACCGCTAACGGTTAATTTATCGACCTGCCATTTCAAGAAAACGAACGTACCAACGTCGAACAGGTGATAATCCGGGATCGGGAACGTAGTCCCATTTTTGTTCTTGTTCGCCTGGTACATACCGTTGACACCGACTGTCGCTGAAATAGCCGACCAGGTCGGAAGATTGTAACGGAGTCCGTAGTTGATCGTATTGAGCTGAATATATAGGCTCGGCTGTTCTGGCTGAGTCGGGTGACTATACTCGCGACGCACGTTTTGCTGAAATGCCAGTAATGCATCAATTTCACCATTGCCAATCTGATAATGATTGTTTGTATGGAGTCGATAGTGCTGAATGTGCTGATGCAGCGGACTTTGGTGAAAAGACGATAACTCACCCGCCGGAACAATAGGTCGGTTCTGAATATCGTCCTGATTGGGTTCGGCAATCTGCCGCGTAAACCTACGGGTAAGGGAATCGCGGCTACCATCCGGGATTCCCTGAAGATTATCGTAAAGCGAAGCGCCGAAACGTGAATAGCCACGCTGGCCGGTGTAGCCAAGCATAGCCGTAAGCGTCCGTTCCGAAAAACCTGTGTTATAAACCCGACCGTCAATTTTATTCTGGTAATTGGTAGCGGCCCGTATCGAACCACGCATATTCCATGCCCAGCGAGAGCCACCTGAATACAACCCGATTGACTCACCAAGCAGCCGGTTATTCGACTGGTATTCAGTAGTAAAATTGACCTTAATCTTACCCTCAGTATCTTTTGGGTAAATCGGCATCATACTGACAACGCCCGCCAGCGCATCGGAACCATACATAAGACTAGCTGGCCCTTTGATCACTTCGGCCCGGTCGATGTTGTAATTGTCTACTTCGATACCATGTTCGTCTCCCCACTGCTGTCCTTCCTGCCGGACACCATCGTAAAGCGTCAACACTCGATTATAGCCTAAGCCGCGAATGAATGGTTTCGAGATATTCGGTCCGGTTTTTACGGCATTCAAGCCGGGGGCATTTTTTACCAGCACATCGATGATATTACTACTGGCTGTGCTTTCAATAGCTCGGCGAGAAATAGCCAGAATGGCCACCGGATTTTGCCGGAGCAGTGTGCCACGCGAAACACCCGTTGTTACAATAACTTCGTTAAGCGTAGTCGAAACAGGTAATAGGACGACAGCATACGTGTCAGTTTGGAGTACGATTTCTATAGTATCCGATTTATACCCAACACAGGAAATAATTAATTGCCGTGTCAGTGAATCGGTAGGAATAGCTAGCGTAAATTGGCCTTTGGCGTCAGTAAGGGCTCCTTTTCGGACGCCTAACAGACTTAAGTTGCCGAATGGAATAGGCTTGCGACTGTCGCTGTCGGTAATAGAACCACGAATAATTCGGGGTGGAGCAGGCTGTGCATTGGTATACGCACTGACCAGCCCCAGGCTAATCAGCAGGAGAAATAATTTCATGGAGAGGTTGTTTCGTTTGATTCGGCCAACCAGCGGAGCAACACACCGAAAACTGGTCAGGCCATGTAAGGAAGCACACTTGAATTAGCCGTAATAACCCCCAATAAATAGAGATTTATAAGCTGCATATCAACAACTCAATGTGCAGTAATCCAATACTTTATCAAACGAAAGGGGGCCCTCGATACTGAAGAGATAAAAATAAAGTAGCAATCCGGAATGATCGGCTGGTTCGGCTACGAACTAATGCCGTCTGGTAGCTACGCAGGAGAAAAAGAAAGGTAAAGAAACTGCTGATAACCAGCGGCAGATTAGCGGCCAGATCGAGTAGCAAAATTTCCTGCGCGGTATGCGTATTAGGCAGAATCGGTCCCTTTCCGAAAGGCCAGTACGGGTGCGCGTGGACAATCAATCGTCCATCAGATAACCGGTGTGCATGGCGAAACACAACTCCATTGACCCAAATGGCCAAAAACAGCCCCAATAGTATACGGGCCGTCTGGAGTCGATGTGTATGAAGCCAACCGATCATTAGATAAAGGCTTGACAGGCAATCAATTGAATTTTAACCAAATATAGATAAGTTAATGTAATCTTTTTTTAGACGAGTCTAAAAAAACAGCTTTAATTGACTAAATGGGCATAATTACTAAATATAACCAACTTATTATTACCATAAGCCAATTATTCTGCAACGAATTTTGTCTGATTCATTGCGACATTAGCATTTCCAAACAGGATTGACATGAACGTAGAAAATAAAACGGTTATCATTTCCGGTGCCTCACGGGGTATCGGCCGGGCTACGGCTTTACTGCTGGCTGAACATGGTGCCAACGTGGTCGTTACAGCCCGAAGTGCCGATGAGCTGACCCAACTTGAAAAACAAGCCACCGAAGGCCATACTCGGGGAAAAATTGTGGCCGTTCCCGGCGACGTTAGTAACGAATCGGATATGGAGCGCGTCGTAAAAACCACGCACGATCAGTTTAAGCACATTGATGTAGTTATCAATAACGCGGGTTATGGCGTCTTCAAAAACGTGGACGAGATCTCGGTCAGCGAGTGGGACGACCTGATGGCAACCAACGTGAAAGGGACTTTTCTGTTGACTAAAGCCGCTCTTCCAATACTGAAAGCGCAGCATTCGGGTCACATCATCGTCGTGGCCTCGGATGTGGCTAAGCGGACGTTTGCAGGTGGGTCACTCTACACAGCCAGTAAGTATGCCCAGGAAGCATTCACGGGTGCCTTACGTAAGGAAGTTCGGTCATTTGGCATCAAGGTGACGGGCGTTTACTCCGGCCTGGTCGATTCGCATTTTCATGAGAAAGGTCACGGGCACGAAACCTCCCAAAGCTGGCTGAAAGAAGAAGACATGGCCGAGTCAATGTTGTTCATTGTCAGCCGTCCGGCCCACGTCGTAATTGATGAGTTTATGGTGCACCCGCTGTCGCAGGAGTATTGATTAGAATAGAAATTAATTATTCCAGAATATTCTATAAAAGTCTTACATCCCAAAAATAATCTTCAATTCTGGTTAGTTGAACTTTGTTTTTGAAATCAGGATGTTCAGTATTTATTATATAGTTGTATTCATAGACAATAATAGCAGAAGGGACTTTAAGTAATAAGGTTTCCTGGCTATCGTACCATGATGAACCGATCTTTTGTAAAGCAGGATAACCCGCTAACGTTCGCCAATTTGAGGGAAGATCTTTAACCTGTATTTGTTTTATAAGGTAGTCGTCATCAGCTATAGAAATCACCATAACTTTATAGGCTGTAGTCGGCTCAATCGAACCTCTATGAACGACTAATTCTAATGAAGATAATGATCTTGAAGAACCTGTATAAATTACCTGTTTGCCCCTAGTATTCCACCGATTAGCACTCCCCGATGAAGTTAATCCATTTGTGTACAGTGCTTTACTTATCCTGAATACTTCCATAGATTATACATTATCTCCGTATTCCATAGCAGTTAACCGGTCATCAACGAACTTGATACCAGTCACAGTATTCAAAAAAGAATTAGGGGTTTTATTATCGAAATAAAAGTTTTTTTTATTCAACCATTGATCGAATAATTCTACTGTGCTAAATACGTCAATACCATGTTTAATCAGCGCTAACAAAAGTAATGTCTGCTCCTTAACATTTTCTTTAAATGTCGTCTGCGGTTTTTTATATTCTCTAAACGTTTTTACACTGACGTTAAACCAAACTGATATAACATCATCGTTAAAATCAGTAATGGTTTTAATTGCATTAACATACTTCCAGTTTACATCTTTCGTAAAAAGAAAGTGAAGAATTTCACTATCATTAATATGGCCGGGTACATCCCTCAAGATAGTACTTTCTGCTGCTCCTACCCTTCTCATATCTAGAGTTATTTAGATCACTAACACAAAAATAGGCAATTTCACCTTTTATAAAGAGAAAAATTTCCTTTTTCGACTTAAAATCAACAGACTACTAACTATAAAGTACCACTTATGATCCTCGAAGCTGCCAAACAGCGCTTAAATCGTAAGTGGTACTTCCTGATTTATAAACCCTACTGACTCCACTCCGTTGGGGTCCGATCCCAGCGGTGGCCTTTTAGTTCGTGTAGTACTTCCGGTGCTAAGCCACTGCCGTCGCTGGCGGCAATGTTCGCTTCAACGTTGCGAATCTGACGCATGCCGGGAATGGTTGTGTGCACATCAGGATTGCTCAGAATGAACCGTAGCGCCATTTCGGGCATGGTCATACCGGCCGGAATAATCGGCTTTAGCGCATCGGCATGGTCTACGCTACTATTCAGGTTTTCGGGCACGAAATACGTTGAACGCCAGTCGTCAGCGGGGAAGGTTGTTTCTTTCGTGAACGTGCCGGTGAGCGTACCTTCATCGAAAGGGACGCGGGCGATTACGCCGATATTTAGTTTACGGCAGAGCGGGAACAAGTTATCTTCGGGGTTCTGGTCGAAAATGTTATAGATAACTTGCACAGCGTCGATTAGGCCGGTTTGCAGGGTATTCAGGCAATTATCAGGCTCCCACCGGTTCACCGAAACGCCCCAGGCCCGTACTTTACCCTGCTGCGTGAGTTTCGTAACAGCTTCCTGCCATTCATCAAGCTCAGCCCAACTGTCTTCCCAGACGTGAAACTGTTGTAAATCAATCGTCTCAACGCCAAGGTTTTTCAGACTTTTTTCGGTGTACTCGATAATGTAATCCGCTGGAAAAACGTCTTCTAACCGAGACCCAGATTTCGAGGGCCATTGCCGGTTTTTGGGTGGTATTTTGGTGGCTGCGTATAATCGCTTATCCGGGTGATTTTTTAGCAGTTGATTCAGCACTTCTTCGCTGACACCATCGCCGTATGCCCAGGCAGTGTCAAAGAAATTGCAGCCTAATTCAACGGCACGTTCGAGGGCCAATAGCACCTGTTGTTTATCGGAACCGGTCCAGCCAGCCAATCCCCACATGCCATAGCCGATTTCGGAGACTTCCCAGCCCGTGCGGCCAAATGTACGGTAATTCATAAGGTAGGGTTTAACGTTCGTAATTTAATGGTTGCCGTTTAGTTAATTTAATGGCGCTGCAAACATCAAACCTCGAGCAGCAAACTCAAAACTAAATCCATTAAAAAATGCTTATTCGTATCGTTCGCATGACGTTTCAGGAGGGTAAGATGGACCAGTTTCACACTATTTTTGATAACTCAAAGTACCATATCCGGTCTTTTCCCGGTAATCACCACCTCGAACTCCTGCGCGACCCCGACCACCCGAACGTTCGGATCACATATAGCCTATGGGAGTCGGCTGACGCATTAGAAGCTTACCGTCGAAGCGACTTATTTCGGCAAACCTGGGCAGCAACCAAATTGTTGTTTTCCGAGCGGGCACAAGCGTTTTCGGCCGAGCAGTTGGAAATAATTAACTGACAGTTTTTACACAATTACTGGCCAATAAGGCTACATCAACGTAACTCAATAAAAATTTAATGATTCATTTTATAGGGCTGGTACAGTTCTTGAACCCCCGGATCGGCTTAATAAACTGGTCTGAAGCAGGTTTTAGCTAGGTTTCCTTGTGCCGGCTTATTTATATCTGTTTCAATTCAAAAACTAATTGTTTCAAAACCCACCAAATACCTCTATTCAGCTTGTATACGTGTAAACAGTCGCTATAAACAGTCATCATTTTGTTCCTGCTAACAATTTCAACTTATACATAAAAGCTATTGTGGCACCCAAATTGCAAGTCATCTGATATAAATTCTTTGGTTACTTAAGGCTGTGTTTTTCTTCTAAAGTGAACTATCAAACAGCCATCCGCTCTGAAGCCATTGAATTTACTGCCCAGTTTACGAATCTCAAAAGGGTTAACCACTCTATGAAACAGTACAAATGCCTTATCGTGGATGACTTGCTTACCACAAAAACGATTCTTGATGATTATCTGAATCAACTGTCTTTCTTCCAAAAAACGCAAAGTTGCAATAGCATACCTGAAGCTATTCCACTGATTAATCAAACACGTTTTGATTTAATCTTCCTGAATATGCAGCAACCAGGTAGCTCAGAACTTACTCTCTTTCAGACCTTTGTGCAGGACACGCCTATTATTAGCACAACCGCCTGTACCAGCTCTGCTATACATTGCACTGGTCTTAATATCATCGACTGCGTACTCCGGCCCTACAACTTCCCTCGTTTTACGCGGGCTATTAACCGGGCTCTGGATGTTCAGTCGATAGCTGAGCAAGCAGGGGAGTCGAAAAGTGAGTTAAGGATTTTCTGGGAAAATCTAACGGCCGACCGTAAGCGGGATCTTGGCTTATTGTTCAGTCGCATAGCCTTTCATGAGAATACCCTATGATTCGATGATGACCCTTGTTAGTGACATATCTAATTGAGTAAAACCACCTAATCGATTCCTTTTCCGATTCGGAGAAACATCGTATCGAGAAGATATGGATCGTCGGTTTTATTCCAGCATTTGGCAAATAGTCTGTCTCCTGGCCGGGCTGTCGTTAACAGTTATGGCCCAGCAGACAACTACTACCCTATCAGGGCAGGTTACGGATGCGGCCACTGGAAAACCGATGCCATTTGTCAATGTATATTTAAATAGCAGTACCCGCGGCACAACAACGAACGAAAGCGGTCATTTTATACTAACGGGTGTTCCATTAGGCAGCGTAGAAGTTGTTGTTTCTTTCGTTGGTTATCAGACCGAACGACGAACCCTGCGACTCGATGATACTCGCCCCCGGCCACTCAATGTCAATCTAAAACCGGGCGATCAGACCTTAGCCACAGTAACGGTTCGCGGGAATCCCAAAAAATGGCAGCAGCAACTCCGTCAATTTAAACGGCTATTGCTAGGTGAACCCTTCGGCGGTCAGTGCCTGATTCTGAACGAAGATGTGCTGCATTTTACGGAAGATAACGGCCATCTGAAAGCAACCGCCACCGAGCCAATCCTTATTGAAAACCAGGCACTAGGCTACAGGCTCTGGTATGATATGGATTACTTTGACGGTACATTTCAAAAGACCTTTTACGCGGGAACAGCACGCTTTGAAGCTCTTAAACCAGCTGATGAGCGACAGGCCCGACGCTTCAGCCGAAATAGAATGCGCGCGTATCTGGGTTCGACCCGACACCTGATGGCCAGTTTGATTGATAGTACGTACGAGCAGGAGGGTTTTCTGGTGTATCAGGAAGATCTTACGCGTCCTAAGTCAATCGACAAAACGATGCCAACCTTAGCTGCAGCTATCGAGAAACACAAACGATTAATCCCATTTCGGGTCAGTGATCTGATTAAGCCCGGCAAGCTTTCCTTCGAACGGCAATTGATTTCTAATCGGCAGTTGGTTGTCTTTTACACCCCTGTCTCCTCATCATACTCGCCTTATTCGGATGCCCGTTATGCTTACTCGCAGATTACGCTTCCGCAAGGCTCGATTCAGTTAACAGTCGACGGAACCATTACCATGCCTAAAGGTATGGAAGTTCAGGGGTCACTGGCCGACGATCGACTATCGACCATGCTGCCCGCTGACTGGCAGCCCGCTAAAGAGGAGCTAAGTAACACTACGCCAACAGTGGTTCAACAAGGTAAATTGCTGCCGCCCGATCAGCGATTAGGGCGAATTACGACAGCTTTTACCGGACGCTTCCAGCATTTGGCTCCGGTGCTGTTTACTCAGATTGACAAACCATTTTACGCCACCGGCGACCGACTTTGGTTAAGCACCTACTTACTTGATGCAGCCACAAATCGCTTACCCATTGGCGAAACAGCGCTGCATACGGATTTATTGACAGCCAATGGCCAACTCGTGCAGCACCAATGGCTGAAAGTAACGGATGGCCGAGCCGTAGGTAATTTCCGACTATCGGATTCGCTGGCATCCGGCGTCTATCGGCTGCGGACGTACACTGACGAAGACGACGCTCAACACAGACCTGCCTTTGAACGGTCAATCGCGGTGTATAATCTGGTGGAGAGTGCTCAACCTCCAACAAAAGATACTACCTATAAATCATTGGATATACAGGGCCTACCCGAAGGTGGACGATGGGTAGCCGGTTTGCCAGCGCGATTAGGCCTTAAGCTGGTCGGGCCAGATGGACGAGGTGTTCGGGCGTCGGGACGGATTACAGACGAGGCAGGTACAGAAATCGCGTCATTTGTCAGCAGTTCACTAGGCATGGGAAGTGTCAGCCTAACTCCACAAACAAATCGACAGTATTATGCAGAAGTAATTCATCAGGGACATCGACAACGGGTTCCTTTGCCAGCGGTCGACGCTGATGGATATACTCTGTCAGCGGATATGGTTAGTGATACCAACCAATTGCTGCTGACTGTCATGAGTAATAATCGGCTATCCCTTGATTCGGTATACGTTTTATGTCAACACCAGGGCCGTTTAGTCGATCAAAGGAAAATTCAGTTGCAAAACGGGTTAGCTCGGATACAGTTGCCGGTGTCGACCTGGCCGCCCGGCCTTATCCAGTTGACGCTTTACGATGCGACGGCTCACCCCCGGGCCGAACGACTGCTGTTTGTGCCGGAGCGACTCGTGCCAGTACGGGTTCTGTTGGCTACCAATAAAACCCGTTTTAAACCCCGCGAGCAGGTATTGCTGCGGATAAATCTAAATGACGATGGGCAACCTGCCGTAGCCGCTTTATCGGCCTCAGTGACTGATGCGGAACAGGTTCCTAACGATTCGGTAGAAGCTACCATACAAACCCATTTGCTGCTCACGGGTGAGTTGCGGGGTCGTGTCGAGAATCCAAATGCGTATTTTCAGACGGCTGCGCCTGAGATTCGCCGAGCCCTTGATGATTTACTCTTAACACAGGGGTGGCGACGTGTTTCAGGAACCCCAGACGCAGAATTGCTTGGAGGTGTGTCGGTTATAGGGCGCGTACTAAACGCCAAAAACGAACCCATACCAAACGCCCAAGTGACGTTAGCTTCTACTGCCCAAAACCAGTCGTTTGTCCGCTCTGCAGGAGCTAATGAGCGAGGACGTTTCCGGTTGGCGGGGCTGGCCATCAGCGACACTGCACGGCTTCTGGTACAACTTTCTGACCGACAGCTCAAAGCCTTCCCACCTAAAGACGCGCATTTGGTTCAGGAGAGACCGGGTATAACTTGGGAATCGGGTAAAATTGATTCGCTGCCAAACTGGGCTGCCTGGCGAACCGAAATAGAAGCTGCTCGAGTTCGTCAGGAAACCAATGCTGAGTTATACCGCGACAAAAAGGTCAAGATTCTCAAAGAAGTGACGGTTCGGGCGCGGAAATACGACGAACGACCGGATGATATTCGTCGAAGAAGCCTGCACAACGCTGCCGATGCGACGCTGGTATTCGATGATACATCACCCCGGTTTGCCAATCTCTACGAAATGATTCGTGGCCGGGTACCGGGAGTGAGCGTTACCCAGACAGCCGATCCTGGAAAAGCTGTCGGGATGTCTTATAATGTTGTTATTCGAGGAGTTGGAAGTTTGAAATCTGGAACGCAGCCCCTGTATTTAATGGATGGTATGCCTATTCAGGATGCGGATGGAACAGGTTTGCTCGCCTTTAATCCGGGTGAGATCGAGCGTATCGAAGTACTTAAAAATGGAGGTAGTACAGGTATATATGGCGTTCGTGGGGGGAATGGCGTCATTGCATTCTATAGTAAAACCGCCCGTCCTGAGCAATCGTCAGCTTCCTCGAAAACAGGAATGACAACCATGCAGCTCATCGGTTATCCAGCAGTTCAGCGCGATTTTTATGTACCCCGCTACGACGCTGATTCAACCGACCCCAAAGCCACCGAGGATTCGATTCGCGTGGACAGACGGGATGTACTGTACTGGAAACCGATTATCCAGACAGATAGCCAGGGCCGTGCAACGATAGGTTTTCCACTCTCCGACGTAGTCAGAACCATTCGCGTTCGTATTCAGGGCATTACTGCTGAAGGACGGCCAGTAGTTAGCACATCCCTAATTCGGGTACAATAGCTTGAAGTTTAGCTAGTACAAATACACGTTTAAATTTCTTTCAGAAAGGCTAGAACTCCATTATGTAATATTGACACAAAAACCGGTCGCCGAACTCCTCAATCTGGCGCTGGTAAGTAGGTCGAAATCCATGACGTTCGTAGAACTGCATGAGTTTGGGGCGAGTCGCGTCGGTTTCGAGCTGAAAAACTTTAATACCTCTTACCAGACACGCATCCCGAACAAAGTCAATAATAGTCGCAAACAGATTTTGCCCAGCAAAGGGCCGACGGATAGCCAGTTTATGGATAAAGGCCGACGTATTAGCCGGAACATCTGGCCAGTAAAGCGGATCTTCCCATTGAAGGATAAATACGGCGGCCGGTTCTAGCGCTGAACCATCTTCGCGGTCCGCATACATTACATAGAAATTACCGGTAGTATACTGATCCAGCAAATTCTCAGCCGTGAGCGAATCGATGCTCCAAAGCTCACTGTCGTTATCGACTAACCATTGGCCGACTTCGCGCAGAATGTCTATGGCCAAATCGGGCTGGTCGTTACGGAAGGTGAATTTCATATATTGACTTTAATAGCGCTGAAATCGTTCAATCATTTATCCCGAGGATAACCCTATGCCGCACGAGGCCAGGGAAAATAACCAACATTTAAATCCTTCCACAAGTTAAGCCAATATGACAGATACAAACAAAACCGTCCTGTATTCGCTGGGTAGCGGATTAGCTGGAGCACTCGCGCTGAATCTTCTTCATGAAACAGTTCGCCAGTTTGTTGACGATGCTCCCCGCGTCGATATTCTGGGTGAACGAGCCATCGAAAAAATAGCAAAAAAAGCGGATATTGAACCACCAACGGGCGATGCGCTTTACGCCGTAACGCTAGGCAGCGATATTATTTCCAACGCCCTCTACTATAGCTTGATCGGTTTAGCTAAACCAGAAAATGCCATGCTAACCGGGGCCGCGCTGGGACTGGCTGCGGGCGTTGGCGGGGTTGAATTACCCGGTCCGATGGGATTAGGGACCGCTCCCAGCAGTCGTACACCACAAACAGCTGCTATGACAGTTGGTTGGTATCTGGTAGGCGGGTTGGTTACGGCTGGCGTCTACGCACTGCTGAAGCGTCGGTAATATGCTTGGTCAGCTAACCGAATTTCTACAGACAAATTTTGACTCATCAACCCGCGACCTGCACCTGTTAGGCGCGGGCATGTTCTCGCAAGCTTACCGTTTCGACACGGATGCGGGCGCATTTGTAGTGCGCACTGGCGTTACCCGCGAAGCATTTGAGAAAGACAAACTGGCTTACGAGCGGCTGGGTCACGCCGTGCAGATTCCGCAGGTACTGGCTATCGGCGAATATGACGATAACCAGTTTTACTGTATTTCGGACTGGCAACCTGGCCGCATGCTAACCGATTTATCGGCAGATGAAACCCGTCAGTTGTTACCATCGCTATTTACGAATATGCTGGCCATGAGCCAGGTTCCTGTTCCTTCAGCAACCGGCTTCGGGATTCTGAACAGCGTCGGCCAGGCCCGACGCTATTACAGAACCTGGGCAGAATTTATTGGGACCACTGATGACTTCTGGGCCACATTTACACCTCGAGGTGATGAAATTTACAGACCATGGTCTGAATTGTATACCACGACATTCCTGGATAAGAAAATTGTTCAGGACGCTCATCAATACCTTAAAACACTACTTCCCCTACTTCCAACCGAACGCCATTACGTCCACGGTGATTTTGGTCACGATAATGCCCTAGCCGATGGAGGCCAGCTAACTGCCATTCTCGACTGGGCTGAACTTCGCTGTGGAGACTGGCTTTACGACCTGGCGTACCTCGCTTATTACGACGACAAACAGATCGATTACATAGGCGCTTTCCAACAATGGCTGGAAGCTAATGCTTTAGCTATCCCGAATCTGATCAGCCGCATTCAGGCTTATTTTCTGCACATTTTCCTGGGAAACATCTTTCTGGAAGCCAACCGAAATCAGCGCGACTGGTATGAGGAGGATTTACAGCGATATCCTCGTTTACTTAATAGTGCCAGCAGCTACCAGGGCTTCTAAATCTTCCTCGATTAATTCGCGGTTTAACCAGGCACCGGCTTTGCCACCGTTTGCTACAGCAATCGATACCTGTCGGAACATCGTAGTACTATCACCCACTACATATACCCCCGGCACATTGGTCTGTCCGAACTCCTTAGCCGCAATCAAGCCTGTTTCAGTCATCGCACAACCTAACCGTTCGGCCAAATCTGAGTGTTGTCGAAACGGAACACGGCTGTAAAGAGCATCCAGCTCTACTGTTGAATTATCAACAAAACGTAGTGCGGTCAGTTGCCCATGATCATGCTCAATAGCTGCCAGTTCGGTTTCAATAATTGGCACACCAAGCAAGGTGATGATTTGTCGTTGCTCTGCTGAGAGCATAGCCGGACCATTCGTAAATAAGGTTAAGTCAGAGCTCCAGTTCTGAATAAGTCGCACCAACTCATAGGCTGTATCGCCGGCCGCTAGAATGCCAAGCCACTGATTATGCACCTCATAACCATGGCAATACGGGCAGTGTAACACTGATCGACCCCAACACTCTGCGAAGCCGCTTATTGCTGGCATTATATCTTCAAGGCCAGTTGCGAGCAGCAATTTACGAGAAGTGAATTGATCACCCGAAGCGGTTTTAACCACAAAACCAGTTGTTACTGGCTCGGCTTCAATAGCCAAATCAGCCAGAAAGGTAACGGTTGGGTAACGAAGTACCTGCTCTTTCGCAATGGCCGTAATTTGTGCAGGCGTTTCGCCATCTCTGGTCAGAAAGTTATGCGAGTAAGGCGTCTGGCGATTACAAGGCTTACCGCTGTCTATAACGAGCACATTGCGCAGTGATCGGCCTAAAACAATAGCCGCACTTAATCCTGCGTAACTGCCCCCTACTATAATAACATCGAATGAAGTTTGCTGCATATCATTACTAATTTACAGCAAAGATACAGTCCCTTTGATTAAATGCAACAATGTTGCATTTAATCAAAGGGACTGTATTAATCAGGCCGCTATCTTCTTACAAATTCATGCGCTTTAATTCGCTCACGGCAAAGGCAGATGCGCGGGCAGTAAGGGCCATGTATGTTAATGAGGGGTTCACGCAAGAGGACGAAACCATCGCGGCACCATCCGTAACGAACACATTTTTAGCACCCCAGACCTGATTATTACCGTTCAGCACCGACGTTTTGGGATCACGACCCATACGGGCCGAACCCATTTCGTGAATACCGATGCCTGGGTTTTTGGTTGTATCGTTGCGGGTTTTGATATTTTTGAAACCAGCAGCTTCGAGCATCTCGGCGGCATCATTCATCATCGCCTTGCGCATACCAATCGTATTATCGCCCCAGGCTGCGTCGAATTCAATGATGGGTAAACCCCACTTGTCTTTTTTGTCTGACAGACGCATCCGGTTGTTCGGATCGGGCAGGGTTTCACCAAACCCGCCGATGTTGAACTCCCAACGACCTGGCTTCGTGAGGTTATCTTTAAACGCCGGTCCGAAGCCTTCTTTTGATGCTCCGGCCGCCCAGTCCTGCCGACCACCGCGGCCCTGATAACCGAATCCTCGCACAAAATCTTTCCGCTTATCGTCGCCCCAGTTGGCGAAGCGGGGTATGTAGATGCCGTTCCCCCGCCGTCCATAATAGTACATGTCCTGCAACCCTTCGTACTCACCGGAAGCTCCAGAGTTCAGGTGATGGTCCATCAGGTTTCGGCCCAACTGGTCGGAATCATTGCCTAACCCGTTCGGGAACCGTTTCGAGGTGGATTGCATCATAATCCAGGCCGTGTTCATGGAAGATGCGTTCAGGAAAATGATTTTACCATAATACTCCTGCGTCTGCTTTGTATTCTGGTCGATCACCCGAACGCCTGTGGCTTTGCCTTTCTGCTCGTCGTAAATAACCTGGTACGCAATTTTATCCGTAATCACCGTCAGGCGACCGGTTTTCATCGCAGCGGGCAACGTAGCCGACTGTGTACTGAAATAAGCGCCGTAAGGACACCCCCGCACGCATAGATTCCGGAATTGACACGACGCCCGACCCAGGTCGGTATGTATTTTCTGCGCGACCGAAATAATTGCCGGACGACCAATAACGAGGTGACGTCCTTTGAAATTCTTTTCAATGCCAGCTTTGGCTACTAGCTCAGCGCTATTCATTTGCATAGGCGGCACAAACTCACCATCAGGCAAGACTGCCAGCCCGTCGCGGTTACCCGATACCCCGGCAAACCGCTCCACGTAAGAGTACCACGGAGCGAGGTCTTTGTAGCGAATAGGCCAGTCGACACCATGCCCATCTTCGAGATTGGCCGTAAAATCCCGCTCGTTCAGTCGATAGCTCTGCCGGCCCCACACGAGCGAGCGGCCACCAAGATGATAGGCCCGAATCCAGTCGTACGGTCGTTTTTCGATGTACGGTACATCGACATCTTTGGTGAACATGTGCCGCTGATCTTCGCCGGGTTTACCGCCGGATCGGGCATTAGCCCAGTATTCTTCAGCGGCCCAGAGTTCGATTTTTCCCCGGTGCGGAAACTCCCAGGGGTTCATCATGGCGGTGGGGTAATCCGCAATGTGCTTCAGATCAGGCCCCCGTTCCAACATCAAAACTTTTAAGCCTTTCTGGGTTAATTCTTTGGCCGCCCAGCCACCTGATATACCTGAACCCACGACGATAGCATCGTAGGTCATCTCTTTTTTAGCGTCAAGATTAAGGTTCATCCGTTTAGGAAGTTATAGGATTATACAGTTGTATGGTTATAAGGTGATAGTGTGAGTCAACGAGCTGTGTTGTATGGTGACGCCAGCTTTATGACTCTACAACTTTATAACTTCCTTAAGTTGCCCATGCCTTCTGACCTTCTTTCAGTTTGACTACGCCCTCGTAGCGGCCCGGTATCTGCACGTAAGCCAGCGCCTGGGTACAGCCAATTTCTGAGCTGAAATAACCCAGAATCGTCAACTCTTTTACCAACGTGAAGAAAGGAGTTAGGGACGGATTTTTATCAACATCTTTCACAACAATACCGGTTTCGGCATCCACTAGTTTGGCTTGCGTCTGATCGCTGCCCGCTGGCGCAGAGGCTCCTAAGGTCGTTTCTGGATCTTTAGCCAGTTTCTCCTGTCGTTTGGGATGCTGCTTCGCTTCAGTTTTGGCTAACTGCTCAAATTGCTTCAAAATCGCTGTTTTCTGCTCAACAGATAAGTCAACGAAGGGTTTGCTGTAAGCCTTTTGGCTTTCGGCATCAACATCGGCTAATCCTTTCTGAAAGTGCTTCTGCTGCTCTGGCTTATAGCAATCTTTCAGAATTAGTTGAATGGTGTCGGCTACTTTAGCCGCTTTCGCGCCCGGCGTCGACGTGGTCGGCATAATCACTTCCGTGATCTCGTCGAGCAGAACCGCCTGATCGGCCAGTAAGGCAAACGTAGAAGATTGGCGCTTAATCCGATGGGGCTGATACCCCTCAATAATAGACGCCATTGTTGGAGCCGACAGGGCGCTACCCATCGTGAGCGCTACCTGAAGAATTGCTTCTCTGCGGTTCATGAGTGATCCGGTTAGAACAGGCTGAATGAATTAAAATGAATATATAGCTAAGAGTCAGTAAAGCAGTAGTTTTACTGATAGCTCCGGCCGCCCAGAAACAGGCCAAACCTCTAAATCCCCTGAGGGGGACTTTGTTCACTCTTGGATAAATTCCCCTTCAGGGGAGAGGTTTTTATAACTTACTAGGATATGATATACCAACAACATATCTAGCAATCATCGGCATCACAACCCTCTGCAACGACCTCAGTTTCGAGCGTAGCGTGGTTAATTTGCTGGTGTTCGAGCCGGTGTCGCGCTTCGTGTTTCAGCGTAGCGATTTGTTCGTCGGATAGCCCTGGTTGCAGCACGAGATGCGCAGTGAGGGCGTTTTCGGTAGTGCTCATGGCCCACACGTGCACATGGTGTACGTCGTGAACGCCCACAACGGTGCGCAGGTCGTTCATAACTTCGGGCAAATCAACATTTGTCGGAACGCCATCAAGCGAAAGCCGTAGACTATCGTTCAGCAATTCCCAGGTAGACGCTAGAATGACCACTGCGACGACCACGCCAATAGCCGGATCGAGCCAGGTCCAGCCGGTGTAGGTAATCACGATACCCGCTATCACTACGCCTAATGATACCAGCGCATCAGCGGCCAGGTGCAGATAAGCCCCTCTAGCGTTTAGATCGTGTTCTTTATTCCGGAAAAATAGCAACGCCGACACTGTATTGACCACAATTCCAACACCCGCTACCCAGGCGACCGGACCGCCAGCAATAGGCTCAGGATGCCGGAACCGCTGAATACTTTCCCACAAAACCGCGCCGACCGTAATCAGTAGGATAACGGCGTTGGTAAGCGAGGCCAGCACCGTACTTTTGCGGTAACCATAGGTAAAGGTGGGCGTGTTGCGAACCCGTGCCAGCCGAAACGCCAGCAATGAGAGAAGCAGACTGGCAATATCGCTCAAGTTGTGACCTGCATCAGCAATCAGCGCCAGCGAATGATAATAGAATCCCATGCCAAATTCCAGCACTACATAGATTGTGTTGAGAACGGCTCCAATAATCAGGGCACGGTTAACGGAAGTCAGCACTTCAGGGCTGTGGCTATGTCCACCGGTACCGTGATTATGGGCATGAGCGTGTGCCATTAATTCAAAGGAATAGCAGAACAAACAAAATTTCTTTAATAAAGATAAAACCAGACCCTTAGCATTTAGTTATCAATCCGACTTCCTCCATCAACAAACTAACTAACAGATTGCTGAATAATAGTTAAAATAGATTGTTAATTAACTGTTTACCTCAGCGACCATCTTGACTGATTTTAGGCCAAAGCAGCAAAAGCCTTATTTAGTACATGGATTTCGTCGGACCATATGACAAACAAGCGGCTAAACAACATCCGCCAACTTTACTGACGCCTTTGTTGGCGGGTTGGGAGTTCCGACCGAATCTCGTTCTACCAACCGGAGCAGAAGGCTTGATGGCGCTGGCGAAAGTCCGAAACTGGCAGTTGACACCAGCGCTTCGACAAAAGCTGTTTAATAATAAGCTCGCGATTATTGTTACTGACCGTAATCAGCTTATTCAGTACGTGAACACGCATTTTGAGCAAATGAGTGGCTATTCATACCACGAAATGATCGGGCAGCGGCCGAATCTGTTGCAGGGCGTGGGTACGTCGGCGGAGGTTCGCCAACGGATTCGCCAGGCGATTGCCCAACAACAATCCGTTGACGAATGGCTGCTCAATTACCGCAAAGATCAGACGGAGTACGGCTGCCATATCAGAATATGGCCAATTCTGAATCACCGACAGGAGTTGGTTAATTTTGTTGCTCTTGAGCAGGAAGTGGCGCCTGATGTCGTTTCAGTGTAGTCGTTATCATCGTCGGTATTCAGTGTAAAATCAGAATTGTTAACCAACGAACGCATCAACTGCATACCTTTGTGAAGTTATGCGCTCGTTTATCCTTTATTTGCTGCTCTTCGCGACGCTGCTGCCGATCGTCAGCCCATGGGGAATTATTGCGCATTACCAGCTTAATCGGAATTACATTGCCCGCGTGCTATGCGAAAACCGTGACAAACCCCAATTGCACTGCAATGGTAAATGTTATCTGGCGAAGAAATTGAAGTCGCAGCAGGATAAACAGGATCAGGAAACCACCGAGCGTGTTCAGAATACACCAGTTGTTCAACTGTTTTGCCAGGCAAACTCGTTGTTTCAGTTTGGTCCACTTTGGGCTGGCCAACCTACCGCCGGATTTCCAGCCTACAATGTGCCCGCTTATTTAGCGCCGGCAGCGGTTCTATTCCATCCTCCCCAAGCTTAAGTCGAGCCCTTTTTCTTTTTGTCAGCACGACAAAACTTATTTCTCTGTTTTCTCGACTTAAACTAAATTTTCTGTGAACATTTATAAGGTTCTCATAACCTGTTGGTTATGGGCTATTACTGCGTACTATATATCGGCGCAGACAGTTAATCAAGGGCTTGTTTTCGATGCCCAAACCAAAGAACCAATTCCCGGCGTAACGATAGCTTCCAGCGACGCTAAATCGGGTACCATAACCGACGTCAATGGGCGTTTTTCAGTGCCAAATTCGACAAAAATCGTAATCTCTGCCGTTGGCTACCGCCGTCAAGAGGTTATGATAACGCCTGATCAGTCGGTACGAATCGCACTTGAACCAGCCATCGAAGATCTCCAGACGGTTGTTGTAACGGGCAGCCGTGAAGCCGCTTTACGCACTGAAATCCCGGTGGCCATTTCTAAACTCTCACCCAAGCTGATTGAGGAAACCAAGCCGACGGCTATCTATGAAGTGATTAACAAAACGCCGGGTGTGCTCATGGTAAATCTGGGTAACGAGCAGCACATGATGGCGATTCGGCAACCGATGACCACCAACGCGTATTTTCTTTACCTGGAAGATGGTGTTCCGATCCGGCCGATGGGCGTGTTCAATCATAATGCCCTGCTTGAACTGAATCAGTTCACAGTCAGCTCGATTGAAGTCGTCAAAGGGCCGGTATCGTCCATTTACGGACCAGAAGCGGTAGGGGGAGCGGTTAATTTTGTTACCCAACGACCAACCGCCGTACCAACGGCTCGCGTAGGTATTCAGGCTGATCAGTGGGGCTACCAGCGGCTTCAGTTTGGGGCTGGCGCTCGACAGGGTAAGTTTGGTATCTACTTGGGCGGTTTTGTGTCCAGGCAGCGCAACTCCTGGTTGGCTAGTTCAGATTATGATAAATCCTCCTACTTCGCCCGACTCGAATATGCTTTTACACCAAGAACCCGTCTGACCGGTACGGTGTCGTATAACAACTACAACTCGCAAACCACTGGCAACGTCGACAGCACGGCTTTTTTCGCGCGACAATATCTCAGTACCACTGATTTTACGTATCGGAAAACGTTTTCCCTGCGCAGCCGACTGACTCTCGAACACGATTGGCAGGATGGTTCGCAATCGTTCATTACCGCCTTTGTGCGAAACAACAGCGTAGGTCAGAATCCGACCTATTCGATTCGCTGGACCAGTGGAGCATCGACGGCGACCGGACAGGTGAACAGCAACGATTTTAAAAGCACTGGTTTCATTACCCAACACACTCAGCGACTTTCTTTCCTGAACAGTAAACTCATCGTCGGTGCTACGCTCGACTTATCGCCGAACACCTATCTAGCGTACCAAACTGAGCTGGCAGCAGAGTTGCGGCCAGATAAGAAATCAGTACTGAAATACACGCAACTGCGTGAGCGGCCTGATATTCAACTGGCTAACTACCAGGCCGACATCCATAATTTGGCGAGTTATCTTCAATACGATTTCGAACCACTGCCCAAATTGCGTGTCTCGGCGGGTCTGCGCTATGACCGTATGGCGTTCGATTATACCAATGCGCTGGATAAGACATCTGGAGGAAAATCGTACAGCCAGATGACACCCAAGATCGGGGCGACCTATGATTTAGGTCGTGGCAAAGGATTATACGTCAACTACGCTAAAGGGTTCTCGCCCCCGGCACTCACGTCAATCTTCCTGAAACGTACAACGCCCACCGCTTCCGGCGATCTGTTCTATTATAATCTCCAGCCCGCTAAATTCGACAATCTGGAAATTGGAGGCTGGGCGTCGTTGCTCAACAACAAATTGTACTTAGATGGGGCAATCTATCAGATGAATGGCACGAACGAACTGCTCAACATTCGTTTACCCGACAACTCTTTCGATTACCAGTCAGCCGGACGGACACTGCATCGGGGCATCGAACTGGGTGTTACCTACCGGCCATCGAAGCAAGTGTTTTTTCGCTTTGGTGGCACACACGCAATCCATCAGTTTGTGGAATTCACGCTTAGTCAGCGGGCATCTGACGCGGTGCAAAATGTGAATGGGAAAGACATGCCATCGGCCCCGCGCTGGCTCTGGAACACGGAACTCAGCTATTATCCAGCCTGGTTCAAGAATTTCCGGGCGTCGGCAGAATGGCAGCATGTATCGGGCTGGTATCAGAATCAGATTAACACCGTTAGTTATGGTGGTTACGATTTCGCCAATATTCGCGTGGGTTATCAGTGGAAAGGTATCGAATTGTTCACGAATGTGCTGAACGCCACTAACGCGCTCTTCGCGACCAATGCTACGCGCGGCAACAACACTACTGACCGCACGACCTACACCCCGGCGGCTCCACGTACGTTTGTGTTTGGCATGCAGTATAGTTTTTCAGGAAAATAAAACTCTAAAACACACAGAGACGGGGGCCCCACGGAGTGCACAAATCCTTCCTAAATTTCTCTGTTTACTCTGTGAAAACTCCGTTCCTCTGTGTTAAAACAAACCATGAAAAATCTCTTAATCATATTCCTTCTTATCGGCCTCATGGCTGAAAAACCAGTTCAGGAAACTACCGTTTCCGATCCACAATTTACGGGCGGTGTTCCCCGATTAACAACTGATATAACGGGCAATCCAGTAATTAGCTGGATTGAAAAAGATGGTGACAAAGGCACGGCTTTCTATTTCGCAACCTGGCAGGACGACCGACAAGCGTTTAGCCCGAAAATTCAGGTGAAGGCACCGGCTAATCTCTCCGTTCATGCAGAAGGTATGCCCAAGCTTGCACAGAAGGCCGACGGCACACTAATCGCCATTTTTGAAGTTCCGCGCCCTACCGATCAGTCCCGATTTGCTGGTGATTTGCTTTATACCATGTCGACCGACAGAGGCCAGACCTGGACCGACCCCAAACCGATTCACCAGGATGCGACGCCCGGTAAAAGTCATTCGTTTGCTGACATAGCGCGACTGCCTAATGGTGAAATCGGCGCAGTCTGGCTTGATGAGAAACTCGCTAATCAGGATGGGCGGCCGGTTGTTTTTGCGCAGACGACCAAAGGCGTAGGCTTCGGTTCGGCGGTGCTGGTGGATGAAAACGCCTGCCAATGCTGCCGTACGAATTTATTTGTCGATAAGCAGCAACGAATTCACCTGACCTACCGCGATTTATTACCATCAATTAAAACCGGCGGTCCCGCTTCCCGCGACATCAGCATGGTGGTTTCGTCGGATGGTGGGAGAACATTCAGTAAACCGCAGATTGTCTATGCCGATAACTGGCAGGTTAACGCTTGTCCGCACGCGGGACCGGTAGTAGCGCAGGTCGGTAATACCATACTCACAACCTGGTTTTCAGGCAAAGAAAATGCGGCTGGCCTTCGATTAGCCCGGCTGGGTTCTGATAAGCTGGTATCGAGTGTGTTATCAAACAGAGCAAAACACCCACAGGTAACAGCCGCTGACGAACGGCTAGTCTGGGTTTGGGACGAAGCGGTTGCCAAAGATAATTCAGGCGAATTGGGCTCCTTCGTCCAGCGAATCGGAATACGGACCATGGACGGCGAAAAAATCGGGGAGACAACCTATCTTACGCCCCTGTCTGTCGATGCGACTTATCCAGCGGTACTAGCTACTCGCAAAGGCACGTTAATAGCTTACGAACAGACAAAGGATAAGCAGCCAACAACTATTGTCGTACAGTGGCTGAAGGATTTGTAGTCTTCGACCATCAACAATGGCAGTAGCTTACACGTTTAAATTTTCGACAGGATTTTCTGAAATGATAAATAATCATGTAAATCCTGTCGAAACCAACTTGATATGCACGTTTTGATTGTTGAAGACGAATGGGAAGTGGCGGCACTGATCAAAAGTGGGCTGGAAGATTATGAATTTCAGGCCGATACAGCTGGCAACGCCATGGAAGCACAGCAGCAACTACTTGAGCATGACTATGATGCGGTTATCCTGGACGTAAACCTGCCGGTTATTAACGGGTTCGATTTGTGCCGAATGATTCGGCATAAACACGAAACCTTGCCCATTCTGATGCTAACCGCCTTTGGCAGTACGGATAATAAAGTTGACGGATTTAATGCAGGGGCCGACGATTATCTGGTGAAACCGTTCGAGTTTCGCGAACTGGTAGTCCGGCTGAAAGCGCTGAATCGGCGACATGGTGGAGGCACTACTGAAGCCACGGTGCTTAAAATTGCCGATCTGGAGTTGAATCTACAGAGTAAAGCGGTCAAACGGGGAGCCCAGAAAATTATGTTGACCGCCCGCGAACTGGCGCTGTTGGAATTCTTCATGAAAAACCAGAACCGGGCACTTGCACGTAATCAGATCATGGAACAGGTATGGGACCTTAACTTCGACCCGGGTACAAACGTGGTGGATGTGTACGTCAATTACCTGCGCAAAAAAATTGATAAGGATTTTCCGGTTAAACTTATTCACACAATTAGTGGCATTGGCTATATCATGCAGGAAACCGACGACTGAGCTAAATGAAAATAAGGACTAACCTTTCGTTTACTTTCGTTGGTGTAGTGGCAGCCATTCTGCTACTGTTTTCGTTTGTCGTTTATGCCACCGCCGAATATTTCCGGCAACGGGATTTTTACCTGCGGCTAAGCGATAAGGCTAAAAATGTAGCCCGGTTGCTATTGGATGAAGCCGAAATCGACGCTCGGTTGCTTCGGATTATTGAGCGAAATAACCTCACGGCGCTGCCTCAGGAGCATATAAACGTTTATGACCAGCAGAACCGGCGGGTGTATTCCACACAGGATAGTTCGATTGTGGGGCCGGAAGTACTGAACCGAATTCGGCAAAAGAAAGAAATCTTCCTACGGCAAAATCAGACCGAAATTGTTGGGTTTGTTTATCAACATAACAAGCAGCAATATGTGCTGGTCGCTTCGGCTTACGACCAGTATGGTAAAGAGGAAATGGCCCACCTCAGCACCATTATGGTCGTAGGACTGGTTTGTAGTCTGGCTCTTGTAGGAGCTGTTGGTTGGTTTTATGCCGGTCGTGCATTGCGGCCAATTTCGGCGGTTGTCCAGCAGGTTGATCAAATTACAGCCTCAAATCTAAATCAACGGGTAACGGCAGGTAACGATCATGATGAAATTGCCCAGTTAGCCCGCACGTTCAACCTAATGCTCGACCGGGTGCAGGAAGCCTTCGAGGTTCAACGAAATTTTGTGGCCAATGCGTCGCACGAACTCCGGACGCCACTCACCATCATTACAGGTCAGATCGAGGTAACGCTACTGAAGCGACGGACGGTTGAAGAGCACGAGGCTAAGTGGAAAGCCGCATTGGATGTAATCCAGCGGATGAACAAGCTAACCAATAACCTGCTTAATTTAACACTGGTAAGTTTGGAAGCCACCCCCTTGAAATTCAGTGAAGTAGCTATCGATGAAGTAATTTATCAGGCCGCCCAGATGCTGATGAATGGGCAGCCCACTTACTCCGTCGTTTTCTCCTTCGACGGGGAGATTGAGAAGATTCAGCCGTCGCTTACCATTGAAGGCAACAAATCGCTGCTGTATTCAGCGTTTTTCAACCTGATGGAAAATGGCTGTAAGTTTTCCGAGAAAAAGCGGGTCGATGTCGTACTCGGCTCTAGTGGCAAGTGGGCTACAGTCGAGTTTAAGGACGAAGGGATCGGTATCGAAGAGGCCGATATCAAAAGCATTTACGAGCCTTTTTTCCGGGCCCAGAATGTGAAACGCATCCACGGTCACGGCGTCGGTCTACCGTTAACCTACCGTATCATTCAGCTCCACCGGGGTCAAATTGATGTCGATTCACAGGTTGGCCGTGGCACGGTGTTCACAGTCAAGCTTCCTAAGCGACTCTAATCGATTTCTAATCAACTTCTAATTATCCTCTCATTAACTTCTAACAGGCTACTAATTAGTCTGGTAGCTGATTAAACGAACTTTGTTGTGTAAAAGAGACAGGTTCGGGGTTTGCTATTTACTACTCAACGCTATGTAGTTTCTGATACCAGCAAACTCCAAACCTTACTCTGTGTAACAGAACGCTCAGCTACTTATGAATACTCATCCAAATCACGAAAAGACCAGCCGGTATATTAACTGGATTACAGTCTGGGGATTATTTTTTGGGTGCATTGCCTATAATCTCTACGTCGACAATCACCAGCGTCATCAGGTCGAAAGCCAGCGGGCCGACTCGCTGTATAAAGAAACCGTTCGCCTTCAGCAGCGCCTTCGCAAAGCCGAATCGGTAGAGAAAATATCGACAAATCGAGCGGCCAACTCTCAGAAACTGGCCTTAGTCGGTACGTTATAAAACCCAGTCTGAACAGGCGAATTAATTCGCCTTATTGTAAAAAGCCCTGCCAAAGATTTTCTGCGCTACGTGTCCCGGTGATTGATGTGCTAGTGATGGCGCTATAACCTTTGGCAGGCACAAATTATCCAATTGATACCAAGATATGAGATGAAAGAATGAAGACGAACAATCAGAAACCTGTCGGCTGCTTTCAGGCTTTTGATTTGTCTGTCTGACTTCTTTCTTCTCGCAATACAACCAGAACTTAACATGAATACAAGGTCAACAAATTTTCTGTCCATCGATTTCAGTAACCTCGCCGGTGACGTTCGGGGAGGAGCGATTTCGTTTCTGGTTGCCGTACCGCTATGCCTGGGCATTGCCCTGGCATCGGGCGCTCCGCTGTTTGCTGGTATTATCGCCGGTATTGTGGGTGGTCTGATCGTAGGTATTGTCAGCCGCTCGTCCGTGAGTATTTCAGGCCCCGAAGCCGGATTAATCGTTGTTACCTTGAGTGCGATTCAGGCGCTCGGATCGTTTCCTGCGTTTTTGCTGGCGATGTGTATCGCTGGTGTTATTCAAATCGGATTAGGCTTCGCCCGAGCCGGTATTGTCAGTAACTTTTTTCCCTCGTCGGTCATTAGGGGAATGCTGGCCGGAATTGGCATTATTCTGATTGTAAAGCAATTGCCGCACCTGGTTGGTTACGATGCCGATGCTGCTGAAGGATTTGCGCTTTTTCAACCGGGCGGTTTCAATATTATCGAAGAGTTGCACATGGCGCTCAGACAGTTCAGCGGTGTAGCCATTCTGATTGCATTAATCTCGCTGGCCGTGTTTTATATATGGGAGCAGCCTCGTTTCCGCCGGTATTCGTTCGTCAAAAACGTACCGGCCGCGCTGGTAGTGGTCGTGCTGGGCATCAGCATTAATGAACTTGTTCGCGGTCTATTCCCACAGTGGGCCTTACGAGGAAATCACCTGGTACAACTGCCAATTCCAGAGAATGCAGCCGCCTTTTTTCAGCTGTTTACGCTACCCGATTTTTCGCAGTGGAATAACCCGCTGGTCTATACGTCGGCAGTAGCCATCGCACTAGTTGCCAGTCTGGAAGCGTTACTAGCCATTGAAGCGTCGGACGAGTTGGACCCACTAAAACGGAAGACACCTTCGAATCACGAGTTGAAAGCACAGGGGATCGGCAATATTGTAAGTGGCTTGCTTGGCGGTATTCCGGTAACGTCGGTCATTGTGCGGAGTTCGGTTAGTATTAACGCTGGTGCACGCACCAAGCTGGCCGCCCTGATTCACGGCACGCTGCTTCTGATTTGCGTAGTAACGCTGCCGACTTTGCTAAATAAAATGCCATGGGCAAGCCTGGCAGCCATTCTCTTAGTAACCGGTTATAAGCTGGCCCGCGTCGAAATCTTTAAGGCTGTTTTTGCAGAAGGCACGTCGAAATTTATTCCGTTTGTCGTAACAATCCTGGCGATTCTGCTAACCGACTTGCTGACCGGTATCGGCATTGGAATGGTTACGGGTATCTTCTTTATCCTGCGTGATCACTACCAGAATACCCACCGGGTCCGGACGGAGCGGGTTCGTGACATCGTACGCATTCACGTGAGTTTAGGTGATCACGTATCGTTTTTGAGCAAAGCTAAACTGGTGAAGCTGCTGCGAAACGTTCCGGATAATTCAATCATCGAAATTGATGGCAGCCAGTCCTCTTACATCGATAGCGACGTCATAACCACCATCCAGAATTTCGGCTTGTCAGCGCATCAGCGGAATATTCAGCTTAGCTTTTTACCAAGTGCGGCCAGCGATCAATCGCCAATCTACACGTCAAAGGAACTGTTTAATACTTTTCGGAACACTAGGTTGGTTAATGGTTCGCGGCTACATCGGCAAATAAATCCGACAATAATTGAAGGATAACTCGCCGGATAAGCAACTGATTTAACGTGGATTTGGGATTAGTGAAGCTGTGTTTGTGCGGAGACCCAGTTTTGGTGCGTAGCTCACTGAAATAGACGTACCTAATCCTGAATTCACGTTAAATTAGTTTGGAAACAGACCGGTCAATATCTCTCCACGTAGAGATATTGACCGGTCTGTTCTTGATTCAATCATCCAACGTTATCAAAGAATGACCGAAATCCGAGCAGCCCCTGGCGCGCAAAACAACTTAGACAGCCAGCTTCCCTTCAATGGAATCATCCAAGGTTTTTCCCAATACGGCACCAGCGGCCATTTTTAGAAACGCTACCGCATTTCCGTGTTTTGTATCCCAATAGTAACCCTGCTCTGCGTCTACTTTAATAACCGTTATCCGTGGATCATCAACGCCTTCCGTAAACCAAGTCTTTAAAATTGGCTCCCACAGTTCCTTAATCAGTTGTTTATCGGTGGAAATAGTAGCCACTCCGTATAGACTCAGAAAATCGGAGTGCTGCGAGCCTTGAAACAAAAGTTGAACGTGATTATCGACCGCTATATCCGCATTTTTATGGCTGTCGTTGGCACTTAAGAACCAGAGGTTGCCAGCTTCATCCACTTTTTGTACAGACATAGGTCTGGTTTTCAACGGTTCTCCGGCTGTAAGCTTTGTACAGAAATAACAGGTGTTGCTTTGGTCAACCAATTCTTTAATTTTTTTACCAGCTTCACTTCCGATTAAATCCTGGTGATTCTCTTCGGGTTGTTGTTGATTGATGCTATCCATGGCTTGTTGGTTATGTATTTTCTGCTGACAACTAAACGTATAACCAAACCTTCTACAAAAAGCCCATTTTTTTCTTAATCAATGAGCAAAGCGTTGCACCCGATGATTATATCTGGCAGCCTTTTTAATATGTTTTTAATAAGTTTCTGATTTTTAGTATGTTACCGAATCTTAAAACTATAATCGTTATTTATTAAGTAGAAATGGAATCATTAATCTGTTAATTTACTATTAAAAGCACTGATAATTAATAGGATAATTAATGATGGAGGTATATATTTGATTCCACTTCGATGTTTCGCACCAACAAATTCAGGTCACCTTCGTTGTGCTGGCGAAGGGCTCGCCTTGTTAAATTAAGTCCAGTTGATCACGCCGTCTGTCAGGTTCAGTTGCCTTCTTATTACACCGTAGCCAGTCGGTGAATCGCTTACTGCTTTTCCAGCGTATTCCTTTAAAAACGCCCGTCAGCTATGGCTTTTCACTATGCATCAAACGCTGCTCTCACGGCCACCCCTCCTGTCTGGGTTGTGGACGACGATGAAGACGACCGGCTTTTTATTCGTTCGGCCTTTGAAGACCTAAAAAGACCGGTTCAGGTATTGACCCTAAGCGATGGCGATCAGTTACTCCCCAAACTGATGCGCTGTGCTGTACTGCCTCAACTGATTCTGCTGGACATAAATATGACCCGTCAGAACGGCTTCGAAACACTGGTGCAACTTCGAAATACGCCCAACTTTGCTTGTATTCCGGTCGTCATGCTAACTACCTCGTCGGATGTAACCGATCGTCAGCGTAGTTTGGCTCTAGGCGCTAAACAGTGTCTGACCAAACCCGCTAGCTATAACCAGCTAGTCAATCTGGTTAAAAGCCTGACCGACCAATGGGAACTGGTATAATTAGTTCGCTTAAGCACTCTTTAATCTAGTCACTCCCTGATTTTTTGGCCAAAATCTGAACCAACTCACCCCGGTATCAGATTTTGTACGTATGTCTTTATCATTACGTTTCGAATTAACCACCCCCGCAGACGACGACCGACCAGTTTTCGTAGCGGGTAATTTTTGTGACTGGTTACCCGATTTAGCCGAGTTTCAAATGCAACCCGTTGAACCGGGTCAATATATATATGAGTTTCCAGACGGAATGCCGCTTCCCGAAAACTTGGAGTATAAATACACCCGGGGCGGTTGGGACCATGTTGAATTAAGTGCATCGGGCGAGCCTGTTCCCAACCGGACCGCCAAAGGGTCCGTTCAAATAAAACGAGAACACGTTCCTCACTGGCGGTGGTTCGGTATGCCATTTAATCCTGAGCTATTGCCAAAGATTGAACTACTAGGCGATAAATTTCAGGTACCCAGAATTGACAGGCCGCGTCGTGTTCATGTGTTGCTTCCTCATGATTATGCGCAAACCGACAAACGTTATCCAGTGCTGTATCTACACGATGGACAAAATCTGTTTGGTGGTGGCGTCGGTTATGGCAGTTGGGAAGTCGATCAAAAAATGGCGCTGCTGGCGGCTCGGCATCATCACGAAGTCATTCTGGTTTCCATTGACCACGCTGAAGACGAACGCATTCGGGAGTTTACATTCGAGCGAACTCGGGCGGGCAAGGGCCGGGGACAGTATTATCTGGACTTTATTCGTCATACCTTAAAACCCCTCGTCGACAGTCAATTCCGTACGCTGACCGATGCTGCTCATACCGGCATTGGCGGAAGTTCATTAGGCGGGTTAATCAGCATTTACGCCGGATTGCTACATCCCAACGTGTTTGGCCGACTGCTCATATTTTCGCCTGCTCTCTGGATTTCGCCCAAAATTTATTTCGACGCTATTCGGTTTCAGGCGCCAGTTCCGATGAAAATCTACGCGTACGGTGGCGGTCAGGAATCGAGTTATATGGTACCAAACATGCAGCGATTTAAGGACGCGTTGTTGAAACAGAATTATGGTGGTCACCCGATTGATGTTCAGCTCTCTATAGATCCCGGCGGAACCCATCAGGAAGATCACTGGAGCCGCGAATTCCCCAACGCGGTGGAGTGGTTATTTTATTAAATACCGTAACAGACCAGGTTAATCAATTATGAACATTACTTTAAACACCCAATTACCTGATACAGGCGAACTGATAATCCCAATCTCACAAACCGAAGCGCTGACGAATCAGCTAACTGAGATTGCGAATCAACTGGGATTGCCCGAATCGGTTTTACAGCGTGACTTTAAAGCAGATGCGAAAGAAGTGCTCCCGCTTTACAATCCAGCTGGACGAAAAACATACTTACTGGGTTTGGGTAAAGAGCCGCAGGAAATGGATTGGTTACGTATTTTCCGTAAATTCTTTTTCGATCAGAAAGCCAAACTATCAACAGAGGTAAGTATTAACTTAACTGCCTTTAATCCAGAAGTTATTGAAGCTGTTGCGATCGGTGTTCGCTGGGGTGGATACGATCTTAAACTGTATCAGACAGATAAGCCCGAAGGCCCGGTTTTCTTTTCTAATGCTGGTCAATTGACGCTGTACGTGCAGGTCGATCAACTGCCTACGGCTCAGGAAGCGTTGGCGCGGGCGGAAGCCATTGCCCAAACGCAGCGGCAAATGCTGGACTTAATGAATGCACCAGCTAACTACAAAAATCCCCAAACCCTGGCTGACTGGACGATAGCTTCTGGCAATCAATATGGCTATTCGGTAACCGTATTCGACAAAGATGAACTGGAGCGACAAAGGCTGGGTGCTTTACTGAGTGTAAGCCAGGGTAGCGACGTACCGCCTGTGCTGATTATCGCCGAATATAAACCAGAAGACATTGATAATACAATCCCTAGAGTGGGGCTGGTAGGTAAAGGCGTTACGTTTGATACGGGTGGGGTGTCGATTAAGCCATCGACCAATATGCACCTGATGAAGAGCGACATGGGGGGCGCAGCGGCCGTACTTGGCACTGTCGAAGTAGCCGCTAAATTGAAATTGCCTATCCACGTAATTGGCATTGTTCCGGCAACCGAAAATGCCGTAGACGGCCGCGCGACCAAGCCGGGTGATGTGATTACATCCTACATTGGTAAAACCATCGAAGTAATTGATACTGACGCCGAAGGGCGCGTGATTCTAGCCGATGGCCTGGGTTACATGGTCCGGCATTATCAGCCAGATGTGCTGATCGATTTGGCAACCTTAACCGGCAGTGTCATTGCCACTCTTGGTTACCATGCGGCTGGCTTGTTTACACAAAACGACGATTTGGCTAACCAATTGACCAAAGCCGCCAACCAAACTGGCGAACGAATTTGGCGATTACCGATTTGGGATGTTTATCAGGAAGACATCAAATCGGATGTAGCCGACCTGAAAAATTTCAGCGGTAAACCCATAGCAGGGGCCATCAGCGCGGCTAAGTTTCTGGAGGTTTTCACCGAAGAACATCCGGCCTGGGCGCACCTGGATATCGCGGGTACGGCGTTCGCTGATACGGAGTTTGGTTCGCAGAAAAACGCAACAGGTTTCGGGATTCGGTTGTTAACAAATTATTTACGTACGCTGAGCGGTAAAACACGGCAAGAATAATTCGCCGTTTCGGCTTTTGCCCGTATCTTTTGCCAGAAACCAAAAACCTCCTCCCTATGAGCCAGCTATCGTTTTTGTGCATTGCCACCTTCTTCAAAGGCCACGATTTTATGCGGACCTGTAAAGCACTGGGTAATAAAGTCTATCTGCTGACAGATCAGAAGTTAGCCAATGAAGACTGGCCACGCGAAGCCATTGAGGAAATGTTTTTTCTACCATCGCCAAGCAACGCACCAAACGATCTGGAGCAGATGATTCTGGGACTGGCACATAACATGCGATCCCGTAAAATTGACCGGGTGGTGGCATTGGACGACTTCGATGTAGAAAAAGGTGCCCTAATCCGTGAAACATTCCGCATTGATGGTATGGGGCAAACCACCTCGCGTTATTTCCGTGATAAGCTGGCTATGCGCATGCGTGCTTTTTCGGCGGGTATACGCGTACCAGCTTTCTGTTCGCTGTTTCACGACGAAACGATTACTGCCTTTCTGCAAACGACTGAATCTCCCTGGCTCATTAAACCGCGTTCTGAAGCTTCTACGACTGGTATTCGAAAGGTACATTCCCTGGAAGAGGCCTGGTCAGCCATTCATCTGCTGGGCGACAACCGGCACCATTACCTGATTGAGGAGTTTAAACCAGGTAAAGTATATCACGTTGATTCGCTGTCGGTCGATGGGAAATCGGTGTTTACGCGGGTAAGTCAATATTTAGCAACGCCGATGGAAGTAGCCCACGGCGGGGGAGTTTTCCGCACAGGAACATTACCACTCGACAGCGTCGAAACGGCGGCTTTGCGTCAGCTTAACGATCAGGTGCTCGAAGCATTTGGTATGCGGTTTAGCGCTTCTCATTCCGAGTACATTCGAGGTGATCATGACGGCGAATTGTACTTCCTGGAAACAGCATCGCGGGTGGGTGGTGCTCACATTGCCGAGATGGTCGAGGCTGCATCGGGCGTAAATCTCTGGAGCGAATGGGCCAAACTCGAAACAGCTATGGCTCGTAAAGAGCACTACGTCCCTCCTGTCGATGAAGGTCATCATGCAGGATTAATTGTATCGCTGGCCCGGCAGCAGTGGCCTGATTTATCCGTATTTACTGAAACAGAAGTATACTGGCGCATGAAACGCGAATACCACGTTGGTGTTATTATAAAGTCCGACGACCGATCCCGAATTCAGGCTCTGCTGGATGAATATATGCACCGAATTTACGCAGAATTCCATGCATCAGCTCCAGTGCCAGATAAGCCGACGAATTGATTAGTAAGCGTCTGTACAACTCACATCCAGCCCTACGCGCAACGTTTTAAAAAGAGCTCATACTGCGATCTAAAACTTGTTAATTCATAATGTTTATCAAGCCCGCCTAGCGGGCTTTTTTGTGATCTCACACTTCACATCACCCACGTTACATACTTCACATATCCTGATTTCGACTTGTTAAGTTAAAAATATTGAAATAAATCGACTAGACCTGAAATCGGTTTATCGGACGGATACGTATATAGGCCTTCCTCAACCATTTGTCCTAAATCGTATGATTCACCTTTCACTACTGCGTTGGAGCCGTCGATTTGTAATCATACTCTCGTTGCTGTCAGTGTCAGTACTGGTTATAGGACAGTCTCCACAGCCCTCCGTTGTTAATTGGCAGCAGCAGTTAGCGCAAGCCTCGTCTGATAGTACCCGGGTGCGGCTTTGCCTAAGAATAGCTCAATATTATCATAGCAAAACAGAATATGATAGACTTTATCCGTATGTGCAGCAGGGGTTAAAACTCTTAACTAATTCGCCTTCACATGCCTATGCTAGTGAGCTATACTACCTCCTATCTAAATATTATCGGGATAAGGGCCAGTATAGGAAAGGGATTCCATTTGGCCAGCAGTCCGTCGAGCATGCCTTCCCAAACCCTAATCCGAGACGGATCGCCCAACTGCAGTATAATGTAGCGGTACTTTATTTGGATGCAGGGGATTTGTCGAAAGCGGCAGAGCAAATTGGGGCTAACCTGCGCTATCTACAACACCATGAATATGGGCCAATGCGGGCGGCTAACTACCTGTTAATGATAGCCTTATTTCAGGAGTTGAAAAATGACACCATGGCTGATCAGTATTGGCAAAGCTACATAGCCCTGGACAAACGCTCCTGGCCAGTACAAGATAAAATGGTAGCCTATATAAATGCAGGCGAACATTTAGAAGAGGACGGGAAATTAAAAGAAGCCGAGAGTCAATATGAGAAAGGCTTATATTATGCCAATCTAACGCCGAATCCAGATCCACAGGTAATCTATACACTGCAAGCATTAGGCATTAATGCACGCAAACAAAAGCACTACCAAAGAGGAATCGTGCTACTTCAACGTGCATTTGCCAGGGCCAGATCGATAAAAAATATTTCCTACATGAGCAGTACAAAACGCGAAATGGCAGAAATCTTTCTGGTATTACATAGACCTCAGGATGCCCTTCGCGAGGCACAATATGCCCTATCATTAGCCCGACAGCATAAAGAACCAAGGGGGCTTTTAGGTTCGCTCAATAGCTTGGGAGCTGTTTTAGAGGCTCAGGGGCAGTATCGACAGGCTTTACAACTCTACCGGGAAGAACAACAATTGAAAGAGCAGAAGTTTACCGAGGATAATGTGCAGAAAATAGCTCTGATGCAAGCTCAGTTCGAAACCGAGACCAAAGAAAACACTATTAAACTGCTGGAAAAAAATGCTCAAATCAACCGACTCAATACGTTGCGTCAACAAGAGCAATTAGCGTCGGCAAATCAAACACAAGCAGGGGCTTCACTACTCATTATCTTGTTATTGTTAGTGATTGGGCTAACTATATACAACCTGAGGAAATCTCGACTTAGTAATGCTCTGTTGACTCAGCAACAGGTATTGATTCAGCAGACGGCCAGTCAATTAGCAGAGTCAAATAATGTAAAAGATAAGCTCTTCTCGCTCATTGCTCACGATCTGCGTAGCCCAGTTGCCAGTATAAAAAATAGCTTATGCCGGTTTCGGGAACCCAATCAACAGCCAGCCCAATTGGCAACTCTAACGGAACGTCTGGATAAGCAAGTTGATAATTTACTGGTATTGCTGACCAACCTGCTGGATTGGTCGATGATTCAGCTAACAGGCATACAAGTATCCTTAACACAAGTACCTCTGGTTGAGGTAGTGAATAATGTACTGAGTCAAGTTAACGATCAAGCAGGCCAAAAACAATTGACGATTGTTAATCAGGTTAACCCCGATCATGTAGCTCTTGCCGACCCATATCAGCTTGAAGCAGTGATACGTAACCTAGTGAGTAATGCGATTAAATTTACACCAACGGGTGGATTTATCCGGCTGGTAACTCACCGGAAAGCTGATCGGGTGGAATTACAGGTTCGGGATTCAGGGTTAGGCATGTCGGCCGAGCAGGTAGCGACTTTATTTACAAGGCCAGATGTACGATCGGGTACACACGGAGAGAAAGGTACAGGACTTGGCCTTCGCTTGTGCCGGGACATGCTGGAGCGCCAGGGCGGAGATTTGCAGATTGAGAGCCGGGAAGGGCAAGGTACTTTCGTTCGGATTTGGTTAGAAGCTACTGAAAACATACCATTAGTTCCCCAACTTATGAGTCAGAATGCTTCCTAGCCTTATAACTCATCAACCCGCACGAACTGATATCCCTTTCCCTGTAATTCAGTAAATAGCTCGTCCAAATAATCATACAGTTTATCCGTGCGACTGGGAGCGGCACCAATGTGCATCAGCAGAATAAACCCATTCAGTCCACTTGTATGGATATTTTCGTATGTACGGACGGAGTGCAAAATGGTAGCGCTACTCCGGTAATTGCGGTCAGTAGGTGTAGTGTAATCGGCATGACTTAGCGTGCCGGGCGTGTAGTTAATGAGCTGAATGCTCTCGGTCTTTGTCCAGGCCGCAATACTATCGTTGTACCATTCATAGGGCGGCAGAAACATCCGATTACTATTATGTGATTTGTTAAAAGGAGCCAATGCTGCATAATTGGCCCGCAGATCAGCTAAAAATTGCTCATGGTTAACGAACAGACTATCGCGCTTAACCCAATCGCAGTATAGCAAATGGTTGTCGGAGTGTGGACCGAGGTAATGACCCTTCTGCACTAGTTGCCGAATTATACCTCGAAACGCCGGGTTACGCAGAAAGCGACCCGTCAGAAAAAACGAAGCCCGGACGCCGTGCTTTCGCAACGTCCGGGCAATAGTCGGGCCGCCGTCGGCAAACTCATCGCCGGTAAAGACCAGCGCCAATCGCCGGACGGTCGTATCACCCCGAATTTTAGCCCCTTTGAAGTAAGTCGATTTTGAATCAGTAGCTGGTTGATAGCTCACTTTTGTAGTGGCCTTAACTGGCTTTTTCATCGGAACAACGTTGTGAGCGCGGGTTGTCCTCAACCGTTCGGACTGTTTAGCCGCCAGTAAATAGACCAGCGTGGCCGTGCCGTCCATGGTTGGCTCATTCGTGCTGTAGTCACCGTAGTCGTCATGATAAACCGCTACATTGCTTTGAAAAGCGGCATATTCGTCAGGCTGGTAAAGCGTGATGCCGATTAGATTTCGGTAAATACTGCCCCGAACTGGACCATCCACCAACCCACCGTCAATAGGGTAATTTTTCAGATGCGTAAAGGCAGAGTGCGGATCAGTGGGGGTATCGGCATTGGCAGGTAGGCCGTACACGAAACTTGTTCCCCAAGGATTACAGCCGAATAACCAGTCAAAATTAGCTTGTTCGAGAGCTGCATATTGGCTGTCGTTGGTGAGCTGGCGATACCAGAAGCATTGGGTCGCAAACGAGGTAGTGAGGTTGTTGCTGCACCAGGTAAAGGGTACGCCCCGGTAAAATGCATTTTGTTTTGCCCGTTGCCAGATGGTTTCGATGCCTTGTTTATAAAAACCAGTAACCTGTTTCCGTTGGCTGGCTGGCAGTTTCTTAGCCAATTCTGCATGACCAACATTCACAAACGGATACCATTGATAATGTCGGGCCGTGTCGTTCAGAATCCAGGGGGTAACGGGTTCTTGTTTGGCAAAATCCAGCGCGGCTTTCTGCCATATCTGAGCTTGCTTACCCGTAGCGTCAATCAGATTAAGCTGCTCAACGGCAGCCAGTTCCATATCATCAACGTAGTTATCTTCTTCATAGAAATACGGTGCCCGGCCCGGAGCGGTCTGACAATTACCCGGTTTTTTCAAGCCAAGCTGATAAGCCGATTGGGACCGCTTGCGGAGCTGAGTCGCATAAGTTGGCTGACGATTATGCAATAACTGATAACCCAGCGACAACGCACTACTTACTTTACCCGCCGTAGAGGCTACGCCCGTCGCTCGGTTCTTGTATTTGAACATACCTTGCGGCTGTCCCGTCGCGAAGTAAACCGGTCGTTCGTAGCCTTTGCCGTAAGCACTGTCTTCCTTCGGAATACGCATACCTGCGTGGTCACGGTCATCGCCAAGTTGATTGAACAGCCAGTCATCTGTAGGATGCATTTTTAAAAGCCAGTCGAGGCCCCAGCGCGCTTCATCGAGTGCGTCGGGCAGCCCGTTTGCGCCGGTTAATCCGTTTGCCTGATACCCATCGCCAAAAGCTCCCGGAAAATCACGAACGGCCGCCAGCAAATGATACGTAGCATTGGCAGATGTAGTTACGTACTGTAAATAATCCGACGCATCGTGCCAGCCGCCTACTACATATATGTGCGTACTATCGGGCATGGGCCCGTAGAGCGTATACCCGTCGTGCGTGTGACAGGAATCTTTCAGGAATGGGTTGAAACCGCTTCGCTGCTGGCGCATGTAACGCAGGCAGAAATCAGCCGCTCCGTTGTACACATCCTCGCCAATACGAAAACCGGGTGACTGTGTACCGTCGTTAGTGCGAAGATAATAACGCCCTGGTTTTTGAACTGCGGAGAAATCGAGCCGGTAGGTCTGCTTAAATGGACCATACCCCCCGAACGTTTTCCCCGCCGATAGCTGCTGAACAACCTGATTTGTCTGCTCATCGATAACCTGAAATTGGGCTATTGTCTGACCGGACAAACTTCCCCAAACAGCAACCTTAGGACTACCCGGACGATAACCAAGCAAATTGATACGGATTACAGCGGATTCTTCAGCTTGAAAAATAAAAGCGCCCAGACTGAGTAGTCCAGCCAACAGCAGAAAAAAACAGCCAGCTTTAATAATGTTACGGTCAATCATAGCCTTATAACTTTCTCAACAAGCCCATCAACATTTCCTCGAAATAAGCACCATTGTAAGGCCCAAACCAGTTCATGTCGCGGGTTTCGTAGGTCGAGCGGTTGTAATAAGCGTCAGGCGTAACATAACCAATATAGCCACCGTCGAAACTGGTAATCATTAAGTTAACTCCTTTCTGCGTAGCAAGCGGCTTAAAGTCAGCCACGAATTCGCCGGAGAAATCACAGGGTGTGCCTAACAGTACTGTCTGGCCAATACGTAGTGCTTTCAGATCGGATGGGTAGTCACCGTAGATGGCGTAGAACAGCCACGGCCGCACACGCCAGTTACCGATTACGCGCGGATGTGGTTCGCGCAAGCCCAGTGGCAGCGTCAATATTTCCAGCGTGCTATCGGATTTTGTCTGGATGTAAGGAACCGTTCGTTCGATGCGGGCAGCTAAATCACCAGCATAATTGCGAATTTCCTGAAAATCAGTTTTACCCCGTGCCTGAGGCCCAGTACTACCAACAGGGCCGGCCAGAAATACGGCGAACGAAGCGGAAGTTTTCTCCAGTCGGTCGACCAACGAACCGGGATAATCGCGACTGAGGTAATCCCCATTGCCAGCATCAAAAAGCGTTGCATGACCGGCAAAGGAGCATAACAGAGCCGACTCAATAATCCCGCCCGCAGCATTCACCTTCTGCAATTTCACCAGCTTAATTTGCCCATCGAGTGGGCGGGTTGGTCCAGAATTGCCAATGCGATTATAAATGTGATCGGTAGCATCGGCCTGACCATACCCAATCTGCACCGGCGCTATTTTAGCCTGAGCCTGACGAATAGCTGACAGTACTCCGTCAGTAATGCGGTTAACAATTTTCTCATCGTAGCCGCCCGCAATTAGCTGCCCGACCAGCCCCGGCGCCCAGCCGCCCATGCTGTTGTGTGAATGAATGGCGCCCATGTACACGTTCTCCCAGCGCAGTCCCACTTCTGGTAGTCGTTTCTTTAGCGCTTCGGTTACTGTCGGGGGCGTAATGAGTAGATCTAAACCAATGACGGCTACTTTCGTGCTACCATTATCGAGCACGATGGCCCGCGCAAAGATGGAGTCGCTGACAACACGCCAGTGCTTACCGCGTCGGGCACCATAACCACCCGTTGGCGTCGTGTAAGGCGGGGTAATGTTGACTTTGGCCCAGCCCGCCCGTAACGGTGCTTTGGCTGATGGTGGTGTAGGTAGTTGCGCCAGCCGCTGCTTTGTCTCTTTATAATAAGGCATCTGCTGATACGGAGTTTCATCCACAGGGGCCAGACTAACGGCCAGAAACAGCACAATAACTAGAACTAGTCCTAGCAGGATTTTTAATAGAACACGAACGAATTTCATACTAAAGCTGGCCTTTCTCGGATAATGGAATTATCGATTTTCACTTCCTATTGAGAAAAGAGCCGTTTTAAAAGTAAGACTTTTGTTATTTCGAGGCATGATGAAATATTGATAGAGCAGAAAATATATTCATCTAACGATGTCTCGCGCCCACACCAGTCCAAAAATCAGGTTGAAAGCGATTAAGAACGCAATTAATCTGATAGAGAAAGCTACCAGATTATCAATCGTATACGTTAAAAATCGTCTCCCCTGCCCTTTTCGATACAATTAATTCTTATGGGCTTAATTGCTCCTGACTCCTGAGGCTATGAAAATTAAATGTATACTATTGGCGAGCTTCTTAACGCTTGCTCTACGTCCAACGATTGCCCAACCGACACCTTATCCGACTATTGGTCAGGTTGTAAGGGCTGATCCACGTCTGGACAAACTAATTCCGAAAGAAGCCAACATCGAAGTGCTGGCCAGCGGCTTCGACTGGACAGAAGGGCCGGTTTGGGTGAAGTCTGATAAGTATCTACTCTTCTGCGACATTCCGAAAAACAGCGTTTTCAAATGGACGGAAAAAGAAGGCATTTCAACGTTTTTAAAACCTTCCGGCTATACCGGCACAGGCACTTATAGCGATGAGCCCGGCTCTAACGGGTTGACCATCGACCGGCAGGGCCGACTCATTTCCTGTGAACACGGCGACCGGCGCATTTCGGCGATGTCATTCTCAGGCGGTGGCAAGCGAACGCTGGCTGATAACTTCAATGGCAAGCGCTTCAACAGTCCGAACGATGTAGTAGCGCATTCGAATGGCAGCTATTATTTCACTGATCCGCCTTATGGGATGCCTAAAAAAGAAAAAGACCCCAGTCGCGAAACAGACGGCTTTGGCGTTTATCGCATTGCACCAGACCGGGCGGGCGTGCCGGGAGCCGTTTCCATCGTGGTTGGTGATCTGTCTAGACCTAATGGCATAGCGCTCTCGCCCGACGAAAAAACGCTTTACGTGGCCCAATCCGACCCGGATAATCCGCTGGTCATGGCTTATCCACTGCAAGCTGATGGCTCAGTGGGGAAAGGAAAGGCTTTATTCGGTATGGATGGCATGAAGAAGCAGGGCCTTGCCGGGGGCTTCGATGGCATGAAAGTCGACCGGGATGGGAATTTGTGGGTAACAGGTGCTAATGGCGTACTCGTGCTGACGGCTGCCGGGGACTTTCTGGGCCATATCAAAACCGGCGTCGCAACAGCTAACTGCGCCTGGGGTGACGACGGTTCTACCCTGTATATCACTGCCGATATGTACCTCTGTCGCATTAAAACGACTGCCAAAGGATGGTGATATTTAATGATCAATTATGACTGATAAATGATAGCCGTAACTGAGCAAAAGGTTTGTTTAGTCAGTCGTCACTTATCATTCATAATTCACTATTAATAACCTAATTTTGTAGAGGATACATCATGTGTGAAAGGAGTTTATTCTCATGTTAGAGAATCGTAAGTGGGTCATTATTGGGTTTTTCTGTTTGGTCGGGTTAACGTACCTGGCCCGATTGTTTTATTTGCAGGTGCTGGACGATACTTATTCGCTAGGAGCCTCCAAAAATTCTATTAAACGCGTTGTCGAAATTCCGTATCGGGGTCAGATTTACGATCGGCATAATGAGCTAATCGTTTATAACACACCCGTTTACGATCTATACGTAACGCCTAAGCAAGTACGCATTCCCGACACAACGGCTTTTTGCCAGATGTTGGATATTACCCGGTCAGACTTCGACAGCATCATGGGGTTAGCCAAAAACTACTCGGTGCTGAAGCCATCGCTGTTTCTGCGTCAGCTCTCCAAGGAAGATTTTGCCCGTATTCAGGATGCACTAGTTGATTACCAAGGCTTCGAACCGGTCATTAGTTCGACGCGGACTTATCCTGGCCATACGCTGTCCAACGCACTGGGATATGTCAGTGAAATCAGCAAAAAACAGCTGGAGGATCAGGATATTCTTTATTACCGGCAGGGCGATTACATTGGTCACAATGGCCTGGAGGAGCAATACGAAGAACAACTGCGGGGCAAACGGGGTGTTAAGTTTGTGATGCAGAACGTGCGGGGCGTTAATAAAGGCTCCTGGAAAAACGGCGAATATGATACGCTGGCGGTAGCCGGGCAAAACCTCATCACGACGATTGATGTAGAGGTCCAGAAATACGCCGATACGCTGATGCAGAATAAGGTCGGCGCGGTGCTGGCTGTAGAACCCTCGACGGGTGAGATTCTGGTATCCGTCTCGGCGCCAACATACGACCCTAACCTGCTTTCGAGCCGTTTTTTTTCCAAGAACTACAAGGCCCTGCTCAAGAATCCGTATAAGCCGCTGATTAACCGGCCCATTATGGCCAGCTACCGGCCCGGTTCGACGTTTAAACTGATTCAGGCGCTGATTGCGCAGCAGCAGGGAACGCTGTTTACCAACACGGTTTACGGGCACGGAGGCTCGCCTATGCGCTGTCACTGCCACGGGGGTAATAACCTGCGCGGGGCTATTCAGAACTCCTGCAATCCCTACTTCTACAATGTATTCCGCAAATTTATTTACCATAACGCGGAACATAATACGTTCCGGGCGTCGGCTATCGGTCTACAGGAGTGGCACGATATGGTCGAGAAGTTTGGCATAGGCTCTAAACTCGGTGTCGACCTGCCCAGAGAGTTAAGAGGGAATCTACCAACAGTCGGCTACTATGATAAAGCGTACCGAGGTCAGTATCGCTGGAAATTCTCGAACGTATACTCACTCAGCATTGGCGAGGGCGAATTGCTCGTTAGCCCACTTAAGCTGGTTAATCTGGCGGCTACCGTGGCCAATCGTGGTTGGTATATCGCCCCTCATTATGTGAAAGGATTTGGCAAATCGGGGGTTGGTATACCAAACGAATATATGACCCGGCACGAAACCGGCATCAATTATAACTATTACCTACCGGTTATCGACGGTATGCGAGCAGCGGTTGTCCACGGCACGGTTACGCCCCTGGCGAACATACCTGGCATTGACCTATGCGGTAAATCCGGCACCTCGCAAAATGCCAAGTACGGTCACAAGTTTGACCACTCGATTTTCATTGGATTTGCGCCCATGAACGACCCAAAAATTGCCGTGGCAGTGTTCGTAGAAAATGCCGGTTGGGGTGGCAAGGCAGCTGCTTCCGTAGCCGCGCTGGTGGCCGAACGTTACCTCAAACGCAAAACCGAAGCGCTTAAGTTAGATCAGCAGGTTAAAGAGTCCCGCTATATGCCGCCGGTTGGTGGGGTACCTAATCAGAAGAAACCAGCTTTCCCAAAAGCTCCGAAGGACTCCACGCAAAAGTCGGATGCTTCCAAACCGCTTATAACAACCACAAAGCCTAAGCCCGTTACGACGGTAGGAATAAGTGGAAATTAATCTTCAAATTATACACCAACTTGGCTCGTAATAACGACCCCTTTACACAGAATATCGACTGGTTAACGCTGCTGCTCTATTTGGCCTGCGTTACACTTGGCTGGCTTAATGTGTATGCCGCTGTCTATAGTCCAGAAGACCATACCAGCCTGTTCGATATGACCACTAACGCTGGTAAGCAGCTGATGTGGATCGGCACTACGGTTGTGCTGGTCATATGCATTCTGGTCATTAACCACAAATTTTTCGACTCCTTCGCCTACATGTTTTATATCGCCATGATCCTAATGCTATTATTGGTATTGGTGGCTGGTACAAACATCAATGGGTCACGGTCATGGTTCAAATTTGGTGGATTTCAGCTACAACCTGCCGAATTCGCAAAAGTGGCTACGGCCCTAGCGCTGGCTAAGTACCTTGATAATCCGGGCATTAACCTCTCAAAACAGAAAGACCTGCTCTACATAGGAGGGATTCTGGTCCTGCCTTGTATTTTAATTCTGGCCTCCAACGAAACCGGCTCTACGCTGGTGTTTGCCTCGTTCGTGATTATGCTTTACCGTGAGGGACTACCCGGTTGGATACCGGCATTGGGGCTCTCAATGGCGGCCTTGTTTATACTGGCGCTGGTCTTTCCCAAGCTGTATATTTTTGCGGGTATCGTAGCCTTATTACTATTTATTATCCTGATTATGCCCCGCTATAACCGCACGATAAGCAATATCGTGGCTATGGGATTAGTTGGGCTAGGTATGATGGTTTTCGTTACGGGCGTTGATTTTTTTGTAAACAACGTTCTGCAAAAACACCAGCGAAACCGCATCAAAGTGTTAGTTGACCCAACTATCGATCCGCTTGGTGTTGGCTGGAATGTTACGCAGGCGAAAATCGCTATTGGTTCTGGAAGGTTGTCAGGAAAAGGGTTTCTGGAAGGTACTCAAACGAAATTCGACTTCGTTCCGGAGCAAAGTACTGACTTTATTTTTTGTACCATCGGCGAAGAACACGGTTTTATTGGCAGTATGGTCGTCGTAGCGCTGTTTGTGGGTTTACTCTCGCGAATCGTTATTCTGGCCGAAAAACAGCGAAGCAAATTTGCGCGAGTTTACGGCTACTGCGTGGCGGGGATTATTTTCTTCCACGTTATGATTAACGTCGGGATGACAATTGGCCTGATGCCGGTTATTGGGATTCCATTACCCTTTTTCAGCTACGGCGGTTCTTCGCTCTGGTCCTTCTCGATTCTGCTTTTTATCTTCCTCAAACTCGATTCGCGTCGGACGGCTCTCATGCGCCGATAACTTAATTGTCCAATCTTAATTTACCTGCCCGTATAGTGCTTATTAACGATAATTGCGATGGGCACGCCAATGGCAAACATCAGAATTACCATACCAATAAAGGCCCTTATCGGATTAAAAGGTGCCATTGCCACATTACTTAGTGGCAGCACAATTCGGTTCATAACCACCCAAACCAATATACCATAAAGCAGACCAACGGCAATCGGTCTGCTGATGAAACCTCGTATTGATGGGTAAATCAGGAAAAAGATAATAGTAAATACAAGAGCGATAATGTAGTGAAATAAGAGTCCCACAATAACCATAGCTGTTCCTCCTGCATAAGCCTCCTTTCCAAAAACTCCGCTGGCAATGTACTGAAACAGCCGAGTGAGATCCTTATTACCGTAGGCCAAAAACGAAATCATCGCGGCAACAATATCCAGCGTTCCTGCCACTAACCAGGCTTGCATGATTGTACGAATGGCTTTCGCATTACCCGCATTTGGGGGCGGAACAGATTGACTCATAAAATGGACCTGGTTTAGGAGGAATGTAAATAAGGCGAGTCAAGATAAGAATTATTTTAGGCAAGTAGCTGCCTGGCAGTATAAATAAGGCGACTTCCTCTACCCTCTCCTGGTAAACCTAACCACCCCTCAACAAGAATTAGCAAAAAAGTTTTACGCTCGTGCAACCTCCTGCCAGCGTGCTTACATCTTCCTATCAAATAAGCAGGAATACCTTAATCGTTGCAACGAGCTATTCTGAATCATTTGCCCATTTTCTTAACAGTTAAATCGGCTACAACCACAACCAACCATGAAAACCATTAAACACCTTCTGACCACTGCACTGGTGGCAGCTTCAATAGCTTCGTTTGCACAGACGACCGTTACTATTACCAGCAATACAGATTCAACGAACACAAACCGTAGTGTTAGGCGTCACCGGTCCGTTAATCGTGTTTCATCTGATCTGGGTATTTACCTTGGCTTCAACAATTTTGGCGGCTCGCTTCCGGCTGGTTATGAGTTAAAGCCACTCGGATCACGCTTTATTGCCTTAGGCTGGCAGACTCGCATTCCACTAGCCGTAAACGGCGCAACCAAACTGCGGTTAATCACTGGACCGGAAGTAGCCTGGAACAATTTTATGTTCGATGGGCGCAACGTGCTGAATAAACAAAATGACCAATTAGTTATCGAGACGGCAAACGTAGATCTGTCTCGGTCCAAATTGGTAACCACCCAACTGAATCTGCCGGTTATGCTGAATCTTGTGTTCCGGTCCAGATTATCGCTAAGTATGGGCGCTTACATTGGTATGCGGCTGGATAGCTACACGAAAGTGAAACCTGAAAATGGTTCGTCCGTTCGGTCGCACAATTCCTACAACCTGAACCCGACCCGCTGGGGCTTAATGACCGAGCTCGGTTACCGAGGTAGCGCTAAGCTCTTTTTCCGCTACGAACCCAACAGCCCTTTCAAGACCGGCCAGGGGCCCGACGCCAGTGTCTGGGCAGTGGGGATTAAACTATAATCTGGTTTGTATTCGTCGGCTTAAGGGATTATCTGCAATTTATCTAAAGCAACTTTCTATAAGAGCTGCACTGTACACAATCCCTTAAGCCGACGAATTACAGTCCAGAAGATGCAACGTTTCATTTTTGATAGTGTCTTTACTCTGACTTCTCCGCAGTAATCTGCTTTCCAATCCAAAAAATCCGCTTATCCTGCCGTTCCGACCGCTTATGTAAGAACAGGTACTTTGCGATACATACTACCTACCTTTGCCATGTACTTACTAATGAGCAAAGCGCAACTTTCTGATAAACTAAGACAATGAAAAAGGCATTACACCACCTTCCACTTACGATAACATTATTTTTTAGTCTACTGTCTGGCACGCTCTTAACTGCTTTTGGCCAGGTTCTAACGCGCGGCACTGTTCACGGGCAAGTTAGCGCGGTGGGTGGCAAACCTCTCGAATTTACGACGCTGATGCTGTTGAAAGCGAAAGATTCAACGCTGGTGAAAGGCGCCATCAGCGATGTCGATGGTAAATACACATTCGAAAGCGTGGGCGCTGGTCGCTACCTGGTGGCTGCTCAGCAACTAGGATACCGTAAAACGTATAGTGCACCGTTCGAAATTGATGAAGCTCATCCGACGGCCGAGTTACCGGCGCTGGCTATGACCGATGAGTCGAAAAACCTAACCGAAGTTAAAGTTGTCGCTCAGAAACCATTCATCGAACAGCAGGTCGACCGCACGGTAGTTAACGTGGAGAACAGCATTGTAGCCAGCGGTAATACGGCGCTTGAAGTCCTGGAAAAAGCGCCTGGCGTTACCATCGACCGGCAGAATGACCAGATTCAGTTGAAAGGTAAATCGGGAGTTATTGTCTATATCGACGGAAAGCAAACCTATTTGTCGCAACAGGAAGTCTCGAACCTCCTCAAAAATACGCCCAGCGATAATATTGCTTCGATTGAGATTATCACCAACCCAGGCTCGAAATACGACGCAGCCGGTAACTCGGGGATTATCAACATCAAGATGAAGAAGAACAAGAATTTCGGCACTAATGGTAACGTCATTCTCGGCACGGGTTACGGCTGGGTGAATAACCTAAACGGTGTACGCGACGACCTGCCGAAGTTCAATGGTTCACTAAATCTGAACCATCGCGAAGGAAAAGTGAACATCTTTGGTAACTATAGCTATACAAATCGGCAGAGTTCGCAAAGCAATGAAATCAACCGGGCGATTCCTTATAACGGACAAACCACCTATTTCAACCAGCTTTCGTTCCGACCCAATCAGTTTGTTGGCCATTCCTACAAAGCCGGTGTGGATTACTTTATTAGTGAGAAAAGCACCATTGGTGTGCTGGTCAATGGGTTCTCCAACGACTGGCGGTCGACGGGTCAGAACAACACGCTTATCTCCGATGGCAATCGGCAACTGACCAGCAAGGCAATTACCCAGACCAGCATGGCTAATTTGTTATCGAATCTAACCTCGAACCTGAATTATAAATACGATTTCGGGAAAGGACGTGAGTGGACAATCGATGCTGATTATGTGCACTATGGTGGCGATAACACAAATAATCTGAGTACGGCTTACTATAATGCTGCTAATCAGTCTATTCGATCAAATCAGGATGTACGGAACCTGATGCCATCGACGATTAATATTCTGGCATTCAAGACAGATTATGTTCATCCGACTAAAAACGGTGGTCGTTGGGAGGCCGGTTTGAAAAGCAGTTTTGTAAATGCCGATAACAACACCCTGTATGACACGCTGCAACAGGAAGCTAAACGGTGGTTACCCGACGCCAGCCGATCTAACCAGTTCAAATACGACGAAAACATTAACGCCGGTTATATCAACTACGCTGGTAAACTAGACAAAAAGACGAAGATTCAGGCTGGCTTACGCGCCGAACATACCCACTCTATCGGTACCTCGGTTACACTCAACCAAACCGTTGACCGGAACTACCTGAACCTGTTTCCAACGCTGTTTTTGTCGCGGCAACTGGACACCAACAACGTGCTGAATATGTCGTTCAGCCGCCGAATCGACCGGCCAGATTACCAGAACCTGAACCCGTTCGTGTTTTACCTGGACCCCTATACTTACAGTAAAGGAAACCCATTCCTGCGACCGCAGTATACTAACTCAGTAGAACTGACGCATGTATATAAGAATCTGCTCACGACGACGCTTGGTTATAGTCGCACTACGGATTTCATCAACCGCGAAACGCCCCGCCAGATTGCGTCTGAGAACATTACCTACGTAACGCCTGAAAATCAGGGGCATCTGGATAATGTAAGCTTAAACGTCAGCTTTCCGGTAGTAGTCACAAAATGGTGGCGGATGCAGAATAACATCACAGGTTACTACCAGGATTATCAGACTTTTTATTCGGGAACGCCTTACGAAGTGAAATTGGTGGCCTACAATTTGTATACGTCCAATAACATCACATTCAGCAAAACGCTGACAGGCGAAATATCGGGTTGGTATAATTCGGCATCGCAATATGGCTTCTACCGCTCACAGCCGATGGGTGGATTTAGCCTCGGCGTTCAGAAGAAAGTGATGGATGGTAAGGGTAGCCTGAAACTGAACGTAAGCGATCCCTTCTGGTTAAATTACTTCCGGGGTCGGGCTGCCGTTCAGGACATCGATTTCCAGGTCCTGTCGCGCTGGGAAAGCCGCCGGATTATGCTGACATTCAGCTACCGCTTTGGAAATCAGAATGTAAAAAACGCTCGTCAACGCAACTCAGCTACCTCCGCCGAACAAGGCCGGGTAGGCGGACAGAATTAATAATTACGGACTTAGTTTAGGTTAAGAAAACAGATCAGAAAGCCGGTTCCATATTGAGAGCCGGCTTTTTTGTTTCATAATCAGAAAGTTATAAACACATAAAATAGAATGAGTTTATAATGAGATACAAATAAGGAACAAAAAGCAACAGTAATTATAGATGCTTGATAATTTGAGGATTAGCAGTCGCTTCTGGTTAAAAGCTTTGTGTTGCAACTACACATTTCATTACTAGGTGGGCGGGGAGTGATAAAAAAAATGTCCCTACCATTTAGCGAGGACATTTTGCATTTATAACAACAATAACTTCGATAACTATTTATTAATACCTATAATGGCAATACCTACTAATAGATCTGATCTTTAATTAATTTCATATTATTTAATTCGGGCACCTCTTGAATGCAGTTAGCCGGAATGGTGCCGCGAGTAATTTTATTGCTAATAGACTGGGTTGACATTCCGTATTTTTCACTGTACCGTTTGATGGTTATCCACTCGGACAGGTCAAGTATTATGTCCGGCAACTGTAGGCCCAACGAGCGGGCATACTCTAAGCTGGCCGCGGTTTCAGCTTCCGCCTTTATTAATTCCTGTTCAGATAAATCGGCTAGTGTTTGATGATTTGTTGTCATGGCATATGTGGTTTGAAAAGAAAGAGTCACCCGACTCCTTTAATTTAATCGTCATCTGGCTTTTGTGCCCGAAGTAGCGCAATCATCGCGGTGTGAATAATAAGCAGTCGGCTCCATCTAACTTCCTGTCCATACGCTTCGCCGTACTCCAAAATCTGGCGAAGGTGGTGTAAGGCACGAGAGCGATGGGCCTCATGCGTTGCAAGCAATTGATTGATTTGTTTACGAGTCATTGTTGTTAATATATTATAATGACGCAAATATGCATTACGTAACGTTACGAAACAAGACATTTACAATTATTTTGCTGGTTTCTTACCATTCTTCAGTTATAGTTGCAGTAAATAGTGTGCATAGGCTTCTTTCCGAGAAGAACTACGCACACCATTTACAAATTATGTCCAATTGGGTTTCTCTGCTAATTACCCTTATAGCTGGCGGGGCATCAGTTCGTACCATTCGTTTTAAGGAAGTCTTTGCGCAGGTTAACAATCGCCAGCTTAATCATGCCCAATGCGATTACAGGGCTGAACTCCTGAAACGTCCGTACCTCTCGATTCACAAACAGCAAGTTCTTTCGATACCCGGGGCTATGTAGTGCCGTAAAGCAAGCTCGAAAAATTCCGTGTAGGTAATCGAATCAATTACCTTCTCGTGAGTGCCGTTGCGCTGGGCGTACTTAAGGCTACTGAACTCGGTGCTAAATAGATACTTTAACACAGGTTCAGAATCAACTGTAGTACCTGCGAAGGTGAAACGGACGGGTAGTATATCGTTCATTGTGTTGTTTACCGTTACCAAAAATTCCGGTAATGTTGATTATCAGTTAGTTACTCACCTTCTTTACCTCCTTTACTGGCTTGTCGCTTCCGGTTTCTTACCAAATTGGCAATTATTTCACGCACCTTGTCTGACATATCGATTTCATCCTCATCACACATTGCCCGAAAGTCCTCTTTTAGCTTAGAGCTAAGTTTGATATGTAAGTGACTGATTTCCTTTGACATTATCCCACATTTTTAGTTTCATAAAGCTAGTAAAAAAGTGTTAACAATGTCAACATATTTCTTGTGTTTCTAGTGTGTACACGTTAGATTTACATTCATTAAACGACCGTTCAACGAGTGTAAAATGAATGGACAAGTGAAGTCAAATCAGCCGATTCCGATTATATGTGATACGAATATTTGGTATCGCATTGCAGACGGAAGAATAACCAAGCAAGATATAATGGGTAAATTCTTGGTTGGGACCTTTGTTACTGGTGGTGAGTTCTGTTCTAGCCCCAATGCGTTTATAGATTATAGCCGCCTGCGTAAAGCAGTAGCAGCTTTTGGTGAATATCCCCAAGGCTTCTGTATTGAGCCACCTGTTGAGTATATGAAATTAGTTTCGGGTCACGATTCTGATGATTCCAAGTGGTCAGAAATTAGTTCCTCTTTGGGTATTGTTCTAAAATTAGAAGACATTCCAAATCCAGAAGTGACTCGAAAAGTTTACGCAGATTACGATAATGAGGTGACTCTATCTAATAAGCCATTCCTTGATGCGGTGGCAGAGCATCGTGAACAAATTAAATATAAGGGTCGACACAAAAGGCGAATGAATGAAGTAGAGACTCGTCTGGAGCACAAGGAATTTACTAAGAATATACTTACCTCGGTCGTTGGCGGATTACAACTCGACTGGAAAGCCTTAGATCTATTTCTGTGCACCTTTGACGAGTGGTTCAGACAGTTATCCATCCAACCAAGCCTTACAATGAAGATAAATGATTGGGACGATCTCTTAAATTTAGTTTATGTAGGTCCTAGTTGCCTTTATTGGACCGAAGACTATAAAAAAACGAGGGAGTTTATTGTAAGCAGCGGATGTGGGCATTATTTATATCAAAGCGCTTAGGATAATGACTAAAAAATCGATCACTCCTAATACAACTGCTGGAATTCGATATGTCGCTTATTACCGGGTATCGACTAAGAAGCAAGGCGAGTCTGGCTTAGGGCTGGACGCTCAACGCGCGGCCGTTGCTGGCTTTGTTAAGGGTTTAATCATAGCCGAATACACAGAGGTCGAATCGGGAAAGAAAGACCAACGTGAACAACTAGCCGCAGCGATCGACCGCAGCAAAAAAGACGGGGCTATCTTAGTCATTGCCAAACTTGACCGATTAAGCCGGAATGCTTCATTCATATTTGCGCTACGTGATTCGGGCGTTAACTTCCAGTGTGTCGATATGCCCGATGCAAACACCCTAACAGTGGGGATATTTGCTACACTAGCTCAACACGAACGGGAATTAATAAGCAGTCGTACGAAAGCGGCACTGAATGCGAAGCGGGTTCAAGGGGCGCAGCTTGGTAAGCCAGAAAACTTAACAGCCGATGCGGCCGCAAAGGGCAGAGCCGGGAACGTTCGCAGAGCCCATGCTAACGAAAACAACCGGCGGGCTTCATCGATGATTGAAATGATGCGCCGGTCTGGTAAGACCTACACTGAAATAGCGGAACAATTAAACCGGGCGGGGTTTCGTACGTCACGTGGCTGCGAGTTCCAAGCTACGCAGGTCATGAGACTGGACAAACGTCAAGCAGAGATTAGTTGAGGTAGATTGAAGGATTTAACACTCTACCTGGTTAGGCCAGCGGTATTATAACTGTGTATTTTTTGTACGGTTGTACAATTATACAGAATACTCCAATTTTATATGGTATGATTCAGATTGATCCTTCCATTGCCCGTGTCCTTTATTTTCTTGCCCATCGTTCGTTTCCTACAACTACATTTCCTCGCGTTCTAGAGGAGGCTAAAGTAGCAGGAGAAGATTGGTCGGCGTATCCCGGCACTTTAGTATTTGACGATCAAAACCCAAAGCTTGTATTTACGATACCAGTCAACTTTTCAGGCCTGTTCAATAACGAATTGCCCGATAAGTTATGGGATGTAGCGGCAGAGGCTATGACTGAGGATAGGGAAACTTTCATTTCTGACCACACTTATTTTGGTGGCGCAACAACTAATTTTGGTGGTCCTAACGAGGGAACCCGGGTTACCATACGTACGTCTTCTTGGCAGTTAACAAAGGAACCCGTTTTTTTATGGGCAGGTGTATTATCTGAGAAAATTCCTCACTCAAAGGGTAATCTGTCATTGCATCAGAAAGATAGTTTTCACTCCGATGGCCACTATCGGTTACAGAGTGATGTGTACACATATTATATTATCCGGCAAAAGGAGGCTAGTATATTAGTCGTTGATACTAATCAATCTACTATTAAGCATGAAACTCTTACTCGTGATCTGCGTATAATGAGCTTTTGCCTAGGATTTCCAATAAACTGTAAACTGTTAACAGGCGTCAATACAGATGCAAAATTAGTTAGCTATTTAGGTAGCAACTTTGGCTTTTACCGAATTCGAAGGAACGGTAGCCACGCGCTTATTCCTTTAGAAGAAAATGCGTTCTGTTTTCCGGACTTGTTTGAAAAATTGGTTCGAAAATTTGTCGAACTATACTCGAGCGATAGCCGCTTTAACTTCCTATACGACGTATTTTTTTTATATGTTGAATATACTGCCGAACACTGGAATAACAGCAGGGAAATGAAGTTGTTTCATGCCTGTCTGAATGGGGCGTACTGTATACTTAAAGCAAGTGGTCAGCTGCCAATAATAGCATTAGGAGAGGAAGATGATGACCAGTACATACAAGTATACGCTGACGATTCACTTAAGGCTAATCAGTATTTTGAATGGGACTCGCAATTACCGGTTAGTGTTCTCCATGATGCTTTGTCGATTGTAGAACCCGAAGCAATTTCTAAGTATCTGCCAATCATCAAAAATAGCTTTGCTGCTTTACTTGGAGGTCAGCCTGAAGATTTTCAAGCGAGTCAAGGTCGGCAAGAAGCGCTCAAGTCTCTGTGCATAACTTTAGTTGCTCATTATGTGGGTTATAAGGGGCCTATTGAGGATTCTTCGGATGATAAAGACCTCTTAGCTGTTAAACCAGGTATTGACCAGGAATCATACATGGCCACAATAGATGAGCCATTACTGCCCGGTGACATCACTGATTTATGGCCCATTTTTCAAGAGCCAATCATTCCAGAGAACTCCTTGGTAGGTCTAATTGATAATTTTGCGAAAAGCTTGGCCTCTCGAACTGACAATAGGGTTCGAGCTCGGTTAATTCCAGTTTTGATGTTAGGGGATGAATCGCCACAACTCTATGATTTTATCATAGAATCAACTCGGTACACTTTAGCCAACAATAAACTTTTTACGATCCGCCAGGATTCAGCAACCGCTCCTTTAGTAGTTGTCAACTGGGATGAAGACATTCCCGCCTTGACCAATGAGTCTCAGTTAATTAATTTCTTACGATCTGTTGCTACTGCCAAGCGAACAAAGGAGTTAATTGAGCGCTTATTACTGGCCGTTCCAAATGAGTAAACCAGATCTATCCATTTTACAATGGAATATGGGGGACAGCCCTCATGCGAAAACTCTACGACCTAATTCATTAGGTCGAGCACAAATTCTCACGGACTTAATTAATGATAATAGTCCTACTATTATTTTACTTCAGGAGGCCCACCGAGGAGTCTTGTCATATGCTAATTTACGACAATATGATCTGTTTGACGGCCCATCTAATTTAGTTACACTAATCAGTAAAAATAAATACAGCATAATTGACAATATATCTCATGAAAACCATTTTCATCTTCTGGCTTTAGATTCTTTATTTAAAGACGAGAAGGGATTGAAAATTATTAACCTACACCTACCTACATTACACAAAGATGAGGGGGAAAAGCAGGAGTATATACGAAAACGCATGCCGGCCATAAATGTATGGCGCACTAAGTATGAGCCACGGTTTGAAATTATGGGTGGCGACTTTAATATTCCTCCTTACAATGCTGCACTGATAGAGGAAACAGGGGTTTTTGCCAATCGGGACATAAGACATGCCTCAACCTCTACTAGTACGTTCGGCTTTGGTAAGGCGCTATATAATACCAGCTGGCAGATATTTGGCGGAGCTTGTGGAGCGCTGGGTACTTATTATCAAAATAAATTACCGCATGGTCCTTGGCACATTCCGGATCAAATTATGCTTGATCCGGAATTGGTTAAGCAATCTATAGTTTCCGTAAAGGTGATTACGGAAGCCAATAAAAAATCTTTTAAGTCAAAAATAGTTCAGGGACCAAACAAAGATGTTGCTTCCGATCATTTCCCAGTGCTAGTTTCTGTAGAGATGATATAAAAATAGGGCGCGTTTGTAGAGTCATATTAGACGCAGGCGCAGATAAAATAAGTAACGGTGCGCGAGGATTTGTGTACGATTTTGTAAACGCACGCGCCTTTATTATTGTAGCCAAGCAACTTAACCGGGAAGGGTTTAAGACCGTTTGCAGGTTTGAGTTTCAAGCTGCCCAAGTTACGTGACTAGCGAAGCATCAAACGAAGGGGGTATAAAAACTATACATTCCCATAGTGTTGCGCCTGTAGGGTGACGGTTTTTAGCTCGTCACCCTACTTTTTTATAATAACACAAAAAAAAACATACCTCAACATACCTAAACTGGGTATGTTTGGTATTGCTTGAGGTATTTTCTAGACCTTTCCTTTGCCATCGGCTGGTTTATCAAAGCCGATGTATGACTGTTGATTTTCAGAAACTCCAAGATGAGGTAAGCGAAACACGCCAATTAGTGCGGGCGCTACTCGACAGGCTAAATCAGCCAACATCTGAGTCTTTAACCATTGAGGACTCTCCCCTAACGGCTCAGCAAGCCGCTGACTTTCTGGGCATCACTACTGCCACCATTTACGACCTGGTCCACAATCGTCGTATCCCGAGTCACCGCCCTGCCAAGCGGCTGTATTTTCTTCGCAGCGAATTAATGGAATGGATTAAAAAGGGCCGACGTAGTACCAGCGAAGAGATAGAGGCTGAGTCTACCACTCGTAAAACGCGGCAATCGCGAACCAGCAGGGGGGCTGTAGCATGAACGAACTACCTGCCTTCCGAAAACTCCAAAACTTCATTGGAGAACAGACTGCCCGTCCCACACGTAAGCCAAAAGGCTCCAAGCCCGAAACCGCCAACTCACTAACCCGAAAGGTCGTTAATCATATCCAAGCTCATGGCGGCTTTGCTACCCGGCTTCAGTCAACCGGACAGTACCGCGACGACCTGCAAAAATTCGTCCCATCTCAGCAGCGTTCCGGTTTGCCTGATGTGATGGCCGTCTTTGATGGTAAGTCCTGCTTTGTCGAAATCAAGATTGGTCGCGATACTCTCAGTGGCGATCAGAGAAAAGCCATTGCCGAGCTCGAACAAGCCGGTGCCTGTGTGTTCGTTGCTAAAGATTTCGAGTCCTTCCAACGCTGGTTTACCGATCAGTTCCTTATAGCCCCATTCGCCTAAGCCCAAAACAAAACCGCTTTTGGGAGCGACACCAAAAGCGGCTAATGCACTGATACAATGAGCGATTACCAACAGGGCAAAGATACGAAACGCCCGCGATTATATGATCTGTCGGATGAGGCAAAAGCCGACACTCCCGATTATGAACTGGAAGAACCGCAACCTGATGATTTTTTCATTATACATCTGCGAACCGATGAGGTTGCCTTGTTGCTGTGGACATTTGAGCGCGACTCTAAAACTAACGAATGGATTCTTTCTGGTACCTACCGAACGGGAATTTTAGAATACCTCCAAAGCCAATCATTTGCCAAACGCTACCGACCTGACCAGGCCTCTACCTTTCTAATCCGTGGGGAAGCCATTATTGAACCCGTGATTGATACGATCTTACGGGACTCAGCGAAGGCCTACATTCAGTCAATGCCTTACACGTTAACAGTCGATTACCTAGCGGCTACGTATGAAGGCCGAATGGAGATTTTCAACCGCCAACAACACCTGACAATAAATTCCAAAAGCCTGGAGGGGCTGCAAACCCATACCAGGCCATTACTGAGAGACAATGAAACGACCTGCTACGTACCTTACCGTAATGGAATTATCCAAATCACTGCTGCGGGCGTTCGCATCCTACCTTATGAGTTTTTAGACGACCGCTGCGTATGGGCCTCACAGGTCTTAAAACGGGATTTCGATCCAACTGTTGACGGACAACAAAGCCACATCGCTCTGTTTCTTATCAACATCACTAACAGGGAGCCAGACCGACTGCGGGCGTTTCGCACCGCTATTGGCTATTTGATCCACAACCATGTAAGTCAGGCCGAAGGACAAGCCGTCCTCTGCTACGATGAAGAAGTGACCGACGCTAGAAAGCCCGAGGGTGGGACTGGAAAAGGCGTGTTTGGTAACGCAATCCGGCAAATTCGGCCAATGGCCGTTATTGACGGGAAGAAGTTTGATCAGAACGACCGGTTCTGTTTCCAGCAGGTCAACGAAGATACGGCCGTGGTCTGGATTGATGATCCGGTAGTCAATCATCCTAAGCCTGAACGCCGGTTTACCCTGGAGCGCTTTTTTAGCCTACTCACCGAAGGATGGGCGATTGAAAAAAACACGAACATGCGTTTCGCATACCGGCTAAAGAAGGGCCTAAACTACTGATCTCGTCTAACGTGGTCATGTCGAACGAAGGATCGAGCAACATCCGTCGGCAGTTCATTATCGAATTTGGCAATCATTATAAAAAACAGATCAAGAAGGGGAACGAGAAGCCGATACAGGCCGAGCACGGCTGTATTTTCTTCTCTGACGATTGGGACGAGGCCGAATGGAAGCGGTTCGATCAGTACATGATTGGCTGCGTGGTGGAATACCTACGGGATGGCTTGCAGCCGTATGCCCTGCGGAGCGCCGATCAAAACCGGCTGCGGCAAGTGGCAGGCGAAGAGTTCTACGAATGGATAACCACCTACCAGGCACCTACCAGGGGACGGGCTTAGTGCCGAATCAGGAGTACAGCCGGGATGATCTGTTCAAAGACTACAAGTCATTTGCAGGTATCCCAGATAATCAGGCTATTACGCGCGGGTTCACTAATAATATTACGGCCTATGCCAAAGGGAAAGGCTGGAAATACGAACGCGGGTCTAGTATGCGAAACGTCACGTTCACTCTAAAAACTCAAGAATCCTGCATTTAGGAAATAAGGATTCCACTGTTGGGGGGTATGTGTGTGCGTACACATATATACCCCTAAATAATAGGTTCCTTATATCCTATATGCAATAACCCTCCCCCTGTACCTGTATGGCTCCTTCTCTGTTAGACCTGCCTATCAGCTTTTTCGAGTACGATTTAGCTCGCAATACGTTTGCTAACGTCCCCTCTCAGCAAACTACCCTTCGCCGGATGGCATCAACCCGCTATTACCAGAAACCGATTGAAGCCATCCGATCCGAATCCGACAAGCACAAGCAGGATGAAATGAAAAAGCACCTGTCCGCTTTTACCCTGGCGCTGCTTCGCCATCGTAAGAAAGACACCTCTTTCGAGGAGAAAATTATTTACCAGTGGTCACTACTGATGGGAGACATTGACCAAAAGGATAATCCAGGCGTTGACATGGCCGAACTAAAAACGCACCTCTGCACCCTGCCTTACGTGCTGCTCTGTGCCTACTCAGTCCGGGGCGGGCTGTGGTTTGTCGTTCGATTACCTGACCACCAGACGCCGGATACGTTGGCCGCTCATTTTCGGTACTTGCAAAAGCTGTTCACAAATAAGTTTGATATCAAACTCGACAGCACTAAAGGCGGTAAGCCTACGGATCTGCGCTTTGTGTCTTTCGATGCGGCTCCATACCTAAATGATGATGCTACCGTTTTTTCCGGAACTTACACTCCTCCACCTCCCCGCCGTAAGCAAGTACCCTACAATCCCAGCACGAAGGATGATGAAGGTAAGCTACTGGCCCGCGTGGTTAAGGTGGTCAATAGTGCGGGGGAAGGCGTCAGGCATGAATCACTATTGAAAGCCGCCCGGTTAGCCGGTGGCTTTATTGGGGCTGATCGACTGGACGAACAGAATGCAATTCTGGCGTTAGAAACTATAGCCTCTGAGTGGCCGCAGTTCGGTAAAAGTCAGAAAACAATCCGGGATGGCATCAAATATGGGCAAGCCTCTCCCTTGTTTCGCGAACGCTTACCAGAACGACCTGTTGAGCGTCCAGTGAGTCGAAAGCAACAGCCTAAGAGTACCGAGCCTATATTCTATCAATACACAGAACAACTCTATTCCCAACCGCAACGTATAGAGGTAGAGGTTCAGACTCAGCCGCCTGCTTTTGAACCAAAGACAGAACCCATCATTGTTGTAACCATTGCCGAGCAGTTAGCCAATCCCGGTAGCATCCTCCGTCCTGATGAATCACAGATCGAACGATGGGGCGAAGCTGAGGAATTGCTTGACCTGCCGCCCGAATTGGACGAACCCGCACCACCTGGTACCGTGCCGACTATCCGTGTGTCAACGCCAACCAGCGGTAGTTACTTCAAATGGCAGAACAGCCCTGAAAGTCCCTTCAGCCAGCTTGGCCTGGCTTCACTCCAAACCAAACAACAATCATGAGATGCATTCACATTGACCTCAAATACGAACACTTCTTAGGTGACTACCACGGACACCCTATCAAAGCTAGGCGGGATGTAAAGACCGGCGAAGTCCTCTTCGATGCCGAAAGTGTAGCACCCATCCTGGGCTTTGACTCAGCCGAAGCAATGCTCAGCGATGAAGCTGTATTAGCCGAGCTAAACCGACAGATTACCAACGGCAAAGCAACGCCGATCCGAAAACTTTAAACCAATCAATGATGAACAACACCCAACAACTCCACCCAGCTTACATGGTCTACTATAACAACCAGATCAACAAGCCCACCTGGACCTTTTTCTTTCATGACGACCTGCTCACGGCTCGTAAAGCAGCCATCACCCTGGCCGAATCGCTCTTTGGTAGTCATGCTCAGTTTACACCAGCCGAAGAGGTCGAGGTCCATTTGGTCGAAGCCATTGGCCCCGATGATGCAGCTCCCCTTCCTATCGCCCGGGTCCTAGCCAAACGAAGCAGCCTGTTTGAGCAGGTGCATACTCAGGAAGACCCCCGCTTTATCGAGGAGATTCATCCGCGTGTCAACTGGACCAACCGCGCTTTGATCGAGCTGGAATCTGAGTTCCGCTATTACCACCAGCATAAGCTGCCCATTGGCTTTGGGGTCTTTATGCTGCGGGTATTCCTAAGTCCGCTGATTCCAGAGGAAACTATCGCCATACTCTTTGATGCAGCGTCTTATGCCCTAGCCCTGATCAGCAATAACCCTGAACCGGCTCAACTGCTCTCGTTCACCCACCGGGAAGAATCCTCTCAAATCGAATTCGCCCCTTATCAAACCCAATCTTAACTATGGCAGCCCCTAAAGAAAATCAATTCTGGCGTCAGCGCAGCAAGCACGGTCGCGACAAACTCTTTGAAACCCCCGACGCCCTACTGGAAGCCGCGCATAGTTATTTCCAATGGTGCGATGACAATCCCTGGCTAAAAACCGAGCAGCTCCGACGGCCGACAATTACCCAAGACACGGAAGGTAACCAAACGCTGCATACGGTAGCGGAACTGCCTACCGCCCGTCCGTATACCTTGAAAGGCCTGTGTCTGCATCTGGATGTTACGCCCGAGTGGTGGAGCCGCTTCCGCAAAAAGCATGAGGCCGATGGCGAGGAAGGTTTTAGTCAAGTCATTTCACGCGTGGAAGACATTATCTATACCCAGAAGTTTGAAGGGGCGGTCGTTGGTGCCTTCAACGCTAATATCATCAGTCGAGATCTGGGGCTGGTCGACAAAAAAGAACACGGTGGCAAGATCGAAATCGAGCAGATCACCGGTATGAACATCATCTCCACTACGCCCCCGTCTACCCCATGAGACTCAACTTCGATGTGTTCGAGAATCAGAAGCAACTAGCCGTCTGCCAGCACTGGCAAGATCCCACGGTAACCGATATCGTCTACGGGGGAAGCAAGGGCTCAGGTAAATCCTATCTGGGCTGCTCGCTCATCTTTGGCGATGCCTTCACCTATCCCGAGACCCATTACTTCATTGCCCGTGATTCTTTGACCAACCTGCGTAAATACACTATTCCGTCGATTCATGAGGTGTTCGATCACTGGCAGCTGACTCCGAGCCACTACGCCTACAATGGTCAGGACAACTTCTACACATTGCATAACGGTAGCCGGGTGTATTTGCTGGACGCTAAGTATCAGCCTCGTGACCCGCTGTACGCTCGTTTCGGTAGTATGCAAATGACCAGGGGCTGGATCGAGGAAGCGGGCGAGTTCCGCGAAGCCGCAAAGAACAACCTAGCGGCTTCGATAGGCCGTTGGAAGAATGATCTGTATAATCTGGCGCCTAAACTACTCCAGACTTGCAATCCAGCTAAGAACTACCTCTACAAACAGTATTACAAAAAGCATGCAGATCAGGAGTTAGAGCCTTGGAAGCGGTTCGTGCAGGCCTTTCCCCAGGATAATAAGACGTTGCCTAAGGGTTATCTGCCCAATCTGCTGAGAACTCTGTCGGCCAATGAAATCGAGCGACTGGTGTACGGCAACTGGGAGTTTGACGACGATCCGGCTGCCCTTATTGAGTACAACAGCATTATTGACCTGTGGAAAAATGAGCACATTCTTCGAAATGGTCAACGTTTCATCACTTGCGACGTGGCCCGCTATGGTAGGGACAGTTCCAAAGTCTGCGTGTGGGATGGCTGGCGAATTATCCAGTACCGGACCTACAAAGGGTTGTCGGTGCCTGAACTAGCCGACAAGGTGCGCGAGGCCATGAACGCCTTCGGCGTGACCGCGTCGCATGTAGTCGTGGATGACGATGGCGTAGGCGGTGGAGTAACCGACCTGATCAAATGCGTAGGCTTTGTCAATAACTCTCGCCCTGTCGAAGAGAAAGCGGCTAGTGGCAGCAAGCAGGTACCCAATTACGACAACCTCAAATCTCAGTGCTATTTCAAGCTGGCTGCCCGAATCAATAAGGGAGGGATATACATCGAACCCTCCGCCATGACCGAAGCTGAGCAGGAAGAACTAGTCGAAGAGTTGGAGCAGGTCAAGCAGAAGAACGTCAACAGCGAAGGCAAGCGGGCAGTAGTGTCCAAGGAGCGGATCAAGGAGCTCATCAAGCGCTCACCGGATAATTCGGACGTGTTGATGATGCGCGAATACCTCGACCTTAAGCCGCCCGTTGTTCGGGGTGGAGTGCGGGTGTATTCGATACCTCTCCGGCCTGGACGTAGGTACTAAACTTGTTGATTTATTGATAGTTATCTTAATTTTTTGTATTATTACTCATACTAACAGCTAAAGAAAATGCCCGAAACAAACGACCTAGTACTGCTTCGCATCGAGATTGACGAGCAGGGAGCCGATAAAAAACTAGAGGGGTTGATTGCCATCAAAGTCCGGCTCAAAAAGGAACTGGCCGACCTCAAAAAAGAGCAAAAGGCAGGTGTGATTACTGCCAAGGAGTATCAGCAAAGCTATACAGCCATTACTACCCAACTTAAGGCCGCTGATGCCCAGATAAAAGCTACCAAAAAAAGCATTGAGGAACAGGCCGCAGTCACGGCCAAAGCGGAAGCCAGCCTACGGCAAATGCAACAGGGTTTTAAAATAACCAATGCAGACCTGCTGGCTCATCAGTCCGCTAACCAAGCCGTAAAAAAACGCATCACCGAGCTTAACGCAGAAATGACGGTAGAGAATGCCCGCCTAAAAGCGACGGCTACCAGCATGGATAAGCTGGATGATATGATTGGCGAATTAGAGGACGCCTACCGGGGGCTGTCGCAGGCTCAACGCGAAGATGCCGAGGTGGGTGGTAAGCTGCTAACCACACTAGCCGGACTGGAACGCCAACAGCGTAAGCATCAGCAGTCAATTGATGACTCCAAAAAGACAATGAAAGACTACATCCGCGATGTGGATGTGTTAGGCTTCAATGTGGGGGCTACGATTGACTCATTCAAAAACGGAGCGCAGGGCGTTAAGTTGTTTACGCAGGGTATTGGTACAGCCAGAGGGGCGCTCACGCTATTAGCCGCCGTGCCAATCATCGCTATTCTAACCGGGCTGTATGTCATTCTGACCAAATCGCAGAAAGGCATGGATTTTCTAGCCAAAGCTACGGCTGGTGTGTCAGCTATCTTTTCGGCCCTTAGCACGAAGGTTATTGCCATAGGTGAAGCCCTAGCTAATGCCTGGGAGAATCCCAAGCAGGCCGTTATTGAGCTGGGCAACTTTATACAAACCAACCTGATCAACCGGGTAAAAGGGTTCGGTGTCCTCATCGATGCCATCCGCTCAGGTAATCTAGGCAAGATTGCCGACGGCTTTGCTCAAATCGGTTTCGGTGTAACTAATGCCGCTACTGGCTTAAAGAAGGTTTACGATCAGGGTGCAGCCGTTGCCCAAATGATCATCGACATTGAGAAGGCTGAAATCAGCCTCAACACTCAACGAGGCAAAAGTGAGAAGTTTATCGAGCGCCAGAAGCAAATCGCAGAGGATACCACAAAATCAATTGAAGCTCGCAAGATTGCTGAGCGGTCTGCCTTCGCTGAAAGTCAGAAGATTCAGAATGCCGAGGAGGCCTTACAAAAGAAACGGGTTGCATTGGCCCAGGCCGAGGCCAAGCAAAACCGGGGCAATCGGGACTACTTAAAGAAAGTGTCCGAGGAGCAGGAGAAACTTGACCAGATCGGTAAAAATCGCATCGGGGAACGCACCGAACTACAAAACCAGTTGAATGCTCTCGATGCCGAGGGCGCTGCTAAGGCATTGGACAACCGCAAAAAGATTGCCGCTGAAGAGGTAGCCGAGGCCGAAGCTGCTCTAATCCTTGCTCAACGTAAAGGCGAAGAAACGCTATCTATCGAGCAGGAGATCTTACAACGTCAGATCAAGCTGATTCAGGCCCGTGCCGATGCTGAAAAAGTAGCCGTTGAAAAAGGGCGGGGCGCAGCCGCGCAGCGTAAGCTAATCCAAATAAAGGCCGATACGGAGATTTTAGAAGCGACTAAGCAAAGTGTTCAAAAGTCTGCCGATATCATCTACAATGCGAAATCTGCTGAGATTAACAGCACCTTAGCCTTAACTCGTAAAGGCACGAAGGCCGAACTAGACTTACGGTTAGAAGGTATTGATGCGGCTCGCGTCAAAGAGCAGTCAGCTATTCAGCAACGCATTGACCTGAACAATGAACTGTTCAAGAAAAAACGCATTACCGAGCAGCAGTATAACGAAGCAGCTACCAAATTAGAAATCGAGTTCGGCAACGTAGCCAATCAGGCCGCTAAGGCTCAGTCTGACGCCCGCATGGAGTTTGCTAAGTCGGAGGCTAACCGATTAGCGGATCTGGCAGACAAGCGCATTCAAACTGAACTGGACAACAGCAACCAGAGCCTAGCCGCTGAACGGGATGCCGCTCAAAAACGTATCGATCTGGAAGCCAAAACGCAGCAGGAGCTACTCGATATTGAGCGTAAGTACGATCAAATCAGCCAGGACGATTACGACACCCGCAGCAAGGCGTTAGCCGCTAAGAAGATAGCCGCTCAAAGGGCACTCAACAAACAAATTGTCGATGAGGACCGGGCGGCTCAAATAGCCATTATTGATGCTCAGTTAGAAATCGTTCGGGATGGATCTAAGAAGCAGTTAGACCTTCAATTAAAGCGGCTAAAAAAAGAGTATGAGCAGGCTATCGCCAACGCGAAAGGACAGGACGACGCTATCGAAAAAGCGAAGACCGATTACGATAATAAACGGGCTAAAGTTCAGGATGATTACAATAAGAAGTTGGTCGACCAAATTGTCCAGATTGCTAACCAGGCGACTGCTGCATTTGATTCACTCATTGAAGCCTCGGCTGCCCGTCAGACAGCAGCCTTAGACGATCAGTATAAAGCTATCCTGTCGAGTGCGGCCCTTTCCGCAGAAGGTCGAGCGCAGATTGAAGAAAAGTACGCCAAGGAGAAAGAGCGGATTGACAAAGAAGCGGGTGAGCGCAAAAAGAAAACGGCCACGGCTGAGAACATCATAAATGGGATTGTAGCGGGTATCAAAGCCTTTGCTGATCTGGGGCCCATTGGCGGAGCCATTGCCTCAGCATTTATTGCCGCCAGCGTTATTGCTAATCAGATCAAAATAGATAGTCAAAAATTTGAAGAGGGTGGCGTTAACCGGGCAAAAGGTGGGCCGGTCTTTGGCCCTAGCCATAAGCAGGGCGGTATCCCAATGTATCATAAATCAGGGCGCTACGTTGGTGAAATGGAAGGTGACGAGATTATTCTAACCAAAGGGGTATACCGCGACCCCGCCACCCGCGCGATCGCGTCGGCGCTGAATGTGTCCAAAGGGGGTAGATCCTTTAGCGGCTTCGCTCCGCAGCTTCGTTACGACCTGGGCGGCTACGTACCCAGCTACCAACACGCCATTGGTGTAACCGCAAGCATTGATGCCAACGCAATAGCCAACGCGGTAATCAGTGGGGTGAAGGCGGCTAATATCCGAGTTGGTGTAGATGCTATCACCCAAATGCAAAACGATGTAAAGCGGGTAGAGGCCGAGGCTGATTTCGGTACGGGCCCGCGTCCTCGATTTCGCTAAACGCTTATATAGTCTATTTAAGGCCCACAAACGAAAAAACAATGAAATACCTACGTGATTTAATAAAACGCGCTGAGTGTCGGTTTTTGCAAGCCTACATCCTTTTAGAGCGACCTGACCTGAAAGGCAAGACTTTCCGTCAACAGTTGAATACCTATATGCTGGACACAGTCCAGGAGTATGCTAAAAAAGAGATTGGGATGCCCCTGCCCTGGCTACTGGAGCGGGTTTGTGCTTATGATGCTACCGAGTCGATAGGCCATTACCGGGCTTCGCTTTGGGTAGAGCGACAACGGCACACGGATTTGCTGCTTGAGCATGGCGATGAAATTGTGCATAACATTGAGTTGCAACAGGAAAGTATCGAAGCCCGTAAATTAGCGCGGCAGGCTATTGCCATACTGGAAGCAAGTCAGGATATCAACCGGTTAAACTGATTGAATAATATATAATAGGTTAGGATCAGGGCAGCCCGGTGGTTTTACTGCTGGACTGTTTTAAAGAGTAAACTGTACTATCGCAGCTAACAGAGTATTTTATTTGTTAACAAGCATACACATTATGTATTTATATGTGTACCTTTGCACATAAATAAAAATTTGACGCATATGCCATTGGAAAAAGAGTCAGTTGAAAAGGAATTAGCGGGCATTCGTGAGTTCTTCGATTATACCCGCTCCCGTATTTTATCTGTTTCAGCTATTGAGCAGGAAGCCGAAATCCCTAAAAATACGTTGCTTAATGTACTGAAGGCTAATCGAACCATTGCGACTAACCACATTAGCAGCTTAGTTGAAGTTTTGGCAAAGGTCGGTTATCAGGCTCAGGAGAATTGGAGTCAGTTTAAAACAGGCGGTATCTATTTTTATTTTAACTACCCAAACCGAAAGGTGACGCTGCATAGAGGAGAGTGTTCATTTTGTAAAAACGGGGAGGGTGCGCAAACAAATAAGCTCGGTGAGATTAACGGCGGATGGCGTGGGGGATTTGACTCATATGAGAGTGCAGTCGTCGAAGCCCAGCAAATTGCTCAAGAAATAGCAGTTATACCCATGAATTGTAGCAGATGTAATCCGCAGGACAATTAAAGAGGGCTGGTGCAGTATAGAAAAATAGCGAAGAGTTTAAACCTAAGTAACAATAAAGCCTGGCTAGTTCGGCCGGGCTCCTATTTATATTCGAATGCCAGCGCCTACTAGGCTGACTATTTCTTAGTTTCCTTCTGGGCTTCAAAGCGTGCCGCATGAGCCAGTGTTTCAGTTAGGCCCATAAACGGTCCTTGCATTTTTGAAAGAGTGAAACGACTGCTCGAAGAATTTATTAGCAGTTGCTATGACCACCCAATAGACCTGTAGCGCACAAACGGAGCCAAAATAAAAACAGGTTGTAAACAACAACCACTTGATGTAACTAAGCTTATTTTGCTTGTTTAACCGAGTTTTTTGCCTTGAATTAAGACAGAACAGGCTATAAAGAATTTGCTAATCCGGTAGTAAAGTAGAGGCACATTCTCTTTACTGTGCTCAAAGTCAGTATTTTAAGAGGCTGTTTTCATTTAGTCCCATTTTGCAGTGTAGACCATTATGGTATAATTAGAATCTCCGTATTGTAACTAACACGTATTTTGATATTCAATTAGTACATGTCACTATATTTTAATTATTTTCTCTAAATTACTGTCTTCTTGAAGCACCTCGAATTGAAGCTCTTTTAACTTATTTACAATCATTAACTTAATTTTGTTTATATGCTCTGGAAGGTTATATTCAATTAGTATATCATACAGAATGTTATTCTGATTGTCTAACGGGATTACTCCTTTTGTTTGAAAATCCGGAAACTTGGTTAATATATCTAACATTGCTCCTGTATCTGAAGGAAAGTTTCTAATAGGTTCAAAATCAAAGATATCTATTAGATTCTGTAGAGAGTACAGAAGAGAATTACTTTGCATATCAATCAGTAAAGTATAATTTGGTTCAAAAAATTCGTTTAACCCGTTAGCCCCAAATCGCAACTCTGATTTAGTACACTTAAAGAATTCTAATAGTAATTCATACATATTTTTCTTATCTAACGCTTCTTTTATTTTCATCAATTCTGGTATTGTTACTAAATGTATAAAAGATATCCTATCCAGTTCTAAACATAAGGAATAAAAATTTAGACCATTATCATTGCTAATACTATCAAATTTGGCAATAGCTTTTTCATAGGCATTTTTTTTATTTTTCATCGGTAATGATTGGATGAATTTTGCTGCAAAATATTCTTGCATTGATCGATGTGGAAATACGTATTCAAATCCATCCTTGTAAATAATCGATAGGGCAACTTCAAGGTCGTTTATAAAGTCTTTAATTATATATTTATACTCCGTTGCTTCTTTTACTACTTTTAGGGTATCAACCATATATTCTTCTGTAAAAGCAAATTTGCCATCCATTAGTGAAATATATGAATAAATAGCTAAGATGCTCTCAAAATCTTCACGCTCTAAATGAGTTAACTTTTCTCTAGGAAAGCTATTTTTATTTATTCCGTCATGTCTTGAAAATAAAGTATCAAATACATTTCGATAAAAGGCACTTTTTCTTTTTGGAATTTCAGGATGGCTATTAAAAGCAAGGATGAACATAGAAAGGAGAAGAGGATTTGTGAGGTAATGTTTATATGATGAGTTTCTCCTGTCATTCACCGCTGCAATTATATTGTCTCTTCTTTCTATTGGCGTTACAAATTGATTAATAAATTGCAATATATCGCTTTGGCTTAATTTATTCATCCTAAAATCATGAAATCTATTCGTTCGTTCAATACCGCTGCCAGGTCTTGAAGTAATTAAAAAGTAATTTTCTGAATAAGATTCGAAAAATATATCTAATTGCTGATTAAGTTCATTTCTTCTGTGAGAATATACCTCATCAAAACCGTCAAAAAGAAAAATAAAATTCCCATTTTTTAGCGCTCTTTTTAACGTTGTAATCGAGGGTTTTATATTTAAGTTTATTATTTTCTCAAAGACGAAATTTTCAAAACCTGATTTATACTCATTTAATGCTCTTAGCTCAATGACTACAGGTATTCTTTGTGCCTTTTTTATAAATTGAAAGAAAATGTATTTAATCAGTGTCGTCTTACCACTACCTGCATGCCCAATTAAAGTAATATTTTTATAGTTACTAAATATTTCTTCTGCATTGCTAAAATCAGTATTAAGAAAGCGATATGAAGCAGTTATATGGAAGTAAGAATCATTAAACTTAACCTTTTCATAAGGGTACAAAAAATTATTTGAAAGATAATATTTCTCAGTTTGAATGCGTAGATAGTTAGCTAGCCCATACTCAGTTAAATTTTTAAACTCATTGTTTATAAGCGTTATTCCATTTATGATTGGATTAACAAGATTGCTAATTTCAATATTAGTTTCCATATTATTGATTTGTAAATTAGTCTGTAATGAAGTTTATTTCTTTCGCTTAATGAACGCTTTTGTCAACATATACTCGCTTTGACGACAACAATTATACATAATGTTGGCTATAAACTGATTTGATTCAAAAAGTTGATTTCATAAAATAAAATCCATAATGCTAATTAAATCCACTTTCTGAACCTACTTTTTGAGTTGTTTCAAGTATTTTAATAGATGATTAGCCAAGATTAAGAAAGGTATGGCTTTTGAAAGTCATTATGCCGATCAATTAGCCAAGTGACGGAACTTGTACGAATCGCTTGGGCGATTCGAAATCCATTTTTACTTCACTGAGGGCAATATAGGGAGAAAACTAGACCCCCTTATTTGACTTTATTATGCGGTACAATCATAGTGGTTTAGAGGAAAACTATTGATTAACTTAAGCGTAATAGTCTAAACAGTATATCTTTACGGGCAAGATAAATCCTTGCCTCTAATGTCAGACCAAACCCAACATACAGGACAAATGATTAGAGAAGCACGATTAAAAGCGGGCTTAACTCAAAAGGAGTTAGGCGAACGTATGGGTGTATCGGAATCCGCAATTAACAAACTTGAGAATAGTAAACATGCTCCTACGCTCACGACCTTAGAGCGTATTGCAGAGGCTGTAGGAGTAAAGCTAGTCCTTAAGTTTGAATGATATTTTTTTACGGCAGTACTTGACAAGTTTCTCAAGTATGCATAACATTGTGAACATAAAGCGGACGAAGTACGCACGCTAGACATAGTAAACCCCAACGCGACAGCCTGAGAAACTTACAGCGTTGGGGCCTTGTGTCAACCACTTAATTCTTACGTCAAATGTCAACAGGACAAAGTTACCTGGGGAAAGGGGATTCTACAACCCTTCTTGAGCATTCGGATCAAATATCCCCTCAAAACACCGCTCTGGCTGATGATCTTTCAGCCCCTTCAATCAATCCCCGCATCTACGAAGCGCAAACCCGGTTGCTGGACCTATCAGACCAGTTTGTAACGCTTGGCTTTGAGCAAGGACCTATGCAGGCCATTGGTGATATGCTTACGCACTGGCTAACGACACCGACGGAAAAGCTCGCAGCAGACCAGTTACGGGCCATGCAGCTACTGATTGGCCTGCTCAGTACATTCTATTCTGCTACCAGCCAGCCGTTGACGTCTGCTTCCACTTCTATTACTCTCTGCCTCTCCTGCTAGAAATGTATTCACTCGATTATTTACCAATAACCCTCTCGTACAACTATGTCGAATCAACCCCAATGCACTCTCATCGGACGGCTTAACCCCTTTTCTACTTATGAATACTAATCAAGTAGCACCAGTAAGCGCTCACAAACGGCGCAAGTATCAACCGCACACCCTTTGTGCTCCCGACCTGCCGGGGGAAATCTGGAAACAGATTCCAGACATAGAGCCCCGTTTCGAGGTGTCTAACATGGGCAGGCTTCGGAGTGCGGTCTACTCTGACATTCCCGGTATAGTCGTAGAACACCCTGACGGGCGAATACTGAAAACCAGCGCCAGAGAAGACGGGCTTGAATCAGTAGTGGTAAAGAGCTACGGCAAGCCAGCCTATTTACGCCCTCACCGACTCGTAGCAAAGCTCTTTGTGCCTAATCCAGAGGGCTTTACAAGCGTTCGGCACAAAGACGGCGACAAATCGAATAATCGAGCCGATAATTTAGTCTGGTTCAAGCAATGGGAAAAATTTAAATCAACACCACAAAATTCAAAATCAAACCAGAGGGAATATAGATAAGCACTCATCCTAGATTGAAGGTCTAACTCTTAAAACCGTTTTTTATGCAACTCAATTGCCAACTCCCGCAAAACCTGCGCGTCCGATTTGATTTTCGAAAAGCCAAGTGGACCCGAAAGCAAAATATGGGCTCTCCTTCGGCTCGCCACACCTATGACGGTGCTGTTCAGGTTACCATTACCATTAATAATGTCAAGTATGGCCCTCATGGTACGAGTATTCGTACTTTCCGTTCGGTCTGGGATGGCCGCAAAGCTCAACGGCTTAGCAATGAAAGCAAGGCGTTGATTAACGAGCTGTCTACCTATGAGGCATTGATCGAAGCCATTTACCGGGACTTGATGAGTCGTGATGAAATCGCCGATGGCGAAGCTATTATGCAAATTATAAAACGGGGCGGTAGCCTGCACGGGGCTACCCTGCCCGATGTCTACACCGAGTTCCTGACTGCCCGTAAAGCGATGATCCAGCCCGACCAGCGGCTGCGTCAACCTGATCAAATCAGTATAGCGACCTTCGCCACCTATGCCAAGCGCTGGGATATGATTCAGCTGTATCTGGTAACCTCTGGCCGCACCAACGTCCCTGTAACCGCGATCAATTACGGCTTTGTGACCCGTTTCAAGGAATATTTAGTCGCCTACCGCTCACCTCGCTATGACGCTTATAGTTCAGCAACCATTAATAAATGTATTTCGCTGCTAAAACAACTCATTACCTATGCACAAAGCAAAAACTATGTACGGGCTAACACGATTGCCAACTTTGCTTGCCGGGGCGGGTCAGCGGCTAAACCGAAACCCCTAAGCGAAGCCAACCTGACACTGCTGGAAACCGTGCAACTCTCCCGTAAACTGCGCCACGTGTGCGATTCCTGGCTGATTGCCGGAGAATTGTGTCTACACTACGCGGACTACATGAAGCTGCCCACTATGAAGTTCGTCAATTATCAGGGCCGGGTGTATATCCAGCATGAGCGTAGTAAGCAGCAGGGCACGAGCCTAGTGCAGACGGTCAATGTAACGGCTCGGGCAGCTCGTTTAATCGAGAAGTGGGGCGGTACCGAAAAGCTATACTATATGACCAGCGGGGCCTTTTCCTCGGCCCTCAAGCAGATTGCTTTATTTGCCGGCCTAAAAGATGATGATGGCAATTATATCAGTCTACAATTCGGCCAGGGGCGCGACACGGGATTAACCAACCGGGCTAAGAAAGGGGCCAACGCTATCCAGCTCTCGAACATGGCCGGATGGAGCAACCCCCGTGAGGCCAGGCGTTACATCGGGGATGGACTGGGTGTGGTAGCCGGCTTTGTGGATCGCAGCGAAGAGGCCCCGGCATCTGAACCACCTCGGCCTCATCAGGCCCAACCCTTTCTTCGTATTCACCGGCCTGATCCTCCTAAATATGACGCTCTTTAATCTTGACCCTTTCAGTTGTAATGATATGGAGACCTTACAAGAGTGGGTGTCTCTGTTGCAGCAGATGGTGGTTAACCTGCAAGGCATGGATAAGTCCAGCCACAAGATCGGCGATCTGCTCTACCGGGTCAATGAAAAGCAGGGTGAACAAATAGCCTTATTAAAGGAGCAGAACGAGCTGATGAAGGCCCGCTTGAAACAGTACGAAGTAGCGTTCTCAGCCGAGCATTTCAACGATGTACGCAGGCTGAATTAAGACCAGTGACCAGCCCCGGCCAGTGATAGTCGGGGCTGGTCACTGGGCATGAGACGGCGAACAAGACAAGCCGAACCAACAGCGAAGCGGAACTAACACTCTTTATTCCTTTACCTCGGTTTCCGTACCGAATCGCCTGCTCCACCTGCCCAGAAAGCAGCCCTAGCTCTTGGAGGATGGCCTCGGCGCGGTGGCCGTGAAGGGTTATCAGTTAAAATCGATAACCAATTTTTTTAAAGAAGCTGGCCCTAGTTGGCCGTCCACTTTCAGTCGATTATTTGCCTGAAAATGACGTATTGCTTTAATTGTAGATGCATCAATTGAACCGTCTACTGCCCCGACCTTATAACCTAGTTTATCTAAACTTTGCTCCATTAACAATTTATCGGTACTACTATATCGATCATGGTAAAAGATTGCTTTGCCAGTGTCAATATCTTCATCTAATGATGAAAAGTATCCATTGCCTGATGAAGAATTAGTAACGCTTTTGCTATATCCTGAATTGAAAGTGTCACTATAGCTGCTAGATATTGTACCTCTATTTGTATTACTGATTCCTTTCTGAATCTCTTCCCATTTTCTTAACTCCTTCATTCTTTGATTAAAAAAGTATGAATCAAATTCAGCAGGTATTGAGCCTGAATTTAACTCTCCTGAACTATTGGAAGAATTTAATTGATTGGTAGTCTTATCGGCAGAGCCTACTCTAGGCGCTGATGTAGATTTATTGTCAGGAAGTACATGTCCAAGTTCTCCAGTATACGGATTTACATTCCCTAAAGTTGAAAAGTTATCGTTTACAGTGTTATTAGGGGCGGTTCGGTAATGAGGTTGTACATACGTGCCATTGCTTCTGTAGTATCCATTTACATATACATGGCTAGGGTTTGTCTGGGCATATAAATTACCTACGTTCAAAAACGCAACTAACAGAAGGATAGCTACTAAAGACAGATTTCGCATACTTGTTTAATGTTTTACACAACATTAAACAAAAGAATTGAATGTTACTATTAATGGTTATTTGAGAATTATAGATTGGGTTACCCTTCGCCAGTTTGGATATAGTGGATATTCATTGCGGGATAAAACAACGATAGTTATCTGAATGATTCCGCACTTAAATGGGCTCCATCTGAAATGTGATTGTAATACTTATCTGGCCGTGTATTGAGCCACTTTGCCGTGCAAACCCTTAGTGCTAAGCGACCCGGACTACACCCCCAATTAATACTAAAGGCGAGGGCAAGCATTCAGGCTGGAAAAAACTAGGGAGTGAATAGCAGAGGTAAGTAAAGGACGCCTAGGCTAGAGATCGTCTATTTTTATTTTTATCATTTTTGGGCTTCCCTCTTTCGGTACTGCTAGGTCTTTATTGCATAGTATATCATAAACACTAGCATAAGTAGTAGATTCGAAGTTGTTACATATCCATTGAGCCAGAACTGTATTAGGCCCTGTGATCAGTGGTGGCCTTCCATTTAAAACAACGCTATTACTTAGCTGAGTGAATATGTATACGAGTGTATTTTGTTGATTATTAGGATGGCCGTAAGAGATCGGCTTAGGTGGGGGGACATTATCAAAAATTAACCCCGATAGTGCCGCGTGCTCACTCTTGTCTACTAACTCTTTCAAGGTGTTATAAAGGCGCTCTTTAACTTTTTCAGCAATCTTGATTTGTTTGGCAGGGCGTAGGAATTTTAGATCCCGCTTCTGCATCTCTTCAGTCCCTTCGTGATTGACGTTCTTGTATTTATTATCAAGTAGAGCCATGAATAGCTCATCATATTGGTCAGTGATCTGCTCGTACCTTGATAGTTTCGCTCCAAAAAATCCGTAGTACTTAACAAGATTATGGCTAACGCTGTGAGGTATTGCCTGAGCGGATATCGACCAACCACCTTCACCATCAAAGACTTTATTCTCACCATAAAAACACTTCCTATGCACGTCGTTTACGTAATGGCCAGCGTTTTCTCCTTGAAAAACACTAACCGGAAAGAATTTATCAAAGTCCACCTCTCCCGCTTTGAAGCCTTCAACATAGCTCTTCAAAAAATCCCGCCCATCTATGCTATCAACTTTTTTAGGATGAAGCATATTACGCTCTTTATTTGGCGAAAAAACGAAGTCTACTTTAACAAACTTACTTGTCAGAAAGACATATAGCAGCTTATTGTAGACAGGGTAGTAAGTGTCCTCGAAAAGAACCGATATATAATTTCGGTCATAGTCTTTGTATTGTTCTAAGGGTGCTACGTAGAAATCATTCCCGACTACATACTGGGTGTCATCGTCCAAAGGTGCGTGCTGGTTCATTTAAAATACAGTTTGAGATGGGCGGGTGTTTTATATTACTTCTTAAATCCCAATGATAGCCGGTTTACAGCATCCCGTTTCTTCTGGTCGACCACCTTTGCGTAAATCTGCGTTGTAGTCAGGTTCTTATGACTGAGCAACTTAGAAACAGTATATATGTCTGTACCGGCCAGCAGTTGCAGCGTCGCGAACGTATGTCGAAAGCAATGGAAAGTAATCTTACGCTCGATACCAGCGTCTTTAATCCAGTCCTTTAATACGTCGTTAAGGAATCGGGAATAGTTGAGATTAGGGAATACTCTCTTAGTAAGATCCCCTGCTTCGCCTAACAGGTCGCGGGCCTCATCGGTGATGGGCATGGTTTCGGTGCTCTGCGTCTTCTGCACCCTGAGCCTAACGGCATACCCCTCACCTGTCTTGATGATCTGTTGCCAGGTCATAGCGGCAATATCCGAAAAGCGCAGACCCGTCAGAGCTGAGAACATAGCTGCCTGCTTCAAATCAGCCCGGTAGGTAGGCGTTGCATACAGGGTCTGGAGTTCTTCCATCGTCAGGAACTCCCGGTGGGTTTCCTCTTCCCGGATAGGCTTCACTTTCGGTTCTTCGCTTAAAAAGCCATCCGCTACGGCCTTTTTAAGAATTGTCTTGAAATACGTGAAATACAGAGCCGCTGTATTGCGGGCAATGTCGGGCATTGTTTCCAGGTGACTGCGGAAGCCTTCGCAGAACTGACGGTTAACCGCTTTGGCTCGTAGAGGTTTGTGATTACAGTATTCAGCCAGCAGCTTGGCCGTCTTCTGATAACCCCGTTTGGCGCCACCGCTGCGGCCGTTGTAAGCCGCAACCTGCGTATTGAAGTACTCAATGAAGTCGTTTTTTACTTCCCGCTTGGCTAAAAAACCATACTGCCCATTTTGGGCGTCAATCTGCCGCTTGGCCCTGGTGTTCTCAGCCAACGCTAATGTCTCTTTATTATGGGTCCGGTCGAGGGGTGTTCGGGGCTTATCGAACAGGTAGAGGTTAAGGTATTCTCGGCGGGTGTCCTTGCCGGTCTGCGGATGAGGGATAGGCGGATAAAAGTCCAGATACAGACTCACCCGACCACCTGCGATGGGCTTCTGACGTATGGTAACTTTCATTTATTAGCTGGAGGCCAGGGGATTGTTCCCCACGTTGTTCCTCAATCCAAAGATACAAATAAGGAACAAGAAAAGTCACAATAACCAAAAACAACCCAAACAAATCTATATTATATTAGAGGCTAACTTATTGAATATCAGAAAGTGCATTTATAACTATTTTGTATTATATCGGAGTATTTTGAATAGGACTGTTTAGGTTAAGAAAACAGATCAGAAAGCCGGTTTCCATATTGAGAGCCGGCTTTTTTGTTTCATAATCAGGCAGTTGCGTCAACCGGCTTTAGATACAAGGTTGCCATTAGCAACTTTTTATCGCCATAATTCGGATGCGTAGTTTGATTTAGATAAGGCTCTTTGGCAACTACGTACCAATTGTCGGGACACTCGGGGCCTAACCGCAACAAATGATGCTCTGTACCCGACTGAAAGTGGGGGCCAAAAGCCGTATCAAAATCGACCCATGTATCGGGTGATAGTGGCATATCGGTTGGGTGTTCGGCATCAGTGCAGAGCCGAAAGCGAAGTAGTACTTCGGGCTTGAGTAGCGTTAGATTACTTTTTATTACGTCCATGGTATAACGTTGTTTTCCTACATAACTAATAGGATACAAAAAGGTTAGAGTTAGTTGTAATCGGTATAGTTTAAATCAATAATTAATCATAACATTTTGATACTTTGGACATTGACTGAATAAATAACTTTTGTTAAAGTCATATTCGATATAGAATTTTCTGACTACACTGCCGTTTAATAGATACTGTACCGCATACCTATCTCACACGTTACTCTTTATAAATATACTAAACCCGTAACATGACATATTATTTAAATCGCCAGCAGGGCGTTGCTTCCGATTTGCTTGATTGGCCACCCCTGCGGGTTTATTCTAAAGGAATCCGAACTCAGCTTCTGCCCGTTGCGGAGCTGGTCTATCTGGAAAGCGATAAAAACTATACCTGGCTACGATGGTCCGACGGTTTACGGGTAATGGTACCCTATACACTGAAGCGCTTGCAGGATCGGCTCCCACCAGACTGGTTTATCCGACTTAATCGTCAATTCGTAGTTAACCGACACTTTGTACAACGCGTTGAAGAAGAGGTAGCTGGCGCGCGGGTTTACCTGAATACTGGCCTATCGTTTCCGGTATCGCGCCGACGGTGGGTAGAACTCCGCAAGCAAATGTCGCCCAATAAAGACCTTATCTATGAACTGCAGCCTTCATAAGCAAAGAACCCCGGCACCTGAGTGCCGGGGTTCTGCATGTCAATAGTAGCGTGGGCGAAAACCCGCAATATTCGAATCGCAGGTTTCGCCCACGCTATAAAATAAATTCAATTGACAGTTAAGGATACATCATCCAGATAAACTGTACCCGTCGTACCCGGCAGATACATCATTAGCAGCGCCATGTAATCCATATTACCCGGAAATGAATTCACCGTATAGGTATATTCTTCAAACTCATGCGTACCGCCAATATGGTCCTTTCCTTCTGAGGTAAGAAAGAAAACAATAGCTCCCTGGCCATCCACGTTTTTATCGCCACGCAACGCCAGCGAAACGCCTTTACCCTCCAGACCAACCGTTTTAATTTTAGCTTTCAGCGTCAGTTTAGCACCTACCGGAATACCAGCGGTTGAGAAACTCTGATATAAAAAACAGTGTGCGCTATCGCTCCTGATAGCACTGCAACTAATTCGGTACGAATACTCGCCAGAGGCCGCAGCTTCGAACGAGCGCCCAAATTTATAGCCATTAGGGTTATTTGTTTGGTTCTTAAAAAAACCAAATGACCAGGTTTTGGCCGGATTTTCTTCCATACCCCCATTCTGAATCATTTGCTTTGGTGCTGCTGGCTGCGCTCCCTGTTGCTGACCATAACTTGCTACGGACCACAGCAGCCAAGCCAGTAAATTATAGACGCAAATAGACAGTTTTATTTTTCGTACCGGATATTGGATTGTTTTCATTTTTTGTGAACTAGTAAGGCGGATTAGCGGCCCGGCCAAAGTACATTAAGAGCGTAACTAGCTTGTAAACAGATATTTACTCAGACGGTATTAGTGTAACACGGAACTGTTTATTAAACAGTTCGTAGCCAACCGGTAGCTTTTTGATAAACAACCTTCCATCTACATTACTAAATCGGATTCGAATCGAATCCTGCTCGACCTGCCATATAAACGGAACCCGTTGCAGCTGGGCTCCCTTTTTCAGGCGCATTTCTCCGGTCGTATCCTTGTTGAACATGTACTGAAAGCTCATAACCTCCACATTGGTTGGATCTTGCCTATAGACACCGGATGTATCAGGAAGTTTAGCGTCAAACAGTTTACCAGAAAAATCATCAGCTTCATTCTTGGCCTTGTCACCACAGCCTATGCTGGTTATTACTAGCCAGGCAAACAGTGCCAGTAAAGGCAACATACGTTTTCTATTAACGAACATTTGATTCAGATTAATCAGTTTATTTAAGGTGATATGGTTGATAAATAACGCTGTTCACGAATGGGCTGTCAATAACTTATTCCCGACGAGTCAATCTCTAATGTTCATTATCTTTGACAGCCAATCGCGTACAAAAAAGGTCCAAGTTACGTGTTTTGCCGATTATGGTCAAATTAGGAGCAAACGCGACTGGTTTTCTAATTAAAACTACTTAAACACTTAGTTAACATATCTTTTTTCAATTGACTTACAAACGCCAGCGACTGCATCATGAATACGTTGTTTCCGATTTTCATTAAGGCCGAACAGTTGCATACGCTCATTGTAGGCGGAGGTTATGTAGGGCTAGAAAAACTCACGGCGCTGCTTAGTAATTCCCCAGATGCCCGTGTTACCCTTGTAGCTTCTGAAATTCGCGACGAAATTCAGGAAATGGCTCGGCAGTATCCAAAGCTTCAATTAGTTCAGGATCCCTACCACGAGATTTATCTATCTGATAAAGACCTGGTTATTGTTGGCACAAATGATAAAGCCGTCAACCGGCAGGTACAGGCAGATTGCAAGCGTCATCGAATTCTGGTTAATGTGGCCGACACGCCCGACTTATGCGATTTTTACCTGAGTTCAGTCGTTAAGAAAGGGGATTTAAAAGTCGCCATTTCGACCAATGGCAAATCACCAACCTTTGCCAAGCGGTTCCGGGAAGTGCTGGAAGAGATTCTACCCGACAGCTTACAGGAAACGCTTGATAACCTAACCGCTATCCGAAACCAGCTCAAAGGCGATTTCGTCCAGAAAATGGAGAAACTAAACGAGATTACGAAAGTGTTGCGCTGAATGTAGTGGGTGGTGTCAGGTTTGAGAACCCATCACCCACTACATTCAGCGCAACACCATGAACATTCTCGCCATTTCCGGTAGCCTGAGGGCCGCTTCAACCAACACCTCATTACTACGCGCTGCCGCTACATTAGCTCCGCCAACGGTAACTATTACACTTTTCGACGGGCTGGACGATTTACCTCATTTCAGCCCTGAGCGTGACAGCGACCCCGCCCCTGAACCGGTCGCTTATTTACGGGCACAGCTAAAACAGGCTGACGCGGTGATGATTTGCACGCCCGAATATATTCACGGGATGCCGGGCGTACTCAAAAATATGCTGGACTGGCTGGCGTCGTCGGGCGATTTTGTTCACAAACCGGTCAGCGTAATCAGTGCGGGGCCGTCGGACACAGGTGGTTCGCGAGCACACGCGCAGTTGTTACATACAATGGACGTACTGATGGCAAAACTTCCGGAAAAAGCAACGCTGATTGTACCCTTCGTTAAGCAAAAGTTAGATGCTAACGGACAGATAATTGATCCGGATTTAACCCAACAAATACAGTCAGCGATTGAAGCCTTGCAACAGGCTGCTGAACAAACAGATGTGAATGGCTAACCGAAGCTTTTATAGGGCTAATTCTACCGCCGGGTCCCAATATACTTTCTTAAAATCAACGACTCGGTCATTCTCTACCTTAACATCTTCATTCTCTAGCAGCCGTTGCATTACGTTCGGCTCGCCAAAAAAGTGCTTTCCCGATAAGACGCCAACGCTATTAACAACCCGGTGAGCGGGCACATCGGGCCGGTTGTGACACCCGTTCATGGCCCAGCCAACCATGCGCGCTCCAGCACGTAAGCTCAAATAACGGGCAATAGTACCGTAGGTCGTAACCCTACCTTTCGGTATTAGCCGAACCACCTCATACACCTCCTCAAAATAATCGCGCTGTTCCACTAGGCTTGATTTTCTCAGGATTTTGGGTCTTCGATAGCTTTGGTTAGTTTCCCGTACCACTCTTCGCCATACGCCCGAATTAGTGCTTCGCGGACAAATTTGTAAATTGGTACGTTTAGTTGTTCGCCAAAGCCACAGGCCGGACTACAAATGGGCCAGCGATCGTAATTAAGGGCGTGAAAAGCTTCGTATTTAGTTACCCGAATGGGATACAGATGACAGGAAATTGGTTTCTTCCAATCTACTTTACCGTCATTATAAGCAGCTTCAATGCCACATTTCAGAATGCCCCGGTCGTCCCAGGTTGCATATACGCACTCGCGGCCACCCACCGTTGTCGTTACAAATCCTCCGTCGTCATCGGATTCATAACCACCTTTCTGCTCAATGACCCGGATGCCAGCGGGTGAGAGATAAGGCTTAATATCTTCGTAAATCCGGTCGAGGATAGCCGGTTCATCGCCTTCCAGCGGAGCACCCATATCGCCTTCTACGCAGCAGGCACCTTTGCATTTATCCAGGTTGCAGACGAAGAATTTTTCAGCAACATCGTCGCTAATACAGGTATTGTCAATTAGTATCATGGTATGCAAGTATAAGGCGGACAAGATGGCCGCCTTACATAAAAAACTACTTTACAATCTTAATCTTCTGGCCTACTTTAACACCTACGTCGCTCAGGTTGTTCCACTCCTGAATCTGCTCTACACTAACCCCATAAATCTGCGAAATTCGGAACATCGTTTCGCCTTTAGCAACGGTATGGTAGGTCGTTGCCGAAGCTGATTTCGGAACTGGCGCGGCCGCGGTTCGGGTGGCCGACGCAGAAGGTTGCACAATCCGACCTACTGCAGGCTTTATCATCAATTGTTGTCCTGTTTCGAGTACATCGTTCTGCGTCCGGTTATTCATCGTTAAAAGCTGGTCAACCGTCAGGCCATAGCGTTTCGAGATGCTATAGTAAGTCTGCCCTGGCTCTACCGTATGAGTGGTCGTACCGGAGTTATTGTTGCTACTATTACCCGAAGTGGCTGGTGTTATTGGTGCAGGAGCTGGACGCGTCGTAACGGTAGGATTCGGGTCGTATTGAGCAGGCGGAACAGAACGCGTTTCAGCTTTTATAACAGCCGGAGCCGCTGGGCGCGGGGGTGCTTTGGTTGGTATCGTCAGCGACCCATCGGCTTGTTGTTCACGTGGCCCATCGTAACCGTCAGATGATGGCCGGGAAGAAGAAGGCGTTTTGGCAACCTGGCTTTTGCTGGGTTTCGTTACGTTTGGTTGTAGATCGTCATCCTGTATTATTCCCGTTTGCGCAGGACGCGTTGATGCGCTGGTAGTTGTTGGCGATTTAGGCCGAGTCGATACGGGCACATCAGCAGTTTTGTCAGGTTCTGGTGTAGTGGCAACCGGCACTTCCTTGATCGGCTCTGCCGCGTTTGGCGTTCTGACAATTACCACCCGCTGCGAGCCATCTGTATTTGCCGGACTAGTAGTTTGCACGGGCCGGTTTACCGGTTTTGGCGCAGTAGTTGGCTGGATAGAGGGCTGCTCAGGTTCAGATCGTGGTGTCGTAGCAGGTGCCGACGTACCATCATTCGGGGTAACACCACCACCCACTAATTTGGGCTGGTACAACTTCCGCTCATTCGGATTGCGCGGTACGTCATCCATACCATTAACCCGCCGAGTTGGACCTCCGGCAGTGGTTGTCACTACATCCTGGCGAGTGGGGGGCGTTGGCGTCTGATCGTAGACCGGTGGCGTTGGCGCGTTGATCACTTCAACCGGCTTATTACTTGGCCGACGTTCGCGAAGCCACATCACCCTGCCCGTCACCAATTTCTGAGCCCGGTCTAACCGGTTGTACCGCATCAACTTCTTAAGTCGGATGCCATACCGCTGCGAGATACTTCGAGACGTTTCTCCCTCACGAACCGTATGAAACGGCACTAGTGCCTTTTTCCTTTTTTTAGCCAGATAATATACGTCATTGGTAATGATCGGATCACGATCACTCATGTCGTTATACCGCAGGAAACTCGACAAACTAATTTTGGATTTACGCGCTAGCGAAGCTGCATTATCTCCTGCCTGCGCCTGAATACCGGGTAACCCGTTGATTTCATATAACACCGGTTCGTTTTTGCTGCCCAGTCCCGTCGTTACCCGGCGCAGCACCGGAAAGCCAACGTCATTCTGGACAAATTCAGGGGTTTTCTTGGCACCTACATTGACAATTTTCTGCCGAACGTCGTTAATCTGATTCGTAGGCACCGGCACCGCCATCACATATGTTTTATCCGTTGGTACCGCATCACCCTGAACCCAGCGATTGTATTTACGGAGTTCTGCCTCATCCACCCCTAGCTCTTCGGCAATGCTGCGCATGGTTTTTCCACCGCCGTTCGGGTATTCAATTAAGGCAAACTTGTTGCTGGCTTCGTGCGTTTGCAGCGCATTTTCGATGGCGACTTTATGGGCGAAGAAACGCAGGATATATCGGTCGGTGCGCCCATCCAATGCGACCTCACGAGCGTAGGCCCAATCGGGTGGAATTAGCTTGGCGATACCACCCGCACCCAGGTAATAGGAATAAAGCGAAGCTATCCAGTTATTATATTGGGCATTGCTCTTTTTCAAGTACTTAGCAGCCGCGTGGGTCGATGCCGTAATGCTTTTTCGTTCATCGATTACGTCGTCAACACGCAAGCCATGATCTGTAGCAGTTTCGCGTTTGAATTGCCAGTATCCTACCGCTGACGAAGCCGACACCGCATCGGGCGTGAGTGAGCTCTCCTGCACGGCCAGGTATTTAAAATCGGTTGGCACATCCTCATCGATTAACATCGCTTCAACAATGGGAAAATACAGCGCTACCCGGTCTAGTTTAGCTGTCCAATACTGCCGATTCGATAACAACGCGTTAACATCCTGCTGCACAATCCGACGAGCATCAGGGTCAAGCTGCACGGAAATATCGGCGAAGGTTACTCGTTCCGGCACGGTCGGCACGGACAACTGCGCCGAGGCAATAAAACCAGTTAACAGAAAAAGAAGGGTGAAAGGGTAGGTTAGTTTTGTCATACACTATACCGCTACGGCGGCTCATTTCATCAGAAAAATCAGCGTTTACGCATCATCATAATCCCGTCTCGCACGGGCAACAGCACATTCTCCAGACGAGGATCATCCTGAACCCGCTGATTAAAAGCCAGAATAGACTCCGTGTCCATGTCGTTAGCCTTCAGCGGTTCAACTACCTTGCCGCTCCATAAAACGTTATCAGCCAGCACAAATCCACCCGGCCGCAGTTTGTCTATCAGCAGGTCGAGGTACAACGAATAATTGCGTTTGTCAGCGTCGATGAACACTAAATCGAAAGTTTCATTGAGCATTGGGATAATATCGGCAGCCATCCCCATCCGGAAATCAATCTTGTTATTCAGCGGTGACTGCTGCCAGTACGAGCGGGCAAAATCTTCGAGTTCTTCGTTGAGGTCAATCGTGATAAGTCGGCCGTCATCGGTTAATCCTTCTGCAAGACAAAGTGCCGAATAACCAGTATAAGTGCCGATTTCCAGAATGCGCCGGGGACGAACCATGCAGGAAATCATCGACAAAAACCGCCCCTGCAAATGGCCAGACAGCATTCGGGGAGCCATAATGTGAGCACGCGTATTACGGTTAAGCTGCTGCAATAAGTCGCTTTCGAGTGAGGTGTGAGCCTCGGCATACGCGGTTAGCTTGGCGGGCAAAAAATCCATTCGGTGACATAGTTATACCTTCAGATTTCGGCAATGAAGGCATTACTAGTGGGCTGGTTAAAGTAAATGTAACGACTTTTCAGGAAACCAACGCCTAAAACGACTGTTATAGTACCTGAATTTTCTTTTTACAAAATCTTCCTACCTTGCAAGCCATCAGCTTATAACCGCCTAACAGCATGAAACGCATCCTTACGATCCTTGGTATAATTGCCGCTATTTTGCTGATTGCCTTCTTTACGTTCCGAAGCTGGACCAAATCCAGTAGCCCTGAAGCCATCGCCCAGGTTGATCAGAATGGCCTGAAAATTAAAGTAGATTATTGCCAGCCTTATAAAAAAGGGCGTAAGATATTTGGCGGCTTGGTCCCAAACGGAAAAGTCTGGCGGACAGGCGCTAACGAAGCAACTACGATCCAATTTGATCAGAACGTAACCCTGGCCGGCCAACCGCTTGACAAGGGCAAATACACGCTCTGGACCATTCCCTCAGAAGGCAACTGGATCGTGATTATTAATAGCGAAACGGGTCAGTGGGGCACCAATTATGACCAGACTAAAGATGTCCTACGGGTTCCGGTTGTTTCCCGCAAGCATAGCCCTATGGCGGAACAGTTTTACATCAGTTTTGCGCCCGCAACCAACGGCACGGACATGATGCTGGTCTGGGACGAAACCGAAGTTGTCGTTCCCATCCTGCGACGGTAGGTTAGTGGTGAAAACTGGTGGCTATAAATTTCAGCGCGTCGGGTAATCCGGTCCGCCAGTATGACCACGTGTGTGCGCCATCACGGACGCGATACTCATGCGGAATTTTTCGGTCAAGCAGGGTAATATGCAACATTGCATTGCCAACGGTTAGCGCATCGTCGTCGCCACAATCCAGATACCAGCGCACCTTTTTAAGGTCGCCTTCGGGCGCTGAACGCGCCAGTGTAATTGGACTGTTACGCTTCCAGCTCATTGTCAGCCGCTCTTCCCCCTTAACCGGACCGCTGAAAATCGGCGCAAAGACCGTATTGTATCGTTCGTCGGGCATGGCTGCAATGCTTTCGTCGGTGCGAACGGCCGCGCTCAAAGCAGCACAGGCGCTGAACAATTCTGGATGGTGCATGGCCAGGGTTAACGACCCGAATCCCCCCATCGATAAACCCGATAAAGCCCGGTATTCTCGCTCCGTTCGGGTGCGGAACGTCGAGTCAATATGCGGAATCAACTCCTGCACGAACATGTCTTCGTAGCGGACTTTGTTCTGATAATCATTGACATACCAGGTCGTTCCGGCGTTGGGCATGACAATAATCATCGGTGGCAACTCCCCCGACCGAATACCCGCGTCGACAATTCGGTCGGCCTCGCCAAATTGTATCCAACCGGTTTCGTTATCGCCCAGTCCATGCAATAGATAAACGACCGGATAACGCCGGGTTGAGGTATAATAATCGGGGGGTAAGTAAATGGAGTATTTAACCCGTTGATTCATCAGCGAACTACTCAGCATCATGCTTTCGAGCAAGCGCGTTTGCAGAGCCGTTACAACGGGCACCGGTCCGTTGGATTGGGGATTTGTCAGCTCCGCACGTCGGCGCGATTGTGCCAGTGTGTTGTACGCCGATACAGCAAGTAGCAGGCAAACTAGTAAACTACGAACAGACATTAGCTTATATAGGGGTGAAAGGCGCTTAAATTTATTATGAAATTCGCTCAGATTCAGCAGCAAACGAGCATTTGGCCCTTTTCTTTGCAAAACCTCCAATGTCCGAAAATCGGATTGATAGTATAATCTAAACGTGCTCACCATGCCCAAACGCTTAGACCTGGCCCTCTTTTTAATTGTTTTTGTCATAATAACCAGCCGCGCCCAAACCTTACCTGACTGGGAAAATCCGCAGATAATCAGTCAGAATACCGAAAAGCCCCACGCTACACTTTTACCCTTTCCTACTGAACAACAAGCGCTTAACGCACCCGAATGGCGTACATCGCCTTATATTAAATTGCTGAACGGTACCTGGAAATTCCGCTGGGTTAAGCATCCGAATCAAATTCCAACTGATTTTTATCAGTCAACCGTTGACGACAAAGCCTGGGATAATCTGCCTGTTCCGTCGAACTGGCAGGTAGTTGGCGCACGAGAAGGCCGCCCGTACGACCGCCCTATTTTCACGAATATCAAACACCCGTTTCCGGCAACGCCCCCACGCATCACAACCGACACAAACGCCGTAGGATTATACCGAGTCAAGTTCACTGTTCCAACTGATTTTCAGGACCGGGCGGTTTTTCTTCACTTTGCTGGCGTACAGTCAACCTGCCGGGTTTACTTGAACGGTCAGCCGGTTGGTTACCACGAAGACGGCATGACTCCTGCCGAGTTTCTGATTACGGATAAACTCAAATCGGGCGAAAATCTGCTGGCTGTCGAGGTCATCAACTGGTCGGATGGGAGTTACTTGGAAGACCAGGATTTCTGGCGTCTGGCCGGTATTTTCCGCGATGTATTTCTGGTGGCAACGCCCAAAACCTACCTCCGCGATCTGTCCGTCGTGACGGATTTAGATGAGCAATACACGGATGCAGCACTCAAGATCGTTGCCAATGTCCGCAACCTAATACCAGCAGCCCCGCAGTCTCCTTACCGACTTAGGGCCATTCTATATGATCCGAAAAAGGCCGTGATTTTTTCGGAAACCATCTCGTCTGAAACCGCTACGAACGCGGGCGAAGAAACTATTTTTCGGATTCGAAAAGACATAAAAAGTCCCGCCTTGTGGAGTGCAGAGTCCCCAATCCTTTACACCCTAACTATTCAGTTACTCGGTGCGGACGGACAAGTAATGGAAGCGGTCAGCCAGCGGATCGGGTTCCGGGAAATGACGATGACGAACGGCCAGCTTTTGGTTAATGGTAAACCTGTTACGTATAAAGGGGTTAACCGCCATGAATTTGACCCGAACACAGGTCGGGTTATCAGCCGGGAGTCAATGATTCAGGATATCAAGTTGATGAAACAATACAACATCAACGCCGTCCGGACATCACACTACCCAAACGTAACGGACTGGTACGACCTCTGCGATGAATACGGTCTTTACGTTATCGACGAAGCTAATATTGAAAGTCATGAGTTGTGGATGAAGGGGCAAAGCCCGGCCGATAAACCTGAATGGCGTGATGCGTTTGTGGCACGGGGTCGAGCAATGGTGGAACGTGATAAAAATCATCCGTCTATCGTGATCTGGTCACTTGGAAATGAATCCGATATGGGGCAGAATTTTAAAGATATGGCTGATATTATGCGGCTAATCGACCCAACCCGGCCCATCCATTACGAAGGTCGAAAACCTTATAATGGCACCTCCCTTACCAGCTTTGACATCATTTCGACCATGTATCCGTCTGTCGATGATATGCTGAAACTGATGGAGAAAGACCCCAGCCGACCGGTAATTGTCTGCGAGTATGCCCACGCTATGGGTAACAGCGTCGGGAATCTGAAAGACTATTGGACAGCCATCGACAGGTACCCACGGCTTCAGGGTGGTTTCATCTGGGATTGGGTCGATCAGGGTTTGAGAATAAAAAATAAGTCAGGGAAAGAGTTTACAGATCACATCAACTACATTGATGGTGCTAATGCATGCGATGGACTGGTTAACCCTGACCGGACGCCCCAACCTGAACTTAATGAAGTAAAGCTGGTCTATCAATACGTCAAACTGACAACGCCGACAGCGCTTTCGATTGGAAGCCCCGTCAAGGTTAACGTTCGAAATACCTACGATTTTCAATCACTAGAGCCTTTCCGCGTAGAGTGGACCGTGTTGAAAAATGGCGAGGTTATTCAGCGAGGGGGCGAAAATAACTTAGTAGCCAAACCCGGCCAAACGCAGGTATTAACCTTACCAGTCCGCATTAGCGATCCGGAAGAACTGGTGCGAAACGGCGTTCCTCACACGGGTAGTGGCTTGAATGAATACTTTTTGAATGTAAGTGTGCGGCTGAAACAGGCTACTTCCTGGGCACCCGCTGGTCATGAAGTAGCGTCGGGTCAATTTCCGATTATAGCGAATTCGCCTAATCCAACGGTTATTGGTATGAATCGGATTCCTCCATTGAGGGTTGCCTCCTCCCCTACGGCCGTTACTGTTCGCGGAAAAGATTTTTCGGTAGTATTCGACAAAGCAACAGGGGCGCTGACACAATGGACTTACCGAGGTAAAAACCTGTTATCAAAGGGGCTACAACCTAGTCTCTGGCGCGTTCCGACTGATAACGACGAGGGTGGTGGCAGCCGGTCGTTTGCCAGCCGCTGGCGGAAAGCAGGTCTCGATAGCGCTCAACCACACTCAGTCGACATAAAGGTAGAGCCGCGCCCACAGATGGTACGCATTACTTGTTCGAATACAATTGACGGTAACGGGGGAAGTATCGGGCAACAGACGAATTACGTTGTTTACGGCACCGGTGATGTTTGGATAACCACCACCTACACGCCAACGGGTACTCTCCCACCGCTGGCCCGTGTCGGTATGCAGTTTCAACTACCCGCCAACTTCACTAATATGAAATGGTATGGTCGGGGCCCGTTTGAGAGTTACGCCGACCGAAAAGACGCGGCCAAAGTCGGGTTATACGAAGCAAAAGTTGCCGACCAATTTTTTCCGTACACCATGGCGCAGGAGAACGGCAATAAAACCGACGTTCGCTGGGCTGAGGTAACCGACGGCACCGGCCTGGGTTTATTGATCTCAGGCAATATAACTACCAACACCTGGCTTAACCTCAACGTCCGCGATTACACAGATGAAGCCTTACTAAAGGCAAAGAACCCGGACAATCAGGAAGTTGAGCGAGGAAATGTGACGGTCGTGAATGTTGATATGGCGCAAATGGGGCTCGGGGGCGACGATAGCTGGTCGCCACGCGTTCATCCAGAATACCAACTTCCGGCTACGAAACCGTACGAATATTCATTTCGGTTACGTCCGGTTGATGCTCGTACAGACATAATGGCTGCCATAAGCTTATCGCTGCCGCGCTAAGCCGATAGGTTTTTTGGCAAAAAACGGAGAAATTTGGTAACAATTTCACCGGATGCCCGTACAAAATCCCTAATTTGGGCCCGTACTCATCCATTATTTAAAATGATTTTAGTTGTATGGCCAAACTAATTATCGTGGACGACGAAAAGCCTATTCGTTCGGCTCTACGCGATATTTTGGAATATGAAGGCTACGATGTAGACGAAGCAAAAGACGGCGAGGAAGGGCTGGAAATGATTACACGCGTGGACTACGATGTGGCGCTGTGCGACATTAAAATGCCTAAACTGGGCGGACTTGAGGTACTGGTGAAATCAGGCGAAGCCGGCAGAAGCACTCAGTTCGTTATGATCTCAGCATACAGTACAGTTGAAGACGCCGTTGAAGCGACAAAACGGGGAGCCTATGATTTCATCACCAAACCACCCGATCTGAACCGCCTGCTAGTCACCGTCCGTAACGCCATCGAGCGGTCCAAGATGATGCAGGAAACTAAGACCCTTAAAAAACGAATCTATAAACTCAACGAAATTGTCGGTGAATCCGAGCCAATCCGGAAAGTTAAAGATACGATTAATCGGGTAGCTGCTACCGAAGCGCGGGTACTCGTTACGGGCGCTAACGGTTCTGGTAAAGAGATGGTTGCCAAGCAAATTCACGAGAAAGGTAGCCGCGCTAATATGCCACTCGTGGAAGTAAACTGCGCAGCTATCCCTAGTGAACTTATTGAAAGCGAGCTGTTTGGTCACGAAAAAGGTGCCTTCACCGGAGCCAGTGCCCGGCGCGTTGGTAAGTTTGAACAAGCCGACGGTGGTACGTTATTTCTTGACGAGATCGGCGACATGAGTCTGTCAGCACAGGCGAAAGTGTTGCGGGCGCTTCAGGAAAATAAAATTACCCGCGTTGGTGGCGATAAAGAAATCAAAGTTAACGTACGTGTCATCGCAGCTACGAATAAAGATCTCCGCCAGGAGATTGCCAATGGTAATTTCCGGGAAGACTTATTCCACCGCTTGAGCGTGATCATGATTCACGTGCCGCCCCTCGCCAATCGCCGGGTTGATATTCCGTTGCTGTCCGATAAATTTCTGCATGATATCGCTACGGAGTACGGTTCGCAGCCTAAAGAGCTAACGCCCGATGCGATGGTTTACCTGCAATCGCTACCCTGGTCAGGTAACGTGCGCGAATTACGTAACGTAATCGAGCGGCTCGTCATCATGTGTGGGGATGAGATTTCGCTGGAAGATGTGAAGGCGTATGCGTAAATAGTCATTGTGGTGTCGGTTTCTCAAAATCGACACCACAATGACTAACAATTATCAATTGACGACTAATAGATTACACCCCCTAACGTCGGAATTATCGAACCGGCCGATTACCCGGAAGCTACCATCTTCGCCAACGTACTGCCCCAAGTCCTGCGTTTCGATAAACGAACAGGAATCCAGATTAGCCAGATCGACCACGTTAATACCGCCCGTGCGCGTGTAATCAGCAGTATACAGTAGAAATGGGTCATTGATATCGCGCAGAAACACCCGCAATGTGGAGCTGGGCTGAAATATCCCATCGCCCATCGAATACGCCTGTGAGAGTAGTTCAGTCATGCCGTATTCAGAATGAACAGCGTTGATACTTAGTCTTTCTTTCAGTAACTTATGCACTTCTTCGCGCAGTAGTTCCTTACGCCGGCCTTTCATACCGCCCGTTTCCATAACGATTAGCTTAGGAGCATTACCCAGAAAGGTTAAATCCTGGTCTGACTCAGCCCAGTCGAGCAAACCAAACGTTACGCCAATCAGCAGAATATGTTTCTGGTCAGGTTGCTGCGTGAGTTGCCGCAGCCGCTCCGTCAGTTCATCGTGATTATGCAGGAAAAAACCCGATTTTTCTGACTGTAATTGGCTCATAAATCGCTGAACCATATACACCAGCGAGGAGTTATTTCGTTCAAGATAAGACGGTAACAGCGCCAGCATATGGAAATTCTGTAAAGAACCGTATGTCTGTTCAAAAATCTGGGTACTAATGGTATCATAAAGCGCAGCATCGGGCACTAAGTGACGACTCGTTTGCTCGCTATCTGTAGTGCCGCTACTGGCGAAGCTCAGAAACTGGTTAGTGTCGAGGGCCTTATCAGACATATTACCCGTAAGGATCGTATGTTTTTTGAAAAAACTGATTGGCATAAACGGTACTTGCCGTACATTGGTTACCTGTTGCGGCTGACAGTTCAGATATCGCAGATAATCGCTGTAAAGGGGGTTATAATCAGCCTGGTACTGGAAAATAGCCAACGCCAGTTTCTCAAATGCCTCCAGATTTGGAGCCTGCGTACTGAGTGACAGAATCTGTTGCCGGAGCGACTGTCGAAGCTGGCTGGCCTCTGGCGAAAGCGTTAATGGAAAAGACAAAATAAAAAAAGCGTTTATTGCACAACGAGTACAACACGATGCGACGGCAACAAATTCACCCTTTTTCTTATCTCCTAGTCTTGGGTATTGGCCTAACTATGTCGGCCTGTTTCACCGAACCGAATTATTCAAATACGCCCGAAATCAGTTTCGAATCCATGTTTAAGTATCCCATTGACCCTGGAAAAGGCGTGGGTAAATCAAAACGGGATTCGGTCGTGATTACAATTGGCTTTAAAGACGGCGATGGTAATCTGGGAAATGATATTCCAATTTCCAAAGCCGATTCTCTACGTTATGCGACGAACGGCGGCTGGGGAAATTACGAAATCAAAACGTTCCGGCTTATCAATAAGCAGTATGTAGAGTATGTAAACCGGGTCAACACAACACTGCTGTTTCCGGATTTAACGAAAGGTAAACCGAAAGGCGCTATTGAAGGATCGCTGGATTTCAATCAGATTTTCCAGTACGGTACCATTAATCAAATTTATCCGACTAAATTTCAAATCAGGATTCGGGATCGCGATCTTAATGTGAGCAACGTCATCGAAACGGATACGATATCACTGCCTTATCAGCAATAATCAGAATGGCACCAATCGGTGCCATTTTTAGTTGGTATGCAGCACAATGCGGAACGTGGTTCCTTTGCCTACCTCGGAGCTTTTGACGAATAGTCGGCCATTGTGATACTCTTCTACAATCCGTTTGGCCAGCGTTAGACCTAATCCCCAGCCCCGCTTCTTGGTACTGAATCCGGGCGAAAACACCTTTTGCATATTAGCTTTCGAAATACCTTTACCCGTATCGGTAATGTCGATCGCAACTTCACTATTTGGTAGTGATACCATGTTGAGTCGCAGTTCACCCGTGCCTTTCATGGCATCCACGGCATTCTTACAAATGTTTTCAATGACCCACTCAAACAGCAGTTTGTTAATGCGAACGGTCTGGTTAATAGGCAATTGGCTGGCAACACTCATTTTCACCTTTGTAGAGATTCGTTTGGCCAGATAATCGGCAAACTGCCGAACTACATCGTTCAGGTTTTCGTCTTTAAGCGTTGGAATGGAGCCGATACTAGAAAAACGTGCTGTGATGGTTTCCAATCGTCTGACGTCTTTTTCAATCTCATCAGTTATTGAGCCATCAAATTGATCAGGGTCAGAGCGCATATACTCAACCCAGGCCATGAGCGACGACATAGGCGTGCCTAACTGGTGGGCCGTTTCTTTCGCTAACCCAACCCATACCCGATTCTGCTCAGCCCGGCGTGATGAACTGAATGCCAGATAGGCTAGTACACCCAGGGCTGTCAAAACAACCAATAAGGCGTAAGGTAGGTACGCGATTTGTCGTAATAATCTGGAGTTACTGTAATAAACCAGCCCATGTTCGGTTTCACCTATATCTACAACCAGTGGTGTATGCCTTTTGCGCATTTCCACTGTTTTATCTCGCAAAAACTTCTCTTCTTCCTTTTTACTTAAACCAGGCGGTAGATCTTCAATATTTATACGATCTGCGATGTTACCGCTTGGGTCAATATAAATAGCGGGAACTGATTTATTGGCCAGCAGAATTTCAGTGGTCACGAACGTTAAATCCCCTGAATTAGCGTGGTTTGGGTCGTACAGGTAAGCAATCGTTTTTGCATATAACTGTACATACTGCTCCTCACGGATTTCTAGTTTTCCGATTATTCGATTTGTATATAGCAGCGACCCCGTTCCGACGAGCAGTAGATTCAGAGCCACAATTATTTTCAGAATGTTGTTCTGATTATAAATATCAAATGATTTCAGCATAGAGAAGTGCCCTTATACGGGGGCGGAACAATCTGTTGCCTAAACGCAACCGTCCGAATACATAACCCGTATTAACAATTAAAAGCGGCATTTACGCATTTTATAAACGAAAAATAACGGTTGGTCGTGCAAAGTAGAACGTCCGTCCCATAACTTATGTTCTTTTGTAACAAATAGGACTGAGACAAGAAAACAGGGGCTTTATTTGGAAGCTTTCTAAATAGATGACCTATTACTAAAGTAGGGTTTTCATGTCGGTAATTGTACTGTAATTTTGCAATAGCCAACGGCTGATTAGTGGATTTAGGACAATGTTAGACACCTTCAAAACAATTAGTTTATCGCACAAAACGGCCCCTCTCCGGGTTCGAGAACTAATTGCACTTAATGAAGACGAAGCAAAACGGCTGATGCTCCGGTTACGGGACTTTTTCGGGCTGTCAGAATTGCTCGTCATTTCAACCTGTAACCGTACTGAAGTTTATTATGCCTATGATCAGGATCTGAACGCCGATATTGCCCGGCTGCTGCTGATCGAGAAAGGGTTAACGAATACCGAAGATTATTTACCGTATTTCCAGTTTTTTAGTGCGCACGAAGAAGCCGTTCGGCATCTGTTTGAGGTTTGTATAGGCCTGCACTCGCAGGTTGTAGGCGATATGCAGATTCCGAATCAGGTGAAGCAGTCGTACCAGTGGTCGGCGGATTTAGATATGGCTGGCCCGTTTCTGCATCGGCTGATGCACACTATTTTCTTTACGAATAAGCGTGTTGCTCAGGAAACAGCATTCCGTGATGGAGCGGCATCAGTTTCCTACGCAGCTGTTGAACTGATTGACGAGTTAATTGGTGATCATCAAAATCCGGCTATTCTAGTCGTTGGACTGGGTGAAATCGGCACCGATGTTTGTAAGAATCTGGAAGCGCGGGGTGGTAGTAAGCTAACAAACATTACCCTCTGCAATCGGACGCGCTCAAAAGCAGAAGCCCTGGCTGGTGAGTACGGTTTCCAGGTGGCTGATTTTGATAACCTGACGGACGAAATTCGTCGGGCAGATGTGATTATCTCGTCCGTTATGCTCGACGATCCTCTCATTACACCAGCTCTTTTGCAGGATCTTAACGCGCTGACCTTCAAGTATTTCATTGACCTGTCGGTTCCGCGTAGTGTGGACGTCAGTGTTGAGCATATTCCGGGCGTGTTGGTTTATAACATCGATCATATCCGTAATCGGGCCGATGAAGCGCTGAACCAACGGATGGCGGCTATTCCACAGGTAGAAGCCATTATAACACAAGCCGTATCTGAGTTTGGCGACTGGTCGAAAGAGATGGTTGTTTCGCCAACGATCAACAAACTTAAAAATGCGCTGGAGCAGATTCGTCGCGATGAAATTGCCCGGCACATGAAGCATCTTACCCCTGATGAGTCGGAAAAAATAGACAAGATTACACGGGGTATTATGCAGAAAATCATCAAATTACCCGTGTTGCAACTCAAAGCAGCCTGCAAACGCGGAGAAGCCGAAACGCTTATCGACGTGCTGAATGATCTGTTCGATCTGGAAAAGCAGTCCGCCAGCGAGGCCAAACTATAAGCACTTACTTTTTCGACATAAACTAAAACTCCCCAACTACGCTGTAGTTGGGGAGTTTTAGTTTATGTATAATTATGCGGTAGAAAACAGAATTTACTTTCCGTCGAAGCTACCAACCATATTCCGGTACATCGTCGTGGCTTTCCACTGCCCACCGGCAATAATACGCCGAACAGTGTAAAGTGGCATTTGCTCATCACGTCCATCGGCCAGCGTGAAAGCGGCTGCGTAACCCCGTTTCTGAATTTCAGGCAGGGCTGGCTTATTCCAAAGACCAAACGGATAAGCAAAGTAGCGAACGGGTTTGCCCACAATACCTTCCAGCTTCGCTTTCGGCTCTTCCAATTGAATCTTCCAGTCGTCACCTTGGTATTTCTTTACATTATGGTGATCCCAGGTGTGCGCACCAATCGTGTGCCCACGATCTGACAAATCTTTAATCTGCGCTTTGTCCATATACGGCTGCTTACCCCGCCGACCGATGGCTACAGTCATAATAAAGAACGCGCCTTTGAAACCGTGCTTTTCAAGTTCGGGAGCGGCTACTTCGTATTGATCGAGGTCGCCATCATCGAAAGTAAGCATAACAGGTTTCGAAGGTAGCGGAGCACCAGTGGTCAGATAGGCGTAGAGCTGGTCCGGCAGAATAGTGTGATAACCGCTATCAGCCAGTAATTGCATCTGCTCCTTAAACGCAGCTACCGGAATAATATAATCCTTCGCTGATTTCGAATCACTCGCCCGCCAATCGCGAACCTGGTGGTAACAGAGAATGGGCACCTGTGGACGAGACAGAATCGTGGCCGCATCAGCAATTTTATTCGCCGGAATCGAGCCAGGGTCAAGGGCGGGCGTTGTTGCGCTGGTTTCGGCAGATTTGCTGGCGGGTTTGTCAGTAGCGACCTTAGCAGAATCGGCAGTGGCCGCTGTTTCGCCGGTAGAAGAGCCTTTTGATTGGCAACTAGTTAGGCCATTGGCCACTAAAACAGACAAGCCTAAGGCTGTCAGGAGAGAAAGAGTTGAACGCGTACGCATAATAAGCTTGTATGCCCCAAACATAGTGAAAAGCCGCGCATAATTATCGCTCCTTTTATTTTTCAATCAACCGGTATTTTTTCTGACAGGATTAACAGGATAAAATAGGCTTATTTATGAGTAGGAAATCCTGTTAATCCTGTCAGAAAAACTATTATCCGACAAACAAGCTTTCATCCTGCAACGCCTTTTCGTACTTCGCTTTATCGAACCGATACAGGTAGGGTGCTTTGTGAGCGCCACCCATTTTGCGTTCATCAAGCCGCTCCAGAATGCCGTAACTCAACATTCGTTTTTGAAAATTTCGCCGGTCGAGGGATTGACCCAGAATGGTTTCGTAGAGTTGCTGCAAATCGGGCATGGTGAACTTATCGGGCAGCAGATTGTAGCCAATTGGCTGATAACTCAGCTGCCGACGGAGCGTTTTGAGCGCCATCTCAATCATTTGATTATGATCGAATAGCAATGGCGGAATCTGATCAATGTCCCACCATCGACACTCGTCCGTAAAAAAATCAGGTGTTGGCACCACGTTGGCAAACTCAACCAGTGCGTAGTACCCTACTGAAACATCCCGGTTAGCAACGTGCCGACCTACTTCCTCCGGCACCCCTAATTTGGCAAATGTCTCCTGTACGCTGAAGTTTTTGTACCGCATCACATCGCCAAACGTGTGAAACTGTTGCAGAAAAATTTCATTCAGTCCGGTCCGTTGCTGTAAACTTCGGGTAGCGGCTTCAGCTAGATTTTCATCCATACGAATGCGACCACCGGGTAGACACCAGTCGTTTGTTCCCTTCCATCGCAACAATAGCACCTTAAGCTGACTATTATGAAAACCGAAGATGGCGCAGTCAAGTGATACATGCGGCAAGTAATTTTTTAGTTCCTCGATTAACCGCAAAACTTCTTTTTTGTATTCCATCGCGGAAATTTAAAATTTTTTATAGTGTGTATTTAATACACAATGAAAATTTGTCCGTATCATTGTGTTGATACTACGCATTGCGAGCATGAAACCCAATCGTTTTACCTTGAAATCCTACCGAACGGTAGCTGCCTTGTGCGCCAGTGCTGTCGGACTCTGGGCCTATTCGAGCAGACCGTTAACTGGTCCTGGCGATAAGCCGAACGCGGCCCGACCCGACGAGAACCGCTTTACGAAAGTTGTATTGGCGGAAAAGCTGAACGAGCCTCTCGAAATGGCGATTCTACCCGACGAACGGGTGCTTTTCATCGAACGGCACGGGCAGATTCAGTTGTATTCACCAACAACTAAGCAGGTTAGAACCATAGCGACAATTCCTGTCAGCACGAAATATAAAGACAAGGAAGGGCACGAGACAGAAGCTGAAGACGGTCTTTTAGGGGTCAACATCGACCCTAACTTCGAGAAAAATCACTGGATTTATTTTTACTATTCGCCAGCCGGAACGGAGTCGAAAAACATCCTGACCCGCTACGAAATGAAAGGTGATGAACTAGTGATGGCGTCGAAAAAAGTTCTGCTGGAAGTACCCGTGCAACGGGAGCAATGCTGCCACACCGGTGGCTCAATAGACTGGGACCGTGACGGCAATCTCTACCTGTCCACTGGTGATAACACCAGTCCACGCGCTACACTTTACGCGCCCATCGACGAGCGTCCCGACCGTGGTCCCTGGGATGCACAAAAATCGTCGGGAAATACGAATGACCTGCGGGGGAAAATAATTCGTATTCACCCTGAAGCCGACGGTACATACACCATTCCCGATGGTAATCTGTTTCCGAAAGGGACGCCCAAAACCCGTCCGGAAATCTACACCATGGGCCACCGCAATCCTTACCGGATTTCGGTTGATAAGCATACCGGTTACCTGTATTGGGGTGATGTAGGCCCTGATGCTGGTGCTGACTCGGCGGGCGTTGGCCCAATGGCGGAAGACGAATACAACCAGGCGAAGAAACCAGGTAATTTCGGCTGGCCGTATTTCGTCGGTGATAACAAAGCGTACAACGACGTCGATTTTACGACGAATAAATCTGGTGCAAAATTCGACCCGGCGCGTCCATTCAATGATTCACCGAATAATACGGGTATGCGGGATTTACCCCCGGCGCAACCAGCTTTGGTTTCTTATCCCGCGGCCGAAACTAAGAAATTTCCGATTATGGGTACCGGAGGCCGGAGCGCTATGGCTGGTCCGACTTACTATAAAGACGATTTCAAAAACGCAAAGCGGCCATTTCCAGAATATTACAACGGCAAAGTGTTCCTGTATGAGTGGATGCGTGACATGATTCTGGCGGTCAGCTTCGACAGCAAAGGCGACATGACCAATATGGAGCGCTTTCTGCCGAATATGCCATTCAGCCACCCCATTGACATGGCTTTCGGACCAAACGGGGATTTATATGTGCTTGAGTATGGTACAGGCTGGTTCCTGAAGAACGACGATTCCCGGCTAGTAAAAATCGAATTCAACGAGGGAAATCGTAAACCCAGCGTGCAGGTAGCCGCTAATCAAAAAGCAGGCGCGGTACCGATGACTGTCAAGTTATCGTCGGAAGGCACCAAGGATTTCGATGGCGATGCCATGACTTATCAATGGAAAATTTTTAGCCGGACTGGAGGGTCTAAGGGGTCTAAGGCAGGTGGTCAGCCGACGGTGCTGAATGAAGCTAACCCATCGTTTACGTTTCAGAAACCCGGTCAATACAAAGCTATTCTGACTGTAACAGATTCCCACGGTCTTAAAGACTCGCGCGAAGTAGACATTTTGGCTGGTAATCAACCTCCGAAAGTAGCGCTGGATATTACAAAGGGGAACAAGAGCTTTTACTTCCCCGGCCAGCCGATTGCGTATCAGGTAAGTGTGACCGATAAAGAAGACGGTGCTTTAGCTAACGGCAAGATTCTACCCAAACAGGTAATGGTGCGGGCTAACTATCAGAATGAAGCTAACGCTCAAAACGCTAGTGAGGCCGGGCATAAATTTTCAGAAGCTACCTATCTGGGCAACGGCAAAGTCCTGATGGAAAAAAGCGACTGTAAAGCCTGTCATTTTGCGGATAAGAAGTCGGTTGGACCGGCGTTCATGGAGGTAGCCAAACGGTATAAAAGCGATGTCAACGCCGTAGCAAGCCTGTCGAACAAAATCATCAAAGGCGGTGGCGGCTCCTGGGGAGACGCCATCATGACGGCGCATCCGCAACTAACCACGAACGACGCGGGCGAAATTGTAAAGTACATTCTAACCTTATTGGACCAGAAAGTTGCCAGCCCGTCGCTCCCAACTAAAGGCACCTATACGCCTGATAAAGCGGAGAAAGGTACGTTAGTGTTGCAGGCGTCATACAAAGACAAAGGAGCGAATGGTATTCCGTCTCAAGCCACCGAACAGGCACTGGTGCTGCGTAATCCGACAGTGGCGCTGGGATCGAGTGACAGCCAATCCAAAGGCGTTACCCTCTTTAAGATGGCCACTCAGCCTCACCCAATCGTAATTGTGATGGCATCGGGCACAAACGTCGCGTTTAATAAAATAGATTTAACCGGCATTCAGTCAATGGAATTTGCGGTGGCGGTCCCAAAAGCGCAACTTATCTGCGTTGGCGGACGTATCGAAATTCACCTTGACTCACCCGACGGGCAATTAATTGGCCAGACCGAGGAGTTGACGCCCAGCGAAAGCAAAGACCCCGCCGATATGTTCAAGCCGACGATGGCAAAGGTTGCCGTTAAGCCCACTAATGGCCAGCATGATCTGTTCTTCGTTTTCAAGAACGAAAAAGCGGGAAAATCCCCTCTGTTCGTACCCGTTACTGTTCAATTTATTCCATAAGCTCACCTTACTTAACATGATCCAATCACGTCGTCAATTTCTGAATCAACTTGGCCTGGCAACCGCTGGCATGAGCTTAGCTTCTGTTTTACCAACCCAGACCTTCGCCAACATGGCTCCGACAAAGTTCACTTTCGAGATTTCGTTGGCTGAGTTCTCATTTTTCCCGGAAATCATGTCGGGCAAGATGACGAATCTGGATTTTCCGGCCCGTACGAAAAAAGATTTTGGTATTAATGTTCTTGAGTATGTGTCCATGTTTTTTAATAACAAGCACACCGACCAAGCATATCTGAAAGACCTTAAACAGCGCGTCGATGACCTCGGCATGAAAAATAACCTTATTATGGTCGATGGGGCAAACATTGCTGACTTGGACGCAGCCAAACGCCAGAAAGCCGTCGAATCACATTATCCTTGGGTAGACGCAGCTAAATACCTGGGTTGCAGTTCTATTCGGGTAAACTTGGGCGATTCGTCCAAAGCGATAACCGGAACAGCCGATGACCCAGCTGAGGAAGCCGCTAAATCGGCAGCCGACGGTTACCACAAACTGCTGGAATATGCGGCCAAATCAAACATGAACGTCATCGTCGAGAATCACTTCGGCAACTCGACGGATATCGACTGGCTGGTGGGCGTGTTGAAACAGGTGAACATACCCAATGCTGGTCTGCTCCCTGACTTTGGCAATTTCTGTCGGCAGCGCAGCAAACCCGAAACAAACGACATCAAGGGCATTATGGGCACCAAGTGCTTGCAGGAATACGACCGGTACGATGGTGTGAAGAAAATGATGCCTTATGCCAAAGGTATCAGCGCCAAAACGCATAAGTTCGACGCGAATGGCAACGAGACGGAATCTGATTTCCGGCGCCTGTTCAAAATCATTAAGGATGCTGGATTTAAAGGATACGTCGGTATTGAATACGAAGGCGGTCTGATGAATATGTATAGTCCGACTGCTGGATATCTACCCACTGCCGATGGTATTAAGGCTACCAAAACCCTGCTCGAACGCGTCCGCACGGAACTGGCTTAATTTTCTGAAACACATTTATAGAACGCAGATTTTTATGATGATTAAGATTGATGAAGATGAACAATAGTGAATCATAACTAATCTTAATCATCATAAAAATCTGCGTTCTATCAGATCATCAATGCATTATCTGAAATCATGGCGCGTAAATTACTGAAAATACTCCTAGGTTTAGTCCTGGTTCTGGTACTGCTAGTGGGTGGATTCGTTGTGTTTGGTATGTATGTCACGCGGCAATTGCCCTGGCAGAAACCCGTATTTGATACTGTTCGCCCAGCTAATCCCGGAACAGTTGGCGATAAAGGTGTTCTGATTTTCTCGAAAACGAACGGTTTCCGTCATGAATCCATTGAGCCGGGTATCGCAGCGCTTCAAAAATCAGGTAAGGAAAAAGGCTGGGATGTACGGACCACCGAAAACGGCGCTTTCTTCAACGACGATTACCTCCGAAAATTCAAAGTCGTGGTTTTTCTATCCACAACCGGCGATATTCTGACGCCCGATCAGGAAAAAGCCTTCGAACGATTTATTGAAAACGGGGGCGGTTATGTTGGCATCCATGCTGCTTCGGACACAGAATACGGCTGGGATTGGTACGACCACATGCTCGGTACGCATTTCCGTGACCACCCGCTTTTTCCCGAACATACGCCCGAAGCAGAAGTCATCACCGACGACCGGACACATCCAACCACCAAACATTTACCGGCCAAATGGCGGAGAAAAGATGAGTGGTATAACTTTAAACAGAGTGTACGCGGCAAGGACAGTATTCAGGTGCTATTAACCTTAAACGAAGATACGTACAAAGCGACCTGGCCTAAAAAGATGGAAGGCGACCACCCGATTTCGTGGATCAATAAAGTCGGTAAAGGACGGGTCTTCTACACCGGCATGGGCCACACCGACGAAACCTTTACCGACCCGAACGCTATGCCGCATATTGTGGCTGGTATTGAGTGGGCCGGGCGGTTTGAATGAGTAGAGGAATTATACAACAATAGCTTGTCAGGTCTTCTTGTGAAGTTTTGGCAAGCTATTTATTTTGTTAATCGGTCATGATTACCCTTTATTTCTTCCGCTTAGCCCGGCTACCAGTGCCCATATACCTAGCCCCGCGAGTGCTATTCCACCGATAACGCCTAGCGCAACAGCCCCTCCTGTACTGCCACACTGAATACCGCAAACCAGAAAAACAATGCCCAGTCCAATACCGATAACGCCCAGCGCAATGCCTAACCCTAGTGGCATTTTCTGGCTTCGATGGGTCCGTTTAATGCGATTTATAGCATTCTTAAAATAATTACGATAGGCTTTTTTGAGCTTATTTTCATGTTTGGCGTCTGGTTCTAGTGTTGTAATGTCCGAGCGGCTTTCCGAAACAACCAACCCAGCTACTGTTACTGTCGGTTCTATTCGGGTTGTATTACCGTCAACCTGCCGGGCCATTTGATTACCAGCATAAAACCATAATCCAAAAGCGGCTGTACAGGCAATCCACTCCAGCCCTTTAATGCGCCAGTAAGCAGTATGTAGTAAGGCTCGGGCGTTGGCGGGGTAGATAGATGTGGTTATCCAGAGGATAGCAATCATTCCCCAAAGCCAGTAAATGGGCAATAGTATATCATCAAAAAAGAGACGAGCGCCAGCCGTAAAAGCTATCCGTCCCTGAATGTAAAATAGGATGGGTAACAGAACGATTCGAACAAAAAGCGGGTGTCTCCCGGCCCAGCGAGTAACAGTTACCATAGCCTAAAATTTACTTATACAGTGAAATTTTTGACTAAAAATAACAATTCTTTTCTATTTTAATACCGATTTAATAATTGCGTATTATCTGATAATGAACAGCGCAACCCGCTTGGACTAATAATCTCTGTTACAACTGATTGTAGCCAATTAACTGTATTCCTTTTTCTTTAATAAGCTGTTTTACGCGGGGATTTGTCCAGACATCGGTTACGCCCTGTCGGTCAGCAGCCACGTTTTCATAACCGATGTGATAAATGGCCTGCACTTCGGGGGTATCAAGCCCCGGATGATCGACAAACATGTACGTTTTTCCAGATTCAAGTCCTTCAAGCATCTTCATAAAACTCTGCAACTTTTCGTCAGATGTAGTGTGCTCGCCTATGTAGCTGGCTCGCATAACGTGGGACTCAGCCAGATTTATATCGTGGTGTGGAATATGATACTCCTCTGCTAGTTTCGCCACCAGCGCTTTCACCTCGTCGGTTAACGTCGTGCAACCCATATGCCCCGACAGGTGGCTTATTCGGGGAAGTTTCTTCATCGCCAGTTCAATCTGAGCCCGAAATTCCTTTTCGATATCCGCTAATTTCCAATCGTTTTCAACCACTGATCGTTTCGGATAATTTTTATTAGGCCGAACCATCGGATAAAAGAATCCATCGGCATCCCGCAAGCTGGGACAGTCAGATAATGGCCGCCATTTAACATTATCCCATTCACTGGTTAGCGTCAGGTGAACGCCTACGTCCGCATCCGGTATCTGCGCCAACATAGTTACGGCCTCCGGAAACCAGGGCGAGGGTACTAGTACTTCAATTGATTTCTCGATACCGTCTCTGTAGCATTTCAGAATCGCTTCATTTCCGGCATGCGAATAGCCCATATCGTCGCCCCGTATAATTAAGCGGGGCGGGCCATTTTGGGCAACAACCGAACACAGACTCACTAATAGTAATACCCAAGTTAGTAGCAGCTTAGCAGTCATTGATTTTGAGAAAAAAGAGTAAGAGCATATTTATCAAACATCGGCTGCAAACATAGCTGGAAACAAAGAGAATCAATAAATGACCATTTAGTAAGTGTACCCTATGTTAATCAGGCTGGTTAGTAGAGCGCGGTTATATTTGCTGAACCTATGCATTTGAAAGATAAACTGCCACTTAGTTACCTTCTCTTCACGATCCGGGGGCGTATCAATCGCTCGACCTATTGGCTGGTTTCGGCATTTATCTGGAGTACGTTTTATGTTCTGCATACGCTGCTATATGACTTTGTAAGCGAAGGTGCTACGTACATACTGTATCCCCTCCTACTCGGTTCCTTAACAGCAACAGCGACTAAACGGCTCCATGATACGAACCGTTCCGGCTATTGGCTGCTGGCCGTTCTGATTCCGGTACTGGGCGCAGTCTGGTTGATTTACCGGCTGGGTTTTCGGAAAGGCGATGCCCACCAAAACACCTTTGGCACCGTGCCGAACGAAGCAGCCGATTACCTGAAAAACGATATGGGCCAACCGGTACCTGATCAAAACGGACCGTCCCGAATCATTAATGATGTTACGAAATTGAACCCAGTCGTAGTTGCCGACGTATTCCGACCTATATCTATAGCAGAATTGCAGGAACGACTTCGGACAACGACCGGCCCTGTTTCAGTTGGCGGGGGGCGGTTCAGTATGGGCGGCCAGACGGCAAGCACCGATAGCCTGCACATCGATATGCGAAGCCTGAATCAGGTGCTGGACTTTTCAAAGGAAGAGCGGTGGATTAAAGTGCAGACGGGTATTCGCTGGTGCGATATTCAGCAATATATCGACCCACATGACCGGAGCATCAAGATTATGCAAACGTATGCCAACTTCACTGTTGGTGGCTCCCTAAGCGTAAACGTACACGGCCGCTATATGGGTCATGGACCACTGATTCTGTCGGTTCGATCCATTGAAGTCGTGTTGGCCGACGGGTCGCTGATTCGGGCGAGTCGCAGTGAAAATTCAGATGTGTTTTTCGGCGCTATCGGCGGATATAACGGGTTGGGTATCATCGTAACCGCAGAACTTGATCTCGAAGAAAACGTGTCCGTTCGACGCGAATACCACAAATTAGGTTACGCCGATTACCGGTCGTATTTCTTTGATACTATTCGTGATAATTCCGGAGCAGTATTTCACAATGGTGATATGTACCCGCCCTCGTTCCGAAATATGCGGGCTGTTACCTGGGTAAAAACGGCCGAAAAACCCACCGTTAAAACCCGGCTGATGCCACTTCGGGAATCCTACCCATTGGAGCGGTATTTCATGTGGGCTTTCACCGAAACGGTTTTCGGCAAATGGCGTCGCGAGCATATTATCGATCCCCTGTTATACTTAACTAAACCAATTCATTGGCGCAATTACGAAGCGGGTTACGACGTGGCCGAACTCGAACCACGCTCTCGCACGAAGCGTACCTATGTGTTGCAGGAATACTTTGTACCCGTCCGGCATTTCGAGGAATTTGCGGAAAAGATGAGTAACGTTTTTTCCAGTCATCGGGTCAACGTCATTAATGTATCGGTTCGGCACGCTCATGCTGATTTGGGGTCGTATCTGGCCTGGGCGCGTGAGGAAGTGTTTGCCTTTGTAGTTTATTACAAGCAACGCACCAGTGAAACCGACAAACAGGAAGTGGGCATCTGGACGCGCGAATTAATCGATGCCGTGCTGTCGGTTGGTGGAGCTTATTATCTGCCTTATCAGGCTCATGCCACACCAGAACAGTTTCACAAGGCTTATCCAAATGCCCGAAAACTGTTTGCGCTGAAGGCCAAGCTAGACCCAAATTTTCGGTTTCGCAATGTGTTCTGGAATACGTACTATCAGACTGAAAAAGTTGAGACACAGAGAGGCTAAGGGTAAACGAACTAAACGCAGCAGTAAACAAAACTCCATACTCTCCGTGTTTTCTCCTTATCTTTTTCCCTATCAACCATTAGATCATGACAACTTCCCCTTCTGAGTTTCACGCTGTTTTTGATCAGACAAAACCACGCGACGCGTTTTATCGCTTCCTGCAGGTCGTGTTTCACCTTTACCCTGAAGATAAATTTCACCACTTAATCGGTGAGGTTACCAAGACCGAAACGTCCGACGAACGCATTTACAAAACTATTCAGGATCGGTTGCCCAAAATTAAACCGTTTCTATCAGAACTGACCTATGCGCTACCCGCCCTCAAGGTTCAGAAAAAGGAAATGACCCGGCAGATGCTGGAATTATTACCGGCTGGCGCAACCGTTAATGGTTACGTTGAGATTGGTTCTCCCGGTCGCTATATCAGTGATTTACAGGATCATTTACCCATTAGTGGTCCGATTTACCTGATCAACGATGTAGCACCTACGTTCAGCCCCGCCGACATTATGGAACGGGGGCAATTAAGTAAGCTCGGTACCTTCGTTGACTTAGCTGATTACGCGCCCATTAGCCCCAGTGCCATCCCCGATGCGAGCGTCGATCTGGTAACCTGCCTTATTGGCCTGCACCACGCCCGACCCGAAAAATTGGCCGGTTTTCTGGACTCTATCCACCGAATCCTGCGGCCGGGTGGCTGGTTTATTCTCCGCGATCATGACGTTAAATCGCCCGATATGGCCACGTTTGTTTCGCTGGTCCACACGGTTTTTAACCTCGGCCTAAATATTAGTTGGGAAACCGATCAGAAGGATTACAAAGACTTTAAGCCCATCGACGAATGGAGTCAGATTATTTCAAAGGCGGGTTTTGCCGATGCCGGAAAACGATTACTCCAGGCTAACGATCCGTCGGATAATACGCTGGTGCTGTTTACGAGAAACTAAAGTAACGCGGGTAGAAACCGGCGTTACTTCTAAAAACTCAACATGAAATTTCTTTTTTTCACGATAAGCTTGCTTACACTCCTAGCCTGTTCAGGAAAGAAAACGGCAACGCAGGATAAGGCTGCAAACCCAACTACAACTAATGCTGAACCTGAGCCGCCTATCGCTATAGCTGCTGATAAGTTAACTAATGAAAATGGCAATGTGGCTAGTGCGGGTAAATGGCTATATGAGAAGACAACAGATCACGAAGGAAACCCTGTATATAAGGCATCAACAACGTCGCCAACCGTGTTGGAATTTGAATTTCCCTACAATGGTGGATCGACAGCTACACTGATAATTCGGAAACGCGAGAGTGGTACGCATGTATACATTCAAGTGTCAAAGGGCCAATTTAATCGGAGTTTCCAGGGCGGTCAGGCTCGGGTTCGTTTCGACAATAGTCCGCCAGTTAATTATGCTTTTTCGGCCGCTGAAAACGGTAGTGCTAACGTAATCTTTTTCGACTCCGAAAAGGCCATTATCGATAAACTAAAAAAAGCGCGAAACATGGTTGTCGATGTCCAGTTTGCTGGTCAGGGCAATCGTCAAATTGCGTTTCGAACGACGGGTTTAGTCTGGAATCATTGAACTTAAGCACAGCTAGTTCAGTAAGTTTTGTGGAATTTTTCTGTCATGCTGACGAAGGAAGCATCTTATAAGTTGGCATCATCAAGATGCTTCCTTCGTCAGCATGACAGAAAAACCTATCGAATAATAATGACTTTACTATATGCTTAGACTTCCGATTTTGACTGTCATTATGGTCGTTCTAGCCAGCTACCTGTTTCTTCGCAAGGGGCGAAATCCGCTGACGATTCCGGCGGGGAAAGGTTGTGTTGTGCCGAAGGAATGGTTGATTAGCAATCCGCAACCGGTTACGCCCGCCGAACACATCCGGCCCGCCGATCAGACGTTTTTAACATACCCAGAGTGGTTTCTGGTACACAGTCCTGCTGAAATCGCAGATTACGCCCATTCCCGAACTACTACAACTTTTCCGTATATGGCGCATGTGCGGCAACTCTGGCGGAGTTACGGCATTATGTACGACCAGATTAAAGAAAGTTTTCCTTTTAACACGGGTTACCACATCATGATTTGGGTGATTGGCGTCAGCACCACGATTGAGTATGCTCTAAAGGCCCTTTACGAAACCGTCATTGGGAGACTGACTGATCCGGCTAATGGCGGGGTGGTAACCGATGAAGACAAATTCAATGCGCAGTTTACGCAGGATTATGTCGATTTTATTCGTGTACGTCCCTGGTATGAATTCGACTTTACATCGCGAATTCCTAAACTGCTTGGTGGCACATCATTTTTTGGCGATCATTTTTTCCGCAAGCTTGAACGAAAATATATGCTGTTAACCGAGTTGCTGGTTAAGGCAGGTTACGGATACCTAATCAAACTCGGAACCAAAGCTTCTTATGACGAAGCTTTGCCAACCACAGCCGTTATAATCGATAAAGTCCCCGCTGCCTCTCTCCCCTCTGCTCCTGCCAAAACTTATCCCGATGGATCGGCCTTACTGATGCTCCCCCGGTACGAAGCGTTTCATCCGGCAGTATCAGCGCTGGTGCAGCAGGGCGTAACCTTCCGCGAAATTGCGGGTAACAACTCGGCCTTGCTGCTAACACTACTAGGCCCGGAAAGTTGGCAACCGGCTTCACCTGATTTTCGGTTGGTATTTACACAGCCTATCGTTACTAAACCCGGCCTGAAACGGGTTGCTTTAGTCACAACTGTAGATAAGCTGGACCAGACCATTAGGTATGTAAATACACAAGGCGTTCGGATTGAGCATATCTATGATTATTGATCGATAGTCCAGTTATTTTTGAGTAGCATTAATCGTATTGAAAAAAAGTAAGGTATCTGCAAGGTGCTTTTCCCAGTATGGCCACTCGTGCCCACCCGGATATTCAACGTATTCGTGCGGAACGCCATACTCGACCAATGTTCGGTGCAAAGTCCGGTTGTGTTCGATTAAGTCATCATCTATGCCACAATCAAACCGTATGGGCGGTAAGTGTTCTCGATGATGTATTATCAGTTCTGCTACTGACTCCTCAACCGGGTCGTACTGAGCGTATTGTCTAAGCGGCTCCTCCACAAAAAGCGCCAGTTGACTTAAATGAGTAATGGATGATAAGCCACTAACCGCTTGAAATCGGTCGGGATATTTAGCTGCCAGCCGCAACGCCCCAAAGCCTCCCATCGACAAACCCGCGATGAATATTTTCTGAGGAAATGATGTTGGCAACGTATCGGCAAGCGCTTCGGCGACTGCATTAGGGACATCATCAATAATCCAGTGTTCAAAGTTATACCCGCTATGGGGTAGATAACCACTTCCGTCCCCCCAAAGCCCATCCGATGGCATCGCCAGCATTACTGGTTTGATACGACCTTCCCGAATCAAGTGAGCTGCCGTACGATGCGCTCCGCCCTTCATTGTCCAGGCCCAGTGACTGCCATAAACGCCATGCAACAATATGACGAGTGGTAATGACTCTGCATTTATATAATCTGATGGTGGCAGCCAGACGGTTAAGTCTCCCCGACCAGCCAGATTAGGTGTTTTAACTGTGATGTAGCGAAGTCCTTCCTGTTCATAGGCAGGATCGGACAATTCCAATGTTCTGAAGGTAGATGCCATTAAGTACAAAAATAGTATCAAAAAACTATGACGCCTTTTGCATTTCGGCCTGCCAGCATATCATCGAAAGCTTTATCAAGGTCATGCAGCGAATAAGTTCGGGTGATTAATTCATCTAATAACAAATCACCTTTTTGGTAAAGATTGAGCAGGATGGGAATATCAATCTCCGGGCGACACTTGCCGTAGAGCGGATTAATGTATATTTTATCCCACTCGAACAGATTCATATCGATGCTGATTTCCTGTTCAATACCGCTTACCTGACAGGCCACTCCCGCGTTTCGAACCATTGCCAGCGGTACGGCACCAAGTTCAGGAATAGCAGTGCATTCGAACGCGTAATCAGCCCCACGACCACTGGTCAACTGTTTGACCTGAGCAACCGCCTGGGTCAAATTTTTATCCGTTCGCTCCGCCAGAATTGTGTGCGTAGCACCGTACTGAGTTGCCATTTCCAGTCGAGCGGGGTTCACATCAACCGCGATAATCATGCCCGCTCCGGAAATGCGTGCCCCCTGAATCACGTTTAATCCTACTCCTCCGGTACCAACCACAACCACCGATCGACCTGGCTTTACCTGAGCCGCATTCATTACCGAGCCAATTCCGGTCATGACGCCACAGCCAACGATGGCAGCTGACATAAACGGCATTGGCACAGCTATTTTGACAACAGCAGCCTCACGCACCACTGTAAAACCCGACATTGTGCCCAGGCTAAAAGCCCGTTCAATAGGCTGACCTTTGTAGGTAGTTCGTTCCAGCGCAGCATGTCCACCGCTGGCACGGTTGCCCGAAACGACCGGCGAGTTAACTTCGCAAATGTGCTGATTCCCTTCCAGACATTGAAAACAGTGCCCGCACGGAATAGCCCAATTTAAAATAACCGAATCACTTGGCTGTACTTTACTGACCCTTGGCCCAATCTGTCGAACAATACCCGCTCCTTCATGCCCCATTACGAGCCGCTTGCCCCACGACATAGAGTCGAAGTCAGTATGGCAGATACCGGCCGCTTTCATTTCAACCAATATTTCGTCACCCTGCGGTTCGGCTACCTCAATGCGGTCAATCTGAAAACTTCCGTTGCCAGAAGCAATAGCGGCTTCAACTTGCATAGTTTTGGGGAGTTTAAGTAGCGCCAAGACGGGTTAAATTGCATGTAATTATAAAATATTTTTTGCTACTTAATCGGTCTTTGAACGTATCAATTAAGTATCTATGTTACGCCTAACTAGGCTTATATCTATTTTCTAAACGATAGATTCTTTCGGATAATACTAAGTTATTATTTTTTAAATATACTATATATCAAAAATTAGACTCATTTTTATAGTCTAAATTGATTTTATTGGCTATTAACATACCTTTGGGCCGGTATTTTACATCCAAGCCAATCAAATCAATGAAAAAGGTAATTCTCACCAGTACGGCCTTGCTGGCTTTTGCCGCAGCTACTTATGCTCAAGTCGTTAATCAGGTAGGTCAGCAGCAATTCGCTCAACACAACCAATTCGGAGCTAATCAAACAGGCACCATCAATCAGGTTCAAAATGTAAGCGATCCTAATCGGAATAACTACGGTAACTATGCCATTACCTTCCAGGGAGCTCCTGATAATACTGGTGCTAACACATTAGTGGTAAATCAGAACGATGGCTCACAGGGCAACCGGGCTGGTATTGGTCAGAGTGGTGGTCCAAATAATAACGCCACCATCAACCAGAACGGGGGTATTAACGGCCTGAGCGGTGGTGCCACGTCGATGTCGGCTACTATCGGGGGCCGTGGGGAAGACGGTAACTTCGCGGGTATTTCGCAGATCGGAGCAGCTAACACAGCTATTATCAACGAAAACAACAATAGCCGCCGGAACGGCGCTGAGACTTATCAGAATGGTAATTCCAACTCAGCTACCACCAATCAGAGTAACAACTCGGTTAGTAATACTGCCTTTGTTTATCAGGGCTTTACTGGAATGAACGTTGTGGGTACGGCGGTTAATAATGCTACAGCTCTCATCAATCAGGGTAAAACCAACGCCAGTGACGTTAGCTATGGCCCCTCTGTTGCTGAGTCAGTAGGTAACACCGCCAGCATTACTCAGACTGCCAGCACAGTATCAGCTACCATTAATCAGGGCGCAACCGTTGACATTGATGGTGACGGCGCTATTTCAGCAGGACGCTCAGATGGTAGCAGTGCTATGATTGCTCAATCAGCTACTGGTAATACTGCCAGCGTTAATCAGGGCGTCGAATCGGGCGAAGCTATTCAGAGCAAAGCTAGCATTAGCCAAACGAATATCAATAATACCGCTGACATTACTCAGGGCGGTCTTTCGGCTGGTTCAGATCAGGGAAGCTCAGGCATGATTGTTCAAAATGGCAAGACTTCGTTCGCTCAAATCGTCCAGGGATTTAACGGAGCCAGCAACAACGATCAAGCCACGATCACCCAGACAAGTGCTACCCAAAACGGCACGGCTGATATTTATCAAGGTTTTGGGGGTGGTTCCTATTCTAGTAATGATAAAGCCAGCATCACGCAGGGCGGCACTGGCAACACCAGCCGGATTGTGCAGAATGCTGGTGTGACCGTAAGTGGTGAAAGCAATGGCCGGGATAATATGGCCACAATCACCCAAGCTGATGTAATCAGCAATAGCCGCGCACGGATTGACCAGGGTTACGCGGAAAACGGAGCGATCCTACAAGCTAACCGCAACATGGCTACCATCACTCAGTCGGCTGGTGCTAACCTAAGCGCGCGAATTGGCCAGGGCAAACTTAGTCTGACAGACGCCAGCGGATCTACTATCTCACTCAGTGGGCTGAATGGAGTCGCAGTTGTACTTAGCGGCACAATCTCCAATGATAATAACGCCACTATAACGCAGGCAGGGGGAGATAATCATAACGCCAATATTTACCAGACAGGGCGTTTCAACACAGCGGCTGTTAATCAGAATGGTGGGAGCGGGTCGCAATCCCTCATTATCCAAACAGCTAACTCACAGCGGGCGATGGCAAGTATCAACCAAACCTCGACCGGTACGGGTAACTCGGCCACCATTCTGCAGTTTGCCGGTTCGAATGCTGATGGGCAGGGTCAATATGGTAATATGGCTTCGATCAGTCAGGTATCAGGCTCAGGCAACGTAGCCTTTATCCAACAGGGGTTGCAAGGTGTGGCTACTTCCTCGAATGACAACATGGCTAGCATTACCCAGAATGGCTCCAACAACTTCGCTCGCTTCCTGCAAGTGGGTAATAACAACTCGGTTGCGATTACCCAAAATGGTAACAATAACCAAGTGTTGAATCTAGCGGGCGATCCAGGTTCATACGGGTCGCAGCAGGGCTACAATAACCATCTGACGTTAGTGCAGGAAGGAGGTACAACCGGCGTTACATTCCGCTATACGCAAATTGGTAACAACAATACCCAAGTAGTTAATCAGCATTACTAAGAAAGGCTGCATTTAAACTGAGATAAGCAAGAAGCCCCTGACTGTACTTATGTACCAATTAGGGGCTTTGCTTATTTATGGCTAATAAAAAAACGCTCCAGAGGGACTCAGAAGCGTTTTTTCGATCTTCTATATTGGTGATTACATATCGAATAAAATCCGCGCGGGATCTTCCAAAATTTGTTTCACCCGTACCAGGAAACTAACAGATTCTTTTCCGTCAATAATCCGGTGGTCGTAAGAAAGGGCTACGTACATAATCGGGCGAATAACAATTTCGCCATTAACCACGACAGCCCGCTCGACGATATTGTGCATGCCCAGAATAGCAGACTGTGGTGCGTTGATGATTGGCGTCGAAAGCATTGACCCAAAGACACCACCGTTCGTGATCGTAAACGTACCACCGGTCATCTGGTCGATGGTGAGTTTATTGTCACGAGCTAAACCAGCCAGCCGGACAATCTCTTTCTCAATCTGCGCAAAACCCATCTGCTCGGCGTTCCGAATGACAGGCACTACTAGCCCCCGTTCTGTTGATACCGCGACGGAAATATCACAGAAGTCGTTGAATATCATTGTATCGCCATCAATCTGGGCGTTAACCGCCGGGAAATCTTTCAGCGCAATACAAACTGCCTTTGTGAAGAACGACATGAAACCAAGTCCTACGCCATTCTTCTCCTTAAACTTGTCTTTGTATTTATTCCGCAGATCCATGATCGGCTTCATGTCTACCTCGTTGAAGGTAGTTAACATCGCCGTTTCATTTTTCACCGCTACCAACCGGCGGGCAATTGTCCGACGCAAGGACGTCATTTTCTCACGACGCTGAGTCCGACCTGCCGTTCCGCTCGTTGCAACTGGTTGCGGAGTTGGAGCAGCCGCAGGCTTCGACTCCGCTGGCTTCGATTGCGGAGTGGATGCTGGAGCAGGCTGTGCTTTTTGAGCGTCTTCTTTCGTTAAGCGTCCACCTACGCCTGTGCCTTCCACTTGCTGAGCGTTAATGCCTTTTTCGGCCAGGATTTTAGCCGCAGCTGGTGATGGATAATGATCAGCATAACCGGAAGCACCATTCTGACCGTTAGCAGCCGGAGCTTCAGTCGTTGCTGGTTGCGTAGGAGTCGTTGGCTTTGTTGAAGACGAAGCGGGCGCAGCAGAACCGGTTTCGATTTTAGCAATCAAAGCACCAATAGGCAGAGTCTCTCCAGCCTGTGCCACAATCTGAAGCGTACCAGCCGCTTCAGCGGGTAACTCAAACGTGGCTTTGTCAGACTCAAGTTCACACAGAACTTCATCCAACGCCACTTGGTCGCCATCTTTTTTATTCCAGGAAGCAATCGTTACTTCCGTTACCGACTCCCCAACCGTTGGTACCTTAACTTCGATAACCTTAGTCGATGGTGCAGCAACGGAAGCTTGCGCAGGCTCGGCTACCGACTGCATAGCAGGGGCTACCGCTGGTGAGGCTTTGGGGGCTTCAACGGGGGGAGCTTCTGCTTTGGCGGGTTCGGGTGTTGACGGTTTAGCAGGAGCGCTACCGCCATCATCAATGGTACAGATAGTAGCACCAATAGGCAATACATCACCTTCCTGCGCCAGGATGTGCAGAATGCCGTCCGCTTCAGCGGTTAGTTCAAACGTAGCTTTGTCGGAGTCAAGCCCACAAAGTACATCATCCATTTTCACCTGGTCGCCTTCTTTCTTATACCAGGTCCCAACGGTTACTTCGGTAATCGATTCCCCTACTGCGGGGATTTTCATGTCAACGGCCATAAGTTATTAAGTCGTAAGTCTGCCAGTCAGTAGTCGTAAGTAGTTGGCGCAAGCGTTAACTGACTTAGGACCAATAACTATTTTTTATTCAAACGCTCTCCGAACGATGTCGGCTTGTTCCTGGGTATGTATTTTAGCAAAGCCTGTAGCAGGCGATGCGGCTGCTTTCCGCGAAATAATGGGAAGATTTACGCCAACCCGCAATAAGTAAGTCCAGTAACCCATGTTTTCGGGTTCTTCCTGAACCCAAAACACTTCCGCTTTCTTATACTGAGCCAGAACCGCATCCAACTGCTTTTTAGGCAGCGGAGCCAGTTGCTCAAGCCGTACAATTGCCACGTCTTCGCGCTGATCAGCCTGCTGTTTATCAAGGAGATCGTAATAAATTTTACCTGAACAGAGCAGTACGCGTTTTACTTTATCAGTCTTTGCATAGCTATCACCGATTACCTCCTGAAAACCACCCTTCGTCAGATCTTCCAGCGGTGAAATACACTTCGGATGACGCAGCAACGATTTTGGCGACATAACCACTAAAGGCTTACGGAAAGACCAGGCTAGTTGCCGACGCATCAAGTGGAAGAAGTTGGCCGGTGTCGTTACGTTGGCAACCGTCATATTGTATTCGGCATATAATTGCAGATACCGTTCGGGACGAGCATTTGAGTGCTCTGGGCCTTGGCCTTCGTAACCATGTGGCAGCAACATCACCACGCCATTCTGAATACCCCATTTCGACTCGCCAGCCGCAATAAACTGGTCAATAATCAACTGAGCACCGTTGGAGAAATCACCAAACTGCGCTTCCCAGATCACCAATGCATTGGGCGTAGCCATAGCATAGCCGTACTCAAATCCTAACACACCGTATTCCGACAGCAATGAGTTATAGATCTGAAACTTCTGCTGATCATCCTGAATATGGTCGAGCGATGAATAAACCTGGTTTGTTTCGGCATCGTGCAGCACGGCATGGCGGTGTGAGAATGTACCTCGTTGCACATCCTGACCACTTAGTCGAACCGGTTTGCCCTCCAACAGCAGCGAGCCATAAGCCAGCAATTCGGCGGTACCCCAGTTCACCATTTTGGTATCGTTGAGCATCGTCTGCCGGTCTTTCAGCAATTTGTCGATTTGCTTTAGCGGTTTGAATCCTTCCGGAATTGTTACTATGGCTTTCCCAACCTTTTCTAACGTTTCGGGAGCTACGCCTGTTTCGGGAGATTGATCAAAATCACCGGGTTCACTAAAACGCAATTCGGCCCAATCACGGTCTAAACGCAGTGGCTTATATGGAATTTCGGCTTTCTGTTTCACACGGTCGAGCCGATCCTGCAACTGCTTCTTGAACTCGGTGTCCATGCGCGTTGCCAGCTCTGCATCAACATCACCCCGCTCAATCAAAAAATCTTTATAAAGCTCCCGTGGGTTAGCATGCTTATCGATGATGTTATACATCGTCGGCTGCGTAAACTTCGGCTCGTCTGATTCATTATGACCGTATCGGCGGTAACAAACCATATCGATGAAAACATCCCGGTTGAATTTCTCCCGGAATTCGACGGCCAGTTTAGCGCAGAAAATCACGGCCTCAGGATCATCGCCGTTAACGTGGAAAATTGGTGCGTCAACAATCTTAGCCACATCTGAACAGTAAATCGATGACCGGGCATCGTCAAAGTCAGTCGTGAAACCAATCTGGTTATTAATAACGAAGTGAACAGTTCCACCCGTCTGATAACCAGCCAGTTTAGCCATCTGGGTTACTTCGTAAACAATCCCCTGTCCGGCCACGGCTGCATCACCGTGAATCAGAATAGGCAGAATTTTCTTAAAGTCACCGCTGTATTCTTCATCAGCCTGCGCTCGCACGAAACCTTCAACAACTGGGTTAACGGCTTCCAGGTGCGATGGGTTAGGCGCCAGTTTTACGCTGATTTGTTTACCGGATTTTGTTTCGGTTAAGCTAGAGTAACCAAGGTGATATTTCACGTCACCGTCACCATGTACTTCTTCAGGTACATTCCCTTCAAAACCATCAAAAATAGCTTCGTAGGATTTACCCAGGATATTAGCTAATACGTTTAAGCGGCCCCGGTGAGCCATACCAATCATGACTTCTTCGACACCCATGTCGGAAGCCTGATTGATAATCGTATCTAATGCCGGAATTGTTACTTCACCACCTTCAAGCGAAAAGCGTTTCTGACCTAAATACTTGGTGGCCAAGAAGTTTTCAAAAACGGTTGCTTCATTCAGCTTTTCGAGAATCCGTTTTTTCTCATCAAGCGATGGCGTAAAAACGAGCGCTTCTTTCTCTATTTTATTCCGCAACCAATTTTTTACATCCAGCTCACGGATGTACATGTACTCAAAACCAATGTTACCCGAATAGATTTTCTGGAGTGACTCCATAATCACCCGCAGCGTAGATGGCCCAATGCCGAGTAGTTTCCCAGAGTCGAACACGGTATCTAAATCGGCGTCCGACAACGCATAATCAGGCAAATCCACCCGTGGTTGGCGGTCTTTACGAGCCCTAAGTGGGTTGGTTTTTGCCAGAAGGTGACCGCGAGACCGGTAAGCCTTAATCAGGCTGGCCACCGATACTTCCTTCTCGGCATGACTAGCGTCGACTGGTTTAGTGGCCGCAGCTTGACCATTCGTCGCAGCTCCATTCGAAGTTGAGCCGTTCGGCTTACCATTGGCTTTTTCGCCGTAGGCTAATGAAAATTCAAATCCTTTGAAAAATTGCTGCCAGCTTCCGTCAACTGACTGAGGGTCTTGCTTATAAGACTGATACAGTTGATCTACGTAAGCCGCGTCGGAATTGGCGATATATGAGTACTGATCCATGACGGTGGCGCGTCGTTGTTTTGACCCGCAAAGGTAGCGTATAGCCTAGATAGTTTACCCTAAAATTTTGGGTTTTTCGCTAACTCCCTGTTGGTTACGACGGCCTTAAGTCTATAACAGTAAGAAGACAAATTTGGTTGATGAGAATAATTTCAAATTAGAAGTATACCCTGCTTATAGAAATAGCTTTCTCTCGGCAGCTAGCTTTCCTTAAAGCGACTGGTTTAAGTGGTCGTGTCAGCTTAGGCTCATATGTTGAGCACGATCTAAATAGATACGTATATTATCAGAAAATATACCAAAACTTGCATTTATTCAGTCGCATTTTTCAGGATAGAAATTAATTTCCGATAGTAAGAACAAGACCAACCGTTCAAATATTGGCACTTTATTTGCTCATCCTTATTTAACATTTATGGATAAATGGGGAAACGTCAGTTCTGTTGGGATTGGCGTTTTTTGTTTCCTACTAATGTAGCACCGCCCAGGCGTTTTTAAGTCATTATATTACAAATTTGCCGTTACAATAATTATACCAAATTAAATTACAGTAAGCTTATTCATAAATTTACAGCACACAAATATTTTATAACACTATGAACTAAATTATTAACCGTATAAAAGATAACCCGCTAAAAATCGATGAGGTCAAAAAAGCACAAAAAACAGACTAAAACGGCCTTATTGCAGTATAAACGGCCTTTTTTATAAGCAAGTTTACTTTTATAAATTTTCGTAAATATAAAATTTACCCAGAAAAGGCAGTTCTGAAACCATATCAAATAATTTTTCATAACTGTAAAATAAAATGAATAGTTTTCACAGAAAATCGATAACTATTTCCAATCATATACTTGGTTACAACTTAATTATTTGTTTGATGAGTTTTATTCCAGCTATAGATCACTCTGAATTAATTATTGATAATTATTTGGTTGGGAATAGAAAAATCTGATTTTTAGAATTTGACAATTCGTAACCAGATCCAGCTTTTTTTATCTTATATCTATCTTCTCCGTTATTAAATTTCAGAATAAGTGCATTATTTTCCACTTGCCAACTATAGGCCAGCGGTTGCACTTGATTACCAGCTTTAATCCGCATCGATCCAGTACCATCCATGCTAAAGACATACTGTATAGATAAGTTAGCTCGAGCAGTTGTACTTAAATTATAAAGTATAGGTGAGTTTTCAGGGAAGGCAGCATCGAATATTTTACCAGAGAAATCAGTAGCTGTAGAGGATGAATCACCTCCACAGCCTACCGACGCGATTAATACTAGTACTGCGATGATTAAATGTTTCATGTAACTTGTCTTGATTGTGTCCTCTTAGTCCCTAGCTCTTTAGGAGTTGGCCCCAGACTGTTCACCACTATGTAGTTTAGTTAATTTAGTGGCGTCATAGTCCTGCTCTTTTGGACGATCTTCATTACTACTTTCGCAGGTAACCGTCCAGCCACCATCTTTCACCGCTATCACTGTCATCGGTGAGCTTCCTTCCAGCAAAGTTACCTGATCGCCAGGTTGAAATTGAGTTGGTGAATTATCCATTTTTGTTAGAGTTTGAGGTTAAAATGTTAAATCAATTGTTTTCCAACTGATAAGCGGCCACTATACAGTTGATCCAGACATAAACAGCTTATACTGCCGGAACCGTTAAATGAGTAATAAGTTTTGAGGCACGTACATTTTACAATGCGCAATACCCAAAACCGCTTTTTAGTATCGTTTCCAAGAAATCAACTACATTATCCCTACAGCTTCGCCACTTTTCGTCCTTCACATGTACTACCTAAAAAGTCAGCTGCATTTGTCTTTGTGGGTAAATTGCCTATCCTTTAGAAGCGCCGAAATTACTGATAGTGGGTCAAAAAGTAGACATTTACCTATTTTTTTAGACTGTACGAGCTAGTAATCACATTTTGTTAGAAACTAGTATCACTTTATTAAAATAATTGCAAAAAACCAATATTTTATTGTACAACTGCACGTATAGCTATGTTTAACCAATTTTATTATACCGTTTAGTAGATTTACCTCTATATTATTTACTGATTTACCAAAAAACCTAATTAGTAACCTGTTATATACTTACTTTTGTTTATTATTAGTTTTCTTAATAATACCTCCCCATGAATGTAAAACTATCTGACGAAGAAATGATTCGTCATTACCTGCCTCATAAGCCTGATCAGTGCTTTGAGACGCTCTACAACCGCTATGTCGGTAAAGTTTACCGACGATGTCTGTCGATGACAAAAGACTCCGAACAGGCGCATGATTTCACCCACGACATCTTTCTGAAGGTCTTTGACAAGCTGACCGCCTTTCAGGAACGATCAAGTTTTTCCACTTGGCTATATTCAATAGCCTACAATTACTGCTCCGACCAGTTACGTATCGCTAAGCGGCTTAATTTCAGCTCGATAGAAGAAGGTGTCAAGCATGAGCCACACGATTCCCACGATGCGCAACTTCACGAAGAGACGCTACAATTAGTTAGACGGGCTATGGATACCCTGTCGTCTAAAGAACAGGACCTGCTACGGCTTAAGTACGAGGACGGTTTGAGCATTGACACCATTGCCCAAACCTACGACTTAAACACCAGCACCGTGAAAATGCGACTCAAACGCAGTCGGGATAAGATTCATCAGTTGTGCGCGCAGCACTACGGAAGCTGATACTCTTCCTTTGTTTTTCTTACAGCTCGCCCATTAGGCGGGCTTTTTTGGTTTTAAGGCCAATTAACCCATTTTCAAGAACCGTAACAATTAATTTATATTAGCTTTCTGTCAGTTTTATATTTAACTTGTAATAGCATATAACAACTTTACAACATGAACAAATTTAAAGGAAATGCTACTATATTAAAGCCAGAAGTGCTGCTTCGGTTTATGCTATATAGTAATGAACACCAACAGCAATCAATCCAATTAGCACCTGATGCGTGGGTAGATTTCGATACGGCTTTTGGGCCCGATTTTCAAACCGGTACTCAGCATAAAGTTACGCTACTTAATGCTGAGCGGAAGGCTATACCTTATCAGGTTGTTGTGGCTGATACGCCTATCTTACATCAAATTCCTCATCCCGATAATAATGGCAGAATGATCCCACTTGCCATGTTGTATCTGGCTCCAGCCGATTGCTAAAAATTTGGGGTAAAGCCAGCTACTTATGTCTGACTTTACCCCAAGTTATCAATAATATCAGGCTAAAATTTACACGGCTTCGCGAACAACGGCCTGTTCTTCAATCTGTTGCTGTCGAACTTGCTGCCCAATCGGGATGTATTCAACGTCACAGGGATAGCCAAACAGACAGTTATCCTTGATTTGTTTCGCAACCCGTTCAGGCACCATATCTTCCCACCCATCTTCACCTTGCTGAATCATTTCTAGCACGTGGTCGGTCGAAATGTGCAGATTTCGCTCGTTGAAGTCGGTTATGTCCTCAATCTTATCATTCCGAACCAAGTATTGAAATAAGGGCTCCAGAGTCGGCGGCAGCTTGAATTCATTACATGTATAAATGGTCCCTTCTTTAAGCGTAGGATAAACAAAGAGTTTAACTTTTCGGCTGAAGAGTGTCGCGAATGATTCCAGAATTCCACCTGGTAGAAACTCATAATGGCCTTCCTCGAAAATATATTCCAGATTCGGGATTCCTACAATCAGACCTATTTTAAGTCGAGTTAAACGGGCCAGATAAGCCACCAGCTTATAGTATTCCAAATAATTGGAAATCATTACGGTTTGCCCCATTGAGCACAGAATATCGACCCGGTCCAGAAAGTCTTTTTCATCGATGCCCTGCTCGTTGGCTTTCAGGTTGTGCAGTGTCAGCTCCGCCATCGACACCACACGGTTTTCATCCACGTCCGATTCGTCTTTAAACTGCTTGAGACCGTTTTCGATCATGTCCATCTGCACGTTTGTCAATGGCCGCAGACGCCCACGCATGACCAGAATATGTTTTTTATAGAGCGCTTCCGACGGTTGCAGTACTTGTCCATCAGCTCCAAACAGAGCGGCATCGGTAAAACCATTCTTAACCAGATGAAGGGTCATCAGGCGGTTATCGACCTCGGCGAAATCCGGCCCATTAAACCGAATCATATCGATCTGAATCCGCTCAGGTGCCAAATCGTCCATCAGCGATAAAACCAGTGTCTCAGGCGATTTGGCATAGTAATAACAGCCGTAAATCAGGTTAACGCCAATAACTCCGATTGCCTGTTGTTGCAGCACGTTCTCATTGTCGAGCATCCGAACGTGAATAATCACATCATTATAGCCAGCCTGTGGATTCAACTGAAATCGAAGGCCGAGCCAGCCGTGAGCGTCGTTGGTTTTCTGGTAATTAAGTGCCGAGACCGTGTTGGCAAACGCGAAAAAAGTGGTATCGGGACCCCGTTTTTCAGCCAGTCGCTTTTCGAGCAGGCTGTATTCTTTACTCAACATCTTAACCAGTCGTGACTCCACTACATACCGGCCACTTTCTTCAACCCCATAAATCGAGTCGCTGAAAGTCATGTCATAGGCCGACATGGTTTTAGCAATAGTGCCCGAGGAGCCACCAGCTTTAAAAAACATGGCAGCCGTTTCCTGACCTGCCCCAATCTCAGCAAAAGACCCATAAATACGGCGGTCGAGATTGATGCGCAGGGCTTTTTGCTTGGTCCCAATATTTTTCTCGTACATATTATTTCAGGTTGCTGATGCTAAATATACATAACTAAACGCCAAAAGCAGCCCGTAAGGCTGTTTCGACCTTAAAATAATCTAAATTTAATACTGGACTTCCGGCAGCACATCGCTAAAAAACATATTGCTCCCACCAGCCTTGCGTTCGATGGACGAACCAATTTCGTAAGTCGGTTCAGCTGCCCGGCTGGCCAGTCGCGCCGATGCCGTAATACGGGTTATGGCCACGTTCAGCAACGATTCATTCACGTCGCCGAGTTGTTTCCAAACCTCATTCGTATATTCTTTAACTTCCAGATTAGGCTTAAAACCGGTTGAATAATCCGATTGATTAAGTGCGTTAAACGATTTAGTAACAATCGGCTGCATCCCCCACTTAATACGGCCTGCAGGATCGGATATAGTAATTGAGCCTACATTCTTTCCGTAAGTCGTTGCGCCAATAATCGTAACATCCATAAACGGCTTAAGCCCATTAATAACCAGTTCGCTGGCCGAAGCGGTCCCAGCCGTTGTCAGAATGGTCAGCGTACGCAGGTTACCGCCAATATTGTTTGCCTTTTCCAGAAAATAACCGTTGAAATAGCTGCTCCCATATTTATTCTGATAAATCGGTGTCAGTGTATTGTTATATTCTTTACGGTAAAAAATCTTGGTACCATCGACACCTTTCGCAATCAGACTGGCTAAATTCTGAGCGGCTGTCACATAACCACCAGGGTTATAGCGCAAATCAAGTACCAAATCTGTTACGCCCTTCGCTTTAAACTTGGCAAATACATTCTCGACTTGGTTATCATACGTATGGTCGCTAGCGCCTGTTGGGCCGGTAGCAAACTGATTATACACGAAATAACCAATCGTCCGACTCTTTATCGTATAAACCGAATCGAGATAAACCGGGTTGGCGCGGTAAACCAAGGCGGTTGTCTGCTTCGTGATATCAGTATTAACAATGGTATAACCATCCACTTTGGCTAATGTGTATGTTTTCGTATCGCCACTTAGTAGACTAGAATAGTTGGTCCGAGTCAGGTTCTGCCCATTAATCTGGTAAAATATGTCACCCCGTATTAATCCTGCTTGCTCAGCAGGCGAATTCTTCTGCACATAAAGGACCTTACCAATTACGTCGTCGCCACTCGAACTACGCAGATACATTTTGTATTCCATGCCATCGGTTTTGGTTTCACCGTTTAGCGAGGCCGACAATTCAGCCGCACTCTGCTGAATCCAGGAAAAACGGTCGCCGTTCGGATTAGTCGTAGCATTATATGTATTGAGAATAGCTTTGAAGAAATCACCCGGTGCTAATGTCGTGTCAGGGTTCACCGGGATTTTATCGTTCCAGTAATACGATTGCCGCATATTCGCCAGAATCCAACGATCCACCTCACCATTAGTGACAGGTCCCGTAGCAGTAGGCGACGATGGAATCGTTGCCAGGGGATCAATATTATCTGCCGATTTTTTACAGGAAGAAACTAGAAATACGCTGGAAATAACCAGCAGTAAAAAGGCTAAAGGTCTGCCCTGACGCTTGTACATAGATATTTATTGAAGAGCGGCTTAACTATAATCAGATAACGTTTTTCAATTGGAAATAATTTACCTAAACACAGCGGTAATGGAGGGAAGCACAGAGATAACACAGCTTCAGTATTTACGCTACTGATTCTTATATAGATCTCTGTTGTCTCCCTGATTTCCTTTATTATCTCCGTCTTTAAAATCCCTTATGAAAACGCATCTTCGATATGTTTCACCCGCAGTTCATTACCAGCCATAGTTACGGCCACAATATCAAATCGGATATCATACAGCCAGTTAGTCGCAAAAATGTAATGTTCGGCTGCTTCCATGAGCAATCGGGCTTTAGTGTAGGAAACGAACTCTTCGGGATTGCCATAACTTAGGTTACTACGAGTTTTTACTTCAACAAAAACTAATAGTTTCCCCTTCTTCACAATCAGGTCGATTTCGGCGTGGTTATAGCGGTAATTTTGAGCCAGGATTTCGTAGCCTTTCTCGCGCAGGTAACGCATGGTTTCGGCTTCGCCCTGTTTGCCCGTTTCATTATGCTGGGCCATAGTTGTAAGGTGGGTAAGTAGAAAATCGAACAAAATAAGGGCGTCTGTGTGTTGATAAAAGGAACGGAAGACTGCCTTACGAAAGATTCGTCCTTCCGTAAAGCAATGAATAGTTACATCAATAAACAAGTTGAAGTCAGGGAACTAGGCTTAATCGAGTATCAAACCGCCTGGGATGAGCAGGAGCGACTGTTTGCCAGCATAGTCGATCAGAAACTCCAGAATCGGGCACGGGCTGCCGACGAGCAGCACCCAACACCTAATTACTTACTGTTCTGTGAGCATTCTCCGGTGTACACACTTGGCACAAGTGGCCACGCTGAGAATCTGTTGATCGACGAAACCCGTCTGGCGACTGAACTTGGTGCCACATTTTTCAAAATCCGTCGTGGGGGCGACATTACCTACCACGGTCCCGGTCAACTGGTCGGTTATCCCATTCTGGATCTGGATAACTTCTTTACCGACATCCACCACTACATGCGGTTGCTGGAGGAAAGTATCATTCTTACCCTTGCCGATTATGGCCTGAACGCAGGCCGCATCGACGGATTAACCGGCGTCTGGCTAGGTTATGACGGTAACAGCCCGGCTCGTAAGATTTGTGCCATGGGTGTTAAAGCCAGCCGATGGGTAACGATGCACGGTTTTGCACTCAACGTAAATACAGATTTGCGTTATTTTAACCATATTGTGCCCTGTGGTATTACTGATAAAGCTGTTACATCTCTGGCAGTTGAGTTGGGCCGTGAAGTACCCTTAGCAGAAGTAACAGAACACGTTCAGCGGCATCTGGCGGAGTTATTTGAAATGGAATTAGTAACACGGGCGGAAGCCCGAAGTTGAATAGCAGGTTTCTACCCGCGTTACTTTGCATGAAGAAAGATATTAATTTTTTGCCCGTCGAGGGCGTACAGATTGTTATAGCCCGGAAAGAAAATCTGATTGGTGGCTACGACTGGCAAGTATTTTTGATTAATCAGAATGATGTGCCACTTAAAACCGTCTTCGTTACATCGAAAGGGTACGGTCAGAAAAACGAGGAAGAGCAGAAAACATCGACCTTACGGCACTTTTTCGTTGAAGTTCCGCCGGGAGCGCACGAAGTAGTCGAGACGATTATGCCCGATGTATTTCATCTTACCAATGAATACTGGGTAAGCTACTATATTGATAATCAGATTTTTGACAAAAAATTCATTTTTGTCCCGGATAGCATCGTTGACGAGAATCTCATCAAAGTGCCCGTGCTGGGACTGGAAGGAATTTTGCATGATTAAGTAACGCGGACATGATGTTCGCCTTATAACACTCCGGACAAGATGTTCCGTTACATCCTATGCCTCAAACCGTATCCTGGAAACGTCGACTCAAGAATTTTCTATTCATTGACCTTAAAACTGTAGCTGGTGAGCCCTCGTTACTAGCCGCTGACCCACGACTGCAACGACAGTGGGAAGAAAAAAGCCGCTTTTTTAAGAATGAAGACGAACTTTCAGCTGCTGGCTGGTACGATCGCCGAGCGTCGTATTACGCAGAATTCGGTAAGATAATCTGTATTGGTGTGGGTGGACTTTTCTTTGACGATGAAGATAAACCCCATCTGAAAGTCAAACTACTAAGTAACGATAACGAAGCTTCTTTGCTCGATGAATTTCTTACCATCGTCAATCGTTATCCACCTGGCGAGCTAACACTCTGCGCCCACAATGGCAAGGAGTTTGATTTCCCTTACCTATGCCGACGGTTAATGGTTAACGGGTTACCATTGCCGCCAGCTTTGCAGATTTCGGGTAAAAAACCGTGGGAAATTACGCATAAGGATACACTCGAAATCTGGCAATTCGGCGATAAGCGGCATTTTGTACCACTTGACCTACTTGCCGCCGTTCTGAATTTACCCACCCGGCCGCTGGAATGGACCGGCGACCGTACCAGTGAGATCTACTACCGCGAACATGACTGGCCCCGCATCGAGCAGTACGCCCGCGATTCGATGATCATGCTGGTTCAGGTTTATCTACAATTAGTAGGTGCCCCGCTCGTGGCTGACGAACACATTGTTATGAGCGATTGAACCACAATCCCTAGTTGTGAGTACTCAACGTATATTTTTATTTACTAGCCCGCTGTGATAGTTGGGCAACAAACATGAAAAACGGAAAACCAAAACAAAATAAATATTCCCGGCCTGGAGAGGCCAAGTCCGGAGAGGCCAAGTCCGGAGAGGCCAAGTCCGGAGAGACCCGGTCTGGAGAGACCCGGTCTGGAGGTAGCAAGGCTGCGTCAGGCCGGACTAGTGATGGGCAGGCACATTCGGCTCGCCCGCGCGAAAAAGGCCTGGAAAGAGCCAGTAAGAGCCGCCCTATTCAACAAGCGGATACATTTTTGGATGAATTGAAGAACGATCTGATGGCGTTCTTCCAGATTAATGATGAGCAATCATTTACGACCGAGCAGGTATTAGATCATTTCGATACCAACGACCGGCGGATGAAACTGATTATGCAGGGCCTGATTAGCGAACTAGCCGAAGAAGGCACGCTCGTTCGGCAAGCCGATGGCAGCTATCGCGCCGATGCCAACGCTAACCTCATCGAAGGCGTTGTCGACCACGTCAATTCGCGTTTTGCCTTTGTCATTCCTAACACGGCTTCGGGCGTTCGTGGTGACCGGGATGATGACATATGGGTATCGACCGATGATCTGGCTGGCGCGGTTGATGGTGACCGCGTGCGAATAGTTCGTTTCACCGATTCACGAAATCGAGGAAGACGTATCGAAGGTAAGGTAGCCAACATTATTGAGCGTGGACGTACCGAACTGGTAGGCCGTATTGAAGTCTGGCCAACCTATGGCTTTGTAATTCCGGACAGCAAGAAGATTTACGACGACATTTTTATTCCAGAATCCAAACTCGGTGGAGCTAATGATGGCGAGAAGGTCATTGTACGGCTGACGAAATACCCTGATCCATTCAGTAGTAAGCAGCGCTTCGAAGGCGAAGTCGTTACAGTGCTTGGCGTAGCTGGTCAGAATAATACCGAGATGCACGCAATTTTGGCTGAATTTGGTTTACCAATTCACTTCCCAACGGAGGTCGAGCAGGAAGCCGAAACTATTCCGATCCAGATTTCAGAAGCCGAGATTGCTAAACGTCGCGATATGCGCGATGTTACGACGTTTACCATTGACCCCGTCGATGCCAAAGATTTCGATGATGCGTTATCAGTGCAAATACTTGATAACGGTAACTACGAAATTGGGATTCACATTGCTGACGTAACCCATTATGTGCTACCTGGCTCGAAGCTGGAAGAAGAAGCTTATAGTCGGGCAACGTCGGTGTATTTAGTGGATCGGGTGATACCGATGCTACCCGAAAAGTTGTCGAATGGTCTGTGTTCTTTGCGCCCAAATGAAGATAAGTTGACATTCTCAGCGGTATTTGAACTAACACCTGAGGCAAAAATCGTGAACGAATGGTTTGGCCGCACGGCGATCCACTCGAACCGGCGGTTTGCTTATGAAGAAGCCCAGGACATTCTAAACAATAACAGTGGTGATTACCTCGAAGAACTCCGGCTGCTGAACGAGTTGGCTTATATCCTGCGGAATGAGCGTTTCAAAAATGGCGCTATCAACTTCGATACAGTTGAAGTACGTTTCCGCCTAGATGACAACGGGGTTCCATTAGCTGTTTACCCCAAACTTCGTCAGGATACAAACAAACTCATCGAAGAGTTTATGCTGTTGGCCAACAAACGCGTGGCTGAGTTCGTGCACTCGCTTTCAAAACAAAATAAGAAAGGGAGATCTGCCGATGCAGAAGAAAATACAATGGTTTATCGGGTTCACGAAGGACCGGACGAAGATAAACTACGCAATTTCGCCGATTTCGCTCGCCGACTAGGCTACAAATTGTCAGTTGACGACGAACACCTGTCCAATTCATTGAACCGATTTATGGACAGCATCGAAGGCAAACCCGAAGCAGGCATGCTGCAACAACTGGCCGTACGAACTATGTCGAAAGCGCGATACAGTACGGAAGACTTAGGTCACTTTGGGTTGGCTTTCCGTCGGTATTCGCACTTTACCTCACCCATCCGTCGCTACCCCGACATGATGGCGCATCGGCTGCTACAACATTACCTCGATGGAGGCCAACCAGCAGATCGCGAGGAGTACGAAGAAAAATGCCGCCACTCATCCGACCGCGAACGCATGGCAGCCGAAGCCGAGCGAGCCAGCATTAAGTACAAGCAGGTGGAATTCATGAGTCGGATGGCTCACGATCAGGTCTTTGAAGGCGTTATTTCAGGCGTTACGGAATTCGGTTTCTTCGTTGAAATTACCGAAAACAGCTGCGAAGGCCTGGTTCGGATGCAAGACTTAACTGACGATTATTACGAGTTTGACAAAGACAATTATCGCATTATAGGTCAGCGTACTAAGAAGATGTACACTTTCGGCGATCCAGTTGTGGTGCGTGTCAAAGAAACCAATCTCGCCCGCAGGAGTATGGATTTTGCTCTTGTAAATGACAAAGCAGAACGTCCTATAGACTTATCTTCTAGCCGTCGGTCCACTCGTCGCTCCGACAGCCGAGATGAGTCGGCAAGTAGGGGTCGAAAAACGTCAACAGGAAAGCGAGCCAGCAGTTCTAATCGAAGAGAAGGAACCGCATCCAAGGGCGAAAACCGGCGTGGAGGCCGGGGACGGCGATAAAAGAAGTCGTTTTGTTTCGTTTGGGTTTGCGTTTTGGATGAACAATCCGCTATATTTGCAGTCCCAAACGGAAAAGCTCCCGTAGTTCAATGGATAGAATTATGGTTTCCGGTACCATCGATAGGGGTTCGAATCCCTTCGGGAGCACTCAGAGTATATAAAGGCTAATTCGTTGGAGTAATATTTTACTCATAATCAACGGATTAGCCTTTTTACTTTACCAGACTTTACAATAAAAAATACGGTTCCGTCAACTAAAACCGTCAACCATTCCGTCAACCGTATTGGTTTTCTTCGTAACTTGGTAATGACCAAACCAAGTAAGACCAATGAAAACTATTCAGGACAAAGACGTAAAGTTTTTACTGAAGGACCCACGCTCTGACCGGCAAACGCTCATTTCCCTATTCTTTCGCTACGACAATCAGCGGTTTGTCTATTCAACTGAACAGACCATTGAGCCTTACCAATGGGACGCCGAAAATCAACGGGTTCGTGTTGCTGCTAAACCTCGTTCAGAACGCGACCGACACGAAACCATTAACGCCCAACTGCAACGTCACCGGGCCGCGTTAAAACAGGTTATCACAGCTTTGCAACTTGCCGGTATTCCGTTGAGCAACGCCGTAATTAAACAGCACCTCGACCAATCATTGCAGCGCGTACGGGTTAAACCAGCCGCCAAACATACACCTGACCCGACGCCTGCCGAAACCTTTACCAAGTTTATTGAACGATTTGTTGCAGAGGGCCGCGCAGGGCAACGGCTCAACGCTAGTAGTCAACATTATTCACGCTACACTTTAAACGGTTACTTGGGCGTAAAAAGGCTGTTGGATGAGTACCACATAGCTACAGGGCGATCTGTGAACTATGAGGCATTTAACCTCGACTTCTACCACCAATTTAAGTTATGGCTAACCGGCAAAAAGTTAACCCTCAACTATGTTGGCTGTGTATTGAAGAATCTGAAATTGATGCTCAAACAGGCTCACGCCGACGGATTACACACAAACACTGTTTTCCAGCACAAGGATTTTAAGAAGTTCTCAGAGGAGGTAGATACGATCTACTTGAACGAAGATGAACTAACGCGGCTTTATGAACTTAACCTGACAGCAACGCCAGGACTTGAGCGGGCGCGTGATCTGTTTTTAATTGGTTGTTACACTGGATTACGGTTTTCAGACTTTACGCAACTTCGCTCAGAAAATATAAACGGCCGTATTCTAACGCGTAGGACGCTCAAAACGTCTGAGCGTGTTTCAATACCCCTCAATTCTAAAGTTCTTGCTATTCTTAAGAAATATAACGGCACTCCCCCACCCCCTATCACGAATCAACGCCTGAACGATCATTTGAAAGAAGTGTGCAAACGGATTGGCTTGACCGACCGGGTTGAGGTGAGCCGGACGCGGGGCGGTCGCTCCGTTTCTGACTATCCCGAAAAGTGGGAGTTAGTTACCACCCATACAGCCCGCCGTTCGTTTGCTACAAACGCGTATCTAGCAAAAGTGCCAACTGTTTCTATTATGAAAATTACCGGCCACCGCTCGGAAAAGATGCTACTCAAATACATCAAAATCTCGTCAGAACAAAACGCCGTGATGCTACTTGATCACGCACATTTCCAGTAGTAGTCACTTCATGATTATATTAAAATCAGTTCAACGAAACTACTAAACCAAAATAAGTTAATGAGTCTTGTTACTATCCATCTTGACGCTTTAAGAACAGCATTAATAATATGTTGTAGTGATGTTGATACAGTAGTAGAAAGATGGAATGGTTTATTACCATCTCAATCTAATTTGACATATGGATTTTCCGATCATATTGCGCATGAAATGGCTGATTTTATTTCTCAATATCAATTATCAAAGTTTGGAAGAGACTATTGGGGAGAAATAGATCAAAATGTTTTAGCATTCGATACATTTTCATTTGCAGAAGAAGTAAAAGGTAACTACTTGGATAGTACAGAAAGTGATAGAGTCGTATATAGTAATTACATAGATTACCAGATTGGAGAATTTTTGCCTAAAGTTAGTGCATATAATAAATGGTTAAATACTTACGAAGATTTCAAAGCGAGTACTACAATAAAAGATTATGAACTAAATTACTTAGAATCTGGAGTTACAGAAGACTTATTGGGCCGTAACTATACTAGAAAAGGGTTAACTGATTTGTTCGCAAACAAATTAGATCGTTTCATCGATGATCTCGACCATATTATAAAAACCACAGCTAGTTTCAACAAGCTATTCAATGTTAAGGCGGCAAACGATAAAAGTCCCGTAACAGATGCAATTACAAAAATCCAGTGGAAAGGGGATAAAACAGACTTAGCAGAGTTAGTTTGGGCATTGGTTAAGTCAGGGCGAGTTAATGACTCAACTACTGGTCAGCTTGTCACACTTAAAGAGCTAACTAATCAATTTGAAACACTATTTGGTCTTAAACTAGACGTTACTGGACTAATGAAAGGCCGAATGAAAACTTATAAGGCTACAAGTGACGGTAATACTTTTACGAGAACATTATCCGATTTGGTAAACGAACGGGCTGCAAACTCCTAAAATTTCATTCCACTTTTATTCCACTGGAATGATTGACTCGCTCATATAAACCAATTTTGTGTCCAACAATTTAGTAAAGGCGGTTAGTAATCAACCTTCTATCTAATATAGTTGCAATGGCTTGACCATAGTTGATCGATTGACCATCGGTGTAGTTTAAGTTAAGTTGCAGTGAACGACCAAACCAAGTCTTAACCAATGTTTAGAACAATGTCCATTAATAAGGCAACTGCTCAAAGTCAGGGTATTGTTTTACATGGAACACTCTATCTGTCAAATAACCCTTCTACTTACGATGCTGAAACAAACAGCCTTGTTGGAAAAGTAATGAGGTTAATAGAATTGTTTGAAAACATTGATTCTTATGATGAAAAGTTAAAAATCTGGTTTGATGAGAATCTCTTTATCTCCGAAATATGGATTGGTGATACTTCAAGAATTATCGAAAGAGGCAATTCATTTAATTATAGCGGGCATCCAAAACCTGAACCTGAGTACCTACTAACCATAACTCCCCAAAATTATTCTCAAATTTTAGATCTAAATCTTAAAAATATTGATTCTTTTAGCGAGCGTTGGGGTTCTTTCCAGCAATTTGAACAACAATATTTAAAGCATATGAAAGATCATGCTGATAGTCCTCTCTATGAGAGAAAATTAGTTATTGATCTTCAAAATGCGGAAAATGAATTATATAACTATAACCCTATAAGTGATTGGTTTGGAACATCTGTTAAAATGTGGTACGAAAGTTTCACAAATCAAACAGATACTTTAAATAAGAAGCACTACCAGATTTGGGATCTGAATCAGCATCTTTCAAGTCTTCCTCTATTAAGCAGTAACAAAAGACTAGAAACACCCTACTTACTTAATCTTCTTGACAATGCTGCTGACGTAAATAGGGCTGCAAAAGGTTATTTCCTTCATTACCAAATACCCTTTCTCCGAAAGTTGAGAGAAGACCGTATTAAAAAAGTCCTAGCTACCTACGGCCACGACGATCAATATAATCAATATAACGCTTCTACCTCTCCGGTCCCAAATGATTCAGAAACAGATTCTACAGAAACGACTCCTATAAAGAAGTCAAAAAAGAAACAGCAACAACTAACGACTAAACAACAAATGATTCTGCTAAACGCATTAGGTTTTTTGGATGCGTCCATCATCAGACATTTATTAACTAAACATAAGGCAGCAATACTTGCACAATTATTGAACCGTAGTGTTCAAGAGGTACGAAGTATGCTGACTTATTGGGAGGGTGCCAACGCACCGAAGGATTACGATTGTAGTCACCCCGACGATATAGAAAAGGTTATTGACCTACTTACTGAAAATAACCTGCAAGTTTCAAATTTGTAGGGTTTTTGTGTAGGGTTTTTGACACCCTACACCGCACTTAATGAAACACTTTTGCATAAACTAATGCAAAGTTTATGTTTCAACACACAATTCAAATAAACCTGACGCCTGACCAGTTGGGCGAAATTGTCCAAAAGGCTGTTCGATCTGAACTTGCATCGTATGTGCCACCCGCGCCGGAGGGTCTTAATCTTCCTGATTTACTGACACGTCGGCAAACAGCCGATACTTTACAAGTTAGCCTGACGACGTTGCACGAGTGGGCAGCCGACACCGACGAACGGCCAGCCGTATTAGTCCCTCTCAAAATTAACGGTCGGGTTCGTTACCAAAAGTCTGATGTACTAGCAGCGCTCAAACAGCCGCGCCGTTTCCGTCACAAGGCACAGGAGGGCCGAGGTAAATGACTTATCTACCTACCTCCCACCGTCTGACCTATAGGCTCGACGTTGACCGGGGCCGATACATTGTCAAAGAATGTGAGCCAGGATTTTGTAAAGTTCCGCGTGAATTGATTGTTGAGGAACGGCGGTTTAATGACAACATCGACGCGGAATTTATTTTACGCGGTCCAGAAACCCAGAAGAAAGGTACAGGCAAAAAGTCAGGTCGCAAGATTACCTTTTTTACCGGACTGCAACGTACTGAACACACAGGCGTATACATTGGCAATGTGGTAACTTTCGGGCAGGGCGGGCACAAAGTCAGGAACGGGGTTCTAGTGCAATTCTCGACTGATGCTGGGCGTATGGTACTCCGCTACTTTCCCGCCTATTACCCTTTCCCAAAAGACCGAGCCTCCTTTGTCTCAGAGGTTGTCGGCCGGGGTCTACTCTAATTCTCTCCTCATCTAATGGACCGCCTACGCGGGTAATTACCACACGTTCCACCGTGAGGGCGGTTCTACTTTGCCATGTTCGACGGAATCAAAATTCAGGACGTTTCGGTAGATGTTGAGACACTATTGACCAATGATCGCTTAACATTTGGGTCGTTGGTTGATACACAAACCGGGTTTATTCTCAACCATGTCCGTACTGCTTACGACCGGGGGCTAACTTTTCGGCTTGTTCCTCGACGGACCGGGCAAGGCTACCGGCTGGAGATGAAAGGCAGTTTACATAAATTCCATAACAACGGCCAGCACAACGCCGACCAGTTCAGTATCAATGGTCTATTACTGACGCTCGATGAGTTGGTATGTTCGTTTGGGTTTGACCCGTTTCAATCCAGGATTAATAATATAGAGTTTGGCGTTAATGTTGAACTACCCTTTCCCGTAAGTCAGATATTAAAAAACTTGGTTTGTTACAGGAATCAACCGTTTTACCTCGACACCAAAAGTGGTACTCCCTACTACGCTTGTAAACTACAACGCTACACCGTAAAGATTTATGATAAAGGCAAACAGAAGGGCTTAAACTATCATCTACTGAGGTTTGAGATTCGGGTTAGTAAAATGGAATATTTCAACGGTACAGGCATTCAACTACGCACCTTAGCCGATCTGATAAACCTAGCCAACTACCCTGTGTTGGGTGCATTACTAGTTGAAACCTTCAATGAAATCCTCTTTGATGACCCGACAATTAATTCAACTACTTTATCACCTGACGAACGGAATATCTACACGAAAGGGATCAACTCGCGTTATTGGCAGATACCCGACGACTTAACGCCCGAACAGGCCACTACCCACCGTCAACGATTGAGCCGGGACAGACGACGTTACCGGGCATTGTTCGATCAATACGGCGGCCATTGGCAACGGGAGACAGTCGCACTTATTGATCGAACATGGGCCAAACTAACGACTACCGACGACCACTTATTAACACGCATTGACAGTCATAAAAGAACATGGTATAATCTAACAACATCCGAACGGTTGAGCAGGAATGAGGAGGTTATCTACTGTGAATCTACTGTGAAAAATGGAGAAGAAGAGTGTCACAAATTAACCGACAACAAACCGACAACCTGTCACGAATTAACCGACTGTAGTTTAGAAACAGAGCCAGACCCATCGAACGCACTCTGTCATAAATTAACCGGCTCCTCATCCTCTGATTTGTCACAAATTAACCCCTTGTATTCCGGGTTAGACTGTGACAGCAACCAACCTAGTGAATGCATCGTTGAACAGCCTAGCCAGCCGCAACAACCGGGGGCGGTTGTTTGTCCGATTACAGGTATTGTGATTGACCATCCACGCCCCCGCCAACGCTTCGCATCGGCAGCATTATTGCAAACGTTGTACCACACCGACCGCCGGACCTTCGATAGAGTAGCCGCGCGATTTCTGACTGTAAAACAGGCCGAGGCTAATCTTGATCAGCAATGCTACTCTATTGCTCATAATATCCGAAACGCCTACACCAATCAATTCAATAATCCACTACGACGCATCAAGAAGTATCAGCGTAATATAGAAGGGCAGTTACCACTATTGTTCCCGATTTGTATTACTCAATTAACGGACCGAATACAGGCCGGGATTGAGTACCGAAAAGGGACAGGCTACGAAATCAATCTATAGAACGAACATTATTTATATGCTGTTAACTGTATTTACCTATAGTACTCGTATGCCTTTTGCATCAAGTCTTTTAAGACCTGTCGTTTGTCTTTAATATCCTGCTTTGTTAATCTTATTCGATAGTTGCTATATCGTTTCAGATACCCTATGTCGTCCAACCCTTCACTCTCAATTACTTTTTGGATCTCTTCAGAGTAGGGCGATTTAAATTCAATTATCAAGGCTTTGCTTCTTGGACGACACAATACAAAATTGAAGGGTTGCCCATCTTTAGCCAGCCCTATATAAAATTTATTGTACTTAAACTCTATTGGGTCTGTGACGAACTCTTTGACAATAGTTAGTATTTCATCAGCCATTTTCACAGTTTCCTGTGAACCACGTTTCACCCAATAGTCTCTATTGGTTGGTTCTTTTATTTCTTCGTCCTCATCAACTAGACCTAGTTGCAGTTCATCAACTACTTTAGTAAACACTAAGGCAATATCTTCACCAATTTTAAAGGCGCTCATTTGTAGAGCAATGAGTGGTATATGACCATTAAATAGACTTATAATGTTGAGAAAACGGCTGGTTATATCTTCAGCGATAATAACAGCACAATGATCATATTGTGGATATCTTTTTCGTTCAATGTCCCAATACTCAATTGTACGTATAATGTGTGTTTCGTCTGTCTTACCTAGCTGTAGTTCTACTTCATACCTTCGATTACTGTCAGCATCTTGAAAAAGTAGATCTAGTCTTCCAGCGCGTGGCTGGCTACGCTCCTTGTCTTTGAGAATTATATCACCCAAACCTAAAATAGATGGATCTTCAGCGATTTGTTCCTGAATCCATTTTTCTTTAATGACGGGGTGAGTACCTAGATTGATACGTTCAGGCTTAATAAGTTTGAGCATTGACTATTTTTTTAAACGTGAGATTTAAATCACAGCCCTTCAACAATAGCTATTTCTTCTTCTGTCAATCCATACAGTTCATAAACTAACTTATCTATTGCCGATTCAAAAGCGGACGTATCGACTGTTGGGTCAGCGCCTTTGGCAGTTAAGATGTTATTGACTAAGGAATCTATTTGTGATCTTTTATTTGAATATTTTATAGGTAAGGCATATATTTCATTTGTACCAACATTATTATTTGTACTAGTCTTTTTAAACCTCCACTGTAACAGTTTTGAATTCAACAATGCAAGTACATATTCAGTTGTAAAATTACTATCTGGATCGACATAAATAGAATTAGTCGAATCAGCGAAATATGAGTTTGCTTCAATAACTGTCGCTACTAAACGTAATTTTTCATCAACACCAGTGATCCTTTGAGTAGCGATTCTCCTGACAGTTGTCAGAAAAATAGGACTATGTGTCCTTAAGTATCTTTCCTCATCAAAGTATTCTTTAAAACCTTGGCTTAGTTTAGTTTTTATATAATATCTACCGACCTCGACTCCCTTTAATAGATTAGCCATCTTACTATTACGATTAATATACTCACGTAGTATAGTCTGATTTATTTCTCCTCTATTGACACGTATTTCATTCCTATAATCAAAGAAAGTTGAACCATTATCATGTATCTTTAATAATAGATTCCACTCCTTGTAATCTATTAAAGGTACTGGCGTATTCTCAGAATCTATACGTTGCAAATCAGAAAAACTAAACGAATATTCTTTTTTGGAATCATTAAATGTATTTGCAGGGTAAGTATTAACTATTGAGTGAGTTTGTAAAAACTTATCTTTGTTTAGCTTTGCCAAAATGACTAAAGTAGATTGCTTCGCATCAACAAATACCCTCTTAGCGGGATTATCTTTTTGGGGGAAGCACTCAAAACATATTTCGCTATAACTACTCAAAAAGAATTGACGTGTTTTACCAAGACTACTATCTCCTGCAAAGGTCAAAGGAATTATAAAAGAAAATTGAGATTGTTTCGCTGCAATTTCATGAGACAATTTTATAAAAAGCCTGTATAAGTTCAACTTACCCCCTATTACTGGGCTATATCTGTCATTAGTTTTTATATATTCCAATATTTTCGCATGGGGTTCAAGAGCCGTGTTTCGATCCTTCTCTAAAACGTCATACGGTGGATTGCCAATAACAGCATCAAAACCAATATACTTACCTTTTTCGTCAAGCACTTCAGGAAACTCAAATCGCCATTCAAATGACCCCTGATAGATCGCACTATTTTCAATATCGGCAATTTTATTTTTGAGTTTCTCAATATTATCATTCAGCCGATCACGATCTTGTTCTTGAGACTTGGTTAGTTGAACACCAAAAAGTTGATTCGCTTGATATTTTTGATAAAACTCTTGGCTTACTTTTTGCAATTTGACTATATCAGGGTTTGAATATTTGGCAATTTCAACACGGAAATTCTGCTTAATTTTTGTGATCAATGACTCCAAATTTCTCTTTTGATCCTTATCTATAGCATTCTTATAATCATGAACAAATTGCCGGTATTGCTTTATAGTATACTTAGAGTTAGATAATACTTTACCTAGATCTGTATTTAACTCAAACCTACTAACTAAACTATTTCCCTGTTTAATGTTAATATCAATGTTAGGTAAAGTTTCCAGTTCAGCAAAACCTGACTCATCAGTATAGTAGGCATTTTTCAATAGCTCAATCCAGAGCCGTAACCGGCAAATCTTAACCGAGTTAGGATTTATATCTACCCCAAACAGACAGTTTTCGATAATGGTCTGTTTCTCCTGAAACAGCGTCTTTTGTATGCGTTGCCGTTCGGCGGTTGGTTTACTCGTTGCCGCCTGCAACTGATACACAAACGGCTCCTCGTCCTCATCTTGCACCACCAATTCATCATTCAGAATACTAACCGTGTAGCCTTTTAGCCGCTTGCCGCCCTCATCCTGCAACACCCGCAAATCTGATTTTATGGCAATCAGTTCGTTGAGGGCTGATACCAGGAAATGACCTGACCCAACGGCCGGGTCACAAATCCGGATTTCGTTGATAAGGATATTGGCTTCAGTCCGGTCAAGGTCCTTATTTTCCAGGTCGGCAAAGTTGGCACAGTTCCAGCCTTTAGCGTCGTTAAATTTCTGCACAACCGTTTTACGGATGGTTTCCCGGCACATATACTCCGTAATGAATCCTGGCGTATAGAACGACCCATCTTTATAACCGTTGATCTTTTCAAAGATTAGCCCTAATACGCTGGCATTAATCAACGTCCGGTTTTTCTCCTGAATTTCTTCACGACTCTCTGATGCAAAGTCATAGGCATCTAGAAAGGCAAATAGATAGGTCATTGTGCCTAATTCGCTCGTATGCTTGTAGGCAGGGTTATCCTTCAGCACACTCTTAGAAAACAGCGGTACGGTCAGGCTGTCGTCTAGTCCGTTAATATTGATGGTTGCATCCTCTAACTCTGTGATTTCAAACAGGGAACTATTCAGGTAAGGAACCCGGCCGAATTTAGTTTTTATTGACGTTTGCCGCTCCTGTGGTTTCTTAGCCAGTACCCGAAAGAACAGTTTATAGAGTTCGTCAAAATCAGTCAATGTGACCGGGTTTAAAAACGCATAGTCCCGATTGCCATTATGGTACTTAACCAACTGCGATTCTAGCAGCTTCAGAAAGAGAATCCGGTTAATCCATGTTATACACAGCTCGAGCGCAACACTAAACAGTTGTTCGTCTGTAGTTGCTCCGTATTGCGCCCGATCAGGTAAGTGGCTCAGTTTGTTAGCCGTATCTAACTCAATAACTGTGTTTTCAAGTAATGACCCCTCATCCCGTTTACCCGCTTCTTTCCGGCGAATTACTTTTTTACCACCATCTTTAATTTCCTCTAGCCCGATTAGGTGCAACAGTTCTGAATAAAACTTTGGGTTGAGCCGGTTGCTATCCGTTGCGGTGGGTAGCTTTAGTAGATGGGTAGGCGAAAGGATTTTATAGAGCGATAACAGCCGTTTATCATTAACCTTGTCCTCATCGGCTACGACCTTCTGAAAGTCCCGTAGGTCAAAATAAGTGAATGGTATTTCCTCGGCTTCGGTCTTGGTTGCTAAGTCAGTCAAAAAAGGCTTTACAATTTCATTGTAGAACAGCTCATTGTTTTTGCTGACCTTTTGCCCTGACGACCAGGCTTTATATTCTTTGGTTAAATGAGCATTGCGGTAAAACAGGCGGTCGATCAGAGCCGCGTCAAAGATGAACCATTCGTACACGTTGGTAATGACACAGTGCCGAATGTCGCTGTTTTTGGAGCGTTCCCGTTCCTGAAAGTAATACAGCAACAGTTCGTGAAAGGCCTTAGTGTTGAGGTTTTGGCGGGTAATCATTTCACCTTTGTTAGCCGGTCGTTTGACCTCGAACAATACCCCCGCCTGTGTGGTAGCGTCTTTGCCTAAGTGAATAACGAAATCTGTTTTCCCTTTGGGCGCAACTACGTGAGCGTCTTTGTAATAGACTTCTTTCAGGAAGTCCATCAAATGATCTTTTACGTTCTCTTCACTCTCCTTTTCGTTGATGTGGCCTACGAGTTTGAGGAATTGAGTTTTGAATAACTCAATCTGTTCACGGTTGGCCGATTGAAGGCGGTAGGTTCTTTCAAGGGATTCAGAAGGGGTGAGGATCTTAAGGTGCATTGTTTTTCAGTATTAAGAAAGGCAAGTAACGCACCACCGGACAATCAAGCAAATGAATACGTATAACAATAAATAGGGAGGGGTAGGTAAAATCTTCAAAGCAAGTCTTTGCCCAACCGTTAGACCACCCGAAAAAAATCGGCGTCAAAATTCAGAGGGGATATTGGGGAATTTCATATGAAATATGGCTTCATGTTGCAAAGTTGAGATCAGTCTATTCACAAAGGAGTTTTCCTATCTAGCATCTCATCGAAATAGTAATAGCTCTCACGCGTATGCGCGCGCGCGTACATTGATATATAAGCTCGATTTGACAACAATGACCCATATTGGAATAATGCAATTCATTGCACGTAGAAGGGATAAAATTTCTTAGAAAATTCTAAAAAATTTCCTTAAACGGAACCAGTATATTACTTTTGAATGTTCCTTTCGTGTAGAAAGGCAACATTTTTGTTACTGAAGACGGATAGGATAACGTTCTTATCAAGTTGGCGAATCCTACAATCAGCAAATAAAACATACAATCCATGGCAAGACCAATTAAAGAAACACCTGTCTTAAAAGGTCCTGATGCTATTAGATTTTTAACGAAGATTAACAGTAGTACGAAACCTAAGGTTTCTCAGGAAGAAAAAGACAAAATCCGAAAGGATTACGAAGCCTTAAAATCTATATCACAATTTTAGTATAGATGTTTGGGGAGGGGACACGATTTATCCGTTTAACCAACGAGCACAATATAAAGCCGTTTGATTGCGGAGACGCTGATTTAAATGAGTTTTTGGCTATTGATGCCAAACTTTATCTTAACCAATTATTGGCGGTGACGTATCTTGTCGAGAACGACACAGATACCATCGCCTTTTTTTCTGTTTCCAATGATCGTATTGCCGTTGAAGATATGCCTAGCAATGCACAGTGGAACAAACTCAGAAAACGTTTTCCACAAAGTAAACGCCTAAAAAGTTACCCATCCGTCAAGATTGGGCGAATTGGTGTAAACAGGCAATATACCGACAAAGGATACGGAAGCCAACTTCTAAACTATATCAAGTTTTGGTTTACCGATCTCAATAAAACAGGTTGCCGATTTATCACCGTCGATGCATACCAGTCAGCTACAGGCTTTTACAAAAAAAATGGTTTTGATTTCCTATCAATAGCTGATGAGAAAGAAATAACACGATTGATGTATTTTGACTTGACAACTTTGTCATTTGAGTAACGCTCAATCTTAGCTACTCTCGACAAGCCATGTTACTATATGGTTCATTAGCATCTAAAATACATAATTACTAATTATACTTGGCTACAATTTCAGCAGCCTTTCAGCCAGCTAAGTGTTTTTAATAATTTCGTTAATCAATATCGATTTTACTATATTCGTTCCTTACAATATAAATTATACGTGTCATTGGAAGTATAACTGTCGATATAATCTCCTCGTAATCCAAATTATTAAGATTAATAAGATCAAAACTTGGGTTAATCGATACTTCAATTTCTTTAAACCACCATAAGCATATCTTTTTGTGCAGCATTTCCATTTTCTCAAAAAGTGAAAAGTGTAAATTAAAGCTTGAATCAGTTAAATACTTTGGAAGCTCATGAGCAATATCATTTCGGTGCTTCTTTAAAGCCTTTATAATATTAACTTCATCTTCTGATATTGCGCTTTGGTTCATAAGCCAAAGAGCTGATGCAATTACAATATCTTTTTTATATAGGCATTTTACGTCTTTGTTATAATTATCACTGTAAATATTTTTTTCACCATCGTAACCAATAACATAAAATTGTTTAATTTTCTCTACTATACTATAGATTAATATTTCATAAGCTGACAAATATATAGAAGCTGTAATAAGCTGAAACTTCAGTTTATCATCATGAAAAAACTTTTCTATATCTTTCAATACTTTGTTCTTTTCCATACAGTGATTTATTTTTAACCAACACGGTACTTCCCCATTTTTTAATGAAACCATTTTTGGACATTCTCTACAAATACACCTCTAGTATGTTGTACTTCATAGCGTCCCATACGAAAGTGCGCTTCTTCTTGTTGTTCTTTGGTGAATCTTTTTGCCAACCGCCCAAAGGCTAAAACTCCTATCTGTATAGCCAGCATTGTTATATCTTTTGAAGAGGTTGAGTCTCGTATTCCCATCATGCTGATGTTTTCATCGTTTGAGCCAAAAACACCAGACATCAAATCTGTACCATGAGTTGGGTTATTATACTGTTGGTAAGCAATATCATAAAGTTCAAATTGGCCTACTTCTCTTGCTAATAGGCCTAAATTTTGAAAATCTGTACCCAGATGATACCACTTTAAATTATGTTTATCCCTTTTTGAATTAAAATCTTCTCGAAACGGATCGAATAGGGGATTGTTTATCGCTTCTTCAAACCGAGCTATTTTTTCGGCGCTATCAGTTATAGGTATAATGTCCTTTACCAAAAATCCCTTGTTTTTGTACGCTTGTCGTAAATTATTATATCCTGGATTATACTCTGGAGTATACTTCTCAAAATTCTTTCTTTTCCTATTATATTCGTAAAGAAAGTATTTTAGGGAGCGGTTTTCAGTATCTTCTTTTAAAAGGAATTCAAATCCTAACCATGTCTCTATCAGACTTCTCATGTGAATTTCACACGTATCAGCCGCCCCCTCTTTTATTTGAATAGAAATCGCATCTAATAGCTGTAATATTCGTCGAAAGAAAGCAGTTACAGCAAGTTTTTCATGATCTGACCCTCGATCAGCTTCGAATTCCCAAGATAACAAGTGTGTGCCTAGGCAAACCAGCTCATAAATTGCACGACTGTATTTGATAAGGTTTTGACGAGTAGCCTCATCCATCAAGCTTGATGAATATAGTTCCTCAACAGGTTCGTCAGGGTATATTAATGTCTTTCCCATACAGAGATATGTTTAAATTCAAACAACGGCTTACATACCATAGAGCTTCTTAGTCGCCTATATTTAGATGCTGAATAGATATAGCGGTGTAAAGGTTGGGCGCTCCTGCGCAGTCTTTTTGCGTAGTTTAGAAAATTTTAGCTCTATGAGAAAAAAACAAAATTTATCAGCTACTCTTTATGCTCGTGATTCTATCTAACAAAAGTATTGAGAAAGTAAACCGATAATCTATCTACAGCTATATATAAAGAAAGGTCGGGGGAACCACCCACCCGACCCAATGAACCGAGGGAACCACCCACACGGCTCTGAACAAACCATTAAAATCAGTGCGTTTTTTCAAGGGATTCAGAAGGTATGAAGACCTTAAGGTGCATTGTCTTTCAGTACTAGGAAAGGCAAGTAACACACCGCCAAACAATAGAGCAAATGAATACGTATTACAATAGGAAGGGGTGGGTAAAATCTCTAAATTAAGTCTACTATTAACCGTTAGAATGCCCGAAAAAAATCGGTGTCAGAATTCTGGAGAATGTATTGATTACTTTCATATGATATTATTATTGAATAATTAAGAAAGTCAGACTAAACTCTCTTGATAAAAAATATACTTAGACGCATTAGCTTTTAGTTAAATATAAACTTTTAATACATCTTAAGTTTTATTGTAAACTAACTCAACTCACAAATAGGTACACCATTTAGTAAGTAACATCATAATCAGAGGGAATTTATTACATAGTGTATAATCAGGTGATAAAAGATTGAGCGAATACTCAGCATAGAATCTAGTATTTTTATTTTTTGAAAAGGCCTCGAAACAATATTAGTTCGAAAAACCAAAATCATCACTTGATATAAAACGCACATTTTCTGAACGTTTTTTAGCCTTATCATAAAATTCTTTAAGATCAAATGGTGCTTTTACAACTTCAATGTTAAGGTTTATATCACCAATTATTGGTTTAGAAAAATTATCTGCGAAAATCCTCCAGTTAAAACAATATCTAGCAGATAATTCAGAACTTATATAAAAGAAATCATTAAAAATATATCGTCTTTGAGGTTGCAATGCTGGGTACGTGACATAAATTATATATTCATCAGGTGCCTCTTCAATCGACAAATTAATATTACTGGCTACATCGGCAAATAGTACTGTCTTCGACGTAAAATTATATGAATTAGCCAAACTCATATGCTTATTTTTTTTAACTCTAAACTCAATATAAATATCTCGAATACCGACAGCACCTGTATTTTCTAAATAGAAAGTGATTTTTTTTGCATTTTTTTTCTCTATAATCTTTGTTATATTCTTTACGAGCTCATCATAATCTAAATTTGATTTTTCTTTTTTAAATGTTGACTCAATAAGTTCGAAATCTATATCAAATTTTGGAGCTTCTACGTTTAGTATTGTTTCAGATCTACTTTTTGTTTCAATATCAACTAAGCCTACTTCAAGCTTAGGTTTGTTATCAAACGTCTCTAAATCACTACTATCCTCCTCATTATGCACTACTTGTCTTAGTTTTATTTCAAGTTGTTTCGAAAACTTATCTCTAAACTCTATTATATTTCTATAATTTTCTACTAATGCCTGTGGGTAAGTTTTCTTTTTAAAATCTCTTAATTTTTGATATTGCTCCAAGTCAACACTTTCTAAATCAACTTTAGCATTGGAAAAATACAACATAACAATTTTTTCTGCAATACCTACCCTCTCTATTTCCTCAATTGTTCCACTTGCGTATTCACCAGTTTGACTTCCAATTCTTGTCCAAAAAACCCCTACTGCCATATCACAGAAGTCAACAACCTCTTTATTTATTACTTCTTGGGGTCGAATCCCCATCTGTGGAGCAGAGTGAGTTTCCCACCTAAGAGGTAGTAAAACAATCTTTCTTTCATAAGAGTGTAAATCATTCCATTCTTGAATAACATTTGCAATAATTTCTCTTTCTTCACTAACGTCAGATGGTGAAGCCACAAGAATTCTATAAACTTTTGCATTATAAGACATAATATTAAGTCTAAACGTTTAAGTGTATTTTATTTAAAAATTCATTCTAGTTTATCAATATTATAGACGTGTAAATAAGTCCGTAATATTCTATACCGATCAAGTTATTGATTTACAGTTTATTACATATGTGTTACCATTACATACTTACTCAGCATCAGTAAATATATTATAGCTTAGCAATGTTACTCTCTATTATCAGCACTAAATCAATATAATTAATAACTAAACTTTATAAACCTAATAAGTTACTTATTCATTAGGCAACTTGTCAATAATGATAAATATTAAAAGGTTTTTCCAAAGCTGCTTTTAAATTATTTTCCCGCAATCTGATTTGTATCTAAGATCGTAAGATTTTTAGCTGTAGTGAACGAACAAATGGGCCGGGGGAACCACCCACCCGACCCAATGAGCCGAGGGAACCACCCGCACGGCTCTGACCAAACCAAGGGCCAGTAACGGCCGCTCGATTAGGTCAAAGATACAATGATAACCTGGCACTGAGTCATTTTGGGGACAATTTGACTTACTTTAATACCATAAATGCAAAACCGTCAACCAATCCGTCAACTACCTAAAAATCTCTCTATAACGTGCTGATTATCAATATATATTCAACTCCCTTCGGGAGCACAAATTCTGTATTTTAATTAATATGATAAACAAAGGCTAACTCCAAAGAGTTAGCCTTTTTGTGACAACAACTCTTTATTGGAATATGTAAGGTATTGTTATCAAACTATTCCTTATCCCGTCACTACGTTATTCTTTTGCGGAACTTAGTTCTAAGGTTACGCAAAATCTGTTGGTTGTAGTTGATTGAGTTGCTTTTTCAAAACGGTAAGTTTAGAAAAAGCCGCTTGCACTGCCTTTAGTAAAGACTGTTCTTGAAGGCAAATCGATTCAGATGCTGCTAAGAATTACTTAGCCAGCAAGTATTAAATCGCATTGACTTGATACTTGTAAGTTATGCTTCCCTGCAAGGCCGATTGTAATTGTTTAGCCAGCGCGTCCATATAAGTAAAAGCTAACCGTTGTATGGAGTTGCGGCCTTTTGTGAAAAGGATGGGGATACTTCGAGTATATGAAGGTTGATTTTCGCCATTTAGTTTCTCAAATACACGACCTGTTAACTCAACGATACCCGCATTAAGCATTAACTGGCCCTCAAAGATTAGCCCTTTAGCCGCCAAGGCAGAGTTGTTTTGAGAGCGAATCAAAAGTCGATTTTCAGTGCTAACAAAGGCAATAGACTGCTTAGTTAGCACTGACGTAATAGCTTCATACGCTTGTTGGTCAGCTAATAAAATAGACAACGAAATTGTGTTAGCTCCCACAAAAGGAGCAGATTGGGCCTTTGTCTGCACGGCAAATAAGCAAACCAATAGAGCTAACCGGTGGCTTGGCCGGAAGTAAACAATGGGTTTCATGATTGGGAAGGCTTAGGTCATTCAGTAGGTTAAAGGGGACTCTCCAGAGCCAGCATGGTTCAGTCAGGCAAGTACGACGACTGTTTTCTTAAGAGAATCAACTTATCCCAGATTCCCTGTTTTCTTCGTCTTGACACCGCAACCGGACTATCATTCTCTATAGCTAATTCCATCAGCCCGTCTGGATGGCGATCAACACTTACGATGTATCGATGGTTGATCAGTGTCGATTTATTAGCCCGCAGGAAATCTGGTAATTGATTTTCAAACAGTTTTAGTGTCCTACTTGCCACAATTGGTCTTTCAAGCCCTTTGCAATAAATCCGGGTATAATTTCCATATCCTTTACAATGAGTAATAGAACCTACCAATATGGGGTTATGTACACCTGGTACTTTAATCGTTTGGCTAGTATGGTGGATGGTCTTATTCATGATAGTAGTAAGTAAGCTTACGTAAAAACAGCTTGAATGGGGTGATTACAAGATCGGCTTTCGCATTGCGCGTTTTTGGATACGAAATCCCGGCAACTTCAATACCTTTACCAGTAACTGTATTTGATCGAAGCTCCTTGGCTTTCGCTTCTTTCTTTTCGGCTTTCTGCTCTTTTTTAGCCGCTTTACCTTCTTGAGCTGCTTGAGCGAAACTGGTTTGGGCAGCCGTCAACAGGGCAATGACCGATGCCGCTACAATGATCTTCTTCATAGCGTTTTTTTGTTTAGTGTATTGAATTGGTTGAAAACTGGTACTTACATTTTACTTAGAGTCCCTACCCTATTTCTTCTGGGAGAGAGCCAGGAAAATTTGAGGGTTGGTGCTGAAAATGCTTTCAGCACCAACGGATCGTGAATGGTGAAATAGTCCGGCAGTTTGCTTATCAGAGACGGGCTATTTGGAACGGTACTGCCGGCTACTTATCCAAATGCTTGATTGGCCTCTAATCTTTGACCTAGTAATGGTCAAAATTCGTTTACCAAACCAACCTGACAGTTGTGGATTGGCTCCTGCCTTAGCTACCCCTGGTAGAGGATAGTCAGACGATTGAATGCGGTTTAGTTGGAACTGGAGGAATCGAAAAGCGAGATAGCAATAGGCCATAATTATTACCGCTTCCAAAAGGGTATTTAGGGGTTCGCGTTCATAGCGCCCAAGTTGCACATCCTGGTACCAGTCAATCAGCACCCAGCAGTAACCTAAAAAGCCAGATAAGCCAGCCAAAATAATACTCATCATCAACATGGGTTGTCTCATTTTACATGGGAGTTATGTTCATATACTTTCATCGAAACCGGTTTAATAAGATGGGCTTGTAACACCAGGGATTTTTGATGGGTACGACGATTAAGTTGGCAACACGAAAGAGGTTGACAATGCAATCGAGTAAGAATTGCACGCAGTTGCTTGATCCAACGAAACGAATAGTTGGATTAAGGCTTTAGAAAAATAGGTAACCTACGTCGATCAATTCGATTCGGTACTTCACAGCACAGCGTACACTACCTTAATTGGAGCCATGCGATTCCATTTAGTAGACAGGTAAGTACGAACAATCAAGCGGCTACCAGAGATGGCAACAGGAAACTAGAAAGATAGGAATGGCTCATAGCCGCCAGATGGCGTGGAGTACTTGCAGACGTCTGCGTTTAGGACGTCTATATGCGTACAAAGCCAGCGGTGCTAAAGCGAGAAGAAATAACCCGTCTACAGACAAGGCTAGCGGACGCTGGTAGGATTCAATAACCAGGTTGGCTGGTAGAATTTCCCGATAAACAGCCTCTGCCGGTTTGGGTGATTCAACTCGTTTGCATGTAACATACGTATCATATACATCACCAAAGCTATCGCCGGCCTCTCCCAAGTCAACCTCTAGTACGGCACAAGAATACAATAAGCCCACAAAGAGTACCGTCAATTGAATCAATAGTTGACGGCTCCAACGAACCAGAACATATCTCCACTTCAGAGAAAGATACCGGAAAATCGGACTGTTCATGGTAGTAGCTATTGAGGCCCTCAACATAGACGAATCAGAAATAAATTAGGCGTAAAACAGATTGACTAGCGAACAAACTCCCGATCATAGATTTGCGGCCACAACCAGAAGGATCATACTTCGTTTTTAACGTTGCAGTAGAGCAATTTCTATCACATACGAGAAGATCGCGTTTGAGAAACAAAGTGATTGTCAATCGAGAAGGCTGGCTGGATAGTTATATTACTGACAAAATGCCTGCCAAAAAAATTACTCGATGTGTTCATTTAGGCAGATTTTGTGCCTATACATAGAAGAAAACCGCCATATTAATCCATTTCAATATCCTATTATATCTATATTTTCCAGCTATTGATTTAATATACTATGACGCTGACAATAGATACTATTTCTTATGAGGAATAAATTCTACAGAGTTGAGGAAATGAGTAATCACCGCAAAAAAGTTTAGGTATTTTTAACAAGTCCAAATTAACGATTACCAGTATACGTTATTAATAAGTCTAAATTATCATCAAGGAAAAGACGCTCTATAGGTAAATAGCAATTTGCTGATGAAATGACAAAAAAAGGCACCGGAGAAAATCCCCGATGCCTTCCGTCACCTACCGGTTTCCCGGCCTCCCTAATAAGATTTTGTTGCTGAACCCTATCCCAGAAAGGGCGCGGCTGCCGCCAGCACTTGCTGTTGAGTCAACGGCTCATCAAATGCACCACGAAGATTATCTTCCGATATAGCCGATACATTTGGCAGTGTTTTTAGGTTAACGCCCGCCTGTGTAAACGTAGCATTCTGTGCGCTACTTTCAGTCATCCATCCCTTCAGGCCTATCATCCGGCGAATTTCGGACGCATGGCGTGCTTCGACCGAGTGAATTTGCAAGGCTACCTGCAAAATGGCTTTATCGTTGATCAGAGCACCGGCCTGGCCTTTGTAAGCCTGAACGCCCGTATCTTCGAGTGCGCGCGCCGTTGCCAGAAATGTCGGATAGCTTGTAAAAGTACCGGCTGGATACTTAAATGTTGGCTTGGCAACAGCAGCTGCACCTAAAGCGCTTTTTAACAGAGCTACGTGGGCGGCTTCGTGCTTGCTAATCTGTGAGATAACAGCCTGATCAGTAGCCGGAACCAGACCCGCAGCGGCTAGTCCCATGCGGTAAAATTCGTCTTCCAGATATTCGAGCGTAAGCGCAAAATTAGCCACGGCGACAGCCGCTGCCGATGGCGTTGTTGTCTGCGCCAATGCCTTATTAAGCGATGCAGCCACTAATGTCGGAATGCCGGCAGCTACCAGTTTTGAACCGTACTTGAGGAGATTCCGGCGTGAATAAAAGCTATAACGCTCCCCAACTTCGGGATCTGCCTTCTCGATTTCGGAAATTATATGGAAAAAATTCATGTCGTTTGTCGGGTTTACGTAGGAAGATTAGAACCGGTAATTGTAGTGCGTACGAATGGCTGTGCCAACGGCAGAATGACCGTCGGCTTATTAGCCTGATCAAGTCCATTGGACGGAGTCACTACATCGTCGCCAGCGAAACTAGCCGAGCGAGGGCTCAACAAATCGCGAATAGCAGCCGCATGGCGGGCTTCTACCGACACAATCTTACCAGCAACCAAGAGGAAATTGGCATCTTTTAGCAGCGGGCCAGCTCCATTGTAAGCCGATACACCTAAATCTTCAAACGTTTTAGCTGCTCCCAATACGCTGGACCGGTCGCCGAAGTTAATGGCTTTAAAATTCGGCACTAATGCGGCAATCGCGTTAGTACCAAGAGCCGCTTTGAAAAACTCCCGGTGGACAATTTCATGATCACGGATATCAGTAAGGATAGCTTTTTCGGCATCCGACATTCCACTATAAGGCGAGGCAATTACCTGCGTATAGAAGGCCGCTTCCAACTGCTCCAGGGCATAAGCGTAATTCAGGATTCCGGTGTCGCCTGAACCTAAATCAACAGGGGCGGAAACTGTGATTGGGTTTTCTACATCGCCACCGCAGGAAGACAATATGGCTCCTCCAGCTGCAAAAGCGCCAGCATAGCGAAGAAATAGCCGGCGCCCGACTACCACTGGCTCCAACTGGCCTGGTAGTGTAGTTAGGCCTAGTTTACTGTGTTGTTTGCTCATTCTTATGAAAAATTAAGTGTGTCGAAAGGTCCGGCCTCTACCAGGCAGTTACCTACATTTACGGCAACAAGCGCTACTTGGATTTGTTTGACCTTAAAATCATTTCAGGTAATAAATACAGCTATTTAGAACGATTACCAGTAAGGAGTGTATATACCTGTCTATTAGGCTAATTGATCAATAAATAAACATAAACTGAGGCTTGTTCCTCAATGGCTTAGGGGTAACGAAAACAAAGGGTGTGGAATGGAGTTCAGAAGCTATACTCAACGAAAAAATCATGATTGGAACCTACCTCAATGCCTTACAGATTGGCATTATTGCGGGTATGCGCAGCCTGACAGCACCCGCTCTGGTGAGCCATAAATTGTCGCAGATAAAGCCTGAACCCTTACAGGATTCTCCACTCCATTTTCTGACTTCGCCCAAAGCGGCAACGACACTGGCCATTATGGCGGGGGGAGAGCTAATCGGCGATAAACTGCCCAACTCACCCGACCGTATTGCGCCACCTGTTTTATCCGGACGCATTATTTCAGGCGCAATGGCAGGTGCAGCGCTGAGCGAAGCTGACAGAAAACCTATTGCTTACGGCGCGGTGCTGGGCGCGTTAGGTGCTCTGGTCGGTACCGTAGCATTTTATCACCTGCGTACCTGGCTGAATCACGAAAAAGGTATTCCTGATGTAGCTGTAGCGCTGGTAGAAGACGCCATGACCGTGGGGGCAGGCTGGGTAATTGTAAATGGCGGCACTAGCAACAATTAACCGCTGATAACCAACATATTCACAAACATAAAGCACTCCATCGGGGTGCTTTTTTTATGAGCAATTACCAAATCTCCCCTACCTTATTAATCTTTGAACACTCAAAATTAGCCGCATCAACAGCTTCCTGATTAACTTGCGCGATTGATTGGCAACGGGTTTGCTATAAGGCCATTAACATTGTTCTAGCGCCCGGCGCTCTAATCATTTGCGTAATTGCTTATTCAGGATTAAAAATGCAGGTTCTTAAATTCGGCGGTACATCGGTTGGCTCAGTCGAGAGCATCAAAAAAGTCATACAAATCATTGATAGTCACCGGCAAAACGGCGACCAGATTGCCGTCGTTTTTTCGGCGATGGGGGGCGTTACAAACCAGCTTATCGAAATTGGCCGTATAGCCACTACGGGCGACACGGATTATATTGACCTGGTTCGTCGGATTGAGGATCGGCATTTTACCGTGATAAAAGCGCTGATTCCGGTAAAAGAGCAGAGTAAAATTTTCGCTACTGTTCGGGGAACAATCAACGAACTGGAAGATTTGCTACGGGGTGTTTCGCTGATTCGGGAACTGTCGGCTCGCACGTTAGATCTGATTACCAGTTTTGGCGAACGGTTATCCACAACGGTCATTACCGAATGTGTAAAAAGTCGCGGAATTCCGGCCCAGTTCTGCGATGCCCGAGCAATTATCAAAACCGATGATCAGTTTGGCCATGCGGAGGTAAATTATACCCTGACCAACCAATTGATTCAGGATTATTTTGCTAAAGCAACCGAGACACAGTTAATCACTGGTTTTATCGGTTCGACCGAAAAAAATGAAACGACCACGCTCGGCCGAGGTGGTTCGGATTATACCGCGTCGATTATTGGTGCAGCCTTAAATACTACTGTAATTGATATCTGGACCGACGTCGATGGTATGATGACAGCCGATCCGCGCAAAGTCCCCAATGCGTTTAACATTCCAACTATTACCTATGCCGAAGCTATGGAGCTCAGCCACTTCGGTGCTAAAGTCATTTACCCACCCAGCCTGCAACCAGCCTTTGCCCGTAATATTCCGATTCGGGTACTGAACACGTTCAATCCAACGCACAATGGTACAGTTGTGAGCCGAACAGCTGAACGACGCCAGTACACCATTACGGGTATTTCGAGCATCGATGATATTGCGCTCGTGAACGTACAAGGGTCGGGCATGATTGGTGTAGCGGGCGTATCGGCTAAATTATTCGGTGTATTGGCGGCTCATAAAATTAGTGTTATCCTTATCTCGCAGGCCTCGTCGGAACATTCTATCTGCTTTGCTATCGATCCCCGCGGAGCCGAGCAGGTGAAAGCCATCCTGGACTTCGAGTTCGCTACTGAAATCGCACACGGCTACATCGACAACATTGCTATCGAACGCGATCTGTCGGTTATTGCCACGGTGGGCGAAGGCATGAAAAAAAGCTCTGGTATTGCGGGTAAGCTGTTTTCCGTATTGGGTAAGAACGGGGTTAATATCGTAGCTGTAGCACAAGGCTCGTCGGAGATTAATATTTCAGTGGTTATCAATAAAAACAACCTCTCGAAAGCGCTTAACTCGCTCCACAACATCTTCTTCCAGTCCGAAGCGCGGGTACTAAATCTATATCTGGTTGGTACCGGTCTGATCGGTAAAACGTTGTTAACCCAGATTTATAAGCAGTCGGAATACCTGCGGGCAGAAAAACTACTGAAAGTCTGCGTAGTGGGTATGACCAATACCAAAAAGATGCTGCTCGACCCGAAAGGCATTTCGCTGGACGACTGGCGGGAACGGTTACTGACCGAGGGCGTCACGACTTCGCTACCTGCTTTTGTAGAGAAAATCAAAGATTACAACCTGCCGAACTCGGTATTCATCGACTGCACATCAGATAAGGACATCGTAAATTTTTACGACTCGCTGCTGGATGCTAACATCTCCGTCGTAACACCAAACAAAGTAGCTAACTCCGGACCATACACCGAGTATCGGCGATTGCAACGAACAGCGCTGAATCGGGGGGTTAAATTTCTCTATGAAACCAACGTCGGGGCCGGCTTACCTATCATTAACACCGTACAGGGGCTAATGACGGCGGGGGACCGTTTCCTCAAAATCGAAGCGATTTTGTCGGGTACGCTGTCATTTATTTTCAACACATTTCAACCTGGAACATCGTTTGCCGATGTGGTGCGTGAAGCCAAAGAAAAAGGCTACACCGAACCCGACCCCCGCGACGATCTAAGCGGCCAGGATGTAGCCCGGAAAATTCTGATTCTGGCCCGCGAAGCTGGTTTCCCGCTCGAACCGGAAGACGTAACAATCACGAATCTGCTTCCTCAGCCCTGTCTGGATGCGCCTACAATTCCGACTTTTTTTGACGAACTGGAACGCAATAACGACTACTTTGAGAACTTGCTCCGCGACGCTGAGGCAAAAGGGGAGAAACTACGATTCGTCGCGAGTTTCGAGAACGACAAAGCCACTATCAGCTTGCGAGGTGTCGGACCGGAGCATCCATTTTACCAGCTCACAGGTGCTGATAACATCGTTTCGTTTACCACTGAACGTTACAAAGATCGTCCGCTGGTGGTGAAAGGCCCCGGTGCAGGCGCGGAAGTAACGGCCTCAGGCGTATTTGCCGATGTAGTGAGTATTGGTAGTTATCTGGCCTAAGTAAGGACTAAGAACCAACAACAAAGTAGGGCTGTTAACGAGGAGCCATTATATTTCCTTATTGCTATTACCTTTAATGGGAACTACAGCTATGGAAAATGAACTGCTTAAGCGAATTACGCTCAATCCTGATATTTGCCACGGTAAGCCGACTATTCGCAACCGACGTTATCCGGTTGAGATGATTCTTGACCTCTTGTCGGCAGGTATGACGCACGAAGAAATACTAGTTGACTACCCTGCTTTAGAGGAAGATGATATTCGGGCATGCCTGGCTTATGCAAGCCGGCTAGCACAGGTAAAGAGCATCCATCGGGTATTGGAATGAAGTATTTAATTGATGCACAATTACCTTATCTTTTGGCAGAAGTACTGCGGAGTAAAGGGTATAACGTAATGCACACTGATGATTTACCTAATAAAGATGAAACAAGCGATACAGTCATCAGGCAAATCGCAACGCGTGAGGACCGCATTGTCATTACAAAGAACTCTGATTTCCTGGATAGTTATTTACTGCTTAAGTAACCACCCCGTTTGTTGTTACTCATTACCTGTAACATAAAGAACCGTCAGTTACTGGATTTATTCCGTAGTAATATTACGGTCATTGATGAATTATTCCTTTTGCATACATTTATTGAACTAGATAATACTGATTGCATTATTCATGAGTAACGGCCTCAGGCGCATTTGCCGATGTAGTGATTATTAGTAGTTATCTGGCGTAAGAGAATCAATTTAACCAAAGCAATATTGACTGATGACAACGGCGTTTGATTCGCCCCTGGGACAAGTCCGCATTATCGGTGACGAGACCGGTGTTTCGGTCATTTCCTGTCTGGATGCGCCTGCCAGCGAATCGACCCTGCCTTTTGCTGAATTGGATCAGTTTCCTGAGCCAGTGAAACAGGCTGTTTTACAGCTACAAGCGTATTTTGCTGGCACGCGCCAGACGTTCGATTTTCCGTTGACGCCAGTAGGTACCGCTTTTCAACAAACCGTCTGGAAAGGCTTACTGGAAGTACCGTTCGGAACAACGCTCTCTTATCTAACTCTATCCCGACGACTTGGCGATGAAAAAGCTATCCGAGCGATAGCCGCTGCCAATGGCCGAAACCCACTCTGGATTGTGGTTCCCTGCCACCGGATTATCGGCTCCGATGGCTCGTTAACGGGTTACGCCGGTGGGCTCTGGCGCAAGCAATGGCTGCTCGATCACGAACGGATGTACTCAGGTCGCGAAACAGCGAGGCAATTATCCTTGTTTTAAGGAAATTAATACTACCTGACAACTTAGTAATGCCTTTCCTGCTTCGCTGCGTCCTGTTTATGGGGTTACTATCTACTGTACTGGCCTGCGCCCCGCGCTATAAAGGGCCGGTCACCGATCATTTCGACGGTAAAAAGTTTATTAATCCAGGGATGCCCGAGCGATCAACGGGCAGTTTACTGAAATGGATCCTCAATCGTGATAAAGGGCCCTGGCCGGATCAACCGGATGCTTACGTGGGACCCCGACCCGCTACCCGTGTTGAAGGCGATAGCCTGGTACTCACCTTTGTGAATCACTCTACCTTTCTGATTCAGACGAATGGGCTGAATATCCTGACCGATCCGGTTTGGTCAAATAGAATTGGCCCCACGTCCTGGTTGGGTATTAAACGTAAGCGACCACCAGGCTTGCGCTTTGAGGAATTACCCCCGATTGATGTAGTGCTTCTCAGCCATAACCATTACGACCACCTTGATCTACCGACACTCGAAAAGCTGGTAAAAACTAGTAATCCGCTGTTCGTAACGCCCCTGGGCGTGTCATACCTACCAAAGTCGGTGGGCGGACGAATTACCCGCGAACTCGATTGGAACGATACCTTACGGATAAATGATAAGTTGAAACTAACGTGTGCGCAAGCTCAGCACTTCAGCAATCGAGGCATGGGCGACCGCGATGAAACTCTCTGGTGCGGTTATTTGCTTCATACCAGTTTCGGCACGACATATTTCTGTGGTGATAGTGGTTATGGGCCGCATTTTAAACATATTGCCGATCTGGCGAAGGGCTCACCGACTGGCCCTGTCAAACTGGCGCTCCTGCCCATTGGTTCGTACCGGCCGGAATGGTTCATGAAGCCGGTTCACATGTCGCCCGCTGGTGCTGTGCAGGTCTTTACGGACATGAACCTTTCGCAGGCGGTGGGTATTCATTTTGGCACATTTCAACAAGGCGACGATGGTTTGTATGAACCGGCAGATGATTTACGGAAAGCTCTTCGGGAGAAAAGTATTGCAGAGACTAAGTTTCTCGTTCCAAAAGAGGGAGTGCCCATTGTGTTTAAGTAATGGCTGGCATGTTTAATGACGTAGACTTACGGTATGAAGGTAATTCGATTAAGCAGGTATTTACGACTGATTTTATGCTGGTACGGACTGAGTCTGGCGACAGTGCAGGCCCAGGACGATTGGCATCTGGAAAAAGATAAAGATCAGATTCAGGTGTATTCACGAGGTATTCCGGGCAGCAAACGTCAGGAATTAAAAGTTGAGTGCATATTGCCTGGTACCCTGAACCAGTTAGTGGCCTTGCTGACTGATATTGCTAATTACCAGAACGTTATTTACAAAACGAAATCGGCCTATATAATCAAACGCATCAGCGAAAGCGAATTGCTGTATTATGTATCGACAGAGGTGCCCTGGCCTGTAAACGACCGGGATATGACTGTGCGGATGACCTTTGCACAAGACCCTGCAACCAGGACTTTAAACATTCGGGCGGTAGGGGTTCCCGACCTGGTAGCCAGTAAGCCGGGAACGGTCCGAATTGCCGACTGGCTGGCTATCTGGCAAGTTAAGCCGCTGGCTAATCGACGCATGCAGGTTACTTATACCGCCCGAATCGATCCGGGTGGCGAAATTCCAGCCTGGGTCAACAATACAACTGGGATTATGGGTGCTTACCAGTCTTTTTCATTGATTCGAAAAAGCCTTTCGTTACCGCGCTATCAGGGCAAAACATTTGCATTTCTAACACCTTAGAAAGGGAGTTAAATACAGAGAAAACAGAGAATTGTACGGAGTTTACAGAGCATAAATGATTTTGTCCTACTGACGAAGGAAACATCATAATTGATCCTAATGGGCTTATTAAGATACGTTAAGATGCTTCCTTCGTCAGCAGGACAAAATCATTTATTTAATCTACTTCGCTTCCGTCACTTCCAAAACAACGCTTTCCCGGCGGGTACTAACCTGCGGATTGAAACCCACAGTCATCAGGTAATTACCAGAGTAAACGGTGGTTTCCCGGTTGATTGGTGACGTAGAGCCAGGATAAACATTCAGCTCCTGAATCCGATATGTTTTAACCGGATCAAGTCCGGCCAGTTTAATTGGAGCCTGACTACCCGCTTTGTAGCGGTTTTTGATCAGATACGAAAACCAGACCGCCCGGTCGCGTGACTCACTGACGTACAGGGACGAGGCCACATCGTTCGTATAGGGAGAAGCTAACCGGTACAGATCACCCTTCCAGATTACGGTTTTGATACGCTCGTAGGTTTTCAACGCTTCCTGACTGAATTGTAATTCAGCTTCGGACAGTTTACTAACCACAATGTCGTATCCGATTTTACCCATCATCGCTACGTCCGTCCTGAACTTAATGGACTGTTTTCCCCAATCAGTAATGTGGTTACAACTGGCGATAGCCGGGAAGAAATACGAATAATTCCACTGAATAAAAATCCGTTCCATGGCATCCGTATTATCGCTGGGCCAGTATTCGGTAAAATACTGTAGCGCACCATAATCCACCCGACCGCCCCCGCCCGAGCAGAGCATCATGGGCAGTGTTGGGTATTTAGCCCGCAGTCGTTCCAGCACACTATATAAACCCTTTACGTAGTCAACGAAGAGATTATCCTGATGCTGAATCGTGGCGGAATACGCGTTGTAAATGACTGCATTACAGTCCCATTTTATGTAGCTCAACGTCGGATTTTTAGTCAGCAGGCCATTTACTAAATCATATACAAAGTCCTGCACTTTCGGATTTGACAGGTCGAGTACCAGTTGATTTCGGAAATAATACTCCGACCGATTCGGCAGTTTGATAACCCAATCCGGGTGTTTCTCGTAAAGTTCACTCTTAGGGCTAACCATCTCGGGTTCCAGCCAAATTCCAAACTTAATGCCCGCGCTTTCAGCTTCTTTAACCAGATAACCCAAGCCATGCGGTAACTTCTTCACGTTTTCCTGCCAGTCACCCAAAGCTGTCTGATCGTTGTTACGAGGGTATTTATTACCAAACCAGCCGTCGTCAAGCAGAAACAAATCGACGCCGAGTTTCTTACCGTCTTTGAAAAGCGTGGTTAGTTTCTCCTCGTTGAAATCGAAATAAGTAGCTTCCCAGTTGTTCAGCAGCGTTAGCCGGTTACCCTCTCCCTGCGGAATCCGGTGTTTCCGCGCCCAGCGGTGTAGGCTCCGGCTAGCCCCACCCTTACCCTGGTTGGAATAAGTGAACAGAAACGCGGGTGTTGTGAACTCGGTATTCGGTGCCAAGTTATAAGCCGACGCATAGGGATTAATGCCCGGCAACACTCGCAGGTTATGCAGCGGATCGACTTCAAACGCCAGTTGGTAATTGCCCGACCAAGACAGCGTTCCGGCTATGACTTCACCCTGCTCTTCCTCGGCAGGCTGGTTGAGGGCAACTAGAAAGGAAGGCGGCTGAAACAAATCGGCCCGCGTACCGAGCTTGGAATCCAGTATTTTGATACCCTCCGTAAGCTTCACTTCACTAGGATTCATCTCATTAGCCCAGTCGCCGTGAAAATGGGTTAGGTAGTAATCCTGAGCAGGAATATACAGATTGGCCGATGCGTACTTATGCATAATAACCGGCTTCTTCTCGGTATGCCGAATGGTACTCCATTGCTCAATCACATCCTCCTGCTGATAAGCTCGGTAATGCAGCGTTACTTCAAACGGATACTGTGGATCTTTCAAATACACGTTCGTCACGATAGCACCATCCTTTAGCGGCTGCGTTTCGTGCCGGACGTATTTCAGGTCGAGCGACGGGTTGCCATCAGCATGAGTTACCTGAATAGCAGGTTCCAGTAAATTACGGCTACCGGCTGGCGTATAAACGGAGTTGTAGATGTGCGTATAGTCTTCCCCTCGTTTGCCATTAGCAGGAATGTAGCTGTATTCAGCTGTATTTCGGAGCCGCGTGCCTAAATGAACGATGGTGGGTATCTGCTCTTTATCGACTCGGATTACTAACGCTGTTCGTTGCGTTTCAATGGGAATGTGAATGTCACCCAGAGCAGTCTGCGCTTGTATGTTCGCAATAAAAAGGCCGGTTAGCCCCAAAATAAGTTGGCAAGTAAAAGGGAATTTCATGTAAGTAGGCAAGTTGGAAATAGAGAATTTTAGATGGACGCTACTTACTCGGTTTTGTGGTAAACTCCATCAGTCGGTATACTTCCTGGCGCACCACATCGAATGTCTGAGCCGCCTGGTTACGGAGTTTTTTGTACGTCTGGACTGACGTTGCCGGGCTGTCAGTTCCAAGTGGATTGGCGACATCGCTAAGGTTCGCGACATAATGCGTACTGGCCAGCTCATAGCCTTTTTCACTACCATTAGGAATAACAAGGTTGGCAAAATCCCAGCCGCGTAGCGTATTATGCTTAATGCGCTCCTGATTTAACTGCTTCATTTGCGCCACCAAAGGTTCATAATCAGCACCCGGTGTCCGGCGCCGAATTCGATCGATGATAAGTAATGCTGAACCATCAGGCGCGAAACCTGGCGCAAATGTACCGTCCGTTGTTTCCCAGATTTCCATTTTGACAACGGGTGCCGTGGCGCGGTCGCGTTTTTGCAGATCAGCCATTTTCACCTTAACACTGTCGCCGTAAATACGTGTCATCGCTTCGGGAGATGCGCCTTTGATGGCCATCTCCCGCGATACAATGCGAGTTACATAGTCATATTCAGCCTGATCAGGATTAGATGTATATTGCTTAACGCTCATATACCAACCTTCCAGCTTACCTTCATCTACGGCGGCCTGGTTAATCTTGCGCCATTCCCGCTCAACAGGTAGCGCATCCTGAATGGTTAACCCCGGTGACAGTTTGTGGTAAATTAAGAAAGTATAGGTTTTCTGGCTGGGGGTAGTTTGGGCCAATAAAGGAGTTGTATAGATTAGCAGCAAACTGGAGAGAAGAAGCAAACGAACCATAAGAGAGCTTTGGTTAAAGAACATGAGTAAAAAGGCGGCTGGTGGTCAACTTTAACCTAACCGGTTTATAAAATGGATAAACGGTGTTTAAAGCTGTTGATTTTGAAGAGTTATTTAGCCTGTTTTGTGTTACTCAACAAGGCATAGTCGACAAGAAGGATGGTGAGAAAAATCGAGTACTATACAGCCTCGTATTCTATTCTTCTTTCTTTTGAAATCAATGGCTGACCCACCGAAGCGGAGTATAGGATCGACGGTTAAGCAGTACGGTAATCGGCTGCTGCGGTTCATTCGTGGGCAAGTAAAATCAGAAGAAGACGCCGAAGACATTTTGCAGGATGTCTGGTATCAATTGAGCAAGGTCGTTGATCTCGATGGAATTGAAAGCATTAGCGGCTGGCTTTTTCAGGTGGCTCGAAACCGGATAACCGATACTTACCGACGAAAAAAGGAAGAGCCTATCAGTGAGTTAACCGGCGATGACGATGAGGATGATCTGCGGCTGCGAGATATCCTGTTATCCGACGCTCAAACTCCTGACGATCAGTTCTTTAAAGATCTATTCTGGGAAGAACTGATGCGAGCGCTGGACGAACTTCCCGAAAATCAGCGTTCTGTATTTGTCCAGAATGAACTCGAAGACAAAACTTTGCAGGAAATTGCTGATCAGACGCAGGAGCCTCTGAAAACCATTATTTCCCGAAAGCGCTATGCGGTGCAGCATCTCCGCAAACGGCTCCAATCGCTATATGACGAACTGAATAACCTATAAGTCATGAGAATGCACAACAATCGAAAACGCCGGTTCTTCTTATTTCCCGTGTTTTTTATCCTGATATTTTTCATTCTGGCAGCGGTAATCCGTGGGCTGTGGAATGCTGTATTGGTTGATGTGGTCGGCGTTAAACCAGTTTCACTCTGGCAGGCTATGGGCCTGTTGATTTTGTCTCGGCTGTTAGTGGGCGGATTTAAGTTTGGCCCACCAGGTAACAGACCTCCGTTTGGTGGCCATGCGTCCGGCGGACCAAACTGGCGCGAAAAATGGCGTAATATGAGCGAAGAAGACCGCGTCCGTTTCCGTGAGGAATGGAAACGACGCTTTAGAGGCCGGTGAAACTTAAAATACTTCGTCCACTCAGAGTCACGCTTTTACGCTGTACTATGCAAAATTTTGTATACATATCTTTCATTTAAATATACTTATATAATTTTGCCCTATGGGCAAACAGGCTAATCAGTATGACAAGATATTCAAAGAAAATATTGAAGCCGTAATACCGGGTTTAATGCAAAATATACTCGGTATTACAGCTATTTCGTCCGAAGAACTCCCTGATGACATTCAGCATACGAAAGAGCGTAGGCCCGACTTCCTGAAGAAAGTTATTATTGGTGGGTGAATAAGTCCATAATAATTGTAACTTGCTGTTACGATGGCAAGCTATAAACAAAGTGAGTACGAAACCCTGCGCCGACGTTGTGTCGAACTTAGTGAAGCGGGGTGGAAGCAGTC